>JAESFT010000001.1_pt1 | contig 1404196 bp, 1324 predicted proteins | sample 9269451 | NCBI WGS metagenome assembly JAESFT01 (sample SAMN14502557, study PRJNA617106) | algae metagenome | isolation source: Scytonema hyalinum WJT4-NPBG1 and co-occurring heterotrophs from well... | place: USA: Mojave Desert, Joshua Tree National Park, California | collected 2006-05-25
GCGCGCGCGTCACGACCGAGACCGAGGCCTATCGCCCGGGCCACGTGTTCGGCAATTGGATGCTGACGACCTTGGTGCGCGAGATCTTCGGCCGACGCTTTGGGGACATGCTGACCGGCTACCGCGTCTTCAGCCGCCGTTTCGTGAAGAGCTTCCCGGCTTCGTCTGCAGGCTTCGAGATCGAGACGGAGCTGACGGTCCACGCCCTGCAGATGCGCCTGCCCTGCGACGAGGTGAAGACCGCCTACGGCGCCCGGCCCGAAGGCTCGACCAGCAAGCTCAACACCATCCGTGACGGGGTGCGGATCCTGAAGATGATCGGCCTGTTGGTGAAGGAGGAGCGGCCGCTGCAGTTCTTCGGGCTGGTCGCCGCCCTTTGTCTCATCATCGCGCTCGGGATGGGGACTCCGGTCGTCTGGGAGTACTTCCAAACCGGCCTAGTGCCGCGCTTCCCAAGCCTCATCGTCGCCGTGGGCTTGGCGGTTGTCGGTCTGGTCAGCTTCGCGTGCGGCCTGATCCTGGATACGGTTGCGCGTGGACGGCTGGAGCAGCGCCGCTTCGCATACTTGTCCGTTCCAGGACCAGGTGGGCTTGCTCAAGGGCGCTGAGCGATCCCAACCATCGCAGCGAGTAGACCGGCGGAGCAGGGTTCTCAACTCTAAGCGCATCTGAGGAACTGCGCGTTGTGACGGCGCTTCGACATGGCCGAGTGAGAGTGGCCACACTACGGCTGCCAGAGGTGAGCAGAAGCGCAGGTGAGGCGGCCGCGCCCACGTCCGGGCGGCAGCGAACGATCCAGGTGCGAGCGGTGAGTGCTTATGCACTTGCGAACCTTGGCCGGTCTCGGCCAGCAGCAAGCCGACTGCGGCAAGCATTGGCCAGCAGCGGAGGTCTCGAAGATGGAGTCGGCGTGTGAAGCCGCGCTGCGTCCAGGCAGGAGCGCTCCTCCGCGTCGCTTCGGCCGGCAATAAACAGGAGGGTGGCAGGAGTGTTTTGAGGGCGTCAGGCCTGCTTATTGCGAGAGCTTCGGAGGCTTGCTCGCGTGCGGGAGGATTCCTGTTTCACGGGCCTGCCATCGTAGGCCATCATGATGATCGGTGTGCAGGGTGGGGGCAGGCTTTGGGCGCGATCAAAATTCTAGCGGCTGCGGGACTGCTGCTCGTCGTGACCGTGATCTCCGGTCGGCCGTTCGTCTTTACCGACACGGTGGCCTATTACCGCCTCGGCGAGCAGGTGGCTGCGACCGCAGGTCTCGTCTCGGCGCCAGCAGCGCCGCAAGCCTCTGAGGCCGTAGTCACGTCCGCGGGCCAAGCGCCCGCAACTGGAGCGACGACCGCAACAGAGGATTCTGAACGCCTTGCCTACACGGTGGCGGGCGCCCGGTCTCCCTACTGGTCCTTCTTCCTCTTCGGCACGATCCTGGCCGCCACCGCATGGCTCACCGTCGTGATGCAGGCTGTCCTTCTGGCCTGGAGCCTTTACGTGCTCTTCCGGGTGCTCGCCGCCGAGAGAGCCTACCTCCCTTCGATGCTCGTGCTCGCGTTCGCGTCCAGTCTGCCGTTCTTCGTGGGCTTTCTGATGCCCGACGTTCTGGCTGGGGCCGCGATCGTAGCGGTGGTCTGCGTGATGCTTTTCTGGGGGAAGCTATCGCGTGCCGAGCGCATCGGCATGTGGCTGGCGATGGCCTTTTCGCTGGCGGCGCATACGAGCCACTCGCTCATAGCTATCACCCTTATCGCCGTTGGGCTGGTGGTCCTCGCCATCCTGCATACGCCCGTGCGGCAGATGGCGGTGCGTGCTGTGCTTGTCGGCACGGCGATCGCCTTGGCCGTTGGAGGCAGTGCGGCCTACGGCGCCGCAGTCAAGCTGATCAAGGGTGAGGAGCTCCGTAGCCCCCCCATGATCACGGCTCGTTTGATGGCCGACGGCCCCGGCCAAGCCTACCTTCGCAAAGCCTGCTCGGAGGGAGAGCCTTACGCTCTGTGCGCCTTTGTTGGCCAGCCGGTCGCCAACCACAATGACTTCCTTTGGTCGGAGGACCCGGCCCGAGGGCTCTTTCAACTGGCGGATTACGACACGCGCGTCGGCATCATCGATGAGCAGTTCCGGTTCGCCGCAGGCGTCCTTGGCTTCGATCCTCTCGGCGTCATCGGTGCAGCCCTGAAGAACTGGGGGCTACAGATCGTGACGTTCGATCTGTTCGAAGCGATCAACGATCCGACGCGCATCCTTAAAGATCCGGCCTTCACCAGAATGCACGACATCTTGCCTGGCGGCCGTACGTGCGTGGCCGACCAGAGCTGTGCGCCCCGCATCTCGGTATCGTTCTTCAATGCGGTGCAGACTGGCCTGGTCGCGATATCGATCCTCCTGTTGCCTATGCTCGTCATGCGTCTTGAGCCCGAACGTCGCTCACAAGCGGTGGCCGTCATCGCGCTTGTCGTCATCGCTTTGATCGTCAATGCCGCCATCTGCGGGATGTTGTCTGGCGTGCAGGCGCGGTACCAATCCAGGATTATCTGGCTGGTCCCCGCGTTGGCTCTGCTCACCGCCGCCATGGGCTTTGCCCATCATCGGCGCGATCTACCAGGCAAGTCGCTGTAGGCGGCGGTGGCCTTGATGTCGGTCGTGCTCATGTCGCGCCCGACCTTGAGCTTCGTTCGCCCTCTTCTGGCGCTCGGGGACTGGTTTCGTGCCTGCCTCTGCCAGGTGTGATGCTGGACGAAGAACCTGCGACGGCGGTGGCGACCGCCGAGCCGCCGAGCAGCCGCGGAGCAAGGTTGCAACTCGCTGCTTTGAACTGGCTCTCCGCGGACTGTGCTTCGCGTCTCAGGGGCGTCACTTTGACTCGCGTAACGGCGTGAGGGCACATAGCCGCCATGTCAGAAGGGCGCGGGCTTTCCAAATTTGACCTTCGCGGGCGCGGAGATCGCCTCGAGTTTTTTGGCGCGGCCATGATCTGGGCCTCGACACAGCTGATGGAGTTGCTCACGTCTGAAAACAGCCAGTTCTTCTGGCCTGTTCAGGCGATCGTCACCCTTGCCTGGCTGCTCCTTTTCGTCGCCGCGATCCGGCGCTTGCATGACGCGGGCTTCAGCGGCTGGTTCTCCTTCGTCATGCTCCTGCCGGTGCTGAACTGGATCGCGCTCGTCGTCCTCTGGCTCGCGCCGCCCGCACGGCGGAGAAACCGCTACGGGTCGCGCCGCGGCCGCGACTATCACATTATAGGTTGACGCGGTGCGGGTCCGGCGTCCCTCACGCACGCGATCGCTCTACGGCGGCGCCATTGAGCAGCGCGGCCTTAAGGGTCTGATAAGCCTTACAACGATCAATAGAGGCGGACCAATGCGAGGTGGCCCTCATGGCGCGCGCAATGATCAGCACCGTCGCCGCGCGGGTTTCCTCCTTTGCACGGCGTTTCCATCGTCCTAACCTCCGCCTCCAAGCTCAGCGCTTGTGGGACGAACATGGGGAGGCGGCCATTCCGTTGCTCCGGCAGCAGATCGCCGGCTGTCCGCACTTCGAAGAGCGGCAGCGGCTCTATCGACTACACGATGTGATCGCACGGCAGCGCGAGGCCTGACTCTTGAGAGGCTGCGTCAGCTCGCCGGAGGCGCTAGTCTGATGGGCTGACCACTGTCGCCGGCGTTGTGTGGCGGTCTGGGGCAATCTGCCCAGACCCGTTCGATTTCCGCCGCCGTCCCGGGTGTGCTCTTAGCCCAAAGGAGAGGCTCCACTAAGCGTCTCCCCGCCCGGCCAGTGCTGGGCAAAGCAGATCGTCACCGTCCCCTGAAGACGAACATCTTTGCGCCGGTGTAATTCACGATTATGCCGACAGCAGATCCCGCTGCGATGGGCGCCAGAAGCAGATCAGAAAGAGCAGGGTAGAGCGCCAAAATGCATGAGTAGGTGATGAGGTTTGTGGACCCACCAACAAGCTGAACCGCCACGTAGCGGATGGCCTCCGGCAGCATTCGTGGGCTACGGGTTGCGTGAAATCCCCATGCGCGACTTAGCGCCCATGTGGTGGCGACGGCGATCGCGAAGGAGACTGCTCTCGCGGAGAATGGATTCCACGATCCGATGCGGGTCAGTAGCTCCAGCACCCCCCAATCGACCAGGAAGCCCAAGCCGCCGATGACGACAAAGCGCGGAAATGACGAGGTGCGGAACCAACGGATCGCCGCATGCACGCCGGCGGAGCGCGGGGCGCCATGGCGTGACTTAAGCTTGCAATTCCATTCGCGCTTTGCTCTGGCGCTCTTCACGTCAACATCACCGATGCACCGCCGTCTCTTAAACCTGGGGCGTCAGTCTCTGCACTGCACACCGCATGTGCCGAGCCGCCCTGTCCATTCCAGCCGCTCGCCGAGTCTGCCTCCAGAGGCGTCGGCGCTCCGGGCCGGCTGAGCCAGTTAGGCCGGCTTGGGGCGGATCGAGCGCGCGAGGCCATTGTTCTGAACATAGCGGACCCATGAGCTCGAGGCCTTCAGACGTCGCCCCCACGCCCGTGATGTCGCCTCGTCCTGGCAAAAGCCGTGGGCGCGCTTCTGCCCGTCCGAAAATTAGCGATTGAAGGCTTTCGCTCGGCGCATCGCCAATGCGCCGTCCGTGAGCCGTCGTCGGGCGCGCGATGCGACCGGTCGGGTCTGGCTCATCAGATAGCCGAACATCGGCGGCCCGATCAGCATCAAGCTTGAGTCACTAAAGGTCCCGATCAGCGTTTCAAAGACAGATCTGATGGCGGAAACGGTAGCGATGGCAGCAAGGAAAATGAGCGCCGCGTTGGTCGGTTGGGTTATCGCGCGGGCTACAAGACGAGCGACCCCAACGCCGATCGCGCCAAAGATGACGATCGCGCCTACGAACCCGAAGTCGACCAAGATGTCTCTGGGCGTGTTGTGAAAATTGAAGCCTGCTCCGGACTGAAGTCCAGCCCACCTGAGAAGACCGATCGTCTCGTAACCCTGGCCCAGCCAAATCGAACGATATCCGCGACCCAGAATCGGCTTTTCCGCTATGAGGGCGTCGGCATGCGCCCATAGATAGTCTCGCCCGGTGAGCCCGGTGTCCTTGCCGAGGACGTCGAGGATGAACCACTCCCAGAGTGAGACGATCTCATCCCTGACGAGCCACAGAGGAAGGAGGAGCATCATCAGCAGTAGGGTCGCCACCCAGACGCTGCCCCGAGGGAGTCGTGAAGCCACGACCATCGTCGCGGCGACCCCGACGAACATGATAGTGCCTAGGGCCGCTCCGGACGCCGCTGTCTTCACCAAGACGGCGCCCGCCAAAGCCGCCATTGCCGCCGACATGTATCGCAACGCTGGTGGTTGGGAAGAACTCATCATGATGGAAAGGGAGGCGCAGACTGAGAGCATGCAAAGCGCTCCCATGGCGTTCTTTGAGCCAAGTATGCCGATCAGGACGGGTCCGGCGACGGATTGTCCCTGTCGCCCTGACACGAGGGATAAGACTAAGATGATCGACGTAGCTATAAAAATGGATTTCAAGTAGCGAGTGGCGCCTGCTGCGCTGACGGCTATCATCACAGAGACGATGGTTATGGCGAGCTGAAGACCATATCGGAAACTTACGGCGGGCTCGTCCGACCAGAGGGCGGAGAGTGGGCCTAGGGCTGCAACAAGCAAAAGCGGCCAAGCCTTCAGGACGTCTAGGTATGCCGTCGGTTTGAGATAGAGCAGCGCCATCGCGCCCGACATGACCATTAGCGGTGAGATAGGGCCTAGAAGGCCTAGGTACATCCCACAGATCATCCACACGAGCGCGACATCTATCAGCCAGGGGGTCTCCCCGCCGCCACCCCGCAGGTTGCGCGCCCCGGATTGAACGGCAGCCCGCGGCAGGCGCGGTGCTCGGAGGCTACGCCTTCCTGAAGCTCTTACGTCCATTGGAGGGCTGCTCTTTCAAAGGTTCTCACCGTGCGCCTTCCGTTCTATGGCGCCCCTCTCCATACCAAGTCGGCAGCGCCTCATATAGCGGCGTTGATGCCTTGTGGGCGTGAGCGGTGCGCGTGACGCTTGGCGCTGAACGGCTCGCCTGTCGATGCTTCCCGACGTAGCGGGGCGGCGTCTTGGGTTCGGAGAGCCTTGATATCGGCTGCAACTCGCGGCCATATCGCTCGCGGACATACGAGCTGTTGGACCATGAGCCCCCCCCAAACCATCGCTCTTTTCTACGACGGATTTGAGCGCCAGGCGGCGGACGGGTTCGTGGGGCAGGTGCGTTCACATCTTCGCAGGGCGGCACGATACAGCTATCGGAGCCTCCGGCGAAAGCAGGTCCGCACCGGCTTCTATACGGCATTTCTTGGGCTGGTGGCGTCGCTCAAGGCGAACGGCGTGACTGTCCGCATCAACGACTTCGCCTATGCCAGAGCCCATCCAAAGGAGCCTATCGGCATTGGTGGGTATCCGTCGGTCATCCAAAAGGTCGCTCTGAGCAACCCCATCATCTTCGGGCCAGGGGACTATGGGTCCGGAGCAGAAGCGTTAGCGTTCGCTCGGCGGGAGAACGTCAAGGTTCTCACTCAGCCCTGTCAGTGGGCCGTCGACCTCAACAGGCAGTGGGCGGGCGACAAGGGCGAGACCTACTTTGCAGGCATCGACACCGACGTCTGGTACGACCGTTCCCAGTCTCCAAAGACCATCGACTTCCTCGTCTATGACAAGATCCGATGGCATCGCGACACGCGCGTCGCTTCGGTTCTCGAGCGGAGCCTGGAGGCCATTCGGCGCAAGGGCATGACTTATCGCGTGGTGCGATATGGCCATCACCACATCAGCGAGTTCCGAGCCGGTCTCAGCGACGCACGCGCGCTGCTCTTTCTCTGTGAGCACGAGACCCAGGGCATCGCCTACCAGGAGGCGCTGGCGTCAGGTCTGCCGGTCCTGGCGTGGGATGACGGCGTGCCCGTTGATCCGAATATGATCGCCATAGCGCCGGAAGGCTTCCGGGTCAGCGCGGTGCCCTATTTCGATGCGCGCTGCGGGAAGACGTTCGCGCTCGCCGATATGGAAAGCGCGCTCGACGCTTTCGTGGCTGATCTCCCGAGCTATCGCCCACGCGAATACGTCCTGGACGCGCTGTCGCTTAAGCGGTCTGGTCAGCGGTACCTTGAGCTCTACGACCTGGCTCGCCAGCGCTAGGGGCGCCCCATGCCACCGGCCGGTTCGATGAGGCGCGACGCATATGCCGCGACACCATAAAGCGGGCGATGTTCACCGCAGGCAAGGCGCGACGGGATCCTTGCCCTTCGCCTTCTCCAGCAGGGGCTACTAGAGCTTGGATGGGTTAAGCGGCGCTGCGGGACGCGTCCTTTCTCGGACCGGTGAAATCGACTAGTCGTGGCTTGGGCTGGCCTAAGCCCAACCGCCTCGCGAGCAAGGAACCAGCATGCCTTTGGTCTTGGTCAGGACCCCCACCTATCGGCACCCTTTGTTGCATCCGCCTCGAGCGTTCCTCGACAAGGGGGGGGTACGGCTCCCGATGGATCGTCGACACCTCGCTCTGGACAAGGCGGGCATCCGGCATTCAGCGGCAGCCCGAGATCGCGGATTCAAGGCCATGGTTGAGCGTCTGGCAGTCCGGAGCGTCGGTCGGGTGCACCGGTCGGTCAACGCTTGCTTGCAACGCGTGGCTTTGCCGTGAAAACGACGGTCGATATCTGCGTGTGCACGTTTCGCAGGCCAAGTCTCAAAACCACACTTGAGTCGCTCGCGAGACAGCGGAGCGTCCAAGAGGCGGTGATACGAGTCATTGTCGCTGACAACGACGAAGAACCATCCGCGAAGGCGCTCGTGCTAGCGACCGCCGACCGCGTAGGTCTCGAGGTCACCTACCTTCACGCGCCGGTCAAGAACATCTCGATCGCACGGAACGCCTGCCTGGACGCCGCCACCGCCGACTGGGTCGCCTTCATCGATGATGACGAGCACGCCGCTCCCGACTGGCTTTCGGAGCTTTGGCAGTCGGCTGAGAGGCACGGCTTCGATGCGGTGTTCGGACCTGTAGCGGCCGAGTATCCGCAGTCCAGCCCCCGGTGGATGGTCGAAGGCGATTTCCACAGCACCGAGGTAGTCTATGTACGCGGCCAGATACTGACGGGCTATACCTGCAACGTGCTCATGCGACGCTCGGCCATTGAGCGTCTGGCGCTGAGGTTCGACGAACGCTTCGGCGTGTCGGGCGGCGAAGACACCGACTTCTTCGGCCGCTGGAGACAGATGGGCGCGACGTACGGCTATGCGCCTGAGGCGCTCGTGTGCGAACCCGTCCCGCCATCCCGCATGAGCTTCGGCTGGTTGTGGCGTCGGCGCTTCCGTATGGGTCAGACCCATGGGGCGGGACTGCTTCGCGCGGGCCGTGCTCCCCTCAAAGTCTTGAAGGCCATGGGGGTCGCGTCGGCGAAGGCTGCGTACTGCCTCGGCAATGCCATGCTCACGCCCTGGCAGAAGACGCGGTGTGCCCGCTGGCTCTTGAGGGGCGCACTCCACGTGGGCGCGGTGCACGGGCTGACGGGGGCGTCTGGACTTCAGCTGTACCGCTGAGCGTCCAGCACAGGATAAACGCAACGCGTTCCGTCTGGCGTTCCCGAATGAGCGCCGCGCCGCTACGCTGACGCGTCCGCCAACGGGGCAATGGCTGTCAGTAAGACCCCTTCGCCAGCAGCACGGCCGGAATGGTCTTCGTCATGATCAGCAGGTTCACCTTTGTCGACCGCCGACGCACGTAGAGCACGTCGCAGGCCACGCGCCGCCGATAGGAGACGTTGTTCCTACCAGACACCTGCCACAGGCCGGTTATGCCCGGGCGTACGCGCGTGTAGTGGCTGAAGTGCCGACCATAACGCGACGCCTCCGCACGAACGATCGGGCGAGGGCCGAAAATGCTCATCTCTCCCCGGAGCACGTTCAGCAGTTGAGGGATTTCATCGATGCTGGACTTGCGGAGGAAAACGCCGAGCGGAGTGATGCGCGGGTCGCGACGGAGCTTGTGATCAGCCTCCCACTCCGCCCGAGCGCTTGCATTCTCGGCCAGGTGCTTCGCCAAGCGTGCGTCGGCGTCGAGCACCATGCTGCGAAACTTGAAGCAGCGGAAAGTGCGGCCGTTCCGGCCCACGCGCTCCTGAGCGAAGAAAATGGCGCCCCCGTCCTGCAGCCGGATGCAGACGGCCACAGCCACCAGCAGCGGCAGCAGGAAGGCGAGCGCCAGCGCGGCGACCACGACATCTACAGCTCTTTGCATCTGCTCATCGCCCATGGCGGCTCTGCTGTGCTGGCGCGCGGCCCGCTCGCCCGGTAGCGCGGGCCCTTCGAACATCGCTGTATCGATTTGTGTCACGAGGCTCGACCTTTACAGCCACAACATTCATGCCCCAGAGCCCTCCGCGTAACACGGATCCGCGGAGGGCGCCTAGCGCATTGTGCGGTGCGGCATGCCCATTCTCATGGAGGCGGGGTGCGAAGGTCACACATTCCCCTGTTAAGGGTGGTTTCGCTCCTCTCCACCTTTATGGTTAAGCTTCCATTCCCAAAGGCTCGGACCGGCGCGAGGGTGAGTAGGAAGATTGCTGCACTGCGAAAACTCGGGCAATAACGGTGCAGTCGGAGGTGCGAAGGCGGACTTGAGATTGTCATGGGCGGCTCGCCATGGCTAAGGAGGCGGTGGCCTGCGCTGCCGCTCGGCAAGTGCGACGTTCATATCTCTGCCGCAAGGGTGGCGTGGCTCGGAGCTGAAGTTGGCGTACATCATCTCGTTCGCTATCATCGGCTTGTTCGCGCTCGGGTTGGTTTGGCCGTCGATCGAGAGCGCGATGCGCCGGCGCCGACGTCGGCGCAACCGGTATTGGCGGTAGATCGCAACCGCGCGTGCAGTGCTCCGATCTGCAGCCCGACAATAGCTTCGCCACGCTCGTGAAGGCCACCGCAAGAGGCGCGGGGCTGTCATGCTTGAGCTGACAATGACTGCCGATCCCAGTAGCAGAGGTAGGGGAGCCCTGATGGTGGGCCTGAGGCTTCAGTGCTTTACTCGCGGCTAGCCACCTTGCGGACAATGCGCCGCGACGCTCCCGGGTCAGATTTGATCGGGGCGCACTCGTGATCGCCGATATCGACGCGCGTGTCGCGTCCACTCCTCTCGTGTCCCTGGTCCTGGCCGCCCGCGATGTGGCGCCCTACCTTGATGAGGCGCTCAATTCAATCCGGGCCCAAACGCTCACATCGTTTGAAGCCTTGGTTGTTGACGACGGCTCACGGGATGCGACCCGCGAGATCGCGCGACGGCACGGGGAAGAGGATCCGCGTATTCGCCTCCTGGAAGGCCCCGCGCGCGGACCGGCCGCCGCTCGTAACGTGGGCATCGCCGCGGCGCGGGGCGCCTGGGTCGCGATCGTCGACGCGGATGACTGGATCGAAGCAAACCGGCTGGAGGCGCTCGTCAAAGAGGCCGAAGCGACCGCCTCGGAGCTCATCGCAGACAATCTGATGGTCTTCTATCCCGAGACAGGGGAGCGATCCCATCGCTGGGTCCGCAGTGAGGCCTGGATTGCGCCTCGGTACATCACCCTTGCGCAGTTTTTTGAGAGCGGCGTTAAGGACAAGGTGGAGCTGGGATATCTTAAGCCGCTTATCCGGCGCGAGTGGCTGTCGGCGACCGGGGTGCGGTACGACGAGGATCTCCTCATCGGAGAGGACTTTGACTTGGTGGCGCGCCTTCTGCTGCACGGAGCGCGCTACCGCTTCCTGCCCAGCGCGGACTACCACTATCGGCGGCGTACGTCGTCGATCTCCCATAGGCTGCCTGCCAGCCACCTCAGGGCGATGATCGGCGCTGCGCGGCGATTGGAGCGCGAACTTGAGGGGGACGCTCTCGTCGCGAGTCAGCGCCGGACGGCCAAGATGATCGAAGACCTCCAATTTGCGGAATGCGTGGCGGCGCTCAAGAGGCGGCGGCCTTCGGCCATTCTCACAACCTTGCTGCGGCCGGCCATGCGCCGCCGCTTGACGCGAGCCGTTCGAGAAGGGCTCAGCAAACGTGCTCGAAAAGTGCTGAGTTCGTCTTAGCGTATCGTAGTAGCGGTGTTATTTTAACTTACTCTTGATCAATATATCCGCCGCGTTAACTCTGGAAATATAGGCGACCTTAATCGAGCTGACGCTAATCGTGAGCCTTCCAGTGCGGGAGGTATCGATGGCGAACGCGGCTCTACTCGGTTGGGACGGTCGCGCCTTGGCGCAAAGCGCCAGCGCTCAAAAGTGGTTCGGCAATGCCGACATCGTTCCCGACACCTCGGGTAGCAGTCTCAATGACGCCATCTACGGCACCAGCGCCGGGTACACGCTCCGCGGCGGGGCGGGCGACGACACCTACTACGTCTACGGTGGGGAAAAGGTCGTGGAAGCCGCCGGGCAGGGCGTGGACACGATCGTTGCGATCGTCTCGACGACCCTGGGCGAGCACGTGGAGCACCTCCGCGTCGAAGGTCCTTATGCCCGCTATGCTTACGGCAACGCTGGCGACAACATCATAAAGAGCGACGGCGCCGGGCACGCGATCAACGGCGGGGCTGGCCACGACATCTTGGTTGGCGGCGGCGGCGCCGACGTCTTCATCTTCGGCGCCGGCAGCGGCAAGGACGTCATCACCGATTTCAGCGCCTCCGGAGCCGCCAAGGTCCGCCTGGACGCAAGCTACGGGCTGGAGTCGTTCCAAGAGGTGACCGGCCGGATGACCCAGTCCGGCTCCGACGTGGTCCTCAAGCTGAGCGCCGATGACAGCATCACCTTCCGCAACATCAAGATCGGCGACTTCAAGGCTGACAATTTCCAGTTGCCGATCGACCTGACGGGCTACAAGCAGACCTTCGCCGACGAGTTCAATTCGCTGAGCCTCTGGAACGGCAAGACCGGCGCCGCCTCCGCGGGCGTCTGGCGCACCTCGGGGACGCACGGCAAGGACGCCAATGATCCGCTTGGCCGCACCTTGACGAACAACGGCGAGAAGCAGGTCTACACGGACCCGGGGTTCACCGGCTACGGAACCAAGCCGCTCGGCCTCAATCCCTTCTCGATCGACAATGGTGTGCTCACCATCAAGGCCGAGCCTATCACGGGGGAGCTTCGCGCGGCGTTGCCCGGGTTCGAGTACACCTCGGGCCTGCTGACGACGAAGATGTCGTTTGCGCAGCAGTACGGGTACTTCGAGATCCGCGCCGACCTGCCATCGGGCGCTGGCGCATGGCCGGCCTTCTGGCTCCTCCCGGCGAGCGGCAAGTGGCCGCCCGAGATCGACGTTTTCGAAGCTTACGGAGACGACATCATCTCCATGACGTCGCACACAGCCGGAGGTGGCTCGCATCAGACGAGCGGACCCGTGGCGGCCTATGTGCCTGGCGCGACTTCCGGCTTCCACACCTATGGGGTGAACTGGACCGCCGAAAGCATCACCTGGTACATCGACGGAGTGGAGATGGGGCGCACCGCGACGCCCAAGGATTTCCACGAACCGGCGTATTTGTTGGCCAACCTGGCGGTGAACGGCGCCGCCAAGCCTGGCGAACTCCACGCGGACTTCAAGATCGACTATATTCGCGTCTATTCCGCTCCGCCGGAACTAGCCAAGGCGACCAGCAACACCCCGGTGACCGCTACGAGCGGATCCGTCGGAGGGACTGTAGGTTCCGATACCCTCGAAGGCACAGCTGGCGCGGATAGCCTGAGCGGCCAGGCCGGCAACGACCTGATCCGCGGCCGCGCTGGATCGGACACGCTGAGCGGCGACGCGGGCAACGATACGGTTGGCGGCCATGAAGGCGACGATCTGATCGGTGGGGGCGACGGCTCGGATCAGCTTTTCGGTGATGCCGGAAACGACACGATCGGCGGACACGAGGGTGACGATCGCCTGGTGGGCGGGGACGGTAACGACAAGCTGTTTGGTGACGCCGGTAAAGACACGATCGGTGGTCAGAACGGCGACGACTCAATGATCGGCGGACATGGCGATGACATGATCTACGGGGATGCTGGTCGCGACACGATCGCCGGCGAAGGCGGGAATGATACCGTTTATGGCGGGACGGGGAGTGACCTGTTCAATTTCGCAGCAGGCCACGGTGTCGACAGAGTGGTTGACTTCTCTGTCGCCGACGGCGATCGCATCTCCATCAGCGGCCCGCGCACACTGAGTCATAGTGGTGCTGATACGATCATCACGTACGGACAGGGCGACAGTGTCACGCTCGTTGGTGTTCATCTGGAGGCCGGCAGCTGGCTGATCTAGAATCGTCAGCGCGCCCCCTGCTCTCCTTGGAGTAGGCGGGAGAGCGCGCTGTCCGGCCGGGAGGCTAGCTCCGCGAAGTCCCCGGTTTCGACCACCCGGCCATCTTCAACGGCGATCACCCAGTCGGCGAAGGCGATCATCGAGGCGCGGTGGGCGATCGTGACGACGGTCGTCTTGCCGCGCAGTTCCTGAATCGAGCGGGCGACCAGCATCTGGTTTTCCCAATCGAGTGCGCTGGTGGCCTCGTCCAAGATCAGCAACCGGGGCCTTCGCAGCAGGGCCCGCGCCAGCGCGATCCGCTGGCGTTCGCCCCCCGACAGGCGCAGGCCACGGTCGCCGACCACGGTCTGGAGGCCTTCGGGCAGCGCACTGACGAACTCCTTCGCCTTCGCCCTCTCAAGCGCCTCCCAGATTTCCGCCTCCGTGGCCGCCGGGGCGCCTAGCCGCAGGTTTTCAGCGATGCTGTCGTGCAGCATGAAAACGTCCTGCGGCACATACGCGACCCCATCGCGCCAGCGCCGCAGTTGATCCTCCGTTAGCCGAAGGCCGTCGACCAGCACCGCGCCTGAGCTCGCGGTCATCAGCCCCAGCATGAGGTCGCCGAGCGTGCTCTTGCCACCACCAGATGGCCCGAAAACAGCGGTGATCTTATTCGCGGGGATCACAAAGCTCGCTTCACGAACCGCCGGCGCGCCTGCGGCGTCGTAGTGGAAGCTGACCGTATCGAACCGGAGTTCCTCCTGAAGCGTCCCCACGCCCTCTCGTCCTGAACCTTCTGCTTCCCGGCGGCAGGCCTCCATCAGCTCCTCCACGGCGCGGTAGGCGCTGTAATTGGCGAGGATGTCTTGGAACTGCTGTTGCAGGGCGGTGAAGCGTGGAGCGATGCGCATGAACAGGAAAAGAAGGACCACGATCTCCGCCAGCGGCAGCGCCAGCTGCTCGATGGCCACGTAGACGAAGATGGCAAGGCTCACGGCGCTCGCCATCTGGAACCCGAGAAACCCCGTATGAGAAACGCGGGTGTAGCGAACCATGTCGGTACGGACCTGAGTCAGGACCTCGGACAGACGGTCGAGGTAGCGGGGCTCTGCATTCAGGCTCTTGGCGACCTTCAGCCCACTGACGAACTCCGAAATGATGCGGTACTGAAGCTTGCGGTGGCTCGTCAGAGTCTCGCCATGAGCGGTCGCTAGCCTGCGAATGGGAGCGACGATCGCGAAGACGATGCCGCCCACAAGTACGGCGAACAGCGTCATGGTGGGGGAGATGAGTAGGCACACGATCGTGTAGCCGGCCAGCAGAATGATCGTCTGTGCCAGCATGAAGAGCTGGTAGATCGCGCCTTGCAACCGATCTACCTCCCCGATCAGGGCGTGATTCAGGTCCGACCCGCGCATGCGGGAAAGCGCCAGCCAGCGCGTTTCGCTGATGCGGGCGAACAGGCTGCGGCGTATCGTGTTCACAACCTGGCCGAGGAGGTCGGCCATGTAGATCGTCTTGGCGCGGGAAACGAGCGCCTGTGCGAAGATCGACACTACGAGCAGCAGCAGCGCGGTGGTGAGCTGAAGGCGCAGAACTTCCGGCAGCCCCAGTATGGTGAGAGCCTGAGGAAGGTTCACGGACAAGGTGCCTGAACCTGGCGTGATGAGCGCCAGGAGTGGGACCAGGAGTACGATGGAGACACTTTCCGTCAGGCTGGAGAGCAGTAGCCAACCTAAACCTAGCGGGGCGCGTGCGCCGGCAAGCCTTTGAACATAAGCCGCAAGCCGGAGGACGGCCCGACCGTGACGCAAGGGCCCACCGGCTCGATCTTCGGATCCAGTAGGCTCCGGCGGCGCTGGGGTCTCCTCCGTCCTCACGCGGGCTGATCAGCGAGCTGCTCGAGCAGCTCGCTGACCTCTTGAATGCGGTCTAGCGTGTCGGGGACGATCAGGCGGTAGACCGGCGTGGTTTTCGCTAACTCCCCACACCGCCTGAACAGCGCCGCCTCCCGGCCTGGCTGCTGCATGCGCTTGCCGAAGCGGATCATGTAGGAGAAGCGCATAAGCGCGGCCACACTCTCGACCGAACGCAGGCGCATCACACTCGCCGCGTCGCCTCGCTCGAGCACAAACGCCCCCAACGGTGCGATCGGCGCGTCGCGGAACAAGGCGTCAAGCTGCACACGCTGCTTTTGGAAATCGGGATGGGGGGTGGGTAGGTTGGTGCCGTCGCCGATGCTGATCGCTTCGGCCGCCGTGTCGGTCAGCTTGATCTGGGGGTATCCAGGTTGGACCAGGTGACGGTCGCCTTCACGTTTGAAGGCGACAATGTCGTCGGTGAGCAGGCGGCGCCCTTTGCTGACGAGCGTCGCCGCGGTGGTCGACTTCCCTGCCCCCTTATCTCCAACAAAAATGGCGGCTCGGGCTCCGATCTCGACGCTGCTGCCGTGCAGGGTGAACATGTCGCGCGCGTCAAGAAGCAGGGAGATGACGGGGCCGAGAAGCGGAAGGCTGACGAAGTCATCCGCGTCCTGTTCCGCCGGCTGGTACTGGATAAGGTCAGGGCCCTTGACCAAGAACCGACCGACCCCCCACCAGGCCATGTAGGCCTCGGCGTCGTCGAACTCCGCGATCACCTTCTGCTCCGGCGTAGGCGGCGTGCGATCGATGATAGCGCGTTCGATGCGAACGTCGGCGTCGCCCACGCCCGGCCGTAGATCGTTGAATGGCAATTCGGAGAGGATGTTGAGGCCGAACGCACGATAAAGTCGCGGGGACGTGGCCCGCGCAGTGGGAGCGGCGGCGCTCACGATGCGATCTCCAAGCCCTCAGTTTTTGCTTGTTTGAGCCAAGCCTGCAGCGCCAGCACGCGCCATAGTTGCTGGACCCCGGAGACCTCGCCGCTGAGCAGGCCGCTGTAGAGGCGCTGCACGTGCGCGCCGTCAACGTAAGCGTTCAAGGTTCCCCCCTGTCCCGCCGCGATCTCGCGGATGGCTTCGTCGTGGTGCATCAGCAATCCCCGTGCCATCAGTCCCGAGAAATCAAGCTTGTCGACCCGCCACTGAACCGAGGGCGGGAGCAAGCCGTCAATCGCCCGACGCAGCGTCACCCGATCGAAGCCGCGATCAAGCTTGTCCTCCATGCGCAAAGAGAGGCAGAACTCGACCAGATCCCTGTCCCAAAAGGGATACCGAGGCTCGACACCCTCGCTTGAGCCAAGCCTGTTGAGCACCTCAAAGGCATAGGGCCGCAATGGCGTCTCGATAATGTCGAGTTCAGCGTGTCTCGCCGAACGCCATGCCGGCTTTGGCGGCTCCGTCGCCTCGGTGCGTCGTGCGAAACTTTGCTCCAGCAAGGTGAGGGGACGTGGGTGCGGTGTTCGAAAATGCGGCAATCGTTCTTTTATTCGGCGGGCGATGGCGTGGCGCTTGTAGGCGCCGGGGCCAAACCGATTGAGGTATGCAGCGAAGAGACGCCATGGTGGCAAGCCTTGATGTTTGGCCACGGAGCGCAGGTTCCGCCAAAGCGTGGACCAGGCGCGGGCCTCCGCCAGCTCCCTAAGACGGCCGTACCCATGCGACGCGACTTCATCGCCTCCGTGACCGTCGAGAAGGACGCTGCAACCGCGTCGCGCGGCCTCCGCGTAAACCGGCCTGATCAGTGCGAGGTTGGGGCTGAGGAAGAGGCCGTCCTGAACATCAAGTAGTTCTGGAAAGCGGCTTAGTGGATCAAAGCCGTCACCGGACAGCAGAATGGGTCTCAACGCGGAGGAATTTGCGACTTGCTCTATGTAGTTGCGCTCGCTCCACTGCGGGGTCGCATCGAACACCAGGGAAAAGGTTGTGAGGGTCCGGCCGCTCGGTTTGAGACGACGCGCCGCCATGGACGCGATCGCGGAGGAGTCCAATCCGCCGCTCAGCATGGCGGCGGGGGCCGCAGCGTCGTCCATGCGCCGCCCGATGGCGCGCTCGAACAGCTCTGCGAACTGGTGGACAACCTCGCCTTGGTGAACCGGCGGAAGCTGAACGCGATAATGCGTTGAGATTGCGAGCCCACGCTGCGTGACGACGCCGGCCCCTCCGGGCGGCAATCGACTTAGGTCCGTATAGAGGGTTGCCTCCGTGGGGGGCGGCAGCCCTTTGAGGAATTCTGCGACGCGGACCTCTAAGACACGTTCGCCAACGCCGGGCAGCGCACGAAGCGCCTTGAGTTCAGAGCCGAACGCAAACGTCCCGTTCTGGCTGAGATAGTAGAAGGGCTTTACGCCGAACGGATCTCGAGCGCAGAACATCTCCTCCGCGCGAGGGTCCCACACGGCGAAGGCGAACTCCCCTCGCAGGTGGTCAAGGCACGCTTGTCCCCAATTGGCGTAAGCGTGCAGAATCAGAAGGTCGTCGTCCGTGCCGGGTTCAAGCCGGAGCGTGGCGCGTAGCGCCTCTTTGTCATCTAGGCGCGCGTCAGCGACGACGAGCCATCCGTTCCGTTCGAGTTCGGATAAGGGGCGATCCTCGGAGTAGGTCCCGAACGCCGCTGGGCCTGCGACCCGTATGCTCGCTTGCCCGCCCTTCCAGGGCGCCCGAAGCCGCTGCAACATGCGCCCGACCGAAGACGGGTCAGGAGCCCCGCCGCCGAGGGCCACCTTTCCAGCGATGCGGTTCAAGGCGTGCGGGGTTGTAGGTCGAGAAGGGGCTTGAAGTCGGCGATGCTTTCGGCGCGGCCGCCAAGCACGACCTCTTCGCCACTGACCAACCACGCGTGAGCGCGGATGCCGCCCTCCGGCCGTGTGCCCACTCCGATCCTGACGACGGTCTCGTAACCACGCAGCGCCAAGAGGGTCTGTCCGGCCAGGGCTTGCGTGAGGCAGGACGCAGCTGGAACGTACCTTGCGGCCAGAGTGACAGCCCAGGCTGTTCGCCGCAGTTCCCATCCAGGCGCATGCGCGCGACCGCCCGTTGGCAGCAAGCGCGCGAGCATACGATAGCGGATGATCGATAGGCCGAGGCGCACCGAAGCCACTACCATCCAGGTGGCGGCAAGGAAGATTTGGTCTTTGAAGCGCAGTCGCAGCAGCTTACGCAGGCGCATGACGAACCGTAACGAGGTTCGCTTCGGAGAGTTGTCCTAGCAGGGCGATAACGTCCCGCTGGTATTGGTCCCCCGAAACGGCGAAGGTCGCTTCCACGGCGGCGAAAATCTCTCGGACTGCGGTGGGTCTCGCCTGGATCGCGGTCCAGATGTGCGCGCCGACCGGGTTCATGCCGTAGTACACGCTAGATCGCATGTCCAGGAGAGCCGCGCCGCCATCGAGTTCGCAAGCAACGACGTCGGGGCTCGCTTCTATGATGGCGTTTTCATCAACCGTCATTGCCCTCGTCCCTCCCCAAGAACTCTGCACATGAAGAGGGCGGGACTTCAAGGAAGTCCCGCCCTCCTACATTCGTAGAGGTTACCGCGCCGAAGCGCGGGTCGCCGATCTTACGAGAAGGTCAGGTCGCCGAAAGGCGTTCCGGTCGGGAACGTCGCGTCGAGCTGGCTGCCGCGAGCCTGGCCTTGCGTGATGTCCTCGAACGTGCCCACGACGGTCAGGGTCGGCGCTTCGTACTGCGCCTTCTGGATCTCTTGCATTTCATTCTCCAAGGTTAGACCGCGAACAGCCCCAAATAGCACTGTCCACACTTTTTTAACCGCTGCTCTTTGCGAGTCAACCGGGATCGCGGGATTCGTTGAACGCGCTCGGCGGTGTGACTAATAAGAAACGGTTAGCATCCGCAATGACTTCAAGGCTTAACCATTAATATAGACGCTGTCGACGAGATTGTCCGGGCTGTTCGGTGCTTCATGGTCACCGAAGACCGGGGCTGCACGAGTTAAGAAATGTTGGTCGATGCTGGGCCTGAGTGGCGCTTCGAAGGGGAAACGTCACTTGAGCCTGTGACGCGTGCGGTTCGCTGGGCCCTTACAGGACAAGCGCCGACGAGGCTCTTTCTATCTGACCCGCATGCGGCGCTCCGCGTTATCGCGTCGAACCGGCTAGCGGTACTTGCCTTGCAGGGCTGGTCTGGAGTTGTCGACGGTCTCCCAGCGTCGGTCAGGGCCGACCTTCTGAACATGCAGCGACAAACCGCGAGCATGAACGGCGCAAACCTGCTGACGATCCGGCACGTGGTCACTCGGCTCAAGGAAGCAGGCGTCACGGCGGCGGTGTTCAAGGGCCCGGCATCGCAGCACCGAGCGTATGGGCAATTCTTCGTCAGAGCTTCGTCTGACGTGGACCTGCTGGTCCGCCGATCAGATTTCAACGCTGTCCGGCGCACGCTTGAAGCGGGTGGCCATAAGCTCGCACCCGAGTGCCGTTCGCTTTGGTGGACCAACTTCCTAGGGGAGCAGCATTTCAAGCCTACGATCCCCGGCCTGCTCACCGTCGACCTGCACCACAAGCTGCAGCAGCCAGGCTGTCCTGCGCCACGGAACGTCGACGCTTTCATGGAAGACCTTGATACCGTGGCGGTCGGGACGGTCGCGGTTCCGATTCTCTCCCGCGTTCACGTCGTCCTTGTCACTGCCATCAATCTGGTGAAGGCGCTCAGCCACCGCGAACCCGCAGGCGGCTACGCAAGCGACTTGGCTGCGTTGCTCCTGAAGTTTGACGCTAACGAGTTCGACAAGCTTGAGACCGCCGCGCGAGCTCAGGGACTTCGCAACACCCTCCACCTTGCCCTGCGATCCATCCGCGTCTTGTTCGGCTTGGTTCCACCATACGCCCCAAGCGTTGGAGACGATGTGCTGGAGGAGGTCAGTGACGTGCTGTTCGCCGAGCTGGTGATGCGGCCGGATACGCCAGGTATTCTCTGGCCCAAACGCCGGACCCTGCTGTGGGCCCTCTGTGACCGGAAGTCGGACTACCTTGGCGAGCTTGCTCGTGCGGCGACCAGCGAGGTCGCCCGCCGGATTTTTGAGCCCCGACGTCCCCGGGTGGAAGCTTTACGGGTGGAACAAGCGAGCGCGTCCGCGTAAGCGTTGGCGCCGAACGCCGCCTCCATGGATTTCAAGACCCGACCGCCCATGCGAGTGGCCTATTTCGCGCACGACCTGAACGACCCTGCTGTCGCTAAACGCGTGCGGATGCTCGAGGCCGGCGGCGCGACCGTGTCACTCGCGGGCTTCCGCCGCGGACGGCCTAGGCCAGGGCGCACGGCGCAAGCGGTCGAACTCGGCCAGACCTATGACTCCGACCTGAAGCAGCGGGCGTTCGCGATCCTGCGCCATCTCGTGTGGCCCTTTGCATGGGCGCGGGTGAGCCGCGGCGCCCACGTGATCCTCGCGCGAAACCTCGAGATGCTGATCCTGGCCTCGCTGGCCAAGGTGTTCGCCCCTCGGACGCGGCTTGTCTACGAATCGCTGGATGTCCATCGCACCCTTCTGGGGCAGGGCTTCGCCAGCCGCCTTCTCCGCACGGTGGAGGGCGGGCTGCTTCGACGCTGCGATCTTCTCATCGTGAGCTCGCCCGCCTTCTTGTCGCACCACTTCAAGCGCCGGTACAGGCTCGCCTGCCCGACGTTGTTGGTGGAGAATCGCGTGCTCGACCTTGAGGCGGACGCGAGCCGGCCAGCGCGCCAAGCGCCTCCTGTCCATGCCGGGGCCTGGACGGTGGGCTGGTTCGGCAACATCCGGTGCCGGCGCAGCCTCGACATGCTCACGGGCATCGCTGCGGCCTCTGAGGGACGCGTCACAGTGGTTATTCGCGGCCGCCCCGCCCATACGGAGTTCGAAGACTTCGACGGCCATGTGCGCGCGGCGCGGGGCGTCGAGTACCTCGGGCCTTACGGCCCTGAGGACTTGGCGGCCCACTACGCCGCCGTCGACTTCGTCTGGGGTCTCGACTTCTTCGAGGAGGGGCAGAACTCGGCTTGGCTCCTGCCGAACCGGCTGTACGAGGGCGTTGCCCACGGACGCACGGTGATTGCTCTGTCGAACGTCGAAACGGGCCGATGGCTGGCCAATCATGACGCAGGCGTTCTGATTTCCGATCCCGAACGCGATCTCCCCGCCTTTTTTGCGAACCTCACGGAAGCGCAATTCAAAGACCTGCAAGCCCGAACGCTCGCTATCCCCACTCAGGCAGTCGTCGCCGGGCTACGGGACTGCCAAGCTTTGGTTGAGGCGCTAGGTGGAGAGGCCGGCGGAGCGTGACACAGCCCGAACCTATCCTGGTGGTGGTGCCCTGTCTCAACGAGGCGCCGCACCTGGCCGGTCTGCTTGAGCGGCTTGCCGCTGATGCGGGCCGGGATGACCGCATCGTGGTGGTGGACGGCGGCAGCCGCGATGGAAGCCAGGGGATCGTCGCTTCCGTGTCGAACCATGAGCCACGTATCCGACTGCTGCACAATCCTGACCGCCTGCAGAGCGCCGGGATCAACGCCGCGGTCGTCACCTATGGTGAGGGTTGCCGCTATGTGGCTCGGATTGATGCGCACGCAGACTATCCGGCCCAGTATGTCCGGCGACTGATCGAAGTCGCAGAGCGCACCCAGGCCGCGTCGGTGGTGGTGCCGATGGTGACCCGGGGCAAAGGGTGCTTCCAACGTGCCGCCGCGGCGGCTCAGAACTCCAAGATCGGAACAGGCGGCGCGGCCCACCGCCAGGGTGGGGTAAGCGGCTGGGTCGATCATGGGCACCACGCGCTCTTCTCGCTCGCCGCGTACACGGCGGTGGGCGGCTACGACGGCGCCTTCAGTCATAATGAAGATGCCGAGCTCGATCTTCGCCTGAACGCGGCGGGTCACCGCATCTGGATGGCCGGAGATCTAGCCATCGGCTACCACCCGCGCGCGAACGCGCGAGCCCTCTTCCGTCAGTATCGCAACTATGGACGGGGGCGCGCCATGACCGTGAGACGGCATCACGTCCCGCTTAAGCCGCGTCAGGCCGCCCCGCTGGCCGTAGCGCCCGTTGTCCTGCTGGCGGCGGTGGGGCTGGGCCTCTCGTTTGTACACCCGCTGTGGCTGCTCGCGACCACACCCGCGCTGCTCTGGGCGTTGGTTTGCACTCTCGCGGGGGCCGCCGCCGGACGCGCGGAGCCCGGCCTCTGTCCCAAGGCGGCGGGCATCGCAGCGATGGTCATGCATCTCGGCTGGTCTCTCGGATTCTGGGGTCAGATCTGGAGGCGACCGCCTCAGCCGAGGCTCCTGTCCCTAGTCACTGGCCCGCAGATCGCCCGATAAGGGCTCGGGTTGAGCGGAGCCACGCCTGCTCTGCCAGCCGAGCGGCCAAGTAGGCGGATACGGCCGGCGAGGTGAAGGTCGTGAGGGCCGTGGCCAACTCTCGACTCTTCACCGCTTCAATGAGACGGCGCCACTGCAGCCGCTTGTCGACACTCACGAAGTGGCGGCGGACCGTCTCGCGGTCCGCCGGCCCAAGACCATCAAGTCGGGCAAGATCTGTGTCACAGTCGCGCAGGAGCCGCAGATCTTCAATGGAGTGCTTGCCGCTAAGGGAGCCCGCCCGTTCGACGGCGACGTAGCCCATTGGGGAGGTGAGGATCATCCGTGCGCCCAAGGCGAGCGCACGCGCGTAGAACTCGTAGTCCTCCCCCAGGCGCATCTCATGCCGGTAGCGCAGTCGGTGAGCTTCAAGAAAGGCGCGTCGCATCAGCGGCTTCACGAAGCCGAGCTCCTGCTTGCTTCGCCCTGGTCGGCTGATATTTCCCTCCACGAACTTGCGGAAGGTTACAGGCGAAGCTCGCACGGGCGCGCGCAATGCTGCTGAGGCCTTCGCGTCGGTGTAGTGCGCGACGCGGATCGGCTCGTCCGCGATCAGATCCGCGTCTCCCGCATGAGCGAGCAAGCGCTCGATACGTCCGGGAAGGAACAGGTCGTCTGCGTCGAGCACGCAAACCCAGTCGGCGGCGGAACGGTCGAGCGCCACGTTGCGTGCGGGCGCTGGTCCGCCGTTCCGCTGCAGGCGCACCACGTTGAGGCGCTTCGTACCGTCATCCCTTGTCCGGGCCACGGCCGCGGTGTCGTCCTGAGACGCGTCATCGACGACCCAGACTTCAGTGACCTCGGGTTCCGCCAAGGCGCTGTCGACAGCCGCTCCGATCGTACGTGCCGCCTGGTAGGCGGCAATGATCACGGCCACGGTGGGGCGAGAGGAGCTCACGGAGGATCACGGCTCCGGCGTAGGACCAGCATCTGACATTGAGGCGCGTCCAGCATAGCTGGCTTCAGCTTCAGCGTCAGCCTGGTCGACAGTGGCTAAGCCGTCCACCCGCTGCGGGGCCGCCGCGAGCGCCACCTGCAGCCCTAGAAGGTAGGCCCAGGTGAAGCTGACAGAGGGCACCTGAAGCGCGTAATCGGTCAGCCCCTGCGATAGGAGCAGGATGTTGAGCAGCAAAAGCGGCAGCAACAGGTAACGCCGATCAGGCCGTAGGCCCTTCACGATCCTCCAGTGCAGCGCGGCCACAACAGTGCCCATCAGAGCTGCGCCGACGACCCCGGTCTCCACGAGCCATTGGAGGTAGAGGTTGTGGGTGGCACGTATGTCCCAGAGCGCGTCATAGTTCTCGGCGGTGAGCAGAGGCGCAATGAGCGCTGGGGCCGAGCCGAGGCCGTAGCCAAACAGGGGCGACTGAAGAAACGCGCCCCAATAGGTCTGCAGGATAATCCCCCGGCTGATGGCGTCCGAGCCCGCGGCGCCGAAGCGTTGCACGGCGACTTCCCCGGCAGTCAGCACGGTCAAGACCGCCAACGCCGTGGCGATGGCTGCTACAGCGGCGATGCGCCAGCGCAGAGACATCTGCGTCCCGAGCGCCGCCCCAAGCCGCAGGCTGACGAGTAGGCCGGACAGTCCGACCGTCAGCAGGATTCCCCAGCGTGAACCAGTCATCGCGACACAGACTAGGAAGAGGGTCGTGGCGAGGCCTCGGGGGGACGCGGCAATAGCGGCGCGCAGCGCGGTGGCGCCGCGCCGACGCTCATGGGCGAGGCGCTGGAGGGTGAGACCCAGTGCGAGAAGCGCAAAGCCACCCATCAAGGCCGCTACGGTATTGGGGCTGCCAAACGCACCCTTCATGCGAGCCGAGCCTTCGCCAGCGGCGGCGCTGAAAAGATGTTGGGCGACGAGCACGAGGGCCAGCACTACGCCCATCGTGACGAAAGCTCTGATCGTGTCTCTACCCCGCTTCAGGTCGCTGGCGTGACGGAGCCCTGCTCCGAAGAGCATGGTGAGCGCGCCGAGCTTCAGGATCTCGGAAGTCGCGGCGTCGCGGTCGAGCGCGATCGCCGTAGCGTCCAGAGCGTGGTGGAGTGCGCCGCCCAAGGCCGCCGTTCCGGGCGCGGTCCCCAGAATAGCGATCAGGCAGACTCCCAAGAAGGCATAGGCTGGCAGTCTGAGACGTGTCGCAACCGGGCTCGGCTGAAATTGGCCCTGCGCAAGCGTCCAGCCGCAGGCCAAGACCGTCGCGGCCACAAGTAATGGCGCGGCCCATCCATTGTTTGCGCCGCCGAGCGCGTGAGCCGTGAACAGAACGACAAGAACGCCCCACCGGGAGGCGAGATCGGCGTCCCAGCTTACGGCTACGCGCTCCCGGCCCTTACCGAGAACGCGCCAGATGTGCCGGATATTATGCAGTATAGTACTTCTTGTAGTCGCTGTAATAGTAGCCCGGATCCCCGTAGCCGTAGCGCGCCTGCTGGTTGACGTCGACCTGGGTTAGGACGACGCCGACAACGCTTGCGCCCGATTGCTCAAGAGCTCGGATTGCGGAGTCCGCCGCCTTGGCAGGCGTCCGTCGCCAGCGGGTGAGGAAGACCACCGCGTCGGACTGCTCGGCTAAGACACGCGTCTCGGCGATAGCGAGGACGGGCGCGGTGTCCAGGATCACGAGGTCGAACCGGTCAGACAGCTCCTTGAGGACCTGCTTCATCGCCGGCGTGTTGAAGACCTCACGCGGCGTGAACTCGCGCTTCTCCAGCGGCAGCACCCAGGCCCCAGAGGCCTCGCCCTGCATCAGGACGTCGTCGAGCACTGCGTCGCCGTTGAGCAGATCGAGCAGGCCGCGTTCCGCCTCAACGCCAAGAGTGCGGCTGACGTTGCGACGGCGGATATCGCAATCGACGATCACCACTTTTGTACCCGCCTGCGCCGCCGATATGGCGAGGCACACGGCGGTCGTCGTCTTTCCTTCACCGGGCAAAGCTGACGTTATGGTGACGACCTTCACTGGCGTTCCAAGACGGGCATAGAGGATCGAGGTGCGGAGGCTGCGGAACGCCTCGGCGAACCCGGAGAGAGGACGCGCCAAAAGGTAAGCGGCTGGCGCCATGTTGCGATCCCGCCGGTCGGCGATGGACGTCAGGAGGGGGATGGAGCCGAGGGCGGGCGTTTGCAGTCTTGCCTCGACATCGTCCGCTGTGACCAGGCCGTCGTCGAGCATTTGGCTCAGGATAACACCGGCCATACCCGCGCCGACGGCCAGGATGAAACCCAATGCTAGGTTAAGCGGGATGTTCGGCGAGCTCGGCGCGCCCGGAGGCTTAGCCTGGGCCACGATCCGGCTGTCCGCCGTCTCGATGCCGGCCTGAGAGCTCGTTTCTTGATATCTCGCCAGCAGCCCCTCGTACTCCGTGCGGACCGCCTCCGCGGTGCGCTCCAGCTCGTTCAGCCGCACGCCGGCGGCGTTGTTTCCCGCCAAGGCTCCGCGGCTGCGCGCAAGGCTCTGACGCACCGACGCGGTCCGATCGCGCGCGACCATGGAGCGGGCTTCCAGGTTAGAAATCACCCGGCCGATCTCCGCCTGGATCTGGGCGTCAATTTCCTGCAGCTCCTGCTGAGCGCGGAGCAGCTCCGGGTGCCGCGCGCCGTAGCGGCTTTGAAGATCGGCCACACGCGCCCCGACAGACGCGCGCTGGGCGCGGAGCTGTGAGACGACGCCAGACTGCAGGGCCTCTCCGACGTCCCCGCCCGTCGACCCACGAGCCAGCTGATTGCGGGCCGTGCGCAGACGGGCGAGCTCCGCCGCTTCTTCGGCTTGGGCCGTAGCTAGCTGCTGGTTCAGTGCGGAGATCTCCTGTTCCGTCAGGGTCGCCCCCGAGCTGCTCAGGAGATTGTTGGCGTTTCGATAGCGCTCGACGGCGGCTTCCGCGGCCAGTAGTTCGCCCCTGAGCTGTGCGACCCGCTGTCCAAGGAAGCGGTTGGCCTCTCGCGTGGCCTCGTACTTCGCGGCCACCTGGCTGGCGACGTACTCTTCGGCATAGGCGTTGGCGACTTGAGCCGCCTTCACCGGATCGGGCGAAGTGAAGCTGATCGCGATGATGTAGGTCATTCCTTTGCGACGGACCCGCAGGCCCCCGCGCAGGGCGGCGGCGGCGGCTTCCCGGGCCGCCAGCACTTCGGCTTCCGTCCGCGGCGCCACGGCCTGGCGAAGCGGCCTGCCGGCGAGCTTCGACATCGTCGCGCGAAGCCCCTCCTCGGGTCGCAGGCGCCAGTTGAATTCGGGGTCCCGCTCCAACTCAAGACGTTCAGCGACCTTCAGCGCCAAGTCACGCGACTGGATCACCTCGACTTCGGTATCGACGACTCCGTCCTCAGCCGGCAGCTCCGACAGCACCGCCTTTGTGTTCGTGACCTGCTCGCGCCGCGTATTGAACATCACTTCGGCTGACGCCGTGTAACGCGGCGGCGTGCGCACGGTGACGATCAAGGCCGCCAGGAAGATCAATAGGGCGATCGCCGCAAAGATCCTCACTCGCCGCCGGAAGATGGCGAAGAGGGTTCGAAGGGAGAATCGTTCGGACGGACCGGCGACGGAATCGCCGGTCATCTCAGGAGAGGTCGCCATGTCAGGCCCTAGGTTGCACAGGACGCGCTCAGTACTGGGCGACGACCGAGATCAGGAAGCGATTGGCGTCGAAGTCGCCAATCGGGAAGCGCTCATCGGCGTTACGAGTCTCGTAGTCGTAGCTGGCGGTAAGTCCAAGGCGCCGGTTCAGCAGGTAGGTCGCCCGCAGGCCGGCGTACCAGCGATCGTTCACGACATCGAGCGACTCGAAATCCTCCTGGGTATAGCCGAGGCGAGAACCAATGATGATGTTCCGGCGGAACTCGTAGTCGGCCCGGATCTCAGCGTTGGTCACGAGGAATCCAGCAACGCCGATGATGCCTGAATCTGAGACGGACCGGTTGATCGTGCCGCCGAGCGTCAGGAGAGGCGAGGGGAAATACTCAAGGGACACACTGGAGCTGATCCCACTGAGCTCGCCGTAGATCGCGCTGTCGAACGTCTGCTCTATGTAGCCGACGGATGCGAAGCCGCGGGTAAGCTCGCCGAGCTCGAAATCAACGCCAGCGAGAATGTTGTAACCGGAAGAGTCCCGATTTGGGATCAGCGGGTTCGACGTGGTCTCATGCTCGCGGTTGTTGAGGGAGACTGACCCGAACACCGCCAGGGCCGGACTGACGGCGTAGTCGCCGCGGCCCGTGAATTCGTAGTTGGTTTGGTCTCGATAGTCCTGCTCGAGGATTGCGCCGGAAACGCTGCGGACGTCCTCATAGTCGTACTTGCGCAAATCCGCTCGCGCGGAGAGGCGCAGGCGCGTGAATGTCCGTGTGGCGGTCGCGTAGGTCCGCAGCACATCAAAACGCACCGGTTCAGCCAGGGAGCCTGGAGAGCTCGACGCTGTCCGAGGCTCGATCTCACGTCCGTACTCGAGACCCCCTCCGAGCACCGCCTCCCGTGTGACGTCGAGGCGACCGTTCGCCCCGACACTCCAGCTGTCATTGTTCTCCGTTTCGAAGTCGCTGTAGCGGGTGATCACGGCTCGGGCGAACGCGGTCAGCGAGTGGCGCGACCACTGCGAAGCGGCGTCCACCCGCGGCGCGATGCGGTAGATGGTGTCGGACTGCTCGTTGGTCTCCGAGGCGAAGATGTTGTCCTCATAACCGAGGTCAAGGTCTACCTTGGGGTAGACGCTGAACGTACCGGCCCTCAGACCGATCGCTTCATATTCCGGGTGCGGCCGCTCGGTCACGGCCACGTTGCGGTCGCGCGCAAACATGTTGATGGCCTGGGCGTTCGCCAAGCCCGGCGTCGTCGTGAGCCCCAAGGCCACGAGCGCAACGGCTTTGTTCTTCATAGTTCCCCTCTCAGGCCACGCGCGGCGGCCGAACCCCGTGTCGTCCTTATTGCAGCGGCGCGCGGTAGTCGGAGCTGCCGCCGCCGCCGGGAAGCGGCAACGCGAGCGGCTGCGCGATCCCGCCTGCGCCGCCTGCAGCTGCGGGGCCGCCGGACAGAGCTGCCTCGACCGTCGATGAGACCTGAGCGAGAGCCGTGCACCCGGTCCGGGTCCAGCGTTCGCCTTCAAACACGCACTTCTCTTGGGCCATCGCCAACCGCAACGCGCGTTGCACCAGGAGCGGATCCGCTCCGCTCTGGATGATGAGCTGCTCGACCCGCTGGCCGATATAGGTCTCGAGATCGTTTCCAGTCAGCCCCTGATCTCGACCGGCCTTGATCGCGGCGACCAGCGCTTGTCGAATAGAGTCCGCCAGAGGCTGGGCCTCGGCAAACGACGCCGTGGCGGCGGGCGCTGTGGGAGCTGCCGAAACAGAGATGGGAGCCGCTATAGCGATCGCCGCGAGCGCCGTGACCAGAAGCTTCATTGCAGCCCTCCGCCTGTGCCAATATGAGCAGGGACACATTACCCCGCAGCCCTCGAGGGTGGAGCAAGAGTCTTGCCACCAATCCTGTCCTGTACGCGGATCATACACTCGACGGCGATCATTCCAAACGGTTGAAAATCGCGGTTCGCAAGACTTCCATCTTCCACGGAGGCGGCGAGCCGTGCATGTAGCGGTCGCCGGTTTTGAGAGTTGCGGGGGCGCACGACAATGGACGTGGCGGAGTTCAAGACGCGGTGGATCCGTGATGAGGGTTCCTTCGTCCCTCGCCCGGACCAAGAGGTTGAGGAGCCCGCGGAGCGGCCGCCACTCCGCTTCGCACCGCCTTCGGATCGTCTCAGCCTTCGAAACCTCCCTGCGCGAGGCCGTTCATTCACCGAGCAGGCCGCGGATTCCGTCCAGCAGGACCGCCGTCGCCTTGGACGGGTGATTGTCGTGCGGGTCGCCTCCGTCGCGCTGCTGTTCGCAGCAGCATTGGCCGGGCTGACGGTCTTCTACACCTACCTGCCGAAGTACGCGGCGGAGCACATGGGCTGGTCTGAAACCGCTAAGCCCTAGGGAGAGCTGAGGCGGTCCAAAGACAAGGCGGTCTCATCGGAGATTCTCGTCGTGGGGCCGCCCGTGGTCGGCTCCCCAGCGACCACGGAAAAGGCTCGAGCCGTGGCGGGTGTCACCGCCATTGCGGATCGTCCCTGCGAGCGACCGGTCAGGCGGCGCTCCGCCTCATCCGCAAGGTTGAAGCGACGAAGCTGCCGGCCGCGGTCATAGTTGTTGGGAACGCTGTAGGCGTAGGTGAAGCGCCCCTCTTCCCGGACGCGCTGATAAAGGGCTCGCGCTTCCTCAATCCGCCCCGTCGCTTCATAGCCAGCGGCCATGTTGAACAAGTCCAACGGGGCGCCGCGGCCGTCGGCCGCGCGTTCAAATAGGTTCGCCGCCGTCCAACGATCGCGCCAGACGGAGGAAGTCAAACCGACTACGGCTGAAGCATGAGGTGCTTTCTCACCTTGGGCCAGAGTCTGCACCGCCTCGACGCGAGCCGTCTCGTGGCTGGCGCAGCCGCACGCTGTGACCGCAAGAATAACCACACATGCCGATCTAAACGTCTGACCCATGTGTTCACCCTCCCAACCAGTGGACGCTGGTCCGATTCAGAAAGCTCGGGAACATTCTTCGTTCCCGTGCGCCTTCACGGACAGCGCACGGTTCGGCAGGGACCGGTCGAGACTATCCGCCTCCGTCGTGCCGCCGACGTGTGCGGAGGACCGCTTCCCGTCGATGGGAGTCAAAGGCGAGGGCGGCCGCCAAGCGTCCGCTGGGGTCCGAGATTCGATTAGGCATGTCCCTGAGCGCCCAGCCATGGCGCGGGAAGAGCGCGCCTAGCTCTATCATGACCTTCTGACGAAGCTCGGGAGGCAGCTCGGACCAATGGTCGAAGGCGAACTGCATTCTCCAGGGCGACACGTCGGGCCCGAGCGGCGCGACTTCGTAGGATCGAACCAGGTAGTTGAGTGCGGCTTGGGACAACCCGGCGGTGGATGCGGCTTCGAGGGCCGCCAGCCGCCCTAGCGCGGCAGCGTCCGCGGGTCGGCTGCGCAGGATGGCTTGCGATCGCGATCGCGCTTCTTCGATGGCGGCCGCGTCGGGAGCTTGCCGGGTCACCAGCGCGGCGATGCGACTTTCGTGGCGCAGCGCCGTCTCGCACACACCGCTCCAGCAGGGGGTGAAGCCAACGACCCGGCTCAGCGCCAGGAAAAGGAGCAGGACTGAGAAGAGTAGGACGGGCAGGGCGCGGTAGGCGCCGGCAGCAGTGCTCCGTTCTGCTGGGTGATCGGCTAGTTCGTGGCGGCTCTCACCCATCGCAGCGGTTCACCCGGATATTGGCGCTCCATCCAGCGGAGTCGTGACCGGCTCCAGTGCTCAACCCGTTGATCGAGATTGTCGAGAACATACTCACCCCCGGCGGTATTGACGAGGAGGACGGCGTGTCGTTCGCCGGCCGGCGTGGTCGCGAGGGCGATGGAGAGCGCCGCCGACGGTACGCCCTGAGCCAGGAGAGCGGACCGCTTCGCCAGCACGAAGTCCTCGCAGTCGCCGGCCAGATGAGGGCCTCGAGCGACCGGATGCGTCCAGCGATCAGGCTCGCCGAAGAGCTCTACGTCGCTTCGCGATCTCACATCTCTGTTGATCCGGACGTTCGTCGCTACAATAGCGGCCCACTGGTAGCTGCTCGGCTGAACATCGGTACGAGCGACGTTTAGCGCCGTACCGCCCAAAGATGGTGTCCGCCGCTGTTGGTCCGGCAGCGGGGCATATCGGGGCGCTTCCGAAATCGCCGCTGGCGGTCCGGGATGGCGTTGGCTCTTGTTGTTGAAGACGGACGCCCAGTAGGTTTGATTGGCTTGGGTCAGCGTCATGCCGCCGGCCCCAACGTGGCGGCTTTCTTCCGCGCATTCATTGGGCGCGCGGCTGCAGTAGTTGAGAAATCCTGCCGGTGCAGCCACATCGGCGCCGAGCGGCATGAAGCTTGCTCGGGCTTCAGGGAGCGCCGCGCAGGCGGTGGTCAGAGCGCCCACACATAAAACGAGGATTGTGCGGGTCAGTGTTGAGGCAGACATATCGCACCCACTCACTGCGAGTGGTTCGATCCTGCACCAAGGGACGCTAAGAAATGGTGAGGCACGGAGCCGCGCGTCATGGCGGCCGTGGCTCCAACTCAGAGAGTACGGTGATGGTGACACGTCGGCAGTCTCTAATCGGCCTCCTCGGGCTCGGCCTGACGAGCTGCGCAACCGGGGCCATAGCCCCGGGCGACCAGAGCACGGGCGCGGACAGAATCGTTGAAGAGTACCGTCTCGGAGCGGGCGACCGGGTTCGTGTGATCGTCTTCAATGAAGCGGCGCTCACCGGGGAGTTCCAGGTCAGTGGCGCCGGCCGGATCTCATTGCCGCTTATCGGCGATCAAGAGGTAGAAGGCCTGACCGTCGCTCAGCTGCAGAAGCTCATCGAGGACCGGCTTCGGGATGGCTTTCTGAACGAGCCTCGGGTGGCGGCGGAAGTGCTCACCTATCGTCCCTTCTACGTGCTAGGCGAGGTTCGGACGCCGGGGACATATCCTTACACGAGCGGCTTGACCGTCCTGAACGCAGTGGCGACGGCCGGCGGGTTCACCTATCGGGCCGACACTAAACGGGTCTTCATTCGCCGGCAGGGCGAGGCGCGTGAGGAGGCCTACCGACTGACCACGACTACGGCGGTCGCTCCGGGCGACACAATCCGGATCGCAGAACGGCTGTTCTGAGCCATGTTCTTCCGCCGCCGCAAGCTCGCCGCGGGCCCGCCGGCTGCTTCGGCGCCGGACGGCGTCGTGATCTGGGCCATCGGCGACGTGCACGGCCAGTCCGATCTCCTGGGGGCTCTCCTTGAGCCGGTCGTCGATGATCTTCTTGGATCGACTGTGATCGATCGACAGCTCGTCCTGCTCGGAGACTATGTCGATCGCGGCTTAGGCGCCCGGGAAGTGCTCGATCAGCTAGTGGCGCTCCAAGAGTTCGCGAGCACGAACGGGATCACCGTTCACGCCCTCAAGGGAAACCACGACGACTTCCTCCTCCGGTTCCTGGCCGAACCCTCCGTGGGTCCGGAGTGGATCGCCGTGGGCGGGGCGGAGACGTTGATAGCGTACGGGGTCCAAGCGCCCGCGCCCACGGCGGCCGAAGAGCAATGGCAGGCCACCGCCGAAGCTCTGGCAGAGGCCATCCCGAGGAAGCACGTGGAGTTCCTCGAGTCCCTTGAGATGAGCCACACCATAGGCGACTACCATTTCGTCCATGCCGGCGTGCGCCCAGACGTGCCGCTGGACGCTCAGGCGCCGGAGGACGCGATGTGGATACGGGCGCGCTTCCTTGACGATCCGCGGCGCCTGGAGAAGGTCGTCGTCCATGGCCACACGCCGAGCCCCGCCTTCCACCAGGACCATCGCCGGGTCGGCCTGGACACCGGCGCCTACGCGACGGGAGTCCTGACCGCGATGAGATTTCAAGGGACGTCGCGGTCGTTGCTGCAGACGCGTCGGCGTGGCCAAACCGTCGACATCCTGTCGCGCGACCTATGAGGCTCTTGAATCGAAACGATCCCGCTCGAGGAGCCGAACACGGTCCGACGGCTGCGGAAGGCGTGCTCGCTTCCAGCCGGACAAGCGAGCCTCCGCTGAGCTTGCAGATCCCTGAGACTGACCCACCGGACCGATTTGAAGCGCTGCGGCGCCACCTGCCGAATGCGCTCATTGGATTGCTTGTAGCTGGCACCCTCATGTTTGGGGTTCAGCTTGGGATCACTGTCCTGATGCGGGACAGCCAGCCTCACTATGCTCCCTTGCGAAAAGACGCGTGGATCGCACCGGACCTTTTTGGTCCTGACGCGGACGCGCCATTCGTGTTCCAGCCGCTCGCACCCGACGACGCCTTCTCGTTCAACCAGTCTGTGCCGATCTCGAAGGAGCCGAATCCTCCCGCGGCTCCCTTCATCCTTTCAGGCGCGGACGCCACCAGCCAAGACCGGGCGCTCCAATGCCTGACGGCGGCCGTCTACTATGAAGCCGCGTCGGAGACGCTCGAGGGCCAGCAAGCTGTCGCTCAGGTCGTCCTGAACCGAGTTCGGCATCCGGCCTTCGCAAACAGCGTCTGCGGGGTCGTCTACACCGGCTCCCAGCGGAAGACCGGGTGTCAGTTCACCTTCACCTGCGATGGATCCCTGGCGCGCGCGCCCAGCCCTGGCGGGATCGCGCGGGCGCGGGCGGTCGCCCGCGCCGCTCTCTCCGGCTACGTCATGCGCGCGGTGGGGCATGCAACCCACTACCACACGCAATGGGTGGCGCCGTACTGGAGCCCTTCTCTGACGAAGGTCGCGGTTATCGGCGCGCACATCTTCTATCGCTGGAGCGGCCGGCCGGGGCAGCCTCGCGCCTTCGTGCAGAGATACGCAGGTGCGGAGCCTTCTGCGGCCTCGCTGGCTGGCGAGATCGGCGCGGCCGGCGACGACGTCACCGCTGAGATCGAGCTGCTCGCGCCATCGGTGGACGATCTTGGCGAAGCGTCTGTAATGGAGCCGGTCACGTCAGAACCGACGTTGGCCCCTTCGCTCCCCGAAGTGCAGGCGGAGAGTGCAAGCGCGGCGACGCTTCCGCCGCCCCCTGTGATCCAGTCGCCCACCGCCGCGCCACCGCCCGCGGCGCCACCTGTTACTTCCCCTCTAGCCCCCGAGAAGCGGAAATCCCGGATAGCCAGGCCGAGCTGGTAAGCGCCTGCGCCTCTCGCCGACCGCCGCTAGGGGCGACGCATCAAAAAAGGGGAGCCACAGTTCCTGACCATGTGGCGAGCCTGCGCCGATTGGATCGGTCGGTGAGCTCCACCTTCAGGCGCGCGGTTCGAAGATCGGACGGTGAGTTGACGTAGAAGGCTGCGGAAGGTCCGCTCTGATCCGCTTGAGGCGCACCGCAAAGAGCTATCCACGCTTTCCGTGCCGCCTTCGATAGCGGAGAGTCGGACGTATGCTCCGTCACCGTCGCTCCCGCGAAACCTTCGCGAATGCTCGTGGCCGGGAGCAGCCATGCCCCTGGTGGCTCCAGTAGAGACACGCGCACACCGAGTTCGCCTCGCGTCTGGGGCGCGCAGGTGGCGACCACCAGCAGCCCTCCGCCGGGAGCGGCGGCGGTCCGGACCTCCAGGCGGGGCGCAGGGCGGGTCGCGCACACCACGGCGATCGCGAGCCTGAGCCAAAGCCCAAGGCCCGCGAGGTACAGGATCACCACCAGCATGATGTCGAGAGGTTCAGGTCCGTTCATATCAGGTGCAGCATGCACGTCGATGCAGGGCATCTACGGCGCCATAGCGGTGCAGCTGCGAAGCGGTTTCTCCAAACAGGTGACGTGGAAAAGCTCGTAGCCGCAGAATGCTGCGCGCATCTGCCGGTCGCGTTAAGGGGGTGCGAGGGGCGCGCTCCGCACCTCAAGCAGAATCAATCCTCGCAAAAGTCTGAGGTGAGGGGGCGGCTTGGCTCAAGACTGATGATGGCTGCACCGTTACCAAGCGTCGCAAAAAGCAGCGGCGGTCAGGCGGCCTGCTGGATCGGCTGCTCGTTGGTTCCAGCCACCGACGGCTGAACCCGCTCACGCCTCAGGTAAGTGATAGCGCCCCAGTCTCGTGAAGCTCTACGCCAGTTCTCAAGCCAGATTTCCGAGGATGCGGAATAGCGCCTCAGTAAGAAAAGTGCCAAGTTTTTGGCGGCCGATTTCCAAAGCCAGCGCGGCGCGCCGAGTACGCACTTTCCTCTTTGGGTCACTGGGCCGAAATCCGAGCCCGCCGGGCTGAAGGCCAGATGTGCCCACGTTTCACCGACCGACTGCTCATAAACGCTAACGTACCTGAGCGTTTGCCGAGTTTGCGGGATGACGTGACGAACCCTAGCGCGTGGAACCCAGAACCCTCTGCCGCCGTCGTTTAACATCCGCTGCAGAACTGTCGTCTCCTCGCCCAGTCGCTTCAGTCCGGGGCCAACGCCCAGGCTGGCGTCATAGCAGTGCGCGCGCTGAACCGACGCCTTCACGGCGTAATTTGCGCCATACGGCAGGTGGTCAGCATCCAAGCGGATCGGCTTGGGCCCAAAATCGCGCGCCGCCATCAGGTCGCCGAGCTGCGCCCGATTCTCGGCCATCCATGTCGGCGTGACACCTTCGAGCACCGGCTCGATAACGCCCCCAAAGAATGCGGCCTCAGGGCGCGACTTGAACGCCTTCGCATACGCCGCGAGCCACAGCGCATCGATTACGACGTCATCGTCGGTCCAGCAAATGTAGTCACCGCGAGCCTCGGCTACGCCCCGGTTCCTGGCGTTGGACAGACCAGGCGTCTCTTCGCGCACACAGCGAATGGGGAGGCGATCGGCGTAGCTCTGGGCGACGGCGCCTGTGTCGTCGGTGCTGCCATTGTCGACCAGCACGAACTCCCAAGACACACCTGTCGGCACCGCCATTCGCGCTGCGCTGTCGAGGACTCGCCGAAGCTGCTGCGCCCTGTTGCGGGTGCACATGACGACAGAAATGAACATGAGTTCTTGGCCCGCCCGAGCGTTCTTGCACAAGCGTATGGCTCCACACGCTGCGCTTGTCGACTACGTTAAAAGCGCGCCCAACCGTTGCATTATCCGGCGGAAGGCCGAGTGCCTAAGCGGGCAAGCAATATCCGGAGAATACCCGCAGCTTCATTGCGATAAAGTATCGCACCAACGCCGACGAAGGCGCAGGCACCAACTGCGATCTTCAACGCAAGTAGTTGCGCCTCGCCGATACTGGCGGCCGCGAGCAGGCGATCGCTCAGCAACACCGCAGCCGTCATCACGGCGCATGCAATTGTCGGACGAACAACCGGCGCCAGTTGCACGCGAGCGCCAAGGCCCGCGTAGCGTTGAACAAGGAAGTAGCCGAGGGGCGCAGTCACCAGCACCCGGGAGGCCCACGCGAGAATGACAGCAATCGGGCTCATACCGGCTGTCACGAACACTCCGGCTATGCTGACGAGCCCCGCCACCAGCCCCGGCAGGAGGAGCGCGCGAGGGTGGCCCACCGCCTGTACCGCGGGCCCGCCGAGCAACCTCGCGAAGACAAGCACCTGCACGAGGCAGGCGACGGCGGTGAGAGGGACCGCGGCGCGCCACTCAGAGCCGAAGGCGATCGGCACCCACTCCGACGCAGTAAGAGCTAAGCCCACGAAGCACGGGGTGGCGACCACGCAAAGGATCTCGGTGCCCGAACGAAAGGCGCGCGCAAGGCGAGCTGGGTCATGTTGAGCCTGCGCGAGCAGCGGGAGGGCGAACTTCGAGGAGACGCCCTGTAGGAGGGACGTGACCACGTCTGACACGCGGAAGGCCAAGCTGATGTACCCCAGGGTGGTTACCCCGTGCACGATGCCCACCAACATGAAGAAGCTACGGCCGATGAGCGACCATAGCGACGCTTCAAGCATTACTGGCAGGCCGAACTTTAGAAGGCTTACGAACCGAGCGCCGTCGAACCGGATCTTCGGCTTGCGCGACTGAGTCACCCACAGGATGGTCGCCGCGAAAAGTGACTGGACGACCGTCGCCAGGACAACACCCGCCACGCCGTAGCCTGCGAGAGCAAGGCCGCAAGCGATGACCGTGTAGACGACCTTGCTCAGCAAGGTCCGCCGGGCGAGCGCCTTGGTTCGAAGCTTGCGGCTAAGAATGGCTCCAGGCGCCATCTCAAAGGCGCCCACGAAGCACGTCAGGCCCTGAACGGCGATGACCAGCGCGACCACAGCCTGGCCAGTCGTCAGCCACCAAGCCGCGGCTAAACCGGCGCAGGCGACCGACCCCCCAAGCCCTAGAACGAGGCCGCCGGTGTGCGCGGCATCTATATCCTCGACCTGCAGCCTCGGCCGTTGGACCAGGGCGGCGGCTAGGCCAGCGCCAGAGGCGAGGCCGACCAACGAAACGACCGACTGGCCTAGCGCAATGACGCCGAAGTCGCTTGGTCCCAGAGTTCGGGAGAGGATGAGCAACCCCAACGCGCCGATCAGCGCATTGGCTACGGCTTCGAAGATCGCCCAGGGAAGAGCGCGGGAAAGCCTACTCTGGGCCATTAGGAGGCCGGACGCAGGGCGCGCCTTACCGCCAGCACAGCCGGGCTATCGCGTAGAGCCAAGCGAAGGCGGTTCCGGTTCACGGCGTCTTTGAGCGCGGCGAGCCACGGTCCGGAAATTCCACGACCCGCGGCCTCAATGACGATTTCCTCCAGCAGCGCTAGCTGCGGCCGATTCGCTACCCGCAACTTGCGGATCGCCGCCGGCGACGGTTCACCCGCCAGCGACAACGGAAGGGTCTGGCCGCTCGCCATGAAGTTAAGCTTCGTGCGATGGCACTTCTCGCACTGCCCACAGTTCTCGCCTGGCCGGGGACCGGCCCAGCACACCCGCAAGTTCTCTTTGCCCTCTGGCCAATGAGCGAGAGCAGCCACCTTCGCGGTGCGGGTCGTCTCTCCTCCGTCGTAAACGACGTGGAAGTCACGGGTCGAGAGCATGGCATAGGTGATCGGGTTGCCACCCCAGGGGAAGATTAGGCGCCCGTAGTCTTCGTCGGAGCCAATCAGTGCGGTGTTTACAGACGGCTGCCAGTGACGAAGCACGGCCGACACCGCCGTTCCAAACTCCATCTCCCAGTCGATGGTGAGATCGACCTTCCAGTTTGTTCGGGTGACCACGAGCGGGACGCCAAGGGAGTCCAGCGCCCGGCGCGCGCTTGCCCTCGCGGCATCGAAACCCGAATGGTCGTCTAAGCCAACGTCCAGTCCCTGTATGAGTGTGGCCGTCAGCAGCTTGCGGGACCTGAGTCCCGCAGAACCGGTCTGGTGACGCCAGGCGGTAAAGGATGCATCTACTCCGCCTGAGAATGCAGCGACCGCCAATGCCTCACGTGGAGCGGGCGCTGGCGCAGCTTCCTCCACCGCGGACACCCTGACTTGCTTGTACAGGTCGGGACGCCAGATGCTCCAACAGGCCGTGAAGTCTTCCATACGCTCGAGCAGGTCGCGCGAAACAGGCCCTTCGACGTGAAGCGCCCTGCCGTGGTGCATCGCCGTGAAGATGAGCGCGTCGATGGCCGGGTCGTGCCGCTCGAGCTTGGGCGGCAGGGTGTCATCGGACCCGTGGAACTCCCACCAGATGTCCCGACCGTCGGCGCTTAGCGCCCGTCGAACAACGCCATTCCGTCGCTGTTCCGTGAGCCTGACGGACAGGGTTTCCACGATCAAATCTCCGCCGCCGGCTGGCGCTCTGTCCAATCCTGAGCCCGCTCCCGGGCGCGCCGGCGCGGCCCTGCAAGGCTTGAGCCGCCGGCCCATAGCACACCAGTGGCATGCTTGTTGCTGCATTGCAGCACGTTGACTAGTTTGCGGCCGTCGCGGGACGCTCGCGCGCACCTGAGAGGCTTTATGAGTACTGGCACCGGATCCGCGGCTGTGCGCTCCCAGACGGGCGAGTCGCATCGCGATGTCATCTCCCGCCTGAACGCAAAGATCGATGATGTCATGGCTCCAGTGCGCCATGCGCTGATCGACAGGCCCTTCTCGCTCATCGACTTCCCCGATCACGGCAACGTTGGCGACAGCGCAATCTGGCAGGGCGAGATGATATGGCTCCGGCGGGCCATTGGCCGGATTCCGTCTTATATCTGTCGACAAGAACCCGACTGGCCCGAACTTGAGCGGGTGGGTGGCCCAATTCTGCTGCACGGCGGCGGGAATTTCGGCGACATCTGGCCTCAGCATCAGGGGCTACGTGAGGCGGTGTTGGTTCGCTATCCGCGCCGGCCGGTAGTCCAGATGCCCCAATCAATCCACTACGGCGATCGAGCTGCGATTAATCGAACGGCCAAGATAATCGCACAGCACGGTGCGTTCACACTGCTCGTGCGCGATGAACGGAGCCTTGAGCTCGCGCGTGAGCGTTTTGACTGCACAGTCGCCCTCTGCCCTGACATGGCGTTCTGTATGGGCCCGCTGTCCCGACCGACACCGGCGGCACGGCCTGTGCTCATGTTGCTGAGAAGCGACAAGGAGAAGGTCGACACTTCTTTCGACCCGTCATCTATTCCCAGTGCATGGCGCGTGGCGGACTGGCTAGATGACGCCCCTGGCATGCACTCCGTCGTTAAGCGCATGACGTGGGCGCAGGCCCTCGGCACCTTCAGGCCGAGAGAGCTCGCCAAGGCCCCGCGCGAGATCCGGTACCTGGAGAACCTTGCCAAGGCCCGCCTGCAGCGCGGCCTCGCAATGCTGTCCGAGGCGCGGTTCGTCATCACCGACCGCCTTCACGTGCACATCCTCTGCACGCTGCTCGGCATTCCCCACGTCGCCCTCGACAACAGCTACGGCAAGATCGCTGGGTTCGCGGCCGCGTTCCAAACGCTGTGGGACGGTGCTTACCAGGCGACTGATCTGCAGCAGGCGTTGCAGATCGCAGAGGCGCACCTTGGCTAAGGGGGCGAGGAAGAGCCTGCTGCGGCAGATGTCTGGCGGGGGGCGGCTCGGCCTAGCGCAAGCGGAGCAGCAATCGACGCTGTTCGAGACCGGAGCGTCTCGACGACCTCGCTTAAGCCGATCGCGGTAGGTCGAGACTCAATCAAATATCTCCCGCGCTTAGCGCAAGTAGTCACCGTGGAGTCACCGATGAAACTTACATATTTCCATGGTGATGTGAGCAACTTCGGCGACGCGTTGAACCCCTACATCTGGAATAGGGTTCTTCCGCCTGGATTTCTCGACGAAGACGCTTCTGAACTTTTTGTCGGCATCGGGTCGATCATCTGGGACATTTATCCCAGGTCATCGAGAAAGTTCGTCGTTGGCTCGGGTTATGGTGGCTATTCACCTGCCCCGGACGTGCATGACGGCACATGGCAAATCGTTTTCGTGCGGGGCCCCAGAACTGCTCGGAAGCTTAACATTCCGCTTGATCGCGCGATCTGCGATGGCGCGATCCTTCTACGCACAATCAAACTGCCCGATGCTGCCGAAGGTGTGGGCGTCGCCTTCATGCCTCACTACGACAGTATGTCACGAGGCAATTGGGCTGCTGCATGTCGCCTTGCGGGAATTCACCTGATCGACCCTCGCGCGCCGGTCGAGCAAGTGATGGCTGAAATAATGGGCGCTCAAGTGTTGATCACGGAAGCAATGCACGGCGCGATCGTCGCCGACGCGCTTCGGACGCCCTGGATCGCAGTGACACCGCTGCATCCTCAGCACAGGGGCAAATGGCTTGATTGGGCCGATGCGCTAGGTCTCACCTTGCGGCAGCATTCAATTTTTCCGTCAGGCGTAATTGAAGCTTATGTCAGCCTCACCCGGGGACGTCGCAGTTACGGAGAGCGCGCCCACAAGGTTGCGCAGAACCGGATCTTTACGCCTGCGAACCGAGTGCTGACAGATCTCGCGGCGCAGCGCCTTTCTACGGTCGCGCGAGCAGAACCCCAACTCAGTGACGAGGCTACTACGGCTCAACTCACGGAAAGGGCGTTGGAGGCCACTTACTCTTTCATTCAATCGCGGGTCTAGTGGGTGTGCTCATGAAGCAGACCATCGGGGTCGTTATTCCGTTCTATCAGCGGGACCCGCAAACCTTACGGAAATCCCTCGCGTCGGTGCTCGCGCAACGTTTGCAGCCTCACGTGCAGCTGAAAATTGTGGTTGTCGATGACGAGTCACCGGTTCGTGCCGAAGACGCTCTCGCCGGAGGCGCTGTAGAGCCGCCGCATACGCTTTCCATCCTGAGGCGGTCTAATGGCGGCCCAGGAGCTGCAAGGAACACGGGACTTTCTGCACTTGAACCAAGCGAAACAGAGTTCGTGGCCTTCTTGGACTCTGACGACGTTTGGTACCCTGAACACTTGACCGATGCCCTGGAGGCGCTTGGAAACGAGGGGGAATTTTACTTCGCCAATAGCCAGCATGGCGCTGTGGACTCTTTTCACTACATGAAGTTTATTCGCGATCGTCACCTGACCAGCAACGCCGGAGAAGTCTCGACCATAAGCGGCTCGGACGCATTTAGAGCATTTTTGCTCGAATGCGCGCCGCATACCTCGAACGTTGTCTATCGATTTTCTCGCCATTCCGCACTGCGATTTGACGAAACCTTGAGGCGGGCAGGCGAGGATCATCTCTTCTGGCTGGCGCTTTCCACAGCCGCGGCGCAGGTTTCGTACTCGACCCGCGTCTCAGGGGAACGAGGCGAAGGTGTTTCAATCTATCGCGAGACCCTCGCCTGGGACTCTCCGCGAGGCCCTGATCGGATCATTGACGAGATCGTGCTTCGCAACAGACTGCTATCCCGCTACGCACTCGAACCTCTGCAACGAGAAGCGGTTCTCGCGTCGAAGGTGGAGCGGATAACCCATCTGCTCTTCATACTGCTTCGCTGGGTCCGAAAGGATGTCCGGGTGGCAGGTCGCGCCTTAGTGCGGGTGACCCGCCGTGCTCCTGAATTTTGGTATTATGTGCCTGAAGCGCTACTGTGCTTGCCGGCGCATGCTCGTGAGCTACGTCGTGCGGCTAGCTCGGAGACCACGATGGCGCCCAATCCGGACGGTTGACATGCGGATACTGCTTGTCAGCGCTCACCCTTACATTCCTCAGATCGCAGGTGGTCTTCAGTCGAATACGCATGAACTCGCACTCGAGTTATTGCGGCGAGGCCATGTCGTCGCGGTCGCGTCGGGCCTGACGAAGCGGGGCTACATTGGCGGAAGAGCGCGTGCGCTGCGCGTTCTCCTGCGCCGTGAGGCCGCAGTGGATATGTCGCAAGGCTATCCCGTCTATCGCACGTGGCATGTCTGTGATGCTGCGGCAGAAATCTCTCAAGCCTTTCAGCCGGACGTCGTGATCGTCCAGTCGGGAAGATTAGTGCCGACGGCCCAGGCCTTCATCCAAGCCGGTTGCAAGACGGTAATCTACCTTCACAATGTCGAGTTTGAGGATCACGGGGGAGATGTCTCTCGCGTAGCGTCTTGTAAGTTCATCTCTAACTCGGAATTCACGCGCAAAACGTACAAGGCGCAGTGGGGAATCGAGTCAGAAGTCTTGAATCCGCTTTTCCAGCCTTCGAGGTACGAAGTTCGGAGCTCGCGAGAGTCCGTCCTTTTCATAAACCCGATCGCGCCGAAGGGCTTGAACATCGCCGCATCGCTTGCGCGCATGTGTCCAGATATCCCGTTCGACTTTGTGCAAAGCTGGACCATATCGAAGGAAGCGCGCGTTCAGCTCGATGCGCTCGCCGCCTCGTTGAGTAATCTCCGGCTCCACCCCCCGTCGAACGACATGAAGACCTTCTATGGCCGCGCGCGTGTCGTCCTTGTCCCCAGCCAGTGGGACGAGACATGGGGGCGGGTGGCTTCCGAAGCGCACTTCAGCGGCATTCCAGCGTTAGCTTCAAGCGTCGGTGGGCTTGTCGAGGCGGTTGGTCCAGGAGGAATCCTGGTGAGTCGAGACAGCCCTCCAGAGCGTTGGTGTGAGGCCCTGCGCTCGCTCTGGGACGATCCTATACTGTATTCGGATCTCTGCCGAGTGGCGAAAGATTACTCTCGACGCCCCCAAATCGATAGCAAGTACCAGATCGCGCATCTCGAAAGCATTATCCGCGACGCCTAATGGCGCAGAGTTACCGGTTGGCGACCTTCTTGATGATAAGCATCGTGTCGCTTTCAATGCCGTCTGGACGCCCCTCGACAATCCACAGGATCATATGGGTTGCACAGTAGGAGATCGCGCCTGCTGCGATCATGAGAGCAAGATTCAGGATGGTGTCCACGCTTGAACCGCTGGCTGAGTCCGCGTCTGGAAGCAGACTCACGATCACGCTCATGGTTCCAACGCTGAGAAGCGAGCGGTGAACGGATAGTAACTGCTCGAGAGGAGATATGTCCGCCAGACGACGCACCAAGGCCATGTTGAAAGCTATGGAGAGGAGCCCGCTGACGCAGCGTGCATATACGATGCCAGCGAGGCCGAGCAGCGCCATTCCCGCCACCACGAGCGGTAGTCTCACGGCGAAGTTCAGCAGATCTCGAAAGAAGAGGCGTCGGGTTTCACCAAGTGCGAGTGCGAGCGGCTGCAGGGCGGAAGTTATGGCTTGCAAGGCGAAGATCGCTGCGAGCGCCTGAATGACGATGATGACCGGGCGCCACTTTTCTCCTAGAGCGAAGGAGACCATGGGCTCGGATATGACTGCGAATCCTACCCCCATGGGAAAAGCGATCGCGCACAGCGTTCTTTGGGAGCGTAGATATGCTGCTTTTAGCCGCGACTCTTCGTCGGCAAGCTTTGTGAATGCAGGAAACAAAAGTTGCGAGATTGGGGCCGTCGCTTCCTGAGTTGGCATGACGGCAAGGTTTGAGCCAACATTGTAGTGGCCAAGTCGCTCACTTCCCAAGAAGTATCCGACGAAGAGCTGATCAAGTCTATAGTTTGCTGTGTTGACGAGCTGGGCGAGCGACAGCCATACCGAGAAAGATAGCAGGGAACTTGCGGCGCTGAATGAAAGTCGTGGCCGATAAGGAGCTATAAGGTAAGAGGTTACTACGGGGGCGATCTGAGACGCAATTGCACCTGCAACGATTGCCCAGTAGCTGGGGAATTGCAGTGCTACCAATATGGAAACTGCAACCGACGCAAACTTCTGAGCGACTGTAATGGCGAACTCCTGCCAAAACACGAGATTGCGAGAAAAGGTGGCGAGGCGGGGACTTAGGAGGCCGCCAAACGCTGTCGAGAGTGCGATCGTAGCCATGACCGGCGTGAGGCGAGCGTCGCCGTAAAATCTGGCGACTGGGATGGCGAGGAGCCCGACGGTGGCGCTCACGATGAGCGCCCGGACCAAGTTCAGAGTAAATGCGCTGTCATAGTGAGCGTCGGTAGGTTCTCGGTGCTGAATAAGAGCTGAGCTAAGTGAAAGCTCGGTGACTGATGAGACGATCGTTGCGATCGTTGCGGCGATTGCAACGAGACCAAAGTCGGCTGGCATCAGCAGCCTGGCCAAAACCAGAGTGCCAATGAAAGAGAGGGCGTTGATAAGGGCGCGTGACATCACGAGCCAGATGGCGCCGCTGGCCAGCTTTGATCTTATACTGCTCAATAGAACCTCGGTGACGTTCCATCTGCGCTGTTAGGCTTTGCCCAACCACACAGATCATGGCTAAAGCGCAGCACGACCGCGCGGCATCCGATGCAGACGTTCGTTCGGCCTTCTCTAACCTTTCTGACCGAGGCGGAGCATGGACGCCACTCGGGCAGGCGCGATAATGGCGAGAAGTCCCCCGTACACGATCACGCCAGCGAGGATAGCTGCCGCGATCGCGTAGTGAGGGCTGTGGTGAAGACGAACTCCTATGAGCGTCAAATGTGCAACGACGCCCATCGCCCCTGCTGCAGCCATGGGTGGTAGCGCATCCCGCAGCACGCTCCCTGGTGGGATCGCGAACTCACGATTCAGCCAAACGAGCGCGACCGGCGCTACGAGGAATGCGCTTCCAATTGCAGCCGCGATCAAAGGCAGCAGCCCGAACGTGGCCCCTAGGATTGTCACCGGAGCGGTCACTGCCAGCTGGATCAGCGACCAACGCAGCGCCGCGTCAGGACGACCAGCCGCAGCCAGGGTCGGGCCGAGGAACATGGTGAGCTGAAGCGGCACGACGACTAGGCACAACGCCGGCATGACCTCGCGCGTCATGGTCCACCGGGAGCCGAACACGAGCGGAAACAGCTCCGTTGCGATGGCCGCGGTTCCGAAGAAGGCGGGGTAGATCAATATTGCGGACAGGCTGGTCAGCTGAAGATAGCAGTTGCGGAGCTCCGCTGGGTCCGCAGCCGCGGTCGCCCGCGAAAGCAGCGGGAGCGCCAGTTGCGCGAACGGCGCGACGGTGAGTTGCATCAGCAGGTTGACGCACTGGCCGCCGAGCATCAGCAGCCCCACGGCGACAGGGGTCAGGAGCATGGCCGCCGCGAGTTCAACCCAGCGCGTGTTGAGCTGCCCCACGATTTGGGTCGCCATCATGCGCACCCCGAACCGACCGAGCTCAACTGCGGCGGATCTCTGGAAGCGAAGTCGTGGCGTCCAGCGCAGGGCCGCCCACACAAACGCCGCCTGTACGGCGGCGGCGATGATGGACCGCCAGACAAGCGCCCACACGCCATCCCCGTTCAGAGCGATGGCGATCCCGGCGACGCCGGCCACAAAGTTTGCGGTAAGCGTCCTAAACGCGAGCGTACGAAAGCGAAGGGCGCGGGACAGCCGCGCCATGTGCGTGGCCTCAAGCGGCCATAGGATGAAGATGACGGCGAGGCCAACGAGGACGGGCCCCAGCTGCGGCATTGCGAACAGCCCGGCGATCAATCCGCTGGCGCCAGCGAAGCCGGAGAAGAACAGCACGCCCGCGCCAAGCGTCATCCAGAAGGCGGTGTCGGCCTCCTCTTCGGTCAGCGTTTCGCGTTGAACGACCGCGTCGGTGATCCCGGCGTTGGCGATCGCGAGGAACAGCTCGACTAAAATGGAGGCGATCGCCACCAGACCAAACTCGGCCGGACTGACTAGCCGGGCAAGAAGGACGAACAGCCCAAAGCGCATGAGCTGGTTGCCCACTTGCGCGAGTGTTGTCCAGAACGCCGCCTGCGGCGCCGCGGCGGCGACGCTCATCAGTCAGTGATCGCCTGATATACCATCGTCTCGAAGTCGTTGCGGACAGGAGGCGTCACCGCGGGGAACGCCATCTGCGCCATCATCACGGCCACGAGGTCCTCGGCAGGGTCATTGAACCAGGCCGTCGCGAAGGCGCCGCTCCAGCCGTACTGGCCAACGGTGGCGGGGCCATTGTGGCGCGCCAGCCCATCGACGACATAGACGCCGAGTCCGAGACCGCGGTCAGCCCAGAAGTCCGCTCCGAAGAAGGGCATCCGGCGCTGTTCGGGGGTCAGGAAGTCGGTGGTCATCAGCTCGACGGTCTTGCGCGACAGCACACGCTGGCCATCGATCGCCCCGCCGCCCAGCAGCATGCGCCCGAACCGGAGGAAGTCATCCGCTGTCGAAAGCAGGCCCCCCGATCCGGAGGGGAAGCTGGGGTTCTTGGCCCACGAAGAATCGTTGGGGTGGTCAGCGAGAACCTTCTTGTTCGACAGCCAGCGCAGCACGTAGGCGGGCGCCAAACGCGAAAGCTTTTCGGGCGGAGCCCAGAAGGCGGTGTCCTTCATGCCGACGGGGCCGAAGATCCGCTCCTCCAGCACTTCGCCTAAAGGCTTCCCGCATAGACGTGAAATCAGAACGCCGAGGACGTCGGTGGCGAAGCCATTGATCACCTGCTCGCCAGGCGCACAGGCCAGCGGAAGTGACCCCAGTGCGGCCATCCAGGCGTCCGGCTCCATGTCAGACCGCTGCCCGAACCCGCCAGTCAGCACCTGCACCGCCTGGCCAAGATCGCCTTGCGCCACGAGCGCCGTGGCGAAACCGGGCCGGTGGGTGAGAAGGTCTTCGACCGTGATGGGACGAGGTGAGGGAGCCACGTCGTCCAGCTTGGACAGAGGGTCTTTCAGAACCTTTGGGGCAGAGAGCTCCGGCAGCCACTTGTCGACACGGTCGGAAAGTCGGAGCCGGCCCTCTTCAAGCAGCGTCAGCGCAGCGACGCTGACGATCGGTTTTGTCATGGAGCCGATCCGGAACAGGGTGTCGCGGGAAAGCGGCAGCGTTCCCTCGTAGTCTCCAGACCCGACGATAGCGAAGTAGGCTTCCTCGCCGCGGCGATGCACAAGCGCCAGGGCGCCCGGGAGATCTCCCCGGTCCACGTACCCCTGCAGCATGGCTCCGATCCGGTCGAGCCGGTCCGGCGCAAAGCCGGCCCTCAGATCAGCCGAAGGCACGCGCCATCACCGACTGGAGCGCCATCGCGACGCCGATGTTTCCATCGACCCGCAGCTTGCCGGTCATGAAGGCCACGGTGGGGTCGAGATCGCCCGACGCGATCTTCTCAAGGTCCGCCTTGGCGACTCGGACGGTGCAGTCGGCGGGCAGATCCTGGTTGTCGACGACGGCTCCGGCGATGCGGATCACTCCCTCGCCCTTGAGGTCGATCTTCAGAGTTCCAGCGCCGACGGGTTCCGCTTCGGCGGCGACGCGCAGCTTGTCAGTGAACTCGGCGACGGTGGTCATGTTGAAGCCTCTTCAGGATGAGTGGGTGAGTTCGACGCGCTGGCCTCGGTCACCTGGCCCAGCGCCGTGGCGAAGACGGTGGCGAGATGCGGCAGGTGGGGCGGATCGAACATCTCGAGATGCCCCCCGTGCACATCGATGAGATGCACCTCCGCCGCCAAGGCGCTCCAGCCCAGGTCTTGAGGCGCGCCTAGGCCCGTAAAGTGACTGGTCCGGAACAGCCAGACAGGCCCGGCGAACTGCTGCGGCACGTACGTTAGCAATGCCTTGGTGCGAAGGTGGCGCACCAGGGCGACACGGCCGCCGAACGCCGCGTTGGGGGCTGCCCCGCGGATCCTGCGAACGAACTGGTGCAGCAGATCGGGGCGGCCCTTTCTCAGGGCCAGCCGCGCGATGTCGGTATAGGCCTGAGGAAGGAGCATGCCTTTGCGAGCAGCATCCCTCAGCTCCCAGAACCAGAGGCGCGCGCTGCGTGGCTTCGGCATTTCGCTCTCGATCACTGCCGCCAGCGTGTCCAGCAGGCCGACGAAGCCGATCGTGCGCCCGGCGGCGGCCAGGCGACGCGCCACCTCGTGGGCGATGATACCGCCATAGGAATAGCCGGCGAGATGGATCGCGCCTTGGCTGGCCTCCGCCTCCACGCGGCGCATCACGTGCGTAACGATCGCCTCCAGGTCACCGATGATCTCGGTCGGCGCTTCGATGTCGGGATAGTCGCAGACGATGAAGCGAACGTGCCCGGAGAGCGCGCGCCGAAACGCAGCGAGTGTGGGGCTATCGCCGGCCAGGCCCGGCATCAGGAAGACGGTGGGCCTTGCCGCCGAGGTCTCCCCAAGCGCCGCTTCCGTCGTCGCGCCTGTGGCGATGGCTTCGGCCAACTCCAAAGGCGTGGCGTCAGCGTGGACGAGGTCGACGGGAAGCTCGAGCCCGAAGGTCTCCTCCAGGCGGAACAGGAGCTGAAGCCCCTTCAGAGAGTCGCCCCCTGCGTCTCCCCAGGTGTTCGCCGTGATCCCGCGCGAGCCGAGCACTGCTTTCCAGGCGCGCCGGACGCCTTCCAAGATGGCCGGATCGACCTGCGCAGGCGGGATTTGAGGCGCAGACGCCGCGGTCGCGCTCTGCGCCTCCGCCGACGTGCGGAGCTTCACCAGGTCAGGCTTGTAGTTCGGGAGGCGGGGAATGGTCTCGACGAAATGGACCTTGCCAGGAGACATGTGCTCCGCGGTCTCGCTTGCGACCAGGGCTCTTAGCTCCGCCGTTGACGGTTCTGGCTTTCCCGGGCGTGCGGTGCAGAAGGCGACGATCACATTGTCTTCCGCCTCCCGGATCGCGACCACAGCGACGTCTGCCACGGACGGATGCTGGCGCAACGCCGCCTCGACCTCCCCGAGATCGGCGCGGAAGCCGCGGATTTTCACCTGGCGGTCCCGGCGACCCACGAAGGTGATCATGCCGTCGGGGCGCAAGGTGACCAGGTCCCCCATAGGGAAGATGCGCGATCGCGGGTCCTCCGGATCCGGCAGGAATGGTCCTGGCGTGAGCCGCCCGTCCTGCCATGCGCCAAGCGCCATGTGGCGGCTGCGCACCACGAGTTCACCGGTCTCGCCTAATGGAACCGAGGCTCCGCTCTCGTCCAGGATCGCTACGGACTTGCGATCCGCCAGATAGCCGCAGGGTAGCGCGAGGGCGTCACCGACGAAGTCTCGCCGAACGAACCAGTGGAACAGCGGGCCCGCCTCGATCGACCCGAGCACCAGGCGGATGTGGCAATCCTCCGGCAGGCGTGTCCTGAAGAAGTCCACATCGTTGGCCAGGGTGGAGTCGCCGTAGAGATCCAATATACGCAGGTGCCGGAAGGCGGGGACCGCGTCGTCCATCTGCAGCACCGATCGTAGGATCGTCGGCACGAAGCTCAGGATGGTGATCCGCTCTTCGCCAAGGATGCGCAGCAGCTCCGCAAGCCCGGCGACCATCACCTCGACCACCCGGAGCGTCGCGCCATTGAGCAGCGCGACCAGCGCGTCATGTAGTCCGGCCGACGCGAGCGAGCCCAGAGCGATGATCTTGTCGTTCGGGTTAACGTGGTGCGTGTTGGTGTACTCAGCCACGGTCGGCATGAAGCCGGAAAGGCTCCAGGCCAAACCCTTGGGCTTGCCGGTGCTGCCGGAGGTGTAGGTGACGCCGGCGACCGCCTCCATGTCCAGAGTCACTTCTGGCCATGGGCCCTCCGCGTTGTCGGAGAAGCTCGCCACGATCCGGGGCAGTTCGGGCGCCTCCAACTCCAGGGGAACGCCTTCTTGAACGAGCATGGTGGCCGCGCCGGAATTGGCCAGGATCGCCCGCTGTCGTTCGATGGGGTAGCCGGCGTCAATGGGGACGAGCGGCCGACCGGCGGCGAAGCTGGCGAGCAGCGCGACCGGGAAAAGGGCGGTGTAGCGAAACACGGCCACGATGGGCCGGCCTGGCGGCGCTTCCGCATCGATGCGTCGCGCCAGCGCGCGGGCGGCGCGAAGGACCTCCGCATAGGTCAGCTGCACCGCCCCGTCGTCAACGGCCACCTTGTCGGCAAAACGTTCGGCAATGAACTCGAACCGAGCGATCGGCGACTGCTCGAGCCAATGAGCCTCGAACGGCTCGAACGGAACGTCCGCAGGGCCGCTGAAGTCGCCCGGCACGGGCCGGCCCGAGATCCACTCGACATTGGGGGCGACTACGGCGCCGGTCATCGCTGGGCCTCTGCGCCGAAACGCCAAGCCAGCTGCACGCCGATCATCCTCGGCTCACCATAGACGGCCGAGTCCAGGCCCGCGGCGGTCAGGAGCCCGATCACGCCGGTCTTATACGTCTCGTCTGTCAGATTGGTCGCGAAGAGACGGAGGTCAAAATCGGACCCGGCGACGTTACGCCAGTCGATGTTGGCGTCGAGGAGCCCGTAGGCTTTCTCGCGGGCGAACGGGTCGGGCTCATAGCCAAACTGAACCCGGTCCTGAACGCTGTACCGAAGGGAGAAGGCCGGCGCGCCCAGGTGCTCGGGAAGTGGAGGGCTCCAAGTCGCGCTTACAACGCCCTTGTGGCGGGGGGTATAGGGCCAGGCAGAGCCGCTGAGGTCCCCGTAAATGCTCGAGACGTAACGATCGTACTGAGCGTCAGTGAAGGCATAACCGAGACCCAGCTCCAGGCTCGAACCTAAGCGCGCCGTCAACTCGCCCTCTAGGCCCTGGATCGTGGCCTCCGCCCCATTCTCCACGATGTTGTAGATCGCGCTCGTGGCTGTGTCGGTCACAAGCGCGTTGACCTGAACGTCTTCGTAGTCGCCCCGGTACGCCGCCAGGTTCAAACGAAGTCGCGCGCCAAGCGCGTCAAAATCGGTCTTCAGACCGATCTCCTGATCGGTCAGGTATTCCGGGCGATAGACGCGGCGCGCAAGGAAGGGTTGGCCAAGGTTCAGACCGCCGCTTTTGTAACCCCGTCGCGCCGTCGCATAGAGCAGGAGGTCGGGCGAGGCCTGCCATGATGCGGTGAGCGTCCAGTTCGGGGCCTCGAACCTGGCGACGTCCTCCACAAGGCAAGTCGGCGGGGTAGCGCCCGCACCGCTGCAGGCGCCGGTCGCCAGATTCTGGGTCGCCGCGCGTTGGTAGCGGCGGTCCCAGGTATACCGGGCGCCAGCGGATAGCGTCAGTCCGGGGAGGAGGAAACCTGCGTCGTAGTCCAGCTGCGCATAGGTGGCGACGCTCCGATCGACGGCATCGTTGATCAGAAGGGTCGGTTGGAAGAACAGAACCCCGATTTGGCGCTGCGGGCCCGCAGGCCGCGACCGCTGGAAATAGACACCTGCGGTGTAGCCGACGGCGCCAAGATCTCCGGTCGCCTGCAGCTCTTCAGTGAACTGCTCCTCGTCGACATCATAGCCGTCGGGAGTGATGGAGAAGTCCACCAGGGGAAGGGGGGTGCCGTCGTAGTCGGCTCGTGAAAGCCGCCGATAGCGCCGATACGAGGCGATATTGGTAAGGCTCAGGGCGTCGCTAACGCGCCACTCGAGGCGGTCCATCACTCCCCAACCGTCCACTCGCCGTAGATTACCGGCGCTCGAGCCGACCTGCACCCGCGGGCCAAGCGCTTGCTGTTGGGCCAGCAGCTGCTGGGCGCCGCCCAGGACGGGCGGCGGCAGGAAGGCGAGCGGGCTGTTGGGCTCCAGCTTAAACAGGATGGCGGAGCTTCCGTTCGTCTCAACGCGCAAGACGTCGGCCACGATCTCATTGACGACGGCGTCGGCGGGCGTCCAACGAACTGAGAGACGTCCGCTGCTGAACTCTCGATCGTCGAGGTCGCGCCCGGTGGAGAGGTCCCGCGTGAAACCGGACCGCTCTGCGGCCGCGCCGGCGATCCGAACGGCGAGTCGCTCGCCCACCGGGATATTCACCGCCCCTTCGACGTCCTTCTGGTCGAAGTCGCCCACGCCGGCATTTACATAGCCCCCGAACTGGGCCGCCGCCGGCGTTGAACGGAAGAGGATCGCTCCTCCGTTCGAGTTGCGGCCAAACAGGGTCCCCTGAGGACCTTTCAGGATCTGAACCTCCGAAAGGTCGTAATAGAAGCCCTGGCCCAAGCCTCGGAACGGCACGTCGTTGAAGTAGGTGACCACGCCAGGAAACGCGCCGACACCCGGGCCTTGCCCGCGAATGACAATGAAGGCGTCGTCCCGCGAAATCTGACTGGTCTGCAGGGAGGGCGCCAACTTCTGCAGGTCCTGCGCCTCCATTATGCGAGCGCGTGTGAGATCCTCGCCGGAGACGACACTCACCGCGACGGGAACGGTCTGCAGAGACTCCTCGCGCCTCCGTGCGGTTACAATGACGTCCTCCAGAATGGCGGTCTCACCCTGCACAGCGGGTGCAGCCTCTTCGGCCGCCTCTGCCTGCCCGCTCGCCGCCGCCATACAGGCAAGAAGCGCCGCGACGCCTATCGCGTACTCATGTTTCACGTGTACCGCCCCCACTCTCGTAGACCTTGAGCGCCCCAATCTGAGCAGCGTCAAGTTCAACGACGCGGACCTGCAAGGAGGGCGCCAACCGGAGAGCCGTCGGTGGCGGCGTACTGCCGACTCACTCAGCTACGCCTTTGGCTTTTCGCTGCCGCCGCCGCTTAGAACCCGTTCAGATCACGCGAATAGTGGAGTTCGCAGGGTGAAAGCACGTTGGTGCGACCGAAGCGTAAGCTGAGGAGCTCGCCGCGCCCCCGCGGACCGCGTTCTCGGGCTCCAGGGCCTGTGGCGTCAGGCCGCGTATACACGCCGTTAACCCCGTGGCCCTCTTCATGTCTCAAATCGACACGAAGATCGAATTCGTTGGGGTGGAAGTGGGTCGTGATAATGTCTGTGGACAACATCCGGTATACTGCAGCGCAACATGATTGCGCTTCCCGGCGCAGCGTCAACTGGCGTCTGATGGTGGCCCTTTCTGGGAATCTGACCCTTTGGGCTGGCGTGTGCATTGCGGTGGCGCTGGTCCTCTAAATCGATAGGGATGTCGAACGCCAATTGGATCGTTTCATGCAGGTGAGCGCCCGCTCGTCTGGGGACTTTCCACATTGTCTCGCCATTCGACCTTGGGTCGTCAGTTTTCAGACGCGCTGACGCGTTGCCTGGACATCTTGCTGAGCGGCCTAGCCATCATTTTCTTCGCGCCCCTAGCTTTGGTGATCGTTTGCGCGATCCTTATCGAGGATGGACGCCCGGTTTTCTGCGCTCGGGAACATCGAGGCCACAAAGCTGCTTTTGCCCGGTTGAGCTTCCGAACGCGCACAGTGCGACCGCCGCATGGGCTCAGCCGGGTTGGCGGTCTGCTGACGGACGCCGGTCTTCATTGCCTTCCGGCGCTTATCAACGTCTGGCGCGGTCACATGAGCCTCGTCGGGCCGCCCTCATGCCCCACAGGCATGCTTTATCGATACCCCCGGCTGGCCAAGTGGCTCGACGGAGCAAAGCCTGGACTCTGGGACGCGGGCCTCCTGCTGCCTCAACCGCGCGCTGCCGCAATCGATCGGCTGTACCGTCGAACACGAAGCGTCGTCGTCTACCTGCTGGTGGTGAGCCACGCGGTTCACCTGCTGGTGCTGGCAGAGCCCTACGACCGCCTTTCGCGCAGCCACACTTGGCGTTGAGGCCGGAATACATTCGTGAGGCGGGCGCACAGTCAAAGGGCGGACCGGCCGAGCCGCGGTCGATTGCCCGGCCGATCCTCGCCTCCACCGGGCTATCCGGGCCGGTAGGGGCTTACGGCAGAACGAACCAGGCTCGTGCGTCCATCCAGCACATTCGCTGATGGCGAGAAAAATTACGGGATTTGCAAGGAGTAGGGGCGGGCTGGACGTGGCCGCCTAAGCGCCTGTCCAGCCCGTCCGCCGCAGGTCGCGGAACCACGGCGGCGTCTCAGAACCTAACCGAGTCTCGCTGCATGTCCACCGGGGCGCGCCGCTGTTGTTAACCAGGACTGCGGGGAGGAACGGCGTCCGACAGGATGCCGAGGCGGTTGATCTCGATTGCTGAGCGGAAGCAGGTGCGAGTGCACGCTCGCCTTGGCCTGGGGCTGGTTCGCGCACGCTGCGTCGCTCCCTCCTGGGCTTCGGGAGTCCATACCGCTGCGGGCGGTCGACGTTGGCGTTCTTCCAGCTGTTGCACCGGCGCTTGGTTCGGTGTCCGCCATCTCAGCTCTAACAACACGAACTCGTCAGCATTGTCGCCGCCTGATACGCGTGACATCACCAGGTAAGAAGCGCGGGTGCATGACAGATATGAAACCCCTCGTGGCGTCCCTTCGTGAGAACGCCGAAAGGTTCGCCACACGTGCACTCGACCAGGGCGTGGACAATCCGGCCACGCTGAGGGGCTTGATTGAGCTATGCCGGCAGTCTGGTTCGCTCGATCTTGTACGAAGGCTGAGCGAGGTGCTCGCCCGGTTAGATCCTCAAGACCGAAAGGCGCAATTTTTCTCGGCGTTGCTGAACCAGAGGGCCCCGGCGCCTGACCCGGTTCCTGGCGAGGCGTGGCCATCGCCCTTCGTTCGTTTCGTCGACTTCCTTGCCCCGGCCGATCATGCGGAAGTCGTCTCGACAGCGCTCTCGTTGCTGGCCGAGTATGAACCTTCCGCCGTCAACGTGGAGGGGCATGGAAGGCTGGATTCTTCGCGGCGCGAATCATTGATCCTCCCGGGTCGCCATCTGGCGCCGATCGCCGCCCACTTCGCTCCTCTCGTGCGAGCGGCGGCTGCGGAGCATAACGTTTACGAGTTGCTCGGGATCGACTCGCGATCGTTAGGGAGCCGCTACGAACTGCAGGTGACCTGCAGCGGCGACGGCGCGTTCTTCAAGCCCCACACGGATGGTCAGTACCTTTCGAACAGCGCTCGAGCCTTAAGCTTCGTCTACTACTTCTATAAGGAGCCCAAGGGCTTCGAGGGCGGTGATCTGGTTCTCTATGACTTCAGCGGTGCGGAAGGTCGGTACGCGACAAAAGCCTTCACAAGAGTGCCGCCACTGAACAACAGCATCATCTTCTTTCCAAGTTCAGTGGTTCACGAGGTCGAGCCAGTCCATCTACCCTCAAAAGACCTGACGGCAGCGCGGTTCACGATCAATGGCTGGATGCACACTGCAGAGACAGTCTGACGCCGCTCAGTGAATAGCGATCAGCGCCCCTTCAAGGGCCCGGAGATCCTCAAAGCGAAGTTCTATGCCTGCAGCGTGCGGGCCGTGTATCCGAGGAGCGCGCGACCAATTAACCTCGTTGTTCAAACGTGCAGTAACCTCGCTGGCGTAAGGCTCCCTTCGTACCTGAAGGGGAAATCGCATGGCGCTCGCTCGCCGGAAAGCCGCCGCCGCTCCGCGCGAAGTGGCTCCGTCCATTGGCCCCAAGGCGGCGACGCAGGACAGCCGCTATGCGCCGAGCCCTGCCCGCGATCAACTTGAGGCGCTAGCCGCCGCGCTCAGCACGCCGTCGGAGCCGGAAGTGCGTCGCTACCCCGCGCCTTTGCGGCTGGCGATCCTGGTCGGCGCTCCACTAGCGATGTGGTCCGGTCTGATCTTCGCCGCAAACTTGATCGGCTGATCACGCCTCCGATGAAAGCGGTTGTTCTTCTTGAGCTGAACGAGGTGCCCAACGCGGTCCTCGACGCCTATGCGCGCCGCTCGCCTTTCATGGCGGAGTTCCTGGACCGTAGCGCCCGGTATGAAACCATCGCCGCCGATCGGACCCAGCTCGACCCCTGGATCGCGTGGCCTTCGCTCCACCGGGGAGTGAATGACCAGGTGCATGGCATTCTCCACTTGGGTCACACGCCAAAGGACGACACCTCACACCCGCCCATTTGGCGCATCCTTGCCGACCGCGGCGTGAAGGTCGGCGTTTACGGATCGCTGCACGCGGGACTCGAAACGGACGTAGACCGCTACGCCTTCTTCGTCCCGGACGTGTTCTCGCCCGAGGCCGAAGTGAAGCCGCGGTCTTTGAGGCGCTTCCACGACTTCAACTTGGCCATGACACGCGCCTCAGCGCGCAACGCCAGCGACAGCGTGAGCCCCGCGGGCGCCCTGTCCATCGTGGAGATGGCGGCGCGCCGGCGCATCTCGGTCTCCACACTATGGCGCCTGGCCACCCAGGTCGCCGCCGAACGTCTCGATCGCAAAAGGGTGTCGCGTCGCCGGAACACCCAAGCTGAGCTGCACGGGGATGTCTTCTGTTCGCTGATGGAGGAGACGCGGCCCCAGTTCGCGACCTTCTTCACCAACAATGTCGCGGCGGCCCAGCATCGCTTCTGGTCCGCCTCGATGCGCGAGAGCTCGATCAATGCCGATCGGCTGGATGAGGCGTGGCTGGCCGACTACGCCGATGAGGTGTTCGTCGCCCTCGGCTCGATCGAACGCATGCTGCGCCGGCTTACCCGGGGTCCGCTCGGGCAGGAGCTGACCATCGTTATCGCCGGCGCGATCGGCCAGGAGGAGATCCCAGCCGAGAACCACCAGCGCTTCCTGACGGTGGTGGATCCGGGCGCCTTCTTTGCGGCTGTGGTCGGCGAGGCTCGTGCGCCCAAGGTCGAACAGCGCCCGACCATGGTTCCGGATTTCACCTTCCGCTTCGAAGACGCAGCGGCGCTCGACCGTGTGCAGAGCGGGCTGCGTGAGTTCCGCATCAATGGCTATGGGGCTGTGGAGACCGAGCGGCGCGTCCGCGACGTCGCTTTGATTGGAGACGACCGGCTGGCGCACATCCGCCACAGCTATGCTGAGGACCGGTCGCACAAGCATCCGATCAGCTTCTGCCGCAGCGACGCGAACACGCTGCACTTGAGCCTACAGATCGACGACCATGCCGACCATGAGGAAGCGGTGTTCGGCAACCGTCGCTTGGCGTTCTCCGACTGCGGCTTGGGCTCCGTGAACCACGACGAGGGCGTGAACTGCACCGCCCATCACAGCCCGCGCGGGGCGCTGGTGGTGCATGGAGGTCATGCCCGACCAGCAGGCGAGGTGACCCTAGTCTCCGCTCTGGACGTCGCGCCGAGTCTGCTCGCACACCACGGCGTGGAGCCGGCGGCGTACATGATGGGCAGCCAAAGCGTCCGGCTTTAGCGGCTTGAGCGCTGGCCGGCCTCCCTGACAACATGGGGTTCCCCTGCCGGTTGAGGGCGCTTGCGCCAAGCCTTGCCTTAGGCGATGCGCCTCAAGGCTGGGAGCTTAACCATGGAACTTAAGTCTGAGTACGAGGCGCCGACGCTGGAGCGTCTCGGCTCCTTCGAGGTGATGACGCAGGGCTGGCACAAGAAGCACTGGTGGAAGCCGCCTCAGCACGATTGCACCGAAAATCCGCCTGGGCTTCCTGACTTCTCGTAAGCGTGCCGCCCAACGAGCTGAGCAGCACCGCGCCGACCGCTGTGTTGTCCCAGACGATCCGCACGTCCTGCCGCCTAGGAAGCTTCAGCGCTATCCAAGAGAGCTGGGTGGCGGTATCTCGGCCGCGAACCTGAACCGCGAGCGGGACCCTAGATGCGCGTTACGATGATCGGCACCGGCTACGTGGGCTTGGTGTCGGGAGCCTGCTTCGCCGACTTCGGCCATGATGTGGTCTGCGTCGACAAAGATGCTTCGAAGATCGAGCGGCTCGAGCGCGGGGAGATCCCGATCTTCGAGCCTGGGCTCGACGACCTCGTCGCCCGCAACGTCCGTGAAGGCCGGCTTTCCTTCACCCTCGACGGCGCGGAAGCGATTCGTAGCGCGGACGCCGTGTTCATCGCGGTCGGCACGCCGACCCGCCGCGGCGACGGTCATGCCGACCTCTCATATGTCTATGCCGCCGCTGAAGAGATCGCCGGACTGATCGACGGCTTCACCGTCGTGGTGACCAAGTCGACGGTGCCCGTCGGGACGGGAGACGAAGTCGAGGCCATCATCCGCCGCGTACGGCCGGACGCCGAGTTCGCGGTCGTTTCGAACCCGGAGTTCCTTCGAGAAGGCGCCGCGATCGAGGACTTCAAACGGCCTGACCGCGTGGTCGTCGGCACCGATGATGAGCGCGCTCGTGAGGTGATGCGCGAACTCTACCGCCCCCTGAACCTCAATGAGACCCCGATCCTCTTCACGGGGCGGCGTACGAGCGAACTGATCAAGTACGCCGCCAACGCCTTCCTCGCGATGAAGATCACATTCATCAACGAGATGGCCGATCTGTGTGAAGCCGTCGGAGCGGATGTCCAGGCGGTCGCGCGCGGCATCGGCCTCGACAAGCGCATTGGCTCCAAGTTCCTGCACGCGGGCCCCGGCTATGGCGGCTCATGCTTTCCTAAGGACACACTCGCTCTCACCAAGACGGCGGTGGACTACGGCGCTCCGACGCAGCTGATCGAAACCACCGTTCGCGTGAACGACGCGCGCAAAAAGAAGATGGCGGACAAGGTCGCGCAGGCGCTGGGGGGGGACCTCACCGGCAAGCGCATCGGTGTGCTTGGTTTGACCTTCAAGCCCAACACCGACGACATGCGGGACGCGCCGTCGCTCGACGTGGTGCCTGCGCTGCAAGCGATGGGCGCCGAGATCCAGGCCTTCGATCCCGAAGGCATGCACGAGGCGGAGAAGCTGCTCTCCAACGTCATCTTCACGCGCGGACCGTACGATGCGGTGCAGGGCGTCGACGCCGTCGTGATCCTGACCGAGTGGGACCAGTTCCGCGCGCTCGACCTCGATCGCTTCAAGCTGATCATGCGCCAGCCTGTCATCGTGGATCTGCGCAACATTTATCGCGCCGACGATATGCGCGCGCGCGGCTTCACCTATGCGTCGATCGGGAGAAGTGACTTCCCCGGTCGTTAGAAAACCCCCGGCGATCGCTCAAAAGAACTCGCGCGCTCTCCGCTTGGCTCTGCGCTAGACCCCGCCCACTTGCACGGGGCGCGTGCGCCGCCGATCCTTTGGGTGAGGCGGCGCGGTTCTTTTGATGAGCGACATGATCCAGGAACCGGCGGGCCGGCTGCTCGACAAAGTCACACTGACGCACCTCCAACGGCTGGAGGCCGAGAGCATCCACATCATGCGGGAGGTGGCGGCCGAGGCCGAGCGCCCGGTGATGCTGTACTCGATCGGCAAGGACAGCGCGGTGATGCTGCACCTTGCGGCGAAGGCCTTCTACCCCTCGAAACCACCGTTCCCGCTGCTGCACGTCGACACCACCTGGAAGTTCCGGGACATGTACGCCATGCGCGAACGTATGGCGGCCGAGCTCGGCTTCGAGCTGCTGGTGCACAAGAACCCTGAGGCGTTGGAGAAGGGGATCAACCCCTTCGACCACGGCTCGGCCCTGCATACGGACGTGTGGAAGACGCAGGGGCTCAAGCAGGCCCTGGACAAGCACGGATTCGACGCCGCGTTTGGCGGCGCCCGCCGTGACGAGGAGAAGTCGCGCGCAAAGGAGCGGATCTTCTCCTTCCGTTCGGCGGAGCATCGCTGGGACCCGAAGAACCAGCGTCCTGAGCTCTGGCGGCTCTACAACACGCGCAAGCGGCCGGGTGAGAGCATCCGCGTTTTCCCGATCTCCAATTGGACCGAGCTCGACATCTGGCAATACATCCATCTGGAGAACATCCCGATCGTGCCGCTCTACTTCTCGGCTCCGCGGCCGGTGGTGGAGCGCGACGGCGCGCTGATAATGGTCGATGACGAGCGCATGCCGCTTCGCGACGGCGAGACGCCACAGGTGAAGTCGGTGCGGTTCCGCACGCTCGGCTGTTATCCGCTGACCGGAGCAGTGGAGAGCACAGCGGCGACTCTCCCCGAGATCATTCAGGAGATGCTGCTGACCACCACGTCTGAGCGGCAGGGGCGGATGATCGATCACGACCAGGCCGCTTCGATGGAGAAGAAGAAGCAGGAGGGCTATTTCTGATGGCCCACCAATCGGCTCTGATCGAGCAGGACATCGACGCCTACCTGAAGGCGCACGAACACAAGAGCTTGCTGCGCTTCTTGACCTGCGGCTCTGTGGACGACGGCAAGTCGACCCTGATCGGGCGGTTGCTCTACGACTCCAAGATGATCTTCGAGGACCAGCTGGCGGCGCTGGAGGCCGACAGCCGGCGCGTGGGGACGCAGGGCGGCGACATCGACTTCGCCCTGCTGGTCGACGGCCTGGCCGCCGAGCGCGAGCAGGGCATCACCATTGACGTCGCGTATCGCTTCTTCTCGACGGACAAGCGAAAGTTCATCGTGGCCGATACGCCAGGCCACGAGCAGTACACGCGCAACATGGTCACGGGCGCGTCGACCGCGGATGCGGCCATCATCCTGATCGATGCGCGAAAGGGCGTGCTGACGCAGACGCGCCGCCACAGCTATCTCGTCAGCCTTCTTGGCATCCGGCACGTGATCGTCGCGGTGAACAAGATGGACTTGGTTGGCTGGTCGCAGGAGGCGTTCGAAACCATCGTGGCCGAGTACCGCGACTTCGCCGGCCAAATCGGCGTCACGGACTTCCACGCCATCCCGATGTCGGCGCTGCGCGGCGACAATATCACGGAGCCGAGCGCTCACTCGCCCTGGTACTCAGGCCCGGCGCTGATGCCGCTGCTGGAGACGCTGGAGGTCGAGGACGACCTGCAGTCCAGGCCCTTCCGCATGCCGGTGCAGTGGGTGAATCGGCCCAACCTCGACTTCCGCGGTTTCTCGGGCCTGATCGCCTCGGGCGTCATCAAGCCGGGCGACCGGATCAAGGCGCTGCCCTCGGGACGGGAGAGCACGGTCGCCCGCATCGTCACCTTCTCCGGAGATTTGCCGCGCGCGGTCGCCGGCCAGTCCGTGACCCTGACGCTGGAGGACGAGATCGACGTCTCGCGCGGCGATGTCATCGCCGCGGCCGCGGCGCCCCCAGAGACGGCGGACCAATTCGAGGCGACGCTGGTCTGGATGGACGAGGAGGCCATGCTGCCTGGCCGCCCCTACCTGATGAAGATCGGCGCCAAGGTGGTCGGCGCTTCGATCACCGAGCCCAAGTACAAGGTGAACGTCAACACGCTGGAGCGGCTCGCGGCCAAGCGGCTGGAGCTGAACGAGATCGGCGTCTGCAATCTGTCGCTAGACGCTTCGATCGCCTTCGATCCCTACACGGAGAACAAGGACCTCGGCGGCTTCATCCTCATCGACCGCATGTCCAACCGCACCGTCGGCGCGGGCATGCTGCACTTCGCTTTGCGCCGCTCGCAGAACATCCACTGGCAGGCGCTGGACGTGGACAAGGCGGCGCGTGCGGCGATCAAGGGCCAGCGCGGGCGGGTGGTTTGGCTAACGGGCCTGTCGGGGGCCGGCAAGTCGACCATCGCCAACCTGATCGAGAAGCGGCTGCACGCGGATGGCAGGCATACCTACCTGCTGGACGGCGACAACGTCCGCCACGGCCTGAACAAGGACCTGGGGTTCACTGAGGAGGACCGGGTCGAGAACATCCGTCGAGTGGCCGAGGTGGCGCGGCTGATGGTCGACGCTGGTCTGATCGTGCTGGTCTCCTTCATCTCCCCCTTCCGCTCGGAGCGACGGATGGCGCGCGAACTGCTAGAGGAAGGCGAGTTCGTCGAGGTCTTCGTGGATACGCCTTTGGAAGAGGCGGAGCGGCGCGACGTGAAGGGCCTCTACGCCAAGGCGCGCGCTGGCCAACTGAAGAACTTCACCGGTATCGACAGCCCGTACGAAGCGCCGGAAAAGCCCGAGATCCGCATCGACACGACGCAAATCTCGCCGGAACAGGCGGCGGAGCGGATCGTCGGCTGGCTCGTGGGCGAAGGTCTCGCGGGCGACGGCATATGACCGACGCCGAACTGGCTCACCGGCTGGCTGAGGCGGCGGGACGGATCCTGCTGGAGCTTCGCGCGTCATCTGTGCTGGAAGGAAGGGCGCTGGGCGACGCCGGTGACGCCACCGCTCACCAGTTCCTGACTCACGCGCTACGCCACGCCCGCCCTGACGACGGGCTGCTCTCGGAGGAGGGCGCCGCCGACCCCGCGCGATTGGAGAAGCGACGCGTCTGGATCGTCGATCCGCTAGACGGCACGCGCGAGTTTTCCGAACGACGGCCAGATTGGGCCGTGCATGTGGCCCTGGTGATCGACGGCGTAGCCGTCACTGGCGCGGTGGCTCAGCCGGACATGGGCGTCACGCACTCGAGCGCCGGCCCGTGCGTTGGCCTGTGTGGCGGGGACCCGTTGCGTCTGGTGGTCAGCCGCACCCGCCCGCCAGCGGAGGCCGAGCGCGCGGCTAAGGTGCTCGGCGCCGAGCTCGTGCCGATGGGCTCCGCAGGCGCGAAGGCCATGGCCGTGGTCCGCGGGGAAGCCCACGCTTACGTGCATTCCGGCGGCCAGTACGAATGGGACTCAGCTGCCCCGGCGGCCGTCGCGGCGGCCGCGGGCCTCCACGTGTCCAGGATTGACGGCAGTCCGCTCGTCTACAATCGCGCCGACCCCTACCTGCCCGATCTGATCGTCTGCCGACCGGAGCTCAGCGAGAGGCTCCTGGCCGCGGTTCGCTGATCGCTCCTCACCCGTAGAAGCGCCGGTACCACTCCACAAATCGGGGAAGCCCCTCCTCGATCGGCACCTTGGGCGCGTATCCGGTTAGGGCGTGGAGCTTCGAAATATCGGCGTAGGTGCGCGTGACGTCGCCAGGCTGCATGGGCCGATAGATCTTTTGCGCCTCGCGCCCCAGCGCCCGCTCCAGCGTGACGATCATGTCCATCAGGCCGACGGGCCGACTGTCGCCGATGTTCAGGATCCGGTTCTCGCCGGCCGGGGGAGGGTGGTCCAGTGCGCCAATAATCCCGTCCACGATGTCATCGACGTAGGTGAAGTCGCGCGCCATCCGCCCCTCGCCGAACACCTCGATCGGCTCCGCCGCGAGGATCTTACGCGTGAAGGAGAAGTAGGCCATGTCCGGCCGGCCCCATGGGCCGTAGACCGTGAAGAAGCGTAGGCCGGTCTGCGGGAAGCCGTAGAGATTGCCGTAGGCCGAACTCATCAGCTCGCACGCCCGCTTGGTGGCGGCGTAGAGGCTGACCGGCTCGACGGCCGGATCGTCCTCCCGGAAACCTTCGCCGGCGCTGGGACGATCGCCATAGACGGAGCTGGAAGACGCGTAGACGAGGTGCGGAACGTCGGCGTGGCGGCAGGCTTCGAGCACTGCCAAGTGGCCCGCCAGGTTCGCACGCTCGTAGGCGAACGGGTTGTCGATCGAGTAGCGGACCCCCGCCTGCGCGGCGAGATGCACCACAAGCAGCGGCGCGTGTTGTTTCACCAGTGCGCGTATCGCTTCGGCGTCGGCGATATCCATCCGCACCGACTCGTAGCCGGGGCGCGCCTCGAGTTCAGCGGATCGGGCGTATTTCAGCTTCGGATCGTAATATTCGTTGAAGCTGTCGACGCCGATGACCCTCTCGCCACGGTCCAGCAACCGGTGCGCCGCATGGCTCCCGATAAATCCTGCCGCCCCAGTGACCAGAACCGTCAACCGCCCTCTCCTCGCTCCGCTCGAAGCTGACGCACCGGTTAGCGCACGACAGCGAGCGTGACGAGTGAGATGAGGCCTAGCGGCTTTCGCCCAAGGCCGACCAGCGGCGGCGGAGGCCGGCGATTTCGGCCAGCGTCATGCCGAACAGCACCCCGATGGCGTCAGCGACGACGTCCGCGGCCGACATGTCCTTGCCGATGAACGGCAGGGCTTGGAGGAACTCGATGGCGAGTCCGAAGATGACGAGCCCCAGCGGCAGCCAGACACGGCTCTCGAAGGAGACGCGGCCGACCGCAGCAAGGGCCGCGAAGGCGCAGGCGTGCTTCACCTTGTCGAAGCCGCCCACGCTCGTGCCACCGAAATCTGGCGCGAGGGCGAGCGTCAGCACCATCGCGAGAAGCGCGAAGAAGAGGCCACGGACAGTAGTTTCGAGCTTCCGCATAGCGATGACGCTCTGAAGTGGAAGGTCTAGGCTACCATCATGCTGCGCCGCAGCAAGCGTCGGGGCGGTCAGGCGCTTAGTACCGCTTGAGGTGAGCGCTGGCGCGCGTGCCAGCGCCAGGCGCTCATGACGATGGAGTCGAGGTCGAACTTGGGCTCCCAGCCGAGCACGTCGCGTGCCTTGCGGTTGTCGGCCACCAGCATCGGCGCGTCGCCCTGGCGGCGGGGGGCGGGCTCAACGGGGAACTTCTCCCCCGACACGCGCTCGATGGCCGAGAGCAGCTCCTTCACCGTGGTCCCAGTGCCCGTGCCCAGGTTGAAGACGTCGGTGGGGCCGCCCGCCAGCAGGCTTTTGAGCGCCAGCACGTGCGCGTCGGCGAGATCGAGGATGTGGATGTAGTCGCGGACGGCCGTGCCGTCCCGCGTGTCGTAGTTCGTGCCGAACAGCTTGAAGCCCTGGCGCAGGCCCATGGCCGCCTCGATCGCCAGGGGGATCGCGTGGGTCTCCGGCTCGTGCCACTCGCCGATCCGGCCCTCCGGATCCGCCCCGGCGGCGTTGAAATAACGGAGGCTGACTGAGCGGAAGCCGCAGTAGCGGTCGTAGTCGGCCAGCGCCTGCTCCACCATCAGCTTGCTGCGGCCGTAGGGGTTCAGCGGCGCCTGTGGATGCGTCTCGTCCATCGGCACCTGCACCGGGTCACCGTAGGTGGCGCAGGTTGAGGAGAAGACGAGCGCGTTCACGTCCGCCCGCCTCGCGGCCTCGATGAGGGTGATCGCGCCCGCCACGTTGTTCTCGTAGAAGCGCCCGGGGAACTTCACCGACTCTCCGACCTCGATGAGGGCGGCGAAGTGGATCACGGCGACCGGCCGGTGCTTGGCGAACACTTCGTCCAGGCGATCTCCGTCGCGGATGTCGCCCTGTTCGAACGGCCCCCACTGCACGAACTCGGTGTGGCCGTTCGAAAGGTTATCGTAGACGACTGGCGTGAAGCCTGCCTGGCTCAGCCTCAGGCAGGTGTGAGAGCCGATGTAGCCCGCGCCGCCCGTCACCAGAACCGTCCCGCCCATACGCCGTCGCTCCATTCAAAGTAAGGGCGGCCACACGGCCGCCCTGCTGCACTGCAAACTAAACCAGGAATATCACGCTGTGTGCGGTCTAAGCACGATCTCCACCCGACGATTCCGCGACCTGCCCTCCGGCGTGTCATTCGTGGCGATCGGCTGACGTTCGCCCATGCCGGCCACGAACAGCCGGTCACGCAGCACGCCGCGGTCGAGCAGGAAACTCGCGACAGCGGAGGCCCGACGCTCGGAGAGATTTTGGTTGTAGTCGTCGGCGCCGGTGGCGTCGGCGTGGCCCACCACGTCCACGTAAGTCGCCGGATAGGCGTTCAACGTGCGCGCCACATCGTCGAGGACGGGATAGAAGCGCGGCTCCACCTCGGCTCGGTCAACGCCGAAGGTGACGTCGCTCGGCATCTGCAGGACGATGTTGTCCCCCTGGCGGACCACCTGCACGCCCGTGCCGGCCAGTTCGCGCCGCAGATCCGCCTGCTGCCGGTCCATGTAGTTGCCGACGGCCGCGCCAGCCAAGGCGCCGACCCCCGCGCCGATCAGCGCATTCGTCCGTCCTTCCTCGCCGCGATTTGTGTTCGTCAGGTAACCCAGCAGGGCGCCCGCGCCCGCCCCGACCAGGGCTCCGGTGCCGGTGTTGTTGCGCACGGGCATGCCCGTGTACGGATCGGTGGTGGTGCAGGCGGCGAGCGCCGAAGCGCCGGCGACGGCGATGCAGGCGATCGCGGCGAAACGCTTCGCGGTCATGCGGTGTCCTTCCAGTGGATAGCGGCCCGCCGCTACAACAGCCAAGCTCCGCAAGGGTTCCGCTGGAGCTTGTGAGGGGAGTTGGAAGGGTTTCCCCTTGTGCGCCGCCGGCCTATGACGGCCGCCGATCTTTTCTTCAGGACAGAGCCCGTGCAGGACGACGCCCGCCCCGCATCCGCCATCGCCCCCGTGTCGATGACCCGCTACGCCGCCGACTTTGACGGCTTCTCTCAGGCGCTAGGCGCCTCCTTCGCCCGGTATGGGTTCGCTGTCGTGGCCGATCACGGTCTTGAGCAGGCGCTGCTCGACGGCGCTATCGTCCGCACCAAGGCCTTCTTCGCTCTGCCGGACGAGGTGAAGCGGCGGTATCACGTGCCGGGCGGCGGGGGGCAGCGAGGCTACACGCCCTTTGGAATCGAAGCGGCCAAAGGAGCTGACAAGGTCGATCTGAAGGAATTCTGGCACGTGGGGCGGGACCTGCCCGAGGGCCACCCTTACCGCCGCTACATGCCCGACAACCTGTGGCCGACGGAGATCGAAGGCTTTCGAGATTACGTCGGCAGCCTCTACGAAGCCCTCGACGCGCTTGGCGGGCGGGTGCTGCGGGCTATCGCGCAGTACCTCGGTCTGCCGCTCGACTTCTTCGAGGATCCCGTGCGGCTGGGAAACAGCATCCTGCGCCTGCTGCACTATCCGCCGGTGCCGGCCGACGCGCCGGGGGTGCGCGCGGGCGCGCACGAGGACATCAACGTCATCACCTTGTTGCTTGGCGCTGAGGAGGCGGGCCTGGAGGTTAAGGATCGCGACGGCCGGTGGCTGCCGATCAACCCGCCGCCTGGCGCGGTGGTGTGCAACATTGGCGACATGCTGCAGCGGCTGAGCAACCACGTGTTGCCATCCACCACGCACCGAGTCGTCAACCCGGCGCCTGAGCGGCGCGGGTTCTCGCGGTACTCGACCCCCTTCTTCCTGCACTTTGAGCCGGAATACGAGATCCGCACGCTGCCGGGCTGCATCTCCGCCGAGAACCCCAACCGCTACCCGGAGCCGATCACCGCGCAGGCCTATCTCGAGGAACGCCTGCGCGAGATCAAACTGCTCTGATGAGGATCAGCGGCTGATGTAGAGGCTCTGGATCTGGGCCGCGATGTCCTTGAACGCGGCCCGCATCTCCGTCTTGTCCTCGGCCTCCTTGTATTGGCCCGGCGACGCGCAAGAGGACAGCAGAGCCGAAGTGGTCGAGTTCACGCCCACGCCGATCGCAAAGATGCTGATGTTCTTCTCTTTCTTCTTCATGTTGGCGCAAAGTTCAGCGAGGCGATCGTTCATCGCCTTATTCCGCTGCCCGGCGCTCGAGTTCTCATCCAGGCCGAGGCGCTTCTGCCAGATATAGCCGACGCCCGAGTAGGTGGAGCGGTTGGGGTTGTTGTAGCTGTCGTTCACGTTGTCCCCGTCCGTCATTAAGATGGCGATCTTAGTGACGCCCGGCGTGTTATAGGCGACGCCGTCCGAGAAGGGGGCGTGCGGCGCGAGCACGTGCCATCCCCAAGCCAGGCCCATTGGAATATTTGTGTTTCCTGCCGCGACCATCTTCTTGATGGAGTCGGTGATGTCCTTGTGCTCAGTCGTGAGCCGGATCAAAGGCAGGATTTCGCAACCCTTGTTCGGTCCTCCCGCCGCTCTATCGTAAGTGGATTTTCGGGACGAATACTTGTTATGGTCCTTCTGGCGCGCCCACCAGTTCTCGTAGGTGTCGGCCTTGCTGGTGATGCCGTCGTCCAGGTAGTTGTTCGATACTCTCCACCTCGACCACGCCGAGATATCTTTGATATCTGGCTCGTCCGGAGCGAAGTACATGGGAAAGAGCGTGGTTTTATCGCCGTTGCTCGGAGCGGTGTCCCGGACGTCGTGCGGGTAGGGTCGGCTCTCGACGCACCCGGCCCACGATTCGCCAAGGGAGTTGAAAAGCCCCGCGCGCGATGGGTGATTGTTGATCAAATCGTTGCCGGTGACCTGGGCCGACTTATCGATCCAAGCCTCGTTCTCATACTCGGCGCCCACGCGGACGGTCATGGAGAAGGGCACCAGCCCGATCTTGACCTTGTCCTTCGAACCAGCACTCGCCGCGGACAGGCTCTCCACCAGTTCGGTCGCCGACGTCTTCAAAGCCGTCAGTTTGCCGTCTTGGGCCATGGAGCCGGTGTTATCCAGCACGAGCACCACCTCGAGCTTTTGGCCCCCGCGCTTCACCACGGCGTCTGTGGTGACTGGCAAGGCGTCGCCAGAAAAGGTGCCCAGCATCGTCGTCTTGACAGTCGTGGTGGCCTTCGAGACGACGCTGTCGCCAGCTAAGGTGAAGGTGCCCTTGGTTCCCTTGAGTTCGGGAAACATCGCGAGGTTCGCGGAAAGGGTCTCTTGGCCGACCCTTTGGATCTCGGCGGGGTCCGTAGCGGTGGAGCGAGCGGCTGAGAGTGTCGCGGCGTCAAGCGCGTCCTGCAGATATTGCTTAGCCTGGGACTGCCTATGTAGGTCGACGGCTCCGAGGCCCATAAGCGCCATGGGGAAGAGGCTCAGCGCGAAAATGATCGCGACGTTGCCTTCCGCGCCCATGAAGCGCCGTACGAAGCGGCGCGCTCCGGCCATGTTCGCTAGCTTCCGCATCACCTTGCCCGTGGTCCCGGTGCATTGAGCCGCGGATATTCAACGATCGAGGTGAAAGCATCCCTTACGAGGACCGTTAACCGGCAGAAGGTTCTGGGAGGTCAGCGCGCCCGTCCAGGGGCCACGACGCAGGCCGCAAGCCCTTCTCGGCGTACGACTCCAGCCGCCGCCGCGATCCGGTTTGCGCGCCGGCGCACATAAGGTCCGGAGCTGGCCGCCTTCCACTTGCGTGGGCTGGGCAGGATCGTGGCCAGACGAGCGGCTTCACGGGCCGTCAACTGCTCGGCGCTCTTGCCGAACCAGTGCCGCGCGGCAGCATCGGCGCCGTAGACGCCCGGACCCCATTCCACGACGTTCAGGTACACCTCCATGATCCGCCGCTTGCCCCAGAGCGCCTCGATCAGGACGGTGTAGTAGGCCTCCAGCCCTTTACGGACCCAGCCGCGGCCCGGCCACAGGAAGACGTTCTTGGCCGTCTGCTGGCTGACGGTGGAGCCGCCGCGCAAACGTTCGGGCCGCCGCTCGTTGTTGCGCAGCGCCTTACGGATCGCGTCGAGGTCGAAACCGCGGTGAGCGCAGAAGTTCGCGTCCTCTGCGGCGATCACGGCGTAGACGAGGTCCGGATCGATGCGGTCCAGCGGGACCGGCCGGCGCGAGAGGCCCTCCCCCTCGGCAAGGCGCTGGAGCATCAGGAAGGTGATGGGCACCGGCACGAACCGGTGGGCGGCCACGCCGAGAACAGTCAGGCCCAGGAGCGCGAGCAGAGCCAGCGCCAGACGCCGGAACAGTCGCGGTCGGCGAGCCCTCTTGGCCATGCTCAGGCGCCGAGGTCTACGACGGCCGCGTTTCCGTCCTCGTCACCCCAGGCCAGGCGCTCGCCTTTAGGCGTCATGGCCAGGGCGCTGACGGGAGCGGCCTTGTCGGCGCGGATGCGACGCAGCCCGGTGGCCTGCAGGTCCGCGACCCAGACCCGGCCGTCGTCCAGGCCGGCGGCGAGCAGCGGACGGTCCGCCGCCCCGGCGACCTGCGCGACCATGGCGGTCTCGTCGTGGCCGACCTCCGCGGCTTCCTTGCCCATGGGCCCGTTCGAGCCGGCGAAGGGCCAAACGACGGCGCCATGGGAGCCGCCCGTCGCCAGCAGCTGACCCTTGGACAGGAACGTCATGCTGCGGATCTTGCCCGGATAGCCGCCCATGCGCAGGTCCTTGAGGTCCGCCAAGCGCCAGCCGTGCAGCGCATTCTCCTGCATGGCCGTGATCAGGAACTTGCCGTCGGGGCTCCAGGCCACGGCCGTGTGCGCCCCGGCCCAGGCCAGCTTCGCCGGTTTCTGATCGGCGATGCGGGCGAATAGCAGGGTGACGCCGCCATAGGTGGCGCAGGCCAGGCGCCGGCCCTTCGCATCAAAGGCGACGCCGCCCACGGACCGTTCGTGCGGGAAGCTGCGGCGGAACGTGGGGTCCTTGGCGTCCAGAACCTCGACGCGCTTCCCGGCCGCAAAAGCGATCAGGCCGGACTCGGCGCTCGTGGTCACCGCATCGATCCAGCGGCCGCCCAGGTCCGCCAGTTCCACGGGCGCTTCTCCGGCCCGTGACCAGACCACCCGCCCGTCGTCGCCGCCGGTGACGACGCCTGTTCCTGACGGATGGGGCGCCGCGCTGAGCACGCCGCTGTCTGGGTGGGCGTCGCTCCGACTGCCGTCTTCGAAGCGGACCGAGCCGTCGCCGAGCGCGAAAGCCGCGCGGCCGGTCCGGTCGAAGAGGGTGGAGACGACGAAAGCGTCGAAGCTGAAGGTCATGCGATCAGGCGGCGCAGGCTTCGAACCCGGCCTTCAAGGCGGCCGGATCGAGGTTGCGACCGATGAAGACCGCGCGGCTCCAGCGCTTTTCGTCATCGCGCCACGGCCGTTGGAGGTCGCCCTCCAGGATCATGTGCACCGCCTGAAAGACGAGGCGGCGGCTCTCGCCCTTCACGTCGATGATGCCCTTCGCCCGCAGGATGTCCGGCCCCTGCTCGGCCAGCAGCTTGTCCAGCCAGCGGGTGAAGGCCTGTCCGTCCAGGGGCGTCTCCAGGCTCAGCGACACGCTGGTGATCCCGGCCTCCGCCGCGTGGTCACGAGCATGCCCGTGATCATGGTGATGGTGGTCGTGACCGTGGTCATGGTGGTGGTCGTGGCCGCAGTGCTCGTCGTGCACGTGACCCGGCTCGCCATGCGCCGGGTTCAGGAACTCGGGCTCAAGCTCCAGGATGCGGTCCAGGTCGAAGGCGTGCTTGTCCAGGATCGAGTCCAGCGGGACGTCCGAGCGCACCGCGCGGCGGATCGGCGCCAGCGGGTTAAGGCGGCGGATGCGGCTCTCAACCTCCGCCAGCTCGCTCACCGAGACGAGGTCGGTCTTGTTGAGGACGATCTGGTCGGCGAAGGCGACCTGCTCGACGGCCTCCTTTGAGTCCTCCAGCCGCTGCAGCACGTGCTTGGCGTCGACGACGGTGGTGACGCTGTCGAGCCGCGTCTTGGCCTTCACGTCTTCGTCCACGAAGAAGGTCTGGGCGACCGGGCCGGGGTCGGCCAATCCGGTGGTCTCAACGATGATGGCGTCGAAGCGGCCCTTGCGCTTCATCAGCCCAGAGAGCACCCGGATCAGGTCGCCGCGCACGGTGCAGCAGACGCAGCCGTTGTTCATCTCGAAGACTTCTTCGTCGGTGTCGACGACAAGGTCGTTGTCGATGCCGATCTCGCCGAACTCGTTGACGATCACCGCATAGCGTTTGCCGTGATCCTCGCTGAGGATACGGTTCAAGAGCGTAGTCTTCCCAGCGCCGAGATAGCCGGTCAGCACGGTGACGGGGATCGGGCCGCCGGCGGGGGTGGCGGCGGTGGGTGCGGTATCGGTCATGGGCGCCATCTAGGCGCCCGCAGCGCGCACGTCGAGGCCTAGCCTTCCAGGTGCGGACGGCCCGGCAGGCTCTGCAGCAGGCTGCGATGGGGGCCGGTGGCGGCCGAGACCAAGAACAGGACCGCCGCCGCCAGCACCATGGCCGCGCCAGGCTCGACCTCCAGCGCCCGGGCCACGACAAGGCCGGCGGCGCTCGCCGCCGTGGAGATCAGCACCGCCGCGCCGACCTGCCCGGCGAACCCGCGAGCCCAGAAGCGCGCGGCGGCCGCGGGCACCATCATCAATCCCACGGTCATGAGGGCGCCGAAGGCCCGAAATCCCGCGACGAGGTTCAACGCCACAAGACACATCAAAAGGGTGTGCAACAGTCCGCCCGGCAGACCTGACGCCCGCATGAACAGTGGATCGGCCGCTTCCGCCACAAAGCCGCGGACGAACAGCGCCAGCGCCAGGATGGTCGCCGTCGCGGCGCCGGCGGCGAAGATGAGCCCGCCCGCATCGAGCGCGCTGACATCGCCGAAAAGTAGGCCATGGATCACTTCGGTCTGGGAAGCGCGGCCGAGGATCAACACGCCAAGCGCCAGAGCGGACAGGTAGAGCACGGCGAAAGAGGCGTCTTCAGGCAGTCGGCGTGTCCGCGCCAACAGGCTCGACAGGATCGCCACGATGACGCCCGCGGCCAGGGCGCCGACGGTCAGCGCCCAGGTGTCACCGCCGGCCACGAGGAAGGCGATGGCGGCGCCAGGCAGGATGGCGTGGGACAAGGCGTCGCCGACCAGGCTCATGCGCCGGCCGATCAGCAGCACGCCGAGCGGTGCGGCGCCGAAAGACAGGGCCAGCGCACCGGCGGCGGCGCCGGCGAGGGCGGGGGCGGCGAGGGCGGCTTCGTTCATGAGGCTCAGTCGGCGCCGCGGTGGCACACATGGGCGTGCTCGTTGAAGGCCTCGGACAGGCGGCGCGCCTTCAAGAGGTTCTCGGGGTGAAGGGTCTCGGCGGCCGGGCCCCACGCCACCTTCTCGCGCGCGAGAAGAAGAGCGTCGGCGGCCGAGCTTCGCGCGAGGTCGAGATCGTGCAGTACGACGATGACGGTTCGCCCCTCGCGCGGCCAACGGCGCAGCAGCTCAACCAAATCGGCGGTCGTGCGCTGGTCGATGGCCGAGAAGGGCTCGTCGAGGAGGATCAGTTGCGCGTCCTGAAGCAGCACCCGGGCGAACAGCGCCCGCTGCAGTTGCCCGCCGGAGACGGCGTTGAGCGGCCGGTTCTCGAAGCCGCCAAGGCCCACGGCCTCGAACGCGTCGTGCAAGGCCGCGCGGTCGGCCTTGCTTAGGCCCCCGAACAAGCCGCGCCGGCGCCAGAAGCCTAGCGCGACGAGTTCGCCCAGCGTCGTCGGGAAGTTGCGGTCTACGCCGGGATCTTGCGGCAGGTAGGCGACCTCGCGGGGATCGACTCCGTCGATCTCGATGCGGCCCGACAGTGGCTCCAGCGCCCCAGCCAGGCCCCGTAACAGAGTGGATTTGCCCGAGCCGTTGGGGCCGACCACCGCAGTGAGCGAGCCGGAGGAGAAGGCGCCGTTCAGATGGTGCACGGCCGGATGGCGCTCATAACCCAGCGTCACGTCGTGCAGGCGGACCTGAGCGCTCATGACGTCGCCCCGATCGCCAGCCAGACCGCGCCCCAGATCAGCGCCAGCGCGCCGACAGCAAGGGCCAGGCGGACGCCGGCGCTGGCATGCAGCAGGTTGAAGTCGCGATCGGCCATGAGGCTCCTGTAGCGCCTGTTACTTTATAACACAAGTTCCGCCGTCGCCGTTCCGCGCCGTCACGCTAATATGGAGGAATGCTGCGTCCCTTGCTCGCGTCTTTGATCCTGCTTTCCGCGCCGGCCTGCGCTCGGGAGCAGGCGCCGGAAGCGCCGCCCGCCCCGGTCGAACGCTTCCCCGCACCCCATCGGCCTGTCGCCGACATCGTCAGCTCGGCCTGGTCGCGCCAGCCTGATCGCGACGCGGCTGACGAGAACGGGCAGATCGTTCGGGCGCTCGGCATCGATCAGGGTTGGACCGTGGCCGACATCGGCGCCGGCGCGGGCTACCACACTCTGCGCCTGTCCCCCGTCGTCGGACCGTCCGGCCGTGTGATCGCCCAAGACGTCGTCGAGGCCTATATCCACGAGCTCCGCGGCGTGGTGCACAAGCAGCATCTCACGAACGTCGATTTCGTGGTCGGGGCCTATGACGATCCCCGGCTGAAGCCCGCGTCGCTGGACGCGGCGCTGATGGTGCACATGTATCATGAGATCGAGAGCCCCTACGCCTTCCTCTGGCGGCTGGCGCCGGCGCTCAAGCCAGGAGGAAGGGTGGCGGTCGTAGACCTCGATCGGCCGTTCGCGGCGCACGGTACGCCCAAGGCTTCGCTCAAGTGCGAGTTCGAAGCGGTCGGCTACACCCACGTCTCCACGCGCGATCTGGAGGGCGGGATCGGCTATCTGGCGATCTTCACCGCGCCGGCCGCCGAGGCTCGGCCACGACCCGACGCCATACGTCCTTGCTCCGCGGAATGAGGCGCGGCGTTTCGGCCGCATTCAGGCGCCGACTTTCGTTGACTCGGCGGCGGCCACGCGTATAAGTCCCGCCCTCTTCGCCCGCGGGTCCGCTCGCGGGCGCAAACTTTTTTGTGCGAACGAGGCGCTCTGCTCCGATGTACGCGGTGATCAAAACCGGCGGCAAGCAATACCGAGTCCAGCCCGGCGACGTCCTGGTCGTCGAGAAGCTTGACGGCGAGCCGGGCGCTGAAGTGCGCTTCGACCAAGTCCTTATGCTGGGCGATGGCGACTCCATCACGGTGGGCGCTCCCGTCGTCGACGGCGCGGCCGTCAGCGCGACCCTGATCGAAACCCGCAAGGGCGAGAAGGTGAAGATCTTCAAGAAGATCCGTCGCCAGGGCTATCGTCGCACCCGAGGCCATCGCCAACCCGAGAGCGTCCTGCGCGTGATCGGCATCGCCGGCAACGGCTCGGAAGCGAAGTGGGACGGCAAGGTCGACCTGACCACCAAGGCCGAACTCGACGCTCGCGCCCGCGGCCTGGCCGCTCGCGACTTCGGCGGCACGGCGTCGGTCGGCGCGCTCGCGCCCAACGTGGAGGTCGAGACCGTGGTCGTCGATGCGGGCGCGGGCCCGGTCGAGCACGCCGTTGTGGTCGAGCACGCTGGCCCGGTGAGCGAGGAGGCCGCCCCGGCCGCCAAGAAGCCGCGCGCCAAGAAGGCCGCGAAGTCCGAAGAAGCCGCGCCCGAAGGCGGCGAGGCGTAAGCCTTAGAGTTCAGGAGAGCATCCCATGGCTCACAAGAAATCCGGCGGTTCGTCGCGCAACGGTCGCGACTCCGAGTCGAAGCGCCTTGGCGTGAAGAAGTTCGGCGGCGAGCACGTGCTGGCCGGCAACATCCTCGTGCGTCAACGCGGCACGCAGTTCCACCCCGGCGAGAACGTCGGCCTCGGCCGCGACCACACCCTCTTCGCCACCGTTGAGGGCCAGGTCAGCTTCCGTAAGAAGCGCGAAGGCAAGTGTTACGTGTCGGTGCTCCCGGTGATGCAGGCCGCCGCCGAATAGGCGCGACCAGGACACGCACAGGTCCGGGCGCGCCAGCCAGATTGGCGAACCCGGAAACGAGACAAGCTCCAGCGGGGAGTCCGGGTCGCCGGGCTCCCCGTTTGCTTTTCCCGCTGGCGCCGTCCGAAGGAGGACCGCCATGTGCGTGATTGATGTGAAGCCCAGGATCGAGACCCGTCGCCTGGTGCTGCGTGCGCCTGAGCAGCGCGACGCGCGGCCGCTCGCGCGCTACGCCGCCGACCGGGACATTGCGCGGATGACCCTGCGTATGCCCCATCCGTACGCGACAGCGGACGCGGACGCCTTCATCGCCCAAGTGGCGGCGCAAGATCCGGCTTCGGACAACACCTTCGCCATCGAGCATGCGGATGAGGGCTTCGTCGGCTGCATCGGCATCTTCCGCGACAAGGATCCATGGCCAGAGCTCGGCTACTGGATCGCAAAACCGTACTGGGGCCGCGGCTTCGCTACGGAAGCGGTTCAGGGCGCCCTCGATTGGGCGGGGCGCAGGTGGCGCCGACGCGCGATAGCGGCGGGCCACTTCACCGACAACCCGGCCTCCGGCCGCGTGCTGGTGAAGGCGGGCTTCCTCTACACCGGCGAGGTGCGCAAGGGCTTCTCGCGGGCGCGGCGGGCGGAGGTCTCCACGCGCATGATGATCTGGCTGGCTTAGCCGCCCGACGCCATGTCGGCGACGAAGGTGACCACCAGGCCGTCGGGCACCCAGGTCAGGTCGGCCTCATCGCCGAGCTGCCGGGACAGGTCGCGGATCATACGTGAGCCGAAGCCGGTGCGCGCCGGCGGCCGGACAGGCGGGCCCAAGGACTCGCGCCAGGTCAGCCGCACCCTGGCGCCGTCCTCAGCGGCCCAACTCAGCACGACGCGTCCTGCTGCCTGACCCAGGGCGCCGTACTTGATGGCGTTGGTGCCAAGCTCGTGGAGGATGACGGAGACCGGCTGCACGCTTTCGGCCGCCAGCATCATCGGCGGGCCATCGAGCACGTACTGGCCAGCTGCGGCGAGCGCCTCCAGCTCGCTGCGTGCGACGTCCTCCAGCCGGGCGCCTTCCCAGTTGCGGGAGGCCAGCGCTCCCTGCGCCCGCCCCAAGGCGTGCACACGGCCGATGACCACCTTGCGGTAGGCGGCCGGATCCGACGCGCACGTCAGCTGCACCACCGACTGAACGACGGAGAGAATGTTGCGCGACCGGTGGTCCACTTCGCGCATCAGGAGGTCACGGACGGCCTCGGAGCGGATCCGTTCGTGCGCCATGGCCACATAGTGGGTCACCGTACGCAGGAACTGCAGCTCGTCCGGCCGAAACGGCGCGGGCCCGCGGCGGCCGAAGCCGAGGGTGCCCAGCAGCCGGTCACCCGCGAGCAAGGGCGTGCAGGCGTAGCTCTCCAGGCCCACGTCGCGGATGAAGGCGTGCAGCGGATCCTCCGACGCCTGAACGCCGCAGACGTCGATCGGCCGTCGGTCGCGGGCCACGCATCCGCAGACTGCGGCGCCAAGCGGCAAGGTGTGGCCGGCCGCCGCCTGCTGCGGCGTGAGGCCGCCTTGGGCCACCAACGTGAGCACGCCCTCCGGCTCGAGCCGATAGTTGAAGTAGACGTCCAATCCGAGCTCAGGCGCGATCAGTTGGAACACCCGCTCGACCAGACTGGGCGCGTCGTGGCTCGAGAGGATGTCGGCCGCCGCCGAGTTCAGCAACTCAAGGTAGCGCGACCAGCGCGCGTCGGACGGCGACGCCGAGCTTTCGGCGGGCCGCGGCAGGGCGGCGGTCTGTCGTGTCACCTACGGCTTCCCGTCGATCCTCACGCGTACGAGCGGCTTAGCACGGAAGGCGTCGGTGCGCGCCATGCGTGTGATGTTCTGAGCCAGCTTATTTGAGCCTACGGCTCAGTCACCGCGACGCGTCGCCGCCTGAGCCCGATATGCTCACGCTTGCACTCGCGCCTTGTTTGGAGAACCGTCACGTCCTGGCTGAACCGGAGTTCAAACATGAACCGTCGCCTCGCCGTCCTCGCCGCCGCCGCCGTTCTCGCGGCCCCGGCGGCCGCTATCGCCCACCACGGCTGGACTTCGTACGATGAGGCCAAGCCGATCACCTTCGAAACCAAGGTGCTCGCCTCCCATTGGGGGAGCCCGCACGGCCACGTCGAAGGGATGCACGCCGGCAAGCGCTGGACCGTCGTCCTGGCGCCGACCACCCGCATGACCGCCCGCGGCCTGACGCCCGAGGACGTCGCCGTGGGCAAGACAGTGCGCTTGACCGCTTACGCCAAGCGGGACGGCGCCCCCGAGATGCGCGCGGAACGGATCATGGTGGGCGACCGTACGGTCGAGCTGCGCTGACCGAACTGCTCGTCACCCTCACCGACCTGGCGAAGAGCTCGGGTCTGTCAGCCTGGGTGCAGGCCTGGCCCTACGCCTACCCCATAGCGAACGTGGCCCATGTGCTGGGCGCCATCGCCGTTGTCGGTGCGATGGGGGTGCTGGACCTGCGCATTCTCGGCTGGGCGGCGCCGTTGCCGCTGCCGGCCTTGGCGCGCGCGCTGACGCCTGTCGCCGTCGGCGGCTTCGTGGTGATGGCGGTCAGCGGCGGACTGCTGTTCGCGGCCGACGCCGCGGCCCTCGCCAGGTCCAGCGTGTTCCAGCTCAAGCTCGTCCTGATCCTACTGGCGCTCGCGAACGCCGCCCTGTTCCGGATACGGACCCCCGACCTTGCGCTCTCAATCGGGCGGGTCGCGCGCGCAGGGGCGGCTGCGTCGCTGGGCCTTTGGGTGGCGGTCGTGGTCGCCGGGCGGATGATCGCCTACCTCTAGACGCTCCTCCGGGCTAAAGACGCGCGCATGAAGTTCCTCGATCAGGCCAAGATCTACATCCGCTCCGGCAACGGCGGCGGCGGCGCGGTCTCGTTCCGGCGGGAGAAGTACATCGAGTACGGCGGTCCGGACGGAGGGGACGGCGGCCGGGGCGGCGACGTCTGGATCGAGGCTGTGGAGGGGCTGAACACCCTCATCGACTACCGCTACCAGCAGCATTTCAAGGCGGGCACCGGCGTTCACGGCATGGGCCGGCAGATGCACGGCGCCGCGGGCGAAGACGTGGTGCTGAAGGTCCCCGTGGGCACCGAGGTGCTGGAGGAAGACCAAGAGACGCTGATCGCCGACCTGTCCCAGGCGGGGGATCGTTTCCTTCTGGCCCGCGGCGGGAACGGCGGCTGGGGCAACGTCCACTTCAAGGGGCCGATCAATCAGGCCCCTCGCCACGCCAACCCCGGACAGGAAGGCGAGGAGAAGTGGATCTGGCTTCGGCTGAAGCTGATCGCCGATGTCGGTTTGGTCGGGCTGCCCAATGCGGGCAAGTCCACTTTCCTGGCTGCGGTCTCCGCCGCCACGCCCAAGATCGCCGACTATCCCTTCACGACCCTGACGCCCAACCTCGGGGTGGTGGACCTGTCGGTGGGTGAGCGCTTCGTGGTCGCCGACATCCCGGGCCTCATCGAGGGCGCCTCGGAGGGGGCGGGCCTCGGCACCCGCTTCCTGGGTCACGTGGAGCGCACGGCCGTGCTGATCCACCTCGTCGACGGCACGCAGGACGACATCGCCCAAGCCTACCGCACGATCCGCGGGGAGCTGGAGGCCTACGGCGCGGGTCTGGAGGACAAGCCGGAGCTCCTGGCGCTGTCGAAGGTCGACGCCCTGACGGACGAGGGGCGGACCGAGGCCGCGGCGGCGCTGGAGGCGGTGGCCGGCCGTAAGCCGTTCCAGGTCTCAGGCGTCTCGGGCGAGGGCGTCACCGAACTTCTCCGTGCGGCCTACGCGCTGGTGCGAGAGCGCCGCATCGAGGAGAAGCAGGAGGCCGAACCCGAGCCCTCGGCCCCCGCCGAATGGCGGCCGTGAGCCCGCGGATCGCCGCCTACGCCGGCCCCGCACCGCTCGCCGCCGCCTCAGGCCGGCATGGCGCGTTGCGTCCGGGCTTCCACCTCGAGCGAGGCATGCGGGTCGGGCTTTTTGGAGGGTCATTCAACCCGGCGCACGCCGGCCATGCGCACGTGGCCGAAACGGCGATGATCCGCCTGGGCCTGGACCGGGTGATCTGGCTGGTCTCCCCACAGAATCCGCTGAAGTCCGCCGGCGAGACCGCGCCCCTGGCCGAGCGCGTCCGCAGCGCTGCGGATCAGGCGCGCGGCGCCGCCATGATCGTCTCGGACTTCGAGACCCGCATCCGCGCCACCTACACGGTCGACACAGTCTGCGCCTTGAAGGTCCGCTTTCCCGGCGTACGCTTCGTCTGGGTCATGGGCGCCGACAACCTGGTGGGGTTCCACCGCTGGCGCGGCTGGATCCAGATCGCGTCCTTGCTGCCGATCGCGGTCGTCGCCCGCCCAGGATCGCTGCTCGAGAGCCGGTCCGCCTTGGCGGCGCGGCGTCTTGCTGCCTTCCGCCTGCCGTCCCGTCAGGCGGCGCGGCTGGCGGAGATGGACCCCCCGGCGTGGGTCTACATCGAGGCGCCGCTCAACTCCCTCTCCTCGACCGAACTGCGGCGCGCGCGCAGCGGCGCGGACAAGCCGCTGACAGCCTCGTGATGACGCATTCGCCCCGATGACCGGGAGCCCTCCACGTGGTAAGGTCGTTTTTGCGCTCAGCCATAGAGGAGCCCCCCGCTGAACCGCCTCAACGCGCACGACGCGCATGAAGACGCCGCCGAAAGCCAGATCACGGCCCGCTCAGACGAGAGCGGCGTCTCACACCAGGATGTCCCGCTCGAGAGTCTGATCATCGGACGCCTGGAGGACGACAAGGCTCAAGACGTCGTCCACATCGACCTCAAGGACAAGAGCTCCGTCGCCGATAGCCTCATCGTGGCGTCCGGGCGCTCGCACCGGCATGTCGGCGCCATGGCCGACCACCTGCTCCGCGCCCTGAAGGATGCGGGCTATGGCCGTGCGCGGGTCGAAGGGCTGCCGGCGTGCGACTGGGTGCTGATCGACGCCGGCGACGTGATCGTCCACCTGTTCCGGCCTGAGGTCCGCTCCTTCTACAACATCGAGAAGATCTGGTCCGTCGAGCCGCCGGCGCGCTCCGCCGCGGTCTGAGTCCGCGTGCGCCTGACGGTCGCTGCGATCGGCCGGCTCGCGCGTGGGCCGGAAGCCGATCTCGTGCGCCTGTACGCCGAGCGTGCGACCGCCGCCGGCCGTTCGTTGGGGCTGGGGCCAGTCGATGTGCTGGAGATCGAACCTCGAAAGTCCGGAAAAGCGCCTGAGGCCGAGGCCCTGCTCGCCGCTGCAGGCGAGGGGGCGCTGCTGGTCGCCTGCGACGAGCGGGGCGAGGCGCTGGCTTCGCGCGCCTTCGCCGACCGGCTGGGACGCTGGCGCGACGGCGGCGAGCGGCGCCTGGTCTTCCTGATCGGCGGCGCGGACGGCCTCGACCCGGCGCTCGTCCGCCAAGCTCGGATGAGCCTGGCCTTCGGGCCGCAGACCTGGCCGCACGCGCTGGCCCGCGCCATGCTCTGCGAGCAGATCTATCGTGCGGTGACGATCCTGGCCGGGTCGCCGTACCACCGGGACTAGCATCAGCCGGCGACGTTTGGCGCGCGGCCTCTGTCACCCTAGACTCCGACTCGTCGTGATCCGTCCCGCTCTTCCCGTCGTCCTTTGTCTCGGCCTCGCCGTCGGGCCCGCGCTTGGCCAGGGCGGCGGCGCGGGATCGTCGGACCTTGCGCGGGTGGAGGCGGAGCGCCGCACCCGCGAAGCCGAACGTGACGCGCTGCGCACCCAGGCCCATGAGGCTGCGCGGGAGCGGGAGCGCCTGCAGGGGCGGCTCGCCGAGCTGCTGCGCGACCAGGTGAACGAAGAGGCCGGCGTCTCCGGCCAGCGGGCGCGGCTCGAGGCCCTCAACCGGCGCGAGGCGGCGCTGGTGGAGCGCATGGGCCGGAACCGGGTGAAGCTCGCCAGGCTCTTGGGCGCCCTGCAGCTCTATAGCCGCAACCCGCCACCGCCGTTGATGGTGTCCCCGCGATCGGCCACCGACGCGGTGCGTGCGGCCATCCTGATGCGCGCCGTGACGCCTGAACTCGAGCGCCGTGGTCGAGCCTTCGCTGTCGAGGCGGAGCAGGTGGCGGAAGTGCGCCGCCAGGCCGCACTCGCCGGCGAGACCCTTTTCCTGAGCGAGAGCGAACTGGCCGACCGCCGCGCAGAGATCGAGCGGCTGCTCGGCGAAAAAGCCGAACTCCAGTCGCAGCTCTCGGCCGATGCCGACGCGGCCGACCGCGCGGCCCAATCGCTGGCCGCTCGCGAGCAGGCGCTGCGCGGCTTCGTGGCCGGACTGGCGAACCGGCCCCGCGCTGCGGCCCCTCCGGCGGGCGCATTCCTTGGCGGCCGCACCGTTCTCCGCGCCCCCGCGGCCGGGCAGGTGGTGCGCCGGTTCGGGCGCGGCTCCGAGGGCTGGACGTGGCGGACCGAGCGCAACGCGCTGGTCACCTCTCCCGTCGACGGCGTCGTCGAGTACGCGGGCCCGCTGAAGGGCTGGGACTTGGTGGTGGTGGTCCGCACGGACGTCTCCGGCCACGTTGTGCTGGCGGGCCTCGGCTCCGCTGTGACCGCGGCGGGACGTTCGGTCGCAGCGGGTGATCCGCTGGGTCGCGCGGCTGACCGCCGCGAGCCCAAACCCGAGATTTACATGGAGATCCGACGCGATGGATCGCCGGTGGACCCTGCAAGGTGGCTCGACGCGCGCGCCGGCGGCTGATTTGATGACTTCCGCAAGACACCGGCGCCACCTTTATGCCGTGGCGGCCTGTTTCCTGCAGGACGATCCGTCGGGATCAGCGTGAGGACCCGCATGCGTAAGGCGTTGTTGATCGGCATCTCCACCCTGGCCATTGGCGCCGGGGCGATGGCCTACGCCAGCCAGACCACTTTCCGTCCGGAGATCCAGACGTTCCGGATGCTCGAGCTCTTCGGCGACGTGCTCGCCATCGTTGAGCAGCAGTACGTCGTCGAAGTGGACGACAAGAAGCTGATCGAGGCCGCGCTGGACGGCATGCTCAACTCGCTCGATCCGCACTCCGGCTATCTCAACCCCGAAGGCTTTGACGACTTGCGCGACCACTCGCGCGGCGCCTATGGCGGCTTGGGCCTGGAGGTCACGACCGAAGAGGGCGCGGTGAAGGTCATCAGCCCGATGGACGACACCCCGGCCGCGCGCGCCGGCGTGCAGGCCGGGGACTTCATCACCGCCGTCAACGGCCAGAGCATCCTGGGCCTAACGGTCTCCGACGCGGTGAAGGAGATGAAGGGCGCCCCGGGCACCCCTGTGACCCTGACCATCGTGCGCGACAAGAAGGATCCGTTCGAGGTCAAGCTGACCCGCGAAGTCATCAACGTGAAGTCCGTGCGGGCACGGGTCGAAAACGGCTACGGCGTGCTGCGTATCTCCACCTTCAACGAGAACACCGGCTCGGAGACCGTGGCCGCGGTTCAGAAGCTGAAGGCCGACGCCCCAAACATGAAGGGGCTGGTCATCGACCTGCGCAACAACCCGGGCGGCATCCTCGACCAGTCCGTGGCCGTGGCCGACGTCTTCCTGGACGGCGGCGAGGTCGTCTCCCAGCGCGGGCGCGACGCACGTGACATCGAGCGCTACAACGCCCGCTCCGGCGACATGCTGAAGGGCGTGCCGATCGTGGTGCTGGTGAACTCCGGCTCCGCCTCGGCGGCCGAGATCGTGGCGGGCGCGCTGCAGGATCGCGGACGCGCCAAGGTCGTGGGCGTCACCAGCTTCGGCAAGGGCTCGGTGCAAACGGTGATCCCGCTGCGCGGCGGCCAGGACGGGGCCCTGAAGATCACGACCGCGCGCTACTACACGCCGTCGGGCCGCTCCATCCAGCAGACCGGCATTGAGCCGGACCTTGAGGTGGCGCAGTCGAAGGAGCAGGCGGAGATCCTGGCGAGCTCGCGCTTCCAGTTCTCCGAAGCGGCTTTCCGCAACGCGCTGAACGCCGACGAGGGCAAGGTGCGCAAGGCGCCGCACGAGATCACGGAGGTGCCGCCCGTCGGCTACGACACCAAGAAGGGCGACTTCCAGCTGGCGCGCGCCTTCGACGTGCTGGCGACGGGTGGCGACATCCAGCTGGCGCTGAAGCGCCCGCGCGGCGAGCAGATCGCGGCCGCCGACCTCGCCAAGGTCGGGCCGACGGTGAAGACCGACGCCGGGGCCACCCCGCCGGCCAAGAAGAACTGAACCACTGATCGCTCAGAACGGTCGCACAACGCCGTCGGGTCATCCCGACGGCGTTGCTGTTTCTGCCGTCGCCGGTTGACGCGCAAGCCGCGCCGACTAGGTTGCGCGCGCCTTTGTGACAGGACGCGAGATCATGGCCGAACAGGCTTCCGGCGACAGCCGCTACGACGTGGTGATCATCGGCGGCGGACCGGGCGGCTACAACGCCGCCATCCGGGCCGGCCAGCTTGGCCTCAAGGCCGCGTGCGTTGAAATGCGTGGGACGCTGGGCGGCACCTGCCTCAACGTCGGCTGCATCCCGTCAAAGGCTTTGCTGCACGCCTCGGAGCTGTTCGAGGCCGCCGGCAAGGAGTTCGGCGCGATGGGCATCGAGGTCACGCCCAAGCTGAACCTCGGCGTCATGATGAAGAACAAGGCCGAAGGGGTGGGCGCCCTGACCAAGGGCGTCGAGTTCCTGTTCAAGAAGAACAAGGTCGAGTGGATCAAAGGGCGCGGCCGCATCGCCGGTCCCGGCAAGGTCGAGGTCGCTGGCGCGGACGGCTCCACGCGCACGCTTGAGGCCGCAAACATCGTCATCGCCACCGGTTCGGAGCCGACTCCGCTCCCGGGCGTCGGCTTCGTGGAGAACCGGGTGGTGGACTCCACGGGCGCCCTCGCGCTCCCGGAAGTGCCCAAACGCCTCGTGGTGGTGGGCGCGGGCATCATCGGGCTTGAACTGGGCTCCGTCTGGCGCCGGCTTGGCGCCGAGGTCACCGTCGTTGAGTTTCTGGACCGGATCACACCCGGCATGGACACGGATCTCGCCAACGCGTTCCAGCGCGCCCTGACCAAGCAGGGCATGAAGTTCAAGCTGGGCACGAAGATCACCGGCGCGGCCGTGACCGGACAGACCGTCGCCCTGACCGCGGAGCCCGCCAAAGGCGGCGCGTCCGAGACCCTTGAGGCGGACGTCGTGTTGGTGGCCATTGGCCGTCGCCCATACACGGACGGGCTCGGCCTGGAGACGGTGGGGATCGAGACCCAGCGCGGCTTCATTCCGACCGACCACTTCAAGACCTCGGCCCCGGGCGTCTGGGCGATCGGGGACGTGATCCTGGGACCGATGCTGGCCCACAAGGCCGAGGACGACGCGGTCGCCGCCATCGAGCTGATCGCGGGCAAGGCGGGCCACGTGGACTACAACCTGGTCCCGTCGGTCGTTTACACCTCGCCCGAGGTGGCCTGGGTCGGCCAGACCGAGGACCAGCTCAAGGCGGCGGGAGTCGACTACCGGGTGGGCAAGTTCCCCTTCTCCGCCAACAGCCGCGCCAAGGTGAACCACGAGACCGAGGGCTTCGTGAAGTTCCTGGCCGACGCCAAGACGGACAAGGTGCTGGGCGTGCACATGATGGGCCCGCAGGTCGGCGAGATGATCGGCGAGGCGTGCGTGCTGATGGCCTTCGGCGGCTCGTCCGAGGATCTGGCGCGCACCTGCCACCCGCACCCGACCCGTTCCGAAGCCGTCCGCCAGGCGGCCATGGGCGTCGAGGGCTGGACGATGCAGGCTTAAGGCGCCGGGCGAGCGGTGGTATGCTGGCCTCTCACGCATGGAGGTCACGATGAGCCTGGTCGCCCTTCTCGCCGCCGTCACGGTGCAGACCTTCCCAGCGGCGGAGGCGGTCGCTCAGCCGGGATGCCTGCAGGACCGACTCCAGCACGCGCGGCTGTATCGCCAAGATAAGCGGATCGGAGCGCGCAAGCTGACGGACCTGCCCAAAGTTCAGGTCGAACACGCGGTGGTGCGCTCGGTGCAGGGCTGCGCGGTGCGCAGCATCGTCAGCTTCGACGCTGAGGCGGCGGCGCGGGCGCCCCGCCCTACGCGCGCGGGTGCGCTTTCGAATAGGCGCTGAGCAGCCGCGCCGCGTCGACACCAGTGTAGCGCTGGGTCGTCGAGAGACTGGCGTGGCCGAGCAGCTCTTGGATCGACCGCAGGTCCGCGCCGGCGCCCAATAGATGGGTTGCGAACGCGTGGCGCAGCGCGTGCGGCGTGGCGCTGTCGGGCAGGCCCAGGCGCCCGCGAAGCCGTTGCACCGTCGCTTGCACGTGCCGAGCCGAAAGCGGGCCGCCGCGTCGGGCGCGGAACAGAAGCTCGCCGGGGCCCAGCGCGAAAGGCAAGACCTTCACGTAGTCGTCGACGGCGCGCCGCACCGCCGGCAGCACCGGCGCTAGCCGGGTCTTTCCGCCCTTGCCCACGATCCTGAGTGTGTCACCAAGCGGAGCGTCGCGGGTCGTCAGCGACAGCCCTTCGGATATCCGCAGGCCACAGCCGTAGAGCAGCGTGAGCACGGCGCGGTCACGCGCCGCCTCCCAATCCTGCAGGTCGGGGTCGTCAGCGGCCTCTTGGATGAGGCCGCGCGCCGCGTCTTCCGAAACCGGGCGGGGCAAGGACGCGGGCTGCCGCGGACCGCGAACCAGACCGACGGCGTCGTTGGAGACGCCAAGGCGTCTGTCCACGAAGCGGTGGAAGGTGCGCACGGCCGAGAGGGCCTGCCCGAGAGAGCGTGGCGACAGGGTGTCTTCGCCGCGCCGGCGCGATGCCAGATAGGCGCGAAGTTCGGCCGCGGTCACCGCGCCCAGCCCGGCCACGCGCACCGTCTCGCCGCGGTGGCGATCGAGAAATGCAAGGTAGGTCCCGACCTGCCGGCCGTAGGCGTCCAGGGTTCGGGGCGAAGCGCGGCGCTCGTCGCGCAGATGCCCGAGCCAGAGGCTCAGCGCGTCCCGCGTCGGCGCGGAGGGCTCTAAAGGACCGGCCACCGCTCGGCCGTGCGTTCGACCACCCGGGCCATGAAGGCGACCAGCTCGACCCCCATGTCAGGCGTGAAGCCGTCCGGATCGGCCGAACCGAAGGCGCAGATGGCGTGACGGGCGGGGCTCCACAGGGCCATGCGCACGAGCGCAGCGCTCTTCACGGTATCGGCCTCGACCCCGAACAGCTCCTCGCAGACCACATCCTGACCGAGCCGCGAGAGGCCGTCCTCCCCCAGCAGGGCGTCACATGCGGCTTCGGGCAGCGGGCGCCAGCCGAACGGGACGGCGCCCGGCTTCTCAAGGGCGATCACGCCGGCGACGAGGCCGAAGCGCTCCTTGGCCGAGCCGTTCAAGCGCCGGGCGAGGTCGGAGTGGTTGCGGCTCTCCAGGATGTCGATGACCGAGGCGTGAGTGGCGGTCTGGGCGGCGTAGTTGGCGCGCGCCACCGCTTCCAGCGCCTTGCGGGCGCCGCTCTCGCGCGCGGCCGCCGCGCCGAGCTTGGTCAGAGCGGCGGGTCCGAACTCGATGACGTTCTTTGGCAGGGTCTTCAGCTCGAGCGCCTGCAGCAGCTCGCGGTCCTGCTGCAGAAGCTGCGGGTTGGCCTCGAGGAAGGCGCGAACCTGCGGCCAGCGCGGCTGGCCCGCCGGCTCGTCCGTCACCACCGTCTCAGAACCTTCTTCGGACACGTGTTCGGCCTCACTCGCGCTCACAGTGGCCGTTCCCTCTTCACCCACTCAAGCGGTCCACTTCAAGCGCCGGACGTTAAGACCGGCTTGACGCACCCGCTCGACGGGAGCGGAAAGTTGCGCGAAGAGCGGGCGATGCTGATCGCCGAGGTGCTCCTGCCCCTGCCGCTGCCGGAGCCGTTCGACTACGCGGTGCCCGATGGGCTCGACGTCGCGGCGGGCGACCATGTGGCGGTTCCGCTCGGTCCGCGTCAGGTTCGGGGCGTGGTCGTCTCGGTGCGGGACGGAGCCGGCCATAACCGGCCGCTGAAGTCTGTGATCGGTCGGGTCGACGAACCCGCCCTTCCGCCCGGTTCGCTGGAGTTCGTCCGTTGGGCGGCGCGCTGGTCGGTCTCGCCGCCGGGCGAAGCGCTGGCGATCGCGATCCGAGGGCTGCGTGCGCCGCCGCCCCGCCCCGAGCGCCGTCTCGAGCTCACGGGAAAGGCGCCCGCGAAGCTCACCGCCGCCCGTGAACGCGTGCTTCAGGCCGCGCAGGGCGCCGCTTCGGCGGCGGACCTCGCCCGGGCGGCCGGCGTCTCGCCCGGGGTGGTGAAGGCGCTTCTGGATGAGGGCGTCCTGCAGGTGGTCGAGACCGTCACGACGCCCAGTTTTCCGCCGCCCGACCCGGAGCATGCGCCGGCGCGGCTGAACCCGGACCAGGCCGCCGCGGCCCGAGCGCTGGCGGAGGCCGTACGCACCGGGCGGTTCAGCGCCACCTTGCTGGACGGGGTCACCGGCTCGGGCAAGACGGAGGTCTATCTGGAGGCCGCGGCGGAGGCGCTTAGGGCGGACCCAGCAGCTCAGGTGCTGGTCCTGCTGCCGGAGATCGCCCTGACACAGGCCGTGATCGCGCGCTTCGAAGCGCGCTTTGGCGTGGCGCCGGCGGAGTGGCATTCCGGCGTCGCCCCACCCCGCCGCCGGCGGGTCTGGGAGGCCGTCGCCGCGGGACGTTGCCGCATCGTCGTCGGCGCACGCTCGGCCCTGTTCCTGCCCTTCACCACCCTGCGCCTCATCGTGGTCGATGAGGAGCACGACGGCTCCTACAAGCAGGAGGAAGGCTTCATCTACCATGCCCGCGACCTCGCCGTGGTGCGGGGGAAGATCGAGAGGGCGGCGGTGGTGCTCGCCTCGGCCACGCCATCGCTGGAGACCGTCAACAACGCCGAAGCTGGGCGTTACCGCTGGATCCGGCTCGGGGCCCGGCACGGCACGGCGCGCCTGCCCGATATCGAATTGATCGACATGCGCGAGACCCCACCGGAGCGGGGGCGCTGGCTGTCGCCGCCGCTGGTGACGGCGATGGCGGAGACCTACGGCCGGGGCGAACAGACCCTGCTGTTCCTGAATCGCCGGGGCTATGCGCCGCTGGTCCTGTGCCGCGCGTGCGGCATGAAGCTGACAGCGCCCGACACCGACTCGTGGCTGGTGGAGCACCGCTACACCGGTCGGCTGGTCTGCCACCTGACCGGCTTCTCCATGCCCAAGCCTGAGCGCTGCCCCCATTGCGCCGCCAAGGACTCGCTGACGGCTATCGGGCCCGGCGTGGAGCGGGTGGAGGAAGAGGCCCGCTCCCTGTTTCCAGAGGCGCGGATCGCGGTCTTCTCCTCAGACACCATCCCGGACGGAGCCTCCGCCCGCGCGCTGGTGGAGCGGATGGCCGGCGGCGAGATCGATATCCTGGTCGCGACTCAGGCCGCGGCCAAAGGGCACAACTTTCCCCGCCTGACGCTGGTCGGGGTCGTCGATGCGGACCTGGGGCTTCGCGGCGGCGACCTGCGTGCGGGCGAGCGGACCTTCCAGCTGCTGGCGCAGGCGACGGGCCGCGCCGGACGCGCCGACAGGCCGGGCCGGGCCCTGCTGCAAACCTACCTGCCTGAGCATTCGGTGATGCAGGCCCTGAAGCGGCAGGACCGCGAAGCTTTCCTCGCCGCGGAGATGGCCGACCGCCAGGACGCAGGCATGCCGCCGTTCGGGCGGTTGGTGGCGCTGATCCTGTCGAGCCAGGACTCCCATGCGATCGAGACCTACGCCCGAACCCTGGCGGCGGCGATCCCCAACGCCGATGGGGTGGAGGTCTACGGTCCCGCGGACGCGCCGCTGGCGCTGGTGCGCGGGCGGCGGCGCAAGCGTTTCCTCGTGCGCGGCGATCGCGAGGTCGACCTGCAGGCCTTCACCGCCACCTGGCTGGCGCGCGCCAAGCCGCCTTCGAGCGTGCGCGTGCAGGTGGACGTGGACCCGTACAGCTTCCTCTGAAGGTCGGCCCACGAAGGTCTACTTGGGGTCTATTCCGGCGCCTTTAGACCGCGAAACGGGCCTTAAGCGGCGTCCGAACGCCACGCCTCAGCAACGAAATCAGTAACTTAGCTGAACAGCGGTCTACTTTAGACCAAGTAGACCCTCCGAGGAGCCCGGGGTGGGCGGCAAGCCGCCACAGCCAACCGAAGCATCGCAGAAAACGGCGGCAGGATCGATGGCGCCGATCGCCGCGCAACAGCGGTTGTCAATTTCACCCGGATTATATTGACGCTTGCGCCGCCAGCACCTACAGGCGACCGATGATGTACGAACGTCTTATCGCCTTCGACGGCGACCGCCTCGTGGCTGAGGGACCCGCCGCCGCCGTAGCCCGCTCGGTTCGCGAGCGAGGCGGAGCCGTGCTGACCTTCGACGCGGCTACTGGCGCTCCTGTCGACCTGGACCTGCGCGGTTCACCCCAGGAGGTGGAGGCCCGCTACGCTCCCGCGCCGCCGGCCCCGCGGGGCCGGGGACGTCCCAAGCTCGGCGTGGTGGCCCGAGAGGTGACCCTGCTGCCGCGGCATTGGGAGTGGCTCTCAGCGCAACCGGGAGGGGCGTCCGTCGCGCTGCGCAAGCTGGTGGAGGAGGCTCGGAAAGGCGATGACGGCGCCGCCGAGGCCCGACGGGCTCGCGACGCGACCTACCGCTTCATGTCGGTCATGGCCGGAGATCGCCCTGGCTTCGAGGAGGCGGCGCGGGCGCTCTACGCGAACGACGGAGAGCGCTTCAGGGGGCTTATCGAGCCCTGGCCCGCGGACGTGCGCGAACAGATCAGCCGCCTGGCCGCCGGGGCGGGCTTGTGATGGACCGGACGGCGCGCCGCCAGGCGGTGCGTGCATACAAGGAGCGCCCACCGGAGTGGGGCGTGTTCGCCGTGCGGTGCGCGGCCTCAGGGGAAGCCTGGGTCGCGGGCTCGCGCCACCTCCACACCGAGAAGAACGGCCTCTGGTTCCAGCTGCGGATGGGCGGTCACCCGAACGCGGCTCTGCAGGCGGCGTGGCGCACGCATGGCGAGGCGGCGTTCGCCTACGTTGTGCTTGAGCGACTGCCGACGGAGGAGGTGGAGCCCTACGTGCTGGCGCAGCGGCTGAAGGCGGCTACCGCCCGCTGGCGCGAGGCCGAGCGGGCGGGGCCGGTCATTCAAGGCGCTTAAGGTTCGAGCGCCTAGGTGTGTGGGGCGGTCGCCTTGGCCGCCTTTCTGGCCGCGGCCTTGCGGCCGAGCATGTTCAGCGCCTCCACGCCCGCGGAGAAGGCCATCGCGGCGTAGATGTACCCCTTGGGCACGTGAACGCCGAAGCCGTCGGCGATCAGCACCATGCCGATCATCAGCAGGAAGCCCAGCGCCAGCATCACCACGGTCGGGTTGTTGTTGATGAAGTTGGCCAGGGGATCGGCCGCCAGCAGCATCACGAGCACGGCGACGATCACGGCCACGAACATGATGGGCAGGTGATCGGTCATGCCCACCGCCGTGAGGATGGAGTCGATCGAGAACACCAGGTCCAGCAGGATGATCTGGAAGATGGCCGACCCGGCGTTGTTGATCACCACGGCCTTCTTATCGAGCACGTCGGTGGAGGGCGACGGATCGACCGAGTGGTGGATCTCCTTGGTGGCCTTCCACACGAGGAAAAGACCGCCCGCGATGAGGATCAGGTCGCGCCAGGAGAACTCGTTTCCGGCGGCGGTGAAGACCGGAGCGGTCAACCCGACGAGGAAGGAGATGGTCGACAGCAGGGCCAGGCGCATGATCAGCGCGAGCCCGATGCCGATGCGGCGCACCCGGCCGCGCTGCGCCTCGGGCAGCTTGTTGGACAGGATCGAAATAAAGATCAGGTTGTCGATCCCGAGCACCACCTCCATGACCACGAGGGTCACAAGGGCGGCCCAGGCGGCGGGATCGGCGAGGAGGGCGGAGATCTCGGTCATCGGTGGGGAGGATCCGTCGTTATGGCGGTTTAACGGCTTCTACCCGCGCCATGGGCGGCGGGTCGAGACCGCTGTTACGCTTTAGGTCGCGCTTCTCTCTGAAAAGCCGTGCTGCGGCTTCGGTTGCGAGTGCGAAGAGTGCGTGTTAAGAGGCGCCCGGCTTCGGCTGAACGGTGAAAATCCGTGGCCGGACGCGCGTGCTTTTCCATAGCACATCAAAAACTTAGCCGACGCGAGCCGCGCCGCGTCCGGCGCGATGGACCGCTACTTCGAGGCGCCTGGTGGCTGACGATTTTCGAGACGACGAGGTCGGGCAACGTTATGCCCAGGCCCTCTTCGAACTGGCTGACAACGGTGGCGCCCTAGAAGCGGTAAGGGATGACCTTCGCGCGCTGAAGCAGGCGCATCGCGAGTCGGCCGACCTGCGCCGGCTCCTGGGGTCCCCCACCTTCGGGGCCGAAGACAAGGCGAAGGGGCTGAACGCCATCGCCGACCAGGCCCAGTTCAACGGCCTGACCAAGAAGTTCATTGGGCTGCTGGCGGCGAACCGTCGCGCCTCGAGCCTGCCCTCCGTGATCGCCGCGTTCGAGCGCCTATATGACCGTCGTCGCGGCGTCGTGGCCGCGACCGTCACCACCGCCGTTCCGCTGGACGACGCCCAGCTCCAAGGGGTCAAGGCCGCGCTGCGCCAGGCGCTGGGCCAGGATCCTGAACTGAGCACGGCCGTCGACCCCTCCATCCTTGGCGGCCTGAAGGTGCGCGTCGGTTCGCGCCTCTTCGACGCCTCGCTGAAGACCCGTCTCGATCAACTGAAATTCGCCCTGAAGAGAGCGTAAGCCCATGGACATCCGCGCCGCCGAGATTTCGGCCATCCTCAAGTCGCAGATCGCCGGGTTCGGCGAGGAAGCCGACGTCAGCGACGTCGGCACCGTGCTGTCCGTCGGCGACGGCATCGCCCGCATCCACGGTCTGGACAAGGTCCAGGCCGGTGAGATGGTCGAGTTCCCGAAGGCCGGCGTGAAGGGCATGGCCCTGAACCTGGAGCGGGACAACGTCGGCGTCGTGATCTTCGGCTCCGACAGCCAGATCAAGGAAGGCGACGAGGCCCGCCGCCTGGGCGAGATCGTGGACGTGCCGGTCGGCAAGGGCCTGCTGGGCCGCGTGGTGAACCCGCTGGGCGAGCCGATCGACGGCAAGGGCCCGATCGTCGGCGCCGAGGAGCGCCGCCGCGTGGACGTGAAGGCGCCGGGCATCATCCCCCGGAAGTCGGTGCACGAGCCGATGCAGACGGGCCTCAAGGCGATCGACACCCTGATCCCCGTCGGCCGCGGCCAGCGCGAGCTGATCATCGGCGACCGCCAGACCGGCAAGTCGGCCGTCGCCATCGACACCATCCTGAACCAGAAGTCGGTCAACGCCTCGGGTGACGAGAGCCAGAAGCTCTACTGCATCTACGTGGCCATCGGCCAGAAGCGCTCCACGGTCGCCCAGATCGTAAAGACGCTCGAGGAGAACGGCGCGCTCGACTACACCATCGTCGTGTCGGCCACCGCTTCCGAGCCGGCCCCGCTGCAGTTCCTCGCGCCGTTCTCGGGCTGCGCCATGGGCGAGTGGTTCCGCGACAACGGCATGCACGCGCTGATCGTGTATGACGATCTTTCCAAGCAGGCGGTCGCCTACCGTCAGATGTCGCTGCTCCTGCGTCGTCCGCCGGGCCGCGAAGCCTATCCGGGCGACGTCTTCTACCTGCACTCCCGCCTGCTGGAGCGCGCGGCGAAGCTGAACGAGGACAACGGCTCGGGCTCGCTGACCGCGCTGCCGCTGATCGAGACCCAGGCCAACGACGTGTCGGCCTACATCCCGACCAACGTGATCTCGATCACCGACGGCCAGATCTTCCTCGAGACGGACCTCTTCTATCAAGGGATCCGCCCGGCGGTGAACGTCGGGATCTCGGTGTCGCGCGTGGGCTCCTCGGCTCAGATCAAGGCGATGAAGCAGGTGGCCGGCCCCATCAAGGGCGAGCTCGCGCAGTACCGGGAAATGGCCGCCTTCGCGAAGTTCGGCTCCGACCTCGACGCCTCGACCCAGCGCCTGCTGGCGCGCGGCGAGCGCCTGACCGAACTCCTGAAGCAGCCGCAGTACTCGCCGCTGAAGGTCGAAGAACAGGTCTGCGTCATCTACGCCGGCACCCGCGGCTACCTGGACAAGATCCCGACCGCCGCGGTCGGCCGCTTCGAGCAGGAGTTCCTGGCTCGGCTCCGTACCCAGCACACCTCGCTGCTGGACGGCATCCGGACCTCCAAGGCCCTGTCGAAGGAGCTGGAGGACGAGCTGAAGGCCGCGCTCGAATCCTTCACCTCGACGTTCGCCGCCTAAGCGCTGACCGGAATCGGAGAGTAGCGGGCGATGGCCAGCCTCAAGGACATGCGCAATCGGATCTCGAGCGTGAAAGCCACGCAGAAGATCACGAAGGCGCTGCAGATGGTCGCCGCGGCCAAGGTGCGCCGGGCGCAGGAGCAGGCGGAAGCCGCGCGCCCCTACGCCGAGCGTATGGCCGCGGTCATCGCAAACCTCGCCGCCGGCGTGTCCGGCGACGGGGCGCCGCGCCTGCTGGCCGGCACCGGCTCGACGCAGAAGCACCTCGTCGTCGTCGCCACGGCCGACAAGGGCCTGGCGGGCGGCTTCAGCTCCGCCATCGTGCGCGCCGCGCGCGAACGGATCGGGCAGCTTCTGAACGAGGGCAAGGACGTCCGCATCGTCGCGGTCGGCCGCAAGTCCCGCGACGGCCTGCGCCGCTTCTTCGGCGACCGGATCATCCACACCTTCGAGCTGTCGGAGCACCGGACCTTGGGTCTGGCCGCCGCACAGCCGGTGGCGGACCTGATCCTGAGCGAGTTCGAAGAGGGACGCGCTGACGTCGTCACTCTGTTCTACAGCCGCTTCCGTTCCATCATCAGCCAGGTGCCGACCGCCAAGCAGTTGATCCCGGCCGAGGTCGAGGCCGGCGCACAGCCGATCGACCTGGACGGGGCGGTCTACGAGTACGAGCCCTCGGAAGAGGCGATCCTCGAGACGCTGCTGCCGCGCAACATCACCGTGCAGGTCCTGTCGGCCCTGCTGGAGAACCAAGCCGGCTTCTTCGGCTCGCAGATGAGCGCGATGGACAACGCCACCCGCAACGCGGGCGACCTCATTCAGGCCCTCACCCTCCAATACAACCGCAAGCGCCAGGCCCAGATCACGACCGAGCTGATCGAGATCATCTCCGGCGCGTCCGCCCTCTAAGAGAAGAAAGCTGAGACCATGACGATCCAGCAGAACATCAGCGCCGTCGAAGGCGTCGCCAAGGGGCGCATCGCCCAGGTCATCGGCGCCGTCGTCGACGTCGAGTTCGAAGGCCACCTGCCGGCCATCCTGAACGCGCTCGAGACCACCAACGTCGACCAACGGACGGGGCAGCCGTTCCGCCTGGTGCTCGAGGTCGCCCAGCACCTGGGCGAGAACACCGTGCGCACCATCGCCATGGATACGACCGAAGGTCTGGTCCGCGGCCAGGACGTGGTCGACACCGGCGGTCCGATCATGGCTCCCGTCGGCCCCGCCACGCTCGGCCGCATCATGAACGTCATCGGCGAGCCGATCGATGAGGGTGGCCCGATCCTGACCCAGGAGCGTCGCCCGATCCACGCCGAGGCGCCCTCGTTCGAGGACCAGTCGACCTCGGCCGAGATCCTGGTCACGGGCATCAAGGTCATCGACCTGCTGTGCCCCTACACCAAGGGCGGCAAGATCGGCCTGTTCGGCGGCGCCGGCGTCGGCAAGACCGTGACGATGCAGGAGCTCATCAACAACATCGCCAAGGCCTACGGCGGTTACTCCGTGCTGGCCGGCGTCGGTGAGCGCACCCGCGAAGGAAACGACCTCTATCACGAGATGATCGAGTCGGGCGTGAACAAGGCCGGCGGCGGCGAAGGCAGCCGTTGCGCCCTGGTCTACGGCCAGATGAACGAGCCCCCGGGCGCGCGCGCCCGCGTCGCCCTGACCGGCCTGGCCCAGGCCGAGTACTTCCGCGACGAAGAGGGCAAGGACGTGCTGCTCTTCATCGACAACATCTTCCGCTTCACCCAGGCCGGCTCGGAAGTGTCGGCGCTGCTGGGCCGCATCCCCTCGGCCGTGGGCTATCAGCCCACCCTGGCCACGGAGATGGGCAACCTGCAGGAGCGGATCACCTCCACCAACAAGGGTTCGATCACCTCGGTGCAGGCCATCTACGTGCCCGCCGACGACCTGACCGACCCGGCGCCCGCCACCTCGTTCGCCCACTTGGACGCGACCACGGTGCTGAGCCGCGACATCGCCGCCCAGGCCATCTTCCCGGCCGTGGACCCGCTGGACTCCACCAGCCGGATCATGGACCCGCTGGTGATCGGCGAAGAGCACTACAACACCGCCCGCCGCGTGCAGGAGATCCTGCAGCAGTATCGCGCGCTGAAGGACATCATCGCGATCCTGGGCATGGACGAGCTGTCGGAAGACGACAAGCTGGTCGTCGCCCGCGCCCGCAAGATCCAGCGCTTCCTGTCGCAGCCCTTCTTCGTGGCCGAGCAGTTCACCAACCAGCCCGGTAAGTTCGTGCCGCTGGAGGAGACGATCCGCTCGTTCAAGCGCATCGCCGACGGCGAGGGCGACAGCCTGCCGGAAGCCGCCTTCTACATGGTCGGCGGTTTCGACGAGGCGGTCGAGAAGGCGCAGAAGCTCGCGGCCGAGGCCTGATCCATGGCCAAGCTCCGCTTCTCGCTCGTCGCGCCGGAGCGTGAGCTCTACGCCGGCGACGTCGACCAGGTGGACGCGCCCGGCGCCGAAGGCGACTTCGGCGTCCTGGCCGGCCACGCGCCGTTCATGACCACGCTGAAGGAAGGCGTCGTCGTCGTTCGCGACGGCGCCGCGACCCGCCGCTTCTCCGTCGCCGGCGGCTTCGCCGACGTGACCCCGGCCGGCTTCACCATCCTGGCCGAACAGGCTCAGGAGCTGGAGGCGGCGGCGCTGCAGTAGAGATCGCTCGTAGCGCTGGATCGGCGCATCATTGCTGATTATCTGAGGAGCCGCCGGGACGACCCGGCGGCTCTTTCGTTTCCCGGCGGGGACGACCCTGCGCTTCTCTCACGCGGAGGGCCGCATGGCCTGGATCATCCTTTTTGTCGCTGGCCTCTTCGAGATCGGGTGGGCCGTGGGGCTCAAGTACACGGAAGGCTTCACGCGCCTCGTGCCGACCATCGCCACGGCGGTGATGCTGGTGCTGAGCATGGGCCTGCTTGGTTTCGCCGCCCGCACCCTGCCGATCGGCACCGCCTATGCGGTGTGGACAGGCGTCGGCGCGGTTGGCGTCGCGATCCTAGGCGTGGTGCTGTTCGGAGAGCCGGCCACAGCGGGACGGATCGCCTGCATCGGCCTGATCGTCGCGGGCATCGTCGGCCTGAAGCTGTTCAGCCCCGGTTGAGCCGTCAGTGGGCGGAGGCGAGGCCGCCCGAGCTGACCTGTCGAAGCGCCGCCAGGCCCGCCGCCGCCCGCGCCTTCAGCGCTGCGAACCGGGCTTCTCCGTCGACCAGCATTCGTAGCTTCAGCGCGCTCCAGCGGAGCTCGTTGGTGCGCAGCAGCAGCTCGGCATAGGCGGCGGTGAGCGGCGTGCCGCCCCCACGCAGCGCCTCTATCCGCTGGGGCCAGCGCCGCACGGCCTCATAGGCCTTCTCAGGCGCGCGCAGGCTCGTCGCCTCAATAGCGGCAAGGGCTTCGGTGAAAAGTGTGTCCAGGTGATCCGGTGCGGCCATGACCGACGCCCAATTCTCCTGTCAGGCGTAAAAGCGCAAAACCGCGGCAGGCTCAAGCGGCCAAGGTGGTTAACGGCGGAGCGCTCGAGCGCCTCGCAGTTCATGGCGCCCGAATGGGCGACATTTGTCATGCGGGCTGGCGCGCCGCGGTGCTGCCGCACCCCTGTTCTCCAGGCTCGTGCGCGGCGAAGAGGCGCTGGCCTAGATTCAGGTCTTCGGCTTTGGCGCGTCGCCGGGATGCCCGGAGGCGTGCAGGTGCACGATCAACCAGTCGCCACCGCGCCGTTGCAGGATCATGGTGCGACGCTGCGGCTTCTCGGGCGTTCCGAGGTGGAATGTGGCGACGGCGAGCTCGCCCGCCCTCCGGATCTCGAGATCTTGCGGTGAGACGCTCAGGCGGCGGCCCTGGCTCCGCACGTGGTCGAAGAGGCCCCTAAACTCGGCCATGATCGCCGCTCGGCCGGTGACGCGTCGCGCTGGGTGGGGAGCGCCCGGAAAGAAACTGGTGGCGTCCTCCGCGAAGAAGAGGGCGAAACGTTCCGCGTCCAAGGCGTTCATGGCCTCGACGAACGCGGCGAGCGTCGTTCGGACCTCGGCCGTATCCCCGTCAAGCGCGAGCGCGGGGGCGGCGGCCGCGGTCCCGAGACCGGCCAACAGCAAGGTTCGACGGTTCACCGCGTGGACCTCAGCGGTCTGGCGAACCGCTCGCGTGCGACGCGTGCGATTTCGCGCCCCAGGCGATCCCCCTCATCCATGGAATAGCGGAAGTGGACGCCCCCGAAGATGCGGCTCTCACCAACCCTCCGTGCGTATTCGCTCCACGTGATCCCCGGCACGGCCGCGGCGGGCATGTCGTCGGCTATGAAGCGCGCGTCCGCGGCCGACGGCCCGAGCTCGGCTTCCATCAGCGCTGCGACATTGGAAGCGGCGGTGCAATGCCCGCACGGGTACTCGGGTGTCATTGGCGTCCGTAGCAGGGGCTCCCAGGAGGGATCGCCAGCCGTTGCGGCGTTGCCGTCGGTCTCCGCCAGCCGGATCGCGGTGTAAGGCCGCCAAGCGAGAAGCTCGAGCTTGCTGGTGTCGACGACCATAACGACGTCGATTCGCGCGAGCTGCACCAGGGCGTTCAGGCGGGCGTTCTCCACCAGAGTGCGGCCGGGCCGCGCGAACACCATCCGAAGAGTCGCCTCGGGGCCCTCCCCCGTGCGCCAGAACTTGGCCTCGGCGCTCTGCTGCGGCGTGCGCTCAGTGCTGTTGCGCCCGCCCAGGCGCTTCGTTTCCTCGAAGCTGCGCGTGTACGTTTCGGAGGTCACCGCGGGCGGCGGCGCAGGATAGACGCTCTTGAGCGAGGGCAGCAGCCAAGGCCGGTAGGTGAAGGCCCAAGGGGGCGGTCCCGGATCGGTGGTGCTGTCGTAGCGGCCTGGGGTTGTTGGCGGCGCGTAGTGCTTCACCGGAACGGCGGGGTCAAAGACGACCCGGCCGAGCGCTGCTGCGGCCGCGGCACGGCCGATCCTCACGCCTTCCGCCTCCGCAGGCCCGTCAGGCGCGGCGGCCAAGTTGAAAGTCAGAGCTTCATCGAGTTCAGGCTTCTTGCTGGGATAGACAGCGATGAGCACCGCGTGCGCGGCGGTGGATACCGCCGCTTCGCCGGAGGCCGGCTGCGCAGCGGCTGGCAGCCCGAAGTAAGGTTCGAACCTGCGGTCCACCGCATTGGCGGCTTCATACATCGCCGCCGCCACGCGGCCCGGCGCTGCGAGGCTGGTCGGATTCGGGCTGGGCGGCGCTCCGGGCGAAGCCGGCCGTGTGGCTTCCGAGTTGTACCGGAAGGCTGTGTCCATCCAGTTGGAGATCGTGTCCGCACGAGCGGCCCCCGCGTTCAGCGCGAGGGCGGCCAGCCCCGCCAGCGCGGCTGTCCACCGAACGCCAGCTCCCTTCTTACCTGTGCTCATGAAGCCCTCCACCCTTGCGTGAGGAGAGCACGGCTCCTGCCGGGGCCGCAACTGGTCAGGCGGGCACGGCGAAGCCTGCGAAGGCCTTCAGGACCTGGTCGTAGACGTCGCGCTTGAAGGGCACGGCGAGCTCGGGCGTGGCTTCCAGCCGCTCCCAGCGCCAGGCGTCGAACTCGGCCTCGCCGTGAGCCTCAAGGTCGATCTCGCTGTCGTCGCCCTCGAAGCGGAAGGCGAACCAGGCCTGCTTCTGGCCGGCGAAACCGCGGGTGTTGGGTTGGGCCAGGACCTCCGGCGGGAAGTCGTAAGCGATCCAGCCCTCGGTTCGGCCGAGCAGGCTGACGGAGCGCACGCCCGTCTCCTCGTAGAGTTCGCGGCGGGCGGCGGCCTCCGCGTCTTCGCCCTCGTCGATGCCGCCTTGCGGGAACTGCCAGACGTGCTGGCCCTTCCAGCCCGCGCGGCGGCCGACGAAAACGCGTCCGTCCCGGTTGAAGAGCACGACCCCGACATTGGGGCGATGGTTCGAGAGATCGCGTGCGTGTTCGGTCATCGCCGGACAACGGCCGAAGCTGGCGCCAGCTGCAAGCCCCGCGCGGGCAGCCCCGCGGCCCACCGCGCTGCGACTTCGACCGTCACCGGATAGGCGAAGCCGGCGCCCAGCGAAGATCCGCGGGCGCGGGCCGAAGTCTCGAGGGTGGCGAGCGCCGAAGCGATCTGAGCCGCCGACAGCTGGTCGTCTACGACCTCGTCGGCGCTAGCGCGGCCGAAAGCGCCGCCCCGCTTGCGCGCCGATCCGTCGTCCACGAAAGCCACGCCACGACCCTTCAGCGCCGTCAGAAAGGCGCTCATGCCGGTGTCGGACTGCACGAAGCGCTGGCCCAGATAATTGGTGACGCCAAAGTAGCCCGTGGCCCGCGACAGCAGCCATTCCAGCCGCCGGGTCGTCTCCACAGGCGTGCCGGAAGAGAGCAGGGTATAGGGGCCCGGATCGTTGTCCGGGTAGTCGGCCGGCTCCATCGGAATCTCGAGCATCACCTCGTGGCCGTTGGCGCGAGCGAGGTCGATCCAGCCCTGCAGCCCCTCCGCGTAGGGCACGAAGGAAAGGGTGACCTCCGGCGGCAGGCGCTCGATGGCGGCCTTGGTCGCGGCGGGGTTCAGGCCCAGGCCTCCCACCACCAGGGCCACCTTCGGCTTGCCATTGTCCTTGAACGGGCGGGCGTACGCCTGGGCCGGGGCCTTGCCGTCCGGACCGATCACGGGCAGCAGGCCGCCGGGACCCGGTTGGGTCAGGCCAGCGAAGGGCGCGGCGGGCAGAGGGTCGGCGGGCGCGCGCTTGGGCGCCGCGCCGAGCTGCGGGTCGTCCTGATCAGGCACCGTGATGACGGCCTGTCCAGCGAGCGGCTCGGCGCCTTCCGCCGGAACGTCGAAGCCCGGGACGGCCAAGTCCTGGAACATGCCGAGCGAGTCGACGGTGAAGGCCTCGCTGCCGAGCTGAACGGGCTTGGGCGCATCGACCTTGGGGCGCTTGATGCTGGCGCGCGCGGACGGAGCGCCGGCCTTCGGATCAAGGGTCACGGCCAGCAGCACGCCCCCGGCGGCGAGGAAGAGCAGGGCGGCGCCGATGGCGGCGACGTAGGGTTTCTTCAGGCGTTCCAGCAGGGAAGGCCGCCCCGCGCTGTACGGGACGGTGGCGGCGGGACCGGCGAAGGCTCTCTTGGCGAACATGTCTTGCGCAGGCGGGTTTACGCGGTGGGCCCGGACGGTCGGAGCCCTTCAGCCGGACCCTCGCGCGATACGGTTAACAAAGGTTGACGCCCCGGCCTCGCCGCGGGCCGCAAGGCGCGCTAGAGGCTAGCCGTTATGCCTGAGTTGCCTGAGGTCGAGACGGTCCGGCGCGGCCTGGAGCCCGCGCTGGCGGGCCGCCGGCTGACCCACGTCGTTCAACGTCGTCCAGACCTGCGCTTTCCGCTACCCGAACGTTTCATCGAGCGGCTGACCGGCGCGACGGTGGAGCGGCTGGAGCGGAGGGCGAAGTACCTGCTGTTCCCTCTGGACACCGGCGAGACCTGGGTCACCCACCTTGGAATGACTGGCCGCTTCACCATCGACCGCCGCACGCCAGGGATGTTTGAGGAGGCGGCGCCCGTCGGAGGCAAGCACGAGCACCTCACCTTTGAGACGGACGCGGGCTCCTGCATCGGGTTTTCGGACGCGAGGCGGTTTGGCTACATGGGCCTGATCCCCAGTGACCAGCTCGAGGGCCACCCCTGGTTCTCGGGCCTGGGGCCCGAGCCGCTCGGCAACGGCTTCCACGCCGCTGGGCTGGCGGACGCGTTCGCCGGGCGCAGGCAGAACGTCAAAGTCACCCTGCTGGACCAGCGGATCGTCGCAGGGCTGGGCAACATCTATGTGTGCGAGGCGCTGCACCGATCGCACATCTCTCCCCTCACGCCCGCCGGGCGGATCTCCGCCGCGCGGCTCGAGCGGCTGGTCACGGCCGTTCGAGCGGTCCTCGATGAGGCGGTCCGCGCCGGGGGCTCGACGCTCAAGGACTTCGCCAACGCTGAGGGCGGCGGCGGCTATTTCCAGCACGACTTCCGCGTCTACGGCCGTGAGGGGGAGCGCTGCGTCACGCCGGATTGCCGAGGCGTGGTGAAGCGGATCGTCCAGGGCGGACGCTCCACCTTCTACTGTCCGGTCTGCCAGCGATGAAGCGTCTTCTGGCGATCGTCTTGGCGTTGACCGCCGCCTGCGCCGAGCCGGTGCGGTCGGAGCCTGCGCTGTGGACGCTGAAGGACCGCGACAGCGAGATCGTGATCTTCGGCTCGGTGCACCTGCTGCCCGAAGGCGTGAAGTGGCGCAGCCGCCGGCTGGAGCGGGCGATCGCGCGCGCGGACGAGATATGGTTCGAATTGCCCGACGAGGGCGCCGTGAACGCTTCGGCCGCGCTGGAGGCGGCGCAGCGTGGGACCCTGCCGCCGGGTGAGAAACTGTCCGCGCTTCTCTCCGCGGAGGGGCGTCAGCGGCTGGCGCGCCTGGTCGAGGTCTATCGCCTGCCGCCCGACGCGGTGGAGCGCCTGGAGCCCTGGCTGGCCGACATCACCCTGCAAGTGGCCGCCTACCAGCGCGACGGCGCGCGCGAGCACCTGGGCGTGGAGCGGGTGATCGGCGCCCGTGCGCCCGCCAAGGCTCGTCGCCGGGCGTTCGAGAGTGCGGCCGAGCAACTCGACTTCTTCGATGGAGCGCCGCTGGAGGATCAAGTCGCGTCGCTGGAGCGCTCGATGCGGGAGCTGGAGCAGGATCCGGGCAGCTTCAGAACCTTGATCGCCGCTTGGTCGCGGGGCGACCTTCAGACCATCGAGCGGGAGGCCCTGGCGCCGCTGCGTGAAGCCGCGCCGGAGCTCTACAGGACGCTGATCGTCAGCCGGAACCGGCGGTGGGCCGATGAGATCACCCGGATGCTGCATGGCCGTGGCCGCGTGGTGGTGGTCGTGGGCGCGGGCCATCTGGCGGGGCCGGACGGGGTGCCAGCGCTGCTGCGGGCGCGCGGGCTGAAGCTCGACGGTCCTTGACCGCCTGACGCCGCTGCGGTCTGGAGGCGCCATGACCCCTCACCGGAGCGAGCCCATGGCCGACGCTTATGAGACCCTGATGGTGGAGCGCGAGGACGGCTACGTCGTCGTGCGGCTGAACCGCCCCGAGGCGCTGAACGCCTTCAACAACACCCTGATGGACGAGATGACCGCGGCCATCACGACGCTGGACGCGGACGACGACGTCCGCTGCATCGTGCTGACCGGATCGGAGAAGGCGTTCGCGGCCGGCGCCGACATCAAGGAGATGGCGTCCAAGGGCTATGCGGAGGTCTACCGCGAGGATTTCATCACCCGGAATTGGGAGGCGGTCTCTCGTTGCCGCACGCCGGTGATCGCGGCGGTCGCCGGCTATGCGCTCGGCGGGGGCTGCGAGCTGGCCATGATGTGCGACTTCATCATCGCGGCCGAAACGGCCAAGTTCGGTCAGCCGGAGATCAACCTCGGCGTCTCTCCAGGCGCCGGCGGCACCCAGCGCATGCCGCGCTTCATCGGCAAGGCCAAGGCCATGGACATGATCCTGACCGGTCGGATGATGGACGCCGCCGAAGCTGAGCGCTGCGGCCTGGTCTCGCGCGTGGTGCCGGCCGACAGGCTGATGGAGGAAGCCAAGGCAGCGGCCGCCAAGATAGCCGCCCTGTCGCCCACAGCCGTGATGCTGACCAAGGAGATGGTCAACGCCGCCTTTGAGACCCCGCTCGCCCAGGGCGTCATGCTGGAGCGGCGGCTGTTCCACTCCCTCTTCGCCTTCGAGGATCAGAAGGAGGGCATGGCCGCCTTCGTGGAGAAGCGGAAACCTGCGTTCAAGGGCCGTTGATCCGTTTGACCCCAGAGGGCGCTTCCGCTATATCCGCGCCTCCTGATTTCCCGCGCGCCGCGGACGCCCGCCGGCGCGCGTTTCATTCGAGGCGAATTCCATGGCCAACAACCCCGGCGCCAAGAAGGCGATCCGCAAGATCGAACGCCGCACCGAGGTGAACAAGGCGCGCCGCTCGCGGATGCGCACCTTCCTGCGCAAGTTCGACGACGCTCTGGCGTCGGGCGACGCCGGCGCGGCCAAGACGGCCTTCATCGAGGCTCAGTCCGAGCTGATGCGCGCCGTCTCCAAGGGCGTGGTTCACAAGAACACCGGCTCGCGCAAAGTGTCGCGCCTCGCCGCGCAGTTGAAGAAGCTCGCGACCGCCTAATCGGCGGCGCCTCGAGCGCAAGTCAAAATCCTTTGAAAACAAAGCCGGGCAGGCGTTCGTCTGCCCGGCTTTCTGCTGTGTTCGGAAGGTCTACAGAGACTCTCCTGTTCGCTGATCGGACTCGAAAATTGGGATTCCCGTGGCTGGCGAGGCTCTTATCGGAGTCAACTTTTTTATCATCATTGACCCCCTCGAATCGAAGTTGACCGGGCCCGCCACGGGGCTAATTTTGCTCCTCCAAGACAACTCCATCCCATCACGGAGGATCGGAGGCGGAGAGCGGGGGGCCGTTCTGCGTCATCGATAGAGCTTTGTCTTGGTTCAGGAATCTGTGGCGCCCGGGGCGGCGCAGCAGGTGATTGGGCGAAAAGGGTCGGGGCAAAAGACGATGCAAGCACTGGAGACGACGATGTCGGCGCCGGACGCTGTCTGGGCGAAGGTCACGGCCGCCTTGCGCGGCGAATTGGGCGAGGGCGCCTTCAATTCCTACGTGGCCCCGTCCGCCGTCCGACAGGGCTCCTCCGGCTCGCTCTACCTCGTCACGCCGACCATCACCGCCCGCGAATGGCTGCGCCGCAACGCCATGCGCCGCATCTCCGAACTGTGGAGCCAGAACGACTCCGCCCGTCGTCGTCTCGAGGTCCGCTCGCGAGTGGAGTACGAGGCGGAGAACGCCAACGCGCCAGCCGCTCCCGCCGCCTCGGTTGCCGCCGCCCGGCCGCGCGTCGCCGAAGCGGCGCCCGTTCACGCCGAACGCCCGGTTCGCGCCGCGGGCCTGCAGGAGCGCCTGACCTTCGAGAGCTTCGTGCCGGGCTCGGGCAACGACTTCGCCTTCGCCATGGCGCGCCAGGTCGCCACCTGGGTGAACGGCCAGTTCAATCCAGTCTTCTTCCACGGCCCCTACGGTTACGGGAAGACGCACCTGCTGCAGGCCATCGCCTGGGAGGCGCAGCGCCTGCGTCCCGAGGCGAAGGTTGTCTACCTGACCGCCGAGCGGTTCCTTTCGACCTTCGTCAAGGCGGTGATGGATCGGTCCACGGCCGCGTTCAAGGAAGAGCTCCGAGGCGCGGACCTGCTCCTGATCGACGACGTCCATTTCATCGGCGGCAAGCCCTCCTCCCAGGAGGAGCTGTTCCACACTCTGGCCTCGCTGCTGGAGGACGGCCGTCGCGTGGTGCTGTCGTCCGACCGCCCGCCTTCCGCCTTGCAGGAGGTGGAGCCTCGCCTGCGCTCGCACATGGCCTCGGGGCTGGTGTGCGCGGTGGAGCCGGCGGACAAGTCGCTGAGGCTCGGGATCGTCGAGCGCAAGCTGGAGTTGATGGCCTCTCGCCAGCCGATCGACCTGCCGGCCCGCGTAGACGTGCTGCAGTTCCTGGCCGACCGCGTGCCGGGCTCGATCCGCGAGCTGGAAGGCGCGCTGAACACCCTGGTCGCCGGCGCCGGCTCCCGCCTGTCCAAGCTGACCGTCGAGGAAGCGCAGGCGCTGCTGCAGCCGAACCTGCGCGCAGGCGTGGAGCGCCGCGTCACGGTCGACGAGATCCAGAAGCTGACCTCCGAGCACTTCGGCCTGAAACAGGCTGACCTGCTGTCGGAGCGCCGCACGCGCGCCGTCGCCCGGCCCCGGCAGGTCGCCATGTGGCTCTGCAAGCAGCATACGACCCGCTCGCTTCCCGACATCGGCCGGCGCTTCGGTGGGCGGGATCACACCACAGTTCTTCACGCGGTGAAGCGGATCGAAGAGCTGATCGCTTCGGACGAGCAGATCGCCCGCGACGTCGAGGCGTTGACCCGCAAGCTTCGGGGCTGACCGCCGCACAGCGAGCCGGGCGTAGCGAATGAGCGCGATCACGCGTCCTCTAGACTTCCCCCGCCGCTGATTTTGGTTAGTCTCGCAAGCCCTTTAGCTTCACTGGCCGACGGATTCGTCCGGCCCAGGGCCCGAAGACATGCAGCTGACGATCGAGCGCGCCGCGCTCCTGAAGGCTCTCAACCACGTACAGAGCGTCGTGGAGCGGCGGAACACGATTCCGATCCTCTCCAACGTCCTGCTGTCCGCCGACAAGTCGGGCGTGGCCTTTTCGGCCACCGACCTCGACATGGAGATCGTCGACGAGGCCGAGGCCCGGGTGGGGCAGCAGGGCCAGATCACGGCCCCGGCGCACACGCTCTACGAGATCGTGCGCAAGCTGCCGGACGGCGCCGACGTGGACCTGAACTTTTCGGGTGACGATCCGCGGCTGTCCGTCTCCGCGGGCCGCTCACGCTTCAACCTGCCGGTGCTGCCGGCCGGCGACTTCCCGGTCATGTCGTCCGAAAGCGCGGGTGTGCGCTACACGCTCGCCAAGGAGGACCTGGCGCGGCTGATCGACAAGACGCGCTTCGCCATCTCCACGGAGGAGACGCGCTACTACCTCAACGGCCTATATCTCCACACGGTCTCCGAGGGCGGTCAGGCGCGGCTGCGCGCCGTCGCCACCGACGGTCACCGCCTCGCCTTGGCCGAGATGGCGGCGCCGGAGGGCGCGGTCGGCGGACCGGGCGTGATCATCCCTCGCAAGACGGTGGAGCAGGTGCGCCGCCTGCTGGACGACGGATCCGGCACGGTCGACGTGCAGGTCTCCGCCGCCAAGATCCGCTTCGAGTTCGGCCGCGCCTCACTGACCTCGAAGGTGATCGACGGCTCCTTCCCCGACTACATGCGCGTGATCCCACGCAACAACGAACGCGTGCTGACCGTAGACAATGGGGTCTTCGCGGCCGCCGTGGATCGCGTGGCCACCATCTCGGCGGAGAAGAGCCGCTCGGTGAAGCTGTCGGTCGAGGCGGGGCGTGTGACCCTGACCGTGCGCAACATGGAGGCGGGTCAGGCGGTCGAGGAGATCGAGGTCGACTACGACGGCGATCCCTTCGAAATCGGCTTCAACGCGCGGTACCTGTTGGACGTCGCCGGTCAGATCGGCGCGGAGGACGCCCACTTCCGCTTCGCCGACCCGGCGTCTCCGACCCTGGTCCTGGATCCCACCGACGGCGGCGTGCAGTACGTGCTGATGCCGCTGCGGGTGTGAGGCTAGCTTCTCGCTCCCGGCGCGCTTGAGCGTCGCCCGCTCGTGGCCGTCTCGCGTGTCGCAAGGCTGACCCTGACCGATTTCCGCTCGTACGAACGGGCGGAGCTGGCGCTTGGCGGCTCGGTGTACCTTTTCGGTCCGAACGGAGCGGGCAAGACGAACCTGCTGGAGGCGGTGAGCCTGTTCACGCCGGGGCGCGGCCTGCGCAGCGCCACGGTCGCCGAGATCGGCCGTCGCCTGCCGGCTGAACGGACGGGGAGGGCCTGGAGCGTTTCGGCCCTGCTCGATACCGGCGATGACGAGCCCCTGCGGCTGGGCACCGGCGTAGAGGCGCACGGCGCCGCCCGCCGAGTGGTGCGGATCGAAGGGGAGACCGTCGCGCCCGGACGGCTGCTGGAGCGTCTGCGTCCCGTCTGGCTGACCCCCGCCCAGGACCGGCTGTTCCTGGAGGGCCGAAGCGAACGCTTACGCTTCTTCGACCGCCTCGTGTTCGCCGACGATCCGCCCCACGCGACCGCCGTCGCCGCCTACGAGAAGGCGTCTCGTGAGCGCATGCGGCTCTTGACGGATGGCCCAGCGGATCCGGCGTGGCTCGACGCCCTGGAGGCGCGCCTTGGAGAAGCCGGCGCTCGTATGGCGGCCGCCCGGGCGCGAACGCTCGTCAGCCTGCAGGCCGAGATCGAGGGGCGGGCGGACCGCCCCTTCCCGCAGGCGCGGCTCAGCCTCTCGGGGCCCTTCGAGAAGGCGGCGGTGGCCGGCGAGACCGACGCCATGCTGAGCGCCGAGATCTCCGCCGCCATGCGCGCGTCCAGGGGCCGCGACGCAGCCGCCGGGCGGGCGCTTTCCGGACCTCATCGCACCGATCTGGAGGTCGTGCACAGCGAGCGTGGCCGGCCGGCGGCGGAATGTTCGACAGGTGAGCAGAAGGCGCTGATCCTGAACCTCGTCTTGGCTCAGGCGGCCCGGCTTTCACGTGCAATCTCCCAGCCGAATCCTATATTACTGTTGGACGAAGTGGCGGCTCACCTGGACCCGTTCCGGCGCGGCGCGCTCTTCGACGAGATCGTGGCGCTGGGCCTTCAAGCCTTCCTCACCGGCACCGACGAAGCGCTGTTCGAGGGGCTTAAAGGGCGGGCACAGGGCGTCCGCGTCGAGGCCGGACGCCTCACCGGGACGGACTAGCCGTCCGAATGGATTTGAAATGACCGACGAGACCGCAGGCAACGGCGCCGCCGAGTACGGCGCAGAGTCCATCAAGGTGCTGAAAGGGCTGGACGCCGTCCGCAAGCGCCCCGGCATGTACATCGGCGACACCGATGACGGCTCGGGTCTGCATCACATGGTCTACGAGGTGGTCGACAACGCCATCGACGAGGCTCTCGCGGGCTGGGCGACCGAAGTGGGCGTGATCCTGAACGCCGACGGCTCCGTGACGGTCACCGACGACGGGCGCGGCATTCCTACCGACATCCACGAGGGCGAGGGAGTCTCGGCGGCGGAGGTCATCATGACCCAGCTGCACGCGGGCGGTAAGTTCGACCAGAACAGCTACAAGGTCTCAGGCGGCCTGCACGGGGTGGGCGTCTCGGTGGTCAACGCCCTGTCCGAATGGCTGCAGCTGAAAATCTGGCGCGGCGGCCTTGTTCACGAGATGCGCTTCGAGCGCGGCGATCCAGTCTCACCGCTCGCCGTCACCGGCACGGCGCCAATGCGTCAGAGGGAGGCCGGAGAAGACTTCCTGACCGGCACCAGCGTCACCTTCAAGCCCTCGCCGGAGACCTTCACGTCGCTGGAGTTCGACCGGAAGACGCTCGAGCACCGCCTCCGCGAGCTCGCTTTCCTGAATTCGGGCGTGCACATCCGCTTCCAGGACCTTCGCGGCGTCGAGCCGTTTGAGGAGGTGCTGCACTACGACGGAGGCGTGGAAGCCTTCGTGCGCCACCTGGACAAGTCCAAACAGCCGCTGCTGAAGGACCCGATCGTGATCCGCGGCTCGCGGGATCGGGTCGAGCTCGAAGTGGCGCTCTGGTGGAACGACAGCTTCCACGAGACGATGCTGTGCTTCACCAACAACATCCCGCAGCGCGACGGCGGCACGCACCTGGCCGGCTTCCGCGGTGCGCTGACGCGAGTGATGGGCGGCTACATCGAAAGCTCCGGCGCCGGAAAGCGCGAGAAGGTGAACGTTTCGGGCGAAGACGCGCGCGAAGGCCTCACCTGCGTGCTGTCGGTGAAGGTGCCCGACCCCAAGTTCTCCAGTCAGACGAAGGATAAGCTGGTCTCGTCCGAAGTCCGCCCGGCGGTCGAGAACCTAGTGGCCGAAGCGCTGGGCCAGTGGTTCGAGGAGCACCCGAACGAAGCCAAGCTGCTCGTGGGCAAGGTCGTCGAGGCCGCCGCTGCGCGTGAAGCGGCGCGGAAGGCCCGGGAGCTGACCCGCCGCAAGAGCGCGCTCGATATTTCGTCTTTGCCCGGCAAGCTCGCCGACTGCCAGGAGCGGGACCCGGCCAAGTCCGAGCTGTTCCTGGTGGAGGGCGACTCCGCCGGCGGCTCGGCGAAGCAGGCGCGCAACCGGGAGAACCAGGCTGTCCTGCCTCTACGGGGCAAGGTGCTCAACGTGGAGCGCGCGCGGTTCGACAAGATGTTGGCGTCCGACCAGATCGGCACCTTGATCACGGCGCTGGGGGCCGGCATCGGCCGCGATGACTTCGACATCAACAAGCTGCGCTACCACAAGATCGTGATCATGACAGACGCCGACGTCGACGGCGCCCACATCCGCACCCTGCTGCTCACCTTCTTCTATCGGCAGATGCCGGATCTGATCGACAACGGCTACCTCTACATCGCCCAGCCGCCGCTCTACCGCGTGGCCAAGGGCAAGTCGTCCCGCTACCTGAAGGACGACAGCGAGCTCCAGACCTATCTGGTTGACGAAGGCACCGACGGCGCCGAGCTGGACCTCGCATCGGGCGAGCGGCTGATGGGGCAGGACCTGATCCGACTGGTGGGCGAGGCCCGTTCCGCCAAGGCCCTGATCGACCGCCTCGCCAATCGGGCGCCGGCGTTCGCGATCGAGCAAGCGGCCCTGGCTGGGCTGCTCGGCGACAAGCCAGACGCCGCCGCGGCGGCGGTGCGGATGAATCTCTACAACGAGGAAGGCGACGGCGCCTGGGAAGGCGGTCCCGGCGAGGCCGGTGCCTTCATCTTCGCTCGCTACCGTCGCGGCGTGTCCGAGCGAGTGGTGCTCGACGATCAGCTGCTGCACTCCACCGACGCGCGTCGCCTGTCGGAACGCTCCGCGGCGCTGGCTGAGAACTTCACCGCTCCTGGCGTGTATCGGCGCAAGGACAAGACGACCACGGTGCGCGGCCCGCTCGATCTGGTCGAGGCGGTGCTGGAGGCCGGCCGCAAGGGACTGTCGATCCAGCGCTACAAGGGGCTCGGTGAGATGAACCCTGAGCAGCTTTGGGAGACGACCCTGGACGCGGAGGCCCGCACCCTGCTGCAGGTGAAGGTCACCCACGCCGACGATGCGGACGACATGTTCTCCAAGCTCATGGGCGATCTGGTGGAGCCGCGCCGCGAATTCATCCAGGACAATGCGCTGGACGCCGAGGTGGACGTCTAAACCGGGCGCCTAGGCCGCTCGCGCCTGTCGCTCGAGACGTCGGATCCAGGCGGCGAGCGAGCGCCGGGCTTCATCTGCAGCCTGCAAGACGGCCGCGTGCTCCTTTTGGACGTCGTGGCGCAGCACGCAGGCGCGCTCCAGCGCCTTCGAGGCCGCCGCAAGTTCAGCAAAGCCCAGCATGTCCGCCGTGCCGGCGAGCGCGTGAGCGTCAGCATGCAAGCGCGAGCGTTCGTCGATCTGGAAGCGGGTGGCCAGCTGCGCCTGGAAGAGCTTCAAGAGGCGCAGCGCGTTCTCCGCCCCGTTCTCCTGCTCAAAGCGGCTTTCCGTCGGCGCTATGCCGACGAGGTGGCGTCGTAAAGCGTCGGCCAATGCATCCGGCGTGACGGGCTTGGGCAGGCGGTCCGTCATGCCCGCCTCCAGCCACTGCACCACCCGCTCCGGACCATCCGCCGCGCTTAGCGCCAGGATGGGGAGATGGGTCAAGCCGGCGGCGCGGATGGCGCGGGTGGCCTCCACCCCGTCAAGCCCGGGCATCTGGACGTCCATCAGAACAAGGTCGTAAGCGCGCGCCTGCACCGCCGCGATGGCCTCCTGGCCGCTGGATGCGGTGTCGACGCTCAGGCCGTGGCGGCCGAGCAAGGCGACGAAGAGTTCGCGGTTCACATCGACGTCGTCGACGACAAGGACGCGGCCGTCCGGGTACTGCGCCCTAGCGACTGACGGCATCTCGGCGTTCTCCCTGCCCTCACTCTGGATGCAAGTCGTGAAGACGCGATTGCCGGTCGGCGTTAGCGGCGCTGAAACCAGCCCGTGTTCTGATGAACGGGACTGAATCTCTGGTGTCGCCGATGTCTCACGCCTCCATCTTGCTGGTCGACGACGACCCGTTCGTGCGCGCCATAGTCGATCGGCGCCTGTCGGCCGTGGGTTACGCCGTGACGAGCGTGGAGGATGGCGCCGCGGCGCTGACTGCGCTGGAGGCTGCCCGTTACGACGTGCTCATCCTAGATGGCATGATGCCTGTGGCGGACGGCTTCCACGTGCTGCGCCAGATGCGGGCGCGCCGCGTCGCGCCGGATACCCCCGTCATCATGCTGACGGCGATGAAACGGCCCGAGGACGAGCAGCAGGCCCGGCGCCTGGGCGTGAGCGCGTTCGTCCAGAAGCCGTTTGATCCCATCCAGCTGATCGCGTGCGTCGACGACCTCGTCGCATCTCGCGCGCCCGGGGGACTCCGCTCCGCCGGCTAGTCGACCGCGCCGCGCAGAAGGTCGGCGCTGATCTGCTTCACAACGCCATAACAGTCGCAGGCGGCCTCTTCGAGACGCTTGCGGTCGAGCACGCCCACGCGTCCGCGCCCCCGGCGGATCAGCCCCTGAAGCTCCATGGCGGCGGCGGCCTCCGCGAGCGTGGCGCGGCGCACCCCCAGCATCTCGGCGAGCTGAGCCTGGGTCAGGGGGAGGGTCTCGCCGTGGGTTCGGTCCTGCACCGTCAGCAGCCAGCGGGCGAAGCGCGCCTCCAGCTTATGCAGCACGTTGCACGCCGCGGTCTGCTGGACCTGGAGCAGCAGCGCCTCGGTATGGCGCGCCAGGGCGTCGCGCAGACTCTCGCTTTCGGTGAGGGCCGCGCTGAAGTGGTCGGTGCTGATGCTGGCGGCGGCGCCGCCGGTCTGGGCCACGGCGCGGCTCACCGAAAGGCCGTTCATCGGTCCGCACGCTGCGCCAACCAGACCCTCCCGTCCGATAGCCGCTGTCTCCACAGCCTGGCCCGTCGGTAGGACGGTCATGATGGAGATCACGCCTTCGGTCGGGAAATAGATCCGATCAACGTCGTCGCCAGGCTCGAACAGGGTATCGCCGGGCTGGAAGTCGAGATGGTCCAGGTGCGGGCCGATCTTGGCCCGATCAGGATTGCTGAGGGAATCCAGCCAGAGGTTTCCGACCTTTTCCTTTAGCGCCGCCTTTTGCATGTCGATTGAACGCAGGCTTGGCCGTTCATGTTCCCGGTCCTGGACGACCGCACTATTCGCCAAGCTGTTCATGAGGCTGGCGAAAACCTGAAACATCTTGCGGGGTGGGTACTTAGCCGGCGGAGTTGACGTGGCGGCGCCTTGCGCGGCTTCGGCGTGCTCAGTAGCGTCGCGCCGCTCGGGAGAACGCTGCATGACCAGAGAACGGATCGGTGCCGGCGCGGCTCTGAAAGAGGTCCCGGCCTGGCGCGCGGCGCAGGACCGTGACGCGCTCCTCCGCAGCTTCGCCTTTCCAGACTTCAACGCGGCGTTCGGCTTCATGAGCCGCGTGGCGCTCCTGGCCGAGAAGCTCGACCACCACCCGGAGTGGTCCAATGTCTACAACCGCGTCGACGTGTTGCTGACCACCCACGACGCGGACGGCGTGACTGCGCTGGACCTCGAGATGGCGCGCTTCATGGACGAAGCGGCGGCGGCGCTGGGAGGCCGCTGATGGCGGGACGCGTCGGAGGCAAACGGGCGCTGATCACCGGCGGGGCCGGAGGGCTCGGTGAAGCGATCGCCCGGATGCTGGCGCGCGAAGGGGCGCGGGTGGCGGTCAGCGACATCGACCTGGATGGCGCCCAGCGCACCGCTCGCCGGATCGAAGAGGACGGATTTGGCCCGGCCTTCGCCTATCGCCACGACGTGACCGACGAGGCCGCCTGGATCGACGTGGCGGCTCGGGCGGACGCGGACCTTGGCGGAATATCCGTGCTGGTCAACAACGCGGGCGTCGGGTGCATGTCTCCGGTGGAGAAGCAGGACCTCAAGCAGTGGCGTTGGGTCATGGCGGTCGATCTGGACTCGGTGATGCTCGGGACCAAGCACGTGCTTCCGATCCTGAAGCGGAGCCAGCCGGCCGCCATCGTGAACATTTCATCCATAGCCGGGCTGGCCGCGCACCCCGATCTCGGCGCTTACAACGCGGCGAAGGCGGGCGTCTGGCTTTTCTCGAAGTCGGTGGCGCTGGAGTGCGCGCGCGACGGGTTCGACGTGCGCTGCAATTCGGTGCATCCGGCATTCATCAAGACGCCGATCCTGGACCCGTTCGTGGCGATGGCGGGAGGCGACGAGGACGCGGCCCTGCAGAAGCTCGCGCGAGGCATCCCGCTCAAGCGCGTCGGAGAGCCGGACGATGTGGCGTACGCGGTGCTTTACCTCGCCTCGGACGAGAGCCGCTTCATCACCGGAACCGAGTTGAAGGTCGACGGCGGCCTCACGGCCCAATGACCTTAAGGACCATCAGTTCACCATCACGACGCCGATCATGAACCGCGCGCCGGGCTTTCCCACGGTGGCGTCGGTCGCCTTCTGCAGGTCCTGCGCGAGCCTTTCCACGTCGGGGGGCCAGCCTGGGCGAAGCGACACGGCGGCGGTGCGAACCACCCGGGAGTAGGCGTCGCGCAGGCGCGGGGTCAGCAACGCCACCCGCTCGCGCAGGGCCTCATCCGGGACGTCCACGCCAGCTTCGACCGTCAGCACCCCCCGACGCCCGTCGGGCCGCATGATGGTCGCGGTGAGGGTGGAGAACTGGACGAAGCTAGGACCGCCGCCCTTCTTCTTCTCCTTCTTCGGGGCGGCCGCAATCGTCGCCGACGGAGCCAGTACGCCGGCGAGCGCGAGCAGGAGATGGCGTCGGTCGAGCATGCCCGCAGGATGCCCGCCACGCGTTTCGGATCGGTGAACCGACCGGATCAGCCTGCCGCGGCGCAGCCCTTGTTCAGGGCGGCCATCTGCGCCGGTGAAGCGTCGTCTTCCAGGATCAGGTAGTCGCCCATGACGAAGGCTTTGCGCACGCCCTGAGCCACCACCTCGCCGCAGATCATGGGGCGTCCGGAGTCCGCCGTTCCTCTGCGCACGTTCTCGATGGCCACCGGTCCGCCAAGCCGATGCTCCAGCTGGAACCGTGCGCGGGCTTCGGGCGTGTCTAGCGCCGGCTCCTTCGCCTCCTGTGTCGCGGGGGCGGGGTCCGATGGCCCACAGGCGGCGAGGGCGAACAGCAGGAGTGCCACGACGCGGAGCGACATGCGGCCTCCCGCGGCCATCAGTGGGGCCGGCGCGAGGGGGCGTTCGGCAGGCGCACCCGGGCGATGACGCCGTCGCCGGTCTTCAGGTGGAATGCGCCGCCGAGGTGGTCGGCCAGGCCGCGGACCAGCGAGAGCCCTTCGGACGGCGTCTTTGGATCGAGGCCGCTGCCGTTGTCGGCGACCGTGAGCTCCAGCTCGCCCCCCGTGTCGACCAGGTCGATGCGTACCCGGCCGCCGGACTCGGAGAAGGCATGCTCCACGGCGTTGGCGACGAGCTCGTGCACGATCAAGGCGAGGCTGGTGGCGGCGTCGCCGGGCACATCGAGCGGTTCAGCGTTCAGGCTGAATTCAATATCCCTGTCGGCGCAGACCCGGCGCCAGAAGCTGACGGCTTCCTCGAGATAGGCATGAAAGGCCGCGCCGGGACGCGCGCCGAGGCGCTGGTTCATCAGCCCCAGTGCGGCGATGACGTCGGTCAACCAGGTGAGGTGGCGGCGGCTTTCGGGATCGGTGACGTTGCGAAGACGGATTGTCACGAGCGCCTGCAACAACTGCAGATTGTTCTGCAGGCGATGCCGAAGTTCAGCGACCTCGAGGGGCTCCTCGACCGGCTTCTCGACCACGCGTACCCCCCGATGAGGGAAAACCTGTAACGCAGCTTTCTCACCTGGGGAAGATGCTGTGCACGACTGTCCGAAACCCGACACAAGGTGTATGAGGGCCTAATTCATCCTCGGCTGTGGCTTGAGTGCGGAGGCGTCTGTCGAGCGCATGCTTGGGGGCTCGGGGCTTCGAATACTCGTCGTCGAGGACGAGGCGCTATTGGCGATGGAGCTTCAGCTCGCCTTGGAAGAGCTTGGCCACACGGTGGTCGGCGTGGCGATGGACTCCGGGCAGGCCATGGCCTTGGCGCTCGATACGACCATCGACCTCGCGCTGATCGACATCAATCTGCAGGATGGTCCGACCGGCCCGGCGGTGGCGCTGAGCCTTGTCCGTGACCGCGGCTCCGCCGCCATCTTCCTGACCGCCAATCCGGAACAGATCCCGGACGGCTTCTGCGGGGCGCTGGGCGCCCTTACAAAACCCTACGACGCGCAGGCGCTCCGGCGGGTGATAGACTTCGCCTCGCTCTTTGTCACACGACGCGTGCTGGCGGATCCGCCCCAGCGATTCCGCATGGCTCCCTGGCTGCTGACCCCTCCGGATCACCTGAAGCCGCAGTAGCCCGCTCAGGCGAGGCGCAGCTTCACCTCGCGGACGACGGCTTCCGGCGTGATGCCGAACTCGCGGTAGAGCGTCTCGTAGGGTGCGCTGGCGCCGAAGCCCGTCATTCCGACGAAGCCGCCATTGGGGCCGATGAAGCGATCCCAGCCCTGGCGAACGCCGGCCTCGATCGCCACGCGCGCCGGCGTGTCGCCCACGACTTCCCGCTGGTAGGCGGGCGTTTGAGCTTCGAAAAGATCCATGCAGGGCACAGAGACCACCCGCGTCGGCACACCCTGGGCCTGCAGCTGATCGCGGGCGGCGAGCGCAATGGCGACTTCGGTGCCGGAGGCGAACAGGGTGGCCTGGGCCTGGCCGTCGGCGGCGGCAAGCTCATAGGCCCCGCGCGCCGAGAGGTTCTCGGCAGCCGGCTTGGTCCGGACCGCCGGGGTCTTCTGCCGGCTCAGCGCCATGGCCGAGGGACCCGCCGCGTTTTGAAGGGCGGCCTTCCAGCACTCGAAGGTCTCCACGGCGTCCGCGGGTCGGAAGACGGCGAGGTTCGGGATGGCGCGGAGCGCCGCCAGGTGCTCGACCGGCTGGTGGGTCGGACCGTCTTCGCCAAGGCCGATGGAATCGTGGGTCAGCACCTGTATGACCCGCACGCCCATCAGGGCCGCCAGGCGGATGGAGGGACGCATATAGTCGGAGAAGACCAGGAAGGTGCCGCTGTAGGGGATGACGCCGCCGTGCAGAGCCATGCCGTTCATGGCGGCGGCCATGCCGTGCTCGCGCACGCCCCAGTGCACGTAGCGACCCGCGTAGTCGGGCGCGTCGAAGGCGACCATGCCCTTCACGTAGGTGTTGTTGGAGCCGGTGAGGTCGGCTGAGCCGCCGATCATCTCAGGGATGGAGGGCGTCAGAGCCTCGAGCGCCGACCCGGAGGACACGCGGGTCGCGGCGGCCGGCCGGCTCTCCGTCAGGGCGGCGATCTGTCGATCCAGCTCGGCGAAGCCGTCGGCGGGCAGGGCGCCGGACATCAGGCGGTTGAACTCCGTCGAGCGGGAAGACGCGGCGAGCCGCGCCTCCCAGGCGCGGCGCAGCTTGCCGCCGCGCCGCCCCGTACGCCGCCAGGCGTTCAGGATGTCTGCCGGGACCTCGAAGGGTGCGTGGCTCCAGCCCAGCTTCTCTCGGGTGGCCGCGACTTCGGTCGCGCCAAGCGCGGCGCCGTGGGTCTTGGCGCTGCCCTCCATGGTGGCGGCGCCTTTTCCGATCTTCGTGCGGCAGGCGATCAGCGTCGGACGGTCCTGCTTGGTGGCCCAGGCCAGCGCCCGGCGAATCTGGCCGTAGTCGTGGCCGTCGATGCGCTTCACCGCCCAATTGGCGGCCTTGAAGCGGGCGAGCTGGTCGCCGGTCTCCGCCACCGACACCTTGCCGTCGATGGTGATGTCGTTGTCGTCCCAGAGGATGGTCAGCTTGTTCAGCTTCAGCCGTCCGGAGATGCCGATGGCCTCATGGCTGATCCCCTCCATGAGGCAGCCGTCACCGGCGATGACCCAGGTGCGGTGGTCCACCAGGTCGTCGCCGAACTGGGCGTTCAGGTGCCGCTCGGCCATGGCCATGCCCACCCCGTTGCCCACGCCTTGCCCGAGCGGGCCGGTGGTGGTCTCGACGCCTGGCGTGTGACGCACCTCCGGGTGTCCGGGGGTCAGTGATCCCCACTGACGGAACTGCGACAGCTGCTCGGCGGTGACGCCTTCATAGCCGGTCAGGTGCAGCAGGCTGTAGATCAGCATCGAGCCGTGACCGGCCGAGAGGATGAACCGGTCGCGGTCGGGCCAGTTCGGTCGACGGGCGTCGAATTTCAGGAAGCGCGTGAACAGGACCGTAGCCACGTCCGCCATGCCCATCGGCATGCCGGGGTGCCCGGACGCGGCCTTTTCGACCCCGTCCATCGACAGCACGCGGATGGCGGTGGCCATCAGCTCCGGGGTGACCGAAGCGGTCGCCGACGGGGAATCGGGCATGGGGCGGTCCTAGCGCGAAAGATGCGCGCTCTTGGCCCGCCCCCGCCGCATGGTCAAGCCGCTGTGGACCGCGGCTCAGACCTGGCGAAGATCGGTCGCAGGCTTGCCGTTGATCTTCACGTTCTCCAGCCGGACATCCTTCACATCACGGAGGATCGCCGGCTCAGCCACACCGTTGAATTCGCAGTTCTTCAGCGTGATCCCCGACACTTCGCCCTTGGGCAGGCCGCGCAGGTCGGCGGCCCGGGTGCTCTTGCCGCTGACCAGGCCGTCCACCACCACATTGCGCAGGATCGGCGTGAAGGCGCCGTTCGCGCCCTCCTCGTAGTCGAAGTCCACCGTGATCACCGCGCGCCGGACCTGGCCCACGGCGATGTTGCGGAAGTAGACGTTCTCCACCAGGCCGCCGCGCAGGGCGTTGTTCTTGAAGCGAATGGCGTGGTCCAGATCGGGGCTGTCGAGCTTGCAGTTCTCGGCGAAGATGTTGCGCCCGCCCCCGGAGATCTGGCTGCCCACCGTCAGGCCGCCGTGGCCGTCGGCCATGCGGCAGTTGCGGATGACGAGGTTCTCGGTGGGCGTCTTGAGCCGGCGCCCGTCGGCGTTGCGCCCCGAATTGACGGCGATGCAATCGTCGCCAGTGGAGAAGAAGCAGTCCTCCACCAGCATGTCCTTGCAGGACTCCGGATCCAGGCCGTCGTTGTTGGGCCCGTGGCTGTTCACGTCGACGCCGCGAATGATGACGTTGGTGCACAGCACCGGGTGCAGCTGCCAGAACGGCGAGCGGCGCAGCTTCACGCCCTCGATCAGCACGTTCTTGCATCGATAAGGCTGAATGAAGGGCGGGCGCAGGTAGTGACCCTCGCCGAACACCCTCTGCTCCACCGGCACGTTGTCCTCGGCCATCTTGAAGAGCACCGCGCGCGCGGGGCGCTGGTCGGGCATGCCCTCCTTCCAGCCGTGCTGGTTCTGCTTCCAGCGGCCTTTCCAGGTCCACCAGTGCTCGGTGGAGCATTGCCCGTCGAGCGTGCCCTTGCCTGTGAGCGCGATGTTCTCCTGCTCGAAGGCGTAGATGAACGGGGAGTAGTTCATCAGCTCGATGCCCTCCCAGCGCGTGAACACCAGGGGCAGGTAGGCCTTGGGATTAGTCTTGAAGAGCAGGGTTGCGCCTTCCGAGACGTGCAGGTTCACGTTGCTCTTCAGGTGGATGGGACCGGTGAGGAACCAGCCCGCCGGCACGACCACGCGGCCGCCGCCGGCTGCGTTGCAGGCCGCGATGGCCTTGGTGATCGCCTCGCTGGAGTCGGCGACCGCCTCGCGGTCTGCGCCGTAGTCCATGATGTTGAAGTCGCGGTCCGGGAACGTAGGGGCCTTCACCCGCGCCAGGATCTCGTCGGCCAAGCGCCAAGGATCGTCGTTGCGCGCTCGGGAGGCGGTGCGGGCCTGGGCATGGGCCCCGGCCGGGGCGACGAAGGCGGCGGCTGCGGACGCCAGCAGCAGATCGCGACGGGTCGACATGAATGCTCCTCCTTGGGGCGCGTCTTTGAGCGCGCTCAGCGAGGAGTCATAGCCAATAACGGGGCCTTAAGGAAAGGGCGGATTCTGACCAGCGCCAAGAAAAACGCCGACCCGGATAACCGGATCGGCGCAATTCCTACAATTCCGAACTGTAAAGAGCGCAGAAGCACCCGTCACGGCCGATCAGCGTTCTTAGAACGCGTAGCGGAAGCCCAGATAGTACTGGCGGCCGTAGTGGTGATACGTCCACACGCGCGCCGCGTCCGTGTCATTGTACTGAATGTTCTCTTCGTCGGTCAGGTTCAGGCCTTCGAAGCTGATCTTCAGCTTTTCCGTCAGGTTGTAGGAGATCGAGGTGTCGATCGTCGTGGTGGCGGGCACCCAATCGGCGTCCTGATACTCGCGACGGTTGTTGCTCGACAGGTTGCCCGCGTTGGCCGAGGGCACGTTGAAGAGGTACTTGTCGCGGTAGGCCGCGGAGACGCGCGCGCTCAGCTTGTCGTTCTCGTAGTAGAGCGTCGCGTTGTAGGCGTTCTTCGACACGCCGGTCGGATCGTTGGTGACGAACCGGGTGCAGTTGCCGGCCACAGTCTGCGTGCAGAACTGCGCCTCGCCGACGACGTAAGTGTAGTTGAACAGCACACCGAAGCCGCTGGTCCACTCGGGCGCGCCGAAGCGCTCCAGGAAGGTGAACGGCTGCTGGATGTTGACTTCAAAGCCCTTCAGCGGCTTGCCGCCTTCGGTGTTCACCGTGGTCGAGAAGAAGGTCTCATCGTTCGCGGTGCGGCCCGTGCCGGCCAGCAGCGACTCCGGGAAGCCGAAGGAGCTGAAGGGGCCGGTCAGGCGCACGGTGGTCGAGCCGGTCTGGAAGTCCTTGTAGAAGAAGCCCAGCGAGTAAAGCGCATTGGCTTCCGGGTACCACTCGAACGACAGGTCGTAGGTGTTGGCGCGCGAGGGCTTCAGGTAGGGGTTGCCCGCCGTCAGCGTCAGGTTGCCGGTGGTGTTCAGCGTACCGCCGGGGTTCAGGCCGCCGAGGCCTGGACGGACCATCACCTTGGCCGCGCCGACCCGCACCAGGATGTCATCGGTGACCTCCGCCACGATGTTCGCCGCCGGCAGGGTGTTGGCGTAGTCGTTCTTGACGGTGACCGGAACCGGAGCGCCGCCGGCGAACTGGTAACCGGTCGCGCTCACGTCGGTCATGACGTGACGCACGCCGAAGTCGCCGCGAAGCGTCCAGGGCAGGATGTCCGTCTCGAAGTTCACCTGCACGTAGTAGGCGTTCGAGGCTTCCTGGATGTTGCGCCAGCTGCCGCGGGCGTTGGTGTTGGTGATGCCTTGCAGCTCGAAGGTGCCGGCTCCGCTGTAGATGCCGTAGGTGCCGGCGATCACGTCGAAGTTCGGCACGACCCAGCCACTCGGAACCCCGTCACCGTCCAGGCCCTTGCCGAAGTCCGTCAGCGGCGTGGAGATGTTGGCCATCGTCACGCCCGCCGGCATGGCGGGGATCGCGAATTCGGTGGCGCGGCGGTACTCACGACCGTCGTTGACGTAACGCTTCCACTGAGCGCCAGCCTTCACCGTGAAGGTGTCGTTGATGCCCCACTCCACGTCGCCCTGGGCCACGTCGAAGGTGTTGACGACGTACTGCGGACGCAGGCGGATCTCCGAAGGCCGCACCGTTCCCGTCGCGTTGGCGTTCGTGAAGGTGTAGGCGTTCGGGTCGTTGACGTCGAAGCCCCAGCCGATGTTGGGCAGGTGCTTGTCGCCACGGGCGTCGTAGGTCCAGCCGTCCTGGTTGGCGCGATCGAAGGTGATCGTGGTCTGGATCGGGTTCTTGAAGTTGGACTTCGAGGTGCCGAGCAGCGCGCTCACCTTGATATTGTCGGTGATCTCCTGCGAGGCCGTCAGGGTGTACTGCGAGAAGTAGGTCGTGATCTCGTCCTGGCGGCTCTCAATCCGGATGTCGGTGTTGTCGAACACGCCGTAGACGAGGGTTCCCGTGTCGTCCGTCTGGAACTCGCGAACCGACATGAACTGCTTGCCGAACTCCGGCGAAGCGGCGCCGCGGCTGAAGGAGATGCCCTCGAGGTAGTTCTCCTGACGGAAGGAGTCGTACTGAGAGTAGAGGTAGTCGAGGCTGACCAGGGTGCGCGAGGTCGGCCGCCACTGCAGCGAACCGGTGATGCCCAGGCGCTCCTGCTCGTAGTCCAGGCGGGCGTAGCGCGGGATCCGCGGGTGCCAGCTGCCGGGGTTGGAGGCGTTCTGATACGCCTGCACGAATTGAGGCGTGTTGGGCAGGCGCGCGTCGCCGGCGAAGCAGTTCGCAGCGCTTGCGCCGGTGGTCGCGTTGTTGGCGGGGGACTGGGGCGTGACGCCTACGGGCGAGCACCAGCCGCCGTTGCTCGGGCCTTCGCCCCAGCGCACGGTGTTGTAGCCTTCTTCGCGGACGTTGCGCTTGCTGTAGGCGATCGAGATCAGCGCGCCGAGCTTGCCGTCGGCCCACTGCGTCGAGCCGAGGATGGCGAACCGCGGATCGTACTGCTCCGACAGGTCATTGTAGCCGTACTGGCCCGAGACCACGAGCGTGTTGCCCTTGAAGTCGAAGGGCCGAGAGGTCTGCAGATCGACGGTGGCGCCCAGCGAACCTTCTTCGGTCGAAGCCGAGGCCGTCTTGCGCACGGCCAGGCTGTTGAACAGCTCGGAAGCGAAGACGTTGAAGTCGAACTGGCGGTTGCGGTTCGCGCCGCCGTCGGCGTCGGAGCCGCCGGTCGAAGCCAGCGCCTCGATGCCGTTGATGCGGACGCGCGTGGAGCCCGGCCCAAGGCCGCGGACGGTGATGTTCCGGCCCTCGCCCGCGGAGCGAGTGATGGCCACGCCGGGGATGCGCTGCAGCGACTCCGCCAGGTTGTTGTCCGGGAAGTCGGCGATGTCTTCGGCCTTGATGACGTCGACGACGCCGGACTCGTTGCGCTTCACGTTGATGGCGCTTTGCAGCGAGGCCCGGAAGCCGGTGACCACCACTTCTTCAACGGTTGCGTCGGCGTCAGCGCCGGCGTCGCCGGCCTGGGTCCCGCCCGGAAGCGGCGCGCCCTGTGCGAACGCGGATCCGGCCATGGCGATCGCCACAGCCGCGGTAGACACGCCGTACTGCATACGGCGACGTTTCACATGCGCGAGCATGATCTCTCCTCCCTTTGCGAATTCCGCCGGGCTGTCCCCGGTCTCTCGGTCTTGGGCTCAGTGGCCGTTTCGGTGTTTTGACACCGGTGACATTTTCATAGCGTAACGATGAAATCGCTGACAAGCGGCTGCGGACACCGGTGTCTCCGATATCAATGAAAACGCTTCCAATGCGTGAATTTCGCCACAATGCCGCAATCCGTTCGCGAACCATTTGACGCAGGCGTCAGGGAGAGGCGGGCCTAACGCTCAGCTGACGCCTTGCTTGCGCCCCACCAGCCCGCCATGGTCGGGTCATGCGGTGGCCGCTCCTGACGATCATCCTCGCGCTTCTGCTCTCCGGCGGTTGCGACGCGGCTCCGAAGCAGGCCACGTCCGGCCCGGATTTCGTGCCGCGCGACCTTGGGCCTCCGTCGGACGCGCGGCCTGCGACGGTATCCACACATGACTGCAGCGCTCCTGCCTTCGCGGCGGCCGCGGGAGCGAACACGGCCAGCCTGCGCACGCTCGCTTTCGCGCCTTTCCGGCGCGAGGAGTTCGGCTGGGAGATCTACGCTCCGGCCATCGGCGTGGAGATCGGCTCCCGTTGCGCGCCGGACAGCCAACGCTTCGCATCCGATCTCGCCGCCTGGCAGAAGAGGCGCGGGCTGCCGGCCGATGGGGTGCTGACGCCGCAAGTCTTCGAGGCGCTGAAGACCGCCTGGCGCGAGCGCCGGCCGCATCTGGCGCTCCGTGAGGCCGAGGGCGCATGCCCAGCGCCGCCCGACGAGGCGACGCTGGCGACCGCCACTGCGGCCGAGAGCTTTGGCGGCAAGACGATCCAGTTGCAGCTGGGAGCGCTTTACGCCTACCGACGGATGGTGGCGGCTGCGCGCGCCGAGGTTCCGGAGATCGCCGCAGACCCCACGACGCTGACCATCTTCTCCGGTTATCGCAGTCCCGACTACGACGCGGCTCGCTGCGAGCGCGACCAGAATTGTGACGGAGTGGTGCGCGCCAGCTGCTCACCTCACCGGACCGGGCGGGTGGTCGATGTGGTGGTTGGCCATGCCCCTGGCTTCAACGTCGATCAAAGCGATGACGTGAACCGCCTGCACATGTCCCGCACGCCGGCCTACCGCTGGATGGTGGCGAACGCGCACCGCTTCGGCTTCTACAATTACGTATTCGAGCCCTGGCATTGGGAATGGCTGGGCTATGCGCCGCACATGAACACGCGCCAGGCTGGCGCCCCGGCCCAGCCTCGGAACGGGAACTGACCTTTGCGCCTTTCCTGCGGGTGCGGCGAGAGGTCCAACAAATGCGTGTCGTTCTGGCCTGGCTTCCGGTCCTGGCGTTGCTCAGCGCTTGCGGTGACGGTTCCGTCACGGCCGAGGAGAAGGCCGGGTTGTCGGATGGGCCGGCCGCCTCCGCGCAGGTCCAGCCTCCTGTCCTGAAACGCTCGGTCGTCGACCAGGCCGAGTTCTCGCCGGACGCGGTGGCGAGTCAGGACCGAACCCCGGCTGTGCTGCGGGCCCAGGTGCTGCTGGACCGGGCTCGCTTTTCGCCCGGCGTCATCGACGGCAAACCGGGGGAGAACGTACGTCAGGCGATCGCGGCCTTCGAGGAGGCGAATGGTCTTCCCACTGACGGACAGCTGGACGAGGCCGTCTTCCGTCGCCTGACCGAGATCGACTCCCGGCCCGCTCTGAAGGAATACGTGATCGCCCCTGAGGACGTGGCTGGTCCGTTCGTGGACCGCATTCCCACAGACGACCTGGAAGCAATGAGCAAGCTGCCGGCCCTGAGCTACACTGGGCCCGCCGAATTGCTGGGCGAGAAATTCCACATGACGCCGGAGCTCATCCAGGCGCTCAATCCTGGCGCGGATCTCACCAAGGCAGGCACGCGGATCGTCGTGGCGAACACCGAGGCCGCCAAGCTCGAGGCTCCTGTGCAGCGCATCGAGGTGCACAAGGCTGAGCGCGCCGTGCGGGCGTTCAGTGCTGACGGCAAGCTTCTGGCCTTCTATCCAGCGACCATCGGCAGCGACGAGCGCCCGGCCCCGAGCGGCGAGTTGAAGGTGCTCGCAGTGGCTCCGGAGCCCACCTACACTTTTGATCCCAAGCGCCTGACCTATAAGGGCCCGAAAACCAAGGTGACGATCCCGGCTGGCCCCAACAGCCCCGTCGGATCGGTCTGGATCGATCTCAGTGAGGACACCTACGGCATCCATGGGTCGAGCGAGCCTAAGGAGATCGGCAAGCGGTTCTCTCACGGGTGCGTGCGGCTGACGAACTGGGACGCCGAAGCCTTGGCCGCGGCGGTGCGGCCGGGCGCGCGAGTCAGCTTCGTAGGCTGATCGATTCTGATAACTTTGGTTTTAATTTGTATCGGTATCGCAAGGAGTTGTTCCTTGCGTAACTGCCGCAGCTGCAATATCCTGTAGGTTGTGACACCGGTGTCATCAGAACGCCGGGTCAACGCACGGGGGGAGATATAGCGCCGCAGCGCGCCGCCTTCTGTCGCGTCATCTGACAGGAGGAGGTTCAAATGCAGTACGACCACGCCGCCATCCGGCGGGCCCTTCGCGCGGGCAGCTCAATCAGCGCCTTGTCCATCGCCGTCATGCTCACCGCCGGCGCCGCCTCCGCTCAGGACGCGACGCCGCAGCCGGGCGGACAGCCCGATGATGGGACCACTGTCGAGGAGCTGGTCGTCACCGGCTTCCGCGCCTCGCTCGCCAGCGGCATCGAGGCCAAGCGGCGCGAGAACGGCGTCGTCGATGTCATCAAGGCCGAGGACATCGCCGACTTCCCCGACAACAACCTGGCGGAATCGATTCAGCGGATCCCCGGGGTCGCCATCGACCGCGAAGGCGGCGAAGGGCGCTCCATCTCGGTGCGCGGTCTCGGTCCCGACTTCACCCGCGTTCGCCTGAACGGCATCGAGGCGCTCGCGACCACCGGCGGCCCCGACAGCGGCGCCGGCACCAACCGCGGCCGTGGCTTCGACTTCAACATCTTCGCTTCGGAGCTCTTCTCGAGCATCACGGTCCGCAAGACCCAGGCGGCGGAAGTCGAGGAAGGCTCGCTCGGCGCCACCGTCGACCTGCAGACGTCGCGCCCCTTCGACTACAAGGACTTCACCTTCGCCTCGTCGGCCCAGTACGGCTACAACGACCTCTCGAAGGAATGGGACCCGCGCGTCGCCTTCCTGGTCAGCGACACCTGGCTGGACGGAAAGTTCGGCGCCCTGCTGTCGGTCGCCTACACCAAGCGGCACATCCGGGAAGAGGGCTACAACTCGACCCGGTGGGATATCGGCACGAGCGTCCAAGGCTTCTGCTCGCCAGTGGGCTACACCCCGCAGAACCGGCCGAACTCCGGCACGACCGGCACCACCGCGGCCAACTGCGGCACCGGCGTCGCCCGTCCCGCCAACACGCCGGGGAACGTTGCGGCCTACGAGCTGGCCAGCCGCGCCGACGTCTACCACCCGCGCCTGCCGGCCTACACACGGACCGACTACGACAACGACCGCCTGGGCGTGACGGGCTCTTTCCAGTTCCGCCCGAGCGACAAGACCCTGCTGAACGTGGACGTCCTCCTCGCGAAGCTGGACTCAAAGCGCTACGACACGGGCCTCTCAGCCATCTCCTTCAGCCGCGACCTGGCCGTCGGCGGCAAGCCGCAGACGGCGGTTCGTGAAGCGGTCGTCAACGACCAAAACGAGCTCGTCTACGGCGTCTTCGACAACGTCGACTTCCGCTCCTCCTCGACCTTCAGCGACATCACGACCGAGTTCACCCAGTACACGGTGACCCTGGAGCAGGAGCTGACTGACAAGTTGCGCGTGAACGTCCTGTTCGGTCGCGCCTTCTCCGATTTCGACAACCCGGTGCAGACCCACGCCACGTTCGAGCGCCAGAACGTGCAGGGCTTCTCGTGGGATTATCGCGGCGACCAGCGCGCACCTGAACTGGTGCTGGGCTTCGACCCGAACGATCCCGCCCAATGGCAGATCGTGCCGGCGGGCACGCCCGGCGCGCTGCTGTCCGAGATCCGCCTGCGGCCGCAAGGGGTGGAGAACGTCCTGGAGACGGTCCGCGCGGACTTCACCTATGACTTGACCGACGACATCGTTCTGAAGGCCGGTTACGCCTACAAGGGCTACCGCTTCAATACGTACGAGAACCGTCGCGCCCAGCAGGACAACCAGGTCCTGCCCCTGCCGGCCGGGACGTCGATCGCCCAGCTGTCGACCCGGATCGACGACTTCGGCTCGGGCCTGCCGGTCGACGCCGCTTCAGGCTGGGTGGTGCCGAACATCGAGGCCATCGCGCGGGCCTACAACATCTACTGTAACTGCCTGCAATCAGGTCCGGCCGCGGGTCCGGGCGACTACACCATGACGGGCGTGACGAACGGTGACGCCCGGCGTCTGAACCAGGCCAACAAGGAAGACGACACCAGCGCTTACGTGCAGGGCAGCTTCACTCACGACCTGTGGAACGGCATGCGGCTACGCGGCGATCTGGGCCTGCGCTACGTGAAGACCGAGGTGGCGGCGACGGGTTACCAGTCCCGCTCCAGCGGCACGATGGTTCAGATCGAGAACGAGTATGAGGACTGGCTGCCGTCGGTGAACCTGGCGCTGGACGCCACCGACGACATCGTTCTCCGCTTCGGCGCCGCCAAGACCATGGCGCGCCCGACGCTGACGTCGCTGAACCCGGGCGGCTCCACCACCACCAGCGACCGGAACAACCTGCGGGCCTCGGCCGGCAACCCGTTCCTGGAGCCGTTCCGCGCCACGACCTACGACGTGAGCGCCGAGTGGTACTTCGCGCCGGAGAGCCTGCTCTCGGTCGCCTTCTTCTACAAGGACATCTCGACCTACATTCAGGAACTGATCGTTCAGCTTCCCTTCAACCAGGGCCCTCTGCCGCTGAGCATCCTGCCCGCCGGCTTCACCGGCGAGGAGATCTTCAACATCACCTCCTTCGTGAACACCGAAGGCGGGCCGCTGAAAGGCTTCGAGATCAGCTACCAGCAGCCGTTCACCTTCCTGCCGGAACGTTTCCAGTTCCTGCCCGAGTGGACCGGCAACTTCGGCACGATCCTGAACTACACCGGCGTGCAGTCGGAGATCACCTACCAGACCACCACGGCGCCGACCTCTGGCGGCGCCGGCGGCAGGCCTGCGCAGGTGAGCTCGACCTTCTACACCAACGACCTGCTGAACCTGTCGAAGAGCTCCTACAACGCGACCTTCTACTATGAAGACAGCAAGCTCTCCGCGCGTGTCTCGGCCGCGTACCGGGCCGGCTATCTCACCCGCATCCCGGGGCAAAATAACAACGACGTGGAAGGTAAGAACTCCACCTTCAACGTCGACGCCTCGGCCTCCTACGAGGTGACCGACAACGTCAGCCTGACGTTCGAAGGGCTGAACCTCACCGACGAGTACAACGACCGCTACGTGTCGTCGGTCCGCAACAGCCCGTCGACCTACACGCACCCGGGCCGGCAGTACTACGTGGGCGTCCGCTACCGGTTCTAAGCGATCGGCGGGTTCCTCCCCGGGGGCATAGCTGAAGGGTGCCGGATCACTCCGGCGCCCTTTCTTGTGCTCGCAATCGAGACTCTATTCGGCCTTGGGCTTGTCGATCGCCGGCCATTTCACCCCAAGTTGGTCGAGGTATGTCGGGTAGCGGGCGGGGTCGTAGTAGAAGCGCCGCATCGCCTCACGATGCTCGGCCATCTTGTCGGCGTTGATCTGCACCTGCGGCTTGTCCGCGGGCGTGATCATGGGGACGTACTTCTGCGTCTTGGTCTGCACGTCCGTGAAGTAGGTCTTTGCGGCCCGCCGCAGATCCGGCTTCAGCATCAGGTCGAGGGTGGTCATGGCGATGACCTTCGAGCCGGCCACGACGCCCTTGTGGGCGATCGGCGTCGCCATCGAGATGGCGTTCGACCAGTTGTGGCCGGGCAGCTCGGGGATGTTCGAGGGATAACGGACGGTGATGGTCGGCACCGTCCAAGAGACGTCGCCGATGTCGTCCGAGCCGCCGCTTTCAGGCTTCTCGAGCGGGGGGTCTAGGGTCCGCAGCTTGGTGTCGAGCCCCTTCTGCTCGGCGCCCACCAGCTTCTGCACGGCCTTGGCGAAGCGCTGCTCGTCGGCGCTCCAGGTCGGTAGCCCCACCTTCTGGATGTTCGCGTAGGCGGCCTCGGCGATGGGCCGATTGAAATGCTGCGGGGCCGCCGTGCCGATCACCCGGCGCGTGACCGTGGTGTCGGTCATCAGGGCCGCGCCCTCGGCGATCTTGTTGCCGATCTCGTAGTTGGTCTTGATGTTGTCGAAGGTCTGCTCGCGGAAGAAGTACCAGATCGACGCGACCGACGGCACCACGTTGGGCTGGTCGCCGCCGTCGGTGACCACCGAATGCGAGCGCTGCTCGGGTCGCAGGTGCTCGCGGCGCATGTTCCAGCCCATATCCATCAGCATGGCGGCGTCGAGCGCGCTCTTGCCGCGCCATGGAGCGCCCGCGGAGTGGGCGGACTCGCCCTTGAAAGTGTACTCGACGGACACGAGACCTGTGCCACGGGGCTGGCCCCATGCGGTCTGCAGGTTGTCGCCGACGTGGGTGAACAGAACCGCGTCCACGTCCTTGAAGACGCCTTCGCGCACCATGTACGCCTTGCCCGCGACGAGCTCTTCGGCGACCCCTGGCCACAGCATGATCGTGCCCGGGATATTCTCCCGCTGCATGATGTCCTTGACCGCCAGGGCGGCGACGACGTTCACGGCCTGACCGGAGTTGTGACCTTCGCCGTGCCCGGGCGCGCCCTCGACCAGAGGCTCCCGCCAGGCGACGCCAGGCTTCTGGCTGGCCTTGGGGATGCCGTCGATGTCGGAGCCCAGCGCCACCGTCGGGCCGCCCGAACCGTTGGTCCAGGTGGCGACCCAGCCGGTCGGCAGGCCGGCGACGCCGCGCGTCACCTTGAAGCCGTTCTTCTCCAGGACCTCGGTGATGTAGCGGGAGGTCTCGACCTCCTGGAAGGCCAGTTCGCCGAAGCTGAAGATGGAGTCGTTCATCTCCTGGGCCAGCTTGGCGCGGCTTTCGACCCCGCGCACGGCCTCGGCCTTGAGAGCCTCAAGGCGGCCGGAGGACTGCGCCTGCGCCGGCGCAGCGACCAGGATGGCCGCAACGGCCGCCGATACGAACAGAGACTTCATCTTCCCCCTCGTTTTCCGGCGGCTGCGCCGCCTCTACTGAAGCTAGCGCGCTCGAGACGTCATGCCGGCTGCGGCCGCGTCCTCAGCGATCTCGTTTCGCCGCTGCGGGCTCGCTCTGGGTGCGGGGCTCGGCGGCGTGCGTTGTGACGGCGGAGCCGTTCGCGTGACCGCAGGCCGTGCCGCAGCACGAGCTGGCGGCTCCGGTCGCGGCTCACGTCGGGCCTGCGGTTGCTCCCGTCGAGGCTCAGCGCTCGCCCGCCGGTTGGGCTCTGACCGAGGAGCGGGGCGCGCCTCGCGTGGCGGGGCCGCGCGCGTAGGGGGCGCCTGCTCCGCCGGTGCGGCTCGTGGCGCGGGGAGAGGCGCGACCGGGGCGCGCTCGATGTCGGCCGTAGCGGCCGAAGGGGAGGGCGTGTCGAGCGGCGGGTTCACCGGGCCAGTAGGCGCCTCCTCCTGCGGCGGCAGGATCTCCACCGGGGGAGCGATCTCGTCATAGGCGGGCGGCAGGTGGCCGGCCGCTTCGCGAGGGGCGGGCCCCGCAGGGTCTGGGGCGGCGTACGGCTCTTGGATCGCGGAACGCTCGTACTCTGGGTCCTGAAGCGTCAACCAGCCGACCGCAAGGATCGCGCTAGCGGCGCCCAGCAGAAAGCCGAGCAGGAAGAAGCCGAATCCGCCGTGTCGACGCGGCCGGGCCACGCGGCTCCCATTCACGGGCGCCAGCGTCTCCGAACGGGTCGGGATGGCGGTCATACGGCCGCGCCGTCCGCCGCCGCCAACAGGCGCACGAGGTCGCGATCCCAGCCGTACGGATCGTCACGGAAGTTCACCTGCCCATCGGGCCCGACATAGGCCGTCCAGTAAAGCAGGAAGACGGCGACGGGCCGGGAAAGCGGGGCGCGGACCGTCTTGGTGGTCGTGGTCACCTGGGCGTCGATGGCCTCAGGCGTCCAGGTCGGATCGCCGGCCAGCAGAACCTTGGCGAGCTGACCGGGCTTCTCCAGGCGAACGCAGCCGTGACTGACGAGGCGCCCATAGCGGTCGAACACCCCACGGCCAGGCGTATCGTGCAGGTAGACGGCGTATGGGTTGTCGAAGTCGAACTTGAAACGCCCCAGCGCACTGGTCGGACCTGACGCTTGTTGCAGCCGGTACTTGCCGTCGCCGATCGGGATCGAGCGGAAGCCATTGCGTGCGAGATAGGCTTGCCCTTTGGGCCAAAGCTCCTTGGCGGCGATCCCTTGCGGAACGTTCCACGGCGGGTTCAGCACCACGCCGTGAATGGTCGAGCTCAGCATCGGCGTCTTGTCGTTAGGCCGACCCGTCGCCGCGCGCATGGACAGCGTCGGCGTGTCGTTCTGGAAAAGGGTCAGAATGGCCGCCGCGACGTTCACCTGGACCCGGTCGGCCGGCAGCCGCTGGGGCAGCCAGCGCCAGCGCTCCAGATTCGCGACGATCTGGCCGATGCGACGCTCCACGGGCGCGTTCAGCGCTGCGAGCGTGGTCGGGTTCACCGTCCCGGAGGGGGCGAGCCCGTAACGCTTCTGCGCCCGCCGCACGCCTTCGGTCAGGGCGGCGTCGTAGGTCGCGCCTTGCGCTGGGACTGTCGGATCTTCGATGCTGAGACGTCGGCGCAGAGCGGCGACGCGCGGCCCCGTGGCGCCGATCTTCAGGTCGGGCCCTTCCGGGACCGCGCCCCATCCGCCCGCTGCGGCGATCTCGCGATAGCGATGCAGGCCGCCTTGCAGCGCCTCATACCCGGCGTAGGGCGGCGGCAGCTCGTTGAGCCAGGCGTTCACCCGGTCTTGCTGGACGGCGCGCGTGAACTCCGCGTCCACATTGTAAGGCTGCGGCCGCAGACCCCATTCCTCAGGGAAATCCGATACAGGAACCCGGCCCGCTCGCATGGCGAGGGCGTACCGTTTGGTCTGAGCGATCAGGCGCGCATAGCCGACCTTGCGCACCTCGACGTCACGCGAGGCCAACTGGTCCCGGATCTGTCCGGTCTCCGCCAGGGCGTCGGGCAAGCCGTGGTCGGGCGCCTGCTCCAGCGCGCGGAGCAGGGTCTCCATCTGATCCGCGCGCAGCATGGGCAGGGTGCTCGCAGGGCGCACGGCCGCTGTCGGCGACGCCTCCGCCTGCGCGAGGGCGCCCGACATGGACCCAAGACCCAAGGCGCCCACCGTCACCGCCGCGACCATGATCGGCGCCAAGCGCCACGCCCTGTTCATTGGTCCTCCAAGCCTTCGCTAACCGCCACTTATCGCGTGTATATGGGGCCGCGCTATGACGCTCGTGCATCAGGCGACAAGCTCACAACGCATTGAAGCTCAAGGCGTGTCCTTTCGGCGGCGCCCGATCTGGGAAGAAGGCATGGACGGAAAGCTGGCGCGCGTCGCGGGTCGGCGGTGCTGACGGATCCAGCCTTCTGGGCCGCCGCCGCGCCCGCCGTGATCATCCTGGGGCTGGCCAAGGGCGGGTTCGCCGGAATCGGGGTGTTGGCGGTGCCACTGATGGCGCTCGTCATCTCGCCGGTGGAGGCTGCGTCGATCGTCTTGCCGATCTTGCTGGTCCAGGACGTGGTCAGCGTCTTCGCCTTCCGCCGGGCGGTGGCTTGGCCGATCGTGCGCCTGATGTTGCCGGGCGCCGCCGTCGGCATATTCCTGGGCTATGCGCTCGCCGCCTTCGTCTCGGCCGCCGCGGTCGAGCTGGCGGTCGGGCTGACCGCCATTGCGTTTGGCGCGCACCGTCTCTGGAGTCAGCGGGTCGCAAGGGCCGCGGCGGCAGTCGAGGCCGCCGAGGAGAACGGGGCGCCCTGGCTTGGTCTCGCCTGCGCCGTCGCGTCGGGTTTCACGAGCCAGGTGGCGCATGCCGGCGGACCGCCGTTCCAGATCTACGTTCTACCCAAGCGTCTCCCGCGGGACGTCTTCATCGGCACGAGCGCCGTCTTCTTTGCGGCCGTGAACTGGCTGAAGGTTCCGGCCTACCTGGGACTGGGGCAGATCACCCCCACGGTCATGGCGACGGCCGCCGCGCTGCTGCCGCTAGCCGTCGTCTCGACATGGGCAGGGGTATGGCTGGTGCGCCGCGTCCCGGCGGAGCGCTTCTACACGGTCATCTACCTGCTGCTCGTCGGCGTTGGCCTGAAGCTCGTCGCGGACGGCGTCGCCGGTCTGTGAACCGGGACGCTTGTAGCCACTGGCGCGAGAGTCAGGACTTCGGCAGCCAACCCAAGCCGGCCAACGGCGCTAGAGCCAGACCGGAGTTCAAACTGAGCGCTAATCAGGGATGGCGGAGAGGGTGGGATTCGAACCCACGGTACCCTTGCAGGCACGCCGCATTTCGAGTGCGGTGCTTTCGACCACTCAGCCACCTCTCCTTGAGGCCACGGCAAAAGCCGCGGGCGAGCGGAAGGCGCGGAACCTACTGATCCGCCCCCACTTCCGCAAGGCCTTCCTCCAAACGATGACCGCCCCCTTCACAGGCCGCGCTGGCCCTTGTAAATAACTGACCAGTCAGTTAGGAACGCGTATGGCTCCTGGTGAACCGAAGTGGAGACGTCGCAAGGACGCGCGGCCGGCGGAGATCACGGCCGCCGCCTTCAGTCTCTTTGCAGAGAAAGGCTTCGCGGCGACGCGGCTCGACGATGTCGCGGCGCGGGCGGGCGTAAGCAAAGGCGCCCTCTACCTCTACTTCGAGACCAAGGAGGACCTGTTCCAGGCGGTCGTGCGCGACACGGTCTCACCAAACGTGGCCGCGATTGTGGACCTAGCGCAGGGCTTCGATGGTTCGTTCGCGGATCTGGCGCGTCTCCTGCTGCCGCGGGTCGCCCAACTGCTCGGCGCTTCGAACGTGGGCAAGGTGGCCAAGATGGTGATCGGGGAGGGGCGCAACTTCCCTGAGCTGGCGCGCCATTGGCACGCGGACGTAGTCGCGCCCGCACTCGGGGCGATGACGACCTTGATCGCCGCCGCTCAGGCGCGGGGCGAGGTCGCGCCCGGTGAGCCACGGCTGCATGCGATGTCGCTGATCGGCCCGCTGCTGATGGGCGTGCTTTGGAACGAGACCTTCGGACCGGTGGGCGCAGAGCCGGTCGCGCTTGAGCGACTGGCGACGCAGCACGTGCAGAGCGCGCTCGCGGGGATGATCCTCAAGGAGGGCGCATGAAGCGCAAAGCTCTGCTGGCCATCGCTGGGGCCGCGGCGCTGGTCGGGTACATTGGCTGGCGGACCTGGTCGTCCGATCGCGCTGCCGAAATCCTGCCCGGCTACGTGGAGGGCGACCTGCTCTACATGAGCGCGCCCGTGTCGGGCCCCGTCGCGGCGCTTCACGTCCGCGAGGGCGCCCGCGTGCCGCTCGGCGCCCCGTTGTTCGCCGTCGATCCCGAACCCATGACGGCGCAGCGCCTACAGGCTGAGGCCGGGGTGGAGGCGGCGCTTGCGGCGGCCCGCGACGCCCGAAAGGGTCAACGGGCGCCCGAGCTCGCCATCGTCGAAGCGCAGCGCGCGCAGGCGCAGGCTGCCCTTCGGCAAGCGCGAGCCGACTACGAACGGGTTCGCACGCTGACCGACCGCGGCATCTACGCCCGCGCTCGATTGGACGACGCTCGCGCCGCCTTTGACACCGCACTGGCGCAGGCCCGGGAAGCCGACCGCCGGCTGGAGGTCGCTGAGCTCGGCGCCCGCGCAGACGCCATCGCCGCCGCCGACGCCCGCACGGCCCAAGCCGCTGGGGCCTTGGCCGAGAGCGAGGCCCGGCTGAAACAGCTCCGGCCCGTAGCGCCGGAAGCTGCGCGGGTGCAGGAAGTCTACTACCAGCCTGGAGAGTGGGCCGCCGCCAACCAGCCCGTCGTGGCCCTGCTGCCCGATCGCCGGGTGAAGCTGCGGTTCTTCGTGCCGGAGACCGAAGTTCAGCGCTACCGACCCGGGCGCTCGGTCGCCTTCGCCTGCGACGGATGCGCCGTGGGACAGCGGGCGGTGATCGATTACGTGAGCGCGCGGCCCGAATACACGCCCCCTGTCATCTACAGTCGCGACAGCCGTGACCGGCTCGTCTTTCGGGTGGAGGCGCGCCCTGAACGGCCGGCCGGCCTTCAGCCCGGCCTTCCGGTGGACGTGAGCCGCCTGCGTGACGAGGGCGCGTCGTGATCGCTCCGCTTGATCCGGTCATCGACGTACGCGGGCTGAACAAGCGGTTCGGCGACAAACACGTCGTGAGGGACGTTGCGCTGGAGGTCGGTCGTGGCCGTGTCACCGGGTTTCTCGGGCCGAATGGCTCGGGCAAGACCACCACGATGCGCATGCTCTGCGGCCTGCTGACCCCTGACACGGGAGAGGGGACCTGCCTGGGACTCGACATCATCTCCCAGTCCCGGGAGATCAAGCGGCGCACCGGCTACATGACCCAGAAGTTCTCGCTCTACGAGGATCTCTCGATCGAGGAGAACCTGACCTTCGCCGCTCGTATCCATGGTCTGGACGATCGACGCGGGCGAGTGGATCGGGCCCTGGAGCGGCTGGGCCTGACGTCCCGTCGAAGGCAGCTGGCGGTCACGCTGTCGGGGGGCTGGAAGCAGCGGCTGGCGCTGGCCGCCGCGGTGCTGCACGAGCCGGATCTCCTGCTGCTGGACGAGCCTACCGCAGGGGTCGATCCAAAGGCCCGCCGCGCTTTCTGGGACGAGATCCATGAGATCGCCGGTCGTGGCGTCACCGTCATGGTCGCCACCCACTACATGGACGAGGCGGAGCGTTGTCATGACATCGCGTACATCGCCTATGGCCGGCTGATCGCCCGGGGCACTGCGGACGAGGTGATCGCGGGCTCTGGGCTCATCACTTGGCGCGCCACCGGACCGGGCGCCGATCGCCTCGCGCCGCAGCTCTCTCAGGCCCCGGGGGTGGAGACCGCCGCCCCGTTCGGCCTGGCGCTGCACGTCAGCGGTTCGGATGAGGCGGCGCTTCAGGCGGCGATCGAGCCATGGCGCCGTGACCCGTTCGTCTGGTCGCGCACCCTGCCGACGCTCGAGGACGTGTTCATCCATCTGATGAGCCGGGAAGAGGCGCTAGGCGTCGGGCAGGCGGCGGCATGAACGCGGCCGGCGCGCGCCGGAGCTTCTCGTGGACGCGGGTGCTCGCGGTCGCCGCCAAGGAGCTGACCCAACTCCGCCGCGATCGACTAACCTATGCGATGATGCTGGTCGTTCCCGTCGTCCAGCTTCTGCTGTTCGGCTACGCCATTAACAACGACCCGCGCCGCCTGCCGACGATCGTGGAGGCGCAGGACACTGGCCCGATGGCGCGTTCGGTGATCGCGGCGCTCCAGAACAGCGGGTACTTCCACGTCATCGGCTCGGCTGACGGTCCGGGCGAGCTGGACCGCGCGATAGAATCCGGCCGCGCGCAGTTCGCCGTCACCATCCCTGAGGATTTCAGCCGACGCGTGGTCCGGGGAGAGCGTCCGCAGGTTCTCGTGGAGGCGGATGCGTCCGACCCCACTGCAGTCGGTGGCGCCGTCGCCGCTCTGGCGGGGCTTCCCCGACATGCGCTGGAGCGCGACCTCTCGGGCCCCCTGCAGGGGCGATCCGCCGAACCGCCGTTCGAGGTGGTGGTGCATCGGCGCTACAATCCGGAGAACGTCACCTCCACCAATGTGGTGCCGGGGCTGCTCGGCGTCGTGCTGACCATGACGCTGGTCATGATGACCGCGCTAGGCGTGACGCGGGAGCGCGAGCGCGGGACGATGGAGAGTCTGCTGGCGAGCCCTGTCGAGCCGATCGAGGTCATGATCGGGAAGCTGGCGCCCTACGTCGGCGTGGGCGTCATCCAGGCCGTGGTGGTGCTGACGCTTGCGAAGCTCCTGTTCGACGTTCCTTTTCAGGGCGGATGGGGGGCGCTCGCGGCTGGCTTGCTGCTCTTCATCCTGGGCAGCCTGGCGCTGGGTTTCCTAATCTCGACGGTCGCGAAGAGCCAGCTGCAGGCCATGCAGATGGCCATTTTCTATCTTTTGCCATCGATCCTTCTGTCGGGATTTGCGTTTCCCTTTCGCGGAATGCCTGACTGGGCGCAAACCGTGGGAACCATCCTGCCGGTGACGCATTTGTTGCGCGTCGTCCGGGGCGCCCTTCTGAAGGGTCTGGGGATGGGGGAGACGTGGCCAAGCCTGGCCGCCCTGACCGCATTCCTGGTGGTCGTGACGGGGCTGGCGATGGCCCGGTACCGCACTACGCTCGACTGACGATTCAGCCCGCGTCGCACTTGCGCCGTGGGCTGAGAACGTGTTGTGGAGGCAAGGCAACACGACTCATCGTCGCACGAGCGGCTAAGCTGCTCAAAAACCTTGGTGTGTGGCAGACTTGACACTCCCGTGTCGCGTTTGCGCTGATATAACGCAGGTAGGCCGACGATGTCGGCTGTCCTGAGGGCAACCAGAGAGGGCTCTTGTATGAAACTTAAGCTGATGGCGGGAGCCGCTCTCGCCGCGATCGTCGCGGCGTCGGCAGCTCATGCCGAACCCGACGGTTGGTACGGCGCGATCGATATCGGCTACCACTGGCCGAATGAGATCAAGACCGACTCCACCGGCAACGCGCCGGATGGGTCGCCTTACCGCTTCGACTTCTCGCAGGAAGACGACTGGGCCGGCTTCGCTCGCCTCGGCTACCGGTTCAACCCGAACTGGCGCGTCGAACTCGAAGGCGGCTACCGCCCGGGTGAGCTGACCTCGGTCACGCAGTTCCCGCGCGCTGGTCTGACCCCGCGGGCGCTCTGCACCCCCGGCGTGACCCGCACGGCCACCACCCCCTGCGGTGGTCCGGACGGCGACATCGACACGTGGAGCCTTATGGCCAACGTGATCTATGATTTCTCGCTGTGGACCGTGCGTCCGTTCATCGGCGCCGGCGTCGGCGTGGCGCGTGTCGATATCGACGCGGTCGGCCAGTTCGGCACCTCGCCGCTGGGCGGCCCGCCGCAGAACCTGACGATCGACGACAGCTCCACGGTCGTGGCTTGGCAGCTGCTGGGCGGCCTTTCGTGGGCGGCCACCGATCGCCTGAACGTCGACGTGACCTATCGTTGGCTGAACGGCTCCGACGCGGAGTTCGACTCGACCTCCTCGACGACGGCCGCCGGCTTCGTGCCCGGCACCTTCCAAGGCGAATACGAAGACCAATCGCTGACCATCGGTCTGCGCTACGCCTTCGGCGCCACGGAAGCCCCGCCGCCGCCGCCGCCGCCGCCGCCCCCGCCGCCGCCGCCTCCCCCGCCGCCGCCGCCGCCGCCGCCCCCGCCGCCGGTGGAAGCGCGCGAGTTCATCGTCTACTTCCCGTTCGATCAGTACGTGCTGACGCCGGAAGCCCAGACGGTGGTGCAGGAAGCTGCGACCTACGCCTCGCAAGGCAACGCGACCCGCGTCGTGGTCGTCGGCCACGCCGACACCTCCGGCTCGGCCGCCTACAACATCCGCCTGTCGGAGCGCCGTGCGAAAGCGGTCGCCGACGCGCTGGTGGGCCTGGGCGTCCAGGGTTCGACCCTCGCGGTCGACTGGAAGGGCGAGTCCCAACCCGCCGTCCAAACGGGCGACGGCGTGAAGGAGCCCCTGAACCGTCGCGCCACGATCGACATCAACTTCTAAGCGTCGATCACAAAGTCTCACCGACCCTTGGGTTGGTGACGGGAAGCCCGGCCGAAAGGCCGGGCTTCTTGCGTTTAGGCCCCGACCCTTGCGTCCATCGCGTTTGCGGTCCGTAGTTCCCCCGTGGGGGCTACGCCACGAGGGACTCGCCATGATCCGCCCACACCTGCTGGCTCTATCGGCGCTCGGCCTCGCCGCCTTCGCGCCGGCCGCGGACGCGCAAGGCGCTCGCCGACTGGAGACCGCGGTCTTCGCTGGCGGCTGCTTCTGGTCGATCGAGACCGGTTTCGAGAAGATCCCCGGCGTCGTCGAGGCCGTGTCCGGCTTCGCCGGCGGTCGGGAGTCGAACCCTACCTACAAGCAGGTCGCCACCGAACGCACCGAGCACCTCGAGGCGGTGAAGGTGACCTTCGATCCTGCTAAGGTGTCGTACCGGACCCTGGTCGACCGCTTCTGGCGCAACATCGACCCTACGGACGATGCGGGCCAGTTCTGCGACCGTGGGCCCTCGTATCGCACCGCCGTATTCGTCGCCTCACCCGAGCAGCGTCGAACGGCTGAGGAGTCCAAGCGCGCCGCCGGCGCGGCGCTCAAGAGGCCGGTGGTGACGCCTATTCGTGACGCCGCCCGTTTCTGGCCGGCCGAGGCTGTCCACCAGGACTTCGCCAAGAGGAACCCGGGGCGCTACGAGGCGTACCGCATAGGCTGCCGGCGCGATGCGCGGCTCAAGGCGCTATGGGGCCGGTGACCGGGTCCCGTGGCCTGGGCGAGAACCCTTCGCCGACGAATAGCTGAAGGTCGCGGGTGCGGCGGTCGTCCAGTTGAACGCTCGCGTCTTGGACCGCTCCCGTGCGCGCGAAGTCCCACCGGATCTCCGGGCGGAAGCGGGGCACAAGACTGGCCACCAGAACCCGGCGCCCCAGTTCAGGAGTCAGCGGAGTCTCCGTCTCGGCCTGGCTGCGGGGGGTGATTTCGCGAACCCAGGCGCGGAGCGGTGGAGAGCCGGGGCGGGCTAGCCAGTCGCGGCCGTAATAGGAGATGCTGTTGAACAGGAAGCGTTCATCCACCGCGATGGCGCTCAGCCCTCCCCGCTCGACCTCGGCCTCGGCACGGGCGATGACCGCTTCCGTCGCCGCCTGCCATCCGCGCGTCCGCTTGAACGAGTTGCCAAGGCCCATGCGGTCGCCAAGCGGGGGCCAAGCCACCCCGATGAAGAAGGCGAGCGCCAGCCCCCCTTGAACGAGCGCGAGCGCGGCGGCCGTCCGCTTTGCTCGCCAGCGGACCAGCCATGCTCCGACGAGGAGTGACGCTGGCACGAAGGCTACGCCGGCCCAATTGGCGTTCGCCCGCGACAGGAACGCTTGGCCCGTAACGATGAGCAGTGCGGGCAGGGCAAGGCACAGCAAAGCGAGGTCGGCGTCCGGGGCGCGTCGGCGTCGGGCGGCCAGGAAAGTCCCGGTGAGCAGCAGCGCGAAGGCGAGGGGGCCGAACACCCCGAACTGCGAGCCTACGAACTCCAACATGGGGCCCAGGTCGAGCCCTCGGCCACTGCCCCAGTCGGCGTTGTCGGCAGTGTGCGACAGCGTGGCGAAGCGATGGCTCGCGTTCCAGAGCAGATTTGGAGTCAGCGCCAACAGTGCGGCGGCGGCTGCGAGAACAGGCGCGACCCGGCCCCAGGCGGCGCGCGCCTCACGCGACAGAAGGGCATGGAGCGCCAGTCCGCCCGCGAAATAGATGGCGGCGTACTTGCTGAGGAAGGCGAGTCCGAGCGTCACGCCCAGAGCGGCGGCCCACGCCAGCCGGCCGCGGCCGCCGCCACGAAGCAGCGCCGAGTACGCCAGGAGCGCCAGGGCCAAGAAAAAGAAGAGTGGCGCATCCGTGGAAGCGATCACGGAGGAGAGCTGCACCCCAGGCATCATGCTGTAGACGAGGGCCCCGGCCGCTCCCGACCACCGATCGTAGAGCCTTGACCCTGCGGCGAAGAGCACGAGAGCCGTTCCGGCGTGGAGCAAGGAGGAGGAGACGCGGATCCACGCCTCGGCGTCACCGCCGATCGCCGTGGTGCCCGCGATCAGCCATGCGATCATCGGCGGCTTGGAATAGTAGCCGAACGCCAGCTCACGTGACCAAAGCCAGTACTGCGCCTCGTCGGGGTAGAGCTCGAGGGGCGTCAGGAATACGGCCCCAAGGCGCAACGCCGTCAGCACGCCGACCGTCAGAAAGACGAGGGCCGCCGGATCCGGAAGGCGCGGGCGCGTGGTCTCCATCGCCGTTCAGTGGCACGCCCTGCCGGATCGTCAAGCGCGCGATGCGCACAGCGTACGGCCAAGGTGGTTGCGACCTCACGGCGCACCCATCGCCGGAAGATCTAGCCCGAAAACCGCGATTCCTCGCCGAATCCCTTTCGCGCCAAAGGTTCCCGCCCAGGCGCATGCTGCAGTGCACCGTGGCGCAGGCGCCACATCATCAAACCGTTACAAAAACCCTTCTGATTATCCAGCAGTGACCCTGCTACACGCCGCCCAACGGGTGGTGCGGCTTCCCTCGCACGCCCTCAGAGAGGGGATACTCTGAATGCTGACGAAACGACTCGCCTACGGGGCGACGACGAGCCTGCTCGCGCTCGCCGCAGCTACCGCGGTGTACGCTCAGGAGACCACGGGCGGTATCCGTGGCCAGATCACCGACGAGAACGGCGCGCCCGTCGCGAACGCCACCGTCACGATCACTCACGAACCGACCGGCTCGAACTCGACTGCGGTCACCAGCCCTGACGGCACCTACGCCGTCCGCAACCTGCGCGTCGGCGGCCCTTACCGGGTCCGCGTCTCGGCCGCGAACTTCGAAGACGAGACCGCCAGCGTCCCGACCATCGGCATCGGCGCCCCGGCTGCCGCCGACATCACGCTGTTCGCCAGCAACTCCGCCACCGTTGAAGAGCTGGTCGTCACCGCGACCGCCAACGCCGGCGCCCTGGCCACCGGCCCGCAGCTTCGGATCACCTCCGAAGACGTCGAGACGCTGCCGTCGATCAGCCGCGACGTGAAGGACTTCGTCCGTCTTTCGCCATTCGCCCACGTCGACCCGACCAACAACGACGCCCTGGTCCTCGGCGGCCAGCACAACCGCTTCAACGCCATCCTGATCGACGGCGTGCGTCAGGGCGACGATTTCGGTCTGCAGGCCAACGGCTATCCGACCCAGCGGTCGCCGATTTCGATCAGCGCCATCGAAGCCGTCAGCGTTCAGGTCGCTCCCTTCGACGTGCAATACGGTGAGTTCCTCGGCGGGGTGCTGAACCTCGTCACCAAGTCGGGCGGCAACGAGTTCCACGGCGAAGCCTTCTATGAGGGCACCAACCAGGACCTGCGCGGCGACTCCTTCTCCTACATCGACCAGCAGACCCGCCAGCGCACCAACCGCACGGGCGTGGCCAGCACGTTCAAGGAGACGACCTACGGCGCGACCCTCACAGGTCCGATCATCAAGGACCGCCTCTTCTTCGCGTTGAACTACGAGTACTTCGAAGGCACTGAGCCGGTGACCACCGGTCCGCAGGACTCCAGCGCTCCCAACCGCATCACCGGCATCACCCAGGCCGATGTGGACCGTGTGCGGCAGATCCTGCAGTCGACCTACCAGTATGATCCGCTTGGCTGGCAGCAAGACGAGCTGCTGACCACCGACGAGAAGTACTTCGCCAAGCTGGACTGGAACATCAACGACGACCACCGCGCCGTGGTCTCGTACCAGCAGACCGAAGGGTCCGTGCTGAACTCCACCGGCACCAGCTTCGCACAGGGCGACCTTGGCCTGCTGTCGAAGTGGTACACGCTCGGCACGGAACTGAAGGTCTACAAGGGGCAGCTGTTCTCCAACTGGACCGACAACTTCTCCACCGAACTCAGCATCTCCCGCAAGGAAGTCGCGAACATCTCCAGCCCCCTGGCGGGCACCGAGTTCGCCGAGTTCGAAGTGAAGCTCAACGCGACCAACAGCATCTTCCTCGGCCCGGACATCTCCCGTCAGGCCAACGTGCTGACCAACGACGCCACCCAGTATCGCATCAAGGGTGACTACCGGATCGGCAATCACACCATCACGGGCGGGTACGAGCGTTCGGAAGTCGACGTCTTCAACCTGTTCGTCCAGCGGGCGTCGGGCCAGTACGTCTTCAACTCGATCGCCGATCTGCAGGCGCGCAACGCCGCTTCGCTGCAGTACTCGAGCGCAGCGTCGAATAACCGTGAGGGCGGCGCCGCGAGCTTCTCGTACGCCTTCAACACCCTCTACCTGCAAGACGAGTGGGAGATCACGCCGGACCTCACCCTGACGGCAGGTCTGCGCTACGACTTCTACCAGTCGGACGACGAGCCTCAGGCGAACGCGCGTTTCCAGACCGCCTATGGCCTGCCGAACAATGCGAACCTGGACGGCATCTCGATGCTCCAGCCGCGTATCGGCTTCAATTGGCAGCCGGACCCCAGCCTCACCGTCTACGGCGGCGTGGGCATGTTCGCTGGCGGCACGCCGACCGTGTGGGTGTCCAACAGCTACTCGAACCCCGGCAACCTGACCGGCTTCGTCAGCTGCAACACGGCCAACCAGGCCACGGTCTGCCCGGGCGCTCTGTCGAACGTAAACGGCTTCCAGGTCGCTCCGAGCGTTCTGGCCGCCAACACCGCCAGCGCCAACGCTGGCACCGGCAACATCTCGGCGCTCGACCCCGACTTCGAGATGCCGTCGGTGTGGCGCGCCACCATCGGCGCCGAAAAGATCTTCGACGCTGGCCGTTTCGGCGAAGACTGGCGGATCCGCGGCGAGCTGCTCGTCTCGGAGACCCACTACGCGCTCGACTGGATCGACCTGTTCCAGGAGAACAACGTGGTCCGTGCGGCGCCCGACGGTCGTCCGGTGTACGCGCCGACGCGCGCCAACCGCACCGACGTGCTGCTCTCCAACACGGGCCAGGGCGACGTCGTGCAGTTCGCTGTCGGCATCGGCAAGGAATGGCGCGAGGGCCTGCTCGAGGGCCTGAGCTTCGACCTGTCGCACACCTGGCAGAACGCGCGTGACGTGAACCCGGGCACCAGCTCGGTGGCCACCTCCAACCTGGGCCAAGTCGCCACGGCGACTCCGGGGGACATCCAGCTCGCCACGTCGAACTACCAGACCGAGTATTCGACCAAGCTGTCGCTGGGATACTCGCGCGAATTCTTCGGGGACAACCGGACGAGCATCCGCCTGTTCGGCAGCCGCCGCGCCGGCACGCCTTTCAGCTACACCTTCGACTACACGGGCTCGAGCGCTGCGGCGGCCGATCCGGTGTTCGGTGAAAACGGCGTCTACGCTCAGCGTGACCGTCAGCTGCTCTACGTGCCACGCGCGGAGAACGGCGTGGTCACCGCTACGAGCGATCCGATCGTCCGCTTCGCGCCGGGCTTCGACTTGGCCGGCTTCAACACCTTCCTGAACCAGACCGGCCTCATCAGCGAGGCTGGCCGGATCTCGAAGCGCAACCGCTACAAGTCCGAAGACGTGATGTTGTTCGACATGCGCATCGCGCAGGAGCTGCCGGCCTTCTGGCCGAATGGCGCCAAGCTCGAAGCGTATTTGGACGTCGAGAACCTCGGCAACCTGCTCAACGACGAGTGGGGCGTGCTGCAGCAAGTGGGCTTCCCCTACTTCTCGGCGCCGGTCACGGCTCGGAACTGCCAGACGGCGGCGGGCGCTTGCGCCGCGGGCGTGGGCAACTTCTACGAGTACGCCACCTTCACGAACCGACCGGCGAGCACCTTCGCCACCCAGTCCGTGTGGCAGGTGAAGCTGGGCGTGCGCTTCAAGTTCTAAGCGCCATCGTCAGCCAAGACTGAGAAGGGCGGTCCGGCGAACGGGCCGCCCTTTTTCTTTATGTCGCACCGTGCTTGATCGCGGGCGCGCAGCTCCTTATCTGCGCGCGCCTTGCCGCCGATCCGCCGGCTCCATGGAGATCCGATTGACCGACGTCGTTCCCGCCGAATGGGCGCCGCACAAAGCCATGTGGCTGGGTTTCCCCAGCCATGAGGATCTCTGGCAGGAGGACCTCGAAGAGGCGCAAGGCGAGGTGGCCACCCTGGCCCGCGCCTTGGCTGAAGTCGGCGGCGAGCGGGTGCGCCTGATGGTCCATGGCGACCAGGCGGCCGAGGCCGCGCTGGCTCGGCTTGGCGGGGTCGAAGGCGTGGAGATCGTCGATGGGCGCTTCGGCGATATCTGGCTGCGCGACACCGGCCCGATCTTCCTCACTGCCGATCGCGCCGCCGCGTTCCGCTTCAATGGTTGGGGAGGCAAGTATGTGCTGCCCCACGACGAGGAGGTCGCCGGGCAGATCGGCCAGGCGTCAGGCGCGGAGATCCTCGCCCATGACTTCGTGCTGGAGGGCGGGGCGCTGGACCATGACGGCTTCGGAACCGTCCTCACCACCCGGCAATGCCTGCTGAACCCGAACCGCAACGCCGGCTGGACCGAGACGCAGGGCGAGATCGCGCTGAAGCGCGCGCTGAACGCACGTTCGGTTCTCTGGCTTGGCGATGGGCTGTTGAACGACCACACCGATGGCCATGTCGACAACCTGGCGCGGTTCGTGGCGCCCGGGGTCGTCGCCTGCCCCGTCGCGTTCGGCACGGACGACCCCAACGAGGCCGTCTACAACGAGACCGCACGCCGCCTCGCCGGGATGAAGGACAGTCGCGGCGAGCCGCTGAAGGTCGTCCGCATTCCCTCGCCGGGCCGGATCGTGGACGAGGACGGGGAGATCATCCCGGCCTCGCACATGAACTTCCTGATCGCCAACAAGGCGGTGATCGTGCCGCTCTACGAGGAGCGCTCGGGCGAGTTCGCTGTGCAGGCGCTGCAGAGCATGTTCCCCGACCGAACGGTCCTGGGCCTTCCCTCCCGCGCCGTCCTGACGGGCGGCGGATCCTTCCACTGCATCAGCCAGCAGGAGCCGGCATGACGCGCACCCTCTCCGTCGCCGCCATCCAAACCTCGTACGGCGAGGACATGGCGGCGAACATCGCCAAGACATCCGAATTCGTGCGGGAAGCGGCCGCCAAGGGCGCGCAGGTGATCCTGCCGTCCGAACTCTTCCAGGGCCCGTACTTCTGCGTGACGCAGGAGGAGCGCTGGTTCTCCACCGCACACCCGTGGCGGGAGCACCCGGCGGTGTCCGCAATGGCCGAAGTCGCCAAGGCGCTGAGCGTGGCCATCCCCGTCTCGATTTACGAGAGGGAGGGGCCGCACTACTTCAACAGCCTCGTCATGCTGGACGCGGACGGATCGCCGCTCGGCGTCTACCGAAAGAGCCACATCCCCGACGGGCCGGGCTATCAGGAGAAGTACTACTTCCGCCCCGGCGACACGGGGTTCCGTGTCTGGGACACGCGCTTCGGCCGCATCGGCGTCGGCATCTGCTGGGACCAGTGGTACCCGGAGGCGGCGCGCGCCATGGCGCTGGCCGGCGCCGAGGCGCTTTTCTACCCGACCGCCATCGGATCGGAACCGCACGACGCCAGCCTCGACACGCGCGACCCGTGGCGGCGCGCCATGCAGGGCCATGCCGTTTCAAATGTCATTCCGGTGATCGCGTCGAACCGCATCGGAACGGAGAACGCGTGCGGGCAGGATCAAAGCTTCTACGGCTCCAGCTTCATCGCCGACCATCGCGGCGACCTGGTCGAGAGCTTCGAGCGGGGCGATGAGGGTGTGCTGGTACACACCTTCGACCTCGACTTCCTCAACGGGCACCGAGCCGCGTGGGGCTTCTTCCGTGACCGCCGGACGGACCTGTACCGGAGTCTCTACGAGCCGCGTCCCGCCTGAGGCGCCAGCGCCCCGCGCTCGGCCGTGCACACTGGATTGGTCGTCCCTTTCGCTCGAGCGGCGGCCACTTCCGCTCGGGCCAGGGCCATGTCGGCACGAAAGCGCGGCTCCGCCTGCAGGGCCGCGTAGAGGGCGGCGCCAACGACACGCCCGGCTTCGACGTCGGTTGGATGGTTCATGCCGCAAACGACCCGGCTGTCGCCGACGGCCAAGCCTCGCGCCATGACTAAGTCGGCTCGGTCGGGCGCGAGTTCGCTCAGGATCAGCGCCCAGGCCATGCCGAGAGCGGCGTGTCCGTCGGGATAGGCGCCATTCTCGACGCGCTCTCGCAGGCAGAAGGGTTCGCGCGTCGGCCGGGGGCGTGACCAGCGGTTTTTGGCCGGAGCCCACGCCGCCTGCGCATCCTGCACAACGCCTCGGAACAGGCGCGTCAGCGCTGGAGGGCGTCCCTCTGCGAGACGGGCGCCGACGGCGCAATCGAACATCTGCGGCGCCATCTCCGGGTCGAGCTCAGCGTCGGCTTGCGCCACGCGCCAGCGGGGCGTGTTCGCTAGCGCCGCCGTCGCCTCCACTGCGGCGCGATCGGCGGCCGCCGCCGGCGTCTCGCTCTCGGGTGGCCCAGGAAGGAAGCGAGCCGCGTCCAGGCGTGCATCCCTGGAGAGGTAGCCGGCCTGCGGCGGGGATGGCGGGGCTTGGCTCGGGTCTGGAAGGCGCGCGGCCGCACAGCCGCAGAGAACGAGCGCCAGTCCTGCCGCGAACCCCCGCCTCATGCCGTTGGACAGTCTTTCGGCGCGGCGGTTCCACGCGCCCTGGCGGCGCGGATCTCCTCCCGCGCGACCGTGACGTCCGCGACGTATTCGGGTCGGGCGTGCAACACGCCGAACACCGCAGCGCCCAGCGTCCTGCCAGCCTCCACGTCGCTCGCATAGTGCACGCGGCAGAGCTTGCGGCTCTCGAGGAAGGTCTCGGTACGCCTCATGACCGCGTCCACGTTCTCGGGCGAGACCTCCGCAAGCACCAGGCCCTGCACGGCGCCGAACACGCCGTGGCCGGAAGGATAGGTATAGGAGGCGCTCGCCCGCCGCTCTGGCGGAATGTCGATGCAGAGCGGCGTGTCGGTGGCATCGGCCAGGAAGGGACGCCGCCGCTTGAAATGAGCCTTGGGCTTGTCGGAGGCGGCGAAGGCGTCAGCGCCGACCCGTTGCAGCAACCGGGAGAGCGCGGGGGCGGTCTCTGCGGTCAGCTCCAGGCCGAGGGCGCAACGGTAGTTCCGGAGCGTCGCCTTCACAGACCAATCGTCGTCGGAACGCGCCTGAGCCCAGCGTGGGGACCCAGCCAGCTTGGCGGCCTCGTGGTAGTAGGCGAGATCCGCCGCCTCGGCCGCAGATCCCGGCGCCGGTGGCGGCGGCAGAAAGCGTGTGCCGTCGAGCGCGGGCCCGCCGCCGAGGTAGCCCTTCGGCTCCTGCGCGCCGGCGAACGTGGGCGACAGGACTAGAACAAGGGCGAGCAGGGCAGGGCGCATGGCGGCTCCGGGCAGAGCCGCCATGCTGCCGTCGCCTAGAGCGCGGCGCAATCACTCCTGCGGGGGTGTGGCCCCTGCGTTCGCGGCGCCGCGGCCACGATCGCGAATCTGGCCGTCTGGCTGGTCGCCCCCGAGGCTGTCCCGGCTGAGATGGCCGAGATCCTCCTCCTCGTCCGTGGCGAGCCGCTTGCCGAGACCCGGTTGTGAGCCGACGCCGCCACTCTGGCCGAAGGTCGCTTCTTCAGCCGGGACGCTGGTGTCGTCGGGCACGGGCGTCAGTCCGTAGCGGTCCTTGTTCGGCGGCTCGCTGTCGTCGCTTACGCTGGTGCGGGGATGCCCGCCCTCTGGGCTGGCCGTGGTGCTCGTCGGGTGCGCGCCGTGCTCGTCGCGGCCGGCGCGGCCCTCGTTGAACTCCGCCTTGGAGTCATCTCTGTGACTGGGCATGTGCGTTCTCCTCCGTCAGCCGGTCGGCGCCTGAGCGTCATCGTCGCGGTCAGCGCCTTCGACCGGGTCACCGCCGCGACCCAGGTGGGAGGCGGTGTCGCCAGGTCCCTGTCCGGTGTTATTCACGAACTCCGCCGCCTGCATGGAGTCCTTGCGGACCTGCTCGGCTTTCGATTGGTCGGTTTGGCCGACATTGGTCTGGTCGACGAAGGTCTGGGGCTCACTGGCGACCTGTCCCGAGTTCGCTTCCGTCGAGCCGCCATAGCCGCCGGTGGAGCTGCTCATCGCAGGCGGATCCTGATCCTCGTTCCCGCTTCGCGACCCGCCCTGGGGCGAACCGGCCTGCAGGTCGCTTCCTTCGCCCGAGCCGGTCAGCGCGTCGCCGCCTTGGACCGAAACGTTCCGCTGCATGGCGTCTTCGCTCATCGAGCCGTTCGGCAGGGTCCCTTCGGGTGGATTCTGTTCGATGTCGGCCATGGCCGTCTCCTTCCGATTGTTCGAAAGGAAAAGCGGCGGGACGGACCCGGGGTTCCGGCCAAAGAAAAAGGGGCCGGATCGCTCCGGCCCCTTCGTCAGTCGCGCCAGCGGAGGCTCAGCCCTTCTGGAAGAGCTTCTGCCAACGGCGCTTCTCGCGGCCTTCCCAGCCGCGGCGGTGGTAGGCGTCCGATGCGATCAGCGGCACGACCGTGGTGGCTTCGGCGAAGACCATCTGCTCCCAGGTCACGTCCACCTTGCCCCAGCTGCACGCCTCCTTGAGCGTGGAGGAGGAGCAGGCGCCGTCCCGCACGTCGGCCACGGTGATCTGAACCGCGTACTTGTGCATGTCAGCCTCGACGCCGAGGATCTCGGCGCAGACGACAGTATCTTGCGCGAAGTTCTTCGGCACGCCACCGCCCACCATGAACAGAGCCGTCGTGCCCGCGGCGATCTTCACGTCAGTCAGTTCCCGGAAGTCCGCGACCGCGTCGATCGTCAGGTACGGCTTGCCCTCGGCGATCCGCTCCTTCTGGTGCTTCACCAGGCCAAAGCCCGCGGAGCTGTCCACGAAAGCGGGGCAGAAGATCGGCACGCCCTCTTCATAGGCGGTCTGCACCAGGGAACCCGGCTTCTTGGCGTTGCCCGCCGCCAACCACTTGCCCATCTCGTAGATGAACTCGCGCGAGGAGTAGGGGCGCGGCTCAAGGCTGTCGCAGATCGCCTTGATGGTGTGGTCGGTGTTCTGGAGCTCTTCCTCGTCGATGTAGGTGTCGTAGATGCGGTCGATGTACATGTCCCGCAGCTCACGGTCGTCCACCGTCGAGTCGGCCTGATAGTGCTTGAAACCAAGCGCTTCGAAGAAGTCCATGTCGACGATCGAGGCGCCGGTGGCGACCACCGCGTCGACCATGCCGAACTTCACCATGTCACGGTAAACGTCCATGCAGCCGCCCGCGGAGGTGGAGCCCGCCAGGATCAGCCAGGGCGAGCATTCCTTGTCCTCGATGGCCATGTTCAGGATGTCGGCGGCACGCGCGGTGTCGCGCGAGCTGAAGGACATGCCGCGCATGTTGTCGATGATCGGACGGGCGTCGAAGCTGGTGATGTCGACGTGCTGGACCGTCTTGGCCAGCAGCTCCGCCTTGCGGTTGGACGCGATCTTCGTCTCAGCGTTCATCGTCAGGTTTCCCTTTGGGTGAGCGCCCGTCGAAAGGAAGACCGCGACACCGGGACGGAGCGACCGGCGGGCGGGAAGTGAGAAGCGGGACCGGCGTTATCCGGTCCCGCTTGGTGGCCGACAAATGTGACGTGCGCGCGGCGTTTCAACCGCGACACACTATCCTTCGACGAGACGGCTCAGCGGCGGCGACGCCGCTTTCCGGCGGCGCCCTTGGGCCGAGAGAAGCGCACGACCTTGCGGGCCTCCTCTTCCTCGGTCCGCACGAGGGGAATCGAGCGCGGCGCCAAGCCGTATAGCGACGCCATCGGCGCATCGGAGACCTCGACCGTCTCGGTGTCGCCGTAGCCGTTGAACCGGGTGTTCATGGCGACGCCGTAGGCGCCGAGCATGCCGATCTCGATGTAGTCGCCCTCGCGCACATCGGCCGGCAGCCAGAATGGCCCGGGCATGTGGTCGATCGAGTCACAGGTCGGCCCATAGAAGCGGAACGGCCGCAACTCCCCGGAGGTCGCGCCGTCACGCACCAGCTTGACCGGGAAAGGCCAACGCGAGTGCGTCGCGTCGAACAGCGATCCGTACGAGCCGTCGTTCAGGTAGAGCGCATCGCCCTTCTTCAGGTCCACCTTGCAGAGAATGGAAGAGCTCTCGGCGACCAGCGCCCGGCCGGGCTCGCACCACAGCTCCGTAGTCTCGGACACCGGCATCTCGGCGAAGCCGCGGGCGATCGCGTCGGCGTACTCCTGCAGGTCCGGTGGGACCATGCCCGGGTAGACCGACGGGAAGCCACCGCCCACGTCCACCACGTCGGCGAACACGCCGGCGCGCACGAGCGCGCGCGACACCTGCGCCATGGCCGCCTGGTAGGCGGATGGCCGCATGCATTGGCTGCCCACGTGAAAGCTCACGCCCATCAGCTCGTCAGTCGCCTGGCGCGCGGCCAGCAGCAGCGACGGCGCCTGGTCGGCCGTGACGCCGAACTTGCCCGACAGGCTGTAGGCTGCGCCGTCGGCGCTGACCTGCATCCGCACGATCAGGTTCAGGTCCTTCGCACCGCCCGTGGCGTCGAGGATCTTCTGCAGCTCTTCGTGGCAGTCGAGCGCGAAAGTGCGCACGCCATGCTCGAAGTAGGCCGTGGTGATGGCGTTGCGGCTCTTCACCGGGTGCATAAAGGCCAGGCGTGCGTTCGGCGCGACCGAGCGGACAAGCTCGATCTCGGGAATCGACGCCACGTCGAATCCCGTCACACCCGCATTCCAGAGCGCCTCAATGACCCACGCGGAAGGGTTGGCCTTCACGGCGTAGAAGACGTCGGACTTCAGATTGTCCTGGAACCAGCGTGCCGCTACGGCCACCGCGCCCGGTCGCACGAGGGCGACAGGGCGTTCCGGGAACCGCGCTCGGACCAGGTCCAGGGCCGTATGGTGTTTTTGCACCCCACGAAACCCCACAAAGATTGTTGAACCCAGACCGGCGTTAGCAGCGTTTCGGACGTCCCGGGGTCCGCCGGAGCGCGCGAGATAAGGGACATCGCCCCCCATGTAAAGCGCGCAATTTTGCTGGGGGCCGCGCAGCGGTGCGCGGATCGTCGCAGACCGGCGTTCGCCAAGATCGGCCTTTGCGGGCAACGGCTTGCGTCATAAAAGATTGCAGCGCCGCTGCGATGGCGGTGCGTCACCTGCTCGAGAACGCGTTTGACTTCGACCGAAGCCGTGGCCGCGGTGAGAACCGTGACCAAGACCTATGGCCAGCGGCGCGCGCTCGACGGCGTCTCTGTAGAGGTGCGCCCAGGCGAGATGGTCGCGCTGATCGGCCCATCCGGGTCGGGCAAGTCGACTCTCCTTCGCGCCATCACAGGTCTTGTTTGCATCGATCCAGGCGCCGGTCAGATCGATGTTTTCGGTCTGCCCGTTCAGCGCAACGGGAAAGTGACCGCGCGCGTGCGCGAGGCCCGCGCCAAGGTCGGCTTCATCTTCCAGCAGTTCAATCTCGTGGGGCGGCTGTCGCTGTTCGCCAACACCATGCTGGGTGCGCTGGCGCGGCTGCCCGCATGGCGCGGCTTGATCGGCGCCTGGCCAGCCGCCGACCGCCGCCGGGCCATGGAGGCGCTGCACCGCGTCGGTGTGGCCGACTACGCCGGCCAGCGCGCGAACACGCTTTCTGGCGGCCAGCAGCAGCGCGGCGCCATCGCGCGCGCCCTGGTGCAGGGCGCCAGTGCGATCCTCGCCGACGAACCGGTCGCCTCCCTCGATCCTGTTTCCGCCCGCCGGGTCATGGAGCTGCTGGTCGAGCTTAACAAGCGTGACGGGCTGGCGGTGCTCGTCACTCTGCACCAGGTCGACTACGCCCTGCGCTACTGCGACCGCGTGATCGCGCTGCAGGCGGGCAAGGTCGTTTATGACGGTCCGAGCAGCGGCCTCGGGCGTCAGATTCTCATCGACATCTATGGCCCGGAAATCGAGGACGCCTTCTGGGAAGGAGAAGCCCCATGATCCGTCGCGTGTTCGGCAAGACTCTGGCGCTCGCGGCGCTGGCCCTGACCCTCTCCGCCTGCGGCGGCGGTGAACAACAGGACGGTGGCCGCAAGCCGGTGGTCTTCTCCATCCTCTCCACCGAGAACTCCCAGAACCAGGAGACGCTCTGGGCGCCCTTCATCGCTGACATGGAGAAGCAGACAGGGCTCGATATCCGCCCGTTCTTCGCTTCGAACTACACCTCCCTGATCGAGGCCATGCGCTTCAATCAGGTGCAGGTGGGGTGGTTCTCCAACCAGTCGGGCCTGGAGGCCGTCCGTCGCGCTGACGGGGAGGTGTTCGTCCGCTCCTCCGACCCGTCAGGGGTCGACGGCTACTTTTCGATCATCATCGCCGCGGCGAACAGCAAGCTGACCCTGGACGACCTGCTGAAATGCGACAGACGCCTGTCGTTCGGTCTGGGGGACGCGAAATCGACTTCCGGTACGCTGGCGCCGGTGGCCTATCTGTTCGGCCCGCGTCGGATCGACCCGGCGGCGTGCTTCTCGACCGTCCGGTCCGCCAACCACGAGGCCAACATGCTGGCGGTGGCGAACGGCCTGCTGGACGCCGCCACGAACAACTCGACGGCCTTCCGCCTGACCCAGGAGAACCGGCCAGAGGTCGCCTCCAAGCTGAAGGTGATCTGGCAGTCGCCGCGCCTTCCCGAGGATCCGATCGTCTGGCGCAAGGATCTCGATCCCTCAACCAAGGAGAAGATCCGCTCCTTCTTCCTGACTTATGGCACCGCTCCCGGGGAGGAGGGTGAGCGCCAGCGCCGGAACCTGGCTCAGCTCTCGTTCGGCGTGTTCAAGCCGGCCGACAACAGCCACTTGATACCCGTGCGGGAGATGGAGGCGACCGCCCAGCTGATCGAAGCGCGCAACCGCAACGACGCTGAAGGCGTGGCCAAGGCCGAACAGGCGCTTGCGGCGATCCGGCAGGAGCGCGCGGCCGTGGCGCCCGCCCCGCAGCTGCCGGCGGACCCGCAGCCCGAAGCCGCTCAGTAAGGCGAAGCCGAGAACCATGTCCTCTCCGGCCCGCACTCTCGGCGAAGCGCCGCCGCCGCCGAGCCCCTCGCTCGGCGACCGGGTGTTCGACGTCGCCCTGTGGGGCGGCTTGGCGGTGCTGCTGGCTGTCAGCTTCGCGCCGGCGGAGATGTTCAAGGCCCCGCTGCTGTTCACGAACTCCCAGAACATGCAGACCTACGGCCGCGAACTGCTGAATCCGGATTTCACCAACTGGCGGCTCTACGTCGCGCAGATGTGGCTCACGGTGCAGATCGCGCTCTGGGGCACCGCGCTCGCCGTGATCCTGGCCGTGCCGCTGGGCCTGATGGCCGCGCGCAACATGGCCCCGTTTTGGGTGGTGCGGCCAGTCCGTTTCGTGCTGGACGTTCTGCGCTCCATTCCCGACCTGGTGATGGGCACGCTGTTCATTGTCGCGGTCGGGCTGGGCCCCTTCGCCGGGGTGATGGCGCTGGCGCTCAACACTGGCGGCGTGCTCGGCAAGCTCTTCTCGGAAGCGGTGGAGTCCGTTTCGCCCGGGCCCATCGAGGGCGTGCGGGCGACGGGCGCGCAGAAGCTCCACGAGGTGGTGTGGGGCGTAGTGCCTCAGGTCGCGCCCCTGTGGACATCCTATGCGCTGTACCGGTTCGAATCGAATTCGCGGGCGGCGACGGTGCTGGGCCTGATCGGGGCTGGAGGCATCGGCAGGCTGCTGTTCGACAGCCTGAACGGTTTCAACTATCGCCAGGTCGCCGCCATCGCGGTGGTGATCGTGATTGCGGTGTTCCTGATCGACCTCTTGTCGCAGACGATCCGCAAGCGCCTGCTTTGAACGGTCATGTCGTGGAACTGTCGCATACCGACCGTAGAGCGGCGGCCATGACGAGACGGATCCTCATCAGCCTGGCGGCCGCCGCCAGCCTCATCGGCGTCGCGCCGCCGGCATTCGCCGCGCGCGACCAGGTGTGGGCGGTGGGATCCTCCACCGTTTTCCCGTTCTCCACCCGCGTGGCGGAGTACTTCTCGCGCAAGACCGGCCGCAAGGCGCCGCGCGTCGAGTCGCTGGGCACCGGCGGCGGGATCAAGCTGTTCTGTAGCGGGGTGGGCGGCTCCACCCCCGACATCGCCAACGCTTCGCGCGCTATGAAGAAGTCCGAATTCGAGGACTGCGCGCGTCATGGGGTGCGCGACATCATCGAGCTCAAGTTCGGCTACGACGGGATCGTCATCGCCACCGCCCGAAACGGCGCGGACTTCGATTTCAAGCTCCAGCACATCTATTTGGCCTTGGCGAAGGACGTGCTGCGCCACCGGCGTTTTGTCCGCAATCCCTACCGCACGTGGCCGGAGATCGACCGGATCCTGCCGAAGGGACGCATCCTGGTGTACGGACCGCCGCCGACCTCGGGCACCCGCGACGCATTCGTGGAGCTCGCCATGGAGGCCGGGGCTCGGAAGTTCGGCACCCTCGATGACCTCCGCGACAAGGATGAGGACGCCTTCAAGGCGCGAGCCACCACCCTTCGTGAGGACGGCCTTTGGGTCGACTCCGGCGAGAACGACAACGCCATCCTGCAGACCCTGACCAAGACGCCAGGCGCGCTCGGCGTGTTCGGCTTCTCCTTCCTCGAGGAGAACAACGATCGGGTGAAGGCGGCCAAGATCAACGGGGTCGCGCCCTCTATCGACGCGATCGCAAACGGCGACTACCCGCTGTCACGCTCTCTCTACATCTACGTGAAGAAGGCCCACATCGGCGTCACGCCTGGCCTGCGCGAGTTCGTCGTCGAGTTCACGTCCGATGCAGCCGCGGGCCGCGGCGGCTACCTGATCCAGCGTGGGCTGATCCCGCTGCCGAAGGAGCAGCATACGGCGGTGAAGACGGCCGCTCGGGCCCTGACGCCGATGGCGTCCCCCAAGAAGTAAGGCTCAGGCCGCTCGGCGGCGCAGGCGGGCGAGGCGCCGCAGGCGGCGCCAGAAGCGGGTCTTCTCCGGCTCGGGGTGTGGCTGCAGGTTGCGCACGAACTCCTCGGCCGAGGAGCGCCATGAGAACTTCTCGGCGTAGGCGCGGACCGCTTTGCGGTCGAGCTTCAAACACTCAAGGCAGGCGTCCCTCAGGTTCTCGGAGATCACGCCTGCGCCGGAGCCGGGGATGATGTCGATCGGGCCATGTGCAGGGAACGCCGCCACGGGGGTTCCGCTCGCCATCGCTTCAAGGATCACCAAGCCGAAGGTGTCGGTGTAGGACGGGAAGACGAAGACGTCCGCGTCCGAGAAGCAGCGCGCCAGCTCCTCACCGAACTTGGCCCCAACGAACTTCGCCTCGGGAAACCGGGTCTCGAGGTCCTCCTTCGCGGGACCGTCGCCGACGACGACCTTCGTCCCGGGAAGGTCCAACTGGAGGAACGCCTCCAGGTTCTTCTCCACGGCGACGCGGCCCACACTCAGGAAGATCGGCCTGGGCAAATCCGCGAAGATCGGCTCGCGGTCGGGGCGGAACGTCTCCGTGTCCACGCCACGCGTCCACGGCGACAGGTTGCGGAAGCCGTTCCTAGCCAGCTCCTCGCGCAGAGTGGGCGTGGCCACCATCAGCCGGCCCGACGGCCGGTGAAACCAGCGCATATAGGCGTAGCCGACCTGCACCGGCACGGGGAAGCGCGCGGCGACGTATTCGGGGAACTTGGTGTGGTAGCTGGTTGTGAAGGGCAGCTTCCATTCAACGCAGATGCGCCGCGCCGCCAGACCGATCGGCCCCTCGGTGGCGATGTGGATCGCCTCTGGTTCGAAGGCCTTGAAGCGCTCCTGGATCTCCTCATAGGCGCCCAGCGCCAAGCGGATCTCAGGGTAGGTCGGGCAGGGGACGGTCTTGAACTGGTCGGGCGAGAGGACCAGCACCTCATGGCCCATGGCCCGGCACTCGGCCACGGTGCGCGACAGGGTGCGCACTACGCCGTTGACCTGGGGCTCCCAGGCGTCGGTGGCCAACAGTATCCGCATACCCGCCGTGCAAGCCGCCAAAGAGAGCGCCGTATACGGCCCTTTGGTGTCGAAAGCGAGACAGGGCGTCTAGCGGAGCCGTTTCGCTGAACGGTGATCAGATTTGGTCTGACAAGTTGCGCGCAGACGCCTTGCAGCCTGTGCTGCGACCGCTAAGTAAAATGCTGCAATGCCGGATGACGCTAACCCCAGCTCACCGCCGCGGCTTTCAGCCCGGGACACGCCCAAGTCGCGGCGTACACGCGCGCGCATCCTGGACACGGCCATGCGCCTGTTCGCCGAGATCGGCTACGCCGAGGCGACCAATCCCCGTATCGCCGAAGCCGCCGGCCTAACGCGCGGCGCGATGCTCTACCATTTCGACTCGCGCGAAAGCCTGGTCGAGGCGGCGGCGGACTATATCCAGACCGCCCGAGCGGCCCTGCTGGCGGAAGCGGCCGCTGACCTGCAGACCGGCGCCGATGTGTCCGATCGCGCCATCGACACCTACTGGCGGCTGCTGCAGGAGCCCGCGTTCCGCGCGTTCTCTGAACTGGAGGCGGCGGCACGGATGGACGCAGCCGTAGCGGAGCGCATCCGGCCGGCCCAGGAGGCGTTCGACCGCGGCGCAATGGGCGAGTCGCTGCTGACCTTCATCCAGGCTGGTGTCGATCCCCGCTTCCAGACAAGCCGCGACCTCGCCCGCTTCGCGCTTGAAGGACTGGCGCGCGCGCGCCTCTCGTACGACGAGCCTGAGCGGGTGCGGCGTCTCCTGGCGGTGGTGAAGCGCGCCGTCCACATGCTCAACCGAAAGGGCGTGGTGCAGGACCTCTGGGTCGACTGAGGCCGCAGGACCGCCCACCGAGAACGATTTCGCCGGCTCCGGTGGCGAGTCCAGCGAAGACATGCCACAGAGGCGCGACCGGCGGGACGATCGCCGCCGCCAAGCCAGCGTCAGGAGCCGTTCCCATGCCTCTGGACATGACCCCCGCCGCCCCGAGCGGCTGGGACACCCTGGACGAAGGCAAGTTCCGCGATGAGACGGAGGTCGTCCGCGACCTGCTGGCCCGCAATCCGCTCTCGTCGGAGGACCGGCTGACCGTCCGCAACGAGGCCGAGGCTCTGGTCCGTGCGGCCCGTCAGTCCGTGCGGCGACAGGGCGTCGTCGAAAGCTTCCTGCAGGAATTTTCGCTGGGCACTCGCGAAGGTCTGGCCCTTATGTGCCTGGCCGAGGCTCTGCTGCGCACGCCGGACGCGGACACCCGCGACCGCTTGATCGCTGAAAAGATCGGCTCGGCGGACTGGGCCAGCCACCTCGGCAAGTCCGATAGCCTCTTCGTCAACGCCTCGACCTGGGGGCTGATGCTCACGGGCCGGCTCGTCGACGTGGACGAGGAAGCAAAGCGTGACCTCGTAGGCTTCCTGAAGCGCGTGGCTGGCCGTCTGGGCGAGCCGGTGATCAGGCAAGCCGTGGGCCAAGCCGTGCGCATCATGGGCGAGCAGTTCGTCCTGGGCCGCACCATCGAGCAGGCGCTGTCGCGCGCGAAGAAGGAGGGCTTCCTCTGCTCGTTCGACATGCTGGGGGAAGGGGCCCGCACCGCGGCCGACGCCGAGCGCTACGAGCGCCTCTACGCCGAAGCGATTGAGGCTGTTGGCAAGAACAAGGGCGGCTCGGGGCCGGAGAACGGCCACGGCGTCTCTGTAAAGCTGTCGGCCTTGTCGCCCCGCTATGAGGCGGTGCAGGAGGCCCGGGTCTGGGCCGAACTCTATCCGCGGATCAAGCGACTGGCGCTGATCGCCGCCCGGCACGACCTGAACTTCGCCATCGACGCCGAGGAGGCCGACCGGCTGGTCATCTCGCTGAAGCTGGTCGACCGGCTGGCGCGCGAGCCGGAGCTCGGCGCCTGGACCGGACTTGGCGTGGTTGTGCAGGCCTACCAGAAGCGCGGGCTGGAGGTGATCCACCGCCTGGCTGATCTGTCGCGCACCACCGGCCGCCGCCTGATGGTGCGGCTGGTGAAGGGCGCCTACTGGGACAGCGAGATCAAGCGCGCCCAGGTCGCCGGACGCCCGGACTATCCGGTCTTCACCACCAAGCCGGCGACAGACCTGTCCTATCTCGTCTGCGCCAAGGCCCTGATCGACGCCACGCCGCACCTCTATCCGCAGTTCGCCACCCATAACGCCCACACGCTCGCCGCCGTGCGCACCATGGCCGAGCGCCAGGGGGTGTCGATCGAGCACCAGCGCCTGCATGGCATGGGCGAGGCGCTCTACAAGGCGGCCGAGGAGCGCTACGGCGAGGTGACGCTGCGCGCCTACGCGCCGGTGGGCGGCCACGAGGACCTGCTTCCCTATCTCGTCCGTCGCTTGCTCGAGAACGGCGCCAACACGTCCTTCGTGCACGCCCTGCTGGACGAGCGCGTGCCGGCCGAGGAGGTCGTCCGCGACCCGATCAGCGCCGTGGAGGCCCAGCCGGGGCCGCACCCGAAGATCCCGACGCCTGAGCACATCTATGGCCCCGGCCGGAAGAACTCGCTCGGCCGTGACTACAGCCAGGCCGCGGAGCGCCAACGCGCCGCGCGCGCGACTGCGGCGGTGCAGGATGAGCGCATCCAGGCCGGCCCGATCGTGGGCGGACGACTGCGCCCGGGCGCGGGCGTCATGCCGGTGGCGAGCCCTGTCGACCGGAGCTGGATCCTGGGCGATGTGTCGGAAGCGACGCCGGCGGAGATCGACGAGGCTGCGCGGCTCGGCCGCTCCGCGCAACCGGCGTGGGATCGTCTTGGCGGAATGGCCCGGGCGAAGGTGCTGCGCGCGGTCGGCGACGCGTTGGAGGCCGACACGGATCGACTGGTGGCGCTGCTCGCCCGGGAAGGCGGCAAGACCCTGAACGACGGCGTGGCCGAGGTCCGCGAAGCGGCCGACTTCTGTCGCTACTACGCCCAGCTCGCGGAGAAGCAGTTCTCAGGTCCTGAGACCCTGCAGGGGCCGGTCGGCGAAACGAACCAGCTGGAGCTGCGCGGCCGCGGCGTCTTCGTCTGCATCAGCCCGTGGAATTTCCCGCTGGCCATCTTCACCGGCCAGGTGGCCGCCGCCCTCGCCGCGGGCAACGCCGTGCTGGCCAAGCCGGCCGAGCAGACGCCGCTGGTCGCGGCGGAGGCCGTTCGCCTGTTCCATGCCGCGGGCCTCGATCCGAACCTTCTCGCGCTGCTGCCGGGCCGAGGAGAGACGGTGGGCGCCTCGCTCGTCGAGCATCCGGGCATCGATGGCGTCGCCTTCACAGGCGGCACTGAGACGGCCTGGCGCATCAACCAGACCCTGGCGGCGCGCCGGGGCCCAATCGTTCCCTTCATCGCTGAGACGGGTGGCCTGAACGGCCTGTTCGTCGACACCACTGCGCTGCGGGAGCAGGTGGTCGATGACGTGATCGCTTCAGCGATCGGCTCGGCCGGCCAGCGCTGCTCGGCCCTGCGGGTGCTGTATGTGCCCAAGGACTCGGCGGACGAGATCATAAGGACGCTGTCTGGCGCCCTGGACGCGCTGGTCATCGGCGACCCGGCCGATCCCGCCACCGACATCGGTCCGGTCATCGACGAGGAGGCGCGTTCTGCGCTCGAGGCGCACGTCGAGCGCCTTGAAAAGGAAGCCAAGGTTCTCAAGCGCCTCGAGGCCGGGCCGTTCGCTGGCCGGGGTGTCTACTTCGGTCCAGTAATGGCTGAGGTGCCGAGCCCCGACTTCCTCGAGCGTGAGGTGTTCGGGCCCATCCTGCACGTCTATCGCTACGACCCGGCGGACCTTCCGAAGGTGGCCGGCGCCCTATCCGCGCGAGGCTACGGCCTGACGCTCGGCGTTCACACGCGGATCGAGGGTTTCGCGGAAGAGGTGCGCGACCTCGTCCCGGCCGGCAACGTCTACGTGAACCGCTCCATCATCGGAGCCGTGGTGGGCGTGCAGCCGTTCGGCGGCGAAGGCCTGTCGGGCACCGGGCCGAAGGCGGGGGGGCCGCACGCCCTGCTGCGCTACGCGGTGGAGCGGGCGCTCAGCGTCAACATCACCGCCCAGGGCGGTGACCCGAGTCTGCTGAACCTCTAGGACTCGGCCGTCTAGGGCTTGGGAAGCGGACCATACTCCGCCGGGACCCAGGCGAAGACATTCGGCGCGTCCTGACGGATGTGCCCGATGCCGGGGAAGGGCAGGTGGGCGCCCGCCGCCCACTCCTTCTTCGCCGCCACCTCGGCGAACAGGCGCTTGCGGGCTGCGATCGCCTTTGTCTTGTCGCTGTCGAATTCCATCGCCACGTCCGGGTTTCCGAACTGGACCGAGTGGCTGTGCACCGTGTCCCCCAGCACCACAATGGCGTCCTCGCCCGTGCCGAAGCGGTAGCTGGCGTGACCGGCGGTGTGGCCGCTCGTGTCCAGAACCGTCACGCCAGGCAGCAGGGCCTCGCCGGGGTTAAAGGTCTTGAAGCGGCCCGCTGCCTGGTAGGGCGCCACCGCGGCGCGCGGCAGCTCGAAGAAGCGCTTCATCGGCGCCGGCGCCTGAGCCATCACGGCGTCGCTCAGCCAGTAGTCTGCGTCGGCCTTCGTCGCGCGCACCACCGCGTTGGGGAAGGCAGCCTTGCCGTCCGGCGTCAGCAGGCCAGAGGCGTGATCGGCGTGCAGGTGGGTCAGCAGCACCAGATCCACCTGGGTCGGCTCGTAGCCCGCCGCGCGGATGTTGGCGGCCAACTTGCCCAGGTCCGGTCCAAACGCCGTGCCTGCGCCGGTATCGACCAGCACCAGGTTCGTGCCCGTGTGGATCAGGAAGCCGTTCACCGCCGTCTGCACGCCAGGCGTCGATTTCAAGAAGGCGCGGGCGAGCGCGGCCTGCACCTGCTCAGGAGTGGCCCCGACCAGCAGGCCCGATTCCAGAAAGACTGGCCCATCGTACAGGGCGGTGACCTCCATCGCGCCGAGCTTCAGGCGGAAGTAGCCGGGCGCCTGGTCGCCCTTTTGCGCTGGCGGCGCCGCAAGCGTGGCGGAGCCGGAGGTCAGGGCGGCGAGTGACAGGGCGACGGCGACGAGCAGGGCCTTGCGCGGCATCGGAACACCTCCAGCGATGAAGCCTCCGAGATAGGCCTCTCTCCGCTCCGGGGAAAGGCCAAGCTGCGGCGCCCTAGCCGAACAGCAGGATCCAGACGCCGATCGCCGCGAAGCACGCCGCCGCGCCCCGTCGGATCCAGGTCAACGGCAAGCGGGTGGAGGCGGCCTCGCCGACCAGCACCGCCGGCACGTTTGCGATCATCATGCCGACCGTGCTGCCGGCCACCACCCCCAAGACGCTGGTGAACTGCGCCGCCAGGGCGGCGGTGGCGACCTGGGTCTTGTCACCCATCTCCACCAGGAAGAAGGCGGTAGTGGTGGCGAAGAAGACCTTACAGGCGCTCTTGCGCTCCTCGGGCGGACAGTCGTCGAACTTGTCAGGGATCAGGGCCCAGACCGCGAAGGCGAGGAAGGCTAGGCCCAGAATCCAGCGCATCCAGGGGCCCTCAAGCAAGTGACCCGCCAAGGCGCCGACGGCGCCCGCCAGAAGGTGATTGCCGATGGTGGCCACGAGTATGCCCAGCATGATTGGGACCGGGCGGCGCCAGGTGGCCGCCAGGCACAGCGCCAGGAGCTGGGTCTTGTCACCAATCTCGGCGATGGCGACGAGGCCGGTGGAGACGAGGAAGGCTTCCATCGGCGGCCCTTGGCACGGCTGCGTGATCAGCCGCAAGCGCCGCAGCCTCAACTCGTGATGAGGCGCCACGGCGGTGATAGACTGACGACCATGGATGGACCCGGTCTCCACCTCTTCGATACGGCGATGGGGCGCTGCGGCTTGGCCTGGACCGCCCGCGGCGTCGCAGCCGTGAGCTTTCCCGAAGGATCAGATGCGGCGACGGCCGCGAGGCTTCGGCGCCGCGTGCCGGAGGCCGTCGAGACGGAGCCGCCGCCGCCGGTTCGCGCCGTCATGCAGAAGATCGTGGCTCTCATGGATGGCGAGGACGTCGATTTCGCGGATGCGCCGCTCGACCTGGAGGGCGCGCCCGATCTCCATCGTCGGGTTTGGGCGCTTGCCCTTACGATCCCGCGCGGAAAGACGATGACCTATGGCGAGTTGGCGCGTCGCATCGGCGAGCCTGGGGCGGCGCAGGCCGTCGGCCAAGCCCTCGGGCGCAATCCCGTGCCGATCGTAGTGCCGTGCCACCGGGTTCTCGCCGCAGACGGGCGGACTGGGGGCTTCAGCGCGCCTGGCGGAGTCGACAGTAAGCTGAAGCTCCTGCAGATCGAGGGCTGGCGCTCGCCGGCCGGCCCAACGCTGTTCGACGATGATCCGGTCTTCGCAGAGCTGCGTCGCCGCTAGGGCGCCCTGTCGCGGTTGACTCCCCTTCGGCGCGCCCTTATAGACCCCGCCTCGCTCCCGGGCCGCTTGCGGCGACGGGAGCCTTTTGTTCGACGCACCTCTTTTCCCAGGCAGACCGATGAAAGTCCGCAGCTCCCTGAAGTCGCTGAAGACCCGTCACCGGGACTGCAAGGTCGTGCGCCGCAAGGGCCGGGTCTACGTGATCAACAAGACCGACCCGCGCTTCAAGGCCAAGCAGGGCTGAGCCTGCTGCCGGCCTGCGCCGGCGACTGACGTCGCTCGCCTCAATCTTCTTGGATGACGACCTGCGCCTCACTAGCGTGAGCGCAGGAGGCCCGATCCATGAAGTCCTTGTCTGTGCTGGCGCTCGCCGCCGCTCTGCTCGCCTTGCCCGCCGCCGCGGCGCAACACTCGGCGCAAAGTCTTCAGCAATCGCCCCTCCAGCGGCTGGCGGAGGCCTACGTCGACCTCGAGCTCGCCGCCAACCCGGCCCTCTCCTATGTGACGGGGCTGGAGGTGAAGGACCACGTCTCCCTTCCCGACAACCGACCCGAGGCGCTGCGTGTGCAGGAGGCGAAGGAGGACGCGCTCTACGCCGAGTTCCGGCGGGTGGACGCGAAGGCGCTCAACGACGCTGACGCCGTCACCCACGCCCTCTTGAAAGAAGAGCTGGAAGCCTCGCGGGGGCTGCGCGCGTGCCGCTGGGAGCTGTGGGGCGTCAACCACATGTTCGGCTGGCAGAGCACGCTCACGCGAACTGCCGCACATCAGCCGGTCGGATCACCGGAGCGTCGCGCAGACGCGCTGAAGCGGCTGCAGCGGACGCCCGCCTTCATCGATGTCGAGATCTCCAATCTGCGCGCCGGGCTGGCTCAGGGCTGGTCCTCGCCCAAGCCCGTGGTGGCGCGCGTGATCAAGCAGATCGAGGGCCTGGTGAATGCGGCGCCGGAGGCTTCACCCTTCTTCTCCCCGGCGCAGCGAGACGGCGACTCCGCGTTCCAGGCCGCCTTCACGAGCGAGATCCGCACCAATCTGCAGCCGGCCCTGACGCGCTACCGCGACTTCCTGCAGAACGAGTACTTGCCCAAGGCCCGCGACAGCCTCGCCGTGACCGCGCTTCCGAACGGCGCCGCCTGCTATCAGGCGCAGCTCCGCAGCTACACGACGCTGAACCGCACGCCCCAGCAGGTCCACGACATCGGCAAGGCCGCGGTGGAGCGGAACCGCGCGCGCGTACTGGAGATCGGCCAGCGTCGGTTCGGGACATCCGACCTGCAGGCGATTATCGCGGCGATGCGCCAAGCGTCGGACAACAAGTTCGGGTCCGAGGAAGAGTTGGTCGTGTTCTCGCGTCAGGTGGTCGAAGCCTCCCGCGGCAAGGTGCAGCCGATGTTCACGGCCCTGCCGCCCCAGGTAATGGTGGTGGAGCCATTCCGGCCATTCCAGCGGGGCTCGGGCCTGAGTTCGCACTACGAGCGGTCCGTGGACCCGTCCAAACCCGCTACGTACCGGATCAAGACGGAGACCTATACCGACGACACCCGGGGCGGCGCCGAGATCACGGCCGTGCATGAGGGCTGGCCGGGGCACCACCTGCAGATCGCCTCGACCCTGTCGCTTCCCGACCGAGGGCGCCTGACCAAGCTCGCGTTCAATTCGGCCTACACGGAGGGATGGGCGCGCTATTCCGAGATGCTGTCGGAGGAGGCGGGGATCTACAGCTCCGACTACGCGCTGATCGAGCGCCGGCTGTGGCCGGCGAACGGCATGATGGCGGATCCGGGAATCCATGCGCTGGGATGGACCCGACAGCAGGCGGTGGACTTCCTCGTCGCGACCGGAAAATTCGACCGTCGGGACTCCGAGGATCTGGTCGATCGCATTGCCATCCTCCCCGGCCAACTCACCGCCTACGACACGGGCGGGCTCGAGATCATGGCCCTACGCGAAGAAGCCAAGGCCGCCCTGGGCCCGGGTTTCGACATCCGCGGCTTCCACGACGCGGTGCTGGGCGGGGGCGTATTGCCGCTGGCCGCGCTGCGTCAGCGGGTGGAGACGTGGATTGCGGCCCAGAAATCAAAGGCTGCGGACTAAACTTGTCCACAGGCGGCGCCCAGGCGTTTTGGGGGCGCGGCGCCCTGCGCGGTTGAGGCGGCTTCCTGCGCGTGGTTAGCGTCGCCTTCAACTTACTGACCGGAGCCTTCCCCGATGGCCGACGACGCCGCCTTCTCCGCCGAACCGGACGTCCTGTCGGGCGCCGCGCAGACCCGCCTGAAGAGCCTGATCGAGCGCATCGAGCGCCTGGAGGAGGATAAGAAGGCGGTGATGGCGGACATGAAGGAGGTCTTCGCCGAGGCCAAGGGCGAAGGCTTCGACGTCAAGATCATGCGCAAGATCATCCGCATTCGCGCGCAGGACAAAGCCAAGCGGCAGGAGGAGGAGGCGCTGGTCGACCTCTACCTGTCGGCCATCGGCGGTCTTTGAAGCGAAAGCCGCCTGACCCCAAGGAGATCGCCCAGCGCCAGGCGCTGAAGGCGCTCTCCAAGGCCAAGCGCGCCGCCGATCAGGCGGGAGTGAAGCTCTCCCACTGGGAGGACGAGTTCATCGGCTCGGTGAGCGAGCGGGTGAAGAAGTACGGCCGCGCCTTCGGCGATCCCGAAAAGGGCGGCCCTGGCACGGCGCTCTCGATCATGCAGGCGGTCAAGCTCAAGGAGATCGTCGCGAAGGCGAAGGGCGAGACAAAGCCCATGCGCCGCAAGGCGCCTCCGAAGCGGTCCGCAAGGGACATCAATGACGACTGACCTGCTGATCGAGCCCCTCCCGCCGGAGCGCTTCGCGGACATCTGGCCGATCATCGAAGCCGTCGTTCGGCCCGGCGACACCTACACCCTCCCTCGAGACATGACTTTCGAGCAGGCGCGCGCCATGTGGACCGAACCTGGGCGGCAGGTGTTCGTCGCCCGCGGCGCCGCAGGCGCGGCGCTCGGGACCTACTTCCTGAAGCCTAACCGAGCCGGACCAGGCGCCCACGTGGCCAACGCCGGCTATATGGTCGCTCCTGAGGCGCGCGGGCGCGGCGTAGCCAGCGCGATGTGCGTCCACTCCCTGGAGGCCGCCAAGACGGCCGGCTATCGCGCCATGCAGTTCAACATGGTCGTCAGCACTAACGCGCGCGCGGTGGCGCTTTGGAGGCGTCATGGCTTCGACGTGCTCTGCGCCCTGCCGGGAGCGTTCAACCACCCGACCGAAGGCTATGTGGACGCCTTCCTCATGTTCCGGTCACTCGACTGAAAGCGCTTTCTCGCGCACCTTCGCCACCGTGCGGGGGAGATGCGTGTGAAGGCCCTGAGTTTCCTGAAGGTCCTCTACGTCCAGGTGCTGATCGGCATCGTGGCGGGCGTCGCGGTGGGGGCGATCTGGCCTGACGCGGGGGTGGCGCTGAAGCCGCTCGGCGATGGTTTCATCCGTCTGATCAAGATGGTCATCGCGCCGGTGATCTTCTGCACCGTGGCCGCTGGCATCGCCCACATGAGCGACCTGAAGAAATTCGGGCGCGTCGGCGGCAAGGCCCTGATCTATTTCGAAGTGGTCTCCACCCTCGCCCTGGGCGTGGGGCTCCTGGTCGGCAACCTTGTCAGGCCCGGCGCCGGCTTCAACATTGACGTGGCGACGCTCGATCCGTCCATCGCCGCGGGCTACGCGGAGAAGGCGGCGGAGGACACAGGTCTGGTCGCCCACCTGCTGGGTGTGATCCCCGAGCACTTCGTCGGCGCCTTCGCTGAAGGAAACCTGCTGCAGGTGCTGCTGCTTGCGGTCCTGACGGGCTTCGCCTGCACGCGTCTCGGGACGTTCGGCCACAAGTGCGCCGAGGCGCTGGACGCGGTGGTGAAGGTCTTCTTCTCCATCATCCACATCGTGGTCCGCGCGGCGCCGATCGGCGCTTTCGGCGCCATGGCCTTCACCATCGGCCGCTATGGCATCGACAGCCTGGTGCAGCTGGCCTCGCTGGTGGCCACCTTCTACGTGACGGCCCTGCTGTTCGTGATCGTGGTGCTGGGCCTGATCGCGCGAATGGTCGGCTTCTCGATCTTCCGCTTCATCGCCTACATCCGCGAGGAGCTCTTGATCGTGCTCGGCACCAGCTCGTCGGAGTCGGTGCTGCCCCAGATCATGGAGAAACTGCAGCGCCTGGGCTGCTCCAAGTCCGTCACCGGATTGGTGATCCCGACCGGCTACAGCTTCAATCTCGACGGCACCAACATCTACATGACGTTGGCGACCCTCTTCCTGGCGCAGGCTACGAACATAGAGCTGTCCTTCGCCCAACAGGCGACGCTGCTCGGGGTGGCTATGCTGACGTCCAAGGGCGCCAGTGGAGTGACGGGTGCAGGCTTCATCACTCTGGCCGCCACGCTCGCGGTGGTGCCGGACATCCCGATCGCCGCACTCGCGATCCTGGTCGGAGTCGACCGCTTCATGAGCGAGTGCCGAGCCCTCACCAACCTCGTCGGCAACGGCGTCGCGACGGTGGCGGTGGCGCGCTGGGAGAATGAGCTCGATCGTGAACGCCTGGAGCGCGAGCTCACGCTCGGTCCCATTGAGGCCGATCCCGCCGCCGCTGCGGTGCTGGCGCGCCAGGAGTTGGACGCGGATTGATCCGCCTTCCTCGCCGGAGCGTCCTGGCCGGGCTCGGAGGGCTCGCTCCGTCAGCCGCACGCGCCCAGACCGTCGAGCGGCATGTTCTCGCCTTCTGGTACGGCTGGTACGGCGTGGATGGCGCTCTGCGCCACTGGCCGCGCCGGACGGGGCGCGGTGAAGAGGCGATCACCAACCAGCCTCTTGGCGGCTTCTATGACAGCCGGCGGACGGCGGTGCTCGCCCGGCAGGCGGAGCAGGCGAAGGCTGCAGGGCTGACCGGTCTGATCGCAAGCTGGTGGGGCGAGGGTTCGTTCGAGGAGCGGACCTTCCTGCGGATGCTCGATGTCGCTGGTTCGCGAGGCCTGATGCTGACCCCCTACATCGAAATCGGCGGATCGCCGGACAAGCTTGCAGACGCGCTCGAGCGCCTTCACGCGCGTTCGAACCACGTGGCATGGCTCCGGGTCGACGGACGGCCGGTGGTCTTTCTGTTCGACCGCGTGGTGCAGGACTTGGGGCTGGATGGCTGGCGCGAGGTGCGGCGGCGTCTGGGCCGGCGCCTCTTCGTGGTGGGGCCGGCCTACACACTGGAGGAAGCGGCGGAGCGGCGGCCGTTATTCGACGCGGTCCACGTTTACTCGCTCACCTTCCGGACGGCGAAGTGGAGCGCGCTGCGCTTCGCGGAGACCGCCCGCGCCTGGATGCGCCGGTGGGTCGTGGCCCAGCGGCCGGGGCTTGCGACTGCGACGGTGCTCCCAGCTTTCGACGACCGGCTGCTCCCCGACCGAAAGCACCCGCGGCCGGTCACGCACCGGCGCTCAGGGCGGACCTACCGCTGGCTGTGGGAGGCGGCCATCAACGCCCGAGCCGATTGGATCCTGATCGTCTCGTTCAACGAGTGGCACGAGGGCAGCGAGATCGAGCCCTCCGTCGAACACGGCGAACGCGAACTGCTCACCACCCGCGAGATGAGCGCCCGCTTCCTGTCAGCCCCCTAGGAGGCTTCCTTCAGGTGCTCCTCGAGGCCCTGCTCGCGCACCTTGCGGTACAGGGTGGAGCGACCGATGCCGAGCCGGCGCGCGACCTCGGACATGTGGCCGGCGTACACTTCGATCGCGTGCTGGATCAGGTCGCGCTCGACCGCTTCCAGCGTGCGCAGGTGGCCTTTGTCATCGAGAATCCGCACCGGTTGCTCGGGTAAGGGCGGCATTGCGTCCAGCGCCTCGCGGGCGGTGGCCGGGGCGGGGGCTTCATCGGCCTCCAGCGGCGCTGGCGGGACCGCCACGCCGGAGATGGCGGGAAAATCATGCGGTTGCAGGAAGGCGCCGTCCGCCAGGATCATGGCCCGGTAGACCGCGTTCTCCAGTTGGCGGACGTTTCCGGGCCAGTCGTAAGCCTGGAGAATGCGCAGGGTGTCAGGCGTCGCCCCCGCGATACGCTTGCCCTCCTCCACGTTGAAGCGCCTGACGAAATGCTCGACGAGCGCTGGGATATCGTCGCGACGTTCCCGCAGGGACGGCGCATCGATGGGGAAAACGTTCAGCCGGTAGTACAGGTCTTCGCGGAAGCGGCCCTCCGCAACGGCCTGTGCGAGATCGCGGTTCGTCGCGGCGATGATGCGCACATCGACTTTGACCGCCCGCTTGGCCCCGACTGGGTCGATCTCGCGCTCCTGCAGCGCCCGCAGCAGCTTGACCTGCATATCGAGGGGCAATTCGCCGACTTCGTCGAGGAACAGGGCGCCTCCGTTCGCTTCCTGGAACTTGCCCAGGTGCTGCGCCACAGCGCCGGTGAAGGCGCCCTTCTCGTGGCCGAACAGGATCGATTCCACGAGGTTGGCGGGAAGCGCGCCGCAGTTGACCGCCACGAAGGGCTTCCCAGACCGGTCGCTCGCCCCGTGCACGGCCCGCGCGATGACCTCCTTGCCGACGCCGCTTTCCCCCAGGATCAGCACGGGGATGTTGGACGCCGCCGCCCGTTCGCCGAGCCGCTTCACGAGCGTCATCGCCGAAGACGTTCCGACCAGGTCGTTGAAGCTGGTGCGATTGCTTGTGCGCTTGGTCAGACGCTCGACCTCCGCCTTCAGGTCGCCCGTTTGCAGCGCATTGGCGATGGAGACCAGGATGCGGTCAGGGCTTGCAGGCTTGATCACGAAGTCCTGGGCTCCGGCCTGCATGACCTTCACCACCGTCTCCACGCCGCCGGTCGCCGTCAGCACCACCACGGGCGTGCGCACGCCCGCAGCGCGCGCTTCCTTCAGGGTGTCGAGCCCCGAAAGGCCCGGCATCACCATGTCCAGAAGCACCGCGTCGGCGCCGCCGCCGTTGGTGAGGCGCTCCAACGCCTGCTGGCCGTTCTCGGCGTGGACGACCTGGTAGCCTTCGCGATCGAGGACCGCCTGGATCAAGCGCCGTTGCGTCGGATCGTCATCGACGACCAGAATGGTTTTCGCCATTGGTGGACACCCATCAGACCGGCGTGCGCCCTCGTGGAGCGCCGCTCGTTGTCCCGGAGTGATACGCCCCGACGGGTGAAGATCGGGTTTAAGGAGCGGTTCTGAGCGTAGAGGGGGGCGAGGCCGCGTCGGCGCACCCCTCGTTCAGGCTCAGGCGGCGCCCTTCGATGATCAGGTCCTGCTCGTCGGCCGGCGCCAAGCCGACTTCCGCTCCCTGCAGCGTCCTGGGCTCGCCGGCGCAGCCTTGGGGTTGATAGTGGCCCAGTCGCCGCCAGCCGCCCTCGACCCGTCCGAATGCGGTGACCTCATAGCTCTGGAAGACGATCACCTCGGCGACCCCGTCCCTATTGATGTCCTGGACGAGCGCCTCGCAACGCGCCTCCTCTCCCGGCCCGCCGCAGAAGCCGCCTTCGCGCGTCGCATAGTCGAGGAAGCCGTCCGGCAGGGCCGCGCCCGAGGGGAAGACCTTCATCCGCTTGATCAGGTCCACGGGGACGCCAGGCGCCGCCCGAACCTTCTGCGCCCGGGCTTTGCGGGCCGCAGCCGCCACCGCCGCATCGTCGCTTCGCGCGAGCCGATCGAGCGCGTCCAGGCCATAACGACCTGCGTCGAAGCGAAGGAACTGGTAGTCGAACGCGGATGTCGCCACCCCGCCGTTCTCAAGCCTTGAAACCTGGTGCGCGACGCTCACTCGGGCAGGGTCGGCCAGCGGCGTGAATAAAGCCGCGAGCGCGAGCACGGAGGCGACAGCGCCGACCAGGTTGGTCCGCTCCAGCAGCCCCATCCAACGCCCAGTCCGGCGAACCGCCGCGATCGCGTAGCCCACCGCGTACACCCCGCCGATCAAGACACAGGCTATCCCCCACACCCGCTGCGGCGTCAGGCCGTACTGGGCGACTCGTGCGGCGACGGCCCAGCCAGCCAGACCGATCAAAATCGGCAGCAGCAGCGCGCCGGCTTTCGCTGACAGGCGCAGCGCGAGGTTCGGCTGCGTCTCCTCCGCGCCGTCCTGATAGGCGGTGTTGATCAGCACGATCATCGCCGCGGCGGCGCACAAGGTCAGCCCGGCGGCGCTGTCTGCGCCCCAAAGGCGGCCGACGCCTTGCACTGGCAGCACCAGCACGAAGGCGCCGGCGATCAGCACCAGCATCGGCAGCAGCCACGCAAGCAGGGTCAGAATCACCGTCCGAACGCCACGGATCAGCGCCGGACGTACGTCGGTCAGGTGAACGGCGGCGGCGAACACGAGCCCGCTGACGGGATAGATGAACCAAGGCTCCCGGATGATCTCACGCGGACCGTTCAGGCCCAGCACGGCGAAGAGCGCGGCTCCCAGGTGCAGCAGAAGCCAGAAGGCGCCGAGAAATCCGAGCGACAGGGCCAGTCTGACGCCATCCTTCCAGGCTAGGTCGAAGTACGCGGCGTAGCTGGCCACCAATCGCCGCTCGATGTCGGCCGGCGCGATCACGTGATGAGCGATGAACAGCAAAGCCGCCGCCCCGATCCAGACGGGTGGGGGCGGCGCCTCCCGGGTGACCCCCGTGAACTGGTGCGCCGCATGCAGGGCGATCACGGCGATGACGGCCGTCGCCCCCAGACCCCAGGCAAGCAGCGTGCGGAGACGCAGCACGCCCACTCCGGCCAGGAGCATGACGGGAGCAAGAGCGGCGGTGAGCACCAGCGGGTGGAAGAGCAAGGGCTCCGTCGCAGGCCAGCGCTTGTCCTCGGCGGACAGGTGCAGCCCCAGCAGCAGCAGGCCCTGGGCCAGCCCGACCGCGAGCCGCGCCAGTCCGAGGCGCTTTAGGTCTGTTCGTGCGTCGCTCATGGTCGTCCCCAGGAATGCGCAGATTAGGGCGCCAATGAACGGGGTATGTGAAGGCGCCGCTGGCCTCGAGCTTCGGAGCGCCTATCTCCCCTGCATGAGCGACATCGATCCCGAACGCGACCGCCTGACCGGCAGGGCCGCCCGCCTCGCGCGCGTGGGCGCCAGCCTGGGCGCCGCGGGCGCGGGCTACGGCGTGAACCGCCTTTTCGGCGGCTCATCGGCCGACGAGCGGAACGCGCGCCTGCTCAAGGAGGCGCTGGGCGGCCTGAAGGGGCCGCTGATGAAGGCCGCGCAGATGTTCGCCACCGTCCCCGACCTCCTGCCGCCGGAGATGGCCAAGGAGTTCGCCGAGCTTCAGACCAACGCGCCGGCCATGGGGGCGGGCTTCGTCCGCCGCCGCATGGCCGCCGAGCTCGGGCCTGAATGGCGGGCGAGGTTCGGATCGTTCGAGGAGACCGCGGCCCATGCGGCTTCACTTGGTCAGGTGCACCGCGCGACCAGCCTGGACGGGCGCCCTCTGGCGGTGAAGCTACAGTACCCTGAGATGCAGAGCGCGGTGGAAAGCGATCTTGGGCAGATGCGGGCGGTCATGGCGCTGGGGCGGCGGCTCTTCGGGGCGGTCGACACCTCCGAGATCGGCGAGGAGATCACCGAGCGTATCCGTGAGGAGCTGGACTACACGCGGGAGGCCCGCGTGATGCTCCTCTACCGCGGCTTCTTCCAGGCGAGGCACGACATCGAGGTGCCCGAGCCGGTGCTCGAGCTCTCGACGCGTCGCCTGCTGACGATGTCGTGGCTTGAGGGCAAGGGCCTCATGGCCTTCAAGGCGGCCCCGCAGGAAGCCCGCGACCACGTCGCTCGGCTGCTGTTCGAAGCTTGGTGGACGCCGATGATGCGGCTCGGCGTCATCCACGGCGACCCGCACCTGGGCAACTACACCTTCGCTGGCGATGCGGAGGCGGGCCGGGTGGATCGGCTTAATCTGCTGGATTTCGGCTGCATCCGCATCTTTCCCCCGCGCTTCGTGGGCGGGGTGGTCGATCTGTTCCGCGCCTTCGTGAACGACGATCGTGACGGACAGGTCGCGGCGTACGAGGCATGGGGGTTCAAGGGGCTGTCGAACGAGCTGATCGACGTGCTGAACGTCTGGGCCCGGTTCATCTATGGCCCGCTGCTCGACGATCGCGTGCGCACCGTCGCCGATGGCGTCACGCCTGGCGAGTACGGCCGACGAGAAGCCTTCGCCGTCAAGCAGGCGCTGAAGGAGAAGGGGCCGGTCACCATCCCGCGCGAATTCGTCTTCATGGATCGGGCCGCGATCGGGCTCGGGGCGGCCTTCCTGCACCTGGGAGCCGCGCACAACTGGCGACAGCTTTTCGAAGAGTCGCTGCAGGGCTTCACAGTGGAGGGCCTGGCGGCGCGGCAGGCCGGAGTGCTGGGGGCGGTGGGCCTGCCCGTTCCGACCTGATCGCCCGAACGCGGAGGAGAGGCGCTTGAGCGCGCCGGCTTCGCCGCTATAGTCCGCGCCGAATCCGAGCGCCTATCAGGAGACCGCCGGCCATGGCCGAGCACGCCCACGACGAGTACCACCGCGGTGAGATGGAGATCGGCGAACAGGCCGCGACCTACAACCTGTTCATGAACCTGACCAAGTGGGGCTCGCTCGCGCTCGCCGCGATCCTGACCTTCATCGTTCTGTGGTTCTGCACCGAGGCGGGCTTCCTCGGCGCGGCTATGGCAGGCGTTGTCCTGTTCGTAGTCGGCTTCTTCGTGTTGAAGAAAAAGACCGAAGACGCGGCGACCCATTAGAAAAAATCGCAGGTCGTCCGGGAGCCTTGCAAGACAAGGCTTAGCGACGTGACGCCATTGCCACCGGTGTCATTTTTGGGGTCGAACATTCCAGATCAGGCCCCGTCGCGCTTTACGGACGGCATGAACGTGCCCTAAACCTCGCCCTCAAGAAGGAACGGGGAGGCGGGTGTGGCCTACACCATCGCTGTGACCAGAGAAACGCGGCCCGATGAGCCGCGCGTGGCCGCGACACCGGAGACCGTCAAGAAGTTCATCGCTCAAGGCGCGACCGTGCGCGTCGAGAGCGGGGCTGGCGTCCGCGCCTCTGCGACCGACCAGGCGTACCTCGAAGCGGGAGCGGAGGTGGTGGCGGACGCCGCCGCCGCCCTGTCGGCCGCCGACATCGTCCTCACGGTCCGCGGTCTGGACGCGGCTTCGCTGAAGGCGATCAAGCCGGGGGCCGTCGTCGTAGGCCTGTTCGACCCCTATCGGGATCGTGAAGCCCTGGCGGCCCTGGCCGGCAGCGGGGCGACCGGCGTGGAGATGTCCTTTGTTCCGCGCATCACGCGGGCTCAGGTGATGGACGTGCTCTCCAGCCAGGCGAACCTCGCCGGCTACCGCGCGGTCATCGAGGCCGCTGAAGCCTACGGCAAGGCCTTCCCCATGATGATGACCGCCGCCGGCACGGTGGCGGCCGCCAAGGTGTTCGTGATGGGCGCGGGCGTCGCCGGTCTGCAGGCCATCGCCACGGCGCGCCGCCTCGGCGCCGTGGTCACCGCCACTGACGTGCGTCCGGCGGCCAAGGAGCAGGTCGAGAGCCTCGGCGCCAAGTTCGTGGCCGTCGAGGACGAGGAGTTCAAGGCGGCGGAGACCTCCGGCGGCTACGCCAAGGAGATGAGCGACGCCTATAAGCAGAAGCAGGCGGAACTCACCGCCACCCATATTCAGAAGCAGGACGTGGTGATCACCACCGCGCTGATTCCGGGACGGCCCGCCCCGCGCCTGGTGAGCGCCGCTCACGTGGCTTCGATGAAGCCTGGCTCTGTGATCGTGGACCTCGCCATTGAGAACGGCGGCAACGTCGAAGGCGCCAGGCTCGGCGAAGTCGTCGAGACCCCCGGCGGCGTGAAGATCGTCGGATATTCGAACCTGCCGGGCCGCGTGGCCGCCGACGCTTCGGCCCTCTACGCCAAGAACCTGTTCGCCCTGACCGGCCTTCTCGTGAAGGACGGCGCGCTGAGCACCGACTTTGAGGACGAGATCCTGAAGGCGGCGCTGATCGTCCAGGGCGGCAAGGTCGTCCACCCGAACCTCCAGAGCTGAGGACACGCCATGGAGCATGTCGACCCTACCGTCTTCCGCCTGGCCATCTTCGTGCTGGCGATCTTTGTCGGCTATTACGTGGTCTGGAGCGTGACGCCGGCCCTGCATACGCCGCTGATGGCCGTCACGAACGCGATCTCGTCAGTGATCATCGTGGGCGCGATCCTGGCGACGGCCGCCGCGACTGGCGAAGCGGGCGCGAACGCCTGGATCTCGAAAGGCGCCGGCGCCGTCGCTGCGGCTCTGGCTAGCGTCAACATCTTCGGCGGCTTCCTGGTCACCCAGCGCATGCTCGCGATGTACAAGAAGAAGGTTAAATGAGCCGCGCAACGCTTCGCGCCTTCGCGATCCTGTCGATCCTCGCCCTCGCCGCGTGCGGCGGCGGCGAAGAGGTCGGCGGAGCCGCGGAGTCCTCCAGCGGCCTGACGGGCCTTCCGATCTCGGTGGCGACGCAGGGCGCGTCCTACTCGGTCGACTGCCGCTTCAAGGCGGTGGAGCTGCCGGGCAAGGGCGTGGTCAACGCCGCTCAGTACGAGGGCTCAGACGCCTGGACCACCAATGCTCCGGGTGACAACGCCCGCTGCAAGCTGACCAAGACCGCCGGTGAGGGCCCGGTGACGATCTCCATCGTCAAGGGCGAGACTCGTACGGCGACCGCCGAAGCGGCGGGTGAAACGGTGAACCTCCAGGTCTTCTGACCTGACGACGACGCGGCTGGGAGGCCGGTGTCATGAACGCAAGTCTGGCCGCGCTGGCCTACCTGGTTTCCGGCGTCCTGTTCATCCTGAGCCTGCGTGGGCTCTCCAGCCCCGAGACCAGCCGCAAAGGCAACAACTACGGCATGGTCGGCATGGCCATCGCAATCGGCGTGACGCTGCTGACTCTTTGGGGGCAGGGCGCGCTCGATGCGGTGACCGTGGGGATGATCGCGGGCGGCGTCGCTGTCGGCGGAATCGCCGGGGCGGTGATCGCCCGACGGGTGGCGATGACGTCGATGCCCCAGCTGGTGGCCGCCTTCCACTCCCTGGTCGGTCTGGCCGCCTGCCTGGTGGCGGTGGGCGCGCTCTACAGCCCGGCGGCTTTCGGCATTTTGGGCGCGGACGGCGAGTTCCACGTCCAGTCGCTCATCGAGCTGTCGGTAGGCCTTGCCATCGGCGCCATCACCTTCACCGGATCGGTGATCGCCTTCGCCAAGCTGAACGGCAACATGAGCGGCGCGCCGATCCTGCTGCCCGCCCGCCACCTGCTGAACATCACCATCGCCTTGGCTATCGTCGTGCTGGTGGGCGTGCTCGTCGCCAGCGGCGGCGACGCCACCTGGGCGTTCTGGGCCATCTTCGGCCTCAGCCTGATTATCGGCATCACTCTGATCATCCCGATCGGCGGCGCCGACATGCCCGTCGTGGTCTCGATGCTGAACAGCTACTCGGGCTGGGCCGCCGCGGCGCTGGGCTTCACGCTTGAAAACATCGCCCTGATCATCACCGGCGCGCTCGTCGGTTCGTCGGGCGCCATCCTGAGCTACATCATGTGCAAGGGGATGAACCGCAGCTTCATCTCCGTGATTCTGGGCGGCTTCGGGGCTGACGCCTCGGCGGCGGCTTCGGGCGGCGGCAAGACCGAGACCCGCCCGGTGAAGCAGGGCTCCGCCGACGATGCGGCCTTCATCATGAAGAACGCATCCAAGGTCATCATCGTCCCCGGCTACGGCATGGCCGTGTCCCAGGCGCAGCACGCGCTTCGGGAGATGGGCGACAAGCTCAAGGAAGAAGGCGTGGAGGTGAAGTACGCCATCCACCCCGTGGCCGGCCGCATGCCGGGCCACATGAACGTGCTCCTGGCCGAGGCCAACGTCCCCTACGACGAGGTCTTCGAGCTGGAAGACATCAACGCCGAGTTCTCCACGGCGGACGTGGCCTTCGTCATCGGAGCCAACGACGTCACCAACCCCGCGGCAAAGACCGATCCCACGTCGGCGATCTACGGCATGCCGATCCTGGACGTGGAGAAGGCGCGCACCGTGCTCTTCGTTAAGCGGGGCATGAGCTCGGGCTATGCCGGCGTCGAGAACGAGCTCTTCTTCCGCGACAACACCATGATGCTCTTCGGGGACGCCAAGAAGATGGTCGAGGGGATCCTCAAGGGGCTCTGAGGCGTCTGAGCGTCTTTGCTCCTCCCTCTCTGCGGGGCCGCTGAGAGGAGCTTAGGACGCCATCCGTCCCTTCAGTCTCGGCACGGCCACGAACACGAGCGCCGCCGTGCCGACCAGGCAGGCCGCCAGGAACAGCATGGGCGCCAGGTTGCTCTCGGTCGCGTCGCGGATGGCCGGCACCACGTTCTGGGCGATGAAGCCGCCGAGGTTGCCAACGGAGTTGATCGCGGCGATGCCCGCCGCCGCGCCTGCGCCTCGCAGGAAGGTCGGCGGAAGGCTCCAGAACACCGGCTGGGCCGAGAAGATCGCCGGAGCGGCGATGCAGAGCATAGCGAATTTGAGGACCGCGCCAGGCAGGATCACGCTGAGCACCAGGGCCGCGGCGCCGACCAGCGCCGGACCGGCGATGTGCCAGGGGCTCGCGCCTACCTTCGCCGCGTGGCGAGGCACGGCCCAGAGCGCAAAGCCGACCAGCACCCAAGGAATGACGTTGATGAACCCGTTGGCGACATTGCCGACGCCGAAACCCTTCACGATGGTCGGCAGCCAGTAGCTGAGTCCGTACGCGCCAAGCGGCATGCCGATGTAGAGGACCGCCAGCAGCAGCACGCGGGGATCCAGGATCGCTCGCCAGGCCTGCGCATGGCCGTGTCCGGGCGTGTCATCGTGCTCCTGCTGCAGCACTCCGAACAGCCACTCTTTCTGGTCCTGGTTCAACCAGCGCGCCTCCTGCGGCCCGCTCGGCAAGCGCCACAGCACGTACGGGGCCAGGGCCACCGCGGGAATGCCCGTGGCGATGAACACCCACTGCCAGCCGGCGAGACCCATAAGGCCGTCGAGCTCAAGGAGGGCGCCGCCAATTACGGAGCCGACGGCGTTCGCGACCGCGCTGGCGATCATGAACCAGCCGACCATCCGCGCCCGATGCGCTTGCGGGTACCAGAGCGTGAGCACGTACAGGACGCCTGGGAAGAAGCCCGCCTCAGCCACGCCGAGCAGGAAGCGTAAGGCGTAGAACATTGCGGCGTTCTGGGTGTAGCCGAGGGCGATCGTGATCAGGCCCCACGTCGCCATGATCCTGGTGAACCAGACCCGGGCCCCGACCTTGGCCAGGATCAGGTTCGCCGGCGCCTCGAACAGGAAGTAGCCGATGAAGAACAGCGAGGCTCCGAGGCCATAGGCGGTCTCGCTTAGGCCCAGGGCGCCGACCATCTCGAGCTTGGCGTAGGAGACGTTCTGCCGGTCGATGTAGGCGATAAGGTACATCAGGCAGAACAGCGGCATCAGCCGCCGCGAGATCGTGCGCAACGTGACGGCGCCAACATCCTGGCTCATGAAGCCTCCCCACGGAGCGTCCGCCGTCGTCAGCCGTTGGGGCGTGCGGTGGATCGCGCCCGACACTGACGCTGACAGCGCTATCATGCAACCGCCGAAGCCCTTGAGAGAGGATCCTCCCCATGCGCTACAACCGCCTCGGCCGCAGCGGCCTCTATGTCTCGGAGCTATGCCTCGGGACGATGACCTTCGGCACAGACGTGGACGCCGCCGGGATGTACGCGGCCATGGGCTCGGTCACTCAAGCTGACGCCACAAAGCTCGTGGAGCGAGCGCTCGCGGGTGGGATCAACTTCATCGACACGGCGGACGTCTATTCATACGGCCGTTCGGAGTCGCAGCTGGGCCAGGCGCTGAAGGACCTGGGCGCCACGCGCAGCGAGGTGGTGCTTGCCACCAAGTTCTACGGGCTGATGGGTCCTGGGCCGAACAACCGCGGCGCCTCGCGCGGCCACATCATGGACTCGGTGGCGCTGAGCCTGGAGCGGCTGCAGACCGACTACGTCGACCTTTACCAGGTGCACGCCGACGACCTGGTCACGCCGATCGACGAGACGCTGCGAGCGCTGGACGACTTGGTGAGCCAAGGGCTGGTCCGCTACATTGGCGTCTCTAACCAGCGCGCCTACCGCGTGATGAAGGCGCTGGGGATCAGCGAGCGCCGTGGCTGGGCCCGCTACGACAGCGTGCAGGCCTACTACTCCATCGCCGGGCGCGACCTCGAGCATGAGATCGTCCCCCTCCTGCAGGAGGAGCAGGTCGGGCTCATGGTCTGGTCGCCTCTCGCCGGGGGCCTGCTCTCCGGCAAGTTCGGTCCCGGCGCGCCCAATCCGGAAGACGCACGCCGCGCCAACTTCGACTTCCCGCCCGTCGATCGTGAGCTCGCCTGGCGGTGCGTCGCCGCCATGCGCGAGATCGCGGACGCCCGCGGCGTCTCGGTCGCGCGCGTCGCGCTCGCCTGGGTGCTGGCGAAGCCGTTCGTCACCTCCGTGATCATCGGCGCCAAGCGCGTGGAGCAGGTGGAGGACAACCTTGCCGCCACCGATCTGAACCTGACCGCCGACGAACTCGCGCGCCTGGACGAGGTCAGCGCTCCGTCCAAAACCTATCCCGGCTGGATGATCGAGCGGCAGGGCGGCTGGCGCGTGCCGCCTCCGTTCAAGCCGCAGGCGTAAGCTTGTCCCCTGGCCCTTTCTCCGCCAGCGTGGCCGCGGGGCATGAAGCGAACGAGACGATGAGTCACCCAACGCGCCGCGCGGCCCTGGCAGGGGCCCTGTCCACCTTGGCCGCCACGCCCGCGCGCGCCGGGGTGAAGACAATTCCTGCCGGCAAGCTGCTGCCGTACCTCGAGGCCTACTTGAAGCTCCCTGTGCGGGAGCGAAGCCTCTTCAACCTGGCGTACTACGCAATGGCCGGGGGGCAGCCGGCTCGGAACGTTCGTCTCACCCTGCTGCACGGCGGAAGGCGGGCGCCCATGGCCATCGGCGACGATGGTCGAATTTCTGGCCTGCCGAGCCTTCAGCAGCTCCAGAGCGGTGCCCAGGTGGAAGGCGACGCGCCCGACGGCCTCAAGCTTTCGGTGGCGCTCGGCATCGAACCGGCGCTGCGACCCGCCGCTACGCTGCCGGCACCGGAACTCGCCGCGGCCATCACCCAAGCCGCGGCTGGAGCCAAGAAGGCGGCAGGCGTGGCTCGAATGTTCGTACCCAAGCTTGAGGCCGTAGCCTTCAGAGGCGCAACGTTCGGCGAGGTGGTGCGTCAGGACGGCTCGCGCGCCAGGCTGCCGATGGCGGAGCGTGGGCCGAGCTTTGCTCCAGCCCAATGGCCGGGGGCCCGCGAGATCAGGCTCGACCGCACGCCTAGCGCCATCTTCATCGGCCCTGCCCCGAAGAAGACGTGAACCAGGCGCGCGCGGCTTCACCTTCGTGAGCATCTCGTCCAAACATCGGTCATGCTGAAGCGTTTCGTTCGCGGGGTCGGCCGTATGGCGTTCAAGGTGCTGGCGGTCACGGTGCTGGCCGTTTGCCTCGCCTCCGCCGCCGGCGGCGTTTGGGCCCTTACGCACAAGGGGCCGCCGGTGCGAGGCCAACTGATTGACATCGGCGATCGCCGCCTGCGGCTGGTTTGCGAGGGCGCGCCCTCTGCGGCGCCGCTGGTGGTGTTCGAGGCGGGGATCTACGGGGGCGCTGCCGACTTTGGCGAACTTCAGTCGCGGCTGGCGGCGGCTGGCGTGCGCAGCTGCGCCTACGACCGCGCGGGTCTGGGCTTCTCCGACCCGGATCCCGGTCCTCGTGATGGCGTGACCGTCGTCACCGATCTGGAAAAGCTGCTCAGGGCAGCGGGCGAAACTGGACCCATTGTCCTTGTCGCCCACTCCATGGGCGGGATCCACGCCCGCATCTTCGCCGGCCGTAATCCGGATCAGGTGGTGGGCCTTGTCCTTCTGGACGCCATGTCGCCGGCCTGGCGCAACGAGCCTCGAGCGCAGACGCTGGTGAAGAGTTTCCGCGCCGTGGCGCGCGCGGGCGACATCTTGGCCCGGCTCGGCCTGATGAAGGTGGCCGCACCCTTCATGGGCGATCGCATCGGACTGACCGGCCCAGCGCACGAGGAGAAGCGCCGCTTCTACGGTTCGGCCAAGCACCACCGGGCCGCGCGCCACGAGATCGACTACGCTTCGATCGCCATCGATCAGGCGGCGGACGGCCCGCCCGTGAAGGCCGCCATCCCGGTCGCGGTCGTCAACGCGGGGCCGCCGCGCGTCGGCTCGCCACTGGCCGAGGGACGCGTCGCGGAGGCTCGGCGCTCGCCTTCGGGGTCGGTGGAGCACGTTCCCGCCGCCAACCACACGACCCTGCTCGGTCAAGTGGGCGGCGAGGTCGTCACCAAGGCCATCCTCAGAGTGGTGCGCGAGGCGACACGGTGACCGTCGCGCTCGCCCTGGAGAACGTATCCAAGCGTTACGGCCGCTTCGAAGCCGTGCGCGACCTGAGCTTCTCGGTCTCCCGGGGCCAGATCTGCGGCTTTCTCGGCCCCAACGGTGCGGGCAAGACGTCGACCATCCGCATGGTCCTTGGGCTGGTCGCGCCGACGTCGGGGCGTCTGGAGGTGCTGGGCGCTGCCGACGGACGTGCGGTCCGGAACCGCATCGGATTCCTGCCCGAGGAGAGAGGCCTTTACCGGAAGATGACGCCTGTGGACGCGGTCGCCTTCCTGGCGGCCCTCAAGGGCGTGCCTACGGGTGAGGGGCGACGACGGGCCCGCGCTCTTCTTGAGACCCAAGGCCTCGGCTCCAGCCTGAAAAAGCCCATGAAGGCGCTGTCCAAGGGCATGGCGCAGAAGGTGCAATTGATCGCGGCGATCGCCCACCGGCCCGAACTGGTGATCTTGGACGAGCCGTTCTCCGGGCTTGACCCGGTGAACCAGCAGGGCCTGGAGGCGATGATACGTGATCTCGCCTCTGCCGGGGCGACCGTCCTGTTCTCCACCCATGTGATGCAGCACGCGGAGCGGCTCTGTGACCGCGTGGTGCTTATCACCGGTGGCCGCAAGGCCTTCGAAGGCACGGTGGCGGAGGCGCGTCGGGCTGCGCCCCGGCGCCTGACGCTCGAAGGCCGGATCTCTCCCGAGGCCGCCCGAGACCTGCCGGGCGTCGCCGCAATCGAGACGACTCCTGCCGAGTCGGGCGATCTGCTGACCCACGACCTTCTGCTGGCGGACGGCGCCTCCGGCCAGGAGACCGTCCGGGCCGCGATCGCGGGCGGCCTGGACCTGCGCCGCTTCGAGATGCGCGAGCCGAGCCTGCACGACGCATTCCTGGTGCTCACCGGAGACCGGGCATGAGACGGGCTCTCCTGATCGCGCGACGCGAATACCTCGCCTACGTGCGCACCATCGGCTTCTGGCTCTCGTTGCTGATCCTGCCCGCCCTCGTTCTGGCGGGGGGCGCTCTGCCGGCGATGATCGATCGGGCCGCGCCGACCCTGAGCGTCGCCGTGGTGGACCTGACGCCCAACGAAGGCGCGCGGCAGGCGATCGTCGACGCGTTCGAGGCTGAGCGGGTCCGGGCGGTCGGTCGCGCGCTCCGCGCCGCAGCCATGGCCGCCGGCGGGCCTAAGGCCCAAGCTGAGATCGGCGAGGTGTTCGACCGCCAGGGCGAGGCCGCCGCGCGGCGGGCGCTGGAGCGACTGTCGCCTCGCGCGGCGATGGCTGTCGCGCCAGTGCGCGCGCCTGTGCGGTTGGTGGAGGCGCCCGTCGATGAGGGCGCGCTCCAAGCGGTCGAGGACGCCCTCAGGCCCTATCTGACGGGCGAGCGGCGCCTGAAGGATGGGGGCGAGCTCGACGCGGCCGTCATCGTGACCGAGGCGCCGGAAGGCTACGCTGTGCGCCTTTGGAGCGCTGAGATCGGCGACCGCGGTCTGGAGTCCCGCATCGCCGACGCTCTCGGAGAGCACCAGCGTGCTCGGGTCCTGGACCGCGCAGGCGTGCCGGCGGAGGTTCGGGCGGCGCTCGAGCGCGAGCCCGTGGTTCAAACCTTTTCGCCGAAGGCTCGCGACGGCGAGGTGGGAACCCGCGATCGGCTGCCGGGCTTCGTCGGCTTCGTGCTCGGGATGGCTTTGTGGTCGGCCGTCGTCTCCGGCGCCAGCCTGCTCATGAACAGCGTCATGGAGGAGAAGGCCAATCGGATCCTCGAGGTGCTGCTGGCCTCCGCGTCTCCCGCGGAGATCCTGACCGGCAAGGTGCTTGGGGCGGCGGCGGTGACGGCCACGGTGTTGACGGTCTGGGCGGGCCTGGCTGGCGGCGCGTTGTTCGCGGCGATGCCTGGACTGGCTCAGGACCTTGCGGGCGTCCTGACCCAAAATGGGTTGGCGATCTGGCTCGTGCTGTACCTGACCGGCGGCTACCTGATGTACGCCGTGCTGTTCGCCGCCATCGGCGCCTTCTGCGAGACCCCTCGCGAGGCGCAGACACTGCTTGGGCCGGTGATGATCCTGCTTTCGGTGCCCATCGTGGTCATGAACTTGGCGATCCGCTCACCGGACCTGCCGATCGTTCGGATCCTTTCCTGGGTTCCGCCCTTCACCCCCTTCCTCATGACGGCCCGAGCGCCGACCCAGCCGCCCCTCATCGAGCTGATTGGGACCTTCCTCGGCATGGTGCTCTTCGCGTGGCTGATCGTCTGGCTTTGTAGCCGGGCCTTCCGGGCGGGCGCGCTGACGAGCGGCGGGTTCGAGTGGCGGGCGTTCTGGGCTGGGCTTCGCGGAGGCTGAACTCCGCTGGCGCCAACGACGAAAGGCCCGCGCCGGTCGCCGGCGCGGGCCTTTTTCTCGTTTTCAGGGGAGCGGCGGGCGGTCCCGCGCTCGAGACCCTTACTTCTTGCGGGGAGCCGCGATCAGGCCTTCGCGCTGGGCGCGCTTGCGGGCCAGCTTGCGGGCGCGGCGCACGGCTTCCGCCTTTTGGCGCGCGCGCTTCTCAGAGGGCTTCTCGTAGTGGACGTGCCGCTTCATTTCGCGGAACGAGCCCTCGCGCTGCATCTTCTTCTTGAGCGCCTTCAGGGCCTGATCGACGTTGTTGTCGCGGACAAAAATCTGAACCAGGGTCGTCTCTCCATCGCTCGCCCGCCGCGCCTCTCGAGGGGCGGGCGAACCAAACCGGTCTCGCGCCCGGAAAGCTCGCCTTCCGTGCTGAGCGCGCGGAGATACAGGAACAGCCGTTTCGTGTCTAGGCGGTGGCGGGCCTTCCGCAGCGGGATTATAGCGGCAGGATGACCGAGGGCGCACGAGCCGGCGAGTGGGCCGCGGAGACCGAGCAGCGGGTGCTGAACGCGGCGCTTGAGCGCGCCGTGGACCTTGGTTGGAACGGCGCCCTTGTCGGCCGGGCGGCCGCCGCATGTGGCCTCTCCGCCGGCGATGCCGAGCTGCTGTTCCCGCACGGCGCCCGCGATCTCGCGGCGCTTCTCTCCCGACGGCACGACGCGCATACGCTGGAGGCGCTGCCCTCCCCCGACGGGCTGAAGATCCGGGAGCGGATCGCCCGCGCGGTCGAGACACGCATTGAGATCGCCGCCGCCGACGGCGAGGCGGTGCAGCGGTGGGCGATCTTCCTGGCCTCACCACCGAACGCCCCGCTTGGGCTGAAGCTCGCCTGGGCGACGGCCGACGAGCTATGGCGCTGGGCGGGAGATACGGCGACGGACGAGAACCACTACTCCAAGCGTGCGATCCTAGCCGGCATCCTGATCCCCGCGCTGTCGATCAGGCTCGACCGGGGCGAGGCGGCTTCGCGACGGTTCGTCGCCGCCCGCATCGAGAACGTAATGGCTTTCGAGAAGTGGAAGGCGACGCGCCAGCCCCTGAATCTTGGAGACCGCCTCGTCGGCGCCTTGGCTCGCCTCCGCTATGGCGGCCACCCTGGAGCCTAGGATCTGATCCGGTTGACGTGACCCATCTTGCGGCCTGGGCGGGCGTCACCCTTGCCGTAGAGATGCAGCCGCGCATTGGGCTCCTGAGCGATTTCAGCCCATCGGTCCACCTCATCGCCGAGCAGGTTCTCCATCTCGACGCTGGTGTAATGGCCAGGGTTAACGAGCGGCCAGCCCGCCACAGCCCGAATGTGCTGCTCGAACTGATCACAGGCGCAGCCGTCCTGGGTCCAATGGCCGGTGTTGTGGACACGGGGCGCCAGCTCATTGACCAGCAGTCGGCCGCCGGGAAGTTCGAACAGCTCCACACCCATAACGCCAACGTAATCGAGCCCCTCCAGCACTTTGCGGGCGATCGCTTCGGCTTTGGGCTGCAGGGCTTCGGCGTCTGGCGCCGGCGCCAGGGTCCGGCGCAGGATCCCGTCTTCGTGCGTGTTCTGCCCGACGGGATAGAAGACCATGGCGCCGTCACGACCGCGGGCCGCGATGATCGACAGCTCCCGAACGAACGACGCTTTGGCCTCCAGGATCGACGGAACGCGTCCGATGCGATTCCACGCGACGGCCGCTTCGCCGCCGTTGTTGATCCAGCTTTGGCCCTTGCCGTCGTAGCCTTCCCGACGCGTCTTCAGCAGCGCCGGGGCGCCCAGCCGCTGCAGCGCCTCCGGGATCTCAACTGCGGCGTCTATGGCCTCGAAGGCGACGGTCTCGACGCCCACGCCGTTGAGGAAGCGCTTCTCGTCGACCCGATCCTGGGTCACGGCCAGCGCTCGGGGGCCGGGCGCGGTCTCCGTGCCGAAGGCCTTCAGCCGCTCCAAGGCTAAGGCCGGCACGTTCTCGAATTCGAACGTCACCACATCGCAGATGCCGGCGAACACCTGGAGCGCGTCCTCGTCGTCGTAGACCTCGGACAGCTCCAGGCTGGAGACGCGGCCAGCGGGGGAGACGGGCTCCGGTTCGAGCACCGCCACGTCGAAGCCGAGCTTCGCCGCCGCCAGGGACAGCATGCGGCCAAGCTGGCCGCCGCCCAGGATGCCGATGGTGGAGCCCGGCGGAAGCGGGGAGTCGATCAAGCGTCAGTCCTCGACGTTCTCGGAGACCTCGGCGGTCTGCCGGGCGCGCTCGGCGGCGACACGATCCGCGAGCGCCGGGTCCGACAGCGCCAGGATTTGGGCCGCCAGCAGCCCGGCGTTTTTGGCTCCGGCCTCGCCGATCGCAAGCGTTCCCACCGGCACGCCCGCGGGCATCTGGACGATCGACAACAGGGAATCGAGCCCGCTCAGGGCTTTGGATTGCACAGGCACGCCGAGCACCGGCAGCTCCGTCATCGACGCGATCATGCCCGGCAGGTGCGCGGCGCCGCCTGCTCCTGCGACAATCACCTGTACGCCCGCAGCCTTGGCGCTTTTGGCGAAGTCGAACATGCGGTCAGGTGTTCGGTGGGCCGACACGACCTTCGCCTCGTAGTCCACGCCCAGGCGATCCAGCGCGTCGGCCGCATGCTTCAGGGTCGGCCAGTCCGACCGGCTGCCCATGACGATCGCCACCCGCGGCGCGGCCTTGCCCATTCCGTCCCCCGGAAAAGGCGCGGAGTATAGGCAGGCGCGTTGCGCCCGCAACCGACAGCGTTACCTTTGATGGGCGTGGCCCGCTCCTGAGTCGCGCCGGAGCTCCTGATGACCTCGCCCCGACGCCGTACAAGCCCGGTCGAGACCGCCGCCGGCTTCCTGGGCGTGCCCGAAGGTGAGCTGACACCCGCCGTCGCCGGCGCCATCGAGGCTCTGACGTCAGAGATTGACGACCTGCGCCGGCAGGTAGAGCTGCTGAAGCGTCGCGCTGAGGCGGCCGAGGCTCTTGCCGAGCGCGACGCCCTCACCGGCGTCTTCAACCGGCGCGGCTTCGAACGTGAGCTTCGGCGGATGATGGCGCTGGCGCGCCGGCACAAGACCGAGATCGCGCTCCTTTATATCGACCTCGATGGCTTCAAAGCGGTCAACGACACCCTCGGGCACGCGGCCGGCGACGAAGCCCTGCGCCGCGTGGCGCAGATACTCCTTGAGAATGTGCGGGAAAGCGACGTGGTGGGCCGCCTCGGCGGAGACGAGTTCGGGGTCGCCCTGCTCCAGGCCGGTCTCGGTCAGGCCAACGCAAAGGCCCGCACCCTCCAGGCGCTGATCGGCAGTGAGGTGATCGAGGTGGGAGACCGCTCCGCCACGCTCGGCGCCTCGTTCGGCGTACGCGAGTACGAGAGCCAGAGCCTGGACGCTTTCCTGGCCGAGGCGGACGCGGCCATGTTCGTGCGTAAGCGCAGCGCTCGCTAGAGGGCCGGCTTCTCAGGCGATGATGTCGGGCAGGATCTGCGCCTGCAGCCGCACGATCTCGTCGCGCAGCGAGAGCTTCTTGCGCTTCAGCCGGGCGATCAGCAACTGATCTGGCAGGGGAAGGCTTTCAAGCGCTGAGATCGAGGCGTCGAGGTCGTGGTGCTCCTGCCGCAGGGTCGCGACCCGGGCGCGAAGCGCCTCGTCGCTGTCTGTGGCGGGCGGCTCGTGATCGTTCATGAGCGAATGCTGACCCTGCTCGGCCCGGACGTAGACGCGATCGATTGAGGAAGTCCTACCTTCATCCCGCCGCTTCCGAAAGCGTGCGGGCGAGCGCCTCGAGCGTGCCGCGGGGCACCACCCGATCCCACTGCTTGGCCGCAGCGATGAGCCTGGGCGCAATCGGCGAGGGCGCCCCACCTTCCGCAGGCGCGATCCGCTCCAGCGTCTCCAGCAGCCGGCGCTCTGCCGAAAGCTCCACCGCCTTGATCTCTTCCCGGACAGCCTCACGCGCGGCGTCGTCCATGTCCGGGATCTTGCCTTTCAGACCGCGGCGCACGAGCCGCAGCGGCTTGATGGTCGTGCGTTCCCAGACCCCCGCGACGTCCACCGCCTCTTCGAGCGCCTCGTCGCCTAGAACCCTGCCCGTCGCGGCGGTCCAGGCTGCGAACAGGAGCAGCGGCACGTTCTGTTCGTGCCCGTCCTGCAGGTCCAGGAACAGGTCCGCGGCTCCCGGCCGCCCGTACGCGGCGACGGCCCAGCCCCACAATCCGTCAGGCGTCATGCAGTGGGCCCCCAAGCGGCCCCATGTGCTGGCCCCAACGTTTGGTCGGCGCCCAGCTCAGGCCGAGCAGGTCGAGTGAGCGTCCCACCGACTGGTCGACCATCTCGGCGATGGTGGCGGGGCGTGCGTAGAAGGCGGGCAGGGGCGGGGCGATCGTTGCGCCCATCTCCGCCAGGGCGGTCATGGTGCGAAGGTGTCCGAGGTGGAAGGGCGTTTCGCGCACCATCAGCACGAGCGGGCGGCGTTCCTTCAGGGTCACGTCCGCTGCGCGCGTCAGTAGGGTCGTCGTCACGCCCGTAGCGATCTCACCCATGGTGCGGACGGAGCAAGGTGCGACCACCATGCCAAGCGTCCGGAACGAGCCCGAGGCGATGGAGGCGCCGACGTCCGACAGCTTGTGCGTCTGCTCGGCCCGCGCGGACAGATCGGCCACCGACAGGCCTGTCTCCTGCGAAAGGGTCAGCGCCGCGGCCTTGCTGACGACCAAGTGTCGCTCGATGCCGAGTTCGCCCAACGCGTCCAAGATGCGCACGCCGTAGATTGCGCCGGAGGCGCCGGACACGCCGACCACCACGCGCGCTCGTTCGCTCGCCAATGCTCCTCACCCTTCCGTGATCAGACGTAACCGGATGTGATTACACACTCGACGAACGCCGTTGTGCACTGGGCGAGCCTATCACACAGGAGGTGTCACGATGGCAGTCGACGCTCGCATCCGCGAACTGGGCGCCCGTCACGAGTCCTTGGAAGAAGCGATCCGCCGCGAAATGGCGCGGCCGGGTTCGGACTCCCTCCAACTGCGAGAGATGAAGCGCCAGAAGTTGAGGCTGAAGGAGCAGATGGAGCACCTTCGCCAGCACGCCATGTGAGCGTAACGGCGGCGCGGCCGGCTTCACCGGCGCGCCGCCACTCTCATCACCAGCCGCCTTCGTTCGCCTCGTCCTCGGAGGCGTATTGAGGCTCGGCGTTCTCTTCGGTGGCTTCGCCCGCAGGGCGCAGCGTCGGATCTTCGCCGCGCTTGGCGGCGTCACGCGCCCGCTTCTCGGCCGCCTTGCGCACGAGGGCGTCCAGCTCCAGCTGCCCGATCAGGCCCAGCGTCACCGGGTCCACCGCCTTGATGTTGGCGGCGTTCCAGTGCGTCCGGTCCCGCACCTGCTGGATGGTCGCCTTCGTCGTGCCGAGCGCCTTGGCGATCTGCGCGTCGGTGACTTCAGGGTGATGCTTGATGAACCACGAGATGGCGTCCGGACGGTCCTGGCGGCGAGACACGGGCGTGTAGCGAGGGCCCTTCTTCACCGGCTTCAGCATCTCAGCGTGGCGGCTGACCTGCGCGCGCATGCGGTAGGAGGGGTCGCTCTCGGCCCGGTCCAGCTCTTCACGCGACAGCTGCCCGTTGGCGATCGGGTCCGCTCCCCGGATGTCGCGCGCCACTTCCCCGTCGGCGACGCCCTTCACCTCGAGCAGGTGCAGGCCGCAGAAGTCGGCGATCTGCTCGAAGGTCAGGGAAGTATTGTCGACCAGCCAGACGGCGGTGGCCTTGGGGTAGAGGATGGCGTCGGCCATGGGCGTGTCCCTTCGGGCGCGGCTTTGCTTGAGCCCGCGTTGAAACAGCGGCGCCCGGCCTTTCGGCCGGGCGCTGAGACGTCATCCTATAGTCGCATTGGCGTCCGAAGCGAAGTCTTTCCTGTGGCTTGGCCGTAACGCCGGCTGCACCCGCGCCAGCAGACGCTTGGCGTCGTCGGGCGCCGCGGCCTTGATGTCGTTATCGAAGTAGCAGAAGGCGTCGCGCCCCTCCGCACGCCAAGCGGCCAGGCGCTCGGCCCAGCGGTCGAGCTCGGCGTCGTCGTAGCTGCCGAAGTAGCGGCCACCTGGTCCGTGCCCCCGGACGTAGACCCAACTCGCCGTGACCTCCCAAGGTGCGGGCGCATGATGGTGGTCCGACAGGCATAGCGAGACGTCATGCGCCCGCAGCCGATCGAACACAGCGGCCTCGTACCAGCTGGGGTGGCGAAACTCGACCGTGTGGCGGCGATCGCGGGGCAAGGCGTCGAGGAAACGAGCCAGCCGCTCGTCGTCCCGTTTAAGGCTCGGCGGCAGCTGGAAAAGCACCGGGCCGAAGTGCTCCGCCAGGTGTCCCATCCGCTCGAAGACGAGGCCGACAGACTCCTCAGGCTCCAGCAGGCGCTTCCTGTGCGTGATGTACTGCGAGGCTTTCCAGGCGAACAGGAAGCCGGGCGGCGCCTTGGCTGCCCATCCCTTCACCATCGTCTCCCCTGGCAGGCGATAGAAGGAGGCGTTGATCTCGGTGGTCGAGAACTGCGTCGCATAGAAGGCGAAGTGGTCCTTCGCCTTCAACTCGGCCGGATAGAAAGGACCTTTCCAGTCCTTGTACACCCAGCCCGACGTGCCGATGCGGATCTCCGCCATGCGAAGGAAGCGTGGCGGACCGCGCCGGGGTTCCCGCTTTCAGAGCGTCAGCACGACCTTGCCGACGTGACGCCCGCCCTCCAACCGCCGATGCGCCTCGGCGGCCCTCGCTAGCGGATAGGTCCTATCGATGACGGGGCGGAGCCGCCGGTCAGCAATCCAAGGCCAGACCGCCGCCTCCACCGCTGCGGCCAATCGGGCTTTCTCATCCGCGCTGCGGGACCGAAGGGTCGAGCCGGTCACGGTCTGCCGCATCAGCATGAGACGAGCCAAATCGATCTCCGCGCGGGCGCCGCCCTGGACGGCGATCACCACGAGGCGGCCCCCGGGATTCAGGCAGGCCAGGTTCTGCGGCAGCAGCGCGGCGCCGACCATGTCCAGGATGACGTCCGCGCCGCCGGACCCGGCGACGAAGTCCTCGGCCGTCGCGTCTATGGCGACATCGGCGCCGAGCGCCGCCGCCGCCTTCGCCTTCTCCGCCCCACGTGAGACGGCGACGACACGCGCCCCCGCGGCTTTCGCCATCTGAATAGCCGTCACCCCGATGCCGCTAGTGGCTCCGTGCACCAGCAGGGTCTCGCCGGTCCGCAGACCTCCGCCCTCGAAAACGTTCGCCCAGACAGTGAAGACGGTCTCCGGCAGGGCGGCCGCTTCTACCCAGTTCAGCCGATCCGGAATCGGCAGCACATGCCGGGCGTCGGCGATCGCATACTCGGCGTAACCCCCGCCGCCGAGGAGCGCGCAGACCCGCTCGCCGCCGCGCCAGCGCTCCACGCCCTTGCCGATCGCTTCGATCTCTCCCGCCACTTCGAGGCCCAAGATCGTCGATGCGCCTGGCGGTGGTGGATACAGGCCCCGTCGCTGCAGCAAATCGGGCCTGTTCACGCCGGCCGCGCGAACGCGGATCAACACCTCCCCGGGCGCGGGCGTTGGCCGTCCGGTTTCGTGTTCGACCAGAGCTTCGGCCGGGCCCGCGCCACCCTCGATGGTGATCGCGCGCATCGTCTCGACGGTCATTCGTCCGCCCCTCGGCGTCTCCACGGGGTTGCCATTCTCGTCCAAGAGGCGTTTTCATAGAGGTTCGGTTCCGACCGATGAAGGCCAGATCGAGAAGGGAGGACACGGTGTTCGAAGACCTTCTTCCGTCATCCGCCAGCAGGCGCGCGGCTTTGGACGATCTGAGCCGCGAGGATCTCGATCTTTATGGCGTGGAGGACCTGCGCGAGCGGATCGAGGGCCTGGAGCGGGAGGTCGAGCGCACTCGCGCCGCCTTGGACAGCAAGCAGGCGAGGAAAAGCGCCGCCGACGCGCTTTTCTCCTTCAAGAACGGCTGACTGCGGCTAAGCGCGGATTCGTAGGACCGCCGGCTTTCCGCTAAAGTGGCACACCTGAGTTTGGCATAGGGGTTGCAGGCACTCAGCGCGTGACGCGGCGTCGTGCGCGTAGGCCTGTCAGGGGCGATCAGATGTCTGATGTGGTTGCGGCTTCCGCCGCTCAAGTCGCGCCTGCGATGGCCGCCGTCGTCCGCGACTTCGCACGGTCAGAACTCTTCGACCGCACCTTCCAGGAAGGCATGGAGTTGGTCGAGGAGACCGCCGCCTATCTGGACGGAGAAGGCCGCCGCGACTCCAAGCTTCTGTCCCGCGCCGCCGCCCTTGCCTACGCCGGGGAGAGCATGAGGCTGACCACCCGGCTGATGCAGGTGGCCTCGTGGCTGCTCGTCCAGCGGGCCGTGCGCGAGGGTGACATGGACGCCGGCGAGGCCTGCCAGCCCCGTTACCGCCTGAACGCGGCGCCGGTCTCCTCGGACGCCTCAACGACCGAGGACCTGCCGCCGAGCCTGCTCATTCTGCTGGATCGGGCGGAGAAGCTGTACGACCGCATCATCTACCTGGATCGCCGCATGTTCCTGGAAGGCCCGGCTGAGCCGGCCGCCCACCCGGTGCTGTCGCAGCTCGATCGTCTGCAGCAGGCGTTCGGATAAAGTCTCAGCGGAACAGGTCCAGGTCGATCGAACGGGCCATCGCCTCGTAGCCCGCATCGGATGGATGCAGGTGGTCGCCGGAGTCGTAGTCGGCGCGCAGCCTTGTCGGATCCGCCGGATCAGCCGTCACCTTGTCGAAATCGATCACGCCGTCGAACGTGCCGCTGGTGCGGATCCAGTCGTTGACGCGCACACGCAGCGCTTCGGCTTCAGCGTTGTGCGTCCTCCAACCCTTGTAAGGCGGCAGGGTCGCGCCGATCACCTTCATTCGGTGGGCATGGCCGCGCGCCACGAGCTGGCGATAGACAGCGGTGAGACTCTCGAACGTGGCGGGCGTCTTCGTCCCGCAGGCGTCCCAGTCACGCCCCGTCGGCGTGCCGAACGGCTGCTGAATGTCATTTATCCCCTCGAGCACCACCAGGTGCGTCGCGCCGGTGCGGGCGACCACGTCGTCGTTGATCCGGGCCAGCGCATTCACGCCGAAGCAGGGCGTGTCATTGGCGATGGCGTTGCCGCTGATGCCCGCGTTGACCACCGCGAACCGCTCCGCCCCTTCGCTCCGCAAGCGCGCGGCGAGGTAGTCGGGCCAGCGGCGGTCGGCGGAATTCGTGGATCCTGCGCCGTCGGTGATGGAGTCGCCGAGCGCGACGATCACGCCTGAGGCGCGCGCGCCTTCCGTCTCCACCCCCGCCAGGAACAACCAGGGACCCGTCTCCTGCGCGAAGCGACCAGGCGCCGCGTCGCGAGTCGCGTCGCCAGACGCGATCAGGTTGCGCTGATTGGACGACAGGTGGGCGGTGACTGTCTCCGTCCCTTCGCGGGTATAAAGGTTGACCGCCAGCTTGGCGCCGTCGCGAACGCCCAAGCCGACGGGATCGCTGAGTGCTTCGGCGCCGGGCGCCAGCCGAACGCTCGTGGACCCGCTGAAGGTGACCACGCGTAGTGTCCCCGCTGCGACCCCGGCGTCACCCTCGATGACCCCAAGGCTCGCCGCGTCGAGCGTCAGCGGCGTCGCCCCGTGGCGATTGCTGACCCGGATCCGCACCCGTTCGCCGCCCAGGCTCACGCGGACCAGATTTCGAACAGTGCTGTCGTGCAAGCCCTCGCGAAAAAAGGCGGGCTCCGTGGGGAAGCGTGCGCGCGGTCCTGGTTCGGCGGGCGACGATCCCCAGGTGGCGGTCCAAGGGCCCGAGCGGTCGGGCTGCGCCTGCGCGAACGGCGCGGTGAAGAGCGCGGCCGCCGCCGCGATGATGGCCAGGCGCATGGTCTCGCCTCCTCCCGCTGTTTCGTCCCAGGCTACCAGCAGGAGCGGCGGACGAAAAAGGCCGCCGGATCGACCGGCGGCCTTTGAATGTCTGGACGGTAGCCCGCCGCTTACTTCTTGAGGAAGCCGCCGTACTTCGCCGCGAAGCGCGACACGCGGCCACCGCGGTCCAGCAGCTGCTGGTTGCCGCCGGTCCACGCCGGGTGCGTCTTCGGGTCGATGTCGAGGTTCAGCGTCGCGCCTTCCTTGCCGTAGGTGGAGCGCGTTTGATAGGTCGTGCCGTCCGTCATCACCACGGTGATGAAGTGGTAGTCGGGATGGGTGTCCTGTTTCATCGGCGGAGACCTTGGGCTCGTCGGCGCAGGCATCAAGCCTGAGCATAAAAAATGAAAACCGCCGGGGCGCCGGCGGAAGCGCGCGTCTATACACGCGCAGGCGTTCGAAAGGCAAGCGTTCACATGAGTAGCCAAGCGCCCGTCACCGGTCCCGGCCAGGGACTGGCGGAGGGTCGTCCCGCGGCCGGCGCCCAGCTCGCAGGCCGGATGGAGGAGGCGGCGGAGCGCCGCGGAAAGAGTCGCGACGTGCGCCCGCTGGCGCGGCTTCTCCCTTTCGTCCTGGCCAACAAGGGCGACGCCGTCGCCGCGCTCCTCTTCCTGCTGCTGGCGACCGGCGCGACCCTGGGTCTCACCGGTGCGGCGCGTCTGCTCGTCGACCGCGGCTTCCACGCGGGCGCCGCTTCCATCGGTCGCTGGTTCCTGCTGCTGGGCGGTGTCGCCCTGTTGCTCGCGGCCGCCAGCGCGCTTCGATACTATTTCGTGAGCAAGGTGGGCGAGCGCGTGGTCGCCGACCTGCGGAAGGCCGCCTTCGCCCACGCGCTTACGCTTGATCCCGGCTTCTTCCTGCACATGCGTACGGGCGAGGTGCTGTCGCGCCTGACCACCGACGTGCAGATCGTGGAGACCCTTCTCTCCGCTTCCGTGTCCGTGGCGTTGCGCAACTTCCTCGCGCTGATCGGAGCCTTGGTGCTGCTGATGATCGTCAGCCCGCACCTGACGGGACTCGTGGTGCTGCTCTTCCCCGTGGTGCTCGCGCCGCTGTTTCTCTTCGGACGGCAGGTGAGAAGGCTCACGACCCGCTCTCAGGACGCTTTCGCGGACGCAGTCGGATCGGCCGGCGAGAGCCTCGAGGCACTGGAGACTGTGCAAGCGTTCGGCCGCGAATCCTCCACCGCCCAGCGGTTCGGCCTGGCGGTCGACAAAGCTTTCGCCCTCTCACGCCGCCGCATGGCGGCTCGGGCGCTGATGACCTTCATGGCGATCGGCCTGGTGTTCGGCGGCGTCACAGCGGTGCTTTGGCTGGGCGCTCAGGCGGTGGTCGACGGCTCGATGAGCGCGGGCGCGCTCGTGCAGTTCGTGTTCCTGTCCGTGCTCGCCGCCGGCTCTGTCGGCGGGCTCGGCGAAACCTGGGGCGACGTGCAGAAGGCGACCGGCGCCATGCAGCGCATCAACGAGCTGCTGGCCTCACGGCCTTCGATCGCCGCCCCCGCTCGTCCACGCGCCCTGCCAGAGCCGCCGCGCGGCGAAATCGCGTTCGAGGACGTTCGATTCGCTTATCCGGGCCGACCTGAACTGCCGGCGCTGGACGGCTTCAGCCTGGCCGTGCGTCCCGGCGAGCGCGTAGCCCTGGTGGGGCCCTCAGGGGCGGGGAAGAGCACCGTCTTCCGGCTGCTGCTTCGCTTCTACGATCCGGACGCGGGGGTGGTCCGCTTCGACGGCGTCGACGTGCGCGAGGTCGACCCGGCGGCGCTTCGGCGTCGCATGGCTTTGGTTTCGCAGGAGGCGCCGCTCTTCTCAGGCTCGGTCCGCGACAACGTGCGCTTCGGCCGCGAGAACGCGTCGGTGGAAGACATCGCCGCCGCGCTGGCCGAGGCTCAGGCGCAAGGCTTCACCGAAGCGCTACCGGGAAGGGGAGACACTCCCCTCGGTGAACGCGCCCGGTCGCTTTCGGGCGGCCAACGCCAGCGCTTGGCGATCGCTCGAGCCCTCGTCCGCCAGTCACCGGTGCTGCTCCTGGACGAGGCCACCAGTGCGCTGGACGCCGAGAACGAGCGCCTGGTCCAGCAGGCGCTGGACCGCGCCATGGAGGGCCGCACCACCCTGGTCATCGCTCATCGACTGGCGACGGTGCTCCGCGCGGACCGCATCGTGGTCATGGACGCGGGCCGCGTGGTCGAGGAAGGCCGCCACGCCGAGCTCGTCGCGCGTGGAGGCCTATACGCCCGGCTCGCGGACCTGCAGTTCAAGGCGGCTTGAGCAGGCCCTAATGCAGCCCCCACTTGGGTGCTAAGGCGTGAGGCGGCTTGAAAATGGGGAAGGCGGGCGTGCAGATCGCGATCCTTACGTTCGACGGCTTCAACGAGCTCGACTCCTTTATCGCGGCTGGCATCCTGAACCGCCTGAAGGCGAAGGGCTGGGCCGCGCACATCACGTCGCCGACGCCGGAGGTGACCTCCATGAATGGGGTCACCATACGGCGGCAGCGGCCGCTCGAGTTCGCAGCCGAGGCCGACGCGGTCCTCATCGGCAGCGGGATCCGGACCCGGGAGGTCGCCGCTGATCCTGAGGTCCTGTCGCGGATCGTCCTTGATCCGTCTCGACAGCTCGTCGGGGCGCAGTGCTCAGGCACGCTGCTCCTTGCCAGGCTTGGGCTGATCGGTGACCTGCCCGCGTGCACCGACCTGACCACAAAGCCCTGGGTCATCGAGGCTGGGGTGAAGGTGCTGGATGCGCCCTTCGTCGCCCATGGCAATGTCGCCACCGCCGGTGGCTGCCTTGCCTCGCAGTACCTCGCTGCGTGGGTGATCGCCCGCGGCGCCAGTCAGGCGGACGCGGAGGAGGCGTTGCACTACGTCGCCCCCGTCGGCGAGAAGCAGGCCTATGTCGCGCAGGCGCTCGCGGCGATCACACCGTTTCTGCCAGCGGAGCCGGTTGCGGCCTGACCCGCAGAGTCCCGCCGCATCACGTGAGCTTCGCTGCGTCGGTCCTTAGATCTTCGCCATCCAAACCGCACGCGCGGCGACAGCCTGGCCAGGGAAATCGGTGAAGAGGCCGTCGACCCCGGCGGCGAAGGCTTGGGCCAGCTCCGCCCCAAGATCCCCGTGGTGCGCCACGTCGGTCCCGCGCCGCAGGTCCATGGGCAGGAAAGCGTTCTCCGCCCGGTAGGTGAAGGGATGCACCAGCAGGCCCGCGGCATGTGCGTCCTTCACCAGGCTCGTCGGTCCGGCCGCCGTGCCGTCGGCGTTCCGCGCGATGACCAGCCCCTTGTCGGGGCCGATGGCGTCCGCGTAGGCGGCGATGGCGGCCAGCCCCTCCGGCTTCACCATGGCGGCGTAACGGGTCGGCGGCGTGTCGGCGGTCGAGCCGCCGGCCGCGATCAGCTGCACCAGGCGCACGGGCAGCTCCGCGCGCACGCGCTTCAGCGTGGCCGGCTCGAAGCACTGGACAAAGACCGGCGAGTCCTTGCGATCCAAACCATGCGCGCGCAGATCCCGCACCAGCAGGGCCGCCACGTCGATTCCGTGAGCACCGAACCAGCCCGGGTGCTTCAGCTCGGGATACACGCCGATGGTTCTGCCCGTTCTCTCGCTTTCCGCCTGCACCAGCTGGATCACTTCGGCGAAGGTGGGGATCGTCTCCTGCCCGTCGAAGGCGATGTTGGACGGACGGAGCTGAGGCAGCCGCTCGCGCGCGCGAAGGGTCTTCAACTCCTCCAAGGTGAAGTCTTCGACGAACCAGCCGTTCACGGGCGTTCCGTCCACCAGGCGCGTGGTGCGGCGCCCTGCGAAGGCCTCGCGCGTGGCGACGTCGGTCGTCGTCGAGATCTCCGCGTCGTGGCGACAGACCAGCACCGCGTCCTTAGTCGGCACGAGGTCCGGCTCGATGAAGTCGGCGCCCTGCTCGATGCCTAGCTTGTAGGCGGCCAGGGTGTGCTCGGGACGTTCGCCCGAAGCGCCCCGGTGAGCGATGACGATGGGGTTCGAAGACGGGAGGGGAGCGCTCATGGCCGCGACCTTCGCAGAGGTGAAGAGGATAGGCGAGAGGGCCGCCGCGGCTCCGAGCACATCGCGGCGGCTCGGTCTCATGCCTCAGGCGGAGGCCGCCTTCAGCCGCTCCAGGATGATCGGGTGCAGGTCAAGGTTGGCCGCCAGCACCTCGCCCGACGACCAGGGCTGCGCTTCGCTGTCAATCGATGTCACCTTGCCGCCGGCCTCGGTGATCATCAGCGTCCCGGCCGCCACGTCCCAGGGCTGAAGGTTGCGCTCCCAGTAACCGTCGTATCGGCCAGCGGCGGTCCAGGCGAGGTCCAGGGCCGCCGATCCGAAGCGGCGAATGCCGGCGACGCGCTGTGTCAGCTGGTGCATCTCCTTGAAGAACTGCCCGTGGCCCGTCTTGCCCATGAACGGGATCCCCGTCGCGATGAGGCAATCCGCCAGCTCGCGCCGCGCCGACACCCGTAGTCGGCGGTCGTTGTTGAGGAAGGCGCCGCGCCCGCGCTCAGCCCAGAACAGGTCGTTGGAGATCGGGTTGAAGGTCACGCCCGCTACGATCTGCCCTTCGCGCTCCAGCGCGACCGTCGAGCAGAAGTGCGGGATGCCGTGCATGAAGTTGGTCGTGCCGTCGATCGGGTCGACGATCCAGGTGTGGGTCTTGTCGGTGCCCTCCACCATGCCCCGCTCTTCGCCGAGGAAGCCGTAGCCCGGCCGGGCCTTAGTCAACTCTTCGAAGAGGATCTGCTCAGCCTTCAGGTCGGACGCGGTGACAAAGTCGGCGGGGCCTTTCCGCGAGACCTGCAGTTCGGTCACCTCGCCGAAATCGCGAGCGATGTGGCGGGCGGCTTTGCGCACAGCACCGATCATCACCTGCAGCAATGCGGACGCGACGGGCATGGATGCTCCTGTTCCCGCCCCTCAAAGAGGAAGGGGCGGCGGCTGTTCACGATGTAGGGTCCCGTCTCGCGACGAGGGAGGAAGACTTAGTCCGCGCGGCGCACGTATTCGCCGGTGGTGGTGTCCACCACGATCCGCTCGCCCACGTTCATGTAAGGCGGGATCATGACGCGCATCCCGTTGTCGGCCTTGGCCGGCTTGTAGGACGAAGACGCCGTTTGGCCCTTCACCGTCGGCTCGCACTCAACCACTTCCAGCGTGACGTAGTCGGGCAGGGTCAGGCCGATCGGACGCTCCTCGTGGAACTCGATCGTCACCTTCATCCCGTCCTGCAGGTAGGGGATGCGCTCCTCGCCCACCCAGTCCTTCTGCAGTTCGATCTGCTCGTAGGTGTCCTGGTCCATGAACACGAGCGCGTCGCCCTGCTCATAGAGGTAGGTGAAGTCCTTCTGCTCCAGCGTGACGCGTTCGACCGTGTCGTCCGACCGGAAGCGTTCGTTGAGCTTGGAGCCGGTGATCAGGTTCTTCATTTCGACCTGAGCGAAGGCGCCGCCCTTGCCGGGCTTGACGTGAGCGGTCTTCACCGCGACCCACAGGCCGCCGTCGTGCTGGAGCACCATGCCTGGTTTGATGGTGTTGCCGTTGATCTTCATGGAGCCCGTAGCGGTCGGAATTCGGTTGCGGGCTTCTACCGGGGCCTTACGCCCCCGGCAAGCCGACCCTCATGCGGCGAACAGGAGCGCCCGCAGGCCATAGGCCAGGGCGGCGGTCGCTGCGCAGCCGGCCAGGCCAAGCCCCACGAACCACGCGAGCCTGCGCCAGAGCGGCGGGATCGGGTCGCCGGGCTGCGGCGGACCTTGCGGCTCAATGCGCGTGATAGCCGGTCTCCTCGTTCACCTTGCCGCGGAAAAGCCAATACACCCAGGCGGTGTAGGCCAGCACCAGCGGCAGGGCGACCGCTGCGCCCACCAGCATGAGCGCCAGCGCGTTTTCCGGCGCGGCCGCGTCCCGGAAAGTCATGGCGTAAGGCACGACGTAGGGCAGAAAGCCGACCGCCAGGCCCAGGTACCCGGAGAAGAACATCAGTAGGGCGCCGACGAAGGGAAGGGTGTGCGAGCGGCGAGCCAGCCCCACGGCGATGACGATCATGCCGGTCAGTCCAAGCAATGGGATCGGGGCCAGCGGCAGGAAACGATCAAGGTCGAAGCCCCCGGCCGCAGCGCCCCACCGCTCGGCGATGCGTGGGTGGGCGTAGTAGGTCGCGACGCTGACGGCCGCCAGCAGCGGCCCGACCACCGCGCCGGAGAACCACGTCCAGCGCCGCGCGTCGCCGTGCAGAGCGCTCTCCGTCTTCATGACCAGCCAGGCGCCGCCGAGCAGCGCATAGCCGGCCACCAGGCCGCAGGCGACCAGCAGGGTGTATGGCGTCAGCCACTCGAACGCCGAACCGACGAAACGGCCGTCCGCCACCTCCACGCCTTGGATGAAGCCGCCAAGGATGAGGCCCTGCGCGAACGCCGCGCCGATCGAGCCGGCGCTGAACAGGATCGTCCACAGCTTCCGGCCGCGATCGCGCGCCCGAAAGCGGAATTCGAACGCCACCCCGCGCAGGATCAGGGCCACCAGCATCAGCAGCACCGGCAGGTAGAACGCGGGCATGACGACGGCATAGGCCGCGGGGAAGGCGGCCAGCAGCCCGCCCCCGCCCAGCACCAGCCACGTTTCGTTGCCGTCCCAGACGGGAGCGACGGTGTTCATCATGACGTCCCGATCCCCGGGCGAACGCGAGAACGGGAACAGGATGCCGATGCCGAGGTCGAAGCCGTCTAGCAGCACGTACATCAGAACGGCTACGGCGATCAGGCCGGCCCAGATCAGCGGCAGGTCCAGGCTCATGACGACTTCTCCGAAGTCTCGTCCGGGTGCGGGTTTTCGTCTGGCGCGGCGGCCAGCGACCACCCGGGCGCGCGCGGCGTCTGTGGTTCGGTGACGGCGCCCGGCGCCGGACCTTCATCGAGCAGCCGCAGGATGAACAGGGCTCCGGCGGTGAAGACGATGGCGTAGATGGCCATGTACGTGAGCAGGCTGAGCGCGACGTGGCTGGCGGCCACGGGCGAAACCGCGTCGCGGGTCCGGAGCACGCCGTAGACCACCCACGGCTGGCGCCCAACCTCCGTGGTCACCCAGCCCGCCAGGACGGCGATGAATCCTGCCGGCCCCATCGCCACGGCGAAGCGGAGGAAGCGGCGATCCTCGTAGAGCCGGCGCCGCAGCCAGAGCCATCCGCCCCAGAGGCCCAAGAGCAACATCATCATGCCCAAGCCCACCATGAGCCGGAAGCTCCAGAAGACGATGGCGGCGGGCGGGCGATCCTCCTTCGGGAACGCGCTCAAGCCTTTGACCTCGAAAGTCGACTTCCCGCCCAAGATCCAACTGCCGGCTCCCGGGATCGACAACTCCCAATCGTTGCGCTCGGTCTCACGATTGGGCCATGCCGCAATGTGGAAGGCCTGGTCGTCGCGCGTTTCCCAGTAGGCCTCGACGGCGGCGAGCTTGGCGGGCTGGTGCTCCAGCATGACACCTCCCGACCAGTGGCCGACGACGATCTGCAGCGGCGCCGTCATCGCGATCATGGCCACCGCCATCTTCAGACCTGTGCGCGACTCCCGCTGCTCTGGCCGGCGTAGGAGTTGAAAGGCGGAGGTCGCCGCCACGACCAGGGCCGTGGTCAGGTAGGCGGCCAGGACCATGTGCAGGAAGCGTGACGGGAAGGTTGGATTGAAGATCACCCGCCAGAAATCAGTGGCGACGTAGCGCCCGTCTTCGATCCGGAAAGCGACGGGAGACTGCATCCAGCTGTTGGCCGACAGGATCCAGAAGGCCGAGGTGAGGGTGCCCAGAGCGACGAGCACGGTCGCCAGGAAGTGGAGCTTGGGCCCAACGCGCTTCCAGCCGAACAGCATGATCCCAAGGAAGGTCGCCTCCAGGAAGAAGGCGGTCAGCACCTCATAGGCCATCAGCGGTCCGATAACGCCGCCGGTGATGCGGGAGAACTCGGACCAGTTCGTGCCGAACTGGTAGCTCATCACCACCCCGGAGACGACGCCCATGCCGAACGAGAGGGCGAAGATCTTGACCCAGAAGAGGTAGAGCGCCTGGTACCGAGCTTGGCCCGTTTTCAGCCACAGGCCTTCGAGCACGGCGAGGTAGCTCGCCAGCCCGATAGTGAAAGCGGGAAACAGGATGTGGAAGGCGATGACGAACGCGAACTGCAGCCGCGACAGCAGGAGGGCGTCGAGGTCCATCGGCCGGTCTCCGCGCGAGGCCGCCTAGCCTCGCTCAAGCGACGGTTTCGGCCTTCGGGGCGGCCGCGTCCACCTCGTACAACTACGTAGGCGACGCCTCGTTCAGGCGGCGGGCAGGTCGATCCAGAATCGGCTGCCGTGGCCTTCGCGGCTTTCGAAACCGAGCGTGCCGCCTTGCAGCTCCGTCAGGCGCCGCGCCAGCGCCAGCCCCACGCCCAAGCCTTCCAGCGGCGTGCGCGCTGCGCCCAGCCGGTTGAACGGGTCGAACAAGGCGACTTGCTTGTCTTCGGCGATGCCCGCCCCACGGTCGATGACCTCAATCCGGACCTTGGCGAAGTCGGGCTTGGCCAGTCGCAGCGTGATCTCGCCGCCGGCGCCGCCGTAGCGCACGGCGTTGTCCAGCAGGTTCGACAGGATGCGAGACAGGTGGGCGGGGTCCGCTTGCGCCAGCAGGGGCTCTGCCTCATCGCGCCGCAGGATCCACTTCAGGCCGGCGGCTTCGGGCATGCGCGCGACTTTCTGGCGCACGTCCTCTACGACAGCGTCGATCTCGACGGGGCGCAGGGTGATCGCGACGGCTCCGGCTTCGGCGCGCGCCACGTCCAGGAGGTCGCCAGACAGCGTCTCCAGCTCGCCGGCGGTCTGGGCGATGGTCTCGACCGTCTGGCGCTGCTCCGTCGTCAGCTGGCCCAGGCGGTTGTCGATCAGAAGACCGGACAGGCCGACGATGCCGGCGAGCGGGCTGCGGATTTCATGGCTTACAGAGGCCAGCAGTCGTGACTTCCCCAGGCTCGCGGTCTCCGCGATCCGCTGGCCTTCGCGCGCGGCGGCGGCCATGCGATCACGCTCGTTCAGCATCACTGCAACCAACAACATCGGAAGGCAGGAAACGACGAGGTAGAGCTGCAGGAGCCGCACCCTTCCGCCGTCGCTGAGGTCGAAACGGCTTGCCGGCCCCGCGCCTTCAGCGACGCCCAGCATGGCTGCGATCGCAACGATGATCACGGCGACCGCGGCGCCCAAGACGCGCAGCCGCACGGCAGCCAACAGCAGCAAGGGTGTGATGATGAAGTTCGCCGGAGAGCGGTAAGCGCTCATGAACAGGATATAGGCCGCCGTCGCCAAGGCGCCGATGATGACCGCGGCCTCGACCATGCGCCACGCGTTCGCGAACTCGCGCCAGTCGGTGCGCCGGACCGCCACCGCCAGGGTCGTGACCAGGGTGAAGCCCAGCGCGTGACCCATCCACCAGCTCTCGACGATCGGACGCACGGGTTGCCCCTGCGGCGCGGCGATTAGGAGCCCGACCAGCAGCGCTGCGGGGATCGGCGCCAGAACGGGAGCCGTCAAGAAGAAGCGGGTCAATGCGGCTAGACTGTCGATTTGAACACCGCCGGGGCTCAACCAGCGGACCAGCACCACGGCCAGGACGATCTCGCTCAGGTTCGCCACGGTGAAGATCGCGATCCGCGTCGGATCGTTGCCCGCCAGCATATTGGCGATGGCGATCGCCATGGCGATGAAGCCGCCGTACATGAAGTCAAAGGCGCGGGTGCGGGGCCCCTCGAGCCAGCCCACCAGGGCGACCCCGCCCGCGACCCAGAGAGCGGCCACCGGACCGACGCCGCGCGTCGTGTGGATCGCCAGCACCGCGCTCATGCACACCAGCACGCCCAGCATGGCGCACGCCAGAAGTCGACGCGTGCCGGTCTGGTACTGGGTCTCGCCAGATTGGGAATCCGTCGTGTAGGCGGTGCGTGCCGGGCGTCGCGGCGCTTCGAAAAGTGCGGGTGCGGTGTAGCTCATGACCGAATCCGGCGGCGGATAGGGGAGGTCCGCCACAGATCATCAGACATGATCATTCTTAAGATTGGCCTTCGGGCGCGCGGTTCTGCTTGATTTCAGCCGAACGTGTTCAGGTTTGCCCGTTGTCAGCTCCGTCGAACGCGCTCCGCCAGTCCTGCCGAAATCTGCGCGTTGAGCGCGCGGACCGCTGCGGCGGGACCATCCGTATGGCTCCACACGCCTGCGCTGACCGCCAGGAAATCCGCTCCGGCGGCGGCGAGCGCACGGGCGTTCTCGGCCGTGATCCCGCCGATCGCGACGCACGGCGTCTCCATCGTCTCCTGCCAGATCGACAGGATCTCGATCTCGCAACGGGTGGGCGCATCCTTAGTGGCGGTCGGATGAAAAGCCCCGAACGCCACGTAATCCGCTCCGGCCTCCGCCGCCTCCATCGCGAGGTGACGGCTGTCGTGGCAGGTGACGCCGACGATCGCGTCCGCCCCCATAACCCGCCGCGCCTCCTTATATGGGGCGTCGTCTTGGCCCACGTGAACGCCATCACAGCCCAGCGCCCGCGCAAGGTCCGGGCGGTCGTTCAGAATAAGGGCCACCCCGTGCGCCTGTGCGACCGGCAGCAGCACGCGGACGGCTGTCGCGATCGCTTCGTCCGCGACGTCCTTCAGTCGCAACTGCACCGCTGCGACGTCACCGGCGGAGAGCGCTTCGTCAAGAGTCCGGGCGAAGGCGTCGACATCGTCGAGTCGCGGCGGCGTGACCAGGTACAGACGGCAGGTGGGAGCTTCGAGAGCGCGGGCCATGCCCCGCCGATTGGTCGCTTGCCCCCGCGGCGTCAAGACGCCGGAGACGCGACTGAGAACGATTTGCAACGGCGCCAAAGTTGCGGTAATTGCGACGCGTTCTCATGGCGATACGGTTCGAGGTCGTTCTTGTACGTCTGCAACTGCAACGGCATCCGCGAGCGGGACGTCGCCAACGCCATCGAGGCGGGCGCTTGCCGTCCCAGGGATATCTTTGAACGCCAACAATGCGCCCCGCAGTGTGCTAAGTGCGTCTGCGACATGCGGCGCATGATTCAGGACTCGAGGGAGGCCCTGCGTCTGGCCGCCGAGTAGGAGGGCCTGATCCGTGCAGGGCGACGTCACCATCATCCGCATCCTGAACGCGGTGCTCACCAACGAGCTGACCGCGGTCAACCAGTACTTCCTGCACGCTCGGATGTTCGAGAGCTGGGGTTTCCACCACCTCGGCAAGATCGTGTACGAAGAGTCGATCGGCGAGATGAAACACGCCGACAAGCTCATCAAGCGCGTCCTGTTCCTGAACGGCCTGCCTAACCTGCAGGACCTGCACAAGCTCCGCATCGGCGAGAGTGTGACCGAGTGCCTGGAGGCCGACCTGGGCCTCGAGCTTGGTGGCCGAGCCACCCTCGTCGACGGGGTGAAGGCCTGCGAAAGCGCCGGCGACTTCGTCAGTCGCGAGATCCTGCTTCAGATCCTGTCGGACACCGAAGAGCACATCGACTTCCTCGAGACCCAGTTGAGCCTGATCAAGAGCCTAGGCGAGCAGAACTACCTGCAGAGCGCCATGGCCGAGATCCAGACGGACAATAGCGCCACGGGCGGCTGATCGCCGGAACCCCTGAGGGCGACGCCTGTTCTCCCACCGGATCACGACCGGAGGAGTGGGGCATGCTCGAAGAGGCTTTTGACGGCGCCAAGATCAAGGCTCAGGACTTTCTGAACAGCCATGATCGCCCGCTTTCCCACGTCGCGATGGGCGCGGGCCTGTTTCTGGGCGCGGCGCTGATCTCCACCCTCGTCGGCGCGGCCGCGGCGCCACCTACGCCGAACAAAGCCCGTGAGCACCAGGCGATCGAGCAGCCTTCGGTGAACAAGCCTCTGAAGGGCGCCAACCTTCTCTGGCCGGCGTTGGCCTCGATGCTCACCTGGTCGGGCCTGCGGATATGGAACGCGCCGGCCAGCCCGTATCGGACGCGCGCGCTCGGCGTCTGGGGCCTGATGCAGGGTGTGAACGCCCTCTGGATCGCGCTGGCGCCCAAGAGCCGTACGGGTCAGGTGATGACGGCCACAAGCACGCTGCTGCTCACCGCGGTGTATGTTGACCAGGCCCGGAAGGTCGACGCGCGCGCCGCGGCGATGGCCGCGCCGTACGCAGGGGCGGGGTGGACGAGCCTAAGCGGCTTCCTCGGCGGCGAGCTGTCGCGCCGTCTGCGCCGCCCACGCGGCGTGACGCTGCACTAGCCAAGGATCCTCCCTCCGCCGAGCAGGAGGGAGGTCCCGATGCGCCCTACGCGGCGACTCGCGCAGCCAGGCCGATCTTCGCATCGAGCTCGCCAGAGGCGTAGCGCTTAGCCATAGCCGCGGTCGACAGCGGCTTGATCTTCGACGCCCACCCCTCGGCGCCGAACTCCTGGAAGCGCTGGATGCAGACCTTCCGCATGGCTTCCTTGGCCGGCTTCAGGTAGGCGCGCGGGTCGAACTCGCCCGGCTTCTCGGCGAACACTTTGCGGATCGCGCCGGTGATGGCCATCCGATTGTCGGTGTCGATGTTGATCTTCCGCACGCCGTGCTTGATGCCGCGTTGAATTTCTTCGACCGGCACGCCCCAGGTCTGGGGCATCTCGCCGCCGTACTGGTTGATGATGTCCTGCAGGTCCTGCGGCACGGACGAGGATCCGTGCATCACCAAGTGGGTGTTGGGCAGACGGCGGTGAATCTCCTCGATCACGTTCATGGCCAGCACCGCCCCGTCGGGCTTGCGGCTGAACTTGTACGCGCCGTGGCTGGTGCCCATGGCGACGGCCAAGGCGTCCACCCCGGTCTGCTTCACGAAGTCGACCGCTTGATCGGGGTCGGTCAGCAGTTGGCTGTGGTCGAGCTTGCCCTCGAAGCCGTGGCCGTCCTCCTTGTCGCCCATGCCGGTCTCAAGGTTGCCGAGCACGCCCAACTCGCCTTCCACCGACACGCCGCAGGCGTGGGCCATCTCCACCGTCCGGCGGGTGACGTCGACGTTGTACTCGTAGTCGGCTGGGCTCTTGCCGTCGGCCATCAGCGAGCCGTCCATCATAACGGACGTGAAGCCGTACTGGATCGCGGTCGCGCAGGTGGCGGGGCTGTTGCCGTGGTCCTGGTGCATGCACACCGGGATCTCCGGGTACATCTCGACCATGGCGTCGATGAGGTGCTTCAGGACGATGTCGTTGGCGTAGGAGCGGGCGCCGCGGCTGGCCTGGATGATCACCGGGGCGTTGACCGCCTCGGCCGCCTCCATGATCGCGAGGCCCTGCTCCATATTGTTGATGTTGAAGGCCGGCAGGCCGTAGTCGTGCTCGGCCGCGTGGTCGAGCAGCTGTCGAAGCGTGATGCGCGCCATTAAGAGACTCCCCTTGTCGGACGCGTAACGCTTGGCGCGCCCAGCAGGATCATTGGTATGGCCCTGCTTTCCCCCTCCCGCGACCGCGGTGCAACACGACAACGTTGTCAACGACAGAAGACAACGTTGTCATCGGCAGATCCGGCAACACCGTGCCTTCTTCGCAACTGCGAAGGCGGACGTTTGCGGTGCATCGCAAGCGAGATTAGACGCCTGAGGAGCTGAGGAGCCGAGACTCCGCAAGCCGACTGAGCAGGTCCTGCGGACTGTCGTAGATCTCGCAAGCGCCGGCCGCGCGAAGGTCGGCTTCGGGAAAGCCGCCGCAGAGGACACCGATGCTGTGGACCCCCGCCGCGGTCGCCGCCTGCGCGTCGAACGGGCTGTCGCCGACGACCACACAGTCGCCCGCCTCGGCGCCAGGCAGCTTCTCGATCACGGCGCGGAATATGTCTGGGCAGGGTTTCGAATGCTCCGCGTCATCTGAGGTCGCCGACACATCGACCAGGTCGGTGACGCCCGCGAGGTCGGTGAACGCCTCCAGTTCCTCGGCCTTGCACGAGGAGCCGACAGCAAGCGTGAAGCCGTCCCTCCGCAGTCGCTCGAAGAGCGCCCGGACTCCCGGAAAGGCTTTCGCCTCCGGGAGGTAGCGTTCTTTGAATAGGCGCGCCCGGTGAGCCTCAAGCGCGTCCCGCTTCTCGCTCAGCATAGGTTCGGAGAAGAAGACGGGAAGCAGCTGGTCACCACCCTTGCCGATCTGGCTTCGGACGTCTGCGTATGACGCCTCCACGCCAAAAGCTTGGAAGGTTTCGTGCCAGGAGCGGGCGTGCAGATCGACGGTGTCGATCAGCGTTCCGTCCATGTCGAAGATCACAGCCCTGGGCACGTCTACGCTCCTGGAGAGGACGCTGAACCTCCGGGCCTGCGCCCACGTTCCCCGAGGCCAGAAATGAGAGGTGTCATGAAACGAAGCGCCGCGATCCGTTCGCGTGAGCACTTGATCCACGTGCTGACGGAGGCGGCGGAGATCGAGCACAACCTGCTCTGTTCCTACCTCTACGCTGCTTTCAGCCTGAAGCGGGCGGACGAACCCGGGCTGACCGAACGACAGGCGGAGGCGGTGGAGCGGTGGCGCAAGACGATCCTTACTGTCGCGCTGGAGGAGATGGCGCACCTCGCCACCGTCAACAACCTGCTGATCGGTGTCGGCGGAGCCCCGCACTTCGATCGACCCAACCTTCCGCTCGCCCCCGGCTATCATCCGGGCGGAATCGTCGTCCGGCTGGCTCCGTTCGACGCCGCGACGCTCGACCACTTCATCTTCCTTGAGCGTGCCGACCACCACCAGCTGGACGACGCTCCGGGGTACGCGCCTGCGGACGTGGAGCGGAAACCTCGGCCGGGCGGCCTCACGCCTTCGGCCGCAGACTACGAGACGGTGGGCGAGCTCTACGACTCCATCGCGGAGGGCCTCTCCTTTCTGGCGGAGAGGCTGGGGCAGACGATCCTGTTCGATGCCGAAGGCGCTCGGCAGCTGGATTCTGAGCGAGCGGCGCTGCCCAATATCCGCCGCGTCACCAATCTGGAGGAGGCTCTCGCGGCTGTCGCTTGGATCAAGGAGGAGGGAGAGGGCTCCACCGGAGGCCGCGAGGGTGTGGAGAGCCACTTCGAGCGGTTCTGCGGCATCCGACAGGAGTGGGCGGCGCTTTCGGCGGAGGATGCCGGCTTCGCGCCAGCTTGGCCGGCCGCTCATGATCCCGTCATGCGCCGACCCGTGAAGGGCGCCGCGCGGATCTGGGTGACAGCCGAGCCGGCCGCCGGACTGCTGGACCTGGGCAACGCGATCTACGGCTTGATGCTTCAGGTGCTCAGCCAGACGTTCGCTTGCGAGGATGTCGAGGACCAGCGAAGGCTGATGAAGGCTTCGGTGGAGCTTATGGAGGGATCGGCCGCCATCGCCAACCAGCTGGCGCGACTGCCTGCCAGCGAAGATCATCCTGGCGTTTGCGCCGGTCTCACGTTCGCGGTTCCTCGCAACCTCGGCTTCCGGCCCACAGGTGTGAAGCGCCGACGCCTATTCGCCGAACGCGTCGAGGAGCTGCGACGAGGCGCGGAGCCGCTGCTCGAAGGGGCGAGCGCAACCACGGGTGAAAAGGTGCGACGACGCCTGGCGGCCGCAGCTGAACTGCTGCGCGAATAGCGATCCGTGAGCCCCGCGGAGATGGGACGTCAGTCCGTGGCCTTGCTTCCCGTGTCCGCAACAATAGGCGCCGGCGATCCTTTCAGCCTCATGCGGTCCGTGATGGGCATGCCGTAGGCCCGATCAAAGAACTCAAGCTGGAAGCGGAAGGGCAGGTTGGCGTCGCTGTTCCACAGCATCGCCAGGCCGGTCCGGGTGTCGGGATCGAAGATCATGGTCGAGCGATAGCCTGAGACTGCGCCGCTGTGGCCGACCAGCCTGTGGCCCCGATACACGAAGCTGCGCATGCCGAGGCCATAGCCGGCGCGGCTCAGCTCGTCCGCCCGTGCGCCCCCATACTGCCGCGCCGTGTTGATGCGGACCCGGTGCACCTCCTCCAGGACCGACGGCGGCACGACCTCCGGCCGAAGGCCCATCTGCGCCTGCATCCAGACCGCCAGGTCCACGATGGACGAGTTCACCCCAGCCGCGGACGGCACACGGTAGTACGTCTCCGCCAGCTGCAAAGGCTGGCCGTAACGGTGGGGCTTGGCCCAGCGCCGGCCCCCGAACAGGCCCGATGCGCCGAGCGTCGCGCTCTCCATGCCAAGCGGCGCGAACAGCCTTTGATGCACGGTCTGCTCAAAGGGCTCGCCCGTGCGGTTGACGATGATCTCCGTCACCGCGTCGAAAGCGATGTTCTGGTAGCTGTGGCAGCCGCGCGGGCGGCATCCGGCGGGCAGCGAGCCCAGCATGGTGCGCAGCACCCTAGGGTCGTCCCCATCCTCCAGGCGCGGGTCATGGGCGTGCTTGGGCAGGCCAGTGCGCTGGGCCAGCAGGTCCTCCACCGTCAGGAACTGCTCCGCCTGTCCGGGTAGGCGCAGGGTGGTGTGGAACGTGGCGAGCGGGTCGTTCAGCGAGAACACGCCCTCGGCCGCCAACTTCGCCGCCAGCGTCCCCGCCATGGTCTTCGATAGTGACGCCCATCGAAAGACCGTGTCCGCGTCCACCGGCTCCCCGCCCTCCGCGGAGGTCATGCCGTAGCCCTGCACGAAGGACAGCCGGCCCTTCTCCACCACGGCGACGGCCAGGCCCTGCATGGATCGATCCCGCATCATCGCCTTGAAGCGGGCGTCGAGCGCGGGGTAGTCGATCTCTCCGTACCAATCCTGCGGCCGCGTCGGGGGAGGGTCTCTGGGCGGCGGCGCTTCCACCGCGGCGGCGGATGCGGCGCTGGAGCTGTCGACCTCCATGAGCGGCAGCCCCTTGGGCCCGACGAGCATCAGGGCGAGCAGAGCGCCGACGAGCCACAGGCGATACGACTTGGGACTGCCGGCTTTATCGGAATCGGGCACTGGTGAGCGGATCTCGGGCTGACGGCTAAGTTCGGGCAAATGCGGGCTTCGCCCTCTTCATCGCGATCAGCAACGACCGTTGCAAACGCCAAAGCGCCACACGCACCAGATTTTCGAGCCTTCGTTCACGGAGCAGGCCTGTCGATCGGAACCAGCGCACACGCGGCGGATTAGCCGTCCTCTACCCTTCAGTTTCGAGGCTCACATGACGCAGGCGCGCAAAGCGACCCTCTACCGAATGGTCACGCCTGAGCACACCTGCCCCTTCGGCGTGCGCGCCAAGCGGATGCTGGAGGAGGCGGGCTACGACATAGACGAGCGAATCCTCGACACGCGCGACGCCGTCGACGCCTTCATGGAGGAGCAGAACGTCCTCACCACGCCGCAGATCTTCATTGATGGCGAGCGGATCGGCGGCTCTGACAAACTCCAAGCCTACCTTGACCAGCAATCCTGAGCCTCTGCGCTGGCCGCGCTCCACCGCTCGTCACACGTAGCCGGCGCTCGGCGGAGGACGCCTGCGTCAGAGGTATGGCGTGGCGGACGCCCGGAAGCTTCTTCAGTCGCTGAGTCCCGTCAGGACCTCGGAGGCGTGCCCTTGGTGCTGGGCGCGGCGGCTATGGTCTTGGGCTTTTCCTTCTTGGGCTTGCGAGCTTCCTTGCCGCCCCTGTTCTTTTCCTTGGACACTTTGCGCCTCCTGACTTCCGCCCTCAGAACCCTTTGACCTCAGCGCGGTTCCGGCTCGCGTTGGCTGGGGGAGGGTCGCGCCAGATAACACGGCGCGCTGTTTCAAGCCTCGGCTGTCGTCCCCGGGGCCCCGGTCACCATAGAAGGTGGCGCTGGCGACTACTTTGGGGCGCTGCTTCCGCCGCCGCTGCGGTTCTTCGGTGTTCACGCCCAGTGGCGGCGAGATCGAGGTGCGCCTGGGCGCCTTCGATGCGCCCGACCGGTTCGCTCCGACCTACGAGAACTCAACCCTGCGCCGGGAGGCATGGCTCACGCCCTTCTCCATCAGGCGGGGCTACGTACGGCCGGGAGAGCGACACTCCGTTCGAGGACTAGACCTCCAGCGCCTCGACACCGGGAAGCGCCTTGCCTTCCATCCACTCCAGGAAGGCGCCGCCTGCCGTGGAGACGAACGTGAAATCGTCCACGACCCCAGCGTGGTTCAGCGCCGCGACCGTGTCGCCTCCGCCGGCCACAGCGATCAGACTCCCTGCCTTGGCATGGTCCGCCGCGGCCTTGGCCGCCGCCACCGTGGCCGCATCGAACGGCGGGATCTCGAACACGCCGAGCGGTCCGTTCCAGATCAGGGTGTTGGATTCGTTCATCGCCGCGATGAGGCGCGCCACGGTCTCGGGACCGGCGTCCAGGATCTTGTCGTCGGGGCTGAGCCCCTCCAGCCCTTCCGTGCGAGCCTCGGCTCCCGGCTTCACCTCGGTTGCGATCACCACGTCGACTGGCAGCAGAAGCTCGCAGCCCTTCGCTTCGGCTTCCGCCATGATCTCCCGAGCGGTCTCCGCCAAATCCTTCTCGCAGAGCGAACCGCCCACGTCCTTGCCCTGGGCGTAGAGGAAGGTGTTGGCCATCCCCCCGCCGATAGCCAGCCGATCCAGCTTGCTGACCAGGTTCTTCAGCAGGTCGAGCTTGGTCGAGACCTTCGAGCCCCCGACGATCCCCAGGACCGGACGCTTGGGCGTGCCCAGCGCCGCGTCCAGCGCCTCAAGCTCGCGCCGCATGCTCTCGCCGGCGTAGGCCGGAAGGCGTCGCGCCAGACCTTCGGTGGAGGCATGGGCGCGGTGCGCGGCGGAGAAGGCGTCATTGACGTAGACGTCGCCAAGCTCCGCCAAGGCGTCGGCCAGGGCCGGATCGTTCTTCTCTTCGCCCTTGTGGTAGCGCACGTTCTCAAGCAGCAGCACGCCGCCGGGTTGCATGTCCGCAACCGCCGCCCGAGCCGTCTCGCCGATGCAGTCGTCGGCGAAGGCGACGGGTGCGCCGAGCAGCCTCGCCAGGGGCTCCACCACCGGCTGCAGGCTCATTTCGGCGACGCGTTCGCCCTTGGGCCGGCCGAAGTGAGCCAGCAGCACGACCTTGGCGCCCTTCTCGCGAAGCGCGGAGATGGTCGGCATGGCGGCGCGAAGGCGCGTGTCGTCGGTGACGCGCCCGCCCTCCATCGGCACGTTGAAGTCCACGCGCACCAGCGCGACCTTTCCGGCCGCGTCGGCTTGGTCGAGCGTCCGGAAAGGCACGGGTCGCGTCTCCGGCTTACAGGAACTTGGCCAGGGCCATGGCCGTGTCGGCCATGCGGGTCGAGAAGCCCCACTCGTTATCGTACCAGGCCAGGACGCGGGTCAGAGAGCCGTCGATGATCTGGGTCTGGGGCAGGGCGACGGTGGAGGACGCCGAGATGTGGTTGAAGTCCATGGAGACCAGCGGCTCCTCGGTCACCGCCAGCACGCCCTTCAGCGGACCGTTCGCGGCGGCGGCGAAGGCGGCGTTCACCTCCTCCTTGGTGACGGGACGGCCCGTCACGACCTTCAGGTCCACCACGGAAACGTTGGGGGTCGGCACGCGGATCGACGAGCCGTCGAGCTTGCCCTTGAGCTCCGGCAGCACCAGGCCCACGGCCTTGGCCGCGCCGGTCGAGGTCGGGATCATGGACAGAGCCGCCGCACGCGCGCGGTACAGGTCCTTGTGCATCTGATCCAGCGACGGCTGGTCGTTCGTGTAGCTGTGGATCGTGGTCATGTAGCCACGCTCGATGCCCGCCAGCTGGTGCAGGATCTGCGCGACGGGCGCGAGGCAGTTGGTGGTGCACGACGCGTTGGAGACGACGGTGTCCTCGGCCGTCAGGCTGTCGTGGTTCACGCCGTAGACGATGGTCTTGTCGGCGCCGTCGCAGGGCGCGCTGACCAGCACCTTCTTGGCGCCCGCCTGAAGGTGCGCCGCCGCCTTCTCCTTGGAGGTGAAGATGCCGGTGCATTCAAAGGCGATGTCGACGCCCAGCTCCCGGTGCGGCAGCTCGGCCGGGTTCTTGATGGCCGTGACCTTGATCGGCCCCAGCCCCACATCCAGCGTGTCGCCGTTCACCGTCACCGGTGCGGGGAAGCGGCCGTGGGTGGAGTCGTAGCGCAGGAGGTGCGCGTTGGTCTCGATTGGGCCGAGATCGTTGATCGCCACCACCTCGATGTCGCGGCGACCGTGCTCGACCAGCGAACGCAGGACCAGGCGACCGATGCGGCCGAAACCGTTGATGGCGACGCGAACAGCCATGGAGGGACCTCGATGAAGCGGGTGCGCTGCGTCCGAACGACGCGCGGGCGCGTTTCAGGCCCTGAGCGACGGGAAGTCAAGTGCGCGAGCGAACACTGGAGCGACGTTACCGGTCTCTTTGCGTCCTGGGCCGCCGCCGCACTATAACGGCCGCAACTTAAGTCGGCGGAGCGCATGGCGCAGAGTTCTGACTATCTGGACCGGGCGGTGGCCCGGCTCGAGCGCGCGGTCGCCGCGCTGCAGACCCGCGTGGGCGAGCGCCGGGCGGAGCCACAGCTGCACGACGGCGATCTGTTCGGCGAAGCGATCGCCGATGCGGAGGTCAAGCTCGCCGCTGCGCACGCCCGGCAGGCGGAGCTCGAGCAAGCCGCCGCGGAAGCGTCCGCGGCGCTTGGACGTGCGGCCGTAGAAATCCGCACGGTCCTGGCTGAGGCGGAAGGCTAGACCATGGCGACCGTTACCGTGGACATCAACGGACGTCCCTATGCCGTCGGTTGCGCCGACGGACAGGAGGACCGGGTCCGCCAGTTGTCGCGCCAGTTCGACCGCAACGTCCGTCAGGTCGCCGCAGACGTGGGTCATGTCGGCGAGTTGCGCCTGTTCCTCATGGCCGCGCTGATCCTGGCCGACGAGCTGGCCGAGTTGAAGGCTGCCGGAGGCGTCGTGCCCCCATCCGAAAGGGACGAAGCCGCCGTCGCCCGTGCGGCGAGGGCGATCGAGGACGTGGCCGAGCGCATCGAGCGCCTTGCCGCCGAGGTCTGATTGGAAACGGCAGGATGTGGCGCCTACAGCCAGTCCAGTATTCCAAGCTTACACATCCAGCCGACGCCCAGCGCCAGGGCCTCGCGACGCTCGGCCGGCGCTCCGTTCAGTATCTCGGCGTACGTGAGCTCGCCTGCGGCCGCGATGGCGTGAAGCGCCGCAGCGCATTCGTCCGTGCTCGCACGACGGCCCGCGAACGTCTGGTCCAGCTTGACCGACTGCGTGCGTTCCAGGTCGGCGAGGCTCGCGCCCGCCCGCAGCCGAAATCGCGTCTGCGCCGTTGGCACTTGGGTGGCGAAGCGCGAGAAGTCCCGGAAGGGATCGCCCTTCACCGGATGAATGCGCCGCGCCGCCGCCTCGGGCTTGGCTGGGCGCAGCCTCGCCAGCTCTTCGAATAGCTGACGGTAAGCCCGCGCCACCACCGGCCAGTCAAAGGCGTCGCGAACCCGCGCCTGGCCGGCCGCGCCCATGGCGCGGCGGCGCTCCGGATCGTTGATCAGGGTGGCCAGCGCCTCGGCGGCCCGCCCGACGTGAACCGCCGTGTGGCTCGCGACCGCCCCGACGTAGGTCTGATAGCTCTCCAAGCCCATCGCATGCGGTGCGGCGAGACCCAGACCGGGCCCGCCGGGCGGGCCGCCAAGCGTTGGGATCAGGAAACCCTCAACGCCGTCGCGGACCGTGAAGCGGTAGCCGTCCCAGTCGGACGCGACCACCGGCAGCCCGGCGGCCATCGCCTCGAGCGGGGTGATGCCGAAGGTCTCCTGGATGTTGTCCACAAGCGAAAGGAACACATCGGCCCCGGACCAAAGCCCGGCTAACGCGTGGGCGTCATTACCGTCCGCCACCACGAACCGCACTGACGGCGCGTAGGCCGCCGCCGCTTCTTCGTAGAAGGCCGCGTGGCTCTCGTGCGGAAACCAGCCCGCCATGACGAAGGTGATCCGCCGGCCCGTCGCCGCCGACGCCTCCTCCAGCGCCCGCAGCATCGGCTGGGGGAACGCCTTCTCAAAGTAGGAGAGCCGCCCGACCCATAGGACAAGCGGGTCCTCGTCCGCGAGGCCGAGCTCAGCTCGGGTCGTGCTCCGACGCTCGGCCGTTCGCCTCGCTGCGATCGCTTCCGCGTCTACCCCCAGCGGCACGATCGGCAGGGCGGGAAGGGGCGGCCGACCGCCACCGGTGCGCTCAGCGAGGAAATCCCCCCAGTCACCCAGCATCCCTGACACAGCGTCGCGGACAGAGGGCGAGGTGCAGATGAGCGCATCCCAGGGCTGGACGGGGGCGGTCAACAGGTCGGCGATCTGTTCACGCACCGCCGGCGGAGCGAGGGTGTGGATCAGCCCGACCATGCTGAAGGCCGGGTCGCCCAAAGTGCGGCGGCGCAACCAGGCCAGCCCTTCCAGAGCTTGCGCGCCGCGCAGGAGGGTTCCGACCGACCCGAGCACGCGCGGGTTAGGGCCACTGGTCCTCAAAGCGTCGGCGGCTTGACCGTGGAGGCTAAGCGCTTCGGCGACCGCTTTGCGATCGGCCGGCGTGTCTGTCAGGACGTAGAGCGGATCGAAGCCGCCATGCAGCGCGAGCGCCCGGAACAGCTGCTGGTTGGCCACATCCTTTCCGAATGGATTGGGCCGTGGGCCGGCGGCCGCCCCCGGATGGTAGATCGCCAGACTGGATGGTTCAGGACTTGAGGCCATTCGCTCCCCCCGAACGCTTCGTTGGAACGCCTACGCTTGAGAAACAAGGGCTCAGAGCCTATCTTGCTTGGTGGCGGGTCGTGCTGCGGTTCGCGTCGAAGGCTTCACATCCCGGGGACCTTAATCACCCTCCTAGGGAGCTGTTCCTGTCCTTGGCCGTGGCTGGGGACACACGGCGCCCACCTGGTCATCCAGGTCCGAGGGGATTGAAACGCCTTCACGGTCCTTCGTGGCGCCGCCACCTTCTTTTCTCGATGAACGACATTGCTCTGAAAACGCGGCTCCGGGCCGAAGCGGCCGAGCGGCGAGCCCAAGCGCGCGCTCTGAATCCGCTCGCCGGAGAGACGGCCGCGGCGCTGTTTCCGCGCGCCCTCGCGTTCCCCGGCGCGGTCGTCGCCGGCTATTGGCCGTTCCGAAACGAAATCGATCCTCGCCCGCTGATGCGTAGGCTGGCCAGGCTGGGCCATCCGCTCGCCCTGCCGGTGACGCCCCCGAAGGGCTCGGACGATCCCCTGACGTTTCGCCTCTGGTCGCCAGAGGCGGTGCTTGCGCCGGGCCATTTCAAGGTGCACGAGCCCGGGCCCGAACATCCGATCACGGACCCGGACCTGGTGTTGACACCGCTTCTGGCGTTCGATCCACGGGGCGGTCGGCTGGGCTACGGCGCAGGCCATTTCGATCGGACCCTGGAGCGCCTGCGGGCGTTGAAATCCGTGACGGCCATCGGGCTGGCTTACGCCGCCCAGGCGGTCGATGATCTGCACGTCGAGCCGCACGACCAGCCGCTTGACGGCGTACTGACCGAGCGCGGCTACATCGCCGCCAGGAAGGACTGAGCCAGCTCCATGCGTTTCGCCTTCTTTGGAGACGTCGTCGGCCGCTCCGGCCGGCAAGGCCTTTCCGACCACCTCCCGTCGCTACGCCGCCGGCTGGGCTTGGAGTTCGTGATCGTAAACGCCGAGAACGCCGCCCACGGCTTCGGCATTTCCGAGGCCTCCGCGATCCAGCTGTTCGACGCCGGCGCGGACTGTCTGACGCTTGGCAACCACTCCTGGGATCAGAAGGAGGCGCTCACCTACATCGAGCGCGAGCCCCGACTTCTGCGCCCGATCAACTACCCACGCCTGAGCCACGCCCCCGGCCGGGGCGCGAACCTGTTCGAAACGCCGACCGGCAAGCGTATCCTGGTCATGAACGTACTCGGCCGCGTCCATATGGACGCGCTGGACGATCCCTTCGCCGCCGTGGACCAAGAGTTGGAGGCGTGTCCGCTTGGCCTCGCTGCCGACGCCGTGGTGGTCGACATGCACGCGGAGGCGACCAGCGAGAAGATGGCCATGGGCCACTTCTGCGATGGCCGGGCCAGCCTGGTGGTGGGCACCCACACGCACGTCCCGACCGCCGACTGCCAGATCCTGCCGCACGGCTCCGCCTACCAGACGGACGCTGGCGCCTGCGCCGACTACGACAGCGTGATCGGCAACGATAAGGAAGAACCTCTTCGTCGCTTCACCACCCGCATCAGCCAGCAACGCTACCAGCCGGCCTCGGGCCCTGCGACCGTCTGCGGGGTGTTCGTGGAGACCGACGACCGCACGGGCCTGGCCAAGCGCGTCGAGCCGATCCGCGTCGGCGGCCGTCTCAGCCCTCACGTTCCGGTGGTTGAACTCGCCCGCGTCGACGCTTGAGATATCGATCGTCTGCAATTCAGGGCCGGAATTGCGCCCTCCCGCGTCTGTCGACTGCTGACCACGCGCTGTTGGTTTCGCAGGGGTTTTTTAGAACGGCCCTCTTTTCGCTTGGCTGTTGCTGTTTTGTCTCTAGCGTCACGCATGGTCGCGCACCTGCGCCGACCGGATCGCGGTGGCGCCGCCCGATCCATCTGGCGACAAAATAGATAACGTCTGCCGGGGTGCGTCTTGAATAGAGACTGACGGTTCCTATATCGCCTCAGAAGGTTTTCAAGTGCGGCAGAACGGCAACGCTGGCCACACGGAAAACGAAGCGTCGCCTTATCGGTGACGCAACAATGCCTATCTTCGTCGTGTTGACGAGGCGGGCGGTCCAGCGGGGACGGCGCTGAGACCTCTCGATTTTAGGCGGTTAGAGGACCGTCGGGGACGGAACGTATGGCTATTAATTCAGTCGCGGTCATGTCGCCGGAAGGCGGCCTTTCTCGGTATCTGACCGAGATCCGCAAGTTCCCCATGCTGACGAAGGATGAGGAGTTCATGCTCGCCAAGCGTTGGGCGGAGCACCAGGACCCCGCTGCGGCGCACCGGCTCGTGACGAGCCACCTGCGCCTCGTCGCCAAGATCGCCATGGGCTATCGCGGCTACGGTCTGCCGATCGGCGAGGTCATCTCCGAAGGCAACGTCGGCCTGATGCAGGCGGTCAAGAAGTTTGACGCCGATCGCGGCTTCCGCTTGGCGACCTACGCCATGTGGTGGATCCGCGCCTCGATCCAGGAATACATCCTGCGCTCGTGGTCGCTCGTGAAGATGGGGACCACCGCCGCGCAGAAGAAGCTGTTCTTCAACCTGCGCAAGGCGAAGAGCGAGATCAGCGCGCTGGAGGAGGGCGACCTTCGTCCCGAGCAGGTCTCGCACATCGCCACGCGTCTGGGCGTCACCAACGAAGACGTCATCTCCATGAACCGGCGTCTCGCCGGTCCGGATTCCTCGCTCAACGCGCCGCTTCGCTCCGACAGCGAAAGCGAGTGGCAGGACTGGCTCCAGGACGACCAGCAGGTCAGTCAGGAGACGGTGGTCGCGGAGAACGAGGAGCGCTCAATCCGTATGGAGCTGCTGCAGGAGGCCATGCAGGAGCTGACGGACCGCGAACGGCACATCCTGACCGAGCGGCGCCTGAAGGATGATCCGACGACGCTCGAGGAGCTCGCCTCGCAATACGGCGTCAGCCGCGAGCGCGTGCGCCAGATCGAGGTGCGCGCCTTCGAAAAGCTGCAGAAGGCGATGCAGGCGGCCGCGACGGAACGTAATCTGGTCGACGCCTGAGCCCCGTGGCTCAGGCGGCCTTCGCCGCCGTGGTTTCGAAAATCGCGAGCACAGCGGCGACAGGAGCCTGAATGTCCGCCCGGCGCGGCCTATCGGCCGCCAGGGACTTCTCCAGTTCGGCGGCCGCGACCGCCAACGTCATCTCGCCGCTCGTTACTGCGGTGGATTTCAGGATTCTGGCCTGCTCGCGCATGGCCCGAAGCGCTTGGTTGGCGTCCTGCTCGTATTGGGCAAGGGCGGATTTCAGAATGCGCGCCGCTTGATCTAGTTGGGCCGCTTGAGCCTCTGATCGGCTCTTTGGCTTATCCGCGCGCCGCTTGCGCGGCCCATCGTATTCCACCGAGTTGAACCGCCGGCGGTCGGGTCCGACATATTGCACCGCCTCGATCCAGTCGCGCGGCTTCAGGGCCGCCGCCTCGATGCGCTTCAGCAGGTCGCCCGCGGTGAAGGGCTTGCGTAGGAACTCGTGCACGCCCGCGTCTCGGGCGCCCTTGATCGAGCTCGCTGTCGCCTCGGCCGTGACCATGATGGCGGGGGCCTTGCGGCACGTCAGGTCGCTGCGGCGGACGCGGCGAATGAACACCGGCCCATTGAGGCGGGGGCCCATGTAGTCGGTCAGGATCAGCTGCGGGTCGAGGTCGCGAAGGTTGTGAAAGGCTTTCACGTCATCGCTCTCGATCAGCACGTGCTGCGCCCCGAGCGCCCGCACCAAGTCGGCGAGAAGCTTCGCCGACGCCGGCTGCGCATCTAGGATGAGAACCCGGCGAACCTGCGGCGTCAGCCGCTGCAGCATCTTCGGATCAGCGCCGAACACGCGGACTCTCCACTCCACCAAGGGGCGAAAGTCTATTCGAAGGCGGTAAACGCCCGCTTGACGCTGCCGCGAAGCGTCAGCCCTGGAAGGGATCCCGCATCAGGATGGTGTCTTCACGTTCCGGGCTGGTGGACAGAAGCGCCACGGGCGCGCCGATCAGCTCCTCGATGCGGCGCACGTACTTCACGGCGTTCCCCGGCAGGTCGACCCAGGAGCGCGCGCCCGCCGTGCTTTCCGACCAGCCGTCCAGATATTCATAGACCGGCTCCACCGCGGCCTGCTCCTTCAGCCCCGAGGGGAGGTAGTCGAAGGCGCGATCGCCGATGCGGTAGCCCACGCAGATCTTCAGCGTCTCAAGGCCGTCCAGAACGTCGAGCTTCGTCAGGGCCACCCCGTCGATGCCATTCACGGCGATCGACTGGCGAACCAGCACGGCGTCGAACCAGCCGCAGCGGCGGGCTCGCCCCGTGACAGTTCCGAACTCGCGTCCGCGTTCGCCGATGCGTTGGCCGACATCGTCGTGGAGCTCGGTTGGGAAGGGCCCTTGGCCCACGCGCGTCGTGTAGGCTTTCACGATGCCCAGCACATAGCCCACCGACCGGGGCCCCACGCCGGAACCCGCCGCCGCTTGGCCCGCCACGGTGTTAGAGGAGGTCACGTACGGGTAGGTCCCGTGGTCGATGTCGAGCAGCGTGCCCTGGGCGCCTTCGAACAGAATGCGCCGGCCGAGGCGGTTGAAGCCGTCGAGCACGCGCCACACCGGCTGGGCGAACGGCAGGACCTTTGGCGCGATCTCGAGCAGCGCGCCGATCAGCGCGTCGGCGTCGATTTCGGGCAGGTCCAGCCCCCGGCGGAGCGCACCATGGTGAGCCATCAGGCGTTCGACTTTGACGCTCAGCGCTTCTGGATCGGCCAAATCCGCCACGCGTATGGCGCGACGGCCGACCTTGTCCTCGTATGCTGGACCGATCCCGCGACCGGTGGTCCCGATCTTGGCGCCGCCGGCGGCGGCTTCGCGGGCGCTGTCCAGGTCGCGGTGGATCGGCAGGATCAGGGCGGCGTTGTCGGCGAGCGTCAGCAGCTCGGGCCCGATCTTTACGCCTTGCGCCTCGATGCGGCCGATCTCGTCCAGCAGGGCCCAGGGGTCGACGACGACGCCATTGCCGATCACGGACGGCTTGCCCTGGACCACCCCGGACGGCAGCAGCGAAAGCTTGTAGGTGGTGTCGCCTACGACCAGCGTGTGGCCGGCGTTGTGGCCGCCCTGGAACCGCACCACCACGTCGGCGCGGTTCGACAGCCAGTCGACGATCTTGCCCTTGCCCTCGTCGCCCCACTGGGCGCCCACGACAGCGACGTTGGCCAAAGCTCTCTCCTGAATTCGCGCGGCGGCGTGGCTATAGACCAGCCGACCGCCGCTGTCGCCCCGCCGGCGTCGGGCGCGCCGTCAGTCCCCGAAGCGGTGGCGGATGCGCACGCCCAGTTGGTCGAGCCCCTGGTTCTTGCCCTGGGACAGGATCTGGCCGTGGCTTAGGTGGACGTAGGAGAGCTCAGCCGAGGTTCGCTCGCTCAGTCGATAGCCCACCGCGAGCTCAGGTTCGAACAGCACACGCGAGCCGAACTCGATCTTCTCACTGCGCAGATTGATGCGCCGCTGCCGTTCGGCCGGCGTGAGGCCCGGGTCGCGGAAGTCCGGGAGCTCGGTTTCGCCATCATGGACCGCCAGGCCCAGTCCAGGCCGGATGTAGAAGCCGCCCGCCTCTCCGATGTCGAGGGGCCAGTTCAGTCCCACGGCGGCGAAGCTGGTGTCACCGGCGGTGTTGATGGCGGCGAACGCGTGACTCGCGGGCCGGCCGAGCCAGCGCAGGCTGTCAATTCGATCTGAACCGACGCCGACGTTGATCACGGCGCCGCTCTCGCGGCCTGCAGCGCCGAACCCGAGCGTCTCTCCGATAAACGTGACGTCGTGCGCGTAAGCGCCGACCCATGCCTCGGCGGCTTGCACGGAGCCGCAGGCGACCGACAGCGCGGCGGCGGCGACCGCCGCGAACTTGAACTTCATAACCTGATCCCAGCTATCCCGCGGCGAATATGGTGCAGCCTCAGCCTGCCGCCTAGAGGGGCTCAGGCGCTCTGCAGCTCCGCGAGCGTGGTGGCGTAGGCCCATTCGAGCCAAGGCGTCAGCGCGTCGACGTCCGAGGCCTCAACCGTACAGCCGCACCAGACCCGAAGGCCGGGCGGAGCCGAGCGGTGACCTGGCAGGTCATACCCAGCCTCCTCACGCTCCAGCGCCTGGCAGAAGCGCTTCACAAAGGCGGTCTGCCGATCCGCCGGCAAGGCTGCGATCTCGGGCGCCGTGAACTTCAGGCAGACGGAGGTCTCGGATCGATACGCCCGGTCCGCCGCGAGGAAGCCGATCCAGGGTGTGCGCCGCACCCAAGCCTCGAGCACCGCATAGTTCTCGAGTGTCCGCCGCTTCAGCTCGGCCAATCCGCCGACGCGGGACGCCCACTTCAATGCGTCCAGATAGTCCTCCACCGTCAGCATGGAGACGGTGTTGATGATGTTGCCCTCGAAGATGGAGGCGTCGAAGCGTCCCTTTTTCTGCAGCCGCAGGAGCTTCGGGACCGGTCGTGGCGCTGCGTAGCTCTCCAGCCGCTCGACCGCGCGAGGCGAGAGCACCATCACGCCGATGCCGGCCTCTCCCCCCAGAGCCTTTTGGAAGGAGAAGGTGGTGACGTCGAGCTTCTCCCAAGGGAGATCCATCGCGAAGGCCGCCGACGTCGCGTCGCAGATCGTGATCCCTTGCCGGTCGTCTGCGATGAAGTCCCCGTCGGGGACCCGCACACCAGAAGTGGTTCCGTTCCAGGGAAAGACCAGGTCCGCGTCAGGGCGCACGCGGGTCAGCTCGGGCAACTCGCCGTAGGGCGCCGCCAACACCTCCGGGTTCAGCTTCAGGTGATCGACGGCATCGATCGCCCAGGTCTCGCCGAAGTTCTCGTAGGCCAGGAGCTGAACTGGCCGCGCGCCCAGCATGCTCCACATCGCCGCCTCAACGGCGCCGGTGTCGGAGCCGGGCACCAGCGCAACGCGGTAATCGGCCGGGATCTCGAGCACTTCGCGCGTACGCTCGACGGCTTCGGCGCACCGGCCGAGAGTGACTGTCGAACGGTTGCCGCGTCCCAGCGACGCTCCGGAAAGCGCTTCAAGGCTCCAGCCCGGCCGCTTGGCGGTGGGGCCGGACGAAAACCAGGGCCGCTCGGGCCGGCGGGATGGCTTGGCGGGCGTGCTCATATCGCCGTCTGTAAACGGCCACGCCGCGTCGTACGCAAGGGGAACCTCCAACAAAGGGGCTCGTTTGGGTCCGCGCGTGCGCAAGAAAAACGATGAACGGAGCCTGACCCGGCCAGTTCAGGTCCGGCTCAGGTGCGGCCTGTCATAACCCGACCCAAGGTCGCTCGACCCTCGAGCGGCCGCGATACAGGAGAAGACAGATGAAGAAGATTCTCGTTTCGGTCCTGGCGGTTTCGACGATCGCGGCCGCCGTTCCCGCCGCCGCCCAAGGCTACGGCAATGGCTGGCAAAACATCAACCAACGCCAGGCCAACCTCGATCGTCGGATCGATCAAGGCATCCGCAACGGTCAACTGACTCGGGGTGAAGCTGTTCGTCTGCGGGCGGAGTTCCGCGACATCGCTCGCCTTGAGGCGCGCTACCGTCGCGGCGGCCTGAGCAACTGGGAGCGCAGCGATCTTGACCGTCGCTTCGACGCCCTCTCCGCCCGCGTCCGCTGGGAACGCCGGGACAACCAGGACTATGGTCGCAACGACCGTGATAACCGCGACTACCGCGGCTACCGCTACTAAGGCCTGACGAAGGTTGGAGAGCAGGGCGCGGTCCTTCGGGACCGCGCCTTTTCTTTGTGCGCCCTTACAGCCTCAGACGAGACTCGATGACCGTGACGGCCCGGCCCCGAATCAGCACCCGCGCGCCCGCTGTCTCCGTCTCAAGCTCGCCGCCTCGGCCTGGATAGGCCTGCAGGAAGCGCACGGTCGGACGCCCGAGCTTTTCCGCGTAGAGGGGCCCCAGAATGCAGTGCGCAGAGCCGGTGGTGGGGTCCTCAGGAATGCCGCAGCCCGGACCAAAAAAGCGGTCGACCACGTCCTGGCCTGGCCCGTCCGACAGGGCGGCTACGATGATGTTTCCGGGGCCTCGAGTGGCCTCTCCACCGATCGCGCCCAGGGCCGCGATATCGGGATTGAGGCTGCGGACGGCCGCTTCGGAATCCAAAATCGCCACCAGGTACGACCCGGCCCAGACCTCCGCCGGCTGGACCCCCAGCGCCTCGGCGAAGCCTGCCGGGACGGGCGTACGCCAGGGCGGGTCAGCGGGAAAGTCCATCTCGTAGAGACCCCCCTTCTGGCGGACCCGCAGATCTCCAGACAGGGTCTCGAACGTGATCTCCTCGGCCACCTCACCGAGCTCCGAGTACAGCACATGCGCGGAGGCGAGCGTCGCATGGCCACAAAGCGGCACCTCCAGTGCCGGGGTGAACCAGCGCAACCGGTACCTACCGGGCTCACCCATTGGCTGCAGGAAGGCCGTCTCCGCTTGGTTGTTCTCCGAGGCGAGCGCCTGCATCCAGTCGTCGTGGGGCCATTCCCCCCCGAGCGGCTCGACCACACAGGCGGGGTTGCCCCGGAAGGGCTGACTGGCGAAGGCGTCGACGGTCCACTGGCGCATGGCGCGCCGGTTAGGCCAACGGCGATGTTCCCGCAAGCGGAGGCGACCATGGCGCACCACACTGAAGCGAACGGCGTCATCGTCAGCGATGACCGCACCCTGCTCGACCTGCGCCGAGTGCATGGATGGATCGCCGGCAGCTACTGGGCGGCCGGCATTCCCTTCGGCGTCTTCGTGCGGTCCGTTCAGAACAGCCTGTGCCTCGGGGCTTATCGGCAGGGCGAGCAAGTCGGCTTCGCCCGGGTCATCACCGACCGCGCCACCTTCGCCTGGCTCTGCGATGTGTGGGTGGACGAAGCCGCGCGCGGATCGGGTCTCGGACGGGCGATCGTGCAGGCCGCGCTCGATCATCCCGACCTGCAGGGGCTGCGTCGCTGGGGACTGGCCACGAAGGACGCCCACAGCCTCTACGAGGGCTTCGGCTTCGGCCCCGTCGACGCGGAACGGGGAATGGAGAAGGTGGACCGGGAGGTCTACATCCGCCTCACATCAGAATCGTGACCTCTGGCCAGCGCGCCTTGGCGCTTGCTGTCGTCCGCGCCCACCCGTTCGCGAGCGGCCGGAGCGGATTGGGGCGGAGGCGCATGGCGAATACGTCGTCCAGCCCGAAGGGTGCGGCGACGCTTATCCTGTCGTCGGCCTCCAGCCTCACGCCGACGGCGAAGGCGGGACAGACGAACCGCCCAAGGGCTTCGTCGGTGCAGGTCAACGGCGCGTACGGCTCGCCGAACTTGTTCTCGAACCACAGATGGACCCGCGCCTGGTTGCGGACCTCGACCATCTCCTTCAGCGGCGTGTCGAAGGCGGCGGCCGCACGCTGGATCACCACGTCCTCGGCTTCGTAGGAGATGTCGGAGGCGTCGAAGTAGCCGACGTCGTAGTCGCGGAGGCCGTAGTCCGGCTCGCGCCCCGTCACCGCGTTCCACACCGTCTGATAGACAGCGCCGGAAACGATCCGCCAATCCGGCAATTGCAAGCGCCGCACCTCGGTCAGGACCTGCATCAGCCGGGGGCTAGCGCGCACCAACGTCTGTAGCTGCGCCTCCAGGTCGTCGTTCATCGCACGTCCCTTAAGGGCCACGCGTGGTCGAGGGGCCCATGACCCTGTCCGAAACCCGGCGCACGTCGGATCGCTTCGGCCACGTAAGCCCAGGCGCGGGCGACGGCCTCCGGCAGACTGAGTCCCTGCGCGATCCCGGCGGCGCACGCGGACGCGAGCGTGCAGCCGGTGCCGTGGGTGTGGCGCGTATGCAGCCGCGGCCCCTCAAAGGTGGTTTCGCCGTCCGCGGTCATCAGCAGGTCCACAACGGTTTCGCCAGGAACGTGCCCGCCTTTCATGAGCACGCCGCGCGCGCCGAGCTGGAGCAGCCGCTCCCCGGCGCGCCGCTGCCCGTCGATGTCGGAGACCACCAATCCCGTCAGGGCCTCCGCCTCGGGGGCGTTGGGCGTCAGCAGGGCGGACCGGGGCACCAGGGCGGAGCGTACCGCCTCGATGGCCCGCTCCTCGAGCAGGGCCGATCCGCCCTTGGCGATCATCACCGGGTCGATGATGGCCGGCAGGCCTGCGGCGGGGCCGTCGAGAAGCGTCGCCACCAGCTCCACGGTGTCCACGGTCGCGAGCATCCCTGTTTTGATCGCGTCGGCGCCGAGGTCTTCAAGCACCACCCGCGCCTGCGCCTCCACCACATCGAGGGGCACGCCGTGGACGCCGTGCACGCCCAGGGTGTTCTGCACCGTCACCGCTGTGATCGCCGTCATGGCGAAGCCGCCAAGGGCGGTGACCGCCTTGATATCGGCCTGGATGCCCGCGCCGCCGCCGGAGTCCGAGCCGGCGATGATCAGCACTCGTCCGGAAGGGGAAGTCATCGTGGCAAATAGGAGCTTTCGCGCCCGGCCTGCAACGACTCGTCGTTCTCGACTGCGGCCCAGAGCTTCACGGCCTGAGCCGTTTCCCGGACGTCGTGCACACGCAGGATAGCCGCGCCCTTGGCCGCGCCATAGAGAGCCAGCGCAAGCGAGCCGCCCAGCCGGTCAGTCGGCTCCACCGCGGTTGGGTCGATCGACTGGATGGAGCGTTTTCGGCTGACGCCGAGCAGCACCGGGAAGCCGAGCGCGGCGAGCCGATCCAGGTTGCGGATCAGAGCCAGGTTGTGGCGCACCGTCTTGCCAAATCCGATGCCCGGATCGAGCCGGATCCGCTCACGCGCGACGCCCGCGGAGATGGCGGCCTCAGCCCGCTCGGCGAGGTAGGCGAACACCTCGGTCGCTACGTCTTCGTAGCGCGGATCGGCCTGCATGGTCCGAGGCTCGCCCTGCATGTGCATGAGCACGACCTCACAGCCGAGCTCAGCCGCAGTCGCCAAGGCTTCGGGCCCCCCAAGCGCAGAGACGTCGTTCCAGATGTCCGCGCCCGCCGCCGCAGCGGCGCGCATGACCTGCGGCTTCATGGTGTCGACGGAGATCGGAGCCGCCGTGCGGGTCCTGATCGCGCGGACGACCGGCACGACGCGGCCGATCTCATCCTCGGCGCTGACAGGCTCCGCGCCTGGGCGAGTGCTCTCTCCGCCCACATCCAGGATGTCGGCACCCTGCTCAAGCAAGGCGAGCGCATGCGAAACGGCGGCCGCCTCGTCTAGGAAGCGGCCGCCGTCGGAGAAGCTGTCGGGGGTGACGTTCACCACCCCCATGATCAGCGGTCTATGCACGTCAGGACGGCGGTTGCTGCACGCTTTCCGCAGGCGCCGGAACCGGAATGGCTTCGGGCGACTCCTTGGGCGTAACAGGGACCGACACAGTCGGAAGGGTCTCTTCGGCCACGACCTCCTCCCGGTTGGGCAGGGTGCCGTCCGCCAGCAGCGCCTTGATCTCGTCGCCGCTGAGCGTTTCGTACTCGAGCAGCGCCTTCGCCAGGGTGTGCAGGTCGTCAATGCGCTCGGTCAGGATGCGGCGCGCCTCGTCGTGCGCCTCCTGGATGATCCGGCGCACCTCGCGGTCGATCACCTGGGCCGTGGCTTCGGAGACGTTCTGCGTGCGGGCGACGGAGTGGCCCAGGAAGACTTCCTCCTGGTTTTCGCCGTACTGCACAGTGCCGAGTTCGTCGGAGTAGCCCCAGCGGGTGACCATGTTGCGAGCCAGGCTGGTGGCCGCCTGGATGTCGCTCGAAGCGCCGGAGGTGACGTTCTCCTTGCCGAAGATCAGCTCCTCGCCCATCCGGCCGGCCATGAGGATCGCCAGGCGGCAGGTCATCTGGCTGTAGTTCATGGAGTAGCGGTCGCCTTCCGGCAGCTGCATCACCATGCCGAGCGCACGCCCGCGGGGAATGATCGTCGCCTTGTGGACGGGATCGGCGCAGGCCACTGACAAGGCCACGAGCGCGTGGGCGCCCTCGTGGTAGGCGGTCAGCTTCTTCTCGGCGTCGGACATGACCATCGAGCGCCGTTCGGAGCCCATCATCACCTTGTCCTTGGCGTCTTCGAAGTCGCGGTGGGTGACCATGCGGCGGTTCTTCCGCGCGGCCATCAGGGCGGCCTCGTTGACGAGGTTGGACAGGTCGGCGCCGGAGAAGCCCGGCGTGCCGCGCGCGATCACCTTCACATTGACGTCGGCCGCCAAGGGCACGTTGCGCATGTGCACGCGCAGGATCTTCTCGCGGCCGCCCACGTCGGGGTTCGGCACCACGACCTGGCGGTCAAACCGGCCCGGGCGGAGCAGCGCGGGGTCGAGCACGTCAGGACGGTTGGTGGCCGCGATAAGGATGATGCCTTCGTTCGCCTCGAAGCCGTCCATCTCCACGAGCAGCTGGTTCAGGGTCTGCTCGCGTTCGTCGTTGCCGCCGCCGAGACCAGCGCCCCGGTGCCGACCGACCGCGTCGATTTCGTCGATGAAGATGATGCAGGGCGCGTTCTTCTTGGCCTGCTCGAACATGTCCCGAACGCGACTGGCGCCGACGCCCACGAACATCTCGACGAAGTCGGAGCCCGAGATCGAGAAGAAGGGCACGCCCGCCTCGCCCGCGATCGCGCGCGCCAGCAGCGTCTTACCGGTGCCCGGAGGGCCGACCAGCAGGGCGCCTTTAGGGATTTTGCCGCCGAGGCGCTGGAACTTGCCCGGATCCTTCAGGAAGTCGACGATTTCGGTCAGCTCTTCCTTGGCCTCGTCGACACCGGCGACGTCGTCGAAGGTGACCTTGTTCTTGTTCTCGGTCAGCAGGCGGGCCTTGCTCTTGCCGAAGCCCATCGCGCCTCGGGCGCCGCCCTGCATCTGGCGCATGAAGAAGATCCAAACGCCGATCAGCAGCAGGATGGGCAGCAGGCCGGACAGGATCGTCATCAGGGCCGACGGCCTGATGGATTGCACCTTCACGTTGACGTTCGACTTCTCCAGGCGGGCCAGCAGGTCCTCCTGGCTCATGGGCGTCGTGGCGGTGAAGGGCTTGCCGGCCTGGTCCTTACCCTGAAGGACCTCCCCCTTGATGGTCGCTTCCTTGACCTGGCCCTTGTCGACCATCTGGAGAAGCTGGGTGTAGGTGACCTCACGCTGGCCGTTCGCGGCCGAGCCCTGGCTCATGACGCTGTAAAGGCCAAGGAGCACCAGGATGATCACGCCCCAGATGGCGAGATTTCGCAGGTTCATGCCGTCCTCAAGTTCAGGGCGCCCTCAGGGGAGCCGTGTCTATCGCAACATAGGGAACGCGGTCCGTCGGCGCCACGCGACGTATCGGCGATCTCGGTTTCGTGCGCGATCACGCCGCAGGCCGCTTGGAGGCGGTTGAGTCCCAGGGCGGTCACCCGCACCCTCGCTGATGCAAGAACCGGGCGAGGGTCGCCGTCCCGGACCAGTACGGGCGTGGTCGGCCGTGCGTCCGCCACCGGAGCCAGCGCTGCATGGTCCACCGCCGTCATCCGGCCGAGCACGCCGGCCGCCGCGCGCAACGTCCAGCCGGGCTCGGTCGCCGACACGGTGAAGCGACCGTCCCACACCGCTTCCGATCCGTCATGGGGCGCCGTCAATGCTGATGGGGGAGTGCGGCCCGGCTCGCGGAAAACGAACGCCTCGCGCCCACGTACGACCACCGCCGCACCCGCCAGGGTCATCTTCGGCGGCTGCCCGGTTTGCAGAGATCCCCGAAGTCGGGTCAGCGCGTCCTTGGAAGGCCGCCGCACGCCGCCGGAGGCGCAGGCGAGCATCGCTGACAGGACGTGGTCGCTCGCGCGCAAAAGCTCCGTCGTTGCGCACCGGAACGTCCCAGAACGGAAGTTGATGTCCGGGAGAACGGCCCAGCTCTCCCGGCCGGTCGGGAACGCAGATGCGCGACCCGCCAGCGCGGCGCGCGCTTGACTGCGGGCGAACCGCGCGTCGGCATTGGCTGGATCCTCGATCCAGGTGATCCCGCGCCCCTTCAGGTGGTCGCGCAGCGCCTCCCGCCCGACGTCCAGCATGGGTCTCAGCAGGAAGATGTCACGACCCTCGGGCCAGGCGGGGGAAGGCGACCACTCCTGCAGTCGCCCTAACGTCGAGCCCCGTGCGCGCATCCAGTCGCCCTCGGCCACGTCATCCGCCGTGTGGCCGAACAGGACGATATGAACGCCGGCCTCACGCGCGGCGTCCGCGATCAGCCGGTGCCGCGCCGCCCGTGCGGCGGCGGGCAGGCCGGTCGCGGGCTTTTCGCCGCGCCACGCCAAAACGACGGACCGGCAGCCTAGAGCCTGAGCTTGGCTCGCCGCCTGGGCGCTCCACCGGGCGCTATCCCGCTGCAGGCCGTGGTCAACGATGAACGCGATGACAGCTCGGTGCGCGTCCTTGGCCCAGGCCGACGTGAGCGAAAGGAGCGCGAGGGAGTCGCCTCCGCCGGATAAGGCCACCCCAAGGGGGGCGCCGCTACCGCGGTCGAGCCGGCGGTCCAAGACCGCGCGGACGCGATCCTCTAGGCGCACTTGGCCCGGGTCTTGAGCGCTGTGGCGCGCGTGCGGACCGTCGCCGCCGCGCCAGCCGCGTAGCGGCGCTCGAATTCGCCGAGCGCAGCGCAAGCCTGCGTCGTGCGCTGCAGGGCGTTCAGCGAAGTGGCCAGCTTCACCGTCGCGTCGGCCGCCCAGCGGCTTTTCGGCCAACCGCGTAGCGCCAGGGCGTAGTTGGTGGCGGCTCCCGCAAAGTCGTCCCGGCTGAAGTAGGTCTCCGCCAAGCGGAAACGCGCCTCCGGCGCCTCCGCCGCGTTCGGCCAGCGCTCGAGGAAGGCCGTAAAAGCGCTGGCGGCCTGCGCCAGCTGCCCGTCGAGCATCAGCTGCATGGCCGCTTCGAAGTCGGACGCGGAGGAGCCGGTCGGCGCCGGAGCCGGAGCGTCCTCCGACCCTGCTGCGGCCGCGCCGGCCTGCTCGAGCGCGGCGAGGCGGCCCTCCAGCTCCGCCACCTTGGTGCGGAGCGGCTCGACCTGCGCCTGGGCGGCCGTCTGTGCGTCGCGCGCCTGCTGCAGTTCGAAGGTCGTAGTCTCCAGCTGGCCGTTCAGGCGCTGGAGGGTCGCCTCCATGTCACCGAGCCGCTGCGTCAAGTCGGCGACCTGTCCTTGGAGGGCCACCGTCTCAGGGTCGGGCTCCAGCAGGATCGGCGGATTGCCGACCTCGGCGTTCTGGTTCAGCTGCCGGTCGAGCCGGCGCAAGTTGCGCTCGAGCCGGTCCAGTCGGCGCTTGTCCCACTCGATCACGGGCGGGCCTTGCGGCGGCAGGGGCTGGGCGGCCGCCACGTCTGCGGCGATGGTCAGCGCGCCGAGCGCGACGCAGGCGAGAAGCTTAAGTCGGTTCATTCCGTCCCATTCCAGATCCGAAAGGCCCCCGGATCGAGCGCGATGGTCGTCTTTGCGCGCGGCCACATTGGGGCCGCCGTCCAGGCAAGGAAAGAGGGGCTCCGCGTCGCAGAGCCCCTCTCGGTCTGTTCGCTGTCGGGCCTGTTCCTTAACGGGCGCCCGCGGTGATGGCCGTGTGGGCGTTCCGGTTGCGCGCCCAGGCCTCTTCGTTGGAGCCCGGATCCAGGGGCCGCTCCTTGCCGTAGGAGATGGTCTCGATCCGCGCCGGGCTCACCCCCTGCTGCACCAGATAGTCGCGCACGGCGTTGGCCCGCCGCGCGCCCAAGGCGAAGTTGTACTCGCGGGTGCCGCGTTCGTCGGCGTTGCCTTCGATGCGCACGCGGACGGCCGGGAAGCGCTGCAGCCAGGCGGCCTGCTGGTCCAGGACCGGGCGAGCGTCGTCACGCACGGCGTAGCTGTCCAAGTCGAAGTAGATCCGGTCCCCCGCGTTGATGACGAAGTCCTGGACCGAGCCCGGGATGGGCGCGTTCGTGCCCGAGGTCACCGGCGGCGTCGGCGCCGTCGAGGGGCCGCCCGTCGCCGGCGGAGGCGTATAGGGCCCCGGATCCGCAGGCTTGGGCCGCGACGAGCAGGCGCTGATCGAAAGGGCGGCCAGCCCGGCCAAAGCGACGCTAAGGACTTGCGGCTTCAAAGGGTCTCTCCTCTGTTCGTGTCTTCTGCGCCGTCGCTGGCGCGCGGGATCCAAGTACTCAACAAGCCTATGCAGAGACACGTTCCATTGTCTCCTATGGCGGCGTTATGCGCTTACGGCAGAAGAGGCGACCAAGCCGGGTCGGACGCCGATCCTTCATAGGGCGCCGGGCGCAGGATTCGGCCGGTGACGTCGGTCATCCACAGCCGCGCCTGCCCTCCCGGCGTCTCGCGGAAGAACATCAGATAGCGGCCGTTGGGCGCCCAGGTCGGGCCTTCCTCGAAGTAGGAGGACGTCAGGGAGCGCTCGCCGCCGCCGCCGGGGCTCATCACGCCGATGGAGAATCCGCCTCCACCCTGTTTGGTGAACGCGATCAGGTCGCCCCGTGGGCTCCACACGGGCGTCGAGTAGCGACCCGAGCCATGGGAGATGCGGCGCACGCCCGTGCCGTCCGCGTTCATCACATAGAGCTGGGGAGATCCGCCGCGATCGGAGTTGAACACGATCTGACGGCCGTCGGGCGAGAAGGACGGCGAAGTGTCGATGCCGGGATCGGTGGTGAGCCGCTGGGTGGTGCGGCTGCGCAGGTCCATGACGTAGACGTCGATGTTGCCCCGGCGTTCGACCGAGAACGCCACCTTGTTGCCGTCCGGCGAGAAGCGGGGCGCCAGCACCACGCCGTCGAACTGGCCAAGCGTCTCCTGCCGGCCGGTCTGGATGTTGAACAGGTACAGGCGCGTGTAGTCGTCGGCCAGCACCATGTAGGTGATCTCCTGGTCCGTCGACGAGAAGCGGGGCGTCAACACCTGCTCCCGGCCGTTGGTCAGGTAGCTGGGGTTGGCGCCGTCCTGGTCCATGATGGCGAGGCGCTTCACCCGCTTGGACTTCGGGCCGCTCTCGGCCACGAAGACGATCCGCGTGTCGAACCAGCCCTTTTCTCCGGTCAGCCGCTCGTAGACGACGTCGCTGATCTTGTGGGCGACGCGCCGCCACGCTTCGGGCGTGACCGTGAACTGCATGCCCTCGCCGATCTCCCGCTCCTGGAAGGGGTCCCAGAGGCGGAAGTCGACACGCATGCGGCCGTCGGCGTCCGTGGTGACGCGGCCGTGAACGAGGGCTTGGGCGTTGGTCTGCCGCCACACGCCGAAATCAGGCGCCGCCCCGACGTCGAGGTCGGAGTTCGGGAGCGCGGAGGGCGCCAGCGGCTGGAAGAAGCCCGAGCGCTCCAGGTTGGCGGAGATGACGCGGGCCAAGTCCGCGCCGACGGCTCCTGGCTGTCCGTCCGGACCATCGAAGGGCGCTACGGCGACGGGCGTGGCGCGCACTTGCCCCTGAGTGACGTCGAACTCGATCTGCGCCGACACCGGCGTCGCCGCTGCGGATAGCAGGGCGGTGGCGAAGGCGGCGGCGAACAGGCGGGCGATCATGGGGTTGCGGACTCCTCGGCGTCAGCTTGGCCTTGGAAAGCGGCGAAGGTTTGTCGGCTCAAGTCGGTGAAGGCTCAACGGTTCCGGCACGCCTCACTAGCGCGGAAGGTGGGGCGGAGCTCTACGTTGTAAAGTTCGGCGGGAAGGCCCTCGTACGGTTCGGCCGCGCGAACAGCGCGCATGGCGGCGACTGCGGCCGCCCGCCAGACGGGATCGCTCCGCTGCTCGCGGAGCTCCGGGCCGTCGATCACCCGCCCCGTGCGACCGATGGTGAAGCTGATCGGCACCGCGATGTTCTCGGCCGCGGCCACCTCGCAGTTCAGGTTCCACCGGTCGCTGATCTTGGCGACGAGTGCGCCGAGCTGCACACCCGCGGCGGCGCTGAGGGCGCCCGAGCGGGATTGACCGGTCGAGCTGGTCTGCGCCTGCGCCTTGCGCGGCGGACCCTTCTTGGTGGACTTCGCAAGGTCCGCGCTCAGCGCGTCGAGATCTAACGCGTCCGATGGGCGGCTCTTGGCGGGGGGTGACTTCGTCGGCGCCGTCTTCGCCGGGGGAGTCTTCTGCGGCGGCGTCGGCTGAGCTTTGGCCTTCGGAGTCGGCGCAGGAGGCGGTGGGGTCACCTTCTGCTTCGGCGCCGGGGTCGGCGGGGTCGGCTCAGGAGGCGGGGGCGGCGGCGCTGCGACTTCCGGCGTCTCCACCGGCGGGGTCTCCACGACTTCCGGCGCAGTCGCCTCGACGGTCTCGGGACCGGTCTCGGCAGGCGCGGCTTGTGGCATCGATGAAACGATCGTGACCGGGACGGCGTCGCCGATCGGCAGGCGTTCGGGCGGCGCGACCTTGAGCAAAGCGAGCGCGAAGATCCCGCCGTGGAGGAGCACGGAGGCGATGAGCGCGGGGCTGCTGGCGGTCCGCATCGCTAACGCCTCAGGGCGCGACGGCCGGACGCAGCTCCGGGGTTGGAGCCTCCGGCCCTGCGCCGGGCGCTGCCGTGTCGGTGATGAGGTTCAGCCGGGTGAAGCCGGAGCTCGACAGCTTCGCCATCACGCGCGCTACGGACTCGTAGGGAGCGCCCCCATCCGCCCGCACGAAGATGGGCGTCTCGCCGCCAGGCTGGGTCAGGGCGGACACTTGTTCGATCAAGCTATCGTACTCGACGGCGCCTTCCTGCAGGAACAGGGCGCCGTCCTTGCGGATCGTCACGCTCACCGGCTCAGCGGAGTCCTCCACCGCGCCAGCCTCCGTTTTGGGCAGGTCTACCGGCACGCCGACGGTCAGCAGCGGCGCCGAGATCATGAAGATGATCAGCAGCACCAGCATGACGTCGACCAGCGGCGTCACGTTGATTTCGGAGAGGGCCCCGCGCCGCGGGCGGCCTCGACCGCGCCGCCGCCCGCCGCCCGCCGCTCCGCCAGCGGACATCGCCATCAGGCCACCCGGTCGGAAGCTTTGTCGGACAGGCGACGGGTGACCGCCGCGGCCATCTCGTCGGCGAAGGTTTCAAGCCGACCGGTGAACTTGCCCGCGTCGATGGAGAACTTGTTGTAGGCGATATAGGCCGGAATGGCGGCGGCCAGGCCGATGGCGGTGGCGAACAGCGCCTCCGCGATCGAGGGCGCCACGACAGCCAGGTTCGTCGACTTCGACATCGCGATCGCCTGGAAAGCGTGCATGATCCCCCAGACGGTGCCGAACAGCCCGATGAAGGGCGACGCGGTGGCCACAACGGCCAGGACGCCGAGGCCCTCCTCGATGCGGCGGCTCTCCCGCGCGATGATGGCGTCGAAGCCCCGGTCGATGCGCTGGATCAGCAACTGCCCCTGAATGTCATTCAGCGGACCCTTGCTGCGGGTCTCTTTCCATTCCTTGAGCGCCGCCACGAGGAGGCGCGGCAGCGGATGGCGGGGGTTCTCACCCGCCTGCACCGCCACATCCTCAAGCGAACGACCGGACCCGACGGCGGCCTCGAACCGGTCGGCCTGGCGGTTCAGCGAGGAGAAGCGGAACAGCTTGTCCAGGATGATGGCCCAGGACCACAGGGAGGCGATCGCGAGACCGATCATCACGCCCTTCACCACCCAGTCGGCCTGCATGAACAGGCGGACGGCCGAGAGGCTGTCAGCGTCTAGTCCGCTCTCCATGCGGCAGGGCTCCGTGTCTCTTGCGGTTCGTTGAATGCGGGAGGCCGGGAATTACGCCTCAGCGCGGTGACAATACTATGGCGCGCCTCAGGTTTCGTCGTCGTCCGCCAACCAGGGTCGTATGCGTTCGCGCATGCCTGGGGCAGGCTTCCTGGGCCTGCCGGAAAGGTCGATACAGGCCGCCTGCACCGCCGCCCTGCAGAGCTCTTCATCGCCTCGGGTTATGCGCTGGGTGATGAAGAGCCGGGGGCCGCGCACCCGCTCGTACCAGGTGCGCACCAGGAGCCCGTCATCGATCCGTGCGGGTTTCAGAAAGCGCAACTCCATGTGCGTGACCACGAACGCCAGCGGGTCCTCGCGCTCCAGCAGGCTGCTGTGGCCCAAGCCGGCGAGACGCAGGAAATCCGAGCGGCCGCGCTCGAAGAATTTCACGTAGTTGCCGTGATAGACGAGACCGGTGAAGTCCGTGTCCTCGTAGTAGACGCGGATCGGCAGGCGGTGTTCGCGCCCTTCGAAGTAGCCGGCCGTGGGCTCCATGGGTTTCAGTTCGTCGAGAACCAGAACACCGCGTAAGCGATCGCGATCGCCGCGAGCGCGATCAGGATCAGCGTCCGCTTCGTCGGCTTGAAGGTCAGGCTGCGCTTTGCCATCGGCTCATCCCTCGAACAGGCCTGCCTGTTTGGGCGGCTCTTTCGGCGCGGGCAAGCCCAGATGCTGATAAGCCCTGGCGCACGCCATGCGACCGCGGGGGGTGCGCTGGATGAAGCCCTGCTGCAGCAGGTAGGGCTCGATCACGTCTTCGACCGCGTCGCGAGCCTCGGCGATGGCCGCAGCCATGGTGTCCATGCCGACGGGGCCGCCCCCGTAGTTTTCGATCAGAGCCTTGAGGTAGCGCCGATCGAGGCTGTCGAGCCCCAGTTCATCGACTTCCAGCCGGGCCAGGGCCCGCGCCGCCGACAGCCGGTCGATGACCTCGGCGCCTTCCGCGGCGGCGAAGTCGCGCACTCGGCGCAGCAGCCGGCCGGCCACCCGGGGCGTCCCGCGCGCCCGCAGCGCGATCTCTTGAGCGCCTTCCTCCGACAACGGGGCCCCCAGCTTGCGGGCGGCGCCCAGGATGACGCGCTTCAGCTCCTCGGGCGTGTAGAACTCCAGCCGCAGCGGTATGCCGAACCGGTCCCGCAACGGCGTGGCCAACAGGCCCGCGCGGGTCGTCGCGCCGACAAGGGTGAAGGGCGCGAGGTCGATTCGAACCGAGCGCGCCGAAGGACCCTCACCGATAATGAGGTCGAGCACGTAGTCCTCCATCGCCGGATAGAGGATCTCCTCCACGGCTGGCGCCAGGCGGTGGATCTCGTCGATGAACAGGACGTCGCGCGGCTCGAGATTGGTCAGGATCGCCGCCAGGTCGCCCGCCTTCGCCAGCACGGGGCCCGAGGTGGAGCGGAAGTTCACGCCCAATTCCCGCGACACGATCTGCGCCAGCGTCGTCTTGCCAAGTCCTGGCGGGCCGAACAGCAGCACGTGATCCAGCGCCTCTCCGCGACCGCGTGCGGCGTCCACGAAGACTTTCAGATTGGCCTTCGCCTGCTCCTGGCCGACGAACTCGCTAAGGGTCTGCGGGCGCAGCGCCTTGTCGTAGACCTCACCGCCTTGAGCGTCGCCGGCCACCAGGCGGCTCATCGGCCGATCTCGCGAAGCGCATCCTTGATCACGGTCGAGATGTCGGCGTCCTCACCGTGCCGCGCCAGGGCCGCATCAACAGCGCGCCGCGCCGCCGGTTCCGCGATGCCCAGGCCCATCAGCGCCGACACGGCCTCACCGGACACGGACGGTGGCGCGGGCTCGGCGACATCAGGGAAGGGCGCGAAGGGCTGGACCCCGAAGGTCGGCTCGGCCAGAGGCTTGTCCTTCAGCTCGACGACGATGCGCTGGGCCAGCTTGGGGCCCACGCCCTGGGCCCGACCCACCGCCGCCTTGTCTTCGCGAGCGACAGCCGTGGCCAGCTCGCCGGGCGACAATACGTCGAGCACCGCCAGCGCCGCCTTTGGCCCGACCCCCTGCACGCTCTGCAGCGCCACGAAGGCGCGTCGGTCTTCGCGGCTCAGGAAGCCATAGAGACGTGTGCCGTCCTCGCGGGTCTGGCTGTCGATGTGCAGCAGCACCTCGTCGCCGATGACCGGCAGCCGCGAAAGGGTGCGGGCGCCGCATTGAACCAGGTAGCCGACCCCACCAACGTCGACGAGCGCCTCCGCGTCGCCAACCTCGGCCAGCACGCCGCGAAGCCGTCCGATCATGCCGCGCCCCGCAAACTGCGCGCGGTGCGGAAATGAGCGTGGGCGACAGCCACAGCCAGGGCGTCGGCACAGTCGGCCTTGGGGTCGCCGCAGGTCGGCAGCAGGCGCCGGATCATGAAGGCCACCTGAGCCTTGTCGGCCCCGCCGGTTCCGACCACGGCCTTCTTGACCTCGCTCGGCGCGTACTCGGCCACGCGCAGTCCAGCGCGCGCCGGCGCCACCATCGCGGCGGCCCGGGCGTGGCCAAGCTTCAGGGTCGACGCGGCGTTGACGTTCACGAAGGTCTCTTCGATCGCTGCCTCGTCTGGGGCGTGGGCCGCGATCACCCCGGACACACCATCGAAAATCTCGAGCAGACGATCAGACAAGGGCGCTGTCTCATCCGCGGCGATGACGCCGTGGGCGATCCAGGTTAGGCGCGAACCGGCGCACGCCACCACGCCCCAGCCGGTGCGACGAAGGCCCGGATCGAGCCCCAAGATGCGAATCGTGTTCGTCATGTGTTCCGCACCATCGCCCGGTCGCCGTCCCAGGGAAAGCGGTCATATGGTCAATGCCAGGTTAACGGGTTGCCGCCGCCGCAGGCGCTGGTACCGATAGACGACTTACCGGGGGAAACATGAAACTCGCCAGCACCTTGGTCGTCCTCGCCGCGACCTTAGCGTCCCAAGCCTTCGCCCAAGCGCCGGCGACGACGCTCCGCGCCGATCAGCTGGCGTTCCGCGAGCTTTACAAGGAGCTGGTCGAGATCAACACGACGCTGTCCGTCGGCAGCTGCACTCAGGCGTCCGAGGCCATGGCTGCGCGGTTGACGGCGGCGGGTTATTCGTCTGCGGACGTCAAGGTCATGGTCCCCGAGGGCCGGCCCAAGGACGGCGCCCTGATCGCCACCCTCGCGGGCGCGGACCGGAAGCTGAAGCCTGTGCTCCTGCTGGCCCATCTCGACGTTGTGGAGGCCCGCCGCGAGGACTGGGAGCGCGATCCGTTCAAGCTCGTGGAGGAGGACGGGTGGTTCTACGCACGCGGCGCCAGCGACGACAAGGCGATGGCCGCGATCTTCGTGGACAGCCTGATCCGCTACCGGCAGGAGGGCTTCAAGCCGCGTCGCACGATCAAGATCGCCCTCACCTGCGGCGAGGAGACGGCTGACACCTTCAATGGCGTCGACTACCTGCTGAAGAACCACCCCGGCGTGCTTGATGACGCGGCGTTCGTGATCAACGAGGGCGGCGGCGGGCGCATGGACGCTCAGGGCCGGCGGATCGGCAACTTCATTCAGGTCGGCGAGAAGGTCTACCAGGACTACACGCTGGAGATCCGCAACCCGGGCGGGCACTCAAGCAGACCGTTGAAAGACAACGCGATCGTGCGCCTGTCCAAGGCGCTGGCGCGGATCGGCGACTACGACTTCCCCCTCGAGCTCAATCCGGTGACGAAGGCGAACTTCGCCGCCACCGCTGACATCGTCGGCGGAGAGGTCGGCGTCGCCATGAAAGCCATGACCGCCGGCGAGACGATCGACCTCGCCGCCGCCGAGAAGGTGGCGGCATCGGACCCAAGCTACAACGCGACGCTGCGCACCACGTGCGTTCCCACTCAGGTCGACGCCGGCCATGCGCCCAACGCTCTGCCCCAGCGCGCCGTCGCCAATGTGAACTGCCGGATCCTGCCCGGACACGACCCCCACAAGATCCGGGACGAGCTCCAGCGGATCGCCGCGGACGAGGGAGTGGTGGTGCGCCTGAAAGCTGATCCGACGCCCGTCTCCGTTCCGCCGCCGCTCACCCCCCAGGTTCTCGGGCCGGCGCGGCAGGTGACTGAGAAGATGTGGCCGGGAACCCCGCTGATCCCCAGCATGCTGACGGGCGCCACCGACGGCCGGTTCCTGAACGCGAAGGGGGTGCCCACCTACGGCTTGTCCGGCATTTTCGGTGGGCCGGGCGGGAACGGCGCCCACGGGCTGAACGAGCGCATCGGCGTTACAGCGCTCTACGAGGGTCGCGACTTCCTGCACGAGGTCGTGCGGCTCTACGCCAGCCAGCGCTGACTGAAGCTTCAGTCCTCGCGGGCGGTCATCTCGAATTCGAGGACCTCGGCTCGCCCGAAGAGGCGGCTCGCCAGGGCGTCGACGTCGTACTCGCCGCGGATGTGCAGCACGGTGGAGTGCTCCACGACCTGCCCGTTCGCAATCAGGCGATGGCCGAAATTCAGCCGCCGATGGCTCGCGGGCTGCAGCAGCCGGCGCAGCTGGTCGGCGCTCAGCGCCTTTTGGCGGGCGTAGCGCACCTTGAGGTCGATGGTGCGCTGCTGGGGCAGGTGGCCGTCGATCCAGCGCAAGGCCGCCAGCACGGCTAGCGTCACCGCTGTCCCGCCGATCCCGACCGAGTAGAAGCCGACGCCGAACAGCACGCCGATCGCCGACGTCACCCAGAGCGAGGCCGCGGTGGTCAACCCATGAACCGAGAAGCCTTCGCGAAAGATGACGCCGCCGCAGAGGAAGCCGACGCCGGTCAGCACCCCATGCGCCATCCGCGTAGGATCGGTCATGATCCGTTCGTTCGGCAGCAGCGCGAAGGCCCAGTCTCGCTGGTGAACGGCGGCGAGCATCAACAGGGCCGAGGCGAGCGCGACCAGTATGTGTGTGCGAAAGCCAGCAGGCCGGCCGCGGTAGTCTCGTTCGAAGCCGATCAGGCCGCCCGCAATACAGGCTCCCACGATTGGCCAGATCAGCTCCGGCCTCCAGCCGAACTCCATGGATGATCGCTCCGAAGGCGGACGATCCTGTCGCCTTCAGAGCAAACGGTTGAGCTTGGCCCCCCGTTCCGGGTCAGCTGGCCAGCCGCTCCAGGTCCGCCTCGTCGAAGTCCGCGTTGGTGTAGACGTTCTGCACGTCGTCCTCGTCGTCCAGCGCGTCGATCAGCTTCATCACCGTGCCCGCGGCTTCACCGCTGACGGGCGTCAGGGTGTTCGGCCGCCAGACCACGCCCGTCGACTTCGGATCGCCCAGCTTGGCGGTCAGCGCTTCGGTCACCGCGTTGAGGTCCTCGAAGGCGGTGAAAACCTTATGACCTTCACCGTCTTCGGAGAGATCCGACTCGACGTCCTCAGCGCCGGCCTCGATCGCGGCCTCCATCATCGCGTCCTCGGAAGCGACCTTGGCCGGGTAGATGATCTGACCCATGCGGGTGAACATGAAGGCGACCGAGCCGTTCTCGCCCAGGTTTCCGCCGTTCTTTCCGAAGGCGGTCCGGACGTTGGCGGTAGCCCGGTTACGGTTGTCGGTCAGCACCTCCACAATCACGCCGACGCCGCCGGGACCGAAGCCTTCGAAGCGGATTTCCTCATACGCGTCCGCGTCACCGCCGGTGGCCTTCTTGATCGCGCGCTCGATATTGTCCTTGGGCATGGACTCGGCCTTGGCGTTGTTGACCGCCAGGCGCAGGCGCGGGTTCATGGCAGGATCGGGAAGGCCGGCCTTGGCCGCCACGGTGATCTCACGCGACAGGCGCGAGAACAGCTTGGAGCGCAGGGAGTCCTGGCGCCCCTTCTTGTGCATGATGTTCTTGAATTTTGAGTGGCCGGCCATGACGCGCTCCGCCGGCCATGGACGCCGGCGGTCCCTTCTCGGATAGAATTAGGGCGCCGCTTTACCTCACGCCCCCCGGGGCTGTCACGTTGCGGTCGCGGAACCGCGACGCTGCGCGCCGGGTTCAGCGGGAAGCCTGGAGGATGAGATGACCGCCGACGACATCGACTGGGACGAGGATCCGCCGCTTGAGATCGTGCGCTGGTACGAGCGGCCGGGCCCGCTTGTCGGCACGGTCAGCCAAGCTTCGGCGCTCGCCGGCGCGTTCGCGCTGGGCGTTATCACGACCCTTGGGGTCCTGGCCGCTGCGCGCCTCGTCGTGCATCACGACGACGACCACGAGGACTGACGGCTTAGCTCAGAGGACGGCCAGCGCCGTCTCCAGGGCGGTCATGTCGTGGGGAGGCGGAGTCTCGAAACGTAGAGCGTCCCCCGTCACCGGGTGGACGAAGCCAAGCACCGCTGCGTGGAGAGCCTGGCGCGTCAGGCCCGCTGCTTCAATGGCCTCGGTCACCGCGCGCGCGGGTGAGCCGGAGCCGTAGACGGGGTCGCCAAGGCAAGGCGCTCCCTTGTGCGCCATGTGCACGCGGATCTGGTGCGTGCGGCCGGTCTCGAGGCGGCAGGCGACGCGAGCGGCCAAGGGTCGCTCCGGCGGCCCGAAACGCCGCTCGACGCGATAATGCGTCACCGCCTCTCGTCCGCCGGTCTTCAGCACCGCCATCTTCTTGCGATCGTGGGGCGAGCGGCCGAGCCGCGTCATCACCGTTCCTTGGAGCGGATCAGGGGCTCCGCGCGTAATGGCGACGTACAGCCGATCGATGTCGTGGCGTGCGAACAAGGCGGAGAGCCCCGCATGGGCCGCGTCCGTCTTGGCGGCCACCATGACCCCGGACGTGTCCTTGTCGAGGCGATGAACGATGCCCGGCCGCGCGACGCCACCAACGCCTGATAGTGACCCGGCGCAGTGATGAAGCAGGGCGTTGACGAGCGTGCCGCGTTCGCATCCTGGGGCGGGATGGACAGCCATGCCTGCCGCCTTGTCGACCACGATCAGGTGCTCGTCCTCGTACAGGATCGAGAGGGGCATGGCTTCCGGCTCGGGTTCGGCCGCGATGGGAGCCGGGACGCGGATGGCGTAGGCGCCGGCTCGTGCCTTGACCGAGCCGCCCGCGACGGCGACGCCATCCAGGCTCACCGCGCCGGCGGCGATCAATGCCTGGATGCGAGCGCGGGAGAGATCTGGCGCCAGGGCGGCCAGCGCCTTGTCCAGGCGCTCGCGCGAGTGCTCGGCCGTCACCTCCAGCACGAGCAGGGCGGCCCCGTCGTCCTCCTCGAACGGTTCGTCGCTCAAGACAGTCAGCGCGACGGTTCGAGGGCGAGGCGCGCGCCAAAAGCGACGAACACGCCGCCCGTCAGGCGGTCGAGCCAGGTGACGACGCCACGCCGACGGATGAGGACCCCGATCCGCCCGCCGAGCCCGATCAGCAGGGCGAACCATCCGATGCTCAGAAGCACATGGACGCCGGCCAGCCCGAATGACCAGAGGGCGACATTGGCGTTCGCCGGTATGAATTGAGGCAGGAACGATACGTAGAAGACGCCGATCTTCGGGTTCAGGGCGTTCGACAGCAGGCCGCGCCGAAACCAGGCGCCCGCTCCGGCCTGACCGGTCGCTTCGCCGTCTTCGAAGGTGCGGCGCGGATGCAGCAGGAGCTGCAGCCCGAGCCAGACCAGATACGCCGCGCCCGCCCATTTCAGGATCGTGTAGGCGAGTTGCGAGGCGGCCAGCAAAGCGCCGAGCCCCAATCCAACCACGACGCCCCACATCAGGCAGCCGGCCAGGATGCCCGCCCCGGCCGCCGCGGCGCGGCGTCGGCCTTCGCTGGCGGAGGTGCGCAGGACGAGGGCGGTGTCCAGGCCCGGGGTGACCGTCAGCAGAGCGGCCGCGCCGCTGAAGGCCACGAGAGAGGCGATGGCGGGATCGGTCATGGAGCGCTCCGAAACGACGAAGGGCGCCGCATCGCTGCGGCGCCCTCGCGAGAACTCATGCGCTAAGCGCGGAGCGCCTTAGCTGATGTCTTCCGAGATCAGGCCGATCTCGTAGAAGCCGTTGTCCTGAAGCTGGTTCATGACCTCCATGAAGTTCTCGTAGCGAACTTCCTGGTGGGCGCGGACAAAGATGCGCTCTTCGGTCGGGGCGTCGCCGCCGATCTTGGAGACCAGATCAGCCGCCAGAGTGTCGAGCGTGCTCGCCTGGTCGCCGATGTAGATGGTGCCGTCCTCTTCGATCGACACGAAGGTGGGCTCCTTCGGCTTCTCGGTCAGGTTCTGCGGCGGGGTGGCCGGCGGCAGGTCCAGCTTGATCGACACGGTGGCGACCGGGATCGACACCATGAAGATGATCAGCAGCACCAACATGATGTCGACGAACGGCGTGACGTTGATGTCAGCGTTCTGCGCGATCTCGTACTTGCCGCCGCCGCCGCCCGAAAGTTTCGCACCCACGAGTGAATCTCCTATAGGCGCCGCGCCTTCCGCCTCCGGCGTCGCGGCGGCTTGTCTCTTAACAAGGCGAATTCGCCCACGGAAGAGCAAGTTTGCGAACGGCGTCGTGATTCAGAAGAAACGTTGCGCCGGGACGCGCTTGATGGCGCCGTCCCGTTGAAAACTAGCCCTTAAGCGCGCCCCGCGAGCTTGAGAAAGCGATCCTGCAGCGCGGGGTCGGCTTTGAACACCCCCGTGAAGCGACTGGTGATTGTCGAAACGTGGCGATGGTGCACGCCGCGGGTGGTCATGCACTGGTGCTCGGCGTCGACCAGCACGGCGACACCCTTGGGCTCCAGACCAGACTGAATCGCTTCGGCGATCTGCTGCGTCAGGGTCTCCTGGTTCTGCAGGCGGCGGGCGAAGACCTCCACCACGCGCGCCAGCTTGGAGATGCCCACCACCTTCTCGCCCGGCACATAGGCGACGTAGGCCTTGCCCAGGAAAGGCGCCATGTGGTGTTCGCAGTGGCTCTCCACCTCGATGTCCCGCAGCATCACAAGGTCATCGTAGCCCTGCACGTCCTCGAACGTGCGCGACAGCTCCTTGGCTGGATCGGCCTCGTAGCCCGAGTACCATTCGCCGTAGGCGTCCACGACGCGTTTGGGCGTGTCGACCAGCCCCGGGCGCGACGGGTCATCCCCGGCCCAGGCGATCAGCGTCCGGACGGCCTCCAGGGCCTGCTCCCGCGAGGGGCGCTGGTTCAGGTCGTTGGCGCCTGCCAGGCGCCGCGGCGGCGCGAGAGCGTCCATGCGGTGTCAGATCCGGAACTGTCGGTCGGCGGGGCGTGGCCTCGCCGTATGCGCCCAGCTATATGGGACGCCCCATACACCCTGCAACTTTCGGGACTCGGGCCGACATGGCCTCTCCCGCCACACCTCAGCTCATGACCCTGCACCTGCACGACACCCTGGCGCGCGCCAAACGTCCGTTCCAGCCCCGCGATCCACAGCGCGTGACCCTCTACGTGTGCGGGCCCACGGTCTACGACTACGCGCATATCGGCAATGCGCGACCCGCGGTGGTGTTCGACGTGCTCTTCCGGGTGCTGCGCCGGCTCTACGGCTCTGAGCACGTGATCTACGCGCGCAACGTCACGGACGTGGACGACAAGATCAACGCCAAGGCCGCGGCCGAGGGTGTTCCCATCGCGACGATCACAGAACGCTATGAGGCGGCCTATCTGGACGACATGGGCCAGCTCAACGTGCTGCCGCCCACGCTCGCGCCGCACGCCACGGCTCACATCGGAGCGATCGTCGACCAGATCGGGGCCATTCTGGCGCGCGGCCATGCCTACGCGGCGGAGGGGCACGTCCTTTTCGACGTGTCGGCCTTCCCGGACTATGGCCGGCTGTCGAACCGGTCCACCGACGACATGATCGCCGGCGCTCGGGTCGAGGTCGCGCCGTACAAGCGCAACCCGGCCGATTTCGTGCTCTGGAAACCCTCCAAGCCCGGCGAGCCGGAGTGGCCGTCTCCGTGGGGGGCGGGTCGCCCTGGCTGGCATATCGAATGCTCGGCCATGATCGAGGCGAACCTTGGCCTGCCGATCGACATCCACGGCGGCGGGCACGACCTCATTTTTCCGCATCACGAGAATGAGCTGGCGCAGGGGCGCTGCGCCCATGGAGACGCGGAGTACGCGCGCTACTGGGTGCACAACGGCTTCCTGACCATGGGCGCCGAGAAGATGTCCAAGAGCCTTGGCAATGTGCTTTTGCTGCACGATCTGGTGCAGCTGACGCCGGGAGAGGTGGTGCGCTGGGCCCTTATGGCGGCGCACTATCGCGCGCCCCTCGACTGGAACGGCGAACTGCTGGCGATCGCCCGTAAGAACCTGGACCGCCTGTACCGGGTGATCCAGGACGCGGACCTGGCGCTGCGCGGGCACGCCTTCGACGGCGAGGGGCGCCGTGCCGAGATCGAAGCGCTGGTGGAGCAGCATGTGCTGGCCCCCTTGCTGGACGATCTGAACACGCCCCTGGCGGTGGCGGGACTCTTCGCCCTTGCCGACGAAGTGCGCGCTTCGCTCAAGGGCAAGCTCGACACGGCGGCCCGGGAGGCGGTCGCCATCCGGCGCGCGGCCTTGCTGTCGGCCGCCGAACTGCTTGGCGCGCTGCAGTCGGATCCCGACGCCTGGTTCAAGGGCGGCGCTGATCCGGAGACGGTGAGCAAGATCGAAGGCCTGATCGCCGCCCGGGCGGACGCACGTGCGGCTAAGGACTGGCCTGAAGCGGATCGCATCCGCGGCGAACTGGCCGCGCTTGGGGTCGAAATCATGGATGGAGCCCAAGGGGCGACCTGGCGGTTCCGCGAGACGGACTGACGCGCTCGCAGCCGCCGTCGCCCATGCTTATCTAGAGATCGACATGAGCTATCGCATCGAACATCGGCTGGGTGTGCCAGCCACCGCCGACGACATTTGGGACGTCTTCTCGGACTTCTCGGGCTGGAGCGCCTGGTGTCCGATCTACCCGGAGGCGTCGGGCCGTATCGCCATCGGCGAGAAGCTGACGGTCACAGAGGCCATGCCGGGCCGGCCGCAACGCGTCATCACGCCGAAGGTGCTGGACTGGGTGCCTCGCGAGCAGCTGATCTGGGCCGAGCCACGCACGCCGCTGATCGGCGGATCCATCCGCTACTTCGAGATCGAGCCGCTGGACAAGGGCTGCATTCTCTCCAACGGCGAGATCTTCAACGGCGGCTGGGTCGAGGGTCGAGCCAAGAAGCGCCGCCGCGAGCTGCGGGAAGCCTTCGAGTCCTTCAATCAGGCTCTGGCGACGCGAGTCGGCGTCGTGCGGACGGACTCGTGATCGACGACCTCTACTCCGGCCGCATCCTGGCGCTCGCGGCGAACATGCCCCGCGCCGGCCGTCTCCCGAGACCCGACGCCAGCGCCACGCGCGTCTCCAAGCTTTGCGGCAGTGAGGTCATCGTCGATGTGGTGGTCGAGAACGGCCGTATCGTCGACCTGGCTCAGGATGTCCGGGCCTGCGCGCTCGGCCAGGCGGCGGCGGCCGTGCTCGGGGCCCATGCGGTGGGCGCAACGATCGAAGAGCTCACGGCAGCCCGAGACGCCCTCCGAAACATGCTGAAATCAGGAGGGCCTGCGCCTGCCGGGCGGTTCGCGGACCTGGCCGCGCTGTCGCCCGTCCACAGCTATCCGCCTCGCCATGCGTCCACCCTGCTGGCGTTCGAGGCGGCCGTCGAAGCCGCTCAGCAGGCTGAGGCGCGGGCGCAACAGCGCGCATAAAACGAGCCGAATCAAGGGTGGAGTCGGCCTGACTCCAGTGCTAACGAAACCCCTCGCCCGCGAGCGGCCGTCATGCGCCTGTACGAACGTCTCATCACCGTCGCCTTGCGTGCCTACAAATTGACGCTTTCACCGCTGATCGGGCGGCAGTGTCGTTTCGCTCCGACGTGTTCGGAGTATGCGGCGGCCGTCCTGATCGACCACGGTCCCTGGCGCGGCGGCCTCTTGGCGGCGCGACGGGTGTGCCGGTGTCGACCGTTCGGCGATTGGGGATACGATCCGCCGCCGCCTCGCGCGGACGTCGGACGAAAGAGCGGGATATGATCGATCTGACGTTCCCGGACGGCGCAGTCCGCTCCTACCCGGACGGCGCTACCGGACGCGAAGTGGCCGAGTCGCTTTCCAAGTCGCTGGCGAAGAAGGCGGTGCTTGTGCGCCTCGACGGCGAGCTGCGCGACCTCGAGCGTCCCCTCGAGCGGGGTGGCCGCATCGAGATCGTCACGCGCGACCATCCCGACGTGCTCGACACCCTGCGCCATGACGCCTCCCACGTGCTGGCGGAGGCCGTGCAGGAGCTGTTTCCAGGCACGCAGGTCACAATCGGCCCGGCGATCGACGACGGCTTCTATTACGACTTCGCTCGGTCCGAGCCGTTCTCCACGGACGACTTCGCAAAGATCGAAGCCAAGATGCGGGAGATCATCGACCGCGACGAGCCCATCCGCCGCGAGGTGTGGGACCGCGACGAGGCTATTCGGCACTTCGAGTCGATCGGCGAGACCTACAAGGCCGAGATCATCCGTGACCTGCCCGAGAATGAGCCGATCTCGGTCTACTGGCAGGGAAACTGGAAGGACCTGTGCCTCGGGCCGCACCTTCCCTCGACCCGGCACGTGGGCAAGGCGTTCAAGCTGACGAAACTCGCCGGCGCCTACTGGCGCGGCGATCACCGCAATGCGCAGCTTCAGCGCATCTACGGCACGGTCTGGCCCTCCGAGGCCGAACTCGACGCCTACCTCAAGCGCATTGAGGAGGCGGAGCGCCGCGACCATCGCCGCATCGGCCGGGCGATGGACCTCTTCCACATGCAGGACGAGGGCCGGGGCATGGTGTTCTGGCACCCGAAGGGGTGGACGCTGTGGACCACGCTTGAGGCCTACATGCGCGCCCGCCTGACCCAAGCGGGCTATGTGGAGGTGAAGACGCCCCAGGTGCTGGACCGGACCTTCTGGGAGAAGTCCGGCCACTGGGAGAAGTACCGCCCCAACATGTTCGTCTGTGAGACGGTGGAGGGCGAGGAGCTCGCGCTCAAGCCGATGAACTGCCCCGGACATGTGCAGATCTTCGGCTTCGGCCAGCGCTCCTACCGAGAGCTGCCGATCCGCATGGCTGAGTTCGGCGCCTGTCACCGCTACGAGCCGTCGGGGTCGCTGCACGGCCTGATGCGCGTGCGCGGCTTCACTCAGGACGATGCGCACATCTTCTGCCGCGAAGACCAGATCGTAGAGGAGACGGCGCGGTTCATCGAGCTCACCCGCTCCATCCACGCCGACCTCGGCATGGAGACGCACCAGATCAACCTGGCCACTCGTCCCGAAGTCCGCGCGGGCGACGACGCGTTCTGGGACAAGGCCGAGGCCCAGATGCTGGAGGCCGCGCGGCTGGCCGGCGTCGAGCCGGTGATCGCCGAGGGTGACGGCGCCTTCTACGCGCCCAAGCTCGATTTCATCGTCAAGGACGCCATTGGTCGGACCTGGACCTGCGGTACGCTCCAGCTCGACTACGTTCTCCCCGAGCGGCTCGGCGCCGAATACGTGGGCGAGGACGGGCAGAAGCACCGTCCCGTCATGCTGCACCGAGCGATCCTGGGATCGTTCGAGCGCTTCATCGGCATCATGATCGAGAACTTCGGCGGCGCGTTCCCTCTGTGGCTCGCGCCGGTTCAGGTTGTGGTCGCCACCATCACCTCCGACGCGGACGAATACGCGAAGGAGGCCGCCGCCAAGCTCCGCGCCGCGGGACTGCGGGTCGAGACCGACCTGCGCAATGGGAAGATCACGTACAAGATTCGCGAGCATTCCCTCGCCAAGACCCCCGTCATCGCGGTGGTCGGGCGCAAGGAGGGCGAAACGCGAACGCTGGCGCTGCGGCGCCTCGGGGTAGAAGCTCAGGAACTTCTGTCACTTGACGAAGCAATAACGCTGCTTTCCCATCAGGCCCGCGTGCCGGGCCTGAACTCCGAGGGAGTTGCAACTTGAACAAGGTGGTTCGCCTGGCCGACGTTTGGCCGTCCGCCCAGGATAACGGCGCCGTCGACGTCTCCGTGATCATGGTCGTCTACCGGACCGGCCCCGCGCTGTTCACCAGCATCCGACACGTGCTGGCCCAGCCTGGCGTCAACGAGTTCGTCATCGTCGACAACGGTTCGATCGAAGAGGACGCCGACCGCTTGTCGGCCATCGCTGCATCGGAGCCCCGCATCCGCCTCCTGCAGGGGCACGGCAACATCGGCTTCGCGAAGGGCGCGAATCTCGGCGCTTCGGCCGCGACGGGCAAATGGCTGGTGTTCCTGAACCCCGACGCGTTTCTCGAGCCCGGCTGCATCGAAAGCCTGGTCGCTTCTGCTCAGCAGGCGCCATCGCCATGCATCGTCGGGGCGCGCGTCTTGAACCCGGACCGCAGCGAGCAGCGCGGCGCCCGTCGCGGCGACGTCACGCCGGTCTCGACGCTGCTGACCTTTACGCGCCTGACCCACCTCATTCCCTTCTTCCGCCGCTTCGAAATCCACTGGGAGAGCGAGGCGCTGCCAGATGAAGCGACGCCGGTGCCCACCATCTCGGGCGCGTGCTTCTGCGTCAGTCAGGCGGACTTCCGCCGCCTGAGAGGCTTTGATGGCAGCTACTTCCTGCACGTCGAGGACATCGACCTGTGCTGGCGTGCTCGTCAGGCTGGCGGTTCGGTGCTGTTCAACCCGACCGCAGAGGTCGTCCACATCGGCCATACCAGCCTGGTGGATCCGCTCTATGTCGAGCACCACAAGGGCCGCGGCCTCGCGCGCTACTTCCGCAAACGCGCGGACACGTTCTGGAGCAAGGTGCTGGCCTACCTGCTCGGACCGTTGATCATCCTGGCGGCGGTGTCGCGGCCGACCATGCGTCGACTGATGCCGCCGCGCCGCCACGTGGCATCCGCACACGTTTGATCGCTCAGCCCGCTGGCCTCGGAAAGGGTCCAGCGCGCGACAAAGCCGATGGAGGCGTCTTCCCCAGGCGCTCGCCGACCCAGTGCGCCGTCTCGATCAGCCGGGTCAGGTCGTAGCCCGTGTCGAAACCCGCCCGCTCGAGCATGTAGACCAGATCCTCTGTGGCCACGTTGCCGGTCGCGTTGGGGGCGAAGGGGCAGCCGCCGATCCCGCCACACGAGGCGTCCAGAACCTCGACCCCGGCCTCCACGCCGGCGAAGGCGTTGGCGAGGCCCGTCCGCCGCGTGTCGTGAAAGTGCAGTCTGAGGCGCGCGTCGGGGGCCGCGGCCCGCGCGGCCTCCACCTTGCGGCGCACCGCCCACGGGTCGCCGACGCCGATCGTGTCGGCCAGGGCGATCTCGCGAACGCCAACGGCCGCTATCTCGCGCACGATGGCGACCACCTGATCAGTCGAGACCTCCCCGTCGAATGGGCAGCCCCAAACGACCGAAACGGTCGCCGAGAGTTTGGGGCCGCCATTATGCGCGCGCGCGGCGATCTCGCCCAGCATGGCGAGTTGGTCGGCGACGCCCATGCCCTGGTTCCGGGTTCCAAACCCGTCGGTGGCGGAGAGCGCGACGTTCGCCTCATCGCAGTCGGCCGCGACAGCGCGATCCCAACCTTTCTGGTTCAAGACCAGGCCGATCCGGGAGCGGCCGGCCTCACGCGGGAGGCTGGCCATCACCGCGTCACCGTCAGCCATCTGCGGCACACGCTTAGGGTTGACGAACGAGGCGGCCTCAATCCGGCGAGCGCCCGCGGACTCCAGGCGCCGGATGAACTCCACCTTGTCGCCGGTCGAGAGCACCACGGGCTCGTTCTGCAGGCCGTCGCGCGGGCCGACTTCGACGATCTCGATCGTGCGGGTCACGGCCGAGGCTCCGCCCTGGCGTACAGGGTAAGCCGCACGGGATCGCCCCGCGAGTAGTTCAGCCCCTCGACGGTGGTGACGGCGCGGGCGGACGCGCCTTCGCGCGCGAGCGCGGCTCGGAATTGGGACTCGTGCGTGGCGTCCACGAACGCCGGGCGACCTTCCGCCACCGCTGCGGCGGCCGTGTCGCCGTTTCCGATCTCGGTGCGGGTGCCGAGCAGGAAGATGGCGCTGGGCTCTGCATAGCCGGCGAGCGCGACGGGTCCGGGTGTGACGCCGCCGCGCGGGTCCAGGTTGCTGTCGGCCAGTGCCTCGGCGAGCCGGCTGGAGACATTGAGGGGCTGCAGGCTCGGCAGGAGCGCGCCGACGAGCACGCCATGGCAAAGCAGGCCAAGGCCGCAGGCTGCGGCGACCGCCGCCAGCTGCGCCCGCTGCGCCATCAGCCACCCGCCAACGAGCGCGGCCGCGATAGCCAGTCCAGCCGCCAGCGCCGCCCAGGTCTCGTCGGAGGGATCCCCGAACTCTGCGAGGGCGTAGATCGCAACGGCGACAACGGCCGCAGCGGCGACGAGGGACAGCGCGATGCCGGCCCACCGGACACGCGGCCCGAGCGGTCTGGCCACCGCGGCGGCGGCCAGCCAGCAGAGCGCCCCGAAGGTCGGCAGGGTGTAGTGCCACAGCTTGGTCGGCGCGAGCTCGAACATGATCCATGCGGGGAGCAGCCACGCGATCGCGAACCGCACCGCGGGCTCCTTGCGCCGTCTCCAGCCCTCAACGAGCGCCGCTGGAAGGAGCAGGGTGGCAGGGAAGAACAGCAGCGGGGAGAGCAGCGTGTGCAGCCCGGGCGGCGCGCCGTGCCGTTCCTGCCCGCCGGTGATCTTGGGGGCGAGGTCACCGCCGATGGCCGTGCCCCAGAAAGCGCCGTCGGTCACCACGGTGATGGCGACGGCCCACGGTCCGACCAGCGCCGCCACCCAGACAAGGCCCCAGGACCAGCCGAGTCGCCGCACCCAGGCCGCGTTTCGGTCGAAGATGACGAGCGCCAGGATCGTCAGGCCGACGACCAGCGGGCCTACGGGGCCCTTCACGAGCAGCATCACGGCGATCGCCGTCCAGAACGCGATCTTGGTCCGCCGGTTCGCCCCTTTCCTAGGCGGCGACTCCCTGGCGATGACGTACAGCCGAGCCAGCGCGGCCATGGCGACCGTTACGGCTGCGCAAAGCGTCGCGTCCGTTTTGGCGATGAAGGCCTCGGTCGAGAGCAGGAAGGTGCACCCGAATATCGCGCCTGCGATGAACCCGGTGCGGTGGTCGAACAGGCGCCCGGCGCCCCACGCGCAGGCCCAGGCGGCGACCATCGCCGCAAGGAGGGACGGCAGCCGATAGGGCTGGATCTCGCGCGCCTCCGCGGAGGAGAAGGCCGCCACCGATGCGGCCTGAAGCCAATGGATGCCCACGGGCTTCTTGTGTCGAGGCTCGTCCTGGAAGGCGATGTTCACATAGTCGCCCGTCTCGAGCATCTGGGCCGTGGCCTGGGCGAAGCGTGACTCGTCCCGATCAAGCGGCGCCATGCCAAACAGGCCGGGCAGACCGGCGATCATCGCGATCAGCCCCGCCAACAGCGGACCGCGCCACGAGCGGACGTACGGGTCCAGGCGCGAGCCCAGGGTGACTTCGGCGGGAGCGGCGACGTCGGTCATCATGCCGCTCTTACCATGACGGGCGCGGGGTGCGAGCGGGCGCGAAACCGGCTAAGACGTCGCCGTTCCCATAAATCTGGACGCTCCATGTCGCCGCAAATCTCCGTGGTCGTGCCGGTGCACGACGAACAAGGCGCCGCCGGGCCCCTGGCGCGGGAGATCGCTGAAGCGTTCAAGGGCCGCGACTTCGAGATGGTGTTCGTGGACGACGCGAGCCGCGACGGCACTTTGAAGGAGCTGGAAGCGCTCAAGGCCGAGCTGCCGCAGTTGCGGGTCCTGGCGCACGGCGCCAACGCCGGCCAGAGTCGCGCCGTGCGCACGGGTGTGCTGGCCGCTCGTGGAGACATCGTGGTGACGATGGATGGCGACGGCCAGAACCCGCCAGCCGATGCGCCCGGACTGGTGGACGTCCTGCTCGCGGCGCCGCCTGAAGTCGCTCTGGTGGGTGGGCGTCGCGCCAAGCGGCAGGACACGGCGGCCAAGCGCTGGGCCTCCCGGTGGGCGAACCGCATCCGCAAACGGCTCTTGAAGGACGACGCGGACGACACGGGCTGTGGCCTCAAAGCCTTCCGGCGGGAGGCCTTTCTGCGGCTCCCATACTTCGACCACATGCACCGGTACCTGCCGGCGCTGATGATCCGTGAAGGGTACCAGACGCGGTATCGCGACGTCGGGCACCGGCCGCGCACGGTGGGTCGCTCGAAGTACACCAACCTTGGCCGGCTCTGGGCGTCCTTCTCGGACCTGCAGGGGGTGATGTGGCTGCAGTCGCGCTCCCGCGACCCCGGCTCCCCGCGCGAACTCTAAGCTCGGCCGCTGGCGCGGCTCGGATATGGCGACTAATCTTGCCGGGCGTTCCGGGGGGAAGAGGCGCCATGTTCATCGCGATACCGCTGCTGGCGATACCGGTGCTGCTCTACAATCTGATCGCCCTGTTCTCGATGGGCGGGGTGGACGCCGCCACGGACGCCGAGATGGTGCTGCGCCAGGCGTGGTTCACCATTCCAATGGCATCCGGCGCTCAGTGGACTGTGGGCTTGGGCGATGTGCTCATTCTGATCGCCCTGATCATGCTCTTCTTCGAGTTGCTCAAGTCCACCACCAGCCGCCGCACGGCGATCATCAACCACTCGCTCTCGATGATCCTTTTCATCGTCTGCCTCGTGGAGTTCCTGCTGCTGCGGGAGTTCGCGACGTCGACCTTCTTCCTGATCAGCATGATGACGCTGCTGGACGTGTTGGCGGGGTTCATCGTGACCATCGTCACGGCGCGCAAGGACTTCGACTTCTCCGGCGGAGAATAGCGGCCAAAAGCGTCAGCCGAAGCAGGCGAAGATCAGCGCCACCACCGCGATATCAAAGGCGCGCAGGGCGATGGTGGCGAACGAGGGCATAGCGGCGTCCCGGTCTGAACAAGGTTACTCCCCTGTTCAGCAAGTTTGGGGCCACCGGCTCAGATCTCGGTCTTGGTCTTAGAGCCCTTTTTCGCGCGGCGGTCCGCTCCGCCCGACCATTCGGCGCCGAGATAGCTCGCCTGCGCCTTCTGCAGGATTTCAGGGCCGCCGCGCAGTCCGCGCTTTTGGCCGTCCTGGCCCAGCACCTGGGCGGCGAAGACGGCGTCAGGGCCACGGGGGTCGGGAACCGCGCGCGGCGCGGCGGCTAGCGGCGGCTCCGGCGCGTCCGCGGGCTGTTCGCTGCTGGGTCGGGCGGGGGAGGGGAGCGCCAGCGCGTCCGTGCGGCGGCGTCGCGGCGCGCCTGGCCTTCCCGCGCCGCGGACGCGCTCGACACTCATCCGCGGCTCGACAACTTCTCGAGTTGGCGGCGCATCTCGTCGACCTGCTTGCGCAGTTCGGCGATCGCTTCCGGGTCGTTGCCCTTGTCGGCGGCCGCCTGCTGGGGGGCGGTCGCGTTCGTCGCTGGCGCGCCGGGAGCCTGACCAGCGCCGGCCGCATAGTTGAATGGCGAGAACATCTTCATCGCCCGGTCGAACAGCTGCAGGTTCTGCCGCACCTGGTCGTCGAAGTAGTTGATGCCGGGCGTCTGGCCGAATGTCTCGCTGAATTGCTGGCGCATGCGGTCTTGCTGCCGCGTGAAGCTGTCCAGCGACAGCTCAAGATAGCTCGGCACAAAGGCCTGCATGCTGTCGCCATAGAAGCGGATCAGCTGGCGCAGGAATTGGATCGGCAGCAGGTTCTGGCCCCGGCTCTCCTCCTCGAAGATGATCTGGGTCAGCACGGAGCGGGTGATCTCCTCCCCCGTCTTGGCGTCATAGACGACGAAGTCGACGCCCTGCTTCACCATCTCGCTCAGGTGTTCGAGGGTGACGTACGAGCTGGAGGCCGTGTTGTAGAGGCGGCGGTTCGCGTACTTCTTGATCACCACACGCTCGCCCTCGGGACGGGCGTTGGCGGGCTGCGCATCAGTCAACGGACGAATCCTCCCATGCTGCGCCGCATTATCGCGCAAGCGCCCGAAAGTGCTAGTGCAACATAGGAATTGGGTTCTTTCGCCCAAGCTGAAGCTTGCACTTTTCCTGCGGTCGAGCGACTGGAGCGCGACAAACGCGCGCACGTCAAAACAGGAAACGCCATGGTCGACGTCGTCATCGCCTCCGCCGCCCGCACTCCGGTAGGATCCTTCCTCGGCGGGCTTTCCAGCCTTTCAGGACACCAGCTTGGCGCTGTGGCCATCCGTGCGGCTCTGGAGCGCGCCGGCGTGAGCGCGGCCGAAGTGGACGAGGTGATTTTGGGCCAGGTTCTGCAGGCCGCCGCCGGCCAGGGCCCGGCGCGCCAGGCGTCCGTGGCGGCCGGAATTCCCGTCGAAAGCCCCGCGTGGAGCCTGAACCAGCTGTGCGGTTCGGGGCTGCGCGCCGTGGCGCTCGGCTATCAACAGATCGCCCAAGGCGACGCCTCGATCGTGGTGGCCGGCGGGCAAGAGAGCATGAGCCAGGCGCCCCATGCCGCTGCGCTGCGCAACGGCCAGAAGATGGGCGACCTGAACTTCGTCGACACAATGATCAAGGACGGCCTGTGGGACGCCTTCCACGGCTACCACATGGGTCAGACCGCCGAGAATATCGCCTCGCGCTGGCAGATCACCCGCGAGGATCAGGACCGCTTCGCGGTGGCGTCTCAGAACAAGGCGGAGGCGGCCCGCGCCTCTGGCAAGTTCAGAGACGAAATCGCTCCGGTGACGGTGAAGGGCCGCAAGGGGGACACCGTCGTCGAGAACGACGAGTACATCCGTGAGGGCGCGACCTACGAGTCCGTCGCCGGCCTGCGTCCGGCCTTCACTAAGGACGGCTCTGTCACCGCGGCGAACGCCTCGGGCCTGAACGACGGCGCCGCCGCGCTGGTGCTGATGACCGCCGAGGAGGCCGCCCGCCGCGGCGTCACGCCACTCGCGCGCATCGCTTCCTGGGCGAACGCCGGCGTGGAGCCGGAGATCATGGGCACGGGCCCGATCCCTGCTTCCCGGAAGGCGCTGGAGAAGGCGGGCTGGTCCGTCGGCGACGTGGACCTGATCGAGTCCAACGAAGCGTTCGCGGCCCAGGCCCTGTGCGTTGTGCGCGAGCTCGGGTTTGACCCGGCGAAGGTGAATGTGAACGGCGGCGCGATCGCGATCGGTCACCCGATCGGTGCCTCGGGCGCACGCATCCTGACGACCCTGCTGCACGAGATGAAGCGGTCGGGCGCCGCCAGGGGTCTTGCCACCCTCTGCGTTGGCGGCGGCATGGGCGTGGCGCTCTGCGTCGAGCAAGTCTGAGTACGCGTATCTAGCGGGAGCACGCCGAGCCGCTCGGCGTTAATGGACGAGGCGCGCGACCAGACGCGCCCCAACAGGGAGACCATGGATGGCGCGCGTTGCGATGGTGACCGGGGGCACCCGGGGTATCGGCAGGTCGATCGTCGAGCGGCTCAAGGCCGACGGCATGCAAGTGGCCGCTGGCTACTCAGGCAACGAGGAGGCCGCCCAGGCCACCGCTCGCGAACTCGGCGTCATGGTCATCAAGGGCAACGTCGGCAACTTCGAGGACTGCAAGCGCGCCGTTGACGAGGTGGAGGCCCAGCTCGGCCCCATCGACGTCCTGGTGAACAACGCCGGGATCACGCGTGACGGCTTCTTCCACAAGATGACGCCCGAGCAGTGGTCCGACGTGATCCGCGTGAACATGGACAGCGTCTTCAACATGACGCGTCAGGTCATCACCGGCATGCGTGACCGTGGCTGGGGGCGGATCATCAACATCTCCTCGATCAACGGCCAGAAGGGCCAGGTGGGCCAGACCAACTACTCCGCCGCGAAGGCCGGCATGATCGGCTTCACCAAAGCGCTTGCGCTGGAGAACGCCCGCAAGGGCGTGACCGTGAACTGCATCGCACCGGGCTACATCGACACGGAGATGGTCGGCGCCATGCCTCAGAACGTGCTCGACGCGATCATCGCCCAGGTGCCGGTCGGCCGGCTCGGCAAAGGCGAGGAGATCGCGGACATGGTGGCGTTCCTGGCCGGTGAGCGGGCGGGGTATGTCACGGGCGCCACACTCTCGCTCAATGGCGGCCAATACCTGGTCGGTTGAGTGGATGTCGGACGGCCGACGTTCTTGCGCCTAAATTAAGCCCCGGTCCAAGATCATCCGGTCAGCGATGCTTGCATCGGGCCGCCTAACGCACGTGCGCGACAGCGCTTTTGCGTCCGCCATCGCCATGGCGGCGCTGGCCTGCGCCCAGTCGGCCGGCGCGCAGTCGTTCTCCCAGCCGCGGACCCTGCAGGAGTCCATGTTCGGCAGCCGCGCCCAAGACGGGCGTGACTACGGCGCAACGCCTCCGGTCGCCCGCTACGTTTCGGAGGAGGGCGCGACCTTCATCCTGGACCGCACGGGCGACGCGGCGCTGCTGAAGTTCGAGCGCAGCATCGAGGTGTGGGCGCTTAAACCGACGCCCGCCCCGCGCGGCGACATCATCTACAAGAACGACCTTGGGCAGCCCGTGCTGCGGGTGAGCCGGCTCGGTGGGCTCACTCTCTTCACGCCCCAGCGGCCGACCGGTGTGCCGGTGGCCCTGGCTCCGGGAGCCGCGCCGTCGCTCAAGCCCGGTCAGCTCAGTCCGCAGGTCCTCCTCCAGAAGCTGGCTCAGGCCAGCCTGCGAGCCAGTCGGTCGGCCAAGCGCTTGATCCCGTTTGAGGGGCGGGACGCCGCGCCGGAATCGGCCGCCATCATGGCCGATGCTGCAAGTGTCTCGGCCGAAGCGATCGCCCGCCTGTCGGCCGCGAGGGACGGGCGGCGCTACATCGATCGCGTAAAGAAGTTCGTGATCATTCCCGGTCGGCGCTCCGACGCACGCATGCGTGCAGGCGTGGTGGAGGTGACCGTGGACGCCCGCAAGGGTGTGGCCGGGCGCCCGTCCTCCGGCCGTGTCGCAACGGTCATCGTGGAAGGCGTGAAAGGCAAGGCTGAGTAGGCTCTAGCCCACTGGCTTCTACCTTGACGCCGTTATCTGCGGGGCCAAGTTCCGCTTAGGCCTTGAACGTGTCTTTGGCCGCGCGCAACGCGGCGAAGGCGTCGGCGTCCGATCCGGGCGCCGCGCCGAGCTTGGGCGCAAGCTGGGGGGCCTTCAGAAACGGATTGGTCTGAAGCTCCTGCGCGATCGTCGTGGGAACGGTCGGCGCCAGGCGCTCGCGCGCGGCGAAGACTTCGAAGGCGCGCTGTGCGACCTCCGGGCTATCGTCCACCGTCAGCGCGAAGTGCGCGTTGGATGCGGTGTACTCGTGCGCACAGTAGATCACCGTGTCGGGGGGCAGCGCAGCCAGCGCCTGCAGGCTCGTCCACATCTGCTCGGGCGTGCCCTCGAACAGGCGACCACAGCCCATCGCGAAGAGGGTGTCGCCGACGAAGGCGAGGCCGTCCTCAGGGCTCCAGTAGGCGACGTGGCCCAGGGTGTGCCCGGGTGTAGCGATGACCTGCAGCTCGGTCGCGCCAAGCGCCACAGTCTCTCCGCCGGAGACGACCTGGTCCACCGGCAGGATCCACGCGGCCTCGGCCGGCCCGACGATCTCGGCCCCGGTCTCGGATTTCAGACGCGCATTTCCACCCGCGTGATCGGCGTGCCAGTGCGTGTTCAGGATCATGTCGAGTGACCAGCCGGCGGCGTCCAGCTCACGCAGGATCGCCTCGGCGTCGGGTGTGTCGATCGCGGCGGTCTTACCGGTGAGGGTGTCCCGCGCCAGGAAGCCATAGTTGTCCTGGAGACAGGGGAACTGGCGGACCTCGATCGTCATCGGTGCGTCCTCATCCGCGCGTGCTACCATGTTTCCGGGAGAGCCAAAGAGCCGATGCGCCGCGATATCCTCGAGCTTCGCGAGTTCTACGCCTCACCGCTTGGCCGGGCGGTGCGTTCCAGCCTCAGCGCGAAGGTCACTGAGGCCTGGGGCGACGCGGCCGGGCTCGACGTGCTGGGACTCGGCTACGCCACCCCCTTCCTCGACGGATTCGCCGCCGCTCGCCGAGTGGTGGCCGCCATGCCGGCCGCACAGGGCGTCGAGCCGTGGCCTACCCACGGTCGCAACCGCGCGTGCTTGGTGGAGGAAGACAGCCTGCCGCTGCCTAACGCGCTGTTCGACCGCGTCCTCGTCGTTCACGGACTGGAGGAGAGCGACAACGCCGTGGCGTTCCTGCGTGAGGTCTGGCGGGTCCTGGCGCCGACTGGGCGCGCCATCGTCGCCGTGGCCGCGAGGCGGGGCCTCTGGTCCCACGCTGACCACACGCCGTTCGGCCATGGCCGCCCTTTCACCCGCCGCCAACTGGAGGAGATGGTGCGGGAGGCGGAGCTGGAGCCCGCCGCCTGGTCCCACGCTCTGTACGTGCCGCCTTGGAAGCCGTTGGCCGGCTGGGCTGACGGATTTGAGCAGGTGGGCTCCCGGATGTGGCCGGGCGGCGCGGGGCTGATCCTGCTGGAGGTGGTCAAGCACACCTTTGCGGCTAAGCCCAAGGGGCTGCGCGCGCGCATCGCCGTGCCGGCGGGCGTGCTGGCGCCCACCCCGGCCCCGGCGCTTAACGCGCCCCGCACTTCTGCGGGCGCATTGCGGAGCGGGCGCCGGCGGGGCTAAGCCCTCACGCATGGACCGTCTCATCCTAATGCGCCACGGCAAGGCCGAAGGCTCCGCGCCTTCCGGCGACGATTTTGACCGCGCCCTGGCGCCCGCCGGCTGGGACGAAGCTCGCGCGATCGGCAAGGCCCTCGCCCGCGCGGACGTCGCTCCGACCTTCGCCATCGTGTCTCCCGCCCTGCGCACGCGCCAGACGTGGGAGGGGGTTTCTGAGGCCGCGCCTGGGGCCGAGGTGACTTTTCAGAAGCCGCTGTACAACGCCAGCGCCTCTACGCTCCGGAGCGCCTTTGAGGCCGAGGAGGCCCGCGCCGGCACGCTCATACTGATCGGCCACAATCCCGGCATGCACCAGCTGGCGCTCGAACTCCTGGTGGAGGGCGCCGCAGACAGTCACGCGCGGGAGGCGGTCGCGCGCGGCTTCCCCACCGCGACCGCGGTGGTCTTCGCCGTCGATGTCGCCGGCCGACCCATCTACGAGGCTCTGTATCTGGCCAGGGATGTCGCGGGATGAGCCTGCCCCACGACTTGGCGACCGCGGCGCTTCGGCGAATGGACGCGGAGCGGGCGCACCGCATGGCGGTTCGCGGGCTGGCCATGGGTCTCGGCCCTAAGGATCGGGGAGCCGCCGATCAGGTGCTGGCTGTGACGATCGCCGGCCTGGCTCTGCCGAACTGCGTCGGTCTGGCTGCAGGCTTCGACAAGGACGCGGAGGCGTCCGACGGTCTGCTGGCCGCGGGCTTTGGCTTCGTGGAGTGCGGCACCGTCACGCCGAAACCTCAGGCCGGCAATCCAAAGCCGAGGCTTTTCCGGCTTATGGAGGACGCCGCGGTGATCAACCGCATGGGCTTCAACAACCGTGGCGTAGAGGCCTTCGCCGGACGCTTGTCGCGCCGACCGCGACTCGGAGTTGTCGGCGCCAACCTTGGAGCCAACAAGGACTCCGCGGACCGCATCGCCGACTATGTGACTGGCCTGGAGCGGCTCTTCACCCTGGCCGACTACTTCACGGTCAACATTTCCTCGCCCAATACCCCCGGTCTCCGCGCCCTGCAGAGTCGAGCTGCCCTCGAAGAGCTGCTCGGCCGTCTCGCCGAGGCGAGGGGCCGACTCGAAGCCGCGTCGGGCCTGCGCCCGCCGGTCTTCCTGAAGGTGGCGCCGGACCTCGAGGACGGCGAGATCGAAGCCATCGTCGACGCGTGCGCCGCGCACCGCGTCGCGGCCATCATCGTCTCCAACACGACTGTCGCCAGGCCCGATGACCTGCGCGCGGCCGCACGGGACGAGGCGGGCGGCCTCTCCGGCGCGCCTCTTTTCGGCCCGTCGACCGAAGTGCTGCGCCGCTTCCATCAGGCGAAGCCCCAGTCGCTGGTGCTGATCGGCGCCGGCGGCGTCGCATCCGGAGCCGACGCGTACGCCAAGATCCGCGCGGGCGCCTCGGCTGTGCAACTCTACACCGCGCTGGTCTTCCATGGCCCCGGCCTCGTGCGCCGCATCAAGCGCGAGCTCGCCGACCGGGTGCGCGCCGACGGCTTCGCGTCGGTGTCGGAAGCTGCGGGCGCGGGGTAGGGGCGGCGCATCCTCGGGAGCCGCACGCGGACGGGGGCGTTTCGGCTTGCGATGTGGACCTTCAAGCCCGGACCGGAGGCGCGCGGCTGGGCCGATTTCGGCGGGCTCCTCTGGGAGGTCGCCCTCGGCGTCACCCTGCTGGTCGCCCTGTTCGACGGGCTGGCGCCTCGCCAGCACCTGCCCTGGACGCCCTTGAGCCTGGACGACCCCATCGGCGCGGCGACGTCGTTCAAGCTGTCGAAGGCCGAACAGGACCGGAAAGCTTGCCTGCAACTGCTGGAGACCAACGGCGTCCGCTACACGCCATTACCAGACAGCGACGACGGCGGCTTTTGCGTGCTGGAGAACATCGTCCGCATCGACAGCGGGATTACGCGCCTTTCGCCCGCCTCCGTGACGATGACCTGCCCGCTCGCTGTGCGGATGGTGCTGTGGGACCGCCAGGTGGTGCAGCCCGCGGCGGAGGCGGCGTTCGGCCGGCGCGTCGCCCGAATCGAGAACTACGGCACCTACTCTTGCCGCCGCATCTACGGCCAGGCCGAGGGACGGCCGAGCGAACACGCGACCGCGAACGCCTTCGACTTCTCCGCGGTGGTGTTGGAGGGCGGGCGACGGGTCAGCGTGCTCGACGACTGGTCGGCGGAAGCTCCGGAGGGCTCCTTCCTGCGTCGGCTGCGCGATGGGGCTTGTGATGTCTTCGGCGTGGTCCTTAGCCCCGAATACAATGCCGCCCATGCCAATCACCTCCACTTCGACCTGAGCGCCTGGAAGGTCTGCCGCTGAGGGGATGAGAACCTGCGGCGACGCGCGCGTTGGTGACTCTCGCAGAAGTCGTTGGCTCCTAATCCGCCGCGACGACGGGCTTCGCTGTCGCGGCGGACCGCTGCGCCAGCACGACCCCGCCCAGGACCAGAGCTCCCCCGACGGCCTGCAGCGTTCCGACCGCCTCGCCGAAGACCGCCCAGCTGAGCGCGGCCGCGACCAACGGCTGGATCAGGATTGTCACCGCCGTGATGGACGCCGGCAGGCGGCCTAGCGCCCACGCTACCGATCCCTGGCCAAGGACGTGCGCCAGGCCCAATCCGGCGCAGGCGGCCCACCCCGCTGCGTGGCTTGGCGTCAGCGGCTCGCGCAAGGCTATCGAGACCAGCAGAAGAAGCGGCGCGCCCGCCGCAGTCGCCCAGATCATGGTGCGTGTGGCGGTGGCTCCTTCGGTGCGCGCCTGCCGCACGGCCAGGAAGTAGGAGCCGTACCAGAGCGCGGTCGCCAGACTCAGCAGGTCGCCCAGCGGCGGGTTCGTGCCTGTGCCGCCGGCGCCCTTCGCCGTGGCCATCACCACCGCGCCGCCGATCGCGACCAGCATGGCCACGACGAACAGCGCCTTCGGCCGTTCTCTGAACAGGAGCCAGGCCGCGATCGTCACGACGATGGGCGTGAGGTTGCAAAGGGTGGTGGCGTTCACCACGGACGTCATGACGATGCCGTAATGCCAGCAGGCGAGGTCCAGCACGAAGAAGACGCCGGCGAGCACTGCGAACTTCGGCGGCGTGCCGATGTCACGCCTCGGATCGCTCCTCACGCCGATCAAGAGCAAAAGCGGCAGGGCGAAGGCCAATCGCCAGAAGCCGGCCGCCGCCGGCCCCGTGTCGCTGAGGCGCACCAGGATCGGAGCCAGCGCCAACGTCGAGGCGCCGAAAACCACGGCGGCCAGGGGCAGCGCCTGGGACGGCGCGCGTGGCGGTGCGGGGGAGGCGTTCACGACGCGCTTAACGCACGGACCGCGGCGCCGCGCAAAGGATCAGAAGCCGAGTTCGGCCTTCAGCGCCTCGGGTGTGACCCCGCGCTCACGCAGGGACTGCAGCGTCTCGGCGCGGTCGCGCTTCGCGAGGCGCTGTCCGTCGGCGCCGGTCAGGAGAGGGTGATGGCGATACTGCGGGGTTGGAAGGTCGAGCAGCGCCTGCAGCAGGCGCTGGATGTGCGTCGCCTCCAGGAGGTCGAGCCCGCGGATCACGTGAGTGACTTCCTGCAGCGCGTCGTCGTGCACGACCGCCAGATGGTAGGCGACGCCCACGTCCTTGCGCGCCAGCACCACGTCCCCGGCGGTCTCCGGGCGCGCACGCACCTCGCCCGCAACTTCGTCGTGGAAGCTCAGAGCGTCCCAGGCGGGGCCAAGCCGCTCCCGGGCTGCGGCCAGTGACAGGCGCCACGCGTACGGTTCGCCGATCTCCAGCCGCCGGGCCTCCTCATCCTTGGGCAGCGGGCCGCCTGTGAACACGGACCCGTGGCCGTCCTCGCCCGGCCCGTGCGGCGCCCGCGTCATCTCTTCGAGCACCTCGCGACGGGTGCGGAAGCAGCGGTAAAGCAGACCTTCGTCCCCCAACTGCTGCAGCGCGCGACGATAGTCGGCGAAATGGTCTGACTGGCGGCGCACCGGCGTCTCCCAGGTGAGGCCCAGCCACGCCAGGTCCTGGTAGATTCCCGCTTCGTAGTGTGGCCGGCACCGGGTGCGGTCGATGTCCTCGATGCGCAGGAGGAACCGCCCCCCTGCGGCCTCAGCCGCACTCCATGCGGTGAGCGCCGAGAACGCGTGGCCCTTGTGCAGGCGCCCCGTCGGGGAAGGGGCGAAGCGCGTGACAAAGGTCATCGTGGCGCCGGCTACCCCCTCAACGCCACGACACCGGCCGCGGTGAGGGCGTCCAGGTGCTGACGGACTTCTTCCGGCTCAAGGAAGGGAAACTCCGCGACGGCTTCCTGTAGGGCGAAGGACGAGCGCTCCACCGCCCATCGGGCGACCTCGTGGCCGCCGGGCCGCAGCGGCCGCGCACTGCGACCGTCGGTGAGAGCCCATCCATCGCGCGTGCGAGCCACCCGAAGGCCGCGCCCCTTGACCTCGTAGACAGTGATCGGCGGCAGGTTGGGGAGGCTGAACTCCCCACGCTCCACACGGTCCGAGCGTTGCTTCTTGATGACCTGCTCCAGGAACTCGTCGGAGGTGATGATCGCGCTCGCTCGCTCGGCGATCAGCCTCAGATGCTCGCGCACCGCCTCCCGTCCCTCGTCCCCCACCGGCCGAGGCAGGTAGGCCCGAAATAGGCTATCCTTCAGTGTCATAGCGCGGATCAGCTCGCGCAGGCTCCAGCCGCTGGACGGGTGCACCGAGAAGGTCACGTGCAGCGACGCTTCGCTGCTGGCCAGCGCGTCGTGATACTGGCCGCGCGGGATGTAGAGCACGTCGCCGGGGCGCATCAGCACCTCGAACATGACTCTGCCCTTCATCCGGTCGTGGAACTGCTGGATGTCAGGGGCCGGGAACGGCTGGTCGACCGGGTTGTCGAGCCTTCCCTCGTAGATGCGCCACACCTTCTCGCCCTGCATATGGACGGCGAAGACCTCGTGGCTGTCGTAGTGGCTGTCGAACGCCTGCCGGCCCTTGAACGAGCAATACAGGTTGGCGGAGGCGTGACCGAAGAACTCGCGCTCCAGCATTCGCGCGGTCGCCCGAAGCTCTGGCGTCAAGGTGTCCACCGCATTGGCCACCAGCGTCGCGCCCCGGGCCATCAGGGCCTGGACCTTGGTGGGGTTGGCGCGTGGCCGATCGCCCTGCAGCGTCGGCACGACGGTGGTGTACTGGCTGGCCGGCAGCGCGCGCTTGTCCAGCCATAAGCGCAGCGTCTCCTCGGTCCAGTAGCCGTTCAGCGCGAGGATTTCGTTCAGGCGCGCCCACGGGAAAAGCTCTGCGCGCCGCCGGTCCCCCCGGATGTGCAGGGGGGCCTTGCCATAATGGTCAGAGAAGAAGGCCTCGGGAGAGACCGGGGCGATGAGTTCGGCGAAACTGTCCACGCCTGCCCATTGGCGAAGTCTGAGCTCGCCTGCAAGAACCGTGAGGCGAACGGCGCTCTGAGGCGTTGTCGTCATAGGTTCGTCGCCAAGAATCGACTATAGCTCGATCATCGCGTCACAGGTGTTGCGTCGCGGCTCTGACAAGGAGGCCTGGTCTTCAGTCCTAGAGTCAGATTCCCCAGAGGCCCCAGCCGCTGGCGGCCTCATCGCCCACGGATTGGCGAAGTGCGGATGTGGAGCCTGCCATGCAGGTTCTGACGCGTCCGCCCTCAGGTTGGCCGGCTCTCGTGCTCAACGCCGATTACCGGCCTCTGTCCTACTACCCCCTGTCGATCTGGCCTTGGCAGGAAGTGGTGAAAGCGGTCTTCCAGGACCGCGTGGACGTCGTCTCCACCTACGACAAGGTGGTCCGCTCGCCGTCGATGGAGTTCCGGCTACCGAGCGTTGTCTCACTCAAAGCCTACATAGACCAGGATCGGCCTCCCGCGTTCACCCGGTTCAACCTGTTCCTCCGCGACGCGTTCGCCTGCCGCTATTGCGGCTCTCCCGACGATCTCACCTTCGACCACGTCGTGCCCCGCTCTCGAGGCGGTCGAACCACCTGGGAGAACATCGTCACAGCCTGTGCCCCCTGCAATCTACGCAAAGGCGGTCGCACGCCGCGGGAGGCTGGCATGCTGCCGACGCGCGCGCCGCGCAGGCCCACGATGTACGAGCTGCAGGAACTCGGTCGGCGCTTCCCGCCGCACTATTTGCACGAGAGCTGGCTCGACTACCTCTATTGGGACATCGAGCTGGAGGCCTAGAGCCCGAGCCTCAGTAGAACTCGATCCATTCCTTGTAGGCCTGTGGCACGCCCATCAGGGTGACGTAGTCGCCATTGCCGATGTCGATGATGCCATAGCCTTCGGGCGACCAGCGCAAGGTGTAGCTGGCGCCGGTCGGGATCGCGACGCGGTCGCGCAGAAGCGCACTGAAGTCCGTGATCACGTCCGCCCCGCTGCCGGGGCGCAGGACGAACCAGTCCGCGCCCGCTCCGCCGGTGAGGGTGTCCGCGCCCATGTCCCCGGACAGGAGGTCATTGCCGGCCTCGCCGAAAAGCAAGTCGCTTCCCTGGCCCCCATAGAGCGCATCGTTGCCCGCGCCGCCCCGCACATGGTCGTCGCCCAGGTTGCCGTTCAGGTGCACGTCGTCGCCGTCGCCGCCATAGACGGAGTCGTTGCCTTTGCCGCCCCGGACCACGTCCTCTCCCGCCTCGCCATACACCCAGTCATCCCCGACATTGCCGTTGATGTCGTCGTTTCCGGCGCCGCCCAAAACGGAGTCGGAGCCGGCGTAGGAGACGATCGTGTCGTTTCCGGTCCCGCCGAGCAGGGTGTCATCGTGCCGGGACGCCCAGATCTCGTCGTCGCCGGTCGTGATCAGCTGCAGCAGCCGTGACGGATCGCGGCTGGCGTTGAATAGGATCAGGCTCTGGGTGACGGGCACGTTGATGCCGGTAGCCACCAGGACCGGCACATCATCGTACTCGTAGGTCAGGCCTTGCAGCGTCCCCGAGCCGACGTAGCCCGCCATGTCGAAGATGAAGTCGCCAGTGGCGATGATGTCCAGCGGATCGCCGCCTTCCCGCGAATAGGCGAAGGAGATTTCCGACTCCGATTTGCCCGCCACGCTCATTTCTTGGAGGAAGTCGAACCAGCCGCCATCCAGGTTGACCGGAAAATCGCCACCGGAGCCGTCGTTGGCTCCGCCCAGCATCACGATCTTGGTCATGACTATCCCGCCTTAAACGCGTCAGGCGGAAATCTGGGCGACAAGCCTCACTATCCGATTAATCAAGCTCACGGGCGGCGCTCCGCTCCGCGGCGCCCGGAACTCCGTTCCGCTTCATCGCCGCCCGAGGCAGCTAGACCAGCGCTCCTCGCCGCACCTCGGACCGCTTCCCTGATGTCCAGGTTAGCAGGCAGGGGCTTAGGGTCAGAGGTTCTCCACCTCCAACCCAAACTTCCCCCGCAGCCGCTCGGCCACGATGCTGCGGTGGCAGCCGCAGGGGTCAGCCTCGTAGCAGAGCAGCGCCGCCTTGCGGTCGGTCGCGATCTCGCCCGCGCGCATCAGCTCGAGCTGCGCGGCGGGCTCCTCCAGGTGCGCTTCGAAGATCTCGCGCATCTCTTCAACCCGGCCAGCGCGCGCGGCGTCGCGACCCGGCTTGGGCGTGCCGAGTTTCTGCAGGTGGACGTACTCGATGCCCGCGTCCGCCAGGCTGGAGGCCAGCAGCGACTTGGAGAACCCCGCCTTACGGGAGGAGGCGACGGCGCGCACGTCCAGCACCACCTTTACGCCGGCGCCCTTCAGCCGGTCGATCACCGCGGGAAGGGTGTCCGTCTCATAGCCCACGGTGGCGAGCTTCATGGCGCCCTCAGCCCAGTTCGCAGGCGGCCAGGATCTCGGCGCGAAGGTCGGGAAGTCCAGTCCCCTTTTCCGACGAGGTCAACGCCACGCGCGGGAACGCCGCTGGGCGCTTTGAGATCGCCTTCAGCGTCTCGGCTTGGACCTTCTCAGGCTCGCCCGCCTTCAGCTTGTCGGCCTTGGTCAGGACGATCTGGTAGGAGACGGCGGCGAGGTCGAGGGCGTCCAGCGCCTCAGCGTCCACGGGCTTGAGGCCATGCCGGCTATCGATGAGCAGATAGACCCGCTTCAGGTTGGGGCGCCCACGCAGGTAGTCACGACCCAGGTTCTGGAACTTCTTTGTCTCCTTCTTCCCCGCCCGGGCGAAGCCGTAGCCCGGCAGGTCGACGAGGCGCAGCCGCTCGTCGAGCACGAAGAAGTTCACCTCGCGAGTCCGACCCGGCTCGTTCGAGGCGCGCGCCAGGTGCTTCTGCCCGACCAGCCCATTGATCAGGCTGGACTTGCCCACGTTCGAGCGGCCGGCGAAGGCGACTTCCGGCAGGTCGGGCTCAGGCAGCTGCGGGATGGCCACAGCGCCCATGAGGAAGCGCACGGGCCGCGCGAACTGGACCCGTGCGTGCTCGATCTCCTCGTCGGAGAAGGCCACCTCAGGCCTTCGCCGGCGCCGACCGGTTCCTGACCTTGGCCAGGAAGTCGTCGATCGGGTTGGGCGTCTTGTAGCGGCGCATGATGATGTACTGCTGAATGATCGTCAGCACGTTCGACCACGTCCAGTAGATCAGCAAGCCCACGGCAAACGGGGCCATGATGAAGGTGAAGATCAGCGGCATGAGCTGGAAAATCTTCTGCTGCATCGGATCTTGCGCCGGAGGGTTCATGCCCGTCTGCAGCCACATCGTGAAGCCGTAGAGCAGCGGCAGCACGCCAAGGTGCAGCGGCCCGTTCAGGAACCCACCGATCAGCGGAGCCGTGGCCGGATCCCACGGAATCAGTCCGAACAGGTTGAAGATGGTGGTCGGGTCCCGCGACGACAGGTCCTGGACCCAGCCGAAGAAGGGGGCATGCCGCATCTCGATGGTCACGGCGAGAGTCTTGTAGAGGGCGTAGAAGACGGGGATCTGCACCAGGATCGGCAGGCACCCCGCCAGCGGGTTCAGCTTCTCCTTCTGGTACATCGCCATGATCTCCTGCTGCTGCTTGGCAGGATCGTTGGCGTGCTTCTTTTTGATCTCCTCCATCTTCGGAGCGAGATTCCGCATCTTGGCCATGGTCGCGTACGACCGGTCCGACAGCGGATAGAACAGGAGCCGCACCACGACGGTCAGCATCAGGATGGCGACGCCGAAGTTGCCGACCATTTGGAAGAACTGCTCCAGCACCCAGAAGATCGGGCGCGTCAGGAACCAGAAGTTGCCCCAGTCGATCGCCTGGTCAAATTGGGGCGCGCCCAGCTGCTTGCCGTAGGCGTCCAGGATCTCGTCGCGTTTTGCGCCGGCGAACAGCCGAGAGGTCTCGGTCAGGGAGCCGCCGGCGGGCACCGCGCGCGCCTGGCCGCGATAGTTCGCTTCGAATACGTTGATGTCGCCGACCTTGGTGACGCGGAAGGCGGACTCGATCCGCTCCGACTGGCTCGGGATCATGGCCGCAAGCCAGTACTTGTCCGTGATGCCGGTCCAGCCGCCGGTGGACTCGAACGACTGCGTGCCCTTCTTGGCCCAGCCCGGATATTTGGCGAGCTTCAGCTTGTCCTGGAACACGCCGATCGCGCCCTCGTGCAGGATCTGGTTCTTGCCGAGGTCGGCCGGAAGGCCGTGACGCTGGACCGAGCCGTAAGGCACCAGGGTGACCGGGCCGCCCGTTCGGTTCTCCACCCGGTCCGAGACGGTGAAGAGGTAGCGCTCGTCCACCGACAGGGTGCGGGTGAACACCAGCCCCGCGCCGTTGTCGTGGGTGAGGATCACCGGCTTGTTTGGCGCCAGCACGTCACCGCCGACCTGCCGCCATACCGTGTTCGGTCCGGGAAGGTTCGGCAGATTCTGCCCGATCCAGCCGAATTCGGCGAAGTAGGCGAACTGCGCGCCTTCAGGACGGAACAGCTCGACCGGAGGAGAGTCCTCCTCCAGCGTTTCCCGGTACTGCTTCAAAAACACGTCGTCGATTCGTCCGCCCTGCAGCGAGATCGAACCGGCCAGCAGCGGCGTCTCCACCCGTACGCGGGGGCTTGTCGCCACCGCCTGACGGCGGTCCACGAAGGCGCGCACGCCGGGATTGCTGGCCGGCAGGCCGGCGGCCACGTTCGTCGCCGCGGCGGCTTGCTGGCGCTGCGCCTCGACGCGACGGCGCTCCTGCGCAGGGTTCAGCACCAGGAATTGGTACAGCAGCAGGATCACCATCGTTGCGATGACGAAGATGACCGTGTTGCGCGTGTTCTCGTTCTGCATGAACTCTTTGGGGAATGGGGCGGCCGCGAACCCGGGGATCGGGCGGCCGATCGGCGACTATTCCCTTCCAGGGGAAGCGCGCTCGCCCGCGGGCGCGACGCTTAACAGCGCGCTTTTCACATCGTCAAGCAAGCTGGACCAGGGGCGCGTCGCCGTGCCGCCCCGCGCGATCAGCACATAGTCGTGCCCAGGCAGTCCCAGCTCGGGGATCAGCTTGCGCGCAGCCTCCCGCAGCCGGCGTTTTGCGCGGTTGCGCACCACGGCGCCGCCGATCTTCTTGGTGGCGGTGAATCCGACCTGCACCAGCAGGTCTCCGTCGGCGCGGTCCAGCGCCTGGACGACCACAGCGCCTCGTGCGGCTGAGCGGCCTTTCGCCGCCGCGAGGAACTGCGGCCGCGTCTTCATGCGGGCGATAGGAAAGCGCTGGATAGCAAAAGGGGCGGACCTTGGGCCCGCCCGCTCGCTCACGTCGGGGCTGTCGCCGCCGATCAGGCCGTCAGGCGCTTGCGGCCCTTCGCGCGGCGGCGCGCGATGACCTTCTGGCCGTTCTTGGTGGCCATCCGCGAGCGGAAGCCGTGACGGCGCTTGCGCACGAGTCGGCTCGGCTGATAGGTCCGCTTCACGTTCCGGGCTCCGGTTCAGAGGCGTCGCCTTTCAGGCTCGCCGTCGAAAAGAGGCGCGTGGATAGGGCGCCCACCGCGCCATGTCAACGCTGAACAGCGGCCCAAGTGGAGGCGTTCTCACCCATGCTGGACGTCTGAATGCGGGCGTTTCTGCGCTTTTGGCCGCTGGCGGCGCTGCTGGTCGGCGTGGCCGTCGCCTGGGGCCTCGGCGTGAACGACATGGCCTCCTTCGACGCGCTGCGTGACAACCATCTGGCGCTCAAGGCCAGGGTCACGGCCCACCCGATCCCGAGCTTCCTGTTGTTCCTCCTGATCTACACGCTGCTCACGGCGGTGGCGGTTCCTGGAGCTGTCGTGGCCATACTGGCGGCGGGCTATCTGTTCGGCCCTTGGGTCGGCGGCTTCGCGGTCGCGGTCGGGGCGACGGCGGGCTCCGTCATCAAATACTACGCGGTGCGCACGGCGTTCGGCGAGCGGATGCGCCAGCGGGCCAGCAAGGAAGGCAGCATGGTCGCGCGCATACGCGAGCGGTTGGACAAGGACTCCTTCTTCCTCCTGCTGACCTTGCGCCTGATTCCGCCCGTGCCGTTCGTGCTGGTCAGCATCGCCGCTGGTCTCGCCGCCGTGCCGGTAAGACCCTACACGCTGGCGAGCTTCATCGGGGTGCTGCCCTCCTCGGTGCTCTACGCCACGGTCGGCTCAGAGCTTGGCGACGTGCTGGATCGCGGCGGGGCGCCGGCGAGTGACGTGCTCATGCGTCCGCAGGTACTCCTTCCGCTGCTCGCGCTCGCCATGCTGTCGCTGCTGCCGCTGGGCTACCGCTGGTGGCGCAACCGCCGTCGCGCGGCGCCGTTTCCATGAAGTGAGGCTTCATTGCCCCTCAAGGCGTCGTGAAGTAGTCGAGACCATTGAGCGGGCCACATGAGCGGCCCGGACTCCACGCATCGGGGCTCAAAGGCTGATGTGGCGCCTGACGCTCCCGCGTCGACTGAACGGACCCAGCGGTTTGGCCGCCCGGCTGCTGCTGGCGGTCGCCGTCTTTGTCGCCGTGGCCGAAGCCTTCATCCTGCTGCCGGCGCTCGCGGGTTTCCACGAGCGTTGGCTGTCCGAACGCGTGCGCGCGGCCGAACTCGTCTCCCTTGCGGTTGAGGCGGCGCCGGAGAACGTCGTGCCCGACGACCTGGCCAGCCAGCTTCTCGAGGGCGCCGGCGTCGCATCCGTGGCCATTCAGGAGGAGGGGGCCCGCCGCCTGCTCCTCGCGGCGCCGCGGATGGAGGAGGCGCCCGAACTCGTGGACCTGCGTCGCGGCCGATCGGTCGGCTGGCTCGTCGCGCCTTGGCGCACCCTCGTCGGCGAACCCGAGCGGATGGTGCGCGTCGTCTCGCGGCCCCGCTTCCGGACCGGCGACTTCGTGGAGATCGTCGTCCCGGCCCGTCCGCTGCAGCTCGAACTGCGCGACTACATGGTGCGCAGCCTCTTGCTCTCGGTGGCCCTGACGGTGGCGGGCGGCGGGCTCGTCTTCCTGGCCCTGTCGCTCTTCATCGTACGGCCGATGCGCCGGGTGACCGCCTCAATCGAGCAGTTCAGGGAAGATCCGGAACGCCCGGGGCTTCCACCACCGGAGCGCACGCGCCGCGACGAGATCGGACGGGTGGAAGCTGAACTCGCCCGCATGCAGGAAGAGGTGCGCCAGGCGCTCCGCTCCCGCGCGCGGCTGGCGGCGCTCGGGGAAGCGGTGGCCAAGATCAGCCACGACCTAAGGAACATGCTCACGAGCGCGCAGATGGCGTCCGACCGGCTGGCGGACGCGCGCGACCCGGTGGTGGCCAAGGCCATGCCCCGGCTGGAGCGCGCGCTCGACCGTGCGCTCCGACTGGCCCAGAACGTCCTGAGCTACGGACGCAGCGAAGAACCGCCGGCCCAGCTGCTGCCCACGCCGCTGCGCCTTGCGGTGGAGGCGGCGGCCGAGGACGCGGGCCTTTCGACGACATCGGTGCCGCTGGAGACCGATCTTGCGCCCGCCCTGCAGGTCATGGCCGATGGCGACCAGCTGCATCGCCTTCTCGTGAACCTGATGCGCAACGCGCGCCAGGCGATCGAGATGGATCCGGACCGCAGGTCCCGTCGGCCGCGTGGCCACGTTTGGGTGCGCGCTGAGCCTCAACCCGACGGGACGACGCTGATCCACCTGGCCGACGACGGGCCGGGCCTGCCGGAGCGGATCCGAGAGCGCCTCTTCCTGCCGTTCGCCGGCTCATCATCAGAGGGCGGGGCGGGCCTTGGGCTCGCCATCGCGCACGAACTCGCCCTCGCTCAAGGGGGAGACCTGGCGCTAGAGGATTCCAGCCCTCAGGGCGTCACCTTCGCCTTGCGTCTGATCACCGCGCCTGATGGGGCCGTGGCCGAGCCGGCCTAGGGCCGCTCGATCAGGACACGACCTTCGCGCCGCTTGTCGGCCCCGCCTTCCAGCCCCGACGGCCGCAGGATCAGCCCGTGCAGGCCGGAGGTCTCGTCCCGGCTGGCGTCGATGGCGACGCCCTTAGCCGCGAGCGCCTCCACGACGCCGGGCGCCAGCATCCGCGCCTCGCCGGTCACATTACGCCCACGCGCGATGATGTTGGGGAGGTCGATGGCGTCCTGCATCGGCAGCCGCCAGTCGAAGACGCCGGTGAAGGTCTTCAAATTGTAGCCCAGGATAGCCGGGCCGCCTGGCGAGCCGATGGCGGCGACGAACCGTCCCTGCCGGTCCAGAACGATGGTGGGCGACATCGAAGATCGCGGCCGCTTGCCTGCAGCCACCGCGTTCGCGACCGCGGCCCCCTCGGGTGTCTTCGGCGAGAAGGAGAAGTCGGTCAGCTGGTTGTTCAGGAAGAACCCTCCGACCATGCGGCCCGTGCCGTAGATGGACTCAACCGTCGTGGTCATCGACACCACGTCCCCCCACCGGTCGACGATCACGAAATGGGAGGTGCCGGCGGGCTCCGGCGTGCGGTCCTGCGCCCGGGCCGTCGCCCCGGGCGGCGTTCCCGGCGGGTAGGCGCCGGCCCGCTCGCCGATCAACGCCGCGCGCGAGGCGACATAGCCGTCGTTCAGCAGGCCCGCGACCGGGACGTCGACGAAAGCGGGGTCGGCCACGTAGCGGTCGCGGTCCGCGTACATCAGCTTCTGCGTCTCGATCAGCAGGAACCAGCCCTGCGCGTCGTCCGGTCCGCGTCGGTCGATGTCGGTCCGCTCGAGGATCTCCAACGCCTGCAACAGGGACACGCCGCTCGATGGGGGCGGCGGCGCGCACACGCGGTAGACGCGCCACTCCGTGCAGATCGCCTCGTGCTTGATGGGGCGGTAGGCGGCTATGTCAGCCGCCGTCATGCCGCCGGGCAGAGGGGCCTGGCGCGTCCGCGCAACGAACGCTTCGGCCAGGGGCCCCTCATAGAAGCTGCGCGGGCCGCCCGCCGCCAGCTGCCGCAGAGTCTCGGCGTAGGCGGGATTCCTCAGCGTGTCCCCCGCGTCCACGGGCGTGCCGTCCGCCTCCTGGAAGTAGGCTTTGGCGTCGGGCTGCTGCGCCTGCGGGAAGCGCCCGTTGGTGAAGCTGGCCATGCGCGGGCTCACAACGAAACCGGCTTCGGCCAGCCGGATCGCGTCCCGAAACAGCTCCCGCCAAGGAAGCCGGCCCTGCTCCGACTGCGCCGCGCCCAGCAGCGCCACGGCGCCGGGGACTCCGGTGGCCCGCCCGCTGACCACAGCCTGCGCGAAGGGCAGGGGCTTTCCGGTTTCGTCAAGAAACAGCTCGGGCGTCGCGGAGGCGGGCGCCGTCTCGCGTCCGTCCCAGGCGGTGATCGACCGGGTTTCGGCGTCGTAGTGGACCATGAAGGCCCCGCCGCCCAGGCCCGAGCTCTGCGGCTCCACCAGGCTCAGCACCGCCTGCACCGCCACGGCCGCGTCGACCGCGCTGCCGCCGCGCCGGAGCACCGCCATGCCGGCCTCGGAAGCCAGTGGGTTGGCGGCCACAACCGCAATCTGGGCGTTCGTCGCCTGCACGCTTGTCGAGGAGCCAGCAGACGGTCCCGCCACCTGCCCTGAGCCGCACGCGCCGAGCGACAGGCCGACCAGCAGCGAAAGGATCACGGGGGGCAGGCGCATTCGGAGCTCCGGTCTCGTCTGCGCTACATAGCGCGCCCCACGCGGAAACCGAGCCTGTCGGCGCTCCCGCAGGAACGGGTTGCGCGCGGGAAGGTTTGCGACTAGGAACACGGCCCTCGCCGAGAGGCGATGCGCGCCCGTAGCTCAGCTGGATAGAGCATCAGACTACGAATCTGAGGGTCGGACGTTCGAATCGTTCCGGGCGCGCCATTCTCCTTCAAGCCGTTGACGAGCTTCGCCCCTGATACGGGACGGGCTTGTTACAGCGCGGTTACAGCCGTTGTTACAACGGCCGTTCACCCGTTGTTCGTACCGGCGAACTTCTGGACCGGCTCGCCTGCAGCTCGACCACGCGGTCAATACGATCCTGACCTTGATCGGCGAGAGCCCGTCGATGCGCTTGCCGTCGGTATTCTTTCGCTTGCCGATCCGTCGCATGCTCGAGCTGGGCCATGATCTCGGCGTCAGAGGCGCCGGCGAGGGCCAGCTCGACACCGCGGCTGTGACGAAGGCCGTGGATCGTTAGGTTCGCTCGGGCTTTGCCCGTCTTGGCGAGCCGGGCGATCATCCGATCAAAGGCTTGATTAAGCTGACGAGGCTGCCACGGCTGCCCGTCCGCGTTGTAGGCGATGGTAAGGGCTCGGTTCGGCGTTTCGGTGAGCAGCCTCGTCAGGCGGGGGTCTTCGCGCTTGTCGCAAAGAACCTTCCGCTTCTCAGTTATCCAATAGAGGCGAACTTCATCTTCACCGGTGCCGACGTGCTGACTGATCGTTCGCGCGTGTAGCGGGATGGTACAGATCGTACCCCTTCGGAAGCCTCCATATCGGCCTAGCGCGATGGCGCGGGCGAGCCCCGGATTGCGCAGCCGTTGTTCCTTACCAATCCGCTGCAGGCAGTCTGCAATTGCCGCGGCAATTTCCAGGTCTTCCCAGATCGGGTGAGCCTCTCCCTTTTCGTGCGGGCGACGCACCTTCGGGACTCTGGCGAACGGATCCCGCTCGATCGACTCGTCGGCGATGGCAGGCGCGAGCGCGTTGGTCAGCACCTGAAGCCGCAGGTTTGCGGCCCGATGGCCTCTCGGCGCCCAGGCATCGCGCATCTCACGGACCCAGGCCGTAGTGACCTCGCGGAGTGTGACCTCGCCGCAGTCATCGAGCAGCTCGTCAATGAGGCGTTGGTAGCTTGCCTGGGTGGAGCGGGCGCATGCCAGGAACTCAGCAGATCGGTTGTACAGCCTGAGCATGGCCCCGACCGTACCCGGCCGCGGCGCTCTCGCAGCCTGCTGGTCGGCGATGCGCTTAAGGATCGCATCTACCTCTGCCCTTAACGCCTCGGAGCCATCGGGGTGGGTGAGAGGGCCCTCTCGCCAATCGCCCTTGCGAAAATAAAGATCGATGCGGCCGTCCTTGCGGACGACACGCTGAACATACGGCGTCTTCCCGCCGCTCATCTGGCTCTCACTCGAGCTCTCGAACGAGCTCTTTCGACCGCTGTTTTGGCGGGATTGGGCAGGTGATCCGGTGCAGCTAGATCAGTCGCGCCCGTTGATTGGTCGTTGTCGTTGGCGACTCTGAGCCTCGGGAGGCGTGGAGCAAGGCTGTCTAGCCAAGCGTCGATCTGGCGACGGTTCCACCGGATCACGTTTGCGCCCAGATCCACGGGCGGCACAGGGCAGACCTTGGCCAAGGTGTCCTGACATACGCCGCCTAGGTAGGCGCAGAGCTGAGCCCGCGAGAGCAGGTGCGGCCAAGACGGCAAGTCTCCCCACCCCGAAGTCATCCAGCCGTCCACCATTCGCAAATTCGTGCCATGCTGGTCGAGTGACGCGTACTTGAAGCAAAGGTTCAACCCGTAGCTCGTTGTGCGCGCCCCCAGGCACAACGGCGCGCTCTCGCCAAGTCACTAGCTCTGCGGGTGATCGTCCGAGGGCTAGGCCGCTTCTGCAGGAGTTAGCGGCGGTTCGAGGCTCCTCGCTAGGATCAGGATCCTCTTCGTCGCGCGTTCGGCGAGTTCGCGCCTCAAACCAGTCTCGGGACGGCCGCTAAGGATCGCGTGCCGCTCCTCGAAAGTGGCCAGCTGGTCAAGCCACTCGTAGACGGCCTTCGGCTTGCTCAGCCACTGGCTCAACACCTCCCGCACAGAGGAACGGGTCGCGAAGCTCATGTACTCGTTGCGCAGGAGGCGAACTCGGGGATCGGCCGGCTTGTCGCTCCCGAGTTCTTCGATGTCAGCCCCAATGCTCTCGACGTAGAAGTCCGCGGCATTTCCGAGTGCATAGGCCTCGCGGTCCAGGAACTCCCGATAGAGGAGCTTAGCGAGCGATGCGCCGAGCTCGTTGAGCACCGGGACGAAATCGATGTCATAGGCGTCAGGCTCGTTCGCATCGTCGGGGGTGCCGAGTTGGATCACGCTTGCAGCCTCCAGCCTTCGGAGACTTCCCTCCACCGCGTTCGGGTCCTTCCCCAGTACCCGCGCAAGAGACGAGTGGACCACCGGGAAAGCCTCGTCCAATGCGCTGATCGCGAGCTCTCGGTCCGTCAGAGCGAAGCCCCAGCGGCTGAGGAGCAGGGCCAAGATTTCTCGATCTTCAGGCTGGAGCATCGGCCGGTTGGTCGCGTCAGCAGTGATCTGCAGCATGGCAGTGAGGCGCATCGCCTCCCGCTCTTCTTGGTCTAAGCGCCCCTTGAGAATGAGTTCGTCAAGAAGCTCAAGGGCCTCCTCGGCCCCGAAAACCTGATGCGCCACGTGTCCTCACTCGTGCAATGTAGAGTATTCTCCGTGGTCGCATACTCCACACGATCTGCCTCTCGTGTCCATGGAGATACGGGAGATCCTCGCCGCAAACCTGCGCCGTTGCCGCGCCGCTGCGGGGCTGTCTCAGGAGGAGCTCGCGCACCGCGCGCAGATCGATCGCACCTATGTCAGCGCTCTGGAGCGATGCGTCTATTCCGCAAGCATTGACGTGGTGGATCGGCTAGCGAAAGAGCTCGGCGTCACTGCTGCCGACCTGCTAACCTGGCAGGACGGCTAATCGGACAGATTTGACCGAAAGCGGCTCGATCTCTACCGGTAATGTCATGAAGCCTCTCACCTACATCGCGACCCTCGAACCGCAGGGTGCATCCGGATTCCTTGTCCGCTTCCACGATGTTCCGGAGGCCATAACGGAAGGCGAGACGGTGGAGCTCGCACGCCATCAAGCTGAGGATGCACTAGCGGCAGCCTTAGAAGGGTATCTTGAGTGCGGTCGGGAATTCCCGGCGCGAACGTGTGCGCCTTTACAGGCGCGATCATCTCTCGACGTTCCAATCCGCCCGACGATAGCCGCGCGTTGGCTGCTCATCAGAGAGATGCGCAGCCGAAACCTTAGCCAGGTGGCGCTCGGCCGCTTGCTGGAGCGCGACGAGAAGTCCATCCGCAGAATGCTGAGGGGCAAAGGAGCCAGCCTGGAGCAGATCCTCCGGGCTCTGGCCGCACTTGGGATACGTCCAGCGCTAGCTCTCTGAAAGCCGGCGCGCGGCACTCTTCCCCCCGCCTCGCCTGGGGGCTTCGTGCGCCGAATCTTACTCGTCCCGAAACCGCTCGTTCCGCCAGGCTAAGCAGGGCTGGGGATGAGCTTCAAGGCACTTCAATAACGACGCAAATCTACGCACGCTCACCCCTTCGGCGTCTGCTGCCGATCATTCCCCTTTTGGTCATAGCCGACGTTCGGAAGGCCCCTTGCGAGCCGCAGGAAAAGCTTGGGTTCGGGCGGTCTAGACGTCGAACCATCTGCTGTTGGTTGGCTTAGAAGATATGAGCCGCGCGTTCTGGCTCAGAACGGCTAATCGGTGCTTTTTCGGGCTTGCCGCCCCGGCCCCTGTTCGCCCGGCGCGAAAGTTACAAGTTCTGGCTACCCTGAACGCTTCACGTCCTGCGTTCGCCTGACAACGAGAACGTACCGCCCCCACTCGCGTCTTGCCGCAAGATAGTCACTTGCGGCAGGCCTGATCCAGACAACCGGGGACGCGCGGACGGTGGATTTCGCTGCCGCAGCGCAGCCGCTTGGAGATACCCCTAGGGGGGAACTGGGCCTCACTGAGGTCGCAAGTGCCGCCACGCGATAGCACATCATTTTTTAGCCTGAGGCGCTGCGCGTTCAGGCGGACAACTTGGAATACCTGCCGCACTCGCTTAACCATCATGCGTTTTGTGCGGGGGCGCGAATGAACGAGTTCTGGCAGTCACTGACCGTTGGACTGCGGCGTCGCTGGCAAAAGTCGGCGCGCGAAGGCTTCGCTTTGCTCGGAGGAGTTTGGCTTCCAACAGAGGCGGCATTAGCTCTGTTTGAGAGCAGCACCGTCTGGATCAGGGATCACAGGCTTTTATACCTCCTGCTTGCAAGTGGAGCGGCCACGATATGGTTCTTCGTTCGATCATATGAGCGACGATCAACCCAATTCATAATCCCCACAACTACAACCACCTTACGCCTAAAGTTCGGCGACCTATTCACCGAAACAGGCAACATTGTTGTAGGAGTGAATGAGTACTTTGACGGTGAACTTGGACAACTCGTCTCCCCCCGATCCGTTCATGGCCTATTCCTAAGCAAGATTTACAACTCCGACGCCCGACGCTTTCGCACAGACGTAGAAGCTGCACTTTCTAACGTTCCGACAGTCCCCGTTTCACGCACATCGGGCGCAGGACTGCAGTACCCGATCGGCACTACCGCTGTTCTTCACTGCGGAACACAGAAGTGCTTCCTTCTAGCAATGGCACGTACGGACCTTGCGGCCAACAACAAAGCCGTCTCTGACATACCCACCCTTTGGACTGCACTCTCTCAGGGACTTGAAGTCATCCGCAACAACAGCAACGGGGAGCCGTTTTCGCTACCGCTGATGGGAAACGGACACTCCGGTATAAACGTCGCTCCGCAATATCTCCTCCGGCTCGTCGTGCTCGCCATCGTAGATTTCGCTCGCAAGAGAGGCCTGCCGCCTGAGGTCACCCTTGTTCTGCACGAAAGCTGCTTCAGTACACTCGACATCCACGAAATCTGTCAGGATTGGAGCAATGCAGCCTGATGGCTTACCGGAACGGTACATACATAGCGTTTCACGCCGGAGGGACAAAAAATCCCACGGCGTCCGACATCCGCTACTACCGGATTCTAAAGATGTGGCACAAGAATGATAACGTGGAGTTTCGCTTTATCAACAGTCACGAGAAGGCTGCTGCGGTTAGAGACGGAAGCAAGAAGGAGACACTGGAGCGCAGCCTGAAATATCGGCTCAATAACTCCAAGAATATGGTCCTAATTGTTGGCCCAACAACAAAGTACGATACCGACTGGGTCCCGTTCGAAATAGCTCACGCGATAGATAAGTGTGGCATACCAATCATTCTGGCCTACACAAACTATATCAAAGTGATGGACCCTGTCGGCCTAAGTACGCTATGGCCACCCGCCTTCACGCAGCGCGTTATTGACGGAAGAGCCAGGGCCATTCACGTGCCGTTCTTGCAGGGCGCAATTGACGATGCCATCAGCCAATTTCACATCAACAACTTGCCCTCGGGGCCACTGGTTTATTATGACGCAGCCTCGCACCAAGAGTGGGGGCAGTAAACAACTTTTCGCCTAATAGTGGTTCATGTGGGTCTGGAGCCACCGCTGGTCGTCATGTAGCAAAGTGACCAGCACCAAAGCGCTCTACCAGAATTTGATCCGACGGTATTTCTCCGTCGTCGATCCAAAAGCGCGCACGATCAAAGATCACGGCTTCATCTGGCCGCCTCACAAATATGTAGCTGAACCCAGTTTGATGGGCGCTACCGGTCACAGGATTTCCATAGGTCAGGCAGCCTATAAGAAAAGGCCTGATTTCCTGATCAATATCCGGAATGGTACTCAATACATCCCGCACCCATAAGGTGGTCGATCCCGATACGACAATCTCCTCACCGGGTGCAAGAAGCTGACCAACTACACTTTCTACGAGACCCTCGTGTTGCTCGATGCTTTCCTGGCGCAAAGCTTCGAGAAGCTCCATCAACGAGCCTCGCCGCTCTATCGAGATAATCGAACTACAATTTACATGGGTCGCGACAGTTTTGCCGACGTTCTTGTAGGCGATTTCGAACCTAGCAACGAATTTTTCGCTGTTTAAGAATACGGGGCCGGCAAGGGAAGCCCTCACAACTACAAGCCATGGCCTTTCGCTTGCTGCGAAAGCTCTCCATGATTGCTCGTTGGCCATTGCCGCCTGTCGGGTTGCCTCTGCAGCATGGTTGGTGGCCTTCTTCGCCTCCCGCAGGCTCATCACTATGACAATGGTGCCGATGACGGTAAGGGCGGTTTGAAGCCCAGAAATCCAGAACGTTCCTTGGGCTGCCTGAACCGAGGCGGCCTGAAGGCTCAGTTCAGTCTGGCGCTGCTCACGTTCGAGCGCTTCCTCTTTGACGTTCTCGCTGCTCTTTCGCACCTCAACGGTAAAAGGACGCTCAGGTAGTTCTAGCTTGAGGGCCGGAGGCGTCTGACCGATGGTTTCTGCGGATGAAGATGGTGCGGGAGCGCGCGCCAAGGCCGGCCCGCCAACTGCGATCAAGATCAAGAGTAGAAAGAAGCAGCGCATGTCCTGAGCATAGGAGGCGTCAGCGCTCGCCAAGTCCACCTGTCGATGACGCCTCGACATGCAACGGCTTCGCCGCCGGTGTTGCGAGGTGCGAGCCTACCCAGCCCCTCCTCAAGGGTCCCATTGCCTTGCGCTCACCCGGCGCGGGGGTCGAGGCGCAGTCACCACAGTTGTTGTGCTCCGGAGAGCATGTCGTTACATCGTAGAGGGCAACCTGTAACGTTAGACCTGCGACGACGCCCTAAGAATCAAAGAAGTGTGGAAAGTGGTGGTAAGTTCCAGCCTCTCCGCCACTTGACGCACTCTCCGCCACATCCGCGCCGTTGGCGAGTGTCCGCTGAATGCGGCAAGCCAAACGTCCGCTCCAGGCGCAAAGCAGCCGCTAACGAAGGGCTCGTCGTTCACACGAACCGATGCGACGCTCGACCTCAGTTGATGCGAGATCGGTGAGCTAGATCGGATCGGACGTGTTCCGGTGCCTGTGTGGAGCCAGAGCCCAGCCCATATTCCGCAGCCATGGAAATCGTACTCCTGTTGATCGTCGCCGTCGCTGAACAGGAGGCGCGGCAGAAGCGTCTGGTGCCAATCTCGACGTACCGTAAAGCTGACGCCGGCGGCGGATACGTTTGGCTCCCATCAGCAGCCCGCGAGCGCTCCAGCCCCGCACAAAATCTGCCTAAACAAATTCTGAACGCGTCCGATCTCCTTCTTGGCGGGCGACATCAGCCGCTCGCCGCGAGGGGGGCGAGATGGTCGCGATTGTCACCGGCAACGGGCTCGGGCTGGAGCGCGGTTCGGGCAAGCTTCTGGGCGGCCTTGGGCAGCTAGGCGACGCGCGGCTCGGGCGCGTCGACGAGCTGGCCTACGTCAACGCGGCCAACGGCAACCTGATCCTGCAGCGAACCGACGAAATGCTGTTCGGCCGCGGGCCGGATACGGTCGTCGCCCGCACCTACAACAGCCTCGGCGGCTTCACCGGCGGCGCGGCGGTCGGCACCCTTTCCGGCCAGAGCGGCGACAATTGGCGCCTCAGCACCCCGCGCCAGGTGATGGGCCTCACCGGAACGGTGAACACCTCCGGCAGCACGATCACCCGCATCGACTGGGACGGGTCGGAGATCGTCTACGGCTGGAACAGCGGCTCCAGCGCTTATCTCTCCACCGACGGCGCCGGCGGCTACGACAAGCTGACCTTCTCCTCCACCACGGGCCTGTGGACCTGGACGGACGGCGACACCCAGCTGCAGGAGACCTACGACAACGCCACAGGTCTCATTCAGAGCAGCAAAGACACTTTCAACAACGTCCTGACCTACGCGTACGCGGGCGGCGTCACGCGCGTGACCACGGCGGGCGGCGACTACACCGAGTACGTCTATTCGGGCTCCCAGCTCACCGAACTGCGCACCTTCAATCAAGCCACCGCCGGGGGCGCCTTCTCCAGCTTGACGCGCACCCGCTACAGCTATGACGCCTCCGGGCGCCTGACGACCGTCACCGTCGACCTCACCCCCACCGACAATTCGGTCGCCGACGGCGCGACCTACGTCACCACCTACGCCTATGACGGGACCTCGCGCCGAATCTCGTCCGTCACCCAGAGCGACGGATCTCAGCTGCAGGTGACCTACGTGCAGGTCGGGGCCGAGCACCGCGTCGCCTCGGTCACGGAGGCGGTGACCTCCGGCGTCACCCGCACCACCACCTTCGCCTACGACACGGTCAACCGCACTACGACGGTGACGGGCCCCGACGGGCTCACCACGGTGCTGGGCTACGACACCAAGGCGCGGTTGACGTCGCTGCAGACACCGCCCGCTCAGGTGGGCGCGCCGGCGCAGTTGCAGACCTTCACCTACGACAGCTCGGGCAACGTTACCCGCATCAATCGCGGCGGCGGCCAGTACGTCGACTACAGCTACGACTCGCGCGGCTTCCCGACACTGGAGCGGGATGCGGCCGGCAACACCATCACCCGCACCTTCACCGCCGAGGGGCGCAAAACCAGCGAAACCGTCTGGGCCGCGCCCGATCCGGACGGGTCCGGCAGCGCCCTGCCCACCGGTCCGCAGACCACCCGCTATGTCTACACGTCCGCTGGCTTCCTCTGGTACACGGTCAGCGCGGAAGGCCGGGTGACGCGCTACGGCAGCAACGCGGCGGGTCAAACCACCAGCGCGACCACCTTCACGGGCGCGACATACGACCTGGCGGGGCTCAGTCCGACAACGGCGATCTCGTCGACCAGCCTGACGAATTGGGTCTCCGCACTGACCGACAAGTCCGCTCAGCAGCGCATCGACTACGCCTATGACCTTCGCGGGGCGGTCAGCCAGACGACCGCCTTTGGCAAGATCGGCAGCGATGGCAACCCCACCACCGCGCCGACGGAACGCACCGTCACCCATTACGTCTACGATGCGTCAGGCCGGCTCGTCTCCCGCCGCGCGGAAGGGACGGCGACGGCTGAGACCTACCTGTACGATGGTCTGGGCCGTACCATCACGCGCACGGACGCGGCCGGCGCCGCCACCACGATCCAGTTCATCGACGCCAGCACCACCACGGTGGTGACCTATGCCGACGGCTCGGCCGAGACCTCCGTCTACAACAAGGCGGGCGCGCTTCTGACCCAGACCCGTAGCGGCGGGACTCAGTCCTCCACCACAAGCTATCGTTACGACGCGCTCGGCCGACTGCGCTTCGTCACCGGGCCGACCGGGGAGCGGGCGCACGTCCTCTACGACGACGTTGGCCGCAAGATCGCTGAGATCGGCCCCAACGGCGCCATCACCGAATTCCGCTACGACACCATCGGTCAGCTGCTCGGCGGGACGACCTACGCCAGCAGGCTGACGGCGGCTCAGTTAGCGTCCCTGGTGACCGCGGGCGGCGAGCCCGCCGCCGTCGCCCTCAGCGCGATCCGGCCGGCGAGCCACGCCGACGATCGCTGGGACTGGCGCGTCTACGACACGGCTGGACGCTTGGTGCAGACGATCGACGCGCTGGGCGGCGTGGTCGGCTACGCTTATGACGGCACGTCCCGCCTGGTGTCGCGCACCGCCTACGCCACACCGCTCAGCGCTGCGGCTCTGGCCGCCCTGAAGACGACTGCCCCAACCACGCCCCAGTCGGTCACCGCCAACGCGGCGGCGGACCGCACCGAGCGCAGCTTTTACGACAAGGACGGCCTGCTCGTCGGGCAGCTCGATGCAGAAGGCTATCTGAGCCGGCGGCACTATGACGGCGCTGGCCAGCTGTCTCGCGTTGAGCGGTTCGCCACCGCCACATCCCCCGCGCAGCGCGCGACCGGCTCCCTGGCGGACTTGCTGCCAGCTGCTTCGGCGTCGGATATCCGCAACTACTTCCTCTACGATCGCCGCGGTCTGCTCGCGGCGGAGATCGACGGTGAGGGCGGGCTCACGCGCCATCGCTACGATCGCGACGGTCAACGGGTCGAGACGATCCGAGGCCAAAGGCTGAACCCCGCGACTCTGCAGACGACACCCCCGACCTTGGAGACCCTCCCGGCCGCCGCGGCCGGCGAGGTGCTCGAGACCACGACCTACGCCTACGACGTGCTCGGCCGCCTCACCCAGGAAGCCCGAACGCTCGCCAGCGGAAGCGAAACCACGAACACGACGTATGACGCGATGGGGCGTGTGCTGTCGCAGACCACCCAGCGCACTGTCGGCGGCGTGGTCAGCGATCAGCGCACTCACGCGCGTCGCTATGACGCGCTCGGCAATCTGGTCGGCGAGCTCACTGGAGAGGGCGCCGCCGCCCTGGCAGCCCTTGGCGCCAATCCGACGACGGCGCAGGTCGACACGCTCTACCGCACCTACGGCGTGACCTACACCTACGACGCGGCCGGCCGAGTGATCGCCCGCCGCCAGCCGAACGGGTTCGACGCCGGCGGGCTGACAACGCTCTCCTATTACGACGCCGCTGGTCGCCTGGCTTATGTCGTCAATCCGCTGGGTTACGTCACCGCCTATGCGTACGACCAGTTCGGAGCGCTATGGCAGACTCGCACCTACGCCACCCCGATCGCTCTTACTGGTCTGACCGGCGGCGCCGTCACCGCAGACCTGACGAGCCGCCTCGTCGCTTCGGCCACTGCTGATGGGCTCTCCGAGGCCAGCTTCGATGCGCTCGGCCGGGTGAAGACCTCGGCGCGCTGGCTGACCTCGGCCTCCAGCGTGGTGATCAGCTACGCCTACAACACCTTCGGCGAGGTGGTGAGCGTCGACGAACCGGTGGGAACTGGTGTCGTCCGCACGGAGCACAGCTACGACCGCCGCGGCCTCCTCCTGCAGCAGGCCCGCGATCCGGGCGGCCTGCAGCTCCAGTCCTCCAACACCTACGATGCCTTCGGGCGTGTGGTGAGCGCCGTCGACGCCATGGGCCGGACCCGTTCGAGCGCCTACGATCGCAATGGTCGTGTCCTGCAGACGACCGACGCCACCGGCGCCGTCACCGCCTTCACTTATGACGCGCGCGGTAATGTGCTCACCCGCACCGATCGCACCGGCAAGACCACCCAGTACGCCTACACCGCCTTCAACCGCCAGATGACGGTCACAACGGCCGCCGGCGTGGTCAGCACCGTCACCGCCAACAGCTATGGCCAGACGATCACCGTCACAGACGGCGCAGGCCGCACGGTGAGCTACGCCTACGACAAGAACGGCGCCGTCACCTCGGTCACCGACGGCGCGGGCTCGACAGTCAACAGCTACGACAAGGCCGGGCGGGTCGCCGAGATTGTGGACGCGCGCGGTGTGCGCACAGTCTACGCCTACGATGCAGCCGGTCAGGTGCTCACCCAAACCGTCGATCCGACCGGGCTGAACCTCGTCACTCAGTTCGCCTATGACGGCGAAGGGCGCCAAGTCCGGGTGACTGATCCCGCCGGCGTGGTGACCACCATCGCCTACGACCGCGCGGGGCGGCGCACCCAGCAGGTGGTCGATCCTGCGGGGCTGAACCTGCGTACCGACTTCACGGTCGACGCAGCCGGCCGCACCACGCGGGTTGTGGAGGGCGCCGGCACGGCTGCGGCCCGCACCACCGACTTCACCTATGACGCAGGCGGTCGCCTAACGGAGGAACGGGTTGATCCGACCGGCCTGAATCTGACCACCCGCTACGCCTACGATAAGGCGGGCAATGTGGTCGCCCGCACTGACGCGGCGGGCGGGGTGACACGTTTCGCCTACGACGGCGAGAACCGCCAGGTGTTCGCCATCGGCCCAACCGGCTCGGTGGTCGGCACGCTCTACGACGGCGAAGGTCGCGTCGCCGAGACCCGGGTCTACGCCACCGCGCTGACGACCGCCGCGCTCTCGGCTCTGCCAGCCGCGCCCACGGCGGCTCAGGTCAGCGCCGCCGTGACCGCCTCCGGCGCGGATCAGCGAACGCGTCAAATCTATGACGCGGATGGGCGGATCGCCTATTCGATCGACGCCGCCAGCCGGGTGATCGGCTATCTCTATGACGGCTCGGGCAAGGTGCTGCGCGCCACCCAGTACGCCGACGCAATCACCATCCCGGCCGGCGCGAGCAAGGCGGACGTGGACGCCCTCGTCGCCGCCGGCCCTGCGTCTTCGGCCGCCAACCGCGTCACGCGGGCGGTCTATGACTCTGCGGGACGTACGGCCTTCGCCATCGACGCGCTGGGCTATGTCACGCGCTTCGGCTACGACGCCGCCGGCCTCGTAACCAAGGTTCATCGCCACGCCACCGCCTATGCTCCGGCTGGTGATCCGGCGCTGGCGAGCCTCGTCGCCTGGTCGGACGCAAACGTCAGCGCCTCCGATCGCATCGCTCGCAGCGCCTACGACAAGGCGGGGCGGCTTCGCTTCGAGGTGGATGCAGAAGGCTATATCTCCGAGCAGCGTTACGATGCGGCTGGGCGCGCCACGGCGGTCCGTCGCTTGGCCGGTCAGCACACGCTGACAGACGCGCAGGTCACGGTGGCTATGGGTGAGAGCCTGGCCGCCACAGCCACGCTCGCGAGCGCCACGACCCGCGCCTATGATTCCGCCGGACGCCTCGTCGACACCTACGACGGGCTCGGCACGCGCACGCACCTGGTGCTCAATGCACGGGGCGATGTAACGCAAGTGACCGTCGCCTACGGCACGGGCGACGCCAGCACGACCGAGCGGACGTATGACGCCGCCGGCCGGCTGCTGACCGAGACGCAGGCGGCCGGACGCCCGGAGGCCACCACCACCCGCTACGGCTATGATGGCGCCGGTCGCGTGACGAGCGTCACCGACGGGCGCGGGCACGTCTCCACCCGCACATATGACGCCGCTGGGCGCGTGCTCGAGGCGCGCCTGCCGATCGACGCGGCGACGGCTTCGGTCACGGCCTACACTTACGACGCGTTCGGCAACATCGCGCGGATCACCGACCCTAACGGCGCGGCCACGCACTTCTACTACGATGCGTTGAACCGCCAGACGCAAGTCGTCGATGGGCGCGGTTTCGTCACTGAAACCCGCTACGGTCTAGGCGGTCAGCCTTCGGAGGTCATCCGCTACGCCAACGCAGCGACCGGCTACGCCCTCGGCGTTCCGCCGACGTTGACGCCCGACGCCGCCAAGGACGCAGTGACCCTGTACGGACGTGACAAGCTAGACCGCGTGGTGTCGGTGACCGACGCTATGGGTCATGTCGAGACGGCGACGCTCAACGCCTTCGGCGATGTGGTCGGCGCCGTCAATCGCGTAGGCGGCACGTCCACCCGCGCTTACGATCGGCTCGGGCGCGTGAAGAGCGAGACCATCGCCTTCAGCGGCGGCGCGTCCGCGTCGGCGACCAGCATCACCAAGACCTATGCGTACGATGCCAATGGCGCGCTGCTGACTTCGGTGGAAGCCGCCGGACGGCCGGAGGCGCGCACCACCACCTACACCTATGACCTCGCCGGACGGCTCGTCGAAAAGCGCGGGGACGACGCGCTCGTCTTCTCCTACGCCACGGGCCAGAGCACGCTCGCGCAGCAGCGCACGCGCTACATCTACGACCGGCGCGGCAACGTCATCGAAACGGTGGACACCGCCGGCGCGCGTACCCTGACCTACGTCGACGGCCTCGATCGGCGCGTGGCGGAGATCAAGGAGGACACGGTCCCGCAGGGGCCGCGCACCGGGGCGATGACCCGCTGGACGTACGACGCCAACGGGAATGTGATCTCGTCCCTGGCCCACGCCCGGCGGATCAATCTGCCGGCTACCGCCGGCGGGGCGGCGCCGACGGTTCTCGCCAGCGCGGACGACCGCACCACCACCTACATCTACGACCAGGCGAACCGTCTGATCCGCACCAGCGTGGAGAACGTTCGCGTCGGCCAGGGCGGCGCCTCTGACTACGCCGTGACCGTGCAGACGGTGTCGGTCACCCAGACCTATGATCTCGCCGGCAATCTGAAGTCGCGCACCGATGGCCGCGGCATGACCCGCTGGTGGTACTACGACGCCGCCAATCGACTCGTCGCAGAGGTGGACCCGGAGCGGTATCTGACCCGCTTCGAGCGCGACGGCTTCGGCAACATCGTCAAAGAATCCAAGTTCGCAGCCCGTTTGGCCGCCGCGCCCAGCGCTCAGAGCGACCCTGCAGCCCTGGCCGCTTCGCTAGGCGCCTCCGCCGACGACCGGGTGACCGGCTTCACCTACGACCAACTCGGCCGTCGCACCATGGAGCGCCGCCGGATCACCGGCGCCAACGGAATGGCGGAGGCCTATGGCTTCGGCGGCTCCGGCCCGCTGACAGGCGGTCTCGGCGAAGCCGCGGACTTCGCCGAGATCCTCTACACCTATGATGGTCTCGGCAATGTGCTCTCCCGGACGGAGGCCACCGGCGACGTCGTCACTTACGTCTATGACAGCCAGGGACGTCTGGCGAAGACCAAGACGCCGGAGACCACCGACCACCAGGGCAACAGGATCCGCCGCACCATCTCCACGGCGTATGACGCTCTGGGTCAGGTGACGCAGACGACCGACACGGCCGAGATCGTCCAGCAGCTTTCGGCCACCCTGACCTACGTCCCGCGCACCACGACCTTCACCTACGGCGCGGGCGGGCGGATGCTGACCTCAACAGACGCTGCCGGCTTCACCCGCAACTTCGCCTATGATGCGGCGGGGCGGGCGGTCGCCGAGTACTATTCGCTCCGGCGATCGGACGATACCTTCACGACGGTGGGTCGACTGACCCACTACGACGCTCAAGGTAAAGTGGTGCGCACCGAGCTGGCGACAGTTGGCGCCGGCGGCTGGACCCTCAGCGACGCCAAGGTCACTCACTACGACGCGTTCGGGCAGGTCTCGCGGCGGGGCGGCTCGAGCGGCTCCGAGGAGTACTTCGTCTACGACAACCAGGGCCGGGTGGTTCGCTCAAATTCAGGAGACGGCGCGGAAAAGGTCTACGTCTACGATGCCGCGGGGAACGCCACCCTCACCCTGCGCTCGCATACCGGGGATGTGTCCAGTCAGGCGCTCAGCGACGCGGACATCGCCGCGGCCCTGACCAACGCGAAGATTAGCGCGACGATCAATGTCTACGATGCGCGCAACCAGAGCATCCAAACCATCGAGACCCGGCGCCAGCTGTCTCTGGCTGGACCTGAGGTCGATCTCGTCACGCAGCGGGTTTACAACGCCTTCGGTGAGATCGCGCAGACGGTCGACGCGCGCGGCGCCGCCACTGATTTCTTCTACAACACCATGGGCCGCCTGGTTCTTACGCGCCAGCCGCAGGTGAAGGCGACCAGCGAGAGCGGCGTCGTGACGTGGGTGCGCCCCGAGTCCCATAACCTCTATGACCTATCCGGACGCTTGGTCGGGGTCGGCGACGCCAACGGCAACTTCACGACCCGGCGACTGCTGGCCGGCACCGGTTACGATCGCGACGAAGCGGTGGTCATTGCGGAGTACCGTCCAGACAGCGGTTCGACCTCGGCGAAGGTCAATGAATTCGGCGAGATCGTCGTCTCCATCAACGAGCTCGGTCATGAGCAGCGGGCCGAGTACGATCTGGTCGGCCGCCTTGTCGCCTTACACCGACCGGTTCGCGCCGACACCGGCGTGCGCCTCAGCGACTACTACGCCTATGACGGACTGAGCCGGCAGATTCAGCACTGGAACAATGTGCTGACGGTGGCCACCAAGAATGGCGGGCCCAACGTCGCCGCGTCGCCGGCCGTCAAAGAACGTACCGACTACGACGCCGCAGGGCGCATCGTGCGCACGGTCGACTTTATGGGCGGAGAGGTGACCTACAACTACGAGTTCGTCGGCGCCGTGACCAGCCAGGGACGCACGACCGACACCTGGCGCAAGACCACCACCAAGCGCGGGGGGACGGACTACATCATCTACGGAACGGGAGTGATGCTGAGTGTCTCGTCCAACGAGACATTTGATTACTTCGGCCGGACCCTAGCGCGCACGGATTTCGGAGGCCACGAGTACACGTACACCTACGACCTTGCCGGCCGTCTTGCGTCGATGAAGGTGGTTAGCCCCACGGTGAATGGAATCAGCTCTGGATACAGCTACACAACATACGAATATTACGACACCAGTCGCCTATATCGTGTTCAAGAAGAGAATGTCGATATGGACGGTGTTCTGGACGAAAATGATGAGCGGAACTTTAGAACAACGTTCGAATACGACGCCAATGGCAACAAGACGAGCGAAGTTCTAATCGGGATCTTCGATTACGTTGCCATCGGCGGAAACTACAAGCAAGTCACTAAGCAAATCCAAAACGCGAGCGCGACATACGACGCCATGAACCGTTTGGTGACGGTCACCGACGGTTCGTACGTGAACCAAAATCTGATGAGCACGTCGTACGAGTACGACGCCAATGGCAATATTCGCCGGCAGAAGACGGACTACACAAAGAAAGATTTCAATCAACCGAATCAGCCGCTCGTATCGAGCACGACCAAGACGCAGGACTACTGGTACCGCTACGACAACATGAACCGCTTCATCGTCACGAAGGGAGCGCTGTCGAACGGCGTCATCGTGCGGGGGGCAAATGGGATCGACGTCACCTATGACGCGGCGGGCCAGCGGCGCACCGTCAACGCCAACGCCAACGGCTTGGAGACCTACTACTACACCGAGGACGGCTACATTTCGAAAGTCACTGGTGCGGCCGGCGTGACGCTAGCCGTTTTCAGCCGGGACGCGATGGGGCGGGTTGTCGGTCAGCAGGAGGGGCGCAACAGTTACTGGAATAATGGGCAATATATGCCTGCGTACGAGCGCTATAACATAAAATACAATAACAACTCTGAGGTAATCGAGGACAGAGCTGAAACCCGAAGGGGCCAAACTTACAGCGGGCCCATTACGACGACGTACACCTACACGAAGCGCACTATCAAGAACTCCAACGAAGGAAGTTATTATCACGAGTACTATGACGGACAAGTTGTGGAGAGCTCGGGCAGGCATGAATACAACTATAGCTATACAAAGAAGTCTTACGAGTTCAAATGGTACGATGGTGCGCTTTTAACGACGACCTACAGCGGTACACCAGGTCACGATGCCGGCGTGCTCGAACAGGAATATGATCGTCGCGGAAACCTTATCCAGGCCGGGCAAGGCTACTATGACGTGAATGACGACGGCCGATACTATGAGCCGAAGGTGTTTGTCCGATACCTCACAAACTACCAGGGGCAAACCCTACTGAAATACGACTCCACAGGGAACTACGACTCCATCTTCATCGACATTACAGAAGGTGCAGATGCGCTGGGCTACGGCCCAAAGACCTGGGAGGCGATCGCTCACCACTACTACTACTTCGACGGCCGCGCCATCGGTGACGCCGGCCCAGGCGTTCTCAGCGAGGTGGACTACGTCACATCCGTAGATCGCAGAACGAACTCGTCAACGTATGGACCCGGCATCAATTCCGATGCGGCGGATTTCGATCAGAGCTACCGCGCGATCAATTCGTTCTCGGCATCGGCTAGCCCTCAAACACACACGGTCAAGACCGGCGACACTCTCCAATCCATCGCCCAGGCGGTCTGGGGTGACGCAAGCCTTTGGTGGCTGATCGCCGACGCGAACGGCATCCGGGGTGACTTGACGCTGACTGCGGGTCGCGTGCTCACGATCCCGGCGAAGGTGATGAACCTTCACAACAACAGCAACACCTTCAAAATCTTCAACCCGAACGTCTTGTTCGGAGACCTCTCCGCCCCCTCCCCAACGGAGCGTGATCGCCAGGAAATGACGGCGGATAGCGCGCCGCCGCCGGAGCGGACGGTGGGGGAGCACGTCCCTGTCGATGTGACGCCGCCGGCGCCGGCTCCGGCGCAGAACAACATCTCCGCGCCGGACATCGCTGCGATTCAGGAAGCCGTCATTGAGAACGGCGGGGCTCCAGGATTGCCGAACCTCTCGGAAACGCAGATCAACAACGTGGCCAATGACCCGACGGTCGTCGCCGCCTTATCCGCGCCCCCGGAGCCGGAGCCCGTCGCCCTAGAGCCGCAGGTCGGCGCGACGCAGTCCGTCTCCAGCATCCGCGGGGGCGGCGAGTCCTCCATGTTCGTGGAGGAGATCGCCGTCGACGCGCCGGAGATGATCCAGCCGCCGCCGGTTCAGAACGGCAAAAAGAAGAAGAAGGGTGGCTGCGGGACCATCGCCAAGATCATCGTCGGCGTGGTCGCCGTTGTCGCCACAGGTGGGATCGCCGGAGCGATCGGTGGTGCGGTGGGTTCAGCCCTTGGCGCGGGCTCGATCGCGGCCAATGTGGCGACAGGAGCTTTGGCTGCTGCCGGGGGCAACGTCCTAAGCCAAGGCGCGGCCATTGCGCTCGGCGTGCAAGAGGACTTCAGCTTCAAGCAGGTCGGAATGGCGATGGTGTCCGGTGGTGTCGGGGCCGGTGTGTCGCAGGTCGCCGGCGGCATCATCAACACGGGCAGTGCTGTCGCCGATGGAGCGCTCACGTCCATGGCCGCCAACACGGCCACTCAAGGGGTGGCGGTCGCGACTGGACTCCAGGCCGAGATGGACTGGGTTGGTGTCGCCGCAGCCGGCGCTGGCGGGGCTGCTCGGACCCTCCTCCCGGCGACCGGCGCCTTGAACACCGCTGAGGGTGTGGCGCAAGGCGCAACGAACGCCGTCGTGAACGCAGGGGTCACCGCAGGCACTCGAACCCTCCTAGAGGGCAGCGACTTCGGTCAAAACTTCGTCGACGCCGCACCGGGCGCGATTGCTGTTGAAATCGGCAACGGGCTCGACGCCATGATCAATCCGCGCCCATCTGAGTCTGCCCCTTCTGCGGAGGATCATGGTAGCCCGATCTCTGGTGGCGTGGGTCAGGACCACGTCTTCGGCGGCGATGGTGGCGAGTCCATCGCAGGGTCAGGTCCCGATGGGCCGGTGACGGTCGCGGAAATCACGGTGGTCGCCAACCGCAACAGGAACTGGTTCGAGCGCGCCGTAGACGGCCTCCAGGACGCCTTCAGCACGCGCTCACCTTACGACAACAGTTATACGCAGCATCTCTATTTCGAGCCTCCGACGCGCGGTGAGTTGCAGCAGCTCCGACAGGAGCAGCAACGGTTCGAAACGGCCGTCGACCAAGCCGACGTTTTCCAAACTCACGTACTTGCCCCCACCCAGCAGTATCTCGCTGCAAACCCGCAGGTCGCGGGAGGGCTGCAGGTGGCTGGCGGAACCGTTGAGACAGTCGCCGGCGGTTTGACGTTTGTGGGCGGGGCCTTAACCAGTGAGCTCGGGATCGGCATTCCGGTCGCCGTCGGCGGGGCCGTGGTCACGGCTCATGGCGTAGACACAATAGCTGCGGGCATTAGGACGATACGTTCTGGCCAGCCTCAGGTCACCTACACCAATCAGGCGCTGCAAGGGCTGGGTATGTCACCGCAGGCCGCAGCTCTGACAGAGACATTTGTCGCAGGGATTGCGGCCGCTCCCGGCGGTGCCGCCGCCACGTTAACCCGTGCCGGATCGTCTGGATTGAACGTGGTTCGAGCTCCTGGCGCTATGGGCGGGGCGACAGCTGGTGGATTGAGAACGATCCCGGCGCCCAGCACGCGCGGCCAGACACTGAGCGCAATTTCAGAGGCCCACCGTGCGCCGGCGGGCGCGCTTTTTCACGATTTGAGGCCGCCAAGCCCCCCGGGGCAGAAGCCGCTCATATCTGATGTTAGAGCAGTCAGTGCGACAGACGCGAACAAGCCGTTTGTCGATAAGGGGTGGGGGCCTCCGTACTCGGATGGCTCTCGAGCGCGCACTTTCACAACCAGCTCAGAACTCGAATTCGCTCGCGTGACTACGGATACGCCCAAAGGGCAATTCCTGGTGCGGCCCCAGGAGATTGCTGGGATGACCCCCGAGCAGATCCAAGTTCACTTGGCGCTTCCGAAGGTGCCTACCAACATCTTGAGCGTGAGGGTGCCAGAGGGCACCAGAATGCAGACCGGCTTTGTCGCGCCGCAACCTGCCTTTGGGGTCGCCAATAGGGGGGGGATTCAGTACCAGTTGCTCGACCAGATACCGACTCAGAACTTCGGACCGATGAGGCCGCTGCGATGATCAACACGTTGGACGAGACCCAGATTACCGATCGCCTCGATCTGGTAGACGGCGACGCGATCGTGCTGCTCGATCGCTTGGGGAAAGGCGACGTTTACGAAAAGGAAGAGCAAGCGCGGAACATTTTCCGCGTAGACGCCACCGGGCATGTTCGTTGGCAGGTGCGCACAGACTTTGACGCTGAGGGTAACCCGTTCACGGGGCTCAACAGACAGAATGATGCGATCACCGCCTACCGTTGGGATGGGGGAAGGTATAGCCTAGACATTTCCAATGGTGTTGCGACGCCGATGATGTTGGAGCGCTAGACGAACAGTAAGGTTCGAATTTTTCGCTGTCCAACCTCATGCATCAGCTGCCCAGCATTGTACGATGTCGTTTGACTGTAGATGCGATGTTGGAGGCGTTGGGCTGGCTACCCTGGCAGCCTCAACCCGTCGCAGTTGCCAATCGCTGCGACGACGGCACTGGGGGTGATCCGGCCTGTAAACGAGCCTGCTTGGCGCAACACGGAAAGTGAGACCAAGCTTGACTAAAGGCGCTTGAACTCTCGGTATCGATAGAGTGCCACATGCTTGATCTGCGTGCCTTGTGGCACATGCGGGAGACAGCTTAAGCCAAACCGGCCATTCACGTTGCTGAGGTCATGGGCGTCCTATGCAAGCTGATCAAGCTGTCGACCTTCTCAACCGCGCGCTCTGGGTGAGCGCGCTCGTTGGCGCGCCCGTGCTCGTCGTCGTTCTGCTTATCGGCCTGCTGATTAGCGTCGTTCAGGTCGCGACGCAGCTGCAGGAAAGCACGCTTGCCTACATTCCCAAGCTGATTGTTGCCGCGGTGATGCTGCTGCTGATCGGCGGATGGATGATCCACCAGATCACCCGCTTCGCCATCTCCGCCTTCGGCGTCATCCCCACGCTTGGCTGACATGGCGGCGCTGGCGGCCTTCGATCCTGGCGCGGGCGCGCTGTCTTGGGCCGCCGCTAGTCTGCTAATCGGCCTGCGTGTGGCTCCGGTCTTCGCGATGGCTCCGCCCTTCACCCTGACTGCGACGCCCCCGCTCTTCCGCGTCCTGTTTGGCTTGGCGCTCTCCGCCACCCTGGCGACTGGCGCGCCGCTCGCCGCAGGGCCGCTCGACCTTTCGCTGGCCGGGCTGACCAGCACAGCCTTGCGCGAGCTCTTCATTGGCGCGGTGTTCGTCGCTGGCTTTCAGATCGCCTACGCCGGCCTCTACTTCGCTGGCCGAACCATTGATATTCAGGCGGGCCTTGGTCTCGCCGGCGTGATCGACCCGACTACACGGGCCCAGACCCCCTTGGTTGGGACTGTCTTCGCCCTCGCCGCCGCTCTGGTCTTCTTTGGGCTCAGGGGCGATCTCGCCTTGCTGCGGCTCTTCGCCACCTCGCTTGACGTTATGCCTCTCGGCCAAACGATGCCCGTGCTCGTGCTCGAGCGGCTTGGGGGGCTGATGAGCGCTGTGTTCGTCGCCAGCTTCGGAGTTGCGGCGGCGGGCATTCTGACCCTGTTCCTCGCCGATGTGGCTATCGCCCTGATGTCCCGCACGACGCCGCAGATGAGCCCACTGTCCGTCGGACTGCCTGCCAAGGTGGTCCTGCTGGTGCTCGTGCTGCCGACATCTCTGGGCGCGGCAGGAGCCGGGTTCGCGCACCTGACCGCTCTTCTCCTCGACCGTCTGCCTGGGCTGCTGGCGTATGAGTGAGTCGTCTTCAGAGGAGGGGCGCTCAGAAGCGCCGACGCCCTACAAGCTGAAGCGGGCCCGCGAGCGGGGTTCGGTGGCGCGCGGCATGGATCTCGCCTTCGCCTCGGGGCTCGCCGCCGGCGTCGTGACGCTCTGGATGCTGGGGCCGGGCTTGGCTTCGGACATGGCGCTGATGATGCGCCGAAGCGTCGTGGCCGCAGGCGAGGCCGCCGGCGGTGCGGCGCTGCTGACGGTGAGCGGCCAGGCCATGGCGAGCGTCGTGCGGCCCATCGCGCTGACCATCGCGGCGCTGTTCGGGGTCGTGCTGGTGTTCGAGCTCGTGCAGACCGGGGTCGTCTTTTCAGCGCATCCGCTCAAGCCGGACTTCAGCCGGCTGGATCCGGCCAAGGGCCTGAAGCGGATCTTCACCGTCCGCATGCTTATCGAGACGGCCAAGACGATCGCCAAGTTCGTCGTCTACTCCATCATCGTGATCCTCGTCGTCCGCGACGCCTGGCGAGAGGCGATGGCCATCGGCACGGCCGCCGACCTGGCGCAGGCCCTCGCGGCGGCCACAGTGCGCCTGGCGCTCCTGTTCCTGGGCGCCGCCATCGCGTTTGCGCTGCTCGACCAGCTGATCGCCCGGCGGCAGTTCCTGAAGCAGATGCGTATGAGCCGGCGGGACGTGCGGCGTGAGTCCAAAGACCGCGAAGGCGACCCGCGGGTGAAGCAGCGGCGCCGCCAGCTGCACGGCCGCTTCGTTGAGATGAGCCAGAGCCTGCGCAATGTCCGCAGCGCCGACATTCTCGTCACCAACCCGGTGCATTTCGCCGTGGCGCTCCGCTACGCGCCGGCCGAGATGGAGGCGCCCAAAGTTGTGGGGCGCGGGTCTCACGCCTTCGCTTTGCGCATGAAGCGCTTGGCCTTCCTCTATGGGGTCACGGTGGTGGAGGAGCCTGAGCTGGCGCGAGCCCTGTTCCGCCGCTGCGCGCTCGACCGGGAGATCCCGGACCTCTTCTTCGCGCCTGTGGCCGTCCTATACCGGCGGCTGCGCCGGACCCGGGAGGCGGCTACGGCCGTGCGCGCCGATGCTTAGCGACATCCTTGGCCGTAACAAGGACATGGTCTTGGCGCTCGGGGTCCTGCTGATCCTGGGCATTCTGTTCGCGCCGCTGCCCCCGGTCCTGCTGGACCTCTTCATCATCTTCAACGTCTCGTTCGCGCTGACGATCCTGCTGCTCACCTTCTACGTCGAGAAGCCGGTGTCCTTCTCGACCTTCCCGTCGCTCCTGCTGATCGCCACCCTCTTCCGCCTTTCACTGAACGTCGCCGCGACGCGCCTCATCCTCACCGAGGCAGACGCCGGCGAGGTAATCGGCGCGATCGGCCGCTTCGCCGTCCAGGGCAGTTTCGTCATCGGCCTGGTGGTCTTCTTCATCCTGGTGGTGGTCCAGTACGTGGTGGTTACCTCCGGCGCCCAGCGCGTCTCGGAGGTCGCCGCCCGCTTCGTGCTCGACGCCGTGCCCGGCCAGCAGATGAGCATCGACGCCGATCTCAACATGGGCCTGATCGATCAGGCGGAGGCTAAGCGGCGGCGCAAGGAGCTGGAGAAGGAGGCCGGCTTCTACGGGGCGATGGACGGCGCCAGCAAGTTCGTTAAAGGCGACGCAGTCGCCGGCATCATCATCCTGCTCATCAATATCGTCGCCGGTTGGATCATCGGCGTCGCGCAAATGGGCATGGACTGGCTCACCGCCCTGCAGACGTTCACCCTGCTCACCATCGGCGACGGCATCGTCACCCAGGTGCCGGCCCTGATCATCTCTGTGGCGACGGGCATCATCGTCACGCGCTCGGCCGCCGACCAGCGCCTCAGCACCGAGGTGCTAAATCAGCTGGGCTCTGTTCCGAAGATCCCGCTGATTGTGCTGGGCGCCCTCTCCGTTCTGCTGCTGATGCCGGGCATGCCCAAATGGCCCATCCTCGTGCTCGCCGCCCTCTGCCTGGGCGCCTGGCTCGCGCTGCGTCGTCGCAAGGCGGACGCTCAGGCGGCGGCTGGCGAGGCGCCAGGCTTCGACGGGCCCGAGCCCGCCAATGACGCCACAGGGCAGGGTGTTCCGGCCGTGCAGGTGCTGATCGGCCGGGAGATCAGCGACGCCTGGGCGACGATGAAGCCGCTGCTGTCCGAGCGCATCGCCGCCCTGCGCGAGCAGCGTCAGGCCGCCACCGGCGTCGGCTTTCCGCACGTCTCCATCCAGGACGGCGCCGCGCTCGGGGCGACCGAGTACGAGATCCACATCGCTGGCGCGCCGCACGCCCGCAGCCGTCTTTACCCCGACGGCCTTTTAGCGATCGGCTCCGAGGAGGCGAGGGCGGGCCTGACTGGCGTGCCGGTGCAGGAGGCTGCCTTCGGGCTTCCGGCCACTTGGGTATTCGGTGAGGAGCAGGCGCGCGCGCGCAGCGCGGGTCTTTCGCTCGTCGACCCGGTGACAGTGCTGATGACCCATCTTGGCGAGGTCGTCCGCTCCGAGGCGGCGCTGCTGCTATCGCGCGCCGACGTGGTCGCCCTGCTTGACGGTGTGCGCACCCGCCAGCCCGGTTTGGTGGAGGAGCTGACCCCGGGCGTTCTCGCAATCGCGGACGTGCAGCAGGTGCTGAAGAGCCTGCTGGCTGAAGAGGTGCCGATCCGCAATGTGGACTTCATCGTTGAGACGCTCGTGGACGTGGGGCGTCAGACCAAGGACCCGGCGGAGCTGACCGAGCTGGTGCGCGGGCGCCTTGGGCACGTGATCTGCCATAGCCTCCGCGGCGCTCATGAGCAGCTTTCGGTGCTGAGCCTTGACCCCAAGGTCGAAGGCCAGCTTGCGGAGGGGGTGCGGCGAAGTGACGGACGCGGGGCGCTGGTGTTCGATCCGCGCCTGGCCGAACATCTGGTGCGTAGTCTCGTGCCGCTGGTCCAGGACATGACGCAGCAGGGGTTGAGCCCAACCCTGCTCTGCGGGCCCGAGGTCCGCCGGCACCTCAAGACCTTCACGCGGCGGGCGGTCCCGCGGCTGGCGGTGATTTCCGTAAATGAGGTGCCGCCGACCATCAGCCTGGCAGCGTTCGGGATGATTTCAGCTCCGAATGTGAACAATGATCGGTTGAGCGCCTGAGGCAAAAGAACCTATTGCGGGCAAGTAACCCCATGTTAACGTTACAGCCATGGGGGCATTCATCGAGTCTGTGACGTCGATCCTGGCGCAGTCTGCGCGCCGCACGGAGATCGCGTCGGCCAACATCGCCCATATCGGGGCGCCCGGCTACGCGCGCCGAGTCGGCTTTTCCACCCTCGCCGCCGATTCGGGCGGTCACACGACCGCTCAGGTCGCCGAGACGGTCGACCTGCGTCGAGGGGCCTTGCAGGACACCGGTGCTCCCTACGATCTGGCTTTGGAGGGTGCGGGCTTCTTCGTTGTGCGCAGCGAGTCCGGGACCGCCTACACCCGCAACGGGCAGTTCCGGCGCGCGGCCGACGGACGCCTGCTTACGCCGGAGGGCTACGCCTTGCAGACGGCGGGCGGCGGGGACGTCGTGCTGACCAGCGGAGCCTTCACCGTGGCCGCCGACGGGACCCTGATTCAGGACGGGCCGGCCGGCCGCATCGGTGTGGTCGACTTTGAGAGTGTTCAGGCGCTCACCCCGCTGACCGGGACCCTGTTCGCCGCCGCCGAGGGCGCGGCGCAGCCGCTTGAGGCGCCGGTGGTGCGCCAAGGCCAGGTCGAAGCGTCCAATGTGTCGGCGGCGGACGAGATGGTCTCCATCATGGCTGCGCTGCGGCACGCGCAAGCGGGGCAGCGCTTGGCGGGCGTCTACGATGAGCTGCTGGGCCGCGCCATCACCGCATTCGGGCAGGGGTGAGATGAACGACGCCTTCTACATCGGGGCTACGGGGCTGCGCGCGCACCAGCAGGCGCTGGAGGTCGTCGCCAATAACGTTTCGAACGTGAACACCACCGGCTTTAAGCGCGCCGAGGCCCGCTTCTCCGCCTTGGTCGGCGGTCCTGCGCCCCTTGATCTGCAGGCGGCTCCGGCCGCTGGCTTGGCTGGGGTCGACGCGGGCGCGCCGGTGCGCGACTTCCGCCAGGGTGAAGTGCGCATGAGCGGTGATCCGCTTGACCTGGCCATCAACGGCAGGGGCTTCATCGAGGTCGCGGGTCCCGATGGCGCTGTGCACCTGTGGCGCGGCGGTCGCCTGTCTGTGAACGCCGACGGCTTCCTCGCCGCCGCGGGCGGCATGCCGCTCAAGGGCGGCGTTTCGGTGCCCGCCGGAGCCACGCTGACGATTGCCGCGGATGGCGCGGTGACCGCAAAGTCGGCTGATGGCGCGCTTGAGGAGATCGGCCGAATCGAACTCGTCGTTGTCGACGACGAGGCCGCCCTGACGGAGGTGGGGCCGGGCCTGTACCGCGCCGAGGCTGATTCGCCACTGCGCATCGACGCCGGCGAAGGCGGCGTGCTCGTGCAGGGTGGGCAGGAGGCCTCCAACGTCGAGCTGGCGCAAGAGATGGTGGCCATGCTCATGGCGCAGCGCGCCTTCGCCGCCAACGCCCAGGTCGTCCAGGCCGGCGACCAGTTGATGGCCATCGCCAACGACTTGCGACGCTGAGATGCTCCCCGTGTTCGCGCTTATGGCGGCGACCGCTGAGCCGGCCGCCGGAGACGGCTGGGTCGCACTCCGGCCGGTCACGGAGGTCGTGCGCCCCGGCGTCCGCCTCGGCGAGATCGCCGATCTGTTCGGCGCGCCGTCCAGCCTGCGTGGTGCGCTGTCTACCCTCGAGGTGGCGCAGGTCGGACCGGGCGTCACTGACCTCGATGGAGTCAAGCTGAAAGCCAAGCTCGAGGCGCTTGCGCCGTCGCTCCAGGGGCGGGTTCGTGCGCCCGCTCAGGTGCGCATCGAGCGCCCGGCCATCGCCGCCGCGGCGTACGGCGCAAAGCCGTCCTGCGGGCGCCTCCTGACCGCTCATGCGCGCGGTGCGGCGCCCAGCCGCGCCGCGTTTGCGCCGGCGGCTTGCGCCGCGGACGCCGATCCTTCGCCGCTGCGCTACGACCCGTCCGTGCGGGCGGTCCGCTTTGGCCGCGCCGCCGTCGCCGGGGAGGTGATGCGGCTGCCGGACCCTGACCTGTTCGCCAGTACGGCGGCGGGCGAACCCCTCCGCGTGGAGGTGCGCTACGGCCCGGTCAGCGTAGACCGCCGCGTCACCACCCTGCAGCCACGCCGACCCGGCCGTCCTGTGGCCGTGCGAACGGAGCAGGGCGAGGTCTTCACAGCGCCCGCCGAATGGATCGTCGATGATTAGAGCGCCAGTCCTGATCCTGGCGGCGGCGGCCGTTCTCGCCGCCGGCGCCGCCCGAGCCGGCGAAGGCGACCTGTACCGTGGCGACCCTTGGGCTTCGCTCGCCGCCGACCGCGCCCCGCGTCATGTCGGCGACGCCCTGATGGTGCTCGTCTACGAGAACGCCCAAGCGTCCAGCGTCGCCCGCTTCGACAGCCGCAAGTCCAATCGGCTAGGCGCTCGCGCCGGCTCGGAGACGACCGGTGACCGCTTGGAGGCGGAAGCCGCGAGCGCCTTCGATGGGGAGGGGCGCTCGACCCGGTCGGGCAAACTCCTGGCCCAGATCAGCGTCACCGTCGACGCGGTGCTGCCCAACGGCGATCTACGCGTCTCCGGCGTGCAGGTGCTCACCGTGGACGGGGAGCGCACGACGCTCCGGCTCAGCGGCCGCGCCAGGCCCGCCGACATTTACCAGAACGCCGTGGTCTCCTCGCGCCTGGCCGATGTGACCATCGACTATGACGGCAAGGGCGTCGTGACGCGGAGCGGGCGCCCGGGCCTGCTCGCCCGGATCATCAACAGCTTGGGGGTTTTGTGATGCGCCGGCTGCTCACCCTCGTTGCGTTGGGCGTTCTGGGAGCCGCCGGCTCCGCCGCCGCCGACGTGCGGGTGAAGGACCTGGGCCGGTTCCATGGCTGGCGCGACAATCCCCTGGTCGGTTACGGGGTGGTCACGGGGCTCTCGGGGTCCGGCGACTCGCCTAAGAACCCGGTGACACGCCAGGCGCTCCAGAACGTCCTCTCCCGGCTTGGGGCCAACGTGACAGCCGAGCAGGTGCAAAGCCGCAACGTCGCCGCCGTAGTGGTGACCGCGACCTTGCCGGCTTCGGCCAACGTCGGCGATCGGGTGGACGTCAACGTCTCCTCCGTCGGAGACGCCCGCAGCTTGGTGGGCGGCACACTTCTGATGACGCCGCTGATCGGTCCGGATCGCCGCACTTACGGCCTGGCTCAGGGGCCTGTCGTGGTCGGCGGGCACCGCTTCGAAAGCCACGGGACGTCCGAGCAGCGCAACTACCCCACCGGCGCCATCGTGCCGGAAGGCGGCACGGTGGAGACCGCCGTCGGCGCCGATCTGTTGGGCGCGGAGGGCGAGCTTCGTTTCGTCCTGAAGGACCCGGACGTGACCACGGCCGAGCGTATAGCCGACGGCATCAACGCCGAACTAGGCGTTGCGGCCGCGAGCGTACGCGAGGCGGACATGGTGGCCATCCGGCGCCCGCCAGCGGGCGCCGACCTCTACCGCCTAATTGCCCGCATCGAGAATGTGCGAGTCGATCCGGACGGGCTGGCGCGGGTGGTGGTGAACGAGCGGTCCGGCACGGTGGTCGCCGGCGCCGGCGTGCGGATCTCGGGGGTCGTGCTCACCCAGGGCGACATCAAGGTGTCGGTCAAGGTGGAGCGCACCCTGGCCGATCCCGTCTACGCCTATGGCCCCTTCGCGGGCGACGCAGGCCTGCAGTCGGTGACCAACGCGACGGTGGACGTCGTCAACGGCCATGAGGACGCCGTGGTCTCTCTGCCTAACACGAGCGTAGGCGATCTCGTGCTCGCCCTGCGCAAGGTCCGGGTCGACACGCGCGGCGTCATCAGCATCCTCCAGGCGATGAAGGCGGCCGGCGCCCTTCACGCGCAGATCATCGTGCAGTGAGGCCCCGGATGGACCCGATCAACCACGTCCTCGCGCTGAAAGTTCTGGATGGTCTCAGCGCCCGCGCCGAGGCCACCGCCCAGAACATCGCAAACGCCAGCACGCCCGGCTACCGCCCAGTGAGCGTCACCTTCGAGGGGGCACTGGCCGCCGCCGCGGACACAGGCGCACCGGCGCTGGAACGTGTTCGACCCACCTTGCAACGCACTGAAGCGGCAGGCGCGGACCTACGCCTCGACTTGGAGCTTGAGACCGCCGCCGCCACCCAGCTTCGCTACTCGGCCGTGGTGGAGGTGCTGAGCCGGTCGCTCGCCCTGCGCCAGGCCGCTCTGTCGGGAGGCCGCTGACATGCGCGCCATGGAGATTAGCCGCAGCGGCCTCGAGGTTGAATGGCGCCGGCTCGAGGTTATCGCTCAGAATGTCGCCAACGCGAACACTGTGACGACAGCGCTCGGCGCCCCGTATCGGCCCATGCGGCTGCTGTCTGGCCCTAAGGCGGACTTCGCCGGCCAGCTCGCGCAGGGTTCGGCCGCGCTGCAGGGGGTGGAGGCCTTCGGCCTGGCGCCGCTCAACGTCGCCCCCCGGCGGGTGCTGGAGCCGACCCATCCTCAGGCCGATGTGAACGGCTATGTGGAGTATCCCGGCTATGACCATGCCGGTGAAATGACCCTGATGCTCAAGACGAGCCGCGCCTACGAGGCGGGCGTCGTCGCCCTCTCAAACGCAGCCAAGATGTACGCCAAGGCGCTGGAGCTTGGAGGTCGGCGATGACAGTCCCGGCGATCGCACCCATCGGGGTTCCGGCGCTCGGCCTGGAGCCGACCGCCGCCGCCGCGGCTGGCCCGGCGGGCGTGGGCGGCTTCTCCGCCATGCTGATGGAAGGCGTGCAGCGTGTCGACACGGCGGTGCTGCGCAGCGAAGCGGTGACTCAGGCCTTCCTCGTCGATGACACCGTTCCGGTGCACCAGGTGATGTTCGCCTTGGAGCAGGCGCGGCTGGCGACTGAGCTGCTCGTCCAGGTGCGCAGCCGCCTGGTCGAGGGTTACCAGGAACTCATGCGGATGCAGCTGTAGCCCTGCTGGGGCCAAAGCGGGGAACGAACGTGGTGCAGGGTATCGTCGACCGATTGCGAACGGCGTCACGGCCGCAGCAGATGATGCTGGCCGGCGCGGCGATGCTTGGGCTGATGGCCGTGCTCACGGCCGTGTACCTCACCCTGGTCCGCCAACCGTACGAGGTGCTGTTTTCCAACCTGCGCACGAGCGAAGCCGCCGCGATCGTCAGCGTTCTGGAGGAGCAGAAGGTCGAATATCAGCTGCGTGACGATGGTCGGACGATCTTGGCGCCGCGCGGGGTCGCTGACTCTGTGCGGCTCAATGTCGGCGCCGAGGAGCTGCCGCTGAAGGGAGCGGTGGGCTTCGAGCTCTTCAACAAGTCTGACATGGGCCTGACCGACTTCGCCCAGCGCATCAACTACCAGCGCGCGCTGCAGGGCGAGCTCGCCCGCACCATCGGCGGCCTGAACGCGGTCGAGGCCGCCCGGGTGCACCTGGCGCTCGCTGAACCGAGCTTTTTCCGGGAGGATCGTAAGGCTCCCAAGGCCTCTGTCTCGGTGACCCCGCGTCCGGGCCGGGAGCTGTTGCCGGCCACCGTCCTCGGTATTCAGAACCTGGTCGCCGCAGCGGTGCCCGACCTTGCGCCTGGCGACGTGGTCGTGCTCGACCAGGAAGGCACCATCGTCAGTGAAGTGGTCGGACCGGCGGCCGACGAAACGGCCGAGATGCAGGCGCGCCGGGGCTTGGAGGCCTACTACGCCGCCAACATTCGCCGCACCCTGCAGGCGGCCTTCCCCGGGCGAGCGGTCAGCGTGCGCGTGCGCATCAACGCGCCGGCTGAGGGCAGCGGCCTGCTGGACGCCGCGGCTGCGGGCGGGGCGCGTACGTTCGGCATGCGCGTGAGCGTCGGACTGGAAGGCATGCTGAACGAAGCCGTCGACGCCGATGTGCGGCGCGCCGTCAACGAGGCGATCGGATTCAGCCCCGCGCTCGGAGACGTCGTCAGCGTCGCCCCGGCGGGACTGCCGTCGTCAGCGCCGATCGCGCCACAAGCCGAAGGCCTGGCCACGATGACGCCTGAAGCGGCTGTGGACGCCGGCCCCGGCGCACGCGCTGTGCTGCTGCCTGTTCTGGTCACGCTGCTGGCGCTGCTGCTCGTGGCGGGCGTCACCATGCTGGTGCGCCGCCGCCGGCGCCCGCCCACGGGCCTGACGGAGCTGGAGCGGGCGCGCCTGGTCGCTCAGCTTCGACGCGCCCTTGCGGAGGACGACGATGTCGCCGCTGCGTGACCGAGGCTTGCGCGGGGTCCTGGCCCGTATCGCCTGCCTGGAGCCGGCGGACGTTGAGAGGGTGCTGGACGCCCTCGCGCCGGCGGAGCGGGTCACGGTCATGGACCGGCTTGCGGATCTGCGGGGCTCGACTGTGGCGTCTCCTGAACTGGCGACGCCGCGATCGCGGAGCTCCATTGGGGACGCCGGCCTGACCGAGGCCATGCTGGAGCGCGTGCTGGCCGCCGCCGCGGGTGAGGTCCCCCCGGGCATGACCGAACACGGCGGTCGCGCCCTGGCCGAGGCCGCCGCCGCGCTCTGGCCGGCGATCGCCTGGCGGCGCGAGTCGGGCACGCCGCAGCCGTCTGAACCGGTCGCAAAGCGGCCACGTCTGCTCTTCGGAGGCCGCGCATGACCATCCTCAAGTCTGGCCTGCTGGAGCGGCCGGCGGAGCTGCCGGCGTTCCGCTTCGAGAGCCCTCAGCCTGTCCCGACGGTCGCGGAGTTGGAGCTGCGTACGCAGCTGGAGCGTAATGAGCGCCTCAGCGAGGAGCTCGCGCGCCTGCGCGAGACGCTTCAGGTCGACGCCCGCAACGGCGAGAAGGCCTACCAGCGCGGCGTATCGGACGGTCGCGAGGCCGCGGCCCGCGAGGCCGCGGCGATCGATGGCGAGCGGCTGACGCTGATCCGCAAGACGGCCGCCGAGGCCGTCGCGGAGTTGCGGCAGGCACTGGGGCGGCTGGAGAGCCTGGCCCCAGCGGTGGCTCTGGCCGCACTCGACCGCCTCTTCGCCGACCCCGGCGCGCGAAGCGGCTTTGTGCTGCAGCAGGTCCGCATGCAGATTCAGGCCCTCGCCGGGCGCGCGGTCCTGGCGGTGGAGGTCGCGCAGCGCGATGTCGAGACCGAGGACGCGGCGGCGCAGCTGAAGGCGCTGGTGGAGGGCGTCGGCGCTGAGCTCCGGGTTCTGGATACTCTCCCGCCGGGCACCTGCCGGCTCCGGACGCAGCTCGGCGGAGTCGACATCGGCTTTGATCAGCAGTGGGGCGCCCTGCGCCGACTGCTCGAGGAGCTTGCGGAGCCCCGGCCATGACGGCGCTCCAGCATCCCTTCCTACAGCGGATCGGCCAAGCGGCCCTGACCGTCGAGAGCGGTGCGGTGATGCGGGTGCTTCCCACCTTCGTCGAGGCGGATGGTCCGGCGACGGCGATGCGCACGATCTGCGAGGTTCAGACGGTCGCCGGGACCACGATACTGGCGGAGGTCTGTGGCATCCGCGCCGATGGCATTGTCCTGACGCCGCTCGACCTCGGAGGCTCCGCCTACGCCGGCGCGCGGGTCACTCTGTCCATAGCGACTCCCGGTGGGCCGGCGGGTGAAGACGTTCTCGGCCGGGCCCTCGATGGGCTCGGTCGGCCGATCGATGGCGGTGGGGCGCTCGCAACTGACGTCACAGTCGCCCTCGAGGGGGCGAGCTCCACCCCGCTCACCCGCGCCGGCCCCGACCGTATGCTGGCCACGGGCCTGCGCGCGATCGACGGCCTCCTGCCCATCGGCAGAGGACAGCGGATCGGAATCTTCGCCGCTTCCGGCGTCGGCAAGACGACGCTGCTGGCTCAGCTCGCGCGCCAAGTCGAGGCTGACCGGTGTATCGTCTGTCTCATCGGAGAGCGTGGTCACGAGGTCGCCGGCCTGTGGCATGGCGGTCTGGCGCCGGACGTCAAGGCTCGCTCCACGATGATCGCGGCGGCGGCGGACCAGCCGGCCGCCATGCGCGTGCGCGCCGCGGAGTATGCGGTGGCGCTCGCTGCCCGTTGGCGCGAGGAAGGTCATCACGTCCTCCTGGTGCTGGACTCGGTCACCCGTCTGGCCATGGCCCTGCGCGAAGTCGGACTGGCGGCTGGCGAGCCGCCCTCCGTGCGCGGCTACACGCCAAGCGTCTTCACCAGTGTCGCCCGCCTGATCGAGCGCTGCGGCGCCGAGCGCGGCGGCGGCGCGGTCACCGCCGTGCTGACCGTGCTGACGGAAGGCGACGAGGCGGAAGACCCCTTGGCCGAGGCGATGAAATCGCTACTGGACGGTCATATCGTCCTTTCCCGCACGCTGGCCGAGCAGGGCCGCTTCCCGGCCATCGACGTGCCGCGCAGCGTGAGCCGCTGGGCCGGACGGGTGGCGAGCGAGCGCCACCGCGCCCTAATGCGTCAGGTCGCCTCCGCGCTCAGCGTCTACGAGGAGTCTCGGATTCTCATTGAGAGCGGCGTGTATACGCCGGGAGCGAACGTGGAGATCGACCGGGCCATACGCCTGCGCAAGGGCGTCGAGGCGTTCCTGCAGCAGGGCTCCGACGTCAACGTTCCGCCTCAAGAGACCTTGGGGGCGCTTGCGGCGGTGGTCACAGAAGGGACCAGCCGTGCGTGACGCTCATCGGCTCAAGATCCTGCAGCAGATCCTGCGGGTGCGCCGTCTGCAGACGGAACAGGCGCAGGCGGAGTCCGCTCGCGCACGCAGCCGCTTGGAGCGCCTCCAGGGTGAGGCGAGCGCCGCCGCCGAACGCCTTGAGGCGGACCTCAGCGCCTGCCGCACCGCCTACGCGAGCCCGCGTCTGGATCCCTTCGCGCTGTCCGCTTGGGCGCGCGCCGTAGCAGACAGTGAGCAGGCCCACGCCCTGGCCGAGACGCTGGCGGCGCGCGGCTATACGGAAGCACGCCGGCAGGAGGCCACCTGGCGCGGGGCGCTGGCGCGGGAGTCAGCCGCGTCGCGCCAGGTGAAGAGGGGGGCTGATCGTCTCCGCCGCCAGCGCGAAGATACAGACGAACGCCGCCGGGAAGACACGCCGCGGCCGGAGCGACGCCCATGAAGATCGCCGATCGCGCGGTCGCGCCCTCGCTCCCGTCGTCGCCGCTCCGCCCATCTCAAGGCGGTGGGGGGCTGTTCTCCAAGCTGCTGTGCCCGGACTTCGCGGCGGGAATTCCGTCCGACCGCGCCTTCGGTTTTGCTGAACTTGGGATGCTCGGCCGCGGTCCGGCCGCGCCTCCGGGACGCGAGTCTCGCCCCGTTGCGGAGCCGGTCGATGCTGCGGCGATTGAGACTGCGCCGCCGGATGCCGACGCTGACCAGAAGCACGAGACGGTCCTGCACGTGCCGCACGGGGGGAACGCCGACGCCCCGGTCGCGACGCCGGTTCACACCCCGCGGTCGCCGACGGTGCGTGACGCTCCCGAAGCCGCCTGGACGCCCGTGACCGCCCGCGCAGGTCGCATGGCGGGCCCCGTGTTCGGCGCGCCGCTGGTGAGCCCGCAGCAGGCTCTCGCCTCCGCCGCCCCGGCGCTCGGAACGCCGAGACTCGGCGGCGACGCAGCGCCAACGTCTCCAGCCCTCTCAGCGCCCACGCGCGCCGCGGCGTCGAACCGGCCTTCTGCGTCCAAAGCGAGCGCATCTGAAACGGCGCTCCCGCTCGCCCGTCGGCTGGAGGTGATGGTTCCCGGCGCACAGGTCACCGTCGCTCGCGGCGAGGGCGGCGTGGACATCGTGGTGACCCTGCCAGGCGCCACCCTCGCCCAGAAGGCGGAGGTCGCAAGGCTCGCAGTGGCCTTGGCGGCGGACCGCGGGCTGGCGCTGCGGCGGCTGGTGATCAACGGCGAGGCGGCTCCGCCGCCCGCTCAAAGACAGGAGCGATAGCGATGGCGACGGCGCCGATCGGCGGGACGACGGGGGCGAACGCGCTCGACTTCGTCTCCATGCTGCGACTCATTCTGGCGGAGCTGACCTTCCAGGACCCGCTCAAGCCGATGGAGAGCTCGACCTTCGTGTCACAGCTCGCGCAGTTCTCCCAGCTGCAGCAGTCGCAGTCGCTGAACCAGCAGATCGGTAGCCTCGTGGCGGCCCAGGCGACCATGCAGGCGACGGGGCTGCTCGGCCGGACCGTCGACTTCGACGCTGGCGGCCAGGTCGCCACCGGAGTGGTCCAGGCCGTCTCCCTGAACGGCGCGCTGCCGATGGCAACGATCCAGACCACCGGCGGAGCCGTCGCCGCCAACGTTCCCCTCTCTGACGTCACCCAGGTTCGCTAGGAGCCCCAGACGATGTTCGGCGCGATCTACACAGGTCTGAGCGGCCTCAACGCCTATTCCAAGGGGCTGGAGACGGTCAGCAACAACGTCTCCAACCTGAACACGCCCGGGTTTAAGACCGCGACGGTGAAGTTCTCCGACCTTTCGCTCACCGGCGGGGCGGGGGCCCCGCGTCAGGGCGGCGGCACTGAGCTCTCAAAGCCCAAGCTCGACTTTTCGCAAGGCGAGCTGCAGGTCACCGACAACGACCTCGATCTGGCCGTCGACGGGCCAGGGTTTCTTGTGCTTCGGGATGACGGCAAGGTCTTCCTCAGCCGCACAGGGCAGTTCGAGGTCAACAGCGACGGCTACATCGCCCAGGTCGGCAGCAAGCGCCGTCTGGCCGGCCTCGACAGTTCAGGACGCCTGACCGACTTCAACATCGACGCCAACCGCATTCTGGCGCCGGAGGTCACGTCCAAGATCAAGTTCGCCCAGAACCTGTCCTCCACCGCTACGACGGCCACGGTGGCCGACGTCCCCGTCTACGACTCCGCCGGTGTTCAGCACCTTTGGACAGTTAAGTTCACCCCGGTGACCGGCCAAGCGGGCGAGTGGACGGTGGCGGTGACCGACAAGGCGGGAGCGGCTATCGGGCAGGGAACGATCAAATTTATCGGCAGCACCATCGATCCGGCCGCTTCGAGCGTGACCATCGTCACCACGCCTGCCGGCGCCGCCAGTCTCTCTGTCGTGCTCGACTTCTCCGAGGGAGTCACCTCCTTCTCCTCCGGCACGATCTCAAGCCTGCACGCCTCCTCCAGCGACGGCTCGGCCATCGGCAACCTGCAGGGCGTGACCATTGACGCGGACGGTAAGGCGGTCATCGCTTACACCAATGGGAAGACCGAGAGCTTGGGGTCAGTGGCCCTGATGCAGGTCGCCAGTCCCGACCGCCTCGTGCAGGCCGAGAGCGGACTTTACGCGGCGCCTGACGACGCCCGTCTGTCGATCCGCGCGAGCGGAGAACCGGGCGGCGGCAAGGTGCTGTCCCGCCGCGCCGAGGCGTCCAACGTGAATCTATCGGAACAGTTCGGCGAGCTGATCCTCATTCAGCGCGGCTTTCAGGCATGCTCGCAGGTGGTCAGCATCTCTAATGACATGATCCAGCAGCTGTTCGGAATCCGAGGCCAGGGGTGAATATCCTGCCGTGGCTGCCGGCCGGCGCCCTGGACGACCGTCGCCTGCAGGAGCTGGTCGCTGCAGCGGTGGCGGCGTGGTCGCGCGCGTGGATCGCCGGATCTCCGCTTGTTCTTACCGGATGGCGGCTGCAGCTCGGCGGCGCTGCGGCGTGTCGTGAGACCGGCTGGCGCAGCTTCGGCGCAATGGCCTTTCGACTCTCCAGCGCCGCATCCGAGCGTCTGCTCGGGCTGTCGCTCGGACTTCGGCTCGAGCGTGCTTCCGCCGCAGACGCAGACTTGCGCCTTCTGGAGGCCTTTGAGGCGGCGCTTATGGGCGATCTCGCCGTGCGGATCGCGGGCGCGGTGGACGCACCCGCCACCGGTCACCCTGAGCGCGATACGCAGCCCCTGAACGGCGCCGCCGCCGTGATCGCCACTGTCCGACACGGCGGGACGGATGAACTCATCCAGGTGGCGATCAGCGCTGAGACGCTGATGCGGCGGCGCAAGGCGCTCGCCCCCGCGCCCCGGCCGCGGTCAGGCCGGCCGGTGCGGCGCGCGGACGCCGTGCTGACCGTCCCTCTGACGCTGAAAGCCGTCGCCGGACGGGCGCGTGCGCCCCTTGGCTCTCTGACCGGGCTGGAACGGGGAGACGTGCTCGTGCTCGAACCGCGGCAGGCGGGTGACGCTGATCTTGTCGCGCCCGCCTCAGAACGGGTGGCGCTGTCGGGCAGGATTCTCGTAGAGGACGGGCGCAGGGCGTTGCAGTGCGAACGTGGGCCGAAGTCATGAGCCGAGACAAGACCGCCAACGGAACGGGGCCTGCGGCGCCCAAGCCGACCGACCCTTTGCTGTCGCTCGATTCACCCGTGATCCGTGACCTGGAGGTGGGCCTCGATGTCAGCGTCGGAGAGGTGCGTCTCACCATCGGCGAGCTCCTCGCGCTGCAGGTGGGTGCGGTGCTCAAGCTCGGCTCGGGGGTCAACGACCTCGTCGACGTGCAGCTGAACGGCGTGCTGGTTGCTCGCGGTGAGCTCGTCGCCGTCGACGACAACCTCGGTGTGCGGATCGCCGAGCTCGAGGAGCGAGCGCCGTGACGGGAGCGTCCGCTCCGATCCGGTCCGCTGCGGTCTGGCCTGTAGCGGGCTGTTGCGGAGCCGCCGGGCTCCTCGCTCTGAGCGCCGCCGCGCCCGCGTACGCCCAGACCTTGACCGCCGCCGAGCCATCCGGTCCGTCGGCGTGGCGCGTGATCGGCGCCTTATTGCTCTGCCTCGTTCTAGCTGCGGCCATGATCTACGCGCTGCGGCTGCGATACCCCGGCGCTGTCCCGCTGCCTTTCAGCCTCAGCCGTCTACGATCCCGCGGCCCCCGTCGCCTAGAAGTGGTGGAGGCTGTGCGGGTCGGCGCCCAGACTGAGGTGTGCCTGCTTCGTTGCGACGGCCGGCTGATGCTGATCGGATCTTCCCCTACCGGCTGCGTCCTGCTGCGCGCCGACCTTCCCGAACGGCCAGACGCCCCATGAGCCTGCGCCCGCTCGCTCTGCTAGCAGCGGTCCTTCTGCTGACGGTGTCAGGGGTGCCGGCGGCGAGCGCACAAGCTGCGCCACCAGCCTCGCCATCTGCGTCACCCTCTGCGGCGACCGCCGGCGGCGGCGGCTCCGTCCTGCCGGTGATGAAGGCCGCACCGACCGGCACTGAATCCCAAGCCGACTCTCAGCGGTCACGAAGTTCGGCCGCGGCGACGCCTGCGCTCCGCGCTGGCAGCTCAGACGTGGTGCGTAACGCGGTCTTGCTCACCTTGCTGGCGGTGCTGCCGGCCTTGGTCGTGTGCATGACGCCCTTCATCCGCATCGTCGTCGTCCTGGCTATGGTGAGACATGCCTTCGGCATGCCCGAGACGCCCCCCAATGCCGTCCTGATCAGCCTTGCTCTACTCGTCTCTGTCCTGGTGATGGGCGACACTCTTGGCACGGTGAAGCGGGAGGCGCTCGACCCGTACCTGGCTGGAACCGTCAGCGTGGACACGGCGCTGTCGACCGGGTCCGGGCCTATGCGCGCCTTCATGCTGAGGCAGGTGTCTGACAGTGATCTGGCTGCGGTTTACGGCATCGCCCGCAGGCCCTTGCCTGAGGCGCGCGAAGCGCTGGGGCTGATGGAGGTGACCGCAGCCTTCATGCTGAGCGAACTTCGGACGGCCTTTAAGATTGGCTTCGTCATCTTCCTACCCTTCCTCGTCATCGACATCGTCGTCTCAAGCCTTCTGATCGCCCTGGGCATGCTGATGGTGCCGCCCTCGACCATCTCCTTGCCCATCAAGGTGCTGATGTTCGTGCTGATCGACGGGTGGAGCTTAATTCTCGGCAATGTCGCGGCCAGCTTCCGCTGACGAGCCCGGCTCGGCGGCGGAAAGGCTGTGGGAAGCCTACCGCCGTACCGCCGCCCGCGCCGAGCGGGAGCGCCTCTTTGACCATTATCGCGAGTTCGCCCGTAGCGTCGCCCGGCGGCGCGCTCTCACGCTGCAGAAGCGAGACTTGGAGACCTCCGACGTCGACCAGCTGGCCTACACCGGCCTGCTCGAGGCCATCGACCGCTTCAACCCAGACCTCGGCGTCCCGTTCGAAGCTTTCGCCGTCCGCCGTATCCAGGGCGCGGTACTGGATGGCCTGGCGAAGGCGTCGGAAGTGCGAGCGCAGATGACTTATCTCGCCCGCGTCCGTCGCGAGCGCGCTCGCTCGCTGGCCGAGGCGCCGACGCGAGCGGACGGCGCGGGCAAAGACGCGATGAGCCTCCTGTCAGAGATTGCCGTGGGGCTCGCGATCGGCTTCATGCTCGAGGGCGCCGGCTTCGCCGCGCAGGAGGCCAGCACTGTGGTCCACGCGCCGTCCTACGATACGGGCGCTTGGAAGGATCTGGTGCGCCGCCTGTCGGACGAGGTGAAGGCGCTGCCGGAACGGCAGCGCACGGTCATTGAGCGCCACTACGTCGACGGCGTAAGCTTCACCGACATCAGCGAGGCCCTGGTCCTGAGCCGCGGACGGGTCTCACAGCTCCATCGCGAAGCGTTGGAGACGCTCAGGCGGCGTGTGGGTCAACGGCCCGGCGCCTTCACCGTCACCCGTTAGCGCGAAAGGGATCCTATGGACGATCAGTGCCCCGCCGACATCACACGCCTTGCGGTGCAGCGGATGGAGTCGGACGCCGATGGCGGTCTGGCCTACCTGGAGGGCGTGACGCCTCTGTACCCCAAGGATGGTGAGCTTCTGTTTCTCTACGGCTCGTGCCTCGCCTCCTTGCGGCGCTACGCTGAAGCCGAGCGCGCCATCACGCAGGCGGTTGATCTCGCGCCCGGCTTCCACGTGGCGCGGCTGCAGCTAGGGCTGCTCCGCTTGACGCAAGGCGATGCTGATGGCGCATCGCGCACCCTACGCCCCCTGGAGGAGCTTGCGACAGACGATGTCTATCGACTGTTCGCGAGTGGGCTTCAGCACTTCATGCGTGACGAATGGGCCTCTGCGAGCGAGATGCTGGGTAAGGGACTCGCCCGCAGCTCCGGCAATCCGCCGCTCGATGGCAATATGCGCCTCCTTCTGGACAAGGCGGTCGCCTTCCGTGACGGCGGGGCGCCTCAGGTCGGTTCGGCCGCGCAGACGCTGCTCACCGGCGCAACCAGGCACTAGAGCAGGATAGGCGGCGGTGGATCCGATCTCCAGCATCGACCGTGTCGTCCTGCTGCTCCGCGAGCGATTGCGCGAGCGCTCTAGCGTAACGTCCGGGCGGCGCGCCGGCGCGGACCGGCTTCGCAGCGAGCGCCGCAGCGTGGACGCCATGGCCGCGATCTCCGGCGTCACCGACGAGCAGCTGAAGCGGGCGCTGGTCCAGCGGCTGCTCTGCGACCACTTTGGCGATGACCTGGTCAATGACGCTTCGTTCCAAGCGGTGGTGGACCAGGTGATGCAGTCGCTGCAGACGGAGGCTTCGGTGTCCCAGCTCCTCGACGGGGCGGTGTCCGACCTGCGTAAGGCGGCGGCTCGCTAAGAGCCGTCAGCCGAGCGTCAGCCGGGCCATGTAGGCGCTGAGGCTTTCGCCGCCCGGCTCAAGCGGGGTAGCGAGCGCTCTCTGCATGATGGCGCTCGCCTGAGCGGGGTCGCCCTTGGCCTCAGTGACGAGGGCCTTCGCCAACGCCGCCGAGAACCCTTCTGGGTCCAGGCGATTGGCAACAGTGATCGAACGCTCGGCGCGCTCCAGACGGCCCTCCAGCACCTCGATGACGGCGAGGGAGCCGTGGATTTCGGCGAAGGTGTCGTCGATATCGAGCGCTTTTTCGAAGGTGGCGCGGGCGCTGACCCGGTCGCCCTGCAGCAGCTGCAACCATCCGAGCGTCAGCCAGGACCCGAGGTGTGTGCCGTAGGTCTCCGCCACCCGTCGCACCACATCGGCCGCTTCGACCAGGTTCTTCTGCAGCATCAGCACCGCCGCCTGCCCAAGCAGCGCACGCCCGCTTCCCGGATAGAGCGTCAACGCGGTGTCGAACTCTTTGGCCGCGTCCGCTTGGCGACCTTCGTGCAGCGCGATGAGGCCAAGGGCGGCGTGGCCTTCGTGATGACCTTGGGCGCGCAGGGCGAACGCCTGGGCCCGTTCAAGCGCCTCAGCATCGAAGGCGGCGCTTGCGAGCGCGCCCAGGAGGCCGCGATGGTCCGGGAACGCTTCCGCAAGTGAAGCCGCCTCAGCGAGAATCTCGTCGAGCCGGCCGAGCTGGTGCAGCAGGCGGATCCGTAGCGCGGCCGCGTCGCCGCTGGAAATCGGTCCCCCTTCGAGCACGCCAAGCGCTTGCTCGTGCTGAGCCTGCAGTGTCAGCGCGGACGCAAGATTGAAGCGCAGGGCGCTGTCCGCAGGTGCGGTGGGTAGCAAGGCGCTGAAAATTTCGGCGGCCGCGGCGTAGCGACCACGCTTTAGGGCCACGAGGCCCCGTAGATTCTCCGTAGCGGGCGTGGAATCGGCCACGCTGCGGAGACGGTCGAGGTGCGCCTGCGCCCGCAGCGGCCGGGCCGCATCGAGCGCTGCAGACGCGCACTCGGCCAAAAGGTGAGGGTTGGCCTCATCGGCGGCCAGCAGGGTCTCCAGATGCTCGAGACGGTCACTTGCTTGAGTCGTGCTCACCTCGGCCCCTCCGCGTGAATCCCGTGGATGTCACGATAGGCGCAAGCGTAGGCTCTCAAAAGCGCGACGGTGCTTTTTCCGCACCTTTGGCGAGTGCAGGTTCAAGGCCACATGGGGCGGGGAAGCCGGTAGGGCGCCAAGCGAGATTTCGCTGAAACGCGACCCTGGCGCATCGGCGGTGCACCATGCGGCGTTACAGCGCGCGAAAGCTAGGCCACTGAATTCGAAAGTGGAGACCGCCGACTACGAATCTGAGGGTCGGACGTTCGAATCGTTCCGGGCGCGCCATTTTCCTTCCACGTTGCGCTGAAGTGCGGTCTCGCCGGACGGCGATCGCCGATCAGCCTGTCGCGAGCCACTCTCCCATGGCCTCTGGCGCGACGCCCACTAGGCCGATGGCGTCCCCCCCACCCAGGTCGATCACAGCCTGGCCTTCGTGCGCCCGTACATGCCAGGTCACGCCTGGCGCGATGAAGATGCGGTCTCCCTCGGCGCTCGAGAAGTCGGTCACCCAATCAAAGCCGCCGCCCGCGCTCGCCACGAAACGGTCGGCGCCCCCGCCGCCGGTCAGGAGGTCCGCGCCCAGATCGCCCGCGAGCCGATCATCCCCAAGCTCGCCGTATAGTCGGTCTGAGCCCTGCCCGCCGAACAGCGTGTCGTTCCCGCCCCCGGCCCAGACGGTGTCGTCGCCCACGTTGCCATTGACGTGCGGATCGTCGCCCTCGCCGCTGTAGACGACGTCCTGGTCCTGCCCGCCTCTTACCGTGTCGGCGCCGAAGCCGCCGTGGACCGTATCATCGCCCCGGTTTCCGTTGACGTCGTCGTCGCCCGAGCCGCCGTCGACGGTGTCCGAACCCTCCAGGCCCCGCACGAAGTCGCGGCCGTCGCCACCCGTCAGGTGATTGCCGGCTGCGTTTCCGGTGACAGTGTCGTCGCCAGCGCCGCCAAAACCGTTTTCGATGACGGCGCCGAAGGCGATCGCGACGTTGCCGCGCAAGCCGCCCATGTCGCTGAACGCGCCGGCGTTCAGGTCCAGGTTGCTCCCGCTGCGGTAGCCCGACAGGTCCAGCGTGTCGCGTCCGCCGCCGTCCCAGATCACGAAAACGGGGGGGCGGGCGCCGTCGACGGCGAAGCGGCTCGCGTCCGCGGAGGCGTTGAAGCCATAAACCGTGTCGCCGGCGCGGGTCGCCAGGTTGGGTCCGTACTTGGCCTGCAGCGTCGCCACATCGTGCAGCAGATAGCTGGCGACCGGCCAGGTGAGCGCCGGGCTGGAGGGATCCAGTCGGTCCACCGCGCCCGTCTTGGACGGGACGAACGGGCTCATCACCGAATACTGACGGCTGTCCTGGAAATAGACGGCGTGCAGATCGTAGTCGGAGCGGACGCCCACGGGATAGTCGGCGGGATGCGCCAGTCCCATGGCGTGACCAATCTCGTGCGCCAGCAGCCAATAGTTCACACCCCGGGGGACCCAAAACCCCGGCGCGTCGAACACGCTGCCGAGCCCGATGGTCACCTCGCCCTCGAAGGCGACGCGGGTCGCGCCGGGCGTGGCGCCTGGGCGGCTGACCGGCGTCCCCATGCTGAGCGTGCCCGGCACGTTGCCAAGCGTAATGCGGTCGGCGCCCGACCCGTTGTCCTGCGCCTCAACGAACCGGAGGGTGGTCAGCTCGGCGAGCTCGCGGAACACCTCGCGCGCGCCGACCCGCTGCTCGGCGGAAAAGGGCGTGAAACCCGCCCATCGCGCGCCACCCACATCTTCCCGAGAGACGCTGTCGATAAAGCTGTAGGTGATCGTTCCGCCGGCGGGCCAGCTGATGTTGAAGCGTCCGAGCTGAGCGGTCACCTGCTCGATGGTGAAGAAGGGCTTGTCCGCCATCGGGCGCTCCCCTGTCGAACGGCGGCCACGCCGCCACCTTGATCAAGCGCCTCGTCCCTCAGGGAGTCAAACCAGCGGTCACACCTCCAGGACCTAGGGTGACGATGCCCGTCTTGCATCGGGTGATGCCTCCCCGCGGGCCTGTGGTGACCGTAAGGCCAAGCTATGCCGGTCCCGTTCAGGGGCGCGGCGCTGTGGAAGATCGCGTCCGTCATTGTGGAGGCGTACGCGTGTTCGTTCGTGCAGTTTCGATCAGTCTACTTGCGGCGCTCGCCGCAGCTCCCGCCGTGGCTCAGGGGGGGCTTCTTGGACGCGCCATGAAGGCGGCGAAGGAGCAGATTCCCGCGACCTCGCCGTCCGGCCCCGCCGGGCCGGCGTCTCCGGCTGGCGGTCAGTCAAACGGCGGCCGGCCCGCCATGGACGCGTTCGGCGGCTCCAACGAGTACGCCTCCGGCCCGAACCTCCCCGGGGCGGAGGTCGTGGTCATGGGCCGCCCCGCCAAGACCTTCGCGGAAGCCAAGGCGGCGGCGATCACCGAAGCGAAAGACGGCGACGACCTGTACGTCTGGCTCCACTCGGCCGAACCGCTGTCGACCTATGGAGAGCCCTACCGCCACGCCGGCCAGGCCGCCTGGTATGAGATCGTCGTCGACATCACGCCCAAGGGCGACCGGCGTCACAACGATCGTTGCATCTGGTACCTGACGCCCGAAGAGGCGGCCAAGACCGATGTCATGCTAGGCCTTTCGCCCGTCTACGCCCGCATGATGAAGGAGCCGGGCTCCGGCATGCTGACGGGGACCAAGACGCGCTGCTGGCTCTACACCGTCGCCGAGGACAGCCGGGAAGCTGGGCGCTGGGAGAACCAGGTGCACTGGGTGAATGGCCGCCAGGGCAAGATCGGCCACACGATCGCCTCTGCGCCGATCGTCGCGAATGTTCCGAACGGATTCCCCAAGTGGAACCGCAGCTTCAAGAAGCACTACGACTGCGATGCGCGCGACACGCCTGGCAAGGTGGTGACCTGCCCCAAGTGAGGTGGGCCGGGGCCGGCGAGGCGACCCTCGCCGGCCAGCTTCGCCAGGGCCGCCAGTCGCCTCAGCGCTGGATTGTCCCGCCCCGGCGGCCAGTGCAGGGCGACGGGCAGGCCGCGGGTGCTGAAGGGCAGGGGGCCGAGCAGGACGCCCGCCGGGGCGCCGGCCGCATCGGCGTCGGTTACGACGGCTGCGCAGTCTCCGTCCCGCACAAACGCCATCAGCGTGGCGGCCGATACGGCCGCTTCGCCGAGCCGGCCGGTCAGGACGGACCCGCCCAGCACGGCGACCAAATCGCCGTGCACTGCGCTCCGGCACAGCAGGGGGGCGTGGGGTGGCAGGCAGGTCCCTGCTGGGGTCGCGAGCCACAACGGCGTAGTCCAAAGCGCCGCCGCGTCCAGGTTCGACAGGCGCCGGGCGGAGGGCGCGAAGGCGGCGTCCAGGTCGCCGGCGCCGAGCCGCACCAGGAGCTCAGCCGCAGGCGCCTCGACATAGACCACGCGAACGCCCGGATTGTCCTGGCGATAGCGTGCCATCAACCCGCGGAGTTCGACCCCCGCGAAGCCGCAGGCCAGACCCACACGCACGACGCCGCAGGCGCCTCGGCCGGCGCGCTCGGCGTCCTCCATGGCTGCGCGAAGCTGCTCCAGCGCCGCGCGCGCCCGCTCCAGGAAGGCGTATCCGGCGGTCGTCGGCTGCGCGCCGCCGCGGCCCCTCTGGAACAATGAGACCCCCAGCCTCTCCTCCAGCCCATTCACCTGCCGACTGAGGCGCGACTGCTCCAGGCCCAGCCGCAAGGCGGCGGCGCGGAAGCCGCCGCTCTCCTGGATGGCCAAGGCCGAGCGCAGCGCACGCAGGTCCAGCGCGCAGGCCCGCTCGGCCGCGCCCGCCCCATCGCGTCGGGCGGCGTCCTCGCGCATGGGCTGTCAGTCTCGCGTGACCAGCGTCGGCATCGCCATCACCTCGTAGCGGAAGCCAACGTCGGCCTTAATGGCGGGATCCTTGGCCTCATAGGCCTTCACGGCCGCCTCGTCGGGCAGCTGCAGCAGGCCCAGGCCCCAGGCGCCGGACGGGTCGGCCACGGGACCGAACGCCACCACCGCGCCGCCGAGGTTGCTCGACCAGTACTCGGCGTGCGCCGCCATGATCTGCATCTCTTCGGGCGTCATGTCCGCCAGGAAGCTCGGCCGGGGCGCGATCAGCCGGACGAGGAATGCGGGCCTGCGATTGGGGGTCACGTCGATCTCCACGGGGCGTGGACCGGGGGCAAGACACCGGTCGAGGCGGGGGCGCCATGGCGGTAAGCTTGGCCGCGCCAGCTTAGGGCGATCGATGTGGCCTCGCGCGCCGCGGTCGTTGATTGGTGCGGCGGCGGCGGCGAGCGGCGCGAAGTTCGGTGACCGGCGGGATTGTGTCGTTGAGCGTCGTTGGTCGTCACGGCTTCGCCTCGCATAATGCCAAGGTGAAGCGCCTCCTCGACCTGCTGCAGAGCCGCCGGGCACGGTTCCTCGTGGGCACCGCGGTCTTCTGGGCCTGCGCCTACTTCGTCCTCTTCAGCCGCTCTATCGTCAGCAAGGGCACGCTTGTCGACGAGACCACGCCGCTCAAGCTCCTCAGCTGCGCCTTCGCCTTCGCCCTTTGCCTGGCCATGGAGCCTGTGCTGCGTCGGACGGCCCATCAGAGCCTCGCCACGCGGGTGCCGACGGCGGCCGCCATGGCGCTCCTGGCGGGGCCTGCCTGGGCCTTGGTCGCTCGGGCGCTGTTCTACCCTGAGCAGGCGCTCCTCTTCACGGAGGAGGCGGTGCTCGACCTGTGGCTCGACTCGATCGGCCTGTTCTGGACCTTCCTCGCCTGGGCCAGTCTCTACATCTCCCAGGTGCTGGACGAGGATCGGCGCGAGCAGGCTCGCCGCATCGACCAGCTGCAGATGTTGGCGGCGGAGGCGCAGAACCGCATGCTGCGCTACCAGTTGAACCCGCACTTCCTGTTCAACACCCTGCACACCCTGACCGCGCTGGTGGACGCACGAGAGTCGGAAAAGGCCGAGCAGGTGATCCTCGCGCTCTCGAACTTCCTTCGCTTCTCGCTGGCCACCGACCCGGCGGCGGAGGTCACCGTCAGCGAGGAGGTGGACGCCCAGCTCGAGTACCTCAAGATCGAGCAGATCCGCTTCGGCGAGCGCATCCGGGTGATCTCCGACATCGCGCCAGAAGCGCGGTCCGCCCTGGCGCCCGGCTTCATCCTGCAGCCGTTGGTCGAAAACGCTGTGAAGCACGCGGTCGCCGGCTCCACTCAGCCCGTCACGATCGCGCTCTCCGCTACGGTGGTCGACGGACGGCTCCGCCTGGCGGTGGTCGATGACGGACGGGGCACGTCCGCCACGCCGCGTCAGCGGCTTGGTGTGGGGTTGGCTAACATCGGCGACCGGCTGCGCCTGCTGTACGGGGGCGAGGCCGACATGCAGGCCGGCGCGCGCGATGGCGGCGGGTACTGCGTCGCGCTCACCCTGCCATTCCGCCGCCGCGAGGACGCATGGCTCGCGGCTTGAGCGTCCTCATCGCCGACGACGAGCCCTGGGCCCGCCAGCGCCTCGAGGTCGCGGTCTCACGGCTGCCGGAGGTATCGGCCGTTCACATCGCGGCGGACGGAGACACGGCTCTGGAGCTCATCCGCGGCGCGCGCCCCGATGTGGTCTGCCTCGATATACAGATGCCTGGCCTTTCGGGCCTGGAGGTCGCCCGCGCGCTCGATGCGGCCCACGCGCCGGCGCTGATCTTCGTCACCGCGTTCAGCGACTTCGCGCCGAACGCTTTCGAGGTCGAGGCCGTCGACTACCTGCTGAAGCCGTTCGATTTCGAACGTGTCAGAACGGCCATAGCCCGCGCGGTGCGCCGCATCGAGGAGCAGGCGGCGGCGAAGCGGGTGGAGCAGCTGCAGGACCTGCTCGCGAACATGGCGGTCCAGCCGAACCCGCCAGCGGCGCCTGAGCGGTCCGAGACGTCGGCCGAGGGCGCCGCCGCCTTATGGGCGCGTGAGCGGGGCGGCCGCACCCGCGTGAGCCGCGCCTCGATCGAGTGGCTCGAAGCCGAGGGGGACTACGTCCGCGTGCACACGGCTACGGCGCGCCACCTGATCCATGCCACGCTCCAGCGGCTGGTGGGTGAGCTCGGGCCACCCTTCCTGCGCGTGCACAAGTCCGCGGCAGTGAACGTCGCCAAGGTCGTCCGGATCGAGAGCACCGCTCGCGGCGCGCTGACCGCGGTCCTGCACGACGGGGCCCGTATTCCCGTCGGCCGCACCTACGCTCGGGTCGTGCGCGAGCGCCTTTTGGCGTCCAGTCTGGAAAGCTGAGGCGCCCGCGGCCTCACCGATCCGCGGCGGCGACCGCCTCGTTCATCAATACCACCGGTCCAAAGCCGAGCGCCTCCAGCCGCTTCGCTTGGGTGGCGGCGTCGCCCACGACGACGTAGTGCATGGCTCCTGGCCGTATGTGGCGAGCCGCAATGGCCTTCAGCTGCTCGGTGGTCATGCCTTCGAGCACCGCGGTCTCGCGCGCCAGGTAGTCCTCCGCCAGGCCGTATTCACCGACCGCCTCCAGCACGTTCAGCTTGGCGGACAGCGTCTCGAAGGACCGTGCGCGGCCTTTGGACAGGGCGCTTTTGGTGACGCCGAGGTCCGCGTCCGTGAAAGTGGTTGGATAGTCGGCCATGATCGACTTGGTGAGCTCCGCCGCCTCCAGCGTCACGTTCGAGCGCACCGGGCTCTGCAGCTGGAAGGCGCCGCCGGTGCGCTCGCCCACGAAGGCGCTGCGCACCCCGTAGGTGTAGCCCTTGCCCTCGCGCAGCTGCTGCGTCAGGCGTGAAGCGAAGCCGCCGCCGCCCAGAATGTAGTTGGCGACGGTCGCCGGATAGAAGTCCGCGTCGGCGCGCTTCAGCGCCGGATAGCCGAAGTAGAACATCGACTGCTTCGCGCCGGGCAGGTCGTAGAAGTAGACCTTGGAGGCGGCGGGCGCCTTCGGCTCCGGATAGGCGGGCGCGGCTACGGCCTGCGTCCTCCACTCCGACCCGAGCCGCGCCAGCGCCGACCGCGCCGCGTCCTGTCCGACTTCGCCCACCACCCGGAACCGCGCCAGGTTCGGGGACAGCTTCTCGGCGTGGAAGCGCTGCAGCTCCGCCATCGTCAGTGCGGCCACCGAACGCTCGGTGCCGAGCGAATGGCGCGACAGCACGTGCGCTTCACCGTAGGCCACCAAGTCCATCACCCGGGCCCCCAAGGCTCCGGGCTCGGCGCGGCTCGCCTGGATCTCCGCGGTGACGGCGGCCTTGGCGAGCGAGAGCTCGTCAGCGTCCCAGCGGGGCTCCAGCAGCATCTCGCGAACCAGCTCGACCGTGGGCGCGAAGTTGCGCGCCAGGGTCTGGCCCGAGACGAGAATGCGCTCGTCCTCTGCGGTAACCGTGACGGTGGCTCCAAGAGCCTTCAGGGCGTTCTCGAACTCGGCGGCGGTCTTGGTGCGGGTGCCGCGCGTCAGCATCCGCGCCAGCAGGTTCGCCGCGCCGGGCTTCTGCGGATCGTCGAACAGCCGCCCCCCCTCGATGGAGAGCTCGAAGGCGGCCAGCGGCAGCTCGTCCGTGGTCACACCCATCACGCCCATGCCGTTGGGCAGGCTGGCGCGCCAGATCGGCGGGGCCTTCACCACCGGCGCCGGGCCGGCGGGCGGCTCCTTGGTGCGGTCGAAGCTGGAGGGCGTGCGCGCGAACGTCGCCGGTCCGCCGGCGTTTGGATCGACGGCCGCTTCCGCGCCCTGAACGATCGCCTCCTCGACCACGTTCGCCTTGCTTGAGCCCTCCTGCGCCAGCTGCAGCTGGCCCTTCGGCACGAAGCTCGTGGTCACGTTCGGGCGGCCCTTCAGGTAAGTGCGGTAGACGCGCATCACGTCCTCCGCGCTCACCGCCCGCAGCGCCGCGAGCTCCTTGTCAAACTGATCGGGCGCCTCGCCGTAGACCGAGCTCCGGGCCAGGAGCTGGCCCTTGCCCAGCACGCTGGACAGCTGGCCGAAGAACTCGCTCTCCAAGGTCGCCTTCGCGCGCTGCAGCGCCGCCGGATCGACGCCGTCGCGCTCGAAGCGCTGGAACGCCTCGGCCATGGCCGCGTCCACCTGATCCAGGTCCACTCCGTCGAAGGCGGTCACCGTCATCAGGAGATTGCCGCCGAGCCTGAAGGCCTGCGCCCCGGCCCAGACCTCGGAGGTCAGCTTCTTCTCCTCGACCAGCACGGCGGTGAGCGGCGCGTCCCGTCCGTCGGTGAGCACGCGCACCAGCACCTCGATCGCCTTGCCGTCGGGATGGCCGCGCTGCACGATCGGCCAGGCCCGGTTCAGCTGCGGCAGCTTGGCGAAGTTGTCCTCGTGGTAGAGGCGCTTGTCCGCCTTCAGCCCGAAGGGCGCCGGCGCCGGCTCGGTCACCTCCGGTCCGCGCGGGATCTCCCCGAAGTACTTCTCGATCCAGGCCTTGGCTTGGGCGACATCGAAGTCCCCGGCGAGCACCAGGGTGGCGTTGTTGGGCGAGTACCAGCGCCGGTAGAAGCTCTTCACGTCGTCCAGCGTCGCGGCGTCGAGGTCCGCCAGCGAGCCGATCGGCGGCCAGCTGTAGGGGTGGCCTGGCGGATACAGGGCGCCCAGCAGAACCGGGCTCGTGTGGCCGTAGGGCTGGTTGTCGTAGCTCTGCCGCTTCTCGTTCTTGACGACCTGCTTCTCCTTGGCGAGCACCGGCTCGGTCACGGTGTTGATGAAGTAGCCGAGCTTGTCCGCCTCGGCCCAGATCATCTTCTCCAAGGCGTCGTTGGGCACCGTCTGCAGGTAGTCGGTGATGTCGAACCAGGTGGAGCCATTGGCGCCGGAGCCGCCGATGCGGGCGGTCATGGCGTCGAGGCCGCCGGGCCCCAGGTTCTCCGAGTTCAGGAAGAACAGGTGCTCGAACATGTGCGCGAAGCCGGTGCGCCCGGGCGTCTCGCGCGCCGAGCCGACGTGCGCGGCCAGCACCACCGCCACCACCGGGTCGGACCGGTCGATGTGCAGCACGACCCGAAGCCCGTTCGCCAGCCTGTACTGCTCCACCGGCACGAGTTCGCCGACGCTGCGCGAGGCGGCCGCGGCCGCAGGGGCCGGCGCCTGAGCTGCGGCGACGGTAGCCGCCCCCAGCGCCAGGGCCGCGACCCCTGTCATCAGCAGAGTGGAGAGCGCGCGCGCAGCCATGTCCCAGCCCCGTAAAAAGCGGTCAGGACCAGACGCTAGCGGCGCGCCCCCGCCTTGGCCAGCGCGGGCCTTCAGGCCTCCTGCGCCGCCTTGTGGAACAGCGAGGCCGACGACAGCCACATGGCGCAGAACAGCGCCGTCACCCCGGGCGTGAAGCCGTTGCCCGTCATCAAGGCGACCGCGAAGACCACGGCCTGGGCGAAGGCCGCCGCGCCCATGGCCCAGACCATGCCGGCGGGCCTCAGCCGTGCGATCACCGCGCCGGCGACGGCCACCCCGACCACCGCGGCGTACATGCCGTTCCAGGGGTTGTCCTCCGACCCGACGATGCCCACGGCCAGGTTGATCCAGATCTGCAGGAAGGCCGCCGCCACGCCGAGGCCCATGGCGAAGAGATAGGCCAGCCGCTGGCTCACCCGCACCGCCAGCTCGAAGGCCAGCACCGCGCCGCCCAGCATCAGCCCGGCGAAAACGAAGTCGCCGGGGCCCCAGTCCCAATCGCTGGAGAACCGCATGGCCACCGCCGGCAGGGCCAGCAGCGTCGCCGCCCCGCCCCAAACCAGCGGCCTCAGCCGGTCGCCCCACCGCCGCTCCGATTCCCTCACGTCGGCCGTCATCGCTAAGGTCCTCCGTCACCTCGTATCGAGGCGCGATGCTGCGCCCGATCGCGGTGAGCGGCATGAGCGAACCCTGAGCCTTTGCTGAAATCGGCGGAGCGGGAGCCTTGGCCGCGCTTGCCCGTTTCCGCCCGCATGGCCAAACACAACAGCCAGCCCGATCGGTCGCCGCACCAGATCGCGGAGATGCGGGCGACCGCCGGACGCCTCCGCTTCCGCGCCAGGGTGCAGGTGACGCCTGCGGGCCTTCTCGCCATCGGCGGGATGGTCAGCAGCATCCTGCTGTCGACCACCGCGCTGGTATGGGCCTCCACCTCGGTGGCGCGCCGCCACCCCATCGCCACGCGCCTGCGCCCTCGGTAGCGGCTGTCTAAGCGGCTGACCTAACATATGTTTCGATGTCCAGGCGCAGTCGGCGCGCAGTGACGTGGTCGCGGAACCGCCGTCCCGGCGCGCTGTTCATTCCTCACGAGCGGCGCGAGCGAGAGAGGCGTGACGGTCAGCGGTCGGAGCATCAACGGGACTACGGGCCATCGCCGTTTCGGCGGCCGCGCGCGCGTCATCCTCCTGCTGGTCATAACCGTCGCGGCGCTCGCCACAGCGCTGTTCCTCACCTCCCCGCGACCCGGCCCCACGGCCAAGGCCAAGGACGCCGCCGCCACGGCCGCCGCGGCGGTGGGAGACGGCATGGAGACCATGGCCGGAGCCGAGCCATGACCGGCCCGGTGCTGCAGCAGGAGCGGGCCGCCGGCCCCGACGAGCACAACCACCACCAGGTCCGCGGCCCCATCCGCGTGTCGCTGCACAGCTCCACGCAGCTGTTCAGCTCGATCGACCCGTCGCCTTTCGTCGAGCGCAACCTCGACCACGCGGCCGAGCGCTACATCCTGAACTGGGCGCGCTCCCTGCCCCGCAAGAGCCCGCTGGAGCTGGAGGTCCGCCTGCTGGAGGCGCCCACCTCCCACGACGCCTGCGAGCGCGACATCTTCGAGGCGGTGCACCTGCACTTCACCCGCCGCGCCGACATGCTGACGCGCGAGCTGCACGAGCTGCTGCGCCGCGGCCGCCGCAGCCTGGTGATCGGCCTGGTGTTCCTCACCATGTGCCTGCTCGCCGCCGACGCCGCCTCACGCCTCACCTCAGGCCACGTCAAGATCGTGGCGCAGGAGGGCTTCCGGGTGGCCGGCTGGGTCGCGCTCTGGCAGCCGATGAACATCTTTCTCTACGGCTGGTGGCCCATCACCGGCGAGCGGCGGCTGTTCCAGCGGCTCTCGAAGATGAAGGTCCGCGTCCGCGCCCCCGCGGCCGGCAAGGACAAGGAGGCCTAGCGGCCCCGGCTCCTGTCGCCTTGTGGCGCCGCTTCCGCCCCCGTGCGTTCCACCTGGGCTATAGCTTGGCCAAGGGAGAGATCGCGCCGCATGCCGACCCGCGCCCTCATGCTGCTGAACCCCGCCGCCCGGCGCGGCGAGCAGGCGCTTGAGGTGCTGCCCGAGCTCCAGGCTCTGGGCCTCGAGGTCACCCTGGAGCGCTTCTCTTCGGCCGAGGAGGTCAGCGCCGACATCGTGCGCCGCGCGCCGGGCTTCGATCTGGTCATCCTCTGCGGCGGCGACGGCACCATCGCCTCGGCGGCGGACGGCCTGCTCCAAACGGGCCTGCCCATGGGCGTCCTGCCGCTCGGCACCGCCAACGACCTGGCCCGCACGCTGGGCCTGCCGCTGGACCTGAAGGAGGCCTGCCGCGTCATCGCCCGGGGCAAGCGGCGGCGCATCGACGTGGGCCTGGTCAACGGCAAGGCCTTCTTCAACGTCGCCAGCCTTGGCCTTTCGGCCGACATGGCCAAGGGCCTGACGCGGGAGCGCAAGCGCCGCTTCGGCCGGCTCGCCTACGCGCTGCAGGCCCTGCAGGTCCTCACCTCCGCCCGCCCGTTCAGCGCGGTGATCGAGAGCCGCAGCGGCTCAAAACGCGTCCGCACCCTGCAGATCGCGGTGGGCAACGGGCGCCACTACGGCGGCGGCCAGGTGGTCCACGCGAACGCCGCCATCGATGACGGTCACTTGGACCTCTACAGCCTCTCGCCCAAGGCGGTGTGGAAGCTGGCGCTGATGTTCGGCCGCTTCCGCAGCGGCCACCACGGCGCCTGGGCGGAGGTCACCACCGCCCGATGCACCGACTTCTGGCTGAAGACCTCGCGCCCCATGCCCATCAACACCGACGGCGACATCCACACCCACACCCCCGCCCACTTCGTCGTCCGCCCCGACGCGGTGGAGGTGTTCGTGCCGTGAGCGGGTGAGGGGGCTCGCCTCCCGGGGCAAGCCTTAGCGCGGCGCCGCCCGCTCCACCTGCTCCGCCAGCCGGCGCAGCGTCTTCAGGTGGTCGTGGATCTGTCCGCCCGACAGCATCGCCACACGGCGCATGTGCGTGTGGCGACCGCTGCGCAGATAGCCCTGCTGCAGCCGTGCCAGCCGCTCATGCAGGGCGATCTGCAGGCGCACATAGTCCCGGTCGAACGTGGGCCCCGCCGGCGTCTGCTGCAGCGCCTGATGCTGGTAGAGCTCGGGCGGCGCGGGCGCGATCAGCAGCGGTAGGGGGCGGCTCCGCTGGTTGGTGGCCAGTTCGGACAGTATCGGAGACAGGGTCCGCTCCTCCGCGATCTCAGCCTCGGCGAAGGCGCGCACGGCCGGGTGGCGGCTCTTGCGCAGGGCCTCGTGGCTCGCCTGCGCGGCCGTGTTCGAGAGCGACAGGGTCTCCGCCCCATAGATATGCTCCGCCTGGTCATAGTAGCGGGATGGATCGGCCTCAGCAGGCCGCCCGGGAGCCTGCGCCTGCACGCCCGAAGCGCCCAGCGCCAGGGTCAGGACGGCTGCCGATAGCGCCTGGGATATCGGGTTCATCGCAGTCGCACCTTTTCGCCTACGGCTAAGCCGCCTCCGCCGTCCGCGCCGCGAACCACGGCTCCAGCCGCCCCAGCGCGTCCTCCACCTCCGGCGTCGACACGGCGAAGCTGAAGCGCATGAAGCGGCGCCCCTCATGGGGATCGAAGTCGATCCCCGGCGCCGTGGCCACGCCCGTGTCGCGCAGCAGCTGCATGCAGAAGCTAAGTGAGTCGCCCGTCAGGTGGCCCACGTCGGCGTAGATGTAGAAGGCCCCGTCCGGCGGTGCGATGGAGCGCAGGCCCAGCCTGGGCAGCGCATCCAGCATCAGCGCCCGGTTGCGCCGATACACCTCAACGTGTCCGTCCAGTTCGTCCGTGCAGTCCATCGCGACCAGCGCCGCGTGCTGCGCCAGCGAGGGGGGCGTCAGGAACAGGGCGCCCATGTAGGCCACCGCCCGCTCGGCGTGCTCTGGCGGAGACACCAGCCACCCCAGCCGCCAGCCGGCCATGCTGTAGTATTTGGAGAAGCTGTTGATCACCAGCGCGCGGGGCTCGAACTCCAGCATGGAGTGGGTCGGCCCCGTGTAGCTCAGGCCATGATAGATCTCGTCCGACACGATGCGGATCCCCCGCGCGCGGCACACCTCCGCGATCGCCTCCAGCTCGCCCGGCGGAATGATGGTGCCGGTCGGATTGGCCGGGCTGGCGATGATCACCCCGGCCGGCGCGGGGTCGAGCGCGGCCAGGGCCTGCGCCGTCAGCTGGAACCGCACCTCGGGTCCGCAGGCGATCTCCACCGCCTCCAGGTGCAGGGCCCGCGCCGTGTTGCGGTAGGCCACGTAGCCTGGCCGAGCCATCGCCACCCGCTCGCCGGGCTTGAACAGGGACGCCAGCGCCATCACCAGCGCCGGAGAGGCGCCGCAGGTCAGCGTCAGCTGAGCGGGCTCAAGCCTCACCCCGTACCGCGCCCGGTACAGGTCCGCGATCTTCCCCTTCAGCCGGTCGCTGGACCAATAGCCCATGGGATCGCTGTCCAGCACCCGGTGCGCCTCGGCGATCGCCGACGCCGGCGCCCCCGTCGAGGGCTGGCCGAACTCCATATGGATGATCGACCGCCCCTCCATCTTCAGCGCATGCGCCAGGCGGCTGATGGCGATGGCGTGGAACGGCTCGACGTCGGGGGTCATGGGGGCTCGGTGGAGGCAGGCGCGGCGGTGAGGTCGCTGCGGTGTCTACACGAGTTGAGCCGGGGCGGAGAGGGTGGTCGGCTCCGCGCCAGGAGCGGACGTTGGCAGGCGGCCAGAGAGCCGACCTTCAGACCCGCCGGATGGGACGTCCGCTTGCGACCGACGATGCACCAAAGTGGGGCCGGTACTCTGGCGGAGTTATTTTGACGCCAGTGCCTCAATCAGCTTAACCTGACTGCCGCGACCACCGGGACAAGCACTCACGTGCAAACAAGCGGCCTCTTCCGAACAGCCGGCCAGCTCTTGGGCTGCAGGAGATAACGTGGGGGAAGCCGCGGACTTCTCGGCAGCGGACTCATTCATTGGCTACATCTACCAATGTGAGTACGCGCTCTACAGGATGCTCGACCGAGACAATCCTTTGGAGCGCATCTCGGTAGAAACACTGGACGACGTGGTGGAAGGGGGCGCCGGCAGCCCCGAAGCTTTGCTCCAGTTGAAGCATCACTCCACCGGAGCCAAGGCGCTCACGGACAAGAGCCCTGACGTTTGGAAGACGATCCGCGTCTGGTGCGACCATATAAAGAAGAAGAAGGTAGATCCCGCATCCACCGGCTTCTTCCTCCTGACGACATCAGTCGCATCAGGAGGGTCGAGTTTGGCGCTGTTCCTGGCGCCGGAAGGAACGGCCAGCAGAGATGTCGTAGCCGGTCTGGCGACCGTCACATCGCTAGCCGAGGAGATTAGCTCAACCCCTGGAGTCGACGTCAAAAGTCCCACGTTCAAAGGGGCAAGTGCTTTTCTCGGTCTCTCGGCTAGCGAACGCATGGACTTGATCCGGAACATGCGGATCGTCACAGCACAGCCTGTGATTACCGATCTCCGAAAGCGGATCATCGACCGACTCAATCTCTCTGGGATCACCAAACCCCATCTAGGCGACTTCTGCACAAGCGTCGTAGGGTGGTGGTACTGGGCTGTGGTCGAGACAATGACCATAAAAGGAAGCACTTATATAGAACGTGAGCAAATTGAAGCGAAGCTAGGAGACCTGGTAACATACTTCGTGGCTTCGGCGCTGCCAGCATTCGATGACCTGGTGCAGCCGACCGAAGGCGATCTCTCGCCGCTATACTCACGTCTCTTCGTCGCGCAGATGGCGCTACTTGGAATGGGCGCTAACAATTCAGCTGTCGCCGGTGCCGTGATCGACTACTACCGGGCCGAGGGGCACATCAAAAGGTGGATGGAGCAACTTCGGTTGTCGCCCAATGAACTGAAAGCCTTCGAGGCCGACCTCGAAGGTATATGGGCGCTCCACTTCGGCGAAGCTGAGGCTGAGTGCGCGGCTTGTGAGATCGGCCCGGATCCCGAAGCAGCATTGGCAAAGCTTGGACGCCAGACGCTAGTAAAAACAACCAGCACTGCCGGTCCCACGCTAAAGGGCTTCAGCGGTGACTATGTTCGCCGGGGAGCGTTACATCGCCTGGCTAATGTTCCAACAATAGGCTGGCACCCTCACTGGCAGCTCAAGCTGTCGTCAAAAAGCCAGAATTCATGACCCTTCCCGACTGGCAGGATCGACAGCCTGACTTCGCCAATCTCTTCAATCCAGCATTCTTGGCTCTCGTAGTCCATGCTTGCTGCACCGGCTACGAGGAAAAGACAACCTCCGGGATGCCCTTCACGCTGGCATTTGTAGCCGTACCGGTCGCCGTGACCCCATCGATTCAGCGGCGCTTGCCCTCCCGGACGACTACACGACTAAGCAAATGGCTGGCCGACAACCCGCACCTGAAGAGCGATGCCGTTGCGTCGGCGTCCGTGCTCGTGCCGTTCATTCGCGAGGCGCTTGCGCTCGGGCTTCAGGAAAGCGCCTTGGCTCTGGAAGGCCAAAAGCTCATTCCCGGGCAATTGCGAGTCTCTGCGCGAGACGAAGCGTGCGCGGCAAATGAGGTGCACATTCGCTCAGCGCGGTTCATCGGGAAGTGGTTGGCTGGAGTGGGTCCCGAAGCCGATGTTTTCCTGCAATTCGGCTTGAGGCCCTAAGACATGCAGATCCGAAGTATCGTCATATATTCGCGCGAAAATCGAGTTCACGCGATCAAATTCGATCTTGGTCGGCTGAACATAGTCAGCGGTAAGAGCGGCACGGGTAAGTCCGCCCTTATCGCTATCGTCGATTATTGTCTTGGAGCAAGACGTCTCGCTGTGCCCGCGGGGATAATTCAACAAAAAGTCTCGTGGTATGGCCTGATCTTAGACTTTGACGGTGAACGACTCTTTGTCGCGCGCCCGAGCGAGGCGGTAGATCGGGCTCAGAGCTCGAAATTTCACATAGCGGCGCATGAAGGAGACGACCCACCGCCGATTGAAGAGCTAAGGGCTGCACATACTCGGCAGGAATTGCTCGACAGAGTGGGAGCTAGGCTTGGGCTATCAAGCGCGCTGATCCCGCGAGCAGATGGGACAGCAGATAGGAAGCAACTAAGCTTCCGGTCAGGCTTGATATATTGCTTCCAAAAACAGAACGAGATCGCGAACCCCGATCTTTTCTTCCATCGACAAAGCGACCCTGGCGTAGCTCAACAGTTGCGCGATACGCTTCCCTTTTACCTTGGGGCGATCTCGCCCACGATCATCGAGGCTCAGTCGGCCCTCAGAGCGAAGCGGAGGCGCTTACGGGAAATCGAGCGCGAGCTAGCGAAGAACGACGCCATCGCGCACGCAGAAGACGCTGACACTTCATTTTTGCTCGACCAATCAAACCGTCTATTGCCGGGCGCTGCCGTCGCAAATCTGCTTGAGGCCCGACAGCGGCTAATGGACTTCACGATCGCAGGCCTTGAAGATGCCTCCCCGGAAGAGCGCGAACTGGCTCAGGCGAACAGGAGGCTCAACGAGCTGTCGCAGGAGCGCGCCGATTTAGTTCGAGAAGTCGAAGCGCTAGAACAATTCGGGCGTGACCAGGACACGGTGGAGCTAGCCGTCAATGAGCAGCGGCGCCGCCTGGTGTCGCTAAATCTTCTTTCCCCGGAAGGATCAGGAGAAACCTGCCCGGTCTGTGAGGAAGTTCGCAGCCGACTTCCACCCACGGCAAGTGACTTAAGAACCTCCGTTGAGCGACTCCACGCCGAGTTAAGCCTGGTTAGTAGCGACCAGAGAGAGTTGCGTGAGGCTGTCGCGGAGCGCCGTTCCGGGGTAGCGGCCTTGGACGTCCAAATTGGCGAACTTCGCCGCACGATAGCGCGGCGCCGCGAAGAAGAGCTGACTTATAAAGAACTGCTGGAGCGTCGGAGTGAAGCCGCCAGGATCAGCGGGATGTTGGACATGTTCCTTCGCGTTACAGCGGCTGGCGCTGAGGAACGCAGACCAGCACTCGAGATGGAAGCACGAGCGCTCTTGGAGGAGATTCAGGAACTCGAGAACGAAGCCGATCTTTCGGCCACGCGCGCCAGGACGGCCACATTCCTGGGGGGCATCGGGCAGACAATTACGCAATGGGCGCAAGCGCAGAACTTGGAATACGCAGAAGGTCTTCTGACGTTTGATCCGCAAGGTCCCAGACTCGTAAGCGAGACTGAATCAGGCACTGTTCCATTTTATCAATTCGGAAGCGGAAAGAACTGGGTCTGGTATCACCTTCTGGGACATCTCGCGCTTCACAAGTGGTTTTACGAGAAGAACCGGCCCGTTCCAAGATTTCTCATGTTGGACCAGCCGTCTCAGGTCTATTTTCCTCATAAGACTGACGACGACGATGAGTTCGATTGGGATGAGGTTCGAAAAATCTATACTTGGTTGATTAGCGAGGTCGCACGCTTGCGTGGCGGCCTGCAGGTTATCGTGGCTGATCATGCTCGCTTTGATGACGATGCCAGCTTCATGTCCCACTTGAAACACGACTGGTCCGATGGGGCCGCTCTGATACCTGCCGAATGGCTTTGATGCCCTATCTCGCCGCTGCTGCCGACGGCCAGCGCCATGCGACAGGTCACACGAGGTTGGATCTGTAGTCCACGGCGGGCCGGCGAAAATGGCATCCCAGTTTGGCGGGAGAGCGCCTCGACACCACTACCCGAGCCTCGATCAGGCTCCACCTACCGTCTCAGCACCGCACAGTAGGTCAGCGGGTGGGTGAGCTTGCCGATGACCGCCCGTACATAGAACGACGGCACAATCGTCATCAAAGCGTCTCTTCAAACAAGATTTCGGCAAGGTTGGTCTCTGGCCACCATTCAAACCCGCTGCGCCGAGCGTATCGCTGGCAAAGGCCGACGATCTTGCGGCCATCACCCAGGGCCACCGGGGACGGAACAATCTCTATTCTTTGAGCCAGCACGGCTGGACGAAAGCCGGAGGAAGATAGAAGCAGCCCTTTCGCCGCTGCCTTAGAAACCACCACCTCGGCAAACTGCGAAACAACTTCGGCGCCAACCAAAGCCGGTGCGGACCAATGCTTCACCTCAATGAGGTAGCGGGTGCCATCAGCCTCAACCTCAAGGTCAAAGCCTCCGTCCTTCGCAGGGCGTGTCAACGTCGTTCGGAAGCCCAACCCTTCACAAGCTTCCGCGAGTACGCGTTCCAGATCCCGCCACTCCATGTCAGCCAAAGCCCCTGGTGCCCGAGCGAGCGCGAGCGCTAGCGCGCGGGAAAACCCCCTGACAATGGCCGCAACAGACGAGTTGGACTCCTCTTCGAAAGATTGCGGCTCGTCCTCGACGGTGTCTGCCAAGTAGCGCTTGAGCTGGGGTCGGCGTCCCGCCCGCAGCACCAGCCGTCCGTCGATGTTCAGTTGGGTCATCCGATCCTGTGCAAACCGCCAGCTCCGGCCCGCCGGCGGAAGATGACCCTCCAACTCGTACGTCAACGGTGACCAAACCCCGGGTGTAGTCAGATCGGAGGCTAGCCATGGGCCACGAGGGTCTTCATCCGGATTGCGATAACGCGACCGGTCTAATGGCGGGCGGGGTCGGTGCTGCGGGTCAACGCGAATGGATGCTGGCAAGCTGGTGTCCTGGTAGCGCGCGGTGCCTCGCTAAAGGAGGGCCTCGCCGCTTTATACTAGCAAAGGGCCTCGAGACCGTCGGGGTGCGGATTTACAGGTCGATGATGGACGCGACCGTGGCCTGAATGCCGTAGGCATCCATGTGCCAACTGCAGACTTCTGGCCGGAGTCAGCTCCGACGCACTGGATTTAGCTTCCGGCACCGCCGACGCACTCTCCCGTTCCGGACCTTCCGAACGTCCACTGTGAGTCACTTGCGGACTCGCCGCCAGCCCACCCCCACATTGACCGCTCCCCCGCGTCCTATAAGCGTAAGCGATAAGGCCTCCGCTCGGCGGCCATCTCCGTTACGGCTGTCCGCGCAAGGAAGCTCATGAAGCGTCTTTTCACCTGGCTCCTGATCGGGGCCATGTTCGCCGGCATCGGCGTCGGCTACTTCGTCAACCAGACCATGACGCCCGAGCAGGCCACCGAGGCCGCGGGCTGGTTCAACGTTCTGACCGACATCTTCCTGCGGCTGATCAAGATGATCATCGCGCCGCTGGTCTTCTCCACCCTGGTGGTCGGCATCGCCCATATGGAGGACGCCGGCGCCATCGGCCGGGTCGGGGCCAAGACCATGGGCTGGTTCATCACCGCCTCGATCATCTCGCTCACCATCGGCCTGGTCATGGTGCAGCTGATCCAGCCGGGCGTGGGCCTGGGCCTGCCCCTGCCGCCGCTGGACGCCGACGCGGGCGTAGCCAAGACCCTGTCGTTCAAGGAGTTCATCGCCCACGTCTTCCCGCGCTCGATCATCGAGGCGATGGCCACCAACGAGATCCTGCAGATCGTGGTGTTCTCCATCTTCGTGGGCACCGCGATCGCCACCATCGACGACCGGGCGCCCATGGTGCTGGCCTTCGCCGAGCAGGTCGCCCAGATCATGCTGAAGGTGACGGGCTTTGTGATGAAGCTGGCGCCCATGGCCATCTTCGCGGCCCTGGCCTCGACCGTGGCCACCCAGGGGATCGAGGTGATCGGCGTCTACGCCAAGTTCGTCGGCGGCTTTTACCTGTCGCTGGGCATACTGTGGGCGGTGCTGACTCTGGCGGCCATGGCCTTCATGGGCGCAAAGCGCGGCCTCAACCTGATCGGCATGGTGCGCGAGCCGACCCTGCTGGCCTTCTCCGCCGCCAGCTCGGAAGCCGCCTATCCGCGCACCATGGAGCAGCTGGAGAAGTTCGGCGTCTCGCGCCGGATCGTCTCCTTCGTGCTGCCGCTGGGCTACTCGTTCAACCTCGACGGCTCGATGATGTACTGCACCTTCGCGGTGCTGTTCATCGCCCAGGCCTACGGCATCGAGATCACCCTGGTGCAGCAGGTGATCATGCTGGGCCTCTTGATGATCACGTCCAAGGGGATCGCCGGGGTGCCGCGCGCCTCGCTGGTGGTGATCGCCGCGACCCTGGCCTACTTCGACCTGCCGGAAGCGGGCCTGCTCTTGATCATCGCCGTGGACCACCTGCTGGACATGGGCCGCAGCGCCACCAACGTGATCGGCAACTCCGTCGCCGCCGCCGTGGTCGGCAAGTGGGAAGGGGAGCTGGGCAAGGAGGGCGAGCCGCCCGTCGGGGGTCCGCCCATCGCCGGGCCCGAGGCGCCGCTGCTGCCCGATCAGCCGCCGCGCGAGGGCAGCGTCCCCAGCGGCAACTAGCCGGCGGGCCGGACCTTGCCCGGCCTGCCCAGATGTTCTACATTCGTTCGCTCAAGGGGCGGCCTGAGGTCTACTTGGTCTAAAGTAGACCTCTGGCGCCTAAGCTTCTGATCGGCAACGGTATTTTTCCGCGCGAGCCGCGGAAAACCGGCCGAAATAGACTGAAAGTAGACCCCAAGTAGACCTTGGTCCGGCTCAGTTCCGGTAGTCCGAGCCCATCCGGTCCAGCTTGCGCAGCAGCGCCGGCCAGATCAGCCCGTCGGCCAGGGGCTTTAGGCCCATGCGGCCGATCATCTTGTTCTTCTCGATGACCGGGTCCTGGGTGTCGTACAGGGGCCGCCCGCCTTGGGAGAGGGTGCGCACCTGCATGGTGCAGGCCCGCTCCAGGAAGTACATGCGGGTGAAGGCGTCGGCGACGCTGGCGCCCACGGTCAGGGTGCCGTGGTTGCGCAGCAGCATGGTCCCGGCTGTCCCTAAGTCCCGCTGCAGCCGGGGCCGCTCGTCGTGGTCGAAGGCCACCCCCTCATAGTCGTGGTAGGCCAGGTCGGCCAGAACGAGCTGGGCCGTCTGGTTCAGCGGCAGCAGGCCGTCGGCCATGGTCGAGACCGCCGTGCCGTCCGCCGTGTGCAGGTGCATGACGCAGTTGGCGTCCTCGCGCGCCTCGTGCACGGCTGAGTGGATGGTGAAGCCGGCCGGGTTCACGAACCAGGGGCTGTCGGAGACCTTGTTCCCCTCCAGGTCGATCTTCACCAGCGACGAGGCGGTGATCTCCTCGAACAGCATGCCGTACGGGTTGATCAGGAAGTGGTGCTCAGGGCCCGGCACGCGGGCCGAGATGTGGGTGAAGATCAGGTCGTCCCAGCCGAAGTGCGCCACCAGGCGGTAGGCGGCGGCCAGGTCGATCCGCGCCTGCCACTCGGCGTCGGTCATCTCGCTGCTGGGCTTGGACGCGACCGATCCGTCGTGCATGGCTTCCTCCCAAGGTAGTCCTTTTGGGCATGAGCCTGCGCGCAAGGCGCGGGCTGCGCAAGCAGGGGTCTTGATGAGCGGCGGCTGGCAGTTCTGGATCGATCGCGGCGGCACCTTCACCGACGTGGTGGCGCGCCGCCCCGACGGGTCGCTGGTCACCCGCAAGCTCCTGTCCGAGAACCCCGGCCGCTACCGCGACGCCGCCGTCGCCGCCATCCGCGACCTGCTGGACCTGCCCGAAGGGGCGCCCGTGCCCGCCGATCTGGTCGAGGCGGTGAAGATGGGCACCACCGTGGCCACCAACGCCCTGCTGGAGCGCAAGGGCGAGCCCACGGTCCTGGCCATCACCTCCGGCCTTGGCGACGCCTTGCGCATCGGCTGGCAGAGCCGGCCCGAGCTCTTCGCCCGCCACATCGTGCTGCCCGACCTGCTGTACGACCGCGTGGTGGAGGTGGAGGAGCGCCTGACCGCGGACGGCGAGGTGATCCGCCCCCTGAACGAAGAGGCGACCCGCCAGGGCCTGCAGGCCGCCTACGACGCGGGCTTCCGCGCCGTGGCCGTCGTGCTGATGCACGGCTGGCGCTTCACGGGCCACGAGGCGCGCGTGGCCGACATCGCCCGGGAGATCGGCTTCACCCAGGTCTCGGTCAGCCACGAGGTGGCGCCGCTGATCAAGCTGGTGGGCCGGGGCGACACCACGGTGGCCGACGCCTACCTCTCGCCGGTCCTTGGCCGCTACGTCGACCAGGTGGCCGGCGAGCTTGGCGAGGCCGTGCGCCTGCTCTTCATGCAGTCCAACGGCGGCCTGGTGGACGCGCGCCGGTTCCGCGGCAAGGACGCGGTGCTGTCGGGCCCCGCGGGCGGCGTCGTCGGCATGGCGGCCACGGCCGCCGAGGCTGGGTTCGACCGCATCATCGGCTTCGACATGGGCGGCACCTCCACGGACGTCAGCCACTACGCCGGCCAGTTCGAGCGCTCCTACGAGACCGTGGTCGCGGGCGTGCGCATGCGCAGCCCCATGATGTCGATCCACACGGTGGCGGCCGGCGGCGGCTCGATCTGCCGCTTCGACGGCGCCCGCCTGCGGGTGGGGCCAGAGAGCGCCGGCGCGGTGCCGGGGCCCGCCTGCTACCGACGCGGCGGCCCGCTGACCGTCACCGATTGCAACGTCATGCTGGGCAAGCTTCGGCCCGAGCTGTTCCCGGCGGTGTTCGGTCCGGGCGGCGACGAGCCCCTCGACGTCGAGGCGGTGAAGGCGCGCTTCACCGAGGTCGTGGACGCGGTGGAGGCCGCGACCGGCGTCCGCCGCTCGCCGGAGGATCTGGCCGAGGGCTTCCTGACCGTCGCGGTCGAGAACATGGCCAAGGCGATCAAGCACGTCTCGGTCCAGCGCGGCTACGACGTGGCCCGCTACACCCTGGTGTGCTTCGGCGGAGCCGGGGGCCAGCACGCCTGCCTGGTGGCCGACGCCCTGGGCATGACGCGGGTGATGGTCCACCCCTTCGCCGGGGTCCTCTCGGCCTACGGCATGGGCCTGGCCGACCTTCGGGTGCTGCGTGACGCCACCGTGGAGACGCCGCTGGAGCAGGCCGATCGCCTCTCTGAGCAGGCCGCCGCGCTGGGCGCCGAGGCTGAGGCCGCGTTGCTGGCCCAGGGGATCGCCTTCTCTGGCGTCGAGGTCCACCGCTCCGCCCAGGTGAAGTACGCCGGCACGGACACGCCCCTGACCGTGCCCTTCGGCGCACCGGCCGCCATGCAGGCCGCCTTCGAGGCCGCCCACCGCCAGCGCTTCGGTTTCGTCGCCGAGGGCAAGCCGCTGGTGGTGGAGGGCCTGACCGCCGAAGCGGTCGGCCATCCGCCCGCGGGCGCGGCGCCTCAGGTCGCGCCCGTCGCCGCCGCCTCGACCGGACCCCAATCCACCGCCGAGGTCCGTTTCGCCGGGCAGGCGCACGCCACGCCCGTTCACCCGCGCGAGACGCTCGTTCCCGGCGCCGAGATCATGGGCCCCGCCATCGTCGCGGAGGCCACGGCCACCACCATCGTGGAGCCCGGCTGGCGCGCCCGGGTCGACGCCCACGCCAACCTGATCCTGGAGCGGGTGGTCCCGCTCGCCCGCCGCACGGCTGTGGGCACGGACGTCGACCCGGTGATGCTCGAGGTCTTCAACAACCGCTTCATGGCCATCGCCGAGCAGATGGGCTTCGCGCTCCAGAACACGGCCTACTCGGTCAATATCAAGGAGCGGCTGGACTTCTCCTGCGCCCTGTTCGACCGCACAGGCGCCCTGATCGCCAACGCCCCACACATCCCCGTGCACCTGGGCTCCATGGGCGAGAGCATCCGCACCGTGATCCGCTCGCGCGGGCAGGGCAGGGACGGCCGCGGCATGAAGCCGGGCGACGTCTACATGCTGAACGCGCCCTACAACGGCGGCACGCACCTGCCCGACATCACCGTGATCCTGCCCGTCTTCGAGGACGGCGACGCTGAGCCCGGCTTCTACGTCGCCGCGCGCGGCCACCACGCCGATGTCGGCGGCATCACGCCGGGCTCCATGCCGCCCACCAGCCGCACGGTGGAGGAAGAGGGCGTGCTGCTGGACGACGTGCTGCTGGCCGACGCGGGCCGCCTGCTGGAGGACGAGGTCCGGGCGCTGTTCGCCTCCGGCCGCTGGCCCTCGCGCAACCCCGACCAGAACCTCGCCGACCTCAAGGCCCAGGTCGCCGCCTGTCAGCGTGGCGCCGAGGAGCTGAGGCGGCTCAACGCCGAGTTCGGCCGGGACGTCGTCGAGGCCTACATGCGCCATGTCCAGGACAACGCCGAGGAATCAGTCCGCCGCGTGCTGGACGTGCTGCAGGACGGCGCCTTCGCCTACGCGACCGACGGCGGCTGGACCGTGAAAGTCGCGGTCCGCGTGGATCGCGCCGCCCGCCGCGCCACTGTGGACTTCACCGGCACGAGCCCGCAACTCGACACCAACTTCAACGCGCCCCTGTCGATCACCCGTGCGGCGGTGCTCTACGTGTTCCGCACCCTGGTGGAGGACGACATCCCCCTGAACGAGGGCTGCCTGAAGCCCATCGACATCGTCGTGCCCAAGGGCTCGATGCTGAACCCGCGCTACCCGGCCGCCGTCGTCGCCGGGAACGTGGAGACCAGCCAGGTGGTGGTGGACGCCCTCTATGGTGCGCTCGGCGCCCTGGCCGGCTCGCAGGGCACCATGAACAACTTCACGTTCGGCGATGACCGGCGGCAGTACTACGAGACCATCTGCGGCGGCTCAGGCGCCGGCGACGGCTTCGACGGCGCGTCGGCCGTTCAGACCCACATGACCAACAGCCGCCTCACCGATCCGGAAGTGCTGGAGCTGCGCTTCCCGGTCCTGCTGGAGCGCTTCGCCGTGCGCCAAGGCTCGGGCGGAGAGGGGCGGTGGCGGGGCGGAGACGGCGTGGTGCGGGCGCTGCGCTTCCGCGAGCCGATGACCGCCGGGATCCTCTCCGACCACCGCCGCGTCCGGCCGTTCGGCCTCGCCGGCGGGGGTGAGGGCAGGGCGGGCGCCAACCGCGTCCAGCGGGCCGACGGCGGGGCGGAAGAGCTCGCTGCGACCGCCGCGGTGGAGATGGCCGCAGGCGACCTGTTCGTCATCGAAACACCTGGCGGCGGCGGCTACGGCCGCTGAAGCGACGCTGGAATCGGGCGATTCTGCGGCTTGGAACCGGATGCGAGGTTCCGCGTTGCGAGCGGCACGGATTTGAATCCGCTACTGTTTCCGTTGCGCTCACCAAGCTTCACCGTTGGCCCATAAACCGCCCCGCTGGGGTGCGCCGATAGGTCACCCCGCAGAGTTCGCGCCGTCCACGGCCCGCCCTCTCGGGTCAATGACGATGTGCGAGGTCTACGATGAAGGTTGGGATGAAGCGCGCGGCTCTGGCGGCCGTGCTCGTGATGGGTGTCGGGGCCAGCGGCTGCGCCACCAAGAAGTTCGTCCGTGAGGAGGTCGCAACGGTCGACGCCCGCGTGACGCAGGTCGACAGCACCGCCCAGGAGGCGCTCCAGCGCGCCACCGCGGCCGGCAAGCTGGCCGAGGGCAAGTTCATGTACCAGATGGTGCTGAGCGACGACGCCGTGAAGTTCCCGGTGGACGTGGCGGCGCTGTCGCCCGAAGCCGAAGCGCGCCTGACGGAGTTCGCGGAGCGCCTCAAGGCCGAGAACCGCAACGTCTACGTCGAGATCCAGGGCCACACCGACGCTTCCGGTCCGGACAACTACAACGACAAGCTTGGCGAAGAGCGCGCGGAGGCGGTGCGCAAGTACCTGGCCAAGCAGGGCATCGCGCTGAACCGCATCGCCACCATCTCCTACGGCGAGGAGGCTCCGGTCGCGCCGAACGAGACGGCGGAAGGCCGCGCCCAAAACCGCCGCGTCGTGCTGGTCGTCCTGTCCTAACCGACCGGTGATCTGAGAGGGCCTCAGCGCCCTCTCTTGCCCCGCCGCTCCCGGCCGCGCGAAGGTGCGGCCGGCAGTGGCTTGGGGGCGGGCGTATGTGGACCTTGATCGGCATCGCGATCGTGGTCGTGGGGTTCCTGGCGCGGTTCAATCCGCTGCTGGTCGTCACGGTCGCCGCGATGGTCACCGGCGTGGCGGCGGGGCTCGACTTCGTGGACGTGCTGTCCGCGTTCGGCAAGGCGTTCAACGACAACCGCTACATCACGGCTGTGTGGATCATCCTGCCGGTGATCGGGCTGCTGGAGCGGTACGGTCTCCAGGAGCGGGCGCGTCACGCGATCGGCCGGCTCAAGGGCGCCACCACCGGGCGTCTGCTGATCGGCTACCTCTTGTTTCGCCAGGTCACCGCGGCGCTGGGCCTGAAAGATATCGGCGGCCATCCGCAAGCGGTGCGCCCGCTGGTCGCGCCCATGGCGGAAGCCGCCACCGAAAACCGGCACGGACCGCTGCCGGACGAGGTGCGCTACGAGATCCGCGCCCACGCCGCGGCGACCGACAACATCGGCCTGTTCTTTGGCGAAGATATCTTCATCGCCATCGCCTCGATCCTGCTGATCAAGGGCTTCCTCGAGCAGAACGGCATCGTGGTGGAGCCGCTGCACCTCTCGCTCTGGGCCATCCCCACCGCCATCGCCGCTTTCCTGATCCATGCGCCGAGGCTCCTGCTGCTGGATCGCCGGCTGAAGCGGAAGATGGCTGCCGCCGAGGAGACCGCCGCGTGATCGGCCTTGGCTTCATCTACGCCTTCGCCGGGCTCGTCTTCCTGGGCTTTGCGGTGTTGAGCGCGCGGGACGACACCAACCCCAAGCGCTGGCGCAACACGGTGTTCTGGGGGTTGCTCGCCGTCAGCTTCTTCTTCGGCGATCGGCTCGGCGACCTGGGCAACGGCATCCTGGTGCTGGGCCTTGTCGTCATCGCCGGGATCGGCGGGCTCGGCCTTGGCAAGCCTCCGAGCACCACCCCGGAGGAGCGAGCGGAGAGCGCCGCGCGGCGGGGCGACGCCCTGTTTCTGCCTGCCCTGGTCATCCCAGCAGTGACCCTCATCGGGACGTTGGGGCTGCGGCAGGTGGAGTTCGGCGGCGCGCCCCTGCTCGATCCCAAGCAGGCGACCCTGGTGTCGCTGGCGCTGGGGGTGCTGACGGCCCTGATCGTCGCCGTCGCCTGGCTTCGCCCGCGTCCGCTCACCCCGCTGCAGGAGGGCCGGCGGATCATCGACACCGTCGGCTGGGCGGCGGTGTTGCCGCAGATGCTCGCGTCGCTGGGCGCCGTCTTCGCGCTGGCGGGCGTCGGGGATGTCATCGGCGATATGGCCGGGCAGGTCATCCCCGAGGGCAGCCGCTTCGCCGCCGTCGCCGTCTACTGCGTGGGCATGGCCCTGTTCACGATGATCATGGGCAACGGCTTCGCTGCGTTCCCAGTGATGACCGCCGGCGTCGGCCTGCCGCTGGTGGTGCTGCAGTACGGCGGCGACCCGGCGGTGGTGGGCGCGATCGGCATGCTGGCCGGGTTCTGCGGGACGCTGATGACGCCCATGGCGGCGAACTTCAACATCGTTCCCGCCGCCCTGCTCGAGCTGCCGGACCGGCAGGGCGTGATCAAGGCTCAAGTGCCGACGGCCGTGCTGCTGCTCGTGGCGAACACGGTGCTGATGTACCTGTTGGCCTTCCGATGAGCCGCTTCACCCCCGAGCTGGCCGAAAGCTTCGCGCGCCTCGCGCTAGGCCACGTGTGCCGCGAGTATCCCAACCACCTGTTCGGCCATGTGATGGCGGGCGAGGCGGACGTGCGTTCGCCCAGAGCCCTGCACCCGATCTTCTACGGCAGCTTCGACTGGCACTCCTGCGTCCACGCCTACTGGCTGCTGGCGCGCGTGATGCGGCGCTTTCCCGAACTCGAGGTTTGCCGGGAGATCGCCGCCCTGTTCGCCGAGCAGCTGACCGCGCCGAAGGTCGACGTCGAGCTCGCCTACATGAGCCGGCCTGAGAGCCGCGGCTTCGAGCGTCCCTACGGCTGGGCCTGGCTCTTGATGCTGCAGGCCGAGCTTGTGCGCCTGCGTAGCCAACGGAACGGCCCGTGGGCCGAGGTTCTGGATCCGCTCGCGCGCGCCTTCGCCGACCGCTTCCGTGAGTACCTGCCGCTGGCCACGTACCCGGTGCGGGTCGGAACGCATTACAACTCCAGCTTCGCCCTCGCGCTTACGGCCGAGTACGGCGCCGTCGTCGGCGACTCCCACCTGCTGGCCGTCGTCGTAGACCGGGCGCTCACCTGGCATGGCGAGGACCGCGATTGTCAGGCGTGGGAGCCGTCGCAGGACGACTTCCTCTCCTCGGCCCTGATGGAGGCGGAGCTGATGCGGCGGGTGCTCTCGCCGGCCCGCTTTCCCGAGTGGTTCGACGCCTTCCTGCCGGGCGCCCATGAGGGCCGCCCTGACACCCTGTTCACCCCCGCCGAGGTGAGCGACCGGACCGACGGAAAGATCGCCCACCTTGACGGCCTGAACCTCAGCCGCGCGTGGTGCTGGCGCTCCATCGCCTCAAGTTTGCCGGATGGACGCCCGCTGCGCGCCGTCGCTGCTGAGGCCGCCGACCGGCACCTGGAGGCCGCTCTCCCGCACGTCGCCGGCGACTACATGGGGGAGCACTGGCTGGCCACCTTCGCGACGCTGGCGCTGGAGGCCTGAAGTTGGGACCTCAGTAGGACCTGAAATCGTCCAGTCCCAGAGCGCTCTCGAAACCGGCGACCGTGCGCGCCCGCTCCACCGAACGGAAAGTGGCGCGCAGTTCCTTCTCGTCGTACTCGAGAAAATAATCGGGATTCGCCTTCATGTAAGCGAGCACGCGGCTTCGCACCTCTTCAAGTGCGACGGGCTCCAGCGGCACAAGATCGTGCTCGATGCGGTGCTCAGGGCCGCCGAAAAGCGGAGACAGCAGCAGGTTGAGCGCGCTAACGTAGCCGGTGCGACGTACATCTCGCACTTTCCAGCGCCGCCACCTGGAGTCGACGACCTCCATGTCCCGCTGCAAGCCGTCTTTAAGCGTCCTCCCCCCACATCGCGTCATGATGTCCAGACCTGGAATGCACCACACGTCTCCGTCGCCGGTGAATGCAAGCACCGGAAAGCGCATACGGGCCTGAGCGGCGTTCATTGTACTTCCCCCGTCAGCAGCGCCAAGACAGCAGGGGAGCAAGTGCGCCTTGTCAAGAACAAGGAGTGAACTCCAGGCGCTAGAACCACGCCTCCTGCATGGTGAGCGTCGTGTCGTCTAGGCTCTCCAGCAGGTCGAGCTGAGGCGAGACCTTGGGCAGCTCGCACCGGAAGAAGTAGCGGCAGGCCTGGCGCTTGCCGTCGTAGAAGTCGCCGTCCTTGCCGGCCGCGGCGAGGGCCTGCTCCAGCCAGATCCAAGCCAGCACCGTGTGGCCTACCGCCTCGAGGTAGACGGAGGCGTTCGCCAGCGCCCGCTCCGGGTCGCCGTCCCGCCACAGCGCCGCTGTCACCGCGCCAATCCTGGCGACCGTCGCCATCAGCTGGTCTGCGTAAGGTGCGAGCGCCTCGTCCGCCTTCGCCCTCGCGGCCGTCGCGCCAAGAGTCTCGGCCAGGAGCATCAGGCCCGCCCCGCCGTTCATCACCGCCTTGCGGCCGAGCAGGTCCAGGCCCTGGATGCCGTGGGTCCCCTCGTGGATCGGGTTAAGTCGGTTGTCGCGCCAGAACTGCTCGACCGGATAGTCGCGCGTGTAGCCGTAGCCACCGAGCACCTGGATGCTGAGGCTATTGGCCTCCAGGCACCATTGCGAGGGCCAGCTCTTGGCGACGGGGGTGAGCATGTCGAGCAGCAGGTGGGCGCGGTCGCGCGCAGCCTCGTCTTCGGCTGTCGCCTGCTCATCCACCAGCCGGGCGCAGTAGAGGTTCAGCGCCAGCGAGCCTTCGGCGTACGCCTTCTGCGCGAGCAGCATACGACGAACGTCCGCGTGCTGAATGATCGGGACCTGCGGCGCGTTCGGATCCTTCGCTCCGACGAGGCGCCCCTGCGGCCGCCCGCGTGCATACTCCAGCGCATGGAGGTAGCCGGTGTAGCCCAGCGCGGCGGCGCCGGCGCCGACGCCGACACGCGCCTCGTTCATCATGTGGAACATGGCGGCCAAGCCGTGGTTCGGCCGCCCCACCAGCCAGCCCACCGCACCGGCTTCTCCTCCGGGCTGATACCGACCCTCGCCGAATTTCAGCAGGGTGTTGGTCGTGCCCCGGTAGCCGAGCTTGTGGTTCAGCCCCGCCAGCGCGACGTCGTTCCGCTCTCCCGGACGTCCGTCGCCGTCGAGCAGGTGCTTTGGGACCACGAACAACGAGATGCCCTTCGGTCCCGCCGGCGCCCCGGCGATACGCGCCAGCACCATGTGAACGATGGTCTCGGATAGCTCGTGGTCGCCTCCCGAGATCCACATCTTGGAGCCGAACAGCCGATAGCTGCCGTCCGCCTGTGGGGCCGCCCGGGTGCGAATGTCCCCCAGCGACGAGCCCGCCTGGGGCTCCGAGAGGCACATGGTGCCGAAGAAGCGGCCCTCGAGCATAGGCCGCACATAGGTCTCGACCTGCTCGGGGCTGCCGTGGGTCTGTAGAAGGTTGGCCGCGCCGATGGTCAGGAACGGGTAAGCGGACGTCGCGATATTGGCGGCCTGGAAAAAGGCGAAGCCCGCTCGCTCCACCAGGCTCGGCAACTGCATTCCGCCGAGCGCATAGGCCTGAGAGGCGGCGAAGAGGCCGGCTTGGCGGAACACCTCAAGCGCCTGTCCGACCTCTGGGATCATGCTGACGCGCTCGCCGTCGAACGTCGGCTCGTTCAGGTCCGACTTGCGGTTGTGGGGCTGAAACCAATCGGCGGCGATCTGCTCGCAGGTGTCGAGCACGGCGTCGAAGGAGGCCCGGTCATGGTCGGCGAAACGCGGCCGCTCCGTCAGGCGCTCGGCCCCCAGCCACTCGAACAGCAGGAAGTCGACATCCCGGCGCGACAGGATCAGGTCGGCGGCGTTCCCGGCCATGGGCGCTCCTCGCGTAGCGGAGCAGACGGTACCGACCTGCCGCAGCGGCAGGCAACCAGGGTGATCAACGCCGCCAGGCGATGAGTTTCACCGGCACCGTCGCGCCGGACGCGGGCACGTCCACGGCCGTGTCGTCGAACTTCGGCGGGCCAAAGCGGCCGCCGCCGCGGCTGAAGCCGTACGCCTCTGTGGGTATTCCCAGTGCGCCCTGGTTCAGCTTGGCGTCGCCGTTCTTGTCATGAAAGGCCAGGGCGGCGTAGCGGCCGGCCGGCACGTCGGAGAAGGTCGCGCTGACGGCGTCTGCGGCGGGCATGGTGCGGTTGCGCTTGCACGACTTGGGGTATCCGTCGCGCTCGCAGAGGGCCACCCGCACGATCCCTCCCGTTGAGCTGACGCCCGAGACCTCCACGCGGACATCGCCGGCTGCGGCGGGCGCGGCCGAGAGCAAGAGGGCGGCGAGGGCGGGTTTCAGCATCGGTGTCTCCTTCCTCACCAGAACCGTGCAAGAGGCGCGCGCGTTGCCGAGAGGACTCTCGGAGATTGCCAAGTCCCGGTTTCCGCGCCTAGATCGCTGGGCGAGCGCTCTCAGGGAGGTTCGTGCCTCGGTAAGCGGGATATCGTGCAATAAAAGCCCGCATTGGCATGAAACATGTAGGCGTTCGTTCGAGCCCAGGACCGAGATGAACAAGACTGTCCCTGCCAGAACGGCGACCGAACCGAGCCCCCCGCGCAATGCGGTGCGGCTCAGCCTGCATGTGCCCGAGCCCGCGTCTCGGCCAGGCGACGCTCCGGACTTCTCCGGCGTGACCCTCGACCCGCCGGGGGCCGTCGAGCGGCCGGAGATCTCCACCTCCCCGCACGACATGCGCGACCATGCCTGGCGGCTGATCCGGGTGTTAGATGACGAGGGACGCGCGGTGGGCCCGTGGAACCCCCGCCTGGACGCCGACACGTTGCGAGACGGCTTGAAATCGATGGTGCTGACCCGCGCCTTCGACGACCGGATGTACCGCAGCCAGCGCCAGGGGAAGACCAGCTTCTACATGAAGTGCACCGGCGAGGAGGCGATCGCCTGCGCCCAGGCCACGGTGCTGAGCCGCGAGGACATGTGCTTCCCGAGCTACCGGCAGCAGGGGCTGCTGATCGCGCGTGGCTACCCGCTGGTGGACATGATGCACCAGATCTACTCGAACGCCCGGGACCCGATCAAAGGCCGCCAGCTGCCGATCATGTACTCGTCCAAGGAGTACGGCTTCTTCACGATCTCGGGGAACTTGGGCACCCAGTACCCACAGGCGGTGGGCTGGGCCATGGCCAGCGCCTACAAGGGCGATGACAAGATTGCGGCGGCTTGGATCGGTGACGGGGCCACGGCCGAGGGCGACTTCCACAACGCCCTGACGTTCGCTTCGGTCTACCGGGCGCCGGTGCTCCTCAACATCGTCAACAACCAATGGGCCATCAGCTCCTTCCACGGCATCGCCGGCGGACAGCAGACGACCTTCGCGGCGAAGGCGGTGGGCTACGGTCTGCCGGCGTTGAGGGTGGACGGCAACGACTACCTGGCTGTCTACGCGGCGACCCAATGGGCGGCCGAGCGGGCGCGTTCCAACCTCGGCGCCACGGTCATCGAGTTCTACACCTACCGCACGGCCCAGCACTCCACGTCCGATGATCCGGCTCGATACCGCCCGGCCGACGAGGCGTCGAAATGGCCGCTGGGAGACCCTGTGGAGCGCCTCAAGCAGCATCTGATCGCCCTTGGGGAGTGGGATGACGAACGGCACGAGGCGCTGGAGCGCGTGTGCGTCGAGGAGGTCCGCACCACCGCCCGCGAGGCGGAGACGGTCGGCACGCTTGGCCAGTCCCGTCCCTCGGTGAAGGAGATGTTCGAAGAGGTCTATGCCGAGATGCCGCCGCACCTGCGCCGGCAGCGGCAGGAACTGGGGGTCTGACCATGGCCAGCATGACCATGATCCAGGCGCTGAACTCAGCGCTCGACGTGATGATGGACCGCGACCCGGACGTCCTGACGTTCGGCGAGGACAGCGGGTACTTCGGCGGCGTCTTCCGCGTCACGGAGGGCCTGCAGAAGAAGTACGGTCTGACCCGCTGCTTCGACGCGCCGATCGCCGAGAGCGGCATCGTGGCGGCCGCCATCGGTATGGCCGCCTATGGGTTGAAGCCCGTCGTCGAGATCCAGTTCGCCGACTACATCTACCCGGCCTACGACCAGCTGGTCAGCGAGGCGGCGAAGATCCGTTACCGTTCGGGCGGTATGTTCACCGCCGGCATAACGGTGCGCACGCCCTACGGCGGCGGCATCTTCGGAGGGCAGACGCATAGCCAGAGCCCCGAGAGCCTGTTCACGCACATCGCAGGTCTGAAGACGGTCATTCCGTCGAACCCCTACGACGCCAAGGGCCTGCTGATCGCGGCCATCGAGACCGACGATCCGGTGGTCATGTTCGAGCCGAAGCGGATCTACAACGGTCCGTTCGACGGCTGGCACGACCGGCCCGTGCGCCCCTGGACCGGCCATCCGAGCGCCGAGGTGCCGGAGGGCCACTACACGGTGCCGCTGGGCAAGGCGAAAGTCGTGCGCGAGGGCGGCGACTGCACGGTGTTGGCGTACGGCACCATGGTCTGGGTCGCTCTTGCGGCCGCCGAGCATGCGGGCGTGGACGCGGAGGTGATCGACCTGCGCACGCTCGTGCCGCTGGACGTGGAGACCATCGTCGCTTCGGTGAAGAAGACCGGGCGCTGCGTGATCGTGCACGAGGCGCCGCGCACCTCCGGCTTCGGTGCGGAGCTGTCCGCGACGGTGCAGGAGCACTGCTTCCACTGGCTCGAGGCGCCGATCGAGCGCGTGACCGGCTGGGACACCCCGTATCCCCACGCCTTTGAATGGGACTATTTCCCAGGACCGCAGCGCGTGGCGGAAGGCCTGCGTCGCGTCATGGGCGAGATGGAGGCGGTCTGATGGGACGCTATGTCTTCAAGCTGCCCGACGTCGGTGAGGGTACGGCCGAGGCCGAACTCGTCGCTTGGCACGTGAAGGTTGGCGACCGGGTCGAAGAGGACCAGCCGCTCGCCGACGTGATGACCGACAAGGCCACCGTCGAACTGACATCGCCCGTCGCGGGCGTGGTCGCAGTGCTGAATGGCGAGGTCGGAGTGATGTCGCCGGTCGGCTCTCCTCTGGTGGAGCTGGAGGTCGAAGGCGCCGGCAATGCGCCTCTGGCGGCGGCGCCCGCGCCTAAGGCTGAGCCTGTGGCGGCGGCTCCCGCCGTCGTCGAGGAAGAGGCGGTCGCCGAGCCTGTCATGCCGCAGCCGGACATGCAGGGCGCGGGAGACTTCGTCTTCAAGCTGCCAGACGTCGGTGAGGGTACGGCCGAGGCCGAGCTCGTCGCTTGGCACGTGAAGGTCGGCGACACGGTCGAAGAAGACCAGCCTCTGGCGGATGTCATGACCGACAAGGCCACAGTCGAACTGACCTCGCCGGTCGCGGGCGTCGTCGTCGCCCTGCATGGCGAGGTCGGCCGGATGACCGCCGTCGGTTCGCCGCTGGTGGTCCTGCAGACCAAGGCGGCCGCGGAAGCCGTTCCCGTCCAGGCGCTCCGGCGTGAAGAGCCGCGCAAGGCGGAACCTGCGTCCAAAGCTCCGGCCGCCCCGGCTCCGCAGCGGGACGCCGGACGTCCGCAGCCGCCCCGTGACCCGCTTCGCACCGCTGCGAACGAGGAGCGGCAGCTCGCGTCGCCTGCCGTCCGCCGGCGGGCGCGGGAGCTCGGCATCCAGCTGCAGTTCGTACAGGGCTCGGGCCCTAGCGGACGTATCGAGCATCGCGATCTCGACGCCTTCATCGCCACGGGCGGGCGGCCCACCGCGCTTGCTCCTGCGCCTGCTCAGCCCGGGGCCCTTCGGCGGTCGGGCGTGGAGGAGGTGAAGATCATCGGCCTTCGCCGCCGCATCGCCGAGAAGATGCAGGAGGCCAAGCGCCGCATCCCGCACTTCATGTACGCGGAGGAGATCGACGCCACCGAACTGGAGGCGCTCCGCGTCTACCTCAACAGCGTGAAGCGGGCCGACCAGCCGAAGCTGACCCTGCTGCCCTTCTTCGTACGTGCTCTGGTCAAGGTCCTGCCCCAGCACCCGCAGATCAACGCGCGCTACGACGACGACGCGGGCGTGCTGCACCGGCACGAGGCGGTCCACTGCGGGATCGCCACCCAGACGCCGAACGGACTTATGGTGCCGGTCGTGCGCCACGCCGAGTCCATGGACGTGTGGGAGATCGCTTCCGAGATCGCACGCGTCTCGGGCGCGGCCAAGGACGGCAAGGCGGCGAAGGAGGAGCTGACCGGCTCGACGATCACCGTCACCTCCCTGGGCACGTTGGGCGGCGTGGTGCACACGCCGGTGATCAACCACCCCGAGGTCGCCATCGTCGGCCCGAACCGCATCGTCGAGCGCCCCGTGGTGCTGAATGGTCAGATCGCCGTCCGCAAGATGATGAACCTGTCGTCGTCGTTCGATCACCGGATCGTGGACGGCTACGATGCGGCCACGTTCGTGCAGAAGCTGAAGAACCTGCTCGAACACCCTGCCGCCCTGTTCATGGACTGACGCCGTGGCCGAAACGATGCGAACCCAGGTGCTGGTCGTCGGCGCCGGCACGGGCGGCTATGTGGCCGCGATCCGCTGCGGCCAGCTCGGGCTGGACACGACCATCGTGGAGGCCGACCGGCTGGGCGGCACCTGCCTGATCCGGGGCTGCATCCCCTCCAAGGCGTTGATCCACGCCGCGACCCAGTACGAGACCGTCGCCCGCGCCAACGACAGCGCCTTGGGCATCGGCATCAAAGGCGAGGCGACGCTCGACTTCGCTCGCACCGTCGCCTGGAAAGACGGGCTCGTCGACAAGCTCAACGGCGGGGTCGCAGGCCTGCTGAAGCGTGCCAAGGTCCGCGTGGTCCAGGGTTGGGCCGCCTTCTCCGACGCGAAGACCTGCACCGTTGAGACGGCCGACGGGGCGCTGACGATCACCGCCGAGCACGTGATCCTGGCGACGGGGTCCGAGCCTGTGGAGCTGCCGTTCCTGCCGTTCGGCGGTGACGTGGTCTCCTCCACCGAAGCTCTGTCCCTGCCGTCCGTCCCCAAGCGCCTGGTGGTGATCGGCGCCGGCTACATCGGCCTGGAGCTCGGCATCGCTTATCGCAAGCTGGGCGCCGAGGTGGCGATCGTGGAGGCGCAGGACCGCATCTTGCCGCTGTGGGACAAGCCGCTGACTGACCCGGTCCGAAAGTGGCTGGAGAAGCATGGGGTAGAGCTGCACCTTTCGGTGAAGGCCCGGGCCTTCGAGGACGGCGCCCTGGCCATCGACGAAGGCGGCAAGATCGTTCGGCTGCCTGCCGACAAGGTTCTGGTCACCGTCGGCCGCCGCCCGCGCACGAAGGGCTTCGGCCTGGAAGCCATGGGCGTCGACATGAACGGACCGTTCGTGAAGATCGACGACCAATGCCGCACGTCCATGAAGAATGTCTGGGCGATCGGTGACCTGGTGGGTGAGCCGATGCTGGCCCACAAGGGCTCGGCCCAGGGCGAGATGGTCGCCGAGATCATCGCCGGACATCGCCGCACCTTCGATCCCGTCGCAATCGCAGCGGTCTGCTTCACCGAGCCAGAGATCGTGTCCGCCGGATTGACGCCGCTCGATGTGCAAGGGCGCACCGATGTCATCCAGTCGGTGTTCCCTTTCTCGGCCATCGGGCGCGCGCTCGCTATGGAAGCCGGCGACGACGGCGGGTTCGTGCGGGTCCTCGCGTCCAAGGAGGACCATCGATTGCTCGGGATCCAGGCCGTCGGCCGGCACGTGTCCGAGCTCTCCAACAGTTTCGCTCAGATGCTGGAGATGGGCGCGGTGCTGGAGGACGTCGCGGGGGTCATCCACGTGCACCCCACGCTCGGCGAAGCCTTCCACGAGGCGTCGCTGCGCGCCTTGGGGCACGCCATACACATTTGACGAGCGGAACAACGCCTAAGCTTGGCCGTTCGCTCCTCGTCGCCTGAGAGGAGCTAACCTATGTCAACGCTCGGCCTGATCCTGCTGATCCTACTTGTGCTCGCCGTCATCGGCGCGCTGCCGCGCTGGGGCCACAGCCGCTCGTGGGGCTATTTCCCGAGCGGTGGCCTGGGCCTTGTGCTGCTGATCGTCATCATCCTGCTGTTGATGGGCAGGATCTGACGAACCTCACCTGACGGTCAGGGCGCGGCGGGAGCCGCGCCCTTTCCGTTTCCGATCCACTGGTCGAGCCAGCCCAGCACCGTGTCGTGCCACTGCACGCTGTTCTGGGGTTTCAGGACCCAGTGGTTCTCATCCGGGAAGTACAGGAACTTGCTCGGGATTCCCTGCCGCTGAAGAGCGGTGAAGGTCGCTAGACCCTGGTCCAGAGGAATGCGGTAGTCGCGCTCGCCGTGGATCACCAGCATAGGCTTGCGCCACTTGGCCACGTGATTGACCGGGTTGAAGCGGTCATAGCCCTGCGGGTTCTCGTAGGGCGTGCCCCCGTTCTCCCACTCCGTGAACCAGAGCTCCTCAGTGCCGTAGCCCATCATGCGCTGGTCGAACACGCCGTCGTGGTTCACCAGGCACTTCCAGGGCTCGTTCCAGTTGCCGGCGATCCAGTTGATCATGAAGCCGCCGAAGGACGGGCCGAGCGCGCAGGCGCGGTTCGCGTCCAGGAACGGGTAGGCGCTCTGGGCATGGGTCCAGCCCTTCTGCAGGTCCTCCAGCGGGCGGTCGCCCCAGTGCTGGCTGATGGCGTCGGTGAACCCCTGGCCATAACCAACGGAGCCGTGGAAATCGATCATCACCACGGCGTAGCCGGCCCCGGCGTACGTCTGCGCGTTCCAGCGGTAGCTCCAAAGGTTGCCGAACGTGCTCTGCGGGCCGCCGTGGATCAGGAACGCCACGGGATACTTCTTCGACGGGTCGAAGTTCGCTGGCTTGACCAGGTAGCCGTACACCTTGTCGCCGTTCCAGCCGCTGAAGCTGAACTGCTCGAACTGACCCATGTCCACGCCCGCCAGCCGCTCGGCGTTGTGACGGGTCAGCTGTTGAGCCTTTCCGCCGTTCAGCCCTGTCCGGAACAGCTGCGCAGGGCCGCTGAGGGTGTCGGCGGCATAGACGATGCCGTTCCGCGTCACGTCGAAGGCGCTGACGTGCCCTTCGCCTGTCAGCGGGGTCACCCGGCCGCTCTTCACGTCGATCGCGAAGATCCTCGCCTGGCCGACGTCGCTCGCCAGCGCGTAGATCGTGCGGCCGTCCGGCGAAAACTGAATGGCGTCGGCCGAGCGGTCCCAGTTCGGGGCGAGTTCGCGCTCTCTGAACTCGCCCGAGGTCGAGCCCTTGGCGTACTCGCGCAGCATGATCGCGTAGCGATCGGCCTCGAAGCCCGGGCGTTTCATGGCGCGGTAGGCGGCCAAGCCTCCGGCCGAGTGGAACACTGGTCCGGTGTCCCAGGCCTTGTTCGCCTCGGTCCTGTTCACCGGCGCGGAGGAGCCGTCCAGCGGCGCACGGTAGATGTCGAAGTTTGTGCTCCAGGGCTCGCTCTGTCCCGCAATCCGCACCGAGAACACCACGCTGGCGCTGTCGGGGGTGATAGTGAACTCGTTGTCGTCGCCGAACGGCTTGGAAGGCGTGTCGCCATCGAAGCCCTTCATCAGGTCGATCGGCTCGCCCGAGCCATCGACGTTCACGGAGAACAGGTGGTTGCGGGTCCCGTTCTCCCACGCATCCCAGTGCCGCACGAACATGCGGTCGTAGACGACGCCGGTGGAGCGGTCGCCCTCGGGCTTGGTGAGGCGCTGCTGGGTGCAGGCGAGGGTGGAGCAGTCCGGGAAAACGGCCATGGCTACGACCAGCTTCTTGCCGTCCGGCGAGATGCGGAAGGCGCCCACATCGATCGGCAGGTTCGTCACCTGGGTCGCGGCGGCGCCGTCAGGATCGGTCCGCCAGACCTGGCTGGAGCCGGACCGGGAAGAGAGAAAATAGATCGTGCGGCCGTCCGGTCCCCAGCGAGCGGAAGAGGCTCCGCCGTCGGAGGCTGGCAGGCGGCGGGGCGTGGGCTGGCGGGCGCTCAGATCGACGATCCAGAGCGCGTTCTGCCCCCGGTTATTGTTCCAATCGGTCGAGCGCAGCCCATAGAGCGCGAAGCGGCCGTCAGGCGACGCGCGTGGATCCGACACCCGGTCGAGTGTGACCAGATCCTTCGGGGTGAACGGACGAGCGAAGGCCGGCATGGCGAACGCCACGGCGGCGACGAGAGCGAGGCGGGCGAAGAGCTTCATGCCGCAAGGGTTAGCACGAGCCCCGGGGACGCCAAACGCTCCGAATCAGGGCGCCGTGATCGGCCCAGCGGAGCGGGCGCCGTAAGCGTTGCGGAACGCCTCGACCGCCGCGCGGGCCTTTCGGACGGTGTCCTCCGGCGACTGGCCTGGCTTATAGAGCTCGGAGCCTAGGCCGAAACCGTCGGCGCCGGCGGCCTTCCACTCGGCCATGGCGGCAGGTCCGACCCCGCCTACGGCGAAGACCGTGGCGTCCTTGGGCAGCACGGCTTTGAGAGCTTTCACGTGGGTCGCGCCATAGGTCGAAGCGGGGAAAAGCTTGAGGCGGCGCGCCCCAGCTGCGTGAGCCGTGAACGCCTCCGAAGCGGTCGCAAAACCCGGCATCGGGTCGAGGCCGAGCGCCACAGCCCGTTCGATGACGGCGGGGTTGGTGTTGGGCGTGACGATGATCCGGCCGCCTGCGTCCGCGACGGCCTGCACGCGCTCGGGCGTCAGGACGGTGCCGGCGCCGAGAACCAGCTGATCCCCGAACCGCTTGGCGAGCGCCTCGATGCTCTGGAGCGGATCGGGACTGTTCAGTGGCACCTCGACGACACGCACGCCGCCCTCGTGCAGAGCCGCACCGATATCCACCGCCTCCTCCGGCCGAACGCCCCGAATGATGGCGACGATGGCGACTTCGGTCAGCGCTTCATCCAAGGTCATGCGTCCGCTCCGATGCGATGGAGGGCCCTGAGGCCCGCGAGAACAGCCTCGTCGCCGTCGTAAACGGCCGCACCGAAGCCGCGTTGCCGCAGCGCCCGCTCGTACCACACGCAGAGGGCTGGCTCCCCGATCAGCGCGACGGCGGTTTCGCGGCCGATCCCCAACAGTCCCGGCAAGGCGGCGCACTCGGACCCGATCAGCAGGCCCGACAGGTATGAAGCGGAGCTTTGCGGATCCGCATCGCTGGCCACCACGCGGGTGCGCACGCTGAAGAGGCGGGCGGACAAGGCGTCGCCGTCGCCGGCCGCGGTCTGACCCTCGTCGAACGCCCGCTCATCGTCTGGCTTGGCGTCAGTCTTCAGGACGCTGTGCTTGCGCAGCAGGGCGAACAACTCTCCCGTCATGGCGGTGACGAAGCGGACGATGCGTCCGTCCTCCACCAGGGCCCATTTGGCGTGGGTGCCGGGATGGCAGACCACGTGCCTGCCTTTGAGCCGCGCTGGGTCCAAGGCCAGCCAACCCAGAATCTGGGTCTCCTCGCCACGCATCACGTCCGGCGCCCCGGTCACGCCTGGGCCGCTGACGCCCGGGACGATCCGCACGCCGGGCTCCGGCTCCACCATGGCCGCTGCGACGTCGGCAAGGTCGGCGGGACAGGGCGCGTAAGGCGCGATCAACCAGCCCAAGGTGGAGCCGATCATGCCGCACAAGATGGCAGGTAAGCCTTCCCCGCCCACGGCCGGACGGATCTGCTCGTTAAAACGCTGGGCTGGCTCCCCCGGCTTCAGAGTCGAGACGCCGAGCGGCAGCTCGCAACTGGCCTCGACTAGGCCGGTGGCGCCGATGCGCCAGGCGCGCATGTTGCTGGTGCCCCAGTCGCAGGCGATGAAGGATCCGGCCAAGCGTGCGCTCCTTGTCCGTTGTTAATCAGGCTTCTAGCGACTTGGGGCGGGATGGCCCACCTGAAACGCCGCTCATGGAACGCCGGAACGCGTCAAAGGGTGTTTTGCTGCCCCGCAACATCCATCAACAGTAATCGTAGCTGTTCTCCACAGCTGCAGGGGGTGCGACACCCTGACCCCCACTGTATTCATTAACCGACTCTTTCTTGTTTGGGCCGACCATCCCATACAGAGGCGCACGCCAAGAGTCGGCAGGGGATAGCCATGAGCTACGCGGACGTGTGGTCGATCCGTTTGGATCGAGACCACGAAGAGAGTATCGAAGTCGGCGACGTGGTCCGGACGGGCCTGAACGCGACGCCGCAATTCAACGTCGTCGCTGTTAGCGGAGACAAGGTGTGGCTGCGGAATGTCCACACTGGATCCGACGCGATCGCGCCCATGAGCCGCTGCCGCAAGGTCGCCGCGGCGGCCTGAGTTTCGCCCTCGACTCACGCGAGGGTCTCTGTCCACGGAAAAACCTTCGCAGGCGCCGCATCCTCCCCGCGCGCTTTGCGTTGAAGCACCTTGGATTCGGGCCGCCCAGCCGTCGCACGGAGACCCGCTGATGACTCCCTTCATGTTCGCCACCGGAATCGAGAACTCGATTCCGAAGATCAAAGGCAACACCGTCCGCGTCGATCAGATGGACGTGTGCGGCCACTATAAGCATTGGCGAACTGACTTCGATTGCGTCGAAGACCTTGGCATCCGGTTCCTGCGCTACGGTCCGCCGCTGCACACGAGCCTGCTTGGTCCCGAGAAGTACGATTGGGAGTTTGCGGACGTCACCTTCGCGGAGCTCTATCGGCGCAACCTGGTGCCGATCGTCGATCTTTGTCACTTCGGCGTGCCGGACTGGATCGGCGACTTCCAGAACACCGACTTCCCGGAGCATTTCGAGAAGTACGCCCGGGCGTTCGCCCAGCGCTTCCCGTGGGTGCAGTTGTACACCCCGGTCAACGAGATGTTCATCTGCGCCGTCTTCAGCGGTCTTTACGGCTGGTGGAACGAGGCTGGGAAGACAGACAAGACCTTCGTGACGGCGCTGAAGAACGTCGTGAAAGCCAACGTTCTGGCGATGAAGGCGATTTTGGAAGTCCGCCCTGACGCGATCTTCATCCAGTCGGAGTCCTCGGAGTATTTCCACGCGGAGAACCCGGCGGCTATCCGACCGGCGGAACTGATGAACTCGCGCCGGTTCCTGTCGCTTGACCTGAACTATGGTCATCGTGTCGACTCGGAGATGTACGAGTACCTGCTCGACAATGGGATGACGCAGGAAGAGTACCACTGGTTCCTGGACCACCGCCTCAAGCACCACTGCATCCTTGGCAACGACTACTACTGGACGAACGAGCACCGTGTGTCAGCCGACGGCTCCACTCGGGCTTCGGGCGAGATCTTCGGCTACAGCGAGATCACCCGCCAGTACTACGACCGCTATCGCCTGCCGGTGATGCACACAGAAACCAATATCTCCGAAGGTCCCAACGGTGACGAGGCGGTGAACTGGCTATGGAAGGAATGGGCGAACGTTCTGCGCGTACGAAACGACGGCGTGCCGACGGTGGGCTTCACCTGGTACTCGCTGACGGACCAGGTCGACTGGGACACGGCGCTGCGCGAGCAAAACGGTCGGGTGAACCCGCTCGGCCTCTATGACCTCGACCGCAACATCCGGGCCGTGGGCAAGTCGTACAAGCAGCTGATCAGCGATTGGTCGACCGTGCTGCCGACCCAGACCCTGTGCCTGACCGTCCCGGTGGTGCTGCCCTCCGAGTACGACGACAGCCGCGCTCGCCGCCAGGCCGCCGAAGCCCGCGCGCTGCGGACCGCGGAAGCCGCACTGCGCACTCCGGACAAGTTCGCGCGCTTCGGGTAAGAGGCGGCCCTCGACCCTGAGGGAGGACAGCGATGAAGCTTCAGAGCGGCGACCTGACCCTGGAGCTGGACCCTGCCGTGGGTGGGTCCATCACCGCATTCCGTTGGCGCGACGTGGACCTGATGCGGCCGGCGCCAGCTGACCCGAAGGGTGACGCGCTGAACACCAGCTGCTTCGCCCTCGTGCCCTATTCGAATCGGATCCGCGACGGCCGCTTCAGCTTCCGTGGCGTGGACGTGCAGCTCCAGCCCAACCTGCCCCCGCAGAAGCATCCGCTTCATGGCCAGGCGTGGCGCTCCGCTTGGCAAGTGGAGTCCGCCGGGCCTGACGAGGCGGTGCTCACCTTCGACTACCAGCCCGGCGAATGGCCCTGGGCCTATCAGGCGCGCCAGACGGCGAAGCTCGACTCGCGGGGTCTGGACCTCACGGTCGCCGTGACCAACCGATCGAATGGACCGATGCCGGCCGGGCTTGGGTTCCACCCCTACTTTCCGGCTGATGACGAGACGATCCTCTCCACCTTGGTGACGGGAGTCTGGACGGTCGACGAAGAGGTCATGCCCGTCGACCACATCGCGCCCACGGGCAAGTACGAGCTGGCCGAACGGCGTATCAACAAGGCTGATCTCGACAACGGCTACGACGGCTGGTCGGGCGAGGCGACGATCACCTGGCCGAACAAGGGGGTGGCCTTGCGCATTGTCTCGCCAGGCGTGCGCTACTTTCAGGTCTACTCGCCGCCCGAGGGCGGCCTCTTCTGCGCCGAACCGGTGACCCACGCCAACGCCGCGCCGAATGCTCCGGAGAGCGAGTGGGCCTCACTAGGTCTGAAGGTGCTCGAGCCCGGTGAGACGCTGGAGCTGAAGGCCCGTTTCGAGGTCGCCGCCTGACCTCGTTTTGTTCCGCTCTCGCTGCTAGGCTCCTCGGCCTGGGAGGAGATGATGATGCGCGCGATTGCATTGCTTTCAACCGCGGTCTGCCTTTTCGCGGCTCCGGCGGCGGCCGATGATGAGCTCTGTTCGGAACTGGACAGGTTCGTCGGCGGCGAAGCCAATGAAGGGCAGGAACAATTCATCGAGATGCGCTGGTATGGGCAGTGGCTGGTCGAGGACTTCGGGAAGACCTGCACCCACAGCGGCACCGTTGAGGCGAAACGGCTCTGCGCCTACCTGATTGAGAACTCGTCGACGGAGTTCCCGCAGGCTCTCGGCTTCCGAATTCTAGAATGCGGCGGCTACGACTTCCCCCGCCCATGGCCCTGGTGGAACGTCTGGCTGGGTGACCTCGACATCTGGCGTGGCGAGCGTCTGCTAAGCATCAAGTTCGACTTCAAGGATCGCCAAACGCGACTCGGTACGGCTTGCCGTGAAACAGGTGCCTGAATAAGCGAAGGGGCGGGAAGGCGTCGCCGCCCCCCGCCCCGCAGGTCTCATGAGGTGGTCAAATCGATCAGCGGATGACGCGGGCTCCCTTGCCCTTCATCACCGCCTCGACCTCGGCCACCTTCACCATGGAGGTGTCGCCCGGCGTGGTCATGGCCAGCGCGCCGTGGGCCGCGCCGTACTCGACGGCCGCCTGCGGCCCCTTGCCTTCCATGAAGCCGTAGGCGAGGCCCGACGCAAAGCCGTCGCCGCCGCCCACGCGGTCGTAGATCTCCAGGTTCTCGCGCATCATCGACTGGTAGAACTGGCCGCCGGCGTAGATGATCGCCGACCAGTCGTTGAAGGTCGCGGTCTTGGCGTTGCGGAGGGTGGTGGCGGCCACCTTGAAGTTCGGGAACTCGCGCACCGCGGTCTCGATCATCTTCTTGAAGTTCGCTGGATCGATCGAGCTGATGTGCTCGTCCAGGCCTTCGACTTCGAAGCCGAGGCAGGCCGTGAAGTCCTCCTCGTTGCCGATCATGACATCGACGTACTTGGCGATCTCGCGGTTGATCTTCTGCGCGCCTTCCTTGCCGCCCTGGCTCTTCCAGAGCGAGGCGCGGTAGTTCAGGTCGTAGGAGACGATGGTGCCGTACTTGCGCGCGACCTCGACGGCTTCGATCACCGCCTCGGCGGTGTTGGACGCCAGCGCCGCGAAGATGCCGCCGGTGTGGAACCAGCGCACGCCTTCCTCGCCGAACAGCTTCTCCCAGTTCACCTCACCAGGGCGGATCTGCGAGGCGGCCGAGTGCCCGCGGTCCGAGCAGCCGAGCGCCGCGCGAATGCCGAAGCCCTTCTCGGTGAAGTTCAGGCCGACGCGGGTGTTACGGCCCAGGCCGTCGAACTCGCGCCAAATCACGTGGCTCATGTCCACGCCGCCCTGCATGATGCAGTCTTCGACGAGCCAGCCGAGGTCATTGACCGGCAGGGCCGTCACCACGGTGGCGCGCTTGCCCCAGCACTTCCGCATGGCGCGGGCCACGTTGTACTCGCCGCCGCCTTCCCACACGGTGAACTGGCGCGAGTTGCGCACCCGGCCGAAACCCGGGTCGAAGCGCAGCATCACCTCGCCGAAGGAGGCGCAGTCCCACTTCGTCTCCGAAGCGGGGCGGATGTTCAGGACATTATCGACTTCGGCCATCAGGCGGCGCTCCCCTTGATCGTCTTGATGAGCTGGACGGTCTCGCGCACGCGACGCTCGATGCCGTCGTAGTCCTGCGCGTCCAGCAGCTGCTTGGTGATGAGGTTCGAACCGATGCCGCAGGCGACGATGCCCGCGCCGAACCACTTCTTCAGCGACTCTTCGGTCGGCTCGACGCCGCCGGTCGGCATGATCCGGGTCCAGGGCATCGGGCCCATGACGTTCTTGACGAACTCGGGGCCGCCGACGGTGCCGCCGGGGAAGACCTTCACGATCTCGCAGCCCAGCTCCTGGGCGTAGCTGATCTCCGACGCCGAGCCGCAGCCGGGGCTGTACGGGATCATGCGGCGGTTGCAGACCTTGGCGACGTCCGCGTTGAGGATCGGACCGACCACGAACTTCGCCCCATTGGCGATGTAGATGCCGGCCGTCGGCGCATCCACGATCGACCCGACGCCCATGATCACGCTGGGGTCGGCCTTCGCGAAGTGACGCGTCACCTCGTAGAAGACGTGGCTGGCAAAGTCGCCGCGGTTGGTGAACTCGATGCACTTGGCCCCGCCGTTCGCGCAGGCCTGGATCACCTTGGAGCAGACCTCGACGTCGGGGTGGTAGAAGACCGGGATCACGCCCTGGTCCATCATCGCCTGCAGGACGGACAAGCGGTCTTTCTTCATGGGCGGTCTCCCTGGCGGACTGATCGGGGCGCCGGAGGGGCCGGCGCGAACTCAGCGCGCGCCCCTCTAGCAGCCGCGCGTCTTCTAGCGAACCCCTGACACCGGTGTCAAAGGTCAGATCGGCGTGAGGATCAGGCCTTCGCTTCTTGTGCGACCACATCGACGTGCAGGCGGCCATAGCCTGCAAAGTCCACATGACACCGGTCGCCTATCTGCACCTGATGAACGCCCGTAGCTGCGCCTGTGGTGATGATCTCGCCAGCCTTCAAAGGACGTCCACGCTTGGCCATAAGCCCGAGCAGGTAGGCCAGCGCGCCCATTGGGCCTCCGGGCACGCTCATGCCGGTCCCGCGGCCGATCACCTCGCCGTTGATCACTGTCTCGACAGAGATGGAGGCCATGTCCAAGGACCTCCAGTTCTCGATGGCGGGGCCGACGAGCAGACCGGCGTTGTTGCCGAAGTCGGAAGCGGTGACCGCTGGGCCGTGGTCGTTGATGCCGGGGAACGGGCTCGAGGCCGGCTCGATGCCGATGTGCAGGGCGCTCACCAGAGCGGCGGCTTCTTCCGATGTCCACTCGGTCTTGTCGGCCGGAGCGTCCTCGCCGATGACCGCCATGAACTCACCTTCAACCGCGCCGAATCCGTCACGGAAGATCGGCATCGGGTAGGTCTCGCCTGGCGTGACGAATCTCACGGCCTTTTTGAAGGCCGGGCCGGTCAGGCGTTCATGACCGTCGAAGTCCGCGCGGCGTGCAGGCGCGATCAAACCGATCTTCCAGCCGGCGATCTCGTCCGGCCACACCGAGATGGCCTGGTCCTGGATGCGATAGGCCTCGTCCATGGTCGTGGGCATCGCGCCCGGATACTCGGGCAGGGCGGCTCCCGCGAGACGCGCGGCGACGAAGCGTTCTGCGATCGGATCGACGCTCGCGGTGGTGGACGGCTGAGCCATCGGGCTTCCTGACATTTCCTGGGACTCGCTTGGGCTTATGCGCCCTTGTTGGTGGAACTGGTTCTCGGGCGCTGCGCCCTCAGCCTGTGTTGCGCAGGCCGGCGGCGATGCCGTTGACGGTGAGTTGGATAGCCAGCTGCAGCGCCTCGCCCGTCTCACCGGCGCGCCGGCGAGACAACAGCTCGACCTGCAGCCGATTGAGCGGATCGACGTACCGGCGCGACAGGGCGACCGACGCGGCGAGCTCCGGTTGGGTGTCCAGCAGCGCCCCGGTCTGGCGTACGTTCAGCACGAGGTCGCGGGAGGCTTCCCATTCGTCGCGGATACGCGCGAACACACGCTCGGCCAGCGCCTTGTCGGGAACGAGGCTCGCGTACGTCCGGGCGATCTCCATGTCGCTCTGGGCGAGCGCCACCTCCATCGTCGAGAGGAAGGTGTCGAAAAAGCTCCAGCCCTGCGCCATCTCCTGGAGCTGACGGAGGTCGGCGCCCGCCGCCTTCACGCCCGAGGCGAAGCCGAACCAGCCTGGCAGGGTGAAGCGCGCTTGCGACCAGCTGAAGACCCACGGGATGGCGCGGAGATCCTGGATGCGGCCCGACTTCGTCCGCGAGGCGGGACGGCTGCCGATCTTCAGGTCGATGATCTCGCTGATCGGGGTGGCTGAGCGGAAGAACTGCAGGAAGTGCGGATCGTCGTAGACGAGGTCGCGGTAGGCGTTCAGCGCGTGCTCGGCGACCGTGTCCATCGTTTCGGCGAAGCCCGGCTCGCCGTCAGGCGCACCGACGGGGCGTTCGATGGTGGCGAACAGCACCGCCGCGCAGAAGCTGTCGAGCGACTTCTTGGCGGTGACCTCATCGCCGTACTTCCGGGCGATCATCTCGCCCTGTTCGGTCACACGCATGCGGCCGCGGACGGTGCCGCCCGGCTGAGCCAGGATGGCGGAGAAGCTCGAGCCGCCGCCGCGTCCTACCGAGCCGCCCCGGCCGTGGAACAGCTGCAGCCCCACGCCCGCTTCATCGCAGACTTCGCGAACAGCGTTGGTGGCCTTGTGCAGATTCCAACGTGAGGCGGTGAAGCCGCCGTCCTTGTTGGAGTCCGAATAGCCGATCATCACTTCCTGGACGCGACGGCGGCCCAGGAGCGAACGTGCCGCCGGCAGGGACAGCCAGCGTCGCATGACGTCCGGCGCGTTCTTCAGGTCTGGGACCGTTTCGAAGAGCGGTGCGACCTTCACCAGCGAGCGGGGCGAAGGGCCGCCGGAGACCAGCCCCACCTGCTTGAGCATCACCAGCGGCTCAAGGATGTCGGAGACCGACTCGGCCTTGGAGATGATGTACGAGCCGATCACGCTGGCGCCGTAGTCCTTCACGGCCTCGGCCGCGCCGTCCAGAATGCGAAGCTCGCGCAGCGTTTCGGTAGAGTAGTTGGCGAACGGCCAGCGCAGGGGCCGATCGTGCGACAGCTCCGCCAACAGCGCGCCGACGCGCTCGCTTTCGCTGAGAGCCGCGTAGTTCAGCCCCGACGGGGAGCGGGCGAACAGCTCGCTCACTACCCGCTCGTGAACGTCTGAGTTTTGGCGAAGGTCGAGCGAGAGCAGGTGGAAGCCGCAGGCCCTGACCAGCAGGATCAGGGCACGCAAACGTGTGCCCACCAGACGCTCGCCCTGATGCTCGACGATGGAGGTCCGGATGGTCTCGAGGTTCTCGATGAACTCGCCGGGCCGCGCATAGGCGAGCACCGCGTCGGACAGGCGGTCCGCTCGGTCCCCCGTGAGCTTGGCGCGGGTGGCCTGCAGCCGTTGCTCGATCGACATGAGGGCGCGGAAGTAGGGCTCGTCGCCGTGCAGGCCGGAACTCTCCTGCACGCGTCGGCCCATGGCCAGGACGTCCTCGGACGCCTTGATCAGCGAGGCGGAGAGGGTGAGCTCGGCGCGCAGCCGCCGGACGACCGCCAGGTAATGGTCGAGCAGGACACGGCTCTGCTCCTGCAGGGCGCGGCGATAGGTGACCTCGTCCACCAACGGGTGCCCGTCGCGGTCGCCGCCGATCCATGAGCCCAGCCGCAAGGGGGCGGGTTGCACCTCGGCGCCGAGGTCTCGGTCCCAATCGACATATAGCTGCACCAAAGCCGGCAGGATGGCCCGCCGGACGAAGGCCATGGTGGTCTTGATCTCGTCTTCGACCGTGATCCGTTCCTGGCGGTGCAGGCGCGTCTTCCAGAGCAGCGCAACGGTGCGGAACAGCTCTGCCTTCGTCCACTCGCTCTCACGCTCCGGCATCGCGTGCCGGAGGAGCGAGAGCAGGCGTGAGAGCTCGGCCTCGCGCTCCAGCACCGAGCGGCGGCGCATCTCGGTCGGGTGGGCCGTCAAGACGGGCGACACCGCCATCTCATCGACGGCCTTCAGCACCTCCAGGCGGTCGTGACCGTGCCGGGAGAGCCAGTCCGCCGCTGCGGCGAGGGACCGAGGGCGAGGGTCGGATCCGGCGTTAACGAAATCCGCGTGGCCGCGCCGCCCCGCGACGTCCTCGGCGATGTCGGACAGCGTCGAGAAGCAGGCCAGCGCTCGCGCGCAGTAGACAGCCTGGTCGGCGCTCAGCGACTCGCCGTCGCCATCGCCCAGGCCTTCCCGAGCCCGCTCGACCAGGGCGGCGGCCTCTTCGCCGTCGAGATAGCGGATCGCCTCCGCCAGCTGCGACTCAAGCAGCCGCACATTCTTCGCGACGAGTTCGCTGGTCGCCTCATCGTAGGCCATGTCGGCTCCGATCCTGTCCGGTCGCGCCAGGGCTGAGCGCGCCACAGTCATCCCCGCGGGGGATAGAGCCGCATCTTGAGTGTGCTGCAAGTGCGAAGAAACAGGTCATCGCGCGCACCGCGCGTCACCGATAACGGGCTGCGGCCGGGTGGGATCGGTACCATCCAAGACCCGGTGCGAGATGGAAAGGCCCTGGCCCTTCAGCCCTCGTGCGACGATCGCCGCGATCGTGCGGGCGCCCGCCTCGCTGAAGTGGACATTGTCGGCCCAGCCCTTGGGAAAGCGCGGCACCCGATCCTCGGGCGAATAGTAGAGGTAAAGGCGACGTGACGCCCGCTCGCCGAGTTGGTCGAACAAGGCGCGACCCTCAGCGGCCACATCGATCAGGGGCACGCGGGCGTCGGCCGCCGTTTGACGGACGATGGCGCCGTACTCGGCCCGCTCGTCCAAGGCCTTGCCATCAAGGAAGCTGACCGCGGGCGAAGGAGTGAGTAGCACCGGGTGTGCGTTCCGGGCCCGAACGGCCATGACGTAGGTCATCAGGTAGTTGCGGAAGTCCTCGTCCGGATCCACGAAACGCTCGGGGCGGCCCCGGCTGGCGTCGTTGATGCCCCATTGGATGAGGACGACGTCGCCGGGCTCCACCGCCTTGATCATGTCGGAGAAGAAGCCTTCGGCGATGAAGCTTTTTGAGCTTCGGCCGCCACGGGCCAGGTCGAGCACCGGGACGGTGTCGTCGAGGTAACACTTCAGCACCTGACCCCAGCCCATCTGGGGGTATCGGTCGGCGCCGTATTCGGCGGCGGTCGAGTCGCCGACAATCACGACCTTGGGCTTCAGCGCGGTCGGGGAGGGCGGGGCGAAGGCGTCCACCCACTGCGATGCGGGAACGTTCGGAGGCGTCTGCGCGTGCGATACGGATGCGCTAAGGGTGGCGAGCGCGCAGAGCGCGCCCGCTGCGATTCCCCTAGACGCCCCCGCCCGGATCACCGCGCCAGCCAGCCCCCGTCGACGGGCAGAACGATCCCGTGGACGTAGTCGGCGGCGCGCGACGCCAGGAATACGGCCGCGCCCCCGATCTCCTCGGGCTTGCCCCAATGTCCCGCCGGAATGCGCGCCAGGATGTCCCGGTTGCGCGTCTCGTCGGCCTGGAGAGCGGCCGTGTTGTTGGTGGCGAAGTAGCCCGGTGCGATGGCGTTAACGTTGATCTTCTTGGACGCCCACTCGCAAGCGAGAAGCTTTGTCAGACCCGCGACGCCGCTCTTGGAGGCCGTATAGGACGGCACGCGGATACCACCCTGGAAACTCAGCATCGAAGCGATGTTGATCACCTTGCCGCCACGGTCGGCCGACACCCACCGGCGGGCGATCTGCTGGGTCAGGAAGAAGACGGACTTCAAATTGACGTCCATGACCGCGTCCCAGTCCTCTTCGGTGAAGTCGAGACTGTCGGCGCGGCGAATGATGCCGGCGTTGTTCACGAGCAAGTCGACGCGGCCGAAGGCGGCGAACGCCTCCTCGGCCACACGCTCGACGACCTTCACGTCGCCAAGGTCGGCGGACACCTGGGCGAAGCGGCGGCCAAGGGCCTTGACCCGCTCGCCGGTCTCGTCGGCGGCCGAGCGGCCGACGGCCACCACGTCGGCGCCGGCTTCGGCCAACGCCACTGCGATGCCCTGCCCGATGCCGGTGTTGGCGCCGGTGACGACGGCGACCTGCCCTTCCAGGCTGAACTGATGCGTCATCGCCGTCCGCCTACTTCAGCTGGCAGATGTCGAGGACGTTCATGTCCGTGTAGTCGAGGTTCTCGCCGCCCATGGCCCAGATGAAGCTGTAGGCCGCGGTGCCCGAACCCATGTGAATCGACCAGGGCGGGCTGATCACCGCCTCGTCGTTGCCGATCACGATGTGGCGCATTTGGTCGGGCTCGCCCATGTAGTGGAACACCCGATCGTTCTCGCCGAGGCCGAAGTAGAAGTAGACCTCAGAGCGGCGGTCATGCAGGTGCGGCGGCATGGTGTTCCACACGCTGCCGGGCTTCAGGATCGTCAGGCCGAGCAGCAGCTGGCAGGACTTCACCGTCGCCGGCACCACGTACTGGTAGATCGTACGCTCGTTCGAGGTCTCCAGGGCGCCACGCTCCAGCGGCACAGCGTTGGCGATGGAGATCTTCGCGACTTCATAGGCGGCATGGGCCGGGGTCGAGGTCAGGTAGAACTTGGCCGGGTTCGACGCGTCGGCGGACTCGAAGGTCACTTCCGCGCTTCCCATCGGGATGTAGAGGCCGTCGCGCGGGTCAAGCTCGTGTGTGACGCCGTCAACCGTGATGCGGCCTGCGCCGCCGCCCACGTTGATCGCGCCCATCTCGCGGCGCTCCAGGAAGGGCTTCCCGGCGGCCGAAGCGGGCTCGGTCTGGGCCGGCAGGGACACCGCGCGGGTGACGGGGGCGGCGCCGCCGATCACCATCCGCTCGTTGTGCGTGTAGTTGAGGCTCACCTCGTCGGCGGCGAACAGGTCGGTGACCAGGTACCGCTGGCGCAGGCTCTCGTTGTCCACACCCTGCATCATGTCGGGGTGGGTGGCGTGATAGACCTTCTTGAACACGGTCAGCTCCGGGGAGGGATCAGAAACAGGGGATCAGGCGGCGGCGGCCGTACCCGGCGCGGTCGCGGGAGCGATCGTGTCGAGTTTGTAGGCGCGCTTGGGGAAGTTGTACGCGAGGTCGACGATCAGCTCTTGCGCTTCGTCGATGTCCATCCGGTGCTCGCCCACCATACGGGCCAGGAAGGCGCTGTCCACGCGACGCGCCACGTCGTGGCGGGCGGGGATGGAGAGGAACGCCCGGGTGTCGTCGTTGAAGCCGACGGTGTTGTAGAAGCCCGCCGTCTCCGTGGTCTGCTCGCGGAAGCGCATCATGCCTTCCGGGCTGTCATGGAACCACCACGCAGGGCCCAGCTTCAGCGTCGGGTAGTGGCCCGCGAGCGGCGCCAGTTCGCGCGCGTAGGTCGTCTCGTCCAGCGTGAACAGGATGATGGAGAGTTTCGGGTCGTTGCCGTAGCGGTCGAGCAGGGGCCGCAGCGCCTGAACGTATTCGGTGCGCGAGGGGATGTCGGCGCCCTTGTCGCGGCCATACGCGTCGAACACCTGCCGGTTGTGGTTGCGGAACGCCCCGGGGTGGATCTGCATGACCAGCCCGTCGTCCAGGCTCATGCGCGCCATCTCGGTCAGCATCTGCGCCCGGAACAGCTCGGCGTCGGCAGCGGTGAAGTCCTGACCCAGGACCTTCCGGAACAGGGCCTCGGCCTCGGCTGGCGAGAGGTCCGCGGTCTGCGCCGTCGGGTGACCGTGGTCCGACGAGGTGGTGCCGACCGCAATGAAGTCCTGCCGGCGCTTCCGGTGGGCGTTCAGATAGCCTTTCCACGAACGAACGTCCTCGTTCGTGATCTCGGCGAAGGTGTCCAGCGCTGAGTGGAAAACCTCATGCTCGGGGTCGATCACTCCATCAGGGCGATAGGCGCTGACGACTCGGCCCCTCCACCCGCTCTGCAGGATCGCGTGGTGATGCTCCAGCGTATCGTGCGCGCCCTCAGTGGTGGCGATCAGCTCGATGTTGAAGCGCTCGTAGAGCGCGCGCGGCCGGAACGCCTCATCCTGCAGCGCGTCGGTGATCCACTCGTAGTACTCGTCGGCGGTCTCCTCCTCGAGAAAGACCTCGATGCCGAAGACCTTGTTGAACACATAGTTCAGCCACAGCCACGAGGGGGTGCCACGGAACAGGTGGAAGTTCCGGGCGAAGATGCGCCAGGCCTCGCGCGGGTCTGCGTTGGAGGGGCCCGCTTTGGACGGCACGCCCAGCCGGTCAAGGGCGACGCCCTGGCTGTAGAGCATCCGGTACAGGTAGTGGTCGGGCGAGAGCAGGAGCTCCGTCGCGTTCGAGAACGGCTGGTTCAGCGAGAACCACGACGGGTCCGTATGGCCGTGCGGGCTGATGATCGGCAGGTCGCGAACCTGCTCGTAGAGCTCGCGCGCCACCGCGCGCACCGCCGGGTCCGTCGGGAAAAGCCGATCGTCGTGCAGGTTGATACGCTTCGCCATGTCCTCGCCTATCGCGTCCGTGCCTCTGACCAACCCACCAAAAGGGCAGCCGCCGCAGGCGCTCAAGCTTTTTGAGCTTGGTAACCGGTGTCATGGTGAGAGGCAAGCTTCGAAGCGCCGCGCAGTCGCTCCAAAGGATCAATCAGGCGGGCTGTGTGGTCCGCTTCTTCGGCGTCACGCCGACGGGGGGAGCGCTCGACTCCCGGTGGATCAGCGTGGGGTGCAGGACCGTCAGCGGGTCGCTGTCGTCCTCGCTCTCCTGAGCCTCGGGGTTGAGCAGCCGCTCGGCGGCCATCCGGCCCATGTCCCGCAGCGGCAGGCGCACGCTCGACAACGGCGGCCACAGCCGCTGGGTGAGTGGGCTGTCGTCAAACCCGATGACCGTAAGGTCCGTCGGAATCTCGAGGCCAGCTGCGTGCGCCGCGCGATAGACGCCCGCGGCCATTTCGTCGTTGCCGCAGAAGATGGCGGTCGGCCGCTCCTTCATGGACAGCAGCGACTCTCCGCATTCCAGACCCGACTCGAAGGTGTAGGCGCCCTGGCGCACGTAACGGGGATCCAGCGTCAGCCCCTGCGACTTCAGCCCGGCGGCGAAACCGCCGCCCCGGACTTCGCTCGACCGGAAGGTCGGCGGGCCCGAGATGAAGGCCACCCGCTCGTGGCCGAGCTCCGCCACATACCGGGCCGCTTCCGCCGCGCCTTCGTGGTCCTGCACCAGGATCATGCGGCCGGGCTCGTCCAGCTTGACCGCCGCGACGCGCACGTACGGGCAGTCCAGCTCCCGCATCAGGGCGAAAAGGTCATCGTCCTCTGACATGGACGGCATGGCGATCACGCCGAACAGCTTCTGCCGCTCCACGAACGCCCGCATGTCGGAGAGGAAGGTGGGACTGCGCCGGTCGGCTGGACGGACCACCAGTTCGAAGCTCGAGTCATACAGGGCGTCGAGGATGCCCTGTTGGACGTTCACGATGTAGGACGGGTTCGGGTTGTCGTAGATGTGTCCGATCAGGAACGAGCGCCGGAACGCAAGTCCCCGCGCCTGCGGGTCGGGCGAGAAGCCAAGCTGCTCGATCACCTCATTGATCTTGTCGCGCGTCTCCGATTTCACGAAGGGCGAGCGGTTGATCACGCGCGACACGGTCTTCTTAGAGACCTGTGCGATGCGGGCGACGTCGTTGATGGTGGGTTTGCGCCGAAGCTCGACGCCTTCACCCGCTCCGAGCCCCTCGACGGCGCCCCTGCCTTCTTTGCTGGACATCGACTCAATCTTTTTGCGCCGGATAAAGCGCGGGATCGGTGAGAGTAATAAGCGAAGCTTGCGTGACGCAACGTTCCAAATGACAACGCTACCACTCGACGCGTAGCGGTAAAGCGCCACAAGGCTTATATCGCCACCGGTTACCAAGCGTTGAGCGAGACATGGCGGACCACGGCGGTGAGGTGGCGGCTCCGGCCGCGGCGAAGGCCCATAGAATCGATCCCCACGATGACGTGGCGGTCGCGCTGGCGACCATCGTCGCCGGCGAACCGGTGGAGGTGGGCGGCCAAACGATCGTCGCTGCGGTCGAGGTTCCCAAGGGCCACAAGATCGCCTTGCGCAGCAAGGCGGTAGGCGAGCCGGTGCTGAAGTACGGCTTCCCGATCGGTCAGGCGATCGAGCCCATATCGCCGGGCGACCACGTCCACACCCATAACTTGGCGACCCTGCTCGGCGGGCCTGAGGCCTACGACTACAGGCCGGCGGACCAGTCGCGCTTCCGCGCCGCCCCCAGCGCCCAGACCTTCATGGGCTACCTGCGAAAAGACGGGCGCGTCGGCACCCGCAACGAGATCTGGATCCTGACCACCGTCGGCTGCGTCACCCGCACGGCCGAGCGATTGGCGAAGATCGGCGCGGAGCGGTTCGCCGGCCGGGTCGACGGGGTATTGGCGCTGACCCATCCTTTCGGCTGCTCGCAGCTTGGAGACGACCTCGCCCACACACGCAGGATCATCGCCTCCCTGGCCGCCCACCCGAACGCGGGTGGCGTGCTGCTGCTCGGCCTCGGCTGCGAGAACAATCAGATCGACAAGCTGTTGGCGGAGGCGCCGGATATCGACCGCTCGCGTCTGCGGGCCTTCGCCGCCCAGATGACCGACGACGAGATGGAGGCCGGGCTCGAGGCGCTGGAGGAGCTGGTCGCGATCGTCGAGCAGGACCGCCGCGAGCCGCGGCCCCTGTCGGACCTGGCGCTTGGTCTCAAGTGCGGCGGCTCGGACGGCTTCTCCGGGCTCACGGCAAATCCGCTGCTCGGTCGGGTGGCCGAGCGCCTGGCGGCGGCTGGCGGCCGGCCCATCCTGACAGAGATCCCCGAAATCTTCGGCGCCGAGCGGCTGCTGATGGACCGCGCGGTGGACCGTCAGGTGTTTGATGGCGTCGTCGACGTGGTCAACGACTTCAAGAACTACTTCCTGAGCCACAACCAGCCCGTCTACGAGAACCCCTCGCCAGGCAATAAGGCGGGCGGCATTACGACCCTAGAGGAGAAGTCGCTCGGGGCCGTGCAGAAGGCCGGCCATGCTCCAGTCACTCAGGTGCTGCGCTACGGCGAACAGGCCAGAAAGCCGGGCTTGGCGTTGCTGGAGGCGCCCGGCAACGACGGCGTCTCTTCTACGGCTCTTGTCGCGGCCGGAGCCACGGTCGTGCTCTTCACGACGGGTCGTGGCACCCCGCTTGGCTTCCCTGCCCCGACCCTGAAGATCGCCACCAACTCGGCTCTTGCTGAAAAGAAGCCGCACTGGATCGACTTCGACGCCGGTCCGATCGTAAGAGGCGAAAGTCTCGACGAGGCCGCCGACCGGCTGATGGCCAAGATCATCGAGACCGCGTCCGGCGCGCTGGCGCGGAACGAGCTGAATGGCGAGCGCGAAATCGCCATCTGGAAGGGTGGCGTAACGCTTTGACCGAACAGCTTTCGAACGCGGCGCTGGCGAACCTTCCGTCCGGCGTCGATCGTCCTGCCTACGACCGTTCGAAGGTCAGCATCGGCATCGTCCATTTCGGCCCGGGCGCGTTCCACCGGGCACACCAGGCGGCGTACGTCGACGCGGTGCTCGGGAGCGATCCCCGCTGGGGCATTTGCGAAGTCGCCCTGCAAAGCACCGGCACGCGAGATGCGCTGCAGCCTCAAGACGGCCTCTACACCCTCGCGATCCTGGACGAGGAGATCGGCTACCGGGTGATCGGCTCCACGCTCGAGTACCTCGTGGCGAAAGAGGATCCGCAGGCCGTACTCGCCCGCCTGGCCGATCCAGCCGTTCGGATCGTCACCTCGACGGTCACCGAGAAGGGCTACTGCCTGGCCGCCGACGGAACGCTGGACATGCAGCACGCAGACATTCTGGCCGACCTCGCCAGCCCGGCGTCGCCACGAAGCGTGATCGGCTACATCGTCGAGGGCCTGCGCCGCCGCCGTGAGGCGGGCTTGGGGCCGCTGACGGTCATCACCTGCGACAACCTCGCCGACAATGGGCACAAGCTGGGCGCCGCAGTCGTGCGGCTGGCGAGGGAGCGAGATGCGGACCTTGCCGACTGGATCCAAGCGGAGGTCGCCTTCCCTCGGACCATGGTCGACAGCATCACGCCGGCGACGGACGACGCGCTGCGCGATCGCGTGCAGGAGGCGACCGGCGTGGCGGACGCCTGGCCCATCCAACGCGAAGCTTTCACGCAGTGGGTCATCGAGCATGACCCCCGCAGCCAAGGACCCGACTGGGCGGCGGTGGGCGTCTCGGTGACCGACGACGTAGGCGCCTTCGAACGCTGCAAGCTGCGCCTTCTGAACGGCGCCCACTCCAGCCTCGCGTACCTTGGCTGGCTGCGGGGGCGAGAGACCGTTCTCGACGCAATGAACGATGCCGAACTCGCCGCCTTTGCGCGGGCCCTGATGTTCGAGGACGTCATGCCGACGCTCGAGGCGCCCTCAGGCTTAGACCTCAACGCCTATGCCGAAGCGATTCTGAAGCGCTTCCGTAATCCCGCGATCCGGCACTTGCTCGCGCAGATCGCCTGGGACGGTTCGCAGAAGCTGCCGATCCGTATCCTAGGAACGGTGCAAGACCTCCTGGCTCAGGACCGAGCGATCGACCGGCCGGCGGCGACCATCGCCGCCTGGATCCGGTTCGTGCGACGCAAGTCCGTGACGGGAGAGACGATCACCGATCCGCTGGGTGAGCGCCTGTCGGAGCTCGGCCGCTCCCTGAGCGATGATGCGTCGGACGTGGGCCGTTTCCTGCCGCTAGATGCGGTGTTTCCGAAAGCCCTGGCGGAAGACGAGCGCTTCGTCGACGCGGTCACGCGCGCCTATGAGCGACTGCTCGCCACGGACGACGGACGCAAGTGAGCCCCTTGCGCCGGGGCGCGACCTTCGCCATGGACGCCTGATCCCTTCGGCGGCAGGAGCGCGCCCCGCCCATGATGACGGCCATCTTCGTGTTCATCAAAACCGAGCTCGGCAAGGCGAACGCCGTGGCCGCCGACATCGTGGACAATGTCGAGAACACCTCGGAGGTCTATTCCACCTCGGGGCAGTACGACTTGCTCGCCAAATTCCACTTGGAGCGCGACACGGATATCGGAACGTTCGTGACCAGCCAGGTTCAGACCCGGCCGCACATCCGCGACACCTTCACTGTGATCACCTTCTCGCCTTTCTTGCCCTCGGGCCGGAAGGCGGAGTGAGGAGGCATGCGGCCTTACGGCGCCGCTTTGGCCGCCCCTGGGGCTGTACGTAGCCGCCCGAACGTGGAATAGAGGATGACAACGCTGTCATGAAGAGCAGGGATTCCATGGGGGGAAATGAGGCCACGGGCCAAGCGCGTGCGCTCGTGCTGTTCGGCGGCGGCGGCGACCTCGCCATGCGCATGCTCTTCCCTGCGCTGTTCTTCCTTGAAGCCGACGGGCTGCTGCCGGAAGGACTGAAGATCGTCGCCATCTCCCGCAAGGAGGACGACGCCTTCGTCGACCACGTGCGCGAGGCGGTCACCCGCCGCGCAGGCGAAGCCAAGGATTTCGACAAGGTTTGGGCCAGCTTCGGTCCACGCGTGACCTACCTCGCGCTCGACGGCACGTCCGCCGAGTCACTTGGTGTTCTGCGACAAACCTTGGCTGACGCGGGCGTCGAGGACGTAACCTACTTCTTCGCCACCTCGCCCAGCCTCTATGGCGGCATCTCCCAGGCGCTGAAGCAGGCGGGCCTGTCGGGCGGAACGAACCGGGTCGTTTTGGAGAAGCCGCTCGGGCGAGACCTGGAGAGCTGCCGGGCCATCAACGACGCTGTCGCGGACGCTTTTTCGGAAGACCGCGTTTTCCGGATCGACCACTACCTGGGCAAGGAGACGGTCCAGAACCTGATCGCCCTGCGGTTCGCCAACACCCTGTTCGAGCCGCTGTGGAACAACCTTTCGATCGACCACGTGCAGATCACCGTGGCCGAGACGGAAGGGGTGGGCGACCGCTGGCCCTACTACGACGAGTACGGCGCGCTGCGCGACATGGTGCAGAACCACCTGATGCAGTTGCTGTGTCTGGTGGCGATGGAGCCGCCGAGCGACATGGACCCAGAGTCGGTGCGCAACGAGAAGGTCAAGGTGCTGCGCTCGCTGCGCCCCATGACCCGCCACGACGTGCAGCAGAACACCGTCCGTGGGCAGTACACGTCCGGTGTGGTCGCCGGGGAGGCGGTGAAGGGTTACCTGGAGGAGCGGGGGGCGCCCAGCGGCACCGAGACCTTCGTGGCCATGCGCGCCGACATCGATAACTGGCGTTGGGCGGGCGTGCCCTTCTTCCTTCGCACCGGAAAGCGCCTGCCAGAGCGCCGCACCGAGATCGTCATCCAGTTCAAGCCCGTCCCGCACTCGATCTTCTCTGGCGCGGGCCGGGAGGATCTGGTGGCGAACCAGCTGGTGATCCGCCTGCAGCCGGAGGAGGACATCCTGCTGCAGCTCATGAACAAGACTCCGGGCCTGAGCCGCGACGGCATGCGTCTGTCCCAGCTGCCGCTCAGTCTGTCGCTGAAGCCTGAAACGTTCGGTGAGCCGCCGCGCCGCCGGATCGCCTATGAGCGCCTGCTGCTGGATGCGCTGGACGGGGTCTCCACGCTGTTCGTCCGCCGTGACGAGATCGAGAAGGCTTGGGAATGGGTCGACGGCGTCGAACGCGCATGGGCTGACTCCCATGTGGCTCCGAAGCCGTACGCGGCAGGCTCCTGGGGCCCGGCCGGCGCCTTCGCCCTGGTCGAGCGCAACGGAAGAGAATGGCGTGAGTGAGCCGCCCTACACGCGGCTGCGTGATCCCGCGGAGCTGGCCGAGCACGTGGCCGGAGTCATAGGAGATCGCCTCACTCGCGCCGTCGCCGAGCGCGGCCGCGGTGTCCTGGCCGTGGCGGGCGGCCGGACGCCCGTCGACATCTTCGAGCGGCTGTCGGAGATGTCCTTGCCGTGGGACCGGATCACCGTGACCCTAACCGACGAACGGTTCGTCCCGCCCGACGCGCCCGAAAGCAACGAGCGTCTGGTGCACCGACATCTGCTGAAGGACGTAGCCGAGGTCGCGACCTTCCTACCGCTCTGGTCCCGTGCCGCGACACCCGAGGCGGCGGCCGAGCGTGCCGACGCCGCCATTCGCGATCTGGGACGCCTCTCTGTCGTGCTGCTCGGCATGGGAGAGGACGGCCACTTCGCTTCGCTGTTCCCCGGGGCCCTGAACTTGGCCGACGGGCTCGACACCGAATCTGCCCGTGCGTGCATCGCCGTGCCGCAAGGGCAGGGCGCCGCCGCGCCGGATCGTCCGCGCCTCAGCCTGACTCTTTCCGCGCTGTTGAACAGTGACACGGTGCTGCTGCCGATGACGGGCGACGCCAAGCGCGCCGTCTATGAAGGCGCGGCGGCCGGCGCTTCTGACGTGCCGGTGGCCGCGTTGATCCGCCACGCTTCCCAATTGCAAGCTTACTGGAGCCCGGCGGAAGCCGGAGGCCAAAGGATACCGGCATGAGTGCGCCGCTTCACCCCGTAGTCGCCAAGGTCACGCAGCGTATCGTCGACCGTTCCCGCGAGACGCGAACGGCCTATCTCGCGCGCGTGGAGGAGGCGCGGGGCCGCGGGCCGGGTCGGGCTAAGCTGTCCTGCGCCAACTGGGCTCACGCGTTCGCCGCCGTGCCCGTGGAGGACAAGCTGCGCGCGCGGGCCGGCGCGGCTCCGAACATCGGCGTCGTCACCGCCTACAACGACATGCTCTCCGCGCATCAGCTGTACGAGGACTATCCGAAGCTGATCCGCGAGGCCGCGCGGGCGGTAGGGGCCACGGCGCAGGTCGCCGGCGGAGTGCCGGCCATGTGCGACGGCGTAACCCAAGGCCGGCCCGGCATGGAGCTGTCGCTCTTCAGCCGCGACGTCATCGCCATGTCCACGGGCATCGCCCTAACCCACGACGCGTTCGACGCGGCGCTCTACCTCGGCATCTGCGACAAGATCGTGCCGGGGCTGCTGATGGGCGCGCTGAATTTCGGCCATCTGCCGGCCATCTTCGTTCCCGCGGGCCCGATGAGTTCGGGCCTGCCGAATCCTGAGAAGGCGAAGATCCGCGCGCTGTACGCCGAGGGGAAGGTGGGTCGTGAAGCGCTGCTGGAGGCCGAGATGGCCTCCTATCATGGCCCCGGCACCTGCACCTTCTATGGCACGGCGAACTCCAACCAGATGATCATGGAGGTCATGGGCCTTCACCTCCCGGGCGCCGCTTTCATCCATCCGCACAGCCCGCTGCGGGAAGCGCTGACCCGCGCGGCGGTGGAGCGTGCGGCCGCTATCACCGCCCAGGGCAACGAGGAGACGCCGATCGCCCACGTGGTGGACGAGAAGTCGGTGGTGAACGGGCTGGCGGGCCTATTGGCGACCGGCGGTTCGACCAACCACACCCTGCACCTCGTCGCCTGTGCACGGGCCGCAGGCATCCAGATCGACTGGACCGATTTCGACGACCTGTCTCGTGTGACGCCGCTGCTGGCGCGCGTCTACCCAAACGGTGCTGGGGACGTGAACCATTTCCACGCCGCGGGCGGCCTGGCCTTTGTTGTCGGCCAACTGTTGGATGCGGGGCTGATGCATGAGGATGTGCTGACGGTCGCCGGTCAGGGGCTCTCGCGCTGGCGCGAGGAGCCGCATCTGGAGGATGACCGCCTCGTATGGAGACAAGGGGCCACGGAGTCGCTCGATCCGACGATCCTGCGTCCCGTCGATGATCCCTTCGACCGCGAGGGCGGCATCCGTCTGGTCCAGGGCGGGCTGGGCCGCGCGGTGGTCAAGGTTTCGGCCGTCGCCGCCGAGCGCCGGACGATCGAGGCGCCTGCCGCCGTCTTCGACGACCAGGACGATTTCATTGCCGCCTTCAAGGCCGGGCAGCTGAACCGGGACTTCGTCGCCGTGTTGCGCTTCCAGGGGCCGAAGGCGAACGGCATGCCCGAGCTGCACAACCTCAGCCCCGCGCTCTCTGTGCTGCAGGACCGCGGCCACCGGGTCGCGCTCGTCACAGACGGGCGGATGTCGGGGGCGTCGGGCAAGACGCTGGCGGCGATCCACGTCACGCCCGAAGCCGTGGACGGCGGGGCGCTCGCACGCGTGCAGGACGGCGATCCGGTGCGGCTAGACGCCGACAGCGGCGTGCTCGAGCTGCTGGTTGATGCGGCTGAACTCCAGGCGCGCCCGGTCGCGCGCGCAGCCGCCGCCGCTTTCGGCTACGGCCGTGAACTCTTCGCCCCCTTCCGCACGAGCGTGGGCCCTGCCGAGCAGGGCGGTACGGTGTTCCAATGACCCTGAGCGACCTCCTGAAGCCTGGCCGTGCGCCATCCATGGCCGGCTCCGGCGGAGGCTTGTGCCTCGTCGGCGACATCGGCGGCACCAACGCGCGGTTCGCCGTGACCGATTTGTCGAGTGACCGGCCGCAGATCCTGCATGCCAGGAACTTTCTTTGTGCGGACTATCCTCAGGCCTATGACGCGATCGCCGCCTATCTCGCCGGTGTGAACCTGCCAGCGCCGCCGACGTCCGCCATCATCGCCGTAGCAGGTCCGGTGAAGAGCGGGGCGATCACCCTGACGAACGTGAGTTGGAGCCTGTCGGAAGCGGAGCTCAATGGATACGGCTTCCGCACCGCTCGGTTGATCAACGACTACGCCGCCCTCGCCTGGGGCGCGCCGATGCTCGGCGAAGAGGAGGCGATCTCCGTCGGCGGAGCGAAGATCGGCGATCCGGACGGAGCGGTGGCGGTGCTCGGGCCGGGCACAGGCTTCGGAGCGGCGGCGCTCGCGCGCAGCGAGGGGCTCGAGATCCCGCTGCCCAGCGAAGGCGGCCACATGGCGTTCGCCCCGGACGATGAAGTGGAGATCGAGGTGCTGCGCTTCCTGCAGCAGCGCTTCGGCCGCGTCTCCGTCGAACGGATCTTGGCGGGACCTGGCATCTGCAACCTGCACGCCGCGCTGGAGGCGATCGACGGTCGCACCTACGATGGGCTCGATCCCGTCGCCATCACCAGCGATGCGGTCGCGGGCGAGCCCTCCGCGGTGCGCACGCTGGACCGCTTCTGTGCGATCCTAGGCTGTGTGGCCGGCGATCTTGCCCTCGCCTATGGGGCCACCGGGGGCGTCTACATCGCCGGGGGCATTCCGCCGCAGATTATGCCGTTCATCGAGCGCGGCGGTTTCCGTCGCCGTTTCGAGGCGAAAGGCCGCTTCGAGAGCTACATGAAGGCCATCCCCACGCGGGTCATCGTGAAGCCGCACGTCGCGCTGATCGGCGCAGCCCGGGCCATGCGGCAAGTGTCCGCAAAAGCTTGACCGTGTTGACAGCGTTGTCGCGCGCCGCTTAGCGTCCGGCCCTCTGGCCCGGCGCGGGATTCTCCCCGTCCGCGATCTGGCCTAGGCTGTAGCGGCGCGAATCCCCTCGCGCCGAGCCTGTAAGGCGGAGTTCGCGAACCGGTGCCCGCGGTCACGATCAACGATGTCGCGTCCAAGGCGGGGGTCTCGATCAAGACCGTCTCCCGGGTCATGAACAACGAGCCCAACGTCCGGGGCGAGACGCGCGAGCGGGTCTTGGCCGTCGCCGAGGCCTTGGCCTACCGGCCCAACATTTCGGCCCGCAGTCTCGCCGGCGCGCGCTCGTACCTGCTTGGGCTCTTCTTCGATAACCCAAGTCCCGCGTACGTCAGTGACGTGCAGCTCGGCGCAGTCGCCCGCTGCCGCACTGGCGGCTACCACCTCATGATCGAGCCGATCGACAGTGGGGCCGAGGATCTGCAGACGATCGTCGATCCTATGATCTCGACCTTGAAGGTCGACGGGGTGATCCTCACCCCGCCCGTGTCGGACAGCGCCAAGGTGCTCGAACTGCTGGAGCGGAGCGGCACGCCGGTCGTACGCATCGCCCCCGAGCACGATCTGAACCGGACCGCCCGCGTCGGCATGGACGATGTCCTGGCGGCATATGAGATGACGGCTTACCTGCTGAAGCTAGGGCATCGCGACATCGCTTTCATCAAGGGGCACCCGCAGCACGGCGCCTCGCATCTCCGTTATGAAGGCTATCGAAAAGCCATGCGGGAGGCCGGTCGGGACGTCCCCGACAGTCATGTGAAGCAGGGCTTTTTCTCTTTTCGCTCGGGCTTCGAGGCGGCCGAGCAGCTGCTGGACGACCCGCGCCAACCGACCGCGATCTTCGCCAGCAACGACGACATGGCGCTCGGCGTCATGGCGGTCGCCAATCGCCGGGGCCTCAACATCCCGCAGGAGATCTCCATCGCGGGTTTCGACGACACGCCGACGGCGAGCATCGTCTGGCCGCAGCTGACCACCGTGCGCCAGCCCATCTTCCAGATGGCCGAGGCCGCAGCCGACCTGATCATCTCCGGCGAAGCCAAACGAGCGAAAGAGGAGGGGCGCTCCATCAGCCGCCTGCTCGATTTCGAACTCGCGCTCCGCGAGTCCACCGCCGCTCCGAGCGTCTGAGGGCCGCCACGGCCTTGCAATGGCTCGGGACAAATCCGCACAACGGCTAACCGTTGAGCTTAGCCGCTTGACAGCGCTGTCACGAAGCCGGAAGGTCGGCGGGCAGGGGAACGTCGCAGGAGCGGCCGTCAGAGGCCGCCCGCATCCAGGAAGATTATCGGCATGAAGCAGGCCTACCGCTCCGCCTCCACGCTCGCCTTGACGGCGGCGCTCGCCTTCGCCGGTCTTGGCGGCTGCGCCCAAACCGCGGCCTCCCCTGACACCGGTCATGGGGTCGCGCCCCCGCCGTCGCAGACACCGGCAGCCGCGGCGCCCAAGCTCGACATGCCGCCGCCCGAGGCGCGCGCAAACCCGGCCGTGTGGCCGAAGGTCGACAGCCCCGACGCGCTTACGGACGCGGCGACGGAAGCTTTCATCACCGAGTTGATGTCGCGCATGACCGTCGAGGAGAAGGTCGGCCAGACCATCCAGGCCGACATCGCCTCGATCACGCCCGAGGAGATGAAGACCTATCCGCTGGGCTCGATCCTGGCCGGAGGCAACTCCGCGCCCGGCGGAAATGATCGCGCGCCCGCCCAAGCCTGGCTTGACCTCGCTCGCGCTTTCCGCGCCGCCAACGCCGAGCGTCCGGGCACGAAGATCCCGCTGATGTTCGGTATCGACGCCGTGCACGGCCACAACAACGTCGTGGGCGCCACCATCTTTCCGCACAACATCGGGCTGGGCGCGGCCCGCGATCCGGACCTGATCCGTCGCATCGGCAAGGCCACCGCTGAAGAGGTCGCCGTCGCCGGCGCGGAGTGGACCTTCGGCCCGACCGTGGCCGTTCCCCAGGATGACCGCTGGGGCCGCGCCTACGAAGGCTATTCCGAAGACCCGGAGGTCGTCGCCGCCTACGCTGGCCCTATGACCCTGGGGCTGCAGGGCGAGCTGAAGGCCGGTCAGCCGCTTGAAGGCGCCCACATCGCGGGATCTGCCAAGCACTTCCTCGCCGACGGCGGCACCACCGGAGGCAAGGACCAAGGCGACGCCCGCATCTCCGAAGCCGAGCTCGTGCGCATCCACAACGCTGGCTACCCGCCAGCTATCTCGGCGGGCGTGCTGACGGTGATGGCGTCCTTCTCCAGCTGGAACGGCGTCAAGCACACGGGCAACCCGACGCTGCTGAACGACGTCATGAAGAACCGGATGGGCTTCGACGGCTTCATCGTCGGCGACTGGAACGCCCACGGACAGGTGGCGGGCTGCACGAACGAGAGCTGCCCGCAGGCGTTCAACGCCGGTCTCGACATGTTCATGGCGCCCGACAGCTGGCGCGGCCTTTACACCAACACCCTGGCGCAGGTGCGCTCAGGCGAGATCTCAATGGCGCGCCTGGACGAGGCGGTGCGTCGGATCCTGCGCGTGAAGGCCAAGCTCGGCCTGTTCACTCAGAACCCGCGTCCTCTGGAAGGCCGGCTGGAGCGACTCGGCGCGCCGGAACACCAGGCCCTAGCCCGCGAAGCGGTGCGCAAGTCGCTGGTGCTGATCAAGAACAACGGCGGCGTGCTGCCGATCCGCCCGAACCGTCGCATCCTCGTCGCAGGCGACGGCGCCGACGACATCGGGAAGGCGTCGGGGGGCTGGACCCTCACCTGGCAGGGCACCGGCAACAAGAACGCCGACTTCCCCAACGGACAATCGATCTACGGCGGCATCGCGGAAGCGGCGAAGGCCGCCGGCGGCTCGGCCGAGCTCAGCGTCGACGGCAGCTTCCGTCGCAAGCCGGATGTGGCCGTGGTCGTCTTTGGGGAGAATCCTTACGCAGAGTTCCAGGGTGACATCGACACCCTCGACTTCGAGCCGGGCGACGCAAAATCGCTGGCGCTCCTGAAGAAGCTGAAGGCTCAAGGCATTCCAGTCGTGTCGGTCTTCCTCTCGGGCCGGCCGATGTGGACGAACCCCGAGATCAACGCTTCGGACGCCTTCGTGGCCGCCTGGTTGCCCGGCTCGGCCGGCGGCGGCGTCGCCGACGTGCTGCTGGCGAAAGCGGATGGAACGCCGAACCACGACTTCACCGGAAAGTTGTCCTTCTCCTGGCCCAAGACCGCGGAAGGCACGCCGCTGAACGTCGGGCAGCCGGGCTACGACCCGCAGTTCGCCTTCGGTTACGGCCTGACCTACCGCGACCGTACGACCGTGCCCCAGTTGTCGGAGGTTTCGGGCGTCGCCGCGGCCGCGGTCAGCATCGACCGCTACTTCGCAGCGGGCCGGGCGGTTGCGCCGTGGACCCTCTATGTCCGTGACGCCGAAGGAATCCGGATGGTTGGCGACAGCCAAACGGCCAGCCCTCGGGGAACGGTGGCGGTCCGCACCGTCGATGCGACCGCCCAGGAAGGCGGCAAGGCGGTGGTCTGGACAGGCGCCGGCGGCGACTTCGGCGTCGGAGCTATGAGCCCCGTCGACCTGCAGAGGCAGTCGAATGGAGAGATGGCGGTCTCGGTTCGCTATCGCGTCGATCGTGCGCCCACCGCGCCGGTCACCGCGGTCCTGGCTTCGGGCCAGAGCGCCGGCGCCCTTGATGTGACCAGCCTCTTCCAACAGGCTCCCGTGGGCCAGTGGCGCACGGTGAAGATCCGCTTGTCCTGCTTCGCTCAGGCTGGGGCGAACGTCGCGCAGGTGAACTCGCCGCTCACCCTGCGCACGGCCGGTGAGTTCGGGCTGTCGGTCGAGGAAATCCGGCTGGCCAGCAACGAAGGCGACGCCATCTGCCCGGCCGCCGCGCGTTAAGAGCTCAGCCAGCGATCCAGCATCTCGAGGCCGCCGTCCCCTGACCGGGGCGGCGGCCCTTTTATCTCGCCCGGCGTTCTAGAGAGCCTGGGCGCCGGCGACGGCTGCAGAAGACCATCCCGCTCCACATGGGTCATGCGCGCGCTCATGTGCGGGTGCGCGGGCGCCTCTTCGAACCCGAGCACCGGGGTGACGCAGGCGTCCACGTTTAAGAAGACTGCGTTCCATTCATCCCTCGTCCTGGCGGCGAACGCCTCCGACAACGCGGCCTCGATCCGTGGCCAGGCGCTACGGTCGTACTGATGGCCGAGCGCGGCTGGACTAAGCCCCAGCGTCTCCAGCAGCGCGGCGTAGAACTGCGGCTCCAGCGCAGCCACGGCCACGTAGCGGCCGTCGGAGCAGGCGTAAGCGCGATAGAACGGCGCCGATCCGTCCAGGAGGCCCTCCCCCCGGCGGACACCGCTTATCCCGTCCGCCTTCAGCCAGTGGAACAGGGCCATCATGTTGGAGACGCCATCGACGATGGCCGCGTCGATGACCTGTCCGCACCCGGAGCGTTCACGCTCGTAGAGCGCAGCGACGATGCCAAACGCCAGGTAGAGCGCGCCTCCCCCGAAGTCGCCCACCAGGTTCAGCGGTGGGACGGGCGGGCTGTTCGCGGGCCCGATGAGGTCCAGCGCGCCGGCGACGGCGATGTACCCGAGGTCGTGGCCCGCCGCCTGCGCCAGCGGCCCTTCCTGACCCCATCCGGTCATGCGCCCGTAGATCAGGCGCGGATTGCGCTCCAGCAGCACGCTCGGCCCGAGCCCAAGCCGCTCCATCACGCCGGGACGAAAGCCTTCGATCAACACGTCGGCGCGATCGATCGCCTGAGCCGCTACATCACGGTCTTCCGGCGCCTTCAGGTCGAGCGCCAGCGACGCGCGCCCCCGCGCGGTGACCTCGTTGGGCGAGGCGCCGATCGTTCCCTTGCGGTCTATCCGCAGCACCTCTGCGCCCATGTCGGACAGCAGCATCGCGCAGAACGGCCCGGGCCCGATCCCCGCCACTTCGACCACCCGCACGCCCGTCAGCGGACCCGCCATGCTTCCCCTCCGCACCTGCGCCTGCCTCGCTTATAGAGGCTCCGACGCAGGAGGCGCTCATGCAGGATCGTGTGGTGGTGGTGACCGGCGGCTTCGGGGCGCTCGGCCGAGCAGTCGGCGAGGCGGCCGCCGCACGCGGCGCTCGCGTCGTGCTTCTGGGCCACGGGGGCGGCGAGGCTCCTGCCCGTGGGCTGGCGCTTGGGGGCGTCGACCTGACGGACCTTTCCGCCGTGCAGGCGGCCCTCGCCGTCGTTGGCGACCAGTTCGGCCGGATCGACGCCCTCCTGAATGTCGCCGGCGGTTTCACATGGCAGACGCTGGAGGACGGCGACCTCGCCGACTGGGACCGCATGTACCGGCTGAACGTCCTGACCGCCGCCACCGCTTGCAAGGCCGCGATCCCATACCTGGCGGCCAGCGGCTCGGGGCGGATCGTCAACGTCGGGGCGGCCGGCGCCAGCAAGGCCGCCGCCGGCATGGGCGCCTACGCCGCAGCCAAAGCCGGTGTCGCCAAACTGACCGAAAGCTTGGCGGCGGAACTGAAAGGCCGGGTGACGGTGAACGCCGTGCTGCCCTCCATCATCGACACCCCGCAAAACCGGAAGGACATGCCGGACGCCGATCCCGCAGCTTGGGTGACGACCGCGGAACTCGCTGCGGTGATCCTGTTCTTGGCGTCCGCGGAGGCGAGCGGCGTCACCGGCGCGCTGATCCCGGTTGTTGGCAGGATCTAAGCCGCTTTCGGGCACGAAAGCGGCGCTATCGGCTCCTAATAGGAAAAATTGTGTGCGCCCCCCGCGCAGAATGACGCGCGCGGGGGCAATGTTCTTGCTTTCGGGCGATGTCGCTGGTTAAACCCGACTTTCGCAACGCAGCATCGTTCTAGCGTGGAGGAGCAGCCGTGGCCGGCGCGACCTTGAAGTTTGTCGACCGTTCGAAGCAGACGCCTGACAAGGCGGCCGCCGAAAAACGCGTGCGCGACTTCAAAGAAATTTACGCCGAGTTCAGCCCCCCGCAGGCGCTGCGCCAATCGTCGCGCTGCAGCCAGTGCGGCGTGCCGTTCTGCCAGTCGGGCTGCCCGCTTCGGAACAACATTCCCGACTGGCTGCGCCTGACGGCCGAAGACCGGGTCGAAGACGCATGGCGCCTCTCGGAGGCGACCAGCGCCATGCCCGAGATCTGCGGCCGCATCTGCCCGCAGGACCGGCTGTGCGAAGGCTCCTGCACGCTCGAGATCTCGGGCTGGGAGACCGTGACGATCGGCTCGGTCGAGAAATACCTGGGCGACATGGCGTTCGAGAACGGCTGGATCGAACCCATCCGTCCGATCCAAGAGCGTGAGCAGTCCGTGGGCATCATCGGCGCCGGCCCTGCCGGGCTGGCGGCGGCCGATCGCCTGCGCAACGAAGGCTACCGCGTCACCATCTACGACCGTCACGACCGTCCCGGCGGCCTGCTCGTCTACGGCATCCCCGGTTTCAAGCTGGAGAAGGAGGTCGTAGAGCGCCGCACCCGTCGCCTGGCTGAAAGCGGTGTGGTGTTCGAGCTGTCGTTCGAAGTCGGTAAGGACGCGACGCTGGAGGAGATCCGAGCCCGCCACGACGCCGTGCTGATCGCCACCGGCGTCTATGCCGCGCGCCGCCTCACCGCTCCGGGCTGCGGATCGGAGGGCGTGGTCGCCGCGCTTGACTACCTGACCGCCTCGAACCGCATTGGCTTCGGCGACGTAGTGCCCGCCTACGACAGCGGCTCCCTGAACGCCGCCGGCAAGGACGTGGTCGTCATCGGAGGCGGCGACACGGCGATGGACTGCGTGCGCACCGCCGTTCGTCAGGGCGCCAAGTCCGTCACCTGTCTGTACCGTCGGGATCGCGAGAACATGCCGGGGTCGCGCCGCGAGACCGCCCACGCCGAGGAAGAAGGCGTGCGCTTCGAGTGGCTGGCCGCGCCCAAGGCGGTGCTGGGCGGCGCTGATGGCGTTGTCGGCGTGCGCGCTGTCCGCATGCGCCTCGGCGCCCCCGACGCGTCGGGTCGTCGTGCGCCTGAGGAGACGCCCGGCAGCGAATTCGACCTGCCGGCGGCCATGGTCATCGAGGCGCTCGGTTTCGAGCCCGAGGACCTGCCGACGCTCTTCAACGCGCCCGCCCTGCCGGTGACCAAATGGGGCACGGTGGAGACGCAGCGGAAAAGCCAGCGCACCAACCTGGACGGCGTGTTCGCCGCTGGGGACATCGTGCGCGGCGCTTCGCTCGTCGTGTGGGCCGTCCGCGAGGGCCAAGACGCCGCCGCGGAGATTCATCAGTACATCCAGGCGGCCGCCGTGGCGCCGACGCCTGTCATCGAAGGAGCGGCCGCGTGAGCGATTGGCTGCAGCACTATGAAGAACAGCGCGCCCGGCTGATCGACGCGGGCGCCTATGACCCGTCCTCCGAGCACGACGCGTGCGGCGTCGGCCTGGTCTGCGCCAAGGACGGCAAGCCGCGGCGCGAGGTGGTCGAGCTCGCCATCCGCTCGCTGAAGGCCGTCTGGCACCGGGGCGCGGTCGACGCCGACGGCAAGACCGGCGACGGCGCCGGCGTCATGCTGGGCGTGCCCCAGGCCTTCTTCGCCGATCAGGTGCGCCGCGCCGGCCATGAGCCGCGCAAGGGCGCCATCATCGTCGGGCAGATCTTCCTGCCGCGCACCGACATCGGCGCGCAGGAAGCCGCGCGCACCATCGTCGAGCGCGAGGTGCTGCGCTTCGGCTTCTACATCTATGGCTGGCGCCAAGTGCCCGTGGACGTCTCCGCCCTGGGCGAGAAGGCGGCGGCGACGCGTCCCGAGATCGAGCAGATCATGTTGGCCGGTCCCGCCCACCTGGAAGGCGAGGTTCTGGAGCGTGAGCTGTTCCTCTGCCGTCGCCGGATCGAGAAGGCGGTCGCCTCGGCGGCGCTGCCGGCCTACGTCTGCTCCCTGTCGGCCCGATCGCTCATCTACAAGGGCATGTTCCGCGCCGAGCAGATCGACACCTTCTACCCCGATCTGAGGGACCCGAGGTTCGAAGCGGCGGTGGCGATCTTCCACCAGCGGTACTCGACCAACACCTTCCCCGAGTGGCGCCTGGCCCAACCCTTCCGCATGCTCGCCCACAACGGCGAGATCAACACGCTGAAGGGCAACGTCAACTGGATGCGGAGCCACGAGATCCGCATGACGGCCCAGGCTTTCGGCAACCACGACGAGGACGTGAAGCCGGTCGTGCAGCCGGGCGGCTCCGACTCGGCGGCGCTGGACAACGTGTTCGAGGTGCTGGTTCGGGCCGGCCGCGACGCGCCCATGGCCAAGGCCCTGCTCATGCCGGAGGCCTGGGGTCGCAACGACGAGTCCATGAAGCCCGAGCACCGGGCGCTCTACGCCTACTGCAACGCGGTGATGGAGCCCTGGGACGGACCGGCGGCCATCTGCGCCACCGACGGGCGCTGGGTCATCGCCGGCAAGGACCGCAACGGCCTGCGCCCCTTGCGCGTCACCGAGACCGACGACGGCCTGCTGATCGTGGGCTCGGAAGCCGGCATGAGCGGCGTGTCCGAGGACCGCGTGATCCGTCGCGCCCACATCTCTGCCGGGCGGATGATCGCCATCGACCTGGAGGAGGGGAAGTTCTTCGGCGAGGAGGCGATCATCGATCGCCTCGCCGCGACACACCCGTACGAGAAGTGGCTGACCAACACGATCGAGCTGGAGCCGCGCATCGGGCCGGGGCCTGAGCCCCGTCGCTGGGCGGGCGAAGCCCTGACCCGTCGACAGCGCGCAGCAGGCCTGACGCTGGAGGACTTCGACACCCTGCTCGACGCCATGGTGCTGGACGGCAAGGAAGCCATCGGCTCCATGGGCGACGACACGCCGCCCGCCGTGCTCTCGGAAGGCTGGCGCCCGTTTGCGCACTACTTCCGCCAGAACTTCAGCCAGGTGACCAACCCGCCTATCGACCCCCTGCGCGAAGCGGGCACGATGAGCCTGAAGACCCGGTTCAAGAACCTCGGCAACATCCTGGCCCAGGACGAGACCCAGGCGAACGTCTTCGTCCTGGAAAGCCCGGTCCTGACCACCGGCATGTACGAGCGCATGCTCGACGCGGTCGGCGCTGGCCAAACGACGACCCTGGACGCCACCTTCACAACTCCGTCCTCGGATGATCGTCCGGGCGACCGGCTGCGTGAGGCCTTGGACCGAATTCGTGACGAGGCTGTCGCCGCGGTGAAGGGCGGAGCGAGCCTGATCGTCGTCACCGACGAGCGTTCGGGCCCGGATCGTCCCGCGATCCCCTCGATACTGGCGGCCGCCGGCGTGCATGCCCGTCTGGTCGAGGAAGGGCTGCGCTCCTTCGTCTCCATCGTCGTGCGCACTGCCGACGTGCTGGAGCCACACGGCTTCGCCGTTCTTGTCGGCGTGGGCGCTACGGCGGTGAACGCTTACATCGCCCAGGAGACCTTCCTGGAGCGCCTGGACCGCGGCCTGTACGGAAAGCTGACGCTCCGGGACGCCTGCCTGAACTTCAAGGCGGCGATCGAAGCGGGGCTGATGAAGATCCTCGCCAAGAAGGGGATCTCGATCATCTCGTCCTACCGTGGCGGCTACGAGTTCGAGGCGATCGGCCTGTCCCGCGCCCTGGTGGCGGAGTTCTTCCCCGGGATGCCCTCGCGCATCTCCGGCATCGGCCTGCCCGGAATCGAGGAGGAGGTGCTGGACCTCCACAAGAGCGCCTGGGATCCCGGCCGCGTGAACCTGCCTATCGGCGGGTTCTTCAAGGTGCGTCACAACGGCGAGGCGCACGCTTACGAAGCCGAGCTGATCCACCGCCTGCAGGACGCCACCACGCGCGGAGACTACAAGCAGTTCAAGGCCTACAGCCGCCGCACCCGCGACCTGCCGCCCGTCGCCCTGCGGGATCTGCTGGAATGGCGCACCGACGTCACCCCAGTGCCGCTCGATGAGGTCGAGAGCGTCAACGAGATCCGCAAGCGCTTCGTCACGCCGGGGATGAGCTTGGGCGCACTTTCGCCTGAAGCCCACGGCGTCCTGAATGTCGCCATGAACCGCATCGGCGCGAAGTCGGTGTCCGGTGAGGGCGGCGAGGATCCGGAGCGTTTCAAGCCGCTGCCGAACGGCGACAACCCGAACTCGGCTGTCAAGCAGGTCGCGTCGGGACGCTTCGGCGTCACGGCCGAGTACCTGAACCACTGCCGCGAGATCGAGATCAAGGTCGCGCAGGGCGCCAAGCCGGGCGAGGGCGGCCAACTACCCGGATTCAAGGTGACCGAGTTCATCGCCCGCATGCGTCACTCGACGCCGGGCGTGTCGCTGATCTCGCCGCCGCCGCATCACGACATCTATTCGATCGAGGACCTGGCTCAGCTCATCTACGACCTGAAGCAGATCAATCCGGACGCTCGCGTCACGGTGAAGCTGGTCTCGTCGTCGGGCATCGGCGCCGTCGCAGCGGGCGTCGCCAAGGCGAAGGCTGACGTCATCCTGATCGCCGGCAACGTCGGTGGAACGGGCGCCTCGCCCCAGAGCTCGATCAAGCACGCGGGCTGCCCCTGGGAGATCGGCCTGGCCGAAGCCCACCAAGTGCTCACGCTGAACAACCTGCGGAGCTCAGTCCGTCTGCGGACCGACGGCGGATTGAAGACCGGGCGTGACATCGTCATCGCTGCGCTCTTGGGCGCCGAAGAGTTCGGAATCGGCACCGCCTCGCTGGTCGCCATCGGCTGCCTGATGGTGCGCCAGTGCCACTCCAACACCTGCCCGGTCGGCGTCTGCACCCAGGACGATCGCCTGCGCGCCATGTTCACCGGCACGCCGGAGAAGGTGGTCAACCTCTTCACCTTCATCGCTGAAGAGGTGCGCGAGATCCTCGCCGAGCTCGGAGCCCGGTCGCTGGACGAGATCGTCGGCCGCACGGACCTGCTGCGTCAGGTCTCTCGTGGCGCGGCGCACCTCGACGACCTGGACCTGAACCCGCTGCTGGTGAAGGTCGAGGCCGGCCCGTCGCCCCAGGCCGTTCAGCGCCTCTATCGCAACGAGGTGCCCGAGACCCTCGACGCCCAGATCCTGCGCGACGCCCAGCCCCTGCTGGAGCGGGGCGAGAAGATGCAGCTGACCTACTCGGTGCGGAATGTGCTCCGTGCCGTGGGCTCGCGGGTGTCGTCCGCCATCGTCCGCAAGTACGGAATGAAGGGTCTGCAGCCCGGTCATCTGACGCTGCAGCTCAAGGGATCCGTTGGTCAGTCTCTCGCGGCCTTCGCGGTGCAGGGCTTGCGCATCGAGCTTGACGGGGAGGCGAACGACTACGTCGGCAAGGGCCTGTCCGGAGCCACCATCGTGGTGCGTCCGCCGGTCTGGGCCGAAGGGCAGGCGCTCATCGGCAACACGGTCCTTTATGGCGCGACCTCCGGAAAGCTGTTCGCGGCAGGTCGGGCCGGCGAGCGTTTCGCCGTTCGGAACTCCGGCGCCATAACGGTTGTCGAAGGCTGCGGCGCTCATGGCTGCGAGTACATGACAGGCGGCGTCGCCGTGGTGCTGGGCTCGGTGGGTCCCAACTTCGCCGCGGGCATGAGCGGCGGCTCGGCCTTCGTCTACGACGAGGACAAGACGCTTGAGCGCTCCCTGAACGGCGAGAGCGTGATTTTGCGCAGCCCTGCCGGCGAAGCGGCCAAGCGCCTGCACGAGCTGGTCGAGGAGCACTTCATCGAGACCAAGTCGCCCAAGGCTCGCGACCTGCTCGAGAATTGGACCGCCGCGCTCGAGACCTTCGTCGAGATCGCCCCGCGCGAGATCGTCGCTCGTGAGCAGCGCAAGACCGCCTGATCTTGAGCAAGATCGTCCTCCCTCGCGCGCGGGGGTGAGATTTTGCGCAGTCGCAGCAAAGTCGAGGCCGCCGCGGTGAAATCCACCGCGACGGCTTCGCTTTGAGAGAAATCCTCTTGACGGACGTGAGTTTTGCCCGCAGAGTGGCCGAACTCATCGAGACCGGCTGAGGGACAGGCCCTTTGACGCCGGGGCAACCTGACGGACCCGCAAGGATCCGAAAAGGTGCCAACTCCTGCGGGGGCTGTTTCAGTCCGCGAGAGATGAGTGAAGCGAGTGGCCCCAAAAGGGTCGCGCTCTTCACCGGTCTTCCGCCTTCCGCATGAGCTCTCAGATGAGCGGAGTGGAAGGGCAGACGGTGTTCGATACGATGACAGCGGAGACGGTGACGGAGGGCCAGCAGGCGCTCGAGTTCTCCGTGTCCATTCCGGAGGATTTCCGGCTGTTGTCGGGAGACCGCCTCGCCGACGGCGTGGTGCGGGCTCGCATTCAGGGCGCCGGAAGCGCTCCAGTCGTCGCCCTGATCGGCGGGATCTCCGCCGGCCGTCATGTGGCCCAGCGCGAGGACGGCCGTCCCGGTTGGTGGGCGCCTTTTGTCCGCGAGGGCGGCCCGGTCGACCTCACGCGATGTCGAGCGCTCGGCTTCGACTTCGTCCCCTTCGAGAACGAATCCCCACCGACCATCACCACCCAGGATCAGGCCCGCTTGCTGGCGCTGATCCTGGATCACCTCGGCGTCGAAAAGCTCGCCGCGCTGGTCGGCTGCTCATTTGGCGGCATGGTCGGGCTGGCCTTCGCCGCCCTGTATCCTGAGCGCCTCGACCGCCTCTGCGTCATCTCCGCGGCGCACCGGGCGCACCCGATGGCGACCGCCTGGCGCGGGGTCCAGCGCAGGATTCTGAAGTTCGCCCGCGACTGTGGTCGTCCCGAGGAAGGGGTCGCCCTGGCCCGCGAGCTGGCCATGACCACCTACCGCACGCCCCAGGAGTTCGCCGGCCGGTTCGCGGGCCGCGCCCCGGAGGCCGCCGGCGGCGCCTACGACGTATGCGATTACCTGATCTCCCGCGGCGCCGCATATCCGGCGCTGATGAGCGATGCGCGCTGGATCGCGCTCAGCGACGCCATGGACCGCCACCGGGTCGAGCCCGAAGCCGTGACCGTTCCGGTCACCCTGGTCGGCTTCAACACCGACCGCCTGGTGCCGATCGAGGACATGCGCGAGCTCGCCGACCGCCTGCCGCGCAAAACCACCACCTTCATCGAGCGCAGCTCGATGTTCGGCCACGACGCCTTTCTGAAAGAAACCGAGGCCCTGACCCCGGTGCTCGCCAAGTTCCTGACTGGAGCCATCCGATGACCAGCCGCCCGACCGATATCCGCACCCGCGCCGTGAACACGGGCGTGGCCGAGGACACGGCGCACGGCTCGGTGATGCCGCCGCTCTACCTCTCCTCGAACTTCAGCTTCGACGGCTTTGAGGGTAAGCGCCGCTACGACTACAGCCGTTCGGGCAACCCCACGCGCGACGTGCTGGGCGAAACCCTCGCGCAGCTGGAAGGGGGCGCCGGCGCCGTCTGTGTCGCCTCGGGCATGGCGGCCATCGACCTGGTGCTGAACGTGACGCTGAACGTGGGCGACCTCGTGATCGCGCCACATGATTGCTACGGCGGCACCCACCGCCTGCTGGTGAACCGCGCGCGCAAGGGCCACTTCGAAGTCGCCTTCGTGAACCAGACCGACCCGGCGGCCTATGCCGACGCGCTCGCGCGCGGTCCCAAGCTGGTGCTGGTCGAGAGCCCGACCAACCCCTTGATGCGGATCATCGACATCACGGCGGTGGCGGCGGCCGCCAAGGCTGCGGGAGCTAAGGTGGCCGTCGACAACACCTTCCTGTCCCCCGCGCTGCAGCAGCCGATCAAGCTGGGCGCCGACTACGTCATCCACTCGACGACGAAGTATCTGAACGGCCATTCCGACGTGGTGGGCGGCGCTGTGGTGGCCGCGGATCCTGAGGATGCGCAGCAACTCACCTGGTGGGCCAACTGCCTCGGCGTGACCGGTTCGCCCTTCGACGCATACCTGACTCTGCGCGGCGTCCGCACTCTCTTCGCGCGCCTGGAGCGTCAGCAGAAGACGGCCCAGACCCTGGCGGAGGCGCTGCTCGCCCACCCGGCGGTGAAGGCGGTCCACTACCCGGGCCTTCCATCGCACCCCGGCCATCTTGTGGCCAAGCGCCAGCAGGCGGGATTCGGCGCGATGCTCAGCTTCGAGCTCGCCGGCGGCGTTGAGGCCGTCCGCGCCCTCTTAGGTGAGCTGCAGCTCTTCACCCTGGCGGAGTCGCTCGGAGGCGTCGAAAGCCTGGTCGCCCACCCGGCGACCATGACCCATGCCGCCATGGATCCGGACGCCCGCCGCGTCGCCGGCATAACGGACGGCCTGCTGCGCCTGTCCGTTGGCCTCGAGCACGAGGACGACCTCCTCGCCGATCTCGTCGCGGCCCTGGATGTTCTGGGTGTGGATCTCGCGCCGGTCGCGTTGACGGCCTGAGGCTGGAGACGAAGTAGAAGCGGCTAAAGCTGGTCCAGGCTGTTCTCGTGGTGGCTGGCCTCCCGCTTCAGCCAATCCACGAACGCTAGCGCGCTCGCCGACGATGGCCGGTTCCGCGGCAGCACGACGTGGTGGGCGAAGTCTACGGCGACAGCCCCGTCGGCGAACGGAGCCACCAGCCGCCCGGCCTTCAGGTCGGCCTGAGCGAGCGTTCGGCTCGCCAGCGCGACGCCCCGGCCCATGATCGCCGCCTCGATCGCCAAGGCCGATTGGTTGAACCGCTGACCCCGACGTGGATCGACGCCGGTCACGCCGCGGGCCTTCAGCCACATGGCCCAGTCGGGCCGGCTGGGGTCCTGATCCGCCCCCTGGTCGTGCAGCAGCGTGTGGTGCGCCAAGTCCTTGGGGACGCGGATCGGGTGATCGCCTTCGAGCAGGGCGGGCGCGCAGACGGGAAGCACGGTCTCGGCGAACAGCTTCTCCGACACCAGGTCGGTGTAGCCGCCGGGTCCATAGCGGACGGCCACGTCCACGGAGCCGTCGGAGAGATCCGCGATCTCCATGTCCGCGCTGATCCAGACCTCCACCTCCGGATGCGCCTCGTGGAAGCTCTCCATGCGCGGCATCAGCCACTTGGCCGCGAATGACGGCGCCACGCTGACGGTCAGTTGGCGGCGCTTGGGCGGCTCACGCAGCAGGGCGGAGGCGTCCGTCAGGCGCTCGAAGCCTTCCCGCAGAACGGGAAGGGCGGCGCGGCCCGTGTCGGTCAGCACCAGACCGCGCCCCTCGCGCTTGAACAAGGCTGAGCCGGTGTGGTCCTCCAGCAGGCGGATCTGCTGGCTGACAGCGCCGGGAGTGACCGCCAGCTCCTCCGCGGCGCGCGAGAAGCTCAGGTGGCGGGCGGCGACCTCGAAGGCGCGCAGCGCATTGAGGGGCAGGAGGCGGCGGCTGGGGCTCATGGGAACCGACATAGAATCTCTAATGCCTTAGGCAAGATCATATCGATTGTGCCTGACCTTCCCCCCGCGTGAATAGCGACGATCTGAAAGGCTGTCCGGACCGCCGACCACGGCCCGGCTCCTTTAGCTTTTCTGCAGGCCCCAGCCCATGCGCGTCTTCCTCGCTTCAGTTCCCCTCGAAGACCGCCGCGTCGTGGTCGTGGGCGGCTGCGAGGCGGGCGTTGCCAAGGCGCGCCTCGCCTCCAAGACCTGCGCCACGGTGCAGTGGTTCGCCCCAGACCATCGGCCCGACGCCGCGGACATCCCTGTCGGCGTCGCCGCGCCTGAACCCCGCTCGCCGACGGCTGAGGAGTTCGCGGGCGCGGCCCTCGTCTTCATCGGTCTGGAGGACGAAACCGAGGCCAAGGCGCTGGCCGACGCCGCCCGCGCCGCCGGCGCCAAGCTCGTCAACGTGGTCGACCGGCCGCACCTGTCCGACTTCCAGACTCCGGCGCTGATCGACCGCGACGAAGTCGTGGTGGGCGTCGCCACCGGCGGCTCCGCGCCGATCCTCGCCCGGGACGTTCGCGCCCGCGTCGAAGCCGTGCTGCCGCCGGGGCTTTCGGTCCTGGCCCGCCTGTCCCGTGAGATCCGCGACACGGTCAAAGCCGCCGTGCCGGAGGTGCAGACTCGCCGCCGCTTCTGGGAGAAGGCGCTGCGCGGCCGCGCGGCCGATCTCGCTGTCGCCGGAAAGGAGGCCGAGGCCCGCCGCGAGATGCTGCGTCTGCTGAATTCAGCCGACGAGCCGCAAGTGGGCGTCGTCCACATCGTCGGCGCCGGTCCGGGTGATCCGGAGCTCCTGACCCTGAAGGCGTTGCGCGTGCTGCAGGACGCCGACGTCATCGTTTATGACCGGCTCGTCTCCGAAGCCGTGCTCGACTATGCGCGCCGGGACGCGCGGCGGATCTACGTCGGCAAGGCGAAGGGCGACCACTCGGTCCCGCAGCGCGAGATCGAGCGCATCATGATCGCGGAGGCCAAGGCTGGTCATCGCGTCGTGCGGCTGAAGGGGGGCGACCCCTTCGTGTTCGGCCGCGGCGGTGAAGAGGTCGAGTCCCTGGAGGCCGCTGGCGTCGAGACCCACGTCGTGCCGGGCATCTCCGCAGCCATGGGCTGCGCGGCTTCGGCCGGCGTGCCGCTCACCCATCGCGACCACGCGCAGGCGGTCACCTTCGTCACCGGCCAGCCCAAGGTGGACGGCCCGCCCGTCGACTGGAGCTCCATGGCCGGAGAGAACCACACGCTGGCGGTCTACATGGGGGTCGGCGCCGCCCGCTCGATCGCATCGAACCTTATTGACGCAGGTCGTGATCCCTCGACGCCCGTCGCCATCGTCGAGAACGGCACGCGCCCTGACGAGCGGGTCGTGAAGGGCCGCCTGTCGGACCTCTACGCCTTGATTGAGGCGGGGCTGGTAGACGGCCCAGCCATGCTGTTCATCGGGGAGACCGCCGCCTTCGCGAAGGCCAGCATCGGCGATCCTCTCCTCCAGGAGCGCGTCGCATGAAGATCCTGACGGCGAACCGCCTCACGGACGGCGCGGTGGTCTACCTGACCGCCTCTGGCGACTGGTCGCATGATCTCTCGCACGCCCTACGCCTGACCGACGCCGACGCTCCCGCAGCCCTCGCGGCCGCCGAGCTGCTGCCGCGGGTGCTGGTCGGCCCCTATCTGATCGACGCGGATGAGCGGGGACCCGCTGGCCGCGAACGGCTGAAGGAGACGATCCGCGCCGCGGGTCCGACCGTCGGCCACAGCCTTCGTGAGCCTGCCTGATGTACCGCTATGACGAGTTCGACGCCGCCTTGGTCCGTGAGCGGACGGCCCAGTTCACCGATCAGGTGCAACGACGCCTGGACGGCCGCCTGACCGAGGACCAGTTCAAGCCTCTGCGGCTGATGAACGGCGTCTACCTACAGCTCCACGCCTACATGCTGCGGGTCGCCATCCCATACGGGGTGCTCAACGGCGCGCGGATGCGCAAGCTGGCCCATATCGCCCGCGTCTACGACAAGGGCTACGGCCATTTCACCACGCGGACGAACATTCAGTACAACTGGCCCAAGCTCGTCGACATCCCCGCCATCCTGAACGAGTTGGCTGAGGTCGAGATGCACGCCATCCAGACCTCCGGGAACTGCATCCGCAACGTCACCACCGACGTCTTCGCCGGCGCGGCTAAGGACGAGATCGTCGATCCGCGGCCCTGGTGCGAATTGCTGCGGCAGTGGTCGACCTTCCACCCTGAATTCTCGTTCCTGCCCCGCAAGTTCAAGATCGCGGTCACCGGCGCTCCGCGTGACCGGGCGGCGATCCGGACGCACGACATCGGCCTGCAGATTGTGAAGGGCGAAGCGGATCAGATCGGCTTCCGCGTCTTTGTCGGTGGCGGCCAGGGTCGGCTTCCGCACATCGCGAAGGAGATCAACAGCTTCGTCCGGGCGGACGAGCTGCTCGGCTACCTGACGGCGATCATCCGCGTCTACAACGCGTACGGACGGCGCGACAACATCCACAAGGCCCGCATCAAAATCCTGGTCGAGAGTCTGGGCATCGACGCCTTCCGGCGCGAAGTTGAGGCCGAGTACGCCGTGATGGACAAGGCGGCGCTCGTGCCGCCGCCGGGCGAGGTGGAGCGCATAGCCGCCTACTTCGCGCCCCCGGCGTTCGCCGCCCTGCCTGCCGTCAGCGACGCGTTCGACGCGGCGAACCTGTCGAACCCGGCGTTCGCCCGCTGGGCGCGCAACAATCTGCGCCCCCACAAGATCCCAGGCTACACCAGCGTGATCATCTCGCTGAAGCCGGAAGGCGGCGTTCCCGGGGACGCGACCGCCGATCAGATGGAGGCGGTGGCCGAACTCGCGGAGCGCTACAGCTTCGACGAGGTGCGGGTCGCCTACGAGCAGAACCTGGTGCTGCCGCACGTCCGGCTCGACGACGTGCCCGATGTCTGGGCGGCCCTGACGGTTTCGGGCCTCGCGACGGCGAACGCCGACCTGATCACCGACGTCATATCTTGCCCCGGCCTCGACTACTGCAGCCTGGCCAACGCCCGCTCCATCCCGGTCGCGCAGGCCATCTCAAAGCGGCTCGCTGACCTGGACCTGCAGGAGGCGATCGGCCCCGTGCGGCTGAACATCTCCGGCTGCATCAATGCGTGCGGTCACCATCACGTGGGCCACATCGGCATCCTTGGCGTCGATAAGAAGGGCGAGGAGTTCTACCAGATCACGGTGGGCGGCTCGCCGGACGAGCAGGCCGCTTTGGGCGAGATCGTCGGCAAGGGTCTGCCCTCCGAAGAGGTCGCACCCGCCATCGAGCGGGTCCTCCGCGCCTACCTCCAATTGCGCGTCTCCCAGGCCGAGACCTTCATCGAAACCGTCCGCCGCCTGGGCGCCGAGCCGTTCAAGGAAGCTATCTATGCAGTTGCTTGATCGAGCGGAGACGGAAGAGGGCTTCGCGACCCTGGAGGACATCGATGTCGTCCTGGCGGAGCGCTCCAACGGCGTGACCCTGCGCGTGCCCGGCGAGACCGAGTTCCGGCTCCTGGAAGACTATGCGCCGCGGGTCGAACGGATTGTGGTGACCTTCAAGGCGTTCCGCGATGGGCGTGGTCTGACCCTCGCCACCCGGCTCCGCGAGCGTGGCTACACCGGTCGGCTAGAGGCGGAAGGGGATGTCCTGCCCGACCAGGCGATCCACCTGTCGCGCTGCGGCTTCGACGCCGTGCGCTTGGGGGAGACCGCCGTCCGCGCAGAATGGGAACGCGCGTTGCAAGCCTTCTCCGCCGTGTATCAGCCGGCGACCGACGGCGCTCCCACCGTTTGGGCGCTCCGTGCGAGGCGGCTCCAATCCGTTCCGCCGAGCGGCGGCGGCGACACCCTGGAGGCAAAGGCCAAGGCCCTGAACGAGGAACTGCGCGACGGTGACGCCGCGACCATCCTCAAGCGTACGCTGGAGGCCTTTCCAGGCCGCGTAGCCGTGCTCTCGTCATTTGGCGCCGAGGCCGCCGTCCCCCTTCACCTCGTTGCGCAGACGGCGCCGGACACTCCGGTGCTGTTCCTCGACACCGATCGGCACTTCGGCCAGACGCTGCCGTACCGTGACGAGCTGGCTAGCCGCTTCGGCCTCACCGATGTCCGCTCCCTCAAGCCCGAGAACGCCCAGGCCGCCGATCCGAAGGGTGACCTGTGGCGCACTGACGCCGACCTCTGCTGCACGCTGCGGAAGGTGAAGCCGCTGGCTGCGGTGAAACCGCAGTTCGACGTGCTGATCACGGGGCGCAAGCGCTTCCATGGTGCGGGACGCATGCGACTGCCGCTCTTCGAGGTGCTCGACGGACAGATCCGGCTGAATCTGCTGGCGAACTGGAGCCCGGCGGAAGTCGAAGCCTACTTCGAGACGCACGCGCTGCCGCGTCACCCCCTGGTGCAGGCCGGCTATCGTTCGATCGGTTGCTGGCCGTGCACGCAGCCGTCGGCCGACGCGGCCGAGGACGTCCGTGCCGGTCGCTGGGCCGGTTCGGAGAAGGTCGAGTGCGGCATTCACCTGCCAGCGGCGTGGGCCGCTGAGACGGAGCGGCGGATCGCCTCCTGATCCGTTATAGAGCGCAGACCGCCTCGCCAAATGATCTACGCCTGAGTACCGGGGGCTTCATGACCACTCATTCCAGCGTCGTCGACCTGATCGGCGGCACGCCGCTGATCAAGCTGCGGAAGGCTTCGGAGCTGACCGGCTGCACCATCCTGGGCAAGGCTGAGTTCCTGAACCCGGGCGGTTCGGTGAAGGACCGGGCGGCGCGCAACATCGTCCTCGACGGGCGGGCGTCGGGCCGGCTGCAGCCGGGCGGAGTGGTGGTCGAGGGCACGGCCGGCAACACCGGCATCGGTCTCGCCCTGGTCGGTGGGGCGCTTGGGCACCCGGTCGTGATCGTCATCCCCCGCACGCAGACGGAGGAGAAGAAGGCCGCGATCCGCGCCCTGGGCGCCAAGCTCGTAGAAGTGGATCCCGCGCCGTTCTCCAGCCCCAACCACTTCGTCCACTATTCGCGCCGGATCGCTGAGGAGCTGAACGCCAGCGAGCCGAACGGCGCCTATTGGGCCGACCAGTTCGACAATCAGGCGAACCGCCGAGCCCACTATGAAACGACGGGCCCCGAGTTCTGGGAGCAGACCGGCGGAAAGATCGACGGCTTCGTCTCCGCCGTGGGCAGCGGCGGCACCCTCGCAGGCGTCGGCGCCTTCCTGAAAGAGCGCAATCCTGACGTGAAGATCGCCCTGGCGGACGTCGCGGGCGCGGGGCTCTACAGCTGGTTCACCGCGGGCGAGTTCAAGAGCGAAGGCTCGTCAATCTCAGAGGGCATCGGGGTGGGACGCATCACCGGCAACCTTGAAGGCGTGGGCGTCGATCACGCCTATCGTATCGAGGACTCCGAGTTCCTGCCCATCCTGTTCGACCTCGTCCAGGAAGAGGGCCTCTCTCTGGGCGGCTCGGCGGGCGTGAACATCGCCGGGGCCATTCGGCTGGCGAAGGACCTGGGGCCCGGCCACACCATTGTCACCCTACTCTGTGACGCGGGCTCCCGTTACGCGAGCAAGCTCTACAACGCCGAGTTCCTGCGCTCGAAGGGCCTGCCCACGCCGCCCTGGCTGGCGTGAGGCGAACGGGGCCTGCCCTCCCGTCGGCGAGGGAAGCGCCGCGGCACGCCTAGAAGACCCTGAATCGCCGCGGTCGCAGCTTCACCGGTTGCCCGACATTGAGCGCCGCGGCCGCTTGCTTGTCGATGACCGCCTCAACCAAGCCGTCGCTAGCGATACGCACGTCGACGCGGCCGACCGGACCGGCCAGCCGAACGTCGACGATCGAGCCGTCCACGCCCGGCCCCTCGCTGCTGACGATGACGTCCTCGGGTCTCACGTGGGCGACGGCCTCGCCGGTCCGCCCTTGGGCGTCCGCGTGCTCCACCTCGTAGTCGCCGAACCGGGCGCGTCCCTCCGCCAGCGTCGCCGGAAGGGGCGATACCCCGCCCAGGAACTCGAAGACGAAGGCGTTGGCGGGGTCTCTGTAGATTTCCTCGGGCGTTCCTACCTGCTCGATCTTGCCGGCGTTAAGCACCGCCACCCGATCGGCGAGGTCCAGCGCCTCTTCCTGGTCGTGGGTGACGAAGACGCTGGTGAGCCCCATCTCGCGGTGGAGCTCGCGCAGCCAGTGCCGCAACTCCTTGCGCACCTTCGCGTCCAGCGCCCCGAACGGCTCGTCCAGCAGCAGGAGGTTGGGCTCGATAGCCAGCGCGCGGGCCAGCGCCACTCGCTGGCGCTGGCCGCCCGAAAGCTGTGCGGGGTAACGCTTGCCCAGGCCTTGAAGCTGCACGAGCGACAGGAGCCGCTCCACCCGCGCTTCGATCTCGGCCTTGGGAGGGCGCGCACGCCTGGGGCGCACCTTCAGCCCGAACGCGACGTTGTCGGCTACGGTCATGTGCCGGAAGAGGGCGTAGTGCTGGAACACCATGCCCACACGCCGCTCGCGAGGAGAGCGTCCCAGGATGCTTTCGCCCTGGAAGCTGACGGCGCCGTCGTCCGGCCGCTCCAGTCCCGCCAGGACGCGCAGCAGCGTCGTCTTGCCCGAGCCCGACGGGCCGAGCAGGGCGAGGAACTCGCCCTCCTTCGCGGTCAGCGAGAGGCCGTCCAGGGCGGCGAAGCGCCCGAAGCGCTTGGAGACGTTCTCGACGACGAGGGACATATCGCTCCCGATGTGGGCCGGATCCTCGGTTCCTGCTTCAGTGCCGCCGGCCCGCGGCGAGTTCGCCCGAGAACCGCCATTCGAGGATTGTCTTGACGACCAGGGTGACGAGGGCAAGTCCCGCAAGGAGCGAGGCGACGGCGAAAGCGCCGACGAAATCGTATTCATTGTAGAGCACCTCGACGTGCAGGGGCATGGTGTTGGTCAGACCGCGGATGTGACCTGAGACGACCGAGACGGCGCCGAACTCGCCCATCGCACGGGCGTTGCAGAGCAGGACGCCGTACAGGAGCGCCCATTTCACGTTCGGCAGGGTGACGCGAAAGAAGGTGGTCCAAGGGCCGGCGCCGAGCGTGGCGGCGGCCGTTTCGTCATCCGCCCCCTGTTCCTGCATAAGCGGGATCAGCTCTCGAGCCACGAAGGGGAGAGTGACGAGCAGCGTCGCCAGCACCAGCCCAGGCAAGGCGAAGACGATCTTGATGTCGTTCGCCTGCAGCCATGGTCCGACCCAGCCATTGGCGCCGAACAACAGTACGAACACGAGCCCGGAGATCACCGGGCTGATCGAGAACGGCAGGTCGATCAGGGTCAGCAGCAGGTTCTTGCCCCGGAAGTCGAACTTGGTGACCGTCCAGGCTGCAGCCAGGCCGAACACGGCGTTCAGGGGGACGCAGATGGCTGCGACCAGCAGCGTCAGCTTGACCGCTGCGATGGCGTCGGGCTGACGGACCGCCTCCATGACGGGCTGAACGCCGCGACGGAACGCCTCCACGAACACCGCGGTGAGCGGCAGCAGCACGATCAGGGCGAGCCAGAGCAAGGCCAGCCCAAGGAGGACGAGCGCCCCGAGGGTCGTCGGGCGCTTTGCGGCGACCGTCCTCATGCCCCAGACCTCCGCGCCAGCCACAGCTGCGCGCCGTTCACCACAAGCAGCGCCAGAAACGAGATGCCAAGCATGGCCAGACCGATCGAGGCGGCGCCGGCGTAGTCGTATTGCTCGAGTTCGGTGATGATCAGCAGCGGGGCGATCTCGCTGACGAAGGGCATGTTGCCGGCGATAAAGATCACGGACCCGTACTCGCCGACGGCTCGGGCGAAGGCGAGCGCGAAACCCGCCATGACCGCGGGGGCCAGCGAAGGCAGGATCACCCGCCAGACTGTCTGCAGCGGGCTCGCGCCCAGCGTCAGCGCCGCTTCCTCAAGCTCGGCGTCGAGGTCCTGCAGCACCGGCTGGACCGAGCGGACGATGAACGGCAGGCCCACGAACACCAGCGCCACCCAGATGCCGAGCGGCGTATAGGCGACCTTCACACCGAGCGGCGCGAGCAGACCGCCGATCCATCCGTTGGGGGCGTAGATGGCGGCAAGCGCGATGCCCGCGACCGCGGTGGGGAGGGCGAAAGGCAGGTCGATCATGGCGTCGACCAGGCGCTTGCCGGGGAAATCGTAACGAACCAACGCCCAGGTGACGATCAGCCCGAACACCACGTTGAGCGCCGCCGCCGCCGCGGAGGCGAGGAAGCTAAGGCGCAAGGCCAGCAGCGTCCGCCGGTCCAGCACCGTCGCCAGGAAGCCGTCCAGCCCGTTCTCCCACGGCCGCGCGATAAGCGCCGCCACCGGGATCAGTAGGATGAGGCTGAGGTAGAGGACCGTGAACCCGAAAGTGAAGCCAAAACCGCCAAGCACGCTGGGCTCCCGCCAGCGCAAGACGCGGCGCCGGCTACGAACCGGCGCGGCGCCTTCGGCCGAGCTCCACGTGGCGGTCAAGCCGCACCCCGGTAAATCTGGTCGAACACGCCCCCATCCGCGAAGTGGGTCGGCTGAGCCTTCGCCCAGCCGCCGAAGGCTTCGTCGATGGTGACGGTCGTCAGCGGCTTGAAGGTCGCGGCGTATTTGGCGGCGGCCTTCGCCTCCCGGGGCCGGAAGTGGTGCTTGCCGATCAGATCCTGAGCGGCCGGCGTGTAGAGGAAATTCAGGTAGGCCTCGGCCACGGCGCGCGTGCCGCGCTGATCGACGACCCTGTCCACCAGCGCGACCGGAGGCTCCGCCAGGATGGAGATCGTCGGATAGACAATATCGAAATCGCCGCCGAACTCCTCAAGCGACAGGTAGGCCTCATTCTCCCAGGCCAGGAGCACGTCTCCGATACCGCGTTGGGCGAAGGTGGTGGTGGAGCCGCGCGCCCCCGTGTCGAGGACCGGCACGGCCTTGTAGAGCGCCCCGACATACGCCCGCGCCGTCGCCTCCGAGCCTCCCGGCTGCTGAAGCGCCCAGGCCCACGCGGCCAGGTAGTTCCACCGCGCGCCGCCGGACGTCTTGGGGTTGGGCGTGATCACCTGCACGCCCGGCCGGAGCAGGTCACCCCAGTCTCGCAGCCCCTTCGGGTTGCCCTTCCGCACCAGGAACACGATGGTCGAAGTGTAGGGGCATGAGTTGTTGGGCAGGCGCGACTGCCAGTTCGCCGGCAGAGACTTGGCGCGCGTGGCGATCTCGTCGATGTCGCCGGCCAGCGCCAGGGTCACGACGTCGGCGGCCAGACCGTCGATCACCGCCCGGGCCTGCTTGCCCGAGCCGCCGTGGCTCTGATTCACGCTCACCGAAGGATTGCCCTTGCTCCGCCATTCCGCGGCGAAGGCGGCGTTGATGTCCTTGTAGAGCTCGCGCGTCGGGTCGTAGCTGACGTTGAGCAGGGTGGCGCCGCCGTCAGCCGAGCCGGCCTGTCCACAAGCCGCGGCGAGCCCCGCGCCGGCCATCGCGGTCAGCAGTCCGCGCCGGGAGGGGGACAGGAGATCGGTCATCTGCAGCAGTCCTTGGTCTTTAGGGCCGCGCGTCAGCAGATGGGCTGCAGCCGCCGTCGATACGACCCTAGCGGTTTAAGTCGACAGGCGGAGTCGACAACTTCTGAAGCTATGCCCAAGAAAAACTCCGGCGCGCCGAGGCCGCGCGCCGGAGCCGTCGAAGATCAGTAGCGGACCCGCAGCGTCGCACCGACGGTCCTGGGGTCGCCGGGGTTGCCGATCACAAGGCCCGAGTTCCCGCTCTGGACGCTGACGAACTGCAGATAGTCTTCGGCCAGGACGTTCTTCACCCACAGGAACGCCTCCCAGTTCGCGTCCGACTTGAAGCCGGCGCGCAAGTTCAGCAGCTCGTAGCTGTCGATCCGCGTGTAGATCGAGGCCGAAGCGTCCGAAAAGTAGGCTGACCGGAAGCTGCCGTCGGCTCCGACATAGGCCTCACCGTTCAGTCCGAGCAGCGTCCCCGGCTGGCGGTATTCGACGCCGGCCGCTCCCGCCCAGGGAGAAACGCCCGGCAGTTCGGCGCCGCTGAGGTCGCAGGCGGCCGTGGACGTGCCCACGCGCTCCAGCGGGCATGGTCCGTTCTTGAACGAGCTGTATTTGCCGTCAGTCCAGGACAGGGTGGCGTAGGCGCTCCAGCCGTTGGTGGGGCGCAGCACCACGTCGGCCTCCACGCCCTTCACCTCGACCTGTTCGATGTTGGCCAGATAGCCGCGAAGCGCGCCGGGGCCCGAATCGACGACGTTCGCCTGGAAGTCGCGGATGTCGGTGTAATAGGCGGCGACGTTGGCGGTGAGCAGCCGGTTGAACAGCTGGGTCTTCAAGCCGATTTCGTAGGTCGTGACCTCTTCCGGCTCCACGACCGCGTTATTCAGCGCGGGCGCACCGGACGGCGTGGTCGGGACGCCGGCCATGTTGATTCCGCCGGACTTGTAGCCCCGCGCGTAGGAGCCGTAGGCGAGGACGTCCTCGGTCACGTCATAGGACAGGGTGATGTTCCCCGACAGGCTACCGTCTGAGATCTCGGCCTCGTAGAACTGAGGCCGGGCAATGCCGAGACGGCGGTTGATCAGGGTCGCATCCGTGGTGGAGAGCCCGCCGCCGGTGGTCAGGGCGTAGTAGCCGTCCTTTTCTTCCCAGGTGTACCGGAGCCCAGGGGCGAGGCGCAGGTTGTCGGTGATGTTCCAGGTGAACTGACCGAACACGGCGTAGCTGTCGGTGGAGATGCGCGACGTGTTGAGCGAGTAATAGCCGTCCAGCAGGGCGTCCGGCAGGTTCGGCGCCAGCAGCCAGTAGGTGGCGTCCCGGCCCCATTCGGTGACGCCAGTGGTTTTTACGTCTTGATTATAGAAGTACGCGCCGACCACCCAGTCGATGGTGTTGCTGCCGTTGGACGCCAGCCGCACCTCTTGGCTCACCTGATCTTGGAACGACGGGTTGGCGGACTGCCGCACGATATCGAGCGCGGTGTAGTCGCGGTCGTTTGCAGGATCCCACTCCCAGTAGCGGATCGCGCTGACAGAGGTGAGCGTGGCGAATCCAAGGTCATAGTCGACGATGGCGGCTGCGCCCTGGATGCGCTGGTCGGCCTGAATGTCGCTGTCGACGTCGGCCAGTCGGTCTGCGTAGTTCAGGCTCGGCGGCGCGTAACCTCGGCCCGCCGCCAGGGCCGGGAACTGCTGCGCCGGGGGCTTGAGGGTCTGACCTGCGGTCACGAACACCTGCGTGCAGCACTCGAGCTCCTGCCGATTGTAGTCTGCGAAGAGGCGGACGCTCAGCCTATCGGTCGGTTTGATCAGGAGCTGGCCGCGGACGCCGAAGTTGTTCTGGTCGTTCTGCGACTGCCCCGTAGTGACGTTCTCTAGGAACCCGTCACGGCGGGTGGCGGTGAACGACAGGCGCCCCGCCACAACATCGCCGAAGATCGGGCCGGAGATCGTGCCCTTGCCCTGGATGAAATTGTGGTCGCCGACGCTGAGCTCGGCGGCGCCTTCCGGCGTGAAGCTGGGCGACTTGGTGGTGATGTTCAGCGCGCCGGCGGTCGTGTTCTTGCCGAACAAGGTGCCCTGCGGCCCGCGCAGCACCTCGATGCGGTCGATGTCCACGAAGTCGAGCGTCGCTGTGGCCGCACGCGAATTGTAGACCTGGTCCACATAGATGCCGACACCCTGCTCCAGGCCGTCGTTGGCCAGCCCGTAGCTCGCGCCCAGGCCCCGGATGGTGATGGCTGTGTTGCGTGGGTTGGAGCTCAGCAGCTGCAGGCTTGGCACCTGGTTGGTCAACTGGCCCACCGAATAGGTGCCCGTGCGCTCCAGCGACTCGCCGGTCACCACCGACAGAGCGATCGGCACGTCCTGCGCGTATTCGATGCGCCGGCGGGCGGTGACCACCAACTCGTCTACCTGCGCCGCCCCGCCGACCACCGCCTGGTCGACCGCAGCGGCGGAAGAGGCGAGGGTATCAGCCTGCTCGGCGGCCGCCGGGCAGGCGAGGCCGGCAGCCCAGATCAGAACGGCGACTGCGGCGGCTTGGCCGGCGGTGCGGCGGCGGATGGACATTGTGGATCCCTCGAGTGCGCGCCGTCCCCCGGCGCTTCGAGCGGAGCATTAATTTCCTATATGTCTAGTAGACAAGTCGGCTTTTTCTGTAGCCCAGGGCCAGAATTCCTCTCCCCTCAGCTGGCGAGAAGGCCCTCTTCGGAACGGGCGGAGTCCGCAAGCGTGGTGCTCTCCAGGACCGCGGCGGTGGCGTCGCGCACGGCCACCAATGCACGGCGGATGGTGCAGGTGGCCTCGTCCCGGCAATCGGCGCAGCGGCGGTACGCGGTCACGCTGGCGCAGGGGGCGAGCGCCAGCGGCCCGTCCAATGCGCGGATGATCTCCGCGTAGGTGATCTGATCGGGGGCGCGGCTGAGCCGGAAGCCACCCGCCCGGCCGCGAACCGAGTCCACAAAACCGTGTCGCTTCAGTTCAGTCAGGATATTCTCGAGATACGGGCGCGGGGCGCCCGCGGCCTCGACCAGGGCCGAGGTCTGCAGCGGCCCGTCGCTGTCGTGCTGGGCCAGCGCGGTCAGCGCCCGGATGGCGTATTTCACTTTCAGGGACAACATCGTCGCCCGTCCTTACTACGCCAGAGGCGCCGTCGGCCACGGGCGACGCGTCGCCGGCCGGTTGGCTAGAAGGTGAGCTGTGAGCGCAGCGCCACCGCCTGCAGCGATCGTCCGATCGGAACGCCGGCCGCGCTGCGTCGGTCCACTTCAGCGTCAATGAAGTCCAGTACGAAGCGGACGTGAGAGGTTGGGCGCCAGTTGATCCCCACCGTCCAGACCGCCTGCTCGCCCCCGCGCACGCGCTCCTCAGGCGTCGGCGACTCAGCGAAGTCGTTCAGGTCGGCGGTGGAATAGCGGGCGCCCACTTCGAAGACGCCCCACTGCCGTTTCGAGGGCGAGAATGGTCGCGCCACGTCCGGTGCGTCGAAGGCGCCCGTGCCCGTGTTGTAGCGCCGCGCACCATTCAGGACCCAGTTCGTCTCAACGTACCAGCCGGAGAAGCTTGGATCGCGCACGGCGGCGGGAGCGCTGCGCTCGACGTTGATCTCCACGCGCTCGCCTTGAACGAGGAAAGGGCCTTTCTGAAGCGCGAGCTCCAGTGACCAATGGCCGACCGCCTCCGAGGGGATCGTGGGCGTCGCGATCAGCGCGCCAGGATCGATCCTGAGCTCCGGGCGATCGGAAAGCCGGACGGTGCGTCGACGTGCAGCGCCGGAACCGGAGAACTGCGGCTTGGTCACAACGCTGCCGTTGGCCCCCACGTGCACGCGCCAGCCTTCGCCTTTCAGGGGCGTGGCCGCGATCCTGCCGGTGAAGCCCAATTGCTCATCGATGTCGTTCTTATCGCTCAGGCGTCCACCGGTCACCGCTCCGACAGCAAGCCAGCTGCTGGTGGAGTAGCCAGCCTGCGCCCCCAGTCTTGCGTCGCCGCCGGCAAGGCTTCGGGCGATCTCGGCGATGCTTGGGCGCTCGATGAAGATGGTTCCGCTCGCGGATGTCGCGTCCACCAGGCCTACGTTTGGTGCGAACGCGCCGGCCCTCAACTTCAGCCGGTCCACGGGCGCGTACTGCAGCCAGGCTTCGTACAATCTGCCCGGTGTGTCGTCGCCCGGCCCCGCGAGTTCGAAAAGGACGCTGTAGTCGAGCCCCTCGACGACCTGACCGCGTGCGCCGACCCGGGCGCGGCGAAACTCCGCCCCATCCTCCAGCGGTCGTCCGGAGCCGGCGGAGTCGCGATCGTCCTGTACATAGACGCCGGAATCCAGCTGGATCACGCCCGCGGGCGCAATGGTGAAGCCGCTCGGCTTGGCCGAGTCCCCAAGCGCGGCCGCTGGCGCAGCGGCTAGCGCCAGGAAAGCGGCAACACCTGCCCCCGCGTGTCTCATCCCCATCCCCTGGCTCGCGGCTTGTTTGCGCATCGGCCGACGCATCTCCGGCGTCTACGCTCCTCATATATGTTCTCGGTACGGAGTATAGACGGGCAAGCTCGTAGTGGGCTTAACGCCACACCAACTCGCGGTGAAGTTTACCTGCAAAGCCGGCCTGTGATGTCGCAACGCGCAATTTCTTTGCGCGGGGGCCTTTTCAGGGAGGGCTGGCATCGTTAGTTTGGCCTCGTCCGAGAAGGAAAACCATGATGGCGCGGAAGGCGCGGGCGATCGCAGTGGCGAAGCGGGCGGAGAGCGCGGCTCCCGCGTGGCTGACGCTGCTTGCACTCGCCCTGGCGGTACTTCTCGCTAGCCCCTCCATCGAGGGAGCGGTTCAGCTCAGCGCGATCTAAGCCACGACAAGATCGCCGAAGCCGAAACCCCGCTCCCGACGAGCGGGGTTTTTTATTGCTCCGCGCGACCTGAAGCATCCCGCGCCGCCAGCGCCCTAAGAATAGAGACCTCGACATGCAGCCCCTCGCCGAACTCATCTGGAAGAACGGAAGCCTCGTTCCTTGGGCGGAAGCGACGACCCACGTGCTGACGCACGGTCTGCACTACGGCACCTCCGTGTTCGAAGGGATGCGCGCGTACGACACGCCCAACGGCCCGGTGGGCTTTCGCTGGACCGAGCACATCCAGCGGCTGCACGACTCCGGCCGCATGTATGCGATGGAGATCCCCTACTCGGTGGAGGATCTCGTCGCCGCCTGCGGCGAAACCGTCGCGTCCAATGGACTGAAAGAAGCCTACATCCGTCCCGTCGCCTACATCGGCATGGTCGGAATGGGTGTCACGCCCAAGCAAATGTTGATCGACGTCGCCATCGCCGCCTTCCCCTGGGGAGCCTACCTTGGCGAGGAAGGTCAGGCTCGCGGGGTCGATGTCTGCGTGTCCTCCTGGGCGCGCATGGCGCCGAACACGGTGCCCACGCTGGCCAAGATGGGCGGCAACTATCTGTCCAGCTATCTGATCGGCCGGGAGGCCCGCACGCGGGGCTTCGCCGAGGGGATCGGCCTGGGCACCGACGGTCGTCTCTCGGAGGGGGCGGGCGAGAACCTGTTCCTGATCAAGGACGGGCGAATCCTCACCCCCCCGTCGGCGAACTCGATCCTGGGCGGCATCACCCGCGACACCGTCATCAAGCTGGCGGCGACCGAAGGCTGGACCGTGGAAGAGCAGGCGCTTCCGCGCGAAGCCCTCTATCTGGCCGACGAAGTCTTCATGACCGGCACTGCGGCCGAGATCACGCCGATCCGCTCCATCGACGGCATTGTCACTAAGTGCGGCGGGCCAGGTCCCATCACCAAGCGCCTCAACGCCCTGTTCCGCGGCCTCTTCACCGGCGAGACCCCGGACCAGTGGGGCTGGTTGGAGCCGATCGCCAAATCCGAGAAAGTAGACGATGTCCGCGCCGCGATCGCTGTTTGAGAAGGTCTGGGACAGCCACGTCGTCGTTCCCGAAAGCGGCGACGTGCCGGCCGTACTGTATGTGGACCTGCATCTCGTCCACGAGGTTACGAGCCCTCAGGCCTTTGCGGCGCTGGACGCGCGCGGCCTGAAGGTCCGCCGGCCCGACCGCACCTTCGCAACGTTGGACCACTCGACGCCTACGCTTCCGCCGGGACCGGACGGCGAGCGCCCGTATGCGACGGCCGCGGCCCGCAGCCAGGTGGAGACCCTCGAGCGCAACACGGCGCGGCATGGGATCGAGCTACATGGCTGGGACAGCGGCCAGCGCGGCGTCGTTCACGTGATGGGGCCTGAGCTTGGACTGACCCAGCCCGGCATGACGGTGGTGTGCGGCGACAGCCACACCGCCACGCATGGCGCGTTCGGAGCGCTGGCCTTCGGCATCGGCACCAGCGAAGTCGGTCATGTCTTGGCGACCCAGACTCTGCTGCAACGCAAGCCCAAGAGCCTGCGCGTGACGGTGGACGGGCATCTGCAGCCGGGCGTCTCTGCGAAGGACCTGGTGCTGGCGGTCATCGCGGAGCTGGGGTTCGGCGGCGGCACTGGCTACGTCATCGAGTACGCCGGCTCCGCCATTCGCGGCCTCGACATGGAAGGCCGCATGACGGTCTGTAACATGTCCATCGAGGCGGGCGCCCGCGCCGGGATGATCGCCCCCGACGAGACCACGATCGACTGGCTGCGCGGCCGCCCCAAGGCGCCGCAAGGCGCAGCGTTCGAGGCTGCGGCGGAGCGGTGGCGTTCGCTGGCGAGCGATCCTGGGGCCGGTTTCGACAAAGAAGTGCGGATAGACGGCTCGGCCATCCAGCCGATGGCGACGTTCGGCACGACCCCGGACGCCGGCGCGCCGATCGGGGCGGCGATCCCCGCTCCGGCCGATGCCTCGGGAGAGAAGGCGCTGGCCTACATGGGCTTTCACGCCGGCCAGCCTGTCACCGACGCGAAGGTCGATGTGGTCTTCATCGGCAGTTGCACGAACGGCCGCCTGCCGGACCTTCGCGCCGCGGCCGAGATCCTGCGCGGCCGCACCGTCGCGCCGGGCGTGCGCATGCTGGTGGTGCCGGGCTCCGAAGCGGTGCGCCGCGACGCGGAGGCGGAGGGGCTGCACGAAGTCTTCCTCGCCGCTGGAGCCGAATGGCGCCTGCCCGGCTGCTCCATGTGCATCGCCATGAACGGTGACATGGTGGCGCCAGGCCAGCTGGCGGTCTCGACCTCCAACCGCAACTTCGAGGGACGCCAGGGTCCCGGCGCGCGTACGGTCCTGGCTGGCCCTGCGACGGCGGCGGCGTCGGCCGTGATGGGCCGTGTGACCGACCCACGCACCATCCTGTCGAAGGAGCCGGCGCATGCCTGAACCGTTCCGGATCCTGACGTCCGGCACGGTGGTGCTGGAGCAGGCCAACATCGACACCGACCAGATCATCCCGGCGAGGTTCCTGACGACCACGTCGCGCGATGGGTTAGGCAAGGCCGCCTTCTATGACTGGCGCTATGATGCGGACGGGGCGGAGAAGCCGGACGCCATCCTGAACCGGATCGATCCGGCCGAGCACCGGATCCTGGTGGCAGGCGACAACTTCGCCTGCGGATCATCGCGCGAGCACGCGCCCTGGGCGCTCTACGACTACGGCTTTCGCGTGGTCATCTCGACCGGCATCGCCGACATCTTCACCTCCAACGCCCTGAAGAACGGCCTGCTGCCGGTTGTGGTCGACGCCGAAACTCACGCCGAACTGATCGCAATGCCGGGCGCGCCCCTGACCGTGGACCTCGAAAGGTCCGAACTGCGCACCGGGAACGGCCGCCCCGTTGCCTTCAAGGTCGACCCATTCGCCCGTGAATGCCTGCTCGACGGCGTCGACACTTTGGGCTGGCTGATCAACCGCATTCCCGAGGTCGAGGCCTTCGAGGCCCAGCACGAAAGAACCGCCGCATGATGCACGACATCGTTCTGCTGCCGGGCGACGGCGTTGGCCCCGAAGTCACAGCCGCCGCACGCCAGGTGCTGGAGGTCGTCTCCGACGCCTTCGGTCACGACTTCCGCTTTTCGGAGCACCTGATCGGCGGTGCGGCCATCGACGCCACCGGCGAGGCGCTGAGCGCCGAGACGTTGAAGGCCTGCCAGAAGTCTGACGCCGTGTTCCTGGGCGCCGTTGGCGGTCCCAAGTGGGACGGCGGCAAGGTGCGTCCCGAGCAGGGGCTGCTGGCGCTGCGCAAGGGTCTTGGGCTGTTCGCCAACCTTCGCCCGACCCGCGTGACGCCGGCGCTTGAGGACCGCTCGCCTTTGAAGCCTGAGATCGTGCGGGGCGTGGACATCCTGATCGTCCGCGAGCTGACCGGGGGCGTCTACTTCGGCGAGAAGAAGCGCAGCGCGGACAAGGCGTCTGACCTCTGCGCCTACACCGTGGAGGAGATCGAGCGCGTCACACGCGTCGCCTTCAGGGCCGCGCAGGGGCGCAAGGGACGCGTCACCTCCATCGACAAGGCGAACGTCATGGAGACGGGCCGCCTGTGGCGCGAGACCGTCACGCGCATCCAGCGTGAGGAGTTCCCGCGAATCGAGCTGGAGCATGCGCTGGTGGACTCCGCCGCCATGCACCTGATCACTCGCCCGCGCGAGTTCGACGTCATCCTGACGGAGAACATGTTCGGAGACATCCTGTCGGACGAGGTCTCGGTGCTGGCCGGATCGATCGGCCTGCTGGGCTCCGCGTCTCTAGGCGCGACCGGACCTGGCCTGTTCGAACCGATCCACGGCTCGGCGCCGGATATCGCGGGGCAGGACCGGGCCAATCCCATGGGGGCGATCGCGTCCGCCGCGATGTTGCTGCGTCATGGCCTGGGCCTGACCGATGAAGCGGACACGGTCGAGGCCGCCATCGCCTCGGTGCTGACCGCGGGAACGGTCACTCGCGACCTCGGCGGCGAGGGGACCTGCTCCGGAGTGGCGCGCATCATCGCCGAACGCGTCCGAGCTAGTCGCTGGTCGAACGTCCACCGGCCCCAGATGCATTGGGCTTGATCCGCCCACTCATGCACGGGGCCTCGACCTTCCTCCAGAAGGGCGCGGCCACAGGGGTGGCGCGCCCGAGGCGACAAACGCTATGCCTGACGGCTCCCAATCGACCCAACCTTTCGGCGTAAGCATGAAACCCGAGTTCCACACGCTGCGCCGGCTGCCCCCCTACGTCTTCGAGGAGGTGAACCGGGTGAAGGCCCGCCTCCGCAAGGAAGGCGTGGACATCATCGATTTCGGCATGGGCAACCCGGACATGCCCACGCCGCCGCACATCGTGGACAAGCTGTGCGAGGTGGCCAAGAACCCGACGGCCCACGGCTACTCCATGTCCAAGGGCGTAATCGGCCTGCGGCGCGCCATCGCCGGCTACTACGACCGCCGCTTCGGCGTGAAGCTGGACCCGGAGACCGAAGTGGTCGCCACCCTTGGCTCCAAGGAGGGCTTCGCCAATCTCGCCCAGGCGATCACCGCGCCCGGCGACACGATCATCGCGCCCAACCCCGCCTATCCGATCCACAGCTTCGGCTTCCTGATGGCCGGCGGCGTCATCCGCCACGTGCCGGCGCTCACCCCCGAGCAGTACCTCTCTGGCATCTCGCGCGCGGTGGCCCACACCGTGCCGGCGCCCATCGCGCTGGTGGTCAGCTATCCTTCAAACCCCACGGCCCACTGGGTGGACCTCGACTTCTACAAGGACGTGATCAAGCTGGCGCAGCAGCACGACCTGATCGTGCTGTCGGACGTCGCCTACGGCGAGATCTACTTCGACAACAATCCGCCCCCGTCCATTCTGCAGGTCGAAGGTGCGCGCGAGCGCGCCGTGGAGATCAACAGCTTTTCGAAAACCTACGCCATGGCCGGATGGCGCATGGGCATGGTGGTCGGCAATGCGCGGCTCTGCGCGGCCCTGACGCGGGTGAAGTCCTACCTCGACTACGGGGCCTTCACGCCCATCCAGGCGGCCGCCGCCACGGCGCTGAACGGGCCCCAGGACTGCGTCGAGGAGATCCGCAACATCTACAAGAAGCGTCGCGACTGCCTCGTTGAGTCCATGGCGCGCGCGGGCTGGGCCATTCCCAAACCTCCGGCCTCGATGTTCGCCTGGGCGCCGGTTCCGGAGCAATTCAAGGAGGCCGGCTCCATGGCCTTCGCCAAGGCGCTGATGGAGGAGGCGCATGTGGCCGTGGCCCCGGGCATCGGCTTTGGGGAATACGGCGAGGGTTATGTCCGCATCGGGCTCGTCGAGAATGAGCAGCGCATCCGCCAGGCCGCCCGTAACGTGAAGGCGCTGCTGAAGCGGGCGGACAATCGGCCGCCTGCAGGCGACGACTAGCGCCGATGGCGGTCTTCACTCCCGTGACGCTCGACGAAGCGCGTGCGTTCCTCGCCGGCTACGACGTCGGTGAGCTCATGTCGCTCGACGCCATCGCCGAGGGGGTGGAGAACACCAACTACCGTTGCGTCACCACGCGCGGAACTTACGCGCTGACGCTTTTCGAAAAGCGGATCGACCCGTCGGATCTGCCCTTTTACCTCGGCTTGATGGAGCATCTGGCTCAGCGCGGCTTCCCGTCTCCACTGCCGGAGCGGGACGGGCAGGGGCGCGCTGTCGGTGTCCTGAATGGCCGGGCCGCGGCGCTGGTGTCCTGGCTTTCGGGCGCGTGGCTGCGCAAGCCGACGCTCGCGAACATGCGGACCGCCGGCCGCACCCTCGCCGAGCTGCACCTCGCCTCCGCCGGGTTCACGCTGCAGCGGGAGAACGCACTGGGCCCGGACGGTTGGGGGCAGTTGATCGAGCGCTGCGCCTGGCGGGCCGAGGGCGAGGACCGGCGTATGCTTGACGCCTTGGAGGCCGAGTTCTCCGGCTTGAAGAGCCGCTGGCCCTCCGGTCTGCCGACAGGCGCGATCCATGCCGACTTCTTCCCGGACAATGTGCTGTTCGTCGGCGACGAAGTGTCGGGCGTGATTGACTACTACTTCGGCTGCACAGACGCGTTCGCCTATGACCTGGCGATCACCCTCAACGCCTGGTGCTTCGATCCGGTCAGCGGCGCGGCGGATCTGGACGCGCTGGCGGCGCTCAATCGCGGCTACCAGGAGCGGCGCCCGCTCTCGACGCCCGAGCTGAAGGCGCTGCCGACGCTCTGCCGCGGGGCGGCGGTGCGCTTCACCCTCACCCGCCTGCACGACCGTCTTTTTCACGACCCGAGCTGGGTCGTCACGCCGAAGGACCCGATGGCCTTCTTCCGCCGCCTGGAGTTCTTCCAGCGGGCGGACGCCGCCGAGTCGCTGGGTCTGGCGGCGACCTGAGCCGACGTCAGGGTTGCGGCGGGTAGAAGAAGCGCTCCTCGACGATCTTGCCGTCGCGGACGGTATAGAGCGCGATCTCCTCGAAGCCGAAGCGCTCGCCGGTCGCCTTGCGGGTCATGTCGTACGCCAGGTGCAGCGAGAACTGGTCTCCGTGAACGTAGGGCCCCCTGATCTGGGCGGAATGCACATCGTGCTCGGCCACGAACTGCTCGGCCTTGGCGCGCGTGGCCTCCAAACCTTCGGCGGAGGGGATCGGGCCGGGCGCTTCCAGGCTGCGCACGTCCGCAGACCAGAAGCGCTCGCCCACTTCGTCGTCCTTGCCGGCCGCCAGCAAGGCGGCGACCTCGCGGGCCACGTCCTCTGTGCTCATCGCTGATCCTCCGTTTGCGAGCGGCGAACCTAGGGGCGCCTTGCTGACACCGTTATGTCAGCAGCGCTTCAGCGCCGGGCCGCGGTGACCTCGATCTCGACGAGATAGGCGGGGTTCACGAGACCTGCGACCTGCACGGTGGAGCGGGAGGGGCGGTTGGGCTGCCCCGCCGTCCCGAAAGCACGTCGGTAGGCTCGCATCATGCCATCGAAATCCATTCGCCCGCCCTTCGCCGGATCGCCGACCAGATAAACGGTCATCGAGACGACATCGCCAAGGCCGGCGCCTTGCGCCTGCAGCAGGCGCTCGATCTTTCGGATCACGCTGTCGGTCTGGGCTTCGGTGTCGCCGAAGGTCGAACCGCCCGGCTCCGCCGGATCCGGCACCTGGCCGCTCAGCAGGATCAGCTCCATCCCCGCCGGCACGCGGGTCACGCTGGCGATCGCGGCGTTCGGGCCAGTGTAGGTGCGGGAGATGTCCTGCGCCGCAGCGGGGGCGGCGAAAAGGATCAGCGCCGTTAGGGCGGCGGCTTTGAAAAGCATGGGGCGGCTCCGGTCGGCTGGTCAGCCAAGCCGTGAACCGCCCCTTATGGCTTGTCCAGCCGCGATCAGCGCTGGGCGTAGGTCGACGGAGCCGCGGCCTTGGCGCGCATCTCCATCAGCTTGCGATGTTCGCGCTCGCTCATGCAGCGCGGCGTCGCCCAGGCGTTACCCTTCTTCATGGCTTCCTTGGCGCTGACGAAGACCATCTCGCCGTACTGGCGCTCCCAGGCGACCCGTGTCGCTTCGGAAGCGTCGCAGACGTACACGGAACGAGCCACGGAAGCCTTTTGGATGGTCGCTTCGTTCGTCGGACCGGCGGCGAGCATCGCGAAAAGAGCAGCAGAAACAAGCATCTGAAATTCCCTCCAGGCCGGAATTGGGTCCGGGTTCTGAGAGAATGATACGCCCGTTTCGTCCCTTGTGAAGGATTTATGACGCCTTTGTCACAAGCCAGTGACAATCCGTACAAGGACAGACTCGTGCAATGCTTTCCCTTGCTGGGTTCGGGTTTCTAGCGCGCTTGAAGATTAAGAATCGCTGTTCGAGCCGCATCCAGTGATGGTTCGATCACGGTCATTCGCTCAGGGCGGTCTTCAATGGCCGGAATTTGCGTCGGCTCCTCAGGGGCGAAGCCAAGCGCGGCGGAGACCGACTCGGGGAACTTCGCCGCGTGCGCCGTCGACAGGGCGATGATCGGACCCTCGCGCGGGTCCAATCGGCGTGCGGCGGCGACCGCCACCGCCGTGTGTGGGCAAATCACGCGCCCGTAGGCTCTCCAAGCGTGCTCTATCTCGCGGGCCGTCTCGTCCTCGTTGATCGAGACCGCCGCCACTTCCTCGCGAACGCCAGTGAGCAGGTTGTCCGACAGGGTGGCTTCGCCCTCGCTCGCGAAGGCTTCGAAGAAGGCCCGGTTGGCGTCCGCATCGCGTCCGAAAGCCTCGAACACCAGGCGCTCGAAGTTCGAGGGCGCCTGCACGTCCATGCTGACGCTGGCGGTGTGGACCGCGCGGGTGCGCTTGTAGACGCCGTCGTTGATGGCCCGGGCCAGGGCGTCGTTGCTGTTCACCGCGGCGGTCATGCGGCCCATCGGCAGGCCCATGCGCTTCGCAGCGAGGCCCGCGAAGGCGTCGCCGAAGTTGCCGGTCGGCACCACAAAGCGCGGCGCTCTGTCCGGCGCGCCCACAGCGACCGCCGAGGCGATGTAGTAGGGGATCTGCCCGACCAGCCGGCCCCAGTTGATCGAATTGACCGAGCTTAAGCGCGAACCCTGGCGCAAGCTCTCGTCCGAAAGCAGGGCTTTCACCAGCCGCTGACAGTCGTCGAAGTCGCCCTTCACCGCCAGGTTCAGCACGTTGGGGGCTTCGGTGGTCGTCATCTGGCGGCGCTGGACAGGGGAGACGCGACCTTCCGGGTGCAGAACGGCCAGGTTCACACGCTCGGCGCCGGCGAAGGCACGAACAGCGGCGGCTCCCGTGTCGCCGCTGGTGGCCGTCAGCAGCAGGAGGCGCTCGTCCGCCTTGGCGAGCGCGGCGTCGCTGAGCGGCGCCATCATCTGCATGGCCAAGTCCTTGAACGCCGCCGTGGGGCCGTGAAACAGCTCCAGCAGCCAAAGGTTCGGCTCCAGTTGCACCAGCGGGGTCACCGCTTCATGCAGGAAGGTCCCGGTCAGGCGATCCACCGCCTTCTGCGAGGCGTCGGGTCCGAGCGAGCCGGCGAGGTAGAGGTCCAGCACCTCACGCGTGATCTCGGCGTAGGGGCGGCCCGCCGCCGCGCGAAACCACGCCTCGTCCAGCTTGGGCCACGTGACCGGCAGGTACAGCCCGCCGTCGGGCGCCAGGCCGCGCAGCAGGGCGTCGGCGAAATCCGCTTCGGGCGCGTTCCCGCGCGTGGACAGGTACTTCATGGGCTCTTCTGCGATGAGGGGCGTCAGGACCGGATCTGGCCGGTCCCGCGGACCACATATTTGTAGGTGGTGAGCTGCTCGGCGCCGACGGGCCCGCGCGCGTGCAGCTTGGAGGTAGAGATGCCGATCTCGGCGCCGAAGCCGAACTCTCCGCCGTCAGCGAACTGGGTGGAGGCGTTGACCAGGACGATGGCGCTGTCCACCGCGTTGATGAAGGCCTCCGCCGCTTCGGCGTCCTCGGTCACGATGGCGTCGGTATGGCCCGATCCATAGCGACGGATGTGGGCCGTCGCCTCTTCGAGGTCGGCGACCACCCTCACGTTCAGCACCGGCGCGAGGTGCTCCGTCGACCAGTCCGCCTCTGACGCGGACTCCATCTGTGGCACGAGACGCCGTGCGTGCAGGTCGCCCTTGAGGGTGCAACCCGCCAGCATGAGGTCCAGCGCCACGGGCAGCAGCAGGCGCTGGGACGCCGCCTCATCGACCAGCAGGGTCTCGGTCGCGCCGCAGACTGAGACGCGACGCATCTTGGCGTTCAACACCACCGAACGGGCCATCTCGAGATCGGCCGCGGCGTGCAGGTAGGTGTGATTACGGCCTTCCAGGTGGCCCAGCACGGGCGCGCGGGCCTCGGCCTGGACGCGTGCGACCAAGCTCTTGCCGCCGCGCGGGATGATCAGGTCGATTGCTCCATCCAGCCCGGAGAGGATCAGACCGACAGCCGCGCGGTCGGTGGTCGGCACGAGCTGCACTGCATCCGCGGGCAGCCCCGCCTTCTCCAGGCCCGCGCGCATGGCCTCGGCGATAGCGAGCGCGCTCTCCAGGCATTCCGAGCCGCAGCGCAGGATGGCCGCGTTGCCCGAACGCACGCACAGGGCGGCGGCGTCGGCGGTGACGTTGGGCCGGCTCTCGAAGATGACGGCCAGCACGCCGATAGGTGTGCGCACCCGCGCGATGTCGAGCCCGTTGGGACGGCTCCAGCGGGAGAGCTCGGTTCCGAGCGGATCGGGAATGGCGGCGATCTCGGAGACCGCCTGGCTGATCGCCTCCAGCCGCGCCGGGTCGAGCCTCAAACGGTCCAGCATGGCGTCGCTGAGGCCCGAGCGCCGCGCGCGCTCAAGATCACGGGCGTTCGCCTCCAGCACCGCCTCGGCGCTGTCGCTCAGCGCCTGAGCCATGCAAGCGATTGCGCGTGTGCGGGTCTCGGCGTCGGCCGTCTGCAGAGCGGCGGCGGCCCCGCGGGCCCGTGCGCCCATGTCCGCCATCAGGGCGGAGAGGTCTACGATGTGAGCGGCTTCGGCGAGGCTCATCGGTCGACCCTCACCAGGTCGTCGCGATGGATCACGACGGAGCGGCCGCGGTAGCCAAGCACGGCCTCGATCTCTTCGCTTCGGCGGCCTTTCAGGCGCGCCACCTCGTCGGCGGCGTAGTTGACGAGGCCAAGCGCCAGGCGGTGGCCCGCCTCATCTTCGATGGCCACGCAATCGCCTTTGTCGAAACGGCCCTCCACGGCGGTGACGCCGGAGGGCAGCAGGCTGGCCCCCGAGCGGACCGCGGCGGCGGCCCCGGCGTCCAGCCGCAGCGCGCCCTGCGGCGCCAGGCTGCCAGCGATCCAGGCCTTGTAGGCGCCGTCGGGCGTCTCCGACGCGGCGAACAGGGTGGCCTTGGCGCCCGCGTCGAGGGCGGTCAGCGGCCGTTCGGACTGGCCCTGGACGATGAGGGTGGCGCAGCCGGCCTGCCGGGCGATGGCGACGGCCTGCAGCTTGGTGCGCATGCCGCCGGTGCCGACACTGGCCTCGGCGTTGGGGCCGCCGCCGAGCGCCTGGATTTCGGGCGTGAGGGCGTCGACGTAAGGGATGTGGCTCGCGGTCGGGTTACGCCGCGGATCGGCGGTGTACAGGCCGTCGACATCGGACAGCAGCACCAGGGCCTCGGCGCGGCTGAGCTGGGCCGTGCGGGCGGCGAGCCGGTCGTTGTCGCCGTAGCGGATCTCCTCGGTGGCGACGGTGTCGTTTTCGTTGACTACGGGGACGACGCCGAGCCTGAGCAGGGCCTCCAGCGTGGCCCGGGCGTTCAGCCAGCGGCGGCGGCGCTCGGTGTCGTCGCGGGTCAACAGCACCTGGGCGACGACCAGGCTATGCGGCTCCAGCGCCTCCTCCCAGGCCCGCATCAGCAGGGACTGGCCGGCGGCGGCCGCCGCCTGCTTGGCCGGCAGCCCGGGCGCGCCGGTCAGGTTGAGACGCCGGCGGCCAAGCGCCACGGCGCCGGAAGAGACGATCACCACCTGGGCGCCGCCGGCGCGAAGCCGAGCGACATCCAGCGCGAAGGCGGACAACCAGGCGCGGTTCGGCGCGCCTGTGGCGGGGTCGACGAGCAGCGCTGAGCCGACCTTCAGCACTACGCGCCGCGCCGCCCGCAGCAGGGCCGCGGGGGAGGGGGGCGCGTCGGCTTTCGCGCGGGTGAGGGCAGGCGCCGGAGTCATGGTTTTCGCTCTTCCGGTAAAAACCTGCTGCAGCGCGAAATGTCGAGAGTCTAGCCGGGCCTGCGACGACTCTGTGTGCACAAAATTGGCGCGCGGATTGACTCTTGTAGACTCAGGAATAGAACAAAAAGCGAACAAAGGGGTTCTGACGGGCATGTCCGTCCCCAATCCGAAACTTGACGCGCTGAAGCAGAGTCTGTTCGCGACCCAGTTCGCGAAGGGCCCTGTCATGCCGTTCGGCGACGGGCGGATCGATGGCTGTTTTCCGGCCGGAGGCCTGCCGCTGGAGCGCTGGCACGAGATCACCGGCTTCGGCATGGAGGCCGAAACGGGTGCCGCGCCAGCCGCCTTCGCCGCCCGCATGGCCGCCGCGGCCCTGGCCCGCACCTGGGCCGGCGGCTGGGTGGTGTGGATCGCGCGCAATGACGACCTCTATGCGCCGGGCCTGGAGCAGAGCGGGCTCGACGCCCGTCGGCTGATGCTGGTCTCGGCCTCAACGGACGCCGAACTGCTGGCGGCGATGGAGGACGCGCTGCGCACCCGCGGCGTGGCGGCTGTCGTGGCCGAACCGGAGCGACTGGACCTGGTGGCCGGGCGGCGGCTGCAGCTGGCCTGTGAGCAGGGGCGAGCGACCGGGTTTGTCGTACGGCGACGCTTCGCTGTCCGCGCCGGGCGACAGTCCCCCGGCCAAGGCCAAGGTCAGGTCTCTAGCGAGACTTCGGCGGCGGCCACCCGTTGGCGGGTCGAGCCGGCGCCGAGTCTGGAGGCCTATCCGGCCATGCGCGGCGCGGGCCCGGCGGGTCTGGGCGCCCCGCGCTGGCGGGTGCGCCTGGAGCGGTGCCGGGGCGGACGATCGGGGGACTGGATCCTGGAAGGAGCCGAGGAAGACTGGAGTAAGACCGATGGCGCGCATCCTGTCCGTCTGGTCGCCGAACTGGGCGGTCACGACCTGGACGCGGCGAACGCCCCCCGCCGCGCGGCCGGTTGACCCGTTCGCCCTCGTCGAGACCGAGAAGAACGCCCGCCGCCTGGCCGCTGTGGACGCGCTGGCGGCCGAGTGCGGCCTGTTCCCCGGCCAGAAGCTGGCCGACGCCCTGGCGCTGGAGCCGAACCTCGTCACCGCCGACGCGGACCCCGAAGGGGACCTGAAGGCGCTGCAGGCGCTCGCCGACTGGTGCGTCCGCTTCAGCCCGGCCGTGGCGCTGGATGCGCCGGACGGCCTGTTCCTGGACGTCACCTCCGCCGGGCGGCTCTGGGGCGGGGAGGCGGCCCTGATCGAAGACTTGACCACGCGGCTGGCGGAGAACGACATCCCCGCGCTGGCGGCCATCGCCGACACCGCCGGCTGCGCCTGGGCGCTCGCCCGCTATGGCGACAGCCGCACGGTCGCCGAGTCCGGGACTGAGCGGGAGGCGCTGGAGCCGCTGCCGGTGGAGGCGCTGCGGCTGAATCCGGAGGCCTCGGCGGCCTTGCGGCGGGTGGGGCTCAAGACCGTGGGCGCCGTGCTGGCGGCCCCCCGACCGACGCTCACCCCCCGCTTCGGTCCTGAGCTCCTGCTGCGACTGGACCAGGCGTTGGGCCTGACCGAAGAGGCGCTGCGCTTTCGCCGCCTGCCCACGCCCTTTTTCGAGCGGCTGGCCTTCTTCGAACCCTTGAGCGCACCCGAAGACCTTTTCCGGGTCACGAGCGATCTGTGCGAGCGCATGGGCAAGCGCCTAGCCGACGCGAACAAGGGGGCGCGCCGCTTCGAAGCCGTGTTCCACCGCCTGGACGGAAAAGCTTTTCCGGTGCGGATCGGCACGAGCCTGCCCTCGCGCGAGGCGTCCCGCCTGGCCAAGCTGTTCGCGCCCAAGCTCGATGTCGTGGATCCCGGCTTCGGCATCGAGGCGGTGACCCTGACCGCCCATCGGGTCGAGCCCTTGGCCCCGGTGCAGGCGCGGCTGGCCGGAGAAGCGGACGCGGATGTCGAGGCCTCGCTGGCGGCCCTCGCCGACCGGCTCTCCAACCGTCTGGGCGAGGCGAGGGTCTGGCGCGCGGACCCTCAGGCGCGGTGGGTCCCCGAGAAGGCGGTCGCCCGGAGAGGGCCGCTGGGGCCGCCGCCGGTCGAGCCCGGTTGGGACCCGGAACGCCCGCGGCCGGTGCGACTGTTCCGGCGCCCGGAGCCGGCCGAGGCGGTGATGGCCGAGGTGCCCGACGATCCGCCCGTCGCCTTCACCTGGCGCGGCCGTCGCCACCGGGTGAGGAAGGCCGAAGGGCCCGAACGCATCGCCCAGGAGTGGTGGCGAAAGCCTGTCGAGGAGGCGCTGGACGACGCGGGCGTGCCGCGGGTGCGCGACTACTACCGGGTCGAGGACGAGGAGGGCGCGCGCTTCTGGCTGTTCCGGCTGGGCCTTTACGACGGTCCACGGCCGGTGCGCTGGTACGTGCACGGGCTGTTCGGATGAGCCCGCCGCCTTATGCCGAGCTGCAGGTCACGACCAACTACTCCTTCCTGCGCGGCGCATCCCACCCGCAGGAGCTGGTGCTGGCCGCCTGCATGCTGGGTTATCGGGCCATGGCCATCACCGACCGCAACAGCCTGGCGGGGGTGGTGCGCGGCCTGATGCAGATGAAGGAGCTGGAGAGCCAAGCCCAGGCGCGAGGCGAAGAACTCGGCTTCCGTTACATCGTCGGCGCCAGGCTCGACTTCGAGGACGGCACGCCTTCGGTCCTGGCCTATCCGACCGAACGCGAGTCCTACGGGCGGCTCGCCCGGATGATCAGCCGCGGCAAGCTCAGGACGGACGGCAAGGGCCAGTGCCGCCTGTCCTTCGCCGACCTGCTGCAGGACGGGGAGGGCCTGGTCCTGATGGTCGTGCCGCCCAAGCGCCTCGATGCTGGCTTCGAAGCCGACCTGACGCGGATCGCGGCGGCCTTTCCCAACAACGTCTATCTCGCCGCAAGCCGAGACTACGCCGCCCGTGACATCGCCCGGCTGCACAGGATCGACCAACTGGCCAGGATTTCGGGGGCGCCGATGGTGGCCACCAACGACGTCCTCTACGCCATTCCCCAGCGCCGACCCCTCCAGGACGTGCTGACCTGCATCCGTGAGAAGACCACCATCCACGAGGCGGGCCTGAAGCTTCAGGCGAACGCCGAGCGCCACCTGAAGACGCCTGAGGAGATGGCGCGCCTGTTCGCCCGGTTTCCAGAGGCGATCGCCCGCACGGTCGAGGTGGCGGAGCGCTGCCGGTTCGACCTGCGGTCCCTGCGCTACGAGTATCCGCACGAGCCGACGCCCAAAGGCCGCACCCACGACGGCCAACTGGCCAGGCTGACGCTGCGGGGCGCGCGCTGGCGCTATCCCCAGGGCGTGCCCGACCACGTGCGCGGCCTGATCCGCAAAGAGCTGGCCTACATCCGCCAGTACGGACTGCCGCAGTACTTCCTGACGGTGCACGACCTGGTGCAGTTCGCCCGCCACCGCGGGATTCTGTGCCAGGGGCGAGGATCCGCCGCCAACAGCGCCGTCTGCTACTGCTTAGGCATCACCGCCGTGGATCCGCAGGACGGCATCGCGCTGTTCGAACGTTTCCTCTCCGCCGACCGCGACGAGCCGCCCGACATCGACGTCGACTTCGAGCACGAGCGGCGCGAGGAGGTGATGCAGTACGTCTACGGTCGCTTCGGGCGGGAGCGCGCGGCGATCTGCGCCACGGTCATCCACTACCGGCCGCGCAGCGCCATCCGCGATGTCGGCAAGGCGCTGGGCTTGACCGAAGACGTGACGGCGGCCCTGGCCGACACGGTGTGGGGCAGCTTCGGCTCAGGCCTGCCCGACGAGCACGTACGCCAGGCGGGCTTCGATCCCGGCAACCCTCAGATCGAGCAGGCCGTGGCCATGGCCCATCAGATCATGGAGTTCCCCCGCCACCTGTCCCAGCACGTGGGCGGCTTCGTGCTGACCGAGCGGCGGCTGGACGAGACCGTGCCCATCGGACCCGCCGCCATGGAGGATCGCACCTTCATCGAATGGGACAAGGACGACATCGACGAACTGGGGCTGATGAAGGTCGACGTGCTGGCGCTGGGCATGCTGACGGCGCTCAAGCGCAGCTTCGACCTGCTGGTGAAGCACCACCCCGACAAGATCCAGGACATCGCCGAGGTGCCGAAGGAGGAGTCCGGCGTCTACCGGATGCTGTCGAAGGCGGACTCCGTAGGCGTCTTCCAGGTGGAGAGCCGGGCCCAGATGTCGATGCTGCCGCGCCTGAGGCCGCGCGAGTTCTACGACCTGGTCATTGAGGTCGCCATCGTGCGCCCCGGCCCCATCCAGGGAGACATGGTGCACCCCTACCTGCGCCGCCGACAGGGGCTGGAGCCGGTGGAGTATCCCTCGCCCGACCCGCGCTTCGGCAGGGCGGACGAGCTGGAGCAGGTGCTCAAGAAGACGCTGGGGGTGCCGCTGTTCCAGGAGCAGGCGATGAAGCTCGCGATGGTGGCGGCCGAGTTCACAGGAGCGGAGGCCAACGGCCTTCGCCACTCCATGGCGACGTTCCGCAACCATGGCGGGGTGGAGAAGTACCGCGACCGGTTCGTGGGGCGGATGATCGCGCGGGGCTACGATCCGGAGTTCGCCGGCCGCTGCTTCTCCCAGATCGAGGGCTTCGGCTCATACGGGTTCCCCGAGAGCCACGCGGCGAGCTTCGCCAAGCTGGTCTACGCGTCCGCCTGGGTGAAATGGCGCTGGCCCGACGTCTTCCTCGCGGCTCTGCTGAACAGCCAACCGATGGGCTTCTACCAGCCCGCCCAGCTGGTGCGGGACGCGCGCGAGCACGACGTGGAGGTGCGCGGCGTCGACGTCGGCCATAGCGAGTGGGACAGCACCCTGGAGCCGGCCTCCGACCCTGCGTCGCGACTGATGGCGGTGCGGCTGGGCTTCCGGCAGGTGCGGGGGCTGGCTGAGCTCGACGTGGAGAGGCTGATCGCGGCGCGGGCGGCCGGCGCTCGTGAAGTCGCGGACCTCGCGGCTGGCGGCGTCTCCACCCGGGCGTTGACCCTTCTGGCCGAGGCCGACGCTTTCCGCTCCATGGGGCTGAACCGGCGCGAAGCCCTGTGGGCGGTGAAGGGTCTGGACCGTGTCGCCGCAAAGGCGAAAGTCGAAGCGCAGGCGCCGCTGCTGGCCCTGATGGGCGCGCGCGCCGAGCCGAAGGTCGCGCTTCCCGCCATGCGCAAAGGCGAGGAGGTGACGGAGGACTACCGCACGGTCGGTCTGTCGCTGAAGGCCCACCCCTGCGCCTTCTTCCGCACCCGGATGCAAGAAATGGGCGTGGTGCGGGCCAGCGACTTGGGTTCGGTCCGGCCGGGCAGGCGGCTGGCGGTCGCGGGGCTGGTGCTGATCCGCCAGCGCCCCGGCACGGCCAAGGGCGTCACCTTCATTACGCTGGAGGACGAGACCGGCGTGATCAACCTGGTGCTCTGGAACGACCGCTTCCAGGCCAACCGACGCGTGGCGATGACCTCACCCTACCTTCTGGTGAAGGGCGTGCTGGAGCGGGCCGACGGCGTGACCCATGTGGTGGTTGAGACGCTGCAGGACCTCGGCGGCTGGCTGCAGGAGCTGCGCGAACCCACCCAACCGGCGACGCGCCTGCGCTCCAACGTCACCGGCCAGCTGATCCGGAGCCGCGACTTCCACTGAGCCGCCGTCGCACGCGCGGCGACAGGCTGGAAGGCGCCGGATGGGGGCGGGCGTGGCGGTGCTTGTGCGCCCAGCCGTAAGCCCCGCCGATGCGCACGGCCGCGTAGATGGCGAACCGGGAGAACGGCTTGGTCCCGAGGTCCAGCATGGCCTCGTGCAGAATGCGATCGGCTTCGGCGCGGGTGTAGGGCTTCTCCCGCTCCACGCCGCGATGCCGGTCGGCGCGGCCCCAGATCCCCGTCCCCTGCGTGTAGTACAGGAAATCGTGCACCACGGCCGCCTTCACCCACGGGCCATCCGGCGGGAAGATCGACCAGACAAGACGCGGGATCGAAGCGAGGTCGGTGACGAAGCCCGCCGGCATGGTGATCAGCTCGTCACGCGCCTCTCCCGCTCGGTAGGTCAGGGCGCGCTGCAAAGCCCACAGAGAGCGACCGTCCTGAACCGCGGGTGAGTCCCGGTTCTCCAGGAGCACGAGGTAGAGCTTGCCGTCGAAACGCCTTTCGCGCGCCATGGCCGATGGTGCGCACGCGGACGTTGAGTTGGCTAGCGCGACGTTCAGATCAGCCGTCACACGGCGCCGGCAGATCGCGCAGGGTTCCGTCCTTCGGGTCCACGAACTGTACGATGATGCGCTTGGGACCCTCGTCCTCCTTCTCGTCCGCTGGTTCCGGCGCGAGGCCGGGGCGGCCGTAGCCGCGATCGAGCAGGGCCAAGGCAGCGGCTATGCGGACCTGGCGCGTCTCCCCGTCTCGCATGGCTTCGACCAGCGTCATCAGCGCCTCCTCCCCGAAGGCCTGAGCCTGGCGCCGGCTCGCGGTCGTGGCCGCGTTCGGGACGCCCTTGCGCCGACCGCCGGTCTTGGGAAACCCGCGCGCGCCCATCAGCAGGGGCTCTGGTCGAAGGGGATGAGATCGAGTGTCACAGGATGGCTCCAGGCATGGAAAAGCCCCGGCCGGGACGGCTCGGGGCAGGGGGCTACGCGGGTCTATCTGAGGTCTACTTGGGGTCTAAATCGACGTGAAAGAGGGCCGATTCCGACGCGGACGCCGGCTGCAGACGTCAAAAAGACTAATGAAAACGACGATCCTGACCGGGGAGGTCTACTTTAGACCAAGTAGACCCTCCAAAGCGTCCCAGCGAGAAACCACGCACCATCGGCAGCAGACTGGAAATCTGGAACAAAATGACAACAATGTCGACGGCGCAGGTTGTCGCGGAGCTTGCCTCAGCGAGTGGCCAAGCGCGCCGGATTTGATGCGCTGCTGGCGCATTGGGGAGACACGCATGCTGTTCGCCATTCTGGCCTATCACGCGGAGGGCGTGATCGCGGCGCTCACACCGGACGAGGAGCGGGCGCTCATGGGCGACATCATCCGGGTGAGCGACCAGTACGTGACCGAAGGCCGGCTTGGGCCGGCGGCGCGTCTGAGCGACCCTGCGCACGCCGTCACGCTGCGAGGGCCCGGCCGAGGCGACATCGTCGATGGCCCCTTCGCTGAGACCAAGGAGCAGCTCCTGGGCTTCCACCTCGTCCAGGCGCAGGATCGGGAAGAGGCGGTCGCCATCGCCCGGGACCTGCGGCAGGTGAACCCCACGGCGGTCTACGAAATCAGGCCGGTTCTGCTCTACAGACCGGGTGCGCCGGCGCCAGAAGGCGACGGAGCCTAGGCCAGCCGCACATCGCCGGCGCGGCGAGAGGGCTCGCGGCTATCGTCGAGGAAGACCAAGCTGCGGATGATCTCCGCGGCCTCTTCGAACAGGCGGGTCAGCGGGGGGCTGTCGTCGACATTGCCGATCCGGCGGCGTGAAAGGGGAACGCCGCCGCAAGCGCGTCGTCGACATAGGCCTGAGTCACCATCGGAGAGTGCCCGGCAACCACGGCCTTGAAGGTCACCTGATGACCGCCGGCCTTCGCTGCATCGGCCAACTGGCCCGTGCGACGGCGGAACGGACCTTCGAGCTCTCCTGCTGCGAAAAAGAAGCGGATCGGCTGCGGGCGCGCGAGGTCCTTGCGCTCGCCCCAGCCGAAGGAGGTCGCATACACGTTAGCGAAGAGCTCGGGGTTGCGCAGCGCCGTGTCCACCGCCCAGGCGGCGCCGCTCGAGTGGCCCAGCAGCATACGGTCTTCGCGCCTGTTCGAAGCGCCCCATTCCTTCTCGGCGCGAGGCATCACCTCCTGCAGGAAGAAGCGCTCATGCGCGGCGAAGCCGTCAGGCGTGTCCTTCCGGTTGATCAGGTAGTCCTGCGACCGACGCTCGCCGCCATTGTGCAAACCGACGAGGACAAGCGGCGGCGCCTTTCCTGACAGGATCAGCAGCTCGATGAGACGAGCCAAGTAGCCCGCGCCCTGGCCATCGGCCATGTAGATCACGGGATACCGCAGGCCGGGATCGAAGTTCGGCGGAAGATAGACCCCGACCTTGCGCGTCTCCCCGAGGTTCGGGCTGGCCATCGGAACGACGAAGTGACGACCGGTGAGCTTTTCGGTGAGCGGCAGCTTCGGTTCGGCTTTAGGGCCTCGCCATTCCTTGCGAACGAAGGCGCCATTGGGCCCGCCACCGACAAGAGCATCGAGCAGGGCCGCGTCGAGGCTCGGCACCCGGACGCTGATCGTCCAGAGATCGCTGCCTTGCAGCCGCGCCAATGGGGCGTTCACGGCGCCGGCCACACGCACGCTCTCTCCGGGCGCCTGAGCCACAACCGAGAAGACGTCGTCCTCGCCCCAAACGGCCATCGTATCGGTGCCGAGCCGCTGCCGCGCCTCCTGCAGGCTGAGATCCTTCCGGAGGCGGCAGTAGGTGGGCTTCGCTTCGGGCGCTCCGCAGTCGCGCAAGTCGCCGCTTACGAGGGGCGGGAAGGCCGGCTCCGCCGCGGCCGCCGTTCCCAGCACCGCCGTCATAGCGACGGATAGACCTATCAAGAAGCGCATGCCCCCACCTCCCGCTATGGGAGATTAGCCACGGCGAAAACGGCGTTCCGAAGGCGCCGCTTACGCGGCGCTCTCGTTGGCGGGCTTGTCGGCCTCGGGGCCGTAGGGCGGCAGCGGAATGGCGGCGTGGGCCGCTTTGAGAGCGGCGGACCACTGCTCGCCGAGGTGGCGGAAGTAGGCGTCGTCCGGCTCGATGCGGCGGCGAGTCTCGATCCGCACGGCGTCCCGCCGCAGCGTCACCAAGTCCAGCGGCAGGCCAACGGCGAGGTTCGATCGCATTGTGCTGTCGAAGGAGATTAGGCCCAGCTTCAGCGCGTTGTAGAGCGGGGTGTCGTAGCGGACCGCCCGGTCAAGGATCGGCTTGCCGTACTTCAGCTCGCCAATCTGCAGGTATGGCGTGTCAGGGTAGCACTCGATGAAGTTGCCGGCCCCGTAGATCATGTAGAGCTTCATGGGGCCGTCCTTGAACTGGCCCCCGAGCAGAAGGGTCACGCCGTAGCTGATGTTGTCGGCCTGCATGACCTCGATGGACGGGGCCATGGTGCGGCGGACCTGGCGCACGGCGTGGCCGACGAGCTGAGCCGCGCGGAAGATCGAAGGCTGCTGGTCCAGCGTCTCGATCTCGCCAGTCTCGGGATTCAGCACGCCTTCCTGGAGGAGCGAAAGCGCGGTCTGAGTGATCGACAGGTTGCCAGCGGTGGCGATGACGATGACCCGCTCGCCCGGCGTCTCGTAGACGTGGAGCTTGCGATAGGTCGAAATGTTGTCGACGCCCGCGTTCGTGCGGGTGTCGGCGATCATCACGAGCCCTTCCTCCACCAGGAGGCCGCAGCAGTAGGTCATGCGAGCCCCCCTGGCCCGACGCGCAGCAGTCGCCTCCGGTTAGCACGGATTCGGCTCAGCTTTGCGATTGGCTTTGGCCCATTTGCCCCTGAGCAGGGCGCGCCGCCTGCGACACATTGAGGCGGACCGACAGCCGCTCCTGGCCTCCGCCAGTGCGTGCGCCGCGGACGGGCGCCGCGCCAAGGTAATCGAGGGCTGTGGCGATCCGGACGTAGGATTCCGTGGGGCATACGCCGTTTGCAGGGTCGAATCCGATCCAGCCGACCCCGGGCACGTGCGCTTCCGCCCAGGCGTGAGCCGCTTCCTGCTCGTTCGTGTCCTCGCGCACGAGATGGCCGGAGACATAGCGGGCGGGCGCCCCCATGCGCCGCGCAGCCGCGATGAAGATGTGCGCCAAGTCCTGGCAGACGCCGCGGCGCAAGCGGAAGGACTCGACGGCGGTGGTCTCGGAGTGCGTCGCGTCGGTGTCGAAGGTGACGTCACGGTGAAGCGCGGCGAGAAGCGCGTGAAGGCGGTCCAGCGGGTCGGAATGCGCGGCGGCGATCTCGTCGGTGAAAGCGGCCAGTTCCGGGCCGATCTCCGTGAGCGGTGTGTCGCGCAGGTACACCGGCGGCGCGTGCCGCTCCACGGCTCCACGCACCACGCCGCCAGCGTCGAAGGTCTCCACTTCGCCCATGACGGCTACGGTGAGCCGCTCCAGCGGCTGGTCCGTAAAGAGGGTGTGGGTGATATTGCCGAACGCGTCCTCGCCGGCGCGCAGGGAGACGTCCGCGTCCGTCTCCACCCGCCATCCGACCACGTGCTGACCCTCGTAGGCGCGCGGCGTCAGCCGCAGGACCTGGACGATCGAGCGGGGGCGATGGTCGTAGGCATAGGCGGTGGCATGGCTGATCCGGATCCGCATCGGCGCATGCTCACACGAGGTACTGATCTGTGATGGCCGCCCCCAAGCGAGCGTTCTCGACGATGAAGCCGCTGATGAACTCGTGCAGCCCCGACTGGAAGATCTCCTCGATCCGGGCGCTGGCCAGCCGTGACAGGGCGGCGCTCGCCAGACGCTGAGACAGCCCCCGCCGTCCGTAGGCGTTCGCCATCAGGTCCAGGTAGAAGACAATGGACTCCTGGCACGAGGCGAGCGACCGCGGCATCTGCCGGTTCAGGATCAGGAGGTCGGCCACGAGCCATGGCTTTACGCTCTCGCGATAGACCCAGCGATAGGCCGTGAGCGCCGACACCTCGCGGAGCAAGGTCGTCCACTGGAAGTAGTCCAGGCCGCCGCCGACCTTTTCACCCTCGGGCAGCAGCAGGTGATATTTGACGTCGAGCAGCCGGGCGGTGTTGTCCACGCGCTCGATCTCTCCACCCAGCCGCAGGAACCAGTAGGCGTCGTTCCTGAGCATCGTGCGATGCGCCGCGCCGTCGAAGGCCAGCGAAGCGGCTTTCACCCAGTCCAGGAAGCTCGTGAACGCCTCGCGGTCGCTGCCCCGCGGCCTGTACGTCTGGAGGTCGTTCCAGGTGTTGTTGATGGATTCCCACAGCTCCACGGTCAGGGCCGTCCGGACAGAGCGGGCGTTGTGACGCGCCGCCTCCAGGCAGGACCGGATCGACCCCGGGTTGGAGGAGTCGAAAGCCAGGAAGTCGCGGACGGAGGCCTCGTCTGCCAGCTTGTGCTTGGCGTAGAAGGCCTGGCTCATGCCTGAGGAGGCGACCGCGCTGGTCCATGCGTCCTGGCCTGAGCCGTAGCTGGCGGGGATGGACGCGAACCGCGAGGCGGCGTCCAGGATCCGGGCCAGGAAGTCGGCCCGTTCCATGTACCGTCCGGTCCAGTAAAGGCTGTCAGCGGTGCGAGAGAGCATCTAGCCGTCCAACACCCAGGTGTCCTTGGTCCCGCCGCCCTGGCTGGAGTTCACGACAAGCGACCCCTCCTTGAGAGCGACCCGAGTAAGCCCTCCGGGGATCACCCGCACCTTGTTCTCCGCTGTTGTCAGCACGAACGGGCGAAGGTCCACGTGCCGGGGCGCAATGCCTTTCTCGGCCATGGTGGGAACGGTGGAGAGCGCCAGCGTCGGTTGGGCGATGAAGTTGTCCGGATCGGCTTTCAGCTTGTCGCGGAATTCCGCGACTTCGGACTTTGAAGCTGTCGGGCCGACCAGCATGCCGTACCCGCCCGAGCCGTTGACCTCCTTCACCACCAGTTCGGAAAGATGGTCCAGCACGTAGGATAGGGACTCTGGCTCACGGCAGCGCCAGGTCGGCACATTCTTCAGGATCGGCTCTTCGCCTGTGAAGAAGCGGACGATCTCAGGCATGTAGCTGTAGACCGCCTTGTCGTCGGCCACGCCGGTGCCCACGGCGTTGGCGAGCGTGACGTTGCCGGCCTCGTAGGCGCTCATGATGCCGGGCACCCCCACCATCGAGTCCGGCCGAAACACCAGCGGGTCCAGCCAGTCGTCATCGATGCGGCGATAAACGACGTCCACGCGGCGCGGTCCCTCGGTCGTGCGCATGTAGACCATCGCGTCTTGGACGAAGAGATCGCGCCCCTCGACCAACTCCACGCCGGCCTTGTCCGCCAAGAACGAGTGCTCGTAGTAGGCCGAATTGTAGGGGCCCGGCGTCAGCACCACCACGGTGGGGTCGTCGCCCGAGCCCTTAGGAGCCACGCACTGAAGCGTGTTGAGCAGGTTATCGGGATAGGTCTCCACCGGCGCGACGCGGTGCTCCACGAACAGGTCCGGGAACAACCGCATCATCATCTCGCGGTTCTCGAGCATGTAGGAGACGCCAGACGGAGTGCGGGCGTTGTCCTCAAGCACGTAGAACTCGTCGGCGTTGACCCTCACCAGGTCGATGCCGGCGATGTGGACATAGACGCCATGGGGCGGCGTCCGGCCGACCATCTCCAGGCGATAATGCGGATTGCGCAGCACCAAGTCTTCCGGGATCACGCCGGCCTTGATGCACTCGCGCGGGCCGTACACGTCGGCGAGGAACGCGTTGAGCGCAGTGACCCGCTGGACGAGGCCCTTCTCCAGCGCCGCCCACTCGGGCTTGTCGATGATGCGCGGGATGATGTCGAAGGGGATCAGCCGCTCGTTCGACTCCGCCTCGCCGTAGACGGCGAAGGTGATGCCGATGCGGCGGAAGAAGAGCTCCGCCTGTCGCCGGCGGGCCTCCAGCAGCTCGGGAGGAGCATGGCCCAACCATTCGGCGAGGCGCCGGTAGCCCGGCCGTGCCTCTCCGGTCGCGTCGGTCCCGTGACCCCACATCTCATCGAAGACAGACGCCATCATGACGAGCGTGCGACAGCCGTTGAGCGGGCGCAACAAGTGTTTTGCAGGTGCGAAGGAGGCGGAGACGCGACGGGCATGCTCCGTCAACGCTGCAACTGGGCGGATGCTCCCTCGATCTAACGAAAGCGTCAGCCGACGAAAGCGCGCTCCAGCACGAAGTCGCCGGGATCGGCGTTGGAGCCTTCGACGAGACCGTGCTCCTCAAGCAGCCCCGCTGTCTCCTTGATCATGGCCATGGAGCCGCACAGCATCGCCCGGTCGGTCTCAGGGTCGAAGCGATCGCGACCGAGGCCGAGATCGGCGAACAGGTCGCCAGACCGGATGCGATCGGTGATCCGGCCCTGCCGTTCGAACGCGCCGCGCGTGACCGTGGGGTAGTAGACGAGCTTCTCGCGCGCCTCTTCGCCCACCAGCTCGTCGTCGAACAGGCCGCCTTCGAACAGGTCGCGATAGGCCAGGTCCTGAGGCTCGCGCACCGTGTGGGTGACGATCACCTGCTCGAAGCGCTCGTAGGTCTCCGGATCGCGCGCGACGCTGAGGAACGGCGCCAAGCCCGTGCCCGTGCTCATCAGGAACAGCCGCTTGCCTGGCTTCAGCGCATCGAGGACCAGGGTGCCGGTCGGCTTCTTGCCCAGGAGCACGCCGTCGCCGGGCTGGATCTTCTGCAGGCGGGAGGTCAGCGGCCCATCCTGAACCTTGATGGAGAAGAACTCCAATTCCTCGGCGAAATGGGGGCTCGCGACCGAATAGGCGCGCAGGACCGGCTTCTGGCCCTCCCACTTCTCCTCCGGAAGGCCGATCATGACGAACTCGCCCGAGCGGAAGCGGAAGCTCGCCGGGCGCGTCAGCGCGAAGCTGAAGAGGGTGTCCGTCCAGTGCTTCACCCACAGCACCGTCTCGAGGTGGTGGGGGCTGGGCCGCGCCACGACCGCCGTCGCCGTGTCCGTCATCAGAGTCCTCGAGGGAGAGAAGGAGACGCCAAAGATTGGGGCGGCTCTATCGCACCGCAACAGCGAAGGGGCGCGCGAAAAATACTAAGGCCCGGTTGCAGCGCAGGTTTACGCCGCCAGCCGGTGGGCCGACAGCCGCTCATAATAGGGGCGAGCCTGATCGGCGACCCGCCGCAAGCTGTCCGGCAGTGGGCGGTCCTCGGCCGTCGGTCTCGGCCCAAAGCCGGTGGAGCGCTCGACCGCATCGTACCACGCGGGGGCCCACACGCCGTCGCTGGCGCGGCGCCCTGCCGGCCAGGTGAGCATGGCCTCGGTGAAGGCGATGCCAAGGGCGGCGCACAGGGCTTTCAGCGTTCCGGCCGGGTCGGTCAGCAAGTCGGCGGAATCGACAACCGGGGGCGCCCTGCCCAGCCGGTCCGCCTCGAGCTCGAACAACTCGGCCTGACGCACCACGCCGATGTCATCGAGGGTCGGGTCCCCGCGCTTCTCTGCGTACGAGGCAAGCACGGCCTCCGGGCGACGGATCAGGAAGGCGTTGCGGCAGGCGGCCGTCCATTCAAGCCCGAACCCCGGCAGCATGTGGTGGGTCATATGCTTCTGATAGAAGACGCGACAGCCATCGGGGATGGGCCCGACTAGAGCCTCGGCGACCTCGCGCCAGTCTGTCGGCTGGCTGGCCAGGACTTCGTCCCGCATCGGGTGGACCAGCCCCGTCTTGGCGAGATAGGCGGCGTAGAAGGGCTCGTCGACGACGGCGGTGTCCGGGCGGTTCTCAAACGACCGCATCATGGCGGTGGAGACGTTCCGCGGGCCGGACCACATGGCTATTCGGATCGGGGGGATCACGCGTGTGTCTCCGCGTCCAAATCCTTGAGGCGCTCGTAGGCGGCCCGGAGCTGCGCCGTCACGGGCCCCGGCAAGGCGGCGGGGAGGGGCTGGCCGTCGATCTCCCGCACGGGGGTCAGGCCGCCGAAGGTGCCGGTGACGAAAGCCTCGTCGGCGGCGCGAGCGTCCTCCACGGAGAAATCGCCCAGCCGCAGCGGCAGCCGTTCCGAGCCGCACAGCGCGATCACATTGGCGCGGGTCACCCCGTTGAAGCAGTAGTCGCCGCGCGAGGTGCGCACCGCGCCGTCCCTCACCCAGAAGAAGTTCGTCGCGTTGCAGCTCGACACCCAGCCGTGCGGGTCGAGCATCAAGGCCTCGTCGGCCCCCTTCTCTATGGCCTGTAGCAGGGCGGTGATGAGGTTCAGGCGGCTATGGGAGTTCAGCCGCATGTCGAACATGTCGGCGGGCGTGCAACGGATGTCGACCGTGGCCAGCGATAGGCCGCGCGTCACGATCTCCGGGCTGGGCAGCTTGTGTTCGGCGACGATGACGATGGTCGGGCGTCCCAGCGCGTTGCGGGGGTCCTGATTGGGCGCGCGCTTTTCGCCCCGTGTGATCATGACCCGCAGGTGCACGCCGTCGGTCATGTCGTTGGCGTCGAGCAGGCGGCGGATCTCGGCCGTCAGCGCTTCTCGCGTGAGGCCGATGTCGAGCGCGATCTGGGCCGCGCCCTCGTAAAGGCGCTGAAGGTGCGCCTCCAGGAACAGAAGACGCCCCTTGTGCAGGCGCAGGCCTTCCCAGACTCCGTCGCCCAGGACGAAGCCGGCGTCGAAGACCGACACCTTCGCCTCGTGCCGGGGCACGAGATCGCCGTTCAGGTAGAGAAGCGCCGTCGCGTTGCGCGGATCGGCGGCGAAATCCTGGCTGCCGGCCATGGGTCCCCCGTGTGACGCGGGAGGAGCTTAGGCGGGCGAAGGTCGCAGAGGCTAGGCCTCTACGCCCACGCCGATGGGGCAGCTGACGCCGACGCCCCCGAGGCCGCAGTAGCCGCCTGGGTTCTTGGCGAGGTACTGCTGGTGATAATCCTCGGCGAAATAGAAGGGACCAGCCGGCTCGATCTCGGTTGTGATCAGGCCGTGGCCGCGCTCGCGCAGCACCTTGCCGTACGTCTTGAACGTCACCTCCGCAGCATCGCGCTGCGCGTCGCTGGTGACGTAGATCCCGGAGCGGTATTGGGTGCCGATGTCGTTGCCCTGACGCATGCCTTGCGTCGGGTCGTGGTTCTCCCAAAACGCCTTGAGCAGGGCTTCGTACGAGATCTGCTTGGGGTCGTAGACCACCAAAACCGCCTCGGTGTGGCCCGTGCGGCCGGAGCAGACCTCTTCATAGGTGGGGTTCGGGGTGAGGCCGTGGATGTAGCCCACAGCGGTGACCCACACGCCTGGCAGATTCCAGAACAGGCGTTCGGCGCCCCAGAAGCATCCCAGCGCGAAGATCGCCGTCTCGAACCCTTCGGGATACGGGCCCTTCAACGGACGGCCGTTCACGAAATGAACCTCTGCCGTCGGCAGCGCCTCCGGGCGGCCGGGCAGGGCGGTGTCGGGCGTCGGAAGTTCGAGCGACTTCTTGAAGAGCATGCGGACGGACTCGGCGGGCATAGGGTGAGGCGGGGAGGCCCCAATGTAGGCGCCCACGCGGCGGATCGCCACCGTGACAGGCAGCGCTTGTTACCGCCGCGCCCTTGAGTATATTCCGCGCCCTTCCCGGACCCCCGGCGGCGCAGCCCGCAGGGGGCGGTCCGTGGGGTGAGGTGGCCGAGTGGTTGAAGGCGCACGCCTGGAACGCGTGTATAGGGGAAACTCTATCGAGGGTTCGAATCCCTCTCTCACCGCCACCGCTTCCCGTTAGGTGAAGCGGTGGAGGGAGCGTCGCTCCCGATCCGCTGCCTCCAAGCTTGGCGATCTGTGGATGGTCCCTTCGCGGGCCTGGACTAGCACCCCGTCACACCACAGATGTTCTCGTCTTGTTCAGGGCGAGCCTTCGGCGCGTGAGTTGGTCGGGGAAGAAGCCGCAGATGATCACGCGGCGGGAGTGGCGAGAGGGCGCGCCCACGCTCGGCCACATGCATCGGCTGGGCTGGCGGCTCTATGCCCGGTGCGAGCTGTGCCGGCTGCACATGGAGTTGGAGAGCTGGCGTCTCGTGCGCCTATTTGGAGCGGGGTTCGTGCCCTGGGACGCCACAGCGCCGTGTCCGGCGCTGGCATGCCGCGGACGGATGATCCTCTTTGGCCAACCACCCCGGCTTCGCCGGCCTTTTCCACTCGCCTGGCGGCGAGAGGTGTGCGGGTGGGAACGATGAGCCGTAAGCCGACGCCGGCTGACACACTTGCACGAAGAAGCAACGGCAAAGCTAGTGTGGTCGTCTCGCCGTGCTGCGCAGTAAAAGAACAGTTGTAGTGGGTTCAAGCGTGGCTGTTCCACACATGAGGCAAGATTAAGGCGTGTCATGAGGCGGAACGTTGTTATCGGTCGTCTGTTTGAGCGGGGCACCTAACGAAAGCGCCTGCATCGTGCAGTCGCGATCTGGAGGACCCACAAGATGAAGTTGCGTAACGCCATCTCCGCCCTGACGATCTCCGCGATGGTCGGGGCAGCCGGCGCCGGCGCGGCCGTCGCCCAGCAGGGCACGGCCAGCGCCACCGGCTCCGGCACTGCCGCGGCCACCGACAAGGGCGCCGTCGCGGGCCGCTCGGCGGTTGACCGGGATCGGGATCATGACCGCCGCAACCGCAATCGGGACCGGACGTCGCGCCAGTATCAGAGCGCCCCTAACGCCTCCTCGACCTACGGCTCTGGCGCCGTGTACACCGACCGCAACAGCACCAGCGCTGGCGTGACCTCCGGCGGCTCCGCCTCCGGCACCGGCGTGCAGTCGACCACCTCGACGGTGGACGCCTACGGCGAGACCACCCGTGACGGCACGAGCGCGGACATCTACGGCAACTCGACGGCGACGTCCGGTCAGACGCCTCGCCAACCGTCTCCGCGCTGACGGATCAGCGGGCGCGGCCTGAAGGCCGCGCCCGCGCCTCCTTCCGCTCATGATCTTTCCGCTGACCATCCTTTCGGTGGCGCTGGCCACCGGACCCGGCGCCTCAGAGCCTTGGCCGTCAGACTGGGATGACTGCAGGATCGAGCACGTCCGTCAGGACGGTTCAAAAGCGGTTCGCCCGCCGGTCGTCCAAGACGCCCCTCCTCGGGACAGGTCGAGCGCGTCGGCGGAGTCCTCGACCCGCGGTTCGGCCGCGAGCGTTCGTACTGAGGTCCACTCACGCAGCAGCGGGGCGGTCGCACATTCCTCCGCCCAGGCCTCCGCCCAGGCGTTCACCGCAGGATCGCCGGGGGGCTCGGGGCGCAGCGTCACCGTGACCAGAGACGAGGACGGTTGCCGCGTCTCCGTGGTGGATCGCCCGCATTCAGGAGAACACCCATGAAGATGACACTTTCATCCGCCGCGGCGGTCATTGCGGCGGCGGCTCTCACGCCTTCCCTGGCGATGGCTCAGACCGCCAGCACAGGCACGTCCACCGGGGTCACCGGGCGAGACGTGTCGGTCGGCACCTATGGCTCGGGCCAGACGACCACCTCTCCCGACGGATCGTCGCTCGGCGTAAGCGGAGGCGGCTACGCCACCGCTGGGAACGGCGGCTCCGCGACCACTGACTCCCAAGCCAAGCTGAACGAGCGGCGGGCGATGCAACGTTCGGTCGCCACCGCCCAGGACGATGACGAGCGTGCGCGCTCGCGCACCCGCACGGTGGTGCGGAACGGCGAGACCGTGCGTTCGCGGAGCCATACCTTCTACAAGGCCGACGGCGAGCGTCCCGTTCACGAGCGCTCTTATTCCGTCTCGGGGACGAACGGCGGTTCGAGCTCCCAGCCGGCGCCCAAGTAGCGACCTCCTTCGGGCGTGCCTTGCCGCCCGCCGGATAATCGAAGCGCCTCGGCTGGAGAGCCGGGGCGCTTCCGCGCGCCCGGGACAAGCGCTGGCACAGGAGGTCCCCGCAGGAGCGGACCTCCAGGTGTGGCGCGGAAGCCCCGTCACAGCCCCGTCACATAGGCGAAGCGTCGCTGTCATACGCCGCGCCTAAGAGCGCCGCGGGGCAGGCGGGGAACCAGTATGCCCAGGGCGCAGGTGCGCCCTTCACCTCCCCCGCGTGCTGGCATCGCCACGTTGGGAGAGCGGTATGAAGAGCGTTAATCGCATCAGCAAGCTGGCTGCGGCTCTGATGGCTTCGGTCGCGGTCGCGAGCTGCGGCGGCGGCGGAGGCGACGACATCGCCTCTCCCGGCGAAGGCGTCTTCAACCCGGGCACGGGTGGCGGCGGCACGCCAGGCGGCGGCACGCCGGGCGGCGGCACCGCTGGCGCGTGCCCGACCGGCTTCGCCGACCTGGGCCTGATCGCGAACAACACGCTGCGCAACTGCGGCATCCCGCAGCTGGTGGTCGGCGACCTGACCGTCCCCTTCCGCGCCGGCGTCGCCTACTCCATCAACGGCCGCGTCGAAGTGGGTGAGGATCGCGGTCCGAACCCCGCGGCTCCGATCGCCGGCCGCCGTCAGGGCATCCTCCGCATCGAGGCGGGCGTGCGCATCTTCGGCGCCACTGCCGAGTATCTGGTCGTGACGCGCGGGTCGCAGATCTTCGCCGAAGGCACGGCGTCGAACCCGATCGTCTTCACCAGCCGCCAAGGCATTGAGGGCGGCAGCCAAGCTCGCGGCCAGTGGGGCGGCCTGGTGATCCTGGGCCGCGCGCCCATCGCGACCTGCCCGGCCGGCGCGACCCCGCCGTCCAACAGCTGCGAAGCCCCCGTCGAAGGCATCACCGGCCAGCTCTACGGCGGCACCACGGCGGACGATAACAGCGGCCGCCTGCGTTACGTGCGGGTCCAGAACTCGGGCTTCGTGGTCGGCAACGGCAACGAGCTGAACGGCATCACCTTCGCCGGCGTCGGCACGGGCACGACTGCCGAGTTCCTGCAAGTGAACAACAGCGCCGACGACGGAATCGAGATCTTCGGCGGCACGATGAACGGCCGCTACTGGGTGCTGACCAACAACAACGACGACAGCCTGGACACCGACACCGGCTGGGTCGGCGGCGCGCAGTTCGTGCTCATCACCCAGGGCGACACGAACGACAACGGCAGCCGCGGTTTCGAAATGAGCTCGGCCGGCAATCAGACGCTGCGCTCGCAGCCGAAGATCGCCAACTTCACCCTGATCAACACGCCCACGAACCCGAACACCGACGCCATGACCCTGAACACGGGCACGGACGGGGTCTTCATCAACGGCGTGGTGGTCTCCACCAACACCGCCTCCTCGTGCCTCGACATCGACGATCAAGCGACCGTCGACGCGGCGCCGGAGTTCCACTCGGTGGTGCTTTCCTGCGCCGAGACCGGCACGCCGCCGGCCTTCCGCAACGACAGCAGCATCAACGGTGCGGCGACCGCGGCGGTGTTCCAGCCGACCGCCCGCAACAACGCCATCGGCTTCCAGTCGACGCTGACGCAGGTCTTCATCAATGGGGTGAACGAGAACAGCCGCACGGCCACCAACGCCAGCACGCTGTACCCCTTCTTCACGCCCACCGACTACATCGGCGCCGTCCGCAACTCCTCCGACACCTGGTGGTCGGGCTGGACGTGCGGTCTCGCCGGGACCTCCTGCTGATCATGGCCGTGAGGGCGGCGGGGGCGACCCCGCCGCCGACTGGTTCCAGCTGACACAAAGGCCAATGAGATGAGCAAACTCACCCGCACGCTGAGCGGTTCGCTGCTGGCGACCACGGCCATGCTGGCCGCGCAGGCCGCGTACGGCCAGACCGGCGCCGCGCCGCAGGGCGGCCCCGCAGCGCCGGCCGCCGGCGCCGCCGCTCCCGCGTCCGAAGCCGACGCCGCAGACGTTGAAGAGGTGGTCGTTCTCGGCCGCTTCATCCCGGAGCCTCTGCAGAACACGTCGGAAGTCGCGAGCTTCCTGACCACCGAGGACCTCGCCCGCACCGGCGACGACGACGCCGCCGGCGCGCTGACGCGGGTCACGGGCCTGAGCCTCGTCTCGGGCCGCTTCGTCTATGTGCGCGGCCTTGGCGAGCGGTACTCCTCGGCGCTGCTGAACGGCTCGCCGCTGCCCAGCCCCGAGCCGCTGCAGCGGGTCGTGCCGCTGGACCTCTTCCCGTCCTCGATCCTGGCCGGCGTGACCGTCCAGAAGACCTACTCGGCCAATTATCCGGGCGAGTTCGGCGGCGGTGTCATCGACCTGCAGACGGTCAACGTACCCCGCGAACCGTTCCTGAGCGTTTCCGTCGGCGCGGGCTTCGACACCGAGACCTCGACCAAGACCGGCCTGACCTACGGCGGCGGACGCAGCGACTGGCTGGGCTTCGACGACGGCACCCGCAAGACGCCGATCGGCTTGCGCCTGTTCGCACCGAACCGTCGCCTGAGCACCGCCACGCCTGCGCAGCAGGCGGACATCGCGCGCAGCTTTGAGAACTCGAACATCAACGTCCTGCAGATCGAGGACGACGTTCCGCTCGACGGAAGCTTCGGCATCTCGGCCGGCCGCGAGTTCGCGACGTCCTACGGCGACGTCGGCGTGGTCTTCGTGGGCGGCTACGAAAGCGAGTGGCAGAACCGCGAAGGCAAGCAGCAGTACGGCCGCGTCGACGCGGGCGAGCTGACGGTGCTGACCGACCAGGACTTCGCCTCGACCGAGCAGGACGTGACCTGGAACGCGCTGCTGGGCTTCGGCCTGGACACGCAGAACCACGACCTGCGCTGGACGAACCTGTGGATCCGCAACACCACCAAGGAAGCGCGGACCCGAGAGGGCTTCACCGTCGATCTCGGCTCGAACGTCCGCGAGGACTTCACCGAGTGGTTCGAGCGTGAGCTGCTGCTCACGCAGCTGACCGGCAAGCACCTGTTCGGCGATCTGCAGGTCGACTGGCGCGCGTCATACGCTTCGACCAGCCGCGACGTGCCCTACGAGACGGTCACCCAGTATGGCCGCGACGCCCAGGGCCGGCTGCGCCACAATCCCTCGAGCGACCTGAACCGCACCCGGTTCTCGAGCCTCGAGGACACGGCGATCGGCGCAGGATTCGACCTGAGCTATGACCTCGACATCGGCTTCCTGCGGGACGCCGAGCTGCGGGGCGGCTACTCGTACACGAAGAACGATCGGGACTCGGACTCACGCTCGTTCCGCTACCGGTCCGATCCGGCGGCGGGCAATGCGATCCAGTACGAGCGGATCGACTACATCAAGTCGGACTACAACATCTCCAACGGCCTGGTCTTCCTGGAGGAGACGACGCCTCTGGACGGCACGGCGGCCTACAAGGGCCAGCTGATCGTCAACGGCGCCTATGCCCAGATCGACGCGGAGGTCATCCCGCTGGTCCGTGCGTCGGTCGGCCTGCGCTACGAGGACGGCGTCCAGCGCGTACGCACGGTCAACTCGCTGAACGAGCTGGCTTTCCGCCCAAGCTCCGGCGAGATCGAGGAGCAGTACCTGCTGCCGTCGGCCACGATCACCTGGAACTTCGCCGAGGACATGCAGGTCCGCTTCGGCGCGTCCAAGACGATCGCCCGCCCGCAGTTCCGCGAGCTGTCGCCGCAGCAGTTCCTCGATCCCGAGACGGACCGCACCAACGTCGGCAACCCGGCGCTGACCGACTCCGAGCTGCTGAACCTCGACGCCCGCTTCGAGTGGTTCTTCGAGCGCGGCCAGTACTTCACGCTGTCCGGCTTCTACAAGTCGCTCGACCGCCCGATCGAAGCCTACATCTTCGAACCGTCGATCTTCACCGTCGCGCAGTCCTACATCAACGCCCCGAAGGCGGTGCTGTGGGGCGCCGAGATCGAAGGCAAGAAGTACTTCGACGCGGCGCTCGGCTACGACTGGATCGACCGCAAGCGCTGGCTGGTCCAGGCGAACTACACCTACACGACCTCCGAAGTGCAGGTGGAGTCGGGCGACGTGGTGTTCCTGAACGAGTTCGGCGGAGCGCCCCGTCCGGCCTCGGATTACATCATCGACGGCAGCAAGCTGCAGGGTCAGTCGGAGCACATCGCCAACCTGCAGTTCGGTTTCGAGGACGAGGACGCCCGTTCGCAGGCGACCGTGCTGGTGAACTACGCCAGCGAGCGGATCACCGCGCGCGGCAACCTCTCCGCCGGCCAGCCGGATTTCGTGTCGGATCCGGGCGTGACCCTCGACTTCGTGTACCGCAAAACCTTCGAGGTCATGGACCGCGAGCTCGGCTTCTCGTTCGAGGCGCGTAACCTGACCGGCGAGGACTCCGAGGAATACCAGGAGTTCGGCGGCGGACGCGTCGACGTGAACCGCTACGACCTGGGCCGGACCTTCTCGGCGAGCCTGACGGCGCGCTTCTGACCGAAGGCGACGGAGCGCCGCGGGGAGACCCGTGGCGCTCCGGTGTCCCCAGGCTTATGAGCTAAGCCCCATGCGGGGCCATCCTCAAACTGTCCCGATACGAACGAGCGGCTTCACGCTGGTGGAGGCGCTCGTCGCGCTTTTCGTCTCTTCTCTCGTCGCGTTGATGGCGGCGGCGGTGGTGACATCCACCACCGGAAACCAGGAGCGGGTGCGCCTCCGCACGGCCCGCCTCTCAGAGTTCGAGCGCGCGCGGGCGTTGATGCGCACCGACCTGATGCAGTCAACGCCGCGGCCCACGCGAGACGTGCAGGGGCGGCCCGCGCGTACGCCGTTCGTCGGCGGTGATCCGTTCGGCGAGAACCCAAGCCTTATCGTCTTTGTCCGCCAGGGCTACGCGAACCCGGACGGCGAGGCCCGCGCCTCGGTCCAATATGTGGAGTACCGCCTGGTCGACGGACGGCTGCTGCGGCTGACGCGGCCCATGCCTGACGGCTCGGCGCTTGGCCCGCCCCAGGTGCTGCTAGCGGGCGTGAGGAGCGCGCGGATCTGGTTCCAGAGCCCCTCCGGGGGCTGGAGCGAGCTGTGGCGGGGCGGGGCGGACGGACCTATGCCCGCGGCGGTGCGGCTGGACCTGGACGCCGAGGCGATCGGGCCGGTGAGCCTGCTGTTCATCACTGGGGCTGGCGGCGCATGAGACGTGAAGCGGAACACGGCTTCGCCCTGATCGTGGTTCTGCTGGTGGTGGCGGTCGTTTCGGTCATCGCGGTCTCCGTGCTCGACGACATCCGCTTCTCGATCCGAGGGCAGCGGAATGCGCGCGCGCTGACGCAAGGCGGCTGGTACGCCGTGGCGGCGGAGACAGTCGCCAAGGCGCGGCTTCGGCGGGTGGCGGGCGGCCCGGGCGGCGTCACCACCTTGGCCGGCGGCTGGAACGACCGGTGGCTCAACCAGCCTGTCGAGGACGGGCTGTTGCGGGTCCGGGTCGGCGACGCGACCGACTGCTTCAATGTGAACAGCCTGGTGGAGGCGGACGCCGGCGAGCCGTTCCGCCGCCGGGACGTGGCCGTGCAGCAGTTCGTGACCCTGCTTGAGCAGCTGCGGATCGGCGACGCTCAGCGTCTCGCCGACAATCTGGCGGACTGGATGGACTTCAACGACGTCAGCGCGGGTGGGGCGGAGGACGAGACCTATCTGCGCGCGCCGGTACCATACCGCACGGCCGGGCAACCGCTCGCGGACATCTCGGAGCTGCGCCTCGTCTCAGGGTTCGATGCGGGCGTGTACGCCCGGCTCAGACCGTGGGTTTGCGCCCTGCCGACCACCGACGCAGACACCCTGAACGTGAACACCTTGAGCCCAGACCGGGCGTTGCTCGTCAGCGCCCTGTCCAGAGGCGCGGTCAAGCCGGACGAAGCTCGGCGGATGCTCGCGGCGCGACCAGCGGAAGGCTGGTCCAGCGGCGCGCGTTTCCTCGACCAGCCGTTCCTCAAGGAGCGGCGGATCGACCCAGGGCTGGGCGCGCAGCTTCAGGTCGGGACGCGCTTTTTCGACGTGGAGACGATCGGCGAAATCTCCGGTGTGGACGTGGTCGCCCTTGCGGTGCTGGAGTCCAAGGACGGAGCCGTTCGTACCGTGTACCGACGACTGGGAAGCAGCGACTGAGCCGCCCGCTTCGGCGGTTCCGCTGTCATCGGACTGTCGTATAACTGTCAAAGACCTGTCGGCGAGGCTCCGTTACAAGCGTCCGCTACGGCAGGCCCGGGGGGCGTCGCCACGCTGTGAGGTGATCCGTGTTCAGCGCAATCCAGCCGCGCGAGCTGCCGCTGCGCGGCCTCGGGCCGCGGACGCTGCTGCGGATCGTGGAGGCCTTGCTCGTCGTCGTTCTGGCCGTGCAGGCTGCGCGACTGGTGTGGCTGGTCCTGACTCCGACGGGTCCGCTGGGCGCTCCCGTTGCGGCCCGCACCGCGGACCTCTCCGCCCTGGCCCGGTTTGATCCGTTCTTCCGGGGCGGGGCCGTTGCGGCTGGCACGGAGCTCGCCAGCGCGGACGCGGCGGCCGCGACGAACTTGAAGCTGCACGGGGTGCGCACGAGCTTGGTCGGAGATGACGGCTCGGCGATCATCGCCGGCGCCGATGGGCGTCACGCATCGTACGCTGTGGGCGACGAGGTCGCCCCAGGGATCACGCTCGAGGCCGTACGCAGCGACCACGTGACGCTGAAGCGCGGAGCAGAGCGTCTGCGGCTGGCGTTCCAACCCACCACCGGACAACCCGCTGCGCAGCCGGTAGCGTCGGCCACCGCCGCGCCCGCGTCAGCGCCGGCGTCGCAGGCGGTCGATCCGGGCCGGCTCATCGCGGACGCCGCGCCTCAGCCGCGCATGACCGAGGGTCGGGTGAACGGCGTGCGCCTGCAGGGCGCGGGCGAGAGCTTGCGGGCCGCGGGCCTTCAGCCCGGCGATGTGCTGCTAAGCGTGAACGGAACCCCGCTCGACAGTCCTGACCGGCTGAAGGACCTCCAAGACCAGATGGCCAAGGCGCCCGAAACCGAGGTGCGCTTCGAGCGCGCCGGCCAGATCCTCACCGCCCGCATCCGGACCGCCCGCCCGTGAGACGCGCTCTCGCCTCCCTCCTCGCGCTGTCGATCGCCATCGGCGCCCCCGCGCAGCCGGCCCTGGCCCGCCAGACCGTCCTGAACGTCCAGGACGCCGACATCCGCGCCTTCATCCAGGATGTCGCCCGCGCCACCGGCCGTACCTTCATCGTCGATCCCCGCGTGCGCGGCACGGTGACGGTCGCCAGCGATCAGCCGCTGAACCGCAGCGAGCTCTTCGAGGTCCTGCTCTCCACGCTGCGCGCCAATGGGCTGGTGGCGATCCCGACCGCTTCGGGCGCTTTCCGCATCGCCCCGGAAGAGGGCGCCGCCCAGGCCGGCGGCGTTGGTGGAGGAGGGGCGGGCGAGGCCAGCTTCGCAACCGAGATCTTCCGGCTGAGGAATGTGGACGCGGCATCCGCGGCCGACGCGCTGAAGCCCCTGGTCGGGCGCCAGGGCGTGGTGCTGCCGGTGCGCCGGGGCAATCTCGTGGTCGTCTCCGACTATGCCGACAACCTGCGCCGCATCCGCGGGCTGGTGGCGCAGGTCGACCAGGACCGCACATCCACCGAGATCGTGACTCTGCAGAACAGCTCGGCGCGCGAAATCGCGGCGGTGGTCAACGAGATGCTGAAGGCGCCCGGCGACGATCCGAACGCGCGCAACGGACTCGTTTCGCTGGTCGTCGTCGAGAGCTCAAACTCGGTGATCCTGCGTGGAGAACCCGGCGCGGTGCAGCGCTTGCTTCCCCTCATCGGCGACCTCGATCGTCGGGCCCAGCTCAGCGACGACGTGCGAGTGGTGCGCCTGCAGCATGCGAGCGCCGAGCAGATGCTGCCGGTGCTGCAGCAGATTGTCGGTCAACCCGTGACGGAGGCGCCGGCGCCGACCCAGGCCTCGACCGGCGCATCGCTCGAAGGCGGCGCGGCCCGGGCGGCAGGCGCCGCCGCCGCCTCGACGGCGGCCGCCCCCCTACCGGCCGGCGTGACCTCCGCCATGGCTCCGGGCCAGCGGGCCAACATCGCCCGCTTCCCCGGCGCGAACGCCCTGGTGATCGCCGCCGACCCCGAGACCCAGCGCATGCTGGCCGAGGTGATCCGGCAGTTGGACGTGCGTCGCGAGCAGGTGCTGGTCGAGGCGATCGTGGTCGAAGTGTCCGACGAACTCGCCAAGGAGCTCGGCGTGCAGATGCTGCTCGCCCCCCGCCACGGCGATGGGCCGGCTGTCATCACGAACTACACCAACACGGGGCCGAACCTGCGCGCCATCGCCGGTGCGGTGGCCGGCCGCGACGTGCTGCCACCCTCGGTCGTCAACGAGCTGACCGGCGCTGCGGTGGACTCCCTGGTGGGCGGCGGCGCGTTGATCGGCGGGATCGGCGCGCTGAACCGCGACACCCTGTTCGGTGCGGTGCTGAATGCGGTCCGGCGCGACACGGCGTCAAACGTGCTGTCCACGCCCTCGATCATGACGCTGGACAACCAGCCGGCCACGATCCTGGTCGGCCAGGAAGTGCCGATCACCACCGGCGAGGTGCTGGCGGACAACAACTCCAACCCGTTCCGCACGGTGCAACGCCAGAACGTCGGCGTGCAGCTGGAGGTGCGGCCGCAGATCAACGCCGGGGGCGCCATCACCTTGTTCCTGCGCCAGGAGGTCTCCGGCATCGCCGACACCGTCACCAATGCGGTGGGCGACATCGTGCTGAACAAGCGCGAGATCGAGACGACGGTGCTCGCCGACGACGGACAGGTGGTGGTCCTCGGCGGCCTGCTCGACCAGACGGACGGCGAGAGCGTGGAGCGCACGCCGCTGCTCGGCGACATTCCCGTCGTAGGGAATCTCTTCAAGAGCACTGCGCGGTCGCGCACCAAGCGCAACCTGATGATCTTCATCCGGCCCAGGATCGTCCGGAGCGCCGGCGACGCCGCGGTGGTGACGGCGCAGCGGTACGACTACATGCGCGCCGACCAGATCGCCCGCAGCCGCGACGCGACAAGCTCGCTCGATGAGCTGGTGCAGGCCTACATGGGCGCGGCTCGCCCGGCCGCCCCAACCGCCCAGCCGGACACCGTCATCGCGCCGAGCGCGCCGGTCGAGGCGCGACCACTGCCCCCGGCGGGGCCTGGGCCCCGATGAACGCCGCCGAGACCCGCTCGCTCGCCTACGGCTTCGCCAAGCGGCATGGGGTGGTTCTGCTCGCCATCGATGAGGCGGCCGCCGACGTGGGCGTGCGGGAGGGGGCAGAGCCCCTGGCGTTGATCGAGGCGCGCCGCGCCCTGGCTCGGCCGCTGAAGATCCATCCCCTGAGCCGGTCCGAGTTCGACCGCCGGCTGTCGGAGGTTTACGCCGGCGAGGGTCTGGGGGCGGCTTCGGGCGCCGACGAATTCGACCTGCCCGGTGGGCTGGACAGCCTGGTGGACGAGATTCCGGCCACCGCCGACCTGCTGGACGCCCAGGACGACGCGCCGATCATCCGGCTGATCAACGGGCTGATCTCGGAAGCGGCGCGCACCGGGGCCTCCGACATCCACATCGAGCCCTACGAGACGGCGCTGATCGTGCGCCTCCGTGTGGACGGGGTGCTGCGCGAGGTGTTGAGCCTGCCCCAGCGACTGGCGCCGCTGCTGGTCAGCCGCGTGAAGGTGATGGCCCGCCTCGACATCGCGGAGCGGCGCCTGCCCCAGGACGGGCGCATTTCGCTGTCTTTGGGCGGCAAGTCCCTGGACGTCCGCGTCTCCACCCTGCCCGCCCGGTCCGGCGAGAGGGTCGTGATGCGCCTGCTCGACAAGGACCAGGCCAACCTGGAGCTGGAGGAGCTCGGTATGGACGCGGGAGTGCTGGCGGCCTTCCGCAACGCGCTACGCGAGCCGAACGGCATCATCCTGGTCACCGGCCCGACCGGCTCGGGAAAGACCACGACGCTCTACGCGGGGCTGGGCGTCCTGAACGACGCCAGCCGCAACATTCTGACCATCGAGGATCCGGTCGAATACGCCATCGGCGGTGTGGGCCAGACGCAGGTGAACGCGAAGGTCGGTCTGACCTTCGCGGCGGGGCTGCGCGCCATACTTCGCCAGGATCCCGACGTGGTCATGGTGGGCGAAATCCGCGACGCGGAGACGGCGCAGATCGCGGTCCAGGCCAGCCTGACCGGTCACCTGGTGCTCTCAACGGTGCATACGAACGATGCGCCTGGGGCCGTGACGCGGCTGAAGGACATGGGCGTGGAGACCTTCCTGCTGGCCTCCACCCTGCGGCTGATCCTGGCGCAACGCCTTGTGCGCCGGCTTTGCCCTGCCTGCCGACGCGCCGAGCCGGCCGACACCGAGACGGCGCGCCTGGTGGCGGTTCCGGTCGGGCACGCCCTCTACCGCGCGGCGGGTTGCGGCCGCTGCAACCAGACCGGCTATGTCGGCCGCATCGGCGTGTACGAGGCGGTCCGCGTGGACGACCGCATCCGCCGACTCATCGCCGAGGGAGCCGACGAGCACGCGCTTGCGGACGCCGCCTTTCCCAAAGGAGGCACGCTGTCGGAGGCGGCGAGACGGGCGGTCGCGGAGGGCGTGACCACCGTCGAGGAGGCGATCCGCGTCACACGTCAGGAGACGGCGGACAGTGCCGGCGTTTGAGTACAGCGCCCTGGACCTGGCCGGGCGCACGCGCCAGGGGGTGATCACGGCCGCCGACGAGCGGGCGGCGCGCAGCGCGCTGGAGAAGCGGCGGCTGGCGCCGGTGCGCGTGGCGCCGTCGGCAGGCGCCGAGGGGCGTGCCTCGACGTTCGGCGGCGACCGCCTTGGCGCCCGCGACCTGGCGCTTGTCACGCGTCAGCTGGCCACGATGATCGCCGTCGCGCCGCTCGAGGAGGCGCTACGCACCATCGCGGCCCAGTCGGAGAAGGCGAAGGTCCGGCGCGTCCTCATGCGCACCCATGCCGGCGTGCTCGAAGGTTTCCGGCTGGCCGACGCTATGGGGCGGCAGGGCAGGGGATTCCCGCCGCTGTACCGGGCGATGGTGGCCGCGGGCGAGAGCTCTGGCGCCCTGCCGCAGATCCTGGAGCGGCTGGCCGACGACCTGGAGCGCGAGCAGCAGGTGCGGGGCAAGGTGCTGACCGCCGTGGTCTACCCCATCATGCTGGCCATCGTGGCCCTGGTCGTCATCGTGGCGCTGATGACCTTTGTGGTTCCCAAGGTCGTGGACCAGTTCGACTCCATGGGCCAGCGGCTGCCGTTGCTTACGCAGGTGGTCATCGCGATCTCAGAGGTGATGCGGTCATTCGGCTGGATCGCCCTGCTAGCGGCGCTCGCCGGTTCGCTCGCGTTCGGCCACGGGCTGCGCAGGCCCGGCTTCAAGTTGAAGGTGGACCGGTTCGTGCTGGGGTTGCCGGTGATCGGACGCCTGGTCCGCGACCTGGAAGCCGCCCGGCTGGCCCGGATGCTGTCCACCATGATCGCCTCGGGACTTCCGGTCCTTGAGGGGCTGACGATCGCCGGCCGCACCATCCCCAACCAAGTGATCCGCGGCGCCGTGGAGCGCATGGCCACGTCGATCCGCGAGGGCGGCAGCCTGTCGGCGGCCATGCGGCGGGTCGACGCCTTCCCGCCCATCCTGGTCTATATGGCGGCCAGCGGCGAAAACTCCGGCCGGCTCGAGACCATGCTGGGACGCGCGGCCGAGTATCTGGAGCGCGAGTTCAACACCTTCACCCAGGTGGCGCTCAGCCTGCTGGAGCCCGCCATCATCGTGTTCATGGGCGGGATGGTGGCGCTGATCGTGCTCTCGATCCTGCTGCCCATCCTGCAGATCAACACCCTGGCCCTCGGCTGAGGAACTCCATCATGCGCAAGCCCTCCTCCCGTCAGCGCTCCCGTCGCGAAGCCGGCTTCACCCTGGTGGAGCTGATGGTGGTGACCGTCATCATCGGGCTCCTGGCGACGGTAGTCATGATCAACGTCCTTCCGAGCCAGGACCGGGCCATGAAGGAGAAGGCGCGCGCCGACATCGCCGTGCTGGAGCAGGCGGTGGAGACCTATCGGCTCGATAATTTCGCCTACCCGACCACCACGGAAGGCTTGCAGGCGCTGGTGACGGCGCCGGGCGGCCTGCAGCGTGCGGACCGGTACCGCCCGGGCGGCTATATCCGGCGGCTGCCGCAGGATCCCTGGGGCAATCCCTACCAGTACGCAGCCCCGGGCGAGCATGGCCCGTTCGACGTCTTCTCCTTCGGGGCGGACGGCAAGGCCGGGGGCGAGGGCGATGACGCCGACATCGGCAACTGGAGCTGACCGTCGCCGGCGGGAGGCCGGCTTCACCCTGGTGGAGCTGATGGTGGTGCTCGTCATCATCGGCCTGGCCTCGGCGGCCGTCGCGCTGACCTTGCCCGACCCGCGGGCCAGCGTCGGCGACGAGGCGGAGCGGCTGGCGGCGCGGCTGAAGCGCGCCCAGGAGGAGGCGGTTCTGGGCGCACGTCCGGTGGCGGTGACGCTGGACCCCAGCGGCTACGCCTTCCAGGTGCAGCGCCATGGCGCTTGGCGGGCCCTGGAGGAGCGCCCGTTCGGACGGATCGCCTGGAGCGAGGGCATGACGGCGGCCGTCGCAGTGGCGGGCGCCGCTCCGGCGGCGGAAGGGCGGGTGCGCTTCGACGTGACGGGCGGCGCGACGCCGGCGACCGTGGAGTTGGCCCGTGACGGGCGGCGCGCGCGCGTGGCGGTGGATCAAGGCGGGGCTGTGAGGGTCGATGCCGCCTCGTGACGTGAACGGCTTCAGCCTCATCGAGGTGCTCGTGGCGCTGGCGGTCTTCAGCCTCGCGGCCATGGCGCTGCTGAACCTCGCCGGCGAGAATACGCGCGCGGCGACGGCGATCGAGACCCGGGCCCTGGCCAGCGTCGTGGCCGAGAACCGGGCCGTGGAGGCGGTCACCGCGCCCGCGCCGCCGCCACTGGGCCTGACCCAGGGACAGGAGGCTGCGGGCGGGCGGAGCTGGCGCTGGACGCGCCTGGTCAGCCCCACGACCGATCCTGAGGTGCTGAAGGTGGACATCGCCGTGCTGGACGGGACGCGGACGGCGGCGGAGTTGACGGTGTTCCGGGGGGCACAATGAGCGGGGTGCGGGTGGTCAGGCTGGCGACCGATGGACGGACGCCGACCTGGGTGGAGACGGACAACGCGGGGCGGGTCGTCGCGCGCGGCCGCTTCGCCGACGCGCTGCATGGCGGCGGCCGCGTGAGCCTTGCGCCCATGCGGACGGTGCTGGTCGTGCCGGGGACGAGCGTGACCGCCCGGCGGCTGGCCGTTGTGGGGCACACGGAGGCCCAGGCCCGTGGCGCCGCCGCCCTGCAGGTCGGCGAAAGCCTGGCGACGGCCCCTGACCGCCTCCATGTCGCAGTCGGCCCGCCGGACTTGGCGGGGCTGCGCTGGGTCACGGTGACCGAGCCGGAGCTGTTGCGTACCTGGCTGGAGCAGGCGGCGGCGCTTGGCGTGGTCCCGGACGTCGTCACCCCCGATCACCTGCTTCTGCCCGAGCCTATCGAGGAGACCGGAGCGGTCGCTGTCGACTGTGGTGACCACATCGCGGTCCGGACATCGGCGCTGGCCTTCGCCGCCGAACCGGAGCTCGTGCCCGCCTTGCTGGGCGGGCTCGCGACCCCGAGGGTCCACGACGGCGAGGAGGCCGAGGCGCTGCTGGCGTCCGGCGCCGTGTCCGCTCCGGTCAACCTGCTGCAGGGCGCGTTCTCCCGCACAGCTCGGCAGGCGGTCGGGCCTCGTGAGCTCCGGCTGGTCGCCGGCCTTGCGCTCGCCGTTCTGCTCTCCCCTCTGGTGCTGTCGCTCGCGAGTCTCGCCAAGCACGCCGTTGCCGCGGACCGGATGGAACGTGCGGCGATCGCCCGCGCTCAGGCCGTCCTGCCCGGCGCGACCATCCAGGACCCGCAGGCGCAGGTCGCCGCGCGCCTGGCGGAGCTGCGGGCCAGCGCCGGCTTCTCTATGCCGGCCGCTGCGCTGTTCGGGGCGGTGCAGGGCGTTGAGCAGGCGGCGATCGAGCGGATCGACTATGGCGAAGGCGTGCTGCGTGCGGCGGTCAGCTACACCAACTATTCCGATCTTGATCTTCTCAAGGCGGCGATCGCCCGCGCCGGGGTCCAGGTCCAGGACGAGGGCGTGCGCAACGAGGGCGGGAGGATCGTCAGCGACCTCGTGCTGAGGAGGGCGCAATGATCGCGTGGTGGTCGGGACGGACGCCGCGCGAGCAGGCGATGCTGGCCATCATGGGCGCGCTGCTGGCGCTGTTCGCTGTCTGGTTCCTCATTGTCGCGCCGCTGGGACGTGCGACGGAGCGGGCGCAGGCCCGCGAAGCCCGGGCGGCGGCCTCGCTCGCCGCGGTCGAGGCCGCCGCGAGCGAGATCGAAGCGATGCGGGCCGGCCGCAGCGCGGCTTCTGCGGCTGCAGTCCGTACGGCCGCAGAAGCCGCCGGCGTCACGCTCACCAGCGCTGAGGACAGCGGGGACGGTACGGTGACCGCTGCGGTGGAGGCGGCGCAGCCGGCCGCGCTCTTCGCCTGGCTTGCGACGCTGGAGCGCGAGCAGGGGGTGGCGCCCCGTCAACTGAGCGTCGGGAAGAACCCCGACGGTACGGTGAGCGCCGAGATGCTGCTGGCGGGAGCTGCGCCGTGAGGCGCTTGTGGCTCCCGCTGGTCGGCGCGACAGCCTTCCTCGTTGCGCTGCTGGCCCTCTTTCCGCTGAGAGCCGTTCTCCAGAGCGAGGGCGCGGTGCTCCGGGCCCAAGATGTGCAGGGATCGATCTGGCGCGGCCGTCTGATCGGCGCGTCGGTCGGGCCTCTGCCGCTTGGGGATGCCGAGGTTCGAGCGAACCCACTCGGGCTGCTCGGCGGGACCTTTCGTGCTCGGCTGGAGACGAGGGCCGGGCGTGGCGTCATCATGTTGGGGGCTGACGCAGTGGGCGTGCGCGACCTGGATTTCGGCGTGCCGTTGTCGCGCCTGGGTCTGCCGCTGCCGGGCGATCTCTTCACCCGCGACGTGACAGTTCGCTTCTCCAAGGGGCAGTGCCTGTGGGCGACCGGCCGTGTCGCGTCCGACGCCCTTCGCAAGCTACCGCTCGGTCCGCAAACGGGGCCTGTGCTGGAAGGGCGCGTCTCCTGCCGCGGCGGCGCCCTCGTTGCGCCGCTCACCGGCGCGATGAACGGGATGCGGGCCTCGCTGCAGTTCACCCTGCGCGGTGACGGCGCTTACGTGGCGGAGACGCGGTTCGCAGGCTTGGATCCGACGCTCGCGCAGTCCCTTCCGCTCGCGGGGTTCGAGTCCGGCCCTGGCGGACTGGTGCGTACCGACCGCGGCCGGCTCAGTTCAGGGCAAGAGGCCCGTACAGCCAGGTAAGCCAGGTCCCGAGGGCAAGGAACGTTCCGAACGGAAGGGCGGTGGCGCCGTCGATGGCGCGTCCGCGCAGGCGGGCGGCGAGCACGAGGCTGAGGCCCGCCAGGCACGCGAGGACCAGCACCGTCGGCAAGCCCATCCAGCCGACCCAGGCGCCGCACGCTCCCAGCAGCTTGGCGTCCCCGCCGCCAAGTCCTTCTCGGCCCCGCGCCTTGCGATAGGCCCAGGCGATCGCCTTCAGGGCGCCGTAGCCGACCGCGGCGCCGATCAGCGCGTCCCGAAGCGCGGCTGCGCCCGTCGACGCGGCGAGGGCTACCCCGGAGACAGCCAGGGGAAGGGTCAGTACGTCCGGCAGCCAGAAGTGTTCGGCGTCGATGATTGCCAGTGTCAGCAGCCACCAGCCGAGGGCTGCGGTCACCAGCGTCATGGGCCCCGAGAAGACGAAAGCAGCCCAAACTCCGATGACGAGGCAACCGAGTTCGATCAACGGATAACGTCGCGGGATGGGGGCGCGGCAGGTTCGGCACCTGCCGCCGAACGCGACGAAACTCAGGATGGGAACCATGTCCACGAAGGTGAGCGAACGTTCGCACGCGGGGCAGGCGGAGCTTCCGAGCACCACCTGCCGTCCCGCGGGGAGACGCCAGGTCACGAGCCCAGCGAAGCTGCCGATGAACGGGCCGGAGACGACGGCCAGAAGGTCCCAGGGCGGATCGATGGTCACAGCCGACCTGTGGCATAGCCGCGGCCGGACGCGAAGCCTCAGGGCAGGGTCCGACGATAGGCGGCGGGCGTGACGCCGGTCTCGGCTCGGAAAGCCGAGGTGAAGTGCGACTGGCGAGCGTAGCCGCATTGGACCGCGATCTCTGCGATGGGCCGATCCGGCTCCGCGAGCAGCGCCTTGGCGCGCTCGGCGCGAAGCTGACGCAGGCGCTGGAAGGCTGAGGCGCCTGTCGTGGCGCGAAAGGCGCGGGCGAAGTGGCTGCGGCTCAGACCTGTCACGTCGGCCAGCTCGTCCAGGCTGAGATCCCGGTGGAGGTTGGCTTCCATATGTTCGAGGCACCGGCGGAGCCTTGGCCCAGTGAGGCCGCCCTGCGCAGGCGGCAGAGCCTCCACATTGCTGAAAGCGGCGTGAACCCGCGCGGCGATGCCGCCTGCAAGACAGCGAGCGTAGCCGGGAGCGCTGCAAGCGTCGCGCAGGGCGGAGCGGAGAAGGTCCGCCAACGCCCAGGCGTCGGCGTCGCCGACCCCGCGGACGGGTTGAAAGGCTAGACCTGGGCTCCAAGAGCGCCCCGCGGCCTCAAGCGCGAACGCGATCGTGAAGCGGAGCGTCACCCGCTCGGTGGGGCCAAGGAAGTGGGGCGGGGTCGCCGCCACGCCCGGCGCAGTCAACTCGAAGAACAACGGCCGATCACCCGAGCGCCAGCGGCTGTCGAAATAGAAGTGCGCGCCAAGGCGCTCATCCACGCCTTCGGGTTGGGCGCCGGGCAGTACGGTCACCTCGGCGCCGGGCCAAGCGAGCGCCAACGGCGCGTTGATGACGGATTTCAGCTCAGCGGATGAAGCAGCCATGCCCTAGCTTCGTCTCTGGGCTGAGCATTTCACGGGCCGACCGCTCGACAGGTCGCAGCCTTGCCGGAACAGGCCGCTTTTCCGACGGACGGGTCGATGCGGTCGCCGAACGGGTCACCCGAGCTGGGCGGCCGCCGTCTATCTGCTAACCTCGGTAGCGGGGGAGAGATGATGCAGGATACGCCGGAGACGATCAGGGAGGCGGCCGCCGGGGCCCGTCGCGCCGCCACGCGCCTGAACATCGTGTTCTGGATCAGCGTCTACCTGCTCCGCACCGCCTGGTCTGCACTCGGCGGCTTAGAGACGATGGAGGCGAACCTCGCCCGGATCGTGGTGAACGTTACGGCCGGCTTCCTGGTGACCCAGGCCGTAATGTGGGTCCTTGATCGCCTGGCCCCCGTAAACGTCGTGAGGCGCACCCTCCTGGGACTGGTCCTCGTGGCGCTTGCGACCTGCGTCTACGCCTACGCGGTGCTGTGGGTGGAGTACTTCAGCAGCTATCGCCCGCCCGCCGGCCCGTTCGCGCTCCCGCGCTTCCTTCGGGGGGTGATCTACTGGCTCTACATCTTCCTGGCTTGGCTCGGCCTCTTCCTCTCGGTGTCGTACCAGCACCAGGTTCGCGAGCGCGAGCGGCGGCTTGCCGAGGCCAGGTCGGCCGCGCTGGGGGCGCAAGTGCAGGCGCTCCGCTACCAGGTGAACCCGCACTTCCTCTTCAACACGCTGAACTCCATCGCTGCGCTTATCGCGGAGCGGGATCCGACTTCGGCGGCCAAGGCCGAGCGGATGGTGCTCGACCTTTCGGACTTCTTCCGAGCGACGCTCACCACCGATATGCTGCAGGATATCACATTGAGCGAGGAGTTCGCCCTTCAGTCGCTCTACCTGCAGATCGAGAAGGTCCGCTTCTCCGACCGGCTGACGGTGGAGATCGACCTTCCCGAGAGCCTCGCCGGCGCGCGGACTCCCAGCTTGATCCTCCAGCCGCTGGTGGAGAACGCCGTGAAGCACGGCGTCGGCGTGACACCCGACGCGGTCACCATACGTCTCAGCGCCACCGCGGTGGGGGACGAGGTGCGGTTAACCGTGGAGAATACGGCTCCCAGGACGGTGGACGAGGCGGCGCGCCGTCGGCTGCGGGGCGCGGGCGTGGGCTTGGACAACGTGCGGCGGCGTCTTAGGGCGCTATTTGGACCCGAACCGCGGCTCGAAGCGGGCGCCACGCCTGACGGTGGTTACGCCGCGTCCGTGCGCCTGCCGCTGAGGGCCGCCGCATGACGGCGCTTAGCGTCCTGCTTGTCGACGACGAGCCGCTCGCCCGTCAGCGGCTGGCGCGGGGACTCGCCCGGATTCCCTTCGTGGGTCGTGTCGAGGCGGCGTCCGGTGGTGCGGAGGCGCTCGCCGCCATACGGCGGGACCGTCCCGACGTCGTGCTGCTGGACGTCCGGATGCCGGGGCTCTCGGGGTTCGACGTGATCGACCGGTTGCCAAGGGACAATACGCCGGTGGTGGTGTTGGCCACCGCCTTCGAGGAATACGCCATCCGGGCCTTCGAGCACGCGGCCGTGGATTATGTGCTCAAGCCCATTCGGTTCGACCGCCTCGAGGCCGCGATGCGACGAGCGGCCGAGGCAGTGAGCGCCCGCAACGCGGTCGATCGTATCGAGGAGCTTCAGGCGGTGGTGGCGGCCCTCAGGGGCGAGACTGCGCGTCTCTCACGCCTTTGGGCCACCGAGCTGTGGGTGCGCAGCCAAGGTGAGCACCTCCGCGTGCCGGTAGACCGGATCGTCTGGATCTCCGCTGAGGGCGACTACGCCCGCCTGCACCTGGAGGGCCGGACCTTTCTGCACGAGGAGCCGCTGGGCGCGCTCGAGAAGCGGCTCGACCCTGATCTCTTCATACGGATCCATCGTTCGGCGATCGTGCGCATCGAAGCCGTGCGCAAGGTGGCGCCGCGAGGCTTTCGCGCCTTGTCCGTCACCTTGCCGGGCGGGGAGGAGGCTCCAGTCGGCCGGACCTATGTGAAGCGGGTCAAGGCGCTGATCGAGGCCTGATCCCACCTCCTCCTTTCCGCCAGCGGATCATGGATTCCTCCTCCGACGCGCCATAGCGGCCTGCCCGGCGCGGAGCCATTGCCACCGGTTACCTCCCTCGCCAGCAAGGGCCTGTCACATCGCCAAAGACCCGGAGCGCGGGCCGGCGCGGTGACCCTGTGAGGGGAGGAACCAAGATGATGAGATCCACAAACCACCGGCGCCAACGCCTGCGGCTCGCCGTTTCGAGCGGCGCGCTCGCCGTCGCCATGGCTGCGACCGGAGCGGCCAGCGCCCAGGATGCAGGAGCGGACGCCACCGTCGAGGAGGTGGTGGTTACCGGCTTCCGCGCTTCGCTGCAGAGCGCCATCGCCGCGAAGCGCAATGAGAGCGGCGTCGTCGACGTCATCAAGGCCGAGGACATCGCGGACTTCCCCGACAACAACCTGGCTGAATCCATTCAGCGCGTCCCCGGCGTGGCCATCACCCGCGACGCCGGAGAGGGGCGCCAGGTCAGCGTGCGAGGCCTGGGCGCTCAATTCACACGTGTTCGGATCAACGGGCTCGAGGGGCTCTCGACGACCGGCGGCGCGGACAGCTCCGGCGGGGTGAACCGCGGCCGAAACTTCGATTTCACGACCTTCGCTTCGGAGCTGTTCAACAGCATCACCATCCGCAAGACGGCGTCGGCCTCGGTGGAGGAGGGGTCGCTGGGCGCCACGGTCGACCTGCAGACCGCGCGGCCGTTCGACTACAAGGACTTCACCTTCGTGCTGTCGGGGCAGTACGGCTACAACGATCTGATCCGGAGCTACGATCCCCGCTTCGCGGCGGTGCTGTCCAACACCTGGATGGACGGAAAGCTCGGCGCGCTGGTGTCGGTCGCCTACTCCACGCGGGACCTGCTGGAGGAGGGCTACAACACCGTCCGCTGGGACAATGGGACCAGCAACAACGGCTTCTGCAGCCCGCTCGGCTTCTCCCCGGCGAATCCGGCCGCAACGGCCACGACCTGCGGTGCGGGCGGACCCGGGCGGATCGCCAACACGCCGGCTTCGGCGGCCGCCTACGTCCTGGCCAGCGCGCCGACGAGCTTCCATCCCCGGATCCCCCGCTACGCGCGCCTGGACTACACGCAGGAGCGCCTGGGCATCACCGGGTCGCTGCAGTTCCGGCCCACGGACCGGACCTTGCTGAACTTCGACCTCCTCTACGCCGACCTGCAGGGGACACGGGCGGAGAATTACCTGGAGATCGTCTCCTTCAGCCGTTCGGCCACCCAGTTCGGAAAGGCGCAGACGAGCGTCCGCGAGTTCGAGGTCGATGCCAACGGGACCATGGTCTACGGCGTGTTCGATGGCGTCGATGTGCGCCTTGAGAGCCGCTACGACGAACTGCAGACCCTGTTCCGCCAGTACACCCTGAGCGGCAGTCACGAGTTCAGCGACAGCTTCAAGGTCAGCGGGCTGCTCGGCCTGTCCAGCTCAGGTTTCGACAATCCCATTCAGACCACCATCACCATGGATCGGGCGAACTCGAACAGCTACGTCTACGACGCGCGCGGCGACCAGCAGCTGCCTCGTATCGACTACGGCTTCGACGTCACCGATCCGAACGCCTTCACCTTCCAGAACGGCACGGCGGGCGGAGCGGTGGCCCAATCCGAAATCCGGATGCGGCCGCAGTTCAACGACAACAACTTCGCCACCGCCGTCCTGGACGCCGACTGGCAGGTGAACGACGCTTTGAAGGTTCGCGTCGGCTACAACTGGAAGAAGTTCATCAACGGCGGATCCGAATATCGCCGGGCGTCAGAGACCAACGTGCCGGCGCTGCCAGCCGGCGTGACGCTGGCGAGCCTAACCGAGCAACTGACAGGCTTTGGGCGGAACCTCGATCTGCCTGCCGGCACGCCGACGGCTTGGGTCGTGCCCAACCTGGACGCCTTCGCGGAGGCGTTCGGCATCTACAACGGGCGCGGGGCCTTCGAGCTTTCAGGGATCACCAACACGAACGCGCGGGGCAATTGGCGCAAGGCGGTGGAGGAATCCCGCGGCCTGTACGGCATGCTGGAGTTCGAGACGGATGTCCTGCCGTTCACCGTGCGCGGCGATCTGGGTGTCCGCTACGTCGAGACGGAGCAGATGACCCGCGGCTTCACCACGGTGGGTACGACTCCGGTCGAGGTGGAGATCGAGCGCGAGTACACCGACACCCTGCCGTCGATGAACTTGGTCGCGGAGCTGACCGACGACATCCTGGTGCGCTTCGCGGCGGCCAAGGTGATGTCGCGGCCCCAACTCGCTGCGCTGAACCCAGGGGGTACGATCGGCACAGTGGGCAACCGCACCATCGCCACAGGCAACCCCGACCTCGATCCGATCCGCGCCAAGACCTACGACCTCTCTTTCGAGTGGTATTTCGCCCCCGAGTCCCTGATCGCGGTGGGCCTCTTCTACAAGGACATCGAAAGCTTCGTTCAGGTGCTGCAGGTCACCGCGCCTTACAACACCTTCGGCCTGCCCGATGAGCTGCTGGCAGGCACTGGGGTGGCGCCGACCGACACCTTCACGTTCAGCCGCCCGGAGAACACCCAGGGCGGGCCGCTGATGGGCTTCGAGATCGCCTACCAGCAGCCCTTCACCTTCCTGCCGGAGAAGTTCGGTTGGCCGGAATGGACGGGCGGCTTCGGGACGATCCTGAACTACACGCGGGTGGAGTCAGAGATCGACTACTGCACCAACGCCGCATGCACGGCGTTCGTGACCAACGATCTCGTGAACCTTTCCAAGACCTCCTACAACGCCACCCTCTACTATGAGCGCGAGAAGCTCTCCGCCCGGGTGTCGGCGGCGTACCGGTCGAACTACCTGACCGCCGTTCCTGCCGCGAACGCCGGCACCCCGGCGCTCGGACGTCAGGCCAGCCAGGACGCGGACGGGGCCGGCGAGACGCTGAACGTCGACGTCGCCGCCAGCTACGCCATCAACGATCGGCTCAAGCTGAGCTTCGAGGCGCTGAACCTGACCGACCAGTTCCAGGACCAGTTCAACGACACGGTCGCAGAGCGGGTGTGGGTGCACCACCACACCGGCCGGCAGTACTCGATCGGCTTCCGTTACGCGTTCTGACGCTCTCCTCCCGGGAACGTCGGCCCTCGGGGCGTCGGCTTGAGCCGACGCCCCGCTTTTCCGCCTTCTTTACAAGCCGAAGGGGTAGGTCTCGTCTGCGCCACCCTTGCGCTCGCGGGTAGGCAAGGGCGTGACGGCGGTGGTCTCGTCGAACCACACGTAGCCGTCGAACTGCTCCGGTAGGATGCATTCGGAGTAGTGGCTCCAGCGCTCAGTGTCCGGCCGATAGATCACGCCGATGAACCGCTCCAGGCGGGGGTCCTTAAGCCGTTCGCGTAGCTCTGGGTGCACGCCAGCGCGAAGGTCCAGCAGGAAACGGTCAACACCTGCGTCGTGGGCCAGACGCTCATAGCTGTCGGGGCGAGAGGGGTTAACCCGCTTGATCTGCATCGGCTCGTCCCAGTCGTCGGCGCACGCGACCGTCCCCGAGTGGGTGCCGAACCCGATCAGGGCGGCGTCAGCGCCGAACCGTTCGCGGCAGAGCTGCCCGATGTTCAGCTCATCGCGCCTCCAGCCCATGTCGGTCTTGGATGCGTCGCCGATGTGCGAGTTGTGGGCCCAGACCACGGCCTTCGCGTCGGGCCCCTTCGCGTCCAGAAGCGCGCAGAGGGTCTCGAACATGTGCGTGTCCCGCAGGTTCCAGCTCTCGGCGGCGCCGTAGTACATCGCGCGGTAATAGGCCTCAGCGTTCTTTACGAGCCGCGCGTTGGCTTCAGCGTCCAGATAGCTGTCGCCGTCCTGGCCGACGTACTCGAGCCGCTTCTCCAGCAGCTCGCATAGCGTGCGAACCGCGCCTTCCTCGCAGAAGCCGAAGCCCGCGGTCAGCGCCATCCGGCCATAGGCCTGGGGCTCCTCCGCCCATGGCTGAAGGCAGCCGTAGCGTTGCCGCGCAGCCGCGGCCGCCTCTGGGTCCACCCCCTCCAGATAGTCCAGCACGGCTCGGATGGAGGCGGAGAGGTTATACAGGTCCAAGCCATAGAAGCCCGCGCGTGCGTCCTCGGCGCGCTCCATGTTCCATCCGCGCAGCCACTCGACGAAGCGTTCGACGTCGGTGTTGCGCCACATCCAGGTCGGGAAACGGCGGAACGGCGGCTCGGCGTGCGGCGGGTCGGGTCGGTGACGGACGTATCGGTCAAGGCTCGCCGCGTCCGGCCAGTCCGCCTCGACCGCCACGATGGAGAAGCCGTGTCGCTCGATGAGCCGGCGGGTGATGGCGCAACGGGCTCGATAGAACTCCGACGTGCCGTGGCTGGCCTCGCCCAGCAGCACCACGCGCGCGTCGGCGAAGCGGTCGAACGCCGCCGCAAAATCGGGATCGTCGAGGTTGGGAAGGGGTTCGGCGGCCTCGGCGATCATCTCAGGCAACGGCCGCGATGGTCTCTCAAACGCCCGCCGCTCCTCAGCGGAGGCGCGGGCGCCGCCTGTCCTGGTGGGCTCCCGCCCGGGAGCGTCGATGTCGGCCATGACCGCCTCGCCGAAGTCGCGTGTGCGACTCCAACGAGGCGGCGCGAGCCTGCGTTCCTATTTGGGGTCGTAGCTGACGGGCAGAGTCGAACCGTTCAGCCGGACTCGCACCTTCTGCTTGAAGTCGCGGGAGGAGGCGCCAAGCGAAACGTCGTACTCACCGGGCGCGATCCGCCACGTCTTGGACGCAGAGTCGAAGGTCGCCAGCAGACGCGGATCGACCTGGACGGTGACCGCCTGCTCGCCATTCGGCTGCAGCTCGACCTTGCTCCAGCCGGCGAGGCGCCGCGGCGCCTCCCAGCCGCCGGCCACGGGTCCGACGTAGACCTGGGGCACGGCCTTGCCGCTGACGCGGCCGGTGTTGCGGACCTTCAGGCTAACGGAGAGGCCGCCGTCCCTCGGCTGGGCGGACAGGTCGCCGTAGTCGAAGGTCGTGTAGGACAGTCCATAGCCGAACGGGAAGAGCGGTTCGTGGCCCTGCTTGTCGAACCACTTGTAGCCGACCGCGGCCCCTTCCTTGTACGTGACGTCGAACATCTGGTCCGACGGCAGGCCCGTGCCGGCGAGGGTAGGCGAGGGCGTCTGATCCAGGCTCTTGGGGAAGGTGACAGGCAAGCGTCCCGACGGGTTCACCTCTCCGAACAGCACGCGCGCGATCGCGTGGGCGCCGCGGGTGCCAGAGTACCAGGCCTCCATCACGGCGGGCACTCGGTCCAGCCAGGGCATCAGCACCGGGCCTCCGGTCTGCAGCACCACGACCGTCTTCGGATTGGCGGCGGCCACGGCGGCGATCACCTCGTCCTGATTGCGGTCGAGCTTTATCGGGCTGTCCTGGGACTCCGTCGCCCACTGAGTGCCGAAGAAGATCACGACGTCGCTGTCCACAGCCAGCTTCGCGGCGGCCGCAGGATCGCGTCCGGCGTCGAAGCGTACGGTCGCGCCCGGGGCCATGGCGCGGATCGCATCCAGCGGGGCGGGCGGATGATAAAGGATCGGCCCCGGCCAGCCCTTGGGGCCTTCCGGGTCCACAAAGCCGCCGCCGATGGGGAAGACCATCGAAGAGCCGCCGCCCGCCATCACGCCTTTGTCGGCGAAGCCGCCGATCACGGCGATCCGCTTGGCTGTCCTGGCCAGAGGCAGGGCGCCGCCTTCGTTCTTGAGCAGCACGATCGCTTCCTCGGCGTCGGCCTGCGTGACCTTGGCGTTCGCTTCGAAGTCGATGGGGCGGATCTCGACGGGGTTGTCGATGACGCCCTTGGCGAAGAGCGCGCGGACGATGCGTGTCGCCATGTCGTCAAGGCGTGCGCGTGAGACCTCGCCGGAAGCGATCGCCTTCTTGAGCGGCTCGTTGAAGAACGGCTCCTTGTCGAACGTGTAGGCGGACTGCTGGTCGAGGCCCGCATTGATCGACTTGGCCGTGGAGTGCACGGCCCCCCAGTCGGACATGACGTAGCCCTTGTAGCCCCAGTCGCCCTTCAGCACGTCGTTCAGCAGGTACTCGCTTTCGCAGGCGTAGACGCTGTTCACGCGGTTGTAGGCGCACATCACTGAGCCCGGATCGGAGATCTCCATCGCGATCTCGAAAGCGAGAAGGTCGCTCATCCGCGCCTGGTCGTCGGCGATATTGGAGCTCACGACCATCCGGCCGGTCTCCTGCGCATTGAGCGCGAAGTGCTTGATGGTCGAGACGATGTTGTTCGACTCGATCCCGCGGATCTGCTGGCCGACCATGACGCCAGCCAGCAGCGGGTCCTCGCCTCCGTACTCGAAGTTGCGGCCGTTGCGCGGCTCGCGGACCAGGTTCACGCCGCCGGCGAGCATGACGTTGAAGCCGGAGTCCCGCGCCTCGGACCCGATCATCTTGCCGCCGGCGAAGGCGAGCTCCGGGTTCCATGTGGCCGTGGTGGCGATGCCGGCGGGAAGGGACGTGCGCAGGCGATACGGCTCAAGCGAGTCGCGTTGGGTTGCCACACCCACTCCGGCGTCGGTCTCCCATTGCGGGGGCACGCCAAGGCGCGGAATGCCTGGAACATAGCCGGCCGAGCCCATGCGCGCTTCCGCCACCGGCGTGTAGTTCTTGGATTTGTCGGGCGAGCCGAAGTACCCGAACACCAGGCGCAGCTTCTCCTCTTCGGTCATCTGCCGAACCAGCAGCGCGGCGCGCTGATCTGCCGAGAGACTGGTGTTCATCCAGGGCCGGGCCGGCGCGGCCGTCTCGGCGCGCTGGGCTTGCGCCGAGACGACAGCCGGCGCGCCAAGTCCCAGCGCTACGGCCAGGGCAAGAACAGAGGCGCGCGCGCCGCGGCGTTTGTCGAACTTCATGTTGTCCTCCCGAGAATTCGTTATGTTGTTGTGGTTTCATGTCGCGTCTGGAGCGGGTCCGCTGGACTCCCGCACGATCAGCCGGTGCTGGGTGAGCTGTGGCGCGTTCGCTGCGTCGGTGCTGGATGCGCCCATGGCCGCGAAGGCCTGCATCGCGCGCATCGACATCTCCTCGAAGGGCTGACGGATGGTCGTCAGCGTCGGCCAGATGGCGCTTGCGATGGGCGCGTCGTCGAAGCCGACCACCGAGAGGTCTGCGGGGATCCTCAGCCCCCGCCGTTGAGCCTCCATACAGGTGGCGGCGGCCATCTCATCGTTGGCGGCGAAGATCGCCGTGGGCGGCTCCGGCGTATCGAGCAGGATCTTGGCGGCCTCCACGCCGGACCGGAACATGAAGTCGCCCTGAGCGATCAGCTGCGGCTCCGGGCGCTCCATGCCCTGGGCGGCGAACGCCTCGAGATAACCGCTGCGGCGCAGGGTGCTTGCAGCATGGTCGGGATGACCGGCGATGTGACCGATCCGGCGATGACCAAGCTCGAACAGGTGCTCGACCACCTCTCGTGCCGCGGCGCGGTCGTCCATCACCACCGCGGGGAAGGTGGGGTCGGGGCTCGAGGGGGTGACGAGCACGCAGCGGACCCCGTGCTCCCGCAGCAGGTGCTTCAACGGGCCGAAATCGCAGAGCGGCGGCAGCAGGATCATCTCGCGCACGCCGCTGTCGTTCAGAAAGGTGCGGATGCGGTCCTGCCAGCCAGGGGTCGGTCCTTCGAACAACTCGACAGTCAGGTGACGGCCCGTCTCCATGCACGCGACCAGCATCGCGTGGTGGAACCTCGACTGGTAGCCAGAGCTGGGGTCCCCCATCAGAGCGCCGACGGAGAAGCCACCCTGGCCGCGAAGTCTCCTGGCGGCGACGCTTGGCTGGTAGCCAAGAGCGCGCATGGCCCCCTGGACAAGGTCGCGCGTCTTGCGGCTGACGCTGCTGTGGTCGTTCAGCACGCGCGACACAGTTTTAGGGGAGACGCCAGCCCTGAGGGCCACGTCGTGGATTGTCGGCATCAGTGCGCTCGCCCCGTCGTCCTGCCGTCCCTTGCACCACTCAATCGCCTCCTGGCGATGTGAGCAATACGCGGCTTTGCTGTCCCAAAAGGACAATGCGTATGTCCTAGCAAGGACACCAGATGTCTAAGCGTCTGTCTAGAATCCATGGCCAGGCCCGCGCTCAGGACGTTGGACCTGATCGATAGCTCGCGGGCGGGGTGGGACATGGGGAGCGTCCCCGCTTGGGCCGGCGGAATCCTTTCCGCAGTCTCCAACTCCTTAGCGAGTACGGATTCTGGTACCGCTACCGACACCGCTGTCCAGGTCGGCTTCCTCCGCCGGACCCAACAACAGCAGGAATGACAGCGTTGACATTCTTGTTGACACGCTCAGGACAAATGCTGATGGTCCAGTGGACAGGCGGACGCTGACTGGGACATTCGTCGTGGGGTGAGCGGGCGAGGCCATCAGTGGCCCTGCTCTACGTCCCGGCGGCGAGGCCAGGCCGGTGACCGGACAGAACAAACAAGAGCGACTGGGGAGGTATCAGGTGTCGAACAGAACCGCAGGGCGCGTGGGTGCGCGCCGTCTCACGCTGGCGCTGCTCGCCGGCGTTTCACCGCTGGCCTTGGCCGGTGGCGCGATCGCGCAGGAAGTGGCCGAGGTCGACGAGGTTGTCGTCACCGGCATCCGCGGCTCTCAGCTCGCCTCGGTGGATGTGAAGCGCCGCGAGACCGCGGTGGTCGACGCCATCTCGGCCGAAGACATCGGCAAGCTGCCGGACGTGACCATCGCCGACTCGCTGCAGCGGGTTTCGGGCGTGCAGATCCAGCGCAACGCCGGTGAGGGTCAGACGGTCAACGTGCGTGGCCTGCCGCAGGTGATCACGCTCCTGAACGGGGAGCAGTACCTGTCGGCCGGCAACCTGGGCCAGGCGCAGCCGAACCTAGCGGACGTGCCCTCGCAGCTGATGAATGCGGTCGTAGTCTACAAGTCGACCGATCCGAACAACGTGCTGTCCGGCATCTCCGGCACCATCGACCTGCGCACGCGTCGCCCGTCGGATATGCCGATGGGCCTGAACCTGGCGGGAGCGGCCGAGTACCAGCGCGGGAACCGCACCAAGGAAGACGATTACCTGGTCAACGGCCTGGCCAGCTGGCGCAACGACCGCGTGGGCGTGCTCGTGTCGGCTGCGGCGAGTTCAGCGCACCTCGGCAGCAACTACTCCGGCATCGCCGCGGGTGGCCTGGGCGGCCTGTCGGGGAACAACGACTGGGGCGGCTCCAACCCCAACAACTTCATCTCGCCGCATGGCTACGAGAGCTTCAACCGAGTGGTCCAGCGCGACCGCCTGGGCGTGAACGCCGCCTTCGAGGTCGATCTTGGCGAAGGTTTCACCCTGTTGGCTGAGGGCTTCTACGCCAAGCTGGATGACTACAACCGCGCTGTCGGCCTGAACATCTCCAACCGCTGGTCGGGCGACGCCTTCGGCAACTGGGTCCAGCCGACCGCTTCGCAGAACACGGGACAGACCGGCGGCAACGGCCGCCCGTGGCTCAGCGTCGACGAGTACGCCGTCGACGCTTGGTGGGTGAACTCCTTCACCGTCAACCGCACTTCGAAGTCCGAATCCAAGAACTTCAATCTTCAGCTGGACTACGACAACGGCGGGCCCTTCACCTTCGAAGCGCGCGCCATTCGCGCGGACGCCAACCGGCTGTCGATGAACGGTCAGGCTCAGGGCGACCTGTCAAACTGGCGCTATGCGCCGGGCCGCTTCACCCTCTTCCGCAACGCGGACGATCGCACGCGGGGCACCTTCTACCCGGCCAACATCGCCTCGCAGTTCCCCGCCTCGCGATTCACCAACGGCGTCGTCGGCAGCCGCGGCGGACGGTTCATCGATCCGAACCCGCAGGGCTACGGCGAAAACCCGCAGCTGACGTACAACATCGCCGGTGATCACCCGGTGTGGGGCGGCTTCGACCGGCCGATCTCCGGCGGTCTGGGAGCCGGCAAGTCGCTCCGCGACTACATGGCGAACCTCGGCAGCTACGCGGTCGGCGCCTTCTCCTCCGAAGGCAACAACGAGGCGGACTCGACGCTGTCCGTCTTCCGCGCCGACGGACATTACCGCTTCGACGATAAGCTGCTGGGCTTCATCACCAACGTCGACGTGGGCCTGCGCCAGAGCGATCGCTCGGTCAGCGTCGAACAGTTCCACCTGTTCTCGAGCTTCTACGGCGGCAACGGAGCCAGCCTGCCCGGCGGGTGCGAGGCGCAGTGGAAGGCGATCGACGTCGCCATGGACCAGAACCAGTGCCAGGCCGGCGAAATGGTGCCCCATCCGGTCACCGGCGCGATGGTGTTCCAGCCCTACACCGTCAACAAGCCGACGCGACTGGACGAGTACAACAAGGTCATGTTCGTCGACGATTTCGGCGGCATCACCTCGGGCCTGCCGGGCGTCTGGGTGGTCGACCCGCATGACTTCGACGACGTGGAGTCCTTCCACAAGCGGGTCTTCGGCGGCGCCACCCGCGTCATCGTTCCGGGGCAGTCTTTCGAGGTCGACCTTAAGGAACAGAGCGCCTACACGGCCGCCAACTTCGAGATCGGCAAGCTGCGCGGCGACGTCGGGCTGCGCGTCATCCAGACCGAGCTGTACGTCAAGCAGAACCTGACCGGCGAGACGCGCAACTACGGCGACACCAACGCCGACGCGGGGGATGTGGTCACCCGGCGCAAGTACACCGACTGGCTGCCGTCGCTGAACGCCGTCTATGACGTGACGGACCAGCTGCGCCTGCGCTTCTCCTACAGCCGCACGATGCAGCCGCTGGACCTGATGAATTACGGCGGGGGCCTGTCCATCGCCACGGCGGACGATCCGCAATTGGGCATCCGCATCGTCACCGGGGCGACCTCCGCGGGCAACCCGGAACTCGACCCGTGGCGTTCGGATAACTTCGATGCGGCTGTCGAGTACTATTTCGGCGACGCCAGCATGGTGAACATCTCGGCGTTCCGCCTGAACATCGAGAGCTTCGTCACCGCCGGGCAGACGACGGGACGCTTCCCCGACCAGGACGGCGTGATCCGCCGCGACGTGCCGGTGAACCTGAACATCCAGGGAGAGGGCGGCAGCGTCAGCGGCGTGGAAGTGGGCGCCAAGGTCGCGCTGAGCGACCTGATCGACACGCCGTTCTGGCGCAACTTCGGCGTCGACACGAACTACACCTACTCGCCGAGCGAGGAGGAGCGCGTCGGCCTGGACGGTGAGCGTCTGCCCTTCGTCGACAACTCCAAGCACCAGTTCAACCTGATCGGCTGGTACCAGGACGACCGTTGGCAGGCGCGTGTCGCTTACAACTACCGCACCGAGCGGCTGGCCGGCGTGATGGCCAGCGGTCCGGTTCCGGTGTTCCAAGACGCCACCGGGTATGTGGACGTCAGCCTGAGCTACGACGTGACGGACAATGTCACGATCTACGCGAACGGCTCGAACGTTACTGGGGAGATCGAGGACTACTACCTTCGCTTCTCCGAGAGCCACACCCAGTACGCGTGGCAGAACGAGTTCGAGCCTCGCTACACCCTGGGCGTCCGCGCGCGCTGGTGACGAGCGACTTTTAGTTTTCCTCTGAGCTGCCGCCGTGACGTTCCCCTTCGTCACGGCGGCCTTTTTTTCTGTAGCCTGAGGACGACTCGACGGACCGGCTCATGAGCGACCAGCGCATCCGAAAGCTCGTCATCGTCGGCGGAGGCACCGCTGGCTGGATGGCGGCCGCGCGCCTGCAGCGTCATCTCTCCGGGACACCACTCGAAATCACCCTGATCGAGTCCTCGGAGATCGGCACGGTAGGCGTCGGCGAGGCGACGATCCCGACGATCCGCGGCTTCTACCAATCGTTGGGGCTGCAGGACCTGGACGTGATCCGCGCTACGCAGGCGACCTGCAAGCTGGGTATCCGCTTCAACGATTGGCTGCGGCCCGGCTCAAGCTTCATTCACCCGTTCGGCTTGTTTGGGCAGGAACTGAACGGCGTCGGCTTCCATCACTACTGGATGCGGCTGAGGAACGCCGGCAAGGTGTCAGAGATCGGTGACTACTCGCTGGGCGCGACGCTGGCGAAGAGCGGGCGCTTCACCATCCCGTCCCGCAATCCGCCGTCGACGCTGTCGATCTTCGATTGGGCGCTGCACTTCGACGCCTCGTTGTTCGCGCAGCTTATGCGGCGCACGGCCGAGGCGGGCGGCGTGCGTCGCGTCGACGCCAAGATCACGAAAGTGAACCTTCGGGCGGGCGACGGCTTCATCGCCTCTCTAGACCTCGACACGGGCGAAAGTGTGGAGGGGGAGCTTTTCGTCGACTGCTCCGGCTTCCGCGGCCTCCTGATCGAGGAGGCGCTGCAGACCGGCTATGAGGATTGGAGCCGGTGGTTATTCTGCGACCGCGCGTTCGCCGTGCAGAGCGAGCGGGCCGGCGCACCCATGCCCTACACCGACGTGACCGCCGAGAGCGCGGGTTGGCGTTGGAAGATCCCCCTGCAGCACCGTGACGGGAACGGCCACGTCTTCTCGAGCCGGTACATCGACGAAAACGACGCGGGCGAGGCGCTGGTCCGAAACGTGGAGGGCAAGCTGCTCCATGAGCCCCGCTTGCTGCGGTTCACGCCCGGTCGCCGGCTGAAGGCCTGGAACAAGAACTGCGTAGCGCTCGGGCTGGCGTCCGGCTTTCTCGAGCCGCTGGAGTCCACCTCCATCGCGCTGATCGAGACGGGCATCGAGAAGCTGCGCCAGCTCTTCCCGGACCGGGACTTCGACCCGGCCGTCGTCGACGAGTTCAACGACTGGTCCCGCAGGGAGATGGAGCGGACGCGCGACTTCATCATCCTGCACTACAAGCTGAACCAACGGGGCGACTCCGCCTTCTGGCGCGAAGCGGCCGGGATGGAGGTCCCCGACAGCCTGCGCCATAAAATGCAGCTATGGCGCGCCCGTGGACATTTCGTCCGCTACCGCTGGGAGATGTTCCAGCCCGCCAGCTGGCTCGCCATCTACGCGGGCTTCGATTGTCTGCCCCAGCAATGGGACGGCGCGGTGGACGCGATCGACCTCGAGCAGCTGGCGCGAGCGCTGGAGGAGATGCGCCGCGGCGTGCGCCAGGCCGTGGACAGCGCCCCCAGCCATCAATCGTTTCTTGACCAGTACGCCCGCGCGGCTCCTGTTCCCGCGCCGGCCGGAGCGATCAGCCCATGAACCCCTTGCGCAAGATCGTCATCGTGGGCGGCGGCACCGCCGGCTGGATCGCGGCGGCGATGATGGGTCATCACTTTCAAGGCAAGCTCGCCCAGATCGAGCTGGTCGAGTCCGACGACATCGGCACCATCGGGGTGGGCGAGTCCACGATCCCGCCGTTCATCACCCTGCTGCGCAACCTTGGCATAGACGAGCAGCACTTCATCCAGTCGACCCAGGCCAGCTTCAAGCTGGGCATCTCGTTTCGCGATTGGTGGCGGAAAGGCGAAAGCTACTTCCACCCGTTCGGCTCGATCGGCGGGACGATCGACATTCACGAGTTCTACCAGTGCTGGCTGAAGGCCAAGCTGGATGGTCACCCCTCGGGCCTGCAGGATTTCGCGCCGGCCTCGGTGATGGCTGAACACGGACGATTCATGCTGCCGTTCAAAGCGCAGCGGACGATGATCGCCGGCGCCAACTACGCTCTGCATGTGGACGCCAAGTTGGTCGCCCAATACTTGCGTCGCTTCGCCGAGGCCAAGGGCGTGAAGCGCACCGAAGGCATCGTCACCGAGGTGAAGACCCGGCCGTCAGACGGCTTCGTGGAGCGCCTGGTGCTGAAGAGCGGGCAGGAGGTCGAGGGTGACTTCTTCATCGACTGCTCCGGCTTCCGCGCCCTCGTGATCGAGAAGGCGCTGGGCGTCGGCTACGTCGACTGGTCAGACGTGCTGTTCTGCGACCGGGCGGTCGCCGTGCAGACCGAGAACAAGGGCGCCACCCATCCCTTCACCATCGCCGAAGCGCAGGATTTCGGCTGGCGCTGGCGGATCCCGCTGCAGCACCGCACCGGCAACGGCTACGTCTTCTGCAGCAAGTACATCTCCGACGAGGAGGCGACGGCCGTCCTGATGTCCAAAGTGGACGGCGAGGCCCTGACCAAGCCGATGGTCATCCCGTTCCGCACCGGCGTGCGGGAACGCATCTGGGAGAAGAACTGCCTCTCCGTCGGGCTGGCGTCGGGCTTCATCGAGCCGCTGGAGTCCACGGCCATCCACCTCGTGTACCGGGCCATCGACTTCCTGTTCCGCTTCATGCCGGATCGGGATTGCGCGCCTGAACTGGCCGCAGAGTTCAACCGCCGCATGCGCGCGGACTACGAGGAGATCCGCGACTTCATCGTGCTGCACTATTGCGCGACCGATCGCGAAGACACCGAGTTCTGGCGGCGCTGCAAGTCGCTAACCCCGCCGCAGTCGCTGCACGAGCGCATGGCTCTGTTCAGCGAGTCGGGCGCCCTGCGCGAAGGATTGGACGAGCTTTTCCGCAATCCAAGCTGGCAGTCGGTGTTGGACGGCATGCGTGTGAGGCCCAAGCGCTACAACGCGCTCGTGGACCGCATGTCCTACTCGGTCATTCAATCAACGCTGGACCAATCGGCTCCGCTCTTGGCACAATTCGTCCAGACGCTGCCGACCCATGACCAGTTCCTGCGAGAGCATTGCCCGGCGGCGCCCGCATAGAAGGCGATCTGTTTGAACAAGCCCGGCGCTCAGGCGACCATCTACGATGTGGCGCGCCATGCGGGCGTGTCGATCAAGTCGGTCTCACGCGTTCTGAACGACGAGCGCGTTACGCCCAAGCTGAAGGCCAAGGTGCTGGAGGCGATGGAGGCGCTCCAGTACCGTTCCAACCTGTCGGCGCGCAGCCTGGCGGGCTCACGCAGCTTCGTCATCGCCATACTGGTGGACGCGGCCCTCACGACCGAGCACGCGTCGGACCAGCACGGTAACGACTACCTGACGCGACTGCTGCTGGGCGCGCTCGTGGCCACTCGCCACACCGGACACCACCCTTTGATGAAAATCGTGGACACGCGCGCGCCGGACGTCCGGTCTGAAGTGCTGGCGTTGCTGCGCATGGTGCGCCCTGACGGCGTGCTGCTGACGCCGCCCAGCGCCACCGAACCCGCGGTGCTGGATACGCTCGAAGAGGCGGGCGTCCGCTATGTGCGGCTTGGCCCGCAGATGGACGGCCGCGCCGCGCCCAAGGTCGATATCGACGACTTTGAGGCGGTTCGTGAGCTCACGAGCGAACTGATCCGCCAAGGCCACACGCGCCTGGCTCATCTGGAAGGCGACCCGCGCCACATCGCGTCGCACCTGCGCAAGGATGGCTTCCTGGCCGCGCTGAACGACCACGGTCTGAAGGCGCCGTCGCAGTGGATGTTCTCGGGCGACTTCACCTATCCGACTGGCGTCGCCTGCGGCGAGGCCATCCTCAAAGCCGCGGACCGGCCGACGGCGGTCGTCGCAGGCAATGACGACATGGCTCTGGGTCTGATGCAGACGCTGATCCAGGGCGGCATCAAGGTGCCGCAGGATCTTTCCGTGGTCGGTTTCGACGACTCCCCCATCGCGCGGCTGTCCGTGCCGCCGCTGACCACGATCCGCCAGCCGGTCTCGGAGATGGCCGCGGCCGCCATGCGGTTGCTGATCGACGCGAGCACGTCCCGGGCCGATCCGGAAGCCTGGCGCGACGTGCGCCTGGACTACGAGCTGGCGATCCGCGGCTCTACCGGCCCAGCCTCGACAGCGGAACCGGCACAGCGGAGACGTGCCTCGCTTGCCGAGTAACCCGGCCTACGTCCTCTCTTCGCTGGACCTGACCATCGTCGGCGCCTACCTGGCGGCCGTCGTCCTGGTGGGGCTGCTCGTGGCGCGTCGCCGCGCCACGACCGAGGAGTTCTTCCTGGCGTCGCGCGCCTCGCCCTGGCCGGTGATCGGGCTGTCGCTGGTGGCGTCGAACATCTCGTCGGCGACGCTGATCGGGCTGCCGGGCGCGGCCTATGCGACCGGCATCTCCGTGTACAATTACGAGTGGTCGGCGGCGGTGGTGATCGTCTTCTCCTGCGTCTTCGTGATGCCGGTGATCCTGCGCGCGCAGGTTTTCACCATGCCGGAGTTCTTGGAGCGCCGGTACGCCCCGTTCGTGCGCACCTACTTTTCGGCACTGACCATTTTCCTGAACGTCGTGCTCGACACCGCCGGCACGCTCTTCGCCGGCTCGCTGATGTTCCGCATGCTCATGCCCGACGTGCCGCTGTGGCAGATCGCGGCCCTGCTGGCCCTGGCGACCGGCGTCTACGGCATCGCAGGCGGTTTGCGATCTCTGCTGGCCACGGAAGTGATCCAGGCGCTGATCCTGCTGGTCGGCGGCGCGCTGATCACCGTCTTCGCCTTCGAGCAGGCGGGCGGCTGGACGGAGGTGATGACGCGCGTGCCCGCGGAGAAGCTCAGCCTCATCCGCCCGCATGACGATCCGGGCGTGCCCTGGACAGGGCTGCTCACCGGCATTCCGCTGATCGGTTTCTATTTCTGGTGCTCCAACCAGTTCATGATGCAGCAGGTGCTGTCGGCGAAGTCCCTGGACCAGGCGCGGTGGGGCAGCCTGTTCGCCGGGCTGCTGAAGCTGCCGGTGCTGTTCTTCATGATCCTGCCCGGCAGCGCCGCTCTGCTGATCTTCCCGGACCTGCAGCGGCCCGACGAGGTCTATCCGAAGCTGCTGTTCGAGCTGCTTCCTCCAGGCCTGATAGGGGTGGTCGTCGCGGGTTTTCTCGCGGCGATGATGTCCACCCTGGCCTCGACCTACAACGCGGCCTCCACCCTGGTGACGATGGACTTCGTGGCTCGCTACCGCCCCCAGACGTCAAGCGGGGCGCTGGTGATGACCGGGCGGCTGGCGACGTTCGCCTTCATGATCGTCTCCATCGCATGGGTGCCGGTGGTCGAGCGGATGGGCGGGACGCTGTGGCACTACCTGCAGAGCGTCCTTTCCTACGCCACGCCGCCTGCCGTCGCCCTGTTCATGGCGGCGCTGTTCTGGCCGCGCGCGAACGCGCTTGGCGCTGGCGTCGGCATCGTGGTCGGATTGATCAGCTCGGTGGCGCTGTTCTGGGCGGTGCAGGTCGAGGGAACGCTCGAGATCCACTTCCTGGTGGTCGCCGCGATCATCTTCGGCCTGAGTTTCGCTGGCGTCGCCTTGGGCAGCCTGGCGGCTCCCGCCCCCGCTCGCGAGCAGGTGGAGCCGATGATGTTCACCGCACGATACTGGCGGGAGGAGACAGCGGCGTTGGCGCCTCGACCGTGGTACGCCAACTACCGCATTCTGGCCGCGATCCTGATGCTGTTCACTGCTGTGATCGTCCTGAGGTTCCACTAGTCCGCCGATGGAGACCGTGTCCCACCTGAGTGGTCTCACGCGCCGCCAGGCGCTCCTGCAGGCGATGGCGCTCGTGGGCGGGGGACTGGCGGTCGCGCGTTGTGCGCCGGCCGGTGACCCCACCCTGTTCTCACCGCGTGAGCTCGCGGCGCTTGAGGCTGTCTGCGACGTCCTGCTACCCGCGACGGACACGCCCGGCGCAGTGGCGGCGGGAGTTCCCACCTTCATCGCCGCCATGATGCGTGACTGGGCGTCCGGTGAGACCCGCTCAAGCTTCAAGCGGCTGGCCGAAGCCTTCGCCGAGCAGCCGCCGGAGCGGTTGGCGGAGTGGGTGCAGGCGACCGATCGGGCGGCCTACTCCGCCAAAGGCGGCGAAGACTGGCGGCGGTTCAAACGGCTGGTCCTGCTTGGCTACTACACCTCGGAACCCGGCGCGACACAGGAGCTGCGCCACGAACAGGTCCCAGGCGACTGGGTCGCCTGCGAGCCGGTGACCGCCGAGACCCGCACCTGGGCGGACGGCGGATGAGCGGCACCTTCGACGCCATCGTTGTGGGCTCCGGCATGAGCGGGGGCTGGGCCGCAAAGGAGCTATGCGAGCGCGGTTTCAAGACCCTGGTGCTGGAGCGCGGCCGGAAGGTCGAGCACGGCGGGGAGGAGTATACGGATCACCTCAGCCCATGGGAGCTCGAGAATCGCGGCCTCGTGCCGGAGGACGAGTTCGAGGGCGGCTACAGCTACCTGAAGAACAAGCAGGGCATCCTGCGCACGACCACGCGGCGGTGGTACGCCAGCAACGACGACCATCCCTACAGCACCTCGGGCGACGACCCGGCGATCTGGATACGCGGGTATCAGTTGGGTGGCCGCTCGATGGTCTGGGGGCGTCACGTCTACCGCTTGGGCGACCTCGATTTCGAAGCGAACAAGCGCGACGGGCACGGCGTGGATTGGCCGATCCGCTACGCCGACCTGAAGCCTTGGTACGATCATGTGGAGCGGTTCATCGGCGTGGCGGGCAGCGCCGAAGGCCTCCCCCAGTTGCCGGACGGCGTGTTCCAGCCGCCTTTCGAGTTAAACTGCGCCGAAGCGGAGATGCGTGATCGCGTCGCCGCCCGCTGGCCGGACCGACGGGTGATTCCAGGCCGTCTCGCAAACCTGACACAGCCGACCGAAGAGCAGCAGGCGCTCGGCCGCGGCGCCTGTCAGTCCCGGATCTACTGCTCCCGGGGGTGCAGCTACGGAGCCTACTTCTCGAGTCTGTCCGCCACTCTGCCGGCCGCCGAGCGCACCGGGAACATGACCCTGCGCTGCGACGCCATCGTGGACCGCGTGCTGCACGATCCTCGGACCGGCCGCGCCACCGGCGTGCGGGTAATCGACGCCAAGACGCGCCAAGTGACGGACCACCACGCCAGGCTGGTGTTCCTGTGCGCATCGGCGATCGGCACCGCTCACATCCTACTCAACTCGCGAAGCGATACGCATCCGAACGGCCTGGCAAACCGCAGCGACGCGGTTGGGCGCTACCTCATGGATCACATCGTGACCAGCGAGGCGGAAGGCGTTCTGCCGGGTCTGGAGGACCGCTACTACGCCGGCCGTCGGCCGGGCGGGCTGTATATCCCGCGCTTTCGCAATCTGGGCTCCGCGGCCGAGGAGCCGTTCCTGAGGGGCTACGCCTACCAGGGCTCTGGTTTCCGCAAAGGGTGGGAGCGCGGGGCGGAGGGCGCGGGTGTCGGCGCGGCGCTCAAGGCGGAGCTGCGGCGCCCAGGGCCGTGGGTGCTGCGCTTCAACGCCATGGGCGAGATGCTGCCATACGCGAAGAACCGGGTGACGCTGCACCCGACGCGCCGCGATCGCTGGGGCGTGCCGCTCGCGCACATCGAGGCGGAAGCGGGCGACAACGAGCGCCGCATGGCCGAGCACGCGGCCCTCGACATTCGTGACATGCTGCTGGAGGCGGGCTGCCGTGACGTGAAGCACCGCGCGGTGGTGACCGCCGTGGGCTTCAAGAACCATGAGATGGGCACCGCCCGCATGGGCCGCGATCCAAACACCTCCGTGCTCAACGGCTGGAACCAGGCTCACGATGTGCCAAACCTGTTCATAACGGATGGCGCAGCCATGACTTCAAGCGCGACGCAGAACCCCTCGCTCACCTACATGGCCCTTACAGCCCGCGCCTGCGCGCACGCCGCCGAGCTGATGAAGACCGGCGTGATCTAGAGCGGGATCTCGCGCCGCTCGACCGAGCTCCGGGCGGCGAGCTCCAGCAGCTCCATGACCCGCAAGGCTTCTCGAGGGGAGACGGGTTTTGGCGCTCCGTGCAGGACGGCGTCCCGGACGCCCCGGTAGTAGGCGCCATAGTCGCCGGGCTCGGGGTCGAGGGTGATGTCGGTCCGCTCGTCCTCCACCGCCGTCGTCAGCACGGGGCTGTAGGCGCTACGGCCCCAGCGGGGCGAGGTCGGCAACAGGCCGGACTTGAGCTGGCCCTCCTGTGGGTCGAGCGGAACGTAGGTGTAGGTTCCGCCGGTCCCGTGGACGATCAGCCGCGCGCCGCGGGCGGGTGTCAGCATGCTCGCATGCAGGATGGCTCGCAGCCGCGGGTATCGCAGCACCACGTGGAAGTAGTCGTCGGCCATGTCGGCTTGGCGTTGGCTGGCGATGTCGGCCTGGATAGCCAGAGGTTCGCCGAACAGCACCAGCGCTTGATCGAGCAGGTGAGGGCCTAGGTCGAACCAGGCGCCGGCGCCGGGCCCCGGCCGCTCGCGCCAGCGGTCGCGCACCACCGGCCGATAACGGTCGAAGTGCGACTCGAACTGCACGACCTCCCCGAGCCGCCCGTCGCCGATCAGGCGTCGCAGGGTAAGGAAATCGCTGTCCCAGCGCCGATTGTGGAAGACGCTCAGGACGAGGCCCCGCGCCTCCGACTTCTCGACGAGGTTCCGAGCCTCCGCGGCCGTGATCGCGAAGGGCTTGTCGATAACTACCGCCTTGCCGGCCTCAAGGGCTGCGTCGGCCTGAGGTGCGTGCAGCGGGTTTGGAGTGGCGACGACGACAAGACCGATGTCGGGATCGGAATTCGCGTCGGCGGCGTCGGGGACGACACGGGCGTCCGGCCAGTTGGCGCGCACCTTGTCGGGATCGCTCGACACGACGGTGTGTAGCCGCAGTCCCGGCGTGGTGGCGATCAGCGGCGCGTGAAAGCTCTTACCGGCGAAGCCGTAGCCGATCAGAGCGACGTTGAGGCTCATGCGACCGGCTATAGCCGAGCCTCGTCTCCTTGCCGAGCACCGTTCGCAGCGGGGTGGTTGAACGTGTCCGATAAGCCTGCTTTGTCAGCTGAACAGCGGTCAGCATCCGGACCTTCAGACATGAAGCGCATCGTCCTCGCCGGCGTCTCGGCGTTCGCCCTTTCGATTGCAGCGGCGGCCGTCGGCCAGACGCCGCCGGCGCCCACGCCGCAGCCGAGCGACAAGGCGGCCGATCCGGTCAACCCGCAGAAGGCCGAGCAGGAGCCCCGGCCGGCCGAGCAGGAGGCGCAGCGCCTGCGCGCGTTGCAGAAGGATGCGCCCCAGCCGGGAGCAGCGACCGGGCCCACGCCGCCCGCGACGGACCTGAAGCCCGGCGAGAAAGCCAAGTGGGACGTGTCCAATCCCCCGGGCCCGGCCAAGGACGCCACCATCGACGTGACCACCGGCACCTGGATGTCGGTGGACGTCAGCCCGGACGGCCGAGAGGTCGTGTTCGACCTGCTGGGCGACCTGTACGTGATGCCGATCGCCGGGGGCGAGGCGCGGGCGCTCACCACCGGCGTCGCCTGGGACATGCAGCCGAAGTTTTCACCTAACGGCCGCTGGATCGCCTTCACAAGCGACAGGGGAGGCGGCGACAATATCTGGATCGTGGACCGCAATGGCTCCAATCCCCGCCAAGTCACCAAGGAGACGTTCCGGCTGCTGAACTCGCCGTCCTGGAGCCCGGACAGCGAGTACATCGTGGCGCGCAAGCACTTCACCGGCACCCGCTCGCTCGGGGCGGGAGAGATGTGGCTGTACCACCGCTCCGGCGGCGAAGGCGTGCAACTGACCAAACGGCGTACCCAGCAGAAGGACTCGGGCGAGCCCGCCTTCTCGCCCGACGGCCGCTACCTGTACTTCAGCGACGACACGACCCCGGGCGAAATCTTCGAGTATTCGAAGGACCCCAACACCCAGATCTACGCGATCCAGCGGCTGGACCGCCGCACCGGTGAGGTCAGCCCGTACGTCACCGGTCCGGGCGGCTCCATTCGGCCGACGCCCTCGCCCGACGGCAAGTCTTTGGCGTTCGTCCGGCGGGTTCGATACAAGTCGACCCTGTTCGTGCGCGACCTGGAGTCCGGCCGCGAGACGCCAGTCTACGACGGGCTCGACCGTGACATGCAGGAGACCTGGGCCGTCCACGGCGTCTACCCCGCCATGGCCTGGACGCCGGACAACAAGTCGATCGTGGTCTGGGCCGGCGGCAAGATCCGCCGCGTGGACGTCGCCGCCAAGAGCGTCAGCGACATTCCCTTCCACGTGCGCGCCACGCGCCGGATGCAGGACGCGGTGCGCACCACCGTCGACGTCGCCCCGGACCGCTTCGAGGTGAAGATGCTGCGCTGGGCGCAGGTGTCGCCGCGCGGCGACAAGGTCGTCTATCAGGCGCTGGGGCGGCTCTGGGTGAAGGACCTGAACGGAAACGCCGCGCCGCGCCGGCTGACCCGCCAGGGTGATCACTTCGAGCACTATCCGGCCTGGTCTCGCGACGGGCGTTCGATCGTCTACACGACTTGGGACGATCAGGACCTGGGCTCCATCCGCGTGGTGTCGACCAACGGCGGGGAAGGGCGAGTGATCAGTCGCAAGCCCGGCCACTACCTGGAGCCCCAGTTCTCGCCCGACGGCTCCAAGATCGTCTACCGCATCGCGGCCGATGGTTTCCTGCTGTCGCCACTCTACCGCGGCGAAGAGGGAATCTACGTGACGCCGGCGGCCGGTGGGGAGCCGCAACTGGTGACCAAGTCCGGTGCGCAGCCCCGCTTCGCTAGCGCGAACGACCGCATTTACTTCATGAGCTTCGAGAAGGAGGGCAAGCGCGGCCTTCGTTCTGTGGAGCTCGATGGCAGCGACGAGCGCACGCACCTGATCTCGTCCTTCGCCGGCGAGTATGCGCTTTCGCCGGACGAGAAGTGGGTCGCCTGGACTGAACGCTTCAATGCGTACGTCATGCCGTTCGTCGCGACTGGCCAGACTGTGGACATCAGCCCAGAGACCAAGGCCCTACCCGTCACCCGCGTGACGCGTGACGCGGGCGAGTGGCTGCACTGGTCGGGCGACTCCTCGCGCATCTGGTGGTCGCTCGGGCCGGAAGTCTTCTCCCGCGACGTGAAGGACGCCTTCGCCTTCGTGGAGGGCGCACCGGCCGAGCTGCCAAAGGCGCCAGAGCGTGGGATGAACGTCTCGTTCACGGCCGAGTACGCCCGGCCCGAAGGCCGTGTCGCCCTGGTCGGCGGCCGCGTCGTCACCATGCGCGGTGACGAGGTGATCGAGGACGGTGTGGTGCTCCTGAACGGCAATCGCATCGAAGCGGTCGGACCGCGCGGGCAGGTCACCGTCCCCGCGGGCGCGCGTACGATCGATGTCGCGGGCAAGACGGTGCTGCCAGGCTTCATCGACGCACACTGGCACGGCTCCATGGGAGCCAACGAGATCATTCCCGAGCAGAGCTGGGTGAACCTCGCCAGCCTGGCCTTTGGCGTGACGACGATCCACGATCCGTCCAACGACACGAGCGAGATCTTTGCGCACAGCGAGATGGCGCGCGCGGGCCAGGTGCTCGCGCCGCGCATCTTCTCCACCGGCACGATCCTGTACGGCGCGACGACGCCTTACACGGCCAAGATCGACAGCCTTGAGGACGCACTGTCGACGCTGCGACGCATGAAGGCGGTCGGAGCGTTCAGCGTGAAGAGCTACAACCAGCCCAGGCGGGACCAGCGCCAGCAGATCATCGAGGCGGCGCGTCAGCTGAACATGGCGGTCGTGCCGGAGGGCGGCTCCCTCTTCATGGGCAACATGACCATGCTGATCGACGGCCACACGACGGTCGAGCACTCGCTGCCGGTGGCGAAGTTCTACGACGATGTGCGCCAGCTGTGGGACCAGTCGGGCACCCACTACACACCGACCCTCGTGGTCGCCTACGGCGGGGCCTTCGGTGAGAACTACTGGTACCAGACGACCGACGTCTGGAACGATCCGCGGCTGACCAACTTCGTTCCTCGACGGATCCTGGACGCCCGTGGCCGCCGGCCGGTGCACATGCCCAAGGAGGAGTTCAACTTCCTCGACATCGCCAAGGGCGCCAAGCAGATCGGCGATACCGGCGCCCTTGTCTCCATCGGAGCTCACGGGCAGCGCGAGGGTCTCGGCGCCCACTGGGACCTCTGGATGATGCAGATGGGCGGCATGTCCAACATGGAGGCGCTTCGCACCGCCACCATCAACCCGGCGCGCGTGCTCGGGATGGACAAGGACTTGGGCTCGATCGAAGCCGGCAAGCTGGCCGACATTCTGGTGCTCGACGCCAATCCGCTCGAGAACATCCGCAACTCGACGTCCATCCGCTACACCATCGCCAACGGCCGGGTGTTCGACGCCATGACCATGAACGAGGTGGGCAAGGCGTCGCGGGGACCGCTCTGGTTCCAGCAGGCAGGCGGGGAGGTCTGGACCGCCGCCACGGCTGCGGCGGCGACGGACAGCCACGGTCACTGACCCCGAGGCTGCGGGGCGCCTCCCGCTCCGCAGCCTCCAATGCCGGCCGCGACCATACGACGCGAAACGCCGCCAGCGCTGCGCCGTGTTGGCCACTCCAGGTGCAGCTTAGCTTTTGTAGAACAACATCTTGAGCGGACCCTATCGCCGGGACGCGAACGATCCGTCGGCGAGGCGATGTCGCAGGCGCGAAAGATCGGAAACGACCCGTTAAAGCCTTCTGACCCAAGTCATTGATGCTGGCGCCGAAGTAGCGGCCCGCATCAATGGGTGCCGGAGATGCTGCTCACAGGGCTGATCCGGTCAGGATCAAGAAGAGCACGCCGCCGATGATGGCCAAGAACTGGAAGATCTCCCACAAACTCACCGCTGCATTTTCGGCGGTCGTCCTCACGATTGGCGTCGCCGCTGGCGTGGCCCTTCAGCAGACGCAGCGCGTGAACGCGGCGCGCGACGCCCAGACCGCCGCGCAGAAGCGCCTCGAAACCCTGGAGGTGGCGAAGTTCAAGCTGGCGCGCCAGGAGAACAGCTTTCGCGGTTATCTGATCTCCAAGGATCCCTATTACGTCGGACGAGCTTCGACGCACCGTCGTGCGTTCAAGGACGCGCTTGAGACGCTGAGAGGCGCCGCTGGCGGCGATGCCGCGCGTCTCGCGAGTCTGGACGCCACGGAAGCGGCCGCCGACGTGTGGTTCGTGCAGGTGGTTGAGCGCGGGGTCGAGCTCGCGTCGCGGCCCGATGGATCGGCCGAGTTGCTGAACATGGTCGGGCCTGACGGACCCGCCGACGAAATGATGGGCAAGGTCGAGGGCGAGCTCGAGGCGATCGAAAAGGCCGAGAAGGCGAAGGTCTCGGCGCTGACCCAGGCCGCTCAGACGGCGGCCACCACGACCATGTTCGCCCTGATCATCGGCTTCGGCCTGGCGGTGTTGACCGCGATCGGCGTCGCCGTGGGCTTGACCCGCAGCATCGCTCGTCCGATCTCGGCCTTGACCGGTCGCATGGCGCAGCTCGCCGACGGCGACCTGACCGTCGAGGTGCCGTTCCGCGACCGCAAGGACGAGATCGGCGGCATGGCCGGCGCCGTCCAGGTGTTCAAGGACAACGGTTTGAAGCTGCGTCAGGCCGAAGTGGATAAGATCGAGGCCAATCGCGCGGCGGACGCCCAGCGTGAGGCGAACGAGGCGCAGCGGCGCGCGACCGAGGCGGAACAGCAGGAGGTGGTCGCCGCCATCGCCGGCGCCCTGTCGCGGCTGTCCGCCGGCGACCTGACCGGCCGTCTGCCCGAAGGCTTCCCAGCCGGCTACCTGCAGATCCGCGATGACTTCAACGCGGCCATGAGCAAGATGGAAGAGGCCATGGGTGTGATCGCCGGAAGCGCCTCCGGCATCAGCGGCAGCGCCGGCGAAGTGAGCACCGCGGCCGGTGAACTTTCGCGTCGGACCGAGCAGCAGGCGGCGACACTCGAAGAGACCGCCGCGGCTCTCGAAGAGGTGACGGCGACCGTCAAACGAGCGGCGCAGGGCGCCGCCCAGACCCACACCTTGGTGACCGAGGCGCGGGGTGACGCCGAGACCTCGGGCCAGGTTGTTCGCCAGGCGGTCGGCGCGATGAGCAAGATCGAACAGTCCGCCCGGGAGATCAGCCAGATCATCGGCGTGATCGACGAGATCGCCTTCCAGACTAACCTTCTGGCGCTGAACGCCGGTGTTGAGGCCGCTCGCGCTGGGGAAGCCGGCAAGGGTTTCGCGGTGGTCGCGTCCGAAGTGCGCGCTCTGGCGCAGCGTTCGGCGGAAGCCGCCAAGGAGATCAAGGCCCTAATCTCCGCCTCGTCGCAGCAGGTCGAAGCGGGGGTCGACCTTGTGGGGCAGACGGGTCGTGCGTTGGAGAAGATCGTCGTCCAGGTGGTGGAGATCGCGGGCCACGTGAGCGAGATCGCCGCCTCGGCGCAGGAGCAGTCCAGCGCCCTGGGCCAGGTGAACACAGCTGTCACCCAGCTCGATCAAGTCACCCAGCAGAACGCAGCCATGGTGGAGGAGTCCACCGCCGCCAGCGGCAACCTGGCTCACGAGGCCGCCGAGTTGAACCGTCTGGTCGCGGGCTTCAAGATCAGTCGCGTCAGCGCCGCCGCCGCGCGGTCCACGCCGATCAGGGCCGCCGCCGGCAGGCCGGTTGTGCAGCTGAAGACCGCAACACAATCCAGGCCAGCGCAGGAGTGGGAGGAGTTCTGACCATGCTGGGTGACGACGCGACAGCCACCGGCGCCGCCGGTCGACGAGAGCTGATGGCCTTCTGCGTCGGCGCCCAGGAGTACTGCGTCGATGTGATGGCCATCCGCGAGATCCGCGGCTGGACGCCGACCACGCCGCTGCCGCAGTCGCCGCCCCACGTGCGGGGCGTCATCAATCTGCGCGGCGCAGTGCTCCCGGTCGTGGACCTGAGCTGTCTTCTTGGCCTTGGCGTGACCGCGCCCGGCGAACGCAGCGTCATCATCGTTGCGCAGATCGCTGGCCGGCTCGTGGGCCTGTTGGTCGACGCTGTCTCCGACATCATCACCGTCACGAACGAGATGATCCAGCCGACCCCTGACATCGCCTGCGAGACGATCAAGAACTTCGTGCAGGGCCTGCTCGCGATGGACGGCCGTCTGGTCAGCCTTCTGACGCTGGATCGAGTGCTCCCGGCCGAGGCCGCCGCGGCCTAACCGCCAGAGTTGACGGCTTCCCCAGCCATGCGGGAGCCGACCGAGCGCCTCGCCGCTCCGGCCGCCCACCGATCCTAAAGTCGGATCACCTTTCGCTCACGAGCGGCCTCATAGATCGCGGTCATAATCCGCAGATCACGCAGGCCCTCCTCACCGGGCACGATCGGCTCGGAGCCGGACTTCACGCATTCGGCGAGGTGGTCCAGCTGACCGGCGAACTGGTTCTTGCCGTTGGCGACGGTGATCACTTCGGCCGCCTGACGTTCCACCTGCAGCCGCAGGGTGTGGCCGCTGTAGGCGGTGGCCGGCTCGGCGATCAGCGCCCCCTGCGGACCGTAGACGCGGTAGTTGTTGTGATTGGTGCTGTAGGAGGAGACGCAGTTGGCGATCTTCCCCGACGGGAACTTCAGCTGGAACGCGATCAGGTCGTCGACCTCGCGGAAGCGCACGTCCTTACGGTCGGTGTGTTCGACGGCGCTGACCTCGACAGGCTCTTCTCCAGAGAGGTAGCGGGCGGCCTGCAGGCTGTAGATGCCGATGTCCATCAGCGCGCCGCCGCCGGACAGCGCCTTCTTTAGCCTCCACTGCGTCGGGTCACCGATGTTGAAGCCGTGGTCCGACTCGATCAGGCGCGTGCCGCCCAGACGGTCGCTTCGGGCGATCTCGATGCCGCGGCGATTGTTGGCCTCAAAGCGGCTGCGGTAGCCGATCATCAGCTTGACCTTCGCGGCGCGACAGGCGGCGATCATCTGCTCGCATTCGGCGACCGACGTCGCCATAGGCTTCTCGCACATCACGTGCTTGCCCGCCCGCGCAGCGCGCACCGTGTACTCCGCGTGCATGCTGTTGGGCAGGACGACGTAGGCGATGTCGACGTCCGGATTGTCTCGGATGCGGTCGAAATCGCGGTAGCTGTAGCGGTGCGTGGCGGGAATTCCGTATTCGGTCCCAAACCGCTCCAGCTTTTCAGGCGTCCCGCTGACGAGGGCCGTCAGGCGGGCATGCTCGCAGTGAGCGAAAGCCGGCATGATCTGGCGGGTGGCGTAGTAGCCCAAGCCAACGATGGCGTAGCCCAGCTTGCGCCCTTGCGCCTGGGCTCGGCCGCCGACGCCAAAGGCGGCCATTGCCAGGCCGCTTCCAAGCACGGCGCGTTTGGTGATGCTGTTATCGGTCATTGTCGGCGCTCCATCCCTTCGTTCAACATAGCGGAGTGACAGCGCTGTCGTACAGCGGCTAAGGTGAGGAGAACGCCGCGCGTGAATGACGGCCGTCCACCACCGGGAGCTCCCATGAAAGCGATCCGATCCCTCATCGGCCTGGCCGCGGCCCTATCGCTGACGCTCACGAGCGTTGCGGCCGCTCAGTCACCCAAGGCGTCCGCTCGTGTGGAGGCGCTGCTGGCGCGCATGACGCCGGCGGAGAAGGTCGGGCAGCTGAACCTCGTCCCGGGTGGCCGTCAGAAGGCGCTGAACTCCCGGCTGGAGGGAGAGGGGCTGAACGCGGTGCGCCGGGGGGAGGCGGGCTCTTACCTGCACGTGGCGGGCGCCGAGCGGCTTCGAGAGGTGCAGAGGATCGCGGTCGAGGAATCTCGGCTGAAGATCCCACTCCTCTTCGCCATGGACGTGGTGCACGGATACCGCACCATCTTCCCAGTACCGCTTGGCCTTGCGGCGTCCTGGGACCCAGACGTGGCCGAGACGGCGGCTCGCGTGGCCGGTCGCGAGGCCGCGGCGGCAGGGCTGAACTGGACGTTCGCGCCCATGATCGATGTGGCGCGAGACCCACGCTGGGGCCGGATCGTCGAGGGCGCCGGCGAGGATCCGTACCTGAACAGCGTGATGGCCGTGGCGCAGGTGCGCGGCTTCCAGGGGGATGATCTCTCCAGGCCCGACGTGCTGATGGCGACGGCGAAGCACTTCGCCGCCTATGGAGCGGCGCTAGGCGGCCGTGATTACGCCGGCGCGGACATCTCGGAGCGGACGCTGCACGAGGTCTATCTGCCGCCGTTCCGCGCAGCCCAGAACGCCGGCGCCGCCAGCTTCATGACGGCCTTCAACGAGATCGGCGGGCAGCCCGTCACCGCGGACCAGGGTCTCGTGCGCGGCGTGCTGCGGACCGACTGGGGCTACCAGGGGCTAGTCGTCAGCGATTGGAACGCGGTGATTGAGCTGGCCAACCACGGCGTCGTCCCTGACCAGGCTGGCGCCGCGGTGGCTGCGCTCGGCGCCTCTGTGGACGTCGACATGGCCGGCTTGGCCTACGCCCAACACCTGGAGGCCGCAGCGGCGCGTGACCCGAAGGTGGGCGCTTGGCTCGACGACGCCGTGCGCCGCGTGCTGACCGCCAAGGAAAAGCTCGGTCTCTTCGACAATCCATACGCTCGCCACGACACCGCCCGAGAGAAGGCGGTCATGCTGTCGCCGGAGCACCGAGCCGCTGCACGAGAGGCTGCGCGGAAATCCATCGTCCTGCTGAAGAACGAGGAGGGCGTTCTGCCGCTGAAAGCGGGCTTGAAGCGGATCGCGGTCGTGGGATCGCTCGCTGCGGACGCCAACTCGCAGCTCGGGTCGTGGCGGGGCAGGGGCGACGCCTCTGAAGTGGTGAGCCTGCTCGACGGCGTCAAAGCACGCGCTGGCGCCGGCGTCGTCGTTGAGTACGCGCCGGGCGCCGGCCCACGGTCGGACTCTACGACGGATATCGCCGCAGCCGTTAGAACGGCCAACGCCGCCGATTTGGTGATCCTGGTGGTGGGTGAAGACTTCGACCTCAGCGGCGAGGCCCGCAGCCGCTCCTCCGTCGAACTGCCAGGCGCCCAGAAGGCCCTCGCTGCGGCGGTGTTCGCCACCGGCAAGCCCGTCGTCACCGTGTTGACCAACGGCCGGCCGCTCGCCGTGCCTGAGATCGACGCCGGTTCGAAGGCGGTGGTCGAGGCCTGGTACCTAGGGAATGAAGCGGGAACCGCCCTGGCGGAAGTGCTGTTCGGGGACGCGGGGCCGGGAGGCCGCCTGCCCGTCGCCTTTCCCCGGACGACCGGGCAGCTGCCGATCCCGTACGCCGAGGCGCCCAGCGGCCGTCCGGCTGATCCGGACCTGGCGAAGGACACGAGCCGATACCTAGACCTGCCGATCACTCCGCTCTACCCGTTCGGTCACGGGCTGAGCTACACGCGGTTCGACTACTCGAACCTGCAGGTCAGCACGCCCAGCATTGCGGCGGACGGACGTGTCCGCATCAGCGCGACCGTGCGCAACGCCGGGGCGCGGGAAGGTGACGAGGTGGTGCAGCTCTACGTTCGCGATCCCGTGGCCCGCATTTCGCGGCCCATCAAGCAACTGCGAGGATTCGAACGGCTGACGCTGAAGCCCGGCGAGAGCCGTCGCGTCAGCTTCGACCTAAGCGCGTCGCAGGTCGCGTTCTATGACCGCGACGGACGATGGATCGTGGAGCCCGGCCGCATCGAGGTGCAGGTGGGAGCCTCGGCTGCCGATATCCGACTGACAGGCGGTTTCGAAATCACGGGCCAGGCCACCACGACCGAGCCCGCCGCCTCCATCCTGACCCCGGTGACCGTCCAATGAGCCAGACCCGTCGTCTCGTGCTATCCGCGGCGGGCGCCGCTCTCGCGACCGCAAGCCTCGGAGGAGCCGCCTTGGCTCAGACCCCTCAAGCTCAGAAGCCCTCGGCGACCCGTCAGCGCACGACAGTGGGTCGGGTGCGCCGCGTGTCGCCGGCGCTGGACGCGGTCGTCCCTGAAAACGCCGAGATTGAGCAGCTCGCCTCCGGCTTCGTATGGTCCGAAGGGCCCGTATGGGTGGCCGACGGGCGTTACCTCATCTTCTCGGACGTGCCGGCCAACATCGCCTACCGCTGGTCCGAGACCGAAGGATTATCGGAGTTCCTGAAGCCGTCGGGCTTCTCTGGTTCCGACCCGTCCGCGTTCCGTGAACCGGGATCGAACGGGCTGGCGCTCGGCGCCGACGGGCAGTTGCTGATGTGCGACCACGGCAATCGCTCTCTGTCACGTGTCGACCTGAAGACGCGCCAGAAGACGATCCTGCTCGACCGATACCAGGGCAAGCGCTTCAACAGCCCCAATGATCTCGTGCGCGCGAAGTCCGGGGCGATCTATTTCACCGACCCTCCGTACGGGCTGGAGGGAATCAACGACTCTCCCGTCAAGGAACTGAAGTTCAACGGCGTCTACCGCTGGACGCCCGGGGGCGAGGTCGTGCTGATCGATGACAGCCTCACCTTCCCCAACGGTGTGATCCTGTCGCCGGACGAGCGCACCCTCTACGTCGCTGTGTCCGACCCCGAGATGCCCAACATCTGGGCCTACGATCTGGGCGACGACGGCTTGCCGAAGGGCAGGGCGCGCGTCTTCTACGAGTCCAAGTCGCTGATGGGAGCGAACGCGCCGGGTCTGCCGGACGGCATGGCCATAGACGCCGAGGGACGCTTGTTCGCGACGGGGCCCGGAGGCGTTCTCGTGCTGTCGCCGAAGGGCGAGCTGCTGGGTGTGATCGATACCGGCCGCGCGATAGCGAACTGCGCCTTCGGCGAGGATGGGCGGACTCTATTCCTTACCGCGGACGACATCTTGGCGCGCATCCGGCTGAACACCCGCGGGCTCGGCTACGCCTGAGGCGGCGGGTCGGTTGAGCAGCGCGGTGACCGATAGATCGCCCGTTACGTTGCCGACCGTGCGGAAGATGTCTGGGATCGTCTCCACAGCCAGCAACAGGGGCAACAGCTCGATCGGCACGCCCATGGCCAGGCTGATGGGACCGATGGTCGTGAAAAAGCTCACCTGACTGGGAAGGCCCACCGCCGCCAGGCTGACCGCCGCCGCCACCGCGGCCCCGGCCAGCAACTGCATCGGGCCAAGCTCGACGCCATGGAGAGCCGCGACATAGATGGCCACCGCCAGATTGGCGGCGGGGCTGGTGATGCGGAATAGAGAAACGGCCAGCGGCAGCAGCAGGCCCGCTGTGCGTTCGGGGACGCCGAGGCGCCGGGTCGCGGTCTCGATCATCGAGGGCAGGGTCGCCACGGAGGATTGAGTGCTGAACGCCACGACCTGGGCCGCCGCCACGGCCGGCGCGAACCGCCAAGGGGCGATCCCAGCGCCAATCCAGGCGACCAGGTACATGAACGCCGTGATGACGACGCACACGACCGAGATCACCACCACGTAGTGAGCGAGCGCGCCGGCCGAACCAAGACCGGTGCGGGCGCCGACGACCAACGCCAGGCCGAACACGCCGAGGGGCGCGACCCACAGGATCCAGCGCACGAGGACCAGCATGGTCTCCGCCACGGCTTCGAGCAGGCCCGTGACGCGCTCTTGTAAGGCGACTCCCACCCGCGTGAGCGCAAGGCCGAACAGCAAAGCGAAGACGACTAGGGACGCCATGGCGCCCTCGGCTGCGGCGCCGATCGGGTTCTCCGGAATGAAGCTGCGCAGCCATTCCCCGATCGGCGGAATGGGTGGCGGCGGCTCCAGGACCTGACCGCGAAGGCGGGTCGCGTCCAGTGGGGGCGGGACCAGGGCAAGCAGACCGGAAGTGAAGGCGGCGCTCGCAAGGGCGCCAGTGAACAGCAACACTGCGAAGACCAGGAGCGCACGCGGGGCGATCCCGGCGCTTGCCGAGGCGCTCGCAGCCGTGACCATGCCCACCACCAACAGCGAGAACACGAGCGGCACGATCGTCATCTGCAGGGCGTCGAGCCAAAGTCCCCCGACCGTTGCGGCGGTCTCGACCACGACAGCGCCGGCAGGCGCGTCGATCGTGGCGAGGAGGGCGCCAAGCAGCAGGCCCGCGCCTAGTCCGATCAGGATGCGAACGCTCAGCGGCACAGGAACTCCGGAAGTCCACGCGTGGCGAGTTCAGCGCACGGTGAAGCTCGATGTTCCGCAGCTCAAATACAAGAAGGCCGCCGGACGGTGTCCGGCGGCCTCCAATAACTCGGGGTCTGGTTGAATCAGGCGCCCGTGAAGCGGATCGGCACGCGCACGGTGCCGGACTTCGAGCCCATCGGCAGGGCGTCGGCGACGCAGATCGCCGCCTTCTCGAAGCCCTTCGACGGCGCTTCGCTCGACACCACCTTGCAGTCGGACAGCTTGCCGGCGGTGGCGGTGCACTCCAGCGTCACGACGGCCGCCTGGGTGCCGTTAGCGTGCTGCGACAGGCACTTATCCATTTGCGACTTGAGGTCAGCCGCGCTCACGTGGGTGGCGGCCGAAGCGGCGCCAAGCAGGGTGGCGGCGAGGACAGCGATCTTCTTCATTTTGAACAGCTCCAGAAGTCCCGAGGACCAGGGGCTTTTCGCATGGTAGTTTTAATTTGAGCTTTTCAGTCTTGCTTAATGAAAGCTCACCGCGGGCAAGCTCTCGCCGCAGGGTGTTCGCGCCATCTCACGTCATTCGTGCGTGCGACACAAGCGCAATAGTGCAAACAGGTGTGGTTACGAAGATTTAGCGTTTCACTCCGTAATACGGCAGTGATCGACCTTCCGAGGTCGTAGGTGGGGGAGAACGCCTTGCTTCGCATGTCGAACGTGCCGTTGGCTTTCAAGCTGGGCGCTGCGCCCGCAGTCGCCGCAATCGCGCTGCTCGCGGTCACCGGTGAGGCTGTCATTCTGCAAGGGCAACAGCAGAACGATTTGCGCCAGGCTGTCGCGCAAGACATGCCGCAGATCGAAGAGCTTATGGGCCTGTCCCAGCGGGTGACCGGCATCCACGGCCGTGCCTACCAACTGATGACGGAGCAGGCGGCGGGGATCGAGGTCGACACGATCCCCGGCAAGTTCAGCACCCTGCTGACCGATCTGGACCAGATTCAAAAGGACCTCGACGCAGCAAAGGCCAAGGCTCCGGCCGCCGAGCGACCCGCGTACGACAGGCTGCTGAAGAACCTGAAGGAAGCGCGTGACGCGCTGGATGTGGTCAGCAGCATGATGGCCGCGGACTTCGCCACAGCCGCCGGCTTCATCGCGCCGTTCGAGCAGACCTATCAGGAGATCAACCGCGATCTCAGCAAGATCGTGGACGCCAACGGGAAGGGCGCCGACGCCCGGGCCCAGGCGTCCCAGGAGCGCGGCGAAGTCGCCCGCATGATGCTGATCGGCGGCTCCGCGCTCGTGCTCACTTTGGTGTTCGCTCTGTCCTTCGCCGTGCTGTGGCCGCTGCGCCGCGCCATCGGCCGCATCACGGAAGCCACCAAGCGTCTTTCTGTCGGTGACCTGAACGTAAATCTCGACGCGCTGAAGCGTGGCGACGAGCTGGGCGGCATCGTCACTTCCCTCGTGGTCTTCAAGGACAATCAGGCTCAGCTCGAAGAGGCGCGCCGCCGGCAGAACATGTCGGAAGAGGAAGCCGCCGAGGAGCGTCGCCGCGCCGACGAGGTCCGCAAGGCCCACGAAGAGGCGCAGCGCCTTGTTGTCGATGAGATCGCGAACGGCCTGGATCGCCTGTCGCAGGGCGACCTGACCCACCGCATCACCGCTGAATTCCCGGGCGAGTATCGGAAGCTTCGCGACGACTTCAACGCAGCGCTCGCCAAGCTCGGCGAGACCATGGCGGTCATCGCCGCCAACACCGGCGCCATGCAGTCGGGCGCGGGCGAAATCAGCCAAGCGGCCGACGACCTGTCGCGCCGCACCGAGCAGCAGGCCGCCTCGCTCGAGGAGACCGCCGCCGCACTGGATGAGATCACCGCGACGGTGAAGAAGACCGCCGCCGGCGCCACCAACGCCCGTGAGACCGTCACGACGGCCAAGGCCGACGCCGAACGCAGCGGCAAGATCGTCAGCGAGGCCATCGCGGCCATGGGGCAGATCGAGCAATCGGCCAAGGAGATCAGCCAGATCATCGGCGTGATCGACGAGATCGCCTTCCAGACCAACCTGCTGGCGCTGAACGCCGGCGTCGAGGCGGCGCGCGCCGGTGAAGCGGGCAAGGGCTTTGCGGTCGTGGCTTCCGAAGTTCGAGCCCTGGCTCAGCGTTCGGCCGAGGCCGCCAAGGAGATCAAGACCTTGATCTCGGCCTCGTCACAGCAGGTCGGTTCGGGCGTGGAGCTTGTCGGACAGACGGGCAAGGCGCTCGAGCGGATCGTCACTCAGGTGGCCGAGATCACCGGCATCGTCAACGAGATCGCCGCCTCCGCTCAGGAGCAAGCGACGGGGCTGAACCAGGTCAACAGCGCGGTCAACGAGATGGACTCGGTGACCCAGCAGAACGCCGCGATGGTCGAGCAGTCCACGGCCGCGAGTCACGCCCTGGCGCGCGAAGCCGCCGATCTGCAGCGCTTAGTGTCGACCTTCCGCGTGGACGCGGGCGCCGCTCCGATCCGCCACGCACCGGTCCGGCGTGCGGCGACCCCACAGCTGAAAACGACCTCCCAGGTCCAGACGCGAGCCGAACCCGCGGCGGACGGCTGGGAAGAATTCTGACCCCTCACCGGAAAAGAATGACCCATGTCCGTCGGCGGGCTTCAGCAACGACCCCATAGCCTGGCGATCGAAGCGGTCGAGCTGAACCGGCGCGTGGAGCTGTCTCGCATCAGCCGCGGGCCCTCACGGCCAATATCGCCAAAGCGTGCGACCGCTCAGCGGGCGCCTCAACCCCAGCCCGGAGTTCAGGGATGGGAGGAGTTCTCAAGATGAGCGAACCCGCCACCCTGACGCTGGGAGAGGTCCTGGACCTCAAAGCCGCCGCCCCACTGACCGAATCCTTGCGGGCCCATCGCGGCCAGCCTTTGGAGATCGACGCCACGGCGGTCCGCCGCCTGGGCGGATTGTGCCTGCAGGCGTTGCTCGCAGCGCAGACCTCCTGGGACGCAGAGGGCACTCCCTTTGCGATCATCCCCTCACCGGAATTCACCGAAGGTGCGGCGCTCCTTGGCGCCGCCACCCTCACCGCGAACGCTTAAGGAGCAGGCCGCGTGACCAAGACGATCCTTACGGTGGACGACTCCCGCACCATGCGGGACATGCTGCTGATGGCGCTGGAGCCGGCGGGCTTCCGCGTGGTGCAGGCCGTTGACGGCGTCCACGGCGTGGAGGTCCTCGAAAACGAGGCGCCCGACGTCATCATCACCGACATCAACATGCCTCGCATGGACGGGTTCGACTTCATCGACGCCGTCCGCAAGGACCAGCGACACCGCTCAACCCCGGTTCTCGTGCTGACGACCGAAAGCGACGCCGAGAAGAAGAACCGCGCCCGTCAGGCCGGCGCCACCGGCTGGATCGTGAAGCCCTTCAATCCGGACAAGCTTATCGACGCGATCCGCCGCGTCGCCTGATCAAGACGACCGCCTCGCCGCACACCTAGCCGCCGCCCAGACTGGATACGCCCGTGGATCCGCTAGAAGCCATCAAGGTCACCTTCTTCCAGGAATGCGAAGAACAGTTGGCCGAGCTCGAGTCCGGTCTGCTGCGAATGCAGGAGGGCGACACCGATCCCGAGACGATCAACGCGGTCTTCCGGGCGGTGCACTCGGTCAAAGGCGGGGCCGGCGCGTTCAGCCTCGAGGCGCTCGTCCGCTTCGCGCACGTTTTCGAAACCGCGCTGGACCACATGCGCGCTGGTCGCCTGGCGCCTGAGCCCGACACCGTGCTGGTGATGCTGCGCGCGACCGACATCCTGACCGACCACGTGCGCGCTGCCCGCGACGGCGGCTCTGTCGATGAGGCGCGTACGGCCGAACTCGCCGCTGAACTTGAGGCGTTGGGTTCTGGCGGCGGCTCCTCCGAACCGGTGGTGGAGCAAGCCCCCTCCGAGGAGCAGGAGATCGAAGGCTTGGCCTTCCAGCCGCTGCGATTCGACCTGGAGCCTGAGGCGCCGGTCTCGGGCGCCTGGACCATCCGCTTCCGCCCTCACGACGGTCTTTACGCGAAAGCCAACGACCCGGCTAACCTGCTGCGCGAACTCGGCCGGCTCGGCGAGCTCAGCGTCGAACTCGACACAGCTCAACTGCCCGCGCTCGAAGCGCTGGAGCCGGAATCCTCCTACCTCGCCTGGACCGCCACGCTGGTCACGGACCAGGGGGAGCCCGCGATCCGGGAAGTATTCGACTTCGTCGAAGGCGATTGCGACCTGGAGATCATCGCCCCGAGCGGGGGTGGTGGCGGCGGCGAGTCCGCTGCAGTGGACGACTTTGACGTCATGGCGCTGATCCAAGCCGCGCAAGCGAGCGCCACGCCTGCTGCGGACGCGGAACCGAAACCGGCGGCCCCCGAGGCGGTCCTCGAAAATGCCCCGGCCGCTCCGGCCGTCCCCGCCCCGCCCGCTTCCGTCTCCGCCGCGCCGGTGGCCAACAGCAACGCCGCGGCGCCTCGCGCCCCCGATGCGCCCGCCGCCACCATCCGGGTCGATCTCGAGCGTGTCGATCGACTGATCGACCTTGTCGGCGAGCTGGTGATCAACCAGGCCATGCTGGCCCAGCGAGTAATGGAGGCTGGCCTGGCCCGCTCCTCGAACGTCGCCATGGGGCTCGACGACCTGGAGCAGCTGACGCGCGAGATCCAGGACAGCGTCATGGCCATCCGCGCGCAGCCGGTGAAGTCCGTGTTCCAGCGCATGCCGCGCCTCGTCCGTGAGGTCGCGGCCATGACAGGGAAGCAGGTCCGCCTCGTTACAGAGGGCGAGACGACGGAAGTCGACAAGACGGTCATCGAGCGCCTGACCGATCCGATCACCCATATGATCCGCAATGCGATCGACCACGGCTTGGAGACGCCCGAGAAGCGCCTCGCCGCAGGGAAGCCTGCGGAAGGCGTGGTGCGCCTGTCCGCGCTGCATCGATCGGGCCGGATCGTGATCGAAGTGGCCGATGATGGGGCCGGCATCAACCGGCCACGGGTCAAGGGCATCGCGGTCGAAAAAGGCCTGATCGCCGCCGACGCTCAGTTGACGGACGAAGAGATCGACAACCTCATCTTCGCGCCCGGCTTCTCCACCGCTGACGCGGTGTCGGACATCTCGGGCCGTGGCGTCGGCATGGACGTGGTGAAGCGCTCGATTCAGGCGCTGGGCGGCCGCATCTCCATCGTGTCGCGGCCGGGCCAGGGCTCCACCTTCACCCTCTCGCTCCCCCTGACCCTGGCGGTGCTGGACGGCATGGCGGTGACGGTGTGCGGCCAAACCTTGGTCGCGCCGCTGGCGGCGATCGTGGAGAGCTTCCAGCCGCGCGAGTCGGACGTTCGAGGGCTCGGCGCCAACGTGTCGCTGATCCACGTCCGTGGAGCGTACCTTCCGCTGATCGACGTCGGCGTGGCCTTGAACTACCGGCGCGAGAGCCCGCCGGCCGCCAATGGCGTGGCGCTGCTGGTCGAAGGCGAAAACGGTGATCGGGCGGCCCTGCTCGTCGACGCCATCCTGGGCCAGCGTCAGGTCGTCATTAAGAGCCTTGAGGCAAACTACCGTCAGGTGGAAGGCGTCGCCGCCGCCACCGTGATGGGCGACGGACGTGTCGCCTTCATCCTCGATGTCGACGCGATCGTCGAACGCCGCCGGCGCGAGCCGGCGCGCAGCGACGCGTCGGCGGAGATCCCCATGGCGAAAGCAGGTTAAGACGATGCTGCATGATGCCTTCACCCACACCTCGGGCAATCGCCAAGAACTGATCGCCTTCCGCATCGGCGAGCAGGAGTTCTGCGTCGACATCATGGCCGTCCGCGAGATCCGCGGCTGGACACCCGCGACGCCGCTGCCTCAGTCGCCCGGCTTCGTGAAGGGGGTCATCAACCTTCGCGGGGCGGTGCTGCCGATCGTCGACCTCGGCGCACGCCTCGGCTTGGCCACCGCCGAGCCGACCGCCCGTCACGTCATCATCGTCGTTCGCATCGGCGAACAGCTGGTCGGCCTGCTGGTGGACGCCGTGCTCGACATCCTGACGATCACCGACGAGACGCTGCAGCCGACGCCTGACGTGGCGTGCGACATGGTCCAGACCTTCGTGAAGGGCATCCTGGCCATCGACGGCCGCATGATCAGCCTGATCGCGCTCGACCACGTGCTTCCGACGCTCGAAGCAGAGGCCGCATGACCACTGCCCAGAACCTGGACGCGGCGCCTGGCGGCGACGGCATCGTCCAGGGCGAATTCCTGTTCACGGAAGGCGACTTCCAGCGCATCGCGGCCATGCTGCACGCGGACGCTGGCATCGCCCTGCCCGAAACGAAGGCTGTGCTTGTCTACTCGCGCCTGGCCAAGCGGCTGCGCGCGCTCGGACTGCGCAGCTTCCGTGACTACTGCGCCTTGATCTCGGGCTCGGAAGGCGTCGACGAACGCCAGAAGATGCTGGCGGCGCTCACAACGAACGTGACTCGCTTCTTCCGAGAGCCTCACCACTTCGATCACCTGAAGACGCGTGTGCTGCCGCCTCTGCTGGAGCAGGCGCGCCGGGGGGGTCGAGTGCGGATCTGGTCGGCGGCCTGCTCGACCGGGCAAGAGCCGTATTCGATCGCGCTAACCATCCTGTCGCTGATGCCGAACGCCGCCGACTACGACATCCGTGTCCTGGCGACCGACATCGACCCGAATGTCGTGGCCGAGGGGCGCGACGGCGTCTACCGCGACTCGCTGTTATCGGATGTGCCGGCGGACGTGCGCGCGAAGGGGTTTGATCGGATCCGCGCCGACGGCGGCGACGCCTGGTCCGCCAACACGGCCATGCGCACGCTGGTGGCGTTCCGTGAGCTGAACCTGATCGGTCACTGGCCGATGAAGGGACCGTTCGACGCCATCTTCTGCCGCAACGTCGTCATCTACTTTGCCGAGGACACCCAGGCGAAGATCTGGAACCGCTTCGCGCCGCTACTGGCGCCCGAGGGTGTTCTGTACATCGGCCATTCGGAGCGGGTGAACGGGGCAGAACACCTCTACGAGACCGACGGCCTGACGACCTATCGCCTGAAGGCGGGCGCCCGCCGATGAGCCGCGTCCGCACACTCATCGTCGACGACTCGCCCACTATGCGAAGCCTGATCGCGGCCGTGCTGCGCCGTGATCCCGAGATCGAGGTTGTGGGCCAGGCCGGCGATCCGCTCGAGGCACGGCAGGCGATCAAGTCGCTCGACCCGGACGTGGTCACCCTGGACATCGAGATGCCGAACATGAGCGGCCTCGAGTTCCTGGAGAAGATCATGCGGCTGCGGCCGACGCCGGTGATCATGGTCTCCACCCTGACGCAGGCGGGGGCCGAGGCGACGATCGCGGCGCTCGAGATCGGCGCGTTCGATTGCGTCGCCAAGCCGTCCACCGGCGGCATCGAGGCTTTCGCGGAACTGCCGGCGAAGGTGAAGGCGGCGTCGCGGGCCCGCATCCGCCAAGCTGCGACCTCTGCATCGAACGGGCGTCCGGAGCGATTCACCTCCGACGGCCGGCTGGTCGCCATCGGCTCATCCACCGGCGGCGTCGAGGCGCTGATCTCCGTGCTCCGGGCCTTCCCGCAGGACTGCCCGCCGACAGTCATCACCCAGCACATGCCCGCCACTTTCACCAAGAGCTTCGCCGCGCGTCTCGACCGGCTGTGTGCGCCGACGGTGACCGAGGCGCTGGACGGCGAACCCATACACCGCGGCCATATCTACTTGGCGCCCGGCGGCGTCACCCACCTGGAGGTGGTCGGCGCCAGCCAATGGCGTTGCCGCTTGCGCGACAGCGACCCTGTCAACGGACACCGGCCGTCGGTCGACGTCCTGTTCAACTCGGTCGCCAGCACCGTCGGCGCACGCGCCGTCGGCGTGATCCTGACCGGCATGGGCGGAGATGGCGCGCGCGGCCTGCTGGCCATGCGCGAAGCTGGCGCCCGGACCCTTGGCCAGGACGAGGCGACCTGCGTCGTCTACGGCATGCCCAAGGTCGCCTTCGAGATCGGTGCGGTGGAGCGGCAGTTGTCGCTGTCGGCCATCGGTCCTGAGATTCTGAACATGTGCAACGCAGAACGCGCGGAGAGAGCCTGATGCCCGCCGCATCGTCCATTCGGGTCCTGATCGTCGACGACCAGCTGACCATCCGCTCGCTGGTGCGCAACGGTTTGCAGCAGCTCGGCTTCCGCGACATGGAGGAAGCGCGGGATGGCGAGGAGGCTCTGCGCATCCTGCTGACGTCGCCCGCCCAGCTGATCATCTCCGATTACAACATGCCCAAGCTTGACGGGTTGGGGCTGCTGCGGGCTGTCCGCGGCCACGCCCCGTTGTCCAAGACCGCCTTCATCATGCTGACGGGTCGCGCAGACGCCGACCTAGTGTCTCGAGCCGTGCAGTTCGGCGTCAACAACTATCTGGTCAAGCCCTTCACCGTCGCCACCTTGCGCGGGAAGATCGAAGCCGTCTTCGGACCGCTCACGTGACGGTGGCGAGCGCTCAGACCCAGCCTCCGGCGTTCGAGCGCCGCATCCACGTCGTGCAAGGCGAGTTCTTCGTCACGCGCGATCCCACCGTCATGCTCACCACCATCCTCGGCAGCTGCGTGGCGGCCTGCCTCTACGACCCCGTTCGCGGAGTCGGCGGCATGAACCACTTCTTGCTGCCGGATTCGGGTGGTCGCGCGGGCGCGGACCCTCTCCGGTTTGGCGTCCAGTCGATGGAGCTTCTGGTCAACGCGCTGCTGCGCGAAGGGGCCGAGCGCCACCGCCTGCACGCGAAGTTGTTTGGCGGCGGCCGCATGATGGACGGGCTGACCGACGTCGGCGACCAAAACGCCGCTTTCGCCGAGCGCTTCCTGCGCGATGAAGGCATGACCTACATGGGCGGCAGCCTGCGTGGCGAAAGCGCGCGGCGGGTGCAGTTCTGGCCGGTCAGCGGTCGGGCGCGCCAGCTGCCGATCCAGCGCGACACCGATGTCTTCGCCGCCGAGCGGGTCCGTCCCGCGCCGCCTCCGCCCGCCGAAACCGGCGGCGTGGAGCTGTTCTGAGGAGCCGCGGCGACATGAGCGCCTCACCCGTCCGTCTCGGCGACCCAAACATCCCACTGCCCGTGCTGCTCGCGCGGGTGGCGGAGGAGCTCGGCGCGCTGGGCGGGCTCGCCGAAGATCTTCAGGCGGCGGTGGGGGAGCTTGCGCGATCGGCTATGGCGGACGCGGCCGCGGTGGAGGACGTGCAGCAGATGGACGCTCTGGCCCAGCGCCTCCAGGCGCTGTCCGCGTTCACCGGTCGCATCAGCGGCGCGGCGCCCGCGAGCTGGCGGGTGGACGCGGGTCCCGCCATCGCGGCTGTGCCGCTCTCGGCGCTCGCCGCCCGGCTCGCAGGTGTTGAGCCTGCCGGCGACGATGAACCAAGCGGTGACCTCGACTTTTTCGGAGACGGGCTATGAGCCGCAATCTCCTGCAGCAGCCGCCGCCGGCCAAGGCGCGATCGCTGTCGGAGGCGCGCATCAACCTCGAGCGAGCTGTGGTGCTGATCGTGCAGCACAGCGAACCCGAGATGGAAGTGATCCGGCAGATGTTCGGCGGCTTCGGCGTGCGCCGGGTCCTGCGTGCCGCGAACCAAACCGAAGCGCGGCAGTATCTCGACCGCGAGCCGATCGACCTGGTGCTGATCGAGAACAACCTGCCCGGGCAGGACGGCTGCGACTTCGTGCGGGAGATCCGGCGCAACGACGGGCAGAACCGCATGACCTCGCTGATCCTGATGAGCGGACACTGCCGCAAGGACACGGTCATCCGCGGGCGCGACTGCGGCGCGAATTTCTTCGTCGCCAAGCCTCTGACGCCGCGCGTGATGATGGAGCGGATCCTCTGGTCCGCTCTCGACCTGCGCGAGTTCATCGAGGCGCCGAACTACGTCGGCCCCGACCGCCGCTTCAAGAACCTAGGCCCGCCCCTCGGCGAAAAAGGCCGTCGCTCGACCGACCTCTCCGCACATGTCGGCGAGGCCACAGCGCCAAATATGGACCAGGCGACCATCGACGCCTTGTTCAACCCAGTGAGGATCACCCGATGAGTAGCCGGTCTCTCAAGTCCGAGAACCGCTTGAAGCAGTTCATGGACGCCGGCGCTGGCGTCGGCTTCACGATAGACGATGCAGTGAAACGGGCCGAAGTGCGCGTCGAGCAACTCCGAGAGCCTATGATGATCGCGCTTGGCGAGCGCGTTCAGAAGCTGCACCGGATCGGCCGCGAGATGGAGGAGGGCAAGACCCATCCCCGCGTCGAACTTTACGGCCTCGGCAACGAAATCATCGGCCTAGCGGGATCCTACGGCTTCAAGAGCCTCTGCGAAGTGATCGACAGCTTCTGCGAGTTCGTCGACCTGCAGAGCGATGACATGATCGGCGCCTCGACCACGATGCGCCTGCACCTGAACGCGCTTCGCGTGGTTTGGGACGAGCGCGATGTCTCCAGCCCCGACCACTCCGCGCTTGTCGAAGGCCTTCGCAAGGTGGTCGCGCGCTCCGCCGCCTGACGACCAAAACCCGGCCATGCAGGTCGCGCAAGGCAGCGTATTCGCGGCGTCGCTCGCGGCTGACATTCGCGGCTTACCCTGCCGCGCGCGCGAAGCGGAGATCGCGCACCCGCGGCGTGCCGACCCCCAGTTCCACGACGCGACCTCGCGCGTCCCGGTAGAAGCGAACCAGGCTGTCGTCCATCAGGAAGGCGTCGCCATAGGACGGCGTGAGCGTCTGGACCACAGCCGCCCGACCCTTCGGCCGCACCCGCAGGCGCCCTCCTTCGAGTGAAACGACGAAGGTCACGTCAGCCTCCGCACTGACGTAGACGCCAGTGAACTGCTTGAGATCCGCGTCCCGCCACTTGGCCGGCTGAACGCGGCGGTAGCGGACCCGGTCACCCTCGAAGGTGTGCCTCTGGAATTGATCGGGTCCGTCGAACTCGAGCTCATCCGCGCCGAAGCGCGCCCTGTTCTCCGCCGCCCAGTCCAATTCGGGCCCGCCAGACACGCGTAGCCGCTCGCCGACAGCGGTGAGCAGGATGGGCGCGCCGGTGCGCTCGTTGACGTAAAGGCCGGTCCGGCTGGTGATCTGGCGCGGAGTGGCGGCGATCGTGGTGTGGCCTGAGGAGGCCGCCGCGGGCAGGTAGAGGTCGGCGACTCGCCGCGCCAGTTCCGTCGCGTTCGCCTCAGCTGTATTGCAAAGCACCGCCACCGACAGCTGGTGCTGGGGGTAGCGTCCGAGCCAGGCGCGGTACCCAGCCGTCGCTCCGGCGTGGGAGATCTCCGATACGCCGCGGTACTTTCCCACGAACAAGCCACGCGCATAGACGATGGGGCGTCCGTCGGAGAGCCTGCCTGGCCTCTGCAGCTCCGTCGTCACGAATGGCCCCAGTCGCGCCGAATCGAGAGCCGCGTTCCAGGCCTGTAGGTCGGCAAGGGTGGTCAGCAGGCCACCATTGCCGACCACGTCTTCAAACGGCATCAGCTGGGCATAGGCGTCACCGCGGCGCTCGTAGGCGATAGCGCGCCCCTTCACCACCCGCCGAAAGTCGTCGCGCCACCGCGTGGACGCCATCCCGAGCGGCGTGAACAGGCGCTCGCTTGAAAACGCCTGGAAGCTCTTGCCGCTCACCCTCTCGACGATCATGGCCAAGAGGTTGTAGCCCGTGTTCGCGTACAGGTACTCCGTTCCCGGACGATAGTTGAGGTGTCTCTGGCGCGCCGCGATGTCCAGAACATCCGTCTGGGCGTAGACCCGCGTCGTGCGCGGCCAGCCGCCGATCGCCGCGACAGCGCCCCAGTCGCGCAAGCCATTGGTGTGCGTCAGCAAGTGCTCGACGGTGATGAGGTCGCCGTAGTCCGGCAGCTCAGGCACGAAGCGCCGGACGTCGTCCCCGAGCTTCAGCCGACCGTCCTGAACAAGCAGGAGGATCGCCGCGGCCGTGAACTGTTTGGCCAGAGACCCGGACTCGAACACCGTACCCGTCGTGAGCGGTACGTCGTGCTCGAGGTCAGCCGATCCGAACGCGCGGGCGAGCACCGTGCGGCCAGCCTTGGCGACGGAGACGGCGCAGCCTGGCGTGGTCTTGCCGGACCAGCGGGCGAACACCGCGTCCACGCCGCCCGAGGCCGAAGGTCGTGGCGCCACGGTCTGGCCCTGGGCCGACACGGCCATGGCCATGGCGACGAGTCCGCTCGCCGCTACGCGAAACACCTGGACCATCCGTCCCTCGAACACGCCCCCAGCGCGAGGTGATTAAGCAGCCTGGGCGCTGGAGGCCAAGCGTGGCGGGCGGGCGGGCGGAGAGGCGGCGACGCTTGTCCACAGGTGCTGGGCGGCGTAGGCGCGCCAAGGTCGCCAAGCCTCGGCCCGCGCCAGCAGTTCGGGCGCGCTTGGCCGGCGCCCGTCCCTGTCCGCCAGCGCTCGCATCAGGGCCACGTCCGCGGCCGGAAAGGCGTCGGGCTCGCGGAGTTGGCGAAGAGCGATGTACTGCGCCGTCCACTCGCCGACGCCGGGAAGCGCACGAAGTCGCGCCACCGCCTCCTCGAGAGTGCGCTGACCGCTCAGGAGCGAGGGGTCTCCCAGCATGGCGGCCGCGAGGTTGCTCAAGCACCGTGACCGCGCGCCCGGCATCGGCATGTGGCCAAGGTCCGCGCCTGCTAGCGCTACGGCGGTCGGGAAGGCTCGTGTCAGACGTGGATCGCCGGTCTGCTCCGGGGAGAGGGCGCGTCCGTGCGCCTCGGTCAGGCGAGCGGCCAAAGCGATGGCGGCCGCCACCGTCACCTGCTGGCCAAGGACTGCGCGCACCGCCAGTTCGAAGCCGTCCCACGCGCCCGGCACGCGCAGTCCGGGTCGAGCGCTGACGAGGGGCGCCAGGGCAGGGTCCTCACGCAGGTGTTGCGTGATGGCGTGGGGGTCGGCGGCCAGGTCGAACACGCGTCTTAGCCGCCCCAAGATGACGGGCAGCGCCGACAGCCGCGGAAAGCGGACGGCCGCCGCCAGGCTGCCTTCATCAGCCCGCCAGACGCGGACCGCGCCGACATCCCCATCCATTTCTATTGTTCGCAGGTAGGCGTCGTCGCTCACGGCCTCCACGCCGGGGATCGAGCGGGCGGCCAGATGCGCCAGCATCGCATTCCAGTCGTACGGAGGGCGGAAGGGAAGTCGTACGATCACCTCGCCCTGCGAGCCGGAGATCGTCTCTGCGTGACTGCGCCGCAACGCGCTTGGGGGGCGGCCGAACAGGTGCTGGAAGGTCTCGTTAAACCGGCGCACGCTGCCAAATCCTGACGCCAGAGCCACTTCGGCCATGGGCAGCGTCGTCTCATGGATCAGGTGCTTGGCCAGGTGCACGCGCCGGGTCTGGGCGACCGCGAGCGGGGAAGCGCCGAGGTGGCGCGTGAACAGACGGCGCAGCTGCCGGCCGCCGACGCCAAGCCGTTCGCCCAGCGCCTCCACGCCGGACTCGTCTAGGGCTCCGCCCTCGATTAGCGCGAGCGCACGAGAGACGGTGTTCGACGTGCCCCGCCACGCGCCAAGATCCGGCGCCGTCTCTGGGCGACACCGCAGGCAGGGACGGAAGCCCGCTTCCTGCGCCGCGGCGGCTGAAGGAAAGAAGACGATGTTCTCGCGCTTGGGGGTCCGCGCAGGACAGATCGGGCGGCAGTAGATGCCGGTGGTCTTCACCCCGCCGAAGATCTTGCCGTCGAAACGGGCGTCGCGCGTCTCGATCGCGCGATAGCAAGCGTCCTGATCCAGGTCCATGGGCCGATCATCGTTCGACGGCGGGCGCGAGTCTCGCGGTTTCCGGACATGCACGTTCGGCCCGACGACCGGGTCCGAAAACGGCCAGCCACCCGTCGCAGCCCGAGGCACAGTGACGCCATGCCGTTTGAGATCTTTCTGCTGGACCGCCTGCCGACGCCGCTCGGCGAGATGCTCGTCGTTACGGATGCAAGTTCGCGCGTGCGTGCATCGGACTGGGCGGATTACGAGCCGAGGATGCTGCGGCTGCTTGGCTTGCGCTATGGAGTGGCCGGCTTCGCGCTTGAGCCCGGTGAAGCGCCCGACGCCCGCGCTGCGTTCGAAGCCTATTTCGCCGGCGAGTTCGCCGCGATCGACAGGCTTTCGGTGGAGACCGGCGGCACCCGCTTCCAGCGTGAGGTTTGGGCCGCGCTCCGGGAGATCCCGGCCGGTCATACCCTCAGCTACGGCGCCCTTGCGGGGAGCATCGGCCGCCCGGCGGCGGTGCGCGCCGTGGGTCTGGCCAACGGCGCCAATCCCGTGGGGATCATCGTGCCTTGCCATCGAGTGATCGGCTCAGACCGCTCGCTGACAGGCTACGGCGGGGGGCTGCACCGCAAGCGCTGGCTGCTCGAACACGAGGGTGTGCGCCTCCCCAAAATGAAGTCTCTAAAAGGAGAAGACGATGAACGTTTCGTCGGCGCAGCTTAGCCGTGCAGAGCGCTTTCGCTCGGCAAACCTGAAGGGTCGCCTCCTGCTGCCGAACGCCTGGGACGCCGCTAGCGCCCGAGTGCTGGAGGCCGTTGGATTCGAAGGCGTAGCGACGACCAGCGCCGGCATCGCCTACGCCCGAGGGTACCCGGACGCCGAGCAGATGTCGGCAGAGGCGATGCTTGCCGAGATCGCCGCTATCGCCCGCGCTGTCGAGGCGCCCGTAACCGCAGACATCGAGGCGGGCTACGGAGACGTGGAAGGAACGGTGAGGGCTGTGATCAACGCCGGCGCCGTGGGAGTGAACATCGAGGACCGCGACTACGCCTCCGGGCCCACCGCCCTGGCCACACCAAGCGACCAAGCGGCCCGCATCTCCTCCGCCCGCTCCATAGCCGACGCCGCCGGCCTCCCGCTGACTATCAATGCGCGAACAGACACCTTCATGCTGGCCGTCTGCGACGATGTGGACAGCCGCATTGAGGAGACGATCGAGCGCGGGCGCGCCTATCTCGCTGCGGGGGCCGACCTCGTCTTCGTACCGCTCCTCCTCGATCCGGTGATGGTTGCGCGGGTCAGCCAAGCGCTCGATGGCCGCCTCAGCCTCATGGCCGTTCCCGGTGCGCCGCCCGCCTCGGCGTTGTTCGACGCGGGCGCGCGGCGGTTGACGATCGCCCACGTCGCCATGCTGCTGGCCTACGGCGCCCTGCGCGACGCCGCTGTACGGCTGAAAGCCACCGGCGACTTCGACCCGCTGGGGCGGGGCGCCTTTAGCTTCGCCGAGGCGAGCGCCCTGTTCGCCCGTTAGAAGCTGACCTTCAGGACCGCCCGCACGTCGTACTGGGTGTAGCGGTCCTGGAGCTCCGCCCCGCCTTCCAACGAAAAGGCGGCTCCTGTCCCACTCGCCTTCAGAGCCAGCCGGGCCGTGAGGCCTCCCTCGTACGGCTGCTCGGGATCGAGGGTGAAAGGATCGCCCCCGCTCAGGAACCTGGCGGTGGTCTGCCCAGCGTCGCCCGCGAGGCGCTGACGCCAACCGACCTTCACCTCCGGCCCCCATTTCACGTCGTCGCCGAACCGAGCGCCAAGCGCCAGGGCGGCGGAGCCGGTCAGCAGGTCGCCGCTTCGGCTGTCGATCGCGAGGTCGAGGCCGTCTCCACCGCCCTCCTCCTCGTACCCGTCCTCGGACAGATGGAGGTAGTCGAGCGACAGCTCCGGACGGGCGTAAACCGGGCCCGTCGCCAGCTCGTAGGCCGCCCCAAAGTGCGCGTCGGCCAACCAGCCGGTCCACTCGGCAGAGGTCTGCAGGTTGATCGTCTGCACGGGCGAGACGAAGCGGCGGTCGCTTTCGAAGCCGACCAGGCCCACGCCGGCGCGGGCGTCCAGCCGCAGACCTCCTAACGTCGTGCGGCCGTATGCGCCGACCTCGCCGAAGGTCATGCCGATGCGCTCGCCGGCGGCCGCGCCGCGGTCATTGTACCGGGCCGAGACGAAGCTCATGGAAAGCCCGTACGCAGAGTCGTCGGAAAGGGCCTCCTCGACGCCCCCCGCGAGGCCGAATCCACGTGAGCGATAGCCTAGCGCCTGGTCCCGCTCCTGCTCGAGGTCGAACCAGATTTGCTGAGCCCAGAGGCGGGTAGGGCCATCGGCGGTCCGTGGATCGGCCCGCTCGTTGATCGCAGAGGAGATCGCGGCCGAAATGGCGGAGGCTGACATCAGCGCTCCGCCCGAATGGTCCGGCAGCATTTGGTCATACAGGCGGACCAGCCCTTCTGCGTCGGTCTCGGCGAGAAAGGCAGTCTCGATGTCATCGTCCCGATCGAGGCTGTCGAACACGGCGTCGAAGGCCTGGGTCTCTGACCGGTTCAAGTTCATCTCGGCGGCCGTGCGCCGCCGCACGTCCACCGTCACCGTTCCTGCGGTTTCGTCCGCACGAAGCGATGCGACATAGAGATAGGGCGAGCCGATCAGTCCGCTCTCGACCTGGCCGACATCTAGCCGGCCGGCGCGGATCACCTCGTAACTGCGCGCTTCTCGCAGCAGCGAGTTCAGCTTGACGCCGATCTCGGCGCCGTCGGCCAGTACAGCCGAGCCGGCGACGCTCAGCCGAGTGGCGGCGTTGGCGCCCGCGTCCACCGTGAGGTTCAGGGCACCGTCCGATCCGATGTTGAGCGAGCCGATGCGCACGTCGCCCGTCTGATCGAGGTCGAGCGCGCCCTTCCTGAGGTCGACCCCCAGGGACTCATCGGCGTCGACGAGGCGCAGTCGCGCGCTCGCGCCGTCAATCACCAGCGAATCCGCGCCCCCACCGAAGTCGATCGCTCCGAAGACGAACCCGTTCAGCAACTCGACACGATCGCCGCCGGAGCCGAGCAGCATTTCGCCCGACATCACCGGCTCGTCGGCATTGTCCACGCCGTCGCTGTCATCGTCGGGATCCGCCGTGCCGTCGGCGTTGTCGTCGCCGTCAGCGCGTCCGACCTGCCGGAACGTCACCCCACTCGTGTTGGCGCGCAGGTCCAGCGCAATCGCGCGGCCCGTGACCGTCTCGTTATCGGGGTTGGTATCGCTGTCATCCGCGTCCTTGCTGTCATCCGTGGCGGTGACCGCTGCGCGGATCGCGCCCGTGTTCTCGAAGAAGGTGATCGAACCGGCCCGGTCGGTGACAGCGGTTGCGTCGCCCCTTTCGCCCAGCACCTCCACGGCGATGACGCCGCTGTTCCGGAACACCTCCACGCGAGAGCCCACGTCGATCAGCACGCCGTCAGCGCGATGAGCGCTCTCGGATGTGGTTCCCGATGTGATGGACCCCGCGTTGCGAAGCTCCGGCGCCACCGCCCCGGCGCTGATGTGAACGCCGGTGGCGTTCGCGCCGTAAGCGGTCGCCTGCACACCGGCGCCGAAGTTGTGGAATCCGCCCTCGACCGTCGTCGTCGCTCCGGGGTCGCGCCCGATGCGGACGGCCGTCGCGCTTACGCCGTCATTCACGCCGCGCGCCGTTATGGAGCCGCGGTTCACGAGTCCGAAGCCGTAGTCGCCGTCCCCGACTCGTCCGATGAAGGTCGCGCCTTCCCCCCCGATGGCGAGCGCCGGAGCGGATCCGTAGACGCTCAGGGCCGCCGTGCTTTCCTCCGCGTCCTTGACGCCGTCCCCGTCCTCGTCGTCCTTGCTGGAGTCCGCGTCGGTCGGCGCGCGCTCCAGGAAGACGCCACGTCCGACGTTCCCGGTGATCGTCAGGGCCGAGCCACCCTGCTTCAGGTCATCGGCGTCAAGTTTGCCGCGGGCGTCGTCTGCAAGCCTGTCAGTGTAGCGATAACCGGTGGCGGTGATCGCGTTCTGGATGAGGACCGCCCCGTCCACGTTGGTCAGCGCGACGCCTGTCGCGGCTTCCCCCAGCACGCTGACGGCGCCGGTGATGCGCGCGTCGCCGCTGACCTGGTGGGCGGAGACGCCCACGATCCGATCGCCGGTCACCGAGACGGTCCCGCCCACGTTCAAGCTCCCCGCGAGGGGCGCGTTCAGGACGATTCCGCCGGAGTCATTCCCCTCTAACAGGATCTGGGCGCCACGGTTGTGGGTGATGTCGCCGAAGAAGGGCTGAGCGCCCGTCAGCCTCACGCCGAACCGGTTCGAGCCCCTGGCGAATGCGCCGTCGAGGTCCCCATCGTTGTCGGTGTCCGTGGCGGTGTAGTCCTCGACCACGCTGATGATGTTGGAGTTCACCACGCCTGCGCTGAAGCCGCCGAGGGCGAGCACGCCCGTGGCGTCGTTGACGTCGTTGAACCCGATCGTGCCGCTGTTTCGGAGCACGTCGGAGCTGTCGATCGTGACCGCTGCGCCCGGTGCGGTCGGCTTTACAGAGCCACCTGACTCGATGGTTAGGTCGTCGGCCGCGCCGTTAGCTGCGGTCGATGTCGATAGGGGCGTCGTCACCGCGTTCGAGATCTTGGTCTCGGCTTGCGAGACCCCCGCGTGGAGCAGCGGGATAACCGCGGCCGAGAGCAGAAGGCGCTTCATGGTGAGGCTTCCCCGATGCGAGCCTCGCGTTCGAAGATGTCGCCTGCGAAAAAGCGTGAGTTCGGCGCAGCGCGGCACTATGTTGGCCCTGACGAGCCTATACGCGAGTTGTTATTACTAGTTGCGTTATTACTGTAGCTCTCAGAACGAGGCAAGGCCGGTCGGCGCCAGCGGATCCGGCGAGGGAGGGATGAAGAATGCCAAGGGCGGCCATGGATCCGGCGCGAGCCGCGCTGACCAAGAGCCTGCGGCGTGAAGCGGGCAAGTGGCTGAAGACGGCTCGGGAGGCGGCAGGCCTGACCCAGGCCGAGCTCGCCGCCCGGGTGGGGCTGCGGTACTACACCTTCGTCTCGCAGGTGGAGAGCGGCCTCGGTCGCGTACCGATCGAGACGCAAGGCGCCTGGGCGACGGCGGTCGGCGTCGATCCTGGCGAGTTCGCGCGGACCCTGCTTCGTTACTACGAGCCCGAGCTCTACCGTCTGCTGTTTGACCCCAACGCCACGCGCGCCGAAGGCGGCGAGTGGGCCGAGGGGCGGCGCAAGCCTGCGTAGCGGAGGGACGCCGATGGCGGACATACTCTCCTTCGCCGCACGACTGGCGCGCACCAGCGGATGGAGCGCCTTCGAACGAGCGCGTTTGCGCGATCTTGCGGATCGGCTGGCGGCCGACGGCGGCGTCGAGGTGGTGTTCGGCGCGTCCGACGCGGGCGATCCATGGTGCGTGATCAAGGACGCCTTTGAAGAGGTGCTCGTTCACGTCGCCCGCATCGACGGGCAGTTCGTCGTTCATCACGCCGCGGATGACATCCTGCAGGAGGGCGAGGATCTCTGGAGCGTGCTCGGCGGGATGCTCGGCGTCTACGTCGCCGAAGACCCTCAGGGCGGTGTGGTCATCCCATTCAGCCTGGAAAGCCGGCAGGCGCAGACGCTCATCGCCCTCGTGGTGGTCACCGCGTTCTACCATGAGAGCGGCGAACCCTTCCTGCTGACGCAGGACGAGCCTGCGTCGGAGCGCGCCGCGCAAACAGCGCCTGAGGGGCCGCCCGAGGCGGCTCAGTCCGACGATCCGAAGGCGCCCGACGACGATGCCGCCTCGGTGCGCGCTGAGCCTGTGGGGCCGCAAGACGAGGGTCGCGTTCCTGACGCCAACGTTGGCGATCCGACGGCGGGCGGAGCTTCCGCCAAGCCCACTGCTGGCGCTCGAGCCGCGCCCGAGAGTTCTGGAACTGAACTTGAGGTCCGCCAAAGCGAATCGGCGATCCCTGCGGAGCCGACTGGCGACACCGTCATCGGCGGATCGGGCGGGGACGTGATCCGGGGCGGCGAGGGCGCCGACAGCCTTGACGGTGGCGGCGCCGGCCCGGGTGAGATCGACTGGATCGACGGCGGCGGCGGGGACGACAGCATCGTCCTTGCCGAGCGCACAATCGCGGTCGGCGGCTCGGGCGACGACACCTTCCACGTCCTAGACACGGCTGTCACGGGCGACGCCCGGCCGCTCGGCGTCGTAACGGACTTCTTCAATGGGGAGCGGGACGGGCTGCTCTTCCGGCCGGGGCTGAACGTCACGGTGCTGGAGCGAGCGGAGGTCGCCGACGTGACCGCCGGCGTACCGCCCATGGAGGGACAATCGCACTCGCCCGTCCCGGGCCTGCGGCTCACGCTCGACTTCAACGACGACGGGAAGGGCGACGGCTACGTGCTGCTCGGCGTGCAGGATGCGTCGCGCACCCCGGGCTTCACGCCCACAGTGGTTGTCGGCCGCGGCGAAGGCGGAGGAACGCTCATCACGGGCGGCCCGTTCGTGCCTCCGGCGCCTTCACCGCATGCCGCCGCCTCCGCCGAACCGCATGATCGCTTCGAACACGACGCTTCCTCTCGCGGTGAGCCGGCAGCCATTGTCGTGACGGGCGTCCCGTCCGCGGATCTCGGCGGCCTAGTCGGCTAGAAGGCCGGAACGACCGCGCCGGTGTAGGTCTTCTCGATGAAGGCGCGGACCTGCGGGCTCGTCAGTGCGGCGGCCAGCTTCTGCACGCGGGGGTCCCCCCGATTATCTTCACGCGCCACCAGATAGTTGACGTACGGGCTGCGGCTATCCTCCATGACCAGCGCATCGCGGGTCGGGTTCAGCTGCGCGTCCAAGGCATAGTTGGTGTTGATCAGCGCCAGATCGACCTGGTCGAGCACGCGGGGCAGGGTGGCGGCCTCCAGTTCACGGAACTTCAGGTTCTTCGGATTGCCGACCACATCGCGCAGCGTCGAGAGCGGGTTCTGAGGGTCCCTCAGGGTCACCAGCCCAGCCTTCTGCAGCAGCAGCAGAGCGCGACCGTTGTTGCTGGCCTCGTTCGGGATCGCGACGGATGCGCCGTCGGGAAGGGTCGCCAGATCCTTGATGCGGCGCGAATAGGCGCCGAGCGGCTCGATGTGCACGCCGACGATAGGCACTAGCTTGGTGCCGCGGTCGCGATTGAACTGCTCCAGGTAGGGCAGGGTCTGGAAGTAGTTCACGTCCAGTTGCCGCTGATCGACCTGGACGTTTGGTTGGACGTAGTCGTTGAAGACCCGCACCTCCAGGGTGACGCCCTGCTCGGCCAGGATTGGCTTCACCACCTCCAGGATCTCGGCGTGCGGCACGGCGGTCGCCGCCACCACAAGGCGGTCGCCAGCCGCCTTCGCTCCCTCGGAGCGGCCGCAAGCCGCGAGGCCGATGAGGGCGACGGCCAGGATCAGAGCGCGTCTACGGATCATGCCGGGTCCTATCGGTTCGAGGTTCAGCGCCGGCTGGCGCGGGCGACCAATCGATCGCCGAGCATCTGTAACGCCTGGACGAGCGCCAGGAGCAGCACGACTGTGACGACCATCACATCCGTCTGAAAGCGTTGGTAGCCGAAGCGGATGGCCAGGTCGCCCAGGCCCCCGGCGCCGACCACGCCGGCCATCGCCGTGTAGGAGACGAGCGCGATCGCTGTCACGGTGACGGCGGCCAGGATCCCGGGGAGCGCTTCGGGCAATAGGGCGCCGAACACGATCTGCCGAGTGTCCGCACCCATAGCCTGACTGGCTTCGATGACGCCGCGGTCGACCTCCCGAAGCGCCGTCTCGACGAGGCGAGCGAAAAATGGCGCCGCGCCCACCACCAGGGGCGGGATCGCGCCGGCGACGCCGAGGGACGTGCCGACGAGGCGCACTGTCACCGGGATCATCACGATCAGCAGGATGATGAATGGAATCGAGCGGAGCACATTGACCAGGAACGACAGCAGGGCGTGAAACGCGGGCTGGGCCAGCAGCTGCCGCCTCCCCGTCAGGAACAGCAGCACGCCCAGCGGCAAGCCGAACAGCACCGTCAGGACCAATGAACCGCCCAGCATGGCCAGGGTATCGCGGGTGGCGGCGGCGATCTCGCCCGGATCCACGTTCACGAAGAAGGGCTCCATCATCGGGCCTCCTCGACATGAACGCCCGCGGCTTCAAGCCGCCGCCTCGCTTCCGCCGCATCGCCTCCCACCAGCGACACGATCAGCTGCCCGTACGGGCGGTCTCGTATGCGGTCGATCCGGCCGGAGAGGATCGAATAGTCCACGCCCGTCTCGCGAGCGACGCGGCCCAAGATCGGCTCGTACGCCGTTTCGCCGAGGAACGTCAGGCGAAGCGCCGGCGCGCCACTGGCGCCGCCGACGGTGGCTGTCCCCGCGCCGCGCTCGGCTTCGGCGACCAGGCCCTGCGCCGCTGAGCTCTTTGGGTGCAGGAACACGTCCGTGACCTCGCCGATTTCAGCCACGCGCCCGGCCTCGAGAACAGCCACTCGGTGACAGACGCGTCGCACCACCTCCATCTCGTGGGTGATCAGCACGATGGTGAGGCCGAGCTCTCGGTTGATGTCCCACAGCAGGTCCAACACCTGTTCGGTCGTCTCGGGATCAAGCGCGCTGGTCGCCTCGTCGCACAGGAGAATCTTCGGGTCCGTCGCCAACGCCCTGGCGATGCCGACCCGCTGCTTCTGACCACCGGACAGTTGAGCCGGATACTTGTCGGCCTGGTCGGCCAGCCCGACGCGCGCGAGCAGGTCCGCAACCCGCGGCGCGACCGGCCTCACGCCGGCCAGCTTCAGAGGGAAGGCCACATTCTGCGCCACCGTTTTGGAGGACAGCAGATTGAAGTGTTGGAAGATCATGCCGACCCGCCGGCGCAGGGCGCGCAGCTCCGCGCCTTCGAGGGCGCCCACATCGTCGCCGTCGACGATAACACGCCCGCCGCTCGGCTTCTCCAACCGGTTGATTAGGCGGACCAGGGTCGACTTGCCGGCGCCCGAGCGGCCGATCACCCCGAACACCTCGCCGGCGGCGATCTCGAAGCTGACGTCCTTCAACGCCGCGTGGCGCGCCTCGCCCGCGCCGAAGGTCTTGCTGACGGAGTCGAAGAGGATCACGGGGTGATATTTCGCTGCCAAAGTGGCTCGGAGTGAAACGCCTGGGCGGGATGACGGCTGCGCACTAGCAATCTTCCCTGTGGCGAGCGAGAGGCGGGGGGCTCTCTATGCCTCAGTTTTTCTGAAGCGTCCCGCGAACCCTTCTGGCGTGCGCGGTCTGGCGGCGGTCCTATCTACCACCGCAAAGGTCGGAGACCTCGATGGCGCTGTTCCGTACTCCTCTGTGGCTCCAGGTGGCCGTCGCCTTCGTGCTGGGGGCGGTCGCTGGCGTGCTGGCCGGGGCCAATGCGGAGCCGTGGTTCGGCTGGATCGGCGACATCTATGTGAACCTGATCCGGATGCTGGTGACCCCGCTGGTGTTCCTCACCGTAGCCACGAGCCTGCCGAGGCTCGCCGGGGTCGGCAACGCCGCTCGTCTGGCGGGGCGGACGCTCGCATGGTTCGTCGGGACATCCATCGCCGCGGTCGCCATCGGCCTGCTGTTCGGGCTCTTCGTCCTGCCGCAAGGCGGCGCGCCGGCGGCGCAGCCGGTGGAGCCGCGTGAGATACCGACTTTCGTCGAGGTGCTGGTCGGGCTGGCGCCGTCGAACATCTTCGCCGCGTTCGCCGAGGGCAAGGTGCTGCAGGTGCTGGTGATCGGCGCTCTGGTGGGCGCCGCCCTGCTGGCGCTGGGTGAAAAGACGGCGCGGCTTCGAGGCGTGTTCGAGGAAGGCGCGCAGCTCATCTTTCGGATCACCCGCTGGATCATCCGCCTAACGCCGCTCGGGGTTTTCGGTCTGATCGCCGAGGTGGTAGGCCGGCACGGCCTTCCGACCCTTGCGCCGCTGGCGGGCTACATCGTCACCATCATCGCCGCATGCGCAACGCACCTGGTCCTTGTGTACGGCGGCCTCATCAAGGCGCACGGATTGTCCGCTCGGCGCTTCTTCACCGGCGCTCTCGCGGCCCAGCAGACCGCGTTTGCGACGAGCTCCAGTGTGGCGACCCTGCCGGTCTCGCTGCGTACAGTCGTCGAACGTTTCGGCGTGTCCGAAGGATATGCGGGCTTCGCTCTTCCGCTCGCGGCCAACATGAAGATGGACGCGTGCGGTGCGATCTATCCTGCCATCTCGGCGATCTTCATCGCGCGCTTCTTCGGCATCGATCTGTCCGTTGGACAGTACGCCGCCGTGGCCGTAACGGCGGTGCTGGGCACGTTGGCGACAGCGGGGGTGCCTGGGACGGCCGTGGTCATGTTGACCTTGACGCTTGGCGCGGCCGGGTTGCCCCTGGAGGGGATCGGCCTCGTGGCTGCGGTCGACCGCGTCATCGACATGTTCCGCACGGCCACCAACGTCACTGGCCAGATGTTAGTGCCGACGATCGTAGCCCAGGAGGAGGGGATACTCGACCGTAGCGTCTATGACGGCTTGTCTGCCGCGCGAGCCGAGGCGCTGCCGGCGGATCACGAAGCTCAGCCGTCCTGACCGTCAGCTGTTAGCTGCGGCGCCGTAAGGACGTTGCGACGCAGCGCGCGTTCTGGACACAAAGCCGTGATCAGCTAGAGAGATGCAGGTGTCCGCGCACCCGACAGTCAGCTCCCGCCGCAACGACCTGGACTGGATCCGGGTCGCGGCGTTCGCCCTGCTGATCCTTTACCACGTGGGCCTGGTCTACGCGCCTTGGGACTGGCACGTGCGCAGCGCGCACACCTTCGAGTGGCTTCGCCCCGCCTCGCTGGCGACCAGCCCCTGGCGCCTGACGCTTCTCTTTCTTGTGTCCGGAGCGGCGCTCCGCCTGATGAGTCGGCGTTCCGACGTGAAGCGGGTGCTCTCGCAGCGGTTCGGGCGCTTGGCGCCGCCGCTCGTGTTCGGCGTGCTGTTCCTGATCCCGCCACAGTCCTTCATCGAAGCTGTGGACAAGGGCAGCTGGAGCGGCGGCGGCGTCGCCTGGTGGCTTAAGGAGTTCAGCCTGGCCGGGCTCGCAGATGGCGTGCCGCTGAACCATCTCTGGTTCGTCTTCTATATCGCGGTTTACAGCCTCGCCGCCGTCGCGCTGCTGGCCCGTCCCGGGTGGCTGCAGGGATTGGAGCAAGGCCTTGTCCGCTCGCTGAGCGGGTGGCGCCTCCTGGTGCTCCCCGTCCTGTACCTGGCCGTCGTCCGGCAGCTGCTGTTCCCGTGGTTCGGCCTGACCAACAACCTGCCGGTTGACTGGTACAATCACTCCATCTCCCTGGCGGCTTTCCTGTTCGGCTTCGCCATCGTCGGGCGTGAAGAGGTCTGGTCCACCATGGAGCGGCTACGCTGGCATGCGCTGGCGCTCGCGCTCTTCGCCCTGCCGCTGCTGATCGCTTTGAACGTGCATCCAGGCGGCGCGGCGTACGGGGGCACGGTTCGCAACACGATGTACGCGCTCGATCAGTGGGCGACGATCACGGCCCTTCTGGGCTTCGCTAGTCGCCATCTGCGAACTTCAGGCGGTCCTGTCCTGCGCTATCTCTCGGAAGGCATCTTCCCCTGCTACCTGGCGCACCAGACGCTGCTTGTCCTTGCTGCGTTCGTGCTCAAGAGCCTTGGGCTGCCAAGCGCTGTTGAGGCCCTGCTGCTGGTCACGATCACTCTGGGCGGCAGCCTGCTCGTCTACGAGGCCGTCCGCCGCGTGAACCTGATAAGGCCGATCTGGGGCCTGAAGCGGCTGTCTTCCGGCCCCAACCAGCCGATCGGCGCTTCGCCCAAGGTTGAAGATGCGCAGGGCGCGTTGCCGCGGGTCGAGGCGGCGTGAGCGATCGGGCGGAGGGAGCGGTCGGGGCGGCCGCGCGCCGCTTCGGGCGACGACGCGCGCTGCTGGCCATCGGCGTGGCCTCACCTCTGTTCGCCTTCGTGGTGTTCGTGGTGGGCGTGCTGGCCTATCCGGGCTTCGACCACGCCCGGCAGTACATCAGCGAGCTTGGCGGGGCCTACGCGGCTTTCCCCCAGATCTTCAACTACGGGATCCTTCTATCGGGCCTGGGCTGCGTCGCCGCTGGCGTCGGCTTCGCCTTCGCCGTCCGGGGCCTGGGTGGGGGACGCGCTCCTGCAGTGCTTACCGCGCTTTCCTTCGCGGCCGCAGGGGTCGGGCTGGTCGTGGCAAGCCTTTACCCGTGGCCAGACGTACGCCACCGCTTCATCAACCTGGGGCTTGGCATCCAGTTGGCGCCCCTGTTTCTGATCTGGGGCTTGGCCCGCGTTCCGGACACACGACGCCTTCGCCTGTTCCTCGGGGTCGTGTTCCTGCTCATGACGCTGCTGGCCGTCATCACGCGGCACCTCGTCTTCCCCGGCTTGGTGCACGACGAGAATGTCGGATGGTGGGAGCGCACTTACGCTTTCGTCCTCGTGAGCTGGAGCGCGGTGGTGGCCTTCATCCTCGAGCGTCGGCTCTGGCGCATCGCCCTCACGAAATCGTGAACCGCGGCGTTGCGCACGCTTGCACTTGTTGCGATGCGGCATAAACTATTTGTGAGGCGGTCGTGAGCGCCTGTGCAGGACGCAGCTCGTGACGGCTCAACATCGTGACTTCGACCCGGCGTGACGCACTGATGGGACTTGCCGCAGGCGTGTTTGCAGCCTTCGCTAGCCAATCGGCAGCCTCTGCGCAGGCTGGCGGTGAGCGGGCGCACGCGTCCGCCTTCTCGCCAGCCACTGTGGCTCTTCTCGCGCAGGATCTAGCTGGTCGTCCGTATGTCGCCCCCTGGCGCGTCGGCGGCGCGGCCTCGCAGCTAGGTTACGACACCTACCGGATGCTGGTGTTCCGGCGTGAGCGCCAGTTCTGGCGAGACGCCGGCCTGAACTTCACTGCCGATGCGCTTCCCGCCGGCTACCTCTATCCCGAGCCGGTCGCCCTCTACGAAGTGACAGACGGCCGGGCTCGTCCCATACCCTTCTCGCCTGAACTCTATGACGCGCCGGAGGGCCTTCTGCCCGCGCTTCAAGGCAACGGCTTTTCGGGCCTGCGCCTGCAGCACCCCTTAAACCGGCCCGATCACTTCGACGAATTCGCCGTCTTCCAGGGCGCCAGCTACTTCCGCAGCCTTGGCCGCGGGCAGCGCTACGGGCTCTCGGCGCGCGGGCTGGCGCTGGGCGCGGGCGGGCGACACGAGGAGTTTCCTGCATTTCGAGCGTTCTGGGTCGAGCGCCCGGCCCACGGCGCCAGTACGGTGGTGATCCATGCGCTGCTGGACAGTCCCAGCGTCGCCGGCGCCTACCGATTTGAAGTCATGCCGGGCGAGCGTACTGCGTTCGATGTCGAGGCGATCCTCTACCCCCGGCGTACCTTGGCCGACGTCGGCCTCTGCGCCCAAAGCAGCATGTTCCTCCACGGCCAAGCCGATCATGACGGCCGCGACGACTTCCGGGGCGCCGTGCACGACTCCGAGGGGTTGGCGATCGAGACGGCCGAAGGCGCTCGCCTGTGGCGTCCATTGTCGAACCCGGCCTCTCTGCAGGAAACGGTGATCGAGGGCTCAACGCCCCGCGGTTTTGGTCTTCTCCAACGATCGATCGACTTCGAGACGTACGGCGATCTCGAGGCGCGCTATGATCTGCGCCCCGGGCTGTGGGTGGAACCTCAGGGCGACTGGGGCCCGGGGGCCGTGCATCTCGTCGAAATTCCCACCCGCAACGAGGCCATGGACAACATCGTGGCCTTCTGGCGCCCGGCCACGCCCCTGCAGCCAGGCCAGGCGCATCGCTTCTCCTATCGCCTTCACTGGGGCGCCGAGCCCCCGTCCGCGGGCCTGCGGGTGGTGCGCACCCGCTCCGGCGCAGCGGTCAACGAACGTGCGCGACAGTTCGCGATCGACTTCCGCGGACCAGGGGCCCAGGCCGAAAGCCTGCGGGTTCAAGCGTTCGCCTCCGCCGGCCAACTCGGCGCAGTCACCCTCTCGCCGCACCCGGATCCGGATACGGTCCGGGCGGCCTTCACCTTTGAGCCGCCTCGCTTCGGCGCGGCCGAGCTCGATCTTCGCCTGGCCAGTGACGCCGGCGCCCCTTCCGAGACATGGCGGTTCCGATGGACGGGATGAGCGACGTCGTTGTGCGCCTGGACGCCGCTCGTCCGGCCGAGACCCTGCGTCCCGAGGACGCCTGGCTGCCGGCCGAGACGCCGATCGCCATGCCGCTGCAGGTCGTGCAGGCGGGTGAGCCATGGGACGATGCGCTCACGCCGGACTCGGCCAAGCCCAGCACCTCCCCGTCGGACGTCCGTACGCGGCGCGTCATCCTGTTCGGCGCGACCTTCGTGCTGGCGGCGTTGGCGCACATCGTCCCGGTGGAAGTCTACAGCCGCAACGGGTTCACCGCAGCGGAAGTCGTGGCGATCGGCCTCTTCAGCGTCCTGATGCTCGGCCTTGCGTGCTGGTTCTGCAGCGCGGTCGCCGGCTTCATCACGCTGCGGACCGGTCGCAGCGCGGAGACGATCCGCTTCGCTGAAGGCGCCCCTCACCCGCGGGTGAAGACGGCGCTCCTGATGCCCCTCTACAACGAGGATTCGGAGGCGACCTTCGCGCGTCTTCGCGCGATTGACGCGTCGCTCGCGCGTATCGGCGCGCAGGACGCTTTCGACATCTTCGTGCTGAGCGACACGAACAAGGAGGCGATCGCCACGCGCGAACGGCTGGAGTTCGCGGCGTTCAAGGCGGAGGCTGTCTGCCCCGCGTATTATCGCCGCCGCACACAGAACATCGAGCGCAAGCCCGGCAACCTCAAGGAATGGCTGCGACGGTTCGGGGGCGGTTACGCTCACATGGTGGTGCTGGACGCTGACAGCGTCATGAGCGGCGAAACGCTCTGCCGCCTCGTCGACGCCATGGAGCGCCATGCCGACGTCGGCTTGATCCAGACCGCGCCGGTGATTGTGGGAGCCGAGAGCCTGTTCGCTCGGGCCCAGCAGTTCGGCGTGCGCCTGTACGGCCGCGTGGCCTGTGCGGGGTTCGCCTGGTGGACGGGCGCCGAGGGCAGCTACTGGGGCCACAACGCCATCGTGCGGGTGCGCGCCTTCGCCGAGTCGTGCGGCCTGCCGACCCTTCGTGGGCCGAAGCCTTTCGGCGGGTCTGTGATGAGCCATGACGTGGTCGAGGCCGCGCTGCTGCGCCGTGCGGGCTGGGGCGTGCACGTGACCGCTGAACTGGACGGCAGCTTCGAGGAGGCTCCTCCGGGGCCGGTCGAATTCCTACAGCGCGACCGACGCTGGTGTCAGGGCAACCTGCAGCACCTGGCGCTTCTGACGGGGCCTGGTCTGCATTGGATCAACCGACTGCAGTTCATGATGGGCTGCATGGCCTATCTGGTCTCGCCGGTCTGGTTCGCCTTCTTGACCGTCGGAGTCATGATCGAAGCGGCGCGCCTGCCCGAGCTCGCCGCCGAGGCGCTCCGTGTGAAGGCCGAGGCGCTGGCGCTCTACGACGAGGGCCTGCCGCTGCCGCCGCTTTGGCCTCGGTTTGAGATCACCGCCGAGATGCTGCCGACGCTCTGGACGTTGGCGCTGACCGTGGTGCTGCTGTTCGGGCCCAAGATCCTGGGTGTGGTGCTGGCGCTCGGCGACCGAGATGAGCGGCGCGCCTTCGGGGGCGGGCTGAACCTCGTGAAGAGCGTCGCCTTCGAGTCAGTGCTTTCCGCGTTGATGGCGCCCATCGTCATGGTCGCCCACACTCGCGCAGTGATCGAGATACTGCTCGGTCGGGACTCAGGATGGGCGCGGCAGAACCGGGAGGCGGACGGCCTCACGTGGAAGGAGGCATTCGCTGTCCACCGTCTCCACCTGTGGGTTGGCCTCGCCTTCGCCGGGGTGTTGGTCTTCCTTCCTCACCTGCAGCTCTGGTTCGCCCCTATCGTGCTGCCCCTGCTGTTCGCTGGGCCGATCGCGATCCTGACCTCGCGTCGTCGCTATGGGCTCGCCGCGCGCCGACATGGCCTCCTCCTTACGCCCGAGGAGGCTCCCGCCGCGGCCGTGCCGCAGGCGGCGGATGCGGACGCAGCCGCAGACGCGGATCTTGCGCTCGCCCGCACAGCTTAAGGGCCGCCTCACGCTTATTGCGGACCGTCTCGAGGGCGTTAAGCATGCCGCTTCACGGCTCCTCAGCACCTCACCGGTCACACTGAACGACACGGAAACCCTGTCGGTCAGCAGGTTCATGCAGAGGCTTCGGCTCGAAGCGGCGGCTCAGCGCCTTCCGCTCAGCTACCAAGTGAAGGTCACCCTCGCGGGCGGCCTCTGTGCGCTTGGGCCGGCGCTCGCCCTGCTCACCATTTCCGCGGGCGGCCCGTGGGCCCTCATCGGCGGCGCCGTCATCACGGCCACTGGGTTCTGGCTGCTGCTGCGCCTGGTGCGACCCGTCTCCCTGGCCGCTGACGCGCTGCAGGCCTGTCTTGAGGATCGATCTACGCCGGACTTACCGGTCGCAGGACACGACGCAGCCGGACGGATGCTTTCGGGCGTGCGCGCCGTCGCGTCCAAGCTGGACGGTCTGCGATCCCGACTGGTCAATCGCCACCCGGTCAGCGGCTTGGCCACCCGTGAGCCGTTCCTGGCGGCGATCGACGAAGACATGGGCGCGGACGTCGACTCCACATTGCTGGGCGTCGTCCGGTTCGCCGACTACGAGCGGCTGGCCGCCTTCGACCAGGAAGCGGCGGATCGCGCTCTGAAGGCGTTCGCCGAGCGGCTCTCTGCCGCCGTGTCCGCCACTCGCCCGGTCGCGCACATAGACCGGGACTGCTTCGCCGTATGGTTCCGCGGCGCGGCGGACCCGGATGCAGCCGGCGCTGAGCTCCAGGCTCTGGCCTACGTGCTGGCGCAGGAGCTGGAGCCGCTGCGCATCACCCCTGACATCGCCACCGGGGCGGCCTTGCATCCGCACGACGGGGCCGACGCCGCCACCCTGCTGACTCGCGCGCTGATCGCGACGCCCCGCTCGGGTAAGGCGGCAGGGGGAAAGGTCGCCTTCTTCACAGCGCAGTCCGCCGCAGCCGCTCGGAGGCGCTTCTCCCTGGAGCAGGACCTCCGCCATGTCGTGGCGCGAGAGGAGCTTTCGCTGCACTATCAACCGGTCGTGGACGTGAAGCGCGGCGCGGTTGTCGGCGCCGAGGCGCTTCTCCGATGGACCCACCCAGACCACGGCCCGATCTCACCCGCCGAGTTCATCCCAGTCTTGGAGCGCTCGAACCTTATCGATGAGGTCGGCCTGTGGGTGCTGAACGCAGCGTGCCGTGAGGCGCGCAGCTGGGTAGACGCAGGCTTGGCCGACTTGAAGGTCGCCGTGAACCTGTCCGCGCGCCAAGTCCGCGATCCGGCGCTGAAGTCAATGATCGTGCGCACGCTCGAGCGGCACCGGCTCCCGGCAGGGCTCCTGGAGCTGGAGCTGACCGAGACCGCGGCCATGGAGGACGCGGGTCATACCCGCAAGCTGTTTGGCGACCTGCTCGACATGGGCGTCGGCGTGGCCATCGACGATTTCGGGGCGGGGTATTCCTCGCTCAGCTACCTGAAGAACCTGCCCTTCAGCAAACTCAAGATCGATCGGGAGTTCGTCGAAAAGGCCGATGAGCGCCGTGACAGCCGGGCGATCTGCCGCGCCTTGGTCGAACTCGCTGAAGGCCTAGGCATTGAGGTGCTGGCGGAAGGCGTCGAGACGGAGGCGGAGGTCGAGACCCTGCGTTCGGTCGGCTGCCCCCTGTTCCAGGGCTACGTCTTCTCGCGCCCGCTGGATGGGTCGACCTTCGCCCGCACTCTTCGCGATCCTCACTGGCTGGAGCGCCTGCAGGCGATCTCCGGCAATCCTCCCCAGCCCCTTCGCCGCCGGAGCCGAGCATGACCGCCCGCCGCCTTCTCGTCCCGGCGTTCGCCGCGCTGGCGCTCGCTGCGTGCGCGCAGACCCCGAAGTCTTCCGACCCCTCGGCGACAGGACGTACACCAGCGCTGCGCCCGGCTGCGCCCCAGTTCACCGCCACTCCGGGGCTGACGGTTCGTGAACGCCTGAAGCGAGCTGTCGAGCTGCTCGACGAGGGATCCGCCGGTCAGGCGCGGGCGGAACTCGTCGCCGTACTGAAGGAAGACGCCGACAACGCCGCGGCTCGTGGCCTCCTGCGCCAGATCGACGAGGATCCGGTGGCGCTGCTGGGCGTCCAGCACTTCACTTACACGGTACGGCCGGGCGAGACGCTCTCGGAGCTCGCCGCGCGCTTCCTCGGCGACCCCATGAAGTTCTACGCGCTGGCGCGCTACAACGGGATCGCGGCTCCCGCTCAGATGGAGCGGGGGCAGCAGCTAAAGATCCCGGGCGTGCCGCGAGCGGCGCCGGCTCCACGCCGTGAACCCGCGCCCGGCAAGCCCGCAGCCGGCGCCGCGCAGACGCCTCCCGCTCCGGCCGCGCCGCAACGCAACCCCGGCCGCGCGGCGCAGCTTCGCGCATCGGGCCTGGAGCAGATGAACAAGGGCGCGATCGATCGCGCGGTCGCCCTGCTGCGGCAGGCGCTGCAGTTTGATCCGGCTAACGCCCTGATCCAGCGCGACCTTGATCGCGCGCTGCGGATCCAGACGACGGTGCGTCAGCGTCGCTAGACGCTGGCGAGGCTGATCAGAGGTTCACCACCGTACGGTCCTGGGGTGCGATCCGGGTCGCATCAGGCTGAACCGGGTGAGGGCCACGCGCGACGGTCCTGTCGAGCGCGCTAGCCGCCTGCTGCAGCAGCGCCTCCGTGTTCTCGATCCGCTCCTGCATGATGGCCGTGTAGCGGTTGAAGCCATCGAACAACTCGCCGAACTCGTCCGTGCGCTGGTGCGAGAGGCGGAAATCCAGGTCGCCGCGTGTGGCGTCGGCGAATGCGTTGCGCAGGCGCCGGACAGGGTCGGACAGCAGCCGCGCGGCCGTGTAGGCCACAGCCACCACGGCGCCGAGCGTAACCAGACCCAGCATCGCCATCAGCCCCTTGGCGAGACCGGCGGCGGCGGTCAGCTCGGTCTTGCTCACGCTCACGTCGACGCGACCGAACGGCTGACCCGCATAGTTGATCGACCGCACGAAGCGGAAGCTGTCATCCTTGCTCTTCAGGTTCGCGGTCGAGACGGTGAGGTCCTTGGACTGGCTGACCACGCGCTCGTGCTCAGGCCTCACATAGACCCGTCCGACAAGCGCCGGGTTGGTGGCCGCGCGGATGATGTTGTCAGCGTCGACCACCGTCATCTGACGCACGTTCGGATCGGCGGCGGCGGCCTTCACGAAGGCTTCGACTGGGGCCCAATCCTGCTGCTCCTCAGGCAGGGCCGCGTTGTCGGCGGCGCTGAGCGCCGCGTTGGCGGCCACAAAGGTGGCGATGGCGGAGCCGGAGGTCAGCGCCACCTTCTCCATAGCCGCGTATTGCTGATTGAGCACCAGGGCGCTCGCGCCGCCGAAAACCACGGCGGTGATCCCGGCCATGGCGAGCGCGAGGCGCAGCTGCATGGACAGGCGACGGCGAGAGCCCGCCCCCTCATCCTGAACCGCGTCATACACCTTCAGCTCGCGGCGCAGGGCGTCCGCCACCTGCGCGCCGTCCGCGAACCGGCGCTCAGGCCGTTTGGCCAGGAGCTTGCCGATGATGAACTGTAGCCCGCGCGGGGTCTCCGGCGCGATCTCCGCCAGAGGGGAGGGCTCCTGCTGCGTGATCTGCAGCGCCAAGGTCGCCGCGCTCGAGCCAGCGAACGCGCGGCGTCCGGTCACGAGCTCGTAGAGCACGACCCCCAGCGAGAAGAGATCCGAGCGCCCGTCCAGCTCACGGCCGAGCGCCTGTTCAGGACTCATGTAGCGGGGCGTCCCAAGCACCTGGCCGATCTGGGTCTTCAGACTTTCCGCGTCGCTGAGCTCGGCCTCGGCCACCCGCGCGATGCCGAAATCAAGGATCTTGATGGTGCGGCCGTCGGCCAGCAGCATAATGTTGGAGGGCTTGATGTCCCGGTGAACGACGCCGAGGCCATGGGCGTAGGCGAGGCCTTCAGCCAACTGCAGCGCGACGCCTAAAGCCACGTCCGCGGGCAGTTTGCCGTCCCGTGAGAGGACCTGGTCCAACGGCCGTCCGTCCAGCAGCTCCATGGCGATGTACGGATAGCCGTCGACCTCACCCACGTCGTAGATCGTCACGATCGATGGGTGGGACAGCGCGCCGGCCGCCTTCGCCTCCCGCAGGAAGCGCTGGGCGTACTGCGGGTTCTGCCGGAATTCGCCCTTCAGCACCTTGATCGCGAGGTCGCGCCCGATGCCGGGATCGTATGCCCGGTACACATCGGCCATGGCGCCTTCGCCGATGCGTTCGCGCACCTGATAGCGGCCGACAGACTGCAGCACGGGCTCGTCTCCGAGAGTGGATGAACGTGCTCACTTTAGAGGCCCAAAGTTAAGGGAAGCTCAGTGATCCACGCCTAAGTTGCCCAACGCCGACGTCGCCGCCGGAGCGCCCCCGCATGATCATCTTGAGGCTGTTCCACCAGAACGACCCGTTCCGGCAGGTCGAAGAGCGGCCGCTCGCCGATGGTGAGCTTGTGATCGGCCGCGAAGCTGGGGTCGATTGGCTGATCGACGATCCCGAACTGGTGCTGTCTCGCCGCCACTGCGTCATCGCCCGGCGCGGCGGTCGCATCACACTCCGGGACATCAGCGCGAACGGAGTCTTCCTCGGGGAAGCGAGGGAGCGCGCAGTTCCAGATGAGAGCATGGAGATCAAGCCGGGCGAGACGCTGAGGCTGGGGCGTTACCTCATTCTGGTGGATCAGGATCAACCGCAGGCGAGTGTGAGCGCATCCTCAAAGCCCTTCTCCCCTGACGCGACGACCATGTTCGACGCGCCGTTCGCCCAGCCGATCCTGCAGTCCGTGGCGGTCGACGGAGCCGCGATCAGCGTGCCCTCCGACTGGGCCGATGCCCCGAGCGCTCGACCTGCGCCGACAGAGGGCTCGTTGCTCGACGCCTTCTGCGCGGGTGCGAAGCTCGACGCCTCCGCATTCGCCGGGGAGGAAGCCGAAGCCGTGATGCGCCGGGTCGGCGCCGTGTACCAGCAGATGGTTCTGGGCCTGGCCGATCTGATGGGCGAACGCACGGCCGTGAAGACCGAGTACCGCATGAGCCGCACGACCGTCCGTGCCCACGACAACAACCCGTTCAAATGGACCTCGCCCCAACGGCTTGCTGTCGATCTTCTGCGGGACCGGGAGGACGGCTTTCTCACCGGCCCTCGGGCTGTGCGGGAATCCTATGAGGACTTGAAGAAGCATGTGGTCTGCATGCTCGCCGGGCTGCGGGCCGCGGTGGCGGCCACCGCAGACACCCTGGCTCCGGACGCCGTCGACAAGCGGCTGGAAGGGCGGTCCTTCGTCTTCAAAGGCCGCAGCGCCGCTGCCTGGGAGGAGTACGAGGCGCTTCACGCGGAGGTAAGGCGCCGCCTCGATGGCGATCCCGACAGTCCGGCAAACCGCGCCTTTCGGGAAGCTTACGAGCGACAGCTTCAGGAGCTGGACGCCCTGTGCACCCGCGCGTGACGTCTTCGCTTGAACCTCGCCTCCGCTTTCGCTCGGAGGGTCGCAGCCATGCCGGTCACGTGAGGGAGCTCAATGAGGATGGGCTGCTGCAGCGCGACGATGTCGCCCTCTGGGCGGTCGCCGACGGCATGGGCGGGCATCACGCGGGAGACGTCGCAAGCCGTCGCGTAATCGAGGCTCTTGGCGCCATCGATCGACCAGGTTCCGGCTACGCTTATCTTACCGCTGTGCGCCGCGTCCTGGAGGCCGTGAACCTCGAACTCGTGGCCCTCGCGAGCGGGGCCGTCGTGGGCTCTACGGTGGTCGCGCTTCTGGTCCACGAGGAGCACTACGCCTGTCTCTGGGCAGGCGACAGCCGCGCGTACCGGGTCGGGAAAGGCGCGCTTGAGCCGATCACCCGCGATCACAGCATGGTGCAGGAGCTCATCGACTCGGGCGCCATCACGCCGGCTGAGGCCAGAACCCACCGGCGTGCCAACGTGATCACGCGCGCCGTTGGAGCGGGACCTGCGCTGGAGCTGGACGTCCGGAACGCGCAGGTTCGGGCGGGCGACCGCTTCCTGCTCTGCTCGGACGGACTGACCGGAGCCCTGACGGACCAGGAGATCAGCGGCCTGGCCGCTGCGCCCGACCTCGCTTTCGCGGCTGATGCGCTGATGGACGCGGCGCTGGACCGAGGCGCGCGTGACAACGTCACCCTCGTACTGATCGAAGCTGACCGCTGAGTCCCTCACGGACCGTTGAGGTCAGCTTGACGCCGCAGGGGCGGCGGCTCACATGCGGCCGACCGGCGGACCCGCCGAGAGGAGTGCTCGAGCTTGGCCGACCTGGCGATCTTCTACGAACATCCAGCATGGTTCGAGCCGCTCTTTGCGGCCCTGGACCGGCGCGGCGTGGCCTATCTGAAGCTGCCGATTCAGGACCACATCTACGACCCGGCGAACGCGCCGCCACCGGCGCCAGTGATCCTCAGCCGGCTCGCCATGTCGTCCTTCCTGCGCGACGCAGAGCATGCGCTCTTCTATGCCGACGCCCTCTTCGAGCATTGGGAAGCGCAGGGCGCGCGGGTGATCAACGGCGCTCGCTCGCTCGGCGTCGACATCTCAAAGGCTCGGCAGATGGGCTTGATCCGCCGCCTCGGCTACGCGACGCCTGAGACACGCGTGGTCCACCGCCTGGCCGACTTGCCCCGCGCCGCTGAGGGGCTCCGGTTCCCGATCTTGGTGAAGGCCGACGTGGGCGGCTCCGGCGCTGGGATCGCCCGGTACGACTCGATGGACAGTCTGGCCGACGCCGCTGAGGCCGGAACGGCGCCAATGGGGGTCAACGGTGTCACCCTGGTTCAGGAATACGCCCCGCGCCGTGGCGGCAAGATCACTCGCGTGGAGACGCTCGGCGGCGACTTCCTGTACGCGGTCGACGTGGAAAGCTCCGGCGACGGGTTTGACCTCTGCCCTGCCGACTTCTGCCTGGCGCAGCCTGGCAAGCCGAAGATCGCTTTCAGACAGGTGGATCCAGGCGCCGAGGTCGTGGCCGCGGTCGAGAAGATCGTCCGCGTCGGAGGCTTCGACATCGCCGGGGTCGAGTACCTCGTGGACGACCGTGACGGCTCCCTCCGCTTCTACGACATCAATGGACTGTCCAACTTCGTCGCCGATCCCATGACGATCCTGGGCTGGGATCCGCACGAGAACCTGGTGGACTGGCTGGTCGCAGAGATCGCCCAACAACGAAAGGCCGCGGCATGAGGTACGGATATTGGGCTCCGGTCTTCGGCGGCTGGCTACGCAATGTGGCCGACGAAGGCATGCAGGCGAGCTGGGAGTACATGTCCCGGCTCGTGCGACGGTCGGAGGAGATCGGCTACGACCTGACGCTGATCGCCGAGCTGAACCTGAACGACATCAAGGGGGTTGAGGAGCCAGCGCTGGACGCGTGGTCCACCGCCGCAGCGCTTGCAGCCGTGACTCGCTCGATTGAGCTGATGGTGGCGGTGCGTCCGAACTTCCATCACCCCGCTTTGCTCGCGAAGCAGGCCGCGAACATCGACCGCATCTCCAACGGGCGGCTGGCGCTGAACGTCGTCTCATCCTGGTGGGCGACAGAGGCGACTTCGTACGGCTTGCAGTTCGATCAGCACGATGACCGCTACGCCCGTACGTCGGAGTGGCTGAAGGTGGTCGACGGGCTTTGGACCCAGCCAAAGTTCAGCTTTGAGGGCAAGTTCTACCGGACTGAGGACGCGATCTGCGAGCCCAAGCCGGTCCGCAAGCCGGTGATCTACGCTGGCGGCGAGTCAGAAGCCGCGAAGACGATGATCGCCACGCAGTGCGACGCCTACGTCATGCATGGCGACGCTCCGGAGGTGATCGCCGCAAAGATCGCTGATATGCGCGAGCGGCGCGAAAAAGCCGGTCTGCCGCCGATGCAGTACGGCATGGCCGCCTACGCCATCGTGCGTGACAGCGAGGCCGAGGCCGAGGCCGAGGTGAAGCGCATCACCGACATGGGCGACAAGCCGCCGCCGGGCTTCGCCAACTTCGATCAGTGGCTTTCGGGGACTCAGCTGGAGCGCGAACTGAAGGTGCAGGAGTATTCCGTCTCAAATCGTGGCCTGCGCCCGCGCCTGATCGGTGCCCCTGAGCAGATCCAGGAGAAGATTCAAGCCTACGAAGCCGCCGGCTTGGACCTGCTGCTGCTGCAGATGAGTCCGCAGTACGAGGAAATGGAGCGGTTCTCCTCTCAGGTGATCCGACCCCCGGCGATGCAGGCGGCCGAATGATCGGCCGACGCGCGGTGGTCGCCAGCGCGCTCGCGCTGGCGCCCGGCGCCGCCCTCGCTACGGCGCGTCCTGTGCGGTTCGACATCGTGGTGGGGCAGGGCGAGGTGAAGACCCTCGGCCAGGCCTTCGAGGTCGCGCCTCAGGACGGAGCGCGGCCGTTCCATATCCTGTTGCCCGCGGGGACTTGGGAGGAGAAGGTCGTCCTCACCAAACCCAACGTGCGCCTCTGGGGCGAGAGCCGCCGACAGACGATCCTGACCTACGGCGCCTCCGCGGGCCAAGAAAAGCCAGGCGGCGGCCGCTGGGGCACGGGCGGCTCCGGGACGCTGATCGTGCGTGCGCCCGACTTCCAGGCGCGGGATCTGACCATCCGCAACCACTTCGATTACCTGCGTGAGTTGCGCGACCCTCAGGGGAACGGCGCACAAGCTGTGGCTCTGATGCTGGATCGCGGCGCAGACCGCGCAGTGGTCGAGCGCGCCGACATCCTGGGTCACCAGGACACGCTTTACGTTCAGGAGCGCGCGCTCTTTCGCGATTGCCTCATCACCGGATCGGTCGATTTCATCTTCGGCGGCGGCGCTGTTGTGTTCACCCACTGTGAGGTGCGCTCGAGAACGCGTCCGGGCCAGGAGGTGCAGGGCTACCTGGCGGCGCCCAGCACCCTGCACGACCGGCCGTACGGCTTTGTCTTTGATCGCTGCCGACTGACGCGGGAGGTCGATCTGCCTGACCGCTCGGTTTGGCTCGGCCGGCCCTGGCGGGCCGGCGGTGACCCGAAAATCCGTGGCTCAGCCGTGTTCCTCGCTTGCTGGATGGACGCGCACATCACTGATGAGGGCTGGACTTCCATGGGCTTCTCCAGCCCCGATGGGCAGCGATTGCAGCTGCGGCCGGAGGAGGCGCGGTTCGCTGAATACGACAGCCGTGGGCCCGGCGCCCGCCGCCATTCCAAGCGCCCGCAGCTTAGGGCCGCAGAGGCAAAGCTGTACGACCCAGGCAGAGTGCTCGACGGCTGGCGCCCACTTGATCGCTTCTGATCGCGTTTGACGCGATTTCGCTGGTGAATGGCCGTTTCAATCGGCATGGTCTGCCCTGCTCGCTGCCGGGTCGACACGTCGCTCCCGAACGGCCATGCTTGTCGTTTCGACGCAGGTGTAATGACGACCCGTCCCATGAGCGCCGCGCTCAAGCCCGAATCCGATCCCGAGACGCAGGAACGGCCTCGCCGTCGCGGCGCTCAGGGGATCACCATCCGCGACGTCGCCGCACGCGCGGGCGTGTCGCCCATGACCGTGTCTCGCGTCATCAACGGCGAGGCGAACGTTAAGGCCGCCACCCGCGAAAGCGTGGCCGATGCGATCCGCGATCTCGGCTACGTTCCCAATTCGGCCGCACGACAGCTCGCCGGCTCGGACTTCTTCCGGATCGGGCTTGTCTACTGCAACCCGAGCGCCGGGTATCTGGGCGAGATCCTGATCGGCGCGCTCGACGAGATCGGGCGAGGCGGCCACCAATTGATCCTGGAGACCTGCGAGAACCCCGAAGAAGCGCGGGACGCGATCAACCACCTTGTCCGCGGCGGCGTGGACGGGCTGATGCTGCCTCCGCCGCTCAGTGAATCTTCCGACCTGCTCGCGGAGCTCCGGCTATCCGACACAGCGGTGGTGGCGGTGGCGCCTGGGCACACCGACGGCAAGACCCCCGCGGTGCTGATCGACAATTACCACGCCGCCCGCAGCATGACGGAGCATCTGCTGTCCGAAGGGCACCGCAAGATTGGGTTCATCAAGGGCCACCCGAACCAGAGCGCCAGTGCGGAACGCTACCGCGGCTTTGTCGACGCCCTGTCCGAAGCCGGCGTCGCGCTTGACGAGGGCTGGGTGGAGCAAGGCTACTTCGACTACCGCTCCGGGCTGCTGGCGGCGGAGCGGCTGCTGTCGCACGAACCGCGTCCTACGGCGGTCTTCGCGGCAAACGACGACATGGCCGCCGCCGTGGTGGCCGTGGCTCACCGCATGCGCATCGATGTGCCGTTCGAGCTGTCGGTCGTGGGCTTCGACGACACGCCGGCCGCGACCATGATCTGGCCTGCGCTCACGACCGTCCGACAGCCCGTCGCAGAGATGAGCCGTGCCGCCATCCGCCTGTTGCTCGCCGAAATGCGCGCGAGACGAGCGGGCGAGAAGCGCCCCCCTGTCGCCGAAAAGCTCGACTACGCCATCGTGACCCGCGAATCGGCTGCGGCGCCCGCCGGCGGGCGCTGAGCGGCCCGAGGATGAGCATCCTCGATCGCCCAAAGCGCCGCAGCGCCCAAGGACCCACAGTTCGGGACGTGGCCCGCCGTGCGGGCGTCTCCCCCATGACGGTCTCACGGGTGATCAACGGGGACCCCCGCGTGCGTCCGGAGACGCGCGCCCTCGTGGACGACGCGATCCGCGTCCTCGACTATGTCCCCAACGTCGCCGCCCGGCAGCTTGCGGGCGTCGAGGTCTTTCGCATCGGCCTCGTCTTCTTCAACCCGAGCGGCAAGAACTACCTCTCCGAGCTGCTGATCGGCGCCCTGGAGCAAATCGGGATGGGCGGTCATCAGCTCGTGCTGAAGACCTGTGAAAGCCGCGACGAGGCTCGCAAGGTGATCGGAAACCTGGTGGCGAGCGGCATTGACGGGCTGATCCTGCCGCCTCCGCTCTGTGAGTCCCGAGAGATCTTCGACGACCTCTCCACGTCCGGAACGCCGGTGGTGGCGATCGGACCCGGCTGTCCGGACCCGACCCGTTCAGTCGTGCTGATGGACAACCATCAGGCCGCTCGCCGAATGACCGAACACCTGCTGGGGCTGGGGCACCGGCATATCGGCTTCATCAAAGGGCACCCGCATCACACCGCCAGTGAAGAGCGGCACCGCGGTTTCCGCGATGCGTTGGCGGACGCGGGCGTCGAGTACGATCCTCGTGCGGTGGAGCAGGGCTACTTCGACTACCACTCGGGCCTGATGGCGGCCGAGCGGCTGCTCGACGTGCGCCCGCGCCCGACCGCCGTTTTCGCCGCAAACGACGACATGGCCGCGGCCGTGGTGGCCGTGGCGCACCGCCTGCGCATCGAGGTTCCCTACGAACTCTCCGTCGTCGGCTTCGATGATACGCCGATCGCCAGCACCATCTGGCCGACCCTCACCACCGTGCGCCAACCGGTGGCGGAGATGGGCGCGTCCGCCGTGCGGCTGCTCGTGGATGCGATGCGGGGCAAACTTGGAGGCGAGCGCCCCCCGCCGGAGCGGCAGTTGCTTGAATACGCCCTGGTCCAGCGCAACTCCTGTGCCGCGCCGATCATCGCGTAACGGACGCGTCAGCTGCGGAGGGAGGCGTAGCCCCCGACGTCCGCCTCGCTGTCGATTACGCGTCCTGTCCCGTGCCGCACCTGGTCGACGATGCGCCGATCCACCGCGTCGCGATCCCAGGGACGGGCGCCCGCGTTCTTCAGCACAGCCGCCTCGACCGCGGAGGTGGGCAGCACCGGCAGCCCCACTGGCCAGAGGGGCGCACGCTCCAGACGGCGCACCTTCGGGTTCCTGTTGGAGATGATCCCGAGCTCCGGCATCGGCCGGCCGTCAGCGTACGCCGCGCGATTGTCCCGCGCGTAGAGGTCGAGATCCCCCTGACCTTCGACGATCAGGAAGGGAAGGTCCGGGCGCGTGGAGGCGCCGCCCTTCACCACATTGCCGACAAGAGCCAGCTGGCCGACCTCCCAACGACGACCCACCCACTCCTCCTCGTTCAGCGCGTAGTGCATGCATCGCGTGCCGGGATCGTAGATCAGGTTGTTGACGGAGACCGCGTGCGCGCCGCCCTTGAACAGCTGGTTCCGCTCGAGGTTGTGGGCGTAGAGGCTGCGCACGATCAGCACCTGGGTGGCGTTGTCATGGATCAGGGTGCCCTTGGAGTGCTCGCCCTTCGCATGACTTGAGTCGGACAGGCACTCGGCGACGATGTTGTTGCTGAAGGTGATCTGGCGGGAGGTGTGCTGTCGCCAGGCGTTGACGTCCTCGCCTCCGTCAAAGCGAGGCCCGGACGCCGACAGGTTCTCGTCCGTGGCCCAGCTGAACGAGCAATGATCGACGATCACGTTGTGCGCGGCGGACGTAGACAGGCCGTCCACCTCCCAGCCGCTCTTCTTGGCCGCCCCGTCCGCGCCCGGACGCACGCGGATGTGCCGCATGACCACGTCATGGGTGGAGACCCCAAAGCCCCCTCGGATGATCGTGATCCCGGGAGCAGGGGCGGTTTCCCCAGCTATGGTGACAAAGGGCTCGCGGAAGCGCAGGCTCTTGCGCGCCAGGTCGATGACGCCGCCCACCGCGAATTCGATCACCCGCGGGCCTTCCGCCTCAAGCGCCTCCCGCAGCGAACCCGCCCCCTCAGGCGCCAGCGTGGTGACTTTGAGGACTCGTCCACCACGTCCACCGGGCGTGGAAGCCGCCCAGCCCAGCGCACCTTCGAACGCCGGCGCCGCGTGGGCCGCCGATGACATGCCGACCAGGCCGGCGCCCGATGCGGCGGCGATCAGCTCTCTTCGGCTCAGCGTCATGGGGCGCTCCGCTTCTGCAGCGTCGCTCCGCCGAAACGGATCGGCGTGTTGTACTCCCGCGCTTTGACGGTGACGTATTCGGCGAAGGCGGTGTCTGTCTTCAGGACCTCGCCTTCGCTCCAGCCGGCGGCCAGCATGTACTCGTATCGCCCATCTGCTGTGCGAGGGATCTTGAACACGTGGTTCCCGCCGCGGTCGGCATTGAAGACGTACTCCGGCTTAGCGGCGTCCCTCACCACCAGCGCCGTCCCCGCATAGGCCACCATCAAGTCGGTCTGGAAGGACTCGCGGTCGTCCGGGTTGCGGATAGCCTCCGGTGCGCTGGAGATCACCATTCCGCCTTGCTGACGAAACAGGCTTTCGCCCGCGTGCTTGCGAATTCCGACGGCCATGGCGGCGCCGGGCGTCCTGCTGTCGAACCGGCCGAAGCGCACCCGCGCGGTGGTGAAGTTCTCCCCCGTGTAGGCGGTGTACTCCTGCTCCAGGGCATACCGCCCGTGGCCGGTGTCCCAGTTGTTCGTGCGCACGCGGATGATGCTACGGGCAGGGCCATTGGCCACCACCTCAAAGGCGTAACGTGTGTCGGCCCTTGGACCGGCGTTGAAGTTGACCTTTCCGTCGTGCTTGGGCGTGAAACGCGGGCGCGCCACCTTCTTGGGGTCGGCGGGGTCGTCGAACATGCCGATCCCGCCACCACCGAAGGAATCGCCCACCTGCATGATGTCGGAGCCTAGGCCCACGTCCACCTGGCCCACGCCGTAGCCGTCCAGGTTCTCCATGTAGAGGCGGCGTGACATCAGCTGCGGCTTGCGTTTGCCGAACACGTCGATGTCGGTGGGGTACCAGAGCTTCCAGCCCACGTGCGCCGACTCCCAGAAGGGAACCAAGTGGCGCATGTAGCTGCCGACAGCCGCATGGGTCCCATGCGCGTGCCAGCCGCGGTCCTGGTGTCCCAGGTAGATATAGATCGTCTTGGTCTCACCGGCCTTAATGTCGGTCTGGAAGAACAGCTCGTCCCACAGGCCGTCTTGGTCAAGATCGTCGAATTGATAGGGAATCCAGCGGCCGTTCGTCTCCGCCCGCACCTCGTGTCCGCCCTGAACGGCCAGCTGCGCCACCGACGGCTGCGGGCGACCAGGCAGGCTGGGATCGACCACGGTGTAGGATAGCTCGTGCAGGTCGGGCAGGGCCGACAGCTGTTCACGCGTGATGACGACGGGGTTGTTCTTCCGGTCCGCCTTCAGATCGTTGACGATCCTGACCTCGAGCCGCTCCACCGGCGCGAAGTCGCCCTGCACGTACCAAGGGGCTTGTGCGACGGCCTGGCCGCAGGCGAGCGCCGTCAAGCCGGCGGCGAGGAAGAGGACTCGCTTAAGCACGAGGGGCGCCTCCGGTGCGGGCGAGGTGCTGGATGAGGATGCTCATGTTCCGAATGTACGTTCCGGTGGAGACGCCCATCGGGCCCTTCTCCAGCGTGAAGGGGGACGTGTCCCATTCGTCACCGACCTGGCCACGATCCACAAAGCCGGAGGGCGGTGAAGCGGGGCCGTCGCCCCGATAGGGGTGGCTGGTCGTCTTAAGTTCAGTGGGCCAGTAGCCCTCAGCGTTGAGGCCCCCGATCAGCGCCGCCACGTGCCGCTCGTCCGCCTCGCGGCTGCCGGAGGCCACCGTGTTCAAGTCCGAACCGATGATGTCCTGGGTGACAAAGAAGCGGGGCAGAGGCTTCTGGGTTTTGGCTCTCAGCACTGAGCCGCGGGTGGCGACCTCCGGAGGCGTGGCGACCAGCTTGCGGTAGCGCGTGCGCAGCGCTTGGGTGTTGGGTTTGCGCTCGGCGCGCTTACCCGTAGGGTCGTAGTTCACGTAGTACTCGCCGTTCTGGGCGTTGGACCCGCGGCGGCGCACGAACAGCGGCCGGTTCGTGTCGACCTCCATGTGGGTGAAGTGCGTCCGGCCGTCCGCCGTATGGACACTCTTGGGCGCCTCGACCTTGTCCAGCCAGTCCAGGGCCTCGGGGATACGCGCGAGAAAGCGGGTTTCGCCGGTGAGCTCGTAGAAGTTCATCAGGTTCGTGACGTTGGCCGCCGTGGTGTGAGTGGCGATGGAGCGCGGCTCGTAGGTGCGCGCCCCCGCCGGCTGCAGGTCGAGCGTGTGCTGCAAAGACCAGCCGGGCGTCGGCTGGCCATACTGGCTGGCGACGACGACGTTCATCGCCTGCCGGATCGGAGCGACCACCCGCTGGTCGCCCAGCGTTTGATAAACCATCAGCAGGAATTCGACGTTCTCGATCAGAACCTCATCGTTGAACGTGATGTGGCCTGTGTAGTCAGGGTTCCCGTGGTTCTGGAACTCGCCCATGCGCGGCCAACGCTGCGGCCAGCCGCCGTTGGGGTATTGGCTTTCCAGGACGAAGCTGATCGCCCTATCGAGCGGCGGGCGCCAGCGCGGATCCCGCTTCTCGAGGTAAAGCCGCAGAAGCAGCCGAGACGCTTCGATGGTGCCATGATCGTCGAACGTGGCGTTGCCGTAGTAGTGCTGGAATTCCTCTAGCCGCCAGCCGTTCTTGCCGATGGTTTCGTACCAATCCTTCAGCGACGTCTCACCAGCGAAATCGATCATGTAGTTCCAGCCGCCGGAGGGATGCTGGCCGAACACCAGCGCCTCCGCCGTCTGCTCGGCGGCGCGGTAGTACGCCTCGTCGCCGGTGGCGTGATAGGCGTCCAGGAAGAGCTGCCCCATCTCGGGAGTACCCGGAGCCTGCACCCAGATCATAGTGGGCTTGGCCTCCATCTCGCCCCAGCGGCGAGAGAAGTCCGGCAAGTAAGACCATACATAGCCGCCGTTCACTGCGACCTTGTCGGTCATGTAGGCGGTAGCTCGCTTCATCGCGGCGAGCACCTCGGTCCGCTCCAGCCCTTGCGCCGCCCCCGCAACGCCCAGGGCCAGGCCAGCCGCGCCGGCGGCCAGGAACGTTCGACGCTTCATGAGTCCTCCTCGGCCGATCTCCGTCGGCGCAACCTCATTGACACCGGTAACAGCGCTTCCGTCAAATGGCGTCCGCAGCAATCGGGACCGAACGGGAATGAACAAGATCACGCATCGGCCGAGCCGCCGCGGGTTCGCCGGGGGCGTCGCGGGCCTCGGCTTGGTCGGCTTATCAGGCGCTGCCCGAGCCCAGGCGCCGGTCGCGCCCTTGGACGACTCGGGGCGCGTCATTCCGGCGCCCAGACCAAATCCATATCCGTACAGCGGCGTCAGCGGCCCCGGCCTCCCGGCCACGGAGGCAAGCGCTCGCGGAGGCTGGATGTCAGGGCTGGTGGGCGTCCGCTACGAGGGCGAGCGGCCGATGAAGTATCCTACGCTGCCGTGGGATGGCGCGGCCACTGGCTCCGCTGTGGCGCGCGGACTCATCCCGCCCATCAAGCCGATGATGGAGCTGCACATCCGCGACACGCAGATCTGCGTCGGGGGAGACGGGCGCTACTACATGACCGGTTCGACCGGGGACAACATTTGGGCCTTTAACGATGGGGTGGAGCTTTGGCGTTCTGACGACCTGAAGTCGTGGGACTACCTGGGCCTGGTCTGGAGCATTGAACGGGACGGCGGCTGGGAGAAGAACTGGCGCATGCGCAAAGGCGTGCCGTTTCGCGCGCTTTGGGCGCCGGAGATCCATTACGTCGGCGGCACGTACGCCATTGTCCACAGCATGAGCCGCGCAGGCCTCGCCATCCTCAAGAGCGTGTCGGGCAAACCCGAGGGCCCCTACCGCCACGCCTTCTCACCCGATGCGCCGCTGAGGAAAGGCATCGACGCCACCCTGTTCCAGGACGATGACGGCTCCGTTTGGTTCACCTACGGGTCGGCTGAGGAGATCGTGCGGCTCAAGGACGATCTCTCGGGATACGCCGAGGAATGGAGGCCGACCCGATTCGTCACGCCTGAGCTCAATCCCGCCCGCCATCGGGACACATGCCGGGCCAAGGGCATGCTCGACCTCGGGTTTGAGGGGGCGACCCTCTTCAAGCGCGACGGCGTCTACTACTTGGGCGCTGTCGACTTCTATGAAGGCCGCTACTCCTTCTGCCTGGCCACCTCCGACAAGCTGGACGGGCCGTACCGCGGCCGCCATGAGGCTGTCCCCTGTGGCGGGGGCGGAAACTTCTTCCGGGACGCGAGCGGCCAGTGGTGGTGCACGTTCTTCGGGAACGACGAGCAGAGCCCCTTTCGCGAAAAGCCCGCAATCGTAGCCGTCGATTTTGATTCCGCAGGGCGTGTGATGGTGGCGACACAGCAGCCCTGACGGCGGGCCGGCAGCCTTATGCAAGCGCTTTCATTTGTCTGACATGATAGCGCTAACACGCGAGCCTCGTCAGCGTGACAGCGTTGTCCAAGAACTTTGACGATTATGCTCTTTCCTGCGCGACTTTGATGGCTACCGGTTACCTGAACGCTGATCTCTTGAACAAGTTAGCTGTTGACACCGGTGACAACGCCAGCTTCATGAATGGTACCGCTCCCTCCTGAGGCGCGAGACTTGGAACGGCGTCGGCTGTCGGCCGACGCCTTTTTCCCTCGTGTTCAGCGCCCGGAGCAGCGGTGGCCGAAGTCGTGGATGCGACGCGGTCGGACAATCGACAGCGGCGCATCGGCCTTGGGCGGCCGGGCGCGCAGCGGTCCAGCGGCCGGGGGCGACAAGACCCGCGACAAGAGCTGCGGACCGGAGGGAGGAGCCCCGAGGAACTTGCACATGAACACTCATACGAATTCACGTCGTCGCGCCTTGCGTGCCGGCGTCTCCATGCAGGCGATCGCCCTGTCCGGCGCGCTGCTCGTCGGGCTCGTCGCCGCAGGCTCCGCCTCGGCCCAGGACGCGGCCGCCGCCGACGAAACCACCGTTGAGGAGATTGTGGTCACGGGCTTCCGGGCTGCGTTGGCCAGCGCGCTGAACCAGAAGCGCGAGTCCAACGTGATGGTGGACGTCATCAACGCCGAGGACATCGCCGACTTCCCCGACGCGAACCTGGCCGAGTCGCTGCAGCGCCTGCCCGGCGTGTCGATCGACCGCGAGAACGGGGAAGGGAACACCATTTCGGTTCGCGGCCTCGGCGGCGACTTCACTCGCGTACGCCTGAACGGCCTTGAGACGCTCTCGACTTCCGGCGCTTCAAGCGCCGATGGCGCGCTGCGTCGCGACCGCGGCTTTCAGTTCAACACCTTCGCCTCGGAGCTCTTCAGCTCTCTGAGCGTCCAGAAGACCGCGTCGGCCGAGGTCGATGAAGGCTCGCTCGGCGCCACGGTGGATCTGACCTCAGGTCGACCGTTCAACTTCAATGGCCGCCGGGTCGCCCTGGCGATCCAGGACGGGTTCTATCAGAACGGGGGCACGCATAATCCGCGCTTCGCCGGGCTGGTTTCGGATCGCTGGGACACCCGCTTCGGCGAGATCGGCCTGCTGGGCTCATTCGCCTTCAACAAGCGCGATCAGGTGATCGACAGCTACGCGCGCGGCATCGGGTCGAACGAGTACACCTACCGCGGCGCGACGTTCAACAACGCCAACTCCACGGCCGCACTGGACCCGCAGGGCTTCGCCCTCCCGTCGAACGTCAACGCGGCGACGGTGCTGAACCGTGTCACCAACCCGGAGGCGCTCGGCCTGCTCGTCGGCTCCAACCCGGCGGCCTACAACCTGCTGCAGGGCGGTGCCGGCAACAACCGTGGCTCGCTGGTTACGATCCCGTCGCTGGCCAGCCTCAACCACCGCGAGCTCAGCCAGGAGCGTCTGGGCACCACGATCGGCCTGCAATGGCGGCCGACGCCCAAGACCACCGTCAGCGTCGACTACCTGTACGCTCAGCTCGACAGCCAGGCCGACAACTACCAGATCGGCCCGGTCGGGCTGAACCGGAACAACACCAACGGCAACCGGAACCTCACGAGCTTCAGCTATCAGACGGCGCCGACGGCCAGCGCGACGAACAACAGCTACAACAATCGCGTCGGCATCTACGCGAACTGCGCCACCCAGACGGCGACTGAGTTCCGCGGGCCCATCGATTGCGGCCAAACGCTGTACGGGAACACGCCGGTCTTCACGACTGCGCCTGGCGCCTCCGGGACCGTCTCGGCTGATCGTGCGAGCTACAATCCAAACAACCTGAACGTCTACGACTACTACAACCAGCCGGGGTCGGTCGGTTACATCCCGCACCCGCAGTACCTGGCCCAGCGCGGCGCCTTCATCGGTCGTCCGTCAGTGCGCGTGATCGACGCGGGTCTGAACGACAGCGGCTCATCGGCCAACTACCTGGTGCTCGGCAATGTGGACATGCGCTCGGCTGTCGACCGCGGCGCCTTCACCAACTACTTCAGCCAGGGCTCGATCGACGTCGCCCACGAGTTCACCGACACGCTGCGCCTGCACGTGCTGTACGGCGAGAGCCGCTCGGTCTCGAAGAACACCGGCCTCTTGGCGGACTTCATCCGCCTCGACTCAGGTCAGGGCGTGGCCGGCAACAACTACTTCGTCTTCGACGGTCGCGACGGCGGCACGATGCCGAAGCTGGACTTCGGCTTCGACGTCGCCAATCCGGCAAGCTGGGACTTCGTGAAAGGCTACTCGGCGCTCCGTCACTATCAGACGGTCACCGACAACCATTATCAGGGCGGCCGTTTCGAACTGGCCTGGGACTTCAACGACAACTTCACTTTCAAGTTCGGGGCGGGCCAGCGGAAGTTCGACTTCTTCTACACCCGCTACGAGCGCCTGATCGGCGACACCCAGAATCCGAGCCTCCTCGAAGGGGTGCGCTCCGGGCTGGTCCCGGCGACGAGCGTCGCCAACATGGGCAAGACGGTCAGCTTCGGCGAGGGCCTGGACGTGCCGGAAGGCACGCCCACGAGCTTCTTCGTGCCGACGATAGAAGCGTTCCAGCAGCGGTTCGGGTTCGACTGCAACTGCATCAACCAGTTCGGGGACTGGCGTCTGTCGGACCTCCGGAACGGCGGCGTGAACACCTTCTGGGTGGATGAGACCGACACCGGCTTCTTCGGCCAGGTGGACTACAACCTCGACATCTTCGGCCGCACCTTGCGCGGCAACATCGGCGTGCGTCAGGCCAAGACGGAGATCGAGTCGCGCGGCCGTACGCCGAGTGGCCGTCCGATCGCCGACAGCCACTCGTATGACGACACCCTGCCATCGTTCAACGCGGCCTACGAGGTCACGGACGAGCTGATCCTGCGCTTCGGCGCAGCCAAGGTGATGGCGCGTCCGCAGCTCGTCGCGCTCTCGCCTGGCATCAGCAACCTGACGGTGCCCGCCGGCGCCGGCAACGCGCCCGCGGACTTCGATGGCTCCAACGCCGCCATCACGGTCGGTAACGTGCGCCTCAAGCCGTTCCGCGCCACGAACTTCGATTTCAGCGCTGAGTGGTACTTCGCCCGTGACGCGGTGCTTTCAGGCGCCGTGTTCGTCAAGGAGATCGACAGCTTCCCGCAGATCGTTCTGCGCGAAGGCGCTCTCAGCGACATCTTCAGCGCGGAGGCGATCGCCTCGATCCTGGCCACCTATGACGGCTTGACGGACTCCGCGTCGATCAGCCGTCGCGCCTACATCGCCGAGGATCGTCCGTTCCAGCTGCGCCAGTACAACGACGCGCCGGGCGGCACGCTGAAGGGTATCGAGATCAACTACCAGCAGAACCTGACCTTCCTGCCGGAAGTGTTCCAGTTCCTGCCGGAGTGGACGGGCAACTTCGGCATCCTGGCCAACTACACCCACATCGAATCCGAGCTGACTTACATCCTAGATCCTGCGCGCGACCTCACGGGCTCGGCGCCGTTCCTGGGGGCGTCGCCTGACGCGTTTAACTTCACGTTCTTCTATGAGACCGAGAAGTTCCAAGGGCGCCTGACCTCCGCCTATCGGGCCGAGTACCAGACGACCTACCCGTTGGCGTCGGGCGGCTGCGATCCGGGCGCGTGCGACAGCCCGCTGATCAACGACTTCATCGGATCGGGTTCGACCTTCAATTTGGATGCGTCCTTCACTTACAAGTGGAACGACGCGATCACCTTCACTTTGGAAGCGCTGAACCTGACCAACCAGACGGATGAGCGCTGGGCCTATCAGGACGACCCCGTCGTCTCGCAATATGGCTCGACGGGCCGCCAGTTCTTCTTCGGCGCTCGCTTCCGCTACTGACCTAAAGTGAAGGGCGGGCGGTCCAGGTGACCTCCCGCCCTTTTTGTTTCTCACCTTCAGGGAGTCACCCATGGTTGATCTCACCCGTCGCGCCGCCTTCGGCGCAGCGCTCCTCGGCGCCGGCGCCGCCGCTGGCACGGCCGACGCGCAAGGCGGCAAGGCCTCGGGGGTGCTCGGCGGCATCGCCTGCCCGGCGCCGCACCTGGAGACCTGGGGCAAGACCTATGAGGGGCAGCGCAAGGCGGATCTCGGGAACGGCATGTTCCTGAACCCGGTCCTCGCCGGCGACCACCCTGACCCGACCATCATGAAGGACGGGGAGGACTATTACATGACCTTCTCGTCATTCGATTCAGTGCCGGGAGTGGTCATCTGGCACTCGCGGGATCTGGTGAACTGGACGCCGATCACCGCCGCCTTGACCAAGAACATCGGATCGGTCTGGGCGATCGACCTGCTGAAGCACAACGGCCGCTTCTACGCCTACATCCCTGCGCGCTTTCCGGACTATCGCTCCACGTACGTCATCTGGGCTGACGACATCCGGGGGCCGTGGAGTGAGCCCGTCGACCTGAAGCTGCCGCGCCACATCGATCCTGGCCACGCCGTGGGCGAGGACGGCTCGCGCTGGCTCTTCCTCAGCGGCGGCGACCGCGTGCGTCTATCGGACGACGGGCTCTCCACTGTCGGCGAGGTCGAACACGTCTATGATCCATGGCGCTACCCCGAGGAGTGGGACGTCGAGGGCTTCGCGCCGGAAGGCCCTAAGATCACCCGCCACGGCGACTACTTCTATCTCATCACCGCGGTCGGCGGCACGGCCGGCCCGCCGACCGGTCACATGGTGATCGTCGCCCGCTCCAAGTCGATCAATGGTCCCTGGGAGGACTGCCCGCACAACCCGATCGTGCGCACCCAATCCTCCTCAGAGAAGTGGTGGTCGCGTGGTCACGCCACGCTGGTCGAGGCGCCGGACGGCCAGTGGTGGATGGTCTACCACGGCTATGAAAACGGGTTCTGGACGCTGGGCCGCCAGACCCTCCTTGACCCGATCGAGTGGACCGCCGACGGCTGGTTCAGGGCGAAGGGCGGCGACCTTTCAAAGCCGCTGAAGAAGCCCCGCCTGAAGTCCCCGGGCAAGCCTGTGCAGCACGGGGTCCCGCTGTCGGACGACTTCACCAAGCCCCGCTTCGGCACCCAATGGAGCTTCTTCAACCCGTCCAAGGACGAGATGAGCCGGGTGCGCGTCGGCGGCGGCGTCATGACGCTGAAGGGCGCCGGGGTCTCGCCCAAGGACTCGTCGCCGCTCACCTTCATCGTCGGCGACCAGGCGTACGAGATCGAAGTCGACGTAGAGCTTTCGCCGGGGGCGGTGGGCGGGGTGATCCTGTTCTACGACCAGCAGCTCTATTGCGGCCTCGGGTTCAATGAGAAGGCGTTCGTCACCCACCAGTATGGGATAGAGCGTGGCCGTCCGGCCAACCCGCACGGCCGGCGTATGCGGATGCGCATGAAGAACGACCGCCACATCGTCACCTTCCACACCAGCACCGACGGCCAGACCTGGAAAAAGTTCGACCGCCAGATGGAGATCTCGGGCTACCACCACAATGTTCGGGGCGGATTCCTCATGCTCCGGCCCGGCGTCTACGCCGCAGGCGACGGAGAGGTGAAGTTCCGGGATCTCAAGTACCGGGCCCTCGACTGAACAGGTTCGACTGCTAACCTTGAATCGATAAGCTCGCGGCGTTGCGTCTAGGCGGCGGAGCCGTCTAAAAGAACGTCGTGAGCATGATTGAAGATAACAAGACGCCGAACCCGATTGACGTCCACGTGGGCGCGCGCCTTCGGCAACGCCGGCGTCACCTGGGTTTGAGCCAGGAGAAGCTGGCGCAGGCCCTGAACCTCACCTTCCAGCAGGTGCAGAAGTACGAGCGCGGCTCCAATCGGATCAGCGCCAGCAAGCTATTCTCGGCCGCGCGGTTCCTGAACGTGCCGGTCGCGTGGTTCTTCGAAGACCTGGAGGAAGGCTCCGGCTACGACGACTCCACAGGTGAAGCTCAGGCTCAGGCGTTCCTGTCGTCTGTCGAGGGCGCTGAATTGGCGAAGGCCTTCCCGCGGATCCAATCGGCCAAGCTGCGCCGCCGCGTGCTCGACCTAGTCCGCGACCTCAGCGCCGAGGCCGAGACGGAAGAGGCTTAGGCGGTCCGCATCGCACGGCGCTCTTGCCGCGCCTCGAACACTCCGAAGGCGAGCGCGCCTAGCACCATGTACGCCCAGAGGTTCAAGGCGCCAATGTAGGCCCAGCCGCCTACCCCATCCGTCAGCACGAAGGCGAGGTGCGACAGAACCGTCAGCAGCATGAAGGCCGTGGCCGCCACCGGCCACCAGCGTCGTGTTCGCAGCATCCAGACGAAGAAGAAGCCAAGCAGAAGGCCGTCGACGAGCAGGATTCCGTACTGGGGCTCGAGCCATGCGCTACGGCGTTGCAGGGTGAAGCTGCCTACAGTCGCCGCCATGACGGTGACAGCCCCAACCCGCTCTGGACCCGCGCCTTTCCAAGCCGCGAGCGCCGCGACCAACACGCAGATGATCGTAAACGATTGGCCGGCGATCGACTCGAGCAAACGGCACCCTCAATTCGCCGTCTGTCTTACTTCTTGGCCGGCTCACCCGTAAACCTCAGGCAGCGCTCGCGACCGCTCGCAATTTGGTAGAGGCGGAGATCGGCTCTTCCGGCTTGTCACCACCCCACGCGACCCCGCGCAGGCCGATGCTGTCGTGCATCTCCTTCAATGCGTGGTGAGCCTCCACGGCCTTACCCCTGACTTGACCGAGAAGTCCCACCAACTCAGTCGAGCGCTCAAACGCCGGCTGCCCGACCACAGCCGAAAGACCCGCCTCTATGCGGGCAGTCGCGAGGCGACCGGTCAGACGAGCGGCGCGGTTAAGGGCTTCGTCGAGGCAGGCTTCTAAGGCGAATAGCTCCTCGGCCACTGTGGCCGCGATAGCGGCGCGTTGCGCCAAGATTTCAGTCCGCTTCATGGATGTCTCCGTGCGCGGTCGAAGCCGCGTCACACGATCCAGAGCGGGGCCGCCGCCCTGGCTTCAGGAGCCCTTGAGGTGCTGGATCGTGAACAGCACGCTCTGGGCGATCATCAACAGGCTGCCCACCGCCAGGCCACCGGCCCCGGCGAACAGCAGCATCGCCAGAAGGCGATCGCCGACGCCTAACTCATTGCGCCGTCTCCAGGACGCTCGGTCGAGGAGTCCGCCGCGCCGATGGCGAAGGCCATGCAGAGCAGTTCCCGAAGAAGGTGGCTCGAGGGCAGGAACGGCGCCTGCGTCCGCGCGTCCCCCAGCCAATAGCTCACCTGCGCCTTGAGCGCCGGCGTAAGCGCGAGATTGGTCAACTCTTGCTCGAGCGTCGGCCAATCGATCGTGAAGGTGATCGCCGGACTGGGTCGGAACTCGTGCACTTCGATCATGGAACGCGCCTCCAAACGCGCTCCTATCGAAGGGCGGGGAAAGGGGGGCGGCCACCCCCTGAGCAGGGGGCCCCTCGAATCCAAGGGGCGCCGCCGGCGTGTCACCACCCCCGCCCATGGCTTCGTAGGTGCGCCAGAGCCGCACCGCATCACGGCGGCTGCCAACGCCGAGTCTCTGACGGGCTTCGCGCAGGTAGCCTTCCACCGTGTGGGGGCTGACCTCCATCTCACGCGCGATTTCTTTAGGACGGTAGTCCGCGGACAATAGCTTCAGGCATTGCCGCTCTCTCGGCGGCAACCGCTCCATCGCCTGAATTAGAGCCTCGTCGCGCTGTTCCATCGCTACACCTGCGTAACGGATAACGCGCAAGTACGTCCACCAGCTTTGCGGCGGCGGACGGAATTCTTGCGCCCATAACGAGAATTCAAGGGGCGGAGTGATCGGCCGCCTGTTGCCGCCTTCGGCATTTCGGCGGAAGTAGCGTCGAGTCTGATCGTGTGAACGTGAACATGCCCCACGCCGACAGCGTCCTGGGGGTCGACCCCACGGAGCGAAAGTATCGCGCGCCGGCCCTGGAGAAGGGGCTGGACGTGCTCGAACTGCTGGCCCGCGACGGTCATCCCATGACCCTGTCGCAGATCTCCGTGGCGCTTCGGCGCTCGGCCAGCGAGCTCTTTCGAATGATCCAGGTGCTTGAGTTCAAGGGCTACATCACCCAGGCGCAGACTGGGGACGGCTATGTCCTGACCAACAAGCTCTTTGCGCTCGGCATGGCTCAGGCGCCGGTGAAGAGCCTGGTGGAGGCGGCGCTGCCGGTCATGCGAGCGCTCTCCAACCGCATCGGCCAGTCTTGTCACCTGGCGGCGCCATCAAACGATCAGATCGTCGTGCTGGCGCGCGTGGAGGCGCCCGGCGACCTCGGCTTCTCGGTGCGCATCGGCTACCGCCGAAACATGACCGAGTCCGCTTCGGGCCTGGTGCTGTTCGCCTTCCAGCCCGACCCCGTGCGCCTGGTTTGGCAGGAGCGGCTGAAGTCGCTCGGCAAGAAGCGGGTGGAGGATTTCCGCGCGCGGGCGGACCAGGTGCGTGAGCAGGGCTACCTCTGCCAGGAGAGTGATCTCGTCCACGGCGTGCTCGACCTGTCGGCGCCAATCGAAGGCGAACGTGGTGCGGTGGCCAGCCTCACCGTACCCTTCGTGCGCCGCAAGCCGGAGGTCTGTCCCCCCGATGAGGCGCTGGCGCACCTACGCTCGGCCGCTGCGGAGATCTCCGTCGAGGTCGGCGTGGGCGATCGGGCATGATCTGAGCGCGTGAACAAGGAGTACAAAATGGGCGTCACCCGTCGAGAGGGCTGGTTTTGAGCGGCCGCCGCGGTGACGCTCCTGCCGGGCTGGGCCGGCGCGGAGCCGCCGTCGGCGGATCAGCCTCTGACACTTCGCTATAGGCGACCGGCTGACGAGTGGGTTCAGGCGCTGCCTGTGGGCTCAGGTCGGCTTGGCGCCATGGTGTTCGGCGGCCTCGCGCTGGAGCGCCTGCAGCTGAACGAGGACACGCTCTGGGGCGGCGGCCCTTACACGCCGGACAATCCTGAGGCGTTTGCGGCCCTCCCAGAGGTGCGTCGGCTCATCTCCGAAGGGCGCTACGCCGAGGCCGAAGCGATGGTCAACGCCCGCATGATGGCCAAGCCCGTCCGCCAGATGAGCTACCAGACGCTCGACGACCTGCTTCTCATGTTCCTTGAACTCGACAACGCCACTGCCTATCAACGCGAGCTGGATTTCGACGCGGCCGTGGCCACCACCCGCTTCACCATCGGCGCGACGGAGCATCTGCGCCAGGTGATCGCCACACCGGTGGACGAGGTGCTCGCCGTTCGCCTCAGCGCCTCCACCAAAGGCCGGATCACGGGCCATCTCACCTTCACCACGCCGCACGCCGCCGCGCTCGCAGCCGTCGCCGCCGACACCCTGTCGCTGACGGGCGAAAACCGCGCCGAGCAGGGCAATCCGGCCCGCCTGCGTTCGAGGCGCGGCTTAAGGCGATCGCCACAGGAGGACAGGTCACGGCGACGGAAACCGGTCTCTCCTTCAGGACCTGCGACGAGGTGTTGCTGCTTGTGGCCTTGGTCACGAGCTCGGCGGCTGCTGTCGTGTTGAGGGACGGCGTGCCGGGCCGCGCGTGACCTGGATCGGTTCAAACGCCGCACCCGACCGTCATCGGGCCGTCATGCAATCACCCTAGCCGGAGCTTAAATAGGCGGGGGTTTGTGCGTGATGAGCGACTCGACTGTCCTGAGGTGCCGGACTGTCTTCATCTCCGACGTCCATCTTGGCACACATGGTTGTCAGGCCGAGCTGCTGCTCGACTTCATCAAGTCCGTGGAATGCGAGACCCTCTACCTCGTCGGCGACATTGTCGACGGCTGGAAGATGAAGAGCGGCTGGTATTGGCCTCAGGCGCACAACGATGTGGTGCAGAAGGTCCTGCGTCTGGCCCGCAAAGGGGTTCGTGTCGTCTACGTCCCCGGCAATCACGATGATCGGGTGCGGGACTTCACTGGCGTCCACTTCGGTGGGGTCATCGTCGCGCGCGACGCGGTTCACGTGGCGGCCGATGGAAAGAAGTACCTGGTGGTGCACGGCGACGAGTTCGACGGCATCGTCACACACGCCAAGTGGCTGGCGTTCTTGGGAGACTATGGCTACCGCGCCTTGCTGGGCCTCAACACCGCCTTCAACCGCCTACGCCATCGCCTCGGCTTCGGGTACTGGAGCCTCTCGGCCTACATCAAGGGCCGTGTGAAGAACGCCCTAAAGTTCGTCGACGACTTCGAGCATGCGCTCGCCGAGGAGGCTCGCCGCCGCGACTGCGACGGCGTGATCTGCGGCCACATCCACAAGGCCGAGATGCGGACCATCGAGGGCGTCGTCTACATCAACGACGGCGACTGGGTCGAAAGCTGCACCGCAGCGGTCGAGCACGCGGATGGTTCGTTCGAGATCATTGATTGGGGACGACTGCGCGGCTGGTCTATGTTGGCCCGCCGCGGGACCCCCGTCCTCCTGCCCCAGGCGGAGCCGGCGCTGGCGGCCTGATACAGAGCGCGGGAGGAAAGTCAGTGAGCTTCACTGGAACATCACGAGAACTGCGTTATCTAAGGTGAGTGACTCTGCCCCACGAGCCCGCCGCCTCGCCTGAGCCGACGCCCCGAATTGTGTGGGCGGAGCGGTATAGGGCCGTGCGCGAGCGCTCGCTGGAGCTGGCGGCGCCGCTCTCGGCAGAGGACCAGGCGATCCAGTCCATGCCGGACGCCAGCCCGACCAAGTGGCACCTGGCCCACACGACTTGGTTCTTCGAGACTTTCGTCCTAGCCCCTCACGCGCCAGGGTACGCGACCTTCGATCCGGCGTTCGGCTTCCTCTTCAATTCCTACTACGAGGCCGTGGGACCTCGGCACGCCCGCTCCGAACGGGGTTTGATCACGCGTCCGGACCACGACGCGGTCCGTAGCTACCGTCGCCATGTCGACGCGGCGCTCCTCGACGCGATCGACGCATGGGATGGGGAGTCCTTCGCCTTGGTCGAGCCTTTGGTCGAATTAGGCCTTCATCACGAGCAGCAACATCAGGAGCTGATCCTGATGGACATCAAGCACGCCCTGTCCCGCAACCCGCTTCAGCCCGCCTACCAGCCGCCGCGTCTACACGCACGCGCCGACGCCACTCCGCTCGCCTTCCACCGCTTCGATGGCGGTTTGATCGAGGTCGGGCACGACGGTGTGGGCTTCGCCTTCGACAACGAGGGGCCCCGCCACCGCGCGTTTCTGGAGCCGTTCGAAATCGCGTCTCGTCCCGTCACCTGCGGTGAGTACCTCGAGTTCATCGCTGACCGCGGTTACGAGCGTCCAGAGTTCTGGCTCGCGGACGGTTGGGCCCTGGTGAACCGGGAGCGCTGGACTGCGCCGCTCTATTGGGAGCTGCGCGGGCACGCGTGGCGGGTGTTCACCCTGTCGGGCTCACGCGCGCTCGATCCGGACGAGCCGGTCTGCCACGTCAGCTACTACGAGGCCGACGCATTCGCGACGTGGGCCGGGGCCCGCCTGCCGACCGAAGCGGAGTGGGAGCACGCGGCGAATGAGGCCATGGGCTGCCCTCACACTGCGGACGCCGGCCACTTTCATCCTCGCGCCGGCGATGGCGGCGGCCTGATCCAGATGATCGGGGATGTATGGGAGTGGACCCGCAGCGCCTACGCCGCATACCCCGGGTTTCGGCCGGCTGCCGGAGCGGTCGGCGAGTACAACGGCAAGTTCATGTCCGGCCAGATGGTGCTCCGCGGCGGCGCCTGCGTCACACCCGGCGACCACATCCGACCGACTTACCGCAATTTCTTCCCGCCGCAGGCCCGCTGGGCCTTCTCAGGCATGAGGCTGGCCCGCGATGTTTGACACCTGCATCGAGACCGCCGCGGCGCTGCCCGGACGCCGCCGCATGGCGGGCTACGTCGACCTGCATCCGCAGACCCGCCCCTATGCCGACGCTCTGGCGGAGGGGCTGTCAGGCCCGCGCAAGTCGATCCCGTACTGGTATCTCTACGACGCACGCGGCTCGGCCCTGTTCGACCGAATCACCGAGCTCACCGAATACTACCCCACCCGGACCGAGACCCAGATCCTGACCGGCGCTGCTGCAGAGATCGCCGGGCGAATAGGACCGGAGGCTACGATCTACGAGCCGGGGGCGGGCTCGGCCGTTAAGGTGCGCATACTGCTGGACGCGCTGGAGCGGCCAGCGGGCTACGTTCCGATCGACATCTCCGGCGCCCACCTGCTCGCCGCAGCCGACGCCTTGCAGGCGGCGTATCCTGCGCTGGACGTGACCGCCGTCTGCGCCGATCACGGCCGCCCGTTTCCGCTGCCGCCTGCGTCCGCCGACGGGCGCCGCGTTGGCTTCTATCCGGGCTCCAGCATCGGCAACCTGCAGCCGGAGGAGGCTCGAGGCTTCCTCGCCGCCTGGGCGGACCGCCTTGGAGACGGGTCGGCCATGGTGGTCGGCGTGGACCTACAGAAGGATATCGCCACGCTGGAGCGCGCCTACGACGACGCCGCCGGCGTGACCGCCGCCTTCACCCTGAACCTTCTGACCCGCGCAAACCGGGAGGCGGGCGCCGACTTTGATCTCGACGCCTTCCGCCATGAGGCGCGCTGGGACCCTGCGCGGGGCTGCATCGAGATCAACCTGGTCAGCCTTCGCAATCAAGTGGTTCGGACCGCCGACCAGAACGTCGCCTTCGCCGACGGGGAGCGGGTCCACGTCGAGGACTCGTACAAGCACACCACAGTCAGCTTCACCGCGCTGGCCGAGGCGGCCGGCTGGCGCCCGACCGCGACATGGACCGATCCGCAGCGCTGGTTCTCGGTCTGGTTCCTGGAGCGCTGAGCCGGCCCTACTGGACTTGCGGCTGGGGCTCTGGCTGCGGGTTCGGCGCGATCGCATAGACGCGGGAAAGCCGCCGGTAAGCGCTCGAGTTCAGGGCCAGGATCGAGACGATCACGCCCAGCAGCCCAGCCAGCGTGAAGACGATGGCCAGGCCCCGCTCCGGGCCACGACCATACCAGTCGCCGATCAGGTCCGCGCCGGCGCCGGTGGTCATCAGGGGCACGAAGACGAATTGCGCCAGCGGGGCGATCAGAAAGGCGGTGGCCGGCGAGGCGGCCTGCTCCACCGATTGCGCGAAGCCGAAGACCCGCCCCTGCCGCTCGAAAGGCACCACCTTCTGCAGCGTCGTGTGCTCCGCCGCTTCTGCATAGGGTCCGAAAAAGAGCCAGACGAAGCAGCCCGCCGCCAGGAGCACGATGGAGGACTGGATGGTGAAGACGCTGGCGGTCGCCCAGACGATCAGGTTGACCAGCAGCAGCGTCCGCACAGGGTTCTTGCCCAGACCGGTTCGTGAGATCAGCAGCCCGCTCAGTATGAAGGCGCAGCTGACAAAGGCCCACAACAGCCCCCAGGCCTCAACCGCCATCAGCGACAGACCGTAGGCGTCCATTAACGCCATGAAGACGCCGCCCAGCAGGTTGTTGAAGGCGGCGAAGAAGATCAGCGCGAACAGGCCCGGCACGGCGGCGACGACACGGATGGTGCCCGCCAGGTCCACGCGCTTCTTGTCCGATTCCGTCCCTGCCGGCGTGACGACGGGCTCGTCGACGCGCACCACCAGCAGGTGCAGGAAGGCTCCTCCCGTCAGGGCCAGGGCGAGGGCCAAGGTGCCCACCATGCCACCTTTCGCGACGAGGAAGCCGCTGATCGCCGACGTCGTCAGAAAGCCGATCCCTGTCACCATGCCGACGAGGCCGTTGGCCTTGTCGCGACGGTCCTCAGGAACAAGCGCGGTGACCAGCGTCGGCAGCGCGATGTTGCGCAGGTTCCCTGCGATCATCCCCAGCATCACCACTCCGATGAAGAGCCATAGGGGCAGCGCCGCGACCTCGCGGATCGTCTCCCGCGGGGTCACCGCCAGGAGGGCCAAGCCGGCTGCGTACGCGACGAACGACGCGACGCTCGATCCCAGCATCACCAGCTTCTTGCGATGATGGTCCACCAAGCTGCCGAACCAGATGCCCAGAGCCGCGGTCAGCGCCAGGTAGACGCCGGCGATCATGCCGGTGGCGAACACCGACCTGGTCTCGAGGTAGACCCAAAAGGTGAGGGCGAACCAAACGGTGAAATTGGTGATGTTGGCGACCAGGTTGTTCGCCAGCAGGTGGTGGAATGGCTTCATGCGAGCGCTCGGGCGATCGTCCGCACCTACCGCGAAGCGTTGCCGCCCGACTAGTGTTCTTCGATCGGCTTCATGAGATGCGGGCGCGGATCCGCTCCCGCCAGACCGTGTAGACGCCGCTGCCGGCGATGAGCAGGCCGCCGGCAAGCGTCGCTGCGGTCGGAGCGCTCCGCATCAATAGCCACCCTAGCGCCACCGCCCCGACAAGCTGAAGGTAATCAAAGGGTGAGACCACCGAGACGGGCGCTCGCTTCAGCGAGGCCGTCATAGCCAGCTGGGCGAAGCCGCCGCTCATCCCACCTCCTGCGAGCAGCAGCAGGGTCGGGATGTCATGAAGAGCGCCGAAGGCGGGCAGCAGCAGGGCGCCCACGAGGGCAGAGGCCACGAAGAACCAGAAGACGATGGCCGCCACGTGCTCCGTGCCGCCCAGCCGTCGAAGGGTGATGGTAACGGACGCGGTGCCGAACGCCGCCAGAAGTCCGACCAGCACCCCCAGCATGGGCGGGGCGTCGTGCCCGCCCGGGCGAACGACCAGAAGAACGCCCATGAAGCCGACCAGGACAGCGGCCCAGCGGTGGACGCCCACCCGTTCCTTCAGCAGCAGCCACGACAGGATGGTGGCGAAGATGGGCGCGGTGAAGCCGATGGTGGTGTGGTCCGCCAGCGGCAGCAGGATCAGAGCTTGGAACGTGAAGAGGATGGAGACGATGCCCAGCGCGCTGCGGCCGACGTGGGCCCAGGGACGCCGGGTCGACAGGGCGCCGATTCCCTGACTGGTCAGGACCCACCCGATCACGACAGGGAGGCCGAAAAGCGCGCGGTAGAACAGCATCTCCGGGGCCACAGCGCCCCGGGTGGCGGCGAGCTTCAGCAGGGCCGCCATGATCGAGAAGCACGCGACCGAAAACAGTCGAAGCGCGATGCCGCCGGCGATGTCGTGCTGAGTTTCGGCCGCACTGGTCATCGGCGCTGCCTTTACCTGCCGCGACCGCGCAGGACCATTGCGAGATCGCGACTGCCTGCCCCAGATCCGCGGGGGGCTCCGGGGCAGGCGCCCAGTCGCGGCTACCGTGCGCCTGCCCGGATGAAGGCGCGGATGTCGGCGGACAGCTTCACCAGGTCGGCCTCGTTCACGTACATCATGTGGCCCGCGTCGTAGTAGGCGTAGGTGATCCGTTCGGTCGGGACGCCGGTGCGCGACAATGCGTACTCGGCGCCGAAGAACGGGGTCGCGAAGTCGTACCAGCCCTGGCCCACGAACACGCGCAGGCCACTGTTCTCCCGCATCGCCCGAGCCAGGTAGGGCGTGACGTTCAGATAGGCGTTCTCGTCGCGCCCACCGATTCGCCAGTCCCAATCGCGCACGCCGCCGATGGTGACGTATTCGCGGTCCATCTTCAGCTTCAGGGTGTCCCGCGCGTACGCGTTCATGCCGGCAGTGTAGGCCGCGTCGATGCCGTAGAAGCTCGGATCGTTGTCGGGCCGCTCGCCGGCGTTGTCGTAGTCGCGACCTGTGTAGCGCGCGTCCAGGCGTCCGATCGTCTGTCCGCGATCGCGCAGCAACTCCTTGTAGAAGCGGCCGGGCTCCACCCGCAGGTCAGCCTGTTCAAGGTAGGCTTCTGACAAGCCGGTGAAGCGCGAGAGCTTCGCCCGCACGGCGGCGCGTTCCGTCGCCGAGAGCTTCGATCCCTTCAGCAGCGCCAGGACGTAGTCGGTGGTGGCGAAGGTGCGCGCCTCCTGAACGAAACTCGCCACGTCGGCCGGCCGGTTGGCGACCTTGTTGTGGTACCAGGCGGTGGCGGCCATGCTCGGGACGTTGATCACGTAGGCCATCTCGTTCCCGGGCACGTCTGCCTGGAGGCCGAAGTCCAGGATCGTGGAGATCAGCAGTACGCCGTTCAGCGCCACGTCGTTGTAGGTTCCTTCCAGCTCGTTCACGACCGCAGCCGAGCGGGTGGTGCCGTAACTTTCTCCCCCCAGGTACTTGGGCGAGTTCCATCGGCCGTTCTCACGCAGCCAGATGCGGATGAATTGGGCGATCGACTTGGCGTCTGCGGTCACGCCCCAGAAGGTCTTGGGATCGGTCTTGCCAAGCGCACGCGAAAAGCCGGTCCCAACAGGGTCGATGAACACCAGATCAGTGACGTCCAGCAGGCTCTCGGGGTTGTCGACGATGGGGTAGGGCGGGGCGGAGTCGTCCTTCGCGTCCGAAGGCACCACCACGCGCTTGGGCCCGAACGCGCCCATGTGCAGCCATAGCGAGCCCGAGCCAGGGCCGCCATTGAAGAGGAAGGTCACCGGCCGGTTCGGGTCGTGCGGTCCCTCCTTGACGTAAGAAGTCGCGTAGATCGCAGCCGTAGGCTTGCCGTCCGCGTCCTTCAGGAAGGTCTCGCCCGTTGTGGCGGTGTAGCTCACCGCTTGGCCGCCGAACCGACCCGAGTGCTTGGTCACGGAGACGATGGGCGCCTCGATCGGCTTCTCGGCGGGGTCAGGCTTCTTGGTGTCGTCCGACCGGTCCTGCGCGAGAGCGGCAGGGCTCAGGGCCAGAGTTGCGGACAAAGCGGCTGCGGACAGGACGGCGAGCGACAGCTTCATGCGGTGTTCCCCCAGGATGGCGGCCCGTCAGCGACCGCGCGACTGATTGAGGTTCACATAGCAGGGGGAGAGCAGCGCTGTCGCCGCTCGAAAATTGAGTTATGATATAACATTGCTCTTGCGGGGCATGTTATAATGTAGCACTTCGCGAGCTTCACGGGTGGGAGCAGCGGATGAGAATGTTGGTGTGGTCGGCGGCTGTTCTGGCGACGCCGTCCCTTGCGTGGGCCATCGAAGCTCCGTCAGGGCGCGCCGATCTCGACGAGGTGGTGGTCACAGCGAACCGGCGCGAGCAGGCGGCGGAGGACGTACCCTCTTCGATCGAAGTGGTCACCGCGGAGGCGCTGGAGAACACCGTCGGCGTCAGCTTCACGGATCTTCTGAAAAAGAACGCCGGCGTCGATGTCATCCAGTACCCGAACGGTCTCGCCGGAGTGGGCCTGCGCGGGTTCCGGCCCGACTTCGAGTTCAGCATCAATCCGCGCACCCTCACGCTCGTGGACGGACGCCCCTCAGGCTCGACCAGCTTCACCACCATCGCTCCGGAGAGCATCGAGCGCGTCGAGGTCCTCAAGGGACCAGCCTCATCCCTGTATGGCGCCTCCGCCATCGGCGGGGTCGTGAACATCATCACGCGCCGCTCCAGCGGTCCCCTCGAAGGGCGAGTGGGTGTCGGCTACGGTTCCTTCGGAACCTACAGGGCCGAAGCGAGCGCAGGCGGCTCTCTCGGCGATGGGGCGGACTTCGACCTCGGCGTCGGCTATGTGAACCAGTCCGACGACTTCGAGATCGGCGGCGGGGTCGAGCGGCCGAACAGCGACCACGAGCGCCTGTCGGGCCGCCTGCGCGTCGGCTCAAACGCCACCTCCCGCCTACGGATCGATGCGTCGATCGACGGGGCGAGGCTTAGCAACAACGCGTCCGGCGCCTTCTCCTTCGTTCCGCCAACCACCAACGGGACGGAGCTGGAGCGCTATGGCGGCGACTTCAGGGCGGCCCTGGATTTGGACGCCCACCAGCTCGCGTTGACGGTTTACGGCTCCAACGACGCCTACGACTTCGTCACCGTGCCCGCGGCGGGGGCGCGCTATCGCTCAAGCCGCACCGAGTCGACCTATCGCGGGTTGCTGCTGCAGGACGCCTGGACGGTTGTTCCCGCGTTGACGCTGACCTTCGGCCTGGATTGGCAGACCGTTGAGATAGAGCGCTTCGCCTATCTCGCCAGCGGCGCGGCGCGCGCGCCCTTCAGTCCCAATGAGCGCCGGGAGACGCAGGCGCTCTACGCGGAGGCGGTGTTCAAGACGCTGGATGACCGCCTCGTGCTGACGGCGGGCGCACGCCAGGACTGGATCACGTCGGAGACGCTCGCCACCCCACTGCTCACCACCTTCCGCCCTGGTGAGAGCGAGTTCGAGGTGTTCAGCCCGCGCGGCGGCGTGGTCTTCAAGCTTTCCGAACGGTGGCGCCTCCACGCCACTGCAGGCGCCGGCTTCGCACCGCCTCAGGCCAATCAGATCGCAGGCGTCAGCGAGGAGCTCGCGGGGACGCAGAGGCGACTGACATTCGGCAATCCGGACCTGAAGCCTGAGGAGAACACCACCTACGACCTCGGCGTCGGCTACGCCTCGCCACTCGTTCAGGCCGACGTCACCTATTTCGACTCCCGCACCACGGATCGGATCACCACCGTCATCCGCACGAACACGCCCAGCCTGCGCGAGACCACTTACGTCAACGCCAACAAGGCTGCCATGCGCGGGCTCGAGGCTCAGCTCTGGATCGACGCGGGCCGGGCGCTCGGGGACGTGCCGGACCGCTTCAGTGTCCAGGCCAGCCTGACGCACATGCTCGAGGCGGAGGAGTTGATCGCCAATGTCTCGACGCCGATCCGCAACGTGGCCGACTGGAAGGCCGTCGTCTCCGCCACAGCCAGCAACGGCCGTGATCTCTCCCTCACCCTCACCGCCCGGTACAACGGTCAACGCTGGGATGCGGACAACAGCTCCGGCCTGATCTTCACGAGCGGCCGCGGCGGCGTCTTCGAGTACCCCACCTTCACCGTCTTCGACGCCAGCCTCAGGTGGAGCGTGACGCCGCGTGACGTGATCCGGGTGGAGGGCGCCAACCTGTTTGACAAGCGGTATTTCGAGAAGGCCGACTACCCTATGCCGGGCCGCGCCTTCTATGTCCGCTACCAGCGGAGCCTCTGAACCATGTGGCAGAAGGCTGTTCTCGCCCAAATCAGCGACCTGCTGTTCACGCCCGTCATCGTCCTTCTGCTGGTCACGGTGGCCTGGATCCTGCTGCAGACCGGATTGTTGCTGCGGAGCGGCATGCAACGCGCTCGCGGTGTCAGACCCGCTCCCGTCCGGTACGTGGCCGAACTCGATCGGGCCCGTTCGGAGAGCGGAAGCGGGCTCGACATTCGGCTTGAAGCCATCGTCCAGCGTGCGGAGGCGGAGGCCTCCACGATGCTGAACGCCGTCCGCTTCGCCGTGCGCGTCGGGCCGTCTCTCGGCTTGATGGGAACGCTGATCCCGATGTCGGCCGCGCTCAGCGGTCTCGCGCGCGGCGATCTGCCCAGTCTGGCGAACAACATGGTGATCGCCTTCTCCAGCACAGTGGTCGGTATCGCAGTGGGCGTGGTCGCCTACGTGGTCGCGCTGGTCCGAGAGGCCTGGGTCCGCACCGACCTCGACGCAGTGCGCCTCCACGCCGAGCGGATGTTGCGCGAAGCGGAGGCGAGCGCGTGAGCCGCCTGCGCTTCATGCGTGAACGCCCCGACAACGCCTGGGAGGAAGACCCGCTCTCGGGAGTGGCGAACCTCTTCGATGTCAGCCTCGCCTTTATCGTGGCCCTGAGCGTGGCGCTGTTTTCGATGTTCGGAGCTCGCAGCCTCTTCGACGCCCAGTCATCCTGGACGCTCACTCACCGCGCGGCGGACGGCAGCCTAGAGGTCGTTCGTAAGGACGGTCGGGAGATCAAGGTCGAACGGGTCACGGACCGGCAGCTTTCGGGCGACGGCGACCGGCTGGGTGTGGCCTACAAGCTGGCAGATGGGCGAGTGATCTATGTGCCGGAGGCGGGTGAGAAGGGGAGCGCGGCCAAGTGAGGCTGTGGCTCGCGCTCGTTCTGCTGTTCACGCTCTGCGCCCCCACCGCTCGAGCCGCTGACCCGTCGACCCGGGCGAGGATCGCCTTCGTCTCCATCGAACTTGCTCAGACGCCGAACCTGGCCCTGGAAGCGGCCCGCAGCCGCACGGAACGGGCGCAGCTGGACCTCTTTGGCCTCGGTGGCGGACTCCTCCCCAACGTTCGCGAGGCCGATCTCGGCGCCTACGATCTTGTGCTGGTGGAAGGCGTAGGGCCTCAGCTTGTCCAGTTCACCGAGCAGATTGAGGCCGCCAAGTCGCGCACGCGCGTCGTCGTCGTGAACGGGGAACGCTGGATCAAAGGCAACGTCGATCCGGCAAGCCTGCCGGACCTTCAGGGCTACTGGACCAACGCCACGGCCGAGAACTACGCCCGCTTGATTGACTATCTCGCCGCGCGGGTGCTGGGACGTGACCTCCCCGTGCAACCTCCGCTCGTCTATCCGGAGACCGCATTCCATCATCCTGACGCCCCGGCTCACTTCCCCGACCGGAAGAGCTATGAGGCGTGGCAGTCAGGGCGATTGGCCGACGCGGCGTCCCGCCCTCGCATCGCCATCTTGTTCTACCGAAGCCTGGTCTTGGCCCGCAACGCCGCGGCCGTCGACGCGCTGATCCGAGAGGTGGAGCGCCAGGGCGGGCTACCGCTGCCTCTGTGGCGGAAGGACAGCGCCGCTTCTCTGCAGGCGCTCGCGCCCGGGGAGGGTGACCGGGTGGACGCGGCGATCCTCTGCTCCAATTGGGTCGACTACCAGGACGCGGCCGCCGGGGTGCGGGCCGCCAAGGCCCTCGATGTGGCGCTGCTGAACTGCACCAACGACTACAGCCGGACGCCTGCGGAGTGGGAGGCGGCGGACGGCGGCTTTGCGCCCGGGCGCTCAGGTCAGCTGGCGTTGAGCGAGCTTCAGGGCCTCGTGGAGCCGATGATGGTCAGCGCGCGCAAGGTCGGCGACGGCGGGCAGGCGGTGATCACCCCGATCGAGCACCAGGTGCGCTGGCGTGTCGAGCGCGCCATGTCGTGGGCGAGGCTGCGCACCCTTACGAACGCGGAGAAGCGGATCGTCATTCCATACTTCAGCGAGGGCCGCAGCGAGGCCGACGTCGGTTCCGACCCGGACAGCTATCTCGACGCCCAGGGCACGCTTGTGGCCTTGCTCGCGCGTCTAAGAACCGAGGGCTACGACCTCGGCGACGAGCCCCTGCCGGATAAGGCCGCCCTATCGCGACTTCTCGCAGAACGGGGCTCCAATCCGCCCGATGCTGCGGGCCTGAGGGCGCGCGTCCGCGAGGGTTCAGCCGCGCTCGTACCCGAAGCGGAGTACTTGCGTTGGTGGGCGGCGCTGCCCGACGCCGCGCGCAGGTCCGTGGAGGCCCAGTGGGGGCCGCCGCCCGGCGATGTGATGGTGACCGCTGACGAGTCCGGCGCCCGCGCCATCGCCATTCCTGTGATCCGCTTCGGCAAGGTCGCGCTCGCTCCGCACCCGATCTGGGGCATGCAGGAGCCGCGCGGCCTCGCCAGCGACGGGGCGCTCACGCCCCACCACCAATACGTCGCCTTCTATTTGTGGATGCAGAACGCCTGGCGTGCCGACGCCTACCTGCCGCTGTTCACCCAGCTCAGTCTCATGCCAGGCAAGCAGGAAGGACCTTCCAGCACGGACTGGATCGGGCTCCTGATCGGGCGCCTGCCGCACATTCAGCCGACGCCGCTGCAGGCCAATGGGGGCGTGGCCAACAAACGGCGGGCCAACGCCGTCTTGGTCGGGTTCATGCCCGAGCTCGCCCAGGCCGGTCTGTCGCCCGATTTGGCCGCATTGAAGGACGCGGTCGCCGAGGCCGAGCTCGATCCGCGCAAACGACCCGCCGTTCGCAAGACGGTCGCTGACCTCGGGCTTGAGCGGGCGCTACAGCTCGATGGGAAGGAGGCTCCTTGGTCGGCTCTGTCCGAAGCGCTGCGGCGCCACCTCGACGAAATCGACCGGGCTCCGATCACCCAGGGTGGGCATGTGCTCGGCGAGGCGCCGCAGGGCGAAGCCCGGGAACGGATGATCCACGCCATGATCGCCGACGACCCCGGGCGGCCGACGCGTGATGATGTGCGCGCCGCGCTTGCGGGCGCGGCCCCGCCCCATCTCTCCTCCGCACTCCTTGAGCGCATGGGCGAATACGCCCGACGGCTAGACCGCGCCACGGCGGAGATGGACGGGGTGATCGCCGCCCTATCTGGTCGTTATGTCGAGCCTGGTCCGAACGCAGACGCGATCCGCAATCCCGACGCCCTGCCGGGCGGCCGCAATCCGTACACCCTGGACACCAGGGATTTGCCGACCCCGGCGGCCTGGGCGCTCGGTAGTCGTCTCGCGGACGAGATGGTCGCCGACTACCGCGCCAAGCATGGGCGCCCTCCACGTAAGGCGGCCTTCGTCCTCTGGTCTGGAGAGACTGCGCAGAACGGCGGCGTGATGGAGGCCCAGATCCTTCGGCTGCTCGGCGCGCGGCCGGTCTGGAACGGCAAGGGGCAGGTGGTGGATGTTGCGCTCGACCCCCGCGCCGAACTCGGCCGGGGTCGGGTCGACGTGCTCGTCACGACGTCTGGCACCTATCGTGACCACTTCGGCGACCGCCTGACGCTGCTGGCCCGTGCCGTCGGCCGTGCGGCTGCGGCGGACGAGCCGGACAACGCGGTGCGTGAGGCCGCTCTTCAGACGCGCCCCCGCCTTTTGGCCGCGGATGCGACCAATGCGCAAGCGGAGGCTCGCTCGTTGCGCCGCATCTTCTCGACAGCGCCCGGCGCCTACTCGCCGGCCACGGAGTTCGCGATAGAACAGGAGCCGCGCTGGAGCGACGAACGCTTGGCCGGCCTATACGCGCGGCGCCTCGCCCACGCCTATGGCTCGGAGACCGACGGCGGCGCCTCCGATGCCGAGGCGTTTGCTGAGAACCTGCGCACCGTCGACGCCGCCGTGTTCAGTCGGAGCTCCAACGTATTCGGTTTGCTGGATACACCCATGCCGGCGGCGTATCTCGGCGGCCTGAACATGGCTGTCCGGCAGGAGACCGGGCGCCGCATCGAGACATACGTGGCCCAGCTCGCCTCGCCGTCCTCGGCAAAGGTGGAGCCGATCGCGCAAACGTTCGGCCGCGAGATGCAGAGCCGCTATCTTAACCCGAACTGGATCCGCGGCATGCAAGCCGACGGCTACAACGGCGCCCGCTATCTCGCCGACTTCACCGACCACATGCTTCTTTGGGATGTCACGACGCCGGACCTCGTCAGCAACCGAGAGTGGGAGGCGGTGCGTGACGTCTACGTGCGTGATCGGTACGGGCTCGGCCTGAAAGCTTATTTTAACCGCGAGAACCCCGCGGCTCGACGCAAGCTCGTGCAGACGCTGCTCGAGGCGGCTGACCGCGGGCACTGGAAGGCTTCCCCGGAATCTCTTGAGGAGCTTCGGGATGCATTGGCGGGTGGAAGTGCGGGAGAGCCTCAGCCCAGGCCGCCCGTCGCTCCGGGCAAGGCGCAGGCACGCCCGCAGGGATCGGTCGCGCAGGCGCCTTCAGGCTCCCTCCCTGCGCCGCCAGTGACGGGTTACCTAATGGAAGAGGTTCGGCGACTGGCGGCCGCGCCGCCGCTCCGGCCCTCGCCCCTGAACTTCTGGCCCCTGCTCACCGCTCTCCTGATGGCTGGATCCGGTTTACTGGTCAGGCCTCGCTGGTGAGCTGCGGCTCAACATGACCAAAGATTAACCCGCGGCCGCTGAGCAACGTCCCGAGGCGAAGGTAAGGTCGTCAAAAAATGGCGCCCCGCTTCGCGCCCTCGGGAGAGCTTTGATGATGTCCTGGAAGACGCGCCTGCTCGCCGCATGTGCGCCGCTGGTGCTCGCGGCCTGTGCAACCGCTCCGTCCGAAACCGCGCCGCCGCCGCCGCCTCCGCCGTCCATTGCCCAAGCGCCCGCTGCGCCTGCGCCCATGTACGGGACCTTCGGCTTCGACGTGGCCGGCATGGATCGCTCGGCCACGCCGGGGGATGACTTCTTCTCGTTCGCGAACGGCACGTGGGTGAAGACCACCGAAATCCCCGCCGACCGCTCAGCCTACGAGACCTTCATCGTTTTGGCCGAGCGCGCCGCGACCCGCACCCGCGCGTTGATCGAGGAGGCCGCGGCTGGCAGCGCGCCGGCAGGGTCGCCGCAGCGCATGATCGGCGACTACTACGCGAGCTTCATGGATGAGGCCGCCATCGAGGCGAAGGGGATTGAGCCGGTGAAGCCCGAGCTCGCCCGGATCGCCGCCATCCGCACGCGAAGCGACCTTTCGCGGGAGCTCGGCGCTACCTTGCGATCGGACGTGGATGCGCTGAACGCCACCGACTACACCACCGACCGCTTCTTCGGCCTCTGGGTGGCCGAGGACATGAACGACACGACCAAGTACCGGCCCTACCTGATGCAGGGCGGCCTCGGCATGCCCGACAGGCAGTACTACCTGGGCGAGTCGGACCGCTTCAAAGCGCTGCGAGAGCAGTATGTCGTCCATATCGCGGCCACCCTCCGGCTGGCCGGTTTCGACGACGCGGACGCTCGTGCCCGCCGGGTGATGGAGGTGGAGACGGCCATCGCCCGCGCTCATTGGACGGTCGACCAGACTGGGGACGTGGCGAAGGCGAACACCGTCTGGACGCGCGGGGAGCTGACCCGCCGCGCGCCAGGCATCGACTGGACCGCCTTCCTCACGGCCGCGGGATTGAACGAACAGCCGGCGCTTGGCGCATGGCAGGCCTCTGCCATCGCCGGCCAGACCGCGCTTGTCGCTTCGAAGCCGATCCAGGCGTGGCGCGACTACTTGGCCTTCCATGCGGTGGACCGCGCCGCGCCCTTTCTGTCCGAGCCCTTTGTCGACCAGCGCTTCGCATTCTACGGCAAGGCGCTCTCGGGCACGCCGCAGCAGCGCGAGCGCTGGAAACGCGGCGTCGACGCCACCTCAGCGGCGATGGGGGAGGCCGTCGGCCGGCTCTACGTTGAGCGCCACTTCACCCCTGAGGCGAAGGCCCAGGTCGAGGAGATGGTGAAGAACCTGCTGCTCGCGTTCGGCCGGCGCATCGACACGCTGGACTGGATGACGCCTGAGACCAAGGCCAAGGCGCGCGAGAAACTCGCAACCTTCACCGTCGGCGTCGGCTACCCCGAGCGTTGGCGCGACTATTCGGGGTTGGAGATCGTCCGAGGGGATCCCTACGGGAACGCCTTCCGGGCCGAGCTCTTCGAGTACCGGCGCAATATCGCCAAGCTCGGCGGCCCAGTGGACCGTTCGGAGTGGTTCCTCGACCCCCACGAGGTGAACGCGCTGAACATGCCCATGCAGAACATGATCATCTTCCCGGCCGCGATCCTGGAGCCGACCTTCTTCGATCCGGCGGCCGATCCGGCGGTGAATTACGGAGCGATCGGCGGCGTCATCGGCCACGAGGTGGTGCACAGCTTCGACGACATCGGCGCCTTGTTCGACGCGCAGGGGAACCTGCGCAACTGGTGGTCGGCGGCGGACCTGGCGCAGTTCCGCCAGCGCGGCCAGGCGCTCGCCCGCCAGTACGACGCCTACGAAGTCTTCCCGGACCTCAAGATGAACGGCGAGCAGACCCTGGGTGAAAACATCGCTGACCTCGCCGGGCTGGCCACCGCCTGGGACGCCTATCAGATTTCGCTGCAGGGCCAGCCTGCGCCGACGCTGGACGGCTTCACCCCTCAACAGAGGTTCTTCCTGGGCTGGGCGCAGAACTACCGCGCCAAGTACCGCGAGCCGGCGCTGCGACAGCGCGTGTTGACGGGCGTCCACTCACCTGGGCCGTATCGCGCCCAGACGGTCCGCAACATCGATGGCTGGTACGACGCCTTCGGCGCTCGGCCGGGCCAGAAGCTGTATCTCGCGCCGAGCGAGCGCGTGCGCATCTGGTAGTCCGAGGATGATTTGAGCTTGCCTTCTCGCCTTCACTGACGACGAGGCGCTAACCCGACTGCGTCATTGACTCGTGGGCTCCTCGTGCTCGTGAGGCTGCACGATGCCGGGCGGGTCGCTGGCTGGAAACGTCTCCTCCAACTCCTCGTCAAGCTCTTCGTCCAGGTCTTCGGGATCCGCCATGTCCGCCTTCCTCTCCCACAAGAGATGGTGCGGGATTCAAGTCGCGAAAGCCCCTGGTCCGGTGTCGCGGGCGATCAGGCTCTCCACCGCTGCGCGGCTCGGGAGCGATGGCTGCGCTCCCGGCTTCGTCGCCGCCAGCGCGCCTGCGTAGCAGGCGAAGCGCAGCGCCTCGTCCGGCTGCGCGCCCTCCAACAGCCGCACCGTCAGCGCCGCCGCGAAGGCGTCTCCGGCGCCGACCGTGTCGACCACCTGCACCACCGGCGGCTGCGCCTGGGCGATCGGCCGTCCGTCCCGGAACAGGCGAGCCCCGCGCCCGCCCAGGGTGATCGCGACCAGTCCCGGCCCCTCGTGGACCCGCGCCCCGTAGAAGCCCGACTCCGCTTCGTTGGCGACGATAAGGTCGGCCCGCGCGAGCATCGCGTCCGACAACTCCGCCGCCGGCGCGAGGTTCAGGGCGACGAAGCCGGTCGCCCGCTCCACCGCCGCCTCGACGGTCGGGACCGGCAGCTCCAGCTGCAGCATCAGAGGGGCGTCCAGCACGTCCGGCAGGTGCTCGGGCGCGAAGGCGGCGTTGGCGCCCGGAGCCACCACGATCTGGTTCTCCGCCTGCGCGTCCACGGTCACGAAGGCGGCTCCCGTGGGGAGGCGCGGCTCCGCCATGACGCCGGACAGATCGACCCTGGCGTCGCGCAGCAGGCTCAGCGCGTCCTCCGCCATCGGGTCTTCGCCGACGCGCCCGATGAGCCGCACTCCAGAGCCGAGCCGGGCGGCCGCTAGCGCCTGGTTAGCCCCCTTGCCGCCAGGCGCGCGTCGATAGCGCCGCGCCAGCACCGTCTCGCCGGGCGTGGGCAATCGCTCCACCTCGACGAGATGGTCTAGGTTGATCGAGCCGATGACGGTGATCGCGAGCGAAGCCATGAGTACGACCTAGCCCCGCGGGCGAGCTCTCCGCAATCAGACGGGCTGATTGTAGGGCGCCTTCCCGAACAGCGCGCGCTCGGCGCCGCGCGGATCATCGACCATGCGGCTCGTCCTGTTCAGCACCATCGTCTGGCGGCGGGGCAGGGTGTACGGCGTCCAGCGCGGCAGACTCTTGTGGTTGGGGCTGCCGGTCTTGGCATGGGCGATGAAGGCCTCGCTCATCACCTCGGCCATCTTCAGCGCGTCGGGCGCCGTGCCGGTGATGGAGCCTTCCTTGTCACAGTTGTCGAACACCAGTGGGATATCGATCGTGTGCGGCGCGCCCCACTTGCCGCCGTCTTTCGGCGAGCCCCAGTCCAGCTGGTAGACGTAGGCGGGCGTGCCAGCCTTCGCGCGCTCCTCGGCCTCGACGACTGCCGCGCGCCACGACCGGCCGGCCGTAGTGGCGGCGAAGAAGACGTCGCTGGGCGAGTATTGCGGATAGAGGCGGCGGTACTCGGCGATCACATCCTCAGCGGCCGTGTCGACCACGGTGATCGCCTTGTCGAGACGGTCCGGCAGCTCCTCCCAGGTCAGGCTGAACGTCGAAGGATCGCCGCCGCCGATCAGAGAGCGGGTCTCGTCGTGGGTGTTGCCGATGATCATCGGGATGTGCGCCGACTGGCTCGGCGCGTCCGGATAGAAGGGATGTCGAGGCAGGCTGCGCCCGTCGTAGACGGGGCTCGATCCGCCCACCGCCTTGGCTTGCGCCGCCACGAGCCGGTCGAGCGGCAGGCGGTCCAGCTCCGAGAGCTGGTCAGTTTTCAGATCCAAAGCGTCCAGGTATTCCAGGGCGCGCTGGGTCGCCAGCTTCGGCCCTGCCGCCGTCACCTGCTGGCCGCTCATCGTGGCCACGCGGTGGAACAAGCCGGCCGCGGCGGGTTGCGCCATCATGGTGGCGATCTTCGCACCGCCGCCGCTCTGGCCGAACACCATCACCTTGTTCGGATCGCCGCCGAAGGCGGAGATGTTATCTCGCACCCATTGCAGGGCCAGGATGAGGTCCGCCTGGCCAGCATTGGCGGCGCTGGCGAAGGACCGGTCGCCAAGGCGCGACAGATACAGGTAACCGAAGGCGTTCAGGCGGTGGTTCACCGTCACCACCACCACGTCGCCGCGGTTGACCAGGTTCACGCCGTCATAAAGTGGGCTGGAGCCCGAGCCACCGCTGTAGCCGCCTCCGTGGATGTAAAACATGACGGGCCGACGGCCGCGATCGAGCGCGGGGGTCCACACGTTCAGGAACAGGCAGTCTTCGCTGATGCGGGCCTCCTCCCGACCACGCTGCGGCGCGGATGGCCCGTACTCGAAAGCGTCGCGGACCTCCGTCCAGGCTTGTGGCGCCCGCGGTGGGCGGAATCGGGTCGTCGCCGTGTCCGCGCCGTAGCGTACGCCCTTGAAGACGAGCACGCCCTTGTCGGTGAAGCCGCGCACCGGCCCGTGCCGGGTCCTCGCCACCGGATGCTGACCGGCAGGAGCGGGCTGACTACGGACGAGGGTGGGCGCGGCGATCATCGCCGCGGCCGTGGCCTGCAGCAGGCCGCGCCGATCCAAGGTGGTCATGAGCGTCTCCGGGTTTCTCTTTCCCTGCACTCTAGAAACGCAGGAAACCGGTGTCACTCTTTGCCGTCAGTTCTTCGGGCGAGACGGGTGGCCATGACTGCCCGCCCACCGCAGCAGCAGGTCCGGCCATGCTGCGACGGCCTTGCCGCCGACGTCGCGCAAGCCAAACCCGTGACCGCCGGTCTCGAAGATGTGCATCTCGGCCGGGACCTTGGACGCGCGCAGCGCCTGGAACATCAGAATGGCGTTTTCCACCGGGACAGTGGCGTCATCTACGGCGTGCATGATGAAAGTCGGCGGCGTGTTCGCCGTCACCAGCTTGTCGGGCGAGTAGGCCGCCTCCCGCTCCGGTCCCGCGTCCCTGCCAATCAGGTTGTCGCGCGAACCCTTATGGGCGTGCGGGGTGCTGGTTGAGATCACTGGATATCCAAGTGCGCAGAAGTCCGGGCGCGCGGAGACGCGGTCGGACGCATCGGTCGGCTCGTACACCGGCTTGTCGAAACGGGTGGCGAGGTGGGCGGCCAGATGTCCGCCCGCCGAGAAGCCCATGACCCCGATCTTGGCCGCATCGACCCCCAGGCGTGCTGCGTTCGCGCGAACCCAGCGCAGCCCCCTTTGCGCATCTTGCAGCGGCGCGTCCGGGCCCGCGGCCCAGCCGTCGGCAGGAAGGCGGTACAACAGCACATAGGCCGTGATTCCACGCGCGTTCAGCTCGCGTACGATCTCGTAGCCTTCCTTGCCGACGACAACGCGCACATACCCGCCACCCGGGATCAGCATCACCGAGGCGCCCGTGGGGTTCTTGGCTCGGTAGACGCTGAGTGTCGGCTTGGTGACGTGCATGATCGCCGGGTCGTAGAGGCCTGGGGTTTGCGCGCGGTCGACCTCGCTCTGGGTGACGGTGACGCCCTCACGTCCAGGCACGCCGCCCGGCCAAAGTTCAATGACCTCGTCCGGCTCTACGAACAGCGCCCGGGAATGGCTCGGCGACGGCGCGCCGCCTCCCACCGCCTGGGCTGTCGCGCTCGCCGCCGGCGTCGCCGCTGCTCCCGCCATCACACCTCTCCGCGTCAGCCGCATCGTCCGCCCCTGTCCTTCGCCGCCATTGGAGCACATCGGAAGCGGGCCTGCAGCGGTCGGGCTTGCCAACTCGCCAGCCAACGGGAAGACTGCGCCGACTGACAACGTTGTCAGCCTTGATGACAAGCCGGCCGCAAGCGCCGCGCCAAGGGGGAAGACATGACCAGGACCGGCCAGGGCGCCAGCGGCGCGGGCAAGAGCGCGCTCGTCGCGTTCGCCTGCGTGACCACGCTTTTCTTCATCTGGGGCTTCGTGACCGCGACCATTGATCCGCTCATTCCGGCGGTGCGATCGGTGTTCAGCCTCAGCTACACGGAATCGATGCTGACCCAGTTCGCCTTCTTCATGGCGTACGGGGTCGTCTCGCTGCCGGCCGCGGCGCTGCTGGCCAAGGCCGGGGCGGTTCGCTCCATCCTGATCGCTCTCGCCGCGATGGTCGTCGGCTGCCTGATCGTGCCGCTGGCCACGGTGGTTGAGACCTACGCCTTGGTGCTGGTGGCGCTCTTCATCATCGCCTCGGGCATCACCCTGCTGCAGGTCGCTGCGAACCCGCTGGCCGCCGTCGCTGGCGATCCGAAGCGCTCGCACTTCCGCCTGACCCTGTCGCAGGCGTTCAATTCGCTGGCGACGGTGCTGGCGCCCTACATCGGCGCGAACCTGATGCTGAAGGGGATCACCGAGGGGGAGGCGGTCTCGGCCGCCCAGCGCGCGGAGTCGCTGCGCAGCATCGACACCGCCTTCTTCATCATCGCCGGCGCCATCGTGCTGCTGGGCGTCTTCCTGTGGCTGGTGCGGGGCCGCATCAACCAGATCGCCTCGGCGATGGAGAGCAGCACCGCGGCCACCCCGGGCTCGCCCCTCGCGGCCTTCCGCTCGCCTTGGGCCCTTGCCGGAGCCGCGGCGATCTTCCTCTACGTGGGCTCCGAAGTGGCCATCGGCAGCACGCTCACCAACTATCTCGCGTCCGACGACGTGCTGGGCGTCTCGTTGCATCGAGCCGGCGAGCTGGTCAGCCTCTATTGGCTGGGCGCCATGATCGGCCGCTTCATCGGTTCGGCGCTGCTGTTCCGCCTGAAGGCGGGCCCGCTGCTGGCGGTCTTCGCCGTCGTCGCCGCCGTGCTCTGCTTCGCCACCAGGCAGTCCACGGGCTGGACGGCGGCGGTCACCGTGCTGGCCATCGGGCTGCTGAACTCCATCATGTTCCCGACCATCTTCACCCTGACCCTGGAGCGTTCCAGCGCGCCCCCGGCTGCGACCTCGGGCCTGCTCTGCATGGCCATCGTCGGCGGCGCCTTCCTGCCCCTGCTGGCGGGCGTCGTGGCCGACCGCTCGGGCCTTTCCAACGCTTTCTGGGTGCCCCTGGCCGGCTACCTCGGCATCGCCGTCTTCGCCTTCATGGCGGCCAAGGCCCGCGTGCGCACCGCCGACGTGGTCGCCGCGCCTGGAGCCCACTAGAACGGAGGCGTCCAATCCTTCAGGAGGCCCCTTGATCCAGATCGGCGTCGATTTCGGGGGCACAAAGATCGAGGCGGCGGCCCTGAACGTTCAGGGCCGTTTCCTCAGCCGCGTGCGAGCGCCGAACCCAGGCGACTACGACGCGGCCATCGCGCTGGTCCGTGATCTGGTCGCACAGGTGGAGACGGAGGCAGGTGGGCGCGGGACCATCGGGGTCGGCGCGCCGGGATCCATCTCGCCGAAGTCAGGGCTCATGCGGAACGCCAACTCCGTCTACCTGAACGGCCGGGCCTTCCGTGAAGACCTGTCGGCCGCTCTGGGGCGGGAGATCCGCATGGCGAACGACGCCAACTGCCTCGCCCTATCGGAAGCGGTTGACGGCGCCGGCGCGGGGGCGTCCGTCGTTTTCGCCATCATCGTGGGCACCGGCTGCGGCGGCGGCGTGGTCGTCGATGGGTCGCTGATCGACGGATCGCACGGAATCGCCGGTGAGTGGGGCCACATGCCTCTGCCTTGGCCGTCGGTGGATGAGTCGCCCGGCCCCGCCTGCTGGTGCGGAAAACAGGGATGCCTTGAGACCTGGGTCTCCGGGACGGGATTTCAGCGGGACTTCGAGCGCGCTTCCGGACGAGTCCTCACCGGGCCCGAGATCATCAGCGCCATGCGTGCGGGCGACGCGGAGGCGACCGCCGCGTTCGCACGCTACGCTCACAGGCTCGGGCGGGCGATGGCCGTCGTTGCGGATCTGCTTGATCCAGACGCTTTCGTTCTCGGCGGGGGCATGTCGAACGTCCGCGAACTGTACGCAGCCCTGCCGGAGATCGTGCGAGCGCACGCCTTCTCCGACGTCTGGGACGCGCGCACCGCGCCCGCGCGATGGGGGGATTCCTCCGGCGTGCGCGGCGCCGCGCGGCTCTGGCCTTTGCCGAACGCCTGAGGAGACGGGGCCCAGCGGCTGGGTCAGCGCGCCGGCGTCAGCCTAACCACGCCGCCGCCATTGGCCGCCAGTTTAAGCCGCAGCGTGTCCTCCGTATCGAGCGACACCCGCCGGCTCTCCGACACCAGTTCCGTCGGTCTCGCGCCGTCGCTCCAGACGGTCGCGCGGTAGTCGCCAGAGAGCGCCAGCGGGGTCAGGTCGAACTCGACCTCTCGGGCGTTCTCATTGTTCATGGCTCCGATCCACCACTCCCGACCCTTGCGCCGGGCGACGACGATGTGTTCGCCGATCTCACCGGACAAGACGCGAATCTCGTCCCACGTGACCGGCACGTCCCGGATGACCTCCAGGCCGGCGGGCGAGGCGCGGTAGACGTCTGGGCTGTCCGCCACGCAGGCGAAAGGGCTTTCGTAGACGACGTACATCGCCAGACCGTGCGCGCGCGTGGTCATCACCATCGGTGGCGCGTTGTTCGGCTTGAACTCGGCTGGCGTGACGTTGGCGAACCCGCCCGGCGTATAGTCCATGGGGCCCAGCAGCAGCCTGGTGAACGCCAGCGTCACATTGTGACGCGAGGTGATGCGGGCGCTCCACTTGTTGTACTCGGCGCCCAGCACGCCTTCCTGGGTCAGGTAATTGGGGTAAGTGCGGGCAAGGCCGGTCGGCGCATAGGCGCCGTGGAGATCGACCAACAGGCGATGCTCAGCCGCCTTGGCGAGCAGCCGGTGGTACCAGTTCACCATCTCCTGGTCGTCGCGATCCATGAAGTCGACCTTGATCCCCTTCATGCCCCAGCGTTGGTAGAGAGCCAATGCCTCGTCCATCTGCGCGTCCATGTGGGTCCAGTGCACCCAGAGCCATATGCCGACGCCCTTGCGGCGGCCGTATTCGACGAGCGCAGGCACATCGATCTCGGGGATCGAGCGGGTTGCGTCGGCCCCCGGCCGCGCCGGGGTCACCTGGTCGCTGCCCGGATACCAGCCGGCGTCTATGAGCATGTATTCGAGCCGGTTCTCGGCGGCGAAGTCGATGAAGCCCTTCATGGTCGCATCGTTCATGCCGGCCTTCGGCACGCCCTTCAGCACAGGGCCGTTCCACCAGTCCCAAGCCGCCTTGCCGGGCTTCACCCACGACGGGTCGAACGCCGGTTCCGGATTGAGGCTGGTGATGAGGTTCGACTCGTTCAGGCGGCCGGGCTTTTCCGCCAGCATCACCAGGCGCCAGGGAGAGACAAGCTCCGCTCCGATCCGGCCGCGGACTGCGATGTCAGGATCGTCGAGGCGGGGCGAGAGCCTGGCTTGCACACCGATCCCGCCGGCGCCATCGCCTGCCAGGTACATGCCTGGATAATCCTTCACGTCCGCATCGGCGATCGCGAACGTCGTGGAGGCCTCTCCGGTCTGGCAGACCAGCGGCGCGTCGTAGAGGTTGTGCTCTCGGATCTGCGAGGCTGGGATTGGATCGTACTCGCCTTCGAAGCTCGAGCGGTGGCGGCCGACGTTGAACCCCCAGCAGCGATAATCCCGCGGAAAGACGAAGCGGGTGCGTTCAGCCCGGATCTCCACAGCGCTTCGGCTCGGGCTGGCGGGCAGCCGGTACCGGAACGCGACTCCATCGTCATACGCGCGGAAGACGAGCTGCAGGTGACGCGGCGTATCGGGACTGGCGGAGCCCGCCGGGGCCGCGAGGTCCACAGTCAGCTCGTTGAAGTGGTCCCGCGCCCGACTGACCTTGCCAGCCACCAGGTCGTAGCTGCGGTCGACGGTCCGTCGCTTAGACCCCGCGACCGTCAGCCCCTCGGCCAGGCGCCCGCCGGTAAGCTCGAGCCCTAGGGCGGACGATCCGATTACCGATTGTCCCAGATACGCGATCCGGTAAGTGGGCGCCCCGCTCCCATCGGCCGAGACGCTGAGCTGGACCCCGCCGCCGGGGGAAACCAGCTGAAGCTCCTCCGCTTGCGCCGCGGGCGCCGCGACCAACGCCATGCAGACCATCATGCCTAAGATCGATCGCATCTCGAGCGGTCCCAACAACCTCTTGTTCCTGCTTATTTGTTCGACAAAATGACCGCGATCGCAACCAGAAGAATAGACAGCGCTGTCTTCAAGGTGTTAGAACAGCTTCAGGACACGGCCGCGCGAACCCTCCCCCCGAGGCGAAGCCGCGTGTCTGTTCGACCCTGAGTTTTCCTCCACTTCGGCCTGTCGCTCGCGGCAGGCCTTTTCTTTTGGCGTCAGCGGGGACGTCCGAGGATCTCGACCAGCGGCCCGGCGGCTCCGTCGAATAGCCGGGCCTCCACATCATAAGCAGCGGAGAGAACGCTTGAGCTGAGCGCCTCGGCCGGCGGGCCGTCGGCAAGCACGCGCCCGTGGGCCATCACCAGGATCCGGTCCGCCGCCCGAGCTGCGACGGTGAGGTCGTGCAGGGTGAGCACGACGCCTCGGCCCTCTTGCGCCAACTGGCGAAGGACGGTGACGAGGTCCAACTGGTGCCCTGGATCGAGGCCTGTCAGGGGCTCGTCGGCCAAGATCCAGTCTGGCTCCCCTGCGAGCACACGTGCGATCAGGACACGGGTCCGTTCACCGCCGGACAGGGTCGTCACATCACGATGGGCCAGCGACTGGACGTCTGCGACAGCCATGGCCCGGACGATCGCCTGCTGGTCCGCCGTGTCGTGTCCGAGGGCTCCGTGATGGGGAATACGGCCAAGGCCCACAAGGGTGCGGGCATCGATGGACCAAGCGACCTCGGGCGTCTGGGGCAGGACGCCGATGCGACGCGCGCGCTCCTTCGAAGGCAAGGCATGCACGTCCTGCCCGCCCAGGCGCACGGTTCCTGTGTCGGCCCGCCGAAGACCGGCCAGGCAGGCGAGCAGGGTGGACTTGCCCGCTCCATTGGCGCCCACGATCGCGGTGACACGGCCGGGCTCCAGCTCGGCGCTCACGCCGTCCAGCACGGCTTTGCCGCCTAGGCGCAACGACAGGTCCTGAGCCGCGAGCATCAGGCGATCCTCCGACGCATGCGGATCAGCAGGACCAGGAAGAAAGGCCCGCCTAGGGCGGCCATGGCGATGCCGAGCTTCACCTCCGCCGCGGAGGGCGCCAGTCGAACCAAGATGTCGGCCGCCAGCGTCAGCGCGGCGCCCGCGATGGCGCTCGGCAGCAGGAGCGCCCCTGGTCGAGCGCCGACCAGCGGCCGCAGCACGTGGGGGGTGACGAGCCCCACGAACCCGATCACCCCGGTGACGGCCACGGAAGCCCCGCACGCCAGCGCGACCCCAAGGCCGAGCAGCGCCCGTGTCCGGTTCAAATCGACGCCAAGCGAACGCGCGCCGACCTCTCCCAGGGTGAGGGCGTCCAATGCTCTGGCGAGCAAGAGCAACAGCAGCGATCCAGCGAGCATGAAGGGCAGGGCGAAAGCCACGTCGTCCCAGCTACGGTCCGCCAGCGACCCCATGAGCCAGGAGATGATCTCTCCGACCGCCCAAGGGTTCGGCGCGAGACTGAGCGCCAGAGCGACGCCCGCGCTCGCCACCACATTCAAGATCGCTCCGGCGAGCACGAAAGTGACGAGGCTCGCCCCCGAGCCGCTTAGGAGCAGCAGGAAGATGACGCCTGCACCTGCCCCCAGCATCGCCGCGACCGGCGGCGCCCAGGGATAAGCGGCGGCCGTGCCGAGATAGAGGGTCATAACCGCCCCGAGCGCCGCCATGGCCGACACGCCCAGCACACTTGGCTCCGCCAGCGGATTGCGCGTGTAGCCCTGCAGCGCCGCCCCCGAGAGTCCGAGCGACGCTCCGACCGCGAGCGCCAGGATGGTGCGGGGCGCACGCAGCTCGCTGATGATCAGCCAGCGCGGATCCGACGCTGGATCAAGCCACGCGGACAGCGGGACGGTCACCTTGCCGATCATGACGCTCGCCAGTGACAGCACGGCCGCAAGGGCGGTCAGGCCGACCAGCAGGATCAGGTTGCGACGGCTCATGCACGCGCCTCCAGAGCCTGCCGGTGCGCTCGGGCGAGCGCCGCCGCCGCGGGGATCAGCACCGGTCCGCCACAGAACAGCAGCGGGCGAGGGAAGTTCGCGCGGTGCATGCGGCGAGCAAGCCGGCGAAGGGAAGGATGACCAGCGATGCGATCCGCGAAACTCGGTGTTCCCGGCGCAGGCTCCCCCGCCAGCAATACGTCGGGCGGATCAGCCAAGAGCCTCTCGAGCGACACGCTGCCGGATCGGACCAGTCCATAAGCGGGGGCGGCGTTCACGAACCCCGTCAGGCGCATCATCTCGTCCATCAGCGTTCCTTGCGCTGAAGCGAAGCCGTTGGCCTGGAACATCAGGGCCCTGAGGCGCGGAGCGCCAGGCGGCGGCGCCGCCCCAGCGATGGCGGCGCGGATACGCGCGGTGAGCGCGCGTCCACGCCCGGGATGACCGACGAGCGTCGCGACGTGCTCAACCTGCGCCAGGTTCGTCTCCAGCGTCTCGGTGATGTCGAAGCGCTCGCTGCGGATCCCAAGCCGCTCCAGCGCGCGCCGCAAGGGGGCGGAGGTGAACGTGTCGGTGAGTACGAGGTCCGGCCGCAGCGCGGCGATCTCCTCGGCCGTGCCCCAGGTGAAGGGCAGGTCTCGTGCGAGCCTTGCGATGGAGGAGCTGTGCGGATCACGGGCGTAGTGGCTGATGGCGGCGATCTGCGAGCGGTCCGCCACCTGCACCAAAATCGCGTCGACGCAGGGGTTGAGCGAGGCGATGCGCTGCGGACGGACCGTCGCCCCGACGGGCGAGGCGGCGAGGGCGGCGAGCCCACCTAGCGCTGAGCGCCTGTGAAGCGTGCTCGCCGCCACCACTGTCAGAACCGGGCTCTTAGGCCGACGAAGCCGCCCCGACCTGGTTGGCCGTAGTTGAGGCTCGTCTGGTAGGCGCGATCGAACAGGTTCTCGATCCGAGCGTATAACTCGACCGTCTCCGTCATCGGCCAGGCCGCCCGGAGGTCGACCAGGGTGAAGTCACGAATGCGGTTCCGGTTTGCGGCGTCGTCGAAGCTGTCGCCGACAAAGCGCAGAGCGACAGTCGTCGAGAGCTGACGGGCCCACAGGTAGGTCGCCGCCGCATTGGCTTGGTGCTCCGGGCGCCGCGGGAGGATGCGCCCACGGTTGGAGCCGCTGAGGTTCTCCGTTTCGGTGAAGGTGTAGTTCGCCTCGACGCTCAAGGCGCCCACGGCGGCCGTGCCCGCCAGCTCCAGCCCCTGCGCCTCGCTCCTGGCGATGTTGTTGTAGTAACCGAAGCGCGGCAGCCCTCCTGCGCCCGTGCACAAGGGGTCAGGTCCCACGGCGCAGGAGAAGAAGTCGATCTGGTTGTCGGTTTCGCGCTTGAACAGGGTGGCGGAGACCAGGGCCGAGCCGTTGAAAAGCTTCTGCTCGACGCCAGCGTCCCATCCGTCCGCCTCCTCCGGCTGCAGGCCCGCGTTCCCGTACTCGCTGTAGAGCTGGTAGAGCGACGGCGCCTTGAAGCCCTGCCCGAAGCTGGCGCGCAGCACCGTGTCGCCCCCGTTGAGCGCCCACGCCACCGCCGCCTGTCCCAGCACGTGGTCGCCGAACGCGTCATGGCTATCGCGACGAAGCCCCGCGGTGACCGTCAGGCCCTCGATCACCTCCCCTTGCAACTGCGCGTACAGGCTGTCGATGCCCGTCTCTGCGCGTGCGATGGGCGGATTGGGCGAGAAGCTGGAAGGCGACCGTGTGCGGAAGGCGGAGTCCTCCCGCTCGGCCCCGAAGACGGCGGTCCATCCTTGGGTCAGGGCGAAGGTCCCCTGGTACTCCCACCGCTCGTTACGGCCGACGCCCTCGAAGCTGACGGCGTTGGGCGTCTGAGCTGGATTGCGGTTCTCGCGGTCGGTGTCGGTGTAGCCGTACGCAACCCGGCTGCGGAAGCGGCCGTCCAGCAGGTCGGCGTTCAGCCCGGCGTAGCCTACGAACTCGCGGGTCGTGCCGCTCTCGCGCGTGTCTCCCAATGCGAACGTCGGCGGGGCGAAGCCGTCGAAATCAGTCTCGCCGTCGGACCAGACGGCCCGAACGTCGAGGGACAGAACGTCCGTCAGCGCCACGCGCGCCCGGCCGCTGAGGCCATAGTTCCGATAGCCGTCCGCTTCCGATCCCGACGCTGCGGCGGAGACGCCGGCGGTGGTGTAGTACCCGCCAGCGACGCGCCAGACGATCCGGTCCGACGCCCCGCCCGCGCCCGCGCGCACGTAGGCGGTGTCGCGCGATCCGACCTCGGCGTCGACATTCGCCTCGAACGGTTCGTCTGGTTCGGCCGTGACGATGCTGACGACGCCGCCGATCGCTTGGCCGCCCCACAGCGTCGATTGGGGCCCGCGCAGCACCTCCAGCCGCGACACGTCGCCGACCAGCAGGTTGCCGAAGTTGAAGCCGCCCCCGACCAGGGAGGGGTCGTTCAGCTTCACGCCGTCCACGACGACCAACGTCTGATCCGCCTCCGCGCCGCGGATGCGCAGAGAGGTGAGGGCGCCCGCACCGCCGTTGCTGTTCACGGTGACGCCCGGCGTGCGCGCTAGCAGGTCGGTGACGAGGACGGCCTGCGAGGCGTCGATCTCCGCTTCGGTCAGAACGGTGACCGATTGGCCGACCCGCTCCGGCGCCTGCGGAGCGCGGGCGGCGGTGACGACCACCTCGGCGACGGCCGGCGCGGCGGCGGCGCGGCCGGCGGCGTCGGGCTCGGGTGCTGTCTGAGCCGCCGCGGGACGGCAGGCGAGCGCCGCGGCGAGGGCGGCGGTGGAGTAAAGGAACGTACGTGTCATGGGTCTCAAGCCCCTCCTTCGACGACGGTCCGCCGGCGAAGAATCAAGACCGAGTGAGGGGGGCCCGCCACGCGACCTCGACCCGGCGCCGGTGGGCCAGGTTTCAGACGTCGTCATCGGGAGAACCCGTTCGCTCGGCGCACCCCGGCCGGACGAAGGACGACCGCGACGGGCAGGTCTCCTGGCTCACGGGTCAGCGTCCGGTGCGCCGCCTTCCCAGGCTGATGAAGCCCAGTGGCTGAATGGCGCGGACTCGCCGCTTACAGTTGCGGGGGCAGCCCGGGTCTCTCACCCGAGTTCCCTTTTGATCCCTTGCGGGAACCTGTCGCAGCGCGGCTGTTACGCCCGGAGGGGCGGGGCGTCAACGCGGAGAGCGGAGTCCTCGCTGCCGCAGCTGGTCGAGCAACACGGCCAGCAACAGGATGCCGCCACGCACAACGTACTGGTAGAAGGTGGGCACATCGAGGAGGTTCAGCGCGTTCTGGGCCGCGCCCATGATCAGCACCCCGATCAGCACGCCACCGATGCCGGCCACGCCGCCGGACAGGGAAACGCCGCCGAGCACGCAGGCCGAGATCACCGCGAGTTCCAGCCCTTGGGAGGTGTTGGGCTGGCCGCTGGTTATGCGGGAGGCGAGCACCACGCCGGCGAGGGCGGCGATCAGCCCCTGGAGCGCGAAGACGGTGATCTTGACGCGGTCGACGGGAACGCCGGCGAGCCGCGCGGCCTCGGCATTGCCCCCGATCGCCAGCACGTTGCGCCCGAACACGGTCATGTTTAGCACCACGCCGAAGGCCACGAAGCAGGCGATGGTGATCCAGATCGGGAAGCCGACGCCAAGGAACTCGCCGGAGCCGAGGCTGTAGAACCGCTCCTCGCTGATCAGCACGGCTTCCCCATTGGAGGCGAGGAAGGCCAAGCCTCGCACGATCTCCATGGTCGCGAGCGTCGCGATCAGCGAGTTGATGCGGAATTTCGCGACGACGATGCCGTTGAAGAGGCCTACTGCGAGGCCTGCGAGAAGGCCCGCAAGCACACCAAGCCACACGCTGCCCGTGCCGGTGATGACGGCGGCGGTCACCACGCCCGCCAGCGCGACGATCGAGCCCACGGAGAGGTCCACTTCGCGGAGCGCCAGCACCAGCATCATGGTCGTCGCGATCGTGCCGACCAAGGTGACGGACAGGATCAGCCCGCGCATGTTCCGGACGCCGAGGAAGTCCGGAACGAACGCGCCGAGGGCCGCGAACAGCACCACCAGCACCACCAGCGGCAGGAAGGGCCCGAGCCGGCGCATCAGGCCGGGTGCGGTCGTAGCGGATTGGGCGGTGTCGGTCATGAGGCTCGCGCGGCTCAGGCTGTTCGGCTGTTGCGTTCGGCTGCGTCGGGCAAGGCGAGGCGCAACAGGGTCTCAGGGCCGGCTTCCTGGCGGTCCAGCACGCCGGAGACCGCGCCCTCGCGCATGACGACGATGCGGTCGGAGACGCCCAGCACCTCGGGCATGTCGCTGGACGCTACGAGCAGGGTCTTTCCTCGCTCGGCCAGCGCATACATCAGGGCGTAGATTTCGCTGCGGCTGCCGATGTCGATGCCTCGCGTGGGCTCGTCCAGAAGCAGCACTTGGGCGTCGGTCGCCAACCAGCGCGCCAGGATCGCCTTCTGTTGATTTCCGCCGGAGAGCGTGTTGATGGGCGCTTCGGGCGAGGCGGTCTTCACCCGCATCTGGGCGATCAACTCCGCGCCTCGCCGTCGCTCGCCCCCGCGATCGAGGAAGGGCCCGCCGGAGCGGTTGCGCTCCGCCAGGACGATGTTGTCGCGTACGGACGCCAGGGGGACGATGCCCTCGTCCTTGCGGTCCTCTGGGGCAAGGGCGAAGCCCGCCGCGATCGCACGGCGCGGATGTTCTAAGCGGAGAGCGGCGCCGTCGAGCCTCAGGGCGCCCCCGCTCGGCCGCACAGCGCCATAGATCAGCTTGAAGAGCTCCGAGCGCCCCGCCCCGACGAGGCCGAAGAAGCCGAGGATCTCACCGCGTCGCACCTGCAGGCTCACGGGCGAGCGGACGCCGGGTCCCACAAGCGCTTCCAGCGTCAGCGTCACGTCGCCCAACGTGCGGGGCCGCCAGGCGTAGGCGTCTTCGATGGAGCGCCCCACCATCTCGGCGATCAGGGTGTCGGGCGAGGCCGCCTCCATGTCGGGGTGGGTCGAGACCAGCCGCCCGTCACGCAGGATGGTGACGCTGTCGCACAATGCGAACACCTCCTCCATGCGATGGCTGACGTAGAGGATGGCGCGGCCTTCCGCCTTCAGCTCGCGAATGATGCCCATCAGGGTCTGGGTCTCACGTGCGCTCAAGCTGGACGTCGGTTCGTCGAAGGCGATCACGCGCGCGTCCCGCAGCAGCGCCTTGCCGATCTCGACCATCTGCCGCTTGCCGATCGGCAGGGCCTTCACCTTGGCGTCGGGGTCTATGGCCTCGCCCAGTCGGGCCAGCACGGCCTGTGCGCGCGCGCGCATTGCGCCACGGGCGAGGAACGGTCCCCTCGTCGGAAAGGCGCCGAGCATTAGATTCTCGGCCACCGTCAGCTCCGGCGCCAGCTGGAGCTCCTGGTGGATGATGGCGACGCCGGCGGCTGCGCTGTCGCGGGGACCCTGGAACGTCCGAGACTCGCCGCCGACGCGGACCTCGCCGGCGTCGGGCCGATGCTCGCCCGCCAGCACCTTCAACAGGGTCGACTTGCCGGCGCCGTTCTCTCCCATCAGCGCGCGGATCTCTCCGGGCCTGACGCTCAGTGAGACCTGGTCCAGCGCGACGACGCCGGGGAAGACCTTCCCGATCCCGATCAGATCGAGAAGGGGCGAGCTCACGCCGACTGCTCCGCCGCCAGCAGGGCCTTGTAGTTGTCGCGCGTCATCACCTGTCCGCTGGTCAGCGTCAGGGGCGCTGGGGCCTTGTCTTCGGCGACCCAGCGATAGACCGCCTCAGCCGTCTCGTAGCCGTGACGGCGCGAACTGATGTGGATGGTGGCCACATAGGCTGTCGGGTCAGCCTTGGCGAACTCCGCCTGAGCGGTGCCCGCACCGCCGATACCTACCGCGATGACGCTGTCGCGCCCGAGTCCCAGGCCTTCGGCTGCGCGCACGCCGCCAAGAACCGTCTCGTCGTTCAGGCCCACCACCATCCACTTCTTCAGGTTGGACCGGCGGGTCAGCACGGGAGTGGCGGCGTTCAGCCCACCTTCGGTGTCAAGCGTGCGCTGGGGGGCGTCAAACACGTTCGCCTGCGGCAGTCCGGCCTTCAGCAGGGCGTCGCGCGCTCCGGTGGTGCGCTCCTTGGCGGTCTGCAGGCTATCATAGCTGATCCGGAGGAAGCCCACGTCCGCCAGGCTCCACCCGCGCGCCTGCGCTTCCTTGATCAAGGTGTCCCCGACCATCGTCCCGATGTCGTAACCCGAGATGCCCATGTGCGGGATCTCGGCGATGGGCTGTCCGTTCGAGCCCAGCAGGCGGTCGTCGACGCTCATGACCTTCAGGTCGTTGGCCTTCGCACGTTGTTGGATCGCGGAGCCCAGCCGCGTGTCGGGCGCGCAGATCACAAAGCCCGCCGCGCCCTTCGCCGCCAGGTTGTCGATGGCGGTCAGCACCTTGTCACCATCGGTCGCGCCGATCTTGATGACCTCGAAGCCATGCTTGGCGCCCGCGGCCTCCGCGGCTCTCCACTCGTTTTGAAACCACGGCTCTTCCGGGTTCTTCACGATGAAGCCGATGCGGACCTCCGACGCGCGCTCCGCGCAGCCGGCTGCAGTGGCCGCGGCGCCGGCGAGGAGGGCGAAGAACCCTTGGCGGGTGATGGTCATAGTCCCTCCCTCTCGCTGGCGTTCTGTGTTCGAAGCCTTGCCGACGGCGTAGAACGACGTTCTACATCGGTCAACGGTTTATCATACTAATCGGAACGCGATGACCACCGTCAGGCAGGGCAATCTCACCTCCGGCATTGTCGAGGCGCTTGGCGCCGCGATCGTGCGCGGGCGTTACGACGAGGCGCCCTTCCCGGTTGAGGCGGAGCTGTGCAGAGAGTTCGGCGCCAGCCGCAGCGTGCTGCGCGAGGCGGTGAAGATGCTGACGGCCAAGGGCCTGCTCGGGGCCCGCCCTCGCCAGGGCACCTGGGTGCAGCCCGAGAGCCGCTGGAATCTGCTCGACCCGGATGTGCTGCGTTGGCTCCTGGAGCGGAAGTTCTCCTGGGGCCTGCTGCGTGAATTTGGCGAGATGCGGCTGGCGTTCGAACCCATCGCCGCGCGACTCGCGGCCGAGAACGGCGACAGCGGCGCCAAGGCTTCCATCCAGTCGGCCATGGATCGCATGCAGGCGGCCGCTGAAGGCACGGACGATCCGCTGCTGTCCGACATTGCGTTCCACACCGCCGTGCTACGCGCGGCGGGGAACCGCTTCTACGCGGAGCTCACAGAGCTCACAGAGACGGCCCTGCGGTTCTCGATCCGCGCCACCAACGCCTACAAGGGGGTGCCGATCGCCAGCCTTGAGGAGCATCAGGCGGTGGCCGACCGCATAACCGTCGGGGACGGCGTGGGCGCGGAGGCGGCGATGCGGGGTCTCATCGAGGGGACGCTGGAGCTCGTCCGCCACGCGCTGGCGCAGGAGGCGTGTCAGCCTTCGGTGGCTTCAGCCAGCAGGAACCGGGCCTGAAGGGTGGCGATGGGCGCTGCGCGCGTTTCCTGCCACGCCTCCACATGCACGTTGGCCACGCGTCGGCCCGCCCGCAGCACCTGGGCGCGTGCATAGGTGGTCAGCGGCCGCCCAGAGCGCAGATACTCCACCGTCACGCCGATGGGCCGCGGCAGGCGCACGCGCCTCTCAGCAACGGCCAGCTGAGCCAGCGCGGTCATCTCCATGAACGCTGCAGTCGCGCCGCCGTGCAGGGCGGGCAGCAGGGGGTTGCCGATCAGATGATCGGCGTAGGGCAGGATCGCCGTCATTTCGTCACCGGCGAGCTCGGCGCGGACGCCCAGGAACCGCGCGTACGGAATGGCGTGCAAAGTGTTTTCGAGGATATCCGCGGCCTCGCTCATGCGGAGGCTCCTGGCTTCAGAGTGGCGCCTTGCCGCCGGTCACCGTCGGAATTCAGCATGAAGGACCCCTGCGCCGCCGCAACGGGGTCGCTGGCGTCCTGGTCGTAAGCCCAGGCTCGGACAAAGGCGACCGAGCGCCCGATCCTGAAGCACTCTGCTTCGGCGAAGAGGTCCTGCCCGGGCGTGGATGCGCGCATGTAGTCGATGCGCAGGTCCAGCGTGGCGATTGGCGTGTAGGCCTCCATCTTGGCCCAGACGGCCATCCCGCAGGTGTGGTCGAGCAGGGCGGTCACGACGCCGCCGGCCAGGACGCCGGAATCCGGATCTCCAACCAGATCGGCACGATACGGCGCTTTGAGCACGACCTTGTTGCCGTCCTGACCGACGAAGACGATGCCGAGCGCACGCATGTGAGGCGCTGCGGTGGCGAGTTGCGGGAGCATCGTGGCGAGGGGCGGGGCGGCCATGAGCCGGCTATAAAAGCGGAACAGGGCAGGAGCCAAGCCGTTGGCGGCCTAAGACCCCACAAGGAGACCCGATGGCGGCGGTCCGCCCCGAAAAGCTGCTCTGCCCCAAGCCGGAGGGCCTCTACTGCGCGCCCGGCGATTTCTACATCGACCCGGTGAGGCCGGTGCCGCGGGCGGTGATCACCCACGGCCACGCGGACCATGCGCGAGCGGGCCACGGTGTGGTGCTGGCGACGCCGCAGACGTTAGACATCATGGGCGAGCGCTATGGCCTGGCGCACGCCGAACGCACCGAGGCGGCCGCTTATGGCGAGGTGAAGGCCCGCGACGGCGTGGAGGTGACGCTGGTTCCCGCCGGGCATGTGCTTGGATCGGCCCAGGCTGTCGTCCGGTGGCGAGGCCTGACCATGGTCGTCTCAGGCGACTACAAGCGCCGTCGCGACCCGACCTGCGCGGCGTTCGAGCCTGTGTCCTGCGATGTCTTCATCTCGGAGGCGACGTTCGGCCTGCCCGTGTTCCGCCACCCGGACGACCGAGAAGAGATCGCGAAGCTGCTGAAGTCGCTGACGCAGTTCCCCGAGAGGGCGCACATGGTTGGCGCCTACGCGCTGGGAAAGGCGCAGCGGATCATCCGTCTGCTGCGGGAGGCGGGCTACGGCGAGACCATTTACGTCCACGGCGCTCTGCAGCGGCTGAACGACCTTTATCAGCGCCATGGCGTCGATCTCGGGCCGCTGGAGCCCGCGACCAGCGAGCACAAGATCGACTTCAAGGGCGCGATCATCATTTGCCCGCCGTCGGCTCTGCAGGACCGCTGGGCCCGACGGTTCCCGGACCCGGTGATCGCGTTCGCGTCGGGCTGGATGACGGTGCGCGCCCGCGCCCGGCAACGCGGCGTGGAGCTGCCGCTCATCCTGTCGGATCACGCCGACTGGGACGAACTTGTCGCCACCATCCGCGAAGTTCGACCTGGCGAGCTTTGGATCACCCACGGTCGGGAGGAGGCGCTTCTGCGGTGGGCCGAGATGGAGGGCGTCCCGGCCCGCGCGCTGGAGTTAGTCGGCTACGAGGATGACGAGGACGACTGATCCTACTTGGGCAGGGTCAGCGGCTTCCCGGCGACGGTCACGTTCTCCAGCCTCAGGCCTTCGACGTTCTCAAGCACGAAGTCCTTCTTGATCGACTCCACCGACACGTTGCGGATCGTCACGCCCCGAAGCGGAGCTTGAGCGGGGGCATGCGCTTCGAAGAAGGTCCCGACGTTCTTCACGCGGAAGTCCTCGAAGACGATGTCGCGATACGTTGAAGGAAAGTTTCCTCCGAGTTCGCCTGGGTAGTTCAGCTGAAACCAGAACAGAGTGTCGAACGACGCGACGTCGAAGTTCCTGACGCCGATGTGCTCCACCGTGCCGCCACGGTCCAGGTTGGCTTTGAAGCGGATGGCGGCGGCGCCGTCGGATAGCCGATTGTTCTCGAAGTAAACATGGCTGATGCCGCCGCTCATCTCCGAGCCGAGCGCGATGCCGTCCTCGCCGCGCATTTCGTTATCCCGCACCACCACGAAGCGGCTCGGAACGCCGATGTCGCGGCCGTCCCGATCACGGCCCGACTTGATAACGACGGAGTCGTCCCCGGTGTGGAAGTCGTTCTTCTCGATCAGCACGTAGGAGGAGCTGTCGACGTCCACACCGTCGTTGTTGGCGTGCATGCTGTCGACCTTGATGTTCCGCACTGTCACGTGGCCGGTGTAGACGAGGTGGTTCACCCAGAAGGGCGAGTTCTTCACCGTGTAGCCTTCCAGCTTCACGCGCTTGGCGCCCAGGAACTGAATGATCGAAGGCCGCAGGTGCGTGCCTTCGGCGAACACGCGGTCCTTCAGGGGCACCCCGTCAAAGCCCATGCGGCGCAGGCGCTCATAATCGGGCTTGGCCTTGCGGATCCAGGTGAAGAATTCGCTGGCGCCATTGCCGTCGATCACGCCCGTCCCCGTGATCGCCACGTCCTCCACGTCGGGCGCGTAGACGAGCGGGGAGTAGCTCATCACCTCCGTTCCTTCCCACCGCGTTTTCACTGCGGGCAGGTAGTCGGCGGCGACGGGGGAGAACAACAGGGTCGCGCCCTCCGCTACGTGCAGGTCGATCCGGCTCTTCAGGACGATGGGGCCCTTGGAGAACCAAGTTCCCGCCGGCAGCACCACGCGTCCGCCGCCGTCCTTGGACGCTTTGGCGATGGCGGCCAAGATCCCCGGGCGCGCGTCCGTCTTGCCGTCTCCCACGGCGCCGAAATCGGTCACCAAGTACTGACGGTCAGGGATCTGCGGGGCCTGGATCTCGGCCACGATCTTCGCGGGAAGGGACCAGTCCACCTTCGCCGGCGCCTCGACCGCGTTCGCAGGTGGCGAAAGCGCCAGCCACAGGGCCGCAGCCACACCAAGGACCATCTGGCCAAGGACCATGTTCCGCATCGTTTTCGCTCCCGCGCCTCCGCGTTCTCTGCGCGGACGGATGGAGACGTTACGGGATGCGGAAATCCACCTCAAGAAAAACTGGAAACCGGTGTCAGCGGGCGGGCGCTCACGCCGTGCGGGAGAGCGTCGTGGTCTCTTCAACCGCCTCCGCCGCCAGTAGGGCAGCGTTCATGGCGGCCCGCAGTCGCTCGGGCTTGATCGGCTTCTCCACGACGGCGCACATGCCGAGAGTCGCGTAGTGCTTCGCGTCTTCAGGATCGGCGTTGGCGGTCAGTGCGACGATGGGCGTCTGGCCCGCTGGCCCCGGTAGCGCGCGGATCGCCGTAGTGGCCTGCATGCCGTCCATGCGCGGCATCTTGATGTCCATCAGGATCAGGTCGAAGCGGCGCGACTTCACCGCCTCAAGCGCCTCGAGCCCGTCCTCGGCGCATTCCGATGTGCAGCCGAACATTTCGCACAGCGCCTGGGCGACCACACGGTTGGTGGCGTTGTCGTCAACGATCAGCACGTGGGGCTCGGCTTGGAGCTGCAGGTCAGTCAACTCGGACACGTTCGACTCCGAAGGACGCTGGAGGTCGGTCGCGTCCAGACGAACCTCGAACACAAAGGTTGAGCCTTTACCGGCGTTGGTTTCGGCCCAGATACGACCGCCCATCGCCTCGACAATCTGGCGGCAGATGGCGAGTCCAAGACCGGGGCCGTCAGCGCCCGCTTCGAACGCGAAAGGTTCAAACAGGGTGGCGATCTTGTCCGCCGGGATGCCCGGGCCCGTGTCGCGGACGCTGCCGGACAGGCGGACCTGGTCGCCCTCGACCGTGGCCTTCAGGCTGGCCTCCACCACGCCGTTGCGGGCGAACTGAAGCGCATTGCCCACCAGGTTGTTGAAGACCTGCTTCAGGCGAACGTCGTCGTAATTGGCGGCCAGATACGGGTCGCCGTCGTAGGAGACCAGCAGGGAGACGCCGTCTTGGGCGGCGCGGGGTCCCCAGAGCGACTGCACGTCGTCCATGAGTTCGCGGACGAAGCCTGGGCGCGAGGTTAACTCCAACGCGCCCGATTGGGCGCGCGAGAGGTCCAACGCGTCCGACAGCATGCGCAGGAGCGTCTCGGAGGAGTCGATGATGGTCTGCACATAGGCGCGCGCGTCGGGACCCAGCGGCTGCCGCTGCAGAAGCTCGGCCACCGCCAGGACGCCGTTCATCGGCGTACGGATCTCGTGCGCCATCACCGCCAGGAACTGCGACTTCGCGCGCGCGCTCGCCTCGGCTTGGCGCTGCGCCTCGTCCAAGGCGTCCGCTCGCTCCCGGCTGTGCGCGCTTGTGGCCTGCAACAGGCTGAGGACGGTCACCACCCCTAAGTAGTGGCCACGGTCGGTGACGATGAAGCCGCGCAACAGGGAAGCGCCACCGTCGCCAAAGACGGAGTCGCAGAAGGTGGTGACCCGCGTGGCGCCGTCCACCACGACCGGCTCGTCGTCCATCAGGGCGGAGATCGGGCTATTCGCGAACTGGGCGCGGCCGTCCGGCGCCGCCATCCAGGTCATGAAGGTGTTGCGGTCGATCAGCCCTACCGGGCGCTCACCCTCAAGGACAGGAAGGACCAGCGTCTCCGGCTCCCGAAGGAAGCGGTCATACACCTCGTGACCGGGCGTTTCCGCCTTTAGCGGGACAACTCGAGCGGCCAGGGAGTCGAGCGTAGGCATCGACAGGTGAGCTCCGTTACCCGGCCAATATCCACAGCTTTGTTTTCGACGAAGTTAAGCGGGCCGGGAACTTTCACGCTGGGCCGTGAATGGGCTGCTCAGCCTCCAGCGGGTCCACAGTTCCGGTGGCCTCGCTGAGGATCCACTGCAGGAAAGCGGGGTTCGACCCTTCGGCGCGGATCGGCAGGCCCACCACGCACGGGACCTCATAAGGATGGCGGCGCAGAACCAGCGCCATGAGCGCTTCCGCCGCACCCTTGCTGGTCTTCAACAGCATCGGCGTCTCCGTCGCGCTGTCCACCGCGCCCTGCCAGCGATAGATCGAGCGCATCGGGGTCAGGATGTTGGCGCACGCGGCTAGCCGCTCCGCGACGGCTTCGGCGGCGAAGGTCTCGGCCGTTTCAGCGTCGGGCCAAGTGGTGTAAACGACGACCGCCTCACTCATATTCGCCTCCTCCTCCTGACGTCCGCGTGCATGTCGCCGGACGAGAGCCGCCATGTCCGCCGACGCCACTGATCCGATCACCCATACGTCTGAGAACGGCGGCGCGCTCGTCCTGTTCTCCGGCGGACAGGACTCGAGCGTGTGCCTGGCTTGGGCCCTCGCGCGCTACGACCGCGTGGAGACGGTCGGCTTCGATTACGGTCAGCGTCATGCCGTCGAGCTGCAGGCCCGCGAGAAGGTGCGTGCGGGCCTTGTAGAGCGTTTCCCGGCCTGGGCGCGGCGGCTCGGCCTCGATCATCGTGTCGACATCCGAGGCTTCGGCGAGATCGCGGAATCGGCCTTGACCCGGGAACGCGCCATCGAGGTGGATCAGCGCGGACTGCCATCGACGTTCGTACCGGGGCGCAACCTTGTGTTCCTGACCTATGCCGCGGCCCTCGGTGACCGCCGGGGGTTGAACGCCCTCGTCGGGGGCATGTGTGAGACAGACTACTCTGGCTATCCGGATTGCCGGCGCTCCACGCTGGACGCCGTAGAGCAGGCGCTGCGGCTTGGGATCGAGCGGCCCTACCGGATCGAGACGCCGCTGATGCGTCTCACGAAGGCGGAGACGTGGGCTCTTGCTCACGACCTCGGCGGCGATGATCTGGTGGAGCTGATCTTGGAGGAAAGCCACACCTGCTACCTCGGCGAGCGGGGTGTGCGGCACGCCTGGGGCTATGGCTGCGGTCACTGCCCGGCCTGCGAGCTGCGTTCGCAAGGCTACGCCGAGTGGTCGGGTGGGGCGGCCGCATGACATATTCGGTCAAGGAGATCTACCTGACCGTCCAAGGCGAGGGCGGACAGGCTGGCCGCGCGGCGGTGTTTCTTCGGTTCACCGGCTGCAATCTCTGGAGCGGTCGCGAGCAGGACCGCGGCACGTCCGTGTGCACGTTCTGCGACACGGATTTCGTGGGCGTGAACGGCCCGGGCGGCGGCAAGTTCGGAACAGCCCAGGCGTTGGCCCAAGCCGTGGAGGCGTGCTGGCGCGGCGCGCCTGGCCAGCCGAAGCTTGTGGTGTGCACGGGGGGCGAGCCGCTGCTGCAGCTGGATGAGCCGCTGATCGACCGCCTGCATGCGATGGGTTTCGAGGTGGCGGTGGAGACGAACGGCACGATCGCCGCGCCTCAAGGGCTCGACTGGATCTGCGTGAGCCCTAAGGCGGATGCGCCCGTCGTGCAGACCTCCGGCCAGGAGCTGAAGCTCGTGTTCCCGCAGCCTCTGGCGATGCCCGACCGGTTCGAGGCCCTCCAATTCGAGCGTTTCCTGCTGCAGCCGATGGATGGGCCGGACCGCGAGGCCAACACCGCGGCTGCGATCGCCTATTGCCTGGAGCGCCCCCTCTGGCGTTTAAGCGTCCAGACCCACAAGTACCTGGGCGTTCCCTAGCGCCGGCCGCCGCCGTTTTGCAGCGGTCTGCCCACCCAGCACGTTCCGCCAGAGACAGAGACCATGACCGACCCAGTCTTCGAGATCACGAAGGCCGCGACCTTCGACGCCGCTCACTACCTGCCGGAAGGCCCCCAGGGCGAATACAGGCGCATGCACGGTCACTCCTTCCAGGTGGAGGCGACGGTGCGGGGCTCGATGCAGCAGCCGGTTGGCTGGGTGGCGGACCTTGGCGCGCTGGACGCGACTCTGAAGGGCGTCGCCGCCGAACTGGATCACGGTCTCCTGAACGACAAGCCAGGGCTGGAGAGCCCCACGCTGGAACGCCTTTGCCTCTACTTCGCCGACCGTCTTCGCCCAAGCTATCCGGGCCTGAAGCGGATCGTGGTTTCCCGTCCGACTGTCGGGGAGCGCTGCGCCCTGGAGCTCTAGCCCGCGAGGTCGTCGCGACGCTTACGCTCGCGGCGACGCTCTTCCTCTTCTTCGTCGTCGCCATCCGGGATCACGGCGCCGACGACGGCGCCGGTGGCCTTCACGCCCGTGCCCACCACCGCGCCGGCCACCCCCACGGTCGTGCCCACGACCGCCGCGGCGAGGCAGCCCTGCAGCATCAGGCCCCCGAAGGCGACGGCGAGCATGGTCAGCACACGCTTGTTGATGAGGGTCATGCTGGGGCTCCGGTCAGGCGAGGGTTCTCGCAGGCATCCGCCGCCAGGTCGATGCGACCGGTCAGCCGAGGGCCGAACCGACCTGGCCGCGATGGCGCAGGAAGGCGTCCGCCAGAACGCAGGCGGTCATCGCCTCCGCCACGGGGGCTCCCCGGATGCCGACGCAGGGGTCATGTCGCCCCTTGGTCATGACGTCCACCTCATTCCCGTCCCGGTCGATGGAGCGGCGGGGCGTGAGGATGGAGGATGTCGGCTTGAAGGCCAGGCGCGCCACCAGGGTTTGGCCGGTTGAGACGCCGCCCAGCACGCCGCCGGCGTGGTTTGACAGGAAGACCGGACGACCGTCAGGTCCTCTCCGCATTTCGTCGGCGTTGTCCTCGCCTGAAAGGGACGCGGCGGCGAAGCCGTCGCCGATCTCGACTCCTTTCACCGCGTTGATCGACATCAGGGCTGCGGCGAGCTCCGCGTCCAGCTTGCCGTAGAGCGGCGCACCCCAGCCGGCGGGCACGCCCTCAGCCTGCACCTCCACGATCGCGCCGGCCGAAGATCCGCGCTTGCGGGCCGCGTCCAGGAACTCCTCCCAGGCGACGACGACGTCCGCGTCGGGGGCCCAGAACGGGTTGTTCTCCGTCTCCGCCCAGTCGAAGCGAGCACGGTCGATCGGCAGTGGCCCGATCTGGATCACCGCCGCCCGGATGCGGACGGCTTGCCCCAGGACCTTCCGCGCGATCGCCCCCGCCGCCACTCGTGCGGCGGTCTCCCGAGCCGAAGAGCGGCCGCCGCCGCGGTGATCCCGCACACCGTACTTGGCGTCGTACACGTAGTCCGCGTGGCCGGGCCGATACTGGCGGGCGATGTCCCCATAGTCCTTCGACCGCTGGTCAACGTTCTCGATCAGGATCGAAATGGGTGTGCCGGTCGTGACGCCGTCGAAGACGCCGGACAGGATCCTGGCTTCGTCTGGCTCGCGCCGCTGCGTCACGAAGCGGCTGCCGCCGGGTTTGCGCCGATCCAGCCATCCCTGCAGGTCCGCCTCGCTCAGCGGGATCCCTGGCGGACAGCCGTCGACGACGCAGCCGAGGGCCGGCCCGTGGCTCTCGCCCCAGGTGGTGACACGGAAGAGATGGCCGAAGGTGTTGTGCGACATGCCGCGGCGCTTCTAGCCCGGTGCGACCTTCGCCACAAACAATGGCTTCAGGACGCGCGCGCCGCCCGCGCGCCGCCGGTCCAGACGTTCGCGAACCGGCGCAGCAGGTCGCGCGCTGTCGTCTCCTCAACAGCTTCGCCCGGCTCGAGGGTCAGGTAGAGATGTCCACGCATCCGCGCCGCGCGCGGCGGCAAGCCCTGCCCCTTGAGGCGCAGGCGGCGGGGCTCCGGCAGCTCCCGCGGCACCCAGACGGAGCGGCTTCCGGCTGGCGTCTCTGCTTCTATTCGGCCGCCGTCACGCAGCACGCGCGGGTCCACCCGCACGGTCATGTAGAGGTCGTCCCCTTGCGCCTTCAGGTGGGCTTCGGCCGCGATCTGTACGCGAAGGATCAGGTCGCCGCCCTCGGGACCTTGACCAGCGAAGCGGACCGGATCGCCGTCGCGAAGGCCAGCGGGCAGGCGCAGCCCCAGGGTCTTGCCGTTGGGCAGGCGAACGGTGCGGGTCACGCCTTGAAGTGCTTCGGTGATGCTGATGGAGAGGGTCGGCTCTGCGTCGGGGGCGGCCAACGCCGCGCGCCCGACCTGCAGGTGCTGCAGCAAGCGATATGCCTCGATAGTCCGACGCAGGCGCTCGGAGTCACCGCCTTCGCGGTCTGGACGAGCCGCCTTCGCGGCCGCCCTGAAGGCGGCCTTCAAGGTCTCGGGCGAGGCGCCGCCGTTCAGCCCGAGCAGCGCCAGCGCTTCTTGCGCCGTCATGGTGGATGGCGTGGTCATCCTCAAACCGTGTCCGAACATGCTCAACGGGCGGTTAAGAACGTCCCGAACCGCGCTATATGGACCGCATGGCGAAACGCCCCCTGATCCCGCCCAGCCCAACCGCCGACGAGTACGCTGCGGCTCACGCCGGCAACGCGGACGAAACGATCTTCGGTCGCGAGGAGCCGTTCGAGCTGTTCGCCGCCTGGCTGGAGGAGGCGAGGGCGAAGGAGCCGAACGATCCGAACGCCATGGCCCTGGCCACCGTGGACGCCGACGGCATGCCTGACGTGCGGATGGTGCTGCTCAAGGGCGCGGATGAACGCGGCTTCGTCTTCTACACCAACACCGAGAGCGCCAAGGGTCGGCAACTCGCCGCGCAGCCGGCGGCGGCGCTGCTGTTCCACTGGAAGTCCCTCCGGCGGCAGGTGCGCATCCGCGGTCCGGTCGAGCCCGTCACTGCCGAGGAAGCCGACGCCTACTTCGCCAGCCGGGCCCGGGACAGCCGTATCGGAGCTTGGGCCTCGGACCAGTCGCGTCCGCTGGAGAGCCGCTTCGCCCTGGAGCGGCGTGTCGGGGAACTCGCGCTGAAGCACGCGATCGGGGACATTCCGCGCCCTCCGCATTGGTCGGGCTTTCGCGTGCTTCCACTGCAGTTTGAATTCTGGCGAGATCGCCCGTTCCGCCTGCACGACCGTCTGAGCTTCCGTCGAGAACGCGTCGAAGGAAGCTGGGCGTCAACGCGCCTCTATCCCTGAAGCGCGTGCGTGCGCGGGAAGGCCGGGGCCATCACCGGCTGCGTGCTGGCGGCATAACGCGCGAGAAAGGTCGATAGCGCCTGATCGCAGATCTGCTCCAGCGGTCTGGCCGGGCCGTCCCGGTCTGTCAGCAGAGGGTCGACGAACACCGGATGGTCGATCATTCCCATCAGCTGCCCCGCGGCCCATGAAGGCTTATCGAGCTTCAGAGCGCCTTCCGCCTCCATACGCTCAAGCAGGTCTATGAGGCGTGCGCCGATCAGGTCCCGAGCCTGGTCGTAGAAGGCGCGCGCCACGCCGTCGAAGCGCCGACGCTCCGCCGCGACCAGCCGGAAGAGCGACTTCACAAACGGGTCGCCCATGAAGCTGGCGTAAGCGAGCGTGAACTTCCGCAGCTGCTGAGCCGAGTCGCCGTCGTAACCGACAGCCTCTTCCAGGCGGGCGCTGAACTCCCGGCCCGCCTCCTCCACCACAGCTTGGAAGAGGTCCGCCTTGCTGGGAAAATGAGCATAGAGGGTCGCGGTGGAGATCTGCGCGTCGCGCGCTACCGCCTCCATTCCAGTACTGGCGTAACCTTCGACCATGAAGCGGCGGCGCGCCGCCGTCAGCACGTCGGAACGCTTGCGTTCGGCGCGGTCGTCGCGACGAAGTTCCATGCCCACGATGACGCGCGGTTCTCGCGCGTGTCCCTCATACCGGCCCAAGGACCGGCCCCCGTCGCCACAATGAGGACGCAATCGTTAATGCGCAAGCCATGGTGGCGATTCGCGTCTTGCCAGATGCGCTGAGGACCCTTAGCGCCCCGCCAACCATGGCCGCGCACGATTACGATCCGGAACAGCATCCCAGCTTCCTGCGGGCGGCCGACGCGCTGCGCGCGCAGGCTGACGAGGTCATCGAAACGCATTGCGCCTTGATCTTCTTAACGGGCGACCGCGCGCTAAAGCTGAAGAAGCCGGTGTACCTGGGCTATCTGGACTATGCCTCGCTGGAGGCGCGCCGATGGGCGATCGGCCGCGAGCTCGACTGGAACCGCGAGAACGCGCCGCACCTCTACCTGGCTGTACGCGAGGTCGAGGGAGAGCCGGTGCTGGAGATGCGTCGGTTCGACCCGGCCGCGGTTCTGGCCGCGGCGCCCGAGCGGGTGGACGCGGCGCTGTCGGAGACCCTTGGCCGGACCGTGGCGCGCTTTCACGCTGGGGCCAAGCTCGCTCCCGGAGGAGGCGGGGCCGCCAATCTCGCTTACGTTATCGAGTCGAACGCCGATCATATTCGGGCGCTGCGACTTGAATCCCAAGCGACCGAGCGGCTCGTCACGAAGACCTGGTCGGCTTTCGAGAACGTGAGGCGGCTGCTCGACGACCGGCAGGCGGCGGGCTGCGCCAAGCGCTGTCACGGCGACCTCCACCTTGGGAACATCTACTACGACGCGGTCGCCGATCGCCCGGTTCTGTTCGACAGGATCGAGTTCAGCGACACGTTGGCCGAGATCGACGTGCTCTACGATCTCGCCTTCCTAATCATGGATCTGACGTTCCGCGGCCGCGGGTCAGCGGCGAACCGCGTCCTGAACGCCTGGCTGGACGAAGCCGCCCGCAGCTTCGGCGACACAGTCTACACAGGGCTCGCGGCTCTCCCGCTGATGATGTCGATGCGCGCCGGCGTCCGCTGTCACGTGTCGGGTCAGATGGGGGATCACTCAACGGCTGAGGCCTACATGCACGCAGCCCTGGAGCATTTGCGGGCGCCGCAACGGGAACTGATCGCCGTTGGGGGGCGCTCCGGCTCGGGCAAGACGACTAGGTCGCGCGCTCTCGCGCCGGAACTCGGCACAGCCCCTGGCGCGGTGATCCTGCGGTCCGACGAAATTCGAAAGCGATTGCGGGGCGCCGGCGCCCTGGAGCCGCTGCCGCCGGACAGCTACGCGCCTGAAGTGGGCGAGCAGGTATACGACGAGATGCTGCGGGAGGCGGAGTTGTGCCTGGAGGCGGGGCGCGCGGTGGTGCTGGACGCGGCCTTTCTAGAGCCTGATCGGCGGGAGGCGGCGGAAGCGCTCGCGGCGGACTTGAACGTACCGTTCCGGGGCTTCTGGCTGGAGGCTCCAGCCGACGTCGTACGTCAGCGGGTGGCCCAGCGCGAAGGCGATGCGTCCGACGCCGACCTGGCCGTCGTGGAGGCGCAAGCGCGCCGCGACGTGGGCCAGGTCGACTGGACGTTCCTCAGCGCGAGCTGAGACTTACTGGGGGGCAGTGGCCGGTGCGGCCGTCCCGGCGGTTCCGGCGGCTCCCGCCGTCGTCCCTGCAGCCGGATCGGTCGTCATGGCGCCTGCGGCGGTGCCGGCGCCGGTGCTGGCGGCGCCCGCGTCCGGAGTGCTGGCCGCGGCGGCGGCTTGGTCGGCGGTGGCCTGCAGCGACTGGTCGCTCACCGCGCTTTCGGGCATGTCGGTGGTGACTTCGGCTTCAGCCGTCGGCGTCTCGGATTCCGCTTCGCGCTCACCGCAAGCGGCGAGACCGCCAGCGAGCAGCAAGGCGGCGGTGGCGGCGGCGGCGCGCCGGGCGACAGTCATGGTCATGGGTTTGAGTCCCCTCTTAAGGCGTCACCGTAACGGTCGCGCAGCCTCTGGGTTGCGTCGGGAGCGCCCCGTCATTGCTTAACGGCGTTCACGCACTTAGCTTGCCGGAAGAAGCGTCGAAACAAGGCGCTCGGGAGGAAACGATGCTGGGCTTGATGCAGGACTGGCCGCTGACGGTCGACAAGATCCTGGACCATGCGCGGGAGTGGCACGGCCACCGCGAGATCGTGACGCGGTCGGTCGAGGGGCCGATTGTCCGCACGACCTACGCTGAGATCCACGACCGCGCCAAGCGCGTCTCCGGCGCGCTGCAGACTTGGGAGATCAAGCCTGGCGACCGCGTCGCGACCCTGGCCTGGAACACCGCTCGCCACATGGAGGCCTGGTACGGCATCATGGGCATCGGCGCGGTGTGCCACACGCTCAATCCGCGCCTTTTTCCGCAGCAGCTCGCCTACATCATCAACCACGCCGAAGACCGAATTATCTTCGTCGACCTGACGTTCATGCCTCTGCTCGAGGCCATCATCGCCCACTGCCCGACGGTCGAGCGCGTCGTCGTCATGACAGACGACGGGTATATGCCCCAGACCACGCTGCCCAGGGCGGAGTGCTATGAGCAGGTCGTCCGGACCGGCTCCACGGACGTGGAGTGGGGCGGCTTTGACGAGAACACCGCCTGCGGGCTCTGCTACACCTCCGGAACCGTCGGTGATCCAAAGGGGGTGCTCTACTCGCACCGTTCGAACTTCATCCACACGCTGCTGGGGCTTCAGGCGGATGTGCTGGGCGCATCGGTCAAGGACGTCATCCTGCCGGTAGTGCCCATGTTCCACGCCAATGCATGGGGCGTCGCCTTCGCCGCGCCCGCCGTGGGCGCGAAGCTGGTCATGCCGGGCGCAAAGATGGATGGCGCCTCGATCTACGAGCTGCTGGAGACCGAGGGCGTCACCTATTCGGCAGCGGTGCCCACCGTCTGGCAGATGCTGCTTCAGCACCTGCAGGGGAACAAGCTGAAGCTTTCGACCTTGAAGCGGGTGACGATCGGCGGCTCGGCGTGTCCCGAAAGCCTGATCCGCGCCTTCCATGACGATTACGGCGTTGAGGTCGTCCACGCTTGGGGCATGACCGAGACCTCGCCGCTCGGCACCGTGTGCACACTCACGCCCGAGGTCGATGCGCTGCCGTTCGAGCAGCAGATGCCCGTGCGCCTAAAGCAGGGTCGCCCGCCGTTGGGGGTGGAGCTCAAGCTGACGAACGACGCAGGCCAGCGGCTGCCGCAAGACGGCAAGACCTTCGGCCACCTCATGGTGAAGGGCGCCATCGTCGCCGGCGCTTACTTCAAGGGTGTCGGTGGGCAGATCCTCGACCACGACGGCTTCTTCGATACGGGTGACGTCGCCACCATCGATGCCGACGGATACATGCAGATCACCGACCGCTCGAAGGACGTGATCAAGTCGGGCGGCGAGTGGATCAGTTCCATCGAGATCGAGAACCTCGCGGTCGGTCACCCAAAGGCGACGCTCGCCGCCGTCATCGGGGTCAACCATCCCAAGTGGGATGAACGCCCGCTGCTCGTGGTGAAGCTGAAGGAGGGGGAGAGCGCCACCCCCAAGGAGTTCCTGGAGTTCCTGCAGGGGAAGATCGCCAAGTGGTGGATGCCTGATGATGTGGTCTTCGTGGATGACATTCCACTGGGCGCCACGGGCAAGATCGACAAGAAGGTCATTCGCGAACAGTTTGCAGGCTACAGGTTGCCCACGGCGGAGACCGTCTGAGGCGCCGGGCCCAAGACGGAGGAACGGATGGCCAGCGGCGTGACCGCCTTCGTGCGTGTGGCGGCGGCGGTCGGCGCGTCTGCGCCGGCTCTTGTTTTGGCGGCCGCCGCCGGAACGAAGTTCGGCTTGATCGAGGGCGCTCTTGGCTACGAGACCATCACCCTGCAGTGGGCCTTCGGCGTGGCCGCGCTTGGTGTCGCGATGGGCGCCGTGGCGCTGGTGCTGAGTCTTCGGAAGCGTCGCGCCGGTTTGATGTGGGCGCTCGTCGCGCTGCTTGCGCCATCGGCCGTGCTGGCGGGCGTGTTGAAGGGGCGCGCCGACGTGACGGCCGCCGCGCCCGTGCACGAGGCGTCGACGGACTGGGTCAATCCGCCATCCTTCTCAGACGTGGCCGTCCGCGCCCGCGCGGGTGCCCGCAACGCCATCGAACGACGGCCTGCGGCCGCAGCTCATCCCTGCCGCGGCGCCAAGCCAATTCCACGGCTGGTCGATCCGGAGGAGGCGGCGCTCGCGCTCGAGCGGAACGGGGTGCAGGTGACCGGCCGGGCTCCTTGGAGAGTGGAAGGGGTGCACGAGACCTTCTGGTTCGGCATCCGCTCCGATGTGGCGGTGAGGCTCGAGCCCGGCCGTTCGGACGTCCGCGTGCTGAATCGTGATTTGACCCGTGACGCAGGCCTCAGCTGCCGCCTGGTCACAGGGATCGTTCGAGCGCTGGACTAGCGCACGAGCCGCCAGCGCAGCGTGTCTTCCCGCACGACCTGGCCGGCCCGCTCCAGATGGATCAGGTGCGCCAGCACCGACTGGGCGGCGGCCGGCCAGAGCCGGTGGTCCACCCCCGCATAAATCCCGGGCACGATTTCCGCGGCCGACACGGGGGCGTCCGTCAGCGCGTTCAGGATCTCGGCCTCGCGACGTCGACGATGGGCCATGTAGGCGTTCAGGAAGGGCGCGGGATTCGTGATTGGCGGCCCGTGGGTCGGCCAGAGGATGTCGAAGTCTGCCTCGATCACCGCCTGAAGCGATTCATAGTAAGCGCCCATGTCTCCGTCCGGCGGGCTGACCACGGTCGTTGACCAGCCCATCACGTGGTCGCCGCTGAAGAGCGCGTTCTCTTCCCGAAGGGCGAAACACAGGTGGTTGGAGGCGTGGCCGGGAGTGGCGAGCACCTCCAACGTCCATCCTGGCCCCCGGATCACGTCAGCGCCTGCGATCACCACGTCCGGCCGAAACGCGTCGTCCGCCCCTTCTTCGGTGACGGCGCCGGCATGTGTCTCTGCAGGAGGGGGGGCGGCGGCGAGGATCGGGGCGCCGGTGGCCAGCGACAGTGGGCCGGCCAGCGGAGAGTGATCGGCGTGGGTGTGGGTCACCAGGATATGGCTGACCCGCTCCCCGTCCAGCGCGGCCAGCAGGGCGTCAAGGTGCGTCTGGTCCTCGGGACCCGGGTCGATCACCGCGACCTCTCCGGATCCCACGATGTAGACGCCGGTCCCGGTGAAGGTGAAGGGCCCCGGGTTGCGCGCGATGACACGCCGGATGAGCGGGGACACCTGGTCCACGCACCCGTAGTCGAAGCTGAAATCGCGGACGTAGGGGATCATGACGGCAATGTGGGATCGGAGCTGGCCCGGCGCTTGCGTTTACGACCTGTAAACCGAGTTGCAGAGGGTCGAGATGGTGGTCGCAGCGGCGCTTTTCGTTTCAAAACGGCTCCAGATGGGAGCCACGGCCATCTTCTGTCTCATGGCGGCGCAATTGGTCTTCGCTTCCTGCACGCCTGAGCCGCTGCCCTACGCGGCGCGGGTGGCGATCCAGCGCTAGAGCAGGCGCGACAGGTCGTAGCCGGCGCCCCGGGCGAGGCCTACGACCTCCTCGCGGGAGCGGGTCCCTGTCATGACCTGCGCCACCGCCCACGCGGCGATGGAGCGCGTCCCTGAGGCGCAGTAGGCGAGCACTGGGCCCGCCGACAGCGCCAGTGCGTCTGCGACGGCCCTAGCTTCCGCGGCCGTCGGCGCGCCGAACACCGTCGCCTCCAGATAGGTCAGTCCATGTTGACGCGCCGCCGCCTCGATGTCGGCCGGGTCCGGCTGGGGTTCGTGGGCAGGACGGTTGTTCAGGATCGTGCGAACGCCAGCGGCGGCGGCGTCTCCCACGTCGGCGGGGTCGATCTGCGGCGAAACCCAGAACTCGGGGGTCACCCGACGGAAATCCGCCACGGCTCTACTTCTCGCGGCGCGCACGGATCGCGCGCTGCCCGTCCAGGTTCATGAAGTAACTGCCAAGCGCCGCCTTGCGCACCGCAGCTTTCGAGCCCTTGCGCGGCTCGCGGCCCAGACGCTCCGAGTCGACCTGTCGCCAAGTCTGGCCTTCCGCCATGACAATGACGAGCTTGCCCTCGCGATCTCGATACGCACGTTCGACTGTCAGGTCGATATTGTCGACCTCCACCGTCGCCTCGCCGCGGTTGAAGATGTTGAAGGCGTCGAAATCGAAGCCGAACGCGCGGCGCTTGGCCTCCCGCACCTGGCCCTTGTCGACCACCACCAGGTCGCCCGCCTTCTCCGCCTGGTCGAAGGCTCCGATGGCGCGATCGTAGCAGGCCAGGCGCTGAGTCGAGTCTGTGACGCCTCGGCAGGCGATCAAACTCTCCATCGCGGCAGGCCGCGCGGCCGCGGGTTCAGTCTGGGCCTGCGCCGCGACCGGCCATCCGGTCGCCGCGAGAAGGCTGAGGACGAGGGCGTTGCGCGCGGAGATCGGGCCCGCTTGGCGGCGCTTGTTCATGGCGTGGTTCGATCCCGCTGTGTTCCTGGTGTCGCGCCATAGAAGGAGAGCGCGGCCCGATCCGCAAGTCTGCGGGCAAGATCATTCCACTCACCCCAGCCAGTGCGGCATGGCCGCCGCTCAGCGCGCCTTAGCTGTGGCGAAGATGCGACAGGACGACGACGAACAGATTACGTGCAGGTAATTCATCGTTGACCCTTGTCAGAGCGCATTCCTAACGTGAGCGCATCCGGGGGCGCGCCGCCTTGCGGGATCAGATCGCTTGGCCGGACCGGGATAGTCCGTCGCCGGGCCTAGGAGGAAGAAAGTGAAAACCCTTTCCGTTCGCGAACGCCTGTTGGCGTCCACGATGATTTGCGGGGCCGCCCTGGCGGCCTTCGCCGCTGCCCCCGCCTACGCGCAAGAAGACGCGGAACTCGAAGAAGTCGTTGTCACCGGCTCGCGCATCGTCCGTCAGGACCTCGTCTCCACCAGCCCGGTCGCGACCGTGGGTGAAGAAGAGCTCCAGCAGTCCGGCGTCGTGAACACCGAGACGCTGATCTCCACCCTGCCGCAAGCGATCCCGGGCGTCGGCCCGACGACCAACAACGGCAACAACGGCATCGCGACGATCAACCTTCGCGGTCTTGGCGCGAACCGCACCCTGGTGCTGATCGACGGCAAGCGCGTCCCGCCGTCCGCCGGCGCCGGCGGCTCCGTCACTGCCGTCGACATCAACCTGATCCCGCCGTCCATCATCGAGCGTATCGAAGTCGTCACCGGCGGCGCCTCCGCCGTGTACGGTTCGGACGCCATCGCCGGCGTCGTCAACTTCATCATGAAGGATGACTTCGAAGGCATGGAAGTTCGCGGCGGTTACGCGAACACCGACGACGGCGACGCCCCGATCTGGAACGCCGACGCGACCTTCGGTGCCAACTTCGCCGACGGCAAGGGCAACGTCACCTTCAATATGGCTTATGCCGAACGTGCGGCCCTGACTCAGGGCGAGCGCGGCGGCCTGCTCTGCTGCGCCTACGGCGACGGCACCGGCGCCAACGCTGGTCGTCTGATCATTCAAGGCTCCAACTCGGGCCCGAACGGCCGCCTGTCGCCCACCGCGGCCGGCGCCTTCGTCACCTTCCCGGGCCTGGCCAACAGCCCGGCCAACATCGCCTTCTTCCCTGGTGATGCGGCCGCGGGCATCCGCCCGTTCAGCGCCACGACCGACACCTACAACTTCGCTCCGGTCAACTACGTCCAGACCCCGCAAGAGCGCTACTCCGCCTTCGCGGTCGCGAAGTACGAAATCACGCCGAACGTTGAAGCCTTCGCCCGCGCCCAGTTCGCTGCGTCGAGCATCGATACCCAGCTGGCGTCGTCGCCGACCAACACGGCGAACGGCACGTTCCGCTTCACGCTGGACAACAACCCGTTCCTGTCGCCCACGACCCAGCGTCAGCTGGCGACCCTGGCCGGCACGGCGGGCGCGACGGACACCGACGGCGACGGCATCCCCGATGAAGTGACCGGCGCCTTCGAGCGTCGCTTCCTGGAAGTCGGCCCGCGCTTCGCGTCCTTCGACTACACCGGCTTCGTCCTGGCGGGCGGCCTGCGTGGCGACATCGAAGCCATCAACGGTGGCTGGGAAGTCTTCGGCTCCTACGGCGAAACCCGTGAAAACCGGATCGTCGAAGGTGACGTTAGCCGCGCCCGCATCCAACAGGGCCTCCTGCTGAACGCGGCCGGCACCGCCTGCCAAGACACGACCGGCGGCTGCGTGCCCGTCAACTTCTTCGGCCCGAACATCTCGCCGGCGGCGGCGAACTTCATCCGCACGCGCATCAACGCGGCGAACTCCTACAAGCAGGCGGTCCTTCAGGGCTTCATCAACGGCGACACCGAGAACTTCTTCTCGCTGCCGGCTGGCCCGATCGGCTTCGCGGCCGGCGCCGAGTACCGTGACGAGCAGTACGACTTTGATCCGTCGCAAGACCTCGCGTCCGGCAACCTGGTCGGCTTCAACGCCCAGGGCCCCGTGCAAGGTGGCTTCGACGTCTACGAACTCTACGGCGAAGTGCTGGTGCCGATCCTGGCTGACCTGCCGTTCGCGCACTCGTTGAACTTCGAAGCGGCTGGCCGGATCTCGGACTACTCGTCGCAGGGCGGACTGACCGAGACCTGGAAGGTGGGCGCCGACTGGGCTCCCATCGAGCAGCTGCGCTTCCGCACGACCTTCAACAAGGCGGTGCGTGCGCCGTCGGTGTTCGAATTGTTCTCGCCGCAGAACAACGGCTTCCCGACCGCTTCGGACCCCTGCTCGGCTCTGAACCCGAGCGCGGCCACCAATGCGGCCGTTCGCGCCATCTGTATCGCGACGGGCGTGCCCGCCTCGGTCGTCGGCGTCTTCCCGGCCAACCAGCAGGTCCAGACGATCTCGGGCGGCAACCCGAACCTTCGTCCGGAACAGGCGGAAACGTTCACCGCCGGCCTCGTGTGGCAGCCGGACTTCATCCCGAACTTCGCCTTCACGGCGGACTACTTCGACGTTGAAGTTACGGACGTCATCACGACCTTCGGTGGCGGCACGAACAACATTCTGAACACCTGCTACAACGTGGTTCAGAGCGCTTCGTCGCCGTACTGCACCGCGGTCACGCGGATCGGCTCTGGCGGCATCTCGTTCGTCAGCGCCACCCTGACCAACGTGGCGGCCACAAAGAACCGCGGCGTCGACCTTTCGGCGTCGTACCGCTTCGACCTGGCCGACATCGGCATGCCGGACTGGGGCTCGCTCTCGATCCGCAGCCTCTACACCTACACCGACCTCGCCACGACCTTCCCCGACGAGATCTCCAAGCGGATCGAGTGCCAGGGCAAGTTCGGCGCGACGTGCGGTCAGCCGACGCCGAAGCACAAGGCGCGCACGACCTTCAACTGGGCGTACGACGACTTCGGCGTGAACGTGGTGTGGAACCACGTTGGCGAGGTGAAGGATGACAGCTCGATCGTTCGCGTGGTCGAGGTGATCGAGCCGAAGAACTACTTCGACCTGTCCATCGACTGGGCGGCTACCGACAACGTCGCCTTCACGGTCGGCGCGCGCAACATCACGCAAGAGAAGTACCCCATCCTGGGCGCCAACGCTTCGCCGTCCAACCAGGGCTGGCCGGGCACCTATGACGTGCTGGGACGCGTGTTCTTCGTGAACGCCTCGCTGCGCTACTGATCTTCCACGGATCGGAAGCTCACCGAGCGACCTGAAGACGAGGCGGCGGACCGAAAGGTCCGCCGCCTTTTCTTTTGCACGCGAGGCGTTGCACTAACCGCATGCGAAGAGGGGCCGCGCCAGTGACGCGGCCCCTCGCGGTTTGGTCGTTGAGGCGACCGTTTAGCGGCTGGCGATGACCACTTCGATCTGCGCGGTGTCCAGGAAACTGCGGGCCTGCTCGGTCAATCCGCCATCGGTCACCAGGACATCGATGCGTGACAGCGGGCACACCGCCAGGCTGGCGGACGCGTCGATCTTGCTGCTGTCGGCCAGGACGACGATCCGGTTGGCGCGTTCGATGAGGCGGCGCTCCGTCTGCACCAGCAGGGGGTCGGTCTGCATCAGCCCCCGTGCTGTGATCGCCTGCGCACCCATGAAGATCACCGATGCCGAGAAGTTCTGCAGGATCTCGTCCTCGTACGGGTTCAGCACGATGCCTTGCTCGCGGAACAGCTCCCCTCCGGGCAGCGTCAGCCGCACGTTAGACTTTGGCAGCAGGCAGTTCAGGATCGGAATGGACGTCGTCAGCACATGATAGGGGTCGTTCGGCAGCTGACTGGCCATCATGAAGGTGGTCGACCCGCCGTCGATGATGATCGACTGCCCGGGGCTGCAGAAGTCGATGGCCCTCCGGCCGATCGCCCGCTTGGCTTCGGCGTTGCTGATCTCGGTCTCAGAAAATGCGACCTGACCCTGCAGGCGCGGCGAGCGCAGATCTTCAGCCGCAGCGCCACCCACCGGCAGCGCTCCGCCACGCACGCGTCGGATGCGCCCCAATCGGTCCAGCTCGTTCAGGTCGCGGCGAACCGTGGCCGGGGAGACGGACAGCTTGTCCGAAAGGTCCTCGATGAGCGTCACCTTTTCGGGGGTGAGCACATCCAGGATGCGGCGCCAGCGGTCGTGTACGTGCATGAAGGCGGTCCGGGATTCGGGCTGATTGTTAAGAGTACAGGGGCGGAGGGATCTTGGGGAGCGGTCGGCTTCAGAACAGCCGCGCTCAGGAGGCCTGAGCCAGGCGCCGGCCATCTATGGCCTCTCGCCAAGCGTCCCGGTAAGCGCGGGCCACCCCTGGCGCGAACGGTTCCACCGTCGTCTTCGTCGTGGCCGACGGCCTAGCCAATGCCCGGAACGCCAGCGCGCCCGCGCCAAGCGTCACGCCATTGGCCTCGTCGCGGACCAGCAAAGGCCCTTCCCGAAGGGCGGCGAGAACTCGCCGGAAGACGGGGTTCTTGGCCGCCGGGCCTTCCAGCACGACGGCGCCGCGGCTTCCCGCCAAGTCCAGGCAGACGTCTGAGATCAGGGCCAAGAAGATGGAGCCTAACAGGCCCCGGGCCTCCGCGTCGTTGGGATCGATTCCGCGCATCTCCCCGCGCTCGCCAGGGAAGGGGCCGCCGGCGGAAAGGAAGTTCGGCAGAGCCATCGCGCCCCGGGCCATCAGCGCTTGGATCGCCTCGTCCGCCGCTGCGATGTCCATGCGTCCCCCGAACACCGCGTCATAGGTCCGTCCGCCCATGAAGCGCGCGCTCGGAGTGGCGCGTCCGAACACGTCGACGTTGGCGAGGCAGTCCCGCTCCGCCGACAATTGGTCAAGCGGTCCGCCCGGGTTCATCGCGACGAACCAGGTGCCGGTGGACAGCACGGCGGGGGCCGGACCGGCCTCGTGCTCGGCCAAGATTGAGTATAGAGCGGCGTTCGTGTCGTGCACGCCCACGTGGACGACGCAGCCGCGCGGGAGCCCTGTGGCGGCGGCGAGCCCCGGCCGTATCGGCCCGACTTCCGTCCAGGCGGGCAGCACTTCCGGCATCCGCTCCGCCCAACCATGGTCGACAGCGAGCGAGGAGAAGTCTCCTTCACGCGGTCGCCATAAGTCCGTGTGGCAGCCAAGCGACGTGGCTTCGCTGGCGAATGCGCCGCTGAATCGCCATGCCCAGTACTGCGGATAGAGCATGATCTGGCGCACGCGCGCGAAGGCCTGGGGGTCTCGCCGCTGCAGCCAGTAGATCTGTCGACCTAGGTTCAAGCCGTTGGGGAGTGCGGGAGTCAGGGTCTCGGCGAACAGCGGCCTCGCCCTCTCGTAGTCGGAGGCGTAGGGCTCTGGGATGCCGAATTCGTAGTCCAGCACAGGCGCTGCCAGGCGACCCTCCCCATCGAGCAGGGCGCAGGTCGCTCCGTGCGTCACCGGGATCAGCCGGGCGATGGCGTAGCGCGCAGCATACGCGCGAAGGGTCGAGAGAAACCACTCGTAGATGCGTTCGACGTCGAACGCCGCGTAGGGCGCATGCTCAAGCCGCGGCGTCGGTGTGGTTTCGCACGCCAGCACCGCTCCCTCGGCCGTGACGACACTCGCCTTGACGTTCGTCTTGCCGATGTCGAGAACGACGGCGAGCTCGCCAGGTGCACCGCTCACTGAACGCTCCCTCGGCTCCCTCGAGCCCGCCGCTCACCCAACGCGAGCGAAGCTGAGCGGCATTGTTCGAAGAAGAGCGCGGCGGTCAACCCACGCGACCCTTTCCATGCCGCTCCCCCTTCAGGCGTGCGCCTGAGCGGCGGTCATGATCCGGTCGTGCCGCCGGAGGTGGCGGAGCGCGAGCCCTCGCCGGATCACGGGGGGCCGAGCTCCGGTCGGAGCGTCACACGTGCTGCTGGAGCCGCCGGGCGGCCGAGATCGCGAACATGGCCGTCCCTTAGGGCAGAGCGAGGTCAGGCCTCGAAAGCCTTGAACGCGACGCGCACCCGGAGGCCCGGTCCGGCGTCCTCCAAACGCACCTTGGCGCCGTGCCGCTTGGCCACCGCCGAGACGAGCGCAAGGCCAAGCCCGTGACCAGGCGCGGATCCGACGGAAGATCCGCGTGTGAAACGCAGCAGTACGGTTTCGCGCTCGGCGGGGGGCACGCCCGGGCCACGGTCACGAATCTCGAAGTGGCAATCCCCGCCCTCCCTGCGGACGGTGACGTCGATGTCCGAACCCGGCGGCGAGAACTTGATCGCGTTGTCGATCAGGTTGGCCGCCAGCCGCACCACGAGCGATCGCTCCCCGAGCATCGGCGCCGGCTGGCGGTGGAAACGCAGGACGACCCCACGATGCTCCGCCACCGCCTGATAGAGGTTCACGGCGTCTTCCGCAGCGACATCCAGCGCCATTGGCTTCAGTCCGGCGTCTGATCCCGCCTCGACCTCGGCGATGTCGAGCAGGGCCTCGAACGTCTGCAGGATCTCGTCTGTTTCGGCGACGGCGGCTCCGGCCAGCGCCCGCGCCTCCTCCAACGTCTCCGCTCGCGCCACGGCCTGAAGGTCGTTCTTCAGCCGCGCCATGGGAGTGCGCAGATCATGAGCCACGCGGTTGGAGACGTCGCGCAGCCCCAGCACGAGGCTGTCGATCCGCTCCAGCATCGCGTTCACGTGCCTGGCGAGGGCGCCGAATTCGTCGTTCGTCTCCGCGTAGGGCGCGCGGGCGGAAAGGTCGCCCGTCCTGACCCGGTCGCACGCCTGGTTCACAGCGGTCACGCGGCGCAGGATGCGCCGGCTCGCCCACGGGCCCACCACGAACGCCGATAGGGCGGCAAGGGCGAGAGCGCCTGCGCCGACTTCCGCGACGTCGGCGGCCGCGCTCAGTTCTTCGAACCTGCGCCCCACGATCAGCTCGGAACTGACGCCCAGCGGCACGCGTCTCGCGAGCCCAAAGACCGGCCCGTCGGAGGCCGACACCTTGAACCACCCGTCGCCCACCGGCGTCAGGCGCGTGTCCGGCGTCACCCGGCCGATCAGCGTGCCCGCCCCGTCGCGGACGCCATAGAGGCGCGGATCGTCCGCTCGCGCGCTGCGCGCCAGAACGATCGCCGTGGCGGCGCCCACACGCTCCTCTTCTGCGCCGGGCCCGATCTTGTCGAGGATGGCGTCCATGTCGGCGGTCACGAGCGCTCGCACCCGCTCGTCGTTCTTGGCCTGGACGATCTGCGCCGCCCCGATCGTGAACAGCAGGGCCGAGACGATGAAAGCCGCCACATAGACCAGCGCCAGCCGCAGCACTGCGGAGCGGATCCGTCGCGCGCCGAGTCCTCCGGCGGCGCCCAATTCGCATGCGTCAGGGTTCATGGCCTCGAAGCACGAAGCCCTGCTTGCGCACGGTCTCCACCAGCGGAGAGCCAGCGACGGATTCCAGCTTTGTCCTCAGGCGCGACAGGTTGACGTCGATGACGTTGATCTGAGGCGGGATGCGGTACTCGGGCCAGACAGCGTTCCAGATCATTTGCCGCGACAGGATCTGCCCGCTGTTCTCCGCGAAGAACTTCAGGATGTCGAACTCCTTTGGCGACAGGTCGATGTGGTCGCCGCCCCAGTGCACCGTGCGCGCTTTCACACGGACCTCCAGCGGGCCGACAACCAGGACGTCCGGATGCGGATCGGGACGCGAGCGTCGAAGCAGCGCATTCACCCGCGCCAGCAGCTCTTCGCCGTCGAAAGGTTTGGCGAGGTAATCGTCGGCTCCAGCATCCAAGCCTTCGATGCGACTGCGCGTCTGGCCAAGGTTCGACAGGAAGAGGGCCGGCGTCCGCACCTCCATCTCGCGTAGGCGCTTAAGCGCAGTTAGGCCGTCCATGCCTTCTACAGATCGGTCCAGAATCAGCAGGTCGTAGGCTGTCGCCGCGGCGGCTCGCAAAGCCTCCTCGCCTCGTGTGAAGCGGTCGACGTCGTCGACGCGTTCGCGCAGCGTTTGCAGCACGCGCTCAGCCGCGTCGTCATCATCCTCAAGCAGCAGAACGCGCATGCTCGCCCTGTCCCCCAGTAGCCCGGCCACAAGACGCTTTTCGCCAGCTGGGCGCCGCTGACATTCCCCGTAAGGTCAGGCGTGCGGCGCAGGATACCATCGCAATGCGAAGCCAGGAGGGGATTCCTCCGCCGTTCCGCCCGAAAGTTTCAAAAGTGAATTCGTCCGACCACGAACAGGTTGAAGCTTTCGTTCACCATGACGCGTTTACTGCGTCAGAGCGGCCGCGGCCGCGCGGAGGGCTCGTTGACGGTGCAGGACCGGTCGCTGAACGAGAAGCTTGAAGCGTCCGACAAACCTCGGCGCGGCAAGCGGCTGCGTGCCGTATCAGGCCCCCGGATCCAGTACGCGGCTCTGCCATTTCAACGGGCGGAAGACGGGGTTCAGATCCTCCTCATCACCTCGCGGGAGACGCGTCGTTGGGTCTTGCCCAAAGGATGGCCTATGCCAGGACGCACGCCCGCGGGCGCCGCCCAGCGGGAGGCGTTCGAGGAAGCGGGCCTTCGGGGCGAGATGGCGAAGTCGGCGTTCGGCGCCTATGCCTATTACAAGCGGCTGAAGACGGGAGTCTTCGTGCCCGTTCGCGTCGAGGTCTTTCCCATGCGTGTCCGAGAGGAGCGCAAGACCTGGCCCGAGAAGAAGCAACGCGAGCGGCGCTGGTTCGCGCCCGACGCCGCCGCCGCCGCGGTCGCTGAGCCGGAGCTTCGCGCCCTGATCCTCGCGTTTGCGGCGCTCGAGAGGGGCTGACCCGTCTTGGCGGACCGGCCTGCCGAGAGGTAAGCCTGCGCCGCAACCAGCGTGAGGCTCACATGGCCGTCCTGAGTGAACCCGAATGCGTGTGGCCTCTCGAAGCTGAGCTGGGCGAGGGGCCGATCTGGTGGCCTGAGGATCAGTCGGTCTGGTTCGTCGACATCAAGGGCCCGCGCATCCACCGGTGGAGCGCGGAGACCGGCGAGGGCCGCTCCTGGGATGCCCCCGATCAGGTCACCTTCATCAAACCCATCGAGAGAGGCGGCATGCTGGCCGGCGTGCGCGGCGGTCTTTATCGCTTCGATCCGGCCGATGGCTCGTTTCAGAAGCTCGCGACCGTCGAGCCGGACCGGCCCCAGAACCGCTCTAACGACGCCGTCGTCGATGTGCACGGCCGCCTCTGGTTCGGCTCCATGGACGACAGCGAGGCGGGGATCAGCGGCGCGCTCTGGCGGTGGGACGGCGCAGGCGATCCGATCCTGATGGACGACGGCTACCACATCACGAACGGGCCGGCGGTCAGCGCCGACGGACGCACCCTTTACTGCACCGACACGCTGAAGAACGTCATCTACGCCTTCGATCTCGACGCCGACGGCGCGCTGTCGAACAAGCGGACCTTCATCGCGATCGAGGAGGGCTCTGGCCATCCGGACGGTCCGACCGCGGACGTCTCCGGCCTTTGGACCGCTCTCTTCGGGGGCTGGGCGGCGCGGCGCTACGACGCCGCGGGCCATCTGGTGGAGACGGCGCGCTTCCCGTGCCCGAACGTCACCAAGCTGGCGTTCGGCGGCCCTGAGCTGAAGACGGTCTACGCGACGACGGCCCGCCTGTTCATGACCCCCGAGGCGCGCGCCGAGCATCCGCTCTCGGGCGGCCTGTTCCGATTCCAGGTGGACACGCCTGGGCTGCCGCAGCGGGCAGTGAAGCTGCGCTAGGCGCCGGCGCAGTTCTTTTCGCTTCGAGGCTTCGTCCCTTTCCGCTAAGGCCGCAGCAGGCTTTTGCGGACGAGGACTTGAGGACCATGGCGCGCGAGTGGCGGATTGGGGTCGCGGGGTTGGGGACCGTCGGAGGCGGGCTCCTGACTTTCCTGGCCGACCGTCCGGACTTCGCGCCAGCCGGAGGCCGCGCGGTGGTCACCGCAGTCTCCGCTCGCTCGCGGTCTCGCCCTCGGCCAGTCCCGCTCGACACCTATGCGTGGTTCGACGATCCGGTCGCGCTCGCCCAGTCCGATCAGATCGACGTCTTCGTGGAGTTGATCGGCGGGTCCGACGGACCGGCCAAGGCCGCGGTCGAGGCCGCTCTGAACGCTGGCAAGCCGGTGGTCACGGCCAACAAGGCGCTGCTGGCCGAACACGGGCGCGAACTCGCGGCTCTGGCTGAGTGCAAGGGCGTGCCGCTGTTGTTCGAGGCCGCCGTCATGGGCGGAACGCCAGCGGTGAAGGTGCTGCGCGAAGCGCTGGTCGGCGACGACATCGCCTCGGTGTCAGGCATCCTGAACGGCACCTGCAACTTCATCCTGACGGAGATGGAGCAACGCGGGACCTCCTTCGCCGAGGTGCTCGCGGAGGCTCAGCGGCTGGGTTACGCCGAGGCCGACCCGACCACCGACGTCGGCGGCTTCGACGCGGCGCACAAGATCGTCCTGCTGGCCGCACTCGCGTTCGGCACGGCGCCCGACTACGCCTCCGCGGAGATCGAGGGCATCACCGCGGTCGACCTGATCGATATCAAGCTTGCTCGCGACCTCGGCTACCGCATCAAGCTGATCGCGGGCGCCACGCTTCAGGACGGCCGCGCCGCCGTGCGCGTCGGCCCCGCGCTCGTCCCTCTGAACCACCCCTTGGCGCAGGCTAACGGCTCCCTGAACGCCATTTTCATTGAGGGGCAGCGGACGGGACGCATCTTCCTGCAGGGGCCTGGCGCCGGCGCGGGGCCCACCGCCGCCGCAGTCTCGGCGGACATCGCGGATGTCATGGCTGGGGCGACCCGCCCCGTATTCCAGAAGCTTGCCGAGGCCTTGCCGCTGGGCGCCGAGCGATCCAATGCAGCGCGGCGTGGGCGGGCCTACCTGCGCATCATGGTGCGCGACCAGCCGGGCGTCATCGCCGCGATCTCGGAGACTCTGGCGGGGGCTGGCGTCTCCATTGACAGCTTCCTGCAGCGTCCCATCGAGGACAGCGGTCACGTTCCGATCGTGCTTACCACTCAGGAGGCTGAGGAGTCCGCCCTGCATCTGGCCGCCGATCGGATCGGCGCGCTCGACTTCGTGGTGGAGCGTCCGCACCTCTTCCGGGTGCTCAAGACCTGATGGACTCCGAGCTGCTGCGCCGGATCGCCGAGGCGCTGGAGCGTCTCAGCCCGCCCGCGCCGCCGTCCGCGAATCTGGACAGCGCCGACGCCTTCGTCTGGCGCGGGGACGAGCAGCGGCTGGTCGCCGTCCCCGAGGTCTCGCGCGTGGACCTCGACCTGCTGCAAGGGATCGAGCGGCAGAAGACGATCCTGCTCGACAACACCCGCGCCTTCTCTGCAGGGCGCCCGGCCAACAACGCCCTGCTCTGGGGCTCCCGCGGGACGGGTAAAAGCTCGTTGGTGAAGGCGGTGCACGCGGCAGTGCCGAGCCTGGTGCTGATCGAAATCCACCGCGACGACATTCCGACCCTGCCGCGCCTGCTGGGCCGGCTGCGCGCGAGCGAACGCCGCTTCCTGCTGTTCTGCGACGACCTTTCGTTTGATGCGGGCGAGGGGGCCTACAAGGCGCTCAAGGTCCTGCTCGACGGGGGGATCGAGGGTCGGCCGGAGAACGTGCTGTTCTACGCCACCTCCAACCGCCGCCACCTGATCAACCGCGACGTCATCGAGAACGAGCAGGGCAGGGCCATCCACGCCAATGAGGCGGTGGAGGAGAAGGTCTCGCTATCCGACCGCTTCGGCCTGTGGCTGGGCTTCCACCCCATCGACCAGACGACCTACCTCGCGATGGTGAAGGCCTACGCCGAAGCCTTCGATCTGGAGGGCGACCTGACCCATGAGGCGCTGCAGTGGGCGGTGATCCGCGGCTCCCGCACCGGCCGGGTCGCCTGGCAGTTCATCCAGCAAAAGCTCGGCGAGACCGACGCCGACTAGCCGCGCCGCACGCGGTAGCGGGCCTCCAGCTCACGCAAGATGACCTGCGCTTCGTCCGGATCGCGCGCCTCCACCGTCACATCCAGCTCGGCCGTGCGGACTGTCGGCGTCGTGAAGAGACGTTGGTGGCTGACCTCGATGATATTGCCGCCATGGGCGCCGATCAGGGTGGAGATGTCGGCCAGCACGCCGGGTCGGTCGGGGATCTCCATGTGCAGGCGCATCAGCCGCCCGTCCCGGAGCAGGCTGCGCAGCAGGGTGTTGGCGAGGATCCGCGCGTCGATATTGCCGCCGGACACCACGGTCGCCACGCGCCGTCCTTTGAACCGGTCGCGGTGCGCCAGCAGCGCCGCCGTGCCTAGGGCGCCCGCGCCTTCCGACACGACCTTCGCCCCCTCCGCCAAGGCGGCGACGGCGCTCTCCACTGTCTCCTCAGGCACCACCAGCACGTCGGACACCAAGTCCCGGATGACGCGGAAGGTGTGGCGCCCAACGTCCTGCACGGCCGACCCGTCGGCGATCGTCGCGCCGCCGGTCTTCAGCGCCTGGCCCGCCAGCCGCTGGGCGGCGGTCGAGTAGCCGGCGATCTGCACGCCCACGATCTCGAGCTTAGGGTGCAGTTCGGCCGCCACCGCCGCGCAGCCGGCGATCAGCCCGCCGCCGCCGACTGGGACCACCAGCACGTCCAGATCCGCGACGTCCGTGAGCAACTCCAGCGCGACCGTTCCCTGGCCGGCCATCACCGCCGGGTCCTCGAACGGGTGGACGAACGTCAGGCCGCGCTCGGCTTCCAGGCGCCGGGCCTCGTGGTAAGCGCCTTCGAAGTCGTCGCCCGCCTGCACCACGGTCGCGCCCCAGCCGGCGGTGCGCATCACCTTGGTCGATGGCGTGTTCGTCGGCATGACGATGGTGGCTTCGACACCGAGCAGGCTCGCGTGCCGGGCCACCGCCTGTGCATGGTTTCCGGAGGAGGCGGCCACCACGCCTGCGCGCTTCTCGGTCTCGGTCAGCTGCGCCAGCTTGTTCGCGGCGCCGCGCTCCTTGTACGCGCCAGTCGCTTGCAGGCACTCCAGCTTCAGGAAGACCTCGGCCCCGATCACGCGGGATAGGGGATCGCAGCGGAGCGCAGGGGTGCGCACCACCTTGCCGGCGATGCGCTCGGCGGCGGCGTGGACGTCGGCCGCGCGCACGGGCAGCGGCAGTTGCAGGAGGGTGTCGGTCATCGTCTCGGTCTGGTCTGGATCGGAAGGGCGGGGCGAGAACGGGCGCCGGCCAGGCCCTGTAGACACGCGTGGACTGTCCGCGGCGCCTTCAGGCGGCCGGCGGGCTAATTCGCGTGTCTACGATCCAGAGACCCATAGCCGTGCTGTAGCCCCTAAACTTCCGCAGGGGCAAGCGAGGACTGCGCGGCCACGGCCAGGTTGATCGCCAGATGGTCCTCGAAGATCTGGTTCTCCGGCGCGATCATGTCCTCAGAGGGCCAGGTCTCCGGGGCCCAGATCTTCGAGCGCAGCATCGCCTTGGCGCAGTGCAGGAAGACCTCCTTCACCTCCACCAGGACGCCGACCGGGGGGCGGCGGCCCTTCTCGGCGTATGGCGCCAGCCACGTTTCGTCGGTGATGATCCGCGCGGCGCCATTCACCCGAAGGTTGGCGAGCGCGCCCGGGACCACGAACAGCAGGCCCACGGCGGGCTGCTTCAAGATGTTGGTGAGGCTGTCCAGCCGGTTGTTGCCCGGGCGATCAGGGATCAGCAGGCGCCGCTCGTCCATCACCCGGACAAAACCCGGCGCGTCCCCGCGCGGCGAGGCGTCGGCGTTCCCCGCACCATCGAAGGTCGATAGGACGAGGAAAGGCGAAAGGCCGATGAAGTTGCGTGCGTGGGCGTCTAGGTAAGGGATCGTCTTCTTCAACGCGCCGTCGCTGACCGGCTTGTAGAGGGCGCGCAACTGCTCGACGCTGGTGATGATCCCAGTCGGTTCGGCGACAGGGGTGTCGGGCGCTGCGTCGAACAAGGCGGGGCTCTCAGGTCGGACGAATCTCGGCAGCGGACCCTAACGGCGTTCCCCGGGCGCCGCGCTGCGACAGAAGCGACTGCGACAGCATGGTCGCAGGTTGAGCGCGGGGTTGTTTTTGCGTCCCGACGATCCCATACCGCCAATTCACGCGATCTTCTGCCGCCGACCCGCTCTTGTGCGGTAGGATCGTGCCGCAAGAGCCCACAGAGACGTCCTATGCCCGCCCTCCGCTCCCGTACCTCGACCCACGGCCGCAACATGGCCGGAGCCCGCGGCCTTTGGCGCGCCACGGGCATGAAGGACGGCGACTTCGGCAAGCCGATTGTGGCCATCGCCAACAGCTTCACTCAATTCGTTCCCGGCCACGTGCACCTGAAGGACCTGGGCCAGCTCGTCGCTCGCGAGATCGAGCGAGTCGGCGCGGTGGCCAAGGAGTTCAACACCATCGCCGTGGACGATGGCATCGCCATGGGCCACGACGGCATGCTCTACAGCCTGCCCTCGCGCGAGATCATCGCCGACAGCGTCGAGTACATGGTCAACGCCCACTGCGCCGACGCGCTGGTGTGCATCTCCAATTGCGACAAGATCACGCCGGGCATGCTGATGGCGGCCCTGCGCCTCAATATTCCGGTCGTGTTCGTCTCCGGCGGACCGATGGAGGCCGGCAAGGTCGTGCTGAAGGGCAAGACGCACGCGCTGGACCTGGTCGACGCCATGGTCGCCGCCGCTGACGACACCATGTCCGATGAGGACGTCACCGCCATCGAGAAAGCGGCGTGTCCGACCTGCGGCTCGTGCTCGGGCATGTTCACCGCCAATTCTATGAACTGCCTGACCGAGGCGTTAGGGCTGTCGCTGCCGGGCAATGGCTCCACCCTCGCCACCCACAAGGATCGCGAGCGCCTGTTCCTGGAGGCGGGACGGCTCGTCGTGGACCTGTGCGAGCGCTGGTACGGCCAGGATGACGCGCGCGCGCTGCCGCGCTCCATCGCCACCTTCGAGGCGTTCGAGAACGCCATGACTCTGGACATCGCCATGGGTGGCTCCACCAACACGGTGCTGCACCTGCTGGCGGCGGCCCACGAGGCGGGCGTCGACTTCACCATGGCCGACATCGACCGCCTGTCGCGGAAGGCGCCGGTGATCTGCAAGGTCGCGCCGGCCAAGAGCGACGTGCACATGGAGGACGTCCACCGCGCCGGCGGCGTCTTCGGCATCCTGGGGGAACTGGACCGTGGCGGCCTGCTGCACACCGACCTCCCGACAGTCCACAGCGAGACCCTGGCCCAGGCGCTGGCCCGGTGGGACATCCGCTGCACCAACAGCGAGACGGTGGCGAACTTCTATCGCGCAGCGCCAGGCGGCGTGCCGACCCAGACCGCCTTCTCCCAGGAGCGCCGCTGGGATGAGCTGGACACCGATCGCGCCACCGGCGTCATCCGCGACGTCGAGCACGCCTTCTCCCGCGACGGCGGCCTGGCGGTCCTGACCGGCAACCTGGCTGAGGAAGGCTGCATCGTGAAGACGGCCGGCGTGGACGAGTCGATTCTGGTCTTCTCCGGCCCCGCCAAGGTCTTCGAAAGCCAGGACGCGGCGGTCTCCGGCATCCTGACCGGCAAGGTCTCCGCCGGCGACGTGGTGGTCATCCGGTACGAGGGCCCCCGTGGCGGTCCGGGGATGCAGGAGATGTTGTACCCGACCAGCTACATCAAATCGAAGGGGCTTGGGGCTGCCTGCGCGCTCGTCACCGACGGCCGCTTCTCCGGCGGCACCTCGGGTCTCTCAATCGGCCATGTCTCGCCGGAAGCGGCGGAAGGCGGCCTGATCGCCCTCGTCGAGGACGGCGACCTGATCCAGATCGACATCCCTTCGCGCAGCATTCGCCTGGCGTTGGGGGAGACGGAGCTGGAGCAGCGACGTCAGGCGCAGCTTGCGCGCGGCAAGGACGCGTTCACGCCTAAGGACCGCAAGCGCAACGTGCCCCTCGCCTTGCAGGCGTACGCCGCGCTGACGACCAGCGCCGCGCGCGGGGCGGTGCGGGATGTGGAGCAGCTGAAGCGATAGGGGCGCTCAGGTGAAGCCGCAGTGGAACCACTGCGGCGCGAGCCGCGTGCAGCCCACGAGATCGCCTCCGAACAGCTCCTGTGCTCGGGGCGAGGCGGTGAACGTCTGACCTGGCTTCCCCCAGCCCCCCGCCGTAGCGACAATCTCGGTCGGGTCGTAGACCACGCCGTTCCAATTGTCGCCGAAAGCGCTCCAGGCGAAGGCGACGCGCGCCGGGGGGCCATGGTCGACGCGGACGTTAGCGCCGTCCGACATGGGGCCGACGGGCGCAGGCCGTCCAGCTTGGACGCTGGTGACGACCGCTTCATACGCGGGTCGCACCTTCTGGAATTCTAGACGCAGGGCAAGTCGCTGCAGCGGCGGCGACGCGAAGAACAGGACGACGCCCGCGGCGAAGAAGCCGAGCGCCACCAGGAGGTTCTCACGCTCTCCCATCGCTCCGGCGACAATGCAGCCCGCCAGCATGAACACGCCACTGATGGCGTGGAGCGACTGCAGCAGGGCGAACCCGAGAGGCTCGCGGCCGTAGTTCAGATTGAGGGCAAGGCCGAGGATCACCCAGACCACCAGCGCGCCGCAAAGCCAGTTGCGGGTGAGCCGTCTGAAGCGCGCCGTAGACACCGACATGAGGTTCGTCCTGGTCATCAGCCGTTGGGCCCCAGCGGTGAAAGTTGGCCGGCGCCCTCATGGCCAGATTGCGGCCCCCTCGCCGGATTGTGGTAGGCGGCCCCATGATCCGCATTCTCGGCCGCGCCACCTCGATCAACGTCCGCAAGGCCCTCTGGGCCGCCGCCGAGGCTGGCGTACCCTTCAGCCACGAGGACGCGTGGGGCGGCGCGCGCAGCGTCCGCTCGCCGGAGTTCCTGGCGCTGAACCCCAACGGCCTCGTGCCGGTGCTCGTGACGGGGCAGGGCGTGCTGTGGGAAAGCAACACAATCTGCCGCTACCTGGCAGGCGGAACGGAGCTGCTGCCGGACGAGCCCTTCGCGCGGGCGCAGGTCGAGCAGTGGATGGACTGGCAGGCGACCGAACTGAACACGGCCTGGCGGCCCGCCTTCATGGCGCTGGTGCGCGGGAGCGACGAGCACGACGCCGCCGCCGTTCGGCGCAGCGCGGAGGCCTGGAGCGCGCTTATGCTGTTGCTGGAGGAGAGGCTCGCCGCGACCGACGCCTACGCCACGGGCCAGCGCTTCACCGTCGCGGACATCGTGCTGGGCCTGTCCCTGCAGCGCTGGCTGCTCACGCCGATCGATCGGCCTTCAACCCCGGCGCTGCTGGCCTACCGCGAGCGCCTGCAGGGCAGGCCGGCGGCTCAGGGCTGGATCGATCCGACTGTCCCGTGACCGCCGTGCCCGCCGGCGCTAGGTTCGAACCATGCTCGCCCAAGCCGCCGCTGCGATCTGTATATTGACCGGCTCTTCGTCCGACGAGGGCGGGCTGATCATTCCCGAGATCGTGGAGCCCCGGCTGCCGCCGAAGGCTGCGAGTGCGGGCGCGTTTGCGCCTCCGGGTTGGCGCGTCGAGCGTACCCTTGAAGGCGACCTGAACAAGGACGGTCGCCTCGACCTCGTCGCCGTCCTGAAGGGCGACGACCCCAAGTGCCGCATCACCACCGAGCTCACGCCCGACCCGATGGACACCAACCCGCGCCTGCTGCTGGTCGCGTTCGCAGAGCCGGGTGGCTACGCCCTTGCGGTGGCGAACGCCGCGGTCATTCCCCGGCGCGAGGATCCGTATGTCGACGATCCGTTGGAGATCGGCGACATCTCCATTCGCGGCGGCGTGCTGCGACTGAAGCTCGGCCACTGGCGCAGCGCCGGCGGATGGGGGACCTACAGCAATACGTTCGCTTTCCGCTGGGACGGTAAGGCCTTCCCCATGATCGGCTTCGACCGCGATCACTTGCAGCGCAACAGCGGCGAAACCGAAAAGATCAGCGTCAACTTCCTGACCGGCAAGGCCAAGATCGTGACGGGCTCGATGAAGGAGGGCGTGAGGGAGATAGTCCGTTGGACCGACCTGCCGCGACAGACGGTCCCGAACCTCGAGACGATAGGGGATGGCCTCAGCTATGAGCCGAAGCTCTGACGCCGCGACGACCGTCGCGCAGAGAACGTTCCAGTGCGGCGGCGAGGCGGTGGTCCTGACGCTCTCCGCGCCTACGCTCGACGGGCAGGATTACCGGTGCGCGTACCGGATCGCCTGGCCGGATGGCCCGGTGGACAGCTACGCCTTCGGCGTCGACGGCGTTCAGGCCATCTACGTCGCGCTGCAGAAGGCGCACATCGAACTCATCCAAGATGCGGCCGCCCGTGGGAAGCCGCTGACGTGGCTCGATCAGGGGGATCTAATGCTTCCGCTGCCGCCGGGCATGAGCATCGAGGACGTTCTGCAGCCCCCCTCCGTTTCGAGCGCATGATCTCCGAGGCCGAGTTCGCTCGCCGCCTGCCCGTCTGGACGGCCCTGTCGGACCTGTTTTTGGACACCGAGTTGACCGACGCCGATTACGCCCAGATCGCCGGCGCCCTGTCGGCATCCGGGTACGGCCGGTCGGAGTTGCAGCGAATCCTGCAGCAGGAGGTCGCGCCGACGTTCGGCTGGAATCTGCTCTCGGTTGCGGGCGAGTGGGCGCCCTACGTTGAGGCCGATGTGGCGCAGGCCATGGCTTGGACCCGGCGCGGCCGGCCAGGTCTGACGGCCGTCATCATGCGCATGATCCTCCGGGGCCACCTTCGCGAGGAATGGGCGAAACTGGACGCTCGACTCCCGACCTGAACGTCAGCGCAGCGCCGCCGCGCCAGGGCCGCCGAGCCAGCCCTGCCACGCGACCACCGCAGCCCAGTGCAGGACCACCGCCGGCCACAGCGAACCCGACCGCCAGCGCAGGATGGCGCAAACTAGCCCGAGCCAAATCGTCCAAAGCAGGAAGTCCGGCCGGGCGAATAGCGCGGCCGCTTTCGGCAGCCACAGGATCTCGACTAGGTGCCAGGCTGAAAAAAGGCCAGTGGAGGCGGCTATTGCGGCCCAGGGGCGCGCCTGCTCACTCCGCGACGGGACGAGCAACCCGCGAAACATCGCCTCTTCGCCCAATGCGGGAATGAAGAAGGCGGTCAACGCCAGGGCGGCGATTGCGCCCGCTTCGCGCGGCTCGTAGCGCAGTAGGCCCGTCGCAAAGCCGAGGGGCCCAATTACAGCCGCCGTCAGCGCCGCCGCGACCGCGAACTCGGCGAGGGCCGAGCGGTCCGGGGTGGTCTTGAGGCTCGCGATCAGGCGAGCAACGTGGCGAAGCACGCGTGGCGAGACCGCCGCTCGCGTCAATTCAGGAGGCGACCGCCTGCTGGTGGAAGTCGCTGCCGTTGGACTGAAGGCTCTCGGCGCGCGAACGCCAAAACGCCTCCATGTCCACGTATTGCTGGCGACGGAGCGGGGAGGCGTCCTCGGCCGCTCGACGCATCTGCTCCGCCCGGCGGAGGCACTCTTGAACTGTTCTCATAATGGCGCCCTCTGGCGTTGCGCCCCGCCGCCTCTGCAGGAGTCGGGCCCGCACCTGCAGACGTTAACGCCGATGAACGATTTCCGCTGCATCGCAGCGGACGTTCTCACGATTTTGTGCACTGCAGCGCCGCCGCATCGCGGTGGTTGACCCTCCGCGCGGATCGCGCACGATCCCGGAATGACACGCACTGTCGTCCTGTGGGCGCTGGTGCTGGCGCTTGCAGCCTTCCTGCTGGAGTGGCTCGAGTTCCAGCGGCTTGCGCGCACCTTCTCCGTCGAGCTCTACGTGGCCCTGATCGGCACGACCTTCGCCGCCGCTGGCGTGTGGCTGGGCTGGCGCCTCTCCGTCCGTGAGCGCCCAGCGCCGTTCGTGCGCAACGCCCCGGCGGTAGCGTCGCTGGGTCTGACGGGCCAGGAGATCCGCGTGCTGGAGCGGCTCGCTGCGGGCCAGTCGAACAAGGAGATCGCCCGCACCTTGGGCGTGTCCCCCAACACTGTGAAGACGCATCTGGCGAACCTCTTCGCCAAGCTGGAGGTCAGTCGTCGCACCCAGGCGATCGGTCGCGCGCGTGACCTGCGGCTGATCCCCTGACCGGGTGACGCTTACGGGCGGCAGGGCTATGGTCCCGCGCCGCGAGCCCGGGTCTGAGCCGATGGATTTGAAAGCGCTTCGATGGGCCAACGCAGCCCTGGTGCTCTTGCTGACGGTCTACCTGCTGCACGCCCTCTGGCCTGGCTGGTTCGACCTGGACGCCCTGCTCGTTTACCGACAGGCGCAGGATCCGGCCGTCTGGGAGGACAAGCACTCCGTCGTCCTGACGCTCCTGATGGCCCTGTCGCAAGCCGTCGCGCCGGGCCCGGCCCCACTGTTCGTGGCCTCGGTCATTCTGTTCATGGTGGGCCTCCTGCTGCTCTCAGACGCGTTGATCGCTGCGGGGCGGCCCTATGCAGGGCTGGCGGCGACCGCATTCGGCGCATCACCGCTGTGCACCTTCCTGCTGCTCGACGTGAACAAGGACTCGTGGCTCGGCGCGGTGGGGCTCCTCATCGTGGGGCTGCTGGCCCGAGCGGCGCTGCTGGAGCGGCGATCGGGACGACTCGTGATCGGAGCGGCGGCGGCGCTGATGGTGGTGTTCGTCGGACTCCGACTGAACGCACTCGTGGCCGCAGCGCCTTTGGTCGGCGCCTTCGCCTGGATCGGGCTCGCAGCCGCGCGCGAGAAGGCGGCGGGGCTCCGGGAGCCGGATGCGCCAAGAGCAGACCGGCCGCTCGCGACTCAGCCACTGCGCTGGCTCGCGGTGGTCGCGGCGCTGCTGGTTCTCCTGGTGATCGCCGACCGCACCCTGAAATACGGCGTGGCCCGCGCGAACCGAAACCACTCCGAGCGGACGTTGCTGCTGTTCGACATCGCGGGAGCGAGCCGGTTTGCGGGCGAGGACCTGAGCCGAGGGATCGCCGGTCCGACCTTCTGGCCTCGGCTCCAGGAATGCTACACGCCCGCGCTCCACGACGCCTTCGAGTTCGGCGAATGTCGCGAGATCGGCGCCGAGGTCCGGAAGCTGGCCGAGACCGCAGAGGGCCGTTCACGGATCAAGGCGGCATGGTTTGGCGCGGTCACCCAGCGGCCCGGCGCCTACCTGCGGCATCGCCTCCATCACTACGACGCCTTGATGGGCTTGTGGACCAAGGGCCACCATTACATGACCGACGGCTTCGTGACGCAGCGCCACCCTTGGGCCGAAAACGCCGTCATACCCAAGCCCACCGCCGCCGGGCTGGCTTGGCAGGGCGCCGCATTCAAGGCTTACGACGGGTGGATGGGCCGTGGGGCCGTGTGGCTGGGCGTCCTGCTGGCCTGCGCCGCCGCCCTGGCGCCGCGGCTATGGCGGATGCGTCCGACTGGAGCGGCGGTGCTGGCGACTGCGCTGACCCTGACCGGGCTTGGCTACATGCTGGCCTACTTCTTCGTCGGGATAGCCTTTCCCCTGCGCTACCTGCACTGGTCGATCCTGACGGCGGGGCTGGCCGCCATCGTGGCCCTGTCGGTGACGTTGAGGCCAGGACCACGGACCGATCGAGCGGAGAGTTCATTCGCCAATTGATCCGGTTGGCGGGTCAGCCCCCGCACCTGGGCGTGCTCGGTGCGCCTGAGCTGCGGCTCGTTGATTCAGGCGAGGCGGGCGAATTCACCCGTTCGGGTGATGGGCGGGCCGACGACCTCCGCGCCAGGTTGGGGCCGCCTCCCGCGCCGGAGGCGGTAAGGGAGGGAAGACCATGATCCGCACCATTCTCACGTTCGGCCTCATCTCGGGCCTCGTGATCATCACCGGCATCATCGGCACGGTGGTGATCAACGGCGACGAGCCGCACGGCAACGTCTGGCTCGGCTACCTGATCATGCTGGTGGCCATGTCGGCGATCCTCGTCGGCGTGAAACAGCACCGGGACCAGGCGAATGGAGGCGTGATCCGCTTCTGGCCGGCGTTCGGATTGGGGCTTGGCATCGCCCTGGTGGCGTCGCTCGCCTACGTGGTGGTGTGGGAGGCTTATCTCGCCCTTACCGACTACGCCTTCATGGACCAGTACGTGGCCGCGACCCTGAAGTCGAAGCAGGAGGCCGGTGTCAGCGGCGCCGACTACGCCCGCCTAGAGGCCCAGCTGCGCGGCATGGCCGAGCAGTACAAGAACCCGCTGCTGCGCCTGCCCATCACCTTCGCCGAAATTTTCCCGGTCGGGTTGCTGGTGGCGCTCGTCAGCGCGGCGCTGCTGCGCAATCCGCGTTTTCTGCCGGCGAGGGCGCCGGCGACAGCGGTGACCTGAGGCTACAAGACGGGCGGCGCGCGGTCGCCCGCCTTCATGCCGTCAGTTATTGCCGCCGATGAGGTCGCCCAGGCCGCCGAGCACCGAGCCTTCCCCACGGTTCTGACCGCCCGCGCCGGCAGCCGCCAGCATTCGGCCCGCGAGGCGCGAGAAGGGCAGCGACTGGATCCAGACATGGCCGGGACCACGCAGCCGGGCGAAGAAGAGCCCCTCGCCGCCGAAGAACATGCTCTTCACGCCTCCGGCCGGCACCAGATCGAAGTCGACCGTGGGCGTGTAGGCGGCGAGGCAGCCCGTATCCACGTGCAGCTCCTCGCCGGGCGCAAGCTGCCGCTCCACGAGCGTGCCGCCCATCTGCACGAACACCCAGCCGTCGCCCTCCAGGCGCTGCATGATGAAGCCTTCGCCGCCGAAGAGGCCCGTCATGACCCGGCGCTGGAAATGCACGCCGATGGAGACGCCGCGCGCGGCCGCCAGGAAGCTGTCCTTCTGGCAGATCAGCGTGCCGCCGACCTGAGCGAGGTTCAGCGGCAGGATGGCGCCCGGCGTCGGAGAGGCGAAGGCGACCCGCGCCTTGCCCTGACCATTATGGGTGAACACGGTGGTGAAGAGGCTCTCGCCCGTCAGCAGCCGCTTTCCGGCCCCGAGCATCTTGCCCATGAAGCCGCCGCCCTGGCCGCCTGAACCGTCGCCGAAGATGGTGGTCATGCCGACCGAAGCGTCCTTCCAGACCATGGCGCCGGCCTCGGCCACGGCCGACTCGCCGGGATCGAGCTCGATCTCCAGGAACTGGAGCTCCTGGCCCTTGATCTGGAATTCGATGTCGTCGGCCACGCTCGCGCTGCGGTGATGGCTCCAGGGTCCGGTGTTCATGGCAGGGCTCCCGTCTGGTGACGCCAGCGCTGTAGAGGCCCCGCGCCGCTTTCGCCAGTCCTCTTGGCGCTTCCGCTACCGAGCGCGCCGACCGGGTGCTACAGCGCCTCGCAATGGCCTGGACCCGCCGCTACGAGGAAGCCGAACCACAGCGCGTGAACCGCTGGCTTGCGCAGAATGGCGTCTGTTCGCGGCGTGAGGCCGAGGACCTGATCGGGCGAGGACTCGTCTCCATCGACGGTGAGACGGTTCGTGATGTCGGCCGCAAGATCGAGCCCGGTCAGACGCTCACGCTCGGCGATCAGGCGGAGGCGGCTCTGGATGCGTTCACCGCCGTGATCCACAAGCCCGTCGGCGTGGTGTCGGCGCAGCCGGAGCCCGGCCAGGTTCCGGCCGTGCGCCTGCTGACCCGCCAGGCCCTGCTCGGCGACAGCCCTACTATCCCGAACGCCGAGACGAGCCTCGCGCCGCTCGGGCGCCTCGACATGGACTCGCGAGGGCTCTTGCTTCTTTCCAGTGACGGGGTGCTCGCCAAGGCGGTGATCGGTCCGGACTCGGTGCTAGACAAAGAATACCTCGTCCGCGTCACCGGCCAGCTCACGGAACGCAAGCTCGGTTTCCTGCGCCATGGCTTGCGGCTGGACGGACGCCAGCTGAAGCCGGCCAAGGTGACCATCGTCGAAGGACAACAGCTACGTTTCGTGCTGCGCGAGGGGCGCAACCGCCAGATCCGCCGCATGTGCGAGATGGTCGACCTACGCGTGGTCGACCTCTTCCGCATCCGCATTGGTCCATTGAAGCTCGCCGACCTGCCCGAAGGGCGCTGGCGGGCCCTGACAGCCGAAGAACGGGCGGCGCTGATCCGGCCGCCCGCTCCTCAGGCGCCGAAGAAGCGCTAGCGGGGGTTCGGCGCCCGGCCGGGCTGCGGCCCCGTATTCACTTCGCCGCTTGGGCCCGCCGGCGACCCAGGCGCGCCCGTCGCGTCGCCTGACGCCGGGGCGCTGGTGTCGGCGCTCGCAGAATTCGGCTGCCGGTGGTCGCCGGTTACAGAAGCCCCTATCGCGCCCGGCGTCGTGCTGAAGCCTCGAGTGGTCGACGGTGTCGTCTGGCCGCTCCACCAGTCGCGGCTGGCGCGCTGGGATGGCGTGGCCTTCTGATAGGCGTCGTATTGGCCATAGGGGATCGGCTGGCTTGGGCCGATGCCGCGAGATTGAGCGGTCGCTTCGGCGGCGGCGGTCAGGGCGAGCGTGCTCGCCGCGGCGGCCATCAGGACGGTCTTCATCGTCTGGCTCCTTCGACGCGCCGGTGTCGGCGCGCCAAGGTCAACCATGACGACAGCGCTATCGTTTCAGCGCTCGACCGACAGCGACAGGAATTGGTTGAAGTCGCTCCTTTCCTAGTCGGCGAAGGGCCCGCAGTCGGTGAAGCCCCGCCGCCGATACAGCGCCAGGGCCGGCTCGAACGCTTCGCCGCTGCCGGTCTCAAGGAGCAGCCGCGTGCTTCCACGTCGCTTCGCCTCGGCGATCAGGTGCTCCAGCAGGGCGGCCGCCACCCCCTTGCGCAGGTGGTCCGGGTGGGTGCGCATTGACTTGATCTCGGTCGTGCCGTCGCCAAGGTCCTTCAGTGCGCCGACACCGGCGACGGCGTCTCCGTCGCGCACCGTCCAGACCGTGACGTTCGGCTGCTGCAGGCCCGAAAGCTCCAGCGCACGCACATGCCCGGGCGGCGAGTTGGCGTGCATGCCCGCCAAGTGGATCGCCAGCAGCGCGCGCGTGCCCTCGCCGGAAAAGTCGTCCTCGACGATGGTCAGCCCCATCAAGCCTCCCGCCGGATCTGTGCACCCGTCTGCAGGTCGACAACGGCGGCCGGGTCGAAGGGCCGGCGGTAGCCGAAGTCGGTCTTCACCGTCGCCCCGTCGCGGGCGACGGAGTCCAGGATGGCCTGCATCAGTCTCATGTCCTGCAGGCCCTCCTCGCCGGGAGAGATCATGGGCGCGCGCCCCAGCACCACGTCGGCCATCCAGTCCATCTCGCGCGCGAACTGGTCGACCTCGGGAAACTTCGGACCGGGCTCCTGGCGTGCATCGTTCACCACCGTCAGCCGGTTGCCGCCGTAGAAGGCGGCCGGGTCGGCGACGAGCCGGCCTCGCTCGCAGATCACCTCGAACGCCATGGTGGGCGCGCAGGCGAAGGAGGTCGAGCCGCTGGAGATGGCGCCCGACGGGAAGCGGAACTGCCAGGCGATCAGGTCTTCGGTGGTCTTGAACCGGGGATCGCTGCGGTCGGTGTGCGCCCAGGCCTGAACCGCGACAGGCTCCTCGTTGAGCAGATACCGGGCGGCGTTCACGCCATAGACGCCCATGTCAGCCAGCGCTCCGCCCCCCGACATGGCCATGTCCAGCCGCCAGGCGTCGGATGGCTCCTCCAGCGTCGCCTGTCGTCCCATGTTGGTGATCACCAGCCGCGGCTTGCCCATGGACCCGGAGCGGATCCGGCGCATCACGTCTAGGCTCAGCGGTTCGTAGTGGCAGCGGTACGCGGTCATCAGATGGCGCTGCGCCGCCTTGCTGGCCGCCACCATCGCTTCTGCATCGGCCACCGTGCTTGCCAGCGGCTTCTCGCAAAGTACGTGCTTGCCCGCTCGGAACGCCTGGATCGTGTGCGGCGCGTGCAGGCTGTTGGGCAGCACGATGTAGACGACGTCAACACGCCGATCCTGCGCGATCCTGCCGTAATCGTCGTAGCCGTAGATCGCGTCGTCCGGCAGACCGTTCTCGGCCGCCACGCGCCGGGCCTTCTCGGGACTGCCGCTCACCACTGCGGCCAATCGTGCGGTGCGCGTTTTCTTGAGCGCCGGCAGCAGTTGCCCGAGCGACAGCGTGCCGAGGCCCACGATGGCGAATCCGACCGTCTTGCCGTCGGTCGGCGGGCGACCCTGCGCGGCCGCGGGGGCGGCAAAGGCCGTGGTCGCGCCTACGCCCAGTTGGAACAGGCTCCGTCGGGACAGCGCGTCGGCCATGGAGGCCTCCTTCAGGCTGGTGGAGGCGAACGGTAGCGCTCGCGCTCCGCCCGGCACAAGCCACGGCGACGGGCGCCACGATGCTGACGCGAACCGCGCTACGCTGGGCGGCCGGTGTCAACAGCATCCGGAGCTTGGATGACGAGGCGCAGGAGCCGCCTGGGAAGGACGGGCGTTGCCGCGCTCAGCGTTGCGGCGCACGGGCTGATCCTGCTCGCGCTCGTGCCAATGCACGGCGAAGCGCCGCTGGTCCTGCCGCCGCAACCCATCAGCGTCACGCTCGTGCCGCCTCCGCGACATGAGCCCAGGCCTGAGCCATCGCCCGTGCCGGATGTCACGCCCATCGAGACGCCGGTGCTGGCTCCCGTCGCCGCGGCCCCGACAGCCGAGAAGCCGAAGCCTGCCCGCGCGCCGACGAAGGCGCCGGCGCCGGCGAAGTCACAGGTGACGGCGCCCCCCATGCCCAGCATCGTGCGCCCAACCACCGCCAGCAGGCCGGCCGAGACCCTACCCGCGGGCGGCGGTTCGGAAGGCGTCCGGCTCGCCCTTCTGAGCGGCGCGCAGCTTGAGGGGGCGATGACGGCTGGTTCCGGCGGGGGCGGCGCTTCGGGCTCGGGCGCGGGCGACTGCGACATGATCCGCCGCCTGCAGGAGGCTTTGCGTCGCGATCCCGAGGTGCGGGCCGCCGTGTCCCGGGCCGCGCGCGAAGGCGACGCCTCGGGAAAGGCCATACTGGTCTGGAACGGCGCCTGGCTTCGAAGCCCAGGCGAGTCCGGGGAGGGGCTCGCGGGAGTCCGCGAGGCGGTCATGATGGAGGTCGCGTTTGCGCCAGAGGCTTGCCGAGCCCAGCCGGTCCGCGGCCTTGTCCTGCTGGCGCTGAACGACGGCTCCCGCCTGGCCCTCGGAGGCGGCCAGTGGCGCTGGACCGACCTCCTGGGCGTCCGTCGCCGCTAAGCGCCTAGAAGATCAGCTTGCGGAAGCTCAGCCGCACCGTCCGACCCAAGGGATCTATCAGGTCAGGCTGATAGCTGATCGGCGTCGAGCCGCTGGCGGTGCGCACCTCCAGGCGGTCGTCGAACAGGTTGTCCACCGACAGGGTCACCCGCGCTCCGCGCAGCCAGGTTCGGCCCCGCGCGAAGGGCTGGAGGCCCAGATCCGCGAACAGGCGCAGGTTCACCGTCGTCAGATCCGAGAACGTCAGGTCCTCGTTGCTGGACAGCCCGCCTCGGATCTCCGTCCCGCTCTGCCAGCGGGCGGTCAGACGCGCCCCATAGCCGTTGCGCGAGGCGCCCGCCTGCACGTCCACCTGGTGCTGGGGCGTGCCGCCGCCCGAGCCCGCGGCCGAGCCGTTCAGGAAGTCCAGCGTCGGCACCCCCTCGCGGATCAGCACTTCGTTCTGCAGGCGGAGGGTATGGAACACGGCGAGCTGCAGCGCGCCGCCGCCGAAACCGCCGCCCCGGCCGCCGCCACGACCGCCTCCGCCCGGACCGCCGAAGCCGCGGCCGCCGCCTTCACCGGCGCCGAAGCCGCGCCCCCCGCCTTCGCCGCCGCGGCCCAAGCCGCCCTCGCCACGAGCCGCCGCTCCTGGCGCCAGAGGGGGCGCGCCTTCGGTGGGCTGAACGCCCGGGGTGGCCTGCGCCTGCTGCTGCCCGCCCTGGGCGCTCTGGCCTCGGGCTCCCGCGCCAGGTCCGCCCTGGCCGCCCGGACGCGGGAAGCCTGGCGGCTGCCGGGTGGAGCGCAGCGGTTTGGAGTAGTTGAAGCCCCAGCGGATCTCTTCGCGGTCCTCCCGTTCGAAATTCACGGGACGCGTGTCGATCTGGATCAGCCGGCCCTCGCTGTCGCGTACGAAGCGCTCGGGGAAGGCGCGCTCGATCTCCAGGGTCGCGGTGGGGAAGGCGCTGATCAGGTCCTCGGTGCGCGAGCGTGTGTAGTCGGCCCGCAGCGTCAGATTCGTCTCTTCAAACGGTTTGAGGGTGAAGCCCAGCTTGAACACCTGTCGGCTGTCAGCCGTTAGGTTCGGATTGCCGCCGCTGACGCGGGTCACCTCCACGGTCTCTCCGCGCGTGAAGTCGAACACCCGAACACCCGGGGTGGCGATCTCTGGATCGCCCAACTGCTGGATCGTCGGAGCGCCGTCCTCCTGGGTGAAAGAAGCGATGATGCGCAGCGGCTCGATCGGCGACCAGTTCACGCCCCCGCCGAAGGTCGTGAGCGTCCCAAAGTCCGACAGCTCCTCCACCTGAGCGTTGAAGTTCAGCGAAAGGTCGCCCAGCGGCTGCAGCACGTCGTTGCGGCGGCTGGCGATCGGCAGGTCGAGGTTGCCCTGAGCCAAGCCGACGTGACGGTCCAGATCCGCGCTCTGGAACAGACCCGAGCGGAAGGACGAGCTTTCAAAGTTCCGCGTGTCGAAGCCGACGGTGACGGCTGCGTTTGCGTCGCCAGCCGGCAGCTCGAACGGGGAGCCGTTGAACAGCACCTGAGCGTCCGCCGAGGTCACCACCGAGCGGGCGCGGTCGCGCAGGCGCAGCGACACATTGGGCTCAACAAACGGATTGACGGCCGGGTCGCCCGCCAGCACCGCAGCCTGGATGGCTGCGAGGTCCACGCCGCGGTCTGTATCGCTCTCGCTCTCGGTTCGATCTGCATTGCCGGTGACGGACCAGCGCCAGCCGCTGACCGCGCCGTTGACTGACAGGCCGAGGTGACCGTTCAGCGTGTCGCTGTCGCGCCGCAGGGCCCCGGGCCCGGCGAAGTAGCGCTGCACCTGCACGTCGCCCGCGAACGGCGAGAAGGGATTGGAGGCCGGGACCAGGATCGAGCCGCTGGCGAAGCCCAGCAGGCTTTCGCTTTCCGTCCCCTCGACCCGGGCGTTCACGGAGGCTGAGACGCCATCGCCGAGCGGCCGCGCCACCACGACGTTCAACGAACCTGTGCGGGTCTCTGGCTGCAGCGTGCGGAAGCCGGTTGTGTCGGTGGTCAGCGGCGCCGAGCCGGCGAACTCGCCCAAGGCCGGCGTCGCCGAAAGACTCGAAGGGATCCCAACGACCGTCAGCGTGCGACCGGCTAGGCCGCTCAGCGCCGGGTCTATCTCGGCGCCGAATGGCGAGGCCGTCACGTTGCCGCCGATGGCGAAGGGCGTGCCCGCGGTCCGGTCCAGCAGGTCGCGCTCGCTCTCCAGCAGGCCTTCCGCCTGATTGTATTCCGCCGTCACCTGCAGGCGCGTCTCACGCCGGATCTGCAGACGCCCGATGTCGATGTCGAACGCCTCGCGTCCGCCTTGTGTAGGCACGCGCGCGCCGGCCTCCACCGTGGTCGCGCGGAAGCGCTGCCGCAAGACGAAGTTCACCACCCGCTGGTCGGCGCGGTAGCCGTACTGGAGCGCCACCTCCTCCGGCAGGATCTCGACTCGCGAGATCGCTTCCGGCGGCAGGTCGCGAATTTCGGCGAAGCTCGAAATCCGGCCGCCGTTCACCAGGGTCACCGGTCGGCCGCCGCCGCGACCACGGCCGCTCTCCAGCTGCGGGGCCAGCGCCTCGAGCAACTCGGTGATGTTGCTGGCGCCGAGCGACCGGATCTCGCGCGGGCTCAGGGTGATCTCGGGCGGGATGTCGCCAATGACGGAGCCGCGCGGCCGGCCCGAGGCGGTGACGACCACCTCTTCGACTTCAAAGCCCTCTTCATCCAGCAACGGCTCTTCAGCGACGGGCGCTGCGCCGGTGTCCGACGCTCCGGCGTTCAGAGGCGCTGGCTCGGTCTGCGCGGACGAGGCTGGGAGGCTCGTCGTGGTCGCCCCCGCGCCCATATCCGGTGTCTGCGCCTGCGCAGCGGTCGCAACCAGGGCCATGGCGGCCCCGGCCAGCAGCCAGGGCTTGCGGGCGCCGAAGATCGTAAGCTCATAGGGAGCCGCGCGCTCGGCGCGCGCTGCGTCAGGTCCGCGCTTCACTGGGGGCATTCTCCGTATAATGGGCGTCGCCGGGGAGGCCTGTCTCTCACGTGCGGACCCGTCGGTTCCGTCGCTAAACGGCGAACCCCCGTTGCAGTTCGTCCGGCGTCCGACTTCGGCGGTGGGTGTGGCCGATCTACCGCTTCAGGCGCGCAGCGGCCTCCGGGAAGCGCTGCTCGAGACGACCGGTCCAATCCTCTAGGTCGCCCCGAACGCGTGCGGCCTCCGCCGGCCGCGCATCGATCATGGCGGCCGCTTCGCGCAGGGCCGGCCAGTCCATCAGGAAGGCGAGGCCGACCTCGAAATCCGGCCAGCCGGCGGCCCGGGCGAAGGCGCGGTCCAGAGCCTCCACGTCCTCGAAGTCGGGCAGGCGGGCCACGTAGTCGCGTAGCGCGGCGGCCGACAGTGTGCGCTCGAACAGAGTCCAGCGCCCCGCCTGCGCCTCTTCGGTTCGGCCCTCCGCCTCCAGCACCGCGATCTCAGCCGCGGAGAAGGCGGGCGATGGCGGGGTCGTCGCGCGGTTGAACCCCGACAGCCGCGCTGAGGGCGTCTTCGGGCGAGCCGCCTCCAGTCGGCGCCGCGCGTCCTCTAGACGGCCCGCGCCGAGCAGCCGGGCGACCGCCTCGGCTGTCACCTCCGGAGACTGACGTTCTGCGTCGGTCAGCACGGAGAGCCACGCGTCGACGTCACCGGCCGCATCCGCCAGCCGTCGAACCGCTCCGCGCAGACGCACCGGCGTCACTGGGCCGGCCGGCCTTACCGCCCCGAGCAAGCGCTGCGCGAGCTCGGCGTCGAGCGCCTCGCCGGAGGCACGCAGCCACCGCCCCCAGGTCTCTGGACGCTCCGAGATGGCTTCCGCGAGTGATGGGACAGGATCAGCCCCGTTCGCGCTGGCGCCCCGCGCCAGCAGAATCAGGTCCTGTGCAGCGTCTTCGAACACGGTGGCCAACTCGCCCTTTGGGTCCTTCACCCGCCCGCTAAGACCCGGGTACAGCCGGAACCAGGCGAGCAGGCGAACGAAGGCCGCGGCCGGATCCAGCGCCCCCAGCCGGTCCACAATCAGTCTGCGCTGGGTATTCAGGTCGCGGATCAACTCCGGTCGCTTGCGCCACGAAATTCGGGCGCGGCTGCCGGCCAAGCTGACCAGCCGCTTGTCGAGCTCCGCGGCAAGATCGCCGCCGCCGACCTCCGCGGCCAACTCCATGCGGAGGCGGCGCTTCCAGTTGGCGTCCTCATCCGCCATCTCGAGCAGCAAGTCCGCCAGCCGCTCCGTCCCGAGCTTGGCCAGGTTGTCCGCCGTCAGCCGTTTCGAAGGGCCGGCCTTCTTCGCCATCGCTCAGATGCGCTCCGCACGCTCAAGCCGCCTGGGTTACCCCATGTCTGGCCGACGCGCGACGCGCTCTCGCCGGGAGCGGAACGCGTTTCAAGCGGTTGTAGCCCTGCACCCACCGCTACGGATCGCCCGCATGCTCCGCTCTCTCCTCATCGGCTTCATCAGCGGCGCTCGGTCGTTCACGCCGCTGGCCGCGGTCAGCGCCGCCGCCTGGGACGGTCGCCTTGAACGGGACAGCGGGGCGCCCGCCCTCCTGGCCCAGCCGCTCGTCGCTGCCGGCGTGGCCGGCCTCGCGCTGGCCGAGCTGTTCGGAGACAAGATGAAGTCGGCCCCCGACCGGATCGTACCCGCTGGCATGATCGTGCGCTTCGTCACGGGCGCGCTGGCGGGCGCGGCCATGGCTCCGAAGCGCCGCCGCCTGACGGGCGCGGCGTTCGGGGTCCTGGGCGCCACGATCGGCGCCCACGTCACCTTCAACGCCCGTGTCCGCGCGATGAACCGCTGGGGTCAGACCTCCACTGGGGTGGTGGAGGACGCTCTCACGGTGGGCGGCGCGCTGCTGCTGGCGAACCGGCGCCCGGACCATAGCCGCCACCTTTAGCGGCTGCGTCGCCGCGGCGTCCTGACGCGAACGTTTTCCCGCAGCTGCGGCCTTGACGCACAAACCTGCCCGTGCGATCTCCCGACACGTTCCTCGGGAGCAATATTCGTGCGCAACGTCATCGTACTTACGGGAGCGGCCGCCAACGGGTGATCTTCAAGATCACACGAACGCGGTCGCACATGCAGGCTCCCTCGGGGGCCTTTTTTCATGCCTGAAGCGGACCCGACCTCCATGCCCCTCGACCAGAAACCCGAAGCCGCCGCCGAGATCGAAACCGAGACCCTGACGGGCGCCGAGATCGTCGTGCGCGCGCTTGTGGACGCGGGCGTGGACACCCTTTTCGGCTATCCGGGCGGCGCCGTGCTGCCGATCTACGACGCGCTGTTCCACGAGCCGCGCCTGCGCCACATCCTGGTCCGCCACGAGCAAGGCGCGACCCACGCGGCGGAGGGTTACGCCCGCTCCACCGGCAAGCCGGGGGTGGTCCTGGTCACCAGCGGCCCCGGCGCGACCAACGCGGTCACCGGCATCGTCGACGCGCTGATGGACTCCATTCCGATGGTCGTCATCTCCGGCCAGGTGCCGACACACCTGATCGGATCCGACGCGTTCCAGGAGTGCGACACGGTCGGCATCACCCGCTCGTGCACCAAGCACAACGTGCTGGTCCGCAGGCCGGAGGATCTCGCCGCCGCCATTCACGAAGCCTTTCATATCGCCACCACGGGGCGGCCTGGCCCTGTGCTGATCGACATCCCCAAGGACGTGCAGTTCGCGAAGGGGGCCTACCGCTCGCCGGGGCAGGGGGACTTCACCCACCACTACCGTCCCCGCGTGGACGGAGACGCCGCCAAGATCCGAGAGGCGGTGGAGCTGATCGCCACCGCGCGGCGGCCCGTTTTCTATACGGGCGGCGGGGTGGTGAACGCCGGGCCGGAAGCCTCGCAACTGCTGCGTGACTTCGCCCATGCGGTCGGCGCGCCCGTGACCTCGACCCTGATGGGTCTGGGCGCCTTTCCCGCCAGCGATCCGCAGTGGATCGGCATGGTGGGCATGCATGGCTCTTACGAGGCCAACCACGCCATGCACGATTGCGACGTGATGATCTGCATCGGCGCGCGCTTCGACGACCGGGTCACCGGCCGGCCTGACGCCTTCTCCCCCAAGTCGAAGAAGATCCACATCGACATCGACCCGTCCTCGATCGGCAAGATCGTGCGCGCGGACGTCGGCATCGTCGGCGACGCGGGCCGAGTGTTGAAGGACATGCTCAGCGTCTGGAACGCGCGTCCGCGTGGCGATCGCAGGGAGATGCTGCTGCCGTGGTGGGACCAGGTGAACACCTGGCGCGCACGGCAGTGCTTCGCCTACGCGCCCTCGCAGGAGGTGATCAAACCCCAGTACGCAGTCCAGCGCCTCTATGAGCTGACCAGGGATCGGGACGTCTACGTCACCACGGAGGTCGGCCAGCACCAGATGTGGGCGGCGCAGTTCTTCCATTTCGAGGAGCCGAACCGCTGGATGACATCTGGGGGCCTGGGCACCATGGGCTACGGTCTGCCGGCCGCCATCGGCGTGCAGATCGCCCACCCGGACGCGCTGGTGATCGACATCGCCGGCGAGGCCTCGATCCAGATGTGCATCCAGGAGATGTCGACGGCCGTGCAGCACAACGCGCCGGTCAAGATCTTCATCCTGAACAACGAGTGGATGGGCATGGTGCGCCAGTGGCAGCAGCTGCTGCATGGCGAGCGCTACAGCCATTCCTATTCCGACAGCTTGCCGGACTTCGTGAAGCTGGCGGAGGCTTATGGCGCCACGGGAATCCGCGCTGAACGTCCCGACGAGCTGGATGAGAAGATCCGCCAGATGATCGACACGCCGGGCCCGGTGATCTTCGACTGCCGCGTGGCCAAGGAAGAGAACTGCTTCCCCATGATCCCGTCAGGCAAGGCGCACAACGAGATGCTGCTGGGCGATGTCGCCGCGGCGACCGACATAGGCACGGTGATCGACGACGCCGGCCGGCGGATGGTCTGAGGCTTTTCGGTTTCGGGGGACAGATGAGCATGGCGAACGAGCCGGCCGGATCGGCCTACGACCTTAGCCCCGCCGCGGCTCCGGAGCGGCGGGCGACCTTCGCGGTCGTCGTCGACAACGAGCCCGGCGTGCTGCACCGCGTGGTCGGCCTGTTCTCGGCCCGCGGCTATAATATTGAGACGCTGACGGTCGCAGAGACCGACCATGCGATCCACACCTCGCGGATCACCATCGTCACGCGAGGCACCGACCAGATCCTGGCGCAAATCTACGCGCAGCTGGAGAAGATGGTGGCCGTCCGCTCCGTCGCCGACGTCAGCCGCGACCCGCAAGGGGTCGAGCGTGAGCTGGCCTTGGTCAAGGTGCGCGGCTCCGGGCCTGAGCGCGTCGAAGCGCTGCGCGTGGCCGACATCTTCCGCGCCAAGGTGATCGACACCACCCACGAGAGCTTCATCTTCGAGGTCACCGGCGCGCCGCAGAAGCTCGACAGTTTCGAGGCGCTGATGCGACCGCTCGGCCTCGTGGAGGTCGCCCGGACCGGCGTCCTCTCCATCCGCCGTGGCGCAGAGCGCTAGAGTTCAACCCACCCTCAGACTGACACCAACCGGAGACCTGTGATCCCATGCGCGTCTACTACGACCGCGACGCCGACCTCGGCCGCATCCTGGATAAGAAGATCGCCATCGTCGGCTACGGCAGCCAGGGCCATGCCCACGCGCTGAATCTGCGGGACTCCGGCGTGAAGAACGTGGCCATCGCGCTGAAGGCAGACAGCCCGTCCCGCGCGAAGGCGCAGGGCGAGGGCCTGCAGGTCATGTCGGTCGCCGAGGCCGCCGCCTGGGCCGACGCCATCATGATCCTCGCGCCCGACGAACTGCAGCAGGAGATCTACAACAGCGAGATCGCGCCCAACATCCGCGACGGCGCGGCGCTGATGTTCGCTCACGGCCTGAATGTGCACTTCAAGCTGATTGAGCCCAAACCCACCATCGACGTCCTGATGGTGGCGCCCAAGGGCCCCGGCCACACCGTGCGCGGCGAGTACCAGAAGGGCGGCGGCGTGCCGTGCCTGATCGCCGTGCATCAGGACGCGTCCGGCAGCGCGCTCGACTTCGGCCTGGCCTATGCGGCCGCCGTCGGCGGCGGCCGGTCGGGGATCATCGAGACGAACTTCCGCGAGGAATGCGAGACCGACCTGTTCGGCGAGCAAGTCGTGCTCTGCGGCGGTTTGGTCGAGCTGATCCGCGCCGGCTTCGAGACCCTGGTCGAGGCCGGCTACGCGCCGGAGATGGCCTACTTCGAGTGCCTGCACGAGGTGAAGCTGATCGTCGACCTCATCTACGAGGGCGGCATCGCCAACATGAACTACTCCATCTCCAACACGGCCGAGTACGGCGAGTACGTGACGGGTCCGCGCATCGTCACGCCGGAGACCAAGGCCGAGATGAAGAAGGTCCTTCAGGACATCCAGTCCGGCAAGTTCACCACCGACTGGATGAATGAGAACCGCAACGGCCGCCCACATTTCCTGGCCATGCGCCGCCGCTCCGAAGAGCATCCCATCGAAAAGGTGGGCGGTGAGCTGCGCGCCATGATGCCCTGGATCACCAAAGGCAAGCTGGTGGACAAGGCGCGTAATTGATCGCGCGCACAGGCTGACCAAGATGCGGGGCCGGAGGAGCGATCCTCCGGCCCCGTTGCCATTGAGGCCCGGTCGGGTGACGGTCCGCGTGGCGGCGAGGTCGCCAGGATTCTGCAGATTTGAACGGCTTTCGCTTCGACCGCTTCACGCTTGACGCCACGGACCGCCGACTGACCTGCGAAGGCGAGCCCGTTGAGCTGAACGCCCGCTACTTTGACGCCCTGGCGCTGCTCGTGCGCGAGCACGGTCGGCTCGTCACCAAGGAGCGCTTTCTCGATGAGGTCTGGCGCGGCGTCCCCGTGACCGACGAGGCCCTGACGCAGTGCGTTCGCACCCTGCGCCGGGCGCTTGGTGACGACGCCACTCGCCCTCGCTTCATCGAGACGGCGCCCAAGCACGGCTACCGCTTCATCGCGCCGGTGGAGGCGCTCGGGCAGGCGCCGGCGCCTCCGATGGTCAGGCCGCACCGCACCGAAGTGACCCGGCGCGGGCTCGCCGGCACGCTCGGAGGAGCGCTCACGGGCGTGATCGTCGGGCTCCTCTACGGATTTGGCGTCCAGCCGGGGATCGGCGCCGTCTCCGTCCTGCTGGTGTTGATCTGCCTGTCTATCGGCCTGGGGGTGTTGGCGGCCGCCGGCGTCGCGTTCGGCATCGCCCTCGCCGGGTTGTCCGACTGGCGGCGAGCGGTGCTTGGGGGCGCTTTGGGCGGGCTTTTCGTCGGAGCCGTCGCCAAGCTCCTGGGCGTGGACGCGTTCAACCTGCTGTTCGGGCGCGCCCCGACCGAGATGACGGGCGCGGGGGAGGGCCTCCTGCTCGGTGCGGCGCTCGGCTTGAGCGCCTGGCTCGCGGCTCGCCACAGCCTCCGCCGCGGCGTGGTCATCGCCGCTGCGATCACCGGCGCGGTAGGCGGTTTCATCCCGCTTGTCGGAGGGCGTCTCCTTGGCGGCAGTCTGGACCTTCTGGCGCAACGCTTTCCCGACTCACATCTGAGCCTCGATGGGATCGCAGCGCTTCTTGGTGAAAACCGGTTCGGCCCGTTGAGCCAATCGTTCACCGGCGCGCTGGAGGCCGCCATCTTCGGCGCCTGCGTGGTGGGCGCTATGCTATGGGTGGGAAAAAGCCGGCTGAATCAACGCTAGCCCCATCCAGGAGGGCGACCCGCAATGCCCGATCAGCCGATGTCCGGACGCTGGGCGTCCGCTCCGCCTAGTCCCACCCGCTGGGCGACCTCCTGGGCCAAAACCTTCGCAGAACCCATCACATCGATCGGGCCGTCATAGTCGGCGGCGCTCCGTGGCATCCCCGCTTCTGGCGAACCGTCGCGCGTGAGGATCATGCTCACGCCGCCCGCATGGTGAATGGCGGCGAGCCCCCGCGACCCATCATCAAGCGAGCCCGAGAGGATGATTCCGATGCCCCGCGTCCTCGCGTGGGCGGCGACGGAGTTGAACAGGATATCGACGGTACGGCCGCGGTGCTTATGGTCGGCGCCCTCGACCAACTGGATGCGGCTCTTGGCGGCCAGCGACAGATGCGCGTCGGGCTCTCCGACATAGCAGCGCCCGGTACGGAACCGCTGGTCCTCCTCCGCGAGCACGACCGGCATCTCAGAAGCGTGCGCCAGCACCTCGCGCAAGCGGCTGATCTGGTCGCTTGGACGATGAAGCACGACCAGCACCACCGCGGGCAGGTCCGAGGGAAGAGCCGACAGCAGGCGCTTGATGTCGTCCAGACCCTGAGCCCCCGACGCGCCGATGGCCACGAAGTAGGCGTCTTCGACGCACGTAGCCGTCGCGTCCTGCTGCATGCCGAACCTTAGCCGCCACGCCGCCGCAGGGGCAATCACTTCGAGTGAGAGCCGGGATGAACGTCCGCACCGCTGAAACGCGGAAGCGGGCTCGCCTTGCGGATCCCAACGTTCTCCGTCACCGGATCTGCCGGCTGTCCGCTACGGTGGCCGGCGACCGTGTGCTCGAGGCTATGGCGGACAACTGGCGCATCCGCCGTCGCTTTGAAGCTGCGGCCTGACCCTCATGACGCGCCAGGCATCGCCAGCCGGACCTTGATCAGGCCACCCGATGCCAGGGGGTGCTCCGGCTCACGCCGCGGTGAGATGGAACCGAGCAGAGCGATTGAATAGCCGAAGCCCAGGCTAGGGACTGACGCATGGCATACCGCTACGGTCAGGCGAGCAGGCGCCGATCGGGGTAGGGCCTGCCGCCTGGTGTTCTATGGCCACCGGCTCATAATCGCAGAAGTCGATGAGCTCTGAGGGCGCCCGGAGCAGGATCTCGCCGGGTTCGACATCGATGAAGCCAGCACATCGGAGCTGTTTCATAGTCCTATTCACGTGGACGATGCTCAAACCGAGATGATCAGCCAGGCACTCCTGCGTGAGCGGCATCGGAATCCGGCTCCCAGTGGCCAGGCCCACGGCTTCCAAGCGATCACGCAGTTCAAGAAGGAAGTGGGCAAGCCGCTGTGGCGCGGCAAGGCAGCCCAGGCGCAGCAGGTGATTCAGCAGCAGGCGTTCGTGCTGCAACTCCGCAAGACGGAGCGCATCCTGCAGTCGGCCGCCCCGACTGGCGGCTTGGATCGAGGGCAGGTGGGCGGTTTTGACCGTAGTGAGCGCCGTCACTGAACAGGCGGTGAGCGCGGACGCCCGGGAATGGACACCGATTGTGTCTCCAGGCAGCAGAAGAAGGAGGATCTGCCGCCGGCCGTTCGGAAGCAGCTGGGCGCGTGCCGCCCATCCGTCGACAACGACGCGGGGGCGAGTGGATAAGTCATTCCCACGGCAGATCTCCGCTCCGGCGCGGCAGGTCTGGACGACACTGGACTGCAATCCGATTGCGGCGACATCTTCTGCTGACAGTCTGCCACCCATCGCTTCCAACCGACGCCTGAACGTCTCGGTGAAGTCGCCAGCAGTAGTGGCGGCGCGGCGTGAAGCGATGGCCCCGCGGCCTCGCTCTTGTGTTGATAGCAAGGGCCCTCCCAGGATCCTTTTGCGCGTGCAACCGACGCTCAACCAGCGCGCGCCATAGGTGAACTAGGGCGCGCCTCGGCAGGTGGGGCGGCGACGGAGCCGTTCCGCCACCGCCTTGCGTTCAAGCGAGCAGCCAGTCGGCGTTCACCGAGCTGGTGAACCCGCCGCCATGGACGTCTTGCTCGCCTTGCGCCTCCTCACGCCTCGCGGCGGCCCGGTCCTGAGCGAACTCGCGGCGTGCGGCGCCAAGCTCCCGCATCGCCTCGGGGCGGGAGATCTCCTCGAAGTCGCCGATCGCCACCGGGAGGACGAGCTTGTACCCCGCCGTGCCATCGACCTCTCCGCCGGTGCCCGCACCAACCCCACTTGTGGACATGCCGTGGATCACGAAGTGGTAGAGCGAGAAGTCCGTGCCGGCGGCCAGGCCCTCCTCAGTTGGCAGCTGATAGCTCTCCGCAAAACGCACGGTCCCACGTGGCGCTGTGGGGAAACCGGAAAGACCGCCCGCGTCGTGGCTGTGACCGTTGTCCGACCCAGTGCCGTCGGCATGGTCCAGCGAGGCGTTCAGCAGAATGCCTCCGTAGTCGGGCACGCCCTCCAGCAGTTCAATGAAGCCGTCGCCGTCAGCGTCGTCTTCCATGGTCGGGATTTGCGCGTCCACTCTGGGCGTGGAGGGGTCGCCGTCGTCGGCGAAGCCGTGGATGTGCTGGATATGGATTTGGTTCGCCTCCAGCCCGTCGGCCGAGACGAGGACCGTCAGCTGCTGAGTGTCGGCGTCGTATGCGAGCAGAACCTCACCGGATACGCCCGAGCCGTTCAGAGCCTGAAGATCAGTCTTGTAGAACGCCTCTGCGTCCTTGAACGCATCCTTCGCGCTCGCCGGTAGGGCGGACCCCACTGTCGCCTGATTGTTCTTGGCAGCCATGTCGCTTCTCCCAGGCGGATCACGAGCGTCCGCTCTAAGAGGTGGTACGAGGTGGGATGCAGCGAGGATGCGGTTCGCTGAACTTTGTTTTTTGAGTCTGCTGCCGGCTCCCTACTGGAGAGGGCGCCTCCGCGGTGAAAAGTATGGAAGTCGGTGGCAGCCGCTTCGGTCAACGATCGCGGTAAAGCGATGCGCAAGGTCCACTATGGGTCGGAAGGGGACGCTCCGCCTCTGCCGTAAACGGTGCACGGCTGGCCGTTCAAGAGTGCTGCAGAGGTTCGTGGCGCCTGGCGCCCCCCGGCGTTCTCCTTAACGGATACGCCTGTCGAGCGTCGCCAATCTCTGTTCTACCCGCGACGGGGGTGCAACCTTTGATCGTGTCAGAGAGCCACCCATAACGCGGGTCTGCAGGGGGGCTCATCATGGCGACTTTCACTGGCGGCGCCGGCGCGGATACTTTCATAGGCAGCGCTGACCACGACACTGCAAGCGGCCTTGCAGGCAACGACACACTGACCGGCGGCGCCGGCGCCGACACTCTGTCAGGCGGGGAAGGCGGGGACTATCTCGTCGGTGGGGAAGGGGCCGATTCACTGGCTGGCGAGGCGGGAAACGACACGCTCTCCTCCGCCGCGGCAGGGAGCAACGATTCCTCGAACGAACGAGACACGCTGCACGGTGGAGCCGGAGATGATCTCATTCAAGCCGGCCTTAACGATGTGTGGCAGGGCGGAGAAGGCGTCGATCGCCTACATCTAAACCTGAGCGGCGCAACATCAGGAAGGACAATATTCCCCACTGAGTACAATAATTGGCTAGGGATTGAATATTTAGAACTGTTAAAGGCCACAAATTTCGACGATATCATATTTGTATTCGATCAATCGGAGATGATCGCAATCCACGCGCTCGATGGAAACGACCGCATCAATACCGGTATTCGTGTCGTTCCGCTGAACGTTTTTGGAGGTATTGGAGATGACGATTTTAATAGTGGCGTCGCGAAAGATACTTACGATGGCGGTGCAGGCTTCGACCAAATTACGTACGATCGAACCTCAGGTGTTTACGTCAATCTTCTGTCCGGTTCCGGGCCTGACGGGGACAAGCTGATCAACGTAGAGTCCGTAGTCACCGGCTCTGGCTACGACACAATCGTCGGTTCGGCGGGTGGCGACCTCCTCCGATCGGGATACGGCAGCGATAGTATCTCCGGTGGCTCGGGAGCTGACACGGTGGACGGTGGGGCTGGCGCTGACACACTGTCCGGAGGCGCCGGCGCTGATGTCTTCGTCAGCCTCGGCATCGAAGGAAACTCCGAAGTCATTACCGACTATACGTACGGCGAGATCATCCATCTGGGCCAAACGCCTCTAAACTCCAGCCAGTTACGCGTCGTCCAGAACGGCGCCGACGCTGCCATCGAGCTTCAGTTCAGCGTCAACGGCTCCATCCAACCCATGACCCTGACGCTGAAGAACTTTGCAGCGGGAAGCCTCGAACTTGTAAGTCTCGTCAATTCAAATGACGCTATCCGTATTCTCGCGCAGTCTGGCCCAAGCGCGCCGGGCGGCGGAACTGCAGGGCCGGGGGTGGTCGCGATCAACGGAACCACTGGACCAGACGTTCTGGCGGGCGGCCCGAGTTCCGAGTTCATCACCGCTGGCGGCGGCTCCGACGACGTGCACGGCTGGGCTGGCGCGGACACCATCGACGCCGGCGATGGCGCTGACAGCGTGCAGGGCGGCGCCGGGAACGACAGCATCCAGGGCGGCGGCGGGGCCGACTTCATCCGCGGCCTTGAGGATGACGACCAAGTCTACGGGGGCGACGGCGGCGACGATCTCAACGGGAACATCGGCCGTGACTCTGTCTACGGCGAGCAGGGCGCCGATACGGTACGAGGCGGTCAGGGCTCCGACTTCGTGAGCGGCGGCTTCGGCGACGACGGCCACGTCAACGGCAACATCGGCGACGATGTGGTCGAGGGCGGACTAGGGTCGGACACAATCTATGGCGGTCGGGACAACGACACCTTGTATGGCCAAGACGGAGACGATCGTCTGTCGGGTGACCTTGGGAACGATCAGCTGGTGGGCGGGACCGGCGCCGACCTCTTCCTCCTGCTTTTGGGGGGCGGACAGGACGAGGTGCAGGACTTCCGCTTCGCGGAAGGCGATCGCATTGGCCTCCAGCCCGGCCAATTCTACCAGGTCAGCGTCTTCGGAAACGTCGCCATGTTCCAATTTGGCGACGGGTCACAGCTCCGCGTCCGCGACCTCGACGGGCGCAGCTACACTGATGAATGGGACATCTACATCTGAGGCGCAGCATGCGGACGGTCGGCGTTCTGGGCGGCCGCTCGGCCTTCCAAGCAGTCGGTCCCTCCCGCCTCGACCGTACAATTGAACGTCCGCATTTGGCGCGGAGCTGACGTGGCGCTGTCGCCCGGCGCTCAGTCTCCGCAATGGGTCGAAAGCGGAAGTCAGCGAGCTCAGCGTATACTCGTTTGCGGGACGGGAGGAGAGCTCTGGCCGATGGAGCGTGTTCTGGAGATACTTGGCGGCGCCTGCGTCACCCTGCTCTCGGTATTTGCGCTCGTCGCGGCGACGATGCTGTTCGTCTTCGGGCTTGCGAGCATGAATATGGCGACCGCTTCACACGTCGCGGAGGCGAAGCCCTGGTTCATCGGGCTCGCGGTCTGGATTGCGGCCACTCCTGTGCCGTTGTTCTTTGGATGGGTCGCCTACGCCTGCAAGCGCTCCAGCCTGGGGCTTGGCCTGATCAGCGCCCCGCTGGGTCTCGGCGTGCTGTACGCTTGCCTCTTCGGCCTCTTCGCGACATGAACGTTTCCCATCACTCGCGCACAAGGCATTGTCGTCCGCCGCGGTCAGCGCCGCAGCGACATGCCATGAACGTCAGATCCCTTTTGATCGCCGCTCTTGCCGTCGTGTCGATGGTGCTCCCTGGCGGCGCCGTCGCATGCAGCATCATAATTTCGGAGAAATCACTCCGCGCCGCATTCGCGGAGGCCGACATGGTCGTTGATGTTCTTGCACTGTCGGAAAGCTACCTCCCTCCGCTGTCCGAGCCGGGAATCCGCGTCGGCCTAGCGACCGCGCGAGTCACCAAGAACCACAAGGGTCGCGCCCGCGAAGGAGCCACGATCTCTTACCGTGTCGTGGACGGGGACGATGGTCTCTGCCCCGCAAACAGCTTCACTCGGCCAGGGCAGAGTTATCGCCTCTATCTGAAGTATGCCGGCGACGACGGGCCACCTGTCATCATCGTCCCGACATTCGTGAAGAACCATCCCGCCCCCTGAACGCCCGGCCTTCTTGATCAGACGAGACCGAGCTTGAACCTCCGCAACCGGTCGAAAGCGGACCTCAATTTGCGCCGAACCGTAGTCTTACGCCGGCGTTGACGACGAAGCCGTCCAGCGGCGCCCAGGCGTCGACCGTCCACCGGCCGTCGGGAGCGCGGGCCGGGCGAATGAGCCGCTCATGGTCGGTTTGGCGCACGTCCAGAATGTTCTCGAAGTTCACGTAGACGCTCGCGGGGCCAAAGTTCTTTTCCGCCAGGACCCCCAGCTCCACGAACGGGCGGCTCTCGTCTCGGTAGGGGTTGTCGCTGAGGTCTTGCTGGCCGGTGTAGTACGCTTCCATCCCTAGCCGGCCAACCCCGTGGCGCTCCCACATGGCCACGAGCCCGCCGGTGTTGCGCGGCGTCCGGTCGACCCGGCGCCGGGACAGGCCGAGATCGTCCAGTTCGGTCGCGTCCACATGAACCCAGCTGCCGGTCACCGTGAAGTCGCCGCGTCTCCATCGAAGCAGCGCCTCGACGCCGCGGTTGCGCGTGTCGCCCCCCGAATTGACGAGGCGCACGCGATCGGGGCCGTTCTCGACCAGGCGCAACGCGTTCTCGATGTCAGCCGCGAACAGAGTCAGGTTGGCCTCGAATGGCCCGCCACGCCAGCCGACATCTACAGAAGCAGTCTGCGCTGTCTCGGCTTCGAGGTCGCCAAGCCTTTCGAGACGAGAAAGGCCCGTGGCCTCGATCTCCTCCACAAACGGCGTCGGAGGATAGAATCCGCGGCCGTAAGATGCCCGGACAGTCCAGCGGCCTGGGCGATAAAGCATCGAGAGCCGTGGGCTAAAGAACGTTCCGTACTCGCTGTGGCTGTCGACGCGCGCGCTCCCGGCGATCACCACGTCGTCAGTCAGGTCGTGCTCCGCCTGAGCGAACACTGCCGGAGTGTCGAAGCCGTAGTTGAACCCCGGGAAGGTCTCGGACCGGTACCGGTCGGCTTGAAACGCCAGGCCGGAGACCCAGGTCGTCCGCTTCGTCTTGCCGGACACTGACCCCTCGACGAAAACCGTGTCGTGGCGGTCGTCTTCGGCGATGTCGCCGAAGTGGTGGTCATGCTCCTGTCGGGTCGCCGAGCCTCGCAGGTGCGCCGTGCCGACTGGCACAGGCCATTGCAGCGAGAAGCCCAGGTCGGAGCGCAGCGTCTCCTGCGCCTCCACGAATGGCGTGCCTGCGGGCGTGACGCTTCCCGGGGCCGTGCCCCCGCGCCTGTCCTCCGACATCAAGCCCGCCGTGAAGAAGGCGGTCGCGCCGTTCTCACCCTCCCAAAACAAGCGAGGCCGGAGCGTCCACCGGTCGTACTCAGGCGTGTCGATCCAGCCGTCCTCGTCTAGATCCTGAAGACTTTGGCGGTGGAGGCCACTTACCACTGAGCCGCTCCAGCCCCGGCCCAGCGGCGCGGCTGCGTATCCCGTAGCGTCTTGGCCATCACGGGTCGTGGCGTTGAGGAGCAGCTCGCCTTCCGGTGTCTCTCCCGGCTGGCGGGAGACGAGATTGATGACTCCGCCCAGCGCCGACGGACCGTAAAGCGCCGACGATGCGCCCTTGATCACCTCCACTCGGCCGAGGTCTGTCGGCGCGATCTGGAGGAGGCCGATCGACGAAGCCTGCCCGCCGTAGAGTGGCAGGCCATCCGAAAGCACCTGGGTGTAGCGGCCCTCCATTCCCTGCACCCGGATGTTGGAGGCGCCCAGCGACGGCGACGCGACCTGCACCCGAAGCCCACCCGTCTCGGCCAGGAGCATCGAGATGTTCCCGGGCGTCATCAGGAGCTTCTCTTCGATCTCCTCGCGGGTGATCACCTCGACGCGGATCGGCTCGTTCTGAAGCAAACGGCCGGAGCGGGTCGCCTGAACGACGATCTCTTCGACATCAGCATCCTCGTGTTCGCCCTCGTGCTCGTCGTCTTGCGCGAACGACAGGCCGGGACCCGCCGCCAAAGCCAGGGCGAGGCTGGCGGGCCTCAGAAATCGGAGACGACGAAGTGAAACGTGCATGCCCGACGACAAAGGCGTAGCCGTGCAAACGTCAATGGCGCTCTGTCGGACGTGCGCAGTGGGCGAGAGCCGAAAAAGCCGGCGCCCGCGCGAAGCTTCTCATTAACCATATTGAAAACGCCGGCAGGCGAAGTTGGCGGAAGTCGCGTCCAGATCGGCGGCGCGGTTTTCCGAGCGCATGACCGCCGACAGAAGTCGGCCCCGGCGCGAACGCCCAAGAGCCCGCGCACGTGCCGATCTCCGGCCTTCCCTCATTCAGCGACACGGCGCTGCTGCTGCGTGGGCAGGCGACGCCGACGGAAAGCGCTGACCAGGCTGCCCCGAACGGTTTGGACGACGACCGGGCGCCTGAACAGCCTATCGTCATCAGCGTCACCGAGCTGAAGGCGCTCAGCGCCGACCAGCTGTCCGCCCTGGACGACGAGCAGCTGCGGGCATTGAGCGTCGCGCATATCCGCGTCCTGAGCTCCACCCAGCTGGCGGGCCTCAGCGCCGAGGATGTGCGGGCGTTCACGACGGAGCAGCTGCAGGCGTTCAGCCCGCAACAGATCAAGGCGCTTGGCGCCCGCGGCGCCGCCTTCACGCCCGGTCAGCTGGCGTCGCTGAGTCCGGCACAGGTGGGCGGCTTGGCGCCCGCGGCGCTAGCGGCCCTCCAGCCGGAGCAGATCGCCGCGTTTGACGCGGGGCGGATGCGCGGCTTCACCGGCGCGCAGCTCCAGGCGCTGCCCGCCTCACGCGTTCCGGCCTTCAGCCCCGAGCAGATCGGCGCGCTTTCGCCGCTCCAGGTCGGCGCGCTCGCCCCGGCCGCCTTGTCGGCGCTCAGCCGGGAGCAGACGGCTGCGCTCACGCCGGCGCACGTGCGCGGCCTTGGGCCCGCGCAGCTCGCCGCCTTGACGGGTGCTGACATCGCTGAGCTGAAGCCCGAGCAGGTCGCCAGCCTGACCGCCTTCCAGCTCAGCCGGCTCAGCGGCGCCGCGTTGTCGGCGCTGGATGCCGACCAGGTCGCCGCGCTCGAGCCGAGCCAACTGGGACGGCTCGTGCCGCGGCAGCTCTCCAGCTTGAGCGACACGGATCTTGGCGAGTTCACCCCGGCTCAGTTGGCGTCGATGGCGGCCAGCCAGATCGCCGGCCTGTCCCACCGGGTGTCCCTGCTGTCGCCCCAGCAGATGGCGGCGCTCTCGGCGCGCCAGGTGGGCTCGTTGTCCACCGCTGCCCTGAGCGCGCTCAGCGCCGGTCAGACGGCGGCGCTCACCGCCGAGCAGGTCGCAGGTCTGACGGCCGGACAGATCAAGGCGCTGCCCGTCGAGGACTTCCGAGAGCTGGCCGCCGCGCACCTGTCGCGACTAAGCCCCATGCAGATGACCGGCCTGACGACGGCGCAACTGGGCGCGCTCGACGAAACGCAGGTTCAATCCTTGAGCGACCTGCAGCTGCGGGCGCTCACGGGTCGGCAGGTTCGCGCCATCACGCCTGAGACGTTCGGGCGCTTCACTGACGCGCAGCTGAAGGCGCTGACGCCGGTGCAGGTCGCGGCGCTTTCAATGGAGAACTTCCGCACGCTGGACGCGGAGACCGTCCAGGCGCTCGGCGCGGATGGTGCGAAAAAGCTGACGACTGGCCTGCTCTCCGCTCTGTCGGCCGAGGACGTGCAGGCGTTCAGCCAAGCGCAGGTTGCGGCCTTCTCTCGCGAGCAGGTCCGCGCCTTGCCGGCCGCGGCGGTGTCGGGGCTCAGCGACGCTCAAACCGCCGCGCTGGCGCCGATCCAGATCGGCGCGCTCTCCACCCAGGCGCTGGCGGGATTCGCGCCCAGGCATGTGGCGGCGCTCGCGCCGACGCAGCTCGCCGCCTTCTCCGCCGGGCAGATCGGGGCCTTGCCCCCCGGCTCGCTGGCAGCGCTCTCGCCCGAGCGCTTGCAGGCCCTGTCGCCAGCCCAGGCGAAAGGGCTCACGGCGGTGCAGCTCGCCGCCCTTTCACAGGAACAAGTGCAGAGCCTCACGACCGCTCAGGTGCAGGCGATCGCGCCGCAGCAGCTCGGACGGCTGTCCGCGGACGCGTTCGCCCGGTTCTCGGCGGCGCAGGTCGCCGCCATGACGCCGGCTCAAGTCGGCGGACTGTCGTCCGCCAGCTTCAGCGGGTTCGACACTGACCGGATCCGATCGTTCGACGCGGTCAAGCTGCGCAGCGTGACCGCGTCGCAGCTGTCGGGCCTCACGAGCGGCGACGTGGCGGAGTTCACCCCCGACCAGATCGCGGCCCTGTCGCCGGCCCAGTTGCGCGGTTTCGGGGCCATGCAGATGGCGGCGCTCAATGACGAGCAATTGGGGCGCCTGACCGAGGCTCAGGTGCGCGGGCTGACGCCGGCACAGGTCTCCGCGTTCCGGCCCGAGCAGGTCTCGGCGCTCGCGGACACGCAGGTCGCGCTCCTGTCGGCCAACCAGGTCGGCGCCCTCTCGACCGCAGCGCTGGCGAGCCTCGCTCCGGCGCGCGTCGGCGCCCTGACAGAGGCGCAGCTGAAAGGTGTGACGGGACCCCAGATCGCGGCGCTTTCGTCGGCGCAGCTGTCGTCGCTTGGCCCCGCGAGGGTGGCGCTCCTCACGGCCGCGCAATTTGGCGCGCTCTCCGCTGACCAGCTGCGCGGCCTCTCGCCCGAGCAGCTCGCGGCGCTGACGCCGGCGCAGGTGGGTGCGCTCAGTGCCGAGGCGATCGCGGGCATGGACGTCGGTCTGTTGGCGGCGTTCAGCCCTTCGCAGCTGCAGGGGCTCAGCGCCGCTCAGATGCGCGTGCTGACGCCGGAGGTCGTCACCCGGCTATCTGCGGCCCAATGGAGCGCGCTTACCAAGGCGCAGATCGGATCGCTCTCGCCCGAGACCGTGAGCGCGTTCAATGCGCAGGCCATCGGCGCGCTGTCTCCGGAGCAGGCGTCCGGACTGACGGCGGCGCAACTCGCCAGGCTCACGGCCCAACATATGCCCGCCTTCTCCTTGGCGCAGATCGCCGCCCTGTCTCCTTCGGAACTGAAGGGACTGACTGAGACTGCGCTTGGCGCGCTCAGCGTCGAGCAGGTTCAGGCTCTGTCGCCCGAGCAGATCCAGGGGCTCGCCGTCCCCCAGGTCTCCGCCCTGAACGCTGAGGCGATCGCCCGCTTCACGCCCGCTCAGGTGGCCAGCCTCACCGCTGGGCAGGCGAAGGCGCTGGAGCCCGCCGCCGTGGCGGCGCTGTCAGACGCGCAGTTCGCCGCCCTCACGCCCGGCCAGATCGGCGCCCTCAGCGCATCGGCCCTCGAGGCCCTGCCGGAAGCGCGGATCGCCGCGCTGAGCGCCGCGCAGCTCGCCGGGCTCACGCCCGATCAGCTTCGCGCCTTCTCACCCGCGAAGGCCAGGGCTCTGACCGACGCCCAGATCGCGGCGTTCACGCCGGCGCAGCTCGGCGCGCTGTCGGCCGACACCTTCTCCAGCTTCGAGGTGGACCGGGTGCGAGGACTGGGCGTCGAGCAGGTGAGGGGGCTCACCGTGGGCCAGATGCGCGGCCTCTCCATCGCCGACATGGCGGAGTTCACGCCCGAGCAGATCGGCGCCCTGTCCATCACCCAGATCGCGGCGCTGACGCCCGCCCACCTGACGGCCTTGGGGCCTGAGCAGGCACAGGCGCTCACACCGGTGCAGCTGCGCGCCTTCAGCTCCGCGCACCTGGGCGCTCTTACGCCCGCGAGCCTGAAGCGCTTCCGCCCGGATCAGCTGTCGGCCTTCACGCCGGCTCAGATCGGCGCGCTTTCGCCAAGCCTCCTGGCCAGTCTCTCGAGCGCTCAAGTCGCGGGTCTTTCGCCGGCCCAGCTGCCGGGGATGACAGAGGCGCAGATCGACGCCCTGCCGCCGTCCGTCATCGCGCTGTTCTCGCCGGAGCAGGCGAGGGGCTTCACCGACGCGCAGGTGCGTTCCTTCGATGGCGACCAGCTCGCCGCGTACGTGGCGCTGCTCTAGCCGCCCCCGTCGACGGCTCAGGAACTCTGAGGCGGCAAGGCGGCAATCCTTGGGGATTGGCCGATCTGCTTCCGGCATTTTGCTCCGCCCTGGAGACGGACCTAGGCCAGGTCCGCAATGGCTGGAAAGCGGACGCAGGCTGGCGGCCTACTCTCCCCTGAAGTGGACCATCTGTACGTTCGCAGTGGGTGAAGAGCAGCCCCAGCGTCATCGCCAGCTTCGCCGGCTCGAACTGAGCTATTGCGCCGGATGGGCGCCTACAGGTTCTGCGCCTTCCTAGACGAAAGGGCCAGTTTTTCGACCAGGTCGTCGGGGATCGGCATTTTCGGCGAGAAGGTGACGCCTGTCTTGGTGAATTTTAGCCCGGCTGCGGCGATGTCGTCACCGTGCGACGCGATAGCGGAAGGCGCGACATAGAGGCCGCACTGCTTACTGAACGCGCCATAGCCTGCAACGACAGACTGGCCGATCCTGAAGCCGGGCATGTTGTAGGCTACGATTTCCTCGGCGTCGGGCAGCGTGCGCGCGAGTTGATCGCGCAATCGAACCAGCAGGGGGCGAAGGTCTTCCGGAGCCGCGGCGATGTAGGCGTCGTGATCAGCGAACATGGTCAGAGCGGGCTCCCGCTGGTGTGACGTTCAAGGAGAGCGTTCAAACCTCCTTCAACCACTTGGTTGAATCAATCAAGCTGAGCAGCAAGGCTTTCGTTTTGGGTCGCAAGCGGACGTCAACTCCCGACCGAGAATAGACCCTTCAGCCAACCGTCCGTGGAGCGGACCAGCTGAACGTCGGCAACGGGTCGAAAGCGGACATCGACTTCAAACTCGGAATCAGGCGTCTGGCCTTCGTCCGCGCGCCCTCAGCCCAGTGAGGCGAGACTCGCCGCCAGCTCCGAACTGCGGAACGGCTTGGTCAGTCGCGGAAGGTCGGGCGTGATGCCGACGCCCTCGGCGTAGCCGGAGACGACCAGCACCTTAATGGCTGGCCGCTCCGCTTTGAGGCGTTTCGCAAGCTCGGTCCCTGACATGCCGGGCATCAGGTGGTCGGTGACCACGATGTCGGGTGAAAGCCCCCGGTCGAGAAGTCGGAGCGCCTCTTCCGCCGAGGCCGCCTCCACCACGGAATAGCCGAGCTCGATGAGCATGTCGGCCGTGCTGATGCGAACGACATCCTCGTCGTCCACAAGCAGAATCGATCCGCTTCGTACATCCGGCGACGGCGCGACTGCCGCTTGCTCTACGGCGTCCGAGCCTGGCCGGCCGCGCGGCAACCACAGCTCGACGTTGGTGCCCACGCCGGGCGTGCTGCGGATGGTGAGCGCGCCGCCGAGCTGCGACGCGAGGCCGTGCGCCATCGACAGCCCAAGCCCCGTGCCCTTGCCCACGCCTTTGGTGGAGAAAAAGGGTTCGACGGCGCGCGCGAGGGTCGCCGCGTCCATACCGTGACCAGTGTCGGCGACCGAGACACAAAGGTATCGTCCTGGCCCAAGGCCCGACCGATGCTGCCGGCCGACCGTCTCCTCGCTCACCGATATGCGGAGCGTGCCGCCGTCGGGCATGGCGTCCCGCGCGTTCACGGCGAGATTGAGGATGGCCATCTCCAGCTGATGCGTGTCAGCCCACGCCGGCGGCAGTCCGTCCGGCGCGTCCACCACCACGCGGATCTGCGGCCCGGTGGTGCTGGAGACCAGTTCGGCCATGCCGCGCGTGAGGTCACGAAGGTCGACGGCGCTGGGCTGCAGGGGCTGCCGGCGCGCGAACGCGAGCAGGCGCTGGACCAGCGTCCTCGCCCGTTCGGCCGATTGCAGCGCCCCGCCGATGAGCCGCTGTTCACGTTCCCCGCCCAGCCGCTGGCGCTGGAGCATGTCCAGGGCGCCGAGGATGGGGGTGAGCAGGTTGTTGAAATCGTGCGCCACGCCGCCGGTGAGCTGGCCCATGGCCTCCATCTTCTGGCTCTGGCGCAGCTGCTCCTCCGCGACGAGCTGGCGCGTCAGGTCGCGGCTAGAGCCTATCAGCTTGCGCACGCGGCCGTCGCCGTCGCGCACCGGCACCAGCACCGTATCCCAGTAGGTCGACACGCCGTTGAGCTCGAACGTCTCCCGGTACTGGAAGACCTCACCGGAGGTGATCACACGTCGGTAGTAGCTCGACACGTGTTCGGCGAGGTCAGGCGGCAGGATCTGGTCGAGCCGTTTGCCCCTGACCTCCTCCAGGCGGAATCCGAGGCTCGCCTGGTGCGCGGGATTGAGATCCTCGATCGCGAACCCGCCGTCTTCGAGCACGGCCATGACGAAAAGCGCTTCGGCGGTGTTCTCGAAATAGGCGCGGTAGAGCGCGTCCGCGTCACGCCGCGCCGCCTCGGCCGCTGCGGCGGCGCGCTCCTGAGAGAGGCGCTGCGTGACGTCGTAGGCGAACTGGTAGGCGCCGACCGGCTCGCCGCCCGGACCGCGCAGAACGTCGTACCTCATCTCGTAGAACCGGCGGTCACGGCCGGGATCGCCGAACTCTGCCGTTTCGGTGAACGCCTCCCCTGCTAGCGCGCGGGACCAGACCGTCTTAACTGCAGCCTGGTGCTCGGGCCTGTCGGCGAGCAGGTCGAGCATGGAGTCGCCCACCTTGGGCCGTGCGCCGTAGATCCGCTCGAACTCGTCGGCGGCGGCCCGATTGACCGCGAGCCATCGGAAATCCTGATCCGCGACCTGGATGAAGGCGTCGGTGCCTTCGACGACGTCCGCCAGCACCTTTCGTCCTGCAAGCGCCTCCGCCACTCGCGCTTCGAGCGTCTCGTTCAACTCGCGAAGACGCGCCTCAGCGAGCTTGCGGTCGTGGATGTCCACCGAAGCGCCGAACCACCTCGTGATGTGACCGGAATGAGGATCCCGGTCCGGTTCGCCCCGCACGAGGAACCAGCGATAGTCGCCGTCCCTGCCACGGATGCGGTGCTCGACAAGGTAAGTACTCCCGGTGCGGCGGGCTTCCTCAAACGCCTGGAGGGTCCGCTCGTCGTCATCGGGATGGACGAAGTCACGGCTGACGAGCCTCGCCGTCGTCGGGCCAGCCTCGGCCCCGGTGTAGTCGAACCACTGCCGATTGAAGAATTCGACGGCGCCGTCCGCATCCGTCACCCACACGATCGCGGGGACTGCGTCGGCCATCAGCCGGAATCGCGCCTCACTGGCGCGCAGCGCGTCCTCGGCCTCTCGTCGTTCATCGATGTCGATGACTGAGCCTACATAGCCGAGGAACGCTCCGTCGGAACCGAAGCGCGCCGCCGCAGCGTCGATCGTCCACCGGTAGACGCCGTCCGCCCGCCGCAGCCGAAAGTCCACGCGATAGTCTTGTCTCTCGGCGTTCGCGGCGACGAACGCCGCCTCCGCGAGGGGGCGGTCCGCGGGATGCACCGCGTCTAGCCACCCGAACCCTTCGCCAGCGCCCGGCGGCTGGCCGGTGAAGGCGTACCATCGGCTGTTCAGGTAGGTGCAGTAACCGCTCGGGTCCGTGACCCACATCATCACCGGCGTGCTGTCGGCCATGTTGCGAAATCGGGTCTCGGACTCGGCGAGGATCCTCTCGGCGAGCACGCGCTCGGTGGTCTCCGACACGATGCAGAGCACGCCGCCCACCGCGCCGTCGTGCTCGGACACCGCCGAATAGGAGACGTCGAAGTAGACCGTCTCTCCGAGGCCGCCATGTCGCTCGATGTAGAAGGGCCGATCCTTCGCAGAGAAGGTCTTTCCCGTCTCGCGAACGCCGCGAAGCAGAGGCTCGAGGTCGTCCCACAGCTCCGCCCAGCTCTCAGCGGCGGGCCGTCCGAGCGCGGCCGGGTGCTTGTCGCCGATGGTGGGGGCGTAGGCGTCGTTGTAGAGGGCAGCGTACTGCGGACCCCAGAAGAGCACGATCTGCGCGTCCGCCCGGAGCATCAGGCCGACGGTCGTCTTTAGAGCTTGGGACCAGGTCTCCGGTGGCCCCAGAGGGGACGCCGACCAGTCCAAGCGGCTCATGAGCCGCCCGAGCTCTCCACCATTGGCGAGGAAGTCATAGTCGCGAGAGAGCGCTTGTACGTCGTCCAAGCATCATCCCTTCTTGGATGCCGCGGGCACGGGGCTACGACTATGCCATCCAAGCACGCAGGTCATCGTCGAACGCGATCGACAATCTAGATGGGCGCCGAAAAGTGGATCAGCCGAGGCGACGGCGGGGCCACGCGCGCGGTGTATGACCCGTGTACTTCATCTGGGCCGACGCGCCGCGGCTGGGTCAGCCCTGGAGACGTCCACCGATGGTCTCGCCGCGCGAAAGCGACGACGTGATCGACGCCAGAAGAAAGAGATCGCCGCCTCCCGCCGCCGCCGCCGCTGGGCCTATGTCGCGCACCAGGTGTCGACGCGTCGCGTCGTCCAGCGTCCCCTCCGCGATCAGCGGGTCGCGGGCGAGGAGAGTCTCGCACATCGCGTCATCCGCCTCCCGATCGCCGGTCAGGTCGCCGACACGTTCCATGATGATCGGGTAGGCCGATGGCGTGCGCGCGGCGTTTAGCGCCGCGGCCATCACCAGCCCATCCAGTCGCGACGCCTTCGAAAGCGGAACGCCGTTGAGGATTAGGAAGATTGGTGTCTGACCCACAGTGTCGAACAGGATGGCGAACAACTGCCCCTCGGCTGGAAGGAGCCAGCCATCGAACAGCAGGCCGGCGCCGCCGACCTTGAACTGCAGGAGACCATTCTCCGACCGCCGCACCATCCCGTGATCGTGGAAGAAGCGTCCCGGCATCATGACCGATGGACGTGTGGTTCTCCAAAATCCCTCGTACGCCCCGCCGCGGCGCTCAGTGGTGAGCTTCGCCATCTCCAGTACCGGCAGCGGCAGCCCGTCAGGCGCGCCTTTGGCCTCTAGGATGGGGGGCGCTTTGGATCGCATCTCCACTCCCAGGACCGCCGCCAGAGCTTCGAGCGGCCGGTCCCAGTCCAACATCGTGAAGCCGGCGCAGCGGGTGGCGACCAGCCGGGTCAGGTTCTCGAGGTTATGGGCGGATGGGGTGACGGCGCCGGACGCCCAGCGGCCGACCAGGGATTTGTCAACGCAGAGTTCCGCCGCAAGCCGTCCTCGACTCATCGACAGAGCCTTCAGCACGAGGTCCAGCTTCTCGCAGAACGGGGTCGCGGTCATCGCCAGGATGATTTCACAGGGACGTCAAAATGCAACGGCGCGTGCAACGGGTTGCACGGCTTTCATGCAACCGGTTGCGCAACGGCTCACCTGATTGCGCGCAACCGTTGCGCACGCCGCCGCCTGCCGCTGCATCTGAACGCATCGAGGGAGACGCCATAGACATCGCACCAGAAGGAGCGGCGCCCGCCGCAAGAACGGAAGGAAACACCATGAAGATCGCCACGCTCGCCATCTCCGCCGCCGCCGTGGCGGCGGTCGCCGCCCTCTCGATGGGCGCGCCGGCTCAGGCCGAGGTCGCCAACAATGGCCTCACCCTGAACGGCTTGAAATGGAACGGCGTCCAGTTCAATGACCTCAAATGGAACGGGGTCCGGTCCAATGACCTCAAATGGAACGGGGTCCGCTCAAACGACCTCAAGTGGAACGGGGTGCAGTCCAACAGCATCAAGTGGAACGGCCGCACCACAGGAGCCGTCCCGAGCGGTTGCCCCGTGAAGAGCAAGAGTCAGGTGTGCGAGCCGGGTGTTCACACGGTCGTGCTCGCAACCGGTGAACGAATCTCCCTGCGCTGACCTCGAGACGATCGGAGCGGTGGCCGTGCGAGCCATGATCATGACGCTCGTGTTGAGCCTGGCCTCGGCGGCTTTGTCCGCTGAGGCTGCGGCCGCCGCGCGCCTGTCGATCGAAGGGAGCCGTTTTGTGCTCCAGACGGACGATCGTCGGCTTCAATCCGAGGATCTCGTGGGAGCCGTGCTCGAACTGGCCGACGGCGCCGGAGGCGTCGCCGAGGTTCGGATCGACGCCGTCAGTCCAGCCCAGGAGCGCGCGGACATCCTCTTGCACACGCTCAGCGTCAAGGGCGCTGATGGCACGTGGGCGCCAATGTGCGAGGCGGATGGGGCAGGGCGCAGAACCGGCTTTCCTCTTCGTGGACGCTGGGAGGGCAGGACCTTCGTCGCCGACATCAACGATTGGTTCGTGACCTGCAGTTCCGGATCACAGGCCAAATGCGTGCTCTGGGGATACGGTCCCTGGGACACAGCTCCTGATGGGCGACCCCTGACCGACGCCTATCGCGCCTGCCAGCAAATGGTCCGCGCCGACTATGAAGGCCGAGGGCAGCCGCACACCCGCGAGGGTACCGCCATCGACATGGCGGACGTCTACGGCCTGCAAAAGCACGAGACGGCGGACGACGAGAGCTTCGCATTCGAGGCGGGATGGGGCGTAGAGGGGGCGGTCTGCGTGGCTCGCACGCGGTGGCCCGACCTAATCACCCGGGAGGCCCTGCTTGCCTCTTCCCCTGGCCTGGGCGGGCCCTGTGACGAAGCCGCCGCGCGAGACAGAGGCGCGCTGCTGTTCACGCGGGTGAAGGTCCGTTGAAGCCGGGCTCCAGGTTTATGCGCTCCCCGCGTCTGTTTGAACGCGTGCGATCCGGCCGCGAGTTCGACTGCTCCGGGTATGAGGAGCGCTTCCGCACCGGGCCGGGGAACCCCTGGAGCGCACCTTTAGGGGGTACGGCGGAGTAGGGTCTTAACTCGCAGATCGGAGCCTTCGGTCGGCTGCTTGAAGGGGCCCGCCCAGCCCTCGTGAGAGCCGCCGCGCGTGTCAGGCCAGAGGCCGTGGTAGGACTTCAGCTTGCCCGTGGGGAAGCCGCCGCCGTTAAGCTTGGCGTTCGCTGGCGTGGCCTCCGCCACCAGTCGCCCGTCGATGTAGAAGCGCACGAACTGGCCAGGACGATAGTAGATGCCCAGGCGCGCCTTCCAGGCGGTCAGATCGCCAGCCTTCAGATAGCCCTTGCTGTCCCACACCCATTTCCGGTCTGCGTTGATGGCCGCGGTGAGGCCCTTCACGCCCACGATCTCGAAGTTGATCTCTTCCTGGGTAGAGCCGTTGTAGAGCCAAAGCGGCGCCTGGATGAGGCCGGAGAGCGCCCTGCCGACCTCGATGTCGGCCTCGACGAACTGCTCGCCCGTCATCAGGTCGCCGCCCGCCTGAAGGCTTCCATTGATGGGCGGGTTCTGGCGCAGCAGGAAGGTCACGCCGCCGTCGGGATCGAGTCTTACCGCTTCCGTGCTGCCGACATAGGGCCTGGTCTTGTCGTCCCCCCAGACCGTGGTGTTGAAGTCCTCCCACTCCCGCGGGTTCAGGTCGCCGTCGTCCGTGTTCGACTTGAAGGTCGGCAGGGCCACGTTCAACGGCGTGGGGCTCAGCGCAGCGGCCGGAGGCACGGCTAAGGGCGGCTCAGGCGGCTTGGCCCCAGCGCCCTCTACCGTCACAACGTAGAGCGGCGTCTTCACGCCATTCTCGTTCAGGGCGCCGGCGATGGCGTTCGCTTCCTCCACGTAGCGCTGCGCGGTCCCGAGCGCGACGCCGTGCTTCTGTCGCCAGGTGGCGAGCGCCGAAGGCGTCAGCTCCGTGGCGGGCTCCGCAGCCTTCGCCGCGAGAAGCGCTCCGCCCACTATCAGGGCGGGCGCCAGCAACAGGAGAGACGCTCCCACGATCAGGGTCCTCATACGAGCAGGCTCCCGCGAAGTGTTCAGGCTGAGCCCAGGCTTGAGCACGCCCGCTATGCCGTAGCCTGCCCGCGCAGCGGTCGTGTCGAGTTCAAGGTCTACCATCCTTAGGCGATGACCGCTTGCGATGGACGACATGAATGCGGCCAGCGGCCGTGCATTGCGTGCCGCCGTGGCTCCCACGCAAGCGCGGAGGCCTCGCCCGTCTCCTCCGCCGGGTCAGGAACGCCCGGAGCGGAGGTCCGCCGTAAATGGAAGCCGCCCGATGAGGAGCGGCTTCCGACTTCGGCTAAGCGTCAGCGGGCAGCCTCGAAGACAGCTGCGATCTCCAGGTCCACGACATCGGAGACGGCGGGCACGGCGTAGCCGAGGCCGAAATCGCTGCGCTTGAGCTGGCCCTTGGCGGAGAAGCCGACCGTCTCGGCCTTGCTCATCGGATTTGCCCCAGCGCCGTAGAACTTCGCTTCAAGGACTACGGGCTTCGTCACCCCGCGAAGCGTCAGGTCGCCAGTGATGGTCGCCTCCTGCCCACGCACGACGACAGTTCGGGAGACGAACCGCGCGGTCGGGAACTTGGCGACGTCGAACAGATCAGGCGTCTGCAGGTGCTTGGCGAAGTCGCTCGAGGTCACCGACAGGCCCGACAGCGGGATATCGACTTGCAGCTTCGCAGCCGAGGGGCGAGCTGGATCGAGCTGGAGCTCGCCGCTCATGCCGCCGACCATGCCGGACAGGCGCGAGAAGCCGAAATGATCCACTGACCACAGCACTTGCGTGTGGTGAGGCTCCAGCTTGTAGGCTCCGGCTTTGACGGCGGATGCAGTCGCCGGCTGTTGGGCCGTAGCTTGCACCAATGGTGCAGTTGACAAGGCAAGCCCGAGGGCGATGGCGAGGCCGAGTTTATTCAAAGGAAAGCTCCAACTTGGAATGGGTTGAGAAGGGTGGGACGGAAGGTGACCTGCTGATCGTTCAGTTTACAGCTGGCGCTTGACCAAAGCGGAAGCTCGAAGCGGTGATGCCGCCGCTGAAGTCATTCTGGTGGTAGACGAGGGCCCCCGGCTCGTTCTCCGCTGCGCCCACCACGGCCATCAGGGGAATGAGATGGTCCTCCTGCGGGTGTGCGGCCCGCGCCGACGGCGCTTGCTCCCATTGAATGAGGCGCGCGGTCCGAACGTCGGCGCTCGATCCCAGAAGGGTCTCCTGAAGCCAGGCGTCGAAACGGCTCGATGGCTCGAAGCCCGCCTCGCCGCGCATTTGGCCCAGGTTGTGATAGCTGAGCCCGCTGCCGATGATCAGAACGCCTTCGTCTCGCAGTGGCGCTAGCAGCCGGCCGAGCTGAAGATGGAGTTCCGGGTCGTAGCTTCGATCGATCGACAGCTGGACCAGCGGAGTAGCCTCCTCGGGATACAGCGGCTTCATGATGCTGAAGGTGCCATGGTCGTAGCCCCGCTCCGGATCCAAGCGAGCCGCAAGGCCGCCGCCCACGAGCAGCTGTTGAACACGCTCGGCAAGCTCTGGCGAGCCGGGGGCCTTGTACTTGATCTGATAAGTGTGGGGCGGAAAGCCTGAGTAGTCGTAGACCATCCCAGGCCGCTCAGCGGACGAGATGGCGAAGCCCCGCTCCTCCCAGTGCCCCGTGATTACGAGCACCGCGCGCGGCGTGTCGGCCAGCTCTCGGCGGATGTCGACCAGAGACTGCTCGAGTTGATCGAACATCCGGCGGAAGGGACCATCAAGGTACGGCCAGGGGCCTCCGCCGTGGCTGATGAAGTAGGTCGGTAGACGGGTCATCTACGTCCTCGGTGCGATCTGAGGCGCTTAGATAAGCTCGCCAACTCCCGCGCGGGAGAGATAAAAGATCGATCACATCCATCTGCGTGGCAGATACATCATGCTTGGAACCGTCACTCTCGATCAGCTCAGAGTGCTGGTCACGATCGAGGAGACCGGCAGTTTTTCGGCCGCCGGTCGAAGATTGCGCCGCGCGCAGTCGGCCATCAGTCACGCCGTGCAGTCGCTCGAGGCGCTTCAGGGTGTTCAGCTGTTCGATCGTTCCGGCCGCGCCCCGACCCTCACGGAAGCGGGTCGCGCCCTCGTCGCCCAAGCCCGACAGGTTCTAAGGCAGGCCGAGCTCTTCGAGAGAACAGCGAGCGCCATCGCCGGAGGCTTGGAGCCCGAGCTTACCTTTGCCGTGGACAGCATGGTTCCGATCGAGCCGGTCATCCATGCCCTCGGCGCGCTGCAACGGCGCTTTCCTGACTTGGCCGTGACGCTTTTTACGGAAGCTCTCGGCGGCACCGAAAGACGCGTGCGGGGCGGGTCGGCTGTACTAGGTCTGTGCATGCTGTTTCCAACCGCAGCGCAGGAGCTTCAAGCCTATCCGATCACGTCCATCGAACTCACGCCTGTGGTTGCGCCCACCCACCCTCTAGCGACCGAGACACGAACGTTGTCGAGAGAGGTTCTGGCGGAGCATGTCCAGCTGGTCTTGACCGACCCAACCAATCAAGCGGGACCGAGCTACAGCGTCGTAAGCCCGCGCGTGTGGCGGTTCGTAGATCTTAGTAGTCGCCTAGACTTCCTGCGGGCAGGTTTCGGGTGGGCGACCATGCCGCGACACCTGGTAGAACGACATCTACGCAACGGTGACTTGTTGCAGTTGCCCATCGATGACCCCTCGATCCTGCCGGGCGCCATCCAGATCTACGCGGTCCACCAGCGCAATCGCCCCCTCGGCGTGGGTGCGCGCTCGCTGCTTGAGGACCTGCAGCAGAGCTGAACTTCTTCTTCCGCTATGGGTCGAGCGAGGAGGGCCCCAGGCATAGAGCGGACGATCGGCTCCAGCCCCAATCAGGACCTGGCGAACGTCCGCAATAGGTCGAAGGCTGACATCCACTCAGGTCGCTGGGTTTGACATCCTGGATTACGTGCGTAGCCTCGTCGCTGGACAGGGAGGAAGCATGCTGGATCCCGCGCTTCAGAGCGTGCTCGCCAATGCCGCGCTTCCCCAGAAGATCGTCTTGGTCATTCTCCTGGCCGCCATACCGCTGACATTGCTCGCGACATTGCTGGCGTTCCGAGACGCTGTTCGAACCAACGTCTGGCGCTTCGTGGTCGCCAACATGGGAGTGGCAGGGCCCGCGCTCGGCCTCCTCGTGGGAGGCTTGAACAGCTTCCACATGGCCGAGACGATCCAGCGCCTGCCGTCAGAGCCCACGCTGAAGCAAATAGCCCCCGGCATCTTCGAGGTCTCGACGTTTGTAGGCCTCGGGGCCTTCGTCGGCCTCCTCGCGCTCGTGGCGCACGCTCTGATCTGCCTCACGAGCCCCCGTCAACGGAGCCTATAGAGAGCAGCTCCGGGTTGTCGGCGGACGTTGTGGGCAGCTCCTCAGTCGACCTCAGCAACGTGCATCTCAGCCCATCGGCGCCCGCCGACCTCTACGGTCAGGCGCTTTCCGTTCGCTGCGGACGTAGCATCATCGCCAGTAAGGCTTCCAACGCCACCGGTGTATAATCCCAGACGTCGACGCCAACATCGCATTGCCGGGGCAGCGGCTTCATCCGGCCGTGGCTGTGGCCATGCAGATTCAGCGCTCCGCGATGCTGACGATTCCAGCTTCGGAACGGGTAATGGCAGAGGACGAGGAAGGCGCCGTTACGTTCGATCTCTGCGTACGGCTGGATGCTCTCCCAACCTTCAGCGGTCTCTGCTCCGGGATCGTTGTTCCCTGTGATCAGATGCTTGCGACCGTTCAACTGTGGGAGCACCGCGGCGGCGACCCGGGCGGTCCGCGCGAAGTCGCCCAGATGCCAGAGCTCGTCGTCCGGCGAAACGACGGCGTTCCAGCGCCGGATGAGGTCCTGGTCCATGTCGGCGGTGGACGCGTAGGGCCGCGGATACAGATTGAGCACCCGATGATCGCCGAAATGGGTGTCACTGGTGAAGTAGGTCGTCATCTTGGAGCCTAAACGCCTGTGGTGGCGATCCGGGCGAAAGTGCGCATGAGGGCTGTCCGACGGCGGCCACCCCAGCTTAAGGGGCGGGTGGGGTAGGCTCACCGGCGTGGCGCGGTTCGGGAGATCCAAGCTCCGCAAGATTTCGAGTGATAACGGCCTCGGCGGCGGCGACCAGGTGGAGGGCCGCAGCAAGGTCGCCGGCGAGGTCCCTTTCCACACGATCAGCGTAGGTGTCGATCAGCGTCCGAAGCTCGCGGCACAGGTGCAGCGACCCCTCACCATCGTCACGCAGTTGGTCCCGCACGCATCGATCTTCCGGCGCCGCCAGCAGCTCCGGAAAATCTTCGCAATCGGCCTGCGCTCCTGTGACGGCCCGACTGGCGAGCGTCTCGGCGGCGACGGCGGCGGACGCAAGCTCGCGGTCGTCGCGGCGCCTGCCGGTGATCCGCAGCGCCTTGGAGGCGCACGCGGCGCCCAGGGCCAGCGCAAGGCCAGCGGCTGCCCCGGCTCCTGGCGCAGGGCGGTCCGCAGCGACGGCTTCCAGAACTTGGGCGAGGGTAGCGCTCTGAAGATCCATCAGCCTGCGACCCGCTCCTACCTCGACACGCGTTCAGCGGCGGAGCGGGTATGCAGGTTCCTTGAGGACATATTGCGGCGAACCTCGGCGCCGCTGATCGGCGGGGAGACCGTGTCACGGGTGGGTGGCGTCGCGCGTTGCGGCTATCTGCCGGGGGCGAATCTACTCGTTTTGTTCTAAGGTGCGGGCACGGACAAACCGGTGCCGAAAGCTCGGTAGGCGGATCCCCGGTCTACTTGGTCTAAAGTAGACCGTGCCCCGCTAACTCGTTGATTTGGCTATGGCTCGGTTGCGCCGGAGCCGGCGAAGCGGGTCTATTTCGTCCCTTTTTTAGAGCAAAATAGACCCGAGTAGACCGAAGTAGACCTGACGCACTGTTCCCCTAGGCCGTCATGGCCTCCGGCTCCCGCCGCTCGCGCTTGGCCAGGAGCTTGTTCAGCGCATGCGTATAGGCCCGCACCGCCGAGACGATGGTGTCGGTGTCGGAGCCCTGACCGTCCACGGTGCGGCCGTTCTCCTCCAGGCGGACCGTCACCTTGGCCTGGGCGTCCGTGCCTTCGGTGATGGCGCCGACCGAGAAGAGGGTCAGGTCGGCTTCGTGCGGGAAGATCTTGCGCACGGCCTTGAACGCGGCGTCCACGGGACCGTCGCCTGAGGCCATGGCCGAGCGGGTCTCGCCGTCGATCTCCAGCTCCAGTTCGGCGCGGGCCGGACCCTGGCTGCCGGAACGGACCTCCAACGACACGAAGCGCACGCGCTCATGGTCGCGTACCGCTGCGTCGTCGACCAGGGCGATCAGGTCCTCTTCGAACACCGTCTTCTTGCGGTCGGCCAGCTCCTTGAACCGGGCGAACGCCTCGTTGATGGCGTTGTCGCCCAGGTCGCCGTAGCCGAGGCTCTTCAGCTTGTCGCGGAAGGCGGCGCGGCCCGAGTGCTTGCCCAGCACCAGGTTGGACTTCGTCCAGCCCACGCTCTCGGGTGTCATGATCTCGTAGGTCTGGGTGTTCTTCAGCACCCCGTCCTGGTGAATGCCGCTTTCGTGGGCGAAGGCGTTGCGGCCCACGATCGCCTTGTTCGGCTGCACGTCGAAGCCCGTGATGGTCGACAGCAGGCGCGAGGTTTTCAGGATGTTCTGGGTGACCACCCCGGTGGTGAAGGGCAGGGCGTCCGGACGCGTCCGGATGGCCATGACGATCTCCTCGAGCGAAGCGTTTCCTGCGCGCTCGCCGATGCCGTTGATCGTGCACTCCACCTGCCGGGCGCCGGCCTGCAGGGCGGCGACGGCGTTGGCGACGCCCAGGCCAAGGTCGTTGTGGTTGTGGGTCGCCAGGATCACCTGGTCGGCGCCAGGCACCCGCTCGCGCACCATCGCGAAGATGCGGCCCAGGTCCTCAGGCGTGCCGTAGCCGACCGTGTCTGGGATGTTGATGGTGGTGGCTCCCGCCTTGATGGCGGTCTCGACCGCCCGGCACAGGAAGTCCGGGTCGGTGCGGGTGCCGTCCTCGGCCGACCACTCGACGTCGTCTGTGTGCTGGCGGGCGAGGGTGACGGAGGCCTGGATGGCTTCGATCACCGCATCGGGCTCCATCCGCAACTTGTACTTCATGTGCAGGGCGGAGGTGGAGATGAAGGTGTGAATGCGCCGGCGTTCCGCCCCTTTCAGCGCCTCGGCGGCGCTCAGAATGTCGCCGGACGCCGCGCGCGCCAGGCCGCAGATCACCGGCCCACGTACGTGCTCGGCGATGCCCTGCACGCTTTCGAAGTCGTTGGGCGAGGCGATCGGGAAGCCCGCCTCGATCACGTCGACGCCGAGCTCAGCGAGGGCCTGACCCATGCGCAGCTTCTCGCCGTTGTTCATGGAGAAGCCCGGCGACTGCTCGCCGTCACGCAGCGTGGTGTCGAATATGATGACGCGGTCGTCGGCCATGCGGCCGAAGTTCGGGTGATTGATGCTCATGGCTCGCCGTTTCAGGCTGGAGAGGAGGGGTCGGGTTGTCGTCACGGGTCCCCTGAGCGCGCCCGGGCGATCCCGCCCGGCGTCAGGCCCAGGGGGCGATAAGTCGAAGCAGCTGACCCGCCGCGCACGCGCGGACGCCGGCCCCTGAGGCCTCCCGGCGGACGACTTGTGACGTGGCGCGAACCATGGCGCGGAAAATGCCCAACCGGACCGCGGGACACAAGGCTTTCGCGCACGTTTTTTGCGTTGAGCGGCCGAGAACCGCTTCATCGGGGCACGGTGTTGCGCGGAACCAGGATCGCAGGCGACCGAGCGTTGCGCGACGCCCGGCAGGCTGGTTATGTCCTTGCATCACATAACGAGGAAGCGCGATGCGGCGCTCGGTTCTGAAGGGGCTCGCGGCGGGCGCCTTGATGTCGGTCGGCGGGCACACGAGGGCCGCCGCGCGGCCGCTGACGATTTTCGCCGCCGCGTCGCTCGAGACGGCCCTGAACGCCGTGGCCGCCGCATATCGCCGGGCGACCGGCCAAGAGGTCCGTTTTTCGTACGCCGCCAGCGGGGCGCTCGCGCGGCAGATCCAATCCGGTGCGCCGGCGGACGTCTTCGTCTCGGCCGACCTAGAGTGGATGGACCACCTTCAGAAGCGGCAACTGATCGCCGCCTCGACGCGGCGGAACGTGCTTCGAAATCGCCTTGTCCTCATCGCGCCTGCGGCCAGCCGAACCAGGATCGCGCTCGGCCATGGAATGGGGCTCCGCCAGGCGCTGGGCCGCGGCCGGCTGGCGGTGGCGGACCCAGCTTCGGTCCCCGCCGGGCGCTACGCTCGCGCAGCCTTGGCCGCGCTCGGCGAATGGGACGCGGTGCACGACCGCCTGGCTGTCGCGGAGAATGTGCGCGCCACCCTCGCCTATGTGGCCCGGGATCAAGCGCCGCTCGGCGTCGTCTACGAAACCGACGCCCTGGCCGACCGGCGCGTGCGCGTCGTCGACCACTTCCCCGAGCACCTGCATCCTCCGATCGTCTACCCGGGGGCTCTTACGCTGCGGGCGGGCGAGGGCGCCCTGCGCTTTCTGGAGCACCTGTCGAGCCCTGCCGCCCAGGCGACGTTCGCGCGATACGGCTTCCGCAAGCCATGACCGAGCCTCGCATCCGCTTCGTCGTCGAGCTTGAGGGCGGCTCCATCGGGCCCCAGCGGGCCGCGCTCCTGGAGGCGATCTCCAGCACCGGGTCGATCAGCGCGGCGGGCCGCCAGCTCGGCCTCTCGTTCCGGCGCGCCTGGGGGGTCCTGGAGGAGCTCAATGGTCTTTTCGGCGCGCCGCTGGTGGTCGCCGCACGCGGAGGGCGCACCGGCGGCGGGGCCAGGCTGTCGCCGCTCGGGCGCGAGGTCGCCGCTTTGCTGCGGGAGCTTGAGGCCGACGTCGAGGCCGCCACGGAGACCGCCGTGGCTCGACTCGCCGCCCTGAAGGCGAAGACGTGACGCCGGAAGTCTGGGGCGTCCTGGCCCTGTCCCTGAGGGTTTCGCTCGCCGCCATGGCCGCCACCCTGCCGGTGGCGCTCGCCCTGGCTTACGTCCTGGCGCGCGCCCGCTTTCCAGGCAAGGTGCTGCTGGACGGCCTTGTCCACCTGCCTCTGGTCCTGCCGCCGGTGGTGACGGGGCTGTTCCTTTTGATGCTGTTCGGCTCCAACGGTCCCGCAGGGCGCGCGCTGGCGCCCTTCGGGATCAGTTTCGGCTTCAACTGGGCCGGCGCCGCGCTGGCTTCGGCGGTCATGGGCCTGCCGCTCATGGTCCGGCCGATCCGGCTGTCGCTGGAGGGGGTGGACCGCCGGCTGGAGAACGCCGCCGCCACCCTCGGTGCGCCGCCCCTGTGGCGTCTCGCCACCGTCACCCTGCCGCTCGCGGGACCCGGCGTGCTTGCGGGCATGGCCCTGTTCTTCGCCCGGAGCTTCGGCGAGTTCGGCGCCACCATCACGTTCGTAGGCAGCATCCCCGGGGAGACCCGCACCCTCCCGCTCGCCGTGTATGCGCTGCTTCAATCTCCGGGAGGCGAGGCGGCCGCCCTGCGCCTGGCGGGCGTCTCCGTTGTGATCTCGCTGCTTGCGCTCGTGGCGTCGGAGGCCCTGGTCCGCCAGGGGATGCGCCGCGAGGCGGACGCATGAGGTTCGACATCCGCATGCAGGTGCGCCGGGGCGCCTTCACTCTGGAAGCGGACATCGAGAGCGAGGCGCGGCTGCTCGCCCTGTTTGGTCCATCGGGCGCCGGCAAGAGCACCCTGCTGCACGCCATTGCGGGCCTGGTGAGGCCCCGGTCCGGACGCATCGGCGTGGACGGCGAGATCCTGTTCGACCGCGATGCGCGCGTGGACACGCCGACCCATCGCCGCCGAGTCGGCTACGTCTTTCAAGACGGCCGTCTGTTCCCGCACCTGAAGGTGGGCGCGAACCTTCGCTATGGCTCACGTTTCGCACGTGCGGCGCCCCGGGCGCCCGATGTCGTGGCCCTGCTGGGCTTGGAGCAGCTGCTGGATCGCTGGCCGTCCACCCTGTCAGGGGGCGAAAGACAGCGCGTCGCGATCGGCCGCGCGTTGCTGGGCGGGCCGCGCGTTCTGCTGCTGGACGAGCCGTTCGCCTCGCTGGATCGCGCCCGCAAGGCCGAACTTCTCGCGCACGTCGAACGCCTGCGGGACGAACTCGCGATTCCGATGGTGCTGGTGAGTCACGACGAGGTCGAGGTCAAGCGCCTTGCCGACGAGGTGGTCGTCGTCGAGAACGGCCGGACCGGCCGCTAGAGCCGCCCGAGCGGCAGGGCCTCGACCCACTCGCCGGCTTCGGCCGCGCCGGCGCCGGCGCTCCGGCGCAACAGGGCGTCGGCCGCCGCGAAGACTGTGACCAGCGAGGAATCCTGATCGCCGTAGGCCTCCACGATTGGCGGGGCGCCTTCCGGCCATCGTAGCCGGGCGCGCATCCAGTGTTCGCGCGGACCATTAGCCGGAAGGCCATGAGCGAGCCGGGCCGCGATGATCCGGATCGTCGCGTCAGCGCCTTGCATCCTCATGAGAAGCGGAAAGAGGAACAGCTCAGCACACACCAGGGCCGAGGCCGGGTTGCCGGGCAGGCCAAGCACCAGCCGCCCGTCGGAAAGCCTGCCGAACCAAGTCGGCTTGCCGGGCCGCACCTTCACTGAGCCGACCAACAGCTCAAGCCCGAGACGCTCGAAGGCGGGCCTCACCAGGTCGTGGTCGCCGACGGACGCACCGCCCACGGTGACGATCAGGTCGCCTTGGGCCCGTTCGATCAAGGTGACGATGCTGGGGATATCGTCCCGCGCCGGCCCATAGCGGCTGACTTCGGCGCCCCACTGGGCCGCCCGGGCCGCCAGCGCCGGTGAGCCGCTGTCGAAGATGCTCCAGGCCCCGGGCGCATCCCCTGCCGGGGTCAGCTCCTCTCCAGTTGTCAGCAAGGCGACACGCGGTCGACGCGCGACCTGGAGCGACGCTTCGCCTGCCGCCGCCGCGAGGGCGACGCGCCAGGGGTCGAGCCGAACGCCTGGCTCCAGCAGCACGTCGCGCTTCCGGAAGTCGCCGCCGCGTCGGCGGATGTTGCGCCCCTCGCCAGCGGGCGTAAGTCGCACCAGGTCGCCGTCGCGCTCCGATTCCTCCTGGATCACGACACGGTCCGCGCCCGCCGGGACGGGAGCGCCGGTGAAGATCCGCACCGCCTCACCGGGCAGCAGGGCGGCGGCGTAGCCGTGACCGGCGGCGGACTCGCCCACGACGCGCAGCGTTGAGGTCTCGCCTGTCGCCGCGTCGCTGGCGCGCACGGCCCAACCGTCCATGGCGGAGGCCTCAAAGGGCGGCTGGTCGCGTTTGGCCAGGACCGGCTCCACCAGAGTTCTGCCGAGCGCCCCGCCCAGGGCGACCGTCTCGGCGGGCATCGGAGTCACGGCCGCGAGCATCCGCGCCCGTGCATCCTCGACGGTCAGCAGCTTCATGGGGCGACGTGATCGCCGGAGGCGCCGCCGGATTTCTCGATCACCCGCACGGAGTCGATCACCATGGTTTTGTCGGCCGCCTTGAGCATGTCGTACAGAGTCAGGCAGGCGACGGAGGCAGCGGTCAGCGCCTCCATCTCCACCCCCGTGGGGCCGGTGGTCGTCACGCGCGCCGTGATCTCCAGTCCGTCGTCGGCGGGGGCGACCTCCACCTTCACCGCGCTGATCGCAAGCGGGTGGCACATAGGGATGAGATCGCTGGTGCGCTTGGCCGCCATGACGCCGGCGATCTCCGCGACCGCTCGCACGTCGCCCTTCTTGCCGCCCCCGGACAGCGCCAGCGCCAAGGTCTCGGGCTGCATGCGGAGACGCCCCTTGGCCACCGCCACGCGCTTGGTAGAGGGCTTCTCCGAGACGTCGACCATCCGCGCGCGACCGTCGGCGTCGATGTGGGTGAGGTCCGACACTCGTCTACCGCTCCAGCAGGCGCGGCATCAGCTCGACCATGTTGCACGGGCGGTGGCGGCTATCGAGCTGCCAGCGGATCACCTTGTCCCAACCGTCCTTCACCGCGCCGTTCGACCCTGGCAGGCAGAAGACGAAAACGCCCCCAATGATCCCAGCCGTGGCGCGCGATTGCAGCGTGGAGAGGCCCACTGTCTGATAGCTGACCGTATGGAAGATGACGGAGAAGCCGTCGATCCGCTTGTCGAACAGCGGCTCCAGCGCCTCCGGCGTCACATCCCGGCCGGTCAGTCCAGTGCCGCCGGTGGTCACGATCGCGTCCACCTCTTTCGAGGCGACCCATTCCAGCACCTTGGCGCGGATGCGGGTGCGGTCGTCAGGAACCAGGGCCCGGCCTGCCAGCTCGTGTCCGGCCGCCGCCACACGCTCCGCAAGGATCGCGCCGGACGTGTCGCTTTCCTCGTCGCGCGTATCGGAGACGGTCAGCACCGCCACGCGAACGGGCGTGATCGGCTGGTCCTCCAGCAGCTTGCCGCCGGGCGCGGGCAGGGCGGCTCCGTCTGCGGGGCTCATGAGGCGTCTCCGGATATCCAGCGGGCGGCGTCCTTGTAGTCCTCCGCACGCGGTTCGATCCAGCGGGCGCCGGACGGCGTGTGTTCGCGTTTCCAGAACGGGGCCGAGGTCTTCAGCCAGTCCATCAGGCTGTCGGCGGCCTGGAAGGCCTGGCGGCGATGGGCGGAGGCGGCGGCCACGAACACCACCGCTTCGCCCGGCGGTATGCGCCCCACCCGATGCACGATCATGGCGTCGGTGGCGCCGCTTTCGGAGAGCACCTCGGCCCGCCGCCGCTCGATCTCGCGCTCGGTGAAGCCCCGATAGTGCTCGAGCTCCAGGGCGGTCACGCCGTCATCGCCGCGAACGACGCCGGTGAAGCTGACGACGCCGCCGCTCTCACGGTTGCGCTGCATGAAGACGGCCAGCATCGCCGCGGCGTCGAACGGGCCTGAGGCGATGCGCACCATCCTTTCAGCCTCCGCTCATCGGCGGCAGGAAGGCCACCTCGTCGCCGGTCGTGAGGGGCGCGTCCCCCAGCACGATCCGCTGGTTGACCGCCGCATTGACGCCCGCGCCTGACAGCGCCTCGGCCACCGCCGGACCTTCGGCGGAGAGCGCAGCTTTCAACGCCGACACGGACTCAGCCTCGAAGTCACGTTCGCGCCAACCGGCGACGTCTGCGAGGCGGCCGAACAGGAGCACTCGCGGCAAGCTTCAGCCTCCTGTCGTCGACATGTGGCGCGCCACCGCGGGCGCGCTGCGCTCTGCGATCACGAAGTCGTGGCGCTCGGGCTTTCGGGCGACAGCCTGCCGGATCGCTTCGCGCAGCTCCGCGTCCGTGGCGCCCGCCCGGAGCACAGCGCGCAGATCGACCGCATCGTCCTGGCCCAGGCACAGGTAAAGCACGCCTGTGCAGGTCAGTCGCACCCGGTTGCAGCTCTCGCAGAAGTGCTGGCTCAGCGGTGTGATGAAGCCCAGTCGGCCCCCGGTCTCCTCGACCCGCACGTAGCGAGAGGGACCGCCGGTGTCGTCGGCCAGCGGGGTCAGCCGCCAGAACGAGCTCAAGGTCTCACGCACCTGGTCCAGGGGCACGAACTGGTGCGTCCGATCCGCCTCGACCTCGCCAAGCGGCATGGTCTCGATGAGCGCGACGTCGAAGCCGTGGCCATGAGCCCAGGCGATCAGATCCGGGAGCTCGGCCTCGTTCTCGTCTTTCAGGGCGACGGCGTTGATCTTGATCCTCACGCCGGCCCCCCGCGCTGCGTCTAACCCGGCCAGAACGCGCGCAAGATCACCACCGCGCGTCAGCCGCGCGAAGCGCTCAGGATCAAGCGTGTCTAGCGAGACGTTGATGCGCCGGACGCCGTGGCCGGCCAGCGCCTCTGCATGCTCGGCCAGGCGGGTGCCGTTCGTGGTGAGCGACAGCTCCTCCAGCCCGCGGCCGAGATGAGCCGACAGCCCCGCCACCAAGCCCATGAACCCCTTCCGGCCCAGCGGCTCGCCACCGGTCAGACGCAGCTTCGTGACGCCGAGATCGACGAAGGCCCCGCAGAGGCGCTGCAACTCCTCGAACGTCAGCAGCTCGTCTTTGGGCAAGAAGCGCATGCGCTCGGGCATGCAGTAGACGCAGCGCAGGTCGCACCGATCCGTCACCGAAACGCGCAGGTAGGTGATCGCCCGGCCGAAGGGGTCTGTCAGCGGCGCGGCGCGCACAGGATGGCGAGCGAAACTCATGGTGGGCCGCCACTGTAGACGATCAGCGCCGGCTGGCCAGTCAGGGGAGGAGGGGGTGGACCCCAGGCCGCGGGGGACGGGGAAGGAGCGGCCTGGGGTCCTGCGGTGGTCGTCCGGGCCTCAGGGCGCTGTCGCGACCTGGGTGCGCGGCGCGTCCGACCAGCCGACGCCAAGCGCCTGGTTCAGGCGAACGTAAGCCAGCGCCTCGATCGTACGGGCGACCGCCAGGCGATCTTCGGCGTCGAACTGGCGGCGTTCGGCGTCCAGCACGCTGAAGAAGGGATCGGCGCCTTCGCGATAGCGCAGGCGCGACAGCTCCGCCGCCTCTCGCGCTGAGCTCGCGGCCGCCGCGGCGCGCCGGGCCGAGCGGGCCCCGGCGTCGAGCGTGGACAGGGACGTCTCAACATCCCGCACGCCTGACAGGATCGCCTGGTCGTAGCGCAGGAACTGAGCCTCCGCCCCCGCACGAGCCGCTTCGGTGCGAAGCTGGTTGCGACGGAAGTCCAGCGCCGGCCAATCGATCCGCGGGCCGATGGAGAAGCCGAAGCCCTCGTCCTGGCCCAGGTCGCCGAAGCTCGCCGCCGTCAGGCTCGCTCCGCCGACCAGAGTCAGCCTCGGCCACCAGTCGACCTGCGCCGCCCGGACCCGGGCCGTGGCCGCCTGCAGCTGAGCCTCCGCCTGCCGAATGTCCGGCCGGCGACGCAGCAGGTCTTCCGGTGAGCCGACGGCGAGCGTGGCGGGCGCTTGCGGGATGGCGGCGTCGGCTAGAACCCGCGTCTCCAATTCAGGCGACATGCCACCGGTCAGGACATGCAGGGCGTCACGCGCTGCGGCCACGTCTGCGTCCAGCGCGGCGAGGGCCGCCTCGGTGCTCTCCAGCTGTTCGCGAGCGCGGGCGACGTCGAGGCGGCTGCCGCGTCCGGCCTCGCGGACGGCGTCTGTCCGCGTCAGGGTCTGACGCTGCGCCTCGGCGTTCTCCCGGGCCGCCGCGCGCCGGGCCTGGGCCCCGCGCAAATTCACGTACGCCTGGGCCGTACTGGCGGCGATCGCGACCTGGACGCCGCGCCGGGCCTCGTCGAACGCGAGGGCCTCGGCGTCGGCCGCACGGGCCCCGGCGCGGAGTCGGCCGAACACGTCGACCTCCCACGCGACGTCCGCTCCCACGGCGAAGGTGTCGGTCTCGACCACAGCGGGCTGGGTGACCCGGTCACGTGAGTAGGCGGCGGCCACGCCGCCGACAGGCAGCAGGCTCCAGCGCTGGACGTTGGCAAGGGCGCGGGCCCGCCGCACGTCGGCCTCCGCGGCCAGGAGGTCGCGGTTGGTCGTGAGCGCCCGCTCCACCAGCTCGTTGAGCAGCGGGTCGTTCAGCGCTCGCCACCAGGCCACCTCCGGCTGGACTGCGACCTGCGCCGGCGTCGCCTGGGTGAAGGTCGCCTGCCGAGCCAAGGGCTCCGGCATTGCGCCTTGCGGCGTCGCGCAGGCGGTCAGCGAGGTGCTGGCCAGCGCCGCGACGACCCAGACGGGATAGGGATAGCGTCTCTTCATCGACTTATTCCGCAGGAGTGGCGCTGGGAGCGGGAACGGACGCCGGACTGCGGGGGAACCGCCGCCCGATCAGGCCCGAGAGCCCCCGGCACACCACGTAGAACACAGGGGTGAGGATCAGCCCGACGAGCGTCACGCCGATCATCCCGGAGAAGACGGCGGTGCCAATGGCGATCCGCTGCTCGGCCCCGGCGCCGGTGGCGAACACCAGCGGGGTGACGCCCAGGATGAAGGCCAGGGACGTCATCAGGATCGGCCTCAGGCGCAGTCCTGCGGCGCGGGCCGCAGCCTCCGCCGGACTGAGCCCGTCCCGATCCTCCAGCTGCTTGGCGAACTCCACGATCAGGACCGCGTTCTTCGCCGCCAGACCGACCAGCACGATCAGCGCCACCTGGGTGAGAATGTTCACGTCCAGACCGCGCAGGAACAGGCCGACCAGGGCGCCGAGGATGGACATCGGCACGATCAGGATCACCGCCAGCGGCAGGGTCACGCTCTCGTACTGGGCCGCCAGCACCAGGAAGACGAAGAAGGCGGCCAGGGCGAAGATGGCCAGAGCGCTGCCGGTCTCAGTCTTCTCGAGGTAGGCGATCTCCGTCCATTCGTATCCGACCCCCGCGGGCAAGACCTTGGCTGCGAGCGCCTCCAGGTTCTCGATCAGCTGGCCGGACGAGGTGCCGGGGGCGGCCTCGGCGTTCAGCTCCGCCGCCGGGAACAGGTTGTACCGGGGCACACGTGAGGGACCGGCGCTTTCGCTGGAACGGACCACCGCGGACAGGGGCACCATCTGGCCCTCCTGGTTGCGGACCCACAGGCGGCCGATGTCGTCGATCCCCTGACGGAACTGCCCATCCGCCTGGGCGGTCACCCGGAAGGTGCGGCCCAGGTAGTTGAAGTCGTTCACGTAGGCTGAGCCGAGATAGACCTCGAGCGCCTGGTTGACCTCCGACACCGGGACGCGCAGCGCCTCGGCCTTGTCGCGGTCGACCTCCAGCTTCACCCGCGGCGTCTGCGCCTCGTAGAAGGTGTAGGCCCCGCCGACGCCGGGCGTCTGGTTGGCGGCCATCATCATGGCCATGGCCGCGTCGGCGAGCTTGCCGTAGCCGACACCGTCGACGTCCTGCAGCATCATCTTCACGCCGGCGCCGTTGCCCAGGCCCTGCACGGCCGGGGGCGCGACGACGAGCACGAAGGCGTCCTGGATCGGAGCCACCGCGGCGCGGACGTCGTTCAGGATCTTCTCCTGGGTCAGGCCCTTCTTCGCGCGATCGCCGTAGTCCTCGAAGGTGAAGAAGGTGGTCGCCGAGTTGGAGGCGTTGCCTCCGGTCGTGGCCTGGAAGCCCACGAAGCCTGGATCGCTGACCACGCCATCGACCTTGCGGATGCGGTTTGACACGTCGAGCAGCACCTCGCGCGTCCGGGAAATGGACGCGCCCTGCGGCAGCTGCACGGCGACGAAGCCGTACCCACGGTCCATGGCGGGCACGAAGCCCTTAGGCGCGAAGTTGAAGGCTGCGCCGGTGATCAGGACCAAACCGCCGTACAGGATCAGCACGATGGTGGAGTAGCGGATCGCCCGCTGGGTCAGCTTGCCATAGCGATCGCCCAGGCTCTCGAAGCCCCGGTTGAAGGCGCCGAAGAAGGCCTGCATCGGCCGCTCCCAGGGCTTCAGGGGCTTGGAGTGGTCGTGGGGCCGCAGCAGCACGGCGCACAGCGCGGGCGACAGCGTCAACGACACGAACAGCGAGATGACGGTCGCCGTCGCGATGGTCAGGGCGAACTGCTGGTAGAAGGAGCCGGCCACGCCGCCGATCAGGGCGACGGGCAGGAACACGGCCGTCAGGACAAGCGCGATGGCGACGAGCGCGCCCCCCACCTCGTCCATGGAGACCCTGGCGGCCTCGTGCCGCTCCATGCCGCGGGCGATGTTCCGCTCGACGTTCTCCACGACCACGATGGCGTCGTCGACGACGATGCCGATGGCGAGGATCAGGCCGAACATCGATAGGGTGTTGATCGACCCTCCGGTGAGGGCCATCACCCCGAAGGTGCCGAAAACGGACACCGGGATCGCCAGCACCGGGATGATGGCGGCGCGCCAGCTCTGCAGGAACAGGAACACCACCAGCACGACCAGCAGGACGGCTTCGAACAGGGTCTCCTGAACCTTGTGGATCGAGGTCGAGACGAACTCGGTCGGGTCGTAGACGATCCGGTGCTCAAGCCCCTGCGGGAAGTTCTTGGCGAGATCCTTCATGGTCGCCTTCACTTCATCGCCGGTGGCGAGCGCGTTGGATCCGGGGCGCTGGAAGATGCCCAGGGCGACGGCCGGCTTGCCGTCGAGATAGGCGTCAGACGCGTAGTCGGCGGCGCCGAGCTCCACTCGGCCGATGTCGCGCACCCGCACCAGTTCGCCGTTGCGGCCAGTCGCCACCACGACGTCGGCGAAGGCCTCGGGCTCCACCAGCCGTCCAGGAGCCTGAACCGTGAGTTCGAATTGCGAGCCGTTCGGCTGCGGCTCGGCCCCCAGCGTGCCGGCCGCGACCTGCACGTTCTGGCGGCGCAGGCCGGAGAGCACGTCGCCCGCCGAGAGGCCGCGCGAGGCGATCTTCTCCGGATCCAGCCAAACGCGCATGGAGTAGTCGCGCGCGCCGAAGACGATCACGTCGCCCACCCCCTCGATCCGGGCGAGTCGATCACGCACCTTCAGGCTGGCGTAGTTGGAGACGTAGACCTGGTCGTACCGCTCGTCCGGGGACAGCAGGTGGACCACCATCAGGAAGTTTGGTGAGCTCTTCTGGACCGTCAGGCCGAGGCGTCGCACCTCCTCAGGGAGTCGGGCCTCGGCGGTGGAGATGCGGTTCTGGACCTGCACCTGCGCCGTATCGAGGTCGGTGCCGAGCTCGAAGGTGATCAGCACCGTCAGCCGCCCGTCCGCTGTGGACTGGGAGGTGACGTAGAGCATGTCCTCCACGCCGTTGATCGCCTGCTCGAGCGGAGCGGCGACCGTCTCGGCGATCGTTTCCGGGCTCGCGCCCGGATAGACCGCCGTAACCTGGATCGTGGGGGGCACGACCTCCGGATATTCGGACACCGGAAGCGTGCGGATGGCGATCGCGCCCAGAAGGGTCACGACCACCGACAGGACCGTCGCGAAGATCGGACGGTCGATGAAGAAGCGGGAAAGTCTCATCGGGGGCTCAGCCGGCGTTCGCCGCCGCCTGGGCGGCCGCGGTCTGTGTGGTGGGGGTGATGCGGCCGGCGACCGGCTTGACCGGCTGTCCCGGGAAGGCGCGCTGCAGACCGTTGATCACGACGCGCTCGTCGCCTTTGAGGCCGCTGCGCACGACGCGAAGGCCGTCGACCGTGGGGCCCAGGGTCACCGGCTTGTACTCAAGGATGTTCTTGGCGTTCACGGCCAGGACGTACTTGCGCGACTGGTCGGAGTTGATGGCGCTCTCGGGCAGCAGCACGGAAGGCGAGTTCGCCGGCGCCATGACGCGCAGACGCCCGTATTGGCCGGGCGTGAACTGTCCGCCGTTGAGAAAGACTGCGCGGCCGCGGATCGTCCCCGAGGTGGAGCTGATGCTGTTGTCGACGAAGTCGAGCGTGCCCGGGTGCAGGAAGTCGGCCTCACCCTCCAGCTTAACCGCCACCGCACGCTTTTGACCGGGGGCCAGCGTCGGGCCTCCCGAGCCGGACAGCAGGCCTTCGGGCGCGGAGAACTCGAAGTGGATCGGGTTCAGCGACACGATGCTGGTCAGCACCGTTTCACCCGCCTGCACCAGGTTGCCGGGGTCGACCCGGCGGTCCGAGACGCGGCCGGAGATCGGCGCGTAAACGCGCGTATACCCGAGGTCGAGATTCTCCGCCCGGAAGGAGGCCTGCGCCGCCTGCAGCGCCGCACGCGCCTGGGCCACCGCCTCGCGGCGGGTGTCGAACTCCTCCTGGCTGATGGCGTCAGCGGCCTTCAGCGCCTCGGCGCGTTTGAACTCGCTCTCCGCTCGCGAAAGGCGGGCGTTAGCCTGGGCCACATCGGCGCGGGCGCGGTCTGCGCGGGCCTGCAGCGGTAGGGGGTCGATCGTGAAAAGCAGCTGCCCCTGCCGCACGAACTGGCCGTCGGTGAAGTGCGTGCGTTGCAAGTAGCCGCTGACGCGGGGGCGGACCTCCACGCTTTGGGCGGCCACAAAGCGGCCTGTGTGCTCGCTCCACTCGTCCACAGGGCGGACGATCGGTTTCGCGACGGTGACCTCCGGCGGCGGCGGAGCCGCAGCCTGGTCCTGCGCCTCGGCGCCGCAACCGGCGACCCAAAGGGCGATGAGCGATGCGCCGACGGCGGCGAAGCGGTTCGTGTGAGGGTTCGACATGTACGTCCCCGATCCTCCGGGCGGGGGAGCGCCCGGTTCCATCCAACAGTCGTGTCGTCGGGGCGCAGCCGTCGATTACCGGAAGGGTAAGCGGCCCAGGGCTCCCAGCCCTTGTATCGTATGACGAACGTCATATTTCATGACGCACGTCATCCCCGATGACGACCGTCATGTGGCCTGCGGAATTCGCGTTTCAAGGCGCTGGTGACGAAAAAGTGGCGACTAAGACGGAACTCATGCGTTAGCTGCGTTTAGACCCGCAAAGGGCGCAGGGTTATTTCGAGGAAAACTCAAGGAGGTCGCGTTGCCGAGCCTGGCGAAGTCCCGCAAGGAAGAGACCCGCAGCCGCATAATCGAGACGGCCAGCCGGCTCTTCCAAGAGAAGGGCGTGGACGGCGTTGGGGTCGATGAAATCATGCGCGAGAGCGGCCTCACTCACGGCGGGTTTTACGCCCATTTCGCAAGCAAGGAGGCGCTCGTCTCAGAGGCTTGCCTCTGTGCGATGGACCGATCGTTCGACAAGTGGACGGGCGTGGCCCAGCGGATTTTCGACGACCAGGCGTTCCAGGACTTCCTGAGCGCCTACATGGGCGGCGATCCCAAGAGCGTGAACCCGGCGTGCCCGATGGCGATGCTGGGGCCTGATATCGCTCGGCGCGGCCCGATGCAGTCGGCCTATATCGACCGCATGAACCGGCTGATCGACCTGATCATGAACGAGATGGATTGCGATCGCGACCACGCGGTCATGGCCCTGGCTTCCATGATCGGCGCCACGTCGCTGGCGACCGCCGCGGGCGAGCACAAGGACTTCGTGGCGGACATACTCAGCGCCACGCGGCGTGGGTTGATGAGCTGCACGCCCCAGCGGGGCGTCCGCCGCAAGCGCGCGGCGAACGCCTGAGGACGCCTACTTCTGCGGCGCGACGTACTGCAGAAGCACGCTCATGTTCTGAATGTAGCGGCCTGTAGAGATGCCGATGACGGGCTTGTCCGTCTTGTACGGCGAGGTGTCCGTGGCGTCTCCGACCTCCGTCTCCGAGAAGTCGCCCGGGGCGGGCGTGGGCGACCCGTCTCCGATGTACGGGTTGCTGGTCGAGACCAGCGGGGTGGGCCAATAGCCCTGCTCGTTCAGCCCCTTGACGAGCTCCGCAACGCGGCTTGCCTCCGGCGCGCCATGCGCCGGCTGCAGCACGCCGACGTTCAGGTCGGAGACCGAGACGTCCTTGGTCGTGAAGTAGGTCGGCAGCGGGGCGCCGCGGTGCAGTAGCGGCGAGCCCTTCGTCACCTCTTCTGCAGGGGTGGCGAGCAGCTCCTGGTATTGGGCGCGAAGCTTCGGCACGTCCACGGCCCGGAACGAGCTGTAGTGAGCCAGCGTCTTCTGCGGGTTCTCGTCGACGTAGTACTCGCCATTGACGACGTTGGAGCCGCGGCGGTGCACGAACAGCGGCCGGTTCGTGCCGATCTGCACGAACGTCGGGTAGGCGCGGCCGCGGTTCACCAGATTGTCCGGCAGACGCACCGAGTCGAGCCAGTCCAGCGCCTCCGGGATCCGCGCCAGGTATTTGCGGTCGCCGGTCAGGCGATAGAACAGCATCAGCTGCTGGACGTTGTTCGCCGTGGTGTGGGTGGCCAGAGCCTCAGGCTCATAGGAGCGGGCGCCGGCGGGCTTCAGGTCGTCGACGCGATGTTGCAGGCCCCATCCCGCCTGCGGAGCGGGCTGCTGAGTGATGAGGAAGCTGTCCATCGCGCGGCGGATGGCTGGCACGACCCGCTCATCGCCAAGCGTCTGATACACCATCAGCAGGAACTCGATGTTCTCGCCGGCGACGTCGTCGTTGAAGGTGATGTAGCCCGTGTAGTCGGGGCGCCCCGCCTTGCTGAAGGCTTCCTTGGCCTTGGGGAAGCGCTGCGGCCAGCCTCCGTTCGGGTACTGGCTGTCCAGAACGAACCGGATCGCCTTCTCCAGGGGCGGCTTGAGGGCAGGATCCTTCTTCTCGAGATACATGCGCAGCAGGAACTGCGAGCTCTCGGACGTGCCCGCGTCGTCGAAGGTGGCGTTGCCGTAGTAATGCTGGAATTCCTCCAGCCGCCACCCGTTCTTGCCGATCGTGTCGTACCACTTCTTCATCGACGCCTCGCCGGCGAAGTCGTGGAGGTAGTTCCACCCTCCGGCGGGGTGTTGGGCGCCGATCAGGGCGTCGGCCGCCTTGCGGGCGGCCTGGTAGTAATAGTCGTCGCCGGTGGCGTGGTAGGCGTCGAGGAAGACGTGGCCCATGGTCGCCGTGCCAGGCGGCTGGATCCAGATCATCGTCGGATAGGCTTCCATCTCGCCGAAGCGGCGGGAGAAGTCCGGCAGGTAGGACCACACGTAGCCGCCCTTGTAGGCGACCCGGTCAACCATGAAGCGCGTGGCCGTCTTCATCGTCGCGAGCGCCTGAGCGCGGCTCGCAACGTCTGCGGGAGCTTCCGCAGCCGCGGGTGGGGCGGTGGGCGTCTGGGCGCAGGCCGCTGCCGCGAGGCTGGAGACGGCGACGCTGACCGCGAGCATGCGGCGCAGGGCGGGGCGGATCCTCATGACGCTCTCTTCTTCTTCTCGGCGTGCCCGTCGATCGGGTGGTAACCGGTGGCAATGGTCCATCATAAACTGGACGCCGGAGTCTAGCTCAAGCGTTTCCGACATGGGCTGCGGCAAAAGAAAAGGGCGGCGGGCTTTCGCCCGCCGCCCCCGGTCCGGAGACCTGTGGGATCGATCAGTAGCGCAGGGAGACGTTCGCGAAGAACACCCGGCCCAGCACGTCGTAGGTGCGCGGATACCCCTGGTTGGACGGCGAGGCGTTGGCGCCCAGGATCGGGTACTTCTCCTGCGTCAGGTTGCGCGCGCCGACCGTGAAGGCGGCGTGATCGCCCAGCGCGAAGTCCACCGACGCGTCGAAGTAGTTCTTCGCGCCGATCGTCTCGACCGTGCGGTTCAGCGGGCTGTCGTCGTCGACGGACCCGATGTGGTTCCACACCACGTTCACGCCCCAGTTCTCGTACGCCCAGTTGAACGTCGTCCGGACCTTGTCCGCCGGGATGACCTGGCCCACGGCGATGGCGCAGATGGTGCCGAACTTGCCGGCGCACTCGGTCTTGGGCGCGATCTCATCGCCCTTGAACGAAGCCTCCGTCACGTGGGTGTACAGCGATCGGATCGCCAGGGAGCCCCAGTCGGGCATGCCGATGTCGGCGAGGTCGAAGCGATACGACACGCCCACGTCCCAGCCGCTGTTCACGGTCGCCGCGACGTTGACGTTGTTGCCCGCCACGAAGGCGATGCCGCCGGCGGGGTTGCGCGTGATCGCCTGGCAGTAGGGCGAAGACGCGTCGCGGACCACGTTGTAGCAGGTGTTCAGCACGCCGGCGGTCCCGCCGCCCAGCGTGGCGATCAGGTCCGACACCTCAATCTCGAACCGGTCCACCGTGATGGCCAGGTTGTCGATGAAGCTGGGCTGCCACACGAAGCCGTAGCTGAGCGTCTCGGCTTCTTCGGGACGCAGGTTCGGGTTGCCGCCGGTCAGGGTCTGAACCTGCTGGTTGGCGGGGATCAGGCCCACGGAGCCGGCCGGAACGCCCGTGGCCACGCAGATGGCTGAGAGCGCGGGGTTGTTGGCTGCGCCCGGGTTCAGGATCGAGCAGGGATCGGTCGCCGAGATGAATGAGCTGTTCTGCGGCGAGAACAGCTCAAACACCGACGGCGCGCGCACGGCCTTGTTGAACGAGGCGCGGAAGCGGATCTGCTCGATCGGCGCGTAGTCCGCCGCGACCTTCCACGTCTCAGTCAGCCCGCCTTGCGACGAGTAGTCCGAAATCCGGCCGGCCAACTCCAGGTTCAGGCTGTCGACGAACGGCAGGTCGGCCAGGATCGGGATCACCGTCTCGCCGTACAGTTCGTAGACGTCGAAGCCGCCCCTCACCGGGCCCTGAGTGGTGAAGCCCACCAGGTTGCCTGTCGCCAAGTCTTGCGAAGGATCAAAACGGAAGTCCTCTTCGCGGTACTCGAAGCCGCCGGCGAAGCCGATCGGGCCGGCCGGCAGGGAGAAGAAGTTCTCCGTGTCGCCGTTCACGAAAGCCGAGATGTTGGTCTGGGTGTACGTGTTGGCCGCGTTGATGCGGGTGCGGATGAAGTTGGCCGCCGCCGGCGAGATGTTCGGGCCGAACAGGTTGACGGGCACGCATCCGCCGGTCGGGTCCTGGCAGGCAGTGCCGGCCGCGTTGAGCAGGAGGCCCTGCTGGATGCGGGCGCGGCTGACGTCACCCTCGACGACCCGGTTCTCCTGGGTCTTGCCGAACGAGCCGTACAGCTCCCATCCGCCGTTGATGGCCTCGATGTCGCCACGCAGCCCGCCCGCCAGGACGAAGCCGGTGAAGTCGAACGAGGCGTAGCGCGGACCGACCTCCAGGAAGCGCCGCTCGAAGGAGCCGGTCACTTCGTTCGGGATGCCGTCCTGGTCCGTGTCGACCGCCGTCGAGTACGGCCCGGGTCCGGCGAGCGTCGCCAGAGCCCGCTCGGACGCGTCCGTCAGGAACGGGTTGCCGTCGAGCGTGAAGCGGAACGTTCCGTTGGTCGTGTTGGTCGGCGACGCCGCCAGTTGGGTGTCGACGCGGCTGTTCACGAACTGAGCGCGGCCGAAGGCTTCGATCCCCGGCTTGATCTCGTACTTCGCCATGGCGAAGGCCGAGTAGCGCTCCTGCGGCGTCTGCAGGTAGTTGACCGGTGCGAAGTTGTAGGTGTCGGTGACCTGATTGTACGGCCGCAGCGAACCGTCGGTGCCGGGGAAGAAGGCGGTGTTCGACGGGCTGTTGGCCACACCTGGGAAGGTGATGAAGGACCCGGCCAGGCTGGGCGTGATGCGGCCGTTCGGACCTGCGGCCGCCCCTTGGACGACAAAGCTGCCGACCGGCGCCCCATTGGCGCCGTTGCCGTCACCATAGGCGCAGCACAGTAGGCCGCCGCGCTCGCCCTGGGTCAGAGCCGCCCGTTCGGAGTAGCCGATATCGACAGTGACGTTGCCCTTGCCATCGGCGAAATTGGCGCCGAACGTGGCGTTGGTGTTCCAGATGGGCGCGTCGCCGTTGTCGGTGTTGGCGTAGCTGCCGGTAACCTCCAGCCCCTCGAAGTCGTCCTTCAGGATGAAATTGACCACGCCGGCCAGGGCGTCCGAGCCGTAGACGGCCGAGGCGCCGCCAGTCACGACTTCAATCCGCTCGATCACCGACGGCGGGATGAGGTTGATGTCGACCGCCGTGGTGGTGCCGCCGGCGCTCGCGGACGGGGGAACGCGCTTACCATCGATCAGCACAAGCGTGCGGTTCGGCCCTAGGCCGCGCAAGTCGATGGTCGCGATGCCGCTGTTTCCGTTGTTGGTCGTGCCGCCGACGCCCGGGATGGCCTGGGGCAGCGTGGCGATCAGGCTCTCGGCGTTCACCACGCCGGACTGTGCGAGCTCCTCTTCGCCCACGGTCGCGACCGGGCTGGTGGAGACGAGGTCCTGGCGGACGATACGCGAACCAGTGACGACGACCTCTTCGACTTCAGCGTCTTCCTGCGCATAGGCGGGAGCCGCGGCGAAAGCGGCGAGCGCCCCGCAGATCATCGTCGAGGCCAAAAGGCGCTGACGGTGGGATCGAATAAGCAAGATTTCTTCCTCCTAGCCCGGTGGAGGAGGCGCCCAGATGCGCCGAGGCCCCCACCGCGACATGCTGCTTTCCCCGCAAAGCGGCGCCTCGGGGGATGCTGGACACTGGTCGGAGGGTCATAAGAGCGTCAATAATACTGCAGCATATCGCCATACATTTGCAGAAAATGTGACCACGCTATCACAAACAATCAACTATTACAGAATAGCCGAACATAAATGCATGTGTGCAACTACTTGGGCATACTTTCATGCGGCCTCTACGGTCGCGACGATCTGACGGCGCTCGCTGATGATCCGGTCGATCTCGTCTCGGACCCGCCGCCCTTCCTCCGTCAGATAGATCAAACGTCCGCGACCGTCGGCCGGGTTCTGGAAGAGGTCGATCAGGCCCATATACGGCGGCAAGGCGCCGGGCGCACCGCGAGCGGCCAGGGAGCGGAGGCTGCGCGAAGCGGTCGCCTCGTTGTAGCGGCAGACCTGGGCCAGCTCCTTCACGTTCAACCCCTCGTTCTCGCAGACGTAGAGGAAAACGATCAGGTTCGAGACCCAGAAATTCGGGTTGAGGCCGCGGAAGTACTCCAGGGCCTCGAGCACCGTGTCCCGGCGACGGAGCATGGCTCGCTCAGGCCGCGTAGGTGTTCAGCTTGCCCGTATAGTGCACGATCTCGACCTGCGGCGGGACGCTGCGGCCGGGCGCCCGTTCGCGCCGCTCGCGCAGGGACAGCTCGGCCTGGTGATAGTCGGCGCGCACTGCGCTGAGGATGGTCTCGAGGCGGCGTTGATGGTCCGCCGCGTCGACAAAGTCCTGCGCCTCGATATCGATGGTGATCTGAGCCCGGATCCGCATAGTCTCAATCCCCCTACGCGCCTTCGCCTCACGGCGAAGGTATGCAACTTCACGTAAGCAGTTTCATGCGTGCGCTTACGGTTGTCAGGCGCGGGTCGGCGAACGACCTGGCGGGCTCGATAAAGCGGAGCCGTTGAACGACGAACGGTGCCCCTGGCGCGACGAATGGTGGTGGCGAGGTCTCGCCCCGGCTTGCCATGATGCTGATGGACGGGACGGGGCATGGCGGAAACCAAGCGGGAAATCGGCGTCGTGGGCATGGCGGTGGCCTTCTGGCTGGCCGTCTACGCCATCCTGACCAGCCGCTCCCTCGCCTTCATGCCGGAATACACGCTGCTTGAGCACCTCGACTCGGCCGCGCGCCGCCTGGTGACCTGCGGCTTCGGGTTCGGCCTCTGCCTCGCGATGCCACGAATCCTGGACCGGGCCGTCGGTGGCGCGCTGGCCAGCCGGTCGTTGGTCGCCGTGGCGCTGTCGGTCGCCGCCGGGTTCTCGTACTCCATCGTCAATTATCTCGCGTTCTACGTGGTCCTGAGCGACCGCGAGAGAATGAGCCCTGTCTGGGTGGACATCGCCAGCAACGGTTTTGTGCTGTTCTGGACGTTCCTGGCGTGGTGCGCCTTCTACTACATGCGCTTCTACGACCACGCGCTGCGCGATCGCGAGCTGCGTCTGGCCGAACTGCAGATCCTGGCCGCCGACGCGCAGAACCGGATGCTGCGGTACCAGATCAACCCGCACTTCCTGTTCAACACCCTGAACGCCCTCTCGACCCTTATTCTGGACAAGGAGAACGAGCGGGCGGAGCGGATGCTTCTCTCGCTCGCGAGCTTCCTCCGCTACTCGCTGGATAAGAACCCTACGGACAAGGTGCCGGTCGTCCAGGAATTCGAGACGCAGGCCCAATACCTGCGGATCGAGCAGATCCGCTTCGGCGATCGGATGGCCGTGCGCCAATCGGTGTCGCCGGAGGCGGAAGGGGCGCTGATGCCGAGCTTCCTGCTGCAGCCGCTCGTCGAGAACGCCGTGAAGCACGCGGTGGCCGTCGCCTCGAACAGGGTGACGATCGACGTCGCCGCCGAGGTGCGCGGGGACCGGCTGGTGCTGCAGGTCGTCGATGACGGGCCTGGGCTTCCCAGCGCCGCCGCCGGAGCCGGCGTGGGGCTGGAGAACGTGCGCCAGCGCCTGAAGCTGATGTACGGCGACGCCGCTTTGACCCGCTCGGGGTCGCGCGATGGAGGCGGATTTGAAGTCATGCTGACCCTGCCCCTGGAACGAGCGTGAGCAAGCCGCTCTCCGCCATCATCGTCGACGACGAGCCTCTGGCGACCCGGCGGCTGCGGCTGGCGCTGGCGGGCCTGCCGACCGTGCGCGTCGTGGGAGCGGCGGGGAACGGCCAGGAGGCGCTTGAGCTGATCCGCTCGGCCAGGCCCGACCTAGTCTTCCTCGACATCAAGATGCCTATGCTGAGCGGCCTGGAGGTCGCGCGCGCCTTGACGGAGGCGGACGCGCCAGCGGTCATCTTCGTCACGGCCTTCGCCAACTACGCAGCCGACGCCTTTCGCGTGGACGCCGTCGACTACCTGCTCAAGCCGGTGGAGTTCGAGAGGGTGCGGGTCGCGGTGGAGCGCGCCGAGCGTCTGCTCGCCGCCCGCAACGCGGCCGAACGGGTGGCCGAGCTCCAGCAGCTCATCGCTCAGGTAACCGAGCCTGAAGCCGCGGCGGCCTCAAGCCCCCGTCACCTGAACGACATCTGGGCGGCGGACCGCGGCGGCCGCACCCGGATCCAAATCGGCGAGATCATCTGGATCGAGGCGGAGCGCGATTACGTGCGCATCCACACGCGCTCTCGGAGCCATCTGTTGCGGGAGACCCTGCAAAACCTGATGCAGCAGCTCGACCCGACGGTGTTCGTGCGGGTGCACCGATCGGCGGCGGTGAATCTTACCCGTCTCCAGCGGGTGGAGCGCCGCGGGCGAGGCGGCGCCGAACTGGTGTTGGAGAACGGGGCGGTCGCTCCCGTCGGTCGCCGCTACGCGGCCCAGGTACGCGAAGCGCTGGCGCAGCTTCAGGCGCGCTGAAGCCTGGCTCTCTCGGCGACCCGCGTCCTTTGGGCCACTGGCGCGGAAGGGCCGCCTCAGGTATGAGGCCGGCGACTCCTCCCCGGAAAGAAAGACCGCGCGCGGCTTAAACCCCGCGCCTTCGCTGCATGAACCTTCGCAACATCGCCATCATCGCCCACGTCGACCACGGCAAGACCACACTCGTCGATCAGCTGCTCGCCCAGTCGGGCGCCTTCCGCGCCAACGAGGCCACGGTCGAGCGCGCCATGGACTCCAACGACCAGGAGCGCGAGCGCGGCATCACTATCCTGGCCAAGTGCACCAGCGTCCTTTGGTCGGGGGCTGCAGGCGAGACCCGCATCAACATCATCGATACGCCCGGCCACGCCGACTTCGGCGGCGAGGTGGAGCGCATCCTGGGCATGGTCGACGGGTGCCTCCTCCTGGTCGACGCCGAAGAGGGGGTGATGCCCCAGACCAAGTTCGTGCTCGGCAAGGCTTTGAAGCTCGGCCTGCGCCCGATCGTGGTGCTGAACAAGGTCGACCGCGCGAACGCGGATCCCGATCGGGTGCTGAACGACGCCTTCGATCTGTTTGCGTCCATGGGCGCGACCGACGAGCAGCTCGACTTCCCGCACCTGTACGCGTCCGGCAAGGAAGGCTGGGCCGTCACCGACATGGTCGATCCGCGCGACAGCCTGGGTCCGCTCTACGAGAAGATCGTGGAGCATGTGCCGGCTCCCAAGGCGCAGGCTCGCCAGGACGATCCAGCTCAGGTGCTGGCGGTGCTGATCGAATCCGATCCGTTCCTCGGCCGCCTGCTCACCGGGCGCGTGGAAGCCGGCAGGTTCGTGCCGGGCCAGGCCATCAAGGCCCTGAACCGCGACGGTCAAGAGATCGAGCGGGGCCGCGTCACCAAGGTGCTCGCCTTCCGGGGCCTGAAGCGCCAGCCGATCGACGTGGCGGAAGCCGGTGACATCGTCGCAATCGCCGGCCTGCAGAAGGCGACTGTGGCCGACACCTTGTGCGCCATGGAGGTCACCGAGGCGCTCCCGGCCCAGCCGATCGACCCGCCGACCATCTCGATGACCGTGTCGGTCAACGACAGTCCGCTCGCGGGCCGCGACGGCGACAAGGTTCAGTCGCGCGTCATCCGCGATCGCTTGCTGAAGGAGGCGGAGTCCAACGTCGCCATTCGCGTGACGGAAAGCTCCGGCAAAGACGCCTTCGAGGTCGCGGGCCGCGGCGAACTGCAACTGGGCGTGCTGATCGAGAACATGCGCCGGGAGGGCTTTGAGGTGTCGATCTCGCGCCCCCGTGTGGTGTACCGCACCGACGAGGAAACCGGTCAGCGCCTGGAGCCCATCGAAGAAGTCGTCATCGACGTGGACGACGAGTACTCGGGCATCGTCATCGAGAAGCTGTCGGCGCGTAAGGCCGAGCTGAAGGACATGGGACCGTCCGGCGCCGGCAAGACGCGCATCACGCTCTTGGCTCCCTCGCGGGCGCTGATCGGCTATCAAGGCGAGTTCCTGACCGACACCCGCGGCTCCGGCGTTCTGAACCGCGTGTTCTCGCACTACGAGCCTCACAAGGGCGCGATCGAAGGCCGGCAGAAGGGCGTGCTGGTCTCCAACTCCGACGGCGAAACGGCGGCGTACGCCCTGTGGAACCTCGAGGAGCGCGGCGTGATGTTCGTCGGCGCGGGCGAGAAGACCTACCAGGGCATGATCATCGGCGAGAACTCGCGGGGCGACGACCTCGACGTCAATCCGATGAAGGCCAAGCAGCTGACCAACGTCCGCGCCTCCGGCAAGGACGAGGCGATCCGCCTGACGCCGCCGCGCCGTCCGACCCTCGAACAGGCCATCGCCTACATCGAGGACGACGAGCTGGTCGAGGTGACGCCCAAGGCGATCCGCTTGCGCAAGCAGGTGCTGAACCCGTCCTTCCGCAAGAAGCGCGTCAAGGAAGACGCCTAAACCTTGCAAGCTTCGCCGGTGCAACCGGCGATCAGCTGAGGATTTCCCTCCTGTGACGGCGCTTCCGTGCTGTCACAGTGCAAGGAGCCTCGCTGTGAGGGCATTCGCCATCGCGGCCGCGCTGGCGCTGGCGAGTTCGGGGCTCGCCAGCGGCGCCGCCGCCCAGACCGCAACACCGAACGCGCCCGTCGCGCCCCTGCCCGGCGCATCCATGGGGCAGCCGGGCCAGGGCCTGGCGACCGGCGCCGACGAGACCGCCGCCGATCAGGCCGCCCGACAGTTTGGCACGGCGCTGCCGCCGGTCGGTCCTCCGGGCGACAACATGACCGCCGACGGCGACGACGACGGTCAGGTGGACGGCTCCGCGGATCGCGCCGACGAGAGCGAGAACACCGAACCAGAGACCACAGGCGCCGCCGCCGCCGAGAGGCAAGGGGCGGGGACGACCTCCTCGACCGCGCCGACAGCCCGTCGCACACCGCCGCGCGCCACTTCGGCCGATGCGGACTCCGGGCCGCGGCCGCCCCGCAAGAAGCAGGCGGTGTTCCGCACCTGAGGTCGGCGCGAACCTGAAGGGTGCGCTGGGCGTTTGCCATCCGAACCTTCGGATCTGGAGACGCCCATGCGCCCGCTCGTGATCGCCCTTGGCCTGCTGATGGGCTCGGGCCCCGCCCTCGCCCAGACCGACGAGGCCGAGGCGCAGCCCCGCTCGTCCGGCTCCACGGCCACTCCTTTGGCGACGGGCGCTGGCGCGACCATGCGGCCCTCCGCAAATGCGTCGTCGACGATGGGCGGCTACGGCACAGGGGCCCGGACCGGCTCGGTGGGCGCCGTCGGCGCGACGAGCCTACCTGGCGCCTCGGGGTCCATGTTTCCCAGCCAGGGGCAGCCGAGCTCGATGCTTCCGCGATCAGGTCTCGTCACCGACACCTCGCCCGCTTCGGTGATCGGAAGCTCGGGTCTGCCGGGCTCGGCCGTGACCACAACCGGCAGCGCCGGCACGCTTCGGCCCGGCGCCGGAGCCTCGGCGGGCTCCACGCTCTCCAATGCGCCAGCGAGCAATCCCGCGCCGATTCCCAATCCGACCGGCAGCAGCTCCGCCGCGGGCGCCGCCGTCACTGGGTCTTCGACGAGCGCTCCGTCAGGTGGATCGCCGCGCTGAGCTCTTGCGGCTGCGGTTAAGCCGGCGATGATCGGCCTGTGAGCCTTCCCATCAATCCGCTCTTCGCCGGTATTCCGACCAGCATCTTCGAGGAGATGTCGGGCCTTGCGCGAGCTAACGGCGCGATCAACCTCGGGCAGGGCTTCCCCGACGCTCCCGGTCCGGAATCGCTGCGGCGCAAGGCGGCGGAGTTCGTCCTCGAGCGCTCCAATCAGTATCCGCCGATGCGGGGGCTTCCGGAGCTGCGTCAGGCCGCGGCGCGGCACTATCATCGAACGCAGGGGCTGGGCCTCGACTGGGAGCGCGAGGTCACCGTCACCTCCGGCGCGACGGAGGCGCTGGCCTGCGCCTTCTTCGCCCTGCTGCAGCCAGGCGACGAGGTGGTGCTGCTGCAGCCCCTCTACGACGCCTACGCGCCGCTGATCCGGCGAGCGGGCGGAACCTTGCGGTTCGTGCGCCTCGAGCCGCCACACTGGCGCATCACGCGCGAAGCCCTGCAGGCGGCGTTCACGTCCAAGACCCGCATGGTGGTCTTCAACAGTCCCATGAATCCCACGGGCGTGGTCGTGCCGGACGACGACCTGCAGCTGCTTGCGGAGTTCTGCATCGCTCACGACGCTGTGGCCGTCTGCGACGAGGTTTGGGAGCAGGTGGTCTTTGACGGGCGGGTTCACCAGCCCCTGATGGCGCTGCCGGGCATGCGGGAACGAACCGTAAAGATCGGATCGGCCGGGAAGATGTTCGCGATGACCGGCTGGAAGGTCGGTTTCCTGTGCGCCGCGCCCGGGCTCTCGGACCTCATGGCCAAGGCCCACCAGTACCTGACCTTCACCACCCCACCCAACTTGCAGGCGGCGGTGGCCTGGGGGCTCGAGAACGATCGTGAGTGGTTCCGGACCATGCCCGCGGACCTGCAGCGCTCGCGGGACCGCCTCACCGTCGGCCTTGAGATTGCTGGCTACGCCGTGCTGCCAAGCCAGGGCACCTACTTTCTGAATGTCGATCTCGCCGCCTCAGGCGTGAACATGCCAGACCGTGAGTTCACACTGCGACTGGTGAGGGAGGCGGGCGTCGCCTCGATCCCCGTCTCCAGCTTCTACGAGCAAGACCCCGTGACCAGCATCCTTCGCCTATGTTTCGCCAAGTCCGACGAGACGCTGGACGAGGCCGTGCGCCGGCTCGCGCTCGCCCGTCAGGGGTGAGCCGCTTCCCCTGCGGCACGAGCCTTGCCGCTTCCAAGGCGAGCCGTCCCGAAACGGCACGTCACGAGAAATGGGGCAAGTCATGGCTTCGGATATCGATCTTCACCTGGGCCGCCGGCTGCGCCGGCGTCGTCGTCTGCTCGGGCTGACCCAGCAACAGCTCGCGATGAGCGTGGGCATCCGCTTTCAGCAGATCCAGAAGTACGAGTGCGGGGCCAATCGCATCTCGGCGGCGCGGCTGTGGCAGCTGGCGGAGGCGCTGGAGACGCCGGTGAGCTACTTCTACGACGGCCTCGCCGAAGCGACCGAGCGCGCGGCGCAAGGCGGCGGCCAGCGTAGCGAAATGTTCTCGCGCAAGGAGACGATGGATCTGATCCAGGCCTATTACCAACTTGGCGAACGTCCCCGCCGGCGCCTGCTCGATCTCGCCAAGTCGCTCCACACGGACGAAGTCGCCTAAAGGGGCGTCATTTCGGGTTTGCCGCGGCACGGGCCTGGCCTATTCCCGCGGCATGACCGATCCCACCGTCCTGGAAGCCTTCGCCGTCGAGCTCGCGCACGCGGCCGGCGAAACCATCCTGCCGATGTTCCGGAGCGATGTCGGGACCGAGGACAAGGGCGAGGCGGGCGCTTTCGACCCTGTGACCGAAGCGGACCGCGCGGCCGAGGCCGTCATGCGGCGCCTGATTGCCTCACGGTTCCCGGAACACGGCGTCATCGGCGAGGAGTACGGGTCCGACCGACCTGACGCCGAGTTCGTTTGGGTGCTGGACCCGATTGACGGGACGCGCGCCTTCATCTCCGGTTTGCCCCTCTGGACGACGCTGATCGGCCTCCGCCACGGGGGACGGGCCTTCGTCGGGGCCATCTCGCAGCCCTATTTGGGCGAGGTGTTCCTGGGCGGACCGTCGGGTTCGAAGCTCATCGACCGCCACGGGGAGTCGCCGCTTAAGGTCCGCGCCTGCCCCAGGCTGACGGACGCCATCATCTCCACCACCGACACCAATCTTTTCACGGGCGCGGAGCTTGGCGCCTGGACCCAGGTGCGTGCGGCCGCGCGTCTCGCGCGGCTGGGCTGTGACGCTTACGCTTACGCGATGCTTGCACTGGGGCGCATGGATCTCGTGATCGAGTCCGGGCTGAAGGCTTGGGACGTCGAGGCGCTGATCCCGGTGATCGAGAACGCTGGGGGTCTGGTAAGAAACTGGCGCGGCGAGCAGGTCGGCGGCGAAGGCGGGCAGATCGTAGCCGCGGGCGATCCCGCGGCGCTGGAGGAGGCGCTAGTGGCGCTCAGGCGCTCGGCCGCCTGACCTTCAGTGCGTCGCTGAGCTGCGGGGCGGCTCGTCGCCCGCTCTGGAAGCGATCACCGTCGCAGCGGAAGCGGTCTCGGGATGCGGGGCGACGTGGTCGGCCAGATAGTCGAACTCTTCGAAGAAGACCGCACGCTTGTCGTCGGTCTCCATCAGGATCTCGTGCCGGGCTCCGGCGACCTCGATGTAGCGACCGCCGCGCGCAATGCGCCGACAGACCCACTTGGCCGCGGTCTTCCATAGCAGCCGGTCTTCGCCCGCCTGTACGATGACGAGCGGGGTTTGAAGCTTCTTCAGCGTCTTGGACCTGACGATCCGCTCACCGGCGTCGATCGCAAAGGCGAGCCAGCCCCAGGTGACACCCCCCAGCGCCAGGTGCGGACAGGCGTACAGATGCTCGCGCCAGCGTTCATAGCGAGCCTGATCAGCGGTGAGGGCGTGCTCCTCGAAGGTCTGTTCGAACGGATCGTCGTAGTCGTCCAGCACGTACTCGCCGGCCTTGCCATGGCGCACGTTCCAGCGGGCGGCGAAACGGGCGGACCAGAGCGAGCGCTTGCCGGTTCGGATGCGCAGCATCGGACTGGAGAACAGCGCCCCCGCAAAACGCTCCTCGCCCGCGAGGAGCGCCAGCAGGTTCAGCGCGCCGCCCATGGAATGGCCGAGCATGATCCAGGGGCGCGGCATGCGCGCCTCGAAGGTGTCGAGCAGCCGCCCGAAGTCGTCCAGGTGCTCCTCGACGGCCCGGGCGTGGCCCTTCAGTCGATCGGGCAGCAGGCGCGCAGAGAGGCCCTGCCCACGCCAGTCGTGGATGAGCACCGCAAAGTCGCGCTCCAGCAGGTCGGCCACCGTTTCGTAGTATTTTTCGATCGCCTCGGCCCGGCCGGGGCTCACGACGACCGTGCCCCGCGCCGGGGCGTTGGGCGTCCACAGGGCCGCACGCAGCCGCAGGCCGCCAGCGCCGCGCCACCACTCGGCGGCGCCGCCGGGCGGCGGGGCCGAGCCCGGGACAGACATCAACGGCGCGTTGGCGGCGAAGGCGGCGGCCCGGTTCACGACGGCTTCCTGAACTTGAGCGTCATCCGATCGCTCTCGCCGATGGCGTCGTACTTGGCGCGATCGAATTGCGGGTTGGCGGGCTCACCGAGTGGGGCGGTCAGCCGGCGCGGCGGGAGGGTGTCCACACCGAAGGGGTGGTCTTTCGTGTCTTTAGGGTTCGCGTTGATTTCGCTGGAGGCGATGAAGGCGAACCCCGCCTCCGCCGCCAGCTGCTTCACATACGCCTCCTGAATGTAGCCGCTCGAGGCGGCCGCATCTTGCACGCCGCCTGTGTCGGCGCGGTGCTGGACGATGCCCAGCGTGCCGCCGGGCTTCAGCGACTGGAACGCGTCGGCGAACGCCTTCTCGGCGATGCCCGCCGACATCCAGGTGTGCAGGGTCAGCATGAACAGCGCGAGGTCGGCCGTGCCCGTCTGCACCGGCGGTGCGGTGGTGGGACCGAAGCTGGTCATAACCACGTCGCCGTACAGCGCCCGGTTGGACGAAAAGCGTTGGCGGAAGCGTTCCACGATGGCGACGGCCGCAGGGTCGGCTACGGGGCCGGCCTCGAAGCTCGCCGCCGCCAGCACGCCCTCGTTCTTGGCTTGGTACGGGGCGAGCACCTCGGTCCACCAGCCTACGCCCGGCCAGAAATCGACAATGGTGAGCCCCGGTCGCAGATCGAAGAACCGAAGCGTCTCGATCGGGTGCAGCCAGACGTCGCGCGACCGATCAGCCTGACGCCAGTCCCCTGCGACGGCCCACTCCAAAGTGCCTTCCGCGGGTCCGGTCGATTCCGCCGCCGCTTCAGGCCGCGCCTCTTCCTTCTTGCGCCCGCACGCGACGAGACCGGAGCCCGCGACGGTAAGGCCGGCGAGGCCCGCCAGGACGCCTCGACGCGACGTAGAGGGCGGAATTTGAGGCATGAGATTCCCCGTCGGGGCCGGCGTACAGGAGAAGCGCCCCGACCCTGCGGCTCTAACCCGGGTCGGGGCGCATCGTCAAAAAGCTACGCCGTCGCAGGCTTGCAGAAGCGCAGCGTCATCCGGTCACTTTCGCCGATCGCATCGTACTTGGCGCGGTCGAATGATGGATCGGGCTGCTGACCCGAAGCCGCCGAGCGGCGGATCGGCGGCAGGGTCCACACGCCGAAGGGATGGTCACGGGTGTCCTTCGGGTTGGCGTTGATCTCCGAACGCGCGTCGAGGACGAACCCAGCGGCCTTCGCCGCCTCGATGACGTGGCTCTCCGGCACATATCCCGACCCGGCCTTGGGGTCGGCGCCCTCGGGCGCGCGATGCTGCTCTACCGCCAAAACGCCGCCTGGCTTCAGGGCCTCATAGAACTCGGCCATGTACTGGGCGGTGCGCCCTTCGGTGCGGGCCCAATTGTGAAAGGCGCGGGCGACCAGGATCATGTCGGCCGAGCCCGGCTCCACCGCCAGCCCGGAGGTCGGGCCGAAGTTCACCACCCGCACGCGGCCGTAGCGGGACGTGTCGGAGAACTTCGCCTCGAAGTCCGCGCGGGCCTTTCGCGCGTTGTCGCTCACGGTCGGGGCGGCGAGGTCGACGAAGCCGGCCACGTACTGACCATTCGTGCGGGCCGCGTACGGCGCCAGGATCTCGGACCACCAACCATCGGCGCCCGGATCGACCTCGACCACCGTCATACCGGGCTTCAGACCCCAGAAGGCCAGGCTTTCGCCAGGATGCCGATACTTGTCGCGCGCGCGGTCCTCGCCGCGCCAGTCGCCGGCGATAACGGCCTCGAGCACCGCGTCCTCCTTCATCTGGGGCGCGGCCACCTTGCTGCCGCCGGCCGGGGCGGCGAAGGCGGGGAGGGCGGCGAGAAGGGCCATTGAGGCGGCGGCGACCGCAGGCATGCGGAACATGGGCGTCTCCACAGTTTCGTATGCGCGGACCCTTAAGCGGGGCGGCTCCCGACGCAAGCGCCGTTCCAATGAAATCCTCGTAACAGGGCAGGCGAGCCAAGCCCTTGAACGAGCCAAATCGTTCCCCCACATGGCTTTGCGGAGGCGCCGACGTCGGGCCTCCAGACGGCGTGGCGCCCACCCCGGGGTCGCGCTGGCTGCCACCAGGCGCTCCGGTCAAACCGCGGAGCGTCGCAACCTTGCTGTAAGCAGGAGGATGCTGATGCGTACTGCCGATTTTTCCCCTCTGTACCGCTCGTTTGTCGGCTTCGACCGACTGGCTGCGCTGCTTGACGCCGCTCAGTCCGAAGCCGCGAGCAACTGGCCGCCCTACAACATCGAAGCCACGGGCGAGGATTCCTATCGCGTCGAGATCGCCGTCGCCGGGTTCAAGGCCGACGAGCTGAACGTCGAGGTGAAGGAGAACCTGCTCACGGTTCAAGGCCGCAAGACGGCCAATGACGACGCGGCGCGACGCTACCTCCACCGCGGCCTAGCCGAGCGCAACTTCGAGCGCCGGTTCCAGCTCGCCGACTACGTTGTGGTCACTGACGCCCAGCTGAACGACGGACTGCTGTCGATCTCGCTCAAGCGCGAACTGCCGGAAAGCCTGAAGCCGCGCCGCATCGAGATCGCGACCAACGGCGGCAAGGGCCTGATCGAGGGCAAGGCCGCGTAAGCGCGCTTCGCCTTCTCTTCCCTCTTCTTCCTCTGACTTCCCGAGGCGGCCGGCGACGGCCGCCTTTTCTTTTGGCGTCAGGCGAGAAGGTCGAGGCCGCGGGTGCCCTCGATGATCGCCTCAGCGAGATCGGCGTGCCGGATCTGCGCGCCGGAGAAATTGGCCCGTCGCAGGTCGGCGCCCTTCAGAATCGCCCGCCGCACATCCGCGCCGGACAGGTCTGCGCCCTTCAGGCTGGCGTCGGTCAGATTGACCGGCAGCAGACGGTCGGCTGAGATCATTAGCGGCCCCAGCAGCGCTTCTCGCAGGTCCGCGCCTGTCAGCTTGCTCCGCGCCAGCCGTGCGCCACGCAGGTCGGCGCGGCGCAGGTCGCAATTGCGAAGATCCGCCTCCTCCAGGTGTGCCCCCTGAAGCTGAACGCCCGACATCTCCAGCCCGTAGAAGACCGCGCCCTTCGCCGACAGGGCCGTCAGGTTCAAGCCCTTGATGGAGCCCATGGTCCGCAGGTCGGCACGGTCGAAGGTGGAGGGCTTGCCTTGCTTGCCCCCCGTTTCGCACCAGACCGCGTGCTCGCGAAGCATCTGGTGGACGGAGATCGGATCGACCGAGGCTCCCGCCGGCTTGTCGGTCAGAGCGCCGGTCATGTCGGCTTGGTCGAAGCGGGACAGGTTGGTCTTGGCGCCGACCAGGATCGCGTCGCGCAGGTCGGCGCCAGAAAGGTCGGCCCCGGACAGATCCGCGCCGGCGAGGTCCGCGCCATTCAGGGTCGCCTGTTTCAGGTTCGCCCGGACCAGCTTGCAGTCCTTCATGATGGCGTCGGAAAAGTCGGCCTTGCACGCGACGACCCCTGAAAGCTTCGAACGCTCAAGATTTGCGCCCGCGAGCACCGCGCCGGTGGCATGGGTCGTGCGCGCGTTAACCTCGATGCGCTTGAAGCCTTCGCGCCGGTCGGCCGCCGCCAGCGCTCCTTCGCGGAGGTCGGCTTCGAACAGGTCGGCGCCGGAAAGGTCGGCGCCGCGCAGGCAGACGCCACGCAGGTCGGCGCGCTTAAGGCTGGCGTCCCTCAGCGTGGCGCCCTGCATGTCGGCGCCATAGAGGGTCGCGTGGTCCAGCTTGGCGGCCTCAAGCCGCGTGTCAGCGAGTATCGCGCCGGTGAAGTCGGCGTCGCACAGGTTACGCCCCCGCAGGTCGAGCCCTGACAGGTCGCACCAGGCGAACACGGCGCGCGCGCCGCCGGGCTTGCACGTCCATAGACGGTCGTGCTTCGCGCAGACGTAATCGACCTCAGCCTGTGTCAGGCGCCGGTGCCCGACGCCAGCCTGCTCCGCCTGCATGGCTCCACCCGGCACGCTAATGGCGGCAATCTGCCCTAGCGCGAGTTAACGCTTCGTGCCGGCGTGCTGGGCGAGCCAATCTCCATAGAGTGGCGCCGCCTCGGTCTCGAGCAGCCCGACTTCGACGATGACGCCTCCGGCCTGCAGCCGCTCGGCGCCTTGGCCAGAGGCGAGGGGGGACGGATCCTCGCAGGAGACCACGACACGCCGTACGCCCGCGGCCAACAGCAGTTCCGAACATGACCGCCCGCCAGAAGACCGGGCGCCGCAGGGTTCGAGGGTCACATAGGCGGTCGCGCCTCGCGCCCGAGCGCCTGCGGCGGCCAACGCCTGCTCCTCAGCGTGAGGTCGCCCGCCTGCCGCGGTGGCGGCCTCGCCGATGACCTCCCCACTCCTGACGATGACGCAGCCCACCGCGGGGTTGGGAGCGGTGAGGCCCCGCGCGGCTTCCGCCAGCGCGATGGCGCGGCGCAGGTAGGCCTCGTCCTCGGCGCTCACGAGGCGACGGGCAACTTCTCGGCGCGAGCCTCATCAAGGTAGCGCGCCCGCAGCGGGCGGAGTTGGTCGTCCAGCACGATCTCCAGCGGGTTGCCTGTGGGAATCTCCAGGCCGACGATCTCGGCCTCACCGACATTGAACAAGTGCTTGACGATGGCCCGCAGCGAGTTGCCGTGCGCCGCCACGAGTACGGTCTCCCCGGCCTGCAGCTTCGGCGCGATCTCGTCGCTCCAGAAGGGCAGGACCCGGTCGAGAGTTGTCTTCAGGCTTTCGGTAGTCGGCAGCTTGACGTTCAGGTAGCGCCGGTCGGCGGCGAAATCGAACTCACCGCCCGGCTCCAGCTCCGGCGGAGGCACATCGTACGAGCGACGCCAAACCTTGACCTGTTCTTCGCCATGGCGGCGTGCGGTCTCGGCCTTATCGAGACCCGTCAGCCCGCCGTAGTGGCGCTCGTTCAGGCGCCAGTCCTTGATGACGGGCACGTAGGCTTGGCCGGCCGCCTCCAGCGCCAGGTTGCAGGTGCGGATCGCCCGAGTGAGCACCGAAGTGTAGGCGCGGTCGAACTCCACGCCCGCCGCCTTCAGCAGTTCGCCGCCCCGTTTGGCCTGGGCCTCGCCTTCCGCCGTCAGGTCGACGTCGACCCAGCCGGTGAAGCGGTTCTCCAGGTTCCACTGGCTCTGGCCGTGACGGAGCAGGACGAGCAGGGGCATGGGCGATCTCCAGAGGTTCGGGCAGCGGGTAGGCGGCGACGTGTTGCCGGTCAACCTTGGTTTTTTGCGCCCTGGTGCGAGGCAGGCTATAGCGGCCGCATGTCTGACCGGCTGTTCTTCTCGGCCGCGGCCGCAGCCGCGGTGCTGATGGTCGCCCTTGCTCTGGTGTGGCCCCAAGGACAGGGCGCCCGCTCGCCCGGGCCGTTCGGCCACGAGCCCGAGTTGCCCGGCTATGTGCTGCTGGAGCGTGCGAAGAAGGGCAACGAGGCGGCGGTGCGCACCCGTGCCGCCGACGTGGCGGCCGCTGCAGCGGTGCCGCTCGAGGGCGAGCCCGCCGCCACGCCGGGGCAGGCGGTCGGTCGATGACTCAAGCCTTCGACGCCGCCGCCGTAGGCCGGCGTGTGCTGCAGACCGAGGCGCAGGCGCTTACCCTTCTCGCGTCGCAGCTGAACGGGCCATTCTCCCAGGCTGTGGAGGTGCTGCACGGGATCTCGGGGCGCATCGTCTGCACGGGAGTCGGCAAGTCCGGCCACGTAGGACGCAAGATCGCCGCCACGCTAGCCTCCACCGGGGCGCCTTCGCTGTTCGTGCATGCGACTGAAGCGAGTCATGGCGATCTCGGCATGATCGGGTCCGGTGACGCTGTGCTGGCGCTTTCGAAGTCTGGCGAGACGAAGGAGCTGGCCGACGTCGTCGCCTACGCCAAGCGTTTTGGCATTCCGCTGATCGCAATCACCGCTCGCGCCGAAAGTGCGCTGGGGCGCGCGGCGGACGTCTTGCTGCTCCTTCCCGATGCGCCCGAGGCCGCCGAGGGGGTGGACGCCCCCACCACCTCCACCACGCTTCAGATGGCCATCGGCGACGCGCTGGCGGTGGCCCTGATCGAGCGCCGCGGCTTCACGGCGCGTGACTTCCGCGTCTTCCACCCGGGCGGCAAGCTCGGCTCGGCGCTCCGAACCGTGGGCGACCTCATGCACGGCGCGGCCGAGCTGCCGCTCGCTACTGCCGACGCGCCGATGCGGGAGACGCTGCTGGTGATGACGGAGAAGCGTTTCGGCTGCGTGGGCGTAGTCGGTCCGACCGGGGGCCTCGAAGGCGTGATCACGGACGGCGACCTGCGCCGGCACCTCGACGGGCTGCTGGACCACACCGCTGGCGAAGTCATGACCCGGAACCCGAAGACGACCACCGCCGCCGCGCTCGCCGGTGAGGCGCTGAAGCTGATGAACGACACGGGTATCACCGCCTTGTTCGTCGTCGATGGGGGCCGCCCCGTGGGCATCCTGCACGTGCATGACGTGCTGCGCGCCGGCGTGCTTTGATCCACATGGCAACGGGTTCGGCGAGCCCATTCCGCAGTGAAGCCTGGAGGTGTTGATGCTCGCCCCGCCGCGCGCCGACCTGAAGCCGAACACGGCTGAATACGAGACCACACCGCTGATCAAGCCGACCGGCTTTCGCGAGTACGACGCGCGCTGGATCCTTGAGAAGGAGATCAACCTCCTCGGCGTGCAGGCGCTCGGCCTCGGCCTGGGCAGCTACATCCACGAGATCGGCGTCCAGCCGCGCATCGTCGTCGGCCACGATTTCCGCAGCTACTCGCTCTCGGTCAAGCAGGCGCTGACGCTTGGACTCATCGAGGCCGGCCTCGAAGTGCTGGACATCGGGCTGGCCCTGTCGCCGATGGCCTATTTCGCTCAGTTCGATCTCGACGCGCCGTGCGTGGCCATGGTGACCGCGAGCCACAACGAGAACGGCTGGACCGGGGTGAAGATGGGCGCCAACCCGCCCCTGACCTTCGCCGCCCAGGAGATGGAGCGACTCAAGGCCATCGTGCTCGGCAACGAGGGCAACCCCCGCCCGGGCGGCAAGCTCACCCACGTGGAAGGTGTGCGCGAGCGCTACATCACCGACGTGGCCTCGAAGGTGAAGCTGTCGCGTCCCATCAAGGTGATCGCCGCCTGCGGGAATGGCACGGCCGGCGCGTTCGCGCCCGACGCTTTGCGCGCCATGGGAGCCGAGGTGGTCGAGATGGACTGCACGCTCGACAACACCTTCCCCAAGTACAATCCCAACCCTGAAGACCACGAGATGCTGCACGCCATGGCGCAGGCCGTAACGGCGTTCGGGGCCGATGTCGCGCTCGGCTTCGACGGCGATGGCGATCGCTGCGGCGTGGTCGACGACGAGGGCGAGGAGATATTCGCCGACAAGATCGGCCTGATGCTGGCGCGTGATCTGTCGGTGCTGCACCCCAACGCCAAGTTCGTCGTCGACGTGAAGTCGACCGGCCTCTACGCCACGGACGAGGTGCTCAGGGCCAACGGCGCAGAGACCGTCTACTGGAAGACCGGCCACAGCTACATCAAGCGAAAGACTGCCGAGCTCGGCGCGCTGGCGGGCTTCGAGAAGTCCGGGCACTTCTTCTTCAACGGCCCGCTTGGCCGCGGCTACGACGACGGCCTCGTAGCGGCTTCGGCGGTGCTCGCCATGCTGGACCGCAATCCCGGCAAGGCGCTGTCCGACCTTAGGCGGGCCCTGCCGGTCGCCTACACTTCGCTGACGATGAGCCCCCACTGCGACGACGAGGCCAAGTACGGGGTGGTGGACTCGATCGTGCGCGAATACGAGGACCTAGCGGCCAACGGCGGTTCCATCCTTGGCCGGAAAATCACCGAGGTGATCACCGTCAACGGCGCGCGCGTGCACCTTGAGGACGGCTCCTGGGTGCTGGTGCGAGCCTCGTCCAACAAGCCCGAACTCGTGGTCGTGGTCGAAAGCACCCGGTCGAAGGACGACATGCGCGACCTCTTCCGCAAAGAAGTGAGGCCGCGCCTAGCCGCCCGCGCGGAAGTCGGCGCCTACAACCAGGAAATCTGACGCTGAGAAAAGGAGCTCGGCGCCACCGGGCTCGGTCTTATGCCGCCGCCTGCTTCACCGCGCCTGCGATGTCCTTCACCACCTCTGCCACGAGGTGCTCATCATCGCCTTCGGCCATGATGCGGATCAGGGGCTCGGTGCCCGATGCGCGCACCACGAGGCGGCCCGAGCCGCTGAGGCGCGCCTCGCCCTCTGCGATGGCTTGCTGCACCGACTTCGCCTTCAGCGGTTCGCCGCCCGCAAAACGAACGTTCTGCAGCAACTGCGGGGCTGGCTCGAACTGCCGGGCGAGGGTGCTCATCGGCTTTCCCGACTGCACCATCACCGCGAGCACCTGGAGCGCGGCCAGCAGGCCATCGCCGGTGGTGGAGTAGTCGGTGAGGATCAGGTGGCCAGACTGCTCGCCGCCCACGTTGAAGCCGCCTTCGCGCATGCGCTCCATGACGTAGCGGTCGCCGACCTTGGTGCGCTCCAGCGTCAGTCCGCGCGAGCTCAGGAAGCGCTCCAGACCCAGGTTGGACATCACGGTGGCGACCACGCCCCCGCCCGTCAGCCGGCCGCTTTCCTGATAATTGCCTGCGATGATGGCCATGATCTGGTCGCCGTCGACGACCTGGCCTTTCTCATCGCAGATCTGCAGCCGGTCCGCGTCGCCGTCGAAGGCGATGCCGATATCCGCGCGATAGTGCTTCACCGCCTTGGCCATGGCCTGGGGATAGGTGGAGCCGCACTCCTCGTTGATGTTGGTCCCGTTCGGATCGACCCCAATGGGGATCACTTCGGCGCCAAGCTCATAGAGGGCTGCGGGCGAGACCTTGTAGGCGGCGCCGTTGGCGCAATCGACGACGATGCGCAGCCCCGACAGGTTGAGCTGCTTGGGAAAGGTGGCCTTGGCGATCTCGATGTACCGCGCCTGGGCGTCGTCGATCCGCTTCACGCGTCCGAGGTCCAGCGGCGCGGCGAGCCCCTCCTGCAGGCCTTCGTCCATGAAGGCCTCGATCTTGGCCTCCATGGCGTCCGACAGCTTGTAGCCGTCGGGGCCGAACAGCTTGATGCCGTTGTCGGCGAAGCCGTTGTGAGAAGCGGAGATCATCACGCCGAGGTCCGCGCGCATGGAGCGCGTCATCATCGCCACCGCCGGTGTGGGCAGCGGGCCGAACAGGCGCACGTCCATACCCACGCTTGCGAAGCCGGCCACCAGCGCCGGCTCGATCATGTACCCGGACAGGCGCGTGTCCTTGCCGATCACCACCAGGTGCCGACGATCGTCGGTAGAGCGGAACAGCTTGCCCGCCGCCAGGCCTACCCGCAGCGCCACCTCCGCCGTCATCGGATACTTGTTGGCCTGACCGCGGATGCCGTCGGTGCCGAAGTAGGCGCGCTTGCCCATCTCAACCTTCACGAAACAACGGGAAATGCAGATTTAGCCGCATCGGCTTGAGCGAATGCTAAAGCCGCGCGCGGGCTCTCGCCCGAGGCGAATCATAGACCATGCGACGTCGGCGCCCAAACCGACCGTCTGGCAGAGCAGGGGACCACCGCCATGTGCGGCATCATCGGCATCTCGGGGCGCTCAGACGTCACCTCCCGGCTCATCGACAGCCTGCGTCGGCTGGAGTACCGCGGCTATGACTCGGCCGGCGTCGCCGCTCAGGTGGGCGGAAAGGTCGAGCGCCGGCGCGCGGCCGGCAAGATCCGCAATCTGGAGCAGGCGCTGGACGCCGCTCCCCTCGCCGGTCAGGTCGGGATCGGCCACACCCGCTGGGCCACCCACGGCGCTCCCAACGAACGCAACGCCCACCCGCACCAGGCCGGCCGCGTCACCCTGGTGCACAACGGCATCATCGAGAACTTTGCGGAGTTGAAGGCCGAGCTGGCCGCCGAGGGCCGTAGCTTCACGAGCGATACGGACACGGAAGTGGTGGCCGCCCTCATCGACCGCGAGATCGCCAAGGGCGAGCGCCCTCTTGCGGCTTTCAAGACCGTCCTGGACCGGCTGGAGGGCGCCTACGCCCTGGCCGTTCTGGTCGAGGGGGAAGACGAGCTGGTGCTCGGCGCCCGGCGCGGCAGCCCGCTGGTGGTGGGCTGGGGCGAGGGCGAGATGTTCATCGGCAGCGACGCGCTCGCGGTCGGCCCCTTCACCAACCGTGTCACCTACCTCGAGGAAGGTGACTACGTCGCCATCGACCGCTCGGGGGCCCAGATCTTCAACGCCGCGGGCGTCCCCGCCAACCGGCCCGTCACCGTGGTGTCGGCCGCAGCGGCGCTCGTCGACAAGGGCGAGTACCGGCACTTCATGGAGAAGGAGATCCATGAACAGCCTGAAAGCTGCCAGCACACGCTGACCGCCTACGTGGACCCGGTGACGGCGCGCACCAGCCCGCCGGGTGAGACCGATTTTTCGACCCTTTCGCGGGTGCAGATCGTCGCCTGCGGCACAGCCTACTACGCGGCCATGATCGGCAAGTACGCCTTCGAGCGCCTGGCGGGCCTGCCGGTCGACGTCGAGATCGCCTCGGAGTTTCGCTACCGCGATCCCGCACTGTCGGCCGACACGCTCGCGGTCGCGGTCTCTCAGTCGGGAGAAACCGCGGACACTCTGGCGGCGCTGCGGTGGTGCAAGGCGCAAGGACTGAGCACCGCCGCCATCGTGAACTCGCACCAGTCCACCATGGCGCGCGAGGCGGACCTGCTGTGGCCGACTTGGGCAGGGGCGGAGATCGGGGTCGCCTCGACCAAGGCCTTCACCGCTCAGGTGACGGCGCTGCTGGCTCTTGCGGTCGCCGCCGCTGTCCAGCGCGGCCGCATCGACGCGCCTGAGGAGGAGCGGCTGGTGCGCGCCCTGCTGCACGCGCCGCGCCTGATCGCGGAGGCTATGCAGGGCGAGAGCGCCATTCGCGCCATAGCGAACGACCTGGCCAAGGCGCGGGACGTCCTCTACCTCGGCCGCGGATCCATGTTCCCGCTGGCCCTTGAGGGCGCGCTGAAGCTGAAGGAGATCAGCTATATCCACGCCGAGGGGTACGCCGCTGGTGAGCTGAAGCACGGGCCGATCGCCTTGATCGACGAGGAGACGCCGGTGGTCGTGCTCGCTCCCGGCGACGATACGTTCGAGAAGACGGCTTCGAACATCCAGGAGGTGGCCGCGCGCGGCGGGCGAGTGATCGCCGTCACCGACCGAGCGTTGGACGGTAAGACGCCCGCGGCCCAGGTCATCCGCGCGCCCGAGTGCGATCCCTTCGTGGCGCCGCTGGTCTACGCAGTGCCGATCCAGCTCCTGGCTTACCACACGGCGGTGCGAAAGGGCGCGGACGTGGACCAGCCGCGCAATCTCGCCAAGTCGGTAACGGTCGAGTAGCCGCTACTGCGGATCGGCCGTGGTCTCAGCAGGTGGGACGGGAGCCGTCGGATCCGTGGCCGCCGGAGCGGTCTCCTCGATCGCGTCCCGCCGCGCGCTGGTGTCTCCGCTGGCGGCCATGGCGTCGGCTTCGAAATCGGGATCTGGCGTCACCGCGGCCGCGTCAGCAGGATCGCCCACGGGTGCGGTGTTCTCCGGAGCGGCTTCGACCGTCGCGGCGTCCGCAGCGACATCTTCAGCGGTGGTGGCCGCGGCCGGCTCTTCGACGGCTTCGGGACGGTCACAAGCGGCGAGGGCGGCCCCCGCCAGGACTGCGATCAACGCGAGGCGCGTGGGGACTACAATCATGCGTCGGCTCCCGGATAGGCGCTGCAAGGACGCCCATCTAATGAAAAGGCCCCCTCCGCGCCATGCGGAGAGGGCCTTCCGAAGGTTGAAGCCTTCCGCTTATTGCGGGGGCGTCGTGCCGGTGGTCGTGCCGGTGGTTCCGGTCGTGCCCGTGGCGCCGGCCGTGCCAGCCGCCGTCGGGTCAGCCGTTCCCGTGGTGCCCATGGTGCCGGTCGTGCCGGTGGCGCCGGTCGCGCCGGCCGTGTCGCCGGTGGCGGCGCCCGTGGTGGCGTCAGCGCCCATCGTGCCGGTCGCCGCGCCCATGGAGGCGTCGCCGGTGGCGCCGGTGGTGGCCGCAGCGTCAGCCGCCGTGCCGGTGTCGGCAGTCGCCGCCGCGTCGGTCGCCGCGTTGTCGCCGCCGCCTTGGCCGCACGCCGCCACAGACATGGCCGCAGCCGCCACGCCGGCGAGGATGAAGCGCTTCAGAGTGATTTCAGACATAAGTGCCGCTCCTGGACGGTGCTTCGTACAGCACCCACTCCGATCAACTGCCTGTGATCGATCCGTGTTCCACGCGTGAACAGCTGAATCTTGCGCTGCTACTGCGGCGTGGTGACCGGGGCGTCCTGGCGCTGACCGACATTCGCCGGATCCGAGGCGCTGCCCTGGCGCTCCACAGGCATCGAGCCCGCCGGAACGCCTACTGTGGGAGCGGTCGCTTCGTTGGTGCCGGTCACCTGGCTGTTGGTGTTCACGCCTCCGGCCCCGGATCCGTCCTCAGCGGCCGGCGTGGCCGTCTGGTTCGCGTCCACCGCGCCCTGGCCGGGCATCTCGGCAGCGGTGGCTTCGTTGGCGGGCTCCGGCTCGTCCTTCGGGCCACAGGCGGTGAGGCTGAGGGCGGCCGCGGCGGCGGCGGCGCCCCACAGGGTAGTCATGGTTCTGCGCATGGTTGGCACGCTCTCCAGAAATCGCATCTCCGGGGCAACGGCCTCCGCGTGAAGGTGTTCCTACGGCGCCGCTTACGCGCTAAGCGCTCTCGTCCCATCCTCCCTGGAGAAGTCCTGCATGTCCCGCGTCCGCAAGGCGGTCCTGCCGGTCGCCGGTCTCGGCACCCGTGTGCTGCCCGGCACCAAGTCCACCCCAAAGGAGCTGCTGAACGTCGTCGATCGGCCTATTCTCTCGTACATCGTCGAGGAGGGCCGCGCGGCTGGCATCGAACATTTCGTCTTCGTCACGGGTCGCGGCAAGGGCGCTATCGAGGACTACTTCGATCACCAGATCGAGCTGGAGTCGCAACTCGAGGCCAAGGGCAAGACTGACATCCTGAACCAGCTCCGCGCCGAGCTGCCAAAGCCGGGCGAGATGAGCTTCGTGCGTCAGATGGCGCCCAACGGGCTCGGCCACGCCGTCTGGTGCGCGCGCGACATTATCGGTGACGAGCCGTTCGCGGTGATGCTGCCGGACGTCATCGTGGACGCGGCCAAGCCTTGCCTGGCGCAATGCGTCGAAGCTTTCGACAAGACTGGCGCGAACATCATCGCGGTTGAAGCCGTGCCTGAGAGCGAGACCCACAAATACGGGATCGTCGCGCCCAAGAGCCGTGACGGCCGCCTGGTCGAAATGAGCGGCATGGTCGAGAAGCCGAAGGCAGGCACGGCGCCGTCGAACCTGTCGATCGCCGGCCGCTACATCCTGCGCCCGGAGGTCTTCGACATCCTGAGCCGTACTGAGCGCGGCGCCGGCAACGAGATTCAGCTGACGGACGCCATGGCCACGCTGATGCAGAGCCAACCCTTCTACGCCTATGAGTATGAGGGCGTGACCCACGACTGCGGCGACAAGATCGGCCTGCTGCGGGCCAACGTGGCCTTGGCGCTTAAGCGCCCTGACCTCGGCGAGGCGGCGCGCAACGCGATCACGGCGCTCCTCTGATCCCGCCGGCACAGCCATAAGAAAAAGGCCCGCGGAGCGATCCGCGGGCCTTCGTCTTTCAAGTTCAAGTCGTCAGTCGATCAGCTGCCCGACAGCTTGCAGCGGTCGGCGGCGTTACCGGCGACGCTGGCGCAGGTGTAGATCGAGCCGATCGAGTAGGAGCTGGTCAGCTCGGCGATGTAGCCCTTGCCGTCCTGGCAGGCGATCTCAACCACGCTGGTGGTCGGGTTCGCGGCCGAAACGCCGCGGCTGGCCACGTCCTTCACCGCGCAGTTCTTGCCGAGACCACCCTTAGCCGCCAGGCCGGCCGACACCTTGCTGTAGGCGTCCTGCGGCTTGGACCACTGGCAGCTGATCTGGCTGCGCCATTGGGCGCGAAGGCAGTCCATCTGCTCAGCCTTGCCGCTGGCGGGCACGAAGGCCACGACGCCCTCGGGACGGCCGGTGCACTTCAGCTCGATCACTTCGCGGCCTTGAGCGTCCTTGCCGATCAGGCGCGAGTCTTCGGCGGCGCAGAGCACGCCGGCTTCGCGGGCCTTCTGAGCGTAGTCGACGGCGGAGAAGGTCGTCAGGGTGCAGCCGCCGGCCAGGCGTGTGGCCATGGCGCAGGGGATGGTCCGCTCGAACTTGCCTTCCTTGGTGGCGAGCACGAAGCCGGTCTTATCCTGGCAGGCGATCTCGACGTACTCGGTCCCGGTGTCGCTTTGGCCCAGGAAACGGTACTGCGCGACGGGGCAGGCGTTGGGCTGACCTGCCATCATCTGGCCGATGACCTGATTGCGGGCTTCAGCGGAAGTCAGGGTGCAGCTGTAGCCGCTGGCGCGCAGGCAGTCCGCCGCGCGGACCGTGCCGCCCGCCGGCACCGGCAGGACGTCGACAACGTAGCCGGCGGTGTTGGGGCAGGCGATCTCATAGCGGGCCATCTTCGTGGTTGCGCTAGTGCCGACGTAGACGATGTTGCTGGGCTGGCAGGTCAGGCCGGCGCGCTTAGCCAGGCCGGCGGCCTGACGCATCTTGTCGGCGTTGCCTGGCAGGGTGCAGGTCACAGCCTCCTTTTCACCCTTAGCCTTGCGCGCCTCGTTGGCTGCGTCGCTGGCGATACAGTCGAACGCCTGTCCGGCCGTGCCGTCCGTCGGCGCGATGGTGATGTAGCCGAGGCCCTCCTGGCAGGCGGTCTCGTACGCGATGGCGTCCTTGCCGTCGGCCGTCTTGGTCTTGCTGATGGCGCGAGCCTCGGTGGGCGTGCAGACCACGCCAGCGGCCTGCATGATGGCCGGGGCCTTCTGAAGCGCCACCTCCGGCGTCTCCGGAGCGCCACCGCCACCGCCACCGCCTCGCGGCGCACGCTGCGCCAACGCGGGCGTCGCCAGCAGGGCAACGCCCATCGCCAGCGTCAGGACCGCGCGAATACCCTTCGCCATCCATTCCTCCATGGGAGCGCCTCGCCGGCGGCGAGTGCGTTCATTACGTCGCGCCGCACCTATACGCGGCGTCGTGGCGAGAGCAAGGCGGCGCTTCTCGCCTTTGACCCACAGGTTCAGACGCGTCATGGTGGGTCCGTTTCGAAAAGGGACGAAGGCGTGCCAGACGGCGCATTCGAGGCGGACGAGACGGAGGCGCTGGGACGCGCGCGGGCGGCCTTGAGCTACCCGTGCGGGGAGCCGCCGGCGGTCGGTGAAGCCAAGGAGGTCGCTTCCGGCGTCTGGTGGCTACGCATGCCGCTGCCATTTGCGCTGGACCACATCAACGTATGGGCGCTGGAGGACGGGGCGGGCCTGACGGTGGTGGATACCGGCGTCGGCGCCGACGCGACGATCGGGGGCTGGCGCGCCGCGCTCAAGGGGCCGCTTGATGGGCGCCCCGTCACGCGACTGATCGTGACGCACATGCATCCGGACCACATGGGTTTGGCGGGGTGGTTCACGCAGGAGTTCGGCTGCCGGCTCTGGATGACGCGGCTGGAGTACGTCACCGGCCGCATGCTCGTGGCCGACACGGGGCGGCCGGCTCCCGAAGAAGGCGCCCTGTTCCTCCTCGAGGCGGGCTGGAGCCCTGAGCAAATCGAGGACTGGCGGGTGCGCTTCGGCGGTTTCGGCAAGGCGGTTCGCCCGATGCCGAACGCCTATCGGCGCATCGAGGATGGAGAGCGCATCAGCGTCGGCGGCGAGACCTGGCGTGTCGTGGTCGGCGACGGCCACTCGCCCGAGCACGCGTGCCTGCTGCGCGAGTCGGATGGCGTAGTGATTTCGGGCGACCAGGTCCTTCCCAGGATCTCCTCGAATGTGTCCGTTTGGCCGACCGAACCCGACGCAGATCCCTTGAGCGATTGGCTCCGCTCGCTCGACAAGCTGAAGCGCGAACTTCCGGAAGACGCGCTCGTGCTGCCATCCCATGGCGAGCCGTTCCGCGGACTACACGATCGCCTCGGGGCTTTGACTCGCGGCCACGAGCGCTCCCTGGAGCGGTTGAAGCGCCTGCTGCACGAGCCGCGCCGCGCGGTGGACGTCTTCGGGGCTCTGTTTGGCCGCCCAATCGGTCCCTCGCTGCTGGGCCTGGCTACCGGCGAGGCCCTGGCGCACCTGAACTGCCTGGCTGGACGAGGCCGGGCTTACAAGACTCTGGACGATCAGGGCGTCGCCTGGTGGCGCGCCACCGCTACCGAAGGGGAGGAAGCATGAGCGATCATGTGACGACGGGCCTCGAGGAGGGCGTGCTCACTGTCACCCTCAACCGCGCCGACAAGAAGAACGCCATCACCGAAGCCATGTACGCTGGGCTGGCTGACGCAGTGTCGCGCGCCTCGACGGACCGGGCCGTCCGAGTCCTGCTGCTCCGGGCTGACGGAGCGGACTTCTGCGCCGGCAACGACATCGGCGACTTCGTGGCAGTGGCGACGGGCCACCGGGCGGCGGGCGAAATGGCCGTATTCCGCTTTCTGGAGGGCCTGACGACGCTCGACACGCCCGTGGTCGCCGCTGTGAAGGGCCGCGCGGTCGGCATCGGCACGACCGTGCTGCTCCACGCTGATCTCGTCTATGTGGCGGAGGACGCCAAGCTAAGCGTGCCGTTCGTCAATTTGGCCCTCGCGCCTGAAGCCGCCTCCAGCGTGCTGCTGCCGGCGCGCATCGGTCACGCCCGGGCGTTCGCGATGTTCGCCCTGGGCGAGACCCTGGACGGGCGACAGGCGGCGTCCATGGGTCTGGCCAACGCCGCGCTTCCCGCAGATCAAGTCGATGCGGCGGCCTTACAGGCGGCGCGGGCGCTGGCGCGCCGGCCCGCCTCATCTCTGAAGGCTACAAAACGGCTGATGCGCGATGGCGCCGCCTTGTGGACGCACATGCAGATCGAAGGGGAGGCTTTCGCCGCCCAGCTGCGCACGGCTGAGGCGCGGGAGGCCTTCGCCGCCTTCGCGGAGCGGCGAGAGCCCGATTTCACCAAGCTCGGGTAGACGCAGCCGGTCACCCGCCCTATTTGGCGCGCCTCGCCGATCCCGGAGCCTTTCGCCTATGCCGCCGGTCGCCGGCCCCGCCCCGCGCGCGGAGCCGATCATCCAACCCGAAACAGCCTTCGACGCCGCTGCGGCGGAGGCGCTGGTGGAGCGCGTCTTCGGCCCGGGTCGACTGGCCAAGACCGCCGAACGGCTGCGGGAAGGATCTGAGCCGCTCGCCCATCTGTCGTTCGTTGCCCGCGAGCAGGGCCGGCTGGTAGGCACGGTGCGCTTGTGGCCCGTCACCATCGGCGAAGCGCGCGGCGCGTTCCTGGGACCCATCGCAGTCGATCCGGAGCGGCGGGACCTGGGCCTCGGCGGGCGGCTGATCGAAGCTTCCTGTGCGGCGGCCGAGGATGCCGGCCTCGACTTCGTCCTGCTTGTGGGCGACCCGCCCTACTTTCAGCGGTTCGGGTTCACGCATGCCGCCGACGTGCGCCTGCCCGGGCCTGTGGACCGCACGCGGGTGCTTGTTCGGGTGCTGCGGGGCGGCTCGCCCTCGGGCGCTGTCGCCTGGGGCTGACGGCGCCCTTCCCGTCGCCCTCGGCGGGACCTACCTTCACGGCATGATCCGATCGGAGTCGATTGCGTCCGGGCTGGCCGGCGTGGCGGAGGTCGCCAGCACCACGGGTGGCCTGCCGCCGGTCCATCTGTGGAGCCCAGCGCATTGCGGTGACATCGACATCGTCATCCGCCGCGACGGGACGTGGATGCACGAAGGCTCGCCGATCGGGCGCAAGGAGCTGGTGCGGCTGTTCTCCACCGTTCTGCGAAAGGACCCGGACGGCTACTGGCTGGTCACGCCGGTGGAGAAGATGCGCATCCAGGTGGAGGACTCTCCCTTTCGGGCAGTCCGAGTCGACCGTCGCGGCGAAGACCTCGTCTTCCTGACAGACGTCGGAGACGAGACCGCCGCCGGGGCGGATAACCCCATCCGCGTGGACACCGACGCCGTCACGGGCGAGCCGGCGCCCTACGTTCACGTGCGCAGCGGCCTCGAGGCTCGCATTGAGCGGGCGGTCTTCTACGAGCTGGTGGAGATGGCGCAGGAGCGGTTCACGCCCCACGGTCCCGAGCTTGGCGTGACCTCCGGCGGCGTCTGGTTTCCGCTCGGCCCCGCTGGCGCGCATCGCTCATGACGCTCGACGAGCTGCGAACCCTCGCGGTCGCGCGCCTGGACCCGGTCGACCGTTGGGATCCCGCCGGGGTCGCCGACCACTCCGACTTCGACTTGAATCCCGCCATGCGTCCGGCCGCGCCTGGGGCGTTGAAGGCGGCGGCGGTTCTGATCCCCGTTATTCAGCGCGCCGGAGGGCTCCACCTGATCCTGACCCGCCGCTCCGACCGCCTCGCGAGCCACACTGGCCAGATCGCCTTTCCGGGCGGACGGCTGGACGCTGGGGAGACGCCGGTCCAGGCGGCGCTGCGAGAGGCGTGGGAAGAGATCGCGCTCGCGCCGGCCGGCGTCGAGCCGCTAGGCCTCTCCAGCTGTTACGAGACGGTGACGGGGTACGTGGTCACCCCGGTGCTGGCGGCTGTTGATCCGGCCGGGACATACGTGGCGAGCCCCGACGAAGTGGCCGAGGTGTTCGAAGCGCCGTTCGACTTTGTCATGGACAGCGCCAACCATCAGCGCCGCTTCTATGAGGCGCCTGATGGCGCGCGCCGCTGGTTCTACGCCGTGCCCTATGGCGAGCGCTTCATTTGGGGCGCTACGGCCGGAATGCTGCGGACCCTGTCCCAGCGGCTGTTCGGCGAAACGGCGCCGGTGATGAGGACAGCGTGATCCGGCTTCCGCCGCAGCCCTGGATGACTGCGCCCAAGACCGGCGCTGTGCTGGATGCGCTGGAGGCGGCCGGCGGCGCCGGCTGCGCTCGCTTCGTCGGTGGCTGCGTACGCAACACCCTGATGGGCAAGCAGGCCGACGATGTGGACATCGCCACTCTGCTAAGGCCGGAGCGGGTGATCGCCGCGCTTGAAGGCGCTGGTCTGCGCGCCGTGCCGACGGGTGTGGAGCATGGCACCGTCACCGCGATCAGCGGCTATACGCCCTATGAGATCACAACCCTGCGCCGCGACGTCGAGACTGACGGCCGTCGCGCCGTGGTCGCCTTCTCTGATGACTGGGCCGAGGACGCGGCGCGGCGCGATTTCCGCCTCAACGCGCTCTACGCCGATCGGGAAGGGCGGGTGTTCGATCCGGTTGGCGGCGGGGTCGAGGACGCGCTGGCTGGGCGCATCGTCTTTGTGGGAGACGCCGAGACCCGAATTCGCGAGGACTATCTGCGCATCCTCCGTTTCTTCCGCTTCTTCGCCTGGTACGGCCGGGCCGAACCGGACCAGGCGGGCGTGTCCGCCTGCAAAGCGCTCAAGGACGGGCTCGCCGGGCTCTCGGCGGAGCGCATCTCCAAGGAGTTGCTGAAGCTGTTCGCCGCGCGCGAGCCTCGCCCGGCGGTTCGCCTGATGGATGAGACGGGTGTTCTGCAGGTCGTCCTCCCGTGGCCGCTCGACCTTCCGAGGTTCGAGGCCATGGTGGGCCTCCAAAGCGATCCCATCCTGCGGCTCTCAGCGCTTCTTCCGGATGACGTGACGGTGGTGCGCGCGGCGGCTGAAGGTTTGCGGCTGTCGAACATGCAACGGGACCGCCTTTGCGCAGCCGTACCGGACCAGGTGGTCGTCACCCCGGAGATGGATGAGGCCGAAGCGCGTCGCGCGATCTACCGTATCGGGCGCGAAGCATTCGCCGACCGGCTGATGCGCGCGGCGGCTGCGGGCCAAGGCGATCCTTCGAGACTCGCCGCGATGAATGCACAGTGGACGGCGCCGCGCTTTCCGCTGGGCGGCGCGCACGCGGCGGCCGCCGGCGTGCCGAGGGGGCCAGCGGTCGGTCGGCTGCTCCGCGCCGTAGAGGACTGGTGGGTCGAAGCGGATTTCCCGGCGGAAGGTGTCGAAGCCGAACTGACGACCCGTGCAAAGGCTTTGAAGCCGAACTCAGCTTCATAGGAATTAGCGTTGAAGACCATCGGCATCCTCATCACTGGCTCGCCTCCGGGCGACCTCGCGGATCGGCACGGCGACTACGGCGACATGTTCGAGCGGTTGCTGGGCGACGGGCGCCGCTACGTCCGCTACGAGGTGAGGGAAGGGGAGCTTCCCGAAGCGCCGGACGCCTGCGACGCATACATCGTCACTGGCTCACCCGCCGGGGTGTACGAGGATCATGCCTGGATCCCGCCCCTGATGGATTTCCTGAGGGAGGCGAGGGGCCGCGCTGCATTGGTCGGCGTCTGCTTCGGTCACCAGGCGATGGCGCAGGCTTTCGGCGGCAGGGTAGTGAAATCCGAACGCGGGTGGGGTTTGGGCCTCCACGCCTACGATGTCCTGCACCGCGCCCCGTGGATGGACGACGCCGACCGGATCGCGATCCCCGTGTCGCACCAGGATCAGGTCGTCGAACTCCCCGAAGGCGCGACGGTGCTCGCCGCCAGCGCCTTCACCCCCTACGGCGTGCTCGCCTACGACGCGCGCGCGATCAGCTTCCAATGCCATCCCGAGTTCGGGCCGAGCTTCGCCGCCGACCTTGTGGAGGCGCGGCGTGGAACCCGCTTCGACGACGCCACCGCCGAGGACGCCGTCCAGAGCTTGCAAGCGCCCAACGACCGTGAGCGCGTAGGCGCCTGGATCCGGCGTTTCATTGAGACCGCCTAGCCCTGCTTACGCGGCGGATACCTACGCTTTCGCCATCAGGGCCATCTCACTTCGGGCGGCATGGAGCTCAGGATGGACTCCACGTTGCCGCCGGTCTTCAACCCGAAGAGGGTTCCGCGGTCGTACAGCAGGTTGAACTCCACGTAGCGACCGCGCCGGATCAGCTGCTCCTCGCGCTCCTCCGGCGTCCAGGGTTCACCCATGCGGCCGCGCACGATCTGCGGATAGACGCCCAGGAAAGCCTCGCCCACCGCGCGGGTGAAGGCGAAGTCGCGCTCCCACTCCCCGCTGTCGTGGTGGTCGTAGAAGATACCACCGACGCCCCGCGGCTCGTTCCGGTGCGGCAGGAAGAAGTACTCGTCGCACCAGGTCTTGTAGCGCGCGTGCCAGCTCTGCTCGCCGTCACCCGGGTCATGAGCGTCGCAGGCCGACCTCAGCGCACTGTGGAAAACGACCGCATCGGGCGCCTCCTGGATGCGTTGGTCGCGTAGGAGGGGCGTGAGGTCCGCTCCTCCCCCGAACCAGCTTCTGGTTGTTGCGATGAAGCGGGTGTTCATGTGCACCGCCGGGACGCGCGGGCTCCTCATGTGCGCGATCAAGCTCACGCCCGTGGCGAAGAAGCGCGGGTCCTCCGCCGCTCCAGGGATCGTCTTGGCGAACTCGGGCGAGAAGGTTCCGTGCACCGTCGAGACGTGGACGCCCACCTTCTCGAACAGTCGGCCGTGCATCATCGACATGACGCCTCCGCCGCCGCCTTCGCGGCTCCAGGGGGTGCGCACGAAGCGGCCGGCGTCACCCTGGTACAAACCGGTGGGCGCCTCATCCTCCAGGCTCTCGAAGGCGGCGCAGATCCGGTCGCGCAGGGTCTCGAACCAGGCTCGCGCCTGAGCTTTGCGCTCTTCGAGGGGAAGGGGGGCGGCGTCGATCATGGGGGGCGGGCTTAAGCGGTCACAGCGCCGGGCGCAAAGCCTCCTGTCTGCCGCAGGGCCTCGGCCAGGCCGATCGAGGCGGCGCTGACCAGATTCAGCGACCGCGCCGGCGGTCGAATCGGGATCAGCACCCGCGCGTCCGCCGCCTCGTGCACGTCATCGGGAACGCCCGCGCTCTCACGGCCGAAAAGGAGGGCGTCGTCCGGACGAAAGGCGAAGTCGAACACCGACGTCGCGCCGCGGGTGGTGAAGAGCACCAGCCGCGATTCGCCCCGCGTCAGGCGGAACGCGTCCCATGAGGCGTGCCGCCGCACGTCGGCGGAAAGGCCGTAATCCATCGCCGCCCGACGCAGGCTGCGGTCCGACAGCGGGAAGCCGCAAGGCTCGATCACGTCCAGCGGCACGCCCAGGCACGCCGTCAGACGGATGGCGCCGCCAAGGTTTTGCGGAATGTCCGGTTGAAAAAGGGCGAGACGCATTCTAAGGCCAACCGTCGAACCAAGGGGCGCGCCCGGGACGCTGGTCCGCGGGCGCTTTCGGGCGATTGAGGCGCAAGGCGGAGGCCCTCCGCAAGGCGCCTTGTCCGGGACGGGGCCACAGGTTCGAGTCAGTTCCTAAGGCGAGGCGCCCGGCCAAGGCGCGGGCGCCGCATGCAGAGGTGATCGCAAGTGGCCGAAACGGTGGTCCACGCGGAAGGTGACGGCGCCGAGCCGACCCGCCGCGACTTCATCCACATCGCCGCCGGGGCGGCGGCCGTCGGCGCCGGCGTCATGGTCGCCTGGCCGCTGATCAATCAGATGAACCCGGCCGGCGACACCCTGGCGCTCGCCTCGACCGAGTTCGACCTGACCAAGGTCACGGAAGGCCAGCAGGTCACGATCAAGTGGCGCGGCAAGCCGGTGTTCATCCGCTACCGCACGCCGGCCGAGATCGCAGCGGCCAAGAACGTGCCGCTGGGCGACCTGAAGGACCCTCAGTCCGACGCCGAGCGCGTCAAGGCCGGTCACGAGCAGTATCTGATCCTCGTCGGCTCCTGCACCCACCTGGGCTGCGTGCCGACCTTCGGGTCCGGCGACTACGGCGGCTGGTTCTGCCCCTGCCACGGCTCGCACTACGACACCTCGGGCCGCATCCGTAAGGGGCCGGCGCCCACCAACCTGGCGGTGCCCGACTACGCCTACCTCTCCGACACCCGCGTGAAGATCGGCTGAGCCGCATGAGCCACTCGTCCAACTATGTGCCCAAGACCGCGTTCGAGCGCTGGCTCGACACGCGTCTGCCGATCGTGCGCCTGGCCTATGACTCGGCCGTCGCCTACCCGACCCCGAAGAACCTGAACTACTGGTGGACCTTCGGCGGCATCCTGGTCGTCTGCCTGGTGACGCAGATCCTGACCGGGATCGTGCTGGCGATGCACTATGTGCCCCACGTCGATCACGCCTTCGCGTCCGTCGAGCGCATCATGCGCGACGTGAACGGCGGGTGGATGATCCGCTACGTTCACTCGAACGGCGCGTCGATGTTCTTCCTGGCCGTCTACATCCACATGTTCCGCGGCCTCTACTACGGGTCCTACAAGGCCCCGCGCGAGATCATCTGGATCCTGGGCTGCATCCTGTTCTTCCTGATGATCGCCACCGCCTTCATGGGCTACGTGCTGCCCTGGGGACAAATGTCGTTCCACGGCGCGGTCGTGATCACCAACCTGATCGGCTCGATCCCGCTCGTCGGCGAGGCGATCACCACCTGGCTGTGGGGCGGCTTCGCCGTCGACAACCCGACGCTGAACCGCTTCTTCTCGCTGCACTACCTGCTGCCGTTCGTGATCGCCGGCGTGGTGGGGCTGCACATCTGGGCGCTGCACGTCCCGGGCAACAACAACCCGGTCGGCATCCTGATCCCGCAGGACGACCAGCGTCGCGACACCGTGCCCTTCCACCCGTACTATACGGTGAAGGACGGCTTCGCGATCATCCTGTTCCTGATCCTGTTCGCGGTGTTCGTGTTCTTCAACCCGAACGCCCTGGGTCACGCCGACAACTACATCCCGGCCAACCCGCTGGTGACGCCCGCGCACATCGTGCCCGAGTGGTACCTGCTGCCCTTCTACGCGATCCTGCGCGCCATCCCCGACAAGTTCGGCGGCGTGGTGGCCATGTTCGGCGCGATCGCCGTGCTGTTCGTCCTGCCGTGGCTGGACACCAGCAAGGTGCGCTCGATGCGTTACCGCCCCACCATGCGCCTCTACTTCCTCATCTTCGTGGTGGTGGCGCTGGGCCTCGGCTGGTGCGGCGGCCAGCTGCCGGACGCTGAGGTGATCCCCGGCGTGCCCAGCTTCGTGCTGCTGGATGGGGAGCTGAACAGCTACCTGTGGCTGACGCGCGTGCTGACCGCCTACTACTTCGTCTTCTTCCTGATCATCATGCCGCTCGTCGGCCTGCGCGAAAAACCCCTGCCGGTCCCGGCCTCGATCTCGAGCCCGGTGCTGTCGGACGGCGGCGCTCCGGCCCACGACGTGAAGGTTTGAGCCCGATGGCCTCTTTGACCCGTATCCTGGCCGCCGCCATGGCGCTCGCCTTCGCGGCTCCGGCCGCTATGGCCTCGACCTCGGCCGAGCACCCCAAGCACGTCGACTACTCTTTCGAGGGCCCGTTCGGCACCTTCGACCAGGCCCAGTTGCAGCGCGGCTACCGCGTGTACCGCGAGGTCTGCGCCTCGTGCCACTCGATGAACCTGCTGTCGTTCCGCACCCTCGCTGAGCGCGGCGGTCCCTTCTACGACCCCGAGTATCCGAACCCGAACGACAACCCGTATGTGAAGACGCTCGCCCGCGAGGTCGAAGTCGCCGACGTCGACTCTGAAAGCGGCGACGCCATCACGCGTCCGGCGACCCCGGCGGATCGCTTCCCGAGCCCGTACGCCAACGACCAGGCGGCCCGTGCGTCCAACGGCGGCGCCTACCCGCCGGACCTGTCGGTCATGGCCAAGGCCCGCCACGGCGGCGCCCAGTACATCTACTCGCTGCTCACCGGCTACAAGGCGGCCCCCGCCGGCCTGACCGTCGGCGCGGGCCAGCACTACAACCCCTACTACGCGGGCGACCTGTCCTCCTCCTGGAAGGGCGACCATGACTCGGTGCCGGTCGGCGGCCTGATCGCCATGCCGCCGCCGATCACGACCGAAGGCCAGGTCACCTATGACGACGGCACGCGCCCGACCGTCGACCAGATGTCCAAGGACGTGGCGGCCTTCATCGCCTGGGCTTCCGATCCGAAAGCGACCGAGCGCAAGCAGACCGGGGTGGCGGTCATCGCCTTCCTGATGGTCTTCGCCGGCCTGACCTATGCGTCCTATCGCCGGATCTGGCGCAACGTCGCCCACTGACAAGCGTCGTAATTGACTACAGATTGAGCCCGCCGGTTCGCCGGCGGGCTTTTTCGTATCCGACGGGGGCGGGAAATGACGCCGGGCTGGGAAGCGACCCGCACCAAGCGGCTGGACGCGTTCGTCGACGCCGCCTTCGCTTTCGCTGTGACGCTGCTCGTCATCTCGACGGGGGCGCCCACGGACTTCGACAGGCTGGGCGAGGCGATCGGGCGAATTCCCGCCTTCGCGGCGAGCTTTGCGCTGATCGTGATGTTCTGGCTCGCGTACAGGGATCTGGCCCGCCTCGCGACCCGCCGCGACAGCTGGTCGACGGCGCTGAGCCTCGCCATCGTCTTCGTCGTGCTGGTGTACGTGTTTCCGCTCCGGGTGCTGGTCGAGGCGGCCATGCACAACATCTCCGGCGGGCGGTTGCCGGGCGTGGCGATCACGCTGGGCGATCTGCGCAATCTCTACATCGTCTATGGCTTGGGCTTCGTGGTGCTGGCGAGCCTGTTCGCCGCCCTCTACGCACATGCCTGGAACGCTCACGCGGCGATGGGACTCACCCGCGAAGCCCGCCCCGAGGCGGCTGAATGGGCCCTGATCTGGACTGCGGCGGTCGCGGCAGGTCTCCTTTCTGCGTCGCTGGCCGCGATCCTGTCCGACCAGCTTGTCGGCGCGGCGCCCGGCCTCGCCTACTTCCTCATTCCGCTCGCAGTCACCCAGATAACCCGATTGAAGGCCAAGGGACGCTTCGATCCTCCCGATGACGTTGGAGCCGCGGCATGAACCTGCGCGACGCGATCCGCACGATTCCGGACTACCCGAAGCCCGGGATCATGTTCCGCGATGTGACGACGCTGTTCGGCGACGCGCGCGCCTTCCGCCGGACCGTCGACGAGCTGGTGCAGCCCTTCGCGGGACAGAAGATCGACAAGGTCGCCGGCATAGAAGCGCGCGGCTTCATCCTAGGCGGCGCAGCAGCACACCAGTTGTCCGCCGGCTTCGTCCCGCTGCGCAAAAAGGGCAAGCTGCCCCACAAGACCTACGCGGTGGAGTACGCGCTGGAGTACGGGACCGACGCCATGGAGATGCACATGGATGCGGTGGTGCGCGGGGAAAAGGTGATGCTCGTCGACGACCTCATCGCCAGCGGCGGCACGGCGGAGGCGGCCATCAGCTTGCTCCGCCGCGCGGGAGCCGAAGTCGTGGCCGCCTGCTTCGTCGTGGACCTACCCGAACTCGGTGGCGCCGATCGGGTCCGGGCGATGGGTGTGCCCGTCCAGACGCTCATCGCCTTCGACGGGCACTGAGCACCTGTTCCGTCAGCCAAGGCTGTAGACCACGCAGGCTCGGGCGGTCAGCTCCTGCAGTGGAGGCTGCAGCGGCAACTGCATCAGACTGTCGGCGACAGGCGCTCCTGGGGCCGCAGGCGGCGGTGGCGGCGGTGGGGGAGGCGCGGGCCGGCCTCGCGAACCGGTGACCACGATCTCTTCTGCAGCCACCGTTCGAGCCTGCTGGTTGTCCGCCTCGTAGGACGGCCAGCCAGCCAGCACATCGGTCTGGCAGGCACGAGCCGTCGGGTCGATCACCTTCACGGCGCCCAGCCTGGCGCCGGCGCTCTCGGCGGCCTGACGGGCGCGCAGCGCCGCGTCCGCCACCGCTTCCCGGTGCATGGCGGTCAGGGCCTCGTTTCCGGGCTCCAGGGAGAAGTAGACGGGCTGGGTGCTTGTCGGCCGCGCCGCGAGCACCGTTGCGTACACGCGCTCCAGCAGCGCGGTGTCCCGCACCCGAACGCTCACCTGGGCATCCACCGCATAGCGCTCGACCCGATCGGCGCGCTGGTTGTCGATCAGGTTGCCCTCACGGTCACGGTACTGGTCGTAGAGCGGGCGCATGTGGAAAGTCGTTTCGACCTGCACCTTGTCGGAGCCGAACGCGGCCAGGGAACGGCCTAGCGCTCGCACCTGATCGGCGGATTTGCGGGTGGCCTCGGCTGCAGTCGACTCCACCGATTGAAACGTCGCCGAGAAGCCTGCCCGGTTCGCTGGCAGCTCGGCCCGCACATGGCCGATGGAGGCGATCACCGGCTCGCGCATCCACCACGGCGCGGGCACGTATCGGGCCCCGAGTTCTGCGGGCGGCGTCTGGGCTTGAGCAGGGCTGGCCGCGAAAAGCACAGGGGCGAGGGCGGCGGCGAGCAGCAGGGATGCGCGCATACGGTCTCCAAGTGGCAGGTCGGCTCCCACGGTAAAGCTCAGAAGTGCGTGTGGCGGTTCCGTGGCCGAGCGTCCGGGTCGCGCGTTATGGTGCCCATACGGAGACCTGCTATGCGCACCGCCCTTGCCGCCCTCGTTTTGATACTCGCCTCCGCCGCGCCGGTCGCGGCCCAGCCGCCGCAGCCTGGCGATGCGACCACCATCTGCCTCCGCCCGGACGGACGCACCACGCCGGCGGACTGCCGACAGATCCGCGCGGGCGAATCCAACGCCCCGTGCTTCTGCTCCTATGGGCAGCCGGTGCGCACGCCATACTGCATCGGCAAGGAGCGCTCCGCGCCCGAAAGTCGGGGGCTGCAGTTGGCGCGGCGCGATCTCGCCCGCGACGGCACGCTGGAGGGCGACACCTATCGCGGCAAGCCGCTCTGCGTCCGCTACGACCGGCGCAAGTCCGCCCGCTAGAAGCCGGTCAGCCGTACGCCCACCCGCAAGACTCGCGGCGTGGCGTAGCCCTCGACACCGTCGGCGGTCTCGCTGGTCTCGACCTCCGCGTCGAACAGATTCTCGGCCGCCACGTAAACCTCCGCACGGTCGGTGAGACGCCAGCCGGCCCGGACGTCGGCCGTGAGCGCGGGGGCCAGGCGCCGGGTGTTCAGATCGTCCTCGAACCGGCCGCTCTCATAGCGGAGGTCGGCCGATAGCATGAGGCGATCGGAGGCCTGCCAGCCCGCGCCCGTCGTGGCCGTCCAGATCGGGGCCTGCGCCGGTCGCTTGCCGGTCAGCTGCGGCGCGCTTGCGCCTCCGTCAACACGAGCGTCGGTCGCCGCAAGCGCAGCTCGGACCTCAAACCGGTCCGATAGGCGGCGTTCCGCTTCGACCTCCAGGCCCATGGCCTTAACAGCTCCTGCGTTCTGACGCTGGCGCAGCACGCCTCCCGCCGGAACGAAGCCGGCGATTGGAAACGTTCCGGGGCCAGCGCCGATCGTGACGTTGGCGATCGGATCCTCGATGCGGTTCCAGAAGGCTGTGACAGACACGCGCCAGTCGTCCGTCTCGCGCCCGGCGCCGAGTTCACCGCCATACAGCCGCTCTGGCTCCAGCTCCGGATTGGCCTCGGTTATGTCGTTGCCGACGCGGAAGGGCCGATGCAGCTCGTTCAGCGTGGGCGGACGAAAGCCGGAGTAACCCGCCGCCCTGAGGAAGGCGCCGTCGGCTAGTCGATACCGGACCGCCGCTCGCGCCGTCGGCGTGATTCCGTCGGCATCGGGCGCACGGCTCTCCAGCGTCGTCGCGCCGGTCAAAACATCGCGCTCGATCCGGCGCGAGTCGGTGGCGGACCAAGCGTCCGCGCGCAGGTTGCCGGTCACCAGCCAGGGACCGGCGGATCGGCTCGCCTCCACATAGGCGCCGATCACTGAGGTGCGTCCCCCAGCTTCGCGGTCCCGGGTGAAGGTGCCGCTCATGAAGCGGAACCGTTCGCGCACCTCGCCTTCGAAGGCGCGTCCGTCGACACCCAGCTCCCATTCATAGCTGGTGGTCGAGCGGCGGAGGGCGGCGTTGAAGCCGACGCCGGTCGCCGGCGTCTCGTACTGGTCGTTGGCCGGCGTCGTCGCCCTGCGCCCCGCAGCGACTGCGGCCGAGCGGTTGGCGAAGTCGGTAGACTGTCCCCAGAGCTGCAGCCGCCACCCCATAGCCCCGCCGCGGGCTTGTCGAGTAAGGGCGACACTTCCCGTCAGGCCACTTGCGGCGGACTCCGCGTAGTCGAGGCCGGCGCCCCGCTGTTCGTCGTAGACGCCCAGTCGGGCTGAGAGCAGCGCCTCGCCGACCGGAGCCGTCAGCCGCGCGGACAGCCCGCCGGCTTCCAGGAAGGTCGGGGCGTCAGCGGCCCCCTGATCGCGTCCCCGGACCGGGACATAGCCGTCAGTCCGCTCGCCCGAAGCGGCGATCAGCAGGCCGGCCTCGCCGAGAGACACGTCAGCGACGACGGCGCCTCGGACGGAGCCGAGTTCGCCGATGGAGAGGTCCGCCAGCCAGGGTTCAGGCGCATCGTCCAGGCTCTCCAGAGCCACGGTTCCCGTCAGTGCGCCGGCTCCGTACGGACCTGCGCCAGCGCCACGCACGATGGTGGCGCGGCCGATAGCTTCCGGAGGCAGCTGGCTCCACAGCACCCAGCCGCCGAACGGGTCGTTCAGCGGCACGCCGTCCAAGGTGATGAGCGCGCGGCCGGCGCCGGAAGGGGCGATCGCCCGCAGGCTCAAGCCCTGGGTCGTGGGATTGGCCGAGAGGCTGGACGTGCGGCGGAAAAGGGACACGCCCGGCACGCGGCGAAGGGCCTCGTCGGTTCGCTGTGAACCCGCAAGCGCGTCGGCGTCCAGAGTTATGGTCGAGAACGCCGTCTCACTGACCAGGCGCGGTAGGGCGGTCGCACGAACCACCAGCTCCTGGACGACGGGTGTATCGGCGGGGGGAGGGGCCTGATCGAGCATCGCGCGGGCTCAGCCGCGCCCATCATCGGGCGCCACCTTCGGATCGCCGTTTCGGAAGCGCCACTTCATGAAAAGCACGGCGCTCGAGAGGCATAGCGCCGCCGAGTTGGCGAAGGTGATGGGCCAGGCCTCCGTCATCACCCCGTAGATTGTCCACAGGACGAAGCACGTCACGGTCAGGGCGTAGGTGCGCAGGGACACGGAGGAGGCGTCCCGCTCCTTGGCGATCTTCAGCACCTGCGGAATGAAGCTGGTGATCGAGCACAGCGCCGCCGCCACGCCGATGCTGTTCGCGATCCACTCGTTCATGCCGCCTCCGACCTTCGGGCCAAGAACGCGGCGCGCGCCGTTCGGCTGCGTCAGGTGGCGGGGGCGAACGCCCGCTCGATCTCGGCTCCGCCTTCAACGGTGGGGCGGAAGCTGGGGGCGCTGATCCTTTTCGAGCGCTGCTCGTACGCATGACCGAAGCGAAGGATCTCGGCGTCGCTCCAGGCCGCCCCGATGAAAGACAGGCCCACAGGCAGCCCTTTGACATTCCCCATTGGGACGGTGAGGTGCGGATAACCTGCCACAGCGGGCAAGGTGGAGACCGAGCCGCCCCACGCTCCTCCGGTGACGAGATCGTTGCGGGACGCCGGGCCATTGGTCGGTGCGACCAGCGCCTGCACGCGATGAGCCTTCAGGAGCCGATCGATGCCCTCGGGGCCCGAGAGGCGCAGGGATGTCGCCCGGGCGGCGAGATACTCAGGGTCGTCCAGGCCCTTCATCTCTTCTGACTCGATCAGGATGTCCTGGCCGAACAGCACGGTCTCGCGTTGCGTGGCGGCGTTGAAGGCGATCAAGTCAGCCAGTGTGCGGACCTTCACCGAGGGGGGTGTGGACGCGAGATAGGCGTTCAGCGTCGCCTTGAACTCGGCCTTCAGCACAGTCAGCTCGGCCGCATCGATGGGCGCTTCGTCGATCCGCTCGGTGATCTCGACCAGTTCCGCGCCGGCCGCGCGCAGGTCGGCCAGGGCGCTCTCGAAGAGAGCGTCCACCGCCGCCGACCGGCCGGTCTTGTAGCGAACGACACCAAGGCGCACGCCCTTCAGAGCGTCAGGTCCAAGCCGCGCCGCGTAATCGACCTTTCGGGCGTCGGCCTCGCGCGTCGCCGGGTCGGCAGCGTCGGAGCCCGCCATCGCGGTCAGCAGCAGGGCGGCGTCCTCCACCGTGCGAGCCATGGGCCCCGGCGTGTCCTGGCTTGAGGAGATCGGTACGACGTGCGTGCGCGAGACCAGGCCGACCGTCGGCTTGAATCCCACGATTCCGCTCTGAGAGGCGGGGCAGGTGATGGACCCGTCCGTCTCGGTGCCAACGGCCGCAAAGGCCAGACCGGCGGCCACCGCCACGGCCGAGCCGGTGCTGGATCCGCATGCGTTGCGGTCCAGCACGTGCGGGTTCTTGGTCAGCCCGCCCACCGCGCTCCAGCCGCTCAATGAATCGGAGCTCCGGAAGTTGGCCCACTCCGACAGGTTGGTCTTGCCCAGGATCACCGCGCCCGCGGCTCGCAGGCCCTTCACCAGCGGGGCGTCACGGCCGGTGTGGTTGTCCCTCAACGCCAGGGAGCCGGCCGTGGTGGGCATGTCGCGCGTGTCGATGTTGTCCTTCACGAGCACGGGCAGACCATGCAGCCGCCCTCGCGAGCGGCCGGCTGCGCGCTCCCCATCGAGCCGCCGCGCTTCGTCCAAGGCCGCGGGGTTCAGCACAAGCACGCTGCGGAGCGTGGGCCCCGCCCGATCCAGCTCGGCGATGCGTGCTTGGCGCCGTCGCACCTGATCCGCCGCCGTCTCGGCGGGCTGAGCCATGGCGGGACTCGCCGCCAACGCGGCGGCGAGGAGCGGACAGGCGAGCGCGCGAACCATCACGCGGCGGGCTTCAGCTTGCGGTCGAGGAAGTTGAGGAAGGTGCGCCAGACGTGCAGGCCCTTCGTCGGGCTGCGGATCGCGCTGTGTCGCTCTCCTGGATACAGCATGGTCTCGAAGGGCTGGCCCGCAGCCTGCAGGCTGGCCAGCACACGCGTGGAGTGTTCGAAGATCACGTTGTCGTCGGCCATGCCGTGGACGAGCAACAGATCGCCGCTGAGGTCCTTCAGGCGCGGCTCCACCAGCGACCGCTTGTAGCCCTCCGCGTTCTCTTGGGGCGTGCCCATGTAGCGTTCGGTGTAGTGGGTGTCGTACAGCGCCCAATCGCTGACCGGCGCGCCCGAGATCCCAGCGCGCAGCCCCGCATCCTTCTCGGTCATCATCAGCAGGCTCATGTAGCCGCCGTAGCTCCAACCCATCACGCCGACCCGATCCGGATCGACATAGGGCAGGCTCTTCAGGTGCTTGATCCCGGTGACCTGGTCGTCGACCTCGACCGTGCCCATGCGGCGGTCCAAGGCCGTCTTGAAGGCCACCGAACGGTTGTCGGAGCCGCGGTTGTCCAGGCGGAAGACGACGTAGCCGGCGTCCAGGAACAGGCGCTCGCGCGGCTCGTACCACTTCTTCGCCACCGTCTGGGCGTGGGGGCCTCCGTAGACGAGCACCACCGCCGGATACTTCTTCGACGCATCGAAACCCGGCGGCGTGGTCACGGCGTAGTGCAGGACCGTGCCGTCCTCAGCCTTCACCGTCCCGAACTCCGGAACGCGATGGCCGGCCAGGTACGGGTGGTACGGATGGCCCTCCGTGAGCCGGTTCTCCTCGATCCAGCGCACGCGCTGCCCTGCCGGCGTGTAGAGCGCTGTCTGCGGCGGCGTGTCTGGATCGGCATAGGTCCCGGTGAAGGCCCCGCCGCGCTTGGCGACGGACACAGTCCACCAGCCACCGGCTGCGGTGAGCGCCTTGGGCTCGCCGGGCCGCTCGTACGAAACGGAATACAGCCGCTGCTCGATCGGCGTGTCCTTGGAGGCGGAGAAGAGGACGAGCTTGCGCGCTTCGTCCACGCCCTCGATCTGCGCCACCGGCCACTCGCCTCGGGTCAGCTGCCGGATCACCTTGCCGTCCGGCCCGTAGAGATACAGGTGGCGGTAGCCGGAGCGCTCTGAGCTCCATAGGAAGCGCCCGCCGTCCAGCGCATGGAAGTCGTTCGTCAGCTCCACCCAGTTGGGCATGGTCTCGCTGAACAGGACCTGCGAGGCGCCTGTGCCCGGGTCCACCGCCAGTATGTCCAGCCGCTTCTGGTCACGCGTCTGGCGCTGGACGTAGAGGGTGCGGCCGTCCTTCGACCACTTCACGCGCGCCAGATAAATGTCCTGGTCCGCGCCCAGGTCGACCTTCACCTTCCGGGCGGAGGCGACGTCGTGAACGTACAGCTCGACCACCGCGTTGGGCCGGCCGGCGCGGGGGTACCGTTGCTGCACCGTCGTCGCGCCGCTGGCGCCGATATCGAGGCGGGGCACGATGTCGACACCGCTTTCATCCACCCGGGTGAGGGCCACGCGGCTTTCGTCGGGGCTCCACCAGTAGCCGGTGTCTCGGTCCATCTCCTCCTGCGCGATGAACTCCGCCACGCCCCAGGAGAGGGTGTCCCTGCCGTCGGTGGTGAGCGCCTGCTCCTTGCCCGATGACAGGTCGATCAGGTGCAGGTTCTGGTCGCGCACGAAGGAGACGTAGCGTCCCTTAGGTGAGACCTTGGCGTCGACCTCATCCCCATCGCTTTCGGTCAGACGCCGGATCTGGGCCTGCGGGCCCGTGACGTCGGCGAGATAGAGGTCACCATCCAGGGGCACGAGGATGAACCGGCCCTCATCGTCCCAGCTGTACTCCACGACGCCCGAGTTCATGACACGCATGCGCTCGCGCCGGGCGATCTCGGCCTCCGACAAGGCCTTGCCGGCCTGGGACAAGGCGGCGGCGTCCACCAGGCGATAGGGCTCGCCGCCGGCGACGTCGGCCGCCCATAGGTCGAGGACCTTCTGGTTCTCGGTCTTGGCCTTCAGGTAGGTCACGCGCCTGCCATCAGGCGACAGGGCGACTCCGCTGGCGCGGGGACCGTTCAGGTCCGTGCCGCCAAAGACGGCCTCTGGGGTCAGGCGGCGGAAGCTGTCTTGGGCGGAGGCGGAAAGGGGTGCAGCGGCGATCACGGCGGCCAGCAGGACGGATTTCAGCATGCGTCCACGCTAATGGAGCCTGAAAGCGACCGCGACCGTTTTCCGCCAGACACAGCCGGCTGCCGGGGCGAGTATCGTCGGATGCAGGCACTAAAGACGATCCTTTTCTGGCGTCGGACGGACGTGCAGGGGCTGGAGCGGTTGGAGCTCTCGGTCGATGCGGACGGCGTGCGAGCCCACGGCGTCGTGCTGGTGCTGGAGGACGGCGGCTGCCGCCTCGAGCACCGATGGCGGCTCTCCCCGGAGTGGCGGGCTCAAACGGTTGAGGTGGACCGCTGGGATGCGGCTGGCCACCAGCGCCGCCTGCTGGAGCGCGTCGGCGAGGGCTGGGCGGTCGACGGCGCTCCCAGGCCCGACTTGCATGGCGCCCAGGAACCGGACCTGTCGGTCACCCCGTTCTGCAACACCTTTCCCATGCGCCGCACGCCGATGAGCGACGGCGCGGTGCTGACGCTGGACACCTGTTTCATCGACGCCGCCGCCATGACGGTGGAGAGGTCCAGGCAGAGCTACGTCCGCTTGGGTCAGCGGCGGCTCCGCTACGTGGACCTTGGCTTGTCCGCCGGCTTCGAGGCCGAACTGGAGGTCGACGAGGAGGCGCTCGTGCTCCGATACGAGCATCTCTTCGAGCGGGTGGCGCCAGACTGAACAAGGCGCCATCTTCTCGCCTTGGCTGACGCGTTCAGTTCGAACGCAACAGTGCCGGAGTACGTCCCATGGGCCCCTTCACCCGTCTCACGCTGACGGCCCTGGCTGTCGCCGCCGCCACATCGGCGCGCGCCGACGACGGCGAGCTCGTCTCGACCCGGACGGACTCGGCGGCGGCGCCGGCGGTCTCGGCCACTCAGGCTCCGGAAACGAACGCACCCGCTATTTCGGGTGAGGCTCTCTCCACTGACGAGCAGATCCGCCGCTGGTTAGCCAAGGGCGGCAGCGAGCCCCTGCCGCAAGACGTGGCCGAAGCGGTTGACTCCGGCGTTTACGACCGACGTCCGCACGGCGAACTGTCTGTCACCGTCGGCACCGGCGGGATGCGCGCCTACAGCGGCTCGGTCACCATGCCGATCGGCGAGAACGGCTGGCTCGGACTCTCCTACGCGGAGGGCCACAAGATGCCCTACGGCCATGGCTACGGATATGGCGGCTATGGCGGCTACTCCAGCGTGGGCGCCGGCTTCGGCTGGGGCGTGGGCGGCGGATCGCCGTACAGGTCGCCGTACTGGCGCTGAAGGCTGTGGCGGCCTTCATAGGGCCACCGTCAGAGACTAGACTTCGTCGATGCTCTCCCCGGTGGGCGAGCTCTCCAACGAGCGACAAAATAGAAACGAACCCGGCCTGAGCGCTGGCCGCAAGCGACTAGCTTTCGAGGGCTTCCGTCGCTACATCCCGGGCCGAATTCCCCACACCCGCGACAGCACGCGAGCGAGAGCGACGGCGCATGGCCCAGCAATACATTTTCCAGATGCAAGGCCTGACCAAGGCCTATCCCGGCGGCAAGAAGGTCTTCGAGAACATCTGGCTGAGCTTCTACTCCGACGCCAAGATCGGCGTCGTGGGCGTGAACGGCTCGGGCAAGTCGACCCTGCTCAAGATCATGGCCGGGATCGACAAGGAGTTCTCGGGCGAGGCCAAGGCCGCCGACGGCGTGAAGATGGGTTACTTGGAGCAGGAGCCGCACCTGGATCCCTCGCTCGACGTCTGGGGCAACGTCATTAGCCGGTGCGAAGAGAAGAAGATCTTCGACCGCTACAACGAGATCGCCATGCAGATGGCGGAGGACTACTCCGACGAGCTCATGGAGGAGATGAACACCCTCCAGGAGAAGATCGACGCGGGCGACCTCTGGGACATCGACTCGCGCATCGAGATGGCGATGGACGCCCTGCGCTGCCCGCCCAACGACAGCCCGGTGGACAAGCTGTCCGGCGGTGAGAAGCGCCGGGTGGCGCTGGCCCGCCTGCTGCTCTCCAAGCCCGACATGCTGCTGCTGGACGAGCCGACCAACCACTTGGATGCGGAGTCGGTGGCTTGGCTGCAGCACCACCTCGAGGCCTTCCCGGGCTGCGTCATCCTGGTGACCCACGACCGCTACTTCCTGGACCAGGTCACCAAGTGGACGCTGGAGCTCGATCGCGGCAAGGGCATCCCGTACGAGGGTAACTACACCGGCTGGCTGGAGCAGAAGCAGAAGCGGGTGGTTCAGGAGCAGTCGGAGTCCGAGGCTCGTCAGCGGGCGCTCACCCGCGAGCTGGAGTGGGTGCGCTCGGGCGCCAAGGCGCGCCAAGCCAAGTCCAAGGCCCGCCTGGCGGCTTACGAGCGGATGGTCAGCGAGCAGGAGAATGCGCGCGCCGCCCAGACATTCGCCCAGATCCAGATCCCGCCCGGCCCGCGCCTGGGTAACCTGGTGTTGGAGGCGGACAAGCTCACGAAGAAGTACGGCGACAAGGTCCTGTTCGAGAACCTGTCGTTCAAGCTGCCGCCCAACGGCATCGTGGGCGTGATCGGGCCCAACGGCGCGGGCAAGTCGACGCTCTTCAAGCTGATCACCGGACAGGAGCAGCCGGACAGCGGGACCATCCGTGTCGGCGAGACGGTGAAGCTGTCGTACGTCGATCAAAGCCGCGACGCGCTCGATCCCAAGAAGACGATCTGGGAGGAGATCTCGCAAGGGCTGGACGTGCTCAAGGTCGGTCAGCGCGAGATCAACACGCGCTCGTACGTCGGCTCGTTCAACTTCAAGGGCGGCGACCAGCAGAAGAAGGTCGGTCTTCTCTCCGGCGGTGAGCGCAACCGGGTCCACCTGGCCAAGACGCTGACCACCGGCGGCAACGTCATCCTGCTGGACGAACCCACCAACGATCTGGACATCGAGACGCTGCAAGCGCTGGAGGAGGCGCTGGAGGACTTCGCCGGCTGCGCCGTGGTTATCAGCCACGACCGCTGGTTCCTGGACCGCCTGTGCACCCACATTCTCGCGTTCGAGGGCGACAGCCACGTGGAATGGTTCGAAGGCAACTTCGAAGCGTACGAAGAGGACAAGAAGCGTCGCCTCGGCGCTGACAGCCTCATTCCCAAGCGCCTCAAGTTCCAGAAGTTCGCCCGGTAGGCGGCAACAAAGGCGACGCTTGGCTGGTTCTCCCGCTGACGAAGCGGGAGGACCTGAGCCATGGCTGAGATCTCTGGCACGGGCGCGCGCGACGCGCTCAATGGCGGCGCGGCTGAGGACGTCATCTCCGGCCGCGACGGCGGAGACGCGATCAACGGCGGCGGGGGCAACGATGTGCTCTATGGCTTCGGCGCCAACGGGCTGGACGTGACGTCCGGCCAGATAGACGCGCACCGTGTGGCCTCTGGACTGTCAAACCCGCTGTTCGCCGCCTCGCCGCCGGGCGATCCGAACCGGCTGTTCGTCGTCGAGCAGAACACCGGCCGGATCCGGGTGCTGGACCTGAACAGCGAGGCGCTGCAGGCGAGCCCCTTCCTCGACATACCCGACAGCGAGATGTCCTCAGGCGGCGAGCGCGGCCTGTTGGGTCTCGCTTTCCATCCCGACTACGCGACCAACGGCCTGTTCTATGTGAACCTCACCAATCCGGCGGGCGACACCCAGATCTGGCAGTACCGGCGCGAGGACCCCAACGTCGCGGCCACAAGCGGGCGGCGGCTCGTGCTCGAGATTGATCAGCCTTTCGAAAACCACAACGGCGGCTGGATGGCCTTTGGACCAGACGGCTATTTGTACATCGCCACAGGCGACGGCGGCGGGGCTGGCGATCCGCAGAACAATGCGCAGAACACCGGCAGCCTTCTGGGCAAGATCCTTCGCATCGACGTGAACGCCGACGCCTTCCCGGCCGACGAAGCCCGCAACTACGCCATTCCCGCCGGCAACCCCTTCGCTGCAGGCCCAGGCGCCGACGAGGTATGGGCTTACGGCCTACGCAATCCGTGGCGGCCAAGCTTTGACGGGCAGCGCCTTTTCATCGCGGACGTGGGGCAGGGAGCCCGCGAAGAGGTGAACGTGGCGCCAGTGGGGAACGGCGGCTTCAACTTCGGCTGGCGCCTAATGGAGGGCAATCAGCCCTTCAGCGGCACGGCCCCGGCGGGTCTGACCGCCCCCGTTATGGACTACCCCCACAGCATCGGCCGTTCGATCACCGGCGGCTACGTCTACCACGGTCCCGGTGGCGCCCAGGACCTCTATGTGTTCGGGGACTTCGTGACGGGCGCGCTGTTCACCGTGCGAATCCAAGACGGCGTGGCGCAGGACTTCCTGAACCGCAGCAGTCAGCTGAGGGTCGACGCAGGCGATATCGATCAGATCGCCTCCTTCGCCGTCGACGGATCGGGGCGCCTCTACCTGATCGGTCTGGACGGCGACATCCATCGACTGACGCCCGGGATCGCGGCCGGGGACGGGCCCGACCAGATCCTCGGCGGCGACGGCGATGACCTGGTCTTCGGTGGGGCAGGCGACGATCCGCACCTGAACGGCAACGCCGGTTCCGACACCATCAACGGGAACGTCGGCAGCGACACCGTCTACGGCGGGGCTGGGAACGACCAGGTCTACGGCGGCCGCGATAGCGATCGGCTGCACGGCGACCGGGGCGACGACAGCGTTTTCGGCGACCTGGGGGATGACACCCTGTCCGGAGGGCCCGGCGCGGACCGCTTCATCTTCCGCGGCGGCACGGGTCGGGACCGGATCGAAGACTTCAGCTTCGCCGAGGGTGACCGGCTGCAGTTGGCCACGGGAGCCACCTGGACGGTCGCGACCGTGAGCGGCGGCGCGGCCGTGACGCTGAACGACGGGGCTGTCGTGACCTTGGCTGGCGCTTCGGCGGCCTCAGTGACCGCCGACTGGTTCGTCTTCGGTTAGAGGACCTCCGCCACCTTCTCCGACGGTCGAGCCAGCACGGCGCCCTTGGAGGTGATCACGATCGGACGGTTCACCAAGATCGGGTGCTCGATCATGCCCGCCAGGATCGTCTCGTCGGACGCGTCGGCGAGGCCGAGCTCGGCCGCCAGCGGCTCCTTCTCGCGCAGCAGGGCGCGCGGCGAGAGGCCTGTGCGATCAAGCAGGTCGAGCAGCTGCGGGCGCGTCCAGCCGTCCTTCAGGTACTCCACGATGGTGGGCTCATGGCCGGCGGCGCGGATCAGCTCGAGCGCGCCGCGTGAGGTTCCGCAGCGCGGATTGTGGAAGATGGTGATCGGGAAATCGCTCATAAACCCAAGGCTCCTGACGGCCGCTGCATAACAGGTTAGGTCGATATCCATGAGCGAGAAGCCTGCGATCCTGCTCTACCACAAGCACCTGGCGCCTCTGACCGGGATGCTTGAGAGCGCCTATGACGTCTGGAACTTGTGGGAGCACCCTCCGGTGGAGGCGCAGGACGCCATCCGTGCGATCGTCGTCGACGGCGCCTATCCCTTGGACACTGCGCTTGTGGAGCGGCTGCCGAATCTGGGTCTCATCGCCTGCTTCGCGGCCGGCTACGACGGCATCGACATCCAGTGGGCGCGCGAGCGGGGCCTGCCTGTGACCCACGCGCCTGGCGTGAACCACGAGGACGTGGCGGACCTGGCGATCGGGCTGATCCTGGCCTCCCGTCGCCATATCGTCAGCGGCGATCGTTCTGTCCGTGAAGGAGCGTGGCGCACGGATGTGCGCACCATCACCCCGTCGTTGGGCGGCCAGCGGGTCGGGATCATCGGCTTGGGGCGCATCGGAGAGGCGATCGCGCGCCGCTGTGAAGTCATGCGCATGGAGGTCGCCTGGTGGGGGCCGCGTGAGAAGCCAGACGCCGCCTGGCCGCGCCGATCCTCGCTGCTGGACCTTGCCAAGGGGAGCGACATCTTGGTGGTGGCGTGTCGCGCAGACGAGCGATCGCGGGGCATCGTCACGGGCGAGGTCATCGACGCGGTGGGAGCCGAGGGGCTGCTGGTCAACGTCTCGCGTGGGCAGGTGGTGGACGAGGAGGCGCTGATCGATGGGCTGAGGGCTCGTCGGCTGGGCGCAGCGGCGCTGGACGTCTTTGCTGAGGAGCCTACGCCCGCTGAGCGCTGGGCGGCCGTTCCCAACACCGTCTTCACGCCGCACATCGGCGGTGCGACCACCGCGGCCGTGCAAGGCATGCTGATGCTGCTGCTGCAGAACCTGCAAGCGCACTTCGCCGGCGAGCCGCTGAAGACGCCGGTTCCCGCATAGGGATAACGCCCGGCGGGCGGGCCGGGCGTTACCGTTTCAGCTTGGTCGCGCGCAGCTCAGCGTGGCGTCGCGCCGGTCCGCGGCGGGCTGTTCACCGAGCCCGTCATCGAACCGCTCGCCGTGCCCGTGGCGCTGGTGGTCGCTCCGGTGGTGGAGCCGGCCGTGGCTGAACCGGTGGGCGAAGACGTACCGGTGGCCCCGCGGCTCGAGTTCACCGCGCCCGCACCGGCGCTCGTCCCGCCGGATGGAGCGGTTGAGGACGACATTCGCGCGCCGCTCCGTGGGGTGGCTGTTGTCGTCGGAGCGGCTGTCGTTCCGACGGTCGCGGAGGTGGAGGCGCCGACGGTCGGGTCGGTCGTCGGGGACATGGCGCGGCCCGCAGCGTCAGGGTCTGTCGCGTTCGCGTCCGCCGAAGTTGGTGGGGCGCCCGCGCTCATCGAGCCCGACGTCGATCCGGTGGTCGAGCGAGTAGGCGTGCCCGTCCCCGTGGATTGATAGTTGCGGGCGGTGCGTGCGTCGTCCCCGGCGGACGCGCCGCCCGACGCCTTACCAGTCGCGTTGGTCGCTCCTTGGGTCGTAGCGCCGCCTTGCATGTAGCGGTCGGAGTTCACATCCGTGCCGGCTTGGCCGCTGCTCTGAGCGGCGGCGAGCGGGGCCATGGTGAGTGCGGCGACGGCGACGCCGCTGGATAGAATTCGTCTGATCATGTTGTGGATCCCTGTCGAACTTGAGGCTGCTCCGAAGAGACTGGCCCTCATCAACTGGGATGCTGGTCCGAATGTTGCGTAGGAGGCGCGAATTGGGTCTTTGTGTATCTGCAGACTGTGGTCGACGAGCCAAACGTTCGGCGAATTCTCGCCGCATTCAGCTCCGGCGCCGCGCAAAACTCAAGACGTTAGGGGCCGGCGGGAACGGCCGCGTCATGCATTTCAGCTTGCATAATCATATAAAGATATCTTTATATGCTGCGCATGACTCTGACGGCGGAACAGACGGTCGAAGCGTTGCGTGCAGCGGGCGAGCCGACGCGCCTGCGCATCCTCGCGCTCCTGGCGGCGGAGGAGCTTTCCGTGATGGAGCTCGGCCAGATCCTGGAGCAGAGCCAACCCCGTGTCTCGCGGCACCTCAAGTTGATGACCGAGGCGGGGCTTATCGAACGATTCCCGGATGGCGCCTGGGTGTTCTACCGCCTGGCGCATGACGGACCGCAGCGCCGGCTGGTGGACGCGATTCTCGATCTGGCCGGAGAGGCCGGACGAGAAGGCGACGGACGCTCCGAGCGCGACTTTCAGCGCCTCGAGCAGGTGAGGGCGGAGCGCGCGGCCGAGGCCGCCGCATACTTCGAACGGATCGCGCCACGCTGGGACGAGATCCGATCGCTCTATGCGCCCGAAGCGCTCGTGGAGACGGCTGTAGCGAAGGCGGCGGGCGCCGGACCTTTTGAACGGGTGGTCGACCTCGGGACCGGCTCGGGACGCATGCTGACCTTGCTGGCTCCGCGTGCGAAGGCTTCCATTGGGCTCGACCTGTCGCAGCAGATGCTCAACATCGCCCGGGCCAACGTCGCGCGTGAGGCGGTTGAGAGGGTCGAGTTGCGCCACGGCGACATCTTCGCCACGCGGTTGCCGTCGGCCGCCGCGGACCTCGTCATAGTGCACCAGGTGCTGCACTACCTGTCGGACCCAGCCGCTGCGGTGGCTGAGGCCGCACGGCTCGTGGCGCCTGGCGGGCGACTGCTGATCGTGGACTTCGCCCCGCACCAGCTGGAGTTCCTGCGTCAGGAGCACCAGCACCGGCGGCTTGGCTTTGCGGATGAAGAGATGGGCCGCTGGCTTGCGGACGGGGGGCTTGAACTGGTCGACCCCGTCTCGCTCCGGCCAGAGAAGGAAGGCCTGACCATTAAGATCTGGACGGGCCGTCGCGCCCGCCAAGAGGAACGGAGCGCCGCATGAGTTTGGCCCAAGCCCGCGCCCTGCTGCTGTCGCCGCTGGGTCCCGTCGCCCGCGCGGGCGGGCGGGCGGAGCGCGACGTGCGAGTCTCGTTCGAGTTCTTTCCGCCCAAGACAGACGAGGCGGAGGAGACGCTGTGGCGCTCAATCGCGCGTCTCGAGCCGCTGAAGCCCTCGTTCGTCTCGGTGACGTACGGCGCCGGCGGATCGACGCGGGAGCGGACCCACCGCACCGTGGCGCGCCTCCTGCAGGAGACCTCGCTTAAGCCCGCCGCGCACCTGACCTGCGTGGACGCGACTCGCGAGGAGATCGACGACGTCATCCGAGATTACTGGGAGCTCGGCGTGCGCCACATTGTTGCGCTGCGCGGCGATCCGCCGGCCGGGATCGGCGGCGTCTACACGCCGAGCCCGGACTCGTACGCGAACGCCACCGAGCTGACCGCCGCAATCACCAAGATCGCGCCGTTCGAGGTGAGCGTCGGCTGTTATCCGGAGAAGCACCCGGAAAGCCCTTCCATCGACAACGACATCGAGGTGCTGAAGGCCAAGGTGGACGCCGGCGCCACGCGGGCCATCAGCCAGTTCTTCTTCGATGTGGACGCCTTCCTGCGCTACGTGGAGCGTGCGCGCGCGGCGGGGATCACCATCCCTATCGTGCCGGGGGTCATGCCCGTTACGAACTTCAAGGGCCTGTCGCGGATGGCCGGCGCTTGCGGGGCCGCCATCCCGCCGTGGCTTTCCAAGCTCTTCGAGGGGCTCGACGACGATGCGGACACGCGCCGCCTGATCGCTGGCGCGGTCGCGGCGGAGACCTGCGCCCGGCTCGAGGAGGAAGGCTTCGCCGATTTCCACTTCTACACGCTCAACCGCGCGGACCTGGTCTACGCCATTTGCCGCGTGCTGGGTCTTCGCGAGCAGCGCCTGGAGGCGCAGTCATGATCCGAAGTGAACGCATCGCCGCTCTCAAAGCGGCCGCGAAGGAGCGGATTCTGATCCTGGACGGCTCCTGGGGCGTGATGTTCCAGCGCGAGGGGCTGACGGAGGAGGACTTCCGCGCCGATCGCTTCGCGCACCACAACGGGCAGCTGAAGGGCAACAACGACCTGCTTTGTCTGACGCGCCCGGACATCGTCGAGTCGCTGCACGACCGCTACTTCGGCGCCGGCGCGGACATCAGCGAGACCAACACATTCAGCGCCACCACGATCGCGCAGGAGGAGTACGGGATCGACGCCGAGGCTGTGCGCGACATCAACCTGAACGCGGCGCGCCTCGCCCGCGCCAGCGCCGACCGGTGGACAGCCAAGGAGCCGGAGAAGCCTCGCTTCGTCGCCGGGTCGATCGGCCCGCTGAACAAGATGCTGTCCATGTCTTCCGACGTGAACGATCCCGGTGCGCGGCTCGTCACCTTCGAGCAGGTCTACGCGGCTTACCGCGAGCAGGTCATCGCCCTGCACGAGGGCGGCGTGGACCTCTTCCTGATCGAGACCATCACGGACACGCTGAACTGCAAGGCCGCCATCAAGGCCATCCTCGACCTCGAGGACGAGGGATACGAGCCCCTGCCGATCTGGATCAGCGGGACGATCACCGATCGCTCCGGCCGAACCTTGTCCGGCCAGACGGCGGAAGCGTTCTGGAACTCCGTGAAGCACGCCAAGCCCTTCGCGGTGGGCTTCAACTGCGCGCTGGGCGCCGACCTGATGCGGCCGCACATCGCCGAACTGGCGCGGGTGGCCGACACGCTCGTGGCTGCCTACCCGAACGCAGGCCTGCCCAACGCCATGGGCCAGTACGACGAGGAGCCGCACCAGACCGCCTGCCACCTCGAAGAGTGGGCCAGGAGCGGGCTCGTTAACATCCTGGGCGGCTGCTGCGGCACCACGCCGGAGCACATCGCCCACATCGCCAAGGACGTGGCGGGCATCAGCCCGCGCCAAGTTCCCGAACGGCCGCGCGCCCTGAGGCTCGCCGGCCTTGAGCCCTTCGAGCTCGCCTAAGGATCATGCGCCCAGTCTTCATCAACGTCGGCGAGCGGACCAACGTCACCGGTTCAGCCCGTTTCAAGAAACTCGTCGTCGAGGGCGACTACGCCGCGGCCTTGTCCGTCGCCCGACAGCAGGTCGAGGCGGGCGCGCAGGTTATCGACATCAACATGGATGAGGGCCTGCTCGACTCGAAGCAGGCCATGGTCACCTACCTGAACCTGCTGGCGTCGGAGCCGGACATCGCGCGTGTGCCGGTGATGATCGACAGCTCCAAGTGGGAGGTGATCGAGGCCGGCCTGCAGTGCGTGCAGGGCAAGGCGATCGTAAACTCCATCTCGCTGAAGGAGGGCGAGGAGGCTTTCCTGAAGCAGGCGCGCGCCTGTCTTCGATACGGCGCCGCGGTCGTCGTCATGGCCTTCGACGAAGTGGGGCAGGCCGACACCAAGGCCCGCAAGGTCGAGATCTGCACCCGCGCCTATCGCACGCTGGTCGACAAGGTGGGCTTTCCGCCCGAGGACATCATCTTCGATCCGAACATCTTCGCGGTGGCGACCGGCATCGAGGAGCACGACAACTACGCCGTCGACTTCATCGAGGCGACCCGTGAGATCAAGGCGACGCTGCCGTACGCGCGGGTGTCGGGCGGCGTGTCGAACGTCTCCTTCAGCTTCCGCGGCAACGAGCCCGTCCGGCGCGCGATCCACAGCGTGTTCCTGTACCACGCCATCAAGGCCGGCATGGACATGGGGATCGTCAATGCCGGGGACCTGCCGGTCTACGACGACATCGATCCTGAGCTGCGCGAGGCGGTCGAAGACGTCATCCTGAACCGGCCGCAGCGGACCAACGTGTCCAACACCGAACGCCTGGTTGAGCTGGCCCCCAAGTACAAAGGCGACAAGGGCGCTGCCAGGGTCGTTGATCTGAAATGGCGCGAGCAACCGGTCGCCGAGCGGCTGAAGCACGCCCTAGTGAACGGCGTCACCGATTGGATCGAGCAGGACACAGAAGAGGCGCGCCAGCAGGCCGTGCGTCCGCTGCACGTCATCGAAGGTCCCCTGATGGACGGCATGAACGTCGTCGGCGACCTGTTCGGCGCCGGGAAGATGTTCCTGCCGCAGGTGGTGAAGTCCGCTCGCGTCATGAAGCAGGCCGTCGCCTACCTGCTGCCGTTCATGGAGGCCGAGAAGGAAGGCAAGCCGCGCGAGAGCGCCGGCCGCATTCTGATGGCGACGGTGAAGGGCGACGTCCACGACATCGGCAAGAACATCGTCGGCGTGGTGCTGCAGTGTAATAATTACGAGGTCATCGACCTTGGAGTCATGGTGCCGGCCGACCGAATCCTGGACGAGGCGGTCAAGCACGACGTGCACGCGGTCGGCCTGTCGGGGCTGATTACGCCCTCGCTCGATGAGATGGTCTTCGTCGCCCAGGAGATGGAGCGGCGCGGTTTCAAGGTCCCGCTTCTTATCGGCGGCGCCACGACGTCGAAAACCCACACGGCGGTGAAGATCGAGCCGGCGTACCGGGCGGGCTCCACGACCTATGTGTTGGACGCTTCGCGGGCGGTCGGGGTGGTGTCGAACCTGCTGTCACCCACGGAGGGACCCAAGTTTGTCGAGCAGACGCGGGCCGAGTACGTGCGGGTGCGCGAGAGCTACGGCCGTGGAAGCTCCAAGCCGCGCGCCAAATTGGCCGAAGCGCGCGCCAACGCCGCCAAGATCGACTGGACGGCGTATGAGCCCCCGGCGCCGACGTTCACCGGCGTGAGGAGCTTCTCGTCATACGATCTGCAGGAACTGGCGGCGCACATCGATTGGACGCCGTTCTTCGCCAGCTGGGAGTTGGTAGGCCGCTTCCCCGACATCCTGGAGGACGACATCGTCGGCGAGGCGGCGCGTGGACTATACGCTGACGCGCAGGCGATGCTGAAGCGCATCGTCGAGGAGCGCTGGTACGAAGCGCGGGGCGTGATCGGGTTCTGGCCCGCCAACGCCGACGGCGACGACATCGTGCTCTACACCGATGAGAGCCGCGAGGCCGAGCTGACGCGCCTGCATACCTTGCGCCAGCAGATGTCCAAGGCGGAAGGGCGGGCGAATGCGGCGCTGTCGGACTTCATCGCTCCGATTGGAACCAAGCCCGACTGGATCGGCGCGTTCGCCGTCACCGCCGGACACGGCGAACTCGAAGTCGCCAAGCGCTTCAAGGACGCTGGCGACGACTATTCGGCGATCCTCGCGACGGCGCTCGCCGACCGGCTGGCGGAGGCCTTCGCCGAGGCCATGCACAAGCGGGTGCGAACGGAGCTATGGGCCTACGCCCGGGACGAGGCTGCGGCGATAGAGGATTTGATCGCCGAGAAGTACCGCGGCATTCGCCCAGCGCCGGGGTATCCGGCGCAGCCCGACCACACCGAGAAGGCCACGCTGTTCAAACTGCTGCAGGCGGAGGCGAATGCAGGAATGGCGCTGACCGAGAGCTTCGCGATGACGCCCCCGGCATCGGTGTCCGGGCTCTACTTCGCTCACCCCGAAGCGTTCTACTTCGGAGTGGGAAAGATCGAGCGCGATCAGGTCGAGGACTACGCTCGTCGCAAAGGCTGGACCGTGGCCACTGCCGAGCGTTGGCTCAGCCCCATTCTCAACTACGATCCGGCCGCGCAGCGCGAGGCGGCGGCCTAGGCCTTCGGCTTGGCCAGTCGTGTCGCCGCGGCGTTGCACTCGGCCGGGAGCTGGAACTCGGCATAGAGATCGGCGGCGGCCGCTACGTCGCCGGCGCGTGCGGGCTTCCAGCGGTCGTAGGCCGTTTGGCGCAGCCGCTGCGCGCGGCCCTGCGCGTCCGGAGTGGCGCCTTCCGGCGCCGCGGAGAGGGCCTCAACGAACGTGCGCAGGTAGGACATGCCGACCTGCTGCTTCTCGGCGTTCAGCGGCTGGACGCTCTCGATATGGCGCGCGAGGGCCATGTGCCCGCTGAGCAGGCCGTGGCACCACGCGACCCGCCCGAAGTCGTCTGCGGGCGCGCCTTCGAGGCCCGGAGGGGGAGGGGCCGCAGGGAGAGGGGCGCCCGGCGGCGCTTGCGCCGGCGCGACCGCCATCGGGGCGTCTTCGGGGGGCTGGGCGCCCGCCTGAGCGGAGATCAACAGCAAAGAGAGAAGGAGCGGCGCCATCAGGCCCTCCATCGCCCCTTATTGAGGCGAAGCCGGGGCGGCTTTGGCTGGAGCGTCCGCGGGCTCGGCATGCAGTCCGACCTCGGTCAGTGTCGCTGGCGGGGTGGTGATGTTTTCACGGATCCGTCGCGCGGCGTGCTCGCACCGTCCAGGAATGCCGAAGAAGGTGTCGAAGGCCTGAGACCGGACGCGAGCGTCAGTGCTGTTCAGGATCGGTCGCCACCATTCATAGGATTCCCGGTAGGCGATGTCCTTGGCGCGGATCGCCTCGGCGGATTGGAAGCGGGCGCCGGCGCGCAGCGACTCGGTGAAGTCGGAGAGCTCGCCGCGCGCGAGCTGAAGCAGCTGGGCGTCTGCGTCCGGCAGTGAGGCCCCGAGCTCGACGTGGCCAGCGACCCGGCCGGCGCACCATCCCACCAGGGCGTAGTCATCCGAAGGCGCGCTCTTGGGCAGCTCGTAGAAGTACGCGATCGCCTCGCGCATGCGGACCTGTTCCGGCGTCTCGCTCGGCCGAGAGGCGGTGGCGATTGGCGCTTCCGAGGCAGGGGCGGCTGGCTGGGCCGCTTGGGCGAGCATGAGGAGTGCGGACGCGAAGATCGGCGCCATTCTTACGAGTTTCCTTGCAGTGGCCGGCGGGACCGGGGCGACTGGACCTTGGCCCCTTTTTCCCCTGACCGGTCCGAGTGTCAAACCGGCGCCGTTCGCGCCTGCAAAAAAACCGAGCGCAGCGGTCGGGTTCTGCATTGTCTTGATAACGCCGCGATCCTAAAGTGACCTCCTCCCATGGGCCTGCTCAAGAAAATCGTCGGCCTGACGTCCAAGGATCAGGCTCGCGAAGGCGACACCAAGTGCGGCGCCTGCCCTCCGGGGCTGCCTGGAGAGGATGCCGAGTTCTCAACTGCGGTGACCGCCCTGGGGGCCAAGCTGGCCAGGGCTGATGGCCTCGCCGATCATGGCGAGTACCAGGCCTTCACGGAGGTGTTTCAGCCCGATGCGCGCAGCGAGCGCGACGTCCACCGGCTGTACCAGCTCGCTCGCCAGACCACGCACGGATACGAGAGCTACGCCCGGCGGCTGGCCAAACGCTACCGCAACTGCCCGCAACTGCTCGAGGATGTGCTGGACGGGCTGTTCTATGTCGCTGTCTCGGACGGAGCCGTGACCGAACGGGAGCTGGCGTATCTGGAACGCGTGGCTGAGCTGTTTGGGCTGTCGCCGCTTACGTTCCGGCGGGTGAAGGCGACCTACATGCGTGCCGGCGCCGACGACCCCTACGTGATCCTCGGCGTCGAACCTGACGCGTCTGACGAGGTCGTGCGCGCCGCACGGCGCCGCCTGCTGGCCGAGGCCCACCCTGACCGCGTGCGCGCGCGTGGCCTGCCCGCCGAGTTCGTCGAGGTCTTCACCGCCAAGGCGGCCGCCGTGAACGCGGCTTTCGACACGATCATGCGCGAGCGGCGCGAAATGGCCGACACGCCTGCGTGACTAACGGAAAACAAAGCGCCGCACCTGCGTTGTCATTGACGCCGGGCACAGACGGTCCGACATAATTGACGGGCGCGGTCTTGCGCCCTTTGACGAGGCGGGCATGGATAAGAGGATGAGCATCGCCATCAGGCGCCCCTCGCCGAACGCAATGTCGGCCCGCGGCGGCACAGGCGCCTTCAATCGCGCCCTTGCCTGGCTCGGCGGTTTCCTGGCCACCGGCGCCGCCGTGGCGACTGCGGCCTTCCTCGCTGTTTTCGCGGCCGCGGCAGTGGCCGTCATCGCCGTGTTCGTCAGCGTGCTGGTGTTCCTCACCGGCCTGGCGTTTCGGGCGCGCCGCACGGCCCACGCCCGGTCACGCCTGCCCGGCGTGATCGAGGCCCGGAAGGTTGGGCATTCTTGGGTCGCCTACAGCTGGGACCAGCGCTGAAGTCTCACGCGTGAGCCTGCCCGAGATCATCGAGGCGCCGTCGCCGAACTTCGACGCGCGCCGTTCGCCACCCAACCTCATCCTCCTGCATTACACCGGCATGCAGTCGGGCCAGGCGGCTATCGACCGATTGCGGGATCCCGAGGCGCGCGTCTCCGCCCATTACGTCGTCGAGGAAGACGGACGTCTCTTTCGGCTGGTGCCCGAGGAGCGGCGCGCGTGGCACGCCGGCAAATCCTTTTGGAAGGGCGAAACCGATATCAACGCCGTCTCCATCGGCGTTGAAATCGTCAATCCAGGCCACGAGTGGGGCTACAGGCCTTTCCCCGAGCCGCAGATCGCCACCGTGATCGCGCTGCTGGACGACATTCGCAGCCGCTGGGCCGTGCCCGACGGACGGATCATCGGCCATTCGGACGTGGCGCCCAATCGCAAGGAGGATCCGGGCGAGCTCTTCCCATGGCGGCGCCTTGCCGAGGCGGGTCATGGCCTTTGGTTCGAGGCGCCTCCAGCACCGGGCCCGGCTTTGGGACCGGGTGACACCGGGGTGGGGGTGTTCGCCCTGCAGGCTGGACTGCATCGCCTCGGCTACGAGCCGTTGCCTTCGGGAACCTATGACGAGGAGACCGCGATGGTGGTCCGCGCCTTCCAGCGGCATTGGCGCCAGGAGAAGGTGGACGGCGTCGCCGACGGCGAGACGCGGGCGCGACTGATGGGCCTGCTTCAGCTCGCCTCCATTGAGGCAGTCTCCGGCGCCCTCTGAATGGGATGCAATGACACCGGGCAGACGTGGCCGTAACTCACGGTTGTTGAGCAGAGACAAGACAAGTTGAAGTATTTGTGAGCGGGTGGAGCGCAACCGTTCCGGGCGCCCTGCCGTGCGTCATACCGTCACCGTATTGACGTGCCGGGGCCCAGCGCCCACCTTGCAACCGACCAGACGGCCGGGCGGTCGCGCTTGCTTCACAGCAGGCGAGGAAAGTCCGGGCTCCACGGCGAACGGGCGGCGGGTAACGCCCGCCGGGGGTGACCCCAGGGATAGCGCCACAGAAAGCAAACCGCCTGTGTTCCTAAGGGAAATCTCAGGTAAGGGTGAAAGGGTGCGGTAAGAGCGCACCGCGGGCCTGGTGACAGGCCCGGCATGGCAAGCCCCGCTCGGAGCAAGACCGAATAGGGACGTCGCGCCCCTCGCAAGAGGGGCAGGGCTCGCCGGCCCGAGACGTCCGGGTAGGTCGCGAGAACCGTCCAGCGATGGGCGGTCCAGAGGAATGACCGTCGCCCGAGGGCTCAGCCCGCGGGATACAGAACCCGGCTTACAGGCCGTCTGGTCAATCTTTTCAGCAGCATATCCTCATCACAACTCTTCGGCGAATACTTCGTTCGCTGTATGTTCTGTGGAGTTTATCGAAGGTTAACCCGCCCCAAACATGGTTACGGTGGGATTAAGTGTCATTGCCTCCCAGTCGGTCCCATGTTAACCCAAATGCAGGGTGGCTTTCTGGATTTGGGGGGCAGGTCCGTAGGGCCTGGAGCGGTGGGCGTGTTTCTCTCGACCTTCGAGAAACAGCTGGACGCGAAGCGGCGCATCGTCGTGCCTCAGGAATTCCGCGCGGCTGCTGGCGGCGGCCCTTTCGACGGCGTGGTCTGCTTCCCCTCGATCGAGGCGGACTGCCTCGAAGGCGGCGGAAGGGCCCTGTTCGACCGATACGCCGCCCTCGTGGACGAGTTGCCCTTCGGCGACCCGCTGCGCACCGCCTTGGAGACCAGCATTTTTGGCGGCATGGCCACGCTCTCCTTCGACACCGCGGGCCGGATCGTGCTGCCGGAGGCCCTGTGCGAGCAGATGGGCCTGATCGACTGGGTCGTGGTGGTGGGGCTTCGCGACCGCTTCCAGATCTGGCCCCGCGACCGCTTCCGCGCGTGGCGTGAGGAGCAGCGTCTGGCCGCTCGGACGGGGCTCGCGGAGCTGCGGCAGGCTCAACGGCAGGCGCAGATCATGCCCAAGGCGGTAGGCTGATGAGCGCGCCGCATACCTCCGTGCTGCTCGATGAAGTGGTCGAAGCGCTTGAGCCAGCGGCGGGGCAGGTGATCGTCGACGGCACCTTTGGCGCTGGCGGCTATTCGCGTGCGCTGCTCACGAGCGGCGCGACCGTTATAGGTCTGGATCGCGACCCTACCGTTCTCCCGTTCGCCGAGGCCTTGGGAGCTGAATTCGGCGACCGCTTCGCTCTGGTGCAGTGCCGGTTCTCCGAAATGGAGGAGGCGCTGGCCTCGACGGGGCGTGACGGCTGTGACGGAGTGGCCCTCGATCTCGGCGTCTCGTCAATGCAGCTGGACCAGGCCGAGCGAGGCTTCTCCTTCATGAGGGACGGCCCGCTCGATATGCGCATGGGCGCCGACGGGCAGACGGCGGCCGATCTCGTCAACACGGCCGCCGAGGCGGATCTTGCGCGCATCTTCTGGGTCTATGGGGAGGAGCGCGCTTCGCGCCGCATCGCGCACGTTCTCGTCCGGCGCCGGGCCGAAGCGCCGTTCGAACGTACGCTGGACCTGGCCGAGACGGTGGAGAAGGCGCTGGGCGGGCGTCGCGGCGCGCCGACCCATCCCGCCACCCGCGTATTCCAGGCTCTGCGGATCGCTGTGAACGAAGAGTTGGCGGAACTTGAGGCCGCTCTGGAAGCCGCCGAGCGCGCGCTGAGGCCGGGCGGGCGCCTGGCTGTCGTCACCTTCCATTCCCTGGAGGACCGGGTGGTGAAAAGCTTTCTGAACGAGCGCGCGGGCCGCCTCCCGGCGGGGTCGCGTCACCTGCCGCCGACCGAACGTGGGCCGGAGCCCACGTTCGACCTGCTGTTCAAAGGCGCCCGCGAGCCTTCGCACACCGAGACTGTCGCCAACCCTCGGGCTCGCTCGGCGAAGCTGCGCGCCGCTCGCCGCACCTCCGCTCCTGCCTGGAAGGCGGCGGCATGAAGCGTCCTGTCCGCCTGATCGACCGGCGCTTCCGCGGATTTCGTGTGGTGGAAGTGGCCTGCTTAGGGGTGCTCGCCGCGATGGTGTTCGCGGTCTACCTGACGAAGGCTGCGGCGAATGAGGAGCGCGCGGCGATCGCCAAGGCCGACCGCGAGATCGCCAAGGAGCAGCGCTCGCTGCGGCTGCTGCGCGCCGAGGCCGCGCACCTGGAGCGCCCCGATCGCATCGAGCGCCTGTCAGAGGCCTACCTCGGCCTCGCGCCGGTCGCAGCGCGCAAGGAGGCACAGGCCGAGAGCCTGCCCGAGATCGCCATCGGCGGGGAGCAGCCGTGAGCGAGTTGCTGTCCTCTCTGCCGCGGGGGCTCCCGAAGGGACTGCCCGGCCGGACCGGAGCGCCGAACTGGCGCTGGCTGACGGAGCGGGTCTGGTCGCTGGAGCATGCCTTCGAGCGGGCGCGAGCGCAGGCGCGTCCGGAGGAGGACACCCGGGTCCGCATCTTCGTGGTGCTGGCGCTGTTCTCCATCATGTTCCTGGCCGTGGCGGCCGGGGCCACACGGGCGGCCTTGTTCTCCGGTGAGCATGCGCTCGGCGGGGCTTCAGGAGCGGCGCTTGCGCGCGCCGACCTCGAAGACCGCGATGGCCGACTGCTGGCCGCTGACATGGCTCACTTCGCCCTGTACCTCGATCCCTCCGAGATATTCGATGCGGCGGGCACGCGTCGGCGCCTGCTGGCGGCTTTGTCATCGATCCCGGCGGAGCGGCTGGACCGGGCTTTGAAGAGCGAGCGGCGGACGCTGGTGCTTTCTGGCCTGACGCCGCCGGAGCGCGCGGCGGTGCACGCGCTCGGCCTCTCCGGCGTGTCGTTCGAGGAGGAGGCGCGCCGGCGCTATCCGCTCGGGGCGTCGGCCTCACACCTGATCGGCTTCGTTGATTCCGGCGGCAAGGGCCTGGCCGGCGTCGAGCGTTCCTTCGAAGACGAGATCCGCGCGGCGGGGGCGGGTGGCCAGTCCTTCCGCTTGTCGATCGACCTCCGCGTTCAGGCGGCGCTGGAGGAGGAGGTCCGACGCGCGGCAGAGGCGCAGATGGCCGCGGGAGCTGTCGGGGTGGTCACGAATGTGCGCACCGGCGAAGTGCTCGGCATGACCAGCTGGCCCCAGTTCGACGCCAATGACGCGGGCAAGGCGTCCGACGCGGCCAAGACGAACCGGGCCGCGGCGTCGGTGTACGAGATGGGTTCGACCTTCAAGGTTTTCTCCCTCGCCGCCGGACTGGATTCGGGCGCAGCCAACTGGAATTCGACCTTCGACGCCGCCGCGCCCCTGAAAATCGGCCGCAGGGCGATCAGCGATTTCCATGCTGAGAATCGCGTCATGACCCTGGAGGACGTCTTCCTCCATTCCTCGAACATCGGAACCTCTCAGTTGGCCCTGCGGACCGGATCCGAGGCGACGAAGCGCTACATGAAGGCGCTGCGCCTGCTCGGTCCGGCCGAGATCGAGCTGAAGGAGTCGGCCCGGCCGCTGACACCGCGACGCTGGGACGACAGCACCGTCGCCTCCGTGTCCTTCGGTCACGCCATCGCCGTCAGTCCCCTTAGCCTGGCTGCGGGCATGGGCGCGGTGCTGAACGGCGGGACCTACGTCCCCCTGACGCTGCGCCCGGTGGATCCGGCGCGCCCGCCCAAGGGTGAGCGGGTGCTGTCGGAGCAGACCTCTCGCGACATGCTGCGCCTGATGCGCCTCAACGTCGTGAAAGGCACCGGCGCCAAGGCCGACGCCCCCGGCCTACGGGTCGGCGGCAAGACCGGCTCGGCGGACAAGGCCAAGGCTGGCGGCGGCGGCTACAAGGACGGTGGCATCGTCTCATCCTTCGCAGCCGTCTTTCCGACAGACGGTCCGGTCGAGGCCGATCGTTACTTCGTGCTCGTCCTGGTGGATGATCCCCAGCGCACCGCGGCGAACCAGATGCAAAGGACGGGCGGCTACGTCGCTGCGCCCGCCGCCGGCCGGGTGATCGACCGTATCGCGCCGTTCCTAGGCGTGCGCCGCGCCGCAGACGCCTACCGCACCGCCTGGGGCGAGAAGGTCCCGCTCGCCGAGCATGTCACGGGGGCTGGCCAGTGAGCGGGCCCGTAAGCTTTCCCACCCGCGAAGGCGTGCGGCTCTCGGAGATCGTCCGCCGCGACCTGCCGGTGGACCCGCTGATCACAGGCGTCACCGCCGACAGCCGGCAGGCGGGGCCGGGCGTCCTGTTCGCTGCGCTTCCGGGTATGCGCACGGATGGGCGCAGCTACATTCCGCAGGTGTTGCAGCAGGGCGCGGCCGCCGTGCTCGCGGCCGACGACACGCCGGCTGACATCGCGCCGGTGCTGGTGCGCGCCGGCGACGTGCGGCGAGCCTATGCCCTGGCCGCGCGGGCCTTCTACGGCGCCCAGCCACGCGTCTGCGTCGCCGTGACGGGCACCAACGGCAAGACCTCGGTCGCCACCTTCTGTCGCCAGATCTGGAGCCGCATCGGCCGCTCGTCGGCCAGCATGGGGACGCTCGGGGTTGTCGCGGGCGATGAAGCGCTCTCCCCGCCGGGCCTGACCTCGCCCGACGCCGGAGACGCCGCGCGCTGGGCGGCCGAGCTCGCGGCACGGGGGGTGACGCACTTTGCGCTGGAGGCCTCCTCGCACGGCATCGACCAGCGACGCCTGGACGGGCTGACGTTGACGGCGGCGGGCTTCACCAACCTCACCCAGGACCACCTCGATTACCACGGCGACATGGAGAGGTATCGGCAGGCCAAGCTTCGCCTGTTCGACGCCCTGCTGCCACGCGGGCGCACCGCGGTGCTGAACGCCGACAGCGACGCGTACAACCACTTCGCGGCGACCAGCATCCTGGGCGGACAGACCATCTTCAGCGTCGGGGAGCGTGGTCGCGACCTGTCGCTGGTCTCCCGTCGCCTCACCCCCGAAGGCCAGCGCCTGACGATCGATACGGGGGGGGGCGCCCGCGAACTCCTGCTGCCGCTCGCCGGCGCCTTCCAGGCCGCAAATGCGCTGGTGGCTGCTGGATTATGCGTCGCGGCGGGCGAGAAGGTGGACGACGTGCTGGCCGCCCTGGAGACGCTGCGGGGCGCGCCCGGTCGGCTGCAGCGCATCGGAGCCGCTCCAGATGGCGGCGAGGCCTACATCGACTACGCCCACACGCCCGACGGCCTCGAAACCGTGCTGCAGGCCTTGCGCCCGCACGCCCGCGGCAGGCTGATCGTCGTGTTCGGCTGCGGCGGCGACCGAGACCGGGGCAAGCGGCCGATCATGGGCGGGATCGCCGCGCGTCTGGCCGACATCGCCATCGTCACCGACGACAACCCGCGGAGCGAAGATCCGGCTGCGATCCGCGCCGAGGTGTTGAAGGGCGCGAGCGGCGCACGCGAAATCGGAGACCGTCGCAGCGCCATCGCGGAGGGCGTCGCCCTCCTGCGACAAGGCGACGTGCTCGTGGTGGCCGGCAAAGGTCACGAACAGGGTCAAATCGTCGGCGAAACCGTCTATCCCTTCGACGACGCGACAGAGGTCGCGCACGCTCTGACGGGGAAGTAGATGACCGATCCGCTGTGGACCGCGGACGAGATCGCGACCGCGGTCGGCGGACGCCTGGACGGCGCGGCTTTCGCCGCCACCGGCGTCACCTTCGACAGCCGCGAACTGGAACCGGGCGACCTGTTCGTCGCCCTGGCGGGCGAGCGGGACGGCCATGACTTCGTCACCCAGGCTTTCGCCAAGGGCGCGGCCGGCGCCCTGACCGCACGCGCCATCGAGGGCGGCCCGTGCGTGATCGTTGAGGACACGCTGAAGGGGCTGGAGGCGATGGCCGGCCACGCCCGGGACCGAGCGCCCCGCGTGGCGCGCGGCGCCGTCACCGGCTCGGTCGGCAAGACCAGCGTCACCCAAGCGATCCGCGCGGGGCTCGAGCTGGCGGGCCCCGCCCACTCATCCGTCAAATCGTTCAACAACCACATCGGCGTGCCGCTGACGTTAGCCCGGATGCCGCGTACGACGGCGCGGGCGGTCTTCGAGATCGGCATGAACCATGCCGACGAGATCCGGCCGCTCTCCAAGCTTGTGCGGCCCCACGCGGCCTGCGTGACGACGGTGGGGCCCGTCCACACGGAGAACTTTCCCGATGGCGAGGCCGGGGTCGCGCGCGCGAAGGCCGAAATCTTCGAAGGCCTGGAGCGCGGCGGCCGCGCGGTGATCAACCGCGACGACGGTTGGTTCGATAGCCTAAACGCCGCCGCGCGGGATGCGGGAGCCGGCGTGCGCACCTTCGGCTGGGACGAGACCGCAGACGCTCGCCTGTTGGACTTCCAGCCCGAAACGAACGGGGCGCGCGTGACCGCCCGCATCCACGGGCGCGACTACGTTTTCAAGCTGCGTCAGTCCGGCTTCCACTGGGGTCTGAACAGCCTGTGCGTGCTCCTGATGCTCGAAGCGCTCAGCGTCGACATGGAGACCGGCATGGCGGCGCTGGAGGCGTTTGAGCCGTTGGCAGGACGAGGCGCCGCGAAGCTGGTGAACGTGTCGGACGGCGCCTTCCTGCTGGTGGATGAGAGCTACAACGCCAATCCGCTCTCGATGAAGGCGGCCCTGGCCAGTCTCGCCTCCCGCGCTCCGGCTGAGGGGGGGCGACGGATCGTGGTCCTCACGGACATGCTGGAGCTCGGCGAGGACTCGGCTCGCCACCATGCCGCCATCGCTGAGACGGTAGCCGCCAATGGCGTGGACCTCGTCTTCTGCGCTGGGCCACAGATGAAGAAGCTCTGGGACGCTCTGCCGCAAGAGCGCCGCGGCGCCTGGTTCGAAGACGCCTCCACCCTCGCGCCTCAGGTGACGGCCGTGGTCGCGCCCGGCGATGTCGTGATGGTGAAGGGCTCCAACGGCTCCAAGGCCTCGCTGATCGCCAAGGCCCTGGAGGCGCTCGAAGCGGGCGGAACGGAGAACGGCTGATGTTCTACCTGCTCTACCTTCAGTACTCCGAATGGGCGGACGCCTTCCCGCTGCTGAACCTGGTGCAGTACCAGACCCTGCGCACTGGCATGGCCCTTGTCACCGCTTTGATCGTGGCCGTCGCCATGGGCAGCCGGTTCATCAACTGGATGCGGGTGAAGCAGGGCAAGGGTCAGCCGATCCGCACCGATGGGCCGGAGTCCCACCTCTCCAAGCGCGGCACGCCCACCATGGGCGGGTTCATGATCTTGGCGGGCGTGACGGTGGCGACCCTGCTGTGGGCGGACCTGACCAATGTGCTGGTCTGGGTGGTCCTGTTGGTCACCGCCGGCTACGGGGTTCTCGGCTTCATCGACGACTATTCCAAGGTCACGAAGCAGACGACCGCGGGGCTTTCTGGAAAACAGAAGCTGTTCTTCCAGTTCGCCATAGCGCTGGCTGCGGTGGCCATCCTGGTGTTCTTCGCTGACCGCTCGCCCTCTTCGCCGGGGCTGGAGACGGCCGTCGCGTTCCCCGTTTTCAAGCAATTGCTGCTGGACCTGGGCCTCTTCTACATCGTCTTCGGCGCGGTCGTGATCGTCGGCGCGTCCAACGCGGTGAATCTCACTGACGGGCTGGACGGACTGGCGATCGTGCCCGTCATGATGGCGGCGATCGCATTCGGCATCATCGCGTACCTCGTCGGCCGCTTCGACTATTCGGACTACCTGCGTATTCACTTCGTGCCGGGCGCCGGCGAACTGGCGGTCTTCTGCGGCGCGCTCCTGGGCGCCGGCATGGGCTTCCTCTGGTACAACGCGCCTCCGGCCAAGATCTTCATGGGCGACACCGGCTCGCTGTCCCTGGGTGGGGCGCTAGGCGCCATCTCTGTGGCGACCAAGCACGAGATCGTGCTGGCGATCGTAGGCGGCCTGTTCGTGGTCGAGGCGCTCTCGGTGATGATCCAGGTCGGCTACTTCAAGCTGACCGGCAAGCGCGTGTTCCTGATGGCGCCGATCCACCATCACTTCGAGAAGATGGGCTGGGCCGAGTCGACGGTGGTGATCCGCTTCTGGATCGTGGCGGCGGTGCTGGCCCTGGTCGGCCTCGCCACTCTGAAGCTGCGCTGAGCCGATGATCCCGGTCTCCGGATACGAGGGGCGGCGCGTCGCCGTCTTCGGCCTCGGCCGGACCGGGTTGACCGCCGCGCGGGCCCTGCAGGCCGGTGGGGCATCGCCGGTGCTATGGGACGAGAACGCCACGTCCCGCGATGCGGCCGCAGCGGAAGGCTTCTCGCTTGAAGACCTGAAGACCGCCGACTGGAGCGACTTCGCCGCGCTGCTGCTCTCGCCGGGCGTGCCGCTGACTCATCCCGAACCGCACTGGACGGTGGGTCTCGCCAGGGCAGCGGGTGTCGAGATCGTTGGGGACCTCGAGCTGTTCGCGCGAACGGTCGCGTCTGCGCCCAAGAGCAAGCGGCCTAAAGTGGTGGCGATCACCGGCACCAACGGCAAGTCAACGACCACGGCCTTGATCGGCTGGATCCTGAACAACGCCGGCCGCGATGCGCGGATCGGGGGCAACATCGGCGTGGGCGTGCTGGGCCTGGAGGACATGCACGTTCATGCGGTCTACGTGCTGGAGGTGTCCTCCTATCAGCTAGACCTGACGTCCACCTTCGACCCGGACGTGGCGGTGCTGACCAACCTCTCGCCGGACCACCTGGACCGGCACGGCGGGATGGAGGGGTACCTCGCAGCCAAGCGCAGGATCTTCGCCAACCAGACTGCAGCCGACACCGCGGTGGTTGGGGCCGATGATGGCTTCGGCCAACGGATTGTCACGGACCTCATGGGGCGTGGCCAAGCGCGTGTCTGGCCGATCTCAGCCGGCCGCGCCCTAGGGGGTGGCGTCTATGCTCTGGGCCAGGTGCTCTACGACGCGACGGGGGATCGAGCGATCGAGGTAGCGGATCTGACTCAGGCGCGCTCCTTGCCCGGACGCCACAACGCTCAGAACGCCGCGGCGGCCTACGCCGCGGTGCGGGCGCTCGGGCTTCCATTGGAGGACGCGGTCGCCGGTCTCATGACCTTTCCGGGCCTCGCACATCGGATGGAGGAGGTCGGCCGGGTGGGGAGGGTGCGCTTCATCAACGACAGCAAGGCCACGAACGCGGATGCGGCAGCCCAGGCGTTGTCGAGCTACCCAAAGGTCTATTGGATCGCCGGCGGCGTGCCCAAGGCTGGAGGCATCACGCCGTTGGAGCCGTTCTTTCCCCGCGTCGCCCGCGCTTACCTGGTGGGCGAGGCCGCCGAGGCCTTCTCCGGGACGCTCGGTGACAAGGCGCCTTGGACTTTGTCAGGCGACATCGCGACGGCCGTGACCCAGGCCTATGCCGACGCGGATGCGAGTGGGGACGAGGTGGTGGTGCTGCTATCGCCCGCCTGCGCCTCCTTTGATCAATTCCCTGACTTCGAAGCCCGGGGGGAAGCGTTCCGCGCCGCCGTCGAGGCTCTCGCCCGGACGGCCCTCAAGGAGCGCCCCGAATGACCGTGCAGCCGCACGCCTTCGCTCGCACCGACCGATCGTCTCTGGGTCTGTGGTGGTGGACCACCGACCGTGGACTGTTGGCAGCCGTCGGCGCCTTGATCTTCCTGGGCGTCGCGCTGTCGTTCGCATCGAGTCAGGCGGCGGCCGGACGCATCGGCATCGACAATCCATTCCACTTCGCGTTGCGCCAGAGCGTGTTCGCCGTCGGCGCGGCGGGGCTGCTGATCGGCGCGTCCATGCTCTCGCCGAAGGGCGTGCGGCGTCTCGCCTTTTTTGGCTACATCGGGGCCATCCTCGTCATGGCGGCCTTGCCGCTGATCGGCCACGAGTCGAAAGGCGCTGTGCGCTGGCTGCAAGTCGGCCCGCTGACGCTGCAGCCTTCCGAGTTCCTGAAGCCGTGCCTCATCGTGCTCGCGGCCTGGATGTTCGCGGAGGGCCAGAAGGGGCAGGGGGTGCCGGGCGTCTCCATCGCGTTCGGCCTTTACGCCGTCGCCGTCGCCCTGCTGCTGATACAGCCCGATGTCGGCCAGACGGTGCTGATCACGGTCGCCTTCATGGCCGCCTTCTTCATGGCGGGAGTGCCCCTGAAGTGGATCGCGGGCCTTGGCGCGGTCGCGGTGGCGGGCCTGATCTCGACCTACTTCGTCTTTGACCACGTGGCGGCGCGAGTGACCAAGTTCCTGTCGCCGGGCAAAGCCGACACGCACCAGATCGACCGGGCTTCCGAAGCGATCGGCGCGGGGGGGCTATTCGGCCGCGGGCCCGGTGAGGGCGTTATGAAGCGTCACGTGCCAGACCTGCACACCGACTTCATCTATTCGGTCGCGGCGGAGGAGTACGGGCTGATTTTCTCGCTCGTGCTGATCGGCCTCTTCGGCTTCATCGTCGTGCGCGGCTTGTACCGGGCATTGCGCCTCACCGACCCATTCGAGCAGGTGGCGGCGGCGGGGCTGTTCGTGTTGGTCGGGCAGCAGGCCATCATCAACATCTCGGTCAACTTGAACCTGATCCCGACCAAGGGCATGACCCTGCCGTTCATCTCCTACGGAGGGTCCTCGATGCTGGCTTCAGGACTGACGCTAGGCCTCGCCCTGGCGCTGACGCGCCGTCGTCCTGGCGGCTACGCTGAGACCTCCGCCGCCGGTCCCGCCGCGTGAACGGGCGCAGCGGATCGCGCCTGGCCGTGCTAGCGGCCGGCGGCACGGGAGGTCATCTCTTTCCGGCTGAGGCTTTGGCCCGTGTGCTCGTGGGGCGCGGCTGGAAAGTGGCGCTCGCCACCGATACACGGGGCGACCAATACGCTCATGACTTTCCGGCGAAGACGCGGATCGCGCTGAACGCCGCGACTTTCAAGCCCGGCGACCCGATCGGCATGGTCCGGGCCGGCCTGAAGATCACTCAAGGTGTGATGCAGGCGCGCAAGGCGTTCCGTGAGCTCGACCCCGCCGTGGTGGTAGGCTTCGGCGGCTACCCCTCCGTGCCGGCGCTGCTGGCGGCGCTGCAGCAGAAGCGACCGACTGTCATCCACGAGCAGAATGCGGTTCTCGGCCGGTCGAACCGTAAGCTCGCGGGCAAGGTTGACGCTGTCGCCTGCGCGTTCCCGAACCTGGAGAAGGCTCCGGCGAACGTCACCCCGGCCGTGGTCGGCAACCCGGTGCGGCCTGAGATCCGCGCTCTCTACAACAGCCCCTACGCCGCTCCGACGGACGTGATCCGGCTGCTTGTGACCGGCGGAAGCCAGGGCGCGCGCCTGCTGTCCGAAACCGTGCCGGTGGCGGTCGCCCAGTTGGCGGAGCCGATCCGAAACCACCTTAAGGTCGAGCAGCAGACCCGCCAGGAGTCGCTGGACAACGCTCGCCGCATCTACGCCGACGCGGCGGTGGACGCGCAGGTGGCGCCCTTCTTCCGCGACATGGCCTCACGCCTCGACGCGGCGCACCTCGTCATCGGCCGGGCAGGCGCTTCGACGTGCACCGAACTGGCCGTTGCGGGGCTTCCCTCGATCCTCGTTCCGCTCAAGATCGCGGCTGATGACCACCAGCGCTTCAACGCCAAACCCTTGGTGGACGCCGGAGCAGCCGAGGTGATCCTGGAGGACCACTTGACGGTGGACCGCCTGTCCGAGCGGCTGCAGGCCCTGCTGTCTGACCGCCAAGGTCTGGTGCGTCGCGCCGCCGCCGCCCGCTCTGTCGCCATTCCCGACGCCGCCGAACGGCTGGCCGACCTCGTTGAGCGCACCGCCGCCGGCTGACGGCTTCCCGTCACACGGACTTCCGCGCTATGCGCCTGGAATGATCTCCCGCACCAAGCTCCGACCGACGCCCTTCGATCTTGGGCCCGTGCACTTCGTTGGCATCGGCGGGATCGGCATGAGCGGCATCGCCGAGATCATGCTGAAGATCGGCTACACGGTTCAGGGCAGCGACGCGAAGGCCAGCGCCAACACCGAGCGCCTCGAGAAGCTGGGCGCCCGCATCTTCATCGGTCACGACGCCAACAACGTCGGCGACGTGTCGGCGGTTGTCTATTCAACTGCGGTGAAGGCGGACAATCCTGAGATGGTCGCGGCGCGCGAGCGCCGCATCCCGCTCGTGCGACGGGCTGAGATGTTGGCCGAACTGATGCGGCTGCAGTTCTCGGTGGCGGTCGGCGGCACCCACGGGAAGACAACGACCACGTCGATGATCGCGGCCTTACTGGACGCCGGCGGGCTGGACCCCACCATCGTCAACGGCGGCATCATCAACGCCTATGGAACGAACGCGAAGGTCGGCGACGGCGACTGGATTGTGGTTGAGGCGGACGAGAGTGACGGCAGTTTCCTGAGGCTGAAGTCCACGGTCGCCGTCGTGACCAACATCGATCCGGAGCACCTCGACCACTACGGCGACTTCGACGCGGTGAAGAGGGCGTTCTGCGACTTCATCGAGAACATTCCCTTCTACGGCTTCGCGGCCGTCTGCCTTGATCACCCTGAGGTCCAGGGGCTGGTGGCTCGGATCGAGAACCGACGTCTGGTCACCTACGGCCTCAATCCGCAGGCGGAGGTGCGTGCCGCCAACTGCGACATGGGGCCGGATGGCGCTCGTTTCGACGTCGTCGTGACACCCCGCACCGGAGAATCCGTGATCATCGACGGTCTGCACCTGCCCATGGCGGGGTGGCACAACGTCTCCAACGCGCTCGCCGCCATCGCCGTGGCGCGTGAGCTGGGCGTCGCCGCCGACGCCATCCGCAAAGGGCTGGCCGGCTTCGGGGGCGTGAAGCGGCGCTTCACCACCACGGGCGTGGTCAATGGAGTGCGCATCGTCGACGACTACGGTCATCACCCGGTGGAGATCGCTGCCGTTCTAAAAGCTGCTCGCCAAGTGGCCGAGGGCAAGGTCGTGGCCGTGGTGCAGCCGCACCGCTACACGCGCCTGCGCGACCTCATGTCGGAGTTCTCCGCCTGCTTCAGCGACGCGGATACTGTGATCGTCGCCGACGTCTACTCGGCCGGCGAGGCGCCGATCGAAGGAGTGGGCAAGGAGAGCCTGGTGGAAGGCGTGCGGCGCTACGGTCACCGTCGCGTGCTGCCGCTGGAGAATGTCACGGCGCTGCCGCGGCTACTGGCGACCGAGACCCAGCCAGGAGATCTCGTGGTGTGCCTTGGCGCCGGAGACATCACCAGCTGGGCCTACGCATTGCCAGCGCAATTGGAAGCGCAGGGGACCGCTGCATGAGCGACTGGCGCGACAGCCTTCCCGCCGTGCGAGGCAAGTTGATCCGGGACGCCGAGCTGGCGCCCTTCACCTGGTTCCGGGTGGGTGGGCCTGCGGACCTGATATTCCTCCCGGCGGATGAGGATGACCTCGCTGCGTTTCTGAAGGGCCTCGACCCGGCGGTGCCGGTGACTCCGCTTGGCGTCGGCTCCAACACCCTGGTGCGCGACGGCGGGGTGGACGGCGTGGTTGTCAGGCTCGGGCGAGGCTTCAACACGATCGACAAGATCAGCGAGACGCAGCTGCGCGCGGGCGCGGCCGTGTTGGACGCCACGCTCGCCAAATGCGCGGCCGAGGCGGGTATCGCGGGCATGGAGTTCTTTCGCGGGGTGCCGGGCTGCATCGGCGGCGCGTGCGTGATGAACGCCGGCTGCTACGGATCGGAGACCAAGGACGTGCTCGTGGAAGCCTACGCCGTGACACGCGAAGGTCAGCGCGTGACGCTGTCGAACGACGACATGGGCTTCAGCTATCGCCGCTCGGCCGCCGCGGCCGAGCGGTGGCTGATCTTCACCGGCGCCCTGTTCGAGGGCTCACCGGATAGCGCCGCGGCCGTGACCGAGCGTATGGAGGCGATCACCGCCCGACGCGAGTCCACTCAACCCATCCGCGAGAAGACGGGCGGCTCCACCTTCAAGAACCCAGAAGGCGACAGCTCCTGGCGACTGGTCGACGCCGCCGGATGGCGCGGCAAGCTGCACGGCGGCGCGAAATTCTCCGAACTGCACTCCAATTTCCTGATCAACACGGGCGAGGCGACCGCAGCCGACCTTGAAGGGCTCGGTGAGCTGGTGCGGGCCGACGTGCTGCAGAAGTTCGGCGTGCAGCTGGAATGGGAAATCAAGCGCATCGGCCGTCCGGCCTGAGCGCGCCAAGGGAGTATCCGAGCATGGCCGGTCCGCTGTCGCACCTGCACGTCGCCGTTCTAATGGGCGGGCTCTCTCCCGAACGAGAGGTGTCCTTGGTCTCCGGCCGCGAGTGCGCCGACGCCGCCGAGCGGCTGGGCGCGCGGGTCAGCCGGGTGGACGCCGGTCGGGACCTGGCCGAGGTGTTGACGAAACTAGAGCCCGACGTCGTGTTCAATGCGCTGCACGGCGCCTGGGGCGAGGACGGCTGCGTGCAGGGCATCCTTGAGACCCTGCAGATCCCTTACACCCACTCGGGCGTGCTCGCCTCCGCCCTGGCCATGGACAAGGCGAAGGCCAAGGCCGTGTTAGCCGCAGCCGGGGTCGTGGTGCCCGGCGGGGGCTTGTTCGACCGGCGCGACGTGGCCAGCCGTCACGTTATCGAGCCGCCGTACGTGGTGAAGCCGAACGCCCAGGGCTCGTCCGTTGGCGTCTTCCGCGTGCTCGAAGGGGCCAACACCCCGCCGACAGAAGTCGGGGCTGACGACTGGACCTATGGCGAAGAAGTCATGGTCGAGCCTTTCGTCGCAGGGCGCGAGCTATGCGTCACCGTGATGGGCGAGCCTGCCGGTCCCCGCGCTCTGGCCGTGACTGACATCATCGCGGTCTCCGGCTTCTACGACTACGAGGCGAAGTACGCGGAAGGGGGCTCCAAGCACATCGTTCCCGCCGAGATTCCCGCCCATGTGGCGGAGAAGGCGATGCGTCAGGCGGAGCTTGCACATACCGCTCTTGGTTGTCGCGGGGTTACGCGATCCGACTTTCGTTATGACGATCTTAAGGACGTCCTGGTCCTCCTAGAGGTGAACAACCAGCCCGGTATGACGCCGACCTCGCTCGCACCCGAGCAGGCGGCCCACGTCGGGATTGGGTTTGACGACCTTGTCAGGTGGATCGTGGAGGACGCCTCTTGCCCGCGGTAGTGCGGGGCGGAAATAAACAACCCGCCCGTGCATCGAAGCCCAAGACGACGCAGGCGCGACGCGCGCCTGTGCGAAAAGGCGTGCCGGCTGGAAAGCTGCACGCCGCGCGCGGTGTCGGCCTCTCGCCTGCGACAATCGGGACGGTAAGCTTCGGGGTCCTGGTCGCAGGACTCGCCCTGACCTTGATGACAGGGGGGCGCGCGCAAGCGCTGAACCTCGCAGTCGACAAGGCCGTCGACGGTCAGCTCGCCGCAATGGGCTTCAAGCTGAAGGCGGTGCACATCCAGGGAGCGTCAAAGGGCGCCCTGCCGCACATTCGCGAGGCCCTGCCGCTCAGCGCGGGCCAGCCCATGACCGGGATCGAACTGGAGCAGCTCCGGGAGTCGGTGAAGCAGGTGGGCTGGGTGAAGGACGCCAGCGTCATTCGCCTCCTGCCTGACACGTTGGTCGTCTCCGTGGTCCAGCGGGAGCCGCTGGCGGTGTGGCAGTTGAACGGGCGCGCGGGGGTGATCGACGCCGACGGCGCATTGATCCCTGAAGCGGATCCAGGCGCCTTCTCCGAGCTGCCGCTGGTGGTGGGCGCGGGCGCCGATGTGGCGGCTGGCGGCGTGCTGCCGCTGGTGCATGCTCGCCCGCGGCTCGCCTCACGTCTCGAGGCGCTGGTGCGTGTGGACGAGCGGCGCTGGGACCTCCGGCTTAAGGACGGCAGTCTGATTCAGCTCCCCGCCGTGGGCGAGGACTCAGCGCTGCTGCAATTGGACGGCTTGGACCGTCGTCATCGCTTGTTGGAGCTGGGGTTCGCGCGGATCGATCTGCGCGACCCCGAAGCGATTGCGGTTAGGCGGCGTGATCAGGCGAAGGCGGTTCCGGCGGGGCTGCCCTCGGTGTGAGGATCTTTGTCTCCCGGCCGCCTTGCCGGGAGGTGTGTGTGCGGTGGGGTGGCGACCGAGAACCGGTCGTGTCGGGCTAAGAAATAGGGGCTTACGATGTCGCGATTGCAGGATCGACGGGACGCCAGGGACGGACTGAAGGCGCTGGGCGGCCGCGCGCCGGTCATCGCCGCCGTGGATCTAGGCGCGTCGAAGGTCAGCTGCTTCATCATGAAGCCGGAGGGCATCCGGCGCGAGGACCGCACGCTGCGGGTAGCCGGGGTGGGCTACGTGCAATCCAAAGGCGTCAAGGCTGGCGCGATCGTCGACATGGACGCCGCCGCCCAGGCGATCGCCCAGGCGGTCGAGCGCGCCGAGGCGATGGCCGGGGTGTCCGTCGCTGCTGTGTCGGTCACCACCGCGATCGGCCAGCTGTCCTCCACCCGCGTGAGCACACAGGTCTCGCTCGGGGCCCGTCCCGTGAGCGACGCGGACCTCGCCCGAGCCATCGCCTCGGCGCTGGCGCAGGTGAAGGCGCAAGGGCGACGCCCGATCCATCTTCTGCCCATCGCTTGGGCCGTCGACAACGTGAAAGGGGTACGCGACCCCCGCGCCATGAGCGGCCAGACTCTGACGCTCGACCTCCTGGTCGTGACCATGAAGGAGCCGGCCTTCACTACGCTGGGCCGCTGCGTCGAGATGGCCCACCTCGGGTTCGAGGCGGTCGTCGCTGCGCCCTTCGCCGCCGCGCTGGCGGCGCTCGAGGACGACGAGATGGATCTCGGCTGCCTCTGCATTGACATGGGGGGCGGCTCCACCTCGGCGGCCGTGTTCCAGGGCGGATCGCTCATCCACGTCGACAGCCTGGCCGTGGGCGGCTGCCACGTGACCAACGACATCGCCCGCGGGCTCTCGACCTCGATGGCGGGTGCGGAGCGCATCAAGACCCTGCACGGCTCGGCCATAGCCAGCGCCAACGAGGACCGTGAGATGATCGAGGCGCCGCCGCGCGGCGACGATCCTGGCGCAGGTCCGGTGATCGCTCCTCGTTCGATGCTGAAGGGCATCATCGCGCCCCGGGTTGAGGAGACGCTGGAGCTCTTGCGCGATCGGCTGAAGGACGCGCCGCTGGATCCCGGCGCCGGGGTCGTGCTGACGGGCGGCGCCAGTCAGCTTGCGGGTGTGCGTGAGCTCGCTGTGCGTGTGTTCGACCGTCCGGTGCGGCTAGGCCGTCCACGCCGCGCCCCGCACCTCGCCGAGGCCGCCGCAGGTCCGGCGTTCTGCTCGGCCGCGGGCGTGCTGCAACGTGCGGCCTATGGCCCGCGCGAGGCCGTTTCGTCCCGTAAGTTGATCGAGGGCCGGGTCACGCCGAAGGACGCGCCACAGGTGCAAGGCGGCATGGTCGCCCGCGCGGCGGCGTGGCTGCGCGAGAACCTTTAACCTCCAGGTTTCCTGCCAAGCTTTCGCCACAACGGTAAAGCTTGGGAACATGGCGTGAACACGCGCCGTTTTCCCAAGAAAAGCCCCCAACGAAGTCTCTTGCCTAGACCGACTCACGCTAGGTGAGTAACCACCCATTAACGATGGTGGTTTTTCATTAACCCTGCCCGTGGGAGCTCCGCGAGAATCGCGTGCGGCTCCGGGCAGGGGTGAAGAGGTCGATGATGAGTCTCAATCTGTCCGTGCCGAGCACCAAGGAACTGAAGCCTCGCATCGTCGTCTTCGGCGTCGGCGGCGCCGGCGGCAACGCTGTGAACAATATGATCGATGCCGACCTGCAGGGCGTCGAGTTCGTGGTGGCGAACACCGACGCACAGCAGCTGACGCACTCGCGGACCGACCGCCGCATCCAGCTCGGCGTCGAGATCACTCAGGGCCTGGGCGCGGGCGCCCACCCGGAGGTCGGCATGAGCGCCGCCCAGGAGTCCGAGTCGGAGATCGCCGAGCAGCTCGAAGGCGCTCACATGGTCTTCATCACCGCCGGCATGGGCGGCGGCACGGGCACCGGCGCGGCGCCCATCATCGCCAAGCTGGCGCGTGAGCGCGGCATCCTGACCGTGGGCGTGGTGACCAAGCCCTTCACTTTCGAAGGCCGCCATCGCATGCGTCTGGCCGACCAGGGCATCACCGAGCTGCAGCGTTACGTCGACACCCTGATCGTCATCCCGAACCAGAACCTGTTCCGGGTGGCGAACGAGCGCACGACCTTCGCTGAAGCGTTCGGCATGGCCGACCAGGTGCTGCACTCGGGCGTGCGCTCCATCACCGACCTGATGGTGCTGCCTGGCCTGATCAACCTCGACTTCGCCGACGTCCGCACGGTCATGGCCGACATGGGCAAGGCGATGATGGGCACCGGCGAGGCCTCGGGCGAAGACCGCGCCATGATGGCAGCGCAAAATGCGATCCAGAACCCGCTGCTGGACGAGACGTCCCTGAAGGGCGCCAAGGCGGTGCTGGTGAACGTCACCGGCGGTCTGGACATGACCCTTCTGGAGGTCGACGAGGCCGCCAACGCCATCTCCGCCGAGGTGGACCCGGAAGCCAACATCATCTTCGGCGCTGCGTTCGATCCGTCGCTGGACGGCAAGCTGCGCGTGTCCGTGGTCGCGACCGGCATGGATTCCTCCGCGATGACGAAGGCCGAGCCCGTCGGTCGCGCGCAGACCGCCTCGGCCGTCTCCCGCCCGACGACCTCGGCCCCATCCGTCGCCGCCCGCGCGCCCGAACCCGCGCCCATCCTGCGCACAGAGACGCCGATCGCGCCTCCCGCCGCGCGCACGCCCGAGCCGATGAAGGCCGAACCCGCCGCGCCGCTTAGCCGTGAGGTGCGCGAGCCCATGATCGAGCAGCCGCGCACGGAAGGCCGTGTGGTGGGGCGCATCGTCGATCCGATGGTGGCCGACGAAGAGGACGTGCAGACCGATCTGTACGGGGATCCGATCCCCGCACCTCGCAACGCTGCCCGCCAGCCCGAGACCCGCGCCGCGTCGAGACCCGCGCCTGAGCCGGTGATCGAGGAAGAGACTTACGAGCCCGAATACGAGGATCGCCGCAGCAAGGGCGGCTGGCGCAGCCTGTTCGGTGGCCGGCCGCGCTACGAGGCCCCCGCCCCGGCGACCCGTCCGGCGGCGTCCCCCCAGATGCGCTCCACCCAATCGGCCCAGCCGCGCACGGAGGAACAGACCTCCGAAGCGGAGGACGACCTTGAAATCCCGTCGTTCCTGCGCCGCCTCGCCAACTGATCTGGGGTTCATCCATCCACCAAAAGCGCCGCGCCTCCTGAGGCGCGGCGTCTTTGTTTCGGCGCACATTGCAGTGCGAAACAAATAGAAACCCGAGTTCACTTAACCCTACCGCAGAGGTCGCCTATCAGGGGAGCGGGGCGCGAAGGTTTCGCGTTTAGGCGTCGCGTTTGAAGGGTCTGCATTTGGTCGCGTTCGAGTTCCAACACACGCTCGCCGGTCCAGCCCTTTGCGCCGGCGTCGGCGTGCACACGGGCGAGCGCGTGCGCCTGTCGATCCGCCCAGCCCCCGCCGGGCACGGCGTCGTGTTCGTGCGTACGGACGTGAAGCACCTGGACAACCGCGTGCCGGTCTCGGGCGAGGCCGTGGTCGCCACTCGCCTTGGCACCGTGATCGCAAATGCGGACGGCGTGACGGTCTCAACCATCGAGCACCTGATGGCGGCCATGGCCGCGCTGGGGGTCGACAACGCCTTGGTCGAGCTGGACGGCCCAGAAGTGCCGATCATGGATGGCTCGGCCGCGCCCTTCGTCTCGCTGCTGGATCGCGCAGGCCTGCGCCATCAGGATGCGCCCCGCCGTTTCATCGAGATCCTCGACACGGTGCAGGTGGTCGAGGGCGACAAGCGCGCGACGCTCTCGCCTTCGAACACTACGGAAATCGCATTCGAGATCGACTTCGACAGCCGAGCCATCGGCCGCCAGCGTGTGGACCTGGAGCTGACGGGCGAGAGCTTCCGCAAGGAGCTTTCCGCCGCGCGCACCTTCGGCTTCGTGCACGAGGTGGAGGCGCTCCGCGCAGCGGGTCTGGCCCGTGGCGGGTCGCTCGAGAACGCCGTGGTGATCGAAGGCGATCGGGTGCTTAACCCCGGCGGTCTGCGCTTTCGAGACGAGTTCGTGCGGCACAAGGCGCTGGACGCGGTCGGCGACCTGTACGTGCTGGGCTGCCCGATCATCGGCCGGTTCGAAGGCGTTAAGGCCGGCCATGGCTTGAACAACGCGGTCGTGCGCGCCCTGCTGGCTCGCCCGGAAGCCTGGCGCGTCCGTGAGTTCGCGACCGAGCTGGCGCAGGCAGGCTGAAACCGCGCTCAGCCGGCGCTGAGCGTACAGAGCCGCACGGGCGCCCTCAGGCTTTGCGCTTCATCTCAAGAGAGAGGCGCACCTCCGGTGGACAGGTGCTTCATCGTGCCGCTCGCCTCGCCGCCGCCGCGACGCTCAACCGCCACGGAAGCGCCGCAGAGGCAGGCGACGCTTAGATTTAGCCGCCGTTGGCGGGCTGTCGGGCGTGGTGTAGAAGCCGAGGCTCCGGCGTCGGGGCGGCGCAAGATCTTGAGGGTTAGAACCTTTGCAGCGTGAACCTTCCAGCCTGTGGACGCGGGGCGTCCTGGTCGCGCTGGCCGCCGTCATGGCCGCCGCCACCATCTCGGGCTGCGCCGGTGACGGCGATCGGAAGAAAAAGAAGATCGCGTACGACGAGCGCCCGGTGGAGCTGCTCTATGCGACGGGCGCCCAGAACCTGGACCGTCGCCGCTGGAGCGAGGCGATCGACTACTTCCAGGAAGTGGAGCGTCAACACCCGTATTCGGAGTGGTCGCGCCGGGCGATCCTGATGACGGCCTACGCCCACTACCAGGGCAACGACTACAACGACGCCATCGCCGCGGCGGACCGGTTCATCACCCTGTACCCCGGCAGTCCCTCGGCGGCTTACGCCTATTATGTGAAGGCCATCTGCTACTTCGAGCAGATCGTGGACGTGGGGCGCGACCAGGGCGCCACCGTCAGCGCTCTTACGGCGCTCCGCGACGTCGTCCAGCGCTACCCGAACACCGAGTATGCGCAGGACGCGCGGCTGAAGATCGACATGGTCAACGACCAGTTGGCCGGCAAGGAGATGGCGGTCGGCCGCTGGTACCTGCGCGAGAACCAACCGCTGGCTGCGATCGGCCGTTTCAAGACCGTCGTCGACCGGTACCAGACAACCTCCCACACGCCCGAGGCGCTCTACCGTCTGGTCGAGTCCTACCTCACGCTTGGCCTGAACGACGAGGCGGAGCGGAACGGCGCGGTGCTCGGTTACAACTTCCCTGGCGACCGTTGGTATCAGGACGCCTATCGCCTGCTCAGCGATCGCGGGATGCAGCCTGCCGTCACCCCCGGGTCGAAGCCGGCCGAGGGCGAGCGCAAGGAAGGTTGGCTGGGACGGCTGATCCCGGGCGAGTGAACGCGTCACCGTTCAGGCGGTGGTCCCTTTTCGTTCCTGAATCGCGTATGGTGCGATCATGCTGATCGGCCTGACGATCCGTGACGTGGTGCTCGTGGAGGCGCTGGACCTCGCGGTCGGCCCTGGCCTGACCGTGCTCACGGGCGAAACCGGCGCGGGCAAGTCCATCATCCTGGATGCGCTGGGCCTGGCGACGGGCGCGCGCGCCGACGCCGGACTCGTTCGCTCGGGCGCGGAGCGGGCGGCGGTGACCGCCGCTTTCGCGCCGGCCCAAGACCACCCAGTGTGGTCCTTCCTCGACGACAAGGGTCTGGATTACGACCGAGGAGAGGACCTGGTGCTCCGCCGGCAGGTCGGCGCCGACGGACGCTCGCGCGCTTTCGTCAATGACCAGCCCGTGGGCGTGGCCGTCTTGAAGGAGATCGGCGAGCAACTCGTCGAGGTGCACGGCCAGCATGAGACGGTCGGCCTGCTCGATCAACGCACTCACCGGCAGCTCCTCGACGCGTTCGCTGGCGTCGCGCCTACGCTGGAGGCCACCCGGCGCGCCTGGAAAGCTTGGCGGGAGGCCGAAAACCACGCCCGCGCGGTGCGCGAGGCGGCGGAGCGGGCGCAGGGCGAGCGCGAGGAGCTGACGCTGCGCCTCGCTGAACTCGACCGGTTGGACGCTCGCCCTGGCGAAGAGGCGAAGCTGGCGGAGGAGCGGGCGCTGTTGGGCGCGGCCGAGAAGGCGCTGGCCGACATCGCCGCCGCCCGCGAGGCGCTGGGAGGTGACGCGCTAGGCCAGCGGATGGCGCAGGCCTACCGGGCGCTTGATCGGGCGCGGGAACGGGCCCTGCTGGCCGGGGCCGGCCAGGAGAACGAAGCAGTCAAGAAGATCGTGGCCGCTGCTGAGGGGGTGGACCGAGCGCTTGTGGAGGCGCAGGAGGCGCTGGCTGCGATCGACGCCGCCGCCGAGACCTTCGATTTCGAACCCGGACGCCTTGAAAAGGCGGAGGAGCGGTTGTTTGCGCTCCGCGGCGTCGCCCGCAAGCTGCACCTCACCGTAGAGGAGCTGCCGGCGGAGCGGGTGAGGGTCGCAGAGGCCCTGCGCTTAGCGGAGGACTCCGACGCGGCGCTAAAAGGGGCGTCGGCTGCAGCGACTGCGGCTCGGGCGGCCTATGTGGAGGCGGCGAACGCGCTGACGGCGGAGCGTCGCCGGGCTGGGGAGACGCTGGCCGGGGCGGTGCAGGGCGAACTGGCGCCGCTGAAGCTGGAGAAGGCCCGCTTCCGAGTGGGAATCGATCCGCTGCCCGAAGAGCGTCACGGGCCGGAGGGCGCTGATCGCGTGGCCTTCGAAGTCTCGACCAACCCCGGCGCGCCGTTCGGGCCATTGGACGAAATCGCCTCGGGCGGCGAGTTGGCGCGCTTCGCACTGGCTCTGAAGGCGTCCCTGGCGGGGCGCGGAGCGGGGCCCGTAATGATCTTCGACGAGGTCGACCAGGGCGTGGGCGGCGCGGTGGCGGACGCTGTCGGCCTGCGTCTGCGCCGTCTTGCCGAGGCCGGCCAGGTGCTGGTCGTCACCCACTCGCCGCAAGTGGCCGCGCGGGGCGCCCAGCACTGGAAGGTGAAGAAGCGCGAGACTTCCAGCGGAGTCCGGACCTCTGTCGATGCGCTCAACGCGGCGGAGCGTGAGGAGGAGCTGGCGCGCATGCTCGCCGGCGCCGAGGTGACCGAGGCCGCCCGCGCCGCCGCCCGCGCGCTGATGCACGCCTGACCACCTAGGGTTGCGTCTCTCTGCGGGCGCACGTGGCCGAACCCGCTTTCATAGACCTGTCGTAGCGACGTCGCCGACACGTCGCACCCCATGCATAGAGCCCGCCGCGAAAGACCTCTGGGGGCTCCATGTTAGTCATCGCTCACGCGCGCCTCGGCGGCGCCGTCCTTTTCGCCACTACGGCGCTCGCCAGCGGCGCACTCGCGCAGGAGACCACCGAGGTCGAGGAACTGGTCGTCACGGGCCAGCGCGAGGCCCAGCGCGCCGCCATAGAGGTGAAGCGCGACAGCGTTGTGGTCGTCGACGCGGTTTCCGCCGACGACATCGGCAAGTTGCCAGACCACAACACGGCCGCCGCCCTGCGCCGGATTCCAGGCGTTTCGGTGATGGAGGACCAGGGCGAGCCGCGGTTCCCCACCCTTCGCGGGCTGACCTCAACCTACAACCGCACCACCATTGACGGGGCGGTCGTCGCCTCGGTCGACCAAAATAATCGGACCGTGCCGCTCGATATCGTCCCCTCCGTCATGGCCGGTCGCATCGAAGTGGTGAAGACGGTCACGCCCGAGATGGACGCCAACGCCGTGGGCGGGGTGATCAACGTGGTCACCCGTTCGGCCTTCGATCACAGCGGCCCGTTCCTGTCGGCCATGGGCTCCTACGGCCAATTTGATCAAAGCGGCCAGGTGCGCAACGACGACCCGTCCTATCGCCTGAGTTTCGCGGCGGGCACGCGCTTCGGCGCCGACGAGCAGTTCGGCGTGGTGATCGGCGCCTCGTTCGAGCAGCGCGACTACGACATCCCGCAGGTCGAGTCGGCCAACCCCTCCGTTCGTGAGTATACGGCTGCAGGCGTGGCGGTGGAGTCGGGCGACCCGCGCGGGAACGGATACCAGGTTCCCGTCCAGCAGCGGCTGTTCTGGTACAACAACACCAAGCAGCGCAAAGGGGTGAACGGCAAGCTGGAGTGGCGGCCCTCCGACACGCTGCGCCTCGAAGCCTCGGCCATCTACGCCACCATGGAAGACGACGAGGAGCGGATCGAGAACCGCATCGAACCCGTCGGCAACGTGGCAAACCAGACGCCGACCACCGGCTTCTTCGCTCGCGGCCGTAACATCATCCACATCAACCGGCCCATCACCACCCGCACGATCGCTATCGCGGGGCTGAAAGGTGAGTGGGAAGCCACCGACCGGGTCACCGTCGACGCCGGCCTGACTTACTCACAGTCGGAAGTCGAGGAGGACAACACGAGCGACGAGTTCCGGACGACGGACTCGGCCTCCTACGCCTTCAACTACGACGCCTCCAACTTCTTCCCCATCTTCCGGCCGGTCAACGAGGCGGCTTTCCGTGATCCTGCCAACCACGTCTTCAACAACCATCGCATCGCGCTCTCGACCTCGACCGAGGACGTGGCGCAGGCGTTCGGCAACGTGACTTTCGCTACGGGCTGGCTGCAGGACAGCCTGACGCTGAAGTTCGGCGCCCTTTACCGCACCTCGGAGCGCGAGAACGACGCGGATCAGGCGACCTACACCGCTGCGCCCGGCTTCATCTATACGCTGGCGGAGGTCGATGAGCCCGGCCCAAGCGAGCTCATCCAGGGTCGATATCGGCTGAACCCGCGGGTCGGAGACCGAGCGGCCATCGAGTTCTTCAACGCCAATCGCTCGAGCTTTCGCGAGAGCCTCAGCAACATCGCCAACGACTACGACGTGAGCGAAGACGTCGCGGCCGCCTACGGCCAATTCACCTTCGAGCGCGGCCCTGTGACGGTGATCGGCGGCCTTCGCTACGAGCGCACGGAGGTGGAGTCGCAGTCCACTCGTCAGGCAAGCGGCGCGTTCACGCCAATCTCCCGCTCAGGTTCTTACGAAAACTGGCTGCCAGGGCTGCACGTCCGCTATGACATTCTGGAGAACCTGACTGTCCGTGCCGCGTGGACCAACACCATCGGACGCCCGAATTTCTCCGACATCACCGCCCGCGAAGCGATCACTTTCAGCGGCACGCAGGCGACGCTGAATCGCGGCAACCCAGCTCTGAAGCCGCGCGAGAGCGACGCCCTCGACGTCTCAATCGAGTTCTATCCCGAGGACGGCCTGTTCGCGGTCGGCGTGTTCCGGAAGGAGATCGACAACGAGATCTTCACGTTGACCTCGACGACCCAGCTAGACCTCGGTCTCAATCGCGGTCTGGAGACAGTCTCGGTGGTCGAGCCCCGCAATGCTCAGCCGGCGACGATCGACGGGGTGGAGGTGACCTGGCAGCAGGCCCTGACGATGCTGCCGTCACCGCTGGACGGCTTTGGCTTCAACCTCAACGCCACCTTCCTGGAATCGGAGTTCCGCTTCCAGACAGACGCGGGTTCTCGCCAAACCGGCTTCTTCCAGCAGCCCGACATCGTGACCAATGAGATGCTCTGGTACCAGAAGGGACCATTCGAGGCGCGGGTGTCGCACAACTACATCGGCGGGTTCCTGGAGACGGTGAACACCGTCCCGAACGCCGACCAGTACTGGAAGGGTCGTCATCTTTGGGACGCAAACGTGTCCTGGCGCTTCAACCGCAACTTCCTCGTCTTTGCGGAAGTGGAGAACATCTCGGAGTCCGGCCGCCAGGAGAACACCGGCCCTGGGCAGAACTTCCTCCAGGAGTCGGCCCAGTACGGCCGCACGTACTGGATTGGCGTGCAGGCGACGTTCTGATGGGAAAGCACGCGCTCCTGGCGGCGGCTTTCGCGACCGCCGCTTCAGCCGCCGTGGCGGAGCCCCGCCAGGCTCCGCCGGCCGAGACAATTCGCCGATACGCCGCTCCGGAGGCGCGCCAAGGCGTGGCCGTGGATGCGAGCCACGTCTACGCGGTCGCGAACTCCACGATCGCCAAGTACGACAAGAAGAGCGGCGCCAAGGTGGCGGAATGGAGGGGGGATCCGGTCCGCTATCCCCACATCAACTCCTGCGCCGTCATCGCCCGGGAGTTGGTCTGCGCGAGCTCCAACTTTCCTGCGATCCCCCATTGGAGCGCCGTGGAAGTCTTCGATCCGGCGACCATGGCGCACAAGCGCACGATTCCGCTGGGGCCGGGGACCGGCTCGGTGACCTGGATCGATCGCAAGGATGGCGCCTGGTTCGCCGCCTTCGCCAACTACGACGGCAAGGGCGGTGAGCCGCCGCGCGATCATCGCCACACCATCCTTGTCCGCTTCGACGACCAGTGGCGGCGAACCGGCGCCTGGGCTTTCCCCGCGAGCGTCACTGAGCGGTTCAAGCCGATGAGTTCGTCCGGCGGCGGCTTCGGCCCCGACGGGCGGTTGTACGTCACTGGCCACGATCATCCTGAGCTCTATGTGCTGGAGATCCCGACGCAGGGCGGGCCTGTTCTGGACCATGTCGCCACACTGAACGTCGAAATCGAGGGCCAAGCCATCGATTGGGACGAGAGCCAGCCTGGGATGCTGTACGGGATCAGCCGCCCGCGGCGAGAAGTGGTGGCCATGCGTGTTCCGCCGCTGCCCGCGCGCGGCCGCTAGGCGCGCCTCCGGACGAACACAGTACCGGCGGAGTAGCCTGCGCCGAAGCTGCAGATCAGGCCGGTGTCACCGGGTTGAAGGTCGTCCGACGCCTTGTGGAACGCGATGATCGAGCCGGCCGAGGAGGTGTTGGCGTATTCGTCCAGGATGATGACGTTCTCGCCGGCTTCCGGCTCACGTCCCAGCACGCGACGGCCGATCATTTGGTTCATGTTGATATTGGCCTGGTGCAACCAGAGGCGCTTCAATCCTTGTGGATCGATCCCAAGTTCGTCCGCGTGTTCGATGATCATGTCAGAGACCATCGGCACCACTTCCTTGAAGACCTTCCGCCCCTGCTGAACGAACAACTTGTCGGGATGGTCGCGCCCTTCCGGCGCGGCGCGGTTCAGGAAGCCCGCGTTGTTTCGAATGTTGTTGGAGAAGACGGTCTTCAGCTTCGCGCCCAGGATCTCCCAACCCTGCTCCGCCTCGTCCGCGCGCTCTACGATGACGGCGGTGGCGACGTCGCCGAAGATGAAGTGGCTGTCGCGATCGCGGAAGTTCAGGTGACCTGAGCAGATCTCCGGGTTGACCATCAGCACCGCGTCGACCGCGCCGGTGGCGATGTAGTCCGCAGCTGTCTTGATCCCAAAGGTCGCGGAGGAGCAGGCCACGTTCATGTCGAAGGCGAAGCCCTCAATCCCGAGCGCCTGTTGCACTTCAATCGCCATGGCCGGATAGGCGCGCTGCATGTTCGAAGCCGCGCACAGCACCGCGCCGATGCGCGAGACCGGCTTGCCCCAACGGGTCAGCGCTTCGCGCGCCGCCGCCACCGCTATCTCCGCCAGAACCGAAAGCTCATCGTTCGGACGTTCCGGGATCACCGGCCGCATCAGGGCAGGGTCGAGCACGCCCGACTTGTCGACCACGTAGCGGCTCTTGATGCCCGAAGCCTTCTCGATGAATTCGACAGACGAAGGCTGCAGCGGATCACGCTCACCGGCGGCGATGGCGTCCGCATAGCGCGCGTTCTCCTGCGCCACGAACGCGTTGAAGCTTTCGACGAGTTCGGCGTTCGAGATCGCCTGCGGCGGTGTGTAGAGGCCGGTCGAGGCGATGACGGCTTGGCGCACGCGCGGGAACTCCGGGTCCATTTCGCAAGTGTCGCACGATTATCACGCTCCGCCCCTGAAGCCACGCTCACGCACACGAGCCGTTCGTCACAGGCTTGAGCTTGGGGTGAAAAGGCCTAGCTAAGCGGCCCGGCTGGGGATTCCTCTGCCGCTTTGGAGTTCAAACGATGAAAAAGATTCTCTTCGTCGCGGCCGCTGCCGCCACCTTCGTGTCCGCCGCCCCCGCACTTGCGCAAGGCGCGTTCGACAACACCACCTTCTACGGCACGCTCGGCTACACCCAAGCCGCCATCGACGATCTGGATGTGGACCTCGGCGCCGTCAGCGGCCGCCTTGGCGCCCGCTTCACCCCGTACGTGGGTGCGGAAGCCGAACTCGGCTTCGGCGTGAAGGACGAAGACATCGGGGCGATCTCGGTCGAGCTCGACAATCACGCCGCCGCCTATGTGGTCGGCTTCCTGCCCGTCCAGCCGAACTTCGACCTGTTCGCCCGCGTGGGTTACGGCACGCAGGAACTGAGCGTCTCCGGCCCGGGCGCATCGGCCTCGGCTGACGGCGAGAGCGTCAACTACGGTGTGGGCGCCCAGTTCTTCTTCGACGCCAACAACGGCGTGCGCGGCGATTGGACCCGCCACGACTTCGAGGACGACGGTGAAGCCGACGTCTTCTCGATCTCCTACGTCCGCAAGTTCTGATCCCGCGGACCGGAAGAGGGGCGCGCGCCATATCCCGGGGCGCGCGCCCCACCTTTCAAACGCCTAGGCCTGACCCACAGGCGTGAGCGCCAAGCCCTGGGCCGGCGCCGCCGCAGCCTTCTCCCGTGCGAAACGGAATAGCTCCGCGGGTCTGCCGCCTGTCGCCAGGTCATAGCGGCCGAGCGGCTCCACCAATCCGGTCCTCTCGACCGAACGCCGGAAATTCTGCTTGTGCAGGGGCACGCCGGCGATCGCCTCCACCGCCCGCTGCAGGTCGGAGAGGGTGAACTCGGCGGCCATCAGCTCGAAGACGACGGGGCGGTACTTCAGCTTGCCGCGCAACCGCCCGAGCCCCGTCGCCAGGATGCGTCGGTGGTCGGAGACCATAGGCTCGCCGAAGACGGAGGAGCGCTGAGGCTCCGGCGCTGGGCGACCAGCGGCGCGCGCGCGGTCCCGCGCGGCTTCGGGCGCCAGCTCCGCCTCGTAGAGCAGCTCGTATCGCTCTAGCACCCGCTCTTCGTTCCAGCTTCCGCCGTCCAAGGCGAAGAGGGCGCAGGCGCGCGCCTTCCGGGTCTCCGCCTGCGCCGGGTCGGAGGCGGCCCAATCACGTAGGCGCGGGGCGATCGCGGAGTCGATCAGCTCGGGACGGCCGCGGCGCCAATCCTCCCACGGGAAGAAGCGCGACCAGGGAGCCCAGACGGTTTCGGGCGCCTGCAGCTCTGTCGCGACCGGCGTCAAGGCCAGGTAGCCGACCGACACGACGCGGGCGGCTCCGGCTCCCACATCCGCCAGTGGCGCCTCGCGCCCCTTGTCCCCGAACGTGTAGAGCTGCTCGACGTAGCCGAGCTCGAACCGGGTCTGCTCTGTCACAAAATCGCGCAGCGCCAGTTCGAACGTGCGCTGCGCCTGCGGATCGAACGGCCCGAAGGGCAGGGCGGGCGCCGGCGAGACGGCCCCGTCCGCCCCATGAGGACGCACGGTCAGGACCACCGCCTCCGACTCGCGCATGGCGACGACCACGGCCGAGAGGCCGATGACGATCTGACCGCCAGCGCCCCCGCTCTTCACCAGACCGACCGCAACTCGAAGGGCTCACCTTCATATGCTGGTTCGCCCCGGCCGATTGCGTCGATGGCCTCGACCATGCGCCCCCCGCGTCCGAGGCGCGCGTCCGCCAAGGTCACGATCCGGCGATTGGGTGAGGCGTAACGCGATTGTCGCCGGATCTCCTGGGCGATCTCACGCTCGGCCCCGGGGTTGCGCTCGCAGGCGAGGGTGAAGGCGGTGGCGGTCGAGCGGCTGATCCCTGCCCAGCAGTGGATCAGCATGGTGCTGGATGGGGCCCAGCCTTGGCCGAATTCTATGATCCGCTCCACCACCGTCTCGTCCGGCCGCAGCAGGCCTTCCGTTTCGTCGACAATATCGTGCACGCCGATCACAAGGTGCCGGTCCGAGCCGAGTTCTCTCGGTGTTGGCATCGGGTGATCGGGGTCCAGCAGGGTGATCAGGTGCGATGGGCGTCGCTCCAGGCACTGCTCCGGGACGCGGCTCAAGGGACAAACGACAATGGTCATGGGGCGCAGGATCTCACTCGGTGCTGAACGCGACCGGCGCGGGGATCAGGCCGGCGGCTTCCGCCAGGATGCGGAAGCGCTGCACGTAACGTTCCTGTGCGACAGCCGGCGCCATAGGGTCGATCGTGATGATCCAGCCCTCTGGCGGAGCGCCGAAGATCTGCAACGCCTCCTCCTGGCCGAAGCCCGCCAGTTGAGTGGCTTCGAAGAAGGCGCAGGCGCGGTCCGCCTGCTTGATCAACGCCTTGATGGCCTCGGGTGTGACCGGCGGCAAACCAAAGCGCAGATGGATAGCGGTCTCGAGGCGCGCCTCGAAGGTCTTGTAATCCATGCCAAGCGCGGCCTTGAACGGGGAGATCATGTCGCCGATCACGTACTCGGACGCGTCGTGCAGCAGGGCCGCCAGCCGCCAGCGCGGCTCTAGTCCAGGCTCGATGTGCGCTGCAATGTCCTCCACCACGAGACTGTGCTGCGCGACCGAGAAAGCGTGCTCCCCGATCGTCTGCCCGTTCCAGCGGGCTACCCGCGCCAGCCCATGAGCGATATCCTCGATCTCGATATCGAGCGGCGAGGGGTCCAAGAGGTCAAGCCGTCGCCCGGACAACATGCGTTGCCAGGCGCGCGGCGTACTCCGGTCGGTCCGGGTTCGGCTGGATCGGCTCAAGCCTCTGGGCACTTGTCGCTCCCTCTGCGGAGCCCGGCGTGAGCCGTGGCCCCTTCGCAAACGCCCGGATCGGTCTTACGCATCGGACGGGCAAGATCAATGAGGGTGAGCAGCCATGGAATGGGGCAGGATCCTAGTCCCGCTGGCGGGTTCGGACAGCGACGCCGCGACGCTGAAGGCCGCCGCTGATATCGCCAGTCGCTTCGAGGCGGAGCTGGCGGCCGCTTTCTCGCCCGCAGACCCGGCGGAGATGAGCCCCTGGCTCGGCGAAGGATTCGTCGGCGGCGTACAGGTGGCGGCTGTGGAGAGCTTGCGTCAGGCCGCCATGGAAGGCGAGCGGAAGGCGAGGACCGCGTTCGATGCCGTGGCTTACGGACGCAAGACCTTCACCGCCCTGAGCTCTCCCGTCTGGCGCGGTCTCTCTCTCGAGGCTCGTCTTGCTGACCTGATCGTCTTCGACGACGCGGCCGCGCGAGGGCGAGGGCCCTTCGCTGAAGCCTTCGAACAGGTCCTCATGGAAGAACGGGCGGCGATATTGGTCGATCGCGGCACAGACCCGTTCGGCACGGCCATGGTGATGTGGAACGGCAGCGAACCCGCGAGCCGCGCGGCGCGACGGGCGGCGCCCCTGCTGCGGCGCGCCGCCCGCGTGGTGATCGCCGGCGTCGCCACGGACCGACCGGCCGATCTCGGTCGGCTGCAGGAATACTACCACTGCCGGGGCATCGCCTCGGAAGTCATGTCCCTGCCGAAGACCGGCGACGTCGCCAACTGCCTGTTTAAGGCGGCCGAGGACATCTCGGCGGGCCTTCTGGTGTCTGGCGCGTTCGGGTCCGGACGGCTGCGCGAGTTCGTGTTCGGCGGTGTGACGCGAGATGTTTTGAACTCTGAGCGGCCTTCCTTGTTCTTAGCTCACTAGCTCGACCTTACGGAGGCTCCATGCCGCTTTCCCGCATCGTTCTTCGCCTCGCCCGCAATCCGGGTACGGAGTTCGCAGACGGTGACGACCACCGCGGGTACGCCTTCGTGGCGCCGCTCACGGAGGACGGTCACCTGGACGAGGATGCGTTCAAGTCGGCGCGCAACCAATGCACGGTCCGGCGGTTCGCTCCGGACGACGATATCGAGGAAGGCCGCCTGTCGCGCCGCGGCAGCAACTGGTTCTTCGACTATGACGAGAGCGACAGCGCCGATGACGAGGCCATCCATCGCCTCGGCGAGCACCGCTTCGCGGTGGGCGAATACGTCTCGGTGGCGGACGAGGACGGCCGCCCCCTGACCTACAAGGTCACTGACGTCTTGCCGGTCTGACGCCCCTTAGCGGCCGACATTGCGTTCGACGAGGTCCTTGGCGGAGTCGAACACATTGTCGTCCCTCCGGTGCTTGCTGCGCACGACCGCGACCACGACGGGACCGGACTTGGGGCCTCGAGCCTCGTAGCCGACCAGCTCCCAACCGCCATCAGTTCGCCGCTCATCCGCCAGAATGTAGGTGCGGCGGACTTCGTCCGTGTCGTGCTCCGTGCGGATCTCGGCTGCGTCGTTCTTTGCCTTCACCACGACGCGCTGATCGCCGACGGTGACATTCGCGTCGCCTTCCGTCTCGTCCGCGTCGATGCGGAGCGGGCCGACGCGGACCTGAGCGCCGCCGTCGGTGGCGTCGACGTGAATACCGGGCATCCGGATCTTGGCGTTCTCGCCCTCGGACTGAATGCTGACGCCGGGCAGATCAATGTCTACGCTCTCGCCTGTCGCGGCGGACGCGTCCGCCGACGCGTCAGCTCGCGCGTCGACCGAGGCTTCGGCGCTGGCGTCGGCTGCAGCCTGATCCGCCGCCCGCGCTGCGTCCTCGGCCGAGGCGGCGGGCGCACCCTCGGCGATGCGCCGCAAAGCGTCGGGCATCAGGGCGCGAAGCTCGTTCTCGATAGGGCTCAGGGCCGCGTCGGCGCCCTCCGCGTCGGCCTTCACAAGTCGCAGGGTCACCTCGGCGCCGCGCGGGCCGGCGTAATCGCAGGACAGCCCGTCGGGGGCCACTCGCACGCGGGTCAGGGGCCCCTGATGCTCGGGGCATTGCAGGGCCGAAATCTGGCGAAGGGGCGGAGCGCGGCCGTCCAGGTCGCGGGTCGCCTTATCAGGGCGCTCGCAGGCCGCGACCGCTGCGACCGCGACGCCCAGAGCGAGAATGTGAGACGGCTTCAACATCCGATGACCTTGTTTCAACGGCCAAACTGGCGACAGCGCGTCACCATGGCCAGTGAATTCGCGGTTAGACTCACGAGTTCGGGCGAGCACCGTCGCGTCGCGCCAGAAAGGCGAGCTTCTCGAATAGCTGGACGTCCTGCTCGTTCTTGAGCAGAGCCCCGTGAAGCGGAGGGATCAGCTTGGCTGGGTCGCGCTGCCGCAGCACGTCCTCGTCGATATCTTCGATCAACAGCAGCTTCAGCCAGTCGAGCAACTCCGAAGTGGAAGGCTTCTTCTTGAGGCCCGGCGCCTGCCGGAGCTCGTAGAAGACCTTCAGCGCCTCGGACACGAGCCGCGGCTTGAGCCCCGGGAAGTGGGTGTTGACGATGGCCCGCAGGGTCTCTTCGTCTGGGAAGCGGATGTAGTGGAAGAAGCAGCGCCGCAGGAAGGCGTCTGGCAGCTCCTTCTCGTTATTGGAGGTGATTACGACGACGGGGCGCACCGCGGCCCTGATCGTCTCGCCCGTTTCGTAGACATAGAATTCCATCCGATCGAGCTCCTGGAGGAGGTCGTTGGGGAACTCGATGTCGGCCTTGTCGATCTCGTCGATCAGCAGGACGGGGCGCCGGGGGCTCTCGAACGCCTCCCAGAGCTTGCCCTTGCGGATGTAGTTCTTGACGTCCGCCACCCGCGCGTCGCCCAGTTGGCTGTCGCGCAAGCGGGAGACGGCGTCGTATTCGTAAAGGCCCTGGTGGGCCTTGGTGGTCGACTTCACGTGCCAGGTGATCAGGGGCGCGTCGAGCGCCGCCGCCATCTCGTACGCCAGCACCGTCTTACCCGTACCGGGCTCACCCTTCACCAGCAGGGGCCTCTCCAGGGCCACGGCCGCGTTCACCGCGATCTTCAGGTCGTCGGTGGCGACATAGGTCGAGGTGCCTTCGAAGCGGCGGCTCATCGGGGGCTCCAGCTGAACAGCCCCAACTTAGGGAGGCGGACCCCTTCGGCCAACACGAAACCGCCGCACCCGGTGTTGCGGATGCGGCGGTCTGTTACGTCCAGTTCGTGTCGATCAGGTGATCCGCTTCACCGAGGGCGGATCGCTCGCGGGAAAGCTTTCCTCGACGCCCTCATCGATCAGCGCCTCCTGGCGGTCCTCACTCTCGTTCGCCTTGTCGGCCAGCTGGTCGGGCTTCTCGTCCGGGGCCAGCTGAGAGTCCGCCCAACGGGCGTGGGGAGCGTCGGTCTCGCCGTCGTGACGCGAGGGGCTCGCCGCCGGCGCTGCGTCAGCGTTGGCGTTGCCGCCGGAGCCGGCCTCCACGAAGCTTCTCGGTTCGCCCGCGTCCTCCGGGGCGAGGTTCAGGTTTCTCAAGTCGTGCCCGCCCTCGGTCGGACGATCGTTCGCGGGTTGAGGGTCGCGTTCGGTGCTCATCGGTCCTCCTGCTCCTCGTCAGAGTTTTCGCCGTAGCCGAGGTCATCGACCTCATCCTGATCGATCTCGCCACGGGACTCGAAATGGGCGGCGCTGGCCTGGGCCCCGCGCCGATTGGCGATGTCGTCGGAGTAGACCAGCTCGACCTCGTCGGACGCCAACGCGGTGACGCCATCCAGGTCGTCCAGATCCTCGTCGTCGGTCGAGTCGAGGTCGTCGCCATTCACCAGCTCGTCGACGGCTTCGTATGTGTCTTCCTCAAGGTCCTCGTCGTCGAGGGCCCCGTCTTCGAAGTCCGCTTCATCGAGCGCCACATCCTCGCGGCCCCCGTCCCCAAGGGCGGTGGTGACGTCGTAAACGTCCGGCATCTCTTCGAAGGTGCGCATCTCCGGGGATGGGCCGAAGCCTTCGTCGCCCGAGATGTCCTCGTCGAACGCCTCGGACTGGTCCTGTTCGTCGAAGTCGCTGTCTAGGTCGGCCATGGCGCGCTCCTCGGGTCTGGACCTTGCGTCCAGTTCAAACGTGAGAAGCGGAGCCGTGTTCCTACGTCGCGGAGGTAAAGCGCTCGGACAGTTTGGCGGCGACCTGCGCCATCACCTGGTCCCAAGCTTGGAGTGAGGGGGAGACGAAAACCTGCTCGACGGCCGGGTACCAAGGATAGCGCGAAGTTCCGAGCATGGGCCACGACCCTGGGGTGACGATCAGCCATGTGGCCACGCCGCAAGACGCGCCGATGTTCATGGTAGCATTGGCCGGCGCGACGATCAGGTCCATGGCGCAGCAGAGGGCGGCGACATCGTCCAAGTCGTTCTTCAGGTCGATGCCAGGCGGATCCCAGATGTCCAGACCCGCGGACTCGGCGTATTCGAGCTCTGTCGAGCAGTCGCCGTACTGCAGGTTCACGAAGGTGACGCCAGGGGTGCGCAGCACCACCTCCCACTCCTCGAACGGCGAGAAGAAGCGGCTGCGGTTGGCGTCCTTCTTGTTGCTCTTCCAGAGCACGCCGACTTTGGGTGCGCCGCCCAGAGCCTCCAGCTGCGCCTTCCAGAAGGACACGCGATCCGGATCCGCCTTCATGTAAGCGGGGCGGTTCGGGAACGCGTCGACGGAGCGGCGGAATCGCCGGAGCAGGGAGCCAAAGGGTGTCCACAGGTCAATGTGGCCCAGATCCTCCGGCAAGATGGCGCCGCGGTAGAAGCGCGCCTTCAGCTTCCATGTGGAGTGGGGGACGACGAGAGCCCTCGGGAAACTGCGGGCGAACATCGGCACGAGGCGAGGCTCGACCCCAAGGATCAGCCGGCCGTCGGGACCAAGCGCTTCGAGCACATCATCGAAGCAGTTCGCGAACAGGATTTCGTCGCCCAACCCTTGCTCGCCGAGCACGAATAGGGTCTTGCCGGAAAGTTCGTCCTCCGGCTTCCAACGGGGCCAAGCGACCATAAAGCGGGTGTGGGTGGCGTAGTTCTCGTCGAAGCGCGTCTCGTACGCCTCCCAGCCTTGCTCCAGTTCGCCAAGGGCCAGCAGCGCAGTGCCGCGCGCGAACCGCATCATGGCTGCGTCGCTGAGCTCACGGGCGCGCGGGATGGAGAAGTCATAGTCCTCCAGCGCTCCCGCGACGTCGCCGATTTGCAGGCGAGCGTTGGCGCGGTTGTAGCGGGCGCCGGGCTCTTCCGGGTTCAGGCGCAGCGCCTCGTCGAAGAAAACCATCGACTGGTCGGTCTCGCCTTTTTCGGCGAGGACAGTGCCGAGGGTGCCCCACAGCGCCGCCGTCTCTGGGTTGGCGTAGATGACCGCACGCAGCGTCTCTACGGCGTCGTCGTATTGCCCGAGCGCGCGCTGGGCGCAGGCGAGATTGATCGTGCCGTCCAGGTTGCCGGGGAAACGCAGCAGGAAGTGCGCGAAGAACTTGGCGGCCAACCGATGCTCGCCGATCCGGAAGGCCATGCGGCCGAGGTCGTTTGCGATTTCGCCCTGGTTGGGCAGCAGGATGAGCGCCTTCTCAAAGGCTTCCAATGCGCCGCCGACATCATTCAGCTTGTCTCTGGAGATGCCGAGCATCCACCAGGCGATGCCGTTCGAGTCGTCGACAGCGAGGACCCGCAGGCACCAGTCACGGCCTCCCGCCCAGTCGCGACGTTTCAGCGCGGCGACGGCTTGGTCCAGCGCCGGCTGCACGCCCTGGCGCTTCATCTCCTTCATAGCGAGGGCAAGGCGGGCCATCGCTGCCTGAGAGGCGGAGTCGCCGACCGGATTGGCGGTCAACTCGACGACGGCGCCTTCGCCGACCGCAAGCTCTTTAGCAGGTTCGGGATTCTTCAATGCGGCGGAGCCGGTGCGGGCCATGGTTCGGTCGCTTGCTCAGTAAATCGTCGGCCAACATCGGCTCCGATTCCTTAAAGCGCGGCTAACCCTGTCGCGGGGGGGGCGCAAGGCGTCGTTAACCACGCGCCTTTAGCGTCCCTTCAGTCGACTTGCGCGAGAAAGCGCTCCAGGGGACCGTTGCGCCTATGCCGCTGAAGCTCTCGCTCAAGCCCGGTGAGAAGTTCGTCCTGAACGGCGCCGTCGTGCAGAACGGCGACCGACGGGGCGTGCTGATCCTGCAGAACAAGGCGTCCGTCCTTCGCGAGAAGGACATCATGCAGCAGGAAGAGGCGGTGACCCCGGCTCGCCGCATCTACTTCCCCGTCATGATGATGTACCTCGATCCGACGAGCGCGGATCGGTACTACGACGAATTCGTGCTACGGATGACTGAATTCATGGGTGTCATCGTCAATCCGCCGATCCTGGCGACCTGTGTTGACGCTTCGAAACACGTGATGGGCCGTGAGTACTACAAGGCGCTGATGCTGTGCCGGAAGCTCATCGATTACGAGAACGAGAGGTTGGGCAATGTCGCTCCAGGCGTATCAGCGCGCGGCGCAGAGGACTGAGAGTCCCCGGCAGTCCGAGTACCGCCTGTTCGGCCAGGTGACCCGGGCTCTCATGGACGCTTCAAAAGCGGATCCGTCGGATTTTCGCACGCGCATCGATGCGCTCGACTGGAACCGGCGCCTGTGGACGGCGCTGGCGGCGGACTGCTCAGATCCCCAGAACCAGCTGCCCCCGCAGCTGCGCGCCTCGTTCATCTCGCTCAGCCTGTTCGTGAACCGGCACACCTCGGCGGTCATGCGCCGCGAGGAGAGCTTCGATGATCTCATCGAGATCAACCGGATGATCATGCAGGGGCTGGCGGCCTCCGCAGAAGCGGCCTGAGATCCAGCAGAAGCGGCAGCGTCCGCCTTTGCGGCGGCCGTGAGACGCGACGCTTGCTGGCGTAGCCCTAGGTGCGCAGCTGGAAAAGGCTGCCCGAGCGGTATTCGCCGGACCGCATCAGACGGACGAGTTCCTCGCGCGGCAATTGCAGTACGACGTCACCGGTTTCCCGGTCGAGCACCTTGTAGACAAAGTGGCCGTCCACTTCCTCGATCACCAGACGCGTGTCGGGAAGGGCCGGCTCGGCGGCCTCGGCGGCCGTGGTCTGGAGGAAGCGGGGTGCGGAATCGCTGATAGCCGCCTCTGGCTGAGGCGGCGTCGGACCGTCCGATGACGGCGTTGTCCCTATGGGGCGGATTGCGTCGGTCATGGACGTGCGCCTGGGCTTGTGCGGATTCCGAGTCCCTGGAGGAGTTGCCGGAAGAGGGCGGAGAAGCGTTGGGAGCGGCCCCTAAGAACCGCTCCCGCCTTACGCTTTGGCTTAGCGGAACAGACCCATCAGCATGCTGGGGGCTTGGTTCGCGATCGACAGCGCCTGGACACCAAGCTGTTGCTTGGTTTGCAGGGCTTGCAGTCGGGCGCTTTCCTTGGCCAGGTCGGCGTCGACCAGGTTGCCGATACCCGTCTCCAGCACGTCTTGCAGCTTGCTGGTGAAGGTCATCGAGCGGTCCAGCGACTTGGACTGGGTGCCCAGCGTCTGCAGGGCGGCCGTCACGTTGTCGATGGCGGTCTGCACTTCCGAGACGGTCGAGCCGGCCGCTTGAGCAGCGGTCACGGTCAGCGAAACGCCAAGGGTGGCCGTTGCATCCGAAGCGAGGCCGACGCGGACGGCGCCGGAGGCGGCGGTGAAGGCGCTCACGCCGTCGAACTTGGCGTTGTCCACCATCTTCTCGATTTCGTCGTTCAGAGCGGCGAAGTCGTTCGAATAGGCGGTCACGTCTTCGGAGGCGGCGGCGCCGGCTTCGATGGCGATGGCCAGGTTCTTCATCTCGCGCAGGGCGTCCATGATGGACTCACCGGCCGCGAGGCCGACGTCCGCCACCGATTGACCGCGGGAGATCGAGTTCTTGACCGCGTCCAGGGCGCCCATGTCGGCGCGCTGGTTCTGGGCCACGGCCCAGATGGCTCCGTTGTCCTTCGCCGACGACACCTTCATACCGGTGTTGATCCGGTTCTGGGTGACGGACAGGTCGCGGTTGGTTTGGTTCAGGTTCTGCAGCGCAACGAGAGCGCCGACGTTCGTATTGATGCTGTTCAGAGCCATTTTGGCTGTTCCCTTCGAGAGTCTGACGCCGTTCTGACGTCGTGAGCATTTTGCTCGGGAAATGCTCCTGCAACGGCCGGACCAGCCGCTTCGAAGCGATCTTAGCCCTTGCGAATCAACGGAACCGGCTGCACGCGATCACGTTGGCGGGGCAGAAAAGGTCTTGCCGGGCGGCACATTCTTCCGCGCGGGTCGGCAGAAGTTGCCTAGTCTTCAGCTACGGCGGCGCGTTCGTGCCGCTCCAAAGGAGCAGGCATGGGCGATCTCGGCTCCGATGAACGGCGTCAGCTGATGGACGACTTCGCCGAGTGGCTACGGCGCGACCCAACGGGCGCAGTGCTCGCTGGCGTCATTCAGCAAGATGTCACCCAGGGGGATGTCAGGGTGGATATCGCCATGGCCGACTTCGATGTCCGCCATCTGCTGATTGTCGCCTACAGCTTGTTGATGAAGGCGGAGGAGCGGGTGCTGGCCGACTATGATGATGAGGTGGTGCGGGGACTACTGCCGGTCATCCAGCGTGCGCTGGCTGCAATCGGCAACACGGACGCTCCGTCGAACTGAGTCTTGTTGTCGCACCGACACAAAAAGCTGTGCGCAGGCCGGCATGGTTCACGCGCGTTAACCATACGCACACGGAATCGCCTTTAGGTCTGGTCTACGACCTGGAGGAGAAGCTCCCATGACGATGAGCGTGCACACGAACAAGCCTGCGCTCATTGCGTTGCAGAACCTGAATCAGACCAACGACCGGATGGCGGATGTCCAGAACCGGGTCAACACGGGTCTGAAGATCTCCAACGCGAAGGAGAACGCCTCCGTCTATGCCATCGCGCAGGGCCAACGCGCCGACGTCGGCGCGCTCGGGGCCGTCGGGATGAGCCTGGACCGAGCCGCGTCGATCGCGGATGTGGCGATGACGGCCGGCGAGACGGTCTCCAACCTTCTCGTCGAGCTCAAGGAGAAGGTCGTCAACGCGAAGGACACTTCGCTCTCGACCGCTTCCCGCCAAGCTCTGGACAATGACTTCAAGGCGCTGCTGCGCCAAATCGCGCAAACGGTCGAAAACGCAGAGTTCGACGGCGCCAACCTGCTGAACGACTCGCTTGCGACGAATATCCAGTTTCTGGCGAACGCCGACGCGGACGCTTTCGTCACCCTGACGCTGCAGGATTTGACGCTCGGCGGGGCGACCATCAGCTTAACGGCCACGATGGACATCACCACCGTGACCAACGCCAGCGACGCGCTGACGATGCTGGAAGACGCCATGCAGGCGGTGAACAGCGCGTTGGGCAACCTCGGCTCCCAGGCCAAGCAGGTCGATTCGCACCGGGTGTTTGTGTCGAAGCTGACCGACGTTCTGGAGACCGGGATCGGCAACCTCGTGGACGCCGACCTGGCGAAGGAAAGCGCCCGCTTGCAGGCGCTGCAGGTGCAGCAGCAACTCGGCGCTCAGGCCCTGTCGATCGCCAACTCGGCGCCGCAGATCATCCTGTCGCTCTTCCAGGGCGGCTGACGCGGCGCTCCGCGGGGCGCTCGCGCATCCGGCCGAACCGCGCCTCCAGCACGCTGTGCAGGCCGCGGACGTCGAGCTCACTTAAAGCCGCGCGGGTGTGCGGGCGCGCGTGAGGGCCAAAGCCGAACAGGCCGGCCAGACGCGTCGCCAGCTTCAAGGACCTCATTCCCATTCGTCCAGTGTCCTCCCCCAAGCGGAGGATGAACGCCACTCAACCGTCACAGTTCCGCCACGTTCTGGTAAGGCCGCCCGTTAACGAGCCGTAAGCGTCGATGGCCGATGCTGACGCATGGGCGCCTCTGCGCCTGCGGCATAACGAGCGCACGGTGCGGATCGACAACAGCTTTCTGCTGGGCCTTTACGGCGGCGCCTCCCCGGGCTTCAGCACGGTGGACTTGGCTGCGGCCGCGAGGCGTCGCGCCTCCGCGGATCCCACGCCGCCGTGGGGCATCAACGCGAGCGCGCCCAAGCGTCCGGAGCTGCTGAAGGCCGTGATGTCGGGCCGCCCCTTCATCGACGAAGCTGGCGCCAAGCTCGACGTGAAGGGGCCAGCCAACGAAGACTACCGCAAGCTCTTCGCCACCTATCAGGGCCTGAGTTCGCTTCAGGCCATCGTCGAACGCGCAGGCGCCAAGGGCGTCTCGGCCGCCGAGATGAAGCAGCTCGAACGCAAATGGGCGGCCGGGCTCGACGAGGTCGCCGACTACGTCGACGCTCTTAAGCTCGACACCATGCGTCTCGTCCGCGGAGACGTCGCGTCCAATCTGAAATCGGGAGTCGGCCTGGCGCGCCCCGCGGCCAATCTCAGCGGCACGCCCATCCACGAGGGCAGCTACGACGACGCGGTGACCGCATTCTCCGGCCCGGTGAAGTTCAGCATGACGGTGCAGCGAACCGTCACCGCAGGCGGCACGACGACCAACGTCGGCGCTCCCAAGACGATCGATTTTGATCTGGCCGAGATGGGTTCGCAGACCCGCAGCATGGCCAATGTCGTGAAGTACATGAACGACAAGCTGGCGGCGGCCAATCTCGAGACTCGGATGACGGCCGAACGCACCGAAGGCAAATCACGGGAGATGAAGGTCGGCGACAAGACCATCAAGCTTTCCGACGGCCCCGACCGGTGGGCGTTGAAGCTTGCGGGCTTCTCCGGCGAGACGGTCAAGTTCGATGCGCCTGACAAGGCGGACGCGGTGTACGTGGTGCAAGGGGTCGGAGACGATGAGCTGATCGAGGGCTCCGAGGCCACCCAGTTGCTGAAGTTCCAGACTGACGTGAACAACGGCACGGCGCCGCCGGACCCAACCCAGCGCTTCGACGAGGCGAACTGGGTCAGCGGCCGGACATTCCAGACGACGCTCTCTTCCGCCATCTCATCGGCGCGCGCCACGGCCACGGGTCCTGACGGCGCCATCTATGTGCTGGCCGATATCGGCGAGAAGCTCGGCGAGCAGACCATCAAGGGCGAGAGCGACGTCGCGCTCCTGAAGTACGACTCCTCCGGCAAGCTGCTGTTCAGCCGCACGCTGGGCGCCGCGTCCGACGCGAACGGCTATGCGCTGGCGGTTTCGGCCGATGGCAAGGTGGCGATCGCGGGATCGGTCAAGGGCGGCCTTGCAGACGCTTCGACCATCGCGTCCGACCGGCTGGACGTGGGCGACAACGCTCAGAAGACGGACAGCTTCGTTTCGGTGTTCAACGCCGAGGGCGAGGAGCTCTGGACGCAGCGGCGCGGCGCTCGCGATGACGACGAAGCGCTGGGCGTGGCGTTCGGCGGCGACGGCTCGGTATACGTCACCGGGCGGGCTCGCTCGGCGGTTCCGGGCGGCACCGGACTCGGCGGCTGGGACGGTTACGTCCAGGGATTCTCCCCGCCGACGACCCTGAAGCCGAATGGGGAGCCGAAATTCGGGGTCCAGTTCGGCGGCGTGGGCGACGATAAGGCCAGCAGTATCGTGGTGGACGGCTCCTCCATGTACGTCGCCGGCGTCGAGGCTGGGCAGGCGGTCGTGCGCCGCTATACGCTGAACGCATCGGGCGCGCCCACGCTGGCGGCCACCCGCAACCTTGGGCCGCTCGGCACCGGCAGCGTCGCGGGCCTTGCGGTGCAGAACGGCCGCGTGGTGTTGGCCGGAACCACCAATCGCACGACGCTGGGCGACGGCGCGGCGACGGTCACCAAGGGGCCGTCGGGCGGGCAGGACGCATTCGTGATGACGCTGAACGCGGACCTTTCCGCGGGCGCCGACACATTGAACTTCTATGGCGGCTCCGGCGACGATCAGGTCAGCGCCGTGAAGGTCATGAACGACGGTTCGGTCTACCTGACCGGCAAGGCGGGTTCTGACCTGCCTGGAACGGCGAAGCTCGGTGAACAGGACGGTTTTGCTATCCGCCTCGACGCAGCGACCGGCGCGGTGGAATGGAGCAAGCGCTTCACGGGGGCGGCGGGCAAGGCCGCGCCCACAGCCATCGCCGTAGCCGAGGGCGGCGCAAGCGTGCTCGACCGGCTCGGTTTGCCGGCCGGCGTCATCGACCAGACCCCGTCCAAGAGTGTGATCGCCGGTTCGAGCTTGCGCGCAGGCGACCGGTTCTACGTGAAGTCCAGCCCAACTAGCCGACCCACCGCGGTGACCATCGCGGCTGACGACACCCTGGAGAGCCTGGCGAAGAAGATCGAGAAGGCCTCGGGTTACCGGGCCAAGGTCACAATCGCCAAGGACATCGTGCGCGAGGCCAAGGAAGGCGAGGACGAGTCGGCCGCCATCTATGGCGCGCTGGAGCGGCTGAAGATCGAGCCGAAGGACCCGCGCGCCACTGTGGAGCTGATCGCGGGGGAGCCTGGCCGTGACGCGCTCCAGGCGCTCGGCCTCAACGAGGGTCTGGTGCGCCAGAAGCCCGCCAAGGAGGAGAAGGGGTACGCGGGCGTGTTCGGCCTGAAGTTGCCCCGAGACCTCCAGATCGGCGACAAGGAGCAGAACAAGGCCTCCATGGAGGCCGTGAACAAGGCCCTCGACACCATCCGGGACGCCTACAAGGCCCTGGCGGCATTGAACGATCCCAAGACCGCGAAGACCAACAACAGCGGCGGCAAGGCCCCCGCCTACATCCAGTCGCAGCTGGCTAACTATCAGGCCGCCCTGACCCGCCTCAGCGGCGGCTGATCCCGTCGCAGACGACATCGCCATTGACGCGAACGGGTGGGGCGGGGCTATCTCGCCACCGTCACCGGCGGCGACGAGACGAGAATGGAACGCGACAACAAACGGCGCAGGACGCTGCTGATCGGCGCCGGCGCGGCCGTCCTGGCGGGCGTCGTCATCGCCGGCGTCGCCATCGCCACGCGCGAGCGTGGCCCTGCGCCGCCGCCGCCGGCCTCTCAAGGCGGATTGCAGGTCGACATCGCCGAGGCGCCAAGCCTGGATCCAGATCGCCAGCTGCGCTGCTTCGTCGAAGGTCAGTACGTGGGCCAGGCTACGCTCGCGGAATGCGCCCGCCGCAACGGGGTCTCTGCTCAATCGCTTGATGTGGGTCTCGATGAGAGCGGCAACCTGGCCGCCGCCCCGACGGCGTCCCTTGCGCCGCCGCCGATCGCCCCGACCGAGATCGCGCCGTCCATCGAGCCGCTGCCGCCTCTGGACGCCGCCGATCCGTCGCCGCCGGCGGCGGAAGGCCCGCAGGGAGAATGTCTGCGACACGCCGGCGGCGAGTGGCGACAGCTGTCTTCCGGGGTCTCTCTCAACACCTGTGTGCAGCTGCTGTTCGCCGGCCGTTGCGAGCGGCCGGGGTCAGCCCAGTATGGCCGCTGGGGCGACACGACGCTGCGCCTCGTGCCCGGGCGTGTCGAACAATCCAATGACAATCGCAGTTTCCGGACCGTGGTGGAGCAGGGCCGCGGCTGCGATCTGCCGCCGGTCCGATAGGAGCGTTCATGCTGCGCACGATCATCGCCGCGTCCGTCGCCTCCGCCGCCTTGGTGGGGTGCAGCCAGACGCCGAAAGCCCCTGAGGACACGGGCGTCTGCTATCACGTCGCCCACCTCAAAAGCGGCGAGTACAAGTTCAACGTCGTGGCGCGCGACCAGCCCCGTATCGAGGAGTGCGCCGCCCGCATCGAGGAGCTGCGCCTGAAGTTTCGGCGGATGGGCGCGGGCCGCACCGAGCTGACGGGCGCGTATCAGGGCCGCTACCTGTTTGTGAACGCCGCGGGCGTCTCCTTCGCTCAGAGTTTGGAAGGAGGGCGGTTCCAGGCCCTCACCCGCCTGCCGGACGGAAGGCTGGTGATCCCGGGTGCGATCGCCAACCTGCCGCCCGGGGCGACAGCGCAGTGAACCTGCCGCTCTTGTCGACGGAACGGAAATAGAACATTAACCTTTGTGTCGCCCGCAGACAGCGGGCGGGGCGATCAAGAAGCGAGAGGCGACGCCGATGGCGGGCAGCGTGAATAAGGTCATTCTGGTGGGCAACCTGGGGCGGGACCCCGAAATTCGTACGCTGAACTCGGGCGATCGGGTCGCCAACCTGCGGATCGCTACTTCGGAGACCTGGCGCGACAAGGCCAGCGGCGAGCGCAAGGAGAAGACTGAGTGGCACTCGGTCGTGATCTTCAACGACAACCTCGTGAAGGTAGCGGAGAACTATCTACGCAAGGGCTCCACCGTGTACATCGAAGGCTCCCTGCAGACCCGCAAGTGGACCGACCAGCAGGGTGTGGAGAAGTACTCCACCGAAGTCGTGCTGCAGAAGTTCCGCGGCGAGCTGACGATGCTGGGCGGCCGCGGCGAAGGCGGCGGCGCGGGGGCCGGCCAGTCGTATGGCGGCGGTGACGACTACGGCTCAGGCTTCTCCTCCGGACCGGCGGCCAAGCCGTCGGGGCCGAAGGAGAGCTTCGACATGGATGATGAGATCCCGTTCTAAGGCTGCGGAGCGAGGGCGGCAGAAGAGGCCGCCTTCCATCGCCCAGTGTGAGCGCCGCCTGAACGACCCAGCGAGCGTCAGGCCGCCGTCTGTGGCGGAGGCGGAGCGAGCGGCGCCGGCGGCGGGCCGAAGCGGTTCGGACCCGCGTCGCTCTTCGAGAGGCCGACCCATAGCAAAAAGGCGAGCCAGACCAGGAAGATGAGGGCGATGAACAGCATCGCCATGCCCATGCCCGCCAGGGCCGCTGCCCCGCCAGCGTTCGCGTCGCCGGACGCGCCTCCCATCAGCACAGCGCCTCCGCCGGTCACGACCGCCGCGATCGTGAACACGATAGCGGACACGATCGGCACGAGTTGAAGCCAGCCCGACTTGCCGAAGTCGTGCAGCCGCTTGCTGTAGATGCAGATCGTCGGCCACAGCAGGAGAAGGCTGACGAGCTGGCCCAGGATCGGAATGAAGCCCAGCACCACGCTGACGCCGAGGATCACCAGGAACCCGATCCAGAACTCGCCCCGGCCGATACGGCCCTCGGGCGAGAGGAACAGTCTCTTCCAGTCCATGCGTCAGCCCCCGGTCAGTCCCGCGTCAAGACGGGGGATGCTGACCGAACGGCGTTCTCATGGCAACCGCTGATGCCCGTTCACCACCGAAGGTCCGCGATGAGTGCGGCGTATACTTCGATGCCGTCCCAGAGGTTCTGCAGGCGCAGGTTCTCGTTCACGGCGTGCTGATTGTTGTCGTGATTCGCCAGCGGCAGGCCGATGATCGGCGTACGGGTCGCCTCTTCGAAAAGGGACATGGGCACGCTGCCGCCCAGCATCGGCGTCAGCACCACCCCGTTCGACGCGCCAGAGACGGCGGCGATCACCGCGCGGGCGGCCGGCGACGCCATGTCGGCGCGGGCGGCCGGATAGCCCATCTCCCAATCCAGCTTGGCGAGCTTGGGGTGCGCCAGACGCATCGCAAGGTCCGGCTCCTCATCCACCAGCGTCCAGCCCTCAGCCTGCAGGAACGCCTCGACCCTGGCCCGGACGTCCTTCGGCTGCTGGTTCGGCACAAGACGGAAGTCTATGGAGAGGCGCGCCTGCGGCTGGATCGCGTTGGCCGCGTCCACGCCAACGTCGCCGGCCTGGAGCCCGCGAACATTGAGGGCCGGACGCATGATGCTGTCAGCCAGCCGCTCCCCGCCCTCCGCACGAGCGAGGCCAAGCTCCCGCTGCAGCTGGGTCTCCACGTCCGGCAGGGCTGCGAGCGCGGCCTGTTCCGCAGGGCTGACCGGGCGCACGCCCTCCGAGAAGCCAGGGATCAGGATCCGGCCGTCCTCGGCCCGCATACGCGCGACGAGATGGGCCAGCCTCACCGCCGGGTTTGGCGCCCAGTTGCCGTAGTGACCGCTGTGCAGCGGTCGCGCAGGGCCATAGGCGGTCAGCTCCAGGCCCATCACACCGCGCGCGCCGAAGAAAAGCTGCATGCGGCGGGTCTGGTGCACCGGACCGTCGCCCAGGAGCCATAGGTCCGCGTCCAGCAAGCCCCGGTGCTTGGCCAGGATGGCGGCCAAGTGTTTGGATCCGGCCTCCTCCTCGCCTTCGTAGAAGACCTTGATGTTCACCGCCGGCGTTCGTCCGGCGGCCTTCAGCGCGTCCAGTGCGCTGACCAGCGCGATGATCGCCGCCTTGTCGTCGCTGGCCGAGCGCCCATAGAGACGCCACTCTGGATGAAGCCGCCCGGCGTGCTGGCGCCAGTCCACGACCTTCACCCCCGGCGACGGCGGGCCGTCGCGCATCACCGGCTCCCACGGATCGGACAACCAGCCTTTCGCCGGCGCCGGCTGCCCGTCGAAGTGGGCGTAGAAGACGACGGTGCGCTTGGCGCCAGGGGTCTTCAACTCGCCGAAGACCGACACGGGCGTGCCGGGTTCGGCCTGCAAGGTTCGGGTGCTGAAGCCCCGACGGCGCAGCAGGGTTTGAATGGCTTCAGCGTTGCGGTCGATGTCGCCAAGGCTGGTGGCGACGTTGGGCAGGCGCATCAACTCGGCCAGCTCCGCGACGACCGCCTTCTCGTTCGCCTCCCGCCACGCCCGCGCCTCAGCCGCGGCGGCGCTCCTAGGAACCTCAGCGAGGACGGCCGGTGCGGCGGCGAAGGTCAGCGCGAGGACAAGGGCGCAAAGGCGTTGCAGCACGATCAGTCTCCAAGAGCACGGGACGGTGGCCGAGCGCCGGCCGGAGGGCAAGTCCAGCCTCGCGGCGGAGCGTGATCCATGCCAAGCAGCGGCCGTGAACGTCTCCTCGGCGCCCCACCGCCTGACCCTTCTTGAGATCGCGGCCATCGTCGCGATCGTGGTGATCTGGGGGGTGAACAACGTCGCCGCCAAGGTCGCGACGGAGGTGTTGCCGCCGCTGCTGACCGGAGCTCTTCGGTTCTCGATGGCGGCGGTGTTCCTTGCGCCGTTCCTCCGCCCGCCTTTCCCCGAGCGAAGGGCGCTGACGCTGCTGGTCCTGCTGGCGACCGCCCATTTCGGGCTGATCTATATCGGCTTCGCCTGGGCCAAGGACGTGACGCCGCTATCCGTCAGCCTCCAGCTCTGGATCCCATTCACGACCCTGATCGCGTGGGTGTGGTTGAAGGAGACGATCACCCGGGCTGCGCTGCTGGGCCTGGGGGTGGCGTTTCTTGGCGTCGTGGTGATGACGGCCGACCCGCACGCCTTCGAGGATTGGCCGGCGATCCTCCTGGGCGTAGTGGCCAGCGCGGCCTGGGCGACTTCAACGGTGATCGCGCGGCGGACGCGCGGCGTCAGCCCGTTGAAGATGCAGGCGCTGCTGGCGCTCGGCGCGGCGCCTCTGCTTGGAGTGGCTTCGGCCGTTTCGGAGCCGCACGGCCTCGAAGCGATCGGACGCGCGACGCCGCTGGTGTGGGCCGCCATCGCATTCGCCGGACTGATCTCGACCGTCGTGGCGACCGGCGCGCTCTTCTGGCTGGTGCAGAGGCGCGAGGCGGGGCGGGTCACGCCCTACCTGCTCGCGACTCCCGTCGTGTCGATGCTGCTCGGGGCAGGGTTCATGGGCGATGTGCTCACCGCCCAGATCCTGATCGGCGCAGCGGCGACGATCGGCGGAGTGGCCATCGTCGCCCTGGCCGAGCGCGGGCTGCGCGCCGGCGCCGCCAGCAACTAGCGGCCAGCTGCCGTGATGACGCCGCAGGCGATACGCGGACCGGCGCCGCCGATCGGCTGGCTGACGTGGTCGTCCTCGTTGGCGTGCACCACCAGAGCCGAACCGTCGGCATCGAGCAGGTCGACCTTCGCATCAGCGCGGGCGCTGTTGGCGGACCAGAACACCTCGGCGTTCACGGAGCCGTCGGCGGCGGCGTAGACGTTCGGCAAGTCGCCGAAGTCTGGCCCCTCGGGGTTGAGCAAGCCGTGCGGGATCTTGCTTTCGGCGTGATTGATGTGACCGCCGGCGGCTTCGAACTTGGCGTCGCTGCAGTCGCCTTTCGCGTGGAAATGGATGGCGTGCCAACCGGCGGGCCAGCCCTGGCCCGTCAGCCGGACGACAACGCCGCGTGGACCCGTCCAGAACGTCGCAGCGCCCGCGTCCTTACCGTCGCTGGTCTTCAGCGCAGCCGTCGCCGTGGGGGCGGGCTTCTGCGGCGCGGGGCCAGAATTCTGCGCGGAGGCGGTGAAGGCCAGGGCGGCGGCGGCTCCCGCGGTGACGGCGAGAAGGGCTAGGCGCATGGGATCGTCTCCGGTCGACTGGACGAGGTGTGGATAGCCTCGACGATATAGGCGACTTTTTTGCGCCCGCCGCCCCGGGGTGCTAACTAACCGACCCAAATTCCTTTCGATTCTTGATCCCTTGACCGACGACTCCACCATCACCGCCGGCGGCGAGCCGCATCGCGGGGGCATCGCCCCTATCGCCATCGAAGACGAGCTGCGTCGCTCCTACCTCGATTACGCCATGAGCGTGATCGTGGCGCGGGCGCTGCCGGACGCGCGCGACGGGCTCAAACCCGTGCACCGCCGCATCCTGTTCTCGATGAACGACCTGAACATGACGCCGGACCGGGCTTATTCAAAGTCCGCGCGCGTGGTCGGGGACGTCCTCGCGCGCCTGCACCCGCACGGTGACCAGTCCGTTTATGACGCCCTCGTGCGCATGGCCCAGGACTTCTCCATGGGCCTGCCGCTCGTCGACGGGCAGGGGAACTTCGGCTCCGTGGACGGCGATCCGCCGGCCTCGATGCGCTACACCGAATGCCGCATGACGTCGGCCGCCACCTTCCTGATGGCGGACCTCGACAAGAACACCGTCGACATGCAGCCGAACTACGACGGTCGCGAGCTCGAACCGGTCGTGATGCCCACGCGCATACCCAACCTGTTGGTGAACGGGGCGGGCGGGATCGCGGTCGGCATGGCCACCAACATCCCGCCGCACAACCTCGGAGAAGTGGTCGACGCCTGCCTTGCCGTGCTGGACAATCCGGGCATCGGACTGGACGAGTTGCTGGACATCGTTCCCGGTCCGGATTTCCCGACCGGTGGCGAGATCATCGGGCGCACCTCGGCGCGCATGGCCCTGATGACCGGCCGCGGCTCGGTGGTCGTTCGTGGAAAGGCTGCGATCGAAACGATCCGCAAGGATCGCGAAGCGATCATCATCACCGAGATCCCATATCAGGTGAACAAGGCCACGCTGCAGGAGCGGATGGCCGAGCTGGTTCGCGAAAAACGGATCGAGGGCATCGCGGACATCCGCGACGAAAGCGACCGCCAGGGCATGCGCGTCGTCGTAGAGCTGAAGCGCGACGCGTCTGGCGACGTGATCCTCAACCAGCTCTACCGTTATACGGCGCTGCAGAGCTCGTTCGGCGTCAACATGCTGGCGCTGAACCGTGGCCGGCCCGAGCAGATGGGCCTGCGCCAGCTGATCGACGCCTTCCTCGAGTTCCGCGAGGAAGTGGTCGTTCGCCGGGTCAAGTTCGAGCTCGGCAAGGCGCGTGACCGCGGCCACGTGCTGGTGGGTCTGGCCATCGCGGTCGCCAACATCGACGAGTTCATCGAGACGATCCGCTCATCCGCGGATCCGTCCGAAGCGCGCGAGCGCCTGCAATCCAAGAGCTGGCCCGCCGGTGACATGATCGCCCTGGTGGAGCTGATCGCGGATCCCCGGTCCGTGGTGCTCGAGGGCGGCATGATCCGCCTGACGGACGAGCAGGCCCGCGCGATCCTGGCGCTGACCCTGTCGCGCCTGACCGGCCTTGGCCGAGACGAGATCTTCGAGGAGGCGGGCCAGCTCTCCGGCTCCATCCGCGAGTATCTCGAGATCCTGTCATCCCGCGAGCGGGTGATCAGCATCATCCGTGAGGAGCTGACGGAGGTTCGCGGCCGGTTCTCGATCGGGCGGCGCACGCAGATCGTCGAGGGGGACGCTGACCTCGAGGACGAGGATCTGATCCCACGCGAGGACATGGTCGTCACCGTCACCCACTCGGGCTACGTGAAGCGGACGCCGCTTTCGAGCTACCGAGTGCAGCACCGCGGCGGCAAGGGCCGCTCGGGCATGGCGATGAAGGACGAGGACGCGGTCACCCGCGTGTTCGCCGCCTCCACCCACGCGCCGGTGCTGTTCTTCACCTCGATCGGCAAGGTCTACAAGCTGAAGGTCTGGCGTCTCCCGATCGGGAACCCGACTTCACGTGGGAAGGCCTTCGTCAACTTGCTGCCGCTGGACACGGCCGCTGGGGAGAAGGTCACCACCATTCTGCCGCTGCCCGAGGACGAGGCGCAGTGGGACAAGCTGGACGCCATGTTCGCGACCCAGACGGGGGACGTCCGGCGCAACAAGCTCAGCGACTTCGTGCAGGTGAACCGCGCGGGCAAGATCGCGATGAAGCTCGGCGACGGCGATCACATCGTCGGCGTGTCGATCTGCACCGAGGATCAGGACGTCCTGCTGACGACCGCGCTCGGCCGCTGCATTCGCTTCGCCGTTAGCGACGTGCGGGTGTTCAAGGGCCGGGATTCGACCGGCGTGCGGGGCGTGCGCCTGGCGGCCGGCGACGAGGTCATCTCCATGGCCATCCTGCGCCGGGTGGACGCCACGCCGGCTGAACGGGTCGCCTACCTGCGCCACGAATCCAGGATGCTGGCCGCTCAGCAGGGCGAGGACGCCGCCGAGATCGTCGTCTCCGCCGATGAGGAGGAAGAGGCCGAAGCGAATGGCAACGGCTCGACCGAGCTCTCGCCAGAACGCATTGCGGAGCTCGGCGCCGCTGAGGAGTACATCCTCACTCTGACCGACCTCGGCTATGGCAAGCGCAGCTCGGCCTATGACTACCGCCGCACGGGCCGAGGCGGGCAGGGGCTGACCGCTCACGACCTGTCGCGCCGCGGCGGCCGGCTGGTGGCCTCTTTCCCGGTGGAGAGCGGCGACGAGATCCTGCTCGTGACGGACGGCGGACAGCTGATCCGAGTGCCAGCGGGACAAATCCGCATCGCGGGCCGCAACACCCAAGGCGTCACCATCTTCCGCACGGCGGAGGGGGAACGCGTGGTGTCGGTGGAGCGTCTGGCCGAGAGTGACTCCGGGGATGCGGGGGCCGAGCCGATTGAGGGCGAGGACCTGCTTGGTGACGATGATGGAGGCGAGGCGGGCTGACCCGCCTGCCGCGCCATGCGCATCGCCGTCAACGGAGCGCCTGCGGACGTTGAGACCCTCGCGACGGTCGTCGCGACCAACTATGGCGCCTTCACGCTGGCGCCAGTCCGAGCCGGCGCCGTGCAGGGCCTGGACCTACACCTGGCTCGGCTGGACCGGGCTGCGCGTGAACTCTTCGGCCGGCCGCTTGACCTGGACGCGGTGCGTCGCTGGGCGGCCGCGGCCGCTGAGGGGGGAGACTGCACCCTAAGGATCAACGTGTTCTCGCGCGCGCTCGACCGTCGCCGCCCCGGCGCGCCCGTCGATCCTGACGTGTTGATCATCGCCGGCGCGGCACCCGCTCCCGTTCGGGCGCCGCTAAGGGTGCGCTCGACCGTCTATGGACGCGAAGCGCCGCACCTGAAGCACGTGGGCACGTTCCCGCTGTTCGATCGCATTCGCCAGGTCCAGAGCGAGGGGTTCGACGACACGCTGTTCGTGGACGGCGAAGGCGCCGTGGCGGAAGGCTCCGTCTGGAATGTGGTCTTTGCGAAAGGAGATGTCCTCATCTTCACGGATGGCCCGCAGCTCGACGGCGTAGGCCAACGGCTGCTGCAGCGGGGGCTCGATCGATCCGGCGTGCGTTGGGAGCGGCGCCGCGTGACTCTGGCGGACCTTGGGACCTTCCAGGGCGCTGCGTTCATAAATGCGAGCGCCATTCAGCCGATCGGCGGCATCGATAGCTGCTCATGGCCGAACGCCAGCGCCCTTACTTCGCGTCTGCAGCAATGCTACGACACGAACCCGTGGGAGCGTCTCTGACGCGCCGACCGGGGGCGAGCTTTTGCGCATCGGACTTTATCCGGGGACCTTCGACCCGGTCACCAACGGCCACCTCGACATCATCGGCCGAGCCGTGAAGCTGGTCGACCGGCTGGTGGTCGGCGTCGCCATCAATCGCGATAAGGGGCCCTTCTTCACCCTCGAGGAGCGGGTGGAGATGCTCCAGGAGGAGACGCGGGGCTTCGCGGGGCAGACGGAGATCGTCGTGCGGCCCTTCGACACCCTCCTGATGCATTTCGCCGAGGCGGTGGAGGCCAATGTCATCGTGCGCGGCCTGAGGGCCGTCGCGGACTTCGAGTACGAGTTCCAGATGACCGCGATGAACCAGGCGCTGAACCGGGAGATAGAAACGGTCTTCCTGATGGCCGACCCCCGCCATCAGGCCATCGCCTCCCGCCTGGTGAAGGAGATCGCCCGCCTCGATGGGGACATCTCCAAGTTCGTCACCCCGGGGGTCGCGGCCCGGGTCAGGGCCAAGCTGGCCGGCTGAGCCGCGTTGCGGGCTTGACGCCCCGGCGTTTCGCGCCAGCTTAGCGCCGCGTCTCAAGTCACCAGGATTCCGATGTTCAAGTTCCTTCGCTGGTCGCCCTTGGCCGTCCTGCTCGCCGCCTCGTCCGTGCCGGCCCAGACGCCGGAATGGCGCACGCCCGATCCCGAGAACGTCGCCGTCATCGACACCAGCAAGGGTCGCATTGTCCTTGAGTTGTCCCCCACGGCCGCGCCTCAGCACGTGGAGCGGTTCAAGACCCTGACGCGACGCGGCTTCTACGATGGTCTCGTCTTTCACCGGGTGATCGACACCTTCATGGCCCAGACGGGCGATCCGCAGGGCACTGGGGAGGGCTCGTCCGATCTGCCTGACGTTCCGGGCGAGTTCACGTTTCGCCGTGACGAGAACACTCCCTTCGTTTCAGTCGCGGAGCCCCAAGGCGCCCGGGTCGGATTCCTCGGCGCGCTGCCGGTGATGACGCAGGCGGACGGGCTGATGATGCTGACGCCGGACATGAAGGTGTCGGCTTGGGGGCTGTACTGCCCTGGCGTTCTGGGCGCGGCGCGAGGGAACGAGCCCGACAGCGCCAATAGCCAGTTCTTCCTGATGCGCCAGACCTACCCCTCGCTTGAGAAGCGCTACACCGCCTATGGCCGGGTGATCTCGGGACTGGACGTGGTGCGGCGGATCAAGGTCGGGGAGCCGCCGCAGGATCCGGACAAGATGGAGCGCGTGCGCATGCTGGCGGACATCCCCGCCCGCGAGCGTCCGACGATCCAGGTGCAGGACGCTCGAAGCGCCGCCTTCCAGGCGAAGGTGACCGCCGCCAAGGCCGCAAAGGGCGCGGACTTCTCTGTCTGCGACCTGGAGTTCGACGCCCAGGTGCGGGGCGGCCGCTGATGGCCGCGCTGGCGGCCGCGTTCGCACTGGCGGTCGCCGCGCAGGCGCCCGCGCCGCCTCCCGACTGGCGCCGCCTTGACCCGGAATGGGCCCTGGTCATTGAGACCACCAAGGGCGCCGTCATCGTCGAGCTTGTGCCGGAGATGGCGCCCAAGGCCGTCGAGCGGATGAAGCAGCTGGCGCGGGAGGGAGCTTATGACGGGCTTCAATTCCATCGCGTCATTGATCGGTTCATGGCGCAGACGGGCAATCCCAACAACAAGGACGGAGGCAAGAGCGCCCACCCGGACCTGGAACCGGAGTTCACCTTCCGGCGTACGCCGAAAACCGCGATGACGGTGGTGGCGAGGCCAAATGGGTCGCTTGTGGGCTACCTCGGTCCGATGCCGATCCAGTCCCAGCCAGACCGGCCGCCGCCGCGCCGTCAGCGCAAGGGAGACAAGCCGTTCGACCCGAGCGTCACCGCCTGGGGCCTTTACTGCCCAGGGGTGGTTGGCATGGGGCGGGGTGACGCCGAGAATAGCGCGAACAGCGAGTTCTTCCTGATGCGGGAAGCCTGGCCGTCGCTCGACAAGCGCTACACGCCGGTTGGTCGCGTGATCATCGGCCTCCCCACCGTTCGGGCGCTGAAGGCGGGCCAGCCTCCGAGCGAGCCGGACACGATGGTCCGCGTGCGGGTCATGGCCGACCTCCCAGAGCGGCAAAGATTGGCTGTAGAGGTGCGGGACACGCGCGGCCCCGCCTTCCAGTCCCAAGTCGCCAGCCAGCGACGGCAGAAGGGCGCAAACTTCTCGGCTTGCGACCTGACCATCGACGCCCGCGTGGTTGCCGGTCGCTGAGCGCGCGCGCTTCAGAGCGCCTTCCCTAAGACAGCGCAGATCCGTCAGCGGGCCGCTCACTTGCCGGCCGACGCCGCCGACGCCGTCGCTTCTCCCGCATCAGGGAAAGCAGGATGCCTTCCCTTAAGCCCCTGTCGGCGACCCGCACGCGATCGCAAGGCCAGAGGCTCTGGACTGCGTCCAGGATGGCGGCGCCCGCAAGCACCAGGTCCGCCCGATCCGGACCGATGCAGGGCTCGGCAGCCCGCCCCCGTTGGCCGAGCGCCCGCAGGCGGGCCGCGGCGGCCCCGCAGTCATCACGAGTCAGCCACAGGCCGTCCACGCGGTTGCGGTCGTACCGCTTCAGCCCAAGGTGAAGGCCAGCGAGACTGGTGATGGCTCCCGAGGTGCCGATGAGGTGCGCCCGTCCGTTCTCAAAGAGCGGGCGGATCGGCTCGGCGCCCGTGAAGGCGGCCACGTGAGCACGCACATGGTCGACCATGGCGCCATACCAGTCATCGCTGGCCTCCTCAGGCTCCGGAAAATGCTCCGCCAAGGTCACCACGCCAACGGGGATCGAAAGCCAAGCCTTCACGTCGCGCCGGCCGTCCCGCAGGTCCAGCCAGGACAGCTCAGTGGAACCGCCGCCGACGTCGATGACCAGGACCGCCTCACAGCTGCGGTCGATCAGATTGGCGCAGCCGGCGACCGACAGCCGCGCCTCCTCCGACGGATCGATGACGCTGAGCTTGAGCCCGGTTTCGACCTCCACCCGGCGCACGAACTCCGCCCCGTTCTCGGCGGAGCGGCAAGCCTGGGTGGCCACGGCCCGCAGGCGGCGGACCTGGCGGCGCCGGATTTTGTCGGCGCAGATTTTCAGCGCATCAACGGCACGGTCCATCGCCTCGGGCTGAAGTCGCCCGCTGAGGCTCAGCCCCTCCCCGAGGCGAACGATGCGGGAGAAGGCCTCCACGACCCGGAAGCCGCTGGCGCTGGGTGTCGCGATCAGGAGGCGACAGTTGTTGGTCCCAAGATCCAGCGCCGCATAGGTGCGCTGACTCTCATCCCTCACGGCGCCCGGCCGTTCGGGGCTGGGCAGGGAGCCGCTGTGCATGGCTCGACCTTATGCTGGGGCGCGCCGAAGAGGCCGGCCCGGTTAAGCCGAACGTACAAACCTCGTTGCTCAGACGAAAGAGCAAATCGGCCGCCACGATAGCGCCGTTCATGCAACGGTCAGGCAATCAGGGTTAGGCTCCGCGAGATGAGCATGCGAAACGCCAGGTTCGGTATCGGGGACGTCGTGCGCCACCGGCACTTCCCGTTCCGGGGCGTGGTCTTCGACGTCGATCCCGAGTTCGCCAATACGGACGAGTGGTGGGCTGCGATCCCGGCGGAGGTGCGACCCGCCAAGGACCAGCCCTTCTACCACCTGCTCGCGGAGAACGAGGAGGCTTGTTACGTCGCCTATGTCTCCGAGCAGAACCTCGTGGCCGACGACGAGCATGGGCCGGTCCGTCATCCTCAGACAGCGGCCCTGTTCGAAGCCTTCGACGGCGGCCGTTATCGTCCGCGACCCCGGATGGCGAATTAGCGCCTCGCGCGTTATCTAAAGTCGGATGGTTTCAACGGTAACCAGATGGCCGAGCCCCGCTCCGACTTCGCGCACGTCTTCGACGCCCCGCCGCCAGGCGCCGCCGCCGACTGGACGATACCTCAGGGGTGGGATGCCTACACGGAGGTCGAGCACCGCACGTGGGTGACGCTCTACGAGCGACAGATGAAGGTCCTGCCCAGCCGCGCGTGTGATCCGTTTCTTAGGGGGCTAGACGCGCTCGACCTGCACGGCTCGGGAATTCCTGACTTCGCCCGCATCAACGAGGCGCTGCAGCGCCTCACCGGCTGGACCGTCGTCGCTGTTCCGGGTCTGGTGCCCGATGACGTGTTCTTCGACCATCTGGCCAACCGCCGTTTCCCCGCCGGCCAGTTCATCCGCACGCCCGAGCAGCTCGACTACATTCAGGAGCCCGACGTTTTCCACGACGTCTTCGGCCATGTGCCGATGCTGACCGATCCTACGTTCGCGGACTACATGCAGGCCTATGGCCGTGGAGGGCAGCGAGCGGCAGGGCTCGGGCGGCTGCAGAACCTCGCTCGGCTCTACTGGTATACGGTCGAGTTCGGCCTGATGGAGACCCCGCAGGGCCTGCGGATCTACGGGGCCGGAATCGTCTCGTCGAACACGGAGAGCGTCTTCGCACTCGAGGACGCCTCGCCCAATCGCCTCGGCTTCGACCTCGTCCGAGTGATGCGAACCCTCTACCGGATCGACGATTTTCAGCAAATCTACTTCGTCATTCCTTCCCTGGACCACCTGTTGGCCGAGACGACGAAGGACTTCGCTCCTGTCTACGCGGCGCTGGAAGGGGCCGAGGACCTGCCGATCGAGACGGTTCTGCCGACCGACCAGGTCTTCACGCGCGGAACCCAGGCCTACGCCCGCCGGGGCGGACGATTCGCCGTCTGAACTCGTCTTTGTCGGCGCAACGGAGCGCCTTGCCCGACGCGGTGGCGCGGCCTAGGGCGGGCGGTGATCAGGACCGCTGGAACGGATAGAAGTCGGAGCCGAGCCCCAGCAGGCCGGTGAGTTCGTCCAGCGCGCCGAGGCTTTCGTCCACGAGGCGTGGATCGGCGAGGTCGCGCGGCTCGAGGCGCTCGCGGTACCAACGCGACGCCCAGACCGTCAGCTGGGCGTGCAGATCCTCGGTGAATCGCTGGGCGGAGTTGGCGGCCGCGAGCTCCTTCTCCGTCAGGACCACGCGCAGCCGCAAGCATGCAGGGCCGCCGCCATTGCGCATGCTCTGGCGGACATCGACGTACTCCACGCGGCCGATCGGCCCGTTGGACCCCGCCAGTCGCTCCGCGACGGCATGGGCGCGCGGATTGGCCTGGGTCTCGGTCGGAGCCAGCAGCGTGAGGCGATCGTCGCCTGGCGCCGTGATGAGTTGGGAATTGAAGAGGTATGACGAGATTGCGTCCGCCAACGGCAGGTCGGCTTCGGAGACCTTGAGGAAGCTTGGCTCGAATAATCCGTCGGCCGCGCGCGTGATCGCCTGCAACACGCCGGCCTCGTCTTCGAAGGCGCTCTCGTGGAACAACAGTGCGGGCCCGGCGCCGACGCAGACTACGTCGTTGTGGAAGGCGCCGCCTTCGATGGCGCGGCTGGACTGTCGCGCGAACACGCTGCGAGCGGCGCCATGGCGCCGCGCGATTGCGGCGGAGGCCTCCAGCGTCTGGCGGGCGGGAAAGCGACCGCTCCACGGGTCCCATGCTCCCCGGCCCCAGACGAAGAGGTTCACGCCGGGAGCTCCGTGCTCGGCCGCCAGGCGCACGTGGTTGGCGGCGCCCTCGTCGGCGAAGTGAGCGCCTGCAGGTAGGGCGGCATGGACGGCGAAACGTTCAGGGTCCGGGAACAGGCGGCGCAGCGCGCGTAGGGTTTGCGGCGGCTCCTGGGCGCGATGCAGGTTCGAGACGAGATTGGCGACCGAGAGGTGCACGCGCCCGTCGGCCGCGTCCGCTGAAGGCGTCACCGTGGCGGCGTTGGCCGCCCACATCGAGGAGGCGGAAGCGGCCGCGGCGACCAGGACCGGATCGGTCCGCCACGCCGCCTCCAGGATCGCCGCGTCATCTCCATCGAAGCCTAGGCTCCGGAGAAAGGGCAGGTTCGGCCTCTCGTGGGGCGGCAACACGAACTGAGGGACGCCGAGGTCCTCCAGCCGCTTCATCTTGGCGAGCCCTTGAAGCACGGCGGCACGAGGGTTCGAGGTTGCGCCGCGGTTGGACTCCGCCGCCAGATTGCCTGGCGATAGACCTGCATAGGAGTGGGTCGGGCCAATCAGCCCGTCGGCGTTCGCCTCGACGGCGGTCATGGACGCAGCCCCTTCATCTCAGGCAGCACCGACCGAACGGCCTCAGCCTCGAACGAGGCGACGGGGTAGGCGCAGTAGTCGGCCGCATAGTAGGCGCTCGGCCGATGATTGCCCGAAGCGCCCAGGCCGCCGAAGGGCATATCGCCAGCGGCGCCTGTGGTCGGCCGGTTCCAGTTCACCACCCCGGCCCGGATGCGGCGCAGGAAGAAGTCCCATCTGCTGGGATCGTCGCTGATCAGGCCAGCGGAAAGGCCGAAGTCCGTCGCGTTCGCCCGCGCCACGGCGGCCTCGAAGTCGGGCGCTCGGAACACCTGAAGCAGCGGCGCGAAGATCTCACGGTCAGGGGCGTCCTCCACCTCCACCAAGCCTGGCGATACGAAGGCGGGACCGATGTCGAGGAGGGACGTCAGCGCGCGCACGGTGCGGCCGCCGAGGCTTTCGCAGTGCTCCAACGCGGCGCTCGCGGCCTTCGCAGAGATGAGCGGTCCCATGTAGGGCTCAGGCGCGGCGTTCCAGGCCCCGATGACCAGGCGCTCCGCAAGCGCCGATACGGCCTCGACGATGCGGTCGCCGACCGCGCCCTGCGGCACGATCAGCCGCCTGGCGCATGAACACCGCTGGCCGGTGGTCACAAAGGCGGACTGCACGATGAGCGAGGCGGCCGCCTCCCAGTCGGCGGCGTCCCAGACCACCAGCGGATTGTTGCCGCCGAGCTCAAGCGCCAGAATCACATGCGGATCGTCGGCGAAGCGGCGACGGAATATGGCGCCGGCGGCGGCCGAGCCGGTGAACATCAACGCGTCGATCCGCTGATCCAGCAGCGCCGCGCCCGTCTCGCGCCCGCCCTGCACCAGGTTGACCACGCCGTCGGGCAGGCCTGCAGCCTGCAGGCACTCGACTAGAAGCTGGCCGGTCAGCGGCGTTTCCTCGGATGGCTTGAACACGACCGTGTCCCCAGCGAGCAGGGCGGGAACGATGTGGCCATTCGGAAGGTGGCCCGGGAAATTGAAGGGGCCCAGCACGGCGGCCACGCCATGGGGCCTGTGCCGCAGGACGGCGCGCCCGAAGGTCGCGCCGGCCTCCCGCTCGCCCGTGCGCTCAGCATAGGCGCGTATCGAGATGTCGACCTTGGCCTGCATGGCCGCGAGCTCGGCTTGGGTCTCCCACAGCGCCTTGCCGGTTTCGCGCGAAATGACCTCTGCAAACGTCGAAGCACGCTGGGCCAGCACAGCTTTGTAGCGGAGCAGCGCCGCCACGCGCTCCTCCCGCGTCAGGTCGGCCCAGGCGGGCAGGGCTGCGCGGGCCCGGGCGACCGCGGCGGCGCATTGCTCGCGCGTCGCGGCCTCGCCGCTCCAGATCGTCTCGCCGGTCGTCGGATCGATCGAGTGGAAGACGCTCATGCCCCGAGCCTCACCCGAACCGCGTCATCGTCCCGCACGCCGAGGAGCTCGGCCGCCCATGCGGGAAGGACGGCCAAGTCCCCGTCTACGACCACTGGGGCGCGGGTGGCGCGGAAGCCAGCGACAGTGTCGGTCGAGACCAGCACGGCCGGCGCGTCGACCTCCAAGGCGAGTTGGGCCCGCAGCCGCAGCGACTCCCGCACGGTGCGGATCTGATCCCGGGGACAAGCGACGGTCGGGCCTCCGTCGAAGATGTCGATCAAGCCGGTGGGGCGGAAGCCTTCGCGCTCGAGCATCGCCCGGGCCGCCTCGCCCTCGGCGTGCACGGCCCCCACCACGTCGCGGACCGCGTCAGGCAGCAGCTCGAGGTAAATGGGATGGCGGGGGGCGAGATCGAGGATGAACTGCCCGTCTGTGGCGGCGCTCATGCGGTCCGCGTCGGCGAAGGGCATCCGGAAGAACTTGCAGGCGAGGTTCTCCCAGAAGGGGCATGCGCCGTCAGGTTCAAACCAGCCGCGGAGCTCCGCCAGCACGTGCTCGGAGAACCGCTGCGGCTCCGCCCCGATCAGTAGATAGCGGGATAGGGCCAGCAGTCGACCGCCGCCGCTTTTGCGCTTGCTGGGCTTTAGGAAGAGCGACCCTACCTCCGTCCAGCCGGCGCACTCGTTCACGAGCACGAGCGCCTTGTGGTCGAAGCGTGCGCCGGTCGTGGGGGAAGATTGAGCCAGGGTGATGACGCGGAACGAGAAGAAGGGGCGCTTCAGGCCGACCGCGGCCTTCACGCCGGCGACTCCGTCGATCTCGCCCGTGGACGCGTCCTCCAGCATGAGGGTGTACCAGCTCTCCAGAGGCGCCAGCCGCCCGGAGAAGCTGTCGGCCGAGCACTCCAGTCGCGCCTGCAAGGTGGGCTCATGCTCGGGCAGGCTGGTGAAGCCCGACCCTGACATGACCGCCAGCTCCCAAAGCGCCTCGAAGTCGGCGGGACCGGCAGGGCGGACGAGGAGCGGGCTCATGCGGTCTCCCGAAGGGCGCGAATGGCGTGGGCGTCGATCTCGCCGGACGCCAGCTTCATCAGAATGAGCGCGGAAAGTTGCGCCCGTTCGACAAAGCTGTCCGGGAACGCGTGCTCCGCCTCACTGTGAATGTCGCCGCCGCGGACGCCCAGAGTGTCCACGTTCGGCAGCCCCGCTGCGTGCAGGTTATTGCCTTCGCAGACCCCGCCGGAGTCTTTCCAGGCGAGCGACTGCCCCAGAAGCTCGCCGACCTCCCGCACCGCCTGGAAGAGCTGGACCTGCGCGCCGTCGAAGGGCTTGGCAGGTCGTGTGAAGCCGCCGTTCAGGGAAACGGTCAGCCCCTCGCCGGGATCGCGGGTCGCGAGCAGCACCGCTTCCTCGGCCCATAGGGCGGAAGCAGCATCGGGCGCTCGGATGTTGAAGCGCAGAACGGCCGTCTCGGGCACGACGTTCAGGGCGCCGCCGCCGACGATGGAGGCGACGTTCACGCCGACGCCTTCACGGTCGCCGTTGAGCGCGTGCAGGCGCTCCGCGATCCGAGCGGCGCCCAGGACCGCGTTGCGGCCTTCGTGCAAGGCTCGTCCTGCGTGGGCCGAGCGGCCGCGGATGACCAGGTGGTAGTTGGCCGACCCCTTGCGCGCGGCGGCGAGGGCTCCGTCCGCCAGCGCCGGCTCATAGGTGAGGCCCAGATGCCCTTGGGCGCCCGCCTCGGCCAGGAGCGGTGCGCTGGCCGGGCTGCCGATCTCCTCGTCGGGCGACAGCAGGACCGTCACTCCGACCCCGTGCTTCAGCGGGTGGGTCTCGAAGGCCTCCAGAGCCGCGAGCATGACGCTGATCCCGCCCTTCATGTCGGCGATGCCTGGCCCGTTCAGCGCGCCGTCAGCCCGTCTCGTAACCGCTGTGAAGGCTGAGCCGACCGGGTAGACGGTGTCGTAGTGCCCCGTCATGACGACCTGCACCGGCGCCTCGGGTCGCAGCGTCAGGCGCATGGCGGGACCGTGCCGCAGTTCGCGAAAACCGCCGTCGTCGGCCACTTCGAGTGTCGCGGGTAGGGGGATCGTAGTGAGTGTCCCGCCGAACGACTCCAGCAGAGGCCGCAGCTCCGCCGCCTGCGCCTCCAGCCCTTCGAGGTTCCGAGTCCCAGAGGGCATGGACGACCACGTCACCGCGCGGCTGACGATCTCGTCTTCCCGCGCCGCGACCAGGTCGAGCACGACTCTGTCGTCGGAGCTGACTTGCATGGACGAACCAACCTAGGGCCGCCGCAGCTGCCGTTCAACGTGGGAGGATCAGCGAACGTCTCGGCGCCAACGCACCGACAGCCGCGTGTCGCCCTGGCCCGTCACCCGCGACAGGATGGAAAGGCTGCGCCGCACGCGCCACTCCACTTGGACGGCTGGGCCTTCGCGGCCCCCGCCGATCACCTCGAGGTAGACGTCTTCCGACAGGTACTTTCCGCCCGCCACCGAAAGTCCGCCCGATGCGTCGCCCATGAAGCTCAGCCGATCCAGCCCCGCGAACTCGCGCAGGTTTCCGATCACGTCAAAGCCGCCCCCGCGCGCCAGCGACGCCACTGCCGCCGCGAGCTGCGCCGCCTCCACGCCCGAAAGCTGCGAGGCGGAGCGGCCGAACAGCACCTGGGCGAGGATCTCGTCCTGGGGCAGGCTCGGCGTGGACGTGAGGGTGATCCGCGGCTCGGCCGCTGTGCCCTCGACTCGCACCACTGCGGTCAGGGTCGGATCTTCGCGCACCGCGCGCAGATCCAGCCGGATGCCACGGGGGTTCTCATCCAGAGTGATGGAGCCGCGCTCGTCGAACTCGAATCGCCGGCCTGCGAACTCGAAATCGCCGCGGACCACGCGGGCCGCTCCCGACAGATCCGGCGCCGTCACCGAGCCCCCGACATGCGCGTTCAGAGAGAGTTCCACGTCCAGGCCGCGGCCGCGCACGAAGACCTGGCGCGGCGCGGTGATGTCGACGTCAAGCGTGATCCGGGGCCCGCGCGAGCGCTGTGGCCGCTCGGCTTCTTCTTCCGCGTCCGCCGGGCCAGGCTTGTTGATCTCGATGACATCCAGCGAGACGACGCCAGACGGCGTAGGCGGATTGGCTTCGATTTGCGCCGAGTCGACGCGCAGCTTGCCTGTAAGATTGATGCCGCCGTCGGCTCCACGCGTGGCGGTCACTGGACCGCTGGCGTCAGCGCGACCGATTTCGTTGTCGATTAGGCGGAAGCGGTTCAGCTGCACGGTGAACGAGGAGGCGCCGCCGCGACGCAGTTCGATGCGCCCTTGGCCCGACGCTGAGCCGCCTTGGCCGTCCCGAGCGCTGAACTGCTCCATTACGACGGCGCGATCATCGAAGCGTGCGTTCAGAGCGAGGTCCTGAAGCTCAAGGCCCGTGAAGGAATCCTCGAAGCGCCCGCCCGCCAGCGACCCCTGGCCGTCCGCGCGGAGGTCGTTGAGCGTGCCGCCTAAGGTGCCCTGGGCGTTCACCTGCCCCGACAAGCTGCGGTCGCCGCCGAGCAGCAGGTCCCAGACCGGGCGCACTTCGCCTCGAATATCGAACCGACCCTGCAGGGGCCGCGTACGCGCGACCGCTAAGCGCAGCGGCGCCGCGGACGCCTCGACCGGCAGCTCCAGCGTGGTCGAGGCGTTCACTCCGCCCTCGTCGAAAGCCGCCGCTTCGATGTTCAGCCGCTGATCGGCCAAACGGGCGCGCACGCGGCCATCAACGGCGAGGCTGCGTGGGCCGTCGAGACTACGCGCGTCCTCCAGGTCGGCGTCCAAGGAGCCCGTCAAGGTCGCTCCACGGCCGTTAAGCGCCAGGGCGGCGTCGACACGGCCCTCCAGGTCCTCGCCGATCAGCCCGAGGTTCACACTGGTGAGGTTCGCGCGGAGCTCGACCTCCTGCGGTCCTTGCCGGCCATCGGCGACCAGGCGCCCCCCGCCGACGGCAAGGTCCAGGCGAACGGTGCGCCTTTCCCCCGCCAGGGCGATCTGGATCGGCTCGTTCGTACGGAAATCGGCCCGTCGCACTCTTCCCTGACCGTTCAGGCTGATCGCCTGCGCGCCGTCGTTCATGGCCAAGGCGCCCGTCCCTTCAAAGCGGACAGGCGTTGGACCCGTCACGTCGGCGGAGACGACGAATGGCAGCCGCGAGAGCGTGCCGACGCCGTTCAGGCGCAACGTCCGGAACCGATAGGCGGAGCCTCGCAGCTTCAGGCGGGTGGCGGTGATGTCGACCGATGCGGGGGTGTCGGCGCCGCCGTCGGTCAGTCGGATTCGCCCGTTGGCCGTCCCGCTCTCGACGAAGGCGCCAGGGCCGGCCGTGAAGGTCAGGTCCGCGCTTGAAGCCGCGCCGTTGCGCAGGGCCACCGCGCCGCGGGCGGAGAGGCCCGCGGCGTCCACGTCAAGGTTCTCCAGCCGCACCCCGTCGGTGAACCGGAAGTCGGAAGCCGCGCGAGCCGCCCCATAGCGCATGTCTCCCCTGGACGCCTGGGCGGCGATGGTGATGCGGCCGTCGGTGGCGCGGGCGTCCTTGCGGAAGGCCAGTGTGACGTCAGCGTCGGTGAGCTGGATCGCCTTCAGGTCGATGGCGTCGAAGCGCGCCTTCAGGTCTGCACGGGGAGATGCGAGGCTGCCGGTCACCGATCCGTCGCCACGAGCGTTTCCGGCGATCTCCACCGGGCCCGCGCGGAATGGGCCTTGTGCGCTCCAGTCGAGCGCCAGCTTCAGGTCGCCGTTCAGGCCAATCAGCCCCTTGGCCGATGCGCGACCGGCGCGACCGTTGAGCTGAGAGCTGTTGATGGCGATCCGCCCCTCGCTCAGGCCGCCATCGGCGCGAAGCCGAGGTTCGGGCCCCAACAACCGATCCAGCTCTGGATAGCCCGTGACGAAACGCCGGCCACGTGCGTCGAAGTCGATCGCCCATCGCTGCGAGCCACGCGGTTGCGACGCCCGGAACGAGGCCGCAACCTCGCCGCGCGCTTCCGGGCGAATAACGGCGGCGTTGGTCAGGGTGGCGTCGCCGCGGACCGTGAGCCCTCCGCCGAGGCCTCGTGACCCCTCCGCGCGCACCTTCGCGCCGGAGCCGATCGCTTCGAAGTCGCGCACCAGCAGGCGGCCGTCGCCAAGGCGGGAGGCGTCCAGGCGCACGCGAGGGGCGGCGCCCAGCATTCCGGCCAGCAGTCCTTGTCCGCCGCCGCCAGCCCCGGTCAGGTCAGCCTTGAGGTCGTAGGCGCCCTGGTTCGCCCGCAGGTCGATCGGTCCGCGTGCGGACGCTAAAGTGTAGCCGGCCTGCGCCAACTGCCTGGCGCTGAGGTCGCCCTGCAAGCGCCAGCGCGCCAGTTCGCCGCTCCATGCGCCGTCGAAGGCTGCGGGGCCCGCCACGGGCTGCCCGACCAATCGGGTGAGCGACTTCACGGAGGCGATCAGCGCCAGCCCTTGGGGCGCGGAGCGGCGCTTTGCGTTCACGACTCCTTGGGCTCGGGTCTGGAGGTTCTCCGCGTCCAGCACCCAGCCCACCGTATACAGGTCGCCCCGCACCTGGGTGGCCGACAGGCCAAAGCTCGCGCGCACGCCGATCTTCTCGGCGAATGGCTTAAGCAGGCCGGACTCGCTGAAGGAGGCGTGGCCGCTCGCCTTTGCGCCCCTCCCGTCCCAGCGTCCCGACGCCGACAGCGGACTGAAGCCGCCGCTCAGCACGCGAACATCAAAGCGGCCGTCCGACTCGCGCCCGCTCGCGGTGGCGTCAGCGGAGAACGGTCGGTCTGTCGGATATCCCAACGAGCCAGCGATCGGCCCCCCGGAAGCTTCGAACGCCCTGAGTTCGGCCTTCATGCCGTTCCGCCCGCCGACGTCGAACTGGCCCCTCAGATAATCGCCCGCGCGGGTCAAGCTCTTGGCGTCGACCTCGCCGGTCCGGCGGCCGCCGCGGTCGATCGTGGCGCGGCCGGCCAGGGTCCACCGGCCGTACTCCTGCGAAAAGCCCTCCATCAGCTCCAGCCGGCTCGCGAAGCGCTCGATGTCGACAGAGATCGGCTGAGGCTTGGGGGGGCTCGTCGGCGGCTCGACGATGGGCTGGCGGATCAAGCGCACGACGCCGGCCTCGATCACCTCGGCGTGGAAGAGCCGGCGCAGCAGAGCCGTAACCGTCCAGTCGACGTGCAGGTCGCGGACTTCAAGCCAGACGCCCCGCGCATCGCTGACGGTCGCTCGCTCGACGGTGAAGTCGTCCAGCAGGTCGCCGCGCAAGCCGTAGACCTTCAGTCGCCCGAACCGGCTGAGGCGCAGTCCGTCGAGGGCCGCCATGACCTGGGCCCGTCCCGCGTCGGTGTTCACATAGAGGCGCGCGCCGACTGTCAGCACGACCAGCACCATCAGGAGTGAGGCCAGCGCTACGCCGGCGACGGTCGCGGCGCGTCTGGCCGACAGCCGTTTCCTCGGTCCCTCCAAGCCTTCGCCGTCGGCCCGGCCGCGCTGCGTCGCACGCGCCAAGGCCTGCCTGACGTTGCGGGTCGCGCGGCGGAGGCGTTCGGCTGGACCAGGGACGGGGTGTGAGGGTTCGTTCACGTCAGAACGCCTGCCCCAGGCTCACGTAGAGCTGGAACGCCGGCTGGCCATCGCTCCGATCTAGCGGAACCGCGACGTCCACGCGGACCGGAGCGAAGCCGAGGTCGTAGCGCGCTCCGATGCCGACGCTGAAGCGCGTCTCTTGGAAATTCGGGATGGAGTCGTCGCCGACCGAGCCGAACTCGATGAAGGCGGCGCCCGTCCAGGGACCGATGATCTGACGCCGACCTTCCAGCGTGCCCTCGATCAGCGAGAGGCCCCCGCGAGGGGTGCCGTCCGACAGTCTGGGGCCGATCCCCTGGTATTCGTAGCCGCGCACGGAGCCGCCGCCGCCGGAGAAGAAGCGCCGCGCCACGGGCACCGTTGGGATGTCTCCGCCGAGGATCGTCCCGAGCCGCAGTCGGGCTGAAACGACAGATCTGGCCGCCTCGTCCAATGGTACGTAGATGCTGCCCTGAGCTTGGTTGCGCAGGAACAGCAGGGTGTCGCTGCCAGTCACCGCGGTCGGCTGCACGTCTGCGAGCAGACGCCAGCCCCGCGTCGGATTGAGCGGGTCGTCAGACCGGTCGAGAGTGAACCCGCCGAAAGCGGCCAGGACCGCCAGGTTCCGCTCGCGCGTGCCCAGCACCCCGTTCTCCACGATGCGCTCGCGCTCCTGCGACAGGTCGAGAGAGGCGCCATAGGTCAGGAACGACGTCTTGCCAAAGCGTCGCGTCAGGTCCGCGCGCGTGCTCACGCCGTAACGCTCGTAAGCGTCGGTGTCTTCGCGGAACAGTTGGGCGCCGGCCCTCAGCGTCTCCGCCGGCCGCTTCCAGTGAGGCAGGGTCAGTTCCACCCCAAGCCGCTGCTCGAGATCCGCATACCGCGCGTCCAGGGCGAGCGTGTCGGCGCGGCGCAGCCGGTTGTACCAGGTGAAGCGGCCGTCCACGCCAACGCCCTCGCTGGTGGACCAGCCGGCGCCGAGTTCGACTGTCCGTCGTGGCCGGTCGGCCAGGCTTACCGTCACCGGCCGCAGGCCGTCGGGGCGCGTCTGGGCCGGCGGCGCCAGGGCTACCGTCACCGAGTCATACACGCCGGTGTCCAGCAGCCGTCGCTCCAGTTCGGCCACGTCCTCCGGCCGGTAGACGGCGCCGGAGCGCCAGGGCGCAAGAGCGCTGACCCACTGGGGATTGGTGCGTCCCTCCGTGGTGACCTGGATGCCGTCCAGCCGCACGAGTGAGCCCGCGTCGATGCGGTAAGTGGGCTTCAGGGTGACTGCGGCGTGGTCGACGACCACCTGGCGCTCCCCGGCCCGTGCGTCGGGATAGCCCCGCTCGGCCAGGGCGGCTACGACGCGTCCCTCCGCCGCCAGCACGTCGGCGGCGCGCGCTGGCGCTCCCGGGTCCAGATCGATAGCGCCTGCCGCTTCGCCTGCGACCACGGCCTCTGGCGGGGGATCGATCCAGGTCAGCTCCGGCGCCGCGAGGACGAAGCGCTGGCCGGGCGTGACGCGAACCGTCGCGCGCGGCGGCTCCTCTGTGCTGACCTCCGGGACGGTCTCGGCCGCGTAGTATCCTTCCGAGCGAAGCACCGCCGTCGCGCGCTCGGCCGCATCCCGCGCGCGGCGCCGCGCCTCGAAACGGGTCGCGGGCGCGCCCTCCACGTCGCCGATCGCCTGTTCGATTCGCTGGCGCAGGTCCTCGTCCGGAACGCCGGCCACTTGCGCGCGCGGTTCGGCGTCGGCCGTGACCGTCCACCCGCAGCAAAGCCCCAGGAGAAGGGCGGGGATCGCAGGGCTCTTGCGATTCAACGCAGTGGTCTTCCTCGTTCCCCCGGCCGCCTTGTAGGCGCCGTCAGGCGTACTGTCACGACGCGCTCTACGGGATCGAACATGAACCGCGCCTGTGCGCTTGCCGCGCGGAGGAGCGGCCACTATGGTCCGCGCCGCTTTCGCGAGCGCGAAGAGCCCCTAGCTCAGCCGGTTAGAGCATCTGACTTTTAATCAGAGGGTCCTGGGTTCGAGTCCCAGGGGGCTCACCACTTGCTCCACAAGGCCTTTTCAGGCGTGGAGCTCTGCGCCCAGAGCCGCCGTTTACAACGGATTACACATGTGGTTACAGCCGGGTCGTTCGAGGAACGTTCCGCAGCCTCTGCGGCGGCGATCATGAGCCCCATTAAGAGGGGGCTGGCCCCCCGGACGAATCGTCCATAAAGTCGACGTGTCCGGGCTCCGGTTGACTCATGCCATCGAAGGCGCCTAGCGCTTTCATCACTTGATTCGTCGATGCGTCGGGCAAAAAAGAAGGGCGGCCTAAGCCGCCCTCAAGTCGTCCAAGTTACCCCTACTAGGTCCGGGGCAAGGACCGGTGGTGCGAGCGAACCCGTTCCCACCGCCCGAACCGGAAGCGGTCATAGGTGTGCACGAACACAACCTTGACCGCTCCGGGAGCGGGCCGAACGATCCAATCCATGATGTTTCTCCTGAACCCGGCACCCCATTGCGCCGGGGCCAAAGCGTTCAGGGGTGGTCTCAGGGAATCAGTAGTCGGATCGCTCTTCCACGAATCCTCGGTTCGTAAACGTGGTCAACCCTGCTGATCACTCACGGTTCGCTAGGCGGAGGGGCCGCTCAGTGGTGGGGCGCTGACGCCAATGGCTCCGCCGGTCTCATTATAGCTGATGCCCTTATAAAGATCCTTAAATAAACCGCTCTTCAGTTGCTTGAGCAGCCTCCACTCGGGTGGCGTTGAACTATGGTCCAAATGCTGAATCTCGATGCCGACTGAATCTCTATCAATGAAGCAAAAGAAGTTGTTGTGAAGTGTGGTTCCTATATTTACCTCTAATTTGCCGTTGAACAGACGTATATCAAGTAGTTTCTTCTTTTTCGAGTTGCGAATCTCTATTCTAGACCCAACTCTATTGAACGAACAAGAAGTATTGATGGTAAACTGACCATCTAAGATTGCTAGTATAGGAGCGTTCCTGTTCGCCTCGTAGAACACGGCCGTAGGTAGCAAAAAGCCGTTCTCGGCTCGGACGGATAGTAAATTCCTGTCGTCGAGTTCTATCGCGATGAATTCACTGTTCGGCAATTTATCAAGGGATGATGTTAGTTCGACACCACCTAAGTCAAAGGTGAACGTGCTTCCCGCTTGCTCTATCGGCCAGAAAGGCGTGTGTTCCTGGCTCTTGTTGAAGGGATTTTGGGCGCGATGACGAATAGCTTCCTTGCTAAGCCAGCCTGATTTCCTTGTCTTCAAGGCGTGGTGATTCGGGCACAACAGAATGATATTCTCTTCAAGGTGGACCTTATCCGAGCTCCACTCTTCGACATGATCGTAATCGAAAATAGGTAGTCCGCAGAATATGCACCCGTATGCACATTTCTCGCGAACAGCCTTTTTTATCCGCTCGGGAATTGTTCGGGACGGGTGATCTGCTGGTTTATCCTCGAAGGAGACCTCGAAATTGTACTCTTCTAAGATCTGATCATCCGACATTTTGACTGCTGCTCCGAAGTTGATGAAGCCTATCCAAGCGGTTCTGACCAGAGTCAGCCATCCGCCGACGCTCGGCCTGGCGCCGATAGATTCTTGCCGCTGCCTCGCTGGCTTGCTCCAACTGACTCATTATTTCGGCATCCGACGCACCGGCGCGGGCGAGCTCGACGCCGCGGGCGTGGCGCAGGCCGTGCCAGGAGAGCGGGCAATAGACGTTGCCGTCCTCATCCTCGGCCGCCCGCACTTTTCCTGCGGCAGCCAGTTTCGCCAGTAACCGGTCCAGCGCGTGCGACAGTGCCCGTTCCTTCCAGGCGAAGCCGTCCGAGTTGTAGGCGATCGTCAGTGCGCGTGACGGCGTACGCGCAAGCACGACAGTCAGGCGCGGATCCTCGCGCTTGTCGCAGAGGACCTTCCGCTTCGGCGTGATCCAATAGAGGCGTTGCTCGGGCTCGCCATCGGCATCGAGCGCCTTCACCCGAGCGGCAAGCGGAATCTGGCAGATGCCGCCCCGCCGGAAGCCGCCCCAGCGGCCGAGCGCGATCGCGCGCGCTAAGCCAGGCTGCGTCTCGATGCAGGCCTCGATGGCCGCGGTGACTTCGGCGTCCTCCCACATCGGCCGCGCCTCGCCGGCGTCGTGCGGGCGCCGGACCTTGCGGATGCGTGCGAACGGATCGCCCTCGATCCGCCCGTCGACCATCGCGGCCTCAAGGGCGTTCTTCAGGACCTGTACGCGCATGTTCGCTGCGGCGTGCCCTCGGGCCGCCCAGGCGTCGCGGAGGTCACGAACGAAGGCGCCATCCACTTCGGATAGGCGCACCTCGCCGAAATCCGCCTTCATCTCCTCGCAGTAGTCCTCGTACTCCCGCTGCACCCGGGCGCAGTTGGCGCGGAACTCGGCGCTCTTCTTGTAGGCGTCGAGCTGGCCACCGATCGTGCCGGTGCGCGGAGCAGTCGTGCGCTCCAGCGCTTCGCACTCCTTCACCAGGCGCTCGACCTCGGCGCGGAGCTCGGGCGAGCCGTCCTCGAAGGGCAGTGGGCCGCGACGAAAGGCGCCGCGGCGGAAGTAAAGGATCAGGCGGCCGTTCTTCCGGACGCGCTGGACGTATGGGATTCTCTCCACGTCCCTCCTCCTCGCCGACGAACGCGGGCGAGCGCGTCGGATTTCCGATCTACGACGGGCCCTGGCTCTTGCTCGAGCGGAGCGGGCGCGGCCTGTTCACCATGCGCAACGGTCTCCGGCTTCCGCAAGCGGGCAGGCAGGTTGTCGAGCCACTCGTCCACATGCGCCCGGTTCCAGCGCAGGACGTGCACGCCCAGGTCCACCGGCGCCACCGGGCAGACGGTCGTGAAGGTCGCCTCGCTGACGCCGATGTATGCGGCGGCCTGAGCACGGCTCAGCAGCTTCGGCCAGGCGTCAGGGATCTCGGAGCCGGGGCGGCTCATGTGGCACCTGCCGGAATCGTGGCAGCGTCAGCCGCATGGCCTTTCCAGTCGAGATCATTCAGACGGGCCCAAACTGGGATGCGATCTGGGGCGGCGTCCAGGCGATTGGCTCCGTGCTTGCGATCCTGGTCGCGGTGTTTGTTAGTTGGTGGGAGGGACACCGCACAGATCGGGCTGAGCGCAGGCGACACAGGGAATTCTATCGATGGCTGTCCGCCGCGGCTCAAGACCTTCAAATGATCGTATCGAGAGCCCTGCAAGAGCATGGGCCTGAAGGTACGCCTCCGGGCTATCGTGCTCGACTCGCTAACGCCGACCCGTGTGAAGTCGTCTTGGGGAGCTTCCTTCAGCTGCCGGTGATGTCTTGGCCTACTACCGCAGGCTACGGGGAATTGTCCGCCTATCTGCAGAAGATTGCCACGCCGCTGTACTACCTTCGGTCGGTCAAGGACGGTGAGAAGCTCCAAGATCACCTTCTGCGGATTACCCACGAAGGCTGGGCGGACACCGAGTACGCCTACACGAAGCTGCTCGTTCGGATCACTCCGAAGCGGCGTTACCGACTCCTGTACCGGATGAGGGCTTGGTGGTCGCTGAGAGGGCTCAAAGCCAAGCCGGGGTGAGCTCGCTTCCCGGCTCATCCGACCGGCGCCTCCACGCTCAAGGTCGTGACGTAGACGGTCGGGTTCTCCGCCCAGGCGTCCTCCCCGTTGATCCGATTCCAGAGACGCGCGTAGGCACCTACGGCTGTTGGCTGCACAATGGGTGAGGCGTCGTGGCCCATGTCGGCGATGCCGAAGCCGTCGTGCAGGCGCTCGATGCCTTCAGCCCGCGCGTCGGCCTCGCTGATGTCGTGCAGCGGCTCCGGCCGCACCGCCTCGACCGTCAGCCCGATGCGGCAGGCCCAGCGCGGCATGTGGATGGAAGGGCGATAGCCGGGCTTGTCCTTCAGGCCTGCCGCCAGAGCGATGGAGAAGTCCTCGTGCTGCTCCGTCCAACTCTGGCGCTCGCTGGCCTGGTAGCGGATGCGCGCGACGTCGCTAAAGCGCTCGTGCAACCGCCACGCCTCCCGCACCCACAGCCGGTCGCCAGCGACCCAGCGCGGTGCGCGCGTGCGCCTGGTCTGCGTCTTACGGCCGGCGAGTAGTGCGCGAACCATCGGCCCGCTGAATAGGATCGGGTGCTCGTTCAAGACGGCCATCCCGGAATCGTAGGAGCTTCCCAGAAGAGGTTCGTGGGTCGAATGCTGATCGATTTTGGTGCCAGCTCTGAGCTGGGAAGCGCTGCAGAGTGGGTTGGAGCCGTGGGAAGCGTCCTTAGCGGCGGCACAGCGCTTGTGCTTGCGCTGAGAGAGCGGCGCCGCGCGAACGAGGCGGACGCGCGTGCTGACGCAGCAGAAGCTCGGGAAGCGGCCGCTGAAGCGAAGGCCGAAGCCGCGAAGGAGCGGCAGCGGGAGGAATTGATCGGATCGCTACAGCTGATTGTTGAAAGGGGGCTCGCCGCCTGCGACGCGCTCTTGGCCGAGCGGGAGGACGTCTTAGTAGGAGAGCGAAATAAGCATGCCCATCCCTGGTTCGACGCGATGGGACGGCTAATGGCCAAAGTGATTGCACTTAAGTCGCTCTGCGAGGAGCGTCCGCGAACGGCGATGGTGTACGCCGAGTTGATTAAAGCAACCGGGGTCGCACTTCCCTTCCTGAATATCTCAACGGCAAAAGAGCAGATTGCAGAGGTAGAGCGTCGTCGAGCGGAGTTCCGCCATATCTCTACGCTGCTCGACTTCATCGATCCTCCTGATGAATGAGCTGAGTGTCTGAAGCTTACCGACATGCTTCCGGTCCCTCCGCCCGCAGCGGCAGGTCGCCGGGGAACACGTCTTCATTGGGTTGCGGAGCCGCCGCCTGGGGGGCATCGGGCGACGGCTCCGCGCCCTCAGCCCGGGCGGTGTCGGCCGGAGCGGGCGAGGGATCGGTGAAGTCTGCGTCGGTGACGGGCGAAAGCTCCGCCTCAACGTGAGCGGCTGAGAAGCCGGAGGCGACGGGCGAGCCTTGCGCCTCCAGCCGAGCGCGGATGCCGGAAGCTTGCGGCGTGACTTCGCGCGCCGGCTGGAAGTCCTCGACCTCTTCGCGGACCTGAATGCCGCGAAGCATGTCGCCGCAGCCGTCGCGGAGAGACCACGCGCGGGCCCGCATCTGCAGCATGCGCTTCGGGTACTGGGTCCAGGGACCGGTCTTGCCCCACAGCCCCGCCTTCTTGGCGTCGGCGACCGAGAAGGTGCGCTCGATCTGCTCGCCGGTGTCGGGCCGGGTGCATTCACAGTAGGCGACCATTCCGTCGCCTTCGCCCGCGATCCACTCCCGAAGCTTCACGCCGCGCGCGCGGACCACGGCGACCAGGCCGTCGCCCCAGAGCGTGGGGCGTCCGTTCACGACGGCGAACGACTGCAAGCTCTGGAAGGGCGCGAGGCCGAGCTCCGCGCCGGCCATGATGGCCACCATGATCTGCTCGGGCCGGTCGATGCCCTTGGGCGCTAGGCCAGACGCCGCAATGGCGCCGGAAAGGCGGAAGGCCTCGTCCAGCGTCTGCGGCACGAGGGCGGCGACCTGGGCACCGGCGACGATCTGCGGCTTGGGCCGCTCTTGAGTGGCGGGGACATTGGCGGACATCAGGCGGCTAGCTCCTGCTGGATGGTGGCGAGGCGGTGCTCGATGCGGGTTCGGTGGAAGGGCTTGAGCTCGACGTACTCGGCGTCGGTCTGCTCGCCGCCGGGACCGGGCCAGCGGCCGGTCTCAATGCAGCGGGCGAAGACAGAGAGGGCGGCGCGGACCTGCTGCTCGCCGAGCTCCAGGTCGCAGGGCTTCAGCGTCTTCACCCGCACGCAGTAGGGCGGGGTCTTTTCGACGAAGACGAGGCTGAAGCTGGTCAGCTCGCGGCCGAACACGGCGCGGCAGCCCATGGCGACTAGCGCGCCTTGCATGTTCAGGCCATCGCGGCCGATCGCCGTTTCGATCCCCTCGTCGGTGACGTCGGCGGCGGTCTTCAGGTCGGAGAAGTCGAGGTCCGTCGTCGGGATGGCGTCAGGCCGCGCCTTGAGCCAAATCCCGGTCTCGGGATCCTGCCAGACTAGGCTGTGCTCGATCAGGCCGTTCAGGGCGCCGGCGTGTATCAGCGGATGGCCGGCGAGGCTCGCCGCCATGCCGCGGATGTGCTCGATCTGCTTGCCGACAAGGACCGTCAGCCGCTCGGCCCTCATCGCTTCGAGCCAAAGCTTGCAGTCTTTCCGGTTGCCCTGCCACGGCGCGCCGTTCAGCTCCTCGGGCCGTACGACGAAGTGGCGGCCGAACTCCGCCTCACCCAGTAGCAGGTGGTGCGCGGCGCGACCGAAGATCAGCGCCTCGCCGGGCTCCTCCTCAACGCGGTTCGGGTTCAGGTACGAGCCCGCGAAGTAGTGCGCTGCGCTCTCGTAGAAGATGGTCCGCAGGCCGCTCGAGCTGATGCTCGGGCCGGTCGTCAGCTGCCCGTGATAGGCGTCCATGCTGACGCCGCGGTACAGGCCGGGCGTGTCGATCGGCTCGCCGGTCCAGAGCGTCGCCTCCATCAGACGACCTCCACCAACAGCATCACCCACATGCCGGCGACGGTCCGGAACCCGACCGCGCCCAGCAGCGACGGCATGACCGCACGCACGGAGGACCGGCGGCACACGCGGCTGGGCTTCGGCGGCGCCTTCACGATGGGCTGGCGCGCACGCAGCACGGCGACGGGGTAGGGCGCGTTCTCGGCGAGGCGCATCAGGCCGCGCTCGGTGGCGTGCAGCCTCCGACCTCCTGAAGGGCCTCCGCCAGCGCCTGGGCCTTGCCGAGCGTAAGGACGCAGAGGTCCAGGCTGGCGAAGTCGCGGCCCTTGGCGTCCAGCGCGGCCTGCAGGATTAGATCGTCCAGCAGCGTGGCAGCCGCAGCAGGAGTGAGCGTCGAGCCGGTGCTGGTGATGACGCGGCCGGCGTGGGCGCAGAAAGCCACCGGGACGTGGCGGTCGCTGTTGTCCACAGCGAGCCGCGGCGTTGGGCGAGTGGGAAAGGCGATGACGTCGGACACGTCGGATCCCCTATGCAGCCGCCCGCCACCGCGAGGCGGCGAGCAGGGCGTTGCTGAGGTCGGTGAAGGCGCGACGCAGGTACGCCGTGGCGGCGTCACTGGCGGTCTGGCGGGCTAGGGCGAGCTGCACGAAGGCTTTGACGCCGCGCGCCTCGTCCAGGGTGAGGAAGCGGGTCGCGCCGGTGCCGGTGCTGGCGAACACGTCGCCGCCGGAGCACCAGTAGAGCAGGCCGTCGGGGGCAGGGGCGCGCATCAGGCGGCCTTCCGTGCGCGGATGCGTTCGGCGGCCTTCTCGGCCTGCACGCGCCTGGCTTCGGCTCGCGCCTGCTCTGCCGCCCACCAATGTCGCGCTTTGCTCTCGGCTTCGGCTGCCGTGGCGGCGAAGAACACGACGGGGTGGTATTCCTCTTTGCCCTTCTTGCGAGCCTTCGGGCTCATGGCGGGCAGGAGGATGCGGGCGCAGGCCTCGTTGCCGGTAGGGGCATTGGTGCTGGTCCAGGTGACGACGCGCATGACGGCTACTCCGCCGCCATCAGGAGGAATTCGCCCGCGCCTTCAGCAACGGGAGGCGGGGTCAGTTGGCGGATCCGAGCCGCGCCGTTGCGTTTGGCCGCTTCAAGCCGGTCGATCTGGCGGCGGTGGCCGTTGGCCGATGCAGGGCTGTTCCGGAGCGCCCACGCCAGCGCCCGCCGGCACACGCCAAGCTGCTGGTCGTAGCGCTCCAGCGTCTCCTCGATCCGAGCGACGCTCGTCTCGTAGGTGAAGGGCCAGAAGGCCGAAGCGGGGGTGCCGCGGGTCTGCATCGGTCGTCTCCGTCAGCGCTGGGCTGATGAGGAGAGAACAGCATTTATGCCGCTATGCCGTCAACAGCATTTATGCCGCTTATTGGTCGAAGCGGCCTATGCCACGCTTAGTTGGGGGTCCTATGAGAAGAATACTGATCGCTCTGACGATTTTCACGGCCACGACCGTCTGCGGGAATGCTCAGGCTCAAGACGGCGCTTCAGCGCGCGCTTGGATGGAGACGAACCTCAAGGCGGACGGCTGGAGCTACCTGGGAAGCGCGACTGACCTCATCGCCATTTATCGCCGAGCCCTCGCGCCGCCTTCCTCCAAGCGGGCCTGGATCCGCTACGAGCACACAGCCCCGACAAAGGACGGGGTACGAAGTCGCGTAATGCTTTATGACGTTGATTGCAGTCAGTACCGGGTGCGTCAGTTGCAGTCGTCGACCTACAGCCGGAACAACATGCAGGGAGAGGGTCAGCGGGAGGGGGAAGTCGCCAGCTGGGAGTACGGGGCCCCTGGAACTTTCCTGGAAGCCTTCGCGCAGGCGATTTGCTCAGACGAAAGCTGAGTAGGCACCGATCACCAGCCCGACGATCTCAACTTCAACGTCTTCTTCTTCAGGCACTCCGTCGGTGAGAACGATCGGCTTCGACCATCGTTGATTGGTCGAACGAGGCCACAGCTCCACGACGCCAGCGCCATCCAGCGCCACCTGCTTGATGGTGCGCTCCCGGATCGAACCTCCAGCGCGGCGCCGCTCGACTACAACGAAGTCGCCGTGGCGCGGCGCGTATCCCATTTCAATCGCGTCTACGACGTGGGCGTATCCACCCTCGGGAATGCGCAGGTTGACGCTATCCCCGACGACGAGCTCCAGCCACTGCGGCCACTCGGCATAACGTGGATCTGGCGCCACCGGATGTGAGGCGTCATCCGGTGCGACTTGAGCGTAATCGTCGACTTCAAACCAGTGGCCAGCCTGCACTTTGTGTCTGACCGTCAGGAAAGCAGGAACGAGCTGCGACTCTCGAGCGCTGGCGAATGATGGGGCCTCGACGGCCGCTGCGTCTGCGAGCTTGGCCAATGTGCGGCTGCTAGTGACGAATTCGTAGTCGTCTTTCAGCGGCCTCTGAACGGTGGTGGGGGCTAGCTGAGCCTTCTTCGCCCAGGCGGCAGCAGTCCACCCCTTCTCTGCGAGTACGGACCTCATCCAAGTCCGGATCTGTGCCGCCACCTCAGCCTGGTCTGCCATGCGGCGAAAATGCTGCGAAGGCGCTGCTCGGCATAGCGGCATAAACGCTGTTGCCCTCACGGCAGAAATGCAGCATTAATGCCGCTAATGACGGAAAAGCAGCCCTCAGACCTGGTCCTGCAGTTCGAGCGCGAGTGCGCGGCCGCCGACATCCGGCCGACCGCAGCCCTCAAGACTGGCGGGGTGCACCCGACGCTCTGGAAGAAGTGGCGCGACGGCTCGGCCTCGCCGACGCTGCGCAACTTCGATGCGGCCCGGGCAGGGCTGCAGGTGCTCATTCGTCGGAAGGCCGCGAACAGCGGCGTCATCCCCCAAGACGCTGCGGCCTGATCGTGCCGCCGCGCCTTCACCTTTCGCGCGCACTTGAACAGCCCCCAGCCCTGGGCGCGCGGAACCGGCCGGGGAGCGATCCAAGGCGCTCCCCGGCCACCCTCATCAGTCATGCTCGTCCCGGCTCAGCCGGTCGTTCCGCAAACCCGAGTAGCGGGCCCGGCGCCAACCGGACCCGCGCATCTCGTCATCGCCAGCGCCAATCCGCGCTGCCTCAGGTGTCGCCCGTAGCGCCGCAGGATCTCCGCGGTAGCCGGGTCATGTTCCGCGGCGGCGGTCTCGCATCGTCTCGCCGCGTCGAAGTGCTCTCTAACTACGTCCAGCCGAACCAGAACTCCCATGCTGCGCGCTCCAGCGCTCCCGACCGAGGTCAGCACCAATGACCTGGACGGGAGCGCATTGCATGCGGGACGATCCGCAACTTTTGCAGCGGCGGCTGAGCGCCTTCGTGCGCCAGCACGGCACGGCCAAGCAGCTGGCCGAGCGCATCGAGTGCGACGTCCGCACGGCCGAGAACATCCGCCAGGGCCACTGGCCGATCGCCCGCCACTGGCTGGGCCTGCTCCGCGCCTTCGGTGACGACCTGACCGAAGCCGTTTTCCACCCTGAGCGCGCCGTCGAGCGCCTCGAACGTGAGGTCCAAGAACTTGAAGCCGCCGCTGCGAGAGCACGGGCCGAGCTTCGCCAGGTGGAGGGCTCTGATCCTCGCCTTCCGAAGGCTGTGGCTCCGAATGAAGACCGGGCCGCCGGCCTGAACGGGCGCTCCTACGCCCCGCGCGATCAACACCCCCCGACCTGACGGATGGCCCCGACCGGCCGCCGGGGATGCGCGGCCTAAGCGAAGGAGGGTCCGGAGTGGCCCACGAAAGCGAAGAGACGGGAGCAACCCCGGGCGTCGGCCACAATGGCGACGTGCCGGAAGAGGCGCTGTTCCTCAGCCACCTGAACAAGCTGCGCAAGCAGGCTGGTGTGGTGGCCGAGAAGAAGGCCGCCTACGACGCCGAGAAGGCGACCATGACGGACCTGTTCCGCATGGCGAAGGTCGACGGCTTCACCCGCAAGGAGCTGCAGGCGATCCTCGATGACACGTCGGCGGCCGAACCCGGCGCCCGGCGCGACCTGGTGGCCGAGGAAGAGCGTCGCGCCAAGCTGCGCGCCTGGGCCGGTCTGCCGGCCGGCTCACAAGGCGACCTGTTCGACACCGCCACGCCGCAGGAAGCCAAAGACGAGCTCTTCTACGAGGGCCTCGGCTACGCGGCCGGTCTTCGTGGCGACGACGCCACGGCGCCGACCGACGTGCCTCCGCGCTTCGTCCAGGCGTGGCTGCGCGGTCGCATGTCTGGCCAGGAGAAGCTGGCGTGGGGCTTGGCTGAAGCGGGCAGGGTAGTGGACCGCAAGCCGGACGCCAACGCTGCGCCGGTCGAGCTTGAGCCTGAGCCGGAAGAAGAGTTCGACCCCGACGCCGCGGCGCGGAAGCTGAAGAACGACCCGGCCTTCATGGACCGCTCGGCGCCCGACGCCGATGAGCTGGACGAGGCCGCTTGATGGCCGCCGCCGCTCCGGCAGGGCTGCGTGCCGGTGGTCTTCCGCGTCGGAAGCCCCGGGCCCGTGAACTCCCGCTGCACATTGCGGCGGCGAGCTTCATGGCGCGCGCCCTGCCGGAAGGCGTGCTCTGGTCCCATTTCCCCGCCGGTGAAAAGCGCGACGGCCGCGCCGCCTCCAAGCTGAAGGCCATGGGCCTAAAGCCCGGCTGGCCCGACTTCATCCTGGTGCTGCCTGACGGGCGGGCCGGGTTCATTGAGCTCAAGGCCAAGGGCGGCTCGCTGTCGCCGGATCAGAAGGCCTTCGAAAAGTCGGCCAAGGCGCTCGGCGCCCGCCACGCGGAGTGCCGCTCGCTCGAAGAGGTCGAGTATGCGCTATCCCGCTGGCTGCAGCCTCACGGCCTGGTTCTGCGCGTGAGGATCGCGGCATGACGCGGGCGCTGCAGAACTTCCACGGCGCGGCCCGTTCGCAGGAGCGACGCACCCGAGCCGCTGAGCCGGACGCGACTGAGCGCGCGACGGTGGAGCGCATGCTCGGCTTCCGCGCGTCGTGGGCATCGATCGCGCTGGCTATCGGCCGAACGATCCCGACCACGCGCCGGCTGTACGACCCGACCTATGAGGCGTCCGGCGCGCCCGAGGTGGCGGCATGACCAGACGACTCCGGCACCTGTTCGGCAGGTGGCTTTCTCATCGACGCGGCGATCTCGTCTCGAAGGGTCTTGGGAATTTCGGCTTCTACTCTGGCCTTCACGTGCAGCAGCTGGCGCCTGGCCCAGCGCAGTTGCTCAGCGTAGCCACGCAGTTCCTGCAGCCTCTCCGCAAAATCGATAGGCTCGGACCCCTCGACGGAGCCGCCTTCCTTCTCAACTTCGAGGAAGTCGAGCGGGCTACGCAAAACCTCTCTGGACGTAGGCATCTCATCGACGGTTGCAGCTGCTTCTTCCAGCACCTGCTCGATCGCAGTCAGCGGCCATACGAGCGCCGGTTCTTCTATCCAGTGGGTCAGGTAGGTATTCGCCCGCCGTACCGAGACCCTCAGATCACGCGCCCATGCGGCCGTATCATAGTGGACCGGCTCGTATGCCAGGAGCTTCGTCGACACATTCTGCGCGTCGTCGATCAGCTCGTTCAGCTTGTCCAGCGAGCGCTCATTGATCCCGATCGCGTGGAGGGTCACACGAGCAGTCTCGTACCGCGCTTCTTCCTTCGTGCGTTTCCGCTCCAGGCCCGGAACGACGAAAGCCGTGACCACAACCCCGGCGTTTACGACAGCGCTGATGGCGGCGACCCAGACGGCCCACCACGCCGCTTCTCCCGCCATGGCCGCCCAGTAGATCGTCTTGGGATCTGCGATTTCCTGCATTCCGCCCCCCAGCGCCTGCCCACCAGAGGTAGCACGCGCGGCGCGGCCGTCCACGCGAGGGCGGCATGAGCGTCCGCATCCTCATCGGCGACGTGCGCGAGAAGCTGCGCGAGCTGCCGGCCGACTCTTTCGACTGCGTCGTCACCTCGCCGCCGTACTGGGGTCTCCGGGACTACGGAGTCGAGGGGCAGATCGGGCGCGAGCGCAGCCTTGGTGAGCACCTTGCCGTGATGGTCGAGGTGTTCCGTGAGGTGCACCGAGTCCTGAAGCAGCACGGCACGCTCTGGCTGAACTACGGGGATTGCTACGCGGCGGCGCCGAACGGCAAGTCGGCCGCAGCCTACAAGGAGGAGGGGAGCGAGGACCGCACCTTCCGGGATAAGCCGTTCTCCACCGTCGGGCCAATCTACGATCCCCACTACGCCACTGCTCGAGGCAAGTTCACCGGCACCGATCTCGGTGTGGGTGGGGTCGGTACGCGCCGTCTCGATCACGGCGGCAGGGTCGTCGCAGGCGGCCTCCTGAAGCCCAAAGACCTTTGCATGATCCCGAACCGGCTCGCGATCGCGCTGCAGGACGATGGCTGGTACGTCCGATCCGAAATCATCTGGCACAAGCCGAACCCGATGCCGGAGTCGGTCTACGACCGGCCCACCTCGGCGCACGAGAAGATCTGGCTCCTCACGAAGGGCGAGGACTACTTCTACAACCACGAGGCCATCAGGGAGCCTGTCACCGGCGGCACGCACCCGCGCCGAGCGGGGCCGAATAGCCGTCAGAACGTCGATCGCGTCCCGGTGCGCAGGAAGACGGTCGCGCCTGGCCTGGGCATCAAGAACAACAGCAGCTTCGACGCCGCGCTGGACAATCACACTTCAGAGACGCGCAATGCGCGCAACGTCTGGACCATCGCGCCGCGCGCCTTCCGCGAGGCGCACTTCGCAACCTTCCCGCCGGCGCTCGCGGAGCGCTGCCTGAAGGCGGGCGCGCCTCCGACGATCTGCGCCGCATGCGGCTCGATCGAGGGCTGCGGCGGAATCTGCGAGGTGTTCGGTCGCCGACCCGGTCATGTACTCGACCCGTTCGGCGGGGCCGGCACGGTCGGTCTTGTTGCGGAGCAGCTCGGCCTCGACTGCACGCTGATCGAACTGAACCCTGAATACGCCGCGATAGCAGAGCGCCGGATCCTGGGCGGCGCGCCGTCTGAAGCGGAGGCCGCATGACGGGCCACGTCTCCCTCGCGCTGCTCGGCCTGATGAAGCCACGTGTCGGCCCCTGCAGCACGCCGCGCACACGCTTGTGGTCGGCCGAAGAAGACCGGATCCTGGACCGTACCCGGCACCTGCAGCCCGGTCAGGTTGCCGATGTGCTGCAGGGCCACGGCTTCACGCGTGGCTCCGAGGCGATCGCGTCGCGCCGGGGCATCCGCTACGGCTCCCGCCGGCCGCTGACGATCCTGGAAGCGCTCGAGTTCGGCCTCGACCTGCTGCACCCACCGGCGACCGACTGGCCGAAGCTGGAAGGGACACACGAAGAGCGCGATCGCGCTTACTGGCGTCTGCTCTGCGAGGAGCAGCTCGTCATGCTCCGGAGGGCTGCCTGATGGCCGCCCCTCCGTATCAGAAGCTCTTCTGGGGCTCGTACCACAAGCACACCGCGCACCTGCTGCACGCGCGGGAGCACGGGGCATACCTGCTGCTCATCGGGGCGCTGTGGAACAACGACGGGCGCCTGCCGGCGGACGACAACACCCTGGCTTCTTACGCGAAGCTCACGCCCAAGGAGTGGCAGGCGATCAAGCCGAAGCTGATGCCGCTCTTCCGTGTCGTGCGTGGCAAGCTGACCCAGCCTCGCGTGTCCGAGGATTTGGCCAAGTACCGTGACACTTCCTGTAAGCGCAAAGAGGCCGGAAAAGCGGGTGGCATCGCAAGCGCTAGAAAGAACTCAGGAAATGGCGCAGCAAATGCTCCGCGTTTGCCGACAAAACCAGAACCAGAACCAGAACCAAATATAGATGCTGCTGAAGAGCGCGGGCGCGAGAGCGCTGCGCCTGCCGACGACTGGCCTCCCGAAGGCAGGCCCGCCGATGTGCTCGTCCAGCTGATCGACAGCCCCCACCTCGACCCGAACCGCTCGCCGACGCTGGTGACGACGGCGGGTCGGGTCTCGGCCTGGCGCCGGGAAGGGGCGTCCTGGGTCCAGGACGTCATCCCCGTCGTCTCGGGTCTCGTCCAGCGTGCGCGAAGTCCCATCGGCTCCTGGAAGTTCTTCGACGCCGCCGTCGCCCAGTCGATCGCCGACAACCGCCAAGCCCTCACCATCCCCGAGGCCCGCCATGACCGCCCCGACCACAGTCCAGCCCCATCTGCCCGCCTTGGCGAGCGCCAAGCCAATCTGGAACGAGCTCTCGCGGGAGCTCGGCGAGCGGCTACGTCGTGACCAGCCTGCCGAGCAGACAGCGCACGAGGTCGCCGAAAGCCCGAGGCTGCGGCAGGAGGCGAGCGCCGCCTTGCCAAAGCTCGAAGCCGCGGCGGCGCCGTGCGGAGAGGCGGGCGTGATGGCCGCGGTGTCGCCGCTCTTCGCCGTCTTCCCGCCGCCGCAGCGCTCCGAGGCGGAGTGGGCGACCTGGTGGGCGGCCTATTTCGAGGACCTCGGCTTCCTGCCGCTGGAGGCGCTGAAGGACGCGGTTCGCGAGTTCCGGCGCCAGGGCGACGCGGAGTTTTTCCCCAAGCCGGGCAAGCTGCGGGACCTCGCCACCCGCCACGCAGCGCCGGTGCAGCGAGCGCTCTTCCGGTGCAAGCTTGCCCTGCAGCAGCCGGAGCCGCGGGAGATCACGGCGGAGGAGCGGGATCAGCGCCGGCAGCTGGTGGCGCAGACCCTGGCCCAGCTATCGGCGCGGCAGCCGACTACGCCCGAGAAGCCGATCCTTCCTCCGGTGCGGCCGCCCCTTGTCGCCGGCGGGATCACGCCTGAGATGGCTGCCCGCCTTCAGCCGGTGGAAGAGTTTGCCGGGGAGCCTGTTCGATGAGCCGCCATGCAGAGCAGGATCGGTGCCGAACCGCGAACGAACCCAGCGTGACGTCTCAGCGACCGTCAAGCTTTGGCTCGCAGCAGTTTCCGGCGCACCGCCGCTCGTTTCCGCTGCTTCGAAGCCGTTCGAGCTTCCGAGTACGAATCCAGAAAGTTGCGGTGCAGCCGCAGCCGCTCGGCGGCTTCAAATGTAGCCAATCTCACCGTGCTCAGGGCGGCGTTCGGATTTTGCTGCGGATCGAAATCCTTCAGCTCGTCATCCAGAAGCTTGATGAGGTCTTCAAGCTCGTGCTGCGTCCTCGTCAGCGGCTCGATCAAGGCGGGATCGAAAATCCAGTTGTTCAAGTACCGCTCTACCCGGGACGCTTCGATGGTGAACTCTCGGCGCCATCGCTTCATTGCTCGCAGAGCGTCGATGTTCATCGCAGGGTGTTTCGCTCGCATGGCCTCGTCGAAGGTCGACTGAACCGCAGCAATTCCCGCGCTGCCGGCGCTGGCAGAGACCAAGTCGATCCGCTCCTCCTCCGCCGCCTGATCCCTCTTGTAAAGCCAGTGGGCGTAGGCCGGCGAAGCGACGGCCACGATCACAACCAGAAAGTTGATGAATGTAGCTGTTCGGGTGGCCTCATAGGTGGCCCATGCTGCACCCGCAGAACTGATGGCCGCCGCTGCCGAAGTCAGTTCGAGAATGTCATTGGCCACGAGCGTCCTCTCTTTCGCGGCCCTACTTCGAGACGAGTCGTTATGGTCCGCCACCTCAAGTATGCGGCCGCTCTGCTCCTAGTGGCCGGCCCGGTCATCGCGGACCCCTGCGAAGCCCCTGTCTCCGGCTACAAGCCCGGCGCCACGGTGGCCGGCACTGTGCGCTACGTGGGGGACGGCGACAGCATCTGCATCGGGCCCGGCGCCGACCCGCGGACGTGGACGGAGATCCGCCTCGCCGATCTCTACGCCCCCGAGCTGAACGCGCCCGGCGGCCGAGAGGCCAAGGCCACCATGGAGCGCATGGCCAAGGGAAAGCGCGCCGTCTGCACCGCCCGCCTGAACAACCGCGGCGACAGCACCCGATCACATGACCGGCTCGTCGCCAGCTGCACGGTCAACGGCCGCAGCCTGGCCGAGCTGATGAGATCGGCCGGAGTACGGGAGGGCGGCAACCGATGAACGACAGATTGAGCCTGCGCCGTGGATGCTCGGACGCCTTGGTAGATAGCGGGGTGGTCCTATGAAAAGCGCAGCTAAAGCCAAGCAGACCAAGAGAGGTCGAAAGGGGTCAGGCCTGAAGGACTTGTCCCCGGAGGCCGCTCGCTACGTGATTTCGGGCTGGTCCCTCTCAGCCGTCAGAGAGGCGGTGGCGTTGCAGGGCCGCGCCCAGGCGCTTGGTCCGCACGGACAGGCGCCGACCCTGGAGCGCGCTCTGAAAGGTGATCTCGGGTTCGCGGTCGCGTTGGAGAGCGAGTACTCGCACCTGAGGCCGCGTGTCGTGCTGAAGGCGCAAACGGTTCGCGATCAACTCATTTCAGCAGACGTGGACGTTGACTATGCGGACGTGGCGGAGGGGTTTCTCGCGGACGTCGCGGGTGCGCAGATCGGCAAGCTGACGGCGAGCTACGGTGAGGGGCTGGGCGGCGGCACATCTGCGGAGCCAGAGCGCTTCGTTATCGCTGTCGATCGGCTGGCTCGGGCGCAAGCCAAGTTATCAGCGAAGCAACGCGCGGCTCTCTGGGGCGTGTTGGTGTTCAACCTTAGCCTCGCGGACGTAGGCTACGCCGTTGCGGGGGAGAAGGAGACCTTCGCCTGCAGCCCGCACAAGCTCCGGGCCGCGGGTTCGTTACTGTTGGAAGGAGCGCTCCACGCAATGTTGCCGCTCTACCGGGACAGGATCGAGCGCAACTCACCCTAGTAAGAAAGCTACATTTCTCGCTCTAGACGATTGATTGAGACTGACGCACCATCGCCCCGGGGCTCGCTGCGGCGAGAATGGGGGCGTTATGGGTATGCCGTTTGGCCGCTGGCTGCGCGCCGGCATGATTGCAGCCGTGCTGTTGTTGCCTACGCACGCGGCACAAGCGTTCGGCCTGAAAACTCACCTCTGGATCGCACAGCGGGTTCTCGATGACATCCTGCCGGACTGTGCGGTCACGTTGTCAGGAGGCTCCTACGCGGTTCCGCAGGATCTCTGCGACGCCATTCGGCACCACCCAGGCGCGTTTCTGGCGGGCGCACTCGGCCCGGACGCTTATCCCGACCTGATAAACGGCCAAGTCACGGCTCACCCTGGAATCGAGGGCGATTGGCAGACCGCGGACTGGCTGAAGCACCTGCACCGGTCGGCCAGCGCCCCTGAAGAGGTAGCGTTCAGCTCCGGCTACCTCACTCACGCAGCGGGTGACACGTTCGCCCATACCTACGTCAACGCTTATGCCGGCGACGTTTTTGCTCTGGGCGATGAGCGCGCGGTCGAGCGACGGCACTTCGTGCTCGAGAAGTACATCGACTACCGCCTCCCCGCAGGTGAGCCCGATCCTAACCGGATGCGGGCTCCAGCCGCATTCCTTGCGGGACGACTCATCCTGAACCGTGATGCCGCACGTGTTAGCGCCAAGTCAGGCATGGGGGCGCACATCTCGGCGATGTATGGCGTCTACGTGACTGTGGACCAGCTGGCGCGCCAGCTCGACAGTTTAGAGGATGCCGCAGGCGGAGCGCTTGCCAATGTCGTGGCGGAGCACGTCGACCTCACGACACGATTTGCGACAGGCGAAGCTCAGTTGAAGCTCGCTCGCGAAGGGCTGAGTGCGGCGGAGAATATACTCGCTGAACAAGAGCGAGCTCTGGAGAAAGCCCAGCGAGAACTCGACAATGCGCTGCAGGAGTTAGCCTCAAACGCAGACAAGATCGCCAAATTGAACAGCCTGATAGCTGCCAATAGAGATATCATTGAGGGAGCTGGCAAAGCTATCGGTGATGTAAACTCTACAATCGCGGACCTTCAGCAAAGGGAGATCAAGCTCACTAACGACATATTGCAATCCGGGAGAGAAGTGTGTGAGTGGGTCAGCAAGCAGCAGTGCAAAGCGGTTTGTCTCGGCGGCTTGAAGCCGGTCTGCAAAGACGTATGCGAGGACGTATTAAGGCAAGTCTGCCGACCTGCTGAAGCGGTCATCGAGCTGAACAAGGTTCGCGGACGCCTTCTGAACGAACAAGCGAAACTGAACGACCTTATCTCCCGACGCGCGACCGCTGTCGCTGCTGAGGCGGCTGCGCAGGCGGAGAAGGCCCAAGCTCAAGCTCTGCGCAACGTGCTCGAGGGGGCCAGACAAGCTGCCCAGATCACCTTCGATGCCGCGCGCGAAGCGACCGTCGCCCAACGCAACGTGGTCCGCGAGGCCCGCGCAGGCGTCGACGCGTTGAAGGCCGAGATCGAGCGCCTGCGACAGAAGATCGTTGACACCGCGAGCCTTAAAGACGCCATCCAGCAGCTCGTAGCCCAAAGTAATGTCCTCAGCGGGTACGCGAGGCACTGGCGCACGGGCATTGAAGTCGCCAGCCGCGAGTACATAAACGCAGCGCTCAAGGCGAGCACACTCCTCGCGAGTGGCCAGTCCGGTGTGCTCAGCGTCTACGCCGAATGGCTCACCTGCTACGGCAGCGCGTTTACCCCGGTGCCCTATGAGCTCGGCCAATACAGTTGCTCAGTGTTGTCCTTCCTCGCGGACGTCGAAAGGACGATCAACGAGTTCCTCCTGACGAACCTGCCGCCTCCCTTCGACGAACTGTTCCGCCAGTACCTGGATGTGAGGCAGCACGTTCAAGGCGAGGTAAAACGAGCGGCGGGAGATGCCGTCCTTCACCTGGCGAAGCTTGCTTCGCCCGACGCCACCACAGCTGACCTGATCGACCTAATGGCCAACCCGAACAACGCCACGGCAGGCAAACTGAGCGAAGTCTTCTCTCAGGTCGGAGATGCCGGCGGTAAACCCCTCCTCACTTTCGACAACGCAGTGCAGATGATCGACGCAGACGTGGGGCTGTCGAACGGCCGTGTGAGCGCGACAAGGTTCGCTGCGCTGCGCCACGCTGTGACGCTTTCGAAGCTCGCACTTCTGAATGAGTCGAGTTTGCGCGAGGTCGTGTACCGTACAGGCGGGGACGTGAGCCGCATGCGCCTTACACAGGGCGGCAGTCGCTTCTCCGTCCTTTATGAGGCGCTGCGGTCGATCGACGGCAACCACCAATGGCAGCCGTATGGCCTTCCTTATCCGAGCGCCAATGGAGCACCGCCGAGGCCGGCGGACCCGCAAGACCGCCGCTTTGGCTATGGGCCTGCAGATGGGTCTCCGGCAGGCATGCCTCTGTTCGTCGAGCCTCAGCTTCGGTCCACTACGTTCGCTACGCTGTTTCCGAAGCGCGTCGCGGGCGGCATCGCTGGCCGGCCCGAGATGCGGTCGCCTGCTTACCCGTTCCCTGAGTGCGACACGCATCCCTTTCCGGTGGCCTTCAATCCCGACGGTACGCCCGCCTCGAACGATCTCACGTGCAATCGCACTCCGCTTGCTCGTGGCACGGCTGCAGTGGCGCGGGAGGTGTCGACCTTCGGCAACCACCTGAAGAGAGCGTTCAGGCGTGTATGGGCCGGGTTAGGCTTCAAGCCTTGGGTGGCTGCCCCCGCCCATTGACAAATCGGGCCTAAATGAACGACTCTCTCGCTCAGGCGCAGGACTGCGTCGCAACCCGCCCGGCTTAGCCGCGGCGGGTTTTGCGTTTCAGCGTTAATCCGCACGACGAGTTGCTCTGCGCACCAGCGCCGGCTCGTCTTCGCGTCCGCCGGCAGACCATTTGTCGACGGCTCCGGCATGTGCGTCTGAAAACATATCAGAGGAAATCAGATGGCCCGCGGAGGTGCCCGCCCAGGTGCCGGCCGCCCGGCTGGCTCTCGCAACAAGGCGACCGCTGACGTCATGGAGGCCGCCCAGGTCTTCACCCGCTCGGCCGTCGCAACACTCGCGTCGATCATGCGGGACAAGAGCCAACCGGCCGCCGCGCGCGTTTCCGCCGCCACGGCGATCCTCGACCGCGGCCACGGCAAGCCCAAGCAGGCGATCATCGGCGGAGGTCCTGAAGACCCGCCAGTCCGCGTCGACCTATCCAACCTGTCCGACGAGGAGCTGGCCGCGCTTGAGGCTATCCGCAGCAAGCTTGCCGTCCCTGGAGGAGATCAGGGCGGAAAGGGAGCGCAGGAAGGCTGAGGCCGAGCGCCGGCGCCTGCGAGAGGACCGCGACTCCATCCGCGACAGGTGCCGACGCTTAAGTGGCTTCGTCCGCGAGGCCTGGCACGTCCTGGAGCCGAACGCGAAGCTGGTCTGGAACTGGCACCTCGACGCCCTCTGCGAGCACCTCGAGGCGATCACCCGGGGCGACATCAACCGGCTGCTGGCCAACGTGCCGCCGGGCTCTTCGAAATCGCTGATCGTCTCGGTGATGTGGCAGGCCTGGGAGTGGGGGCCCCTTGGCCTCGGCTCGATGCGCTACCTCGCCACGGCGTTCAACGAAGGGCCGGTGAAGCGGGACACCCGGAAGGCCCGGGACCTGATGCTGTCGGAGTGGTACCGCGCGCTCTGGCCTGACGTAGTGCTGACCAGGACCGGCGAGACAAGCTTCGCCAACAGCCGGACCGGCGCCAGAGACGGCATCGCCTTCGGGTCACTGACTTCCCAGCGCGGCGACCGCCTCATCATCGACGACCCGCACAGCACCGAGACGGCCGAGAGCCCGACGGAGCGGGAGAACACGACCCGCAAGTTCCGCGAGGGCGCGACCAACCGCCTGAACGACCAGGAGCGGTCGGCGATCGTGGTCATCATGCAGCGCCTGCACGAGCAGGACCTGTCCGGCGTCATCCAGAAGCTGGGCATGGAGTACGTCCACCTCTGCCTGCCGATGGAGTTCGAGCCGGAGCGGAAGTGCCGGACCAGCATCGGTTTCGAGGATCCGCGCAGCTACGAGGGCGAGCTGCTCGACCCGGTCCGCTTCCCCCGGGAGGTGGTCGAGAAGCTGAAGCGCGACATGGGCTCCTACGCCTATGCCGGGCAGTACCAGCAGCGTCCGACGCCTCGTGAAGGCGGGCTGTTCAAGCGCAGCTGGTTCGAGATCGTGGACGCGGTCCCGGCGCGATGCGGCCGGCGCGTCAGGGCATGGGACATGGGCGCGACGGAAGGGGGCGGGGACGCGACCGCCGGCGTCCGGGTGACCCGCTCACCAGAAGGCGTCTTCTACGTCGAGCATGTCGTCCGGCAGCGTTTAGGCCCCGCGGGGGTGCAGCGCCTGATCACCACGACCGCGACCCAGGATCCGGCCGGTACGACGATCCGTATTCCGCAGGATCCCGGCCAAGCGGGCAAGGCGCAGGCGCAGACCTACACCGTCCTGCTCGCCGGCTACGACGTGAAGGCGGTGCAGCCGACTGGCGACAAGACAACCCGTGCCCGACCGGCGGCTGCACAGGCGGAGGCGGGGAACGTGAAGCTGCTCCGCGGCGACTGGAACGAGGCGTTCATGGAAGAGCTCTGCACGTTCCCGGCCGGAGCGCACGACGACCAGGTGGATGCGTTCGCCGACGCCATCAACGAGCTGACAATTGGGCCTGCTCCGGCCGTGGTTCTTCCCAGGGTGAGCTTCGGTGGCCGTTAATGACGCGGACGCCGCCTGGGCTCGCTTCAAGTCCGAGCGAGATCGGGTGGCAGCGCTGCTGGCCGGCAAGGCCGAGGCGCGGGCCCTGGTGATCGGCATGCCCGGCTGGGACACGTCCACCCTGAGCGCTTACCAAGAGGGCGCCTACTACCTGCCCATGGTCTCCCGCACCCTGGAGACGTTCGGGGGCTTGGTGTTCCTGAAGGCTCCGGCGCGGACCTTTCCGGAAGGGCTCGAGGCCTACACTGAAGACGTCACGCAGACCGGCCAGGAGATCGACCGGTTCGCCGAAGCCGCCTTCGATGGCGTGCTGAAGACCGCCGCGATCGGCGTGCTCGTCGACTATCCGCAGGCGCCGGACGGCATGACGAAGCTGGAGGCGGAGCGGCAGGGCTACCGCCCGAGCCTTCGGCTCTACGACGCTACTACCATCCTGGCCGCTCGCGTGACGAAGGTTGGCGGGGCGCAGCGGCTCTCCCACGTCCGTCTCCTCGAGGAGTTCGAGGAGCCCGGCGCCGACGAGTTCACGGTCGCGACAAAGCGGCAGGTCCGCGTTCTCGACATCAACGGTGGAGTTTATCGTCAGCGGGTCTTCCGGCAGGTCGGCGGTGCCTGGCAGGCCACCGAGACGCTGGAGCCCAGAATGGGCGGGAAGCCGATGACGGCGATCCCGATGTTCTTCTCCAACACTCGGGACGGCGAGCCCCGCTGCGAGAAACCGCCCCTCACGGACCTGGCCGACATCAACCTCGCCCACCTGCAGAACAGCGCTGCCATGGAATGGGCGCTGATGTGGCTCGGCAATCCGATCCTGTTCGGATCCGGCATCACAGTGCCGGAGGGGACAACGCTGGCGGTGGGCTCGTCGCAAGCGGTGCTCGGCCCGGCGGGTTCAGACCTGAAGATCGTCCAGGCTGATGGCGCCAGCGTGGGCGCTCTTAAGGCGGCCATGGACGACAAGCGCCGCGATGCCGCCGCACTGGGCGCGCGGATGCTGATGGAGAGCCCTCGCGCGGCGATCGCCGCTGAAACGGCCCGTATCGAGCGGGCGGGGGAGACGTCGGTGATCGGCGCCGCGGCCAATGCGCTTTCGCAGTGCCTGACTAACGCGCTGCGCTTCATGGCGACGTGGGCGGGAGCGCCCGTCGAGACGACCGCCGCGGACGGCAAGAAGCGGCCGCTCCTCTACTGGCTCAACACCGACTTGATGCCGACGCGGATGAGCCCGCAGCAGCTCGAGGCGTTGCTGAAGGCCTGGCAGGGCGGGGCGCTGTCAAAGCGCGAGCTCTTCGCGCGCTTCCAAGAAGCCGAAGTGGTCGATCCCGCCAAGTCCTTCGAGGACCACGAGGAGGAGATCGCGGGCGAGGGGCCAGCGCTCGGCGACGCGACTGATCAGGAGCCCGACGAGCTGGCGGCATGAAGCTCCAGCCTGAGGAGCGGATCCACACCGAAGCGGTCCTGCATCGGATCGCGCTCCACCGCTACTCCACCTCGCTTGTCCGCAAGATGGTGGGCCAGATCAACAGGACGCAGAAGAGCGTCCTGGCGAGGCTGCAAGAGGCCGCCGGGTCCAACTTCTCGGGCCGGCGCCTGGAAGCGCTCCTTGCCTCCTTGCGGTCTCTCGAAGCCCAAGGCTGGGCGACCCTGAAGCTGCGGTTTGAAACCGAGTTAGCGGGTCTCGTCGGCGCGGAGCTCGAGTTCCACCAGAAGCTGCTCGCCTACGCTGCGGACGCGGTGGAGGTCGACGTCACCTGGTCATCTCCCACGGTGAACCAGGTCATGGCCGCGGTGAAGGCTCGCCCCTTCCAAGGGCGGCTCCTGAAGGATTGGCTTAGCGAGGCCGAAGAGGCGTCCGCCCGCCGCACCCGCGAGGTGATCCGGCAGGGCTACATAGAGGGCGCCACCGTCGACGACATGGTCCGTCGCCTGGCAGGCTCAAAGGTCAGCGGCTACCGCGACGGCGTCCTCGAGATCAGCCGGCGTGGTGTCGAGGCGATGGTCCGAACGGCCGTCACCCACACGTCGAACGTCGGCTCGCAGGAGCTCTACAAGTCCGCCGGCGCCTTGGTGGTCGGTTGGGAGTTCGTCGCCACCCTGGACAGCCGCACGTCGCTCACGTGCGCCACGCTCGACGGCAAGGTTTTCCCGATCGGCAAGGGCCCGCAGCCGCCCCGCCACATCAACTGCAGGAGCGTGACCATCCCTCGGATCCGGGGGATGAGGCGAACGCCGCGGACGACATACGCGGACTGGCTGAAGAAGCAGCCGCCACAGGTTCAGGACGAGGTTCTCGGGGTCGCTAAGGCGGCCCTTTTTCGTACCGGCAACCTGACGGTCGACCGGTTCACCGACACGACCGGCAAGGTTCTGAACCTTGAGGAGCTGAAGGCGAAGAACGCGGGCGCCTTCAGCGCAGTCGACGAGGCGGCACGGCAGACGATCAAGACCTTTGATGCGGCGGACTTCCGCGCGATCGCCGACTACACGGGGTCTGGGTATCGCCGCATCAACGGCTTCCTGCGTGGGGAAGTCGAGGGAACCCCTGATCTGCAGCGGCGCGTGGCGGCGCTCGACCGAGCTCTGGCGAAATCGAGGCTTGCAGAGGATGTCTTGGTGGAGCGCGGCGTCATTGGCGCCTACGCCCGAAAGCTAGCCGAGTCGAACCTTCGGCCAGGGTCGATCATCAAGGAACCCGGCTATCTCAGCACCTCCAAGGAGGGCGCGGTCGCCCGAAACTTCGGCGAAGGAAGCGACGGCGTGCTGATGGTCGTCTACGCCCGCAAAGGTCAGCGAGGGCTGGACGTCTCGACCGTGTCGTCGGTCAAGTCAGAGTCAGAGATCCTGTTCGGTCGCGGGTCACGGCTGAAAGTGGTAGAATGGAACCGTGAAACCAGAACCCTCACCGTCGAGCGACTTGCCGACCGATCCTGACTGGGAGCCGGGCGGCCGCTTCTGCGTGTCTAGCGCCGGTGGCCTGGAGATCGATCACAGTGAGGCCTACGGCCAGCCGTTCGACATGACCCCGATGCCGCATCCGAAGCGCAATCGCGCGCGTGGGGAATAAGGGTCGATCTCGCTTTGACGCACCGTTCGCGCGTAGTGCTCGACTCCATCTCGCCCTGAGGTAGCATCCTCTCCGTTCCTGGGGAGGAAACTATGCGGGGCTGGATCATGGTGGTGGCGCTCATTGGCGCCTCGTTGGCAGGCGCGTCGGCAGCTGAAACCTTACGCACAACAACAAACCTAAACTGTAGAGTCGCACCAGATGGTGCTGCTAGCGTTGTGACGCGGCTGCCACGGGGCACTTTGGTAGAGACCAGGCTAACCGACGGCGAATGGCGAAGCGTCGATACTGCACACGGGGAGTGCTGGGCGTCCTCTCGGTACCTTTCTGATGAGCTTGAGGCAGCAGGCAGTCACGCCTCACCCTACGCATTCACCGGAACACGCTCCGCTCGTGCATCATCGACCAGTCGCTCGAAAACTTATGCACAAAGCAGCGGCCGGTCGCGCGGCAGTAGTGCCTCGCGTTCAGGATCTCGATCGCGGAATGGAGGCTCGGCGGGGGCGGGCAATTGTCCTTGCAGTGGATCCAACGTCTGCATCGGACCTCGGGGCGGCCGGTATTGCATCACGTCGGGCGGCAATAAGCGCTACGGCGTCTAAGTAAGCGACGAGCAGAGTCTTTAGGCCGCCCGCACGGGCGGCCTTTTCAATGCCCTGAGCAGAGCCAGGGCGCCCAACCGGGCGTGTGCAGAGCCGCGCCCCTCCAACGCGTGCAGAGCCGCAGGAGAGACCACCATGAACACCCACCAGCTGCGCGCCCTTCGTTGGGGCGTGAGCCATCAACCGTGGCTGAACATCAGCGACGGCGGGGACAACCCGCACGGAGGCGGGGGAGGGAGCGACGACCCTAAGCCGGTCGATCCCGCGGCCCATCAGCGTCTGGCTGATGCGCACGAGCGCCTGAAGCGGGACGCGCAGGCGGATCGGGAGACCATCAAGGACCTCACCGCCCGTCTCGAGGCGATCGAGGCCGAGAAGGCGAAGGCAGAGGAAGAAGCGGCGGCCAAGTCCGGGGACGTCGAGCAGGTGAAGGCTCAGCTCGAGGCGAAGCACACCCGGGAGCTGGCGAAAGAGAAGGAGCGCGCCGATCGGGCGGAGGCTCGCCTGGAGAAGGTGCTAATCAACGAGCGTCTCAGCGCCGCGCTCGATGAGGTCCGCGTCAAGCCCGAACTCAAGGAAGCCGCTGCGGCGTTGCTGCGCTCAGGCGTCGAGCTGAGGGAAGAGGGCGAGGACCTCGTCCCGTACAAGGGCGGCCTGCCCCTCGGCGAGTCGATCAAGCTCTGGGCCGCTGACGACAAGGGCAAGGCCTTCGTCCTGGACGGCAACAGCGGCGGCGGCGCCTCCGGCGGCGCCCAGCAGCATGCCGGCAAGAACCCCTGGAAGCAGGGTCAGCTCAACATGACTGAGCAGGACCAGATCCAGGCGAAAGATCCGGCTCTCGCGAGCCGGCTGAAGGCGGAAGCAGGGGTCGCCTAGACCTCAACCCCTGCCCATTCGGCGGGCCACTCGGCCGCGTCTCTTTGATCTGAAAAGGAACTCGGCATGGCCCTCGTCCGGCTCTCCGACCTCGTCTTCGGCGAGAACTTCAACCGCGCCACTGTCGAAGCCTCGGTGCGCCGGAACGCCTTTGCGGCGGCCGGCGTGCTGGTGCTCGACCCTGCGATCGCCGCCTTCATGAGCGACCAGGGCTTCATCGTGAACATGCCCCACTTCAAGCGTGTGGCGAATGACGAGCCCAACGCCTCGTCCGACAACCCCGCGGACGTGGCGGTGCCCAAGAAGATCGGCATGGGCAACGAGATCGCCCGGAAGCTGGCCCGCAACCAAGGCTGGTCCTCGGCCGATCTGACCGCAGCCTTCATCCAGCAGGATCCGCTCTCCGTCATCTCGGATCAGATCGCCGATTACTGGGCGGGCGTGAACCAGACGACCCTGCTCAAGATTTGCCAGGGCATCCTGGCGGACAACGTCGCAAACGACGGCGGCGATATGGTCAAGAACGTCGCGACCGACGCGGTCGGCGCCCCAACCGATGCGCAGCTCTTCAGCACCGATGTGATGATCGATGCGGCCCAGACGATGGGTGATGCGAAGGGCTCACTGGCCGCCATTGCAGTCCACTCGGTCGTTCACGCACGGATGCAGAAGATCGGCGCCCTGGTCGACACGTTCGATCCGGAGACCGGGACGCTGCTGTTCCAGTCCTTCCAAGGTAAGCGCGTCATCATCGACGACGACATGCCGGTGACCCAGGGCACGAACCGCAAGACCTACACCTCGATCCTGTTCGGCTCGGGCGCCTTCCGTCAGGGCCTCGGGACTCCGAAGACCCCCAATGCGGTGACCCGTGTGGAGGAGCAGGGCAACGGGGAGGGCGTGGAGACGCTCTGGAACCGCCGGCATGAGGTGATCCATCCGACCGGCTTCGCCATCGCCGGCACGCAGATCTCCTCCAACGCCACGCCGACCTACTCGGCGCTGGCGACCGCGGCGAACTGGAATCGGGTGTTCGACCGCAAGAACATCCCGCTGGCGTTCATCCAGACGAACGGCTGACCTCCACAACAACAGCGGTTTCGGCACGGGCGGCTTCGGCCGCCCTTGTCGTTTCCGGCGCCGCGCGTCGCCGCGACTACGCGCCAGACCACCCCCTCAAGTCGACTTCAGGAGAGGCCACAATGGCTCGCAATCGTATGCTCTCGTACATCGGCCTCGCCCTGGTGGCGTCGGCTCTGGCCGTCACGGCGGCCGCAGCGCTCTCACCTTCCGACCTGGCGCATGCCGCCGCCACTGTGGCCCCGGTGCTCGCCATGGCGGCCGCTCCCGCCGCGAGCAACCTGGACATCGCCACTCCCGCCGGCGGTCAGATCGCGCTCACCGCCTACAACAACGGCGACGGCACCTGGTCGGTGAAGCGTGGGCCCAACGGCGCAGTGCTTCAGGATGGACTGCCGCGCGAGCAAGCGCTGGCGATCGTCGGGGGCGCGACAGGCCCTTACGAACCTTCGACGCCCCAGGAGGCGGGTATCGCGGAACAGCGCGCCGAGCTGGAGAAGAAGGCGGCCGACATCGAGGTCGAGGGCATGTTCCGCTCCGACGCGGAAGTCGGCGCGGAGCCCGCGAAGGTCGGCCGGATCGCCGATGCCGAACTCCAGGCCGAGAACGAGCGCCTTCAGGCGGAGAACGCCGAGCTCCGGGCCCAGGTCGCCCGGTTCGATGCCGACGGCGACGGCAAAACCGGCGGCGGTAGGGCGAAGCCCTCGAAGGCGCCGGCTGAGAACGGCGCCACTGGTAACGGCGGCGGCGAAGGCGAGAAGGCCTGACGATGGCACTGGTCGTCGGGAATGGCGTGGTGAGATGGTCTTCGGATCCGCTCACCACGACCAGCAAGGTCGACGCCTACGCGCTCGCCCGGGGCTGGTCCGATTGGACCGTGCTTCCGGATGAGGCGGCAGCGGCCGCCATTCTCGACGCCAGCACCTACATTCGAGCCACGTTCGTCCCCCCGCCGGCGATCGCTCCATCAGTGGAGACGGAGATCGAAAACGCGGTCGCCGAGGCCGCTAGGCTGACCCTCTCGGGCCCCCTCATCGGCGGCGCTGGAGCGGCCGCCCCGCAGGTGGTTCGGGAAAAAGTCGGCCCGATCGAAACTGAGTACGCCGAGACTGCACCCGCCCAGGCTCGCGAGAGCCGATTGGCCCTGGTGCACGCCATGATGTTCGCAGCCGGCTCGCGACGAGTCGGCGGCGTGAACGCGCCACTGACCCGCGCATGACGGCCTACGACGAGCGCGCTCGACAGAGCGCTGCGCAGGCGCTCGCCCCAAAGGGTCGGGGAGGGAAGGGGCAGCCGGTGACGCTGACTCATACGCCCTCAGGCGCCCGAGACCCCGCCACAGGCGTGGTGACCCCCGGGACCGCCGTCGTGACGAGTTGTAGCGGCGTCGAGGAGGTGTACAGCGCACGCGACATCGACGGCACCCTGATCAAGGCGGGTGACACGCGCTTTCTGCTCTCGCCGCTCAACCAGGCGGGCGCCGAGATCCCGGAGCCGAGGACGGGCGACACCATCACCATCGGCGCCAAGCAGTGGCGCATCCAAGCGGTCGAGCCGCTCGCGCCCGCGGGGTTGACAGTCATGTACACGCTGCAGCTGCGAGGGTGAGCTGATGGGCACGTTCGCGCTCGCCTGCCAGGACTTCGCTGACCGCTTCGGCGACTATGCAGACCAGGTCGTCTTCGTGGCGGTCCTGGAGTTCCGCTCGCGCCTGATCGTGCGCTCACCGGTCGGCAATCCCTCCACTTGGCGGGAGCCGCGGCGGGGCTACGTAGGCGGCCACTTCCGCAAGAACTGGCAGACTGAGACCGGTGTGCTGACCTCTATCGAGCTGGAAGGCGTAGGCGCGCCGCCGGCGCCGAATGTCGACCAGCAGGCCGCCGGCAAGGTCCATTACATCTCCAACCCCGTGCCCTACGCGCGGCGCCTGGAGTACGGCTGGTCCAAGCAGGCGCCTAACGGAATGGTGGCCCTGACGGCCATCGAGTGGCCCAACATCGTGGCGGACGCCGCCGCGGCGGTGACGGAATGAGCGCCATCGCCATCCGGGCCGCCCTCGAGCAGCAACTGGCGTCCCTCGCGCCCGAGGTGGTCACCATCTGGGACAACGAGGACCCGGAGAGCGCGCCTGAGGCGCCGTATCAGCGGGCCTCAGTTCTGCTCGCCGAACCCGCAAACACCGAGAGCGGCCGCGCCTACCAGGAGCGTGGCTTCCTGCAGGTGACGCTCGTCTATCCGCCTGGGCTCGGCTGGGGCGCCGCAATGGCTCGGGCCGAAGCCATCCGCGCTCACTTTCCGCGCGGGCTCGCCCTGCCAGCAGGGCCCCTGAGCGCCACCGTTGAACGCACGCCTGAGATCGCCCCGGGCATGACCGAAGTGGACGGCTACGTCCTCCCGGTCCGGGTGCGCTTCTACGCTCACGTCCCTGCCTGACGGCGCGAGAGCGCCCTCACCGACGGCCGCCCCTCCGGTCCGTCACTTCTGACCCGCAACCCCGACTGGAGATCACCCCATGGCCGTCGCCCAGGGCATCAATAAGCAGATCATCATCGCGCCGCAGTCGGCGCTCGGCACGCCAGCGTCGACCGGTGGCCAGATCAAGCGTCGTCGTACTGGGAGCTTCTCACTCACCCGCGACACGTACGAGAACGACGAGATCACCTCGCACCAGCAGTCGACCGGCGCCACTGCCGGCATGCGGCGCGCGTCTGGTAGGATCGACGGACTGCTCTCGCCCGCGACCTACGCACCTGACATCGCCGCGGTGCTGCGCAAGGATTTCGTGGCCACCGCGCCGATCACCGGCGTGTCGGTGACCATCACCGGCTCAGGTCCGACCTACACGCTCACCCGCGCGGCCGGCTCGTTCCTGGCCGACGGCATCAAGGCAGGCGACGTGATCCGCCTGTCGGCCGGTGCTCTGAATGCGGCCAACATCGCAAAGAACCTGCACATCATCAGCGTCAACAGCGCCACCAGTCTGACGGTGAAGCCGCTGAACGGCTCCGCCATGGCGGCGGACAATGCGGTGACGGGTACGACGGTCATCGTCGTCGGCAAGAAGACGCTCGCCCCCCTAACCGGACATACCAACAAGTACTTCACCGTCGAAGAGTGGTACCCGGACGTGCCGAGCTCGGAGCTGTTCACCGACGTCAAGGTGGGCGCCATCCGCATCGGCATGCCGGCGAGCGGCAACGCGACGATCTCCATCGACTACGTGGCGCTGAACCGCCTCCTGGGCACTTCCCAGGTGCTGACCAGCCCCGCGGCTGAGACCACCACCCCCGTCGTCGCCGCCGTGTCCGCCGTCATCATGGTGGGCAACACTGCGGTGCCCGTAACGGGCCTGGAGCTGACGATCGACCCGACCATCACGCCCTCCGAGGCCGAAGCCGGCTCGAACTTCGCATCCGACATCAACCGCGGCACGATCAAGGTGTCAGGGTCCTTCACGGCCAAGTTCCGGAACCAGACGCTGATGGCGCTTTACGACGCGCAGACGCCCACCAGCCTGAGCGCGGTGATCGCCGAGAACGACGCGGCCACCGCGGACTTCGTCGGCTTCACCATCGGTCGGCTGAAGATCATGGGCGACGCCCCCAACGACGGCCAGGCCGAGACGATCCGGACTTACCCCTTCACCGCCGAGATCAACGGCGCCGGCGGCCCGACGCTCGCCTACGACAAGACCATCATCAGCGTCCAAGACAGCCAGGCCTAAGCGCCGGCGACCAGCCCTCCCTCCAACTTCAAGGCCCGGTCGCGCCGGGCTGCTTTTTAGGATCACCACCATGACCAAGCCCGCCTCCCGCTCGCTGGCCTCGCTGAACACCCGCAAGGCGTCCGAGACCCCCTTCACTTTTGAGGCGGTGGAACCGGACGGCTCGTTCTCGGGGATCAAGCTGTCCGTCCTCGGCAGCCACTCCGACCAGGTCACCAAGGAGAGCAATCGCCTGATCAACGAGCGCCGGCAGCAGCAGGCCGCTCGCGAGGCGCAGGCCGGCCCGAACGAGCCGCTCTTCACGCCCGTCGAAGATGATGTCGCTTTCGGTCAGCGCCTGGCCGCCGTGCGCCTGGTCGGCTGGGAGGGAATCGACGAACCCTGCACGCCGGAGAACGCTCTGATCCTGTGTCAGACGAACCCGGGCTATGCCGCCCAGGTCATGCAGAAGAGCGGCAACCTCGCAAATTTTACCGCCGGCTGGCAGACGGCCTCTTAATCTATGCCAAGGCCCAGTTCGCCCTTCGCTCCATCGAGGGCGAGGGCGAGCTGAAAGCCACCCGCCGCGAGCACCTGCTGGTCCTCGCCCGCGCCGGCGATGAAGAAGCCATCGCGGAATTGGCGAATGTCCCCAAGTTGAACCCGCTGGCGGCGCACCTCTGGTCTCACTTCTGGGACCTGAACCGCACCCGAGGCGGTACGGGCTTCGGCCCGGCGCCCATGACGCGGGTCGAGATCCGCCAATGGGAGGAAGACGAGGGTATCGAGCTGGAGCGGTGGGAGCGGCGCGCGCTCCTAGACTTGGACCTCGCCTATCTCGCCAGCCTCAGGGAGCATCCTAATGGAGCCCCTTAGGCATCTGACAACTCACCCGATCTGACCTTGTGGAGGGCGCCATGACGATGCAGGCCGACGCCCGCCTGGTCGCCGAGATCGACGCGACCTCCGCCACTTCCGCTAAGGCCGCACTGGCCGAGTTCGCCCAAGAAGCGATGCGTGCTGAGGGCGCCACCGACCGCCTGGGAGATGCGCAGACGATCCTAGCCTCAGAGGCGCGTGCGGCTGCAAGTGGGCTGGACGACACCACGCGGTCGGCCCTGGACCTTGAGCGATGCATCACCGCGCTGCGGGCGTCCTACGATCCGCTGCAGTCGTCGATCGACCGGGTCAATCGCGAGCTCCACGAGGCAGACGCCCTCTATAAGGCGGGTGCAATTTCCGCAGGCGAGTTTGCTCGGGCCAACACCGTGCTGGGAGCCCGGCTGAACGACCTCCAGGACGTGCACGCGAGAGGCGCAAAGGGCGCTCGCCTCCAGGCCCACGAGGTCACGAACCTGGGCCGCCAGTTTGCAGATGTCGGCGTGCAGGCGGCGATGGGCACGAACGCCCTGATGATCGCCATCATGCAGGGTCCGCAGATTGCGGACATCTTCTCAACTGCAGCCGCTCGGGGCATCGGCTTCCGCGCGGTGCTGGGCCAGATCGGCGCCATGGCTGCACCTCTCGTGGTGCCACTGGCTGCCGTTGCCACCGTGGTCGGCACGGTGGCGGCCGGCTTTGGCCTGTTCCACCGCGAGCTGTCCAAGGGCTACCCCGACGACATCACCAAGGGCATGGGCCTGACGGCCGAGCAGCTGGAGCGCGTCGAGCACAAGACCGTCACCTTCGGCGACACCTTCACGGCCACCTTCCAAGAGATTGGGGCCATGATCATGAACGGGCCGGTCGGCGACGGTCTGCGGTGGCTAGGGGACCTATTCAGCGACACCTTGGACTGGATCACCGACGCAGCGTTCGAAAGCACGGTGAAGTTCGTCGGCTTCTGGGTTGGTTCGTTCGAGACCCTGAAGGACAACTGGCGACAGTTCCCTCAGGTTTTCGTCGCGGTGATGACCTCCGCCTTCAATGGCGGCCTGGAAAGTATCGAGCGGTTCGTCAACGACGGGATCGGCGCCATCAACCGCCTGATCGGCGTCGTGAACAAGATCCCAGGCGTGGACCTTGGCCAACTCGAAGCGAATGTCCGGCTTGGGCGCCTTGCGACCCGCGGCCGCATCGCCCAGGAACAGGAAGCGAACGTCGCGGCTGCTGAAGAGCGCGCTCGAGCAGGCCTGTCGGCCTTCGGCGACCGGGTGGGGGACCGGGCTCTAGGGCGTGCCCGCAAACGCGCTCTCGAAGAGGCTGGCGATCCGAACAAGACCCGCGCGCGCACCGGCAAGTCGGAGGAAGAGCGCGAGCTGGAGCGGCTGAAGTCCCAGTACGAGCGCGTCGAAGACGATCTGCGAACGGCGCAGGAGAAGGCGAACCAGGCGTACATCGAAGACCGCGACATCCTCGATCGAGCCCTCGCCGCCCGTCTGCTGACGGTCGAGAAGCACGTCGACCAGATGGAGCGCCTGCGCATCCGCTGGGAGGGCGAGACCCTCAAGAAGCCTCGGGAGTTGGAAGCGGTCGATGCCGATTACGTCAAAGACGCCCTCGGCGGAGTCACGGATCGCACCTACGAGGACGAGCTCCGGCGCCTGCAGTCAGTCCGCGGAGAGCTAGAGCTCCTCAATGCGGCCGCTATGGACGCCGCTGCCGGCATGGAGCAGTCCTTCGGACGCGTGGGGGGTGCGATAGGCAACCTTGCAGGCGCCATCACCGGTTTCCCGGCGCAGCAGGCAGCCATCGCCGAGGCTGTTCACGAAGAGCAGCTCACGCAGGCGCAGGCGGAACGGGAGACGGCACAGCTACGTCTTCGCACCTATGGCGACATGGCCGGTGCGGCGAAGGGCTTCTTCGCCGAGCAGACGGCTGCCTACAAGGCGCTGCAGGCGGTTGAGATGGGTTACCGCGCCTGGCAGTTTGCCGCTTCCATCCAGGCGATGGCGCAGAACGCGGCGGAGACGACCACCAGCATCGCTGGGTCGATGGCCAAGGGCACGGCGTCCGCCGCCGCTGGCGCCGCGAAGATCTTCGAATGGCTTGGCCCGTGGGGCTTCCCTGTCGTCGCCGGGATGGTTGGCCTTCTCGCGTCGATGGGTCTGCGCGGGGCTGGAGGCGGCGGCGCGGCGTACACCGGTCCAACGGCGGCCAGCCGTCAACAGGCGCAGGGCGTTGGATCGGTGCTGGGCGACACCTCCGCGAAGAGCGAGAGCCTGGAGCGTGCACTCGGCATCGCAGAAGGCAACTGGAACAAGGATCTTGAGTACTCGTCGCAGATGGTGCGTTCTCTCCGCGCGATCGAGGACAGCATCGGCGCGGTCGCAGCGGGCGTGGCGCGCGAGTTCGGCGCCAACGGCCTGCTCTCCTCCTCAGGCCTGAACCTTGGCACGAGCGGCCGCCCGGCGACGCTCGGCAACCTAGGCTTCGGCAACAGCACCAACCGCACCCTGAACGACGCCGGCATCCAGCTGGATAGCGGCAGCCTGGGCGAGCTGATCGCGAGCGGCGTCACGGGCTCGGCCTACCAGGAGGTCTTGGTCAACACGATCAAGAAGGCGTTCGGGATCACCTACAGCAACAAGACGAAGGTGCAGACGATCACCAGCGGACTGGACGGTGACCTGACCGGCCAGCTGACCGATCTGCTGGGCAGCCTGCGCTCTGGCGTCCTGTCCGCCGCCAGCATCCTGGGCGTGGAGGGGGCGGAAGCCACGCTCGACGCCCTCCAGGTGAACCTGGGTAAGCTCTCCTTCGAGGGCCTGACCGGCGAGGAGATCGAGGCGGAGATCGCCGCCATCTTCGGCAAGGTGGGCGACGAGCTCGCGCTCAGCGCAATTCCGGCCCTGCAGGAAGTGCAGGACGTCGGCGAAGGCGCCTTCGAGACCCTCGTCCGCGTCGCTCGCCAGTACCAGGTGGTCAACGTCACGCTGGACAGCATCGGGGTGACGTTCGGCGCTTTCGGTGTCGCCTCGCTGCAGGCGCGCGAGCATCTGGTCGACCTGGTGGGCGGACTAGACGCCTTCACCGAGCAGGCGGCGTTCTTTGCCGAGAACTTCCTCACGGAAGCCGAGCGCGTGGCGCCGATCCAACGCGCGGTGACGACGGAGATGAACCGCCTCGGCTTGACCAGCGTGGACACCCGAGACGAGTTCAAGGCCGCCGTTCTGGGCCTCGACCTGACCACGGCCGCCGGGCGGGAGATGTACGCCGCGCTCATGGCTCTGGCGCCGGCCTTCGCCAAGTTGATCGACTACATCGGCGAGACGACTGCCGCATTCGACTGGACGGACGCCGACGCGCGGGCAGCCGAAGCTGTCGACGAGGCGCGCGCGACCCTCCTGCAAGCCTACGAGCGGGAAGCCGGTGTGCTTCGGCAGACGAAGGACCGCTTCGACGGCTTCGCCAAGTCGCTGGCCAGCTTCCGCCAGCAGCTCTCGTCCAGCGAAGACGCCATGCTGTCGCCAACCGACCGCTACCTGACGGCGCAACGCGAGTTCCAGCGCATCGCCAGCCAGGCGCGACTTGGTGACCCGCAAGCGCTCGCCGAGCTGCAGGGCGTCAGCGAGGAGTACCTGGCCGCGTCGCGCGACTACAACGCGACCAGCCTCGCCTACCTGTCCGACCTGGCGCTGGTGAAGGCCGCGGTGCAGGCGGCTGAGGACACGGCCGTTCGCCAAGCGGACATTGCCGACCAGCAGCTCGAGGAGATGAAGAAGCAGGTCGGCCTGCTCGTCGACATCGGCGACAAGTTCGTGGAGCTCGCCGACGCGATGAACGGCGTCAGCGCTGCGCTGTCCCGCCAGGCCGCCATCGCCTCGGCGCAACAGCAGGCTGCCTCAGGCCGGAGCTTTGGCAACAACAGCGAGGTCAATGCGCTTCTCGCCGCCGCCACCGGCTACGCCGGAGACTTCGGTCAGGGCGGCTTCCAGAACTGGATCGTGGAGCAGACGAACGCGGTCAAAGAGGTCGCCGCGGCGGTGCTGCGAGAAAACGGGCAGGCAGGCCGGATCGTGGGCTTCGCTGAAGGCGGCGTCTTCACCAACGGCGTCGTCAGCCAGCCGACCCTCTTCAACACCGCTCAGATGGGTGAAGCGGGCCCCGAGGCCATCATGCCGCTGGTGCGGACGAACGACGGCCTGGCTGTCCGGTCCGTTCGCGACGACGAGAACACCAACGAGATCCGGCAGCTGCGCGCCGACTTGGCCCGCATGAACGAAGCCCTCGCTGACATCGCCAAGAGCAACCGCAGCATGGAGAGCGTGCTCCAGAACGTCACCCGCGGTGGCGAAGCCATGCAGACTGAGACGTTGGCGGCATGAAGGTGACGTGCGGCATCCATGTCGACGACGCCGTGCTGGTCAGCACAACGGCGCTCGAACCTGCGGCAGGTGAGACAGTCTACAACCCGGCTACGACCTACGCCGCAGGAGCGCTGGTCATCAGCAGCACCACGCATCGCACCTACCTGTCCCTGCAGGCGGCCAACACCGGCAAGCCCCTACCGGTCGCTCCCGCCACTCTGACCGACTGGTGGCGGGACGTCGGGCCGACGAACGCCTGGAAGATGTTTGATCTCGCTCGGAACACGGCGACTGTCGCGCCATCACCGCTGACCGTCGTCCTCGAGCCTGGTCAGCGCGTCGACACCATCGGCATGGCCGGCCTCCTCGCCGACGAGGTCACAGTGACGGTCGAGCGTGGCGGCCAGGAGGTTTACTCCGCATCGCGCACGCTGCGCCGGCGCCGCACCCTGGGCTGGCGCGACTACTTCTTCGGTCGCTTCGCCCAAGTGAAGGCGGCCGGCTTCTTCGACCTGCCGCCTTTCAGCGATGCCACCGTCACGGTGGCGTTCACCCGCTCGTCCGGCGACGTCCACGTGGGGAGCCTGTTGCTCGGCACCGCCACCTACCTGGGCGTCACGGTCCACAACGCAGAGTCTGGGGCCCTGAACTTCTCCAAAGTGGATCGGAACGCTCAGGGGGAAGCCACCCTCCAGGCGCGCCGATCGGTCCCGAAAACCACGCAGCAGGTCGTCTGCAAGAAGTCGCGCGTGCCCAAGGTCCTTCAGGTCCGTGATGAGCTCAACGCGGTGCCTGCCCTCTGGTCTGGCATCGACGATGCGGAGTCTGGCTACTTCGAGGCCCTCCTGATCGTCGGCATCTACAAGCGCTTCGACGTGAACCTCGCCCGACCAGACGAAGCCGTCATCACCCTCGAGCTGGAGGACATCTAGTGCCGACCCAACCTTCAGCGCCGCCGTCGATCCGCAACATCCCCACGCCGCCCACGACAGAAGATCCGGAGAACTTCGACGCTCGCGGCGATGACTTCCTGGGCGAAATGCCGGGCGTCGCCTCGGACATGGAAGCGCTCGCCAGCAACGTGCATGGCAACGCCCACGCGTCATATTTGAACGCGGGCGAAAGCGTTGCGGCCGCCGAGGCTGCGAACCAGTCAGCAGGCGCCGCGGCGACATCAGCAACGAACGCGGGCAATGCAGCCGCGCAGGCCGCTAGCAGCGCAGCCGGATCGCTTGGCCTGACAGGGACGTCTTCAACCAGCAACACGATCGGCGCGGGCTCGAAAAGCTTCACCAGCCAACAGGGAAAGACCTGGGCCGGCACCCAGACGGTGAAGATCGCAAGGACCGCAGACGCCACGATCTGGATGATCGGAACGGTGAGCTCCTACAACCCCTCAACGGGTGCGCTGGTGGTCAGCGTCGCTTCGGGAGATGTCAGCGGCGCCGGCACGTTCTCTGATTGGACGATCACCCCGGCCGGCCCACGGGGTCCGACTGGTGCTGGTTTCACCGGCGGCAACTTGAGCACGGCGATCAACAACGCCGCGCCGGCGACGGTCGCTTCGGCGGCGACGATCGACCTTGCCGGAGCTGACCGGGATACCGTCGTGGTCACCGGCACGACCGCGATCACAGCGATCACTGCTGCCGCTGCTGGTGTCCGCCGGCGCGTCCGGTTCGCAGGCGCCCTGACGCTGACGCAAGGTGCGAACCTGCAGTTGCCGGGTGGGGCGAACATCGTGACCGCGGCGAACGATGTGGCGGAGTTCGAGAGCGAAGGCACGGGCCTCTGGCGGTGTGTGGACTACACGCGGGCAGTTATCGGGCCCAACCAGTCAGTCGCGCCGGACGTAATCGTGGAGGACCAGAAGGCAAGCGGCACGTCAGGCGGCTCGGCTACCGGCGGCCCCTGGGCCACTCGCGCGCTAAACACTGTCGTTCGGAACACCGGCTCCGTTGGGTCGCTCGCAGGCAACCGCCTGACTCTACCGGCAGGAACCTGGCTGTTTGAAGCGCGGGCGGTGTTTTCAGCTGGGCCAAACTCCGTAGCCCGCGCTTGCCGCATGCGAATATACAATGCCACGGACGGCGTATCTGTCGGGCATGGCCTCAACTTCCGCACGCCGGTGAATAACACCGAAAGTGTGGAGGCCACGGTGGACAGCGCGATTGCTACAATCGCATCGTCCAAATCTTTCGAGCTTCAATACTACGCCGCCACATGGAACGCCGACGACGTGTCACTCGGGACCGCGGTCTCAACGGGTGACGCCGAGATCTACGCCCGCCTTGAGGCGCGGAGGATCGCCTGATGGACCACGCGCTTGTCAGAAACGGTTGGGTTGTCGCTGTCGCTCGCTCCGGCGTTGACCCGGAATGCCTAACCCCGGATCAGCATGACAACGTCGTAGCGTTTCCGCCTAACACGGCTTTTGCCGGCATGTTGTGGAACGGTGAGAGCCTTACTTCACCGCCCGAAGCTTGACGTGAAGCTCGCGAATTACCCCCCAGTGCATAAGTCCGGCTTCGCGCAGCTGTTCGCGGGTGATCTCGCCGCGCCTCTGCTTCCCGAGCCACGCGGGGTCATAAACGAACTGACCATCTACCATCTCGAAGTCGACCCCAATCATGTACGCGATCGGGCTGTTGCTTGATCCGGAAGCGCGGTCTGCGTCGTTCTTCGCCTTCGATAACAACTCGAATGAGCCGTGCGTGAACGCCCGCACGTGCGTCGGATCGGTGTACTGCGTCGGGTGCTGCCAATGGGGCACTTGGATCTCGATTAGCCCGCCTGGCGCCGTAATCCGATGAAGCTCGCGCAGGATCGCAGCGTAAGCCTGAAAGTCGCGGCCCAAGTGCTCTAGGACATGCTTGAGCAGAATCTGGTCGAACCCGTCTGTCGGCAGATCCCAAGGGGTCTGCTCAAGGTCCATCACCTTGTCGGGCTCGCAGCCCGGCCATCCGTCCACGTTCAGCCAGCCATCGCGCTTGTCGAAGCCGCATCCCAGATTCAGCCGGCGGGGAAGCGTCGCGTCAGTCATGTGGCGTGCCATAGCACACGGCTCTCGCCCCTTCCTCCAGTTCGTCTGCGAACGGCGGGGCCGCAGCAGAGCCTATCGTTTGGCTGAGCACGTCATCGCCTAGTCTGAGGAGGAAGCGGGGCGGTGCAATCGCGGCGGGTTATCTTAGATCACAACAATCCATGCTTGCGTCCGCGCATATTGTTTGAGATGCAGGGGTGGGCTGTTCGATGAGCGGTGTTCGATATGAGAACCATGCTGATCATCACGGCAGCCCTCGGGATCGTGAGCTGCGGTGCAGGTGAGGCCCGCCCGAAATCCTTCGCAGAGCGCGAGATCGCGAAGCTAGTTTCGCAACCGCATCGGGTTGAGGCGAGCAAGGTCCGGGTTAGCTCGGACAAGCGAACAATTTGCGGCGTGGCCATGATCAATGGACGCCGGGTTTCCCCCTTCTCGATCGAGCTCGATCGACCTTTCCCGACGCACACCGCCATTCGTGCAGACGTGCAGCCTTCGATCGACGAAGCGGGGGGAACGCTTGAGGCGCGCGACGCCGCTACCAAGGCCTTGAGCCGCATCATCGATCGCTGCATCGCGGCCGGCGCCAACCCGGCGGGGCCACCGAGAACCTAGCGTCTGGGGCTGGAGGGGCATCCACTCAGACCGGTTAGGGACCGAGCATGGTTGACCTTCCCCCGTACGGAAATTTTGGCGGCAACGGTGACAACGACGCCTGGGAACAATCCGACAGGTACTACACCTACCTCGCCCACGGCCTCGACCCGATGAATTACGCCGGCGGCCCACCCGGCTACGGCTCGTTATTTGATCCGCGCGAGTACGGTCTCGAGATGCGGTCTATGCTTGCGAGACATCCAGACAACGTCGGGATCGTGCTCCAGATCTTGGATGAAATCGACCGCGACCCCATCAACGACGCCGACAACGCCTACCTCAACCACGATCTCTATTTCGCCTCAGACAACATCGTTCAAACGGTCGCCAATAACGTCGCTATGGGCGTCGGCGTCTGGGACGCGATTTGGACCGATCGTAGCCTGGACCCTCACGGATACGCCTATGGGGCAGGGTCGGCGCCGTTTATTGGGTACCTCGGATCAGCGTACAACGTGGTCAATTGGTTGGGTAACAAGGCTCGGGAAAACCCCAACGTCTACGAAGTCGAAGAAGTCGTGATCCGCTTGGATCAACCGCTACAGGACACGTACTGGCTGGAGGTGACATCGGTCACGCCAGAGCACTTTAGCTGGGACTTCGGCACGAGCTATCTGGCCACGGCCTGGGAGGGCTTCAAAGACGTCGTTGGCGACGCATTCAGTGGCATCATCTCGGCGTTTGGCGCCGCCGGTGGGTGGTTCAGAGAGCATGTGCTGAACAACCAAGCCAATCGAAGTGCTCCGCCGCCGGATCCGTACGTAAACATCGACCTGGGGGCGGTTTCCTTCACGACATTCGAGGTCGGCGATCAGATCGACACCTCGGCTCTGTCGCGCTTGGACGACGGTCGGGACGGGGTCATCGACGCATCGGACAAGGCGTTCGCGTTCCTGGCCACAGGCTCGGACCAAGACAACGATGGCGTTCTGACTGCCGAAGAGCTCGTGCCCCTCAACGAGCTGACTGTGATCGACTTGGAAGGGGAGCAGCAGGAGATCTTCTACGCCCGCTCGGTCCTCAGCGTCGTGAACTCCACTCAGCCGCCATCGACAATCACGGCTGCGGACATCGAAGACGATGCGGTGCAACCGGCACCCGCTAAGGACTGGCGTCTCGAAGCCGAACTCGTTTGATCCAAGGTAGCTGCTGACACGGTGGAGCCCCATGCGCGCAGCGCGTGGGGCTTCTGCTTCCGCCCTGCACGGCTGGTTCGTCCAGCTCCCCCAACCATACGATTGCGCCCGCCCGGCTCCCGCGGCGGGTTTTTTGTGCCCGGAGCCGCCATGCCTGAAACCGACTTCGAGATCCGGCGCGGGAACAACACCCCTGTGACCTGGGAGTTCGTCGACGCGCAGGGCGCGGCGCAGGATCTCGCTGGCGCAACGTTCGTGCTCACAGTCGCCTGGCGCGGCGCGTTGATCGTCAAGGACAGCAGCGATCCAGGCCTCGAGGTGCGGGCTGAGACTGGCGAGGTGGTTTGGACGCCCAGCTTGTCCGAGAGCCGGATGATCCCGGTTGGGCGCGTCGCGCGGTACGAGCTGGAATGGCGCTCCGGCGGCAAGCAACGCACCTGGGCTTCAGGCACGGTTACAGGCGTTGGAGGCCTGGGCGGTGACTGAACCTCAGCGGTTGCGCGTCCTCGTGGACGCGGAACCCCGGCTCCTGGTCACAGTCGCTGCGCCAGCTCGGCGTCGCGTGCTCATACCGGTGGAGCCGCGGCTCCTCCTCGTGGTCTCAGCCGAGCCGGCCAGCCAAGTAGAACCGATCGCCATGTCGGGAACTGGGGCGGGCGGCGGCGCAGGCGCAGGCGACCTCAATGCACCGGCTCCAACGAGCGTTCAGGCGGAAGGCCGCGGCTCAGGCGCGGGCGCTGGCCAGAGCGCTCTCTCCGCCATCGCGCCGGAGCCAGTGACGTTGAGCGCCGGCAGCTCAGGGACGGGTGTCGGTCAAGGAGCGGCGACATCGGCGTCTCCTGGCGGCGATGCCCTGGCCGGCGTGGCGTCCGGTCAAGGCGAAGGGCAGGGCGCCCTCAGTGCTACGCCACCGCAGGCCACCGTTCTCGGCGCCGCTGGATCCGCGCAAGGTGGCGGCGCGGGGCAGCCGACCGTCACGCCTCCCGCAGCTCGGCCGCTTGGCGGCGCTGGAGCCGGACAAGGCGGCGGTGCTGGGCAGGCGACCGTGACGCCTCCTCCGACGCAGCCGCTTAGTGGCGTCGGTGCTGGTCAAGGGATCGCGAGCGGAGCTCCCACCTTCACGTCACCTCCGGCAGCGGCCGTCGCAGCCACTTCCGCCGGCCAAGGTGGATCAAGCGCGCAGCTGACCTTTGCTGCGGGGGGCTACGAGCCGGAGACGACGGCGCTGATCGCTCGGATGACGGTGCCGCCGAGCACAAACAACGCCGACGCGATCGACGGCCTCTTCAAGGCGCTAAAGGCGGCCAATGTTCTGGCCGACCTCGACTACCTGCAGGTCTATCAAGCCCACGATGCGCAGGCCGGATACCGGAACTGGCTCGCCAACGCGGTGAACGCGCAAGAAGCGTCAGGCACCGTGCCGTTCACCCAAGGTGTCGGGATGCTCACCACACCCGGCAACATCTTCACCTGGTTCAACGTGACGGCGTCGGGGAACAAGTTCACCCGTGACTCCGCACACTTTGGCATCGCGACCGCCGACGTCGACAACGCCTCAGATGTCGCCGCAGCGGGCTTCCGCATCGCGTCGCCGGCTTATGGCGTCACGATTAATCCGCGGGCCAGCGACGGCAGCTTCCGGTTCCGCATCAACCAAGGTGCGGAGACGGTCCTTACCCCACCAGATCCGACTGCCGTTGGTGTCTTCGCCATCGACCGTTCGGGTCCGAGCGCTGGGAAGGCCTATCGGAACGGAGTCCTCATCGGCTCCACTAATCAGCCCTCGGCCGCTCTCCAGGGGATGGTGCTCCGGATGGGCAACGTGAGCGACGGCGTGCGCGGGCTGCTCTTCCGAGCGTCATTCGCCGGCAGGTCGATGTCGGACGCCAAGCACGCAGCGATGGCGGCGGCCCTGAGCACCTACAGCAACAAGGTTTCGCCGTCCGCCGCCTGAGGCGCCGCGATGGACCAAGTGGATCCCGGCCGCCCAGCGTGTCCGGCTCATCTGACAATGGAAGAAGGAGATCCGGCATGGCCGGCAAGTCGAACTACGTCGAGAGCAAGCTGCTCGACTGGGAATTCCGCGGCGTGAACATGCCCACAGCCCCAACTCCTTACTTGGGGCTCTTCCAAGGCGATCCGACCGACGCCGGCGGCGGCGGGACGGAAGTGACCACGAGCGTTCGCGCCGCTGGGCGTGTCGACGCCTCGGGCAAGTTCGGGACGGTCACCACGGCCGCGGGCGCAAACACTATCGCCAACAACGCGGCGATCGGGTTCGGAGCGGCGGCCTCGGCAGTGTCCGGTGTGACCCACGCCGCAACCTTCGACGCGGCATCCGGCGGCAATCTGCTGCGCGTGTATGCGCTGACCGGCGCTCCAGTGAACATTGCGCTGGGCGCCGACGTGAGCTTCCCCATAGGAGCGTTGGCCGCTTCAGAAGACTAACTGACGCGCCTCAGCTACCGCGGGTGCCCGCTGAGCCCATCTGCGGTCGCCTGCGTGTCTGGCGAAGCTTTAGGCGGGCCGGCCGGGAGCGGTCACTACCCGGCCGACCCTGTCCCGCAGCCGTGCTCGGGCAGCAGCGGGTCACGCAAGTACGGCGGACCGCATCGCTCGGATGCGTCTCAATCCACCGTCCTGCCTCTGGGCGCACCAGCCTACCTGTACCTTCGGAGTACCGCGTCGATGCCCGACAGCAACGAAACCCTTCTGCGCGAGGTGTTAGCCTCGGTCGCGGTCGTAACGGCTCGGCTGGAAGACCTAGCTCACCGGCAGGGTGACGCTTCCAAGGACGCCCGAGAGGCTCGTGACCTGTCCAACAGGATCGCCGCCATTCTGGAGGAGCAGAACATCGGTGCCCGGCTGGTGGAGCTGCGAACCGAGCAGCGCCAGTCGCTAGCGGAGCTGCGGGTGGACGTGGTCGCGGCGAATACGAACGTCCTCAAGAAGCTGTCCGACGAAACAGCCGAGCGTGAGGCTGCCGACGATGCGCTGTCTGAGCGCATCAAGGTCCTCGAGGCAGAGCGCAATAAGGTCGTAGGTGTCGCCACCTTCTTCGGCTGGCTCTCTCGACACGCCCCTTGGCTCCTCGCGGGCATCGCCGCCTTCGCCGCCGGCCTCGGCTTCAAAGGCACACCCACCTAACACTGGAGGCGGCCATGCGGCCTATCCCGAAGGAGGCGGAAGCCTTCATCAAGAAGCATGAGCGCTTGGTGCTGCGGGTCTACGACGACAAGCACCCCAAGCGCATCCTGCAGCCGGGCGACGAGGTCGAGGGAGTCCTCACGGCCGGCTGGGGCCACACGGGCGGGCTAGAGATCGGGCAGAAGGTGACGCGCGCCCAGGCTCAGGCCTGGTTCGACAGCGACGTGCCGGACAAGGCCATCCGGCCGCTTTACGCGAAGCTCGGCGCCGAGCTGATCGACGAGCTGACGGACGGCCAGTACGGAGCCCTGATCTCGTTCGTCTTCAACCTGGGCACGGGCGACCCGAGGAAGCGGGAGTGGACGATCTGGAAGCGGCTGCGCGCCCGCCAGTTCGACCAGGTGCCCGTCGAGATGATGAAGTTCGTCAACTGGGACGGGAAGAAGTCCCAGGGCCTTGTGAAGCGCCGCACCGCCGAGGTCGCGCTTTGGAGTTCGAACGAGCCGGGCTCCGAGCCTAGCAATCCGCCTTCCAGCGTCACACGCCGCGAGGCTACGCCGCCAACGCCGGCCGACCCTACGCCACCCCAGAAGAGCGCGACCCTCATCACGAGCGCACTGGGCGTCACCGCCACTGTTCCTGTGGCCGCCAAGCAGGTGACCGACGCCATCGAGCCCTACAAGGACAGCTCGCCTCTCGTCGGCAACATGATCGCGATCGTGGCCACCATCGCGGCACTGGCCGCGGTCATCGTCCTCGCCCTGACCTGGATCAACAAGCGGAAGGCGAGAAGCTGATGTTCGGCCTCACACGAGCCTACCTCCTCGCAATTGCGGGCGGCGTTTCGGCGCTGGTCCTGGCGGTGTGCCCAATCGCCAGCTGGTCCGCCGGGAAGGCGCAGAAGGCGAGGGCGGAGCGCGCCGAGCAGACGCTGGAGGTGCGGACAACCGAGCTCGCCACCTGCCGAACCTCACTCGTCAACGTCACCACGTCGCTCGAGCGCCAGAACGCTGCTGTGGCGGCCCTGCAGGCCGAAACAGACGCCATTGAGGCCAGAGCCGCCCGCGCGATCGCCGCGGCCGAGAAGAAGGCCGAGCGGGCCGAGGTGCGCGCCAAGCGGATCCTGGCCGCCAAGCCCTCATCGACCGATCAGTGCAAGGCCGCTGAAGCCCTACAGAACGACGCGATCAGGAGCCGTCAGCAATGAACCGCATCGCCATTCTCGCGGCCTTCCTGGCGCTCGGCGCCTGCGCCAAGACCCGATCGGTCGAGCCGCTCATCGTCACCAAGGAGGTCAAGGTGCCGGTGATCATCCCGTGCATCGACCCGAAGGACGTTCCGCCCCGTCCCGTCTACTCGGACGCAACTCGTGAGATCGCCATGAACATCTTCGACAAGACCCGTCTCGCAGAGGCCGGCATCGACGAGCGGCAGGCGCGGGAGACGAGGCTCGAGGCGCTGATAGATGGGTGCGTCAAGCAGCAACCGGGTAGCTGATGCGGCTCCGATGCCGCAATCGGACCGAACCTGAAAGACCTCCGGGCCCCGTTCTTCAGACCTTCGACATTTGCCGACCGGGCAATGGATTGCCGTCTAATCCCGCACCCGGTCCATCGGGAGCCGACCAAAGCTTCGTTGTCATCAGGTAGGCAAGAAGCCCCTCCCGAGGCGACATGACGGAGCCTGGGTCGGCACCGGCTGCCGCCTGCGCAGCGAACCCATTCGCCACTTTCCACGCATCCCAAGCGGCTTCGGACTGAGCGTGGTCCGCCTGCAATTTGGCGACGAATTCAGGGTCTTTCCCCTTTATTTTCATTTGCTCTTCGGTCAGCGGGGTCACTGGACCGGAAGGTGTGTTGCCGATTAAAGCCCGCGCCGCGCGCAAATCCGGCAAGCCGGCGAGGCCTGTAATTGAAGTCATGGTCCTCACCTCCTCCCATTTTTCGAGCAAAGGTTGTGCCACAGTCCCGCCTACACGGCTCAATCTGGCCTCGACTCCTTTCAGGTTGAAGTCGGCATCGCTCTAGTTGTGACGCATAAAGTTGCGCGACAAAGACTGATTCTTTGCGTGTCAAGACTCTGGAACGGGGCCGCTCGACTCTCGTTCGACTCGCCGCCATGGGCTTCATCAGCACAGACCCAATGAAGGCGCGGCTTCAGCGAATGCTGGAGAAACAGCGCCCGAGGCCGCCACGGCTCCGCTCGAGCGACCTGTTCGTGCGGCGGCCTGCGCCCGGCGATCCTCTCGAAGATCGCCTCGCGGCCCTCTATGCGAGCGAGATCAACGTCAGCCTTAAGTGCTTGTGGGATGGCGGGTGGACCGTCGAGCTGGGCGGCCCATATCGGCCGGCCGCACGCCGTGACTTCGACGCCGGAGAGATAGGCGACATCTCTTCCTGGCTGCACGAAGCGGTCATGGCGCAGCTACCCAAGAGCGCCTACGCGGCCGCCGCGCGAGGCGAGGCCAGGCAGCACTAGGTGGCGGCAAACTTCCTCCCGTTCATGCATCCCAAGTTGGGCGCTCGTCCGCCCGGTGGCGCCGACTGGATCCACGAGATCAAACACGACGGCTACCGCATGCAGCTGCACGTCGGGCCTGAGGGCGCGACTTGGTTCACGCGCAACGGCCATGACTGGTCGGCGAAGCTGGCGGCCTTCACCGAGGCGTCAGGCGCCGAGGACCTGCCCGACTGTGTGCTGGACGGCGAGCTTGTGGCAGTCGATGACGAAGGCCGCTCCAACTTCTCCGCCCTTCGCTCAGCGATCGGCCGCGGCGACGTCGAGCACCTGGTGTTCTGGGCGTTCGACTGCCTGGCGTTCCTTGGCCGGGACATGCGCGGCCTGTCGCTGGAGGCGCGCAAGGACGCGCTGGGCGAGGTCCTGTTCCCCTGTGGCCCGTCCTGTGAGCGGATCCGCTTCGTTGAGCCCGTGCCGGCCACCGACGCTCGCGCCCTGCTGAAGGCGGCCTGTGCCACAGAGCTCGAGGGGATTGTCTCCAAGCGGCTGGACGCGCCCTACGTCGGCGGGAGGGCCGACGCGTGGGTGAAGGCGAAGTGCCGACCGAGCGAGACGGTTGTAATCGGCGGCGTAGAGGCTGAGGGCGCGGTCCGCCTAGGCGCCCTGCTCGTAGGCGTGCGCGAGGCGGACGGCTCGCTGCGCTACGTCGGCAGGGTCAAGACCGGCTTCGGACACAACGCCGAGCCGCTGATCAAGGCGCTGCGCCGGCGGGAGCGAGCGGCGTCACCCTTCGCCAAGGACGCGCCGCGCAAGACTTCATCGATCCGCTGGGTGGAACCCGACCTGCAAGCTGAGGTCGAGATCGCCGAGTGGACCTCCAGCGGCAGGCTGCGGCAGGCCAGCTTCAAGGGGCTGCGGGAGGATCTCGCCTAACAATCCAGGACCTTTTGAGCGCTGATCCGAACGTTGCACGTTCCGGTATAGGGAAACGCCCATTTTCTGCCATGATCCCTCCTGGGATGTTCAGGTGGAGGGCGGGATGTTGAAGAAGTTCGCTTCGCTTGTTGCACTTGTGGCTTGCGTGTTGCCTGCCCCGAGCAGCGCTTTCGACCCAATGTCGCTCCTGCCCAGCCCGCCAGCTGTGGGCGCGTCAATTATCGGGTCTGTCGTCGCCAATAAGGTGGGCTCAGACCTTATCGCTGAACTGCGTGCAGCAGGCGCCAACCTGATTGGTCAAGGCGAAGCATCTGGAAACGCCCTGCTGATCCGGGCTGGCAACGAGATGAACGTGCTAGCGCTGAACCTGAGCAACGCAGCGGGCAGGGAAGTCGACAAGCAGGTTCGGCACATGTCAGCACGCGTGCAGCCCTTGATGGCGCATGCGCAGTACGTTCTCGATAACCGGGGCCGCATCGAGAAGCTCGGGTACGAGCTCAAGGACAGCGCCGTTCTCGATTTACGCCGCGTCGCGGCCGCCTATGCGCCCTTTGAGGCGTTCTTCGTTCAGCGAATCGATGGGGCCGCACTGCTGCACAAGGGCATGGGGGATTACTCCATCGCGATCGCTGGAGTCGGGCTGGGTCAGGACAGCGAGAACCTGAAATCCACCGTGACCTTCCACCTTGCTGGGCGGGAAGTTCCTGCCCGAAAGGTCGGCTACGACGCGAACACAGCGTTGTTCAGAGTGCCCGTTTCGCACATCAACGGGCGCTTCAAGGCGAAGACGCTTACGCGCTTGCCCGCGGCGTTCCGGGTGACGCAACAGAGAAAGTCCTTCTTCGGCTGGGGCAAGCCAAAGAGCTATGTGGTTCCGTTCGAGATCGCACTCTTGCCGCGATACGCAGGCCGCTTGGAACTCGTCCTGACGGAGCCTGTGTATGGGTGGCAGCGGAACGACCGTTTAGCCATCAAGCAGGTTCGGACGACCGGCGATCACAACTGCCCGAAGTGTCCCAATCCGCCGGAGACGCCTTATTCATTATCGGCGGTCGTGCCGTCGAGCGGACTGGCGACCCCTCAACCGGGCGATCGGCGCATCCTCGAGCCCAATTCGTGGTGCCATACGGACGTGCGAAAGATCCCCATCCCATTCGGCAGGCAGCGGTTCATTGAGCAAGATTTTTCTGGCTGCCCTTGGACAAGGCGCACCGGCCTTGTCGTCACTCCTGATGGCTCCAGAGTCGATGCGCAGTACCTTGTATGGGGTAAGGCCGTCACCTTGGAGCTGCAGGCGGCCGTGGAGGAGTACACTCTCCTCGAACAACGCACTCGCCCGGTCGCGTACGACCTCTTCTACGACGACATCTTGGAAATCGATGCGCCGAACGCCACTGGCGTGAGTGGCCGGGGTAGGCTCCAGCTGGTCAACGGCAACAGCGCATCCATGGTCCTGGGCCTGAACGACAGCGCGGGCACGCTCTCGTTGCAGCAGAAGGTGCCGGGTCCCACGCACGATCGTTATCAGTACCTCGTCCGACGACCGCCCCAGGTTGACGACACGCTGCAATAGCGGGAGCCCTGCGCCAAGCGGATGCGCCTGCACTGCGCACCTAGTAATGCCAGCTGTTCAACTCGGCACTGACCGCCGCCGCGCTCGTGCCGACCTTATCGACCGCGCGCTGCAGCTCGGCCCGCGTGGTGCCGAAGACTCCGTTCCAGCGGATGATCGCCTGCGGGTCTGACATGTCGATCGTGTCAGCGAAGAGGTCATGCTTCGGCCGGAGAGGCATCCGCTCGTGCTTGTCGCGTCGCTGCTTGGCCGACGTGCGGAATGCCCGGGCGGCAGCTAGGCGCTGCGCCGCCTCGTACGCTTCCCGCTGCGCCTCCTCCTCCAGGAGTCGGTGCGTTAGGGACGTGAGCTTGTACGGTCTGCCGCGGGCGAGATTCCCGACTGGAGCGACGAGGCCGCGGGTCAGCAGCTGAAAGACGATGTTGTGGCCCTGGTGCTTGGTCGCGCCCAGCAGCTCGCGAACCTCGGCCGCGGTCAGCGCTCCGAGGCGCATGGCTTCTATGACCCTGCGCTGACGACTGCCCACGCGTGGTAGGGACACCTGGTCAGCTATGGCGAAACCTCCTCGCCTCGGCGGCGAAGCGCGTCAGTGCCGCCGCGAGCTCAAGCGCCTGATCGGTCAGGAGGCCGAAAGCCGGCGAATGCTCATGTTTGCCTGCCTCGGCCGCATCTAAATCAGGCGAGTAGGTGAAGCGCAGCAAGACGCCCGCGCCAGGCGCCGCGGTAAGCTCGAAGCTTGCGACGGGAGCCACTCTGGTCCTGGAGCTTGCAGTCATCTCGGGTCCTTGCTGCCTTCCCCTCGCGCTCGCTGCGGCTATGGTCAAGGCATGCCCCGCGTGCTCGTCATCGCGCCCCTCGTCTGGGCGGTCCCGAACAACGAGAGCATGTGTGGAACGCGGCCGAGCGCGCCTGCTGAACCACTGCCAGCGGCTTGACCTGACTTCACGCTCCCACCTGCTGGCTCCGCCGTAGCGCTTGTCCTACAGTGACGAGCGCAGGGGAGCGTCGTGCGTCGAGTATTTGGAATCTTCGCACTGTCGGCGCTTCTGACGCTGACTGTCGCTGGAGCGGGGCTCGGCGCTCTCGCCTTGAGCCGAGAACGGGAGTCTGTCAGCCAGCGCGCAGAGGACCTGTCGGAGTTTGCTTCCGTGCTGGTCGAGCGTGAACTGTCGAGCACCGAACGCGCGGTCGCCATGATTGCGCAGTCTCCAGCCTTCGACGCAGAGTTCGACGCGCCGCGTTTCGCCACCCTGGTCAACCGCGTAATCGGGGATGAGCCGCTTTGGCGCGCGATCAGCGTCAGCGACACAGAGGGATGGCGACTTCTAGACGTGCCAACACCGATCGGCGGCCGGCAAGGCGGCCGCGTCGTCGACCTCGTTAGTCTCCAAGCCACAGTTCGCGGGAAGCGCCCCGTTGTCGGAGATCTGAAGGCAGGACCCAGCGGGCGCTACGCCTTCGCAGTGCGCGCGCCTGTTGTGCGGCATGGGAAGGTCACCCAGGTAGTCTCGGCCGTCGTAGATCCGGCTGCTTTGCGTCACCTGCTCATCCCGAGGCAGGTTCCGGCGGATTGGCGAGTCCAGATCCTTGATCGAAGCGGCCGTATCATCGCTGATGCAGGCGATCCTGCCGCGACAGGGCGGAGGGCTTTGGCTCCCCAACCTGCCAGCGACTTCAATGCCATGGGTTTGACCCCTCTCGGGGACGCCGGGGACCAATTGGGGCTCTCGAGACGCGTCGGCGAGACGGGCTGGACCGTGCTGGTCAGTGTTCCGGAGCAAGCTTACGGCGGACCTACCCGGCTTGCAGTCCTGACGCTTTTGGGCGGTTTGCTCGTGGGAAGCGCCCTTGGCGGCACCCTCGCTCTCCTGCTCCGCCGCGAGCTTGCCAACGAACGGCGTCGGTCAGAGACGAACCTGGAGATGCAACGCTTGGAGGCGCTGGGGCGCATGACGGGCGGCGTCGCCCACGACTTCAACAATCTCCTGACCCCAATCCTTGGCGGGCTGGATTTGCTGAAGAAGCGCGTACCCGACGACGTCCGCACCCAACGGCTACTTGAGGGGGCAGTTAGCGGCGCTGAACGCGCAAGGGATCTCGTGGCGCGCCTGCTCGCGTTTGCACGCCGACAAGAGCTCAACCCGCAGCCGGTGGACCTCCAGCAGGTGCTAGGTGGGCTAACGGACCTTATTCGCCCGCTGCTTGGCGACCGGATCGCGCTCCGGACCGACTTCGACGGCCCGCTTGTGGTGGAGGTGGACGCGGGACAGCTCGAACTTGCTGTCATCAACTTGGCCGTCAACGCACGCGACGCGATGCCGGAAGGCGGAACGCTCATCTTAAGCGCCAAACGTGAACGGCAGGCGAGGCCGCCCGGATTGCCGGAAGGCGACTACGTTTGCGTTGGTGTCATGGACACCGGCGAAGGCATGGATGCTCGAACGCTCGAGCGCGCCATCGAACCGTTCTACACAACCAAGTCCGCGGGCCACGGCACCGGGCTTGGGCTTTCGATTGTCCATGGGCTGGCCGCTCAGTCGGGAGGGCGCCTCACGCTGACCAGTGCTGTCGGCGAAGGAACGAAGGCTGAGATTTGGCTTCCCATCTCTGCGAGGGAAGCGACGCCGACCACTGAGGCGGAAGTCATCCTGGCCGGCAGGGTGGGTGTGGTGTTGCTGGTGGACGACGACGCTTTAGTTCGGGCGGCGACGGCGGAGATCCTGCGTGACCACGGGCACACGGTGATCGAAGCCGGTTCCGCAGCCGAGGCGATCACCTACTTGTCGAAGCAGACTCACGCAGACGCTCTGGTGACCGATTTCGCGATGCCGGGCCGCTCCGGGGCGTCGCTGGCGGAGGAAACCAGGACTCGTTGGCCAGAGCTGCCTGTGCTGCTCGTGACGGGGTATGCGCCCGACACCCTTCAGCTGCCTGAGGGTGTGGCGCGACTGAACAAGCCGTTCCGCCGCGCACAGCTCCTCGGCGCCTTGGAAGCGTTGCTCTCCCAGAGATCGGATGCGACCGCACGAGCACAGGCGTCGTGAACTGACACGCGGCCAAGCCCGTTCACGGCGAACCTTTGGCTCTGCGCCTCGCTACAACACCCCGTTCGTTTGGGGTACGGGCGGGCCATGGCCCGACTCGCGAGGGGCGATCTGCCGCTCAAAGCTACTGACCTAGGCGGCGGACTGGTAACGCTCGAGAGAGCTCGACACGCTTCCCCGTGGCGCATCCGAACCGCCCGCCAATCTGAACTGGCCGACCAGGCGCGCCAGCTCGCCAGCCTCTTGCGCGAGTTGATGGCTGGCCGCCGTCGACTCTTCGACCATGGCCGCATTGTGCTGGGTCATCTGGTCCATCTGGTTGACGGCGGAGTTGACCTGAGTGAGCCCCGTCGCCTGCTCCTGCGCGGAAGCCGAGATTTCGGAAACTAGGCCAGTAATCTTCCCGACCTGTTCAGCGATGCGGTCCAGGGCGTCTCCCGCCTTCCCTACGAGATCGACGCCGGCGCTGACTTGACTGGAAGAGGTGGAGATCAGGCTTTTGATCTCCCTCGCCGCTTCTGCCGAACGCTGCGCAAGCGCTCGCACCTCGGAAGCAACGACAGCAAAGCCCTTGCCCGCCTCACCGGCTCGGGCGGCTTCGACACCAGCGTTCAGCGCCAATAGGTTCGTTTGAAAAGCGATCTCGTCGATCACACCGATGATCTGGGTGATCTCCCTTGCCGATGTCTCGATCTTGCCCATTGCGGCCACTGCCTCACGGACGATCGTGCCGGAGGCGTGGGCGTCCGTCCCAGCGACAGCTACGACTTGGTTCGCCTCGCGAGAGCCTTCTGCAGTGCGCTTCACAGTCGCCGTGATCTGATCGAGAGCCGCGGCGGTTTGCTCAAGGCTTGCGGCCTGCTGCTCCGTCCGGTGCGAGAGCTGATCGGCCGACTGGCTGATCTCGACGCTCGCGCTCTGCACTGCGTGTGTGGTCGACAGGATCGCTTCCAACGCCTCACTCAGACGATCCGCGGCGAGGTTGAAGTCGCGCTGCAACTGCACGTACTCGGGTGGGAAGGTCTCCGTCAGTCGCTTGCTGAGGTCGCCTGCGGCCAGCGCTGACAGGGCGCCGCCGAGTTGTTCGACGACGACCCTTTGCTGGATCTCTGAGGCCGCACGCCGCTCCCGTTCATTGCGGGCCCGCTCGTGCTCCGCTGCGGTGATATCAGTAGCAAACTTGACGACCTTGTACGGCTTGCCGGCGCGGTCGAAGAGCGGGTTGTACGTGGCCTGGATCCAGATTTCGCGACCGCCCTTACCTTGCCGGCGGTACTTGCTCGAAAAGAACTCACCACGGTTCAGAGCCGCCCAAAACTCGCGGTACTCGGCGCTTCTCACGTACGCCTCATCGGCGAACATGCTGTGGTGTTTGCCGAGGACTTCAGCCTCGGCATATCCGACGGTCTTAAGGAAATTCTCGTTTACGGCCACGATCGTACCGTCGAGCTTGAACTCAATGATGGCCTGGGCTCGAGAGATTGCGGCGACCTTCGCCTCTAGCTCCTCAACACGGTCCGCTTCACCCTTGCGGGACGAGCCACCCTTCAAGCCAAACATCGCCCAACACTTGCCGCCATTCAGATTCATCCAACATCAGCGGACTTCGTAAACGGCGAGGAAACCATGCCCACGCTTACCCGGAGTTGAGGCGATCCGCCGCACACGTGTTGCCGCGTCGAGGTGGCGGGTTTGCGGGCGGCGCTCACGTCGCAGAGCTTTGACGCGTTCTCGAGCTGTTGTATGCCGCCGCATCGGCACTCCGCCGGATGCGCTTGGACGCTACACCAGGGCCGCGGTTGGCAGGCGTCCCATGGCCGGCGCCATAACCGCCATCATGCAGATTTGGAAAAGCATCAGGCCGTCCGCGTCCGTCACGACGACTTGGTAAGTGTCGGCCTCCCAGAACGCCTGGGGAGATGCGCATAGCGCCTCGGCGATCAAGGTGACCCCGTGGCACTTCGCGGCGGCCAAGTCGCCCAACTCCACGCCTTCCGTGTCGCGCACTGGCGTCGCGGTGTTTTCCAAGTGGAAGAAGAACCTGGGCACATTGATGCTCCTATCAGGCGGGAGCACTCGCAACTCTCAGCCGCTGACGCCCGGACACCGGTCAGCGATGCCTCCTCCTAGCCCAGTTCAGATGCGGAAGCGAGGGATGGCGTGGCTTTAGACCTGGCGGGCTAATCCTGAGGCCTAGCTCGGCAACGAGTTGCCTTTGCAGTCCACCGCGAAGAGGGTCGTAGCGCCGAACAGAACCACAAGCCTTTCACAGCCCCGATGTTCTTTCAGTAACTCTGGGATGCGCTTCAGCACCTCGCTGGCAACTTTCACGTGGTGACTTTCAACGGGAAGCAAAGAGCCCGCTTGGAAGACTTGGATCGTGTACATCTGCGATAAGGTCACCAGAAACGATCCATCGGCCCTGTGGTGACAACGGTATGGGTGGTTATGACGCATGCTCGCGGGCGCTCTCCGTCTAGCCGCCCCACTTTTGGTAACGGCCGACTTCTGCCGCAGCGGCTAGCTTCCGCCACTCGTCTGCGATCTTCTTGTAAGCATCGCGTTCGGCCTGGGTGGTGGCGTGCTCCGATTGCCGCTCGCACTCGTCCGCCTGTGCGCGGTAGCGTTCAGTATCAAGCATCGAGGCGATTTAGCTGAACGGTGTTCGCGATCAAGCCTGGCGCCGCGTGTGGAAGGCGGTCGACCGCGCCTGCTGGGTGGTGGCCGGCGACGATGCCTGGAGGGTGTTCGATTGAGCGGGTCGAGCTCGCGTCCGCTTTCGACCCGTTGCTGACGTTCGCAACGTCGTGCACCCGCGCCTTTGACGGGAGTGTGTGGACCAGTAAGCACCCGTGCAAGCTTCGGAAGGGGCAAGATGATGCTGGGCACCATGATCCTCCTCGCGGCCTTGCTGATCGTGGCGATCTTGATCTTGCGAGCGGTCAATCGAGTTGCTGCTCAACTTGAGCGTCTAGAACGCTTCGGACCTGCCAGCTCTCGGCCGGGCGAGGAAGGCGAGATCACACGTCCAATTGGTGACTGACGCCCGGGTACTCACCGGGTCCTCCGCTCTCCACCCATAGCGGATGATCGGAAGGTCCGCTTCTGGCGCCCGTGTCGGCTTCATTGCTACGCTGAGCGCATGTGCAACTTATACAGCCTCCACAAAGGCCAAGCCGCGCTCCGCGCCATGCTGCGGGTGATGGAGGACACAGTCGGCAACCTGCCGCCGCTCCCGGGCATCTTTCCCGACTACCAGGCGCCGATCGTGCGCCTGAACGCGGCCGGCGAGCGTCAGCTGGCGATGGCTCGGTGGGGCATGCCGTCTTCGAAAAAGGCGCTGATGGACGCCGCCACCAAGCGCGCGGACAAGCTGCGCGCCAAGGGTAAAGAGGTCGACTTCGCCGAGCTGCTGCGCATGGAGCCCGACCGCGGCACGACCAACATCCGCAACACGGCGAGCGCCCACTGGAAGCGTTGGCTGGAGCCTGCGAACCGATGCCTGGTGCCCTTCACCTCGTTCTGTGAGCCCGACCAAGTCGGCCGCACGCTGGAGAGCGTCTGGTTCGCGCTCGATGATGACCGCCCGTTGGCCACCTTCGCCGGCGTCTGGACCAACTGGACGTGCGTGCGGAAGATCTCGACAGGGGAGGAGACCTGCGACCTGTTCGGCTTCCTTACGACGGAGGCTAACGCTGAGGTCTGTGCCCACCACGACAAGGCTATGCCGGTGATCCTGACCACGGATGAGGAGCGTGACGTGTGGATGCGGGCGCCCTGGTCAGAAGCCCAGGTACTGCAGCGGCCGCTGCCGGATGGCTCGCTGAAGATCGTGCTGCGTGGGCCGAAGAAGGATGAGGCGGTGGCTGCCTAGCGGGCCGATGGCTGCGAGGTCAGTGCTGTAGGAACGCACGAGCTGTTCATCCGCGCGCCGTAAAGATTATCGGTCAGATCGTCCTTCAGGCGTTCGCTCGCCGCCTTGCACGCGGCCTCGGACTCGAAGCGGCCCACATTGGTGACGCTGACTCCCTCCCGTAGCGCGAAGACGATGATCAGGATCCATTCCATGGCGGAACGATAGGCGAGTCGCCGCTCGTCCACAGCCGCGTGCGCTCAAGTTCGTGCTGCGCATTCGGAAGGACGAGGCGTTAGCGGCCTGAGGCCGGCGGGAAGTCCCGCCAGCTGCGGCGCTGCTAGCCGAACACCACCCAGCTCGCATCAAAGGCAGCCAGTGGAACACCTACCAGGCCGATGCTGTCCCCGGACGCGAGGGTGACGAGTGTCTGACCCTGGTGTTCGGAAACGCTGTAGTGCTGGCCTGAGGCGATCTGAATGCGGTCACCCCCCGAGCCGCTGAAGTCTTCGACCCAGTCGGCGCCGCCCTGTGTCCTCAGAACGAAACGGTCGGCTCCCCCGCCGCCATTGAGCAGGTCGAAGCCCAGATCGCCTGAGAGGGTGTCATTGCCCGCCTCGCCGTAAAGCCGGTCATCATCCTGGCCGCCGTAGACCCAGTCCGCGCCGTCTCCGCCGCGCACCGTGTCCGCACCAAGGTTGCCGTTGACGTGCGGATCGTCGTCGAGGCCGCCAAGGACCAGATCGTCGTCTCTACCGCCACGGACCGTATCGGCTCCCGCGCCGCCGTCGACGTGGTCCTGGCCCATATTGCCGTTGACGTCGTCAGCGCCGGCCCCACCATCGACGCTGTCATTGTTGTTGAGCCCTCGGATGTAGTCGGCGCCCTCACCGCCGATGAGGGTGTCATTCAGAGCGCCACCATCGATGCTGTCGTCGCCTCCACGGCCGTCGATGTAGTCGAACCCGAGATCGTCGGAGAGGTAGTTGCCCGCCGAGTCGCCGAACACCGTGTCGTTGCTGGGGCCGCCTCGGACGTCCTCGATCGACCGCAGAATGATGGCGCTGTCGGTCCAGCTGTTCGTGTCCTGTGGTCCGGTGATGGCGAGGTCGACAGTCATTGCGCCAGAGGAGCCGTAGACGAGCATGTCGCGTCCGGCCCCGCCATCGAGGACGGCGTCGAGTTCCGGCAGCGCCAGGCTGTCGTCTCCGTCTTCGCCGAAGGCTTCGCCGCCAACGCCGAGGTAGAGGAAGTCACGACCCGCGCCGCCGAACAGGTGATTGGAGCCAAGGGGGCGGGTGGAAGGACCAAGCCCCCCTACGTCACCCCAAAGGGTGTCATCGCCTGCCCCGCCGTAGAGCCAGTCGTCTCCGCCTTGCCCGCTGATCTCGTCCGCTCGATCACTGCCCCAGCCGCTGTCATTGCCACTGCTGAGGTGTACGACCTCGATGTCGATCAGACGGTCTTGGCCGCCCGAGACGGAGGATGAGATCCCCGCCTGCAGATCGACGGTGACGGTGCCGAAAGTGCTGTTGGCGAAGAAGACGTCGCGACCCGCGCCGCCATTCAGCGTGTCGGAGCCCGCGCCGTCATGGAATCCGTCATCGCCGCCATTCGCGATAAACAAGCTCGAGCCGCTGCGCGAACCGTCAAAGTACTCAGCCTCCTCGTGACCGATCGCGCCTTCGACGGAAACGTAAGTGGGCTCACTCAATTTGATGGGCTGACTGATGCTCCGGTTCTGTCGGAAATCAATGAAGTCGAACCCCTCTCCGCCATCGTAGCGGTCGAAGCCATGGGTGAAGACCAGGATGTCATCGCCCGCGAGGCCCTGAACGGTGTCGGTCTGATAGAGGTCACCTATGAGCGTGTCCGCGCCCGATGTGCCAACAACCTGGGCCATCTAAAGCTAAGCTCCTAACAACAAACGACAATCGCCGGTCGAAAGGATTTGCCTGCGGAGTTCGTTCGCAATGTGACGCTGTGGGATCAGCCCTGCTGGCACAGCGATCATTGTGATGCGCTGGCTTTCCATCGAGCAAGCGCACACTCCTCGCCCCGCGAAGAGCTTGTCCACTAGACACTTTGCCAGTCGTCATTCGCGACGGCGAAACGCGGCCACGTCATGTGCAGCTTGCGCCCCTGACAGCCCCAGCAGACCCACATCGGCTCAAGCTCGCTTATGAGGCGGTGGCCGTTTCCCGCGGCGATGATCGCCAGCAGGTCGATGTCCGTTTCTTCCCGACAGGTCCAGCGCTCGCAATAGAGCCGGACGCCCGTGCCGCTGGACACCAGCGAGAGGGCGGAGCCCCGAGGCGCAGGCAGGCCGTTGTTGATGAACCCCTGTGGCCGGCCCATGGCGCCGAGCTATGGAACTAAGGGAGAACATCGCGCAAGGGGATGGCGGGCTAACTCGGTGAGCGTTTACAGCCGGCCTCGCGCTATCCCATTGATCTGGCTATAAACGCGCTCTGACTTTTAATCAGAGGGTCCTGGGTTCGAGTCCCAGGGGGCTCACCACTTGCTACAAGGCGTCGGACTGCGGTGAGATCGCTTCAGTCTCACTGCCCTCCTTTCGTCTTGCCGACCCCGGCGGGGGCGTGGGCGCAGATCGATGACCTCACCAATATCCAACGCGTCCAGCGTGACCTTCCGGACACTAAGCCTGCTGGATGCGCCGGCGGCGCTGAGCCTAATGCGTCGGGCTCAAGGCGGCCTTGGCCGTCTTCCCGACGAGATGGACCTGCCGTGGATGGAGGAGGCTCTCTCGGGCGCACTGCGCGACGGGCTGGCGCTGGGCGCCTGGGACGGACCAAAACTGGTTGGGCTGATCAAGGCGAGCCGCATGCCCTCCGTGCAATTTCAGCACGTCCTCTGGGATCTCACCGTGGCGGTCGCCCCCGAAGCCCAACGCCGCGGAATCGCGCATGCGCTGTTTCAAGAGCTGCTCGCGAGGGCCTCGGCGATGACGCCGCCCGTCGAGCGGATCGAACTGGTGGTCAGGGAGGGACTGACCCATGCCATCCGACTCTATGAACGACTGGGATTCCAGATCGAGGGACGCTTCGAGAGGCGGTTCCGGCTCTCCGACGGGACCTATGAGGCCGATCTCCCGATGGCCCTGTTCACGAAGCGGCCTGCCGCTGCGAAAAGTTGATCGGCGAAGTCCGGCGCACCGCTCCCGGCCGTTCTTCCACCCAGGTCCGGACGCGTAGCAGGCGGATCAGGCGCAAGGCTGATCGTCCGCTCTAGGCTTTTAATCCTACGGCCTGTTTTGACCCATTGCGGACATCTAGATCTGCGGCGCAGGCCACCCGACTAGCGTTCGATCACCATAGCCGCGCCTCGAACCCAGCGGGGCGTGAGATCACGGTCTGCGCAATTCAACGGCTCAAAACGCTTTTCAAGGACGGCGGCAGAGATGCGTGTCTGATCAACAAAAACGATGCGCGGCTTCGGGGCGTCAGGATCGAGGCTACTTGGATAAGCGCGATGCTCTAGGCCAGCGATCTCGATCTTGATGCGCTTGTTCGGCTCAAGCCATATCAGAGGCGCGTAGGGGCCCCGGAACTCAACTGCTGCGCGGCAACCGCCTCGATCATTGCAGATCGAGATCACCTGATACGTACGGCTGTAGAACTCGCGCCCTTGATACTGGCTGGCGCGCACGAACAGCCCTGGAGCAAGCAACTCAGTTTGGCAGATTCTCGTCTGTGACACCACGCGGGCCGGGTCGTCGCCGCATCCGTAAGCTAGCAACGCCAGCCAGCAGAGCGCGCCGCCCCTAACCCCGCGAAGCGCGCAGAAGGAATGTCCGCCTGAAGTCATCGCGGTGACTATGGACTGCCGATCGACGCGATCCGGTTAAGCCGCGCCATTTGGGCTCGATGTTCGTTATCCACCCATTGCGGACCCCTAGTCAGTCCGCTGTATGGAAGGGGCGTACGCCGCGTTTGCGGCTTCGCGCTCGTGTCCGCTTCCGGTCAATGCCGACGTTGAAGCCGCCGCTCTCGTCCTCGCTTGCACACCCTTCACCCGTGGCAGAGGCAAACGAAGAGCGGACGCGAACCATTGGTGCTCACCCAATACCGGCGGACCTTGCGCAGTGTGCTTCAAACCCACGATCGGCTAGCGTCGATGCATGTGCGATGCAGTGACCCGCAGCCGCGTGAAGGAGCACTGGCTCACACGAGCTCCATTAAGCGCGCTCAGCGCGCTGTTGTGCCTGTTCGTAGCCGGTTGCTCGCTAACGCCTCTTGGGTTGCCCGACCGGCCCCTGTTTCGCGGCATCAAAAGCTGGTCCCATGCGGAGTCGATTGTACACCACCGGCTAAATGCAAGGTGGCCTACCGGAGCCCCCGAAGAGGGCCTTGCCGAGTATCTCCAGGACCAGCACTTCGAAGTGACCCGCCGCATGGTTGAACTGCCCGGTCGGCCCATCTACGGCGAAGCGTTCGTCAAAGAAGGTGACAACCTACTCTGTAGGGGCGCGATCTTCGTATCGTGGCGCGCGGATGATGCGCACCGCATGATCGAACTCTCGGTCCAGGAGCAGACGATCGATTGTCCGTAAGAGAAGATGGGCGCCTGGTCAGCATCTGCTTCCGACCCATAGCGGACGCTTGCTCGACGCCATAGTGTCGGCTCATGGGGCGCGCGCTCATCGTCTTCGACCTGGACGGAACCCTGCTGGATGGCGACTCCACGACGACGTGGCTGTTACGCCGGATCACGCGGTCGTGGCGGAGGACGTTGCCGGCGATTCCTCTCGTCCCTTTGGCCCTCGCCCTGATGTCAGCAGGCCGAACGCGGATTCTGGGCGCTTCGACACTCCTATGGCTGGCCAGTCGCGGATTGGACCAGGCGGGGCTCTGCGCCTCATTCGAGAGATTTTCGCGCGACGTGAACCTCGGGCGAACGCGTGTGAGATTTCGAGCCGCAGGCATCCGCGCAGTGGAGCTGCATTTGGAGAGGGGAGACCGGGTCGTCATCGCGACAGCCGCTCCGAGATGGTTGGCTAAGTCCTTGGTGCGTCAGCGCTGGCCAGACATCGAGGTTCTCGGCTCGGATTTGACAACTGCGTGCGGAGGCTGGGTGGGAGCAAAGCACTGTCGCCAGATGGAGAAGCTGCGCCAGGTCCTAGCCAATGCCAACGGCGAGCCGTGGACTGCCTACTCGGACAGCTTCGAGGATCTGCCACTTCTGCGGCATGCCGAGGAGGCTTTCCTGGTGAATGGCTCAGCGAGACTGCACAAGCGGCTTGCGGCGGCTGGCGCGGACATCGCGTCAGTACGGTGGTGACGCCAAGGCGTCGCTCAACGGAGCTCGATCTGCTCCGAGAGCTCCAGCGCGGGTGCTCTTCAGCTGCTCTCCGTCGCTCCGCTTTGAGGGCCCCCTTTGGATGCGTGAGCCGAGCAGCCGGTCCTTTCACCCCGACAGCCATTTCACTTGGCGCAGGGCCAGAGTTCCGCAACATGGCGGCTCAACCGGGAAGCCGCCATGCTCAGCCTGATCGCCGCGCTCGCCCTCCAGTTCGCCCAGCCCGTCGCGGCGCCTGATGGGACTCGCCTGAGCGAGGAGCGGAAATGCTATGTGCTTTCGATGTCGCGCGGCGGAGCCTCGCGCCCGATCGGAGTCACCTGGCAGACTGTAGAGCGCCGTACGATCGACGGGCGTTCAGTTCTGCGCATCGTCGTGCACCAATCGGTCAACGGCGGCGCGGTCGATATGCGCGACGTGTTCCTGCTGGATGCGGCGTCTCTGCGCCCCATCACCTTCGAAAATACCCGCCATGGCAAGGTCCACGTCCGCGTGCGGTATGAGGCGGACCAGATCATCGGCGAAAGGATCGATAGCGGAGTCTCCACGCCCATCAATGTCCCGCTAACCGGGCCGGTGTGGGAAGGTAATCTATTCGGCCAGACTTTCGCTGCCCTGCCATTGGCGGAGGGCGCGGGGTTCAGCTTACCCTACTGGCAATATGACAAAGGCTTCGGGTCCTTCTCCGTCCGGGTGACTGGAACTGAGGTCGTGCAGACGCCTGACGGCTCAATCGAGGCCTGGGTGGTGGAGGGCGGGGCGGATCAGAGCCGCAGCCTTACGTATCTGATCTCTAAGTCGGGCAATCGCGAACTGGGCTATCGAGCGGCGCAAGGATCCCAGTCCCTGGGTGGAGACTGCTCCCCGCTGGACGCCGCGCAGTGACTACGGCTTCCAACGCATTGCGGAAGATTGATCCGTCGGTTGGCTAAACTTGCAAGCTAGTGCAGCACCCGCAGCTCGTCAGGCGGGATCACCAAGCCTCCATCCACAGGGGTGGCGACGCCTGGAAACGAACTTGGAATTTGCGAGCTGAGCTGACCCCGTGGAGCAACGACTTCCCGCTCATCGTCGACTCTAAGGCTCCGCTGCAGCGTTGCAGCTCGAAATGACATCCACCATTGCAGAGTCGCGCTTACCTCAGCGCTTCGCGGGATAACTCGATGGCTGACTTCTGGTTCTATGTCGTCATCGTGCTCAAACGGACGCCGCCGTGGGCTTACGCCGTTCTCGTACTGCTGCTCATCCTTGGCGCTCGGCGGCTGCGCTCGCAAACCACGTCGCTATGGGCGCTCTCCATCACGCCAGCCGTCTTTTTCACATGGAGCGTGGCAGGCGCGGTCAACTTCGGGCTGAACGATGGTGGATCGCTGGCCTTCCTGTTGTGGCCGGCGAGCTTGATGGTCGGCTTGGCCTCCTTTCGACTGGTCAAGCCATCGCCGATACAATGGCTCGACCGACACCACCTGATCAGACCCGCCACGGCCGGACCCTTGCTGGTCTATCTCGGCGTCTTCTTCTGTCGCTACGGCCTGGAGGTTTGGGCAGGCTTCGTCCCTCAGCAGAGCTTGCTCGCCCACATGCTCGGGGCGCTCCTGTCCGGCTATATGGCTGGACGAACGGCTGGAGATTTCTGGCTGGCCACTCGCATGAGGCCCGTCGGCTAATGCTCTCTACGGCCGGGAGTTGACGTCCGCTAACCACCCATTGCGGACAGTGAGCAGGTCCGGATCAGGCGCAGGCGGCGATTGTCGAGTCTACGGCTTCGGGCTCGCCTCCGCTTTCGCCCCCATTGCGGACCTTCGCACGGCATGACGAAGTGGCCCCACGTGCTACCGGGGGCGGGGGAGGCGCAACGTGTCGATCAGGCGGACCTTGCGGACTTTCGCAACAGCTGCGGCGGCCGTGGTCGTGTCCGCTTGTGACACGCCAGCGGAGCGCCGCATGGACGAGCAGAACAGCTCCGCTGCAAAGCTCGAGTGGGTTGACCCGATCAAGGAGGCAGATCAAGCGCTCGATGCGGGCCGCTATGGGCTGATCTGGGGCGTTTCCGGAGGTTTCGAAGCCCCTCTCGGCACGCGTTGCCATGCGCCCAATCCTCCCGACCTCGATCGTTCTCCTATCGTCGCTGCATCCCTGCCTATCGGCGTCGACGGCGCGCTTTCCGACCCGTCCGGCGCAAGGTTGCGATACGCGGAGGCCTACAATCGCCGCGTGCTCTCGAGTGGGGGGCACCCGTACGCCGACGTCTGCGTCTCCGGACCACAGCAATCCCTTTTTGATGCGCCGCTGAACACCGACCGGCCGGCGACAGATCGGCAGCCTCGCCGTATCGGTCTTGCCACTGCCGCTCGTGTCGGGGACCGCAAGGCGGTTTCTCGCATGTTGCCTTCCGCTGATGTGGACGAGCTGGACGCGTTCGGGATGACCGCGCTCGGCTGGGCGGTGGCGAGGGGACATGTCGGGATCGCTCGGGACCTTCTCGCGGCTGGAGCGGACCCCCTGGCTGGTCGAACTGAGATAAGTCTCCAGAGAACGCCTCTCTATCTGGCGCTCGCCTATGGGCGCGAGCCGCTGTTCGAAGCGATGTCCGCACGGAGAGGGGGAGCTCCACAGAACGGCTGGTCGGCGCAGCTCGTCGAGGCCGCCATCGTGGGTGGAGACCCGCAGCTCGCTCACCGCCTCTTGGCGCGTTCGGAGCCGTTAAACGAGCGGCAGCTTCAAACGATGGTCCGCAAAGCATTGGAAATGGGCCGATTGGAGGGAGCTGCGGTCGTCTACGAGAGCAGACGTTTGTCGCCGGCCGCTCTCCTCACGGCCGCAGTGTACGCGGGTGAGCCGACCATGATCCGACGGGCCCTGGCCGACGGAGTGGATCCGAACGCTGGAGACCCACCGCACCTGTATCGAATCGCCTCGAATGGTGGCGTCCGCGCAGCGGAAGCGGCCAAGGAGCTGATTGCCGCGGGGGCGGACGTGAATGCAGGTGAAGAGACCCCCGTCGAAGGGCTGCTTCGCGCCGGAGGTGTGCGCTCGCCAGCTGGAGAGAATGCGCCCGACGAAGCGGGCGCTCGATTGTTGTACACGCTTCTCGAGGCCGGAGCGGACGTGCGGAAGGTCGACAGTCGGGGACGCCCCGTCATCATTCGTGCGCTAGGTGTCTATGCTCCGGACGCGACACCGCGCGCGCCTCCGCCCGGTTGGCTCCGGATGCTGGTGGACGCCGGCGCGGACCCCCATGCGCCTTGGCGTGGTCGTACGGCTCTGGACTACGTGGTCGCGGCTCAAGGTGCGGAGGGGCCTCTCGCCCGGGAAGTGGCGGCGCTCAGCAGACGGCGCCAACCAGCCCAGAAGGGCAGGTAGGCGGCCATCTTCGCCTGGAGCTCACGTCGGCTTTCCACCCATTGTGGAAGTTCTGCGGTTCCTTCACCGGGGTATCTATCATCGGCTCCGCACGAAGCGTTCACCCGCACGGCGCAAACTGAGCCATGGCTCATCGACGATCCCTTCTTTTCGGCGCGTTCGCTTTCCTTGGGAGCGGATGCGCCGCGACTGTCTTGGGAGACCCGGCTCGCCGCGGTCTCGTGACAGCTGCTCCAGATCGCCATTTTCCCGTCTCAGGCAGAGATGACGCCGATGAGGTATCGCCCTGCGGTCTAACGTTGGACGCGTCGCGGACCTCAGTTCACATAAGTCAGCTCAGCGGGATCTCGTGGGCATCGATGTCCCCCGACGGCGCAACGCTGCTGATCCGAAACCATGGCGAACTCACGTTCGCACCAATTGCCGGCGGTATGGCACATACCTACGCGGCGGGAGGGCCCCGGTTCGGCGTCACCGACGCTGAGCTCTCACTGGCATGGTCGTCCGATAGCAAAAGCATCTGGTTTCTGGCCGGCGAAACAACTTCAGCCGGCTTTGTCGCCGGTCCCCTTCATTGCGCGAGGCGCCTACTCGATGGTCGGGTCGTTGCTGCTCCCGCGCTGAATGGATTGCCCGGCCGTCTGGACCAGGTCACCTGGGTTGATGGCGAGGGCCTAGGCATCGCTCATCTGGACACGCGGGGCGGCTACAATCGACCGGAGCTTCCCGACAACAATCCCGCCGTCGCAGTGATCGAGGCACAAGCCGGCGTTGTCCGATCCGTACTGCCGCTACGTGACGCTATAGCTTCAGCCTGGGGAGCTGGCCGAGGCTCAGTCTTCCTGGAGGTTCTTGCCGCGAGCCGCTTGGCGGACGGTCGCATCCGGGCGGTCCTTCGATGCGGTCTCACAGGTCAGAACGGGGGCCGACGGGTTGGCGGCGTAGCCGTATGGACCGAGGGCAAGTCCCTTGAGCCGCTCCCATCGCTTAGTCCCCAACACCTTTGGAGAATGGCGTTCACGAAAGATGGTGAAGCCCTTCTCGTCGGCCGGCCCCTTTCTGCGTCCGGGCTGACCATCGAGGGCGGGGAATCGCCCCCGCCGATCCCTGTGAGCGGTCGCTTCGCCGGCCTCTACGACCTCACTGGCCGGCTGGTTTGGTCGCTTTCGGGAACCGCCGACGAGATCCGCGGACCAACGCCGTTGGTGGTGTCCCGAAGTGGACGGACGGCCCTGTTAGCCCTTTCCGAGACCTGCGGCGGAAAACAGGTTTGGGCGGTCGTGGGGATGGCGAGTGGGAAGATCCTACGCCGATTGGACCACGGCGTTCCCTACAACCGTGCAGACGTCGCGGGCTTTCACGGTGAGCAGCCTTGGCTCGCCAGCTATGTGACGCTGCAGTTCTTCTGAGCCGCGCGCACGACCGCGACGGCGCCCCAGGTTCTCTCGACCCATCCGTCCGACGCCACTCGGATGGAGGCTCTGCAACGGCACATCCAGAGCCGCGGCTGGGGCTAGCGGCGGCGAGGATTGGGCGAACGTTCCGGCAATCCCGTACCGTCATCGCCGACGGGTGGCGAGCCGATCCGAAGCGACCTGCGGAGGATGCGCGGGGCCAGGGGCGGCCGACCCCGCGCTAGGGCCCCGTCAGGTCAGGCCGCGTCGACCAGCACGACCTCCGCATCCTCGAGAGCGCGGACGGTCAGCACGTCCGTGTCGCGGATCGCGGCGCCGTCCCGCGCAGCGAGGCGCACGCCATTCACCTCGACCTCACCCTTGGCCGGCACCAGGTACCCGCGGCGGGTGACCCCAAGGGTATACTCGGCCGTCTCGCCCGCGGCGATGGAGGCGCCCAGCACCCGCGCATCGGTGCGGATCGGCAAGGCGTCGGTGTCCTCCTCGAAGCCGCTGGCGAGGGCCACGAAGCGGCCGGCGCGATCGCCCTTGGGGAAGGGCTTGGCGCCCCAGGACGGCTTGCCGCCGCGCTCCTTGGGCATGATCCAGATCTGGAAGATCTTGGTCACGTGGTCCTCGAGGTTGTACTCGGCGTGGGCGATGCCCGAGCCCGCGCTCATCACCTGGACGTCGCCAGCCTCCGTGCGGCCCTTGTTGCCCAGGTTGTCGGCGTGGCTGATGGCGCCTTCGCGGACATAGGTGATGATCTCCATGTCCGAGTGCGGGTGAGCCGGAAAGCCCGACTGCGGGGCGATCTCGTCATCGTTCCAAACCCGGAGCGAGCCCCAGCTCATGCGGCTCGGATCGTGGTAGCCCGCGAAGGAGAAGTGGTGCTTGGCCTTGAGCCAGCCGTGGTCGGCGCCGCCGAGGCCCGCGAACGGTCTGCGTTCGATCATCTGTTGTCCTCCAGCCGCGGCCGCAGTTCGCGGCCGCTTGTCGCGAGTGAAGATAAGCGTCACCGTCCGGCAGAAAATAGAAACGAACGAAAGGCATCGTTTCGAAAACTATGTCCAAGCTGCCCGACCTGGAAGCGCTGGCGATCTTCGCCAAGGTGGCCGAGCTGCAGTCGTTTGTCGGCGCGGCAGGCGAGCTTGGCCTGTCGACGGCGACGGTTTCAAAGGCCGTCGCCCGGCTCGAGCTTCGGCTCGGCACGCGGCTGCTGCATCGCACCTCGCGACGCATCGCGGTGACGGACGCCGGCCGCACCCTCGCGGCGCGAGCGCAGAACATTCTGTCCGAAGCCCAGGCGGCCGAAAGCCAGGCGTTGGATCAAGCGATGACGCCGAGAGGTCTGGTTCGGCTAGCCGCGCCCATGTCGTTCGGGGTGGCTTACGTCGCGCCCGCAGTGGCTGAATTCCTGGCCAGGCACCCGGACGTCTCGGTGGACCTGCACCTCAGCGACGAGGTGCTCGATCTGGTCGGAGGCGGCTTCGACGTCGCCATGCGCATCGCCGCCCTGCCGGACTCGTCGCTCACCGCGCGGCGCCTCTGCCCCGTGAACCGGGCGCTCGTGGCGGCGCCCAGCTACCTTGAGCAACGCGGTCGGCCGGAACGGCCCGAGGATCTCGAGCAGCATGCCTGCCTTGGCTACGCCTACCTGCCCACGCCCGAGATCTGGCGGTTCCGCAACCGCGTGGGCGAGGAGGCGATGGTGAGGCCCACCGGACCGCTTCGGGCCAACAACGCCGACGCACTGACTGCCGCGCTCTGCGCAGGCCTCGGCCTTGCCGTCCAGCCGGATTTCATCGTCTGGAAGGACATAGTCGCCGGACGACTGGAGCCGGTCATGACCGACTGGAGCCTGCCGCCCGTCGCCCTGCACCTGGTCGCGCCGGGCGGCGGCCCGCGCCCCGCCCGTGTCACGGCGCTGATGGACTTCCTGGCCGCCCATTTCGTGCGGCCGCCGTGGACGAGGGCCTGATCGCTCAGCGATTGAGGTCGTACACGGCCGACGCCGCCAGGATGAAGGCGCCGACGCCATAGAACTGGGTGTCGTCGAAGGTGACGTGGTCCGGCGCGAAGCCGATCTGTTGCACCCAACCGACCTTGCCGTCGGGGTGGACCGTGGTCTTCAGCGCCGCCCAGCCGCGGTCGACCACCGGCCGATACGTCGTTGGGTCCAGCACGCCGTGCTCGACGCCCCATGCCAGGCCGTAGACGAAGAAGCCCGTGCCGCTGGCCTCGGGCGGAGAGCCCTCGGGCGAGATCAGGGAGGGCGCCCAGAACCCGTCTGGCTTTTGGGTGCGCGCCACCGCCTTCGCCATCTTCAGGTAGACGCGCTCATACTCGGCGCGGCTGGGGTGGCCGGCCGGGAGACGCTCCAGGATCTGCGCCAGGCCCGCGAACACCCACCCGTTGCCTCGGCTCCAGAAGACCTTGCGGCCCCGTTCGTCGCGGTGGGTGAGGAAACGGTCGTCGCGGAAATACAGGCCCTCCTCCTCATCGAAGAGGTGCTTCGTCGCGGCGACGAACTCCTTGTCGGAATAGGCCTGGTAGCGCGCGTCGCCCGTCGCCTGGCTCAGGCCCACGAAAGCGGGCGGCGCCATGAACAGCGCATCGCTCCAGCACCAACGGGTCTGACACGCGCGCTCCGAGCGATCTTCGAACGTGCCGCCGAACACCAGGTCATTCCGCGGCGGGTCAGCGAGAATCGCGTCGAACTGCGCCTTCAGGGGCGCGATAGTTCGCGGGTCCTTGTTGCGAGCGTGCAGCCACAACCAGGTCTGGCCGATGGCATGATCGTCCGCGTGCAGCGGGCGGGCGCCCAGCCGATAGTTCAGGGCCGCCCCCTGCGCCGCGATGGCTTCGGTGAAGCGCGGGGAGGGGGAGCGCTCCGCCAGCTCTGTCAGGCCCAGCCAGAACGCCGCCTGCACCCACCCCGCCGGATCCGGCGTGCGAATGTCGGTCGCTGTGATCCCCGCCCGCAACTTCGCCAGCTGCCAGTCGGCCGCCTGCTCGGCGAGTGAGAGGGCGACCTGGGCCTCAGCGACGGGCGCGGCGGCCGGTTGACGCGCCTCCACGGCGGCGGGCGCGATGGCCAATAGGGCCGCCAGAGCGAGCGATCTCAGCATAGGTCCTCCGTCGCGGGGTCCAGCGTGTGATCCGCCGGTTGCGCCGCCCTTGCAGCGGCTATAGTCGCGAAGGGACAGCAAACCGGTCAAGCCAATTACCGGATGCGGAGGAAGCAATGGACACGAACCGCCGTACGGTGACCCTCGGATTGGTGGCCGCCGCCGTCGCAGGCCCGGCGCACGCCCGCCAGGCGCCGGCCGCCCAGGCGGACCTCGGTCTCCGCAAGGGCGCGACTCGTCAGGGAGACAAATACGTCGGCGGCGCGATCGAGCGTGTCACGAGCGTGGTCGTCCCCGCCGAGCACACGATCGGCGACGATCTGCTGGCGTATGAGGGCGTCGGCTGGGAGTCGGACAAGGTCGGCTATCGCCTGTACCTCGACGAACGCCTGGTCACCGATGTGTTTGGCAAGCGACGGCCCGAGCCCGTGCTGCACCGCGTCGGCCGTGGAGACGACTATCACGCCTTGTCCGACTGGGGCATGGACGTGCTGAAGGTGGGCGAGTCCCTTGGCGTAGGCGGCCTTGGCGTGCTGCGGGGCGGCAAGGCCGAGCGGATCGGCAAGGCCGAGCGGCTGCAGGCGACGGTGGTGTCGGAAGGCCCGCGCGAAGCCGCTGTCCGCATCGACGTGAACGGTTTCATGAACGGCGGTCAGAAGGGCGACGTCACCGCCACTTACCGCATTCGCCCGGGGTCACGCCTGACCCACGTAGACGCTCGGGCGACGCCCTCCGCGACGGTGCTGGCGGCGGGCATCGTCAAGCACCCGAATGTGCAGGTTTTCCAGGACGACGGCGGCGGCTCCGCGTGGGCCTATGTGGCGACCCTGGGCGTGCAAAGCCTGAACAACGACACCTTGGGCCTGGCTCTGTTCTGGCCGACAGCCGACGCTTCGAGCACCGGCGACGACGGTCGCAGCCTTTACGTGGGCTTCAAGGGCGGACGCGCGCGCTACGCGTTCGGCGCCGTGTGGGCCCTCGAGCCGGGCGCCCCCTCCTCGCCGCAAGCCTTCGAGGCCTGGCTGAAGGAGGAGGCGCGCGGCCTGGGGAGAGCCTAAGGCAGTTTCGCCACTTCCGAAGCGGCCAGCAGGAAGGCGCCGCTCCCATACAGCTGGGTGCTGTCGGGTTCGACGTGGTCCGGCGCATCGCCGATCTGCTGCACGTAGCCCAGTCGGCCGTCCGGCCGGATCGCCCGCTCCAGCGCCGACCAACCCTTTTCGACGGCGGGGCGGTACTCGGCGGCCGGCAACAGGCCCTGGTTCAAGCCCCAGGCGAGACCGTACACATAGAAGCCCGTGCCGCTGGTCTCAGGCACGGGAGAGGGGTCGAGCAGCGACGAAGGCCAGTAGCCCTCCGCGCCCTGCAAGCTCTTGATGCGCCGCGCCATGTCCTTGAACAGCCGCTCATATCTCGGGCGGCTGGGATGATCCTTGGGCAGGGCGTTCAGGATGCGCGGCAGCCCCGCAAAGACCCAGCCGTTGCCCCGGCTCCAGAACACCTTCCGGCCGTTAGGCCCGCGCTGGTCGAAGAAGCGGCTGTCCCGATAGAACAGCTTCTCCTCCTTGTCGTAGAGATAGTCGGTGGTCGCCCAGAACTCCCGGTCCGCGTGCTCACGGTAGCGCGCATCGCCGGTGGCGTTGGCCAACTCCATCCAGACCGGTGGGGACATGAACAGCGCGTCGCACCAGCACCAGCGTGTCTGGCACAGCGGCTCGCCCACCCCCGGCCGGGGTACGAAGGCGAGGTCGGCCGTCGAGGGCGCCGCGAGCACGGCGTCGAAGCGCGCCTTCAGCGGCTGGATGGCGCCCTTGTCGCCGGTCCTGGCCGCGCTCCACAGCCACACCGCGCCGATCGCGTCAGGATCGGCATGGCGCGGGCGCGAGCCGAAGGACCAGTTGTTCTCGCGCCCATGAGCAATGACGGCGTCTGCGTAGCGCCTCTCCCCCGTCGCATCGGCGAACGCGGTCAGCCCAATATAGAAGGTCGCCTTGACCCACTCGGTCGGGCGTTCCGACTCAGGACGGTACTTGGTGACATAGCTGAGGTCGTCCATGTGACCGAGCTGCCAGTCCGCCACGCGGGCCGCGGATTTCAGCCGCGCCTCCCCGCGGGCGCCGACACTGGCGGGCGGCCCTTCAGCCGAAGCAGGCGCAGCGCCCGTGGCGAGAAGCAAGGCCAACGCCGCCTGCATCCAGAGCCTCATCGTCTCCTCCATCTTGTTGAAGGCGAGCCTAAGTAATGGCGACGACTGGTCAAGCCACATTGCGTCGGGCTTTGTCCGCCCAGCTGTTGCGATTCCGATACACAGGAAGGCCGTCTGGCTTGAAATGACACCGGTGGTCAGACCACTTATTGCGGCTATGTAACAGCTGAGTTATGCGCTGGCCTTACAGGTCCGAGCACAAGGGCCGGGAGGATCAGGGGAACTGCCATGACCACTTTCGCCGACCGCGCGCTATCCGGCTGCGTCGCGCCCTCATGTGCGCCGCCGCCGTCTCGGCCTTGCTGACCGGTCCGGCCATCGCGCAGGATGCGCCCGCCGCGAACAACCCCGTCAATGAGGCCCCTGCCGGCGAGCCCGCGGGCGCCGAGGCTGTCGATGAGGTGGTCGTCACCGGCATGCGGGCGACGCAGCGCACCTCCAACGCAGTGAAGCGCGATGCGACAGTGATCGTGGACGCCTTGGTCAACGACGAGATCGGCGCCACTCCAGACAACTCTGTAGGCGAGACGCTGGAGCGGATCACCGGAGTCACCTCCGACCGCTTCAAGGGCTCGGCTTCGGAGATCTCCGTCCGCGGTCTGGGTCCGTTCCTTGGCTTCTCGACGCTGAACGGGCGTGAGGTCTCGAGCGGCAGCGGCGACCGCGCGGTCTCCTTCCAGCAGTTCCCGTCCGAGCTCGTGAACGGCGTTTTGGTCTACAAGAGCCAGCAGGCCGACTTCGTCGAAGGCGGCGTCTCCGGCGTCATCGAACTGCGCACTCTCAAGCCGCTTGAGTACGGCAAGCGGCGCATCCAGGTGGAGGGCCGCGCCAACTACTTGCCTTACAACGCCCGGGTTCGTGGCAATGACGAAGTGGGCGCTCGTTTCGCCGCGTCCTTTACTGACCGTTGGGACACAGGGGTCGGCGACATCGGCCTGGCGCTTGGCTTCGCCTCGACTGACTCCACCGCGCCGGAGGAGTTCTATGCAACGTCGACGGCCTGGGTGCCGTGCAACACCGTAAACCCCACGCCGACCTTGATCGGCGCGCCGGCCACTTCGATCGCCGGTTCCAACTGCCGTTTCGATCCGGCCTCTAGCAATCCGACCTACTTCGTCACGAGCAGTTATTCCCTTCGCCAGATCTCCACTGAAGATAAGCGGCGCGCCTTCATCGGCGCCCTGCAGTGGCGACCCAACGACCTGCTGGACGTCAACCTCGACGTCCAGCTCTCGCGCCGCTCCTCGTTCGAGGACCGGCATGACCTGACAATCGCCGAAGGCCGCCGCGGCATCGCGCCGGTCGTGGTCGGCGGCAACAAGGCCGCACTGATCTTCTCAGGAAACAGCTACCTCGAGAGCACCGGCACCGCCCGCCAGCGCGACGAGGATTACGACGGCGGCGGTCTGGCCGTGAAGTTCACCCCCACGGACCGACTGACCATCACCTCTGACCTCAGCTACTCCAGGACCCACCGCAACCAGGTCGATAAGGCGGTGCGCCTGCGCTCGGGCGCTGCGTTCGGCGCCGGCGGCCGCGTGGCCTACACGCTGAATCAGCGCGACACGAAGATCCCCAACATCACCTTTGCGCTGCCCATCGACCTGATGAACTACGACGCCTTCAACACCGCCGCCTTCGCGCGCCGGCAGATGGAGGACCGAGAAGACGAAATCATGGCCGGCCGGGTCGACGCGACCTACGAGCTCGGCGACGGCTTCCTCCAGTCGGTTAAGGTCGGGGCCCGCTACTCCGACCACAACCGGATCACCGATCTGGCCAACAACAACAACCTCGAAACCATTCCGGCGGCCCAGACGCTGCTCGGCAATCAGCTTTGCCGGGTCGAGCCGATCGTGCGTGACTGGGGCCGCGATGGCGGCTCCAACATCCAGCGCTGGGCGCAGTTTGACACCCAGTGCCTGTACCGCAGCTTCACTGGCGTGGACGACCGCGGTCCGCTGGCCGATGCGCGCGGCGCGAGCGACCTGAATATCAACGAGAAGATCGGCGCCCTCTACGCGATGGCGAGCTTCCGGTCGGAGCTGGCGGCGATTCCCTTCACCGGCAACGTTGGGGTGCGCGTGGTGCAGACGGACGTGACGTCCAAGGGCTACCGCGGCGACTACGACATCGTGCTGGCGACCGACGACGTCACCTTGGTGCCTATCCCCGGGAGCTTCCAGGAGATCACCATCGAGAACGACTTCGTCCGCGTTCTGCCCAGCTTCAACATCAACTTTTCCCTGCGTGACGACCTGTACCTGCGCGGCGCGGCCTACAAGGCGCTGGCGCGGTCCAACATCGAGGCCATGGGCGCGGGCCGCAACTTCGTCATCGATAACAATGCCCGCACGGTCGAGGAGTCGATCACGGGCGTGTCCGGCGGCAACCCGCGCCTGGAGACGCTGGACGCCTGGAACGGCGACCTGTCGCTGGAGTGGTACCCCGATCGCGACACCCTGTTCAGCGCCGCCTTCTTTTACAAGGACTTCAAGGCGGCGGCGGTGCCGGACGGCCAGTCGAACCTGACCGAGACCTTCACGATCGACGGCCAGACCTTCACCGTCCCGGTATCGCAGCAGATCAACAGCGACGAGTCGAGCTACATCGTCGGTTTCGAGCTGACGGCGAACAAGGCGTTCACCTTCCTACCGTCGCCCTTCGACGGCCTGGGCGCGCAGCTGAACTACAGCTATGCGGACAGCGATTTCGAGTTCCCGGACCCGTCCACGAACGATCCGTTGAACCCGCTGGCCAACTTCACTGAGCCCGCGGGCTTCAACGGCCTTTCGAACCACACCGGCAGCGCGACGGCCTACTACGAGAAGTACGGCCTGGCTCTGCGGCTGGTCTACAAGTACCGCTCCGACTACTTCAAGGCGAATGGCGCCGCGCCGAACCGGATCGTCGACTCGGCCGGCTACCTGGACTTCTCGGCCTCGTACAACCTGACCAAGAACATCCAGCTGAAGTTCCAGGCGATCAACCTGAACGAGGGGTACTCGTACTTCCAGCGGCCGGTCTCCGGCAGCAATGGCGAGACCAGCCTCTTCGGCACCAGCTACTTCGCCGGCATCCGCCTGCGGTTCTAGTCCTGTCTGAGGCCGGAGCTCTAAGCTCCGGCCTTATGCACATCCAAGAGGTGCGTGCAATGCGTCGACGGCTTGCGGCTGGAGCGGCCCTGATCGCGATGGCGACGGGCGTGGGCCCGGCCCAAGCCGAGGCTGTCGCCAATCCTGCAGTTTGGCCGAAGGCCGCCAGTCCCGCGGCCCTGAGCGACGCGCGCACCGAAGCCTTCGTGCGCGACCTGCTCTCGCGCATGAGCGTCGAGGAGAAGGTCGGCCAGGTCGTGCAGGCCGACATCTCCTACATCAAGCCCGAAGACCTGAAGGCCTATCCGCTGGGCTCGATCCTCGCAGGCGGCAGCTCCGGCCCGTTCGGCGACGAGCGCGGCTCGGCGCAAAAGTGGCTGGATATGGTGCGCGCCTACCGCGCCGCCGCAGCGGAGCGCCCAGGAACGAAGGTGCCGCTGATGTTCGGCATCGACGCGGTGCACGGGCACAACAACCTGGTCGGCGCGACCCTCTTCCCGCACAACATCGGCTTGGGCGCCGCACGCGACCCCGACCTGATCCGGCGCATCGGCGAGGCGACGGCGGCGGAGGTCGCGGCCACCGGCGCTGACTGGACCTTTGCTCCGACCCTGGCCGTGCCCCGCGACGATCGTTGGGGCCGCACCTACGAGGGCTATGCCGAGAACCCAGAGATCGCGCGCGCCTACGCTGGCGCGATGACGCTCGGGCTGCAGGGGACGCTCGTCGCGGGCAGATCGCTGGCGCCTGGAAAGGTCGCCGGATCCGCCAAGCACTTCCTGGCCGACGGCGGCACGGACGCCGGCCTCGACCAGGGCGACGCCAAGATATCCGAAAGGGCGCTCATCGACCTGCACCTGTCCGGCTATCCACAGGCTATCGACGCGGGCGTGCTGACCATCATGGCCAGCTTCTCCAGCTGGAACGGCGTCAAGCACACGGGCAACCGCTCGCTGCTGACCGACGTGCTGCGCGGCCCGCTCGGCTTCACCGGGTTCGTCGTGGGCGACTGGAACGCGCACGGGCAGGTGCCGGGCTGCACCAAGGAAAGCTGCGCGCCCGCCTTCAACGCGGGGCTGGACATGTTCATGGCTCCGGACAGCTGGAAGGGCCTCTACGCCAATAGCTTGGCGCAGGTGCGTTCAGGCGAAATCCCCATGGCGCGCTTGGACGAGGCGGTCACGCGCATACTCCGGGTCAAGGTGAAGGCGGGACTCTTCGAGGCTTCGCGCCCGGGGGAGGGCCGCTTCGAGGTGATCGCCTCCGATGAGCACCGCGCCCTCGCGCGCGAGGCCGTGCGCAAGTCGCTCGTGCTGCTCAAGAACAATCGATCCGTGCTGCCGATAAGACCCGGCGCCAAGGTGCTCGTCGCTGGAGCGTCGGCCGACGACATCGGCCAGGCGTCAGGTGGTTGGACGATCACCTGGCAGGGCACCGCCGTGACCAACGCGGACTTCCCCGGAGGCCAGTCGATCTGGGCGGGCTTGAAGGAAGCCGTGGAAGCGGTGGGGGGGCGGGCCACGCTCAGCGCTGACGCAAGCTTCACCGAAAGGCCCGACGTGGCCGTCGTCGTCTTCGGCGAGGCGCCCTATGCCGAGTTCCAAGGCGACGTCGACAACCTTGATTTCTCACCGGAGGAGCCGCTGGCCCAGCTGCGCAAGCTGAAGGCGGCCGGAATTCCGACCGTCGCCGTGTTCCTGTCCGGCCGTCCACTCTGGACGAACCCTGAGATCAACGCCGCCGACGCCTTTGTCGCCGCCTGGCTGCCGGGCTCACAAGGGGCGGGCGTGGCTGACGTGCTGGTTGCGGACCGTGAGGGGCGCGCAAGGCATGACTTCCAGGGTCGGCTCTCTTTTTCCTGGCCCAAGACCGCCGTGCAGGGACCGCTGAACATGGGCGACGCCGACTACGATCCGCAGTTCGCCTACGGTTACGGGTTGACCTACGCCGCGGCCAAGGACGTCGGGCCGCTGCCTGAGGAATCCGGCGTCTCCGTCGAGGGCGGCACCCGCTTCCGCTACTTCGCGGATGGCCGGTTCGTGGCGCCTTGGGGCCTCACCCTCCGAGACGCCAAGGGCAGCCTGCGTGTCGGCCAGCTGCGAACCGCCGCCAGCCCCGGTGGCGGAGTCGCTGTCGACGTGGCCGACGGCCGGGCGCAGGAGTCTGCCCGTGTTCTGCGATTCGCCGGCGGGCAGGAGGCTTCGGCCGCCATCGGCGGGCGCGCCAGCGACTTTACGGGCGCCCAGGGCATGGCCCTGCAGCTGCGCTACCGCATCGACTCGCCGGCCAGCGCGCAGGTCGCGCTCTCCTTCGGCGGGCGTCCGCTGGACGTCAGCTCCGCCTTCCGGGCGGGCGCGACCGGCCAGTGGCGCAGCCTGACCCTGCCGCTCAGCTGCTTCGGCGCGGACCTGAAATCGGTGTCCGAACCCCTGCGCATTGCTACAGCCGGCGCCCTGGTGCTGGCCATCGAGGAGATCCGCCTGATCCCTGCCACCGCCGCCGCGTGCCCCGCCTGAGGCTCGTCATGAAGAGCGTTTTCGCCGCCGTCGCCCTGTCGCTGGTCGCCTCCTCGGCTCTCGCCGCCGACGTGCCGTCGCCGCCCGCCTTCACCCCTGGCGGCGGAACCGTATGCCGCGGCTCAGACGGCTTCGCGTCCGACTTCGGCGGACGGCGCACCTTCGGCTGGCGCCCCGAAGCTCTGACCTGGGTCAAGGCCAACCTCGCCGACCCCGCCATCGCGCCCGCCTACCGCGCCCTCATCGCCGATGCCGATAAGGCGCTCGCGGGCGCCACCTACACGGTGGTGGACAAGGCGCGCACGCCGCCAAGCGGCGACAAGCACGATTACATGAGCATCGGTCCCTACTGGTGGCCCGACGCCTCCAAGCCCGACGGCCTGCCGTACGTCCGGCGCGACGGCAAGGTGAACCCAGAGCGGGACACCAACGCATTCGACACTGCCGACCTGGAGGCGATGAGCGCATCGGTGGAGGCGCTGGCGCTCGCCTACTACTTCACCGAGGACCGCCGCTACGCCGCCAAGGCGTCGGAGCTGCTGCGCGTCTGGTTCCTGGATCCGGCCACCCGGATGAACCCGAACGTCAGCTTCGCCCAGGCGGTGCCGGGACGCAGCGCGGGCCGCGCGGAAGGGGTGCTCGACACCTTCCGCCTGCTCCGCGTGGTCGAAGGTATCGGCCTGCTCGGCCCGTCAGGCGCGATCAAGCCCGAGCAGCAGGAAGGCCTGGAGGCCTGGTTCGGCGACTATGTGAAATGGATGGCGACCGCGCCCACCGGCAAGGAGGAGCGCGCCGCCCCGAACAACCACGGCCTCTGGTACGACTATCAGATCGTACAGTTCTCGCTGTTCGCGCGGCTCGACGACGTAGCCAAGGTGATCGTCTCCAAGGCGCCGACCCGGCTCGCCTCCCAGATCGAGACGGACGGCCGCATGCCGCTGGAGCTCGCGCGCACGCGCTCGTACCACTACACCGCCTTCGCCCTGCAGGCGGCCGCCGGGACGGCGGACCTGGGGCGGTGCGTCGGGCTGGACCTGTGGCGCGCGACCGCGCCCGATGGCGGCGACTTCCGCAAGGCGCTGGAGTTCATCCTGGCCTACGTCGGCCGGGAGGAGACCTGGCCGCACCCCGAGATGAAGAAGGACGCCATCGAGCTCTACGAGATTTCGACGCGCGCGGCCTTCGCCTACGGCGACGCGGGCTTCGGCGCCAAGGCCGCGACCCTGGCGCCCCGCTATCCCACTGCGCGGCTCAAGCTGAAGCTGCGGCCCTACCAGCCCTAGATCGCGACGCGGCGGGCGATTTCGCTGCGCTTGGCGGCGGCCTCGTTACGAGCTCGCGCCATCGCATCCATTTCGGTGGCGACCAGCAGGTTCTCGATCACTCGGCCCAGGTGGTCTCGCATCGCCTTGCGGGCCGCCGCGGCGTCGCGGTTCTTGAGGGCGTCGAGCAGTTCGCGGTGATCGTCAATGCGCGGCTGCACCCCGTACTTGCGCGAGCGTTCCAGCATCTCGGCGCAGAGCGGCGAGTTGTTCCGCAGGTCCCACAGGTTCTCGATGGTGGCGACGATCGCGGAATTTCGGGTCGCTTCCGCGATGAGCACGTGGAAACGCCGGTCAGCCTTCTCGCCCTGAACGTTGTTCTCGTTCTCGTCGACCATGTCGGCGAGGGTCCGCTCAAGCTCGACCAGCTGCTCGTCGGTCACCATCGTCGCGGCCAGAGCCGCAGCCTCGCCTTCGAACAGGCGGCGCGCTTCGGTCAGCTCGAAGGCTCCAATGTCGAGCTCCGGCGCCGTCGCCTCAGGCTTTGGCCGTTCGGTGACGTAGATGCCGGACCCGTGGCGGGCCTCCACCAGGCCGCGAATCTCGAGCGCGATCATCGCCTCCCGAACAGTCGGGCGGCTGACGCGGAATTCCTCGGCTAGATCACGTTCGGAGGGCAGACGCTGACCGATGCGGTAACGGCCCTGCTCGATGGACGTCGCCACAGCGTTCGCCACCTGCTGGTAGAGCTTTCGAGTGTCAGCGGTGGTCGACATGGCTCAGGTCTTCTTCGGTCCGAAAGGACGCTTCGGACAAATTAGGTGATCCGTGGACGCCGCGCCACCGGCATGACAGCGCTGCCGCGGCGCTTGCCTGGTCATCGTCAGCCGAGCCACAGGATCGGCTGCCTCACGGGGTGGTTGCGAATGATCTCGCCCACGGACGGGTCGGCAGGCAGCCGCCGCCAAAGTTCGAGGTAGCGAGGCTCGCTATAGGCCAGGCCAGCGAACAGCAGGTTCGGTTGCCGGACCGGCAGGTCGTCGAAGTGCTCGACGTCCTTGGCATACGGCCAGGCGGTCTTGTCGGCCGTGAAGGGGTACATGAAGGCGACGGCTTTCCTTAGGCTCCGGCCGTCATCCGTCTCGAAGCGCCAGAGGTCATCGGCCGAGGTCGACAGGGTCTGCGCCAGGGCCGCGAAGACGTCCAAGTTGAACAGGCTGTAGCTGTAGGGCTTCGTCCGCCGCAGTTCACGCGGCTGGGCGCCGTCCGGCGCGATCTGCTGGGGCACGAGGAGGGTGCGGAAGCGTCCGCGCAGCTCCTTGCGCAGGCTCTCATCGCCGGTCAGCCGAGCGAACTCCGCCGCTTGGAGCGCCCAGCAGGTCCCGTGATTGTTCTCCTCGTCCCGTTCGTCCAGCCCCTTCTCGGACGTAGTCATCCAGCGCAGGTACTCCCCGAACCAGCGGGTCACCGCTGCGTCGGTCCGGGCCGAAACGCCGCCGTCCCGCAGGCGCTGCACGGCGCGGGCGACCTCCACCAGGTGCAGGGTGTCTATGATGCCGATGCCGCGCCCGGTGTTCACGCCCAGGATCGCCTGCGCGTGTTCCAGATGCGGGTTCATCCGCGTGTCCGGGTTTGCGAACCAGGCGGCGAGGTGCGCCTCGGCATGGCGCGCGTACCGCGCTTCGGACGTCAGCAGCCAGGCGGCCGCCAACGCGGGCACGATCACGCTCAGCCGGATCAACGCCTCGCGGTGGCCGACGAACTTGTCCGGGTTGGAGTAGCCGTCGCGGCGGATATACGGCAGCCCGCCCGGATTGGCCGGATCGGGCCACCAGTAGTCCGCCTCGGAATAGTAGTCGTTCGGACGGCCGGGGCTCCGCGGGCTCGGAAATGCGGTCACCGTCAGCGGCCGCTCCTTGAGGGCCTTTGCGCCGTTCTCCAGAACACGGCGCCGCTCGATCGTCCTCAGGTCAAGCGCAGGGCCGGCCAAGGAGGGGGCCGCCGCCGCGAGCGCGGCCGCTCCGGCCAAGAAGGCGCGCCGTCTCACTTCAACCCATACAGCCGGATGTAACTTGGGACAGGTCGGCCCGTCTCACGCGTGACCTCCTCCAGCACCGGCCGCCACCGCTCGTCGAGCAAGCTCGCCAGCGCGAAGGTCGAGACGGACTTGTCGCGTTTCCAGATCCCGCTGTAGCCCTCCTGGCCCGCCGCATTGCGCTGCGCGTCGAATTCGACCTTCGAGCGCACGAACTCGTCGTGCGTCTTGTCGCCCCTGGCATAGGGTTCGAGCCAGGCGAGGGCCGCCTTCAGCCCCGTGCCGGACGGGTTGGTCATCGCGTACCAGTCGCGCCCATGCCGCTTGGCCGCCAAGGCCGCCACCATCAGCGGCTCCAGGTCGTAGGTGACGTAGTGGATCGCGTCCCGCTCATGGAAGTCGTGCACGGAGCCGTCGGCCAGGATGTTGGCGGCCAAGTGCCGGCGATAGGCGGCTTCGGCCCGGTCGATCAGGGCGGGATCATCGAGCTGGAAGGCCGCCAGGGCCGCGACCTTGATGCGGTGACTCTGCCAATTGGTCTCCGCGTTGCGGGGAGGCGGCGTCGCTTCCATCGCCTCTAGGTAGCCGGTCGCCATCGCGCGCAGGAAGGCGTTCGTCCGTTCGCGCAGCGCCGGCGGCAGGTCGGACTCGGTCAGGTCGTAGGCGACCACGACCGTGTCGAAATGGGTCTCGTCGATGGGGTTGAACGAGGGCTTGTAGACGTCGAGCCATGCGCTCAGGAAGCGCTGGTAAGCGTCGAGGTGGCGCCGGTCGCCGGTGAGTCTCCAAGCGTAGGCGAAGTCGCGCATCAGGTAGAGGTCTCGACGCGCTTGGGTGCTCGCCTCTCGAATGCCCTTGCCTGGCAGCGTTCCTTCCGTGTGCACCACGGGCATCGGACCGGGGGTGCGCGACCAGCCCGCTTCGGCCCGGGCGATCGCCTCGGCGCGGGCGTCGGCAGCCAGCTGTTGCAACTTGGCTTGAACCGCAGGCGTCATAAGCCCGAGGCCCGCTTGGGCCGCCGCTGGCGAGGCCCCCAGTGCGGTCCCGGTGAACAGCACCGCCGCGATAACGCGTCCGGCGCGCCTGCGACGCGCGTGACGGTCAACAAACCTGAGCATCTCACGTCCCCTGGCTGCGCATCTGCGCGCTTGGGTCAAGGGTGATCTGGCCAGTTATCCTTGTCAATGTGATTGGCCTGTCCAATGTGGTTCGCCCTGGGATGCCGCCGCACGCATGGCCCGACGATCTTGCCGCTGATTGGGGTCTTCAGGCGGCGGATCGCGCCCTGGAGAGGGACGACTTGACATCCCTCTGCATGAACGGGACAAGTGGTAAGGCCAATGTGCGCTCCTCGGCCGCAATGGCGCGCTCTCCCGCGGCTCTCCTCCTCCTTTTGGGTCGCGCTCTCCCGGCGCCGAACGTTGGTTCGGCGCCGGCTTTTTTCAGGGCAGATCAGTGATGCGTTGGGCGATTGGGGCCTTTGCGGCGGCGGTGATGGCAGGGACGGCGGCGCAGGCGGAGTCCCCGCTTCAGGCGCCGCAGGCGACGGTCTACCGCGATGTGGCGCCGATGAACCGCACGGTCGAAACGCGGATCCGTCCTCAGATGGAGGCGCTGCTGCAAAAGCTGCTGGCCGAGGGACGCGGCATGCGCCTGGACGGGGTGGAGGTGTTCAGCGGCGACGACAAATTCCTGCCGGGCAAGATCGCCGCGGGGCTCGCAGACCTCGTCGTCTCCACGCCCCGTGAGGACCCACGCTTCCAGGGGTATCTCGACGGTTTCCGCCGCATCGCCGACCTCACGGTGGAAGACACGAACGACACGTGGGGCATCTACTACTACATCGCCGCGCTGCATCAGCTGGACCAGGCCGGGCTGTTGGAGAAGGCGGTGGCGCCGGCGACCCTGGCCAAGCTGAAGGCGAAGCTCGACTGGCGCACCTTCGTGCGCGAGGGCGAGCTCACCCTGATTGACTTGCCCAACAACTACTACGGCGTGGCTTACAGCGTCGCTCGGCTGCGCATGCTCCTGGGGTGGGAGGACGCCTCAGCCAGTGAGGCGCTGCTGGCCAAGACGCTTGAGCATTACCGCACCTATTCAGGGGAGTTCGGCTTCGCCGACGAGACGACGGGGGAGGGGCGGTTCGATCGCTATAGCGTCCTGCTGATCGGGGAGATCGCCCAACGCTTCATCGAGACGGGTGTGGAGCCGACGCCTGAAGTGAAGACCTGGCTCCGCCGCTCGGTCGACTTGGTGCTGCCACGCTTCAACATGACAGGCGAAGGCTTCGAATACGGCCGCAGCATCGGCGCTTACGGCGATACGTCCTTCATCGAGGTGCTGACCGCGGCCGCCGCACTGAACATTCTGACGGAAGAAGAGAAGCGCATGGCGTACGCCTTCTCCTCTCGGATCAGCGCCCGCTACGCCGACTTCTGGCTGAATCCGGCGACTGGGTCGGTCGACCTTTGGGAACGCGGGCGCCGGACGGACGCTTACCGCGGCAAGCACAGGATCCTGGGAGAGAACCTCAGCCTGTCGCGCCAGCACTATTACACGAGCGCCCTGTGGAGCCGTCTCGGCTTCAAGGATGCCGCCCCGGACCCGGGCTACGAGGCCTGGCTCAAGACTCTGCCGCCGGTGACGGTCACCTGGTTCTCGAAGGGCGAGTACGATCGTGCGCTGCTGACCCGCCGGGATCGGGGGCACGTTGTCTCGCTTCCGCTGATCAACGGCGGGGGCGGGCAGCACATGAACAATCCCTATTTCCCCGTGCCCTTCTCCCCTTCGATGCTGCAAGGTTCGGCCGACGCCACCTACCCGAACCTGCTGCCACGCCTGGCCTTGGCCGACGGAACGACGGTGGCGCCGCTCGCCTTCTTCAAGGACGTGCGCTTCGACACCAAGGGGCGCCGCACCACCGTATCGCTCCGACAGGATGAACTGGACCGACTGGGCGAGCGTGCGCCCGTCAAGGACACACGGGTCAAGGTGGAGACCCGTTACACATTCGAGCCGGGACGGATCGTCCGCACGGACCGCTTCATTCCGAACGCGCCGGTCGATGTCGCGAAGATCGAGATCGAGTTCGGCAGCTTCTCCGGCGACGCGACGGTGCGCAGCGGCGATGTCCGCTTCGGCCAGGGCGATGTCACGCGCTTCACCGTAAAAGGGGCTGGCGCATGCACGGCGGAGGCGGTGGACGGGCGCCAGCCCTACCGCGCGCCCACCGGCGCCCTTGCGACGCGAGTGGCCTGCGCCACCGGCCCCATGCGGCTGGAGCGCCCGCACGAGGTGCGCTGGACACTGGAATATCGCTGAGGTCTTGGTCTGTCGCCACGAACGTGGCACAACTGGTCAGGCCACTGACTTGGCCATAAACACCCGCGAGTCCTTATGCTTACCAGCGTCTCCACTGCGCCCGTCCCTCCGCCTGCCCCGCTCCTTCGTGCAAGCGCAGCCCCGAGTCGCTTGACCATTACCGGCGCAAAGGTGGTGGTGACCTGTCCAGGTCGGAACTTCGTTACGCTGAAGATCGAGACCGCGGAGGGCTTCACCGGTCTGGGCGACGCGACGCTGAACGGTCGCGAGCTGGCCGTCGTCGCCTATCTTGAAGAGCATATCATCCCGCTGCTGATCGGCCGGGATGCGCACCAGATCGAGGACACCTGGCAGTACCTTTATCGCGGCGCCTACTGGCGCGGCGGACCGGTCACCATGACCTCCATCGCCGCTGTCGACATGGCGCTGTGGGACATCAAGGCCAAGGCGGCGGGCCTGCCGCTGTATCAGCTCCTTGGCGGCGCCTGCCGTGAAGGCGTCACCGTCTATGGGCACGCGAACGGCGGCACGATCGACGAGACGATCGCCGAAGCCCAAAAGTACAAGGCCATGGGCTACAAGGCGATCCGCCTGCAGACCGGCGTGCCGGGACTGAAAGCCGCCTACGGCGTCTCCAAGGACAAGCTGTTCTACGAACCGGCCGACGGCGCCTTGCCGACCGAGACGGTGTGGTCCACGCCCCAGTATCTGGACGTCGTGCCCAAGCTGTTCGAAGCGGCGCGAGAGGCGCTGGGCTGGGACGTGCACCTGCTGCACGACGTGCACCATCGCCTGACTCCCATCGAGGCAGGGCGGCTCGGCAAGTCGCTTGAGCCCTACCGCCCCTTCTGGATGGAGGACGCGACACCGGCCGAGAACCAGGCGGGCTTCAGAACCATCCGCCAGCACACGACCACGCCACTGGCGGTGGGCGAGATCTTCTCCTCGATTTGGCAGTGCAAGCAGCTGATCGAGGAAGGCCTGATCGACTACATCCGCGCCACCGTCGTGCACGCGGCCGGCATCACGCACCTGCGCCGAATCGCGGCCCTGGCGGACCTGTATCAGGTGAAGACCGGCTGCCACGGCGCCACCGACCTGTCGCCGGTCTGCATGGCCGCGGCGCTCCACTTCGACCTGTCGATCCCGAACTTCGGGCTGCAGGAGTACATGCGCCACACGGCCGAGACGGACGCGGTGTTCCCGCACGCCTACAGCTTCGCCGACGGCATGCTGCACCCGGGCGAGGCTCCGGGCCTTGGCGTCGAGCTCGACGAGGACCTGGCGGCGCAATACCCCTATCGTCGCGCCTACCTGCCGGTCAGCCGCCTGACCGACGGGACCATGTCGGACTGGTGAGCCGCCGGGGCGGCGTTGCGGTCAGAGGTCGAACCGAACGCCCTGGGCCAGCGGCAGCGCGCTCGAGTAGTTGATGGTGTTCGTGGCGCGCCGCATGTAGGCGCGCCAGCTGTCGGAGCCGGACTCACGTCCGCCGCCGGTCTCTTTCTCGCCGCCGAAGGCGCCCCCGATCTCGGCGCCGGAGGGGCCGATGTTCACATTGGCGATCCCGCAGTCCGAGCCCGCAGCCGAGATGAAGCGTTCGGCCTCGCGCAGGTCCGTGGTGAAGATCGAGGAGGCGAGGCCCGCGCCCACCGCGTTGTGGCAGGCCAAGGCTTGCTCCAGATCGCGGTAGCGGATCACGTAGAGGATGGGGGCGAAGGTCTCGCGCAGCATGGGTCCGGTCTGGGCCGGCATCTCCACGATGGCTGGCCGCACGTAGAACGAGTCAGGCCCATAGACGTCCACCCGCTCCCCGCCTGACACCTTCCCGCCGGCGGCCCGGGCCTCCGCCAGAGCCATCTGCATCGCTTGGTAGGCCTGCCCGTCGATCAAGGGACCAACGAGCGTGGAAGGATCACGCGGATCGCCCACCTTCACGGAGGCGTACGCCTGCTTCAGCCGCTCAACGAGCGCGTCGGCGACCGACTCGTGTGCGATCAGGCGGCGCAGCGTAGTGCAGCGCTGGCCGGCGGTGCCCATGGCCGAAAAGGCCACCGCGCGGACCGTCAGCTCCAGGTCAGCGGACGGCGCGACGATGGCGCCGTTGTTGCCGCCGAGCTCCAGCAGGGCGCGCGCGAACCGTGCGGCCAGCCTGGGCGCCACGCGCTGGCCCATCCGTGTGGAGCCGGTGGCCGAGACAAGGGGCACGCGGCGATCGTCGACCAGCGCCTCGCCGATCTCCGGGCCACCCTGAATAACGACCGACAGGCCTTTTGGCGCGTCGCCGAACCGTTCCGCGGCGCGGTTGAACAGCGTCTGCACCGCCATCGCCGTCATCGGCGTCTTCTCGGAAGGCTTCCACACCACGCTGTCGCCGCAGACGAAAGCCAGGGCCGCGTTCCAGCACCAGACCGCCACGGGGAAATTGAAAGCCGAGATCACGCCGACGACGCCTAGCGGGTGCCAGGTCTCCATCATGCGGTGCCCGGGCCGCTCGGTGGCGATGGTCAGGCCGTAGAGCTGACGCGACAGGCCGACGGCGAAGTCGCAGATGTCGGTCATCTCCTGGACCTCGCCAAGACCCTCAGACAGGATCTTTCCGGCCTCCAGCGACACCAGCCGTCCGAGGTCCTCCTTGGCTGCGCGCAGCTCCTCCCCGAACAGCCGCACCAGTTCGCCGCGACGTGGGGCGGGAACCTCCCGCCAGGCCAGGAATGCTTCGTGCGCCTCGGCGACGGCGGTCGCGACCCTTTCAGGCGTCGCCGCCTGCGCCTGGCCGATAACGGAGCCGTCGATAGGCGAGCGGGCTGCAAGTCCCCCGGAGTGAGGAGGGCGATCCACACCGAGGCGATTGAGCAGCTGGGCGGCCTCGCCACCAGCGCTTGTGTCTGCGAAGGGGGTCTGGACGTTCATGCCTCGGCAGCCGTCATCTTGAAGATGCCTTGGGCGTTGGAGGCGTCAAACTGCAGGTCGAGGCCTCCATCAGGCGCGGGATCGCGCGTGATGAACTCATAGAACGAGCCCGGCACCGTTCGGGTGACGACGCCGTCGCGGGTGCGGAACCGCCGCTCTACGGCATCGGCTTTGAAGGCGGTCTGGCGTACTCGGCCCGACCGCGAGAACTCGACCGCCTCCTTGATCGGGCGACCCATGCCGCGCTGGGCCTCCGCTAGGGCCACCACGTCCGCCACCCGGTCGGTGACGTGGTTGAAGGCGTTGCCCTCGGTCGCGATCCAGGCGGCTTCGGCGGACTCCGCCAGCAGGGCTTCGTAGTCCTCGACCGTGGGCTCTTCGTGCTGGCGATCGAACGCGCCGGCCAAGGTCGGCAGGGCGGCTATGGCTGCCGCAGCGGGCGCACGCTCCTCGCGCTCCAGCGCCTGCAGGAAGGCGATGGCTTGGGCGTCCAGAGGATCGCGCGAGGTTCCGAAGACGCGTTCAGCCGATGTCTGGAAGGCGGGCGAGAAGCGCTCGACGTGCAGCTCGCTCAGGAAGAACTGCGGGATCGCCTCCGGCAGGTCCTGGTGCACATAGGCGCGGCCGGTCATGCGCAGTCGCTCCAGCGGATAGACGTCCGCGAGCCGATACCCGAGCGGCAGGAACACGCGGGTGAATGCTGCCTCGCCATTGGGCAGGGCGCCGTTTCCGGCCTCGCCGTCGAAGCGGATGGTCCTCAGCGCGCCGTGGTCGAAAGTGACGCGGCCGCCGTCGCGACGCACGTCCTCCACATAGGCCGCGCCGGTCGGCACACGCTGCAGAAGGTCGTGCATCAACAGCAGGTTCAGCGCCATCGCGGCTTCCGCGCGAGTCACGTCCCCGCCCGGCGCACGCAGCAGGGCAGGGTCCAGTCTCACCACCTGGAACAGGCGGTCACGGGCCTCGCGGCCAATCGCGCTCTCGACCAGGCGGCCGAGCAGCGTCTCATTCGGGTTCACGTCTGTGTCTCCACCGAAGCGGAATAGAATTGGGCTTACCTGTAAGCGTCCGCTCGCCGCTCCACAAACCCGCCAGGGCGCCTATGCTGGGCCAGTGACCGCATCGCTTCCACAACCCGCCGGAATCGCCGAGTTCAGCGGCGTCGACGCCCACAGCTTCCGCAAGGAGATCGCGCCGCTGGGCCAGCCGGCCGTGCTCAGAGGGCTGGTCGCGCACTGGCCGGCCGTCGGCGAGGGTGGCTCGCCCGAAAGCCTCGTGGCCTATCTGAAAGGCTTCTACGGCGGGCATCCCGTCGCGGCCATGGAGGGCGCGCCGTCCATAGGCGGGCGCTACTTCTACAAGCCGGACATGAGCGGGCTGAACTTCACGCGCCGCCCGTCCACGCTCGACGCCTCGCTCGACCAGATGCTGGCGCATCTGGACGATGCGGAGCCGCCGGCGCTGTCGGTCCAGTCAACGCCTGCGGCCGAGTGCCTGCCCGGTTTCGCCGAGGCCAACACGCTGGACCTTCCCCCCTCTGGCACGGAGCCCCGGATCTGGATCGGCAACAGGCTGACGGTCGCGACCCACTTCGACCTGAGCGCCAACATCGCCTGCGTCGTGGCCGGGCGCCGACGCTTCACCCTGTTCCCTCCGCAGCAGACACCAAACCTCTATCTTGGCCCCTTCGAGCTGTCTCCGGCGGGCGTGCCGGTCAGCATGGTCGATACGGCGGCGCCTGACCTGGAGCGTTTTCCGCGGTTCCGGGAGGCGATGGCGGCGGCGCAGACCGCAGAGCTGGAGCCGGGCGACGCGATCTACATCCCTTACTTCTGGTGGCACGAGGTGCGCTCGCTGGAGCGCTTCAACATGCTCGTCAACTACTGGTGGAGCGAGGCGGAGCCGCCGTTCTTCTCGCCGTTCGACGCCATGTTGATGAGCCTGGTGACGTTCGCTGAGATGCCCGAAGCGCACCGTCAGGCATGGCGCACGATGTTCGAGCACATCGTCTTTCGCGCGCAGGGGCAGCCCATGGCGCACCTGCCGCCACCGGCGCGCGGCGCGCTCGGCGGAGTGCCGGCCGAAGCCAGGGAGCAGATGCGCCAAGTGCTGATTAGGGCGCTGTCGAAAGGCTAGCTCTTGCGAGCGGGCGAAGTGGCGGCGAAAAGCGGCGCATGCCTCATCCCGCCATCGCTCCGAATAACGTCGCGGTCATCACCGGCGCCGCCAGCGGCATCGGCCTGGCCGCCGCTCACCGACTTGCCGCCCTGGGCCTGAAGGTATGCCTCGCCGACTTGCCTGGAGACGCGCTGGAGCGGGCGAGGGCGGAGGTCGAGGAGGCGAATCCCCGGACGACGGTGTCGGCCTTCGGTCTCGACGTGGCGCAACGCGGCGAGGTCGAGGCGCTGGCCGCCCATGTGGCGGATACGCTGGGACCCGTGCACGTGCTGATCAACAATGCGGGGATCGAAGGCGGCGGGGCGGTCCTGGGCGGCCATCCCGATCGCTGGCGGCGGGTTGTCGACGTGAACCTGTTTGGCCCGCTGAACGGTGTCCAGGTGTTCGCTCCGGCCATGCTCGCGCATGGGCAGGACGCCGTGATCGTCAACACCGGCTCCAAGCAGGGCATCACCTCGCCGCCGGGCGACAACGCCTACAACGTCTCCAAGGCCGGCCTGAAGGTGCTCACCGAGACGCTGGCGCACGAACTGCGCAACACCGCGGGCGCCAAAGTCACGGCGCACCTCCTGATCCCCGGCTTCACCTTCACCGGCTTCACACGTGCGAAGGGCGCGACAGAGAAGCCGGCAGGCGCCTGGACGGGCGAGCAAGTCGTGGACTTCATGCTGGAGCGGCTGGAGGCCGGCGACTTCTACATCCTGTGCCCCGATGACGAGACGCCCCGCGAACTGGACGCCAAGCGCATCCTGTGGGCGGCAGGCGACATCGTGGAGAACCGGCCGGCCCTGTCGCGCTGGCATCCGGACTGGGGCGAGGCCTTTAAGGCGACCCTCAAAGGTTAGGCCCGCCTGCGGATCGACTCCCGAAGCCGAACGTTATGGAACCGTGGCGGAGGGGCCACGGAGGACGCGGTGGACGGTCGGTTCAGGACAGCGGTGGTCGCGGCCCTTGTGGCGACGGTCCCGGCCGCCGCCTCGGCTCAGGCCTGGGAGCGTGGATCCAGCCGGGTGAAGACCGGCTTCGGCGACGCCGTGACCGCCCCGCTGAACGACCTCAACGTGCGCCGCGACGAGATTCCGCCCGTACTCGTCGAGGCGGTGGCCGACACCTATGGCCTGAAGAACCTCGATCGGTGCGAGGCCTATGCCCACGAGATCCGACGCCTGGATATGGTGCTGGGCCCCGACGTGGACATGCCCGACCCGACCGTAGCCGACGGCCGGACACGCGGCGCCGAAGCGGTGGCCGACGCCGCGCTCGAGGCGATCAAGGACACAACCACCGACGTCATCCCTTTCCGCAGCTGGGTGCGCCGCCTGAGCGGGGCCGCCGCGCACGACAAGCGCGTCAAGGCGGCGTTGCTGGCGGGCACGACGCGCCGCTCGTTCCTCAAAGGTGTCGGCTACGCGAACGGCTGCTCCGCGCCCGCGGCGCCGCATGGCATGCAGCAAGCGAAGGCGCCGAAGGCTGCGCCGACCCTGCTCAACGTTCAGCCGGTCTCAACCGCCGCCGCGGAACTGGCCGAGGCGCCGTCTCGCTGACGGGCTGCGAAGGAGCGGCGGAACTGTTCGAAGCGCCCCTCTGCGATGGCCGCGCGAGTCTCGGCCATCACCGTCTGGAAGAACGCGATGTTCCACCAGGACAGCAGAACCTGGCCCAGGATCTCGCCCGATCGCACAAGGTGGTGAAGGTAGGCCTTGGAATAGTCCCTGCCGGCCGGACATGAGCTGGTTGGGTCCAGCGGCGCGTCGTCCTCGGCGAAGCGAGCGTTCTTCAGGTTTATGGCGCCGTCCCAGGTCCAGGCTTGGCCGTGCCGGCCGGAGCGGGTGGGCAGGACGCAATCGAACATGTCGACGCCCCGGGCCACCGCCTCCACGAGGTCGATAGGCTTGCCCACCCCCATCAGATAGCGCGGGCGATCGGGGGGGAGCATCGCCGCGGCGAAGTCCAGCGTCTCCATCATCTGGGCATGGCCCTCGCCCACGGCGAGACCGCCAATGGCGTAACCGTCGAAGCCGATCTCGAGCAGGCGCTCGGCAGACTCGCGGCGCAGGTGCTCGAACGTCGAGCCCTGCTGGATACCGAACAGCGCCTGGGTCTCGCGGTGGCCGAAGGCCGTCTTGCAGCGCTGGGCCCAGCGGGCGGACAGGCGCAGGGCCTCGGCCGCCCGTGTCTCTTCCGCCGGCCAGGAGACGCACTCGTCCAGCTGCATGACGATGTCGGAGGCCAGGAGGTCGGCCTGGATCTCGATCGACCGTTCGGGCGAGAGCACGTGTCGCGAGCCGTCCAGGTGACTCTGGAAGGTGACCGCATCCTCCTTCACCTTCGAGATGGCGGACAGCGACATGACCTGGAAGCCGCCGCTGTCGGTCAGGATCGGCCCGTCCCAGCGCATGAAGCGGTGCAGGCCGCCCAGCCGCTTCACCCGCTCAGCCGTGGGGCGCAGCATCAGGTGATAGGTGTTGCCCAGGATGATGTCCGCCCCGGCGGACCGCACCTGATCCACGGTGAGCGCCTTCACAGTGCCCGCTGTCCCGACGGGCATGAAGGCCGGCGTCCGTATCTCGCCGCGCGGTGTCTTCAGCACGCCGGTCCTGGCGGCGCCGTCTGTGGCGCGCAGTTCGAACGGGAAGGCGCTCATCGATCGTTCCGGAACAGCAGCGACGCGTCGCCATAGGAGTAGAAGCGATAGCCCGTCGCGATGGCTCGCGCGTAGGCGGCCTTCATCGTCTCGGTTCCCGCAAAGGCCGAGACGAGCATGAAGAGGGTGGACTTCGGCAGGTGGAAGTTCGTCATCAGCACGTCCGCCGCGCGGAAACGGTACCCGGGCGTGATGAAGATGGCGGTCTCGTCCGAGAACGGATGGATCACCCCGTGCTCGTCGGCGGCGCTCTCCACCAGCCGCAAGGAAGTGGTGCCGACGCATACGATCCGCCGGCCTTCGGCGCGGGCCCGGTTCAGAGCGGCGGCCGTTTCAGCCGACACCTCTCCGGACTCGGCGTGCATGCGGTGTTCGGAGAGGTCGTCCGCCTTCACCGGCAGGAAGGTGCCGGCCCCGACGTGCAGCGTCACGAAGCGCTGCTCGACGCCGCGTACGGAAAGCGCCGCCAGGAGCGGGGGCGTAAAGTGCAGACCTGCGGTCGGCGCAGCGACGGAGCCGGGATCGCGGGCGTAGACGGTCTGGTAATCGCTGCGGTCTCGGTCGTCCTCCCCCCGTTTGGCGGCGATGTAGGGGGGCAGGGGCATCAGCCCCTCGGCCGCGATGGCCTCGTCCAGCGCCGCGCCGGCGAGGTTGAAGCGCAGTTCCACCTCGCCGCCCTCATGTTTCGCCTGCACGGCCGCCGTCAGGGCGCCGAAGCGAACCGCATCACCGGGTCTCAGCCGCTTGCCGGGCTTCATGAAGGCGGTCCAGCGGTCGGGAGCGGTCCGCTTGTGCAGGGTGGCTTCGACCGCCACCACGGACCCTTCCCGCTCGCGAACGCCGTCCAGGCGCGCGGGGATCACGCGCGTGTCGTTGAAGACCAGCACGTCGCCCGGCTGGAGCAGGGCGGGCAGGTCGCGCACGATCCGGTCGTCCGGCGCCTGGTTTGGGCGCACGACCAGCAGCCGCGCGGAGTCGCGCGGCTCGACGGGACGGAGCGCGATGCGATCCTCCGGCAGGTCGAAGTCGAAGTCGGACGTGCGCATGGGCGCGTGGCCTTACCCGCCCGGAGGCGGGGACGCCAGAGCGCTGAGCCGCGGTGGCCAGCCGCATCGATTCACGGTTAAGCTTTCACGCACGTCTCGGGGGAGCCGTTCATGCGTCGTCCGCTTCTGGTGATCAGCGCGCTCGCGCTCTTGGAGGCCGCTTGCGAGCGGGTCGCGGAGCCCGCGTCGGTCGGATCCAGGCCGGTCGCTGCGAGCGCCGCCGCGACGCGGTCAGACAAGCCGCCCGTGACCGGCTTCTCCCACGAGCAGGGCCTGGACCTGGCGGGCTACTTCATCCCGAATGGCGACTATGGGCCCGGACCCTGGCGGCTGCGGGAGGTCTTCGTCGGCTCCGACGCCGAGTTCAGCCAATGGGAGAAGGACGGCGGGGGCGAGCTCGCGCCCATCTTCGTGACGTTCGAGGACACTTCCAGTCCCAAGGGCTCGAACGAGCTCGGGGGCGAGTATCACGAGGTCTCGGTGCGGGTGTTTCCCACCAGCTACTCGGTCACGTCCGAGGAGATCACCTTCCGGGGGCGGGACGACAAGCTCGGCGAAGTGGTGGTCTGGGGCGTGCCGCAGATGGGCCCGCTGAACGCCGCGAAGGCGGCCAACATGCCGACCGATGGAGCGGCGCTCACCGGCTCGGTCGAGGTGGGCGGCGAGCGGATCCGCAACGCCAGTTTCGCTTGGTGGCGGGGCGACTGAAGCGGAGAGGGGTCTACTTCGGTCTACTTCGGTCTATTTCCGGGCCGGAGCGAGCGGAAAAGCAGAGCCGGATCAAAGCGTTGATGACCAGATGTCTACTTTAGACCAAGTAGACCGCTTTTGGGCGCCCCATCGCGGAGGAGGCGCCCACTGTAGCGCTTGAAATGGGCCAAGTCGCTCTGGCGCAGGGTCGCAGTGAAGGGGCGCGCAGCGCGCGCCCCCCACCGGCTTTACGCGTCGGCCTCGCCTTGCGCGTCGGCGGCGACTTTCACGCTGACCAGGCGGCCCGGGCTGCGGGGCGGCTCGCCCTTGGGGAGCGCGTCCACGTGCTCCATGCCTTCGACCACTTCGCCCCAGACGGTGTACTGGCGGTCGAGGAAGCCGGCGTCATCGAAGCAGATGAAGAACTGGCTGTTGGCGCTATTGGGGTTGGACGCACGCGCCATGGAGCAGACGCCCCGGCCGTGATGGGCGTCGGAGAACTCGGCCTTCAGGTTCGGCTTGTCGCTGCCGCCCATGCCGGTGCCGGTCGGATCGCCGCCCTGGGCCATGAAGCCCGAGATGACACGGTGAAAGACGGTGCCGTCATAGAAGCCTTCGCGCGCGAGCTCCTTGATCCGAGCCACGTGGTTGGGGGCCAGATCCGGGCGCAGCTTGATGCGCACCTCGTTCGGGCCCGAGCCGCTGTCCAGGGTCATGATCAGGAAGTTCTCGGGGTCTTGCGCCATCGCGGGCTCCTCGTCGTTCGAGGGGCAACGTCCTAGCGGCTCGATCCGATCCCGCAAGCTTGACCCTGGTTATTTCGTCGCACGCGACCATCTTGGGTGGATCCACCACCCAAGGAACTGCGCCCATGACACCGCTCTACACGGCGATCGCGACCACCACCGGCACCGGACGCGCGTCGGGCCACGGTGAGACCTCCGACGGCAAGGTGAAGGTCGATTTCTCCATGCCGACGGAGATGGGCGGCGCCGGCGGCGCGGGCACCAATCCCGAGCAGCTGGTGGCGCTGGGTTATTCATCCTGCTTCCTGTCGGCGCTGAACTTCGTCGCCGGCAAGCACAAGCTGAAGCTCGAGAACCCGCAGGTGACCTGTAAGGTGACCATCGGCCGGGACGAGACCAGCTTCGGCTTCACTTTCGAGCTGGAGGCGAGTCTTCCGGGCCTGGAGCGGACCCAAGCGGAGGCGCTCGTCGCCGAAGCCCATCAGGTCTGCCCCTACAGCCGCGCCTTCCAGAACGGGGCGCCGACGACGGCGCGGCTCGCCTAAACGGTCAGGGGGCTGTACTGCCTCCCTATGAGCGAAGGCGAAGAGCGCAAGCGGATGGTGCGGCCGCCCACGCGGGGCGACGCGGCCGGCCGCGGCATGGGCGAGAAGATCAAGACCGCCGACAAGAAGAGCCTGTCTTCGCAGCAGTGGATCAAGCGCCAGCTTGCCGACCCGTTCTCCGAGCGGGCGCGGGCGGAAGGCTGGCGCTCCCGCGCGGCGTTCAAGCTGAGTGAGATAGACGATCGCTACCACCTGATCCGGAAGGGCAGCCGAGTGATCGACCTCGGCGCCGCGCCGGGCGGCTGGGTGCAAGTCGCGCTGCAGCGAGGCGCGGCGCAGGTCGTCGGCGTGGACCTCCTGCCCATCGAGCCTATTCCAGGCGCGACCCTGATTCAGGCCGACTTCACCGAGCCCGGCGTGGACCGGCAGCTGACCGACGCGCTGGGCGGGCCTGCGGACTTGGTTCTGTCCGACATGGCGCACAACACGGTGGGGCATCGCGCCACCGACCACCTGAAGATCATCGCTTTGATCGAGATCGCCGCGGACTTCGCCATCGCGACGCTGAAACCCGGCGGCGCCTTCGTGACCAAGAACTTTCAGGGGGGATCGGCCGGCGACGTGCTGAACCGCCTGCGCGCCACCTTCCAGGACGTGAAGTTCGTGAAGCCAGAGGCGAGCCGCAAGGACTCCAGCGAGGTCTACCTGGTCGCTACCGGCTTTAAGGGATAGCGCCTCCGCCCCGGCTCGCCTCACCCGCCGCATACGCTTTCAGTACGCCGTTGGCGAACGCCGCGCTCGATCCCCCGCCCGTGATGGCCGCTGCGACGAACGCGCGATCCTGAGGCGACCAACCGACAATCGCGTTCACGCCCGGGCCGCCGCCCGCATGCCCGATCAGAAGGAGGTTACGAGGCGTGTCGGGCACATCGAACAGCATCATGCCAAGCCCGAAGTAGGCCCCGTCACCGAAACCCGGGTAGGACTGCGCCAGCAGGCGTGAGACCATCGCCGGTGAGACCACCCGGCCGTCGAGATAGGCCTGGAGGAAGGCGATCATGTCGGGCGCAGAGGCGACGATCGCCCCGGCCGCGCCCGGCGCGAGCGCATCGAGCGACCGCTCTTTGGTCACCGAAACGATGCGAGCCATCGGCGGCGTCGGTTCGTCGGGCGCGAGGGCGTAGGTCTCCTTCAACCCGAGCGGCTCGATCACGCGGGCGCGGACCGACGCGGCGTAGGGCCTGCCGTCGGTCAACTCGATGATACGCCCGAGGATCGCGTAGCCGGAGTTGGTGTAGCGCCAGCGCTCGCCCGGGCAGAACATGGCTCCGTGCCGAACCATCACCTTCACCTGATCGTCGAACGAAAGGCGGCGGCGGAGAAGGCGAACCCGCAGGTCCTCGTTGACGCTGAAGAGGCCGCTGGTGTGGTTCAGCAGGTGTTCGATGGTGATCGCCCGGGCGTTCGGTACGCCGGGGGCCCACTTCGCGACCGGATCGTCGAGACGCAGCCGCCCTTCCTCGACCAACTGCAGGATGACGGCGGCGGTGAACATCTTGCCCGCGCTGCCCCAGTGGAAAAGACCCGAAGCCGGCTCGTCGGCGGCATGCCGCTTCATCGACCAGCCGCCGCGGCCGGGAACGGCGAGCGCCACGGTCACCGATCGCACCTGAGGAGAGGCCGCCACGCCTCGGTCGACGACCGCTTCGAGGCGCTGCATGAGTTCTGGCGGCAGGTCTGCGGCTATGGCGCCCGCGACGGCTAGTTCGGACGCGGTGGGAGGAGCGTGCAGGGGAGGCCCGACGTACGCGCGCGGAGCCTCACAGCGCACGGGCTTGTAGGCCTCCGCGGCACGAGCGGAGTCCGTGGCCGGGAGGAGCGCCGCTGCGGCTGCTGTGAGAGCCGCGACCGGAGACACTTGCGCCATCGCCTTCTTCCCTGGAAGTATGTTGCGGTGGAGATAATGTTTTCTGCAAAACAGAAAACACGGAGGGCGGCGGATGGCAAGTGGGCAGCCGGTGAAGAGCGCCTCAGTGCGCGCTTGGGCCAAGGCGATGGGGCATGCGTGTCTGGGCTTGGCGGCTCTGCTCCCAATCGCCTCGGGGGTTCGGTGGCTCTCGGCGGACGCGGCGACGATCGCGCAGTCGCTGGGTTTGGAGGCGGTCGCGCTCGGCCCGTTGCAGCGGGGGCTCGGGCTGGCGATCGTGCTCGCGCCCCCGGCGGTCCACGCGGTCGGGCTGCTGCATCTGCGGGCGGCGTTCAGGCGCTTCGCGGGCGGGGAAGTCTTCTCCAAGTCGGCGGCGCTGGCGCTCCGGCGCTTTTCAACCGCCGTTCTGAGCGCCTGTGCGCTTTCGTTTCTCGCCTTTCCCATCCTTCAGTTGATGCTGACGGTCCCGACTGGGAAAGGCGTTCAATGGGGCGTCTCCGTCAGCACGAACATGCTCAGCCTGCTGCTGACGGCTGGAGCTGTGTGGGTGTTCGCCCACGTGATGCTGCTGAGCGCGCAGGCGCACGAGGAGGTGGCGAAGCGGGAGCGGGTGTTGGCGGACGAGAATGCCCAGTTCGTCTGAGGGCCGGATTGTCGTCACCCTCGACGTCATGATGGCGCGGCGGAAGGTGACCGGCCGCGAACTCGCGGCCTACGTGGGCGTGACCGAAGCGAACCTGTCTCTGCTGAAACAGGGCCACGTCAAAGGCGTGCGTTTTGAGACCCTCGCCAGGATCTGCACCTACCTGGACTGCCAACCCGGAGACATCCTGACGCTGGAGCCCCTCCCGGACGACGCTGGCTAGGCGGATCGGCTTCGACGCGGGCGTGAATCATCTTCACAGATGCGCGCCATAGTTCGACCGCAAGTCGAGCCAAAAGCTTGGCCGTAGTCCGCCAATGCGCGTTCGGGGGGAAGATGAAGGGCGTCGGGTATGCGGCGGTCGCGGCCGCTGCGTTCGTGTTGCCGGCGGCGGAAGCCGGCGCGCAAACCGCCACGCCATCCGCGCAGACGCCCGCCGCTTCGGCGCAGGCGCCCGCCGGCAGACCCGCGCAGGGCGGGGCTCAGCGGACCGAAAGCAACGCGACGGTCGAGGCGGTGACCGTCACAGCCGAGCGCAGCGACACGCGCGTGTCGATCGACCGGCGCAGCTACAGCATCGCCAGCGACCTCCAGTCGACGGCGGGCTCCATCGGCGACGCGCTGCGCAACGTGCCCTCCGTGCAGGTGGATCTTGAGGGCAACCTGACGCTTCGCGGCGACAGCAACGTCACCATTATGATCGACGGAAAGCCATCCGGCATGTTCCGGGGGGAGGGCCGCGCCACCGCCCTGCAACAGCTTCCCGCCGACCAGTTCGAGCGGGTCGAGGTGATGACCAATCCGTCGGCCGCGATGCGCCCGGATGGTTCGGCGGGCGTGATCAACCTGATCAGCAAGAAAGACCGGGCGGCGGGCCAGACCGGCTCGGTCCGCGTCGCTGTCGGCAACGAGGGCCGTTACAATGGCGGGGCCAGCTACGCCTACAACTCCAAGACCTTCGGGGTGAACGCGAGCGCGAGCGTCTGGCATGACGAGCGGGAGACCACCTGGCGCGACGAGCGCTCTCGCCTCTACGACAATCGCTTCCGCGACAGCCGATCGCTCAGTGAAAGCGTCAGCCGCAGCGACGGCTACAACCTGCGTGGGGGCGTCGACTACGATCCGGACGCCGCGACGCGCATCAGCGCCGAGCTTCGCCTCAACAAGAACGAGAATGAGAACACCAGCGTGGGCTCAACCTCGGGGCTCGACAGCGAAGGGCAACTGATCAACGACGCCACGACCACCGGGCTGATGCGCAACAGCATGTCCAATGGCGAAGCGTCGCTGGGATATCGGCGAAAGTTCACCGGTCATGATCACGTGTTCACGCTCGACGTCAGCCAGGAGCGGACGGACCGCGCGTTTGAGGCCGATTTCCACGTCGTCGCCCACCCTCCGATCCCGGCGCCGTACACCGCTTCTGACCGCGGCGAGTTGATCGACAAGACGGAGGCCAAGGCCGAGTACAAGCGGCCCGTCGGGGCGGAGGACCGCCTAGTCGCCGGCTACAACCTCGAGATCACCCAGTCCGCCTTCGACGTGTGGCAGTCGCGCGGGACCGAGCCGTTCCCGACGACGCCCGACCTTCGCTACACCTACGAACTGGGCGTCGAGCAGGCCGTGCATGGCGTCTACGGCACCTACGAGCACGCCATGGGCGACTTCACCGTGCTGAGTGGCCTGCGCCTGGAGCTGACGGACTTGGAGGCGCACCAGCTGACCGCAGACGTTCGGGGCGGCTACGACTACTGGAAGGCCTATCCCAGCCTCCACCTGCAGCACGAGATCACCGACAACCAGCAGATCACCGCCGGCTACAGCCGGCGCATCCAGCGGCCCCGTCCCGAGGACCTGAACCCGGCGATCCAGTACCGCGACCCCTTCAACTTTCGGCAGGGCAATCCGCGCCTGCGGCCGCAGGAGACCGACAGCTTCGAGCTGATCTGGCAGCGGCGCGAGAACGGCCGGTTCCTGCTCGCCACCGGCTACTGGCGCGAAAGTCGCAACGGCGTGACGGACGTGACGCGCGACATCGGCGGCGGGGTGCTGCTGACGACGCGAGAGAATCTCACCGGCAGCCGGAGCGGGGGCCTTGAGCTGGTCGCCAACGGCCGGCTGGGCGACTTCCGCTACAATCTCAGCGGCAACGGCTATTGGACGGAGGTCGAGGGCGAGACGTTCGGCGTCACCCAGGTGCAGTCCGGCTGGACGTACCAGGGCAATTTCTCAGTGACCTGGCAGGCCACGCCCAAGGACGACATCCAGTTCAGCGGCTATGGGCGCGGGCGCCAGTACACGCCCCAGGGCTACCAGGAGGCCAGCGGCGCCCTGAACCTCGCGTACCGGCACAGGTTCAACAAGAACTGGATGGGCGTGGTGCAGGTGAACGACCTGCTGGAAAGCCAGCGAAGCGGGACCATCATCGACACACCCGTGCTGCGGGCGCGCACCGATGTGGACTGGGCCAGCCGGGCCATCTTCTTCAGCCTGCGCTACAGTTTCGGCTCCGCCGCCGGCTCGCGCCGGCCGCAGATGAGCGACGAGGCGCCCCCCGCCGCAGGTCCGTTCTGACGGACAGCTGGAGGCGAGACCCGAAGCGAGGTCCGCCTGAGGGACCCGCTTGACTCTTGTATGCAAGATCATGCATATACATGGTCATGCAAACGGACATGTTCGACGCCCTGGCTGACCCGACCCGCCGGTGCATCGTCGCCGCGCTACGGGACGGGGAGCGTCAGGTGAACGATATCGTCGAGGTCGCTGGGATCCATCAGTCGGGCGTCTCCCGGCACCTGAAGATCCTCCACGAAGCAGGCTTCGTCACGGTGCGGGCCGAAGGCCAGCGGCGCCTCTACGCGCTGAGACCCGAACCTTTCCAGGAGCTCGAGGCGTGGCTCGCCGACTACCGACGGCTGTGGGAGGCCCGGCTCGACCGCTTCGGCGCCGCGCTGGACGAAAGACGCAAGCAGAGCGGCGGCGCCGCCAATCATGAGCAGGACCAATGACCGAGACGATCACCTCCTCGACGAAGGCTCCGGCCGGCGCTGTCCCTCAAGCGGCCGTCGTGGTCGAGCGGACCTACCGCGCGACTCTCGAAGAGTTGTGGGCCCTTTGGACCACCAAGGACGGCTTCGAATCCTGGTGGGGACCTGAAGGCTTCCGGGTGGAGGTCCAAGTTTTAGAGGCTCATGAAGGCGGCGCGCTGGAGTACGACATGATCGCGGACGCGCCCCAGGCTGTAGCGGCGATGAAAGCCGCCGGACAGCCGATCTCCCACGGCACTCGGGGCCGGTTCAGCGCCTTCCGGCCGCACACGCACCTTGAGCTGACGCATGCGATCGACTTCATCGACGGGGTCGCGCCTTATGACAATGTGATCGAGGTGGACTTCTACCCAGCCGGCGATGTGGTTCGGATGGTCACCACGATCCACCCGCACCTCGACCCGCATTGGACCGGCATGGCCGCCCAGGGTTACGCGAGCCAGCTGACGAAGCTGGATCGGCGCTTCACGCGCTGAGCCCCAGAGGCGCGGGAAGGGGCCGGCCGCCCCTGCGGTCTCGCGCTCTGGCCCTCAGGTCGCGCGGGCCAGCTCCAGAGACGCGGCGGATCAGAGCGCGCAGGGTGGAGGGATCCGAATAGCCCACCTGATAAGCGATGTCCTCGAAGGGCGACTGGGTGCTTTGGATCAGCTCGATCGCCCGTTCGACCCGCAATTGCTGGAGAAACTGGATGGGAGATAGCCCCGTCGCCGCCACAACGCGCCTGGCGAACGTCCGGGCGCTCTGGCCGGCTGCGGCGGCGAGGTCCGCCACGTCCAGTTTTTGCGCGAGGCGCGGCCGCGCCCAGGCGACCGCTTTGGCCACGCCATCATCGCCCGCGGCGAGCAGGCCGATCGCCAGGTAGGGTGTCTGGGATCGCCGCTCGTCCAGCACCATACGCCGAGCGCAGCTCTCCGCGATCTCTGCGCCGGCGTAGCGTGCGACCACGCCCACCATGAGGTCCATTTGCGCCATTGCCGCGCCAGCGGTCGTCAGCTCGCCGTCCGTCAGAACCAGTTGGCTCGTGTCGAGCATCACCTCCGGAAAGAGTTCGGCGAACACCGGCGCAAGCCACCAGGCGGTGGTCGCGCGCCGACCCGCGAGCAGACCGCTGCTCGCCAGCAGCAGTGTGCCGGTGCAAGAGCTGGTGATGTGGGCGCCGTCGTTGAAGGCGGCGGTCACTGCGGCTCGGGCTTCCTCCACGTCAGGCTCGGCCAGGCGCGTTCGGTAGCATGCGGCTTTGGAGAAGCCCTGCGCCGGCAATATGAGCAACTCGGGCCGGTCGGCCGTTCCCTCTGGGAAGGCGAGGAACGGCCTGAAAAGATGGGCGCCCGAGCCCGTCAGCCGAACGTCGAAAGCGGGCGGACGCCCAAGCTTGAGGCAAATGCGGTTGGCCACCGCCAGAACGTCGATGGTGATGGTGACGCTCGAGGCGAGGGCTCCGTCGAGCGCCAGGATCGTTGTGGGCAGCATCTCACATTCTCGCCGCTGACGCCCGGTTCGTCACCCGTGAGGTCCGGCTTGCGCCAACGCCTCTACGGCGGCCATGTCGAGGTCGCCCCCGCCTGCATCGAAAGCCGCTCGGAAAAGGCGAAGGCTCTCGAGGAGAAGGGGCGTCGGCTCGGCCACCTCCGCGGCGGTCCGCGCGATGAGATCTGCGTTCTTGCAAACGTCCCGGATGGCGGCTTCGGGCGCGAAGTCACGCCGCAGCATCTTGTCGAGCTTGGCCATCGCGACGGCGCTGCACATCGGCCCGCCCTGGATGACCCTGCGGAAGACCTCGAGGTCCAGCTCCAGCCGCCGCGCAAGACCCACCGCCTCGGCAAGCGCGGCGACCCCAGCCACCAGGTACAGGTTCACCGCCAACTTCATGGCCATCGCTGACGGGACTGGCCCCACGACCACGACCTCCCGGCACATGGCGGTGAGCACCGCATCGAGCTCCGCGATAACTTGCGGATCGCCAGCCGCCATGCACACGAGGCGCCCGGATTCAGCTGGGCCCCGAGAGCCGGAGACAGGCGCCTCGACGAAACGACCGCCAGCCTCGTGGATGTCCCGCTCCAGATCGCGAGAATAGTCGGGCGCGTGGGTGCCAAGGTTCACGATGAGCCGGCCGGCGACCCGGCTGTGGAAAGCGGAGCCGCGGCGATCGAGCACGGCGTCGGTGGCCGTGTCGTCCGCAAGCATCAGCAACACGACATCGGAGGCGGCGAAGAGGGCGTCCGGATCAGGCGCCACCTTCGCCCCGAGCGCCTCCAGCGGATCGGCGGCCGCACGTGAGCGGTTGTAGACCGTGAGGGGTATCCCTGCTCGAAGCAGGTTGGCCGCCATTGGACGGCCCATGAGGCCAAGGCCTGCGAAGCCGACGTTCATGGGGCCGTGGATACGGCTAACGGCGAGCGCCGATCAGGGGCGAATTCGCCGACTTTCGGGGCGTTCGAGCCAAACCGCTGGCGGAAGTGGCCCGGATTTTGGCGAGTCCGTCGCTAGCGTGGCGGCGCAAAGCACGCTCATCGTTGAGGGGCAGCAATGGGCGGGACCAACATGCTCCAGTTTCTTCGACGCCTGGCCGGCGTCCTGTCGGCGCTGGCCGCTCTGCAGGCGGTTCCGGCCACGGCGGCCGAGCCTCCAACTGTCCCGCCTGAGGTGGCGAAGCGGTACATGGGCCCTCACACCCTGGTGGACGTGGGCGGGGGGCGGCGTATCAATCTGCTCTGCATGGGTGAGGGCGAACAGACGGTGCTGTTCGACGCCGGGGGCAGCGACTGGTCGGTGATCTGGGCGCTGGTGCAGCCCGCCTTAACCGGCGAGGCCCGCGCGTGCGCCTACGACCGCGCCGGGCTCGGCTATAGCGATCCTGGACGTGGGCCGCGTTCGCCAATAGCCATCGTCGAGGACATGCACGCCCTCGTGAAGGCCGCCGGTTTGAAGCGCCCGCTGGTGCTGGTCGGCCACTCGCTCGGCGGGTTCAACGTGAAGCTCTACGCCGCCCTCTATCCCGAGGACGTTTCGGCGCTCGTGCTGGTCGACCCGGCGGAAGAGCGGGTTTGGGACCGCACCCGCGAGCGCATGCGCAAACGCTTCGGCGACCGGTTGGCGGCGCGCTCGGAGCTGATGGACCAGAGCTTCTTCACGATGCTGGCGCGGCGCTATGAGGACTGCGCCGCGCTGGCGAAGACCAAGGCGCTGGACCCCACGTCGATGGACTACCGGCGCTGCACCGACCCGCCCCGGACGCAACTCGGCGAAAGCCTCGTCGCGGAGCGGACCCGCATCCACGCGACGAGCGCCTACCAGGCCGCACAGGCCTCCGAGATCGTCAACAGCGTGTACGGCGACCCCCGTGCAGACGGCGTCTATGAGCGCCTGTTCCGGCCTGGCGTGTTGGGTGATCGCCCGGTGATCGTCCTGAGCCACGGCATCTATGACGAGAAGGATGAACTGGACACGCTCGGGTTCGAGCAGTTCGTCGACCTTCACCGTCAGTCGGCGAGGCTTTCCCGGGCGGGGCGGCAGCGCGTCGTGCCCGGCACGCATCACAACATTGAACTGGACGCACCCGAGGCTGTCGTCGCGGCTGTCCGAGAGGCGCTTGCCGCGACGAGCAGGAGCGTCGCTCGATAAGAGCTTAGCAGCCGTCGGAGTGAGCGGGCTGCGGCGCACGGGAACACCGGGACTTCAGGCAGGTTGTCGTTCGGCGCCCCTGAGGGAATTCAACATGTTCACAAAAGATCATTCGAACGGCGAGCAGCCGAAGGCGGACCGTGCCGAAACGCCGGTTGGCGGCGCCGACGGGATTGGCGAGGCCTCACGCAGCTTCGCTAAGCAAAGCGGTGCGATCGCCGGGCAGGTCGGCAGCAATGTCGACGCCATCGTCGGCGGCGCCGCGCGCTACGGGCAGCAGGCCATGGGCCGGCAGATGGATGCAATCCGGGCGCTCGCCGACGCCCGCACGCCCGAGGACGTGGTGCGGGTCCAGATCGACTACGGACGACGCGCTTTCGAGGCGTACGTCTCGGAGGTCCGGCGGATGTCGGATGTCATGGCCGACCTATACCTCTCGTCCGCCCGGAACCTGTCGGAGCAGGCGGCGCGGCTGCAGCCCCCGACGCCGAAGGCAGACTGAGTGGGAGGTGACGGCGCCTCAGGGCTCCGCCGCAACCTGAACAGCTCGCTCCCCGTCCCACCGCCACGCGGTGAACTGTGCGCCATCGGTGTCGCTCACCGCTGACCGCCCAAGATCGGCCCCAGCTCGCCAGCGGCCCTCGAGTGCGCCGGCCGAGAAGTCATACAGGCTGTTGCCGATATCACACCGGGCTGAATAGGAGATCAGGCGGAGGCGCCGCTTGGTCTCACTGGGCAGGAGGCGGGGCAGGCACGACTGGATCATCAGCCGGCTCTGGTTGGCGAACACCAGTTCGTGTCGGCGCACCAGGGCCGCGGCCATGTCCTTTGGCGCCGCACCATGGAGGCTGAAGAGGTCCACGGCGACGATCAGCCGGCTGCTGTCCGGCTCCGCCGCCACGACGTCGAGCGGCAGATTGCCCGTGAAGCCTCCGTCCGCGAGTAGCCGCTCCCCGATCTGAACAGGGGCGAAGTCGGGGAGCAGAGCCGAGCTGGCCAGGATGTGCTCCGGCTCGATGGCCTCCCTCGCAGTGTCGAAGAGCAGCCGGGCGCCGGTGATCAACTCCGTGGCTGTCACGGTCACACGCCTCTCGCCGCCATTCAGCCGGCCGAAATCGACGTGCCGCTCCAGCGCGCGCGCCAGCGGCGCCAGATCGTACATGCCGACGCGAGGCGGTGAGCCGAAGGCGCCCATGAGATTGGGTGAGAACAGGGCTGGGTGTCCAAACAGGATGCCGGCCTGGGCGCTGAGACGGGTCCAGTCATCGGCCGCTGCGCCGGGCCCCGGCCACCCGCTCGGGAGTGCCGCTTCACTCCAGAAGGCGCGAAGGGCGTCCAAGGTGCGGTCGGGAGCGTTTCCAGCCACGACCGCGGCGTTGACGGCTCCGATGGAGGTCCCGACCAGCCAGTCCGGCGAGGCGCCGACGCTCTGCAGAGCCTCGCACACGCCCGCCTGAACAGCGCCAAGCCCTAGACCGCCGGCAAGCACAAGCGCGATGCGCCTGTTCTCAAGATCGGTCATGCTTCGCTCCAGGACGCGTCACGCGCCTGCATTCAACATGCGAGGGGCGCGGGCGTTGCACCCGCCGTGGGCTCAGGCGGTCGCCGCCAGAAAGCCGGCCTGCTCGCGCTCGAGCCTGCGCTTCTCGATGCGGCTCCAGACCCGATCGTGGATAGTGAAGAAGACGGTCTGCACCAGGGGCTCCAATAGGCCGATCGCCAGCGCCGCCCGCCAGTCTCGGGTAAGCGCGTAGGCGACGGCGATCGCCACCGTCAGGTGCATCATGCAATAGGTGAAGGACTTCAGAGCGATGCGAGCCATCGGTATGCACTTTCGTCGATGCGCTATTGCGAACCATTCGCAAGAGAAGTGGGGGCGCTGAAGCCACACCGCAAGCCTCCTGGGCGGCAAGTTGACGCGAAGCGGCCGCAGGTTGGCCGGGCAAGGGTTGTCGCGGAAGGGCGCGGCGCCTATACCCGCCTCGCAAAACGGAGAACTCCTCATGGAGATTCGCGAAGGGCTCACCTTCGATGATGTTTTGCTCGAGCCGGCGGCTTCCGATGTCCTGCCCGCCGACGCCGACACCAAGACGAAACTCACTCGCGAGATCGAGCTGAACATTCCGCTCGTCTCCTCGGCCATGGACACGGTGACCGAGAGCCGTCTGGCCATCGCCATGGCTCAGGCCGGCGGCATGGGCGTGATCCACCGCAACCTCAGCAATGAGGAGCAGGCGGACCAGGTCCGTGAGGTGAAGCGCTACGAGAGCGGGATGGTGATCAACCCGATCACCATCCATCCCGACACGACGCTGGCCGAAGTGCGGGAGATCGTGGCGCGCAAACGGGTCTCGGGCTTCCCGGTAGTGGAGCGCGACAGCGGCAAGCTGGTCGGGATCCTCACAAACCGGGACATGCGCTTCGAGGCCGACGGGAATGTGCAGGCCGGAGCGCTGATGACGCGCGAGGGCCTGATCACCGTGCGCGAGGGCGTGGGGCGGCACGAAGCGCTGACCCTGCTGCGCGAGCGCAAGATCGAGCGCGTGATCGTGGTGGACGAGGGCTACCACGCGGTGGGCCTCATCACCGTCAAGGACATCGAGAAGGCCCAGGCCTTTCCGCTCGCCGCCAAGGACGAACAGGGTCGGCTTCGCGTCGGCGCCGCCTCGACCGTCGGCGACAAGGGATATGAGCGTTCGATGGCGCTGGTGGACGCCGGCGCCGACGTGGTGGTGATCGACACCGCCCACGGCCACTCCTCCCAGGTCTCCGAAGCGGTCCGACGGGTGAAGCGCGAGACCAACCGCGTGCAGGTGGTGGCGGGAAACGTCGCCACTTACGATGCGGCGCGGTCGCTGATCGACGCTGGCGCGGATGCGGTGAAGGTCGGCATCGGGCCCGGCTCGATCTGCACAACCCGTATCGTAGCGGGCGTGGGCGTGCCTCAGCTGACGGCGATCTTGGAGGCGGTGCGGGCGGCGGGCGACAGCGGCGTGCCGATCATCGCCGATGGCGGGATCAAGTACTCCGGCGACCTCGCCAAGGCCCTGGCTGCGGGCGCCTCGGTCGCGATGCTCGGTTCGATGTTCGCCGGCACCGACGAGAGCCCGGGCGAGGTGTTCCTGTACCAGGGCCGCTCCTACAAGACCTATCGCGGCATGGGCTCGGTCGGGGCCATGGCTCGGGGATCGGCGGATCGCTACTTCCAGAAGGAGGTGTCGGACTCCATGAAGCTGGTGCCCGAGGGCATCGAGGGGCAGACGCCGTACAAGGGGCCGATCGCGCCGGTCATTCACCAGCTGGTGGGCGGGCTGCGCGCGGCCATGGGCTATCTCGGCGCGTCCAGCATCGAGGAGCTGCAGAAGCGGGCGCGCTTCGTGCGCATCACCGGCGCGGGGCTGCGTGAAAGCCACGTCCACGACGTGATGATCACCCGCGAAGCGCCAAACTACAGGGCGGCGACCTGATGGACGCCGCGCCCTACGTTGAGCTCAAGCTGCTCGGCGCGGCGGTCGTGCTGGGCGTGGTCCATCTGCTCCTCGCCGCCTTCGCCTCCACGCGTGACCGCGGACTGAAGTGGAACGCTGGGCCGCGGGACCGCACGCCGGACCACGGCGTCCTGGCGGGACGGCTGGAGCGGGCGTTCAACAATTTCCGCGAGACCTTTCCGCTGTTCGCGGCGAGCCTGCTGGCGGCCTATCTCGCGGGCGACCTGGGCCCGCTGACCTACTGGGGGGCCTGGATCTACCTGCTGGGACGCGTCGCCTATCTGCCGCTCTACGCGGCGGGGGTGCCCTTCGTCCGGTCCGTGGCGTGGCTGGTCTCGATGGTCGGCTTCGCCATGGTCCTCGTGGCGCTGCTCTCGTGACCGGAGCGGACGGCGCCCTGTGACTCCAGCCGCTCGTCTCGCCGCGGCCGTCGAGGTCCTGGACAAGATCGCCGGCTCGCGCGCGCCGGCGGAACAGGTCCTGAAAGCCTGGGGGCAGGCGCATCGCTTCGCCGGCTCCAAGGATCGCCGCGCCATCGCGGACCGCGTCTATCTGTGCCTGCGCCAGCGAGCCAGGTTGGCCTGGGCCATGGGCGGGGAGGACGGCCGACGGCTTGTGATCGGCTCTCTGGCGCTGATCGACGGGCTGACGCCGCAGGAGATCGCCGAGCAGTTCTCTGGCGAGGGCTATGCGCCATCCGCCCTGACGGAGGCGGAACGCGCCCGGCTGGAGCATGCGCCCGGCGAGCCGCCGCCGTGGGCCGCGAGCGGCCTGCCGCCCTTTGTGGTGGACGACTTCAAGGCGACCTACGGAGACGCATGGGCCGATGAGGCGGAGGCGCTGATGGCGCCGCGCGCGCCCATCGACCTCCGTGTGAACACCGCCCGCGCCGACGTCAGCGCCGTCCGCATCGAGCTGGAGGGCGAGGGGCTGAAGCCCGAGCCCACGCCGTGGTCGGCGCTGGGGCTGCGCCTGCCGGCGGAGCCGCCGCCCAACGTGCAGAAGCTGTCAGCCTTCCAGGCCGGGCACATGGAGATCCAGGACGAAGGCAGCCAGCTCGCCGCGTGGCTGGCGGCGGCCGCCGCGCCTGGCGAGCCTCGGCTGGTGGTTGACTATTGCGCGGGCGGCGGCGGCAAGACGCTTGGCCTGATCCAGGCGCTTCCCAACGCCCACGTCATCGCCTGCGATGTCGACCAGAAGCGGCTGGACAACATCCGTCCGCGCCTCGCGCGCGCCGGGGTCGAGGCGGAGCTTCGCAGGCTGGGCGCGGAGGGCGGGGGACTGGCGGACCTGGAGGGCCAGGCCGACCTGGTGCTGGTGGACGCGCCCTGCTCGGGCTCCGGCACGTGGCGACGCCGCCCCGAAGACGCGGCGCGGCTCTCGCCTGAGGAGGTCGAGAGGCTGCATGGCCTCCAGGTGCAGATCCTGGATCGGGCGGCCAAGCTGGCCAGGCCTGGCGCACGGCTGGCCTACGTCACCTGCTCCATGCTCGCAGCCGAGAACGAGGCCAGCATCGCCGCCTTCGAGGCGGCGCACCCCGAGTTCAGGCCGCTGGCGATCGACGCCGTGCTCAGTTCCGTCAACATCACGCCACAGGGCCGCGAGCGCCTTGCGGCGCTTTCCGCCGGCGGCCATAGGCTCCGCATGTCCCCCCGCGCGACGAGCACCGACGGCTTCTTCCTCGCGCTCTACGAAAGGACCGCATGATCGACCTCGCCCGCCAGCACGAGCGTGTGCTGATCATCGACTTCGGCAGCCAGGTCACCCAGCTCATCGCCCGACGCGTGCGGGAGAGCGGCGTCTATTGCGAGATTCATCCGTACGACAAGGCGGAAGGGCTGCTTGAGGATTTCGCGCCCAAGGCCGTGATCCTCTCGGGCGGGCCCTCGTCGGTGACGGAGGCGGACAGCCCGCGAATCGGGACCAAGGTGTTCGAGCTGGGCGTGCCGGTGCTGGGCGTCTGCTACGGCGAGCAGCTGATGTGCGACCTGCTGGGCGGCAAGGTCGAGGGCGGGCACCATCGCGAGTTCGGCCGGGCCGAGATCGTGCTGACCCGGGAGAGCCCGCTGTTCGCTGGCATCGGCGCGGTGGACCACCGCGAGCCGGTGTGGATGAGCCATGGTGACCGCATCGTCGCCATCCCCGAAGGATTCCACGCCATCGCCACTTCCGAGGGTTCCCCCTTCGCGGCCATCGCGGACGAGGAGCGCCGCTTCTACGGCGTGCAGTTCCACGCCGAGGTGGCGCACACGCCCCGCGGCGCCGAGATCCTGAAGAACTTCACCCACGCCATCGCCGGCCTGAAGGGGGACTGGACCATGGCCACCTTCCGCGAGGAGCAGGTGGCGAAGATCCGCGAGCAGGTGGGCGATCAGAAGGTGATCTGCGGGCTGTCCGGCGGCGTCGACAGCTCCGTCGCCGCGGTGCTTATCCACGAGGCGATCGGCGACCAGCTGACCTGCGTGTTCGTGGACACGGGCCTGCTGCGCAAGGACGAGGGTGAGCAGGTGGTGAGCCTGTTCCGCAACCACTACAACATCCCGCTCATCCACGTGGACGCGAGCGAGCAATTCCTGGGAGAGCTGGCGGGGATCAGCGACCCGGAGACCAAGCGCAAGACGATCGGGCGCCTGTTCATCGAGGTGTTCGACCGCGAGGCCGCCAAGATCGAAGGCGCGGCGTTCCTGGCGCAGGGGACCCTGTACCCGGACGTCGTGGAGAGCGTCTCCGCACGCGGCGGGCCCTCGGCCGTCATCAAGAGCCATCATAACGTCGGCGGGCTGCCGGACTTCATGAAGCTGAAGCTCGTCGAGCCGCTGCGGGAGCTGTTCAAGGACGAGGTGCGCGCACTGGGTCGCGAGCTGGGCCTCTCCGACGCCTTCGTCGGCCGCCATCCCTTCCCGGGGCCGGGCCTGGCCATCCGCATCCCCGGAGAGATCACGCCGGAGAAGGTTCGAACCCTGCAACAGGCGGACGCGATCTATCTGGAGGAGATCCGCAAGGCGGGTCTCTACGACAAGATCTGGCAGGCCTTCGCCGTGCTGCTGCCGGTCAAGACGGTCGGCGTCATGGGTGACGCCCGCACGTACGAGGACGTGTGCGCGCTTCGCGCCGTCACCTCGACCGACGGCATGACCGCGGACTTCTTCGAGTTTCCGTGGGACGTGCTGGGCCGCGCCGCGACCCGCATCGTCAACGAGGTGCGGGGCGTGAACCGCGTCGTCTACGACGTGACGTCCAAACCGCCCGGCACCATCGAGTGGGAGTGAGGGCTCAGGCGGCGCTTCTGAACCCGTCCAGTTGTGCCTGCATGGCCCGCGCGAACGCCGGCCGAGCCTCGCACCGCCGCTTGTACGCGAGCACCTGCGGGTAATCGGCGAGCAGATCGGTGTGGTCGAGGATGCGCAGGACATCGACCATCATCAGGTCGCCCACGGTGAACCGGCCTTCCAGGTGCTCCTTGCCGCCTAGCGCTCGCTCGAGCATCGCCAGGCGGTCACGGACGAACGTCTCCACGCCTGGCCGCGCCGCTTTCGCCCAGTCCTCCTCCGCATGAAAGAAGTCGAGGGCGCCTAGCTGCTGAACGCCGGTCTCCACTGAGTTCAGCGCCGCGAACAGCCACGCGACAGCCCGCTGGCGACCGATGCGGTCGGCTGGCAGCAGCGTCTCGGACTTTTCAGCGACGAAGAGCGCGATGGCGCCGCTTTCAAACAGCGCGAGGCCATCCTCCTCGATCGCCGGGGCCTGGCCGAACGGCTGGCGCGCCAGGTGTTCGGGGGACCGCTGTTCAGGGCCGAGCGCAATGGTGCGGACCTGATAGGGGATACCGGCTTCCTCAAGCGCCCAGCGGACCCTAAAGGCCCGCATCAGCGGCGCGGCGAAGTCCGGCACCCAGGCGTAGGTGGTCAGGGTGATCATGCGCGCACTCCGTTCCGTTCGGCCACGGCGAGGTTTTCGGCGTAGGCCTGCTGCTTGTTGAAGAGCGAGCTCCAGCCGCCGACATGGCTGTCGCGGCTCTCGACAGTCGTGAACGGGGTCTGGTGAAAGCTTTGCACCGTGCGCCCCTCCTTCTCCTTGAAGGTGACGGTGACCACCGTGTCCGGATCGCTTCCGCTCTCGTGGTCCCACCGGAAGGTGAAGACGATGCGCCGCTCCCGCTCCACCTCGCGGACGATCCCGCTGAAACGGGTATGGCCGTACGTCTTCGACGTCATCGCGCCACGCCAGGGGCGGCCGGGGGTCAGCTCCCAGTCCATTTCTACGGTGGTGAACGCCTCGGGTCCCCACCAGCGCAACATGTGGTCGCGGCTTTCCCACAAGCGGAAGACCAGCGAGACCGGCGCATCGAAGGTGCGCTCGATCAGCAGTTCGTCGTCACGAAGGTCCGTCACTGCTTCGTTCCCTTGGCTGGAGCCGTGGTGAGCTCCGACAGGAGCGCGTCCATGCGGTCGAAGCTGCCCGACCAGAAGGCGCGATAGCGGTCCAGCCAGCCGTCGACCTCCTTCAACGGCTCCGCGCGCAGGCGACAGGGACGCCACTGGGCCTGGCGTCCGCGCGAGATCAGACCGGCTCCCTCCAGCACCTTCAGGTGTCGCGAAATGGAGGGCAGCGACATGTCGAATGGCTCGGCTAGCTCGTTCACCGTGGCCTCACCTTGGCTCAGCCGGGCCAGGATCGCGCGGCGGGTCGGGTCAGCCAGGGCGGCGAGGGTGGTGCTGAGAGGGTCAGGTGAGCGGTTATTTAGCATCATCGATAATTAGCGAGCTTGCTAAATGACGTCAATGGGAGCGCTCTTCTTGGCGTCCGGAGCTCGTGCGCTGCACAGGGGCTTCGGCTATGTCTCGGCGCGCCTGAGAACAGGAGGGGGCGCTATGGCGCATTGGCTGGTGAAGTCAGAGCCCAACACCTACGGCTACGCTGATCTTGAGCGGGACGGGCGCACGGTTTGGGACGGCGTCCGCAACAACGCCGCCGCCTTGCACCTTAAAGCCATGGCGGAAGGGCACCAGGTGCTCTTCTACCACTCGCAAGAAGGAAAGGCGGCAGTCGGCGTGGCCAAGGTCGTGCGCGCAGCTTTTCCTGACGCAAGCGACCCCAGCGGCCGCTTCGTTGCGGTGGAGCTGGCGCCGGTCCGGGCGCTGAAGCGAGCGGTCACCTTGGCCGCCATGAAGGCCGAACCGGCTCTGTCGGAAATGGCCATGCTGCGCCAGTCGCGCCTGTCCGTCTCACCCGTCAGCGACGAGGAATGGCGCGCCATCATGAGGATGTCCGGCGAATGACCCCGACGATCTACGGCATCAAGGCGTGCGACACGATGAAGAAGGCTCGCGCCTGGCTGGATGGCCGCGGCGTCGCCTACACCTTCCATGACTACAAGGCGGCGGGCATCGACCGTCCGACGCTGGAGCGGTGGGTCGAGGAACACGGCTGGGAGACGGTGCTGAACCGCTCCGGCACGACCTTCCGCGGGCTGCCTGACGCCGAGAAGGCTGGCCTCGATCGGGAGAAGGCGATCCAGCTGATGCTGGCGCAGCCGTCCATGATCAAGCGTCCGGTGCTGGATTTGGGCGACCGGCGCGTCGTGGGCTTCAAGCCCGAGGCTTATGCCGCCGCATTAGGCTGAGCATCCTTCCCCTTGGGGAGCGTGAGCTGGGCCACCAGGAAGGAGCCGACGCCGCAGGCGGCGATGCCCGCCACCATCGGCAGGGGTGTGCCGTTCGCGAACAGGCCGACGATGGCCATGATGATCGAGCCGACCACCATCTGGGTCGCGCCCATCAGGGCGGAGGCCGTGCCGGCGACGTGGCCGTGGGCCTCCAGCGCCAGGACCGAGGTGGTCGGAAGCACCAGGCCCAGAAAGCCGTAGGCGACGAACAACAGGCCCGCGATGACGAAAAGGTTCTGCAGCCCGAGCGCAACCAGGGCCAGCAGCAGGATCAGCGCGGCGGCGAAGCCGGTGACAGCGACGCGCACCACCCGCGTCAGGCCGAAGCGTGACGCAAGGAAGCCGTTGAGCTGCGCCGCGCCGAAGAAGGCCACCGCATTGACCGAGAAGAACAGGCTGTAGGCCATGGGGCCGTAGCCGTAGTGGTCGATGATCACGAAGGACGAAGTCGACAGGTAGACGAAGAACGCCGAGATACCGAGCGTCCCGACCATCACCAGGCCCATGAAGCCGCGGTCGCGGAGGAGCCGGCCGTAGACACGCATGGATCCCCGCCAGGAGGCGTCGTGGCGCGCCTCCTCGGGTCGGGTCTCCCGCAGGCCGAAGGCGACCAGCGCCCAGGCGACCAGCGCCGCGATAAGCACGCCCCAGAAGACGCCGCGCCAGCCGAACGCCGAGATGACGAAGCTGCCCGTCAGCGGCGCCAGGATGGGCGAGACGCTGAAGACCAGCATCAGCAGCGACATCAGGCGGGCGGCGTCCGCGCCGGTGTGCAGGTCGCGAACGACCGCACGGGGAACGACCATGCCCGCGCAGGCGCCGATCGCCTGGAGCACCCGGAAGGCGATCAGGGCCTCCACGTTGGGCGCGAGGGCGCAGCCGACGCTGCCCGCGCAGAAGAGGGCTAGGCCGAAGTAGATCGGCGCCTTGCGGCCGAACATGTCGGTCGCCGGACCGTAGGCCAGCTGGCAGACGCCGATCGCGACGAAGAAGGCGGTCAGGCTCATCTGCACTGCGCCGGCGCTGGCGTTCAGCGACTGGCCGATGGAGGGCAGCGCCGGCAGGTACATGTCGATCGCGAAGGGGCCGATCGCCGAGACAAGCCCGAGGATCACCGCGTGGCGGAGGAAGGGAGACGACATGCGCGCATGGATCCTGGCGCGCAGTGAGGGGCGCGCGGCCGCGCTTCTTAAGGTAAGCCGGCGCCGCCTCCAAGCAGCGGCGGGTCAGTCAACCACGGTGCGGCCCATGCGTTCCAGCAGATCGCGCGTACCCTGTTCGCGCATGACAACGGCGTCGGGTCCGTCGAAGTATGCGCCCTGCTCGGTCAAGGTGAGGCGGGCGCCCCAGCCGTCGGGCTCAATCTCGATCGTGCCGAGCGAGACCGAGATCCGACGGCCGTCGATATCCATGTCGTATGCGTAGACGATGCGGCGGTCCTGAACGATGTCGCGATACCGCGTCCGTGTCTCGGAGCGGGGTCCGCCTTTCCAGCGGCCGGCGAGATACTCGGAGCCGCCGACGCGGAAATCGAATTCTCGAACCTCTTCCTCGAACGCCTCGCCGCCGTTGAACCAGCGGGCTTTAGCCTCCGCGTCGGCGAAGGCGCGGAAGACGCGGGCGGGGGAGGCGGGGTAGGTGCGCTCGACGACGAAGGTGGCGTGGGTGACCGTTCGGCCTGTCATGCTCAGCGCCTCGCCTCAGGCCGCGACCGCTTCGCGGGCCAGTTCCTTCTCAAGCGCCTGGAGCAGCTGGCCCCAGCCGGCCTTGCGCATTTCCGGGCCGTCCGCGCCCTCCAGGAATGCGCCCTGCTCGGTGAAGGTCAGGCGTGTGCCCCCGTCCACGGGCTCCAGCTCCACCGTGGCCAACGAGACGGAGAACACGCTGTCGCCGCGCGCCATGGTGTAGGTGAAGATGATGCGGCGGTTCTCGACGATGTCGTCGTACCGGGTCTCATTGAAGAATTCGCCCATGCCTTCCATGGCGAAGCCGCTGCGTTCGTGACCGCCCACCCGGAAGTCGGGGTGGTAGTGGAGGGTGGTGAACCCCTCGCCTTCAACAAACCAGCGGCGCTTGGCCTCCGCATCCGCGAAGGCGGCGAACACGCGCTGTGGCGCGGCCGGATAGGTGCGCTCGATGCAGAACGTGGCGTGGGTGACGGTGCGTCCAGTCATGGTCGGCTCCTTCATTGACCTTGAGATCCGTCGTCGGAGGCAGTCGCCGCGAGGAAGTCGCCGAGCCGGTCGAGGCGGCGCTCCCACAGCGTGCGTCGCTCGTTGATCCACTGCTCGGCTTGGCTGAGCGCGCCGGCCTCGATGGTGCAGGTGCGCACGCGCCCGACCTTCTGCGTGGTCACAAGCCCGCTTCCTTCCAGGACCTGCAGGTGCTGCACGACGGCAGAGAGGGACATGTCGAGCGGCTCAGCCAGCTCGCTCACCGACGCAGGGCCGCGCGACAGCCGTTCGACCATGGCGCGGCGGCCAGGATCGGCGAGGGCGTGGAAGACGCGGTCGAGCGGATGCTGACACTGAAGCATGTGCTTAAGTATCGTCGGCCTTCGACAAAATGCAAGAGCCCTGCATCCGATCGCGGCGTCGGCGGCGACTAACCCTCGAAAGTCGCGCAATCTGGCGAGGCTGTTCGGGGGTAAGGACGATGGTCGAGCTGTTCACCCGCTTCTGGTGGCTCATCTTTCCGCTGGCGGGCTTCGCCTTCGCCGGCTTCAACCAGTGGCTCCTTTATCGCCGCAGCCGCGCGGCGCTGGAGGTGCTGAAGACCTACGCGGCGCAGGGCAAGGAGCCGCCGCCCGAGCTGATGCGAGCGCTGGGCGGGGCGGACTTCGACGCCGATCAGCCGAAGGGCCGCAACGGCGAGCTGAAGGGCGCCGTCATGACGCTGGCGGTGGCCGCCGGCTTCGTGGTGGCCGCGATCGTCATGCCCGGCGCGTCCGAGCCGTTCTTCATGGTGGCCGCGATCATGGCCGCCATCGGCGTGGGCCTGCTGATTCTCGCCGCCATCACCCGCCGTGAGCGATGAGGCGCGGGCGGTCGACCTGGGGCTCGACGCTGGCCTGGTGCGGAGGGCGCGGGCAGGTTCGCCCGAGGCTTTCTCGCGCCTGGTCGAGCGGCACCAGGCGACGGTGCGCGGCTTCCTGCGCCGCGCTTGCGGAAACTGGGCGGAGGCCGACGACCTGGCGCAGGACACCTTCGTGACGGCCTGGAGCGAGATCGGCCGCCTGCGCTCGGACCAAAGCGTCCGCTCCTGGCTGTGCGGCGTCGCCTGGCGCAAGCACCTGAGCCGCCGGCGCTCGACCATGCGGGACGCGGCGCGGGACGGCGCCTGGCTGGAGGGGCAAGGCGGGAGCTCCGCCGTCGCGCCGGAGGATCGCGAGTCTCTGGCCCGGGCGATGGCCGAACTGCCGCCCGAGCAGCGGGCGGCGGTGGCGCTCTGCCTGGCGGCGGATTTCTCGCACACGGAGGCGGCCGAGGCGTTGCGCTTGCCGGTCGGTACGGTCAAATCGCACGTCGCCCGGGGCCGGGCGAAGCTGCTGGAGGCGCTGTCGTGAGCTCCGACGCCGAGGCGAGGCTGAACGCCTTTTTCGCCGAGCAGGCGCCGCCCGCGCGCGACCCGCTGTTTAAGGTCGCCGTGATGGCGAGGATCGCGCGGCGCAGGTTCCTGTTGACCTGGGCCGCCGTCGCGCCGCTGTGGGTCGCTGCAGGGGGAGTGATGTGGGCCGCTGGTCCCGTGCTCGCCGAGCTTCTGGCCACGCCGCTGATGTCTCTGGGATCTGCGGGTATGGCGGGCCTGACGCTGGCCTCCCTCTACCTCCTGCGTGACAAGATCTTCCGCCCGCTTTGAGTCTTACCAAGATTTCATGGGCGTAACCGCATCCGAACGCGTGCGCCGGCGCCTCTTGTCATCAGAAGGCGAACGCAGCCACGCTTCGCTTCACCATCGAGAGGGGCGCTAACCCATGGAAATTCTGATCCCGATCTCACTGTTCGCCATGATCGCGGCGATCGTCATCGTTCCCACCTGGCTGAAGAGTCAGGAGCGCCTGAAGATGCAGGAGACGCTGCGCGCGGCCTATCAGAACGGCCAGCCTGTCTCCCCGGAGATCCTCGAGGCCATGACCCGGAACGTGAAGGTCGCCAGCGTGGCGCCCTCGCCGTACCGGGATGTCCGCCGCGCGGTGATCCTGCTGTGCGTCGCAGGGGCCTTGGTCACCATCGGCCTGATCCACGGCTGGTACGAAGGCTATGACGACGTCGTCGGCTGGTTCGCATCCGCCGCTTTCCCGGGCTTCATCGGCCTTGGCTACCTGGGGCTGTACCTGTTCGGTCGGGACAAGACGGCTTGAGCGAGAGCTGATCGGAAGGAGAAGCCCCGATGGCGGGCTCACCCGAACGGCGCCCCACCGCCCTCCACGATGTCGAGCTCGCCGCCCTCGCGGCGGCGGGCGGACGCCGGGAGTTCGGCGAGCTGGTGCGTCGCCATGGCTCCGGCGTGCGGGCCCTGCTGCGCCGCATGGGAGCCGACCCCGCGACGGCGGACGACATCGCGCAGGACGCGTTTCTTCAGGCGTTCGAGCGGATGGCCGAGTTCCGCGGCGAGGGAACGTTTTCCGCCTGGGTCCGGCGGATCGCCGCACGCCTGTATCTGCGACGCAGGAAGCGGGACGCCCGCTTGGTGCTGGAGGCCGAACCCCGGGAGCCGGAGGCGCCGCCAGCCGCCGACACGGCCGGGAAACTGGATCTGGACGAGGCGCTCAAGGCGCTGCCCGCGGCCGAACGGCTCTGCGTTTCGCTCTGCTACGGGGCGGGGCTGAGCCACAGCGAAGTGGCTGAAGCCTTGAACACGCCGCTTGGAACGGTCAAATCCCATGTCAAACGTGGTCTGGATCGGCTCAGGGAGCGCATGGCGCAGGGCGTCCAAACCGGGAGTGCGGTCCATGCATGAGCAGGCTCATGGGGAGCGGGGCGTCGAGGCTGAACTCGAGCGCATGTTCGCCCACACCCCGCCCGGCGCCGACGCGGAGCTGTTCGCAGCCCGCGTGCAGGACAAGTTGAACCAGCGCTGGAACGTTCGCCGCTTCGGCATCGGCGCGGCAGGCGTGATCGGCGGCCTTATCGCCGTGACGCAGGCGCTGGGCTCCGGCCTGGCGTTCGAGCTCGAGCAGGCGTCGGCCAGCTCGGTGCAGGGGGCGGAGGGGCTTTATCGCCAAGCCCTGGTGGAGGCGGAGAAGCTGCCTCAGCTCCTGCCCTTCGAGAACACCGGCATGACCGCGTTCTGGATCGCTTCGGGGCTTCTGGTGCTGTTCGCGGCCGCGGCCTCGGCCCGCCTGTTCGACGAGGTCTGATGTCCGCGCAACGCCAGGAGGCGGTCCGCCGCCTTACGCCGCCCGAGCTCGCCGCCCGCAAGGGCGGTGAGCCGCTTGTCTGCCTGACCGCCTACACCGCGCCCGTCGCCGAAATCCTGGACGCCCACTGCGACGTGCTGCTGGTGGGAGACTCTGTCGGAATGGTGGTGCACGGCCTGCCCAACACGGTGGGCGTGACCCTGGAGATGATGATCCTCCACACCCAGGCGGTGGTCCGGGCCTCGCGCCGGGCGATGGTGGTCGTGGACATGCCGTTCGGTTCGTACGAAGGCGGTCGTGAGGCGGCCTACGCCAACGCGGCGCGGCTAATGAAGGAGACCGGCGCGCAGGCGGTGAAGGTCGAGAGCGGCCCCACCGTACCTGAAACCATCGCCTACCTGGTCCAGCGCGGCATTCCGGTGATGGGCCATGTCGGGCTGAGGCCGCAGGCGGTGCTGGTGGAGGGCGCCTTCAAGGCCAAGGGCCGGACCGAAGAGCAGCGCGTGCGCGTACTCGCGGAAGCGGAGGCCACGGCCGACGCCGGCGCCTTCTCGATCGTGGTCGAGGGTGTGGCCGAGGATCTGGCGCGCGAAGTCACCCAGGCGGTGGGCGTGCCTACCATCGGGATCGGAGCCTCGGCCGGGTGCGACGGACAGATCCTGGTCACCGACGACATGCTTGGCCTGTTCGAGTGGACGCCCAAGTTCGTGCGCCGCTACGCCGACCTGCGCGGCTCCATCGACAAGGCCGCGGCCGAGTATGCGGCCGACGTGCGGGCCCGCCGCTTCCCCGCCGAGCCTGAGACCTACTTCGCAAAGGCCAAGTAGACGGCGGCGCAGGCGGCGGGGCTCAGGCGACGTCGTCGTCGCGCCGCTCGTAAGTCCCGGTCAGTTCGCCTTGGCGAATGACACGACCCTTCATGGCGTCGGTGAGAGTCTGCAGGTTCGTCTCCGGTCCGAGCTCCAGCGGTCCGTCCAGGGCGAAGAGCTGGAAGTAGTAGCGATGGACGCCGTGGCCGGGCGGGGGACGCATGCCGCCGTAGCCAGGCTCCCCGAAGTCGTTCACGCCCTGCACGGCGCCCTGCGGGGTCATGGGGTGCGCGCCGTGCGGGATGTTCTCAGGCAAGGCCGTCAGGTCGCCGGGGATGTTCCAGATCATCCAGTGCACGAACGGCAGCTCGCGCGGCGCGTCGGGGTCCTCAACGACCAGGGCGTAGGTCTGCGCCAGCGGAACCTCCGTCCAGGTCAGGGGCGGAGAGAGGTCGTCGCCGTACTTGGCGTGGCGGTCGGGCCAGGCCCCGTCCACCCCAAGCGCCTCAGAGGCCACCGCGATCGCCTCCGGCTCGCGCGGCTGGATCTTCAGGATGGTTATTGCGGCGCCGGAATGGGCGGGCGTCCGCTGATCGTCGGCCATGGCGTTCTTCTCCCTGCGTGCCGCTGACAACCTGCGGAACGGGGGGTTGGTTCGGCTGCGCCATGAAGGCATGCGGCTGCGTGGACAGGCGCGCGCATCTGTCCTTTAGTCGCGTCGTGTTCGTGCGCTTACGAGGTCTGATCATGTCGCTTCGCTCCTTGCTCCTCGCGACCCTGCTCATCGGGGGAGGGGCGACGGCCCAAGCGCAGAGCCCGGCGAAGATCGATCCCCAGCGGCTGTCCGAGCACGTGCGGATTCTGTCCTCCGACGCGTTCGAGGGGCGTGGACCGGCCACGCCGGGCGAGGAAAAGACCGTCGCCTATCTGGCCGAGCAGTTCCGGCTCGCGGGCGCGGAGCCCGCCGGCGAGAATGGCGGCTGGTTCCAGAACGTGACGCTGCAGCGCTTTGAGAACGTCGGCACGCCCAAGCTGAAGCTGGCCGGGCCCGGCTGGAGCCGTGAGGTCGCCTATGGCTCGGACATGGTGATCCACACCCTGCAGCCCGTGCCGAACGTGAACGTGCAGGACGCGCCCCTGGTCTTCGTCGGCTACGGGATCGTGGCGCCCGAGCGCGGCTGGAACGACTACGCCGGTGTCGACATGAAGGGGAAGGTCGCCGTCATCCTGGTGAACGACGCCGATTTCGAGGAGCCGGCGCTGAACACCTTCGGCGGCAAGGCGATGACCTACTACGGCCGCTGGACCTACAAGTTCGAGGAAGCCGCGCGCCAGGGAGCGGCCGGAGCCATCATCGTCCACGAGACCGCGCCCGCGGCTTACGGCTGGGCGACCGTGCAGGGCTCATGGACGGCGCCGCAATTCGACATCGTGCGCGCCGACTGGAGGGCTTACCGGACGCCGTTCCAGGGCTGGGCTCAGTTACCGGTCGCCAAGGACCTGTTCCAGCGCGCGGGCCTCGACTTCGACGCGTTGAAGGTCCAGGCGCGGCGCAAGGGCTTCAAGCCCATTGACCTGAAGGCGACGGCCAGCGCCGCGTTCGCAGTCAAGAGCGAGCGGATCGTCACCCGCAATGTGCTGGCCCGTCTGACCGGCTCCACCCGGCCGACCGAGACGGTCGTGTACGGCGCCCACTGGGACCACCTGGGCCGCTGCACTCCGGATCCGGACGGCGACGACATTTGCAACGGCGCCTTCGACAACGCCACGGGGACGGCCGGTCTGATCGAGTTGGCGCGCGTGTTCGCCGCTGGCCCGCGGCCCCAACGCTCATTGCTCTTCATCGCTTTCACGGCCGAGGAGAAGAACCTGCTGGGCTCCACCTTCTACGCGACCAACCCCCTCTATCCCCTGGAGACCACCGTCGGCGGCTTCAACATGGACGGGCTGCCGGTGATCGGCCCGTCGCGCGACATCGAAGTGGTGGGCTGGGGCCAGTCTGACATGGAGGCGGCGCTGAAGCGCGCGGCGGCCAAGGTGGAGCGTGAGGTGAAGCCGGAGAGCGCGCCCGAGCAGGGCGCCTTCTACCGCTCGGACCACTTCGCCTTCGCCAGCAAGGGCGTGCCGATGCTCTACGCCAAGGCGGGTCGCGACCTCATAGAGGGCGGCGTGGAGGCCGGGATGAAGGCCGCGCGGGAGCAGAATGCGCTGCGCTATCACCAGCCCAATGACGAGTGGCAGCCGAACTGGAACTGGGAAGGCTCGGTTCAGGACCTGACCCTGCTCCACGACATCGGACTGGAGCTCGCCAACTCGTCGGCCTGGCCGCAGTGGAGCGCCACGTCCGAGTTCAAGTCGATCCGCGACCGCAGCGCCTCGGCGCGGCCGTCGGCGGACTGAATGCCTGCGCCGCAGGGGCCCGCGGCGTTAGAAGCGACATTCTGACGTTCGACTAACGTCGATCCCAGCGTTGCCGTGACTCTCCTGTTTGGCTAGTTTCCCGGCCACTTCGGGAGAGGGCAACTCCACTATGCGTAAGATCACCACCGCTGTCGCGGCGCTCGCGCTTGCGACCTCGTTCGCCGCCGCCACGCCGGCCGCCGCTCAGTTCGGCATGGACAAGAAGCAGCCGAAGAACGCGGCGACGCCCGAGCTGCCGCGCTGCGCCCAGCCGCTCGGCCGCGTCGCCATCATGGAGCCGGAGAACCGCTGGTGGACCGAACTCGGCCTCTCCAACCCTGAGGTGCTGATCAAACTGTTCGCCGCCCGGTCCGGCTGCCTGCGCGTCGTGGATCGCAACGGCGGCCTCACCATGCGCGGTGTCGAGCGTGACCTGGCGGGCTCGGGAGAGCTGCAGCGCAATTCCAACATCGGGCGCGGCCAGGTGGCGGCGGCCGACTACTTCATCGTCCCCGATATCGCCAACTCCGACAGCAACACCGGCGGCAACGCCATCGGCGCTGTGGCCGGCAGCCTGCTGCCTGGCGGCTTCGGCGCCCTGGCCGGCAGCCTGCGCACCCAGCGCGCCCAGGCCCAGGCCCTGATCACCCTGGTGGACGCCCGCACGACCGAGCAGGTCTACGTGGCGGAAGGCGTGGCTCAGAAGACCAACATCGGCTTCGGCGGGGGCGCGGGCGGCTTCGGCACGACGGGCTTCCTCGGCGCCGCGGGCGGCGGCTATTCCGACACCGACATCGGCAAGGTGATCAGCGCCGCCTACTTCAACGCGTTCGTCGACCTTGTCGGCTATCTGCAGGCGAACTCGGGCCAGGTGGCGAACGCCTCGGCCAACGCCCCCATCCAGGCCTATTCGGTGAAGAGCGCCATTGTGATGCGGGCCAGCGCCGCTCCCACCGCCAAGGCCGTGCGCAACTTCGCGGCCGGCGACCTCGTCTATCCCACGGGCCAGAAGAACGGCATCTGGTGGGAGGTCGACGACGAGAACGGCAACCGCGGTTGGGTGACGTCGGTCCAGATCTCCCCGCGCTAAAGCGGGGGCGACGGCTCCTCTCGCACCGCGAGGGGAGCCGTTTCCTTTTAGACGTTGAAGCGGAAGTGCATCACGTCGCCGTCCTTGACGACGTACTCCTTGCCTTCGGACTTCAGCTTGCCGGCGTCACGCGCCCCGGCTTCGCCGTTCAGGCGGACAAAGTCCTCGTAGGCGACCGTCTCGGCGCGGATGAAGCCCTTCTCGAAGTCGGTGTGGATCACGCCCGCCGCCTGCGGCGCGGTCGCTCCCACGGGTATCGTCCAGGCGCGCGCTTCCTTCGGGCCCACCGTGAAGTAGGTCTGCAGACCCAGAAGAGAGTAGGCTTCGCGGATCATGCGGTTGAGGCCCGGTTCGCTCAACCCGATCGTCTCCAGGAACTCGGCCCGCTCCTCCGGATCGAGCAGCGCGATCTCGCTCTCGATCTTGGCTGAGATGACCACCGACTTTGCGCCGTCCTTGGCCGCGCGCTCGGCGACCTGCGCCGAAAGGGCGTTCCCGCTCTCCGCCGAGCCTTCATCCACGTTGCAGACGTACAGGGCGGGCAGGGCGGTCAGCAGCTGCAGCATGCGCCAGCTCTTCTCGTCCTCCGCCGAGATCTTGCCGGTGGCTTGGGCGGCGCGCGCCGGGCGGCCGGCGTTCAGCTCGTCCAGGGCGATCTTCACCAGACGAAGCGTGGCGGCCGACTCCTTGTCCCCCGCCTTAGCGCGCTTATCGAGGTTGGTGATCCGCTTCTCCAGGCTCTCGAGGTCGGCGAGCATCAACTCGGTTTCGATGATCTCGAGATCGGCGAGGGGATCGACCCGGCCCTCGACGTGGGTCACGTCACCGTCCTCGAAGCAGCGGGCGACGAAGGCCACGGCGTCGCAGTCGCGGATATTGGCCAGGAACTGGTTTCCCAGCCCCTCGCCCTTCGACGCGCCCTTCACCAGGCCCGCCACGTCGACGAAGTTGATGCGCGCGGGGATGATCTCCTTGGAGCCGGCGATGGCCGCCAGCTTCTCCAGGCGCGGCTCCGGCACGGCCACGTCGCCCACGTTGGGTTCGATCGTGCAGAAGGGGTAGTTCGCCGCTTGCGCGGCCGCCGTCTGGGTGAGGGCGTTGAACAGCGTGGACTTGCCCACGTTGGGCAGGCCGACGATCGCGACTTTCAGGGCCATGACTTACCGGACTTGAGTTTCGGCGCCCCGCTTAAAGGCCAAGGGCCGATCCGTCGAGACCAAGGCCCTGCGGTGCGTTGCGGGCGCGCGGTCGAGCGGATAGGGTCGCGCCCGATTTTCCAGCCGAGCCGTTTTCAGGAGCGCCCGTTTCGTGGTCGACGTTTTCGAAGAGGTCGAGGAGGAGATGCGCGCCGAGAAGTGGCGCCGCCTCGCGATCAAGTACCTGCCCTGGATCGGCGGCCTGCTCCTTCTGGCGCTGCTCATCGCGCTAGGCGTCTGGGGCTACGACGCTTGGCGCAAGGCCGAGACGAACAAGGCCTCGGAAGCCTACGCCCGGGGCGTCGAAGCGCTCCAGAAGGGTGACCGCCCCGCCGCCACCAAGGCGTTCACGGAGTCGGCAGAGGCCAACACCTCCGCCTACAAGGCCCTGGCGCTGATGAACCTCGGCGGGCTCCTGATCGAGGACGAGAAGACGGCCGAAGCCGTGAAGCGGTTCGATGAGGCCGCAAAGGCCACCAGCGCCCCTCTGATCGCGGACGCGGCTCGCCTTAAAGCCGCCTTGGCCGTGTTGGACACCGCTCCCTATGCCGAATTGGAGGAGCGCCTGCGCCCGCTGACCGAGGACGGTCGTCCCTATCGCCCGCTCGCCCGCGAGGCTTTGGGCATCGCTATGCTGAAGGACGGCAAGACCAAAGAGGCGCGCGGCGAGTTTGTCGTGCTGACGCTGCGCACCGACACGCCTGAGACGCTGAAGGCCCGCGCGCAGGCGGCCATCGCCGCCATCGACTCTGGCGCGACCGGCCAGATCGTCGCCGTCAGCAAGGCCGCCGCGGCCCTGCCGCAGGCGCCGGCGGGCCTTGAGCAACTTCTCCCGAACGGCGCCCTCCCGCCCGGAGCTGTCCCGCAATGAATCGTATTCTGAAAGTGGCCGCCGTCGCACTGGCGTGCGCGGGCCTCGCCGCCTGCGGCACCGTCGGGCGGCTGTGGCCGTTCGGCGGCGACAAGGAAGGGCCAGAGGCGAGCGAAGGCGAGCGCATCTCGATCATCGCGTTCGACCAGAAGGTGACGCCCGCCGAAGCCCTGGCCGGGATCGACTTCTACGTCCCCGACGCACGCCCGGTACCCGAATGGCCGCTGCCGGGGGGCACGCCCGATCAGGCGCCTGAGCATGTCGAGGCCGCGCCAGCCTTCCAGATCGCCTGGCGCCGCGGGATCGGCGAAGGCTCTGACCGCGGCCGCCACGTCGTTGCGCCGCCCGTGATCGCCAACGGGCGCGTCTTCACCATGGACGGCCAGGCGCGCATCACCGCCAGCGACGCGGCCACCGGCGAGCGCGTGTGGAGCGTGGATCTCACGCCGCGGGAAGGGCGCGACCGCGAAGCCTACGGCGGCGGCGTGGCCTATCAGGACGGCAAGCTGTTCGTCGGGTCGGGTTTCCGCTTCGTGGCGGCCCTGAACGCCGACACCGGCGCCGAGCTGTGGCGCTTCACCACCGAGTCGCCGGTGCACACCGCGCCGACAGCCTCCACCGGCCGGGTGTTCGCTATCGACACCGACAACCAGCTCTACGCTCTGGACCAGCAGAACGGGCAGCTCGCCTGGTCTCACCAGGGCCTGGTGGAGCCGGCGCGGATCCTCGCCTCGTCCAGCCCCGCCATCTCGGGTGAGGCGGTTATCGCGCCCTACAGCTCGGGCGAATTGACCGCGCTCCGGGCCGCCAACGGCAATCCGCTGTGGTCAGAGGCCCTGTCGCGCACGAACCGCACCAACGCGCTGTCGGAGATCCGCGACATCTCGGGCCGGCCGGTCGTCTATCGCGGCGACGTCTATGCGGCGAGCCACTCCGGCGTCTTCGCTGCGGTGGACCTGCGGACGGGCAGCCGGAAGTGGGACCTGCCGGTGTCCTCCACCGCCACGCCGTGGCCTGCGGGCGACGTCGTCTATGTCGTCTCTAAGGCCGGCGAGCTGATCGCGGTGAACCGTGACAGCGGCCAGGTCTACTGGGTGAAGGACCTCTCCAGCAGCCGCACCCGCAAGGAAGGCGGCCTGTGGGGCATCGGCGACCGCACGGTCCGTCCGACGTGGCAGGGCCCGGTCCTGGCCTCTGGGCGCCTGATCCTGGTCTCCAGCGACGGCGAAGCCATCGCGCTGAACCCGAAGACGGGCGAACAGTCGGCCTCGCTCGACCTCGGCCGACCCGCCTACCTGACTCCCGTGGCGGCCAATGGGCTGCTCTACGTCCTGCTGGACGACGCCACCCTGGTGGCGATCCGCTAGCGGACAGCTTATCTAGGCCCGCTGCGCCGGTCCCTCCGGCCCAGCGGATCCCTGTTGGAGGCCAGATTGGCCCTGAAAGTCGCCGTCGTCGGCCGGCCGAACGTCGGCAAGTCGACGCTGTTCAACCGCCTCGCGGGCAGGAAGCTCGCCATCGTCGACGACCGGCCGGGGGTGACCCGTGACCGGCGCTACGCCGATGGGCGGATCGGCGACATCGATCTGCTTCTTATCGACACGGCCGGCTTCGAGGACGTGACCGACGAGAGCCTGGAGGCGCGCATGCGCGCCCAGACCGAGAAGGCGGTCGATGAAGCCGAGGTCGTGCTGTTCGTCGTGGACTCGCGCGAGGGCGTGGTGCCGCTGGACCGCATCTTCGCCGACTTCCTGCGCCGCAAGAACAAGCCCGTGCTTATGGTCGCCAACAAGGCGGAGGGCCGCGCCGGCGCCGCGGGTGCGGCCGAAGCGCACCAGCTGGGCTTCGGCGAGCCGATCGAGATCTCGGCCGAGCACGGCGAAGGGATGAGCGAGCTCTATCAGGCGCTGGTCCCCTTCAGCCCCCTGCCGCCGGAAGAGGAAGAGATCGAGGACGCGGGTGACGAGGACGAGGTCGATCCCACCAAGCCGATCCGCATCGCCATCATCGGCCGCCCCAATGCGGGAAAGTCGACGCTGGTCAATCGCCTGATCGGCGAGGACCGCCTGCTGACGGGCCCCGAGGCCGGGATCACGCGGGACTCCATCTCCGTCGACTGGACCTTCAACGACCGGCCGATCCGGCTGGTCGACACTGCGGGCCTGCGCAAGAAGGCCAAGGTTCAGGAAAAGCTGGAGAAGCTCTCCACGGCGGACACGATCCGCGCGATCACCTTCGCCGAAGTGGTGATCCTGGTGATGGACGCGGCGAACGCCTTCGAGACGCAGGACCTGCAGATCGCGGACCTGTGCGAGCGCGAAGGGCGCGCGTTGGTTTACTGCATCGCCAAGTGGGATCTCGTCGAGGACCAGGCCGCGCGTCTCGCCGAGCTGCGTGAGATGGCGGACCGCGTCCTGCCGCAGCTGCGCGGGGCGCCGCTGGTGGCGCTGTCGGCGGTCACCGGCAAGGCCGTCGACCGTCTGATGCCGGCGGTGATCAAGACCCACAAGGACTGGGCCACGAAGATCAAGACGCGGGACCTGAACGACTGGCTGCAGATGGCCGTCCAGCGTCACCCGCCCCCCGCCGTGGACGGCCGCCGGATCAAGCCGAAGTACATGGCGCAGATCAAGGCGCGCCCCCCGACGTTCGTGCTGTTCGCCACGCGGGCGGCCCAGTTGCCGGACAGCTACCGGCGCTACCTGATCAACAGCCTGCGCGAGAGCTTCGACATGCCGGGCGTGCCGCTGCGCGTTACGGTCAAGTCGGGCGCGAACCCTTACGCCGAAGGGGGCGATCAGTACGTGAGGCCAGGGCGAGAGCGCCCGACCAAGCGCGGCCATGCGCCCAATCGGCCGCCGACCAAGCCGAAGGGACCGGGCAAGGGACCGGCGAAGCCGAGCGGCCTGCCGGGAAAATCGCTGGGCAAAGGGCTGGTGAAGCCGCTCGGCAAGCCGACGCACCGCCGCCGGCCGAGCTGACCTCCTAGACGAGGGCGGCGGTCGTCGGACCTTTGCGCCAGTCGGCGAAGCGCACGACCTCGGTGGTCGGCTGACGGGTGGGGTCCAGCAGTTCAAGGATCAGCGGAGCGATGTCTTCGGGCGCGTTCAGCTTCGACTGGTCCTCGCCGGGATAAGCCTCGTACCGCATGCGCGTTCGGGTCGCGCCGGGATCCACCAGCGCTGCGCGCATGTTGGTATTCTCGACCTCGTCGGCCCAGCAGCGCACCAGCGCTTCGAGCCCGGCCTTCGATGCGGCATAGGCGCCCCAGAAGGCGCGCGGGCGGGCCGCGGCTCCGCTGGTGACGAACACCGAGCGACCCGCGTCGGAGACTCGCAGCAGGGGCTCCAGGGAGCGGATCAGCCGGTAGGAGGCCGTCAGGTTCACGCCCATGACCTTCGCCCAGTCGCGCGGGTCCATGTGCGAGACGGGCGTCAGGCCCCCGAGCATCGCCGCCGCGTGCACCCAGCCGTCCAGGCGGCCGAAGCGCTCGAACAGGGCGCCGCCCAATCGGTCCACGCCCCCACCGTCGATCAAGTCGAAGGGGATCAAGGTCGCGCCCTGACCGGTGGCGGTGCGGATCTCGTCGTCCAGTTCTTCGAGGCCACCCTGCGTGCGGGCCGTCGCCACCACATGCGCCCCGGCCTGGGCGACCGCCAGGGCGGCGGCGCGGCCGATCCCACGTGACGCGCCGGTGACGAGGACGATGCGGCCGGAGAGGGGGACGGTTGTGTCGGTCATGGGCGCGGTGCTTAGCGCAGGCGCGCAGGCGAGTCTCCCTTCTCCACACGCTGCCTAACCCGTCTGGGGAGGGCCGACGAATGTCGGCGCGAACCTCGCTCTGGAGCTCTCCGTCCGCCTCGTTCTCCTGGCCCCGGCCTGACTCACCTCCGCCAACAGCACCAGAACGCTACGCTACACCGTTCGGCCCGCCTGGTAGCCCGCTCCCGGGTCAGGCAGCGGCCGCCGACGCGGCGGAGAAGTCGCCCAGGACCTGGTCGATGGCGAGGTAGAGGCGTTGGGCCTCGATGGGCTTGGCCACGAACCCGTCGACGCCTGCGGCCCGGTACCCCGCGACCTGGTGTGTCATCACATTCGCCGTCAACGCGACGATCGGCGTGGGCGCCAGCCCCCGCTCCGCCTCGCGGCGGCGGATCTCGCGGGTGGCCTCCACGCCGTTCATGCGCGGCATCTGCACGTCCATCAGAATGAGGTCGAAGGCTTCGGCCCCGAACGCGTCCAGGGCTTCGCGTCCATCGGCGACGATGCGCAGCTCGCAATTGAGCGGCATCAGCATCGCCCGTAGGACGAGCTGGTTCGTCGGGTTGTCTTCGGCCGCGAGGATGCGCAGCGGCCGCTCCTGCGCGGTGGCGCCAGCGACCGCCGTCTGGGCGACGACCGGCGCCGCGCAGCGCGCCAAGGGCACGGTCAGGGTGAAGATCGACCCCGCGTTCTCATGGCTCTCCACCCTGATCTCTCCGCCCATGAGCTCAACGAGCTGGCGGCAGATGGCGAGGCCCAGGCCGGTGCCGCCGAAGCGTCGCGTCGTGGATCCGTCCGCCTGGGTGAACTTCTCGAACAGGCGGGGCATGTGCGCGGCGGGGACGCCGATCCCCGTGTCGGCCACGGCGATGGACAAGCCCCCCTCGGCGAGCGCGCGCGCGGTGACGCGCACCGACCCCGTCTCGGTGAATTTCACCGCATTGGAGGCGAGGTTCGCCAGGATCTGGCGCAGGCGCAGAGCGTCCCCCAGCCACCCGCCCTCGGCTTCCGGCGCGACCTCCACCTGGAAGTCGATGTCCTTCTGCGCCGCCGTCTGGGCGAACGGTTCGCACGCGATCCTGAGCGTCTCCGCCAGATCGAAGGGCCGGACCTCAAGCTCGAACTGCCCGGCCTCGATCTTGGAGATGTCCAGCACGTCGTTCAGCACGCTCAGCAGGCTGGCGCCCGACTCGCGGATCACCCGCAGGCGTTCGGCCTGCCCGGCCTCCAACGGATGGCCAGCCATCACCTCCGCCATTCCGAGCACCCCGTTCAGCGGTGTTCGAATCTCGTGACTCATGTTGGCCAGGAACTCGCTCTTGGCGCGGTTGGCCGCCTCGGCGCGGTCTCGCGCCTCGGCCAGACGCTGCGCCATGACGCGCGTCTCGGTGACGTCGGTCATGCTGATCACGAAGCCGCCGTCGCGCGTCGGTCCAATCTCCACGCGGCGCCAGGTCTCGCCGATCGGATGGTCGGCGGCCGGCTTGCCGCCCCTAAGGAGTTCAGAGGAGAGCGCGATATCGCGCGTGGCGCCCTGCGGCATCAGGCCGGAAGCGAAACTCGCTTCGACGATGGCGGCGTAGCTCAGCCCATAGCTCGGCGTCACGCCGAGCGGAGCCATCATGCGGGCGTAGGCGTCGTTCCAGAACACGAGCTTGCGTCCGGCGTCGAAGAAGGCGAGCGCGGTTGGCGCGCCGTCCAGCGCGGCGCGCAGACTCTGCAGGGCGCCGATCGCGCTGGTGCGCGCCATGACCATCAGGGCGACCGCCCCCACCAGGATCAGTCCCGCGACGACCGAGACCTGCACGGCTAGGCCGTTGCGGTCCATCAGCGCCTCGGAGATCTCCACGGAGGGGTCGGGCAGCAGGGTCACTGCTCCCATGGCCGTGAAGTGCAAGGCGCAGACCGCCAGCACGAAGGCGACGGCGGCGGCGGCATGGTTCCGCGCGCGTGAGACGTCGCCAGCGATCCAGACGGAGACGGCGCAGAGGCCTGCGCCGACCAGGACGGCCGCGCTCACCAGTCCGCCGTCCCAGATCAACTCGGCGGGCAGACGAGTGGCGGACACGCCGACGAAATGCATGACCGCCGCGCCGAGCCCGGCCGTAGCGCCGCCCAGCAGCCGGCCCAAGGAATCTTGCCGAAGCGCCGCGACGCCGAATCCCGACGCAATGCCGGCTAGGCCGATCAGCCACGACAGGATCGTCGCACCCATCGCGTAGCCGACGGGCAGACCTGTCTGATAGGCCAGCATAGCCAGGAAATGGGTCGCCCAGATTCCCGAGCCGCCGACCAGGCCGGTCAGCGCGATCCAGCCCACGCGTGCGGCGGAGCGCCGGGCCAGCGCGCGACGGTAGGTCCCGAAGGCGGTGACCGCCGAGACGATGCAGACGATCGCCGCGAGCGCCACGAGGCGCAGGTCGTGATCGTCGCGCAAGCAGGTGAGGACAGCGTACATCAGGGCTCCATCGAGCCCTTACTCTACCGAACGATGTTTTCCGTTTTCGCTAACGCGAGCGGCGAAACCTTCACGGGCTCCAGAAGAGCAGGATCAGCGAGGGTCCCAATAGCAGCACCAGGACCGTCAGCGGCGCTCCGAGCCGCGGATAGTCGGTGAACTTGTAGCCCCCCGGTCCCATGACCAGCGTGTTGCATTGGTGGCCGATGGGCGTGAGGAAATCGCAGGCCGCGCCGACGGCTACGGCCATGAGCAAGGGATCGGGATCCATGCCGATCTGCTTGGCCAGACTCGCGCCGATGGGCGCCACGATCAGCACCGTGGCCGCGTTGTTCAGGAAGGGCGTCGCGGCCATCGCCAGGAACATGACGGCGGTGACCGCCGCGAGCGGCGGCATCCCTCCGAAGACGGAAGCCAGTCCGCTGGCGATGAGATCCGCGCCGCCGGTCTCCTGGATGGCGTCGCTCACTGGGATGAGCGCGGCGATCAGCACGAGCAAGGGGCCGTCGAGGGCCGTGTAGGCCTCGCGCATGCGCAGGCCGCCAAGCGCGATGATGACCACCGCGGCGCCGAAGAAGGCGACCGACACGGGTACGACCTGGAAGGCGACCAGAACCATAGCCGCGGCCAGCACAAGCGCCGGGGTGTACTTTCGCCGGGGGCCGCCCAGCCGGACTTCCCGCTCCGCGAGCGGCAGCAGGCCGAGCGCCTCAAGGGCCTTGGGCAGGTTCTTCTCGCTGCCTTGCAAAAGGATGATGTCGTTGGCCCGCAGTCGGACGCTGCGCAGGTCCTGCACGATCCGGAAGCCGCTGCGGCTGACACCCAGAAGGTTCACGTTGTGCTGGCCGTGCAGGTCGATCTGCTGGGCCGACTTGTTGACCAGACTCGACTCCGCTCCCACGACCGCTTCGACGACGCGCACCTCTTCGGTAGGCTCGGCCATGGCGATGGGCTTGTCGCTGCGAGTCAGCTGCAGCTTGGCTCGGCTGATGAAACTGTCGAGCGTCTGCTGTTCGCCCTCGATCAGCAGGGTGTCGCCGGGCTGCACGATCGTGTTGAAGTGCGGCTTCAAGCGACGCTTGCCGCTTCGCACGAGGCCCATGATCACCAGGTCTTCGCCGGCCATGGCCTTCAGGTCCGCCAGGCGGCGCTTGGGAAGCGTCCAGCCCTCCGGAACGGTGACTTCCGTCAGATAGGCGTTTGCGGCGAGGGCCGCGTCCAGGTTGACCTTGGCCTCACGTCCCCCCGGCAGCAGCCGGTAGCCGAAGCTGAGGAACACGAGCGACAGGGCGGTGATGATCAGGCCGACGGGCGCGAAGTCGTACATCTGGAACGGCTGTCCCAGCAGCTCCTGACGCACCTCCGAGACGATGATGTTCGGCGAGGTGCCGACCAGGGTCACCATGCCCCCGACCATCGCCCCGAAAGCCATGGGCATGAGCAGGCAGGACGTGGAAGTGCCGGTTTGGCGCGCGACCTGCAGCGCCACCGGCAGCATGATGGCCAGCGCGCCCACGTTCTTGGTGGCCATGGAGAGCACGGTGACGGCGGCCGTCAGCACCGGCACTTGCACGCGGGCGCTCTTCAGGTGCGGCAGCACGGGGCGGAGCAGGTCCTCGACGAGACCGGATCGCGCGAAAGCGGCGCTGACGACCAGCGCGCAGGCGATGATGACGGTGACGTCGTTCTGGAAGCCGGCGAAGGCGTTCTCCATCGGGATCACCCCGACGACCAGGCCCGCCAGCAGCGCCACCACGGCGATCAGGTCGTAGCGCCAGCGACCCCAGACGAACGCGACGATGGTCAGGGCGACCAGACCGAAGGCGAGCCCCTGAGGCAGCGTCATGCCCGCTGCTCCGCGGTCTCATCCACCGGCCGCGCGCCTTCAGGATCCACGTCTTCGCGGCTGAGCTGGGCGTCTTCCAGGGCGTCGTTCTCGGAAGCGACCGGAGAGGCGGGGGTCGGGGTGGGAGCCGGTCGCTTGAGGTTGAGCGCCTCGAGCGCCTGGTCGCCTTCCTGGCCGAACAGGCTGCGCAGACGAACGTCCATCTGCGGGAAGGGAATCTCGATGCCCGTCTTGCACAGGGCGTCGTCGATGGCCCAGGTGTAAGCCGCGTGCATCGCCGCCGGCCGGCGGGCCGCCTCCGGCGTGGGCCATACCACCAGCTCGAATTCGAGCGCGTTGTCGCCGAAGCCCACGAGCCAGACCTGCGTCTTGCGGGTTTCGCTCTCGTCCGTGAAGGGCACGGCTCGGGCCGCTTCCAAGACAGCTTCCCGGACGCGGGCCTTGTCGACCCCGTACGCGCAGGTGAAGGGCACGTGGATGCGGCGCGTTTCGCCCCGTAGGGTCCAGTTGGTGACTTGGTTCTCGATCAGCTTCGAGTTCGGCAGGATCACGTCCAGCGCGTCGTTCGTGCGGATGCGCGAAGCTCGAGGGCCGACCTCCACGATCTCGCCGCGCACGCCGTTCTCCAGCTCCACGAAGTCCCCCACGTGTACGTTGTTGTCGAAGATGACCACCAGACCTGAAACGAACTCACGCACGACGCCCTGGAGACCGAGCCCCACGCCGACACCCACCGCGCCGGCGAAGACGGCGAGGGACGTCAGGTTGATCCCCGCCGTCGATAAGGCGACGAAGAAGCCGGCGGCCACCAGGCCGTAGCTGGTCAGCTTTCGGATGATGTAGAGCGCCGGCCGCGACAGGCGCGAGCGAGTCTCGACCCGGTCCAGCGCAAGCCGGGCCACGCGGGCGGCCATGAAGGCCAGCACGACGATGCCGAAAGCGACGCCGATCCGACCCAACAGCTCGATCCAACCTCCTCCCGCCAGAGCGCCCAAGGCGGGCAGGGCGACGGCGTCAGCTTTTAGGTCGGGCATGGCAGGCGAACGAAAGGAGTTGGCGGCGGTTCCCGCCCGTCAGACGGCGATATCACGTGGCGCCCGGATGCGTCGGTAGCGCGCCTCGACGAAGGCGAACGCTCCGAACGCCATAAGCCCGGAGGCGGTCAGGCTCAGCACCATCGTGCCGAACGGCTGTCGCTCCAGCGCCTGGAGCGCGCCGCTCAGGCTCTGCACCTCCGAAGCGCGGGCGTGCAGGCCGGCCAGAACGATGAAACCGCCGAGCGGCAGATAGGCGAAGCCGCGCGCCACATAGCCCGTGCGCGCCAGGGGCACGACCCGCCGGCACAGGTCGCGGTCGCACTTCAGCGCACTGGCGAAGTCGCCGCGGAAGCCTTGGATGATGTTGCCGATCCCGGCGGCCAGAACGACCAACCCAATCGCCAAAAGGAGCCAGCCGCCGAAGGGGAGGGCCAGCAGGCTCTGCGCCTGCTGCTGCATTTCGGCCGCCTCCCTGGGGTCGCCCCGCTCCCCGATCTCGTCCACCAGCTCAAGCACCGAGAAGCCGAGCACGCCGTAGAAGATTCCGCTCGCGGCCTGGCCGGCGCGCTTGCCGAGCGCTTTGAGCGAGCGGCCCTGACGGTCGGCGTCGAGGATCGATTGCAGCACCCGCCACAATACGAAGCTGAATAGGCCGACCGCTAACGTCACCAGCCAGACCTGCCCCAGCGGCTGCTCCGCTATGCTTCGGAACAGGCCACGGCTGCCCACCGGCGCCCGCGCCCGATCCCAGGCGGCGAGCAGGGCGACAAAGCCGACGCTGAGGTAGACGAAGCCCCGCGCGCCGTACCCGAAGCGTGCCGTCAGTTCGAGAAGTCGGCTCCAGGCTGTGGCGCTGAGGCGGCCGGGGACGCGCGCGCGCAGGCGGGCGAGGGCTTCGGTGGCGGTCATGAGCCACTAACGGCTAAGCCAGCGCTCAGTTCGATAAAGCATGAGACTGAAGCATTCGCCAAGAAGGACACGCGCGCGCGTACGTATTCCCGCTCAACGGCGGAGCTTGCGGCAAGAATCGGGCGGAAGCGGGGTCTTTCCGCGACCTGCGCAACGGAGAAAGCTCGGCCGCGTTTCCTCCACCGAAGCTCGAAGCGCGGGCCGCGCTCCGGGCCCTGCCGAGATGTCGGCGAGGAGGAGAATCATGCAGCCCACCCAAGGTAACGAAGGACGTCGCGAAGACTTCGACATTATGAACGCCCCGTTGGCCCCGCGCGTCCTGCTGGACGACCCCGCCAATTGGGACGAAGCTCGCCTGGAGGCCGAGCGCAAGCGCGTGGCCGAAGCCCGCGTCGAGCGTCACGAGCCGTCCCGACGTGAGTGGAGCCGCGTCGCCGAGGAGCCCCGCAGCTTCGCCAGCGACCGGAACGACATGAGCGCCGTCGGCTCGACGGCCGCGATCTCGACGGCGCAACCGGCGATGGATTCGAGCTGGCAAGCGCGACGCGACAGCTTTGGCTCGACGACGTCCGTGTCCGCGCCTTCCAACACCGCCGGTTCTGTCTCGACGCCCACCCTGGATCGCTCCGAGACCCTTCGAGACGACCGGATCGAGACAATCGACGACAACACCGGCACGGCCTACCGGACTCAGACGACGACCCGGAAAGACGGCTCCAAGACTGCGCTGATGGCCGGCGCCGCGATCGCGGCTCTGGCGGCTGTCGCGGCGGCCGTGCTGCTGTGGCCGCGTTCGACCGCCGAAAATGCGGATCTCAACGCCGGTTCCGGCGCCGCGGCTGAAGCCCCCGCCGTCGTCGACGGTTCGGCGGTGACCGCGACCGCTCCCGCCGCCACGGCCCCGACGCCCACGCCGGCCGCGCCTGAACCCGCCGCGGCGGGTCCGGCCAGCCCTGCGCCGGCGGCGGCCCGCGCCGCCTCGGCTCCCACCCGCGCGGTGAACGCGCCCACGCGCGCCGCGCCTGCTCGCCCGGCGCCAGTGACCTCGGCTCCGGCTGAGCCGACCCTCCCGACGGCGCCTCAGCCATACGCCGCAGGTGCGACCGTGACGGCTCCGTCGCCTGCGCCGGTCAGCCCGCCCGTTGTGACGGTCGCGCCGCCCGAAGCGGTCGCGGCCCCTGCTCCGACGCCGCAGGCCGCCCCCGTCACCACGCCGCAGTAAGAGAACGGCTCTCAGATACGAAGACGCCGGCCGGGATGACCCGGCCGGCGTCGGCGTGCTCAGGACCCGTTCCGGCTCCTAGGCGAACGTGTCGTAGGAACTGGCGAAGCTCACGGTGGCTCGCCACAAGCTGCTCATCAGCTCCACGTCGAAGTCGGCGAAGTCCACGGGAGCCGCCGGCGCGGCGCTCCACTGGTTGCCCAGCAGGTAAGGCCCATCCCCCGTTACGGGGAACGGCAGGATATGGAAGCCGCCGTCGCCGCCAGGAACCGGGAACGGGCCGTCGCCGGGCATCGGGAACGGCAGGATGTGGTACTCGCCGTCGATCGGTTCGGGCCGGGCCGGAGTGTCGGACGGCAGCCCCGGAACGGAGCCGCGATGTGAGACGAGGACGAAACCGTCCTCGGCGCCGTCGCCGTCGTAATCGATCGACACGCGCACTCCGCCGCCGGCGTCGGCCGCGCGGCCCAGCTCACGGGCGTTTTCACCAAGGTTCGACAGGTCCAGCCGGTCGCCTTCGTTCCAATCGATGATTGTGGCCAGCCGCTCGGACCCTTGGGCGCCCGCGTCGCCGCTCGAGGCGAGGACAAAGACGTCGTTTCCGCCGCCGCCGGAGCCCACCGAACCGGTGGGCAGCACCAGGCGGTCGTCGCCTTCGCCGCCGGATACGATCAAGACCCGGCCAGGCGCCGGCTCACCGCTCGGCAGGGGCATCGGCGCCGGAAGCGCATCGATCGGCAAAGGGTGAGGCTCGCCCACCGCGACTCCCATGATCGACGGTCCCGAGGTCACTGGACGAGACGGGTCGTACACCATTTCGCTTCCTCCACGACTTGAAGCGTGGCTTTCGTAATACAACAGCGCAAGAGAGTCTAGTAAGAACTAAACGTTATCGCGCGTCAGTTGCATCGCCATGGCGCTGAGCGGCGCGCCGCAGCGGCGAGCATGGCCAATTCGTCCGAAAGGGCGGCCGACCCAAGCGGCGCTCACCACTCCGTCCGGCCGTTCAGCTGGCGGATCGGAACTCCGGCGAGGTCGAAATCCTCCAGCAGGCGCGCGTTCACGCCGATGCGGGGGTCGTCGAAATCAGGCTCGCCGCTCTCGAAGTTCGGGAACCTTGAGAAGGCCGCGCAGCCGCACACCCCGCAGAAGCTGTGCGTGCCCATGTAGCTGCCCCACTGGTAGACCGAGACGCGCTCGGGCGCCGTCAGCAGCTTGAACTGATCGGGGCTGTAATAGGCGGTCAGCGGGGCGCGTCTGGAGCAGAATGAGCAATTGCAGTCGCTGACCTCTGTCGGCGGTTCGCTCACCGTGAACTGGATGGCTCCGCAGTGGCAGCTGCCCTTGATCGTCATGTCCGTTCCTCCATCCGCAGAATGGCGCTTTAGACGAGGCCTGCTGACAGCGTTGTGGCGGCAGGAGCCGCCTGGGAAGCTCGGTGATCGATCAGAAGCGTTCGCCGACCATCGCCTCGCTCAGCGCCCAGAGGGTCGCGGCCCGCAGAGGATCGACTGCATAGGCCCGTACGCCGAAGCGCGACGGGGCGTCGTCGTGGGCGACGGGGGCGACGCCGCAGTCCTCGCAATAGCGGCCACCGATCTGATCTGCATCCGCGACGGCCGCGGCCCAGGCGACGGTCGCAGCGCCCCGCGGGATGACGTCCGAGCCGACTGCCGCCGCACGCACCCCGCGGTGCTTGTGGCGGCGGTCGAACTCAACCGCGAACAGGATGTTGGCGGTCTTGGAGCGGCCGTACGCGACGAGGGGTTCGTACTCAGCGTCGTCGAAGTTGGGATCGTCCGCGTCGACGTTCGCAAAGCGGTGGCCGGCCGAGGACAGCATGACCACGCGTCCGCCATCCTTGATCAGGGGCTCCACCCGGTTGATCAGGACGAAGTGACCCAGGTGGTTCGTGCCGAAGTGGGTCTCAAAGCCGTCTTGGGTCAGGGCGAAGCGGGTGGCCGCCACGCCCGCGCCGGCAATGACAAGGTCGAACCCAAGGCCGTCCTCAAGTAGCTGGTCGGCGCACGCACGAACATTCCTGAGGTCCGCCAGGTCGAGCTGAACGAGGGACACCCCGCCACCCTTGCGCGCCTCCGCCCAGACCACTTCCGTCGCCCGACCCGCCGTTTCGAGGTCGCGGGCGGCGCCGACCACATGGGCCCCGCGGACGGCGAGGGCGCGGGCGGCCTCGACGCCTAAGCGGGAGGAGACGCCGGTCATCAGCACGCGCCTGCCGGTCAGGTCGACGCCAGCGAGGACGTCCTCAGCCGTGGAGGCGGCGGCGTCACGAGGCCTGGTGAGGGTGTCCAGCATGGCTTGGCGCTCCGATAAGGATTGTCGGACCGGCCGCCACCGCCTATGTGGAAGGGGAAGTGGAGGTCGCCTCCGGTTACTATGCGGAGGGTGCCTCCGCTTTGCAAGGGCCCAGTGTGAGTCACGCCGACGAGACCAGCCGCAGGCCGCGTGCGGACAGCCTGCGCAACCGTGAGCGCCTGCTGGACGCCGCCAAGACCGCCTTCGCCGATCTCGGAGCCGATGCGGCCCTGGAGGAGATCGCCCGACGAGCCGGGCTCGGGATCGGCACGCTCTACCGGCACTTCCCAACGCGGGACGCTCTGCTGGCGGCGGTCTACCGGCGCGAGGTCGAGCAATTGTCCGAGGCCGCCGAGACTCTGCTCCTCGAGCGGCGGCCGATCGCCGCCCTGGAAGCCTGGCTCGAACTGCTGATCGACCTCGTCGCAACCAAGAAGGTGATCGCGCCAGCTCTTCAGGCCTCCTCCGGAGAAGGCGCGAAGGCCTATGCGGCCTCTGGACCGGCCATCCATGGCGCCCTGGACCGCCTGATCTCCGCCGCGGTGACGGCCGGCGACATCCGCGCTGACGTCACTGCGGACGACGTACGTCGCATGATGATGGGAGTGAGCATGGGCTTCGGCGAGCCCGGCTGGGAGGCTTCCACACGGCGACTCATTTCGGTGCTGGTCGCGGGGCTGGCTGTCCGAAAAGCCTGACGCCGCTGCCTGCGGGCCAGTGGCTTGGCCAAGCCAGCAAACTGGCATTACCAATTATTGACATTGTCGCTGACTGGTCAGATAGATTGCTCCAAATGGCGCCGCTCAGTGTGCCTGGGGGAGGAAGTTCATGATCGAAGGCCGCCAAATGTCCGCTCTGCGCAGGGCGCTCCTGGGCTCCTGCGCCGCCATCGCATTGGGCGGGCCAGCGCTCGCCCAAACGGCCGCGCCCGCGGCGCCGGCTACGCCCGATGAGGCGGCCGCCGAAGTCGAAACCGTTGTGGTAACCGGTTTCCGGCAATCCTACGCCAACGCCATCGCGACCAAGCGGGACACGCTGCAGATCTCCGACGGCATCTCGTCCGACGGCCTTGGCCGCTTCCCCGACCTCAACGTCGGCGAGGCGATCCAGCGGATCCCCGGCGTGCAGATCAACCGTGAGGCCGACGCCCGGAACGCGACGATCTCCTTGCGCGGCTTGCCCGGCACATTCGCGCGCACGACCCTGAACGGCGGCGCCTTCGCCGATCCGATCCTGAACGGCTCGACCCCACTGGGGGCGTTCAACTCCGACATCTTCTCGTCAATCAACGTGATCAAGTCACCGACGGCGGCGGACCTCGCCGGCGGCCTGTCGGGCAATATCGACCTGCGGATCGCGCCCGCGCTCGGACGCAAGGACGGTGGCTTCGCCAAGGTGGCGTACGAGTTCAACGAGCTGGGCGATCTCGGCAGCCCGCTCGCCACCATCGGCTACAATAAGCACATCACCGACGATTTCGCCGTCTTCGGCGTGCTCGCCTACAAGGATGAGAAGTTCCGCCGCGACTCCATCACGGTGAACTCCTGGAACAACCGCCTGGGCGCCATCCAGGTCGGCAACCAGGCCGCCGCCGCACAGAACCCGGTGTATTCGGCCTTGATCGCGGCCAACCCGGGCGGCGTCTACTATCCCAGCCAGACCCGGCAGCTGGTCCGCTACAACCGGGGCGACACGGTTTCCGCCGCGACCGGCTTTGAATGGCGGATGAGCGAAAACTGGACTTTGGGGGCGAACGCCTTCCTGACCCGGCGCCAGCTCGACGAGTCCACCAACCACCTGCTCTACATCGACGCCACGGCCGGCCAGAACACCAACACGGGCCTGACGGCGACCTCGGCCGTGGCGCAGATCACCAACATCGGCACGCCGTACGTGGTGCAGACGCCGAACGGCCCGCGCGCCTACATCGACAGCTTCTCGGCCGCGAACCTCAACACGTTCGACTCCATCCGCTCCGAGCCCGGCGAAAACTCCACGTGGGCGATCAATCCGACCCTCGAGTTCGAGAACGACGACTGGCGCATGACCGCGAACCTGACGGTGTCCCGCGCCACGGCGGAGGCCAACCAGATCGAGCTCGACATCGTTCAGAACCCGTACCGTAACCTCGGTCCGGCGGGTCTGAACGGCATCACCGCCACCGTCGACCTGGGCGGAACGGACCTATCCAACTACAGCGCCGTGCTGAACACGCCGCGCGCCACCCACATCCCCAATGGGGGCTACCCCATTCCTGCGGCGCCCAGTGCGGCGACGCAGGCCGGAGCGCCCATGCCTGGCCAGAGCGCGACGACGGCAGGCGACCGCTTCGGCGTGACAGGCACCAACGGGAAAGCGACCAACGAGCTCGACTCCTTCCAGCTGGATTTCGAGCGGACGCTCGCCGAGCACGCCTTCCTGACCAGCATCCAGTTCGGCGGGCGGGTCCAGCGGACCGAGTTCACCTCAACGGGCTCGCGCAACACGTCGCTGGGCGCCAACACGGGGGCCATCACACCCGATATGGCTTCGCAGCTCAGCTATACGGAAGACTTCTTTGGCGGGCAGGCGCGTAATCCCACCTCCAACTGGATGGGCATCGACATCGATCGGGCGCTCGCGGCGATCACGCCGGTCAACACCAATCCGCGAAACGCGGCCAACCCGAACGGTTTGCCCGACCAATTCGCCCTCAACCCCGCTAACGGCGTCTTCCTGACGCCCTACGGCCTGGTGAACAACTACTGGGACCCCAACTACTGGAACAACAACTTCACCAGCGCCTCGAAGGTGTATTCGACCTACCTGATGGCGAACTTCGAGACCGAGCTGTTCAACATCCGTCTGCGGGGGGCTGGCGGCGTACGCTACGAGTACACCCAGAACGACATCACCGCCCTGAACTGCCGCAACTGCACCTCGGCGCTGTCGACGGCGACGGGGCCGGTCAACCACTCCATGAGCGAGCGGCAGTTCGACCAGGAGTACGACTACTGGCTGCCGTCCTTCATCCTGGCGGCCGACCTGCGTGAGGACCTGGTTCTGCGGTTTGCGGCCTATTCGACCTATGTCCGGCCGCAGCCGCGGGACAACGTGCCGATCTCCTCCGTGCAGACGCCGGTGGACCTCACGCCGCCGACCGATCCCATTTACACCGTGCAGATCGGCGCGACGGACCTCGATCCCTATACCGCAGACAGTCTCGATCTGTCTCTGGAGTGGTACAACCGTCCCGGCGGGATCGTCGCCGTGGCGCTCTACCAGAAGAAGATCGAAGGCTACATCGGGCCGATCACCGATCCGTCGGCGCTGTGCCCGTCCAACGGCCAGTTCGAAGGCATCGAAGAGAACCTCGGCACCCTGACCATCGACAACTCGGCCGGCAGCCCACGCTGCCTGAGCTCGAATCAGTTCATCGGCGCCGGCGGCGTGCTGCGCAACGCCGAGGTTCGGGCCAGCGGCCAGACCAACCAGAACCCGATGACCGTCACGGGCCTGGAGTTCAACATCCAGCAGAACTTGGACTTCCTGCCAGGCTTCTGGAGCGGCTTCGGCGGGGGCTTCAACTACTCGTACACGAAGATTGAGGGCAAGGATCAGGCGGGTCGCGCAATCACCCTGCCCAGCGTCTCCGAGAACAACCTGAACCTGATCGGCTATTATGAAGCCGACCGGTTCGGCGTGCGCCTGGTCTACAACTGGCGGGACAAGTACGACCTCGCCGCCGGGAACTCCTTCGTCGGTGACGCCCGGACCGTAAAGGCCAGGAGCCAGCTGGACGCGTCGGCTTCATTCCAGATCACGGACGACATCACGATCTCGGCCGACGCCTTCAACCTCACCGACGCAAAGCGCGAGGAGTACGAAAGCGATCCGATGCTGCCGCGCCGGATCGATTACGACGGCCGCACCTATCAAGTGACTCTGCGCGCCCGCTTCTAATCCGCGTTTCATTCTCCCTGTCCGGCCGGGCGGCGACGCCCGGCCGTTTCTTTTTCAGGCGAGGTCATCCGTCGCTGCGGCGGCCTTCGTGGCGCGGCAGATCGTCCGCGAGCACGAGCCATGGAACGCGGCTGCGGACGAAGGTGTGGTCGCGCGGCGGCTCGGCGGCGGGGTCGTCGAGGCTTGCGGTCGTGACGTCGATCTCGTCGGGAGAGGCCTCAGACTGGAACGTGATCTGCGTCCCGCAAGCTCCGCAGAAGCCCCGTTCAGCCTCTGGGCTGGAGCGGTAGCGGGTCAGCGCTCCGGCCGTCACCTGGAAAGAGGGCGTGCGCACGGTGAACCAGGCCACCGCAGGCGCGCCGCTGGTCCCCCGGCAGATCGTGCAGTGGCAGAGCGTCTGGTCGAACCGCTCGCCGTCGATCGCGTAGCGGATATGGCCGCAATGGCAGCCGCCGGTCAGCATGGTCGCTCCTCAGGTGCTCACGCACGCTGAACGCGCGTGCGAGGCCGAAGGCGCATGCCGTCACGCATGTTCAAAACCAGCAGGGCGATATTCAGGCCGCCGGCGCTGAGCTCAACCGCTTGAACGGCGTAGAAGGCGGCGTCCAGCGCGCCGGCGTCCGCTTTCCAGGCCAGGAACAGGGCGCAAGGCGCAAGCACCAGGAGCCCGTTCAGCGCCGCCACCTGCATTCGCCGCGCCTTGGCGGACAGCAACGGGCTGCGGGCTCGGCGGCCGGCCAGGCGGAAGCCCGACCCGCCGACGGCGGCGAGGCATGGAACCAGCCCAACGAGGCCCCACGCGATGGCGCGCTTCACCGCGGCGACGACTGCCGGGTTCCCGGAGAGTTCGCTCAGCGCCGTGACGGTCCAAAAGCTCGTCAGCATCAGCAGGGCGGCGACGCCGAATGCGGCGTGAAGGCGGGAGAGGGCGCGGTGTGGCATCCAATGAGCCTCCTTGAGGCGGGTCGCGAACCGCACTATGCATAGCAAGCTATGTAAAAGGATAGCAAGCTATATGTCAGGACTCGAGCGTCGCGCGTCCCCCGGTTACCTCACCAATTGGGCCGCGCGCCTGTTCGCCCGCGCGATCGATCGCAGGCTCTCCGCGCTTGGGGTCTCGTCGGGTCAGTTGCCGGTGTTCTTCGCGCTCGGTGGTGGGCAGGCGCTCACCCAGGCGGAACTCGCCCGCCTCGCTGCGATCGAGCAGCCGACAATGGCCGCCACCCTGAACCGCATGGAGCGGGACGGACTGATCGCCCGCACGCCGGACGCCGCCGACCGCCGCCGGGTACTGGTCTCCCTCACGGCCAAGGGCATGGCGCTGACGCCTCAAGTGGCGGAGGCCGTCGAAGCGGTGAACGCCAAAGCGCTCGCGGGCATGGGGCCGGACTCCCGCGAGCGTTACCTCGGCGCCCTGCAACTCGTTATCCAGGCGCTCGAACGTGAGGAATAGGCTCGCCCGCCGCTTACGCGGGCTGGAGCAGAGTCTCCTCGAAAGGCAGGGCTTCATCCGCAAGCCCGATGGAGAGCACGCAGGTTACGCCGCAGGGCTCGTACGTCACCTCGGCCGATCCGCTCATGGCCACGGCGGCCTGTTTCAGCAGGCGGGAGCCGAAGCCCTTGCGGGTGGGGGGCGACACCGCAGGCCCGCCGACCTCACGCCACAGAAGGCTGAGATGGCGGTGACCTCCTGGTTCAAGGGCCTCGTTCCAGCTGATCTGGACCTGACCGGCCGGGCTCGCCAGGGCGCCGTGCTTCAGTGCGTTTGTGGTCAGCTCATGCAGGATCAGCGCCAGGGTCACCGCCTGCGACGGGTGCAGCCGCACGTTCGGGCCGTCTATCGAGAAGCGGTTCGTAGGGTAGGGGGCGAGGGTGTCGCGCACGATGGCTTCGAGGTCGGCGCCAGCCCAGCTCTGCTGCACCAGCACGTCGTGCACCCGCGACACGGCGATCAGCCGTTCGGCCAGGTCCGCGCGGACCTCGGCCGACACATTGGCGGAGCGCAGCGCCTGTTCAGCGACTGACTGAACCGTGGACAGGGTGTTCTTCACCCGATGGTTCAGCTCGTTCAGCAGCAACACCCGCTGCTCCTCCGCAACCTTCAGCCTTGTCTCGTCGCGGAAGACTTTCAGCAGGACGCCTTCGTCGATGGGCATGGTCAGGCCGTTGGCCCAGAAGCGCCGGCCATCGGCGGTCAGGTGCCAGCGGCTGTCCTCGGCCGTGCCGGTGCGACGGGCGATCTCCGCCTCCCGCAGGTGGGCGCCATCCGCCTGATCGGATGGGGTGAAGATGAAGGCGATGTTGCGTCCCACAGCGGCCGACTCGTCCACCCCAAGCACCCTTGCGGCGTCACCCAGCAGACGCAGGATCGTGCCGTCGTCACGCATGATGATGACGGCGTAACCGCGGATCTGCTGCACAATCCTCACGGCGAGTTCGGGTGGGATGGACTGCATACGCTCCGCAACGCGGAGCGTGGCGGTGGGCTCCCGACGTCGGGGCGGTCTTTCCCTTCGGCTGTGAGCCCTTTGTCCGGTTGCGCCAACAGCTATGGCTGCAGGTGACCGAAGAGGCTGCGAGCCTGCCCAAGCAGGAACGCCTGTAGACGCTCGCGCACGCTCGGTTTCGGCAAGCTGCAGGCGTCTCTCACTCTGCTTTGTCCGCCCAGCCTGGCCGTGCTCGTTAAGGTCTTGAGAGGCATCTCTCTAAAGCCGGTCGAAAGGAGTCGCCCAATAGACGGCACGCCAAGGGGGGCGCTGAGAGTCGGCGCTCAGTATAGGAATCCAACGTGAAGAAGTCTATCGCGATCGCCGCTGCTTTCACTTCGATGATGTTCGCCGGGTCGGCGTTCGCCGCTGATCAAATCTCGGCTGCGCCTGAACGCACCGTCCGGGTGCCGGTCGCCAACAAGTCCATGAGCCAGCTGCGCACCGAAATCCGGACCGCCGCGCGCCAGGTGTGCGACGGGCTGGGCGTGAGCTGCCTCGACTACGCCTTGCGCGACGCACGCCTGCAGCTGACCCGCGTGTCGGTCGCGCAGCCTGAACGCGCCGTGTCCCAGGAAGACCGCCCTGTGAAGATCCGTGTTCGCGTGGCCGGCCTTGGTGAAGTTGAGCTCAACCGCGCCATCGTAGTGGCCGCCGAGACGGTCTGCACGAACGCGGGCGCGCGCGCTTACGAGCTGCGGGCCTGCGTGGACCAGGCTGTGGCCGACGCCCAGTCGCAGCTGCGCGTCAACCGTCCGGCCGCCTAACCATGCCTCAGCGCGCATCTGTTGCGCACTGAAAGCTGACGTTCGCGCCCTCGCCACCCGCCGTGGCGGGGGCGCTTTCGTGTCTGGAGGGGCCGGGGAAAAGCGCCGGTTGTAATCGATCGGCCCGGAACAGCGGCGCGCCGCCCGGTGTTGGGGGTCGGACCCGGCGCCGTGCCGGGCTTTCCGGAGACCAACAGACATGAACGCAAACATCGTATCGGCCGTGTTCGACGACCGCATGGAAGCGGAACGTGCCGTGACGGAGCTCCGCTCGGCCGGCGTACGCCAGGAGGCGATCTCCTTCGTCGCTCGTGACGACCATGGCAAGGCGCGCGAGACGGACGCGGACGGCCATGGCGAGGGCGTAGGCGAGAAGGTCGCCAGCGTCGCCTCCAAGGCCGCGCTCGGCTCCGGCGTCGGCGCTGCTCTGGGCGTCGCTGCGCTCGCCATTCCCGGAGTCGGCCCGCTGGTGGCCGCCGGCGCGATCGCTGAAGCGGCCATTGGCGGCGCGGCCCTGACCGGCACCGCGCTGGGGGCGGCCGCGGGCGGCCTCACGGGGCTGCTCTCCAAGCACGGCGTGGGCGAGGACGACGCCCGTTATTACGAGGATCGGATCAACCAGGGCGGCGTGTTCGTCTCGGTGAACGCCGACCAAGCGGGCGTCTCGCCGGACACCGCGAGCGACATCCTCTACAGCGCGGGCGGTCACAGCTCGGCCCGCTCCAAGATGATCTGACGCAGGCTTAGATAAGGCTAATAAGAGCTTGGGCCCGTGGGCGTTTTCGCCTGCGGGCCTTTTGCGTGCGCTGCAGCTCTGCAAAGCGCGGCGATGATGGCTGCGCTTGGGTGTTTTGCGGCCGCGCCGCGCGACTTGGAGCGTCCCGTACGAGAATTCGCTGGCTTTATCGGCGCGGCCGTGAGACAGTCAGCCATCGACTTGCGCTTTGGCTCGGTTGCTCTCCACGCTTGATCTTCGGATTGAGCTCCGGGTCTACCAAGAACCTCTCCGACAATTTGATCTCACGCATCGTCCGATGCGCGCGACCCTTCTCATAGAAGAGATACTCTCATGACTACCGGCACCGTGAAGTGGTTCAACGCCACCAAGGGCTTTGGCTTCATTCAGCCTGACAATGGCGGCCCGGACGTGTTCGTCCACATCTCCGCCGTCGAGCGTTCGAGCCTCGGCTCGATCCATGAAGGCCAGAAGCTCGGCTACGAACTGGAGCGCGATCAGCGCAGCGGCAAGATGTCCGCCGGCCAGCTCCAGTCGGCCTAAGACTAAGTTCATCGCCGGGCGACCGGCAGTGGACGGGGCGGCGAGCCAAGCTCGCCGCCTTTTTCACATCTCTGAGGACCCCAAGACAGTGTCGACCATCGAACGCGCCTACGCCCTCGCCCGGACCGGCAAATACAACTCTGTCGCCCAGCTGCAGCGACAGCTGAAGGAGGACGGTTGTCGCGCGGTCGAGGCGCTCCTGGCTCCGCGCTCCATCAAGAGCCACCTGGAGGCCATCTGCGCGGCCTCTTCGAGGCGGTCGGTCCCGGCGGCCGATTAAGGACAGCGCCCGGATCTTGCGGCCATCGCTGACGAACGACCTGCGCCCGTGGAGGCGCACATCATGACCGCCCAGACCGAACTCGACCTCACGCGCCTCATCGCGGACCTGCAGGCGCGGTCGATCGTCCACCACCACCTCATCATGCAGCTGGTGCGGCGCGAGGCGACCGCCTCCGGCGATGCTCGGAAGTACCTTTCCGGCCTCACCGACGATCTCACCAGGATCACAGACGAAACGCTCCCGCTCGACGACATGCGCGCCGCGGCGATGAGCCTGCGAGACTATCTCGACGATTTCCTTGTCCGAGCTGGCGGCCGAGCCTAGCCCACGGTCGACGCCGCTCTGACTGGCGTCCCGCCGATCGCCGGCGCTCGATGCGTCAGGCGACCGGGCGAGCGCGAGCCGCGGCCTTAGTGCATCTGGTGCTTCAGGCGGCTGATGTCGTCGTGGTCCGCACGGATCTGGCCGAACGCCTGGTTCACCAGGTCGCGGGCGGATTGCGGCAGGTCCTGGTCTGCGATGGCGGCTTCGTACTTTGCCTTGATCACATCCTCGCCGCGTTCGACTTCATCGATCACCGCCTTGTCGTCGGCGCCGCCTGTGACGGCGTTCTTCAGGTCGACGAACTTGTTGTGCAGGCGGCCCAGAATGGACTGGGTGTCCTCCGGCTCACCCCCGAAACTGCGCACCTCCTGTTGCAGCTGCCGGGACAGCTCCATCCGACGTTCAGCGCGCTCGGCGAAGACGGTCCGGAACTCGGTGGAGTTCGTATTCTCGGCCGCCTCGCGATAGCCGTTGGCGCTATCGAGGGTGGTCTCGATGAGGCTGTTCAGCACCTTCACAGCATGGTCGTTCGATTGCATGGGCGGGCTCCTTGAGTTGCCGGCCTGCAAACCCTCAAACAGCAGTCGGCGTTCCGAAGTTTTGGTCTGAGGAACGGGCTTCTGCCGGCCCGTCACATCCTTGCCGGGTTCAGGCGCTAGCCCTTGGGCGCAGGCGGATGAGCTGCAGCGGACAGGAGCGGCGGACATGAGGCGCGGATCGGCTCTTGCGGCGGCGTGCGCCTTGGCGTGGGGCCTCGGCGCGGCCGCGCGTGCGCCGGCTCAGGACATGGGCTGGAACACCATCATCCCCTCGGTCACGGGCACCGACGCGCTTGGCCTATATTTCCGGCAGGAGGCGGCGAAGAAAGGCCAGACCAGCGGCGCCATGGCCACGGCTCCTGCGCCGTCTGCGGCGCCCACGCGTATCGACGCCTCGGCCCTGCGCTTCACACCCTCCGCGGAGCGGAGTGCCGTCAACTTCAGGCGCTTCGTCGATCAGCGGCGGCGCGGGACCGATCCCCGCGCGGTCGCTTCGCTGGAGGCGGTGCTGGCCGATCCGCAGTTCACGGCCAAGCTCTCCCAAGAGCTCGCCAAGTACGGCCTCGTCTACGACAACCTGGCTGACGCCTTCGCCGTCTGGTGGATGCAGTCGTGGCAGACGCTCAACGGCGACCTCAGCGACCCAAGCCGCGCTGCGTCGCAGGCCGTGAAGGCCCAGGCCGCTCGCGCGCTGCTGGCCTCACCGACGTTCGCGCAAGCCGGGGACGCCGAGAAGCAGGCCCTGGCCGAAGAGCTGTTCCTGCAGGCCGCGATCCTGGGCGCATCCCTGGAGCAGGTGAAGGCCGACCCCGCCCAGATGAGGCGCCTTGGGCAGTCCGTCCGGATGAGCGCCGGCCAAGCGGGCCTGGACCTGGATGCGATGGTGCTGACCGAAGCGGGCTTCGCGCCGCGGGGCGGGTGACGCGCTGAAGCGCGAGCGGCAGGACCGGGGTGGCCTGCGGAGGACGGGCGGGCTACCTCCTTGCCCATGGCGCAGAAGAAGCGAAATCCCGAAGCCTTCATCGAAGTCGACGGGGAACCCTATGTCTGGCGCATCCAGCGACAGCCTGTGTGGTCCAGCGACGCCGCGGGCTGGCGAGGGATGGCCATCGCTGTCCGGCACCAGGACGGACAGCGCGAAGCCGTGCTGGAGTTTCCGCCGCAGCCAGCGCCCCGGCGTGGGACGCCGCTGATCCAGCCCGCGCAGATTCCGCCGCAGGCGGTGGCCAAGGCGATCACGGCCGCTATCGCGGCGGGATGGGATCCGTCGTCACGCGGCAAGACCGTCGCGATCCTCCTTGACGAGGACGGCGGCTGAAGCCGCCGTTCCGAGCAGGCGCCGCGGGAAGGCCATGACGTGATCGAGCAGTACGGATGGTCCGATCCGCTGGCGCAGGCTTTCGCTCCGCATGCGGAGGCCGGGCTTGTGCCCGGCCGCATCGTCGTGGAGCAGCGCGACGCCTATCTCGTCGCCACCGACGAAGGAGAGCTGCGGGCGAAGGTGTCGGGCCGCATGCGTCACGAGGCGAGGGAGGTGGGGCGGCCTGCCGTCGGCGACTGGGTGGCGCTGTCGTTGAACCCCTCCGAGCGGACCGCCACAATCCACGCCCTTCTGCCCCGCCGCACCGCCTTCGTGCGCCGGGCCGCCGATAGCGCGCAGACGCTGCAGATCCTCGCGGCGAATATCGACGTCGTCTTCGTCGTGACCTCCCTGAACGCCGACCTGAACCCCCGCCGGATCGAACGGTACCTCGCCGCGGCATGGCAGAGCGGAGCGCGGCCCGTGGTGGTGCTGACCAAGGCGGATCTTTGCGAAGATCCTCAGGCGCGGGTGGCGGAGATCGCCGTCCTGGCCGGCGACTGCCCGGTGCTCGTGGTCTCCACGCGGCAAGGGCTGGGCCTCAAGGCGCTCCTGGCGCAGGTGGGCGTGGGCCGAACCTGCGTACTGGTCGGCTCCTCGGGCGTCGGCAAGTCCACGCTTGTGAACGCCTTGCTCGGGGAGGATCGTATGGCGACGCACGCGATCCGCGCGACCGACGACCAGGGGCGGCACACCACGAGCCATCGCGAGCTGGTGCTGCTGGCGCATGGAGGCCTGCTCCTCGACACGCCGGGGATCCGCGAAGTGGGCCTGGTCGATGCGGAGGAGGGCGTCAGTGTCGCCTTCGACGATATCGAGCGTCTGGCGCAGGACTGCCGGTTCAAGGACTGCCGTCACGCCACCGAACCAGGCTGCGCCGTGCGCGCGGCGCTAGGAAGCGGCGCGCTCGATCCGGGCCGCTGGGCGAACTTCCAGAAGCTGGGGAGCGAGCTGGCCGCCGTGGAGGAGAAGGCGGACCGGGCCGCCAAGGACGCTGAACGTCGGCGCCTGGCGGGGCTTCAGAAGGCGCACCGCGCCGCCAGGCGCGACAGCCGCGGCGCGGACTGATCTTCGTCCGGAGCGGTCCTTCGTCTCAGGGCCGCGGAAGTTTTTGCAAAATTGTGGGCGGCTTTCGCGAGCGAAGGGTTAGGTGAGGGGTTCGAAGCGAAAGAGACCAGCATGCCCGCGTACACGATCGTGACCACCAGTGCGACCCAAGGCAGCGACGCGGCGGAGGTGAGCACCTTATCGGACGACTTCGCCGATCAGAGCGAAGCCCTGGGCTACTCACGGCGCATGGCGGACGAGATGCTGGACATGGCCGCCCAGCTCTCGCTGGACTTCGACTACAGCAACGTCGGCCTGTACGAGGGGGACCTGATCGACGAGGAGCTCGACCCGGAGCATCCCGCCCTGGTCGGCGTGTGGGTGTTGGACGAGGAGGGCGTCGCCTTCGTGCCGGCGGACGAGTTCCGCGAGAACGCGACGGAGATGGTCGCCGAGTAGCGCAGGCCGACGCTCTTCGCGTCGACGACGCTCCATTTCAACCGGGGGCGGCGTCGGCGCGGACGCGCCTTGGCGCGATCCCGTCGATCAGGTCCAACAGCTCGGCGTCGCGGTAAGGCTTCAGCACATAGGCGTGGTGAGCCACTTCCCGAGCTCGGGCCTTGGTGTTCGGGTCCGACTGGGCAGTCAGGAAGATCACCGCGACATCGTGCTGTTCAATCAGATCGCGCGCCACGGTCACGCCGTCGTCGCCGTAGCGGAGCTGGATGTCGACAATCGCGAGGTCGGGCTGGTGTTCCGCCGCCATGTCACGCGCCTGCGCCCCGTCGAGCGCCCATCCCACGACTCGGTGCCCTTCGTCTTCAAGGAGCAGTTCGAGGGTGGTTGCGAGGACAGCCTCGTCCTCAACGATCAAGATCTTAAGCATCGCGGGCCTTCGTCGGAGCTGCTACGCTCGCCGCGAGCGCTGGAGCCTGGCCATGCACGATGTACAAACCCTGACCGGCATCGCGGCGGTCGGGCCCGTCAACTGGGGAACGCATTTCTGCCAGCTCTACGACACGCCGGCGGATATGATCGACGTGTTGGTGCCCTACTTCAAGACCGGTCTGGAGCAGAACGAACTCTGCCACTGGGTCACCTCCGAGCACCTCAACTGCGACGACGCCAAGTCGGCGCTTCGCAACGCCTATCCCGAACTGGATCGGGCCATCGCCCGCGGCCAGATCACCATCGTGAACCGCAGTGAATGGTATCAGCGCGGGGGCAGCTTCGACGCCAATGACGTCGTCGGTGGGTGGCTCGCGAACGAGGAGCAGGCCCGCGGAGCCTCGTACTCAGGGTACCGGCTGACGGGCGACACCCTCTGGCTGGAGGACCATCAGTGGGACGCGTTCACCGAGTACGAGAGCCTGGTCACCCGCTCGTTCGCCGATCGTCGCATGATCGCGCTCTGCACCTACTGCATGGGACGCTGTGGCGCCTCTGAGGTGCTGGACGTCGTCAACAACCACGCCTTCGCCGTAGCCCGGCGTCGGGGCGAATGGGAGGTGGTGGAGAGCGCCTCCACCAAGATGGCGAAGGCCGAGCTGGCCGCCCTGAACCAGAGCCTGGCCGAGCGCGTAGACCTCGCCACAGCCGAGCTGCGCGCGCTCGTCTCGCACAAGGACGTCCTGCTCCGGGAGGTCCACCACCGCGTAAAGAACAACCTGCAGATCGTGGCCAACCTTCTCGCCCTCAAATCGCGATCCGCCTCGGAGGAGGCGAAGCGCGCGCTGATGGACACCGCCGACCGGGTGCGCTCCATCAGCGCCGTCCACGAGGCGCTGTATGAGGGTATGGCGGGCGAGACCATCGCGCTGAAGGAACGGCTGGCGGTGGTGCTCGAGCGACTGGCGGCGTCCTACTGCGCCGGCGAGCGCATCAGCATGACGACGACGGGCGACGATGTGCGCCTGTCGCTGAACGCAGGCGTCCCCGTGGCCCTGCTCGTGACGGAGATCGCCTCCAATGCGCTGAAGCACGCCTTCCCCGACGGCCGCGCCGGCTCGGTGCGTTGCGAGGTGCGGGCGCAGGCGGAGGGGCGGTTCAGCCTGGTGGTGGAGGACGACGGGATCGGGTGGACGCCGTCCGCCGCCGCACGAGGCTCCGGCCTTGGCATCGCCATGTCGCTCGCCCGTCAGCTCGAGGGCGAAATGCGGTTCGAGCCCCGCGAGCGCGGGGGAACCCGCTTCCTCCTAGAGGCGGCGGTTCAGTAGCTTGGCTCAAGCCAGGCCGTCTTGACGGCGCCTAAGCCCTCCTGACCACTTGGCTGCAGGTGGCGGGAGCGGACTGAATGAGCAGCGCGAGGGGTGTCGGCTGCGGCCTGATCGTGGCGGGTCTGCTGACGTGGGCGCCGACGCAGGCGCTGGCGCGGCCCTCCGACGTCGTCGTCGTCGATCAACCGCTGCGGACCGTGGAACTGGTCGACGGTGAGAGCGGCCGGGTCCGGCTCACGGCGCGGATGGGTGCGAACCCGCATGAGGTGGAGGTGTCGCCAGACGGCGCCTTCGCGGTCGTGCCGATCTATGGTGACGGCGCGGTGGGGCGGCCGGGGTCCGACGGGCGGCTGCTCGAGGTGGTGGACCTGCGCACCGGCGCCATCCGCCGCATCGACCTTGGCCGTGGCGTGCGGCCCCACGACGCGCGGTTCGCCCCGGATGGACTGCTTTACGTCACCGCCGAGGTGGTCGAGCAAGTGCTGGCGGTCGACGTGAAGGCGGGCAAGGTCGTGGGCGCGATCCCGACGGGGCGGCCCCAGTCGCACGCGCTGGCCATTTCTGCCGACGGCCGCCGCGCCTATACAGCCAACGTTTCGACCGGCTCCGTCAGCGTGCTCGACCTGGTTGAGCGACGCCTCGTCGGCGTGGTGCAGGCGGCGGACAGCGTGCAGCGCTTGAGCGTCTCGCCCGACGGGCGGCGGGTCTTCACGCACGATCAGCGCACCCCAAAGGTGATCGCCATCGACACCGCGACTTTGAAGGTCGCCGAGACCTACGACTTCCCCGGTCTCACCTACGCCTCCGCCCCCACCCCCGATGGCGCCACCCTGATCGTCGCCGGACGGCCGGAGCGCCCAGGCGCCGCGCCGCGTCGGCCCTCCCTTTACTTCCTTGATCTCGCCACGCGAGAGGTGTCGACGGTGGAGACGGTCGGTTGGCCGCGGGTGATCGGCGTGGAGACAGACGGCCGCTCCGCCTGGACCAACCTCGGCACCGGACACCTGCTGCAGATCGACCTCACCACGCGCAAGGTCCGACGCACCATCGGGCTGGAGCGCGGGCTCGACGGCATGGCGCTGCGGCGACGGAGCCGCTGAGGCCGGCTACTCCCGTTACTCGTCGCGGCGGCGGCCGGTGTAGCTGGCGCCGTCCTGACCAGGCGAGGCGCTGTCGTGGCTGGTCTCCGCGCTCCGTGCGGCGACTCGGCGGGTGGCTTCGTCGGGCTCGTGCTCGACCGGGTCCTCACCGCCCCCTGAGCCTCGGGCGTCGGGGTGCTTACGCCCCCGCTTCCTCGGTGGATTGGTTGTGTTCACCGCCGGGGCGGACCACGCCTGTGAGCGCAGCCTCGGCGGTGGAGGTGTCGTCGGACGTGGCGAGATCCGCGATGGAGATCACCCCCACCAGGCCACCGGCGCGGCTCAGCACGGGCAGACGGCGAAGCTGCCGGTCGCTCATGATGATGGCGACATCGTCGACGTCTTGGTCGTCATAGGCGAACACCGGGTTCTCCGTCATGGCCTCGCGCACGGGGGTCTCGGGCCCGCGCCCCTGGGCGACGGCGCGCACGGCGATATCGCGGTCGGTGATCATGCCCTCGACCTGCTGGGCTGACCCGACGGGCAGGGCGCCCGTGTCGGCTTCGGCCATCAGGCGCGCGGCCTCTGAGATCGGCTGGTCCGCCGAGACGATCTGCACGTCCCGGCTCATGAGTTCAGCGACTTTCATGGAGCGCTCCCTTGCGTGGAGAGGCAACCACGGGCGCGGGCGGGCTGTTCCAGCACGGGCGCGCGAAATCAATTACTTAACATGTGTTTGGATCCTGCTAGCCCTCCGCGGGAGAGGCCGGAAAAGGAGGAGGCGCCAAGAGACCGCGTGCGGATGGCCTCTATCGCCGATCGCGCCGTGTACGTTGAACGCGTTACAACCAGAACGCTTGATGGCGGCTCGTCATACTGCAAAGCTCCGCCCACCCGGTAGGCAGACCGGGATGGGGGGAATACCAAATGAAGCGTACGCTTATCCTCGCCGCAGTTGCGGCGATGGCCTTTGGCGCGACCGGATGCGCCACCGTCACCCGGGGCACCAAGACCGCCTGGGAGGTCCAGACGGACCCGTCCGGCGCCAAGGTCGAGACCTCGCACGGGCACCAATGCCCTTCCACGCCGTGCAGCATAAAGATGGCGCGCAAGTCTGAGTTCACCGCCACCATCACCAAGGACGGCTACGAGCCGGCGATGGTCTCGGTCACCCATAAGGTCGGCGGCGGGGGCGGCGCCGCTATGGCCGGAACGTGCTCGTCGGCGGCCTCATCGGGGCGGGCGTGGACGCGGCCTCCGGCGCCATGCTCGATCTCACGCCTAACCCCGCCATCGTGAAGCTGGAGAACAAGGCCGAGGCGAAGAAGGCCGACTGAGTTCGCTGCGCCGACGGCGAGTGGGTGGCCTTCAAGTCGGTTCGACCGGCGAACGCCGCCTGCTCGTCGGAGGACCGACAGCGGGAAAGGCCGCCCAATGACCCCTGTCCCAGCTTAAGACGCGGCGGCCGTCAGGAGGCGGTCTCGCAGGGCCAGGACGGCCTGCCTCGTCTCACTGGCGCGGACGCAGGCGTAGTGCTGGGCGGGGTTGGTCATCTCCGCGTCGTGGATGCGCACGAGCCGGCCCTCGGCCAGGCGGCTGGAGGCGAGGGGCGCCCGCAGCAGCGCAAGGCCAAGGCCCGCTTCGGCGACGGCCAGAACGGTGTCGTAGTCCTCGAACCGACGATCCTGCCGGCGCGGGCGGTACTTCAGACCACACGCGAGAAGCATCGCCCGCCATTGCGAGATGTCTGAGTCGTGCAGCAGCGGGTGCTCGATCAGGGTCTCCATGCTCGGCCGCTCGCCGAGTCGCGTCCGCAGGGCCGGGCTGACCACGGGGAAGATGGTCTCGGAGAACAGGGGGCGGGCGTCCAGCCCCTCCCAGGCGCCCCGGCCGTAGCGGACGGCGATGTCCGCCTCCCGCGCGTCGAGGTCGGTGGGCCGGTGGTCCAGCGTCAGCTCGATGTGGATGTCCGACCCTTCAAGCTGCGCAAGCCTTGGCAGCAGCCAGAGCCGGGCGACCGAGGGCAGCACCGACAGCCGGACCGTCTGCCGGCCACGCCATGGGCGCCACTGCTCAGCGCTGGCCGCCAGGCCCGAGAGGCTGCGGCGCACCTCCGCGGTGAACCGCTGGCCCGCGGGCGTGAGCCGCACGCCGCGGCCGTGGCGCTCGAACAGGGCGGCCCCGAGCCAGGCTTCCAGGGCGGAGATGCGGCGGCTGACCGAGCCGTGCGTCAAGCCGAGCTTGGCCGCGGCGCCGCTGAACGAGCCTTCGTCGGCCGCGGCCAGCAGGGCCGTCAGGCCGTCCAGGGGCGGCAGTCCGGTCGAGGTGTGCAGCATGTGCACAGCTGTTCGCCGACGCTTGCGCGAAGTCAACGGGTCGGAACTCTGCGATCAGCCGGTCATGGCTCGTCACCGTTCCCTCGTCCTGCTGGGCGCCGCCGCCCTGATCGCCACGGCCGCCCGTCCCGCCCTGGCCCAGCGCGCCGACGACAACGCCATCGCCGACGCGGAGGACGCCTTCGGCACCAACGAGGGCGGGGAGGACCTGGGGCTCTACACGCCGTTCAGTGTCCGGGGCTTCTCGCCCATCGACGCGGGCAATGTGCGGCTGGAGGGGCTCTACCTCGACCGGCAGGGAGACCTGGGGCCGCGCCTGGTCGAAGGCAGCCGGATCCGCGTGGGCCCGTCCGCCGCCACCTATGCCTTCCCGGCGCCCTCGGGCGTGGTGGACTTCCGCCTGCGCACGCCCGGCCAGGAGCGGGCGCTGAGCGTCGTCGCCCAGGCCAACAGCTTCGGCGGCCATCTGGTGGAGGTCGACGGCGCGGCGCCGCTCGGCGAGACCCTGGGCCTGGGCGGCGGGGCGAGCCGCAGCCTGAACGAGTACGCGTCCGGCAACAACGCCGAGGTGACGCACGTCGGCCTGATCGGACACTGGCGGCCGACGGAGGCTTCGGAGGCCAAGCTGTTCTGGGGCTGGTCGCGCATCGCTGACGAGGACATCTATCCCATCATCATCGGCGACGGCCTGTCCGCGCCGCCTCGGCTGAAGCGCCGCCGGTTCCTGGGCCAGTCCTGGGCCGACGTGGAGACCGAGCGCTTCAGCTACGGCGTGCTGGGCCAGTCGGCGCTGGGCGGCTTCGGCGTGCGCGCCGGGATCTTCCGCTCGGACAACGAGGTCCTGGAGGGCCACAGCGTCTTCCTGCGGGCCGCGGAACCCGGCGCGCTCTCGCCCCGCACGGTCAGCGCCTATCCCGGCCGGCGCGGCGCCTCCACAAGCGGCGAGGTCCGCATCGCCCGGGCGTTCGACGGCAGCGGCCTTGGCCATCGCCTCATGCTGGTCGGGCGAGGACGGTCGCAGCATCGCCGCTATGGCGGCGGCGAGCGGCTGGCCATCGCGCCGGCGCCGTTCGGCCAGCCCGTCTATGTGGCGCGCCCTGCGTTCCGCTTCTCGCCGCAGAACACCGACGAGGTGCGGCAGTGGTCGGTGGGCCTGGACTATCAGCTCAGGGCCGAGGGGATCGGCCACCTCAATGTGGGCGTCCAGAAGGTCGACTATGAGAAGCAGGTGACCACGGCCGCCGGGCGGGCGCCGCAATCCCGCGACGCGCCTTGGCTCTACAACGTCGCCCTGTCGGCGGAGCTCACCGAAACGCTCTCGCTCTACGGCGGCTACACCCGTGGGCTGGAGGAGAGCGACGTCGCGCCAGAGACGGCGGTGAACCGCGACGAGGCGCCGCCGGCGATCCGCACCCGCCAGGCCGACGCCGGCGTGACCTGGCGCCTGCACGGCATGACCCTGATCGCCGGCGCCTTCGACATCCGCCGCCCCTACTACGGCGTGGACCAGACCGCCCTGTTCCGCCGCCTTGGCGACGTGCGCCACCAGGGCCTGGAGGTCTCCGTGACCGGCTCGCCGATCGAGGGGCTGACGCTGGTGGCCGGCGGGGCGCTGATGAAGGCCCGGCTTTCGGGCGAAGAGGTGGAGAAGGGCGTCGTCGGCGACCGGCCGATCGACGTGCCGTCCAGCAAGCTGATCGCCAGCGCCGAGTGGCGCCCGCCCGGCGCCGCGACCTCATTCGACGTGGCGGCCGAGCGGATCGGGCCGAACACAGGCGACGCCCTGAACCGCGTGCGGGTCTCCCCCTACACCCTCCTCAATGTGGGGCTGCGGTATAGGTTCGAGGCGGGCCAGGCCCGGGCCGTGCTGCGCCTGCAGGCCACCAACCTGCTGGACGCCTATGGCTGGGAGGTCGCGGGCGACAACGCCTTCGTCTACGCCCAGGGGCGGCAGCTGCTGGCCCGCGTGACGCTGGACTTCTGAAAGGGGGCGAGCGGGCGCTTCAAGCCGCCTTCGCCTTGTTGCGCTCTGCAAGGCAGTAGCCGAGCGTCAGGCCCATGCCGACGATAACCGCGCTCATCGGCCCGTGAGTCCAGCGCTGGATTTTTGAGGCCGCTAGGCCTTACTGCGAAGCCGGCGGGGAGCTTTCAGTATGGCTGAGGCGCAGGACGGCAGGCGGACGGAGCGGCTGCTCGCGCTCGATATCCTGCGTGGGCTGGCGGTGGCGGGGATGATCCTGGTGGTCAGTCCCGGCTCCTGGACGCACCGGCTCTGGGCGCTGGATCACGCGCCCTGGAACGGATACCGACCCGCCGACCTGGTCTTTCCCGCCTTCCTGTTCGCGGTGGGAGCCGCCATGGCGCTGAAGCCGCCGACCGCCGGCCAGGGCTTGCGGGTGCTGCGGCGGGTCGGGCTGCTGATCCTGCTGGGCCTGGTTCTGAACTTCCTGGTCGAGCCGGACCCGTCGACGTTTCGCATCCCCGGCATCCTGCAGCGCATCGCGCTGGCCTACCTGGTGGCCGCAGCCGTGCTGATGGCGGCGGCGCGCGGAGGGGAGGCGGGGCGCTTCCCGCTGAAGGCGGCGGTGGTCGCGGCAGTGGCCCTCACGCTTGGGTGGGCGGCGACTCTGGCCTTCACCGCCGCGCCGGGTTTCGCGCCTGGGGACCTCAGCCCCGCGGGCACGCTCGCGGCCTGGGTCGATCGCAGCGTGTTCGGGACCAGCCACCTGTGGGCGTACGGCGTGGATGAGCGGGGCGCGGTGGTCTACGACCCGGAGGGGCTGCTCGCCACCTTCCCAGCCGCCGCGAACGTGCTGATCGGCGCGATCGCGACCCATCTGGTCGGGCGCGCGCCCGAGGGTCGGCGTCTGCTGCTGGCGGGACTGGCGGCGGCCGGGCTGATCGTCGCCGGCCATGCGCTCGATTTCGCCCAGGTGATCAACAAGCGCATTTGGACCGCGGCCTTCGTGCTGGTTTCGAGCGGCTGGGCGCTGGCCCTCTACGTCCTCTTCATGCTGGTCCGCGGGCGCTTCCTAAAGACGGTGACCTGGCCGCTGCGGGTGCTGGGCGCCAATGCGATCCTGGCTTTCACCCTGTCGCAGGTGCTCGGCGTGTTCGGCGCGACCCCGATTGGCGGTTCGACGCCCCAGGCCTTCGGCTTCGGCCTTGCGCAGGCGCTGGTTCCCGACCCCTACGCCGCCTCGCTGCTGTGCGCCCTCGCCATCATCGCGCTGATCACCGCCGTGATCGCGCCGCTGAACCAGCGCGGGCTGTACCTAAGGCTGTGAGGAGGCCCGGCCTGCAGAGCGCGGCCTGTCGCTCGACTTCGACATCGACGCCAGGGAGTATGAGGTCGATGAGGACGACGACGAGGACGAAGAGGCGGGAGGCGCAGCGCTGATGCGGCGTCCGGTGACATGAGAGGGTCGTCGCCTGATCGCCTCCGCCATCGAAGCGGCCCCCGCGCCGGCGGCGCCCGCTTGGGCCGCGGCCGACGCGGCGCGGCTCTCGCCTTGGTCATCGCGGGCGCGCTTCTGCCGGCGGGCTGCGCCGTGCCGCCTGCGCCCAAGGGCGCCTGGCTGGTTCACGGCGCGACGACGAACTCGCAGACGACGGACGACACGATCGTGCGGCGCCGCATCCTCGAGCGCTATCCGATCGGCGGCCCGGAAGGAGACCTGCCGCAGTTCCTTGAGGCGCAGGGCTTCAAGGTGCGGCGTGTCACGAATGTCGGCGTCACGGGAGACCAGGTCTACGGCGAGGCGAGGCTGCGCTGGGGCAATCCCATCGAGGCGCGCGTCGTGCGGGTCATGTGGCGCGCGACCAAGGACGGCGCTCTGATCGAGGTCGAAACGCTCATACGGCCTGCGGGCCTGGTCGGGGAACTCACCCAGTTCTGACGGCGCGGATCGGCTAGGGCAGGCCAGCCGACTTAATGCGGGCAGGGGGTTCGGCGGCGCAGGCTTGCTTGTGAGGAGCGGGGTGGCGGGCTTGAAGCGGGGCTCAGCCGCGCGTCTGCTCAGGCCATCTGCGGAGGCTGCCGTAGATCAAGCCGGCTGCGCCGCCGGCCAGCAGGCACGCGATGACGACCGCCACTGGGTGCTCCTTCACCATGCCCGCGGTGAACCAGGTGCCGGTCCAAAAGCCGAGGCCCTTCGGCCATAGCGGATCGATGCTGATGAGGGCCACTCCGAGGTGCAGCGCGCCCGCGAGCCCACCGGAGAGGACCGCCCGCTGACGGTTCGTGACAGGCAGCCAATGCCTCACCGCGTCGAGCGCGCCGATGGACAGCACGAGCGCGAGCGACGAACCGATCAGGCCGAAGCCCATCGAGAGCGGCGCGACGAAGAGCAACATCACCATCGCCCCCGTCACCGTCTCGCCCTTAAGCGCCATGGAGAGCGGGATCATGATCGTGATCAGGATGGGCGGCGCGGCGAGAGCGGCGGCGACGAAGGCTAGAACCGTACGGGTGTCGCTTGGGCGTGCGGGAGCGGGCGAGGCTGCGAGTTCCATCCTGAGAGCTTCGCATCAGGGTGGTGAAGATCGGATTGCTGCAGCCGATGCGGGTGGCGCGACCTACACGCCGGCAGCGGAGCCGACGCCGCCGGCCCGTTCAAGAACGGCTGGCGCCGCCGCGCCGCGACCGTCTGGCGGCGGTCCTTGAGCGACCCGCCGCCGCCGGCTTGAGGCTTGGCATGAGGTTCGCGGGTGGGAGTGGGCGCGGAGCGCCCCACGCGCGGGTGTGGGTGGACGCCCTGGTCAGCGGCGGCGCCGACACCCCCCCTCACAACTTCGCCAACCTGTCCGACGCAGCGCCCGAGGTGCGCGGCTTCGTGGAGGAGCTGCATGCTTTGAAGCGCATCGCCGCGCCTGAGGAGATCGTCCGCGCGGCCCTGTTTCTGGCCTCTGACGCCGGCAGCTTCGTCACCGGCGCGGCGGTGCACGCCGACGGTGGAGCGGGGGTGGCGAAGGTGTGAGGGAGCAATGGCGTGCGCGGAATCCTCGCCGACGGGGACGCCGTGGCTCCAGCGTGATGCTAGGCTGACGACGTGAACACGCTTTTGCTGACAGGATGGCTCGACCGGACGCGCCTGACCCGTGTGGCGGATCTCCGGCGCGATGCGGAGTTCGATGACTTCCGCCTGGCGGGCGAGCCCTTCGGACTCGTGCTGACCGGCATCTATGAGGATGGATCGGCCGTCACGCTCCGCTTCCACGGCGCCCAGGCCCACCGCTTCACGGCGGAGCCGTATGTCGAGCGCCTGCCCGGCGGCGTGGTGGACGTCCTGTTCTACAGCGACACGTCGGCCTGGAAGCGCGCCGCGCTACGGAATGGCGTCAATACGCGTGACCTGATGATACGGTGCCGGCACTACCAGCTGTACCTCTCCAACGTGGGGCTGTTCGAGTGCCTGGCGCTGGACTGCGTCAGCTCCGAGGGCGAAGCGTGACCGCATCAGGCGCAACACCAATGGCGGAGGTGCGCGGCTCCGTCCAGGGGCTGCATGCCCTGAAGCGCATCGCGGCGCCGGAGGAGATCGCCCGCGCGGCCCTGTTCCTGGCGACGCCGCCAGCTTCGTCACCGGCGCGGCGATGCACGCGGACGGCGGGGCGGGAGTGGCGAAGATGTGAGGGAAGCCCGTCCGCTTCTGACTCAGAGCTGACATGGCGCCAGCAGCGCGTCTGAGCGTCAGCTACGGGTGGTTTGCGGACTTTGAGGCTAAGGTGCGCTACCCCTTAGGCGTGAGCGACGCGCGCACCCAACTTTCCAATTTGCTGGAGCGGCACACGGCTAGAAAGCACGCCCCGGCTGATGACGCGGACCTATTCGAGGTCTTTGGTATCGAAGGCGATGACGCCTCCGAGTTCATGGAAGCTTTTGCCGCTCAGTTCGGTGTCGATATGAGCGACTACCGTTGGTACTTCCATCACAGCGAAGAGGGCCAGAACGTCGGCAGCGTGTTCTTCCACCCACCCGACCGGAGGGTGCAGCGAATACCGATCACGATGCACCTTCTTCTTGAGGCTATCGAGACGAAGCAGTGGCCCGTCCACTACCCCGAACATGTCTTACCGCGAGTGCGTTGGGACGTCCGTTTCAACCAGCTTCTGGTGCTCCTTTTCCTCCTAGCCCTGGCGTCTTGGCTATGGAGTCGGTTCGTGCGCTAGGGGTCGAAAGCGGACGCCGAAGCGCCGCTTATCCCGGCTCTGGCGAGCCTTCTTTCAGCTGCGCGACGAACTTTCCGACATTACCTTGCTTGTGTGTCGCTTTGCGACCGAGACAGCCCCGAGCCCAAAGGCCGGGGTTGAGCCGTCTCAGCCACCCGGTTGCACGGCAATGGACAAGCACAAGCCATCTAGACGCCGCGTCGACCTAGCTCAAATGAAAGCTAAGGCTCGAAGGCTCTACCCTCACGACCCGAAAGCACGATGGCAGGACACCTCGACGGTTGCCCTGCTGGATGTGCGGCAACCCTCGCCTTTTCTAGGTGAGCTCACCATTCAGGAAAGCGCGCGGAGCTAGAGTCCGCGCCCGAAGCAGACGAGCCGCGAACGTCTGAGAGCCGGAAGGGAAGGCGACCCTGGCAAGCACCGCTGCGCACGTTTTGCCTCACGTGAGGTGGATTAAAGACGCAGCCGCACTTGCAGCGCCAAGCTTGACTATTCATCGTATGGAAGCGGCCTTACTGTTCTGGGGCGTGCCATATGGCAGAGGAATATGAAGCTGGCCGATTAAGCCCTGCGGTCTTTTGGCTGCTGTGGTGCCTGATACTGCCGATTTGGCTTTGCGTCGCGCCGGTCGTGTTTCTTGGGTCGTGGATGCTCGCCATGGGCGGCCCTCAAAGCTGGGATCCGACTGCGCGGGCGCTCGCGAGTGAGCTGACGTTGATTTTCCTTTGGGTTGCAAGCACGCCGGTGCTGCTGATCGCTTCGGCGGTACTGGCGTGGCTTAAGCGACATGTGGCGTCGGAGAACACCTTGATCGTGGTCTGGGGCGGCGCGATTGCAGTCATTTACTGGCGCTTTTTCAGCTAGCGCACCCATACGCGACCTGAAGCTAGAGCGGGCGCTGTAGGGTGGGACGTTGAACGTCCACTTTCCGGCGCGGTCTGAAGGTCAGCTCCCGACGCGCAGGTAACGAGGGTGCCGCTCAGCGTCTTGGAGCGGCTGTTAGGATCACTTCTTCACGGCCGCGGCTGGAGGCTCCGCCGCGGGAGCGCTAGTTGGACGAGGTGGGGCTATCCATAGGAGCCCCTTCTTCATGTCCAAAGCGAGCATGTAACGACCGAGGAGGCCCATACCGATCACGCCGTCTGCCTCAGTGGCTGCCCAGGGCCGAATGGTCGTGACGACATCCTTGAGATGATGCTTTCCCACGGTGAGAGAAGGCAGCAGTACGGTTGGGTGCAGCCGGCGCTGCCCATCGACATTGGTGGACGCCGTCAACCCCGAGGGACCGGCGCCCTGAGGCGCCACGCGTCGCCATGCTTCCGGCTTGAGCGCAAGTGTCGTGTTGGACCCTAGATCAATCGACACAACCACAGGGCTATCGCCGACGAGCGCCTGGATAACCAATGCGTCGTTCAGCAGCGGGACGGCAGCCTCAATAGGCAGCCCAACCGATCCACTTGGGCCCATGCGGAACTGGCGAAGCTCGGGCCTAACCAAGATGGCTGAAACACTCAGGAAGTCCGCCCCGAGCACAAAGTCGATCTCACGACCCATCGCATCAGAGACCACCTTCAGGTCTATGACTCCTAGTTCCGGCAGCTCGGCATCCATGGCTCCTGGCACGGTGACATGCACGGCCTGAGCGACCCGTACTGCATTGGTAAGCACGCCTGTGGGCGCCTTGATGTGTGCCCGTACGGAGTTGAACGATAGCCCCGCCTCACGTGCGAAGCGCTCCGACAACAAGGAGCGCTCTGAGCCACTATCGAGCATGGTCCACACGTCGCGGCCCGCGACGCGGGCTCTGAAGACGATCAAGCCTTTGACGTTCTCGTACGGAACGGGGCGAGAGTTCGCGCCGCCCGCCCAGCGGATCATGACGCGGGTGGCGGGGCTCTCCACCGCCTGAGCCGGTAGCGACTCGGTGAGGAATGGCGCCTGGCCGGCGCTTGGCGCCGTCTGCAACAGAAGGGGCGTAACAAGGGAAAGTGCACTTGCCATCGACCCTCTCGCGCGGCGGAGGTGAATGGTGCGGCTCTAACCGTCGACGGCGCAAGCCTCGCAAGCGCGTCGAAGCTGAGCGTCACGGAAGCCCGAGCGTCGCTCGCGCATTCGTAGGCCGGAGCGCCTGAACGTCCACTTTGGGCCCTGTCTAAGAGTCCGCTGATGGCGCTTAGCAGCGCCGCTCAGTCCTGCCTCAGCGAACGGGTAACCAGGATCTGTTTCTAATGCCCGGATGCAGGGCACCGTCGCCGCGCGATACCCAGGTGAGCTGGCGAACTCCGCCGAGCTTCTCCATTTGGCGGAGCAGTATCGGGCAGCATCTCAGGTGATTCACAAGCTTGGGCGGGCCGGTGATCCGCTGAGCCTGGCGCCCTACCGGCTAAACGCAATCCACGCCATTGAACTCTATTTGAGCGCCCTTCTGCTGCACGCAGGCCATGAGCCTAGTCGAGTGCGTGGCTTGCAACACGATCTAGTTGCTCGGGCTGAGCTGGCCGCTGCGTCTGGCCTGAAGCTTCGCCTGCGAACGCTCTCGCACCTACGCTCCCTAGCAGACACACGGGAGTACCTGATCAGCCGCTACGCGCCCGAAGCGACTACGATGCTGTCCCAAGTGAACCGGCTAGCGGCGACGCTCGAGGAAGTTGCGAAAAAGGTTGGTCAGATTGTGGGGCAGGCTCCCAGAGCCTCAAGGACCGTACCGAACTGAGCGTCCGCTTCCAGACCGGATGCTAATGTCCGCTCCTGGCGCTAAGCCGCCCCTAAGCGCTCATCAGAAAGCTCAGCTGCGGCTTCTGCTCCACGTTCCGCCCCTCCGCGATCTCCCGGTCGAGCAGGCGGGTGGGGTACTCGCCGGTGTAGTAGTGGTCGGTGTACTGCGGGTTGCCGGGGTCGCCCCGGCCGGCACCTATGAGTGTAGGCCGTCGACGCTGAGGAAACCCAGGCTGCCGACCTCCAGCGCCTCGCGCGTCTCCTCCATGGAGTGCGTGGCGGCCCTCAGCTCGTCCTGGCCGGGCATGTTGATGCCATAGAAGGGGTGGCAGATGAGTGGGAGCGATACGATAGGGGTGTTCCGATCGCCCGCTGCGGGGGGAGCCATGCTGCTCAGGATCGGTATGCTTGCGCTCGTGGTCTTAGCCGCGTTCGGCTGGGGCGGCCCCAACGCAGCAGCGGCGCGAGCGCCCACGCCGCTGCCCCCCATCTTGGAGGATCTCGCTGCGCGGACGGAGTTCCTCAGCGTCATGGAGGGGAGCATAGGAGTGCGAGCCTGGGACGGCGCCCTGGAGCGACTCCCGCTGCCGATGAGCGCGGCGCCCTACTGCCGAGCATCAGAGGCACATAGGAGAGCCATGGAGGAGATGGCGCACACGACTTGGAGCGACCAGGCCGCGGTTGAAGACGAGTTGCGCCGCGGATGCGATGTCGAGGTGTTCCGCGCGAGGAACCTTGGCTGCACCACGTACGTCGCGGTTTACAACGGGCCGACCGAGATTGGCCGGCCCGCGACCGTTCGCCATGCAGTGTACGACACGTCCCTCAACATCATTGTGCTGGATCATGCCTATGGCCGCACTTCATTCATCCGGCGGGCGTGGGCGGTGGCGCGGAAGGCTGCGGCGGGCTGCTGAAGCCGTTGGAACGCTTTTGCCCTAAGCGCTCACCAGGAAGCTCAGCTGCGGCTCCTGCTCCAGGTTCCGACCTTCGGCGATCTCCCGGTCCAGCAGGCGCGTGGGGTAGTCGCCCGTGAAGTAGTGATCGGTGTACTGGGGGTTGGCGGGGTCGCGTCGGCCGGCGCCCATGGCCCAGTAGAGGCCGTCGACGCTGAGGAAACCGAGGCTGTCGACCTCCAGCAGCTCGCGCATCTCCTCCATGGAGTGCTTGGCGGCCATCAGCTTGTCCCGGTCGGGCATGTCGATGCCGTAGAAGTCCGGGAACATGATGGGCGGCGAGGCGGAGCGCAGGTGCACTTCGCGGGCGCCGGCCTCGCGGACCATGCGCACGATCTTCACGCTGGTGGTGCCGCGCACGATGCTGTCGTCGATCAGGACGACGCGCTTGCCCTTCAGGACCGCCTTGTTGGGGGCGTGCTTCATGCGCACGCCCAGTTCGCGCACGCCCTGGCTGGGCTGGATGAAGGTGCGGCCGGCGTAGTGGCTGCGGATGATACCCATCTCGAACGGCAGGCCCGAGCGCTGGGCGTAGCCTAGGGAGGCGGGGACGCCGGAGTCGGGTACGGGCACGACGACGTCGGCCGGGACGGCGGTCTCCTCGGCCAGACGCTGGCCCATGCGTTTTCGCACATCGTAGACCGAGCGGCCGTCCAGCATGCTGTCGGGGCGGGAGAAGTAGACATACTCGAACACGCACGGGCGGGCTCGGGCGGCGGGGAAGGGGCGGATCGACTGGACGATGCCGTCGGCGGTGATGATCACCACCTCGCCGTGCTCGATGTCGCGCACCACGCGGCCGCCGACCATCTCGATAGCGCAGGATTCGCTGGCCAGCATGTGGCTGCCGTTCAGCTCGCCCAGGACCAGCGGGCGGATGCCGAGCGGGTCGCGGGCGCCGATCAGGCGGTCTTCGGTCAGGGCCAAGAGGGCGTAGCCGCCCTCGATCTGCCGCAGGGCGTCGATGAAGCGCTCGGTCACGCCGCCGCGGCGCGAGCGGGCGATCAGGTGCAGGATGACCTCGCTGTCGGAGGTCGACTGAAAGATGGCGCCCTCGGCCACCAGGCGCGTGCGCAGGGCCATGAAGTTGGTCAGGTTGCCGTTGTGGGCGATCGCGATGCCGCCGCTGTCCAGGTCCGCGAACATCGGCTGGACGTTGCGGATGAAGGAGCCGCCGGCGGTGGAGTAGCGGGTGTGGCCGATGGCCGAGTGGCCGGGCAGGCGCTCGACCACGTCGCCCTTGCCGAAGGCTTCGGCGACCAGGCCCATGTGCCGTTCGGTGTAGAAGCGCTGGCCGTCGCAGGCGGCGATGCCGCAGGCCTCCTGGCCGCGGTGCTGCAAGGCGTGCAGGCCCAGGGCCGTGACGGCGGAGGCGCCCTCCTGATGCAGGATGCCGAAGACGCCGCACTCGAGCCGGAGCTGCTCGTCATCCGGATCGCGAGCCGGGGTCGATCGGTCGAACTCGCGATGCGTATGCATGACTTCTGTCCTGCTAGCGATTTTCGGACGGCGCGGGCGGCTGGCCCATATCGTCCGTTTGCGGCTGATCAGCGGCGCCGCGTCTTACCGCTCCGCTTACCGTGGGGGCAAGGCGGTCGGCGGCGCGGCCGCCGTGAGGAAGTAGGGTCTGTATCGCTTTGGCGACACCCCTGGAGAGGGGGTAGGTCACCGCGTCGCGGAACCAGCCGGGAACACGCTCCGGCGGGGTGGCCGCGTGGAACACCAGGTGAAAGACGCCGACCAGGACCAGGGCGCGCACGATGCCGAAGCCCAGGCCGAAGATGCGGTCGACCGTGCCGAGCTGCTCGTGCTGCTGCAGGCGCTTGGACGCCCAGGCGCCCAGGATCCGGATCAGGATGTAGAAGAGGATGAAGACGACCACGACGGCCAGGACGTTGCCGGCCCAGTCGGGGTCGACGCCCCGGCGGAAGATTGGGCCCGTGACGGGCAGGATCAGCAGGGCGCCCAGCGAGGCGAACAGGAAGGCGAAGATCGTCACGATCTCGCGCGTGCCGCCCCGGATCAGGCCGACAAGGCCCGAGATGAACAGCACGCCGAAGACGATCAGGTCCCACCCGGTCATGCAGCGCCTTTTTGCTGGTTCACGTTCGCGGCCTTCTTCTTAGGCCACTTCTCCTGACCGATCCGTTCCACCGCGTCGACCAGCCGCTTCACCCCGGCGATGGGCAGGGCGGGGGAGCCTTCGGCCGCCCCGAAGGGGGCCAGCGCCTGGTCGAAGCCGAGCTTGGCCGCCTCCTTGAGCCGGGACTCGGTGCGGCCCACGGCGCGCACCTCTCCCGACAGGGAGATCTCGCCGAAGACGACGCAGCCCTGCGGCAGGGAGACGTCCAAGGCGGAGGAGGCCAGGGCCGCAGCGGCGGCGAGGTCGGCTGCGGGCTCGTTGATGCGCAGGCCGCCGGCCACGTTCAGGTAGACGTCGCGGTCGCCGAAGGAGAGGCCGCAGCGCGCCTCCAGCACCGCCAGCACCATGGCCAGGCGCCCTGAGTCCCAGCCCACCACCGCGCGGCGCGGCGTGCCGTAGGCCGACGGTGCGACCAGGGCCTGGAACTCCACCAGCACCGGGCGGGAACCCTCGACGCCGGCGAAGACAGCGGCGCCGGCCGCCCGCTCGCCCCCGTCGCCCAGGAACAGGGCGGAAGGGTTGGGCACTTCGCGAAGGCCCGAATCGCCCATCTCGAAGACGCCGATCTCGTCGGTGGCGCCGAAGCGGTTCTTGGCCGCGCGCAGGATGCGGAACGGGTAGCCGCGCTCGCCCTCAAAGGCGAGGACCGCGTCGACCATGTGCTCGACCACGCGGGGGCCGGCGATCTGGCCGTCCTTGGTGACGTGGCCGACCAGGACCACGGCGATGTTCTTCTTCTTGGCCAAGCGCACCAGCTCGCCCGCGCAGGCCCGCACCTGGGTGACGGAGCCCGGGCCGCTCTCGTGCGCATCGCTCCAGAGCGTCTGGACGGAGTCGACGACCACGAGGTCGAGCGGGTCGCGCTTCAGGCCCTCGACGATGTCGCGCAGCGAGGTCTCGGCGGCGAGCTTCACGTCGGCGTGGGCGAGGCCCATGCGGGCGGCCCGGCCGCGGATCTGCTCAATGGCCTCCTCGCCCGAGACGTAGGCGACGCGGGCGCCTCTGGCCGCGGCGTTGGCGGTGACCTGAAGGAGCAGGGTGGACTTGCCCACGCCCGGGTCGCCCGACAGCAGGATGGCCGATCCGGGCACCACGCCGCCGCCGCAGACGCGGTCGAACTCGGGCACGCCCGTCGCGATGCGGGCGGGCGGGGCGGCGTCGCTCTCCAGCGTCTCGAACTGCAGGCCGCCGCGCTTCATCCCCTTGGCGGGGGCGAGGGCGCCGGGAGGGGCCGAGCGGCTCTCCTCGACCAGGCAGTTCCAGGAATTGCAGGCGGCGCATTGGCCCGCCCACTTGCCATGGACGGCGCCGCAGCTTTGGCAGACGTAGATCGCGCCGTCTCTGGCCATGATGTGCTCCCCTTTACCAGCAAACCCGCGATTCGACGTGCGGCCCGATCCCGCACGCCTTCGCAACTGATTGGCTGTGCTGTAGCCATGGCGCACGACAGGAACGGTCGGAGGATGCGCGCATGTCCGTGAGCGAGGCCCAGGGCCGCCCCAACATCTTCGCCCGCGCGGCGGGAATCCTGTTCCGCACCCGGCGGGAGTGGGACCTGGTCGCGCCGGAGCCCGACACCGTCGGAGGCCTGTTCACCCGCTACTTCCTGATCCTGGCGGCGCTCCCGGCCCTGGCGGTGCTTGTGCGCTCACTCGTGATCGGGTGGGGCTTCATGGGCGCGGTCGTGAAGCCGGACGTGATGTCGGCGATCGTCAGCGCGGCCTACGTCTACGGCTTCGGCCTGCTGGGCGGCTATCTATTCGGGCTCATCATAGAATTCCTGGCGCCCAACTTCGGCGCCGAGAAGAACCGCGTGCAGGCGATGAAGGTGGCGCTCTACGGCTCCACCGCGGGCTGCCTCGCAGGGCTGGCCCTGCTGCTGCCAAAGGGCGAGTTCCTGGCGCTGCTGGGTCTGTACGACTTCTGGCTCATCTTCACCGGCCTGCCGCGGGTGATGAAGGTCAGCCCGCGCTCGGCGCTGCCCTACACCCTCATCTCCACTCTGGTGCTGGGCGTCATCATGCTGGTGATCCTGCTGCTGTCGCTGCCGATCGTGAGCGCGGTGACGGGGATGGCGCGCTTCGGCGGGGCGGGCGGGCCTTCCATCTCGGGCAGCGTGAACGTGCCGGGGGTCGGGAACGCCGATCTGGGCGAAATGGAGAAGGGGCTGAAGGAGCTGGAGAAGGCGCAGGACGCGCCGTCGCTGGAGCTCGGGGCCTTGAAGGCGGCGCTGCCCGAGACGCTGCCCGGCGGATGGACCCGCACCACGACCGAATCCAACCGGGGCGAGGCCGGCGGCTTCACCGGCTCCACGGCCGAGGCGGCCTACACCAAGGGCGAGAGCCGCATCGACCTGACCATCGGCGAGTCCTCTGCGCTGGGCGCGCTGGCGGGCCTGGCCAGCGCCTTCTCCAGCGAGAGCGAAAGGGACGACGGCAACGCCTACGAGAGGATCGGCGAGGTGGACGGCCGCTTGACGATGGAGGAGTTCGACCGCGCCGCCCGCAAGGGCAAGTACGCCGTCATGGTCGGCGAGCGCTTCATGGTGCAGGCGGAAGGCGAGGGCGTGGAGATGTCCGACCTGCAGGCCGCCGTGAGGGCGGTGGACCCAGCCGCGCTGGAGCGGCTGGCCCGCTGAACCGCGGCTAGGCGGCGACCCGGGCGCGGAGCTGCGCGGGCGCCGCGGCGACCTGGAACCGGCCGATGAGCTGCGCCAGGTGGGCCGCGTCGTCGGCCATGGCGCGGCTGGCGGCGGCGGATTCCTCCACCATCGCAGCGTTGCGCTGGGTGGTCTTGTCCATCTCTCCGATGGAGCGGCTGACCTGCTCGACCGTCAGGGCCTGCTCACGCGCCGAGCCGGCGATCTCGGCGACGACGCCGGTGACGGCGGACACCTGGGCCACGATCGACTCCAGCGCCTGGCCGGCGCCCGCCGCAAGCTCGACCCCGCTCGCGACCGACCCGCCCGACTGGCTGATCAGGCCGCGGATCTCTCGGGCGGCTTCGGCCGACCTTTGGGCGAGCGCCCGCACTTCGGTCGCGACGACGGCGAAGCCCTTGCCCGCCTCCCCGGCACGCGCGGCCTCGACCCCGGCGTTCAAGGCCAGAAGGTTGGTCTGGAAGGCGATCTCGTCGATGACGCTCAGGATCTGGGCGATCTCGCCAGACGACGTCTTGATGTCGTCCATGGCCGAGACGACCCGCGCCACGACCTCTCCACCCGCAGCCGCCTGGCGCTCGGCCCCGCCGACGTGCTCGTGGGCGGCGCGGGCCCCGTCGGACGCGCGGCGCACCGTCTCGGTGATCTCCGCCATCGCGGCGGCCGTCTCCTCGAGGCTGGCCGCCTGCTGTTCGGTACGGCGGGCGAGGTCGTCGGTCGCGTTGCTGATCTCGGCCGCGCCCGCGCCGATCCGGTGGGCGGCGGCGGCGATCTCGTCCATCGCCCGCCGCAGGGTTTCGGCGGCCGTGTTGAAGTCCTGTCTGAGTGGCTCGTAGTCGGACGCGAACCGCTCTTCGATGCGGTAGGTCAGGTCACCGTCAGAAAGCCTGGAGAGCGCCGCGCCGAGCGCGGCGACGGCCGCGGTCTGCGCTTCCTGCAGAGCCCGGCGTTCCGCTTCGCCGCGCACCCGCTCGTCTGCGGAGGACGCCTCGGCGGCGGCGTGGGCGGTTCGCAGGCGATCGGTCTCGGCCAGCTGGCGGGCGAACCCTTCAAGCGCGCGCGCGATCTCGCCGATCTCATCGGTGCGACGCGCGCCGGTGACGCTGATGTCGTACGCGCCCCCCGCGATGCGGGCGACGTCGTCGGCAAGTCGCCGCGCCGGCCGCGCCACGCCGTGCAAGGCTACGTACACTCCAAAGCCTAGCGCCGACGGGAAGGTGAGGGCGCCGACCGCGAGCAGCGACCAGGTGGCTGCCCGTTCAGCTTTCTCGGTCCGGGCGGTGAGGGCCTCGATCTTGTCGGCATGGCCGTCAATGAAGGCGTCCGTCAGTTTCGATGCGGCTCGTTCGGCGGGTCGGACGGCCTCTCGGAACAGCGCATACGCCTCTTCACTGCGCCCTTCGCGCGCGAGCGCCAGCACGCCGGAAATCTCGGTGAGGACCCGCTCCTGCAGCGGAGCGAAATCCTTCATCGCCTGAGCATCGTCGCCTTCCAGGAGCTCAGTCAGTGCGGCCGCCCGCGTTCTCAGCTCGGCAGCGCGCTTTTCGATTTTCTTTTCGACCTCGGCGCGGGCGTCCGCGTCGGGATCAAAGATCATGTTCAGCGTATCGCGCTGGATGGCGCGGCTGAGCGCCCGGACCTCCGCCGCCTCGATCATCTGACGGTCTGCGCGGGTGGCCGCTTCATGTCGTGTGCGCACATGGCTGTTCATGCCAAGGGCGAGCACGATGACCAACGTCAGCGCTCCGCCCAGCGCGAGCACCGGCGTCAACAGCTTTGGCGCGATCTTCACTGGTCTTCTTCCCCAACTTCGACGTGTACTTATGAGGTCTCGTCGTTGGGGCGGCACTCTGCGCGTCGGGGATTAAAGGAGGGTGGATGACTTCTTGCCGTTCGTCTGTCCAGAAGACGAGAGAGCGGCGAACTTTCAGTCACGCTCGAGGTGAATAGATTTCGTCGAGCCGGCGTCTCGCCTCCGGGATCGGCTCCAGGTGCGGGAAACGCAGCCCGCCGCGGTACTCGATGGCGGCGGTGCGGAAGCGCTCGCCGCTCTTCACCAGCAGCTCCAGAGGCTCGCCTTGCATAGCCGCTGCGATGGCGCGCGCCAGACGCTCGCCGCTGAACGCGCGGCTGTTCACGGCCACCACCTCCGCGCCGACGGTGAGCCCCGCGTCGAACGCCGGGCTGTCCCAGATCACGTCCTTGATTTTGCCGTCGGTGGCGAGCGTTAGGCCGACGGATGCGCTGTGGTTGATCGAGCCGAGAAGGCCTTGGAGGCTCGTCTGGTAGGCACTGGGACTGTCGCGGTAGACCAGACGGTAGCCGCCTCGCTCCAGCCCGTCGAGCGGGGCGCCCGGCGTGTGGCTCTCCAGCCGCTCGATCAGCAGGGCGGCCCAGTCGTTTGACGCCACAGACTCGAGCGTACGCACCACCTCCTCGAACTCGTAGGGGCGAGTGGTCACGCCACGGTCTTCGGCGCGGAAGAAGGCGCGCGCGAAGTCGTCGAGGGACCGCGTGTCGTCCGACAGCGCGCGGATCAGCGTGTCGACGTCGAGCCAGACGAGCTGTCCTTCGGAGTAGTAGTCCTCGCTGCGCTGCCAGCTGGGCCAAGGCAGGGGCGCGCGGCTGGCGATGATGGGATCTCGCGTGGTGTCGCTCATCGCGCGCCATTCGCGACCGCGCCGGATGTCGTAGGCGGACGCCGTAAAGGCTAGAGCCCCAAGCGCCTGATCCAAGCTCCAGATGCCGGAGCGGGCGGAAAGCACATGACCCCAGTACTGGGTTTGGCCCTCGTAGACCCACATCAGGCTGTTGCGGATCGGCCGCTCGAAGCTGGGCGTCCAGGAGTCCGAGCCGCGCCGATACTTGCCGTTCCAGGCGTGAGTGTACTCGTGGGCCACCACGTCGCGCTTGGCGAATGCGTCGTCCCACTCGACGAAGTAGCCGGGGATGGTGCCCGTCTCGCAGGAGCGATGGTGCTCCACCCCGATGGCGCCGAGGTCGTCGCTCAGCGCCACGAGGAATTCGTAGCGATCGAACGGTCGCCCGCCGAAGAGCCTGTCGGCCTGATCGACGAGGGCGCGATGCCGGTCGATCTGCTCTGGGGTGGCGGCCAGCAGGCCCGCCTCGTCCGCCACGATGTTCATGTGGACTTCGCCGGCCGCGTCCAGGTCCAGGCGGCGGAAGTGGCGGCCGGCGAACACTGGAGAGTCGACCAGCACGTCGAGGGCGACGGGCTTGAACGTGGTCGTGGCGCCCTCCTGCGAGGCGCGCTCAAGTGCGCAGCCGAAGTCCCACCCCTCGGGCAGTGTGAGCTGGGCCTCCACGGTGACCCCACGTGAGAAGTAGCCCGCGGGGTAAAGCACCACCGTGTTCCACTGCAGGTTCAGCAGGCGCGGCGTGACCAGGACGCGCCCCTGCTCCGGATCCGTCGGTGAGAGGAACTGGAACTCGACATCCAGAGCCTCCACGCCCCCGGGCGCGTCGAGGTGGAACGCGTGCACCTCCACCGGATCGCGCCGCCACTGGACCGGAGCCCCGCCGGCGGTGATCTGCAGGCCGGCGAAGAGCTCGATCGGCGCCTGCGGGGCATGATAGCCCGGCAGCCACTTCGGATAGAGCAGGGTCATGGGACCGGGGCCGGAGATCGGAATCCGCTGACGAACCCTGAAGATGCGCCGCGACAGGTCCGTTGCGTCGACCTCAACCCGGATCACCCCGGGGTAAGGCACGTCCTCAGGCTCTCGGATGGCGACAGGTTCGGGCTGCGGCTGTGGGGGCTTCGTCATCGACCCTGTTCTGTCTGTGGGCGTGCGCACATGGATCAACTCTCTTGGGCTGAGGGCGGCGTCTGCGAGGCGAGGCGCCGGGCGCCTACTGGGTCGCGGCGGACGCTTCCCCTTCCGCGGCCGCGATCCAGTCGGAAAGGCTGAATTCAGTGGTGGGCCGCGTCTCCGCGTGCATGGCCACTTGCATGATCTCCAGCGCCCAGCGGGTGCGTTCCGGCTTGGCGGCGGCGACGCAGTCGGCGGGCGCCCAGATCTGGTAGGCGCGCATATGTGCGTCGGCGGCGGTGAAGAGAACGCAGATGTCGGCGGCGACGCCGGTCAGGATGATGCGGTCGACGCCCAGCTTAGGCAGGAGCACCGGCAGATTGGTGGCGTAGAAGCCCGAGTGCATGGGTTTGATGACGAAGTAGTCGTCGGGCTCCGGCGCCATCATCGCCACTAATTCGCGACCCGGCGCCTCCTCGCGGCCGGCGTGCTCGACCAGCTTGGATCGCTCGGAGTGCCAGGCGCCGTTGTTGTCGTTCACGTAGACGACCGGAACGCCAGCGATGCGGGCTTCGTCGGCCAAGGCCTTCACCCTTCGCGCGGCCTCCAGCGTGCGCGGCAGCATCTCGCGGCCGCTGTCGAAGTCCATGTCGTTGATCAGGTCGATGATCAGCAGCGCCGTGCGACCGGGCGCCTGCTCCTTATCGATGGTCGCCGCCTGGGGCATCGCCTTTCAAGTGTCCTCCGCTCTCGAACGGGGAACGTGTGAGACGGCGTTCGGTGACGGCCGGCGCTAACGCACGAAGAGATTGCGCAGCCACAGCGGTCCGCCGCGGGAGGCCTGGCCCCAATCGGCCTCATCCTCCAGCCCATCGGGCGTGTAGCCGGAAGGATTAAAGAGCTTCACACGGCCGGCGCGGAAAGCCTGCACGTTGCGTGTCACGAGCGTCATGCCGTGCTCCAGCGCGGTGGCGGCGAGCAGGCCGTCGCGAGCGTCGGCGTAGGGAAGGGTGGCGCGGCGTCGGACCACGGCGACATCCACGGGCAGGATGCGCCCCTCGAAGGCGCGCAGGACCTGGCCATCGATCCAGGCCCGCAGCGCCTGCCCGCCTGCCTTGTCGCGCCGCTCCAGCCGCGACGCAGCCGTCTGAAGCTCCAGAAGCGAAAGGGCGGACAGGAAGAGGCTTTGCGTCGGCACGCGCGCTGCCCAGGCGGCGAGGCCCGCGTCGGCGCGGCCCGACTTCGCCTTGCGCAGGTCGAGCACGATCTCGGTGTCGAGCAGGTGCATCAGCCGGCGTCCCCGCGCATCCAAGCGTCGCTCGAACGGACCGCGCCGGAGTCGACCTCCGGTGGCTCAGCCTGGGCCAGGAGGTCGACGATGGTCTCCGTCTGGCCGGCGAGCTTGCGGTACGCCTCGATCGACAGGAGCACGTGGGTGGGCCGACCGCGGTCGGTGACGAACACTGGCTCGGCCCGGGCCGCGCGCTTGGCCTGGCTGACGTCCTGATTGAACTCGCGGCTGGTGACGACCTTCATCCGCCCCTCGGATTCGTTCCCACGTGCCTACATAGCATGAAGCCGTGATGTAGGCATGTTGCTACGTCGTGGCCACCTGAACACACCGATTAACTGAACTGCATCAATGTGTTCGTGTCTCCGGCCAGCAGCGGGGTTTTCGGTTGCGGTCGGTCACCGTCTCTGCGCGCCGTAGGGTCAAAGAAGAAGGGACGACCCTGGGGGGAGTAGATGATCGATCTGTTGCAAAGCGCGGCGCATGAGGCGGCGAACGTCCTGGCGCCCCACGGGCCCGCTGTGCCCGGGAGCCCCACGAGCTACACGCCGACCGATTTCAGCGTGCACTTCTTCCTGCAGCTGGCGGTGATCCTGCTGGCCTGCCGGGTCGTGGGGTGGCTCGGCAAGACGCTGCTGAAGCAGCCCCAAGTCGTCGGCGAGATGATCGCCGGGGTGGTGCTTGGGCCGTCGCTGCTCGGCCTGCTGGCGCCGGAAGTCCAGGGGGCGTTGTTCCCGAAGGAGACAAAGAACGTCCTGTACGTCGGCGCGCAGCTCGGCGTAGGCCTCTACATGTTCATGGTGGGCACGACCTTTCAGGCCGGCCACTTCAAAGCCAAGGCGAAGAGCGCCTTCAGCGTTTCCGCCGCCGGCATCGTCGCCCCGTTCATCATCGCCATCCTGATCACTCCCATCCTGTTGAAAGTCCCCGGGCTGTTCGCCGACGGGATCTCGCGGGCCAACGCGACCCTGTTCATGGGCGCGTGCATCGCCCTGACGGCATTTCCGATGCTGGCCCGCATCATCAACGAGCAGGGGCTGGCCAAGACGTCGCTCGGGACTCTTTCGCTGACCGCGGGCGCGTTCGACGACGCGGTGTCGTGGTGCGTGCTGGCGATCGTGCTGGCCACTTTCGGCGCCGGGATGGGCGTCGCCGTGCTGGCCATCGGCGGCGGCCTGGCCTGGGTTCTGTTCCTGGTCGTCTTCGGGAGGAGGATCTTCGCCCCGATCGCCAGGATCGTGGAGCGTAAGGGCGAGATGGACATGACGGTGCTTGCGATCGTCATGATGGGCTTCTGCGTCTCCGCGTTCCTGATGGACGCGGTCGGCATTCACGCGATCTTCGGCGGCTTCATCTTGGGAGCCGTGCTGCCGCGCGGCCTGTTTGTGGAGGAGCTGCGCCGCAAGATGGAGCCGGCGGCGGTCGTGCTGCTCCTGCCGATGTTCTTCACCTACTCCGGGCTGAACACGCGGATGGACATGGTCAACTCCGGGCCGCTGCTGCTGATCGCGCTTGGCATCCTGGCCGCATCGATCCTGGCCAAGTTCGGCGCCTGCTACGCCGCGGCCCGCTTGACCGGCGAAGACAACCGCACGGCGCTCGGGATCGGCGCGCTGATGAACTCGCGCGGCCTGATGGAGCTGATCATCATCAACATCGGCCTGCAGAAGGGCATCATCGGCCCCACGCTGTTCTCGATGCTGGTGCTGATGGCGATCGTCACGACCGTCATGGCCACGCCGCTGTTCGAGGCCGTGTACGGCAAGAAGGCCCGCGAGAGCGGCGAACTGGCCAAGCTTGGCGGAGACCGCGCTCCCGAGGCCGCCAAGGCCTAGGCCTCCGCTCGGGCGCGGAGGCGACTCCTTTTTGGCGTCAGGCGATTTCGCGCGCGGGGCCGACGCCGGAGCTGTTGATCTGGCGGATCAACTCCCGGTGGCTCGGCAAGTCCTGGGCGGCGCGTTGGCCGTAGCCGCGGATGCGAGCGAACAAGCGCTCGGCCTCAGCGGTATTGGGGAAATCGGCGCGGCCGGGGCCGAGGTCAGTGCGGAAGCCCATGCCGTAGAGGATGTATTGGTAGTTGAAGAAGGCGAAGGTCTCGAGATCGAGGACGAAATCAAAGCGGCCGGGCGGGCGATGGCGCCACTGCTCCAGCAGCTCCTGCAGCCGATCGGGGATTGATCCAGCCTCTGTATTGTCACGCCAGAAGGGCTCCGAGCGACGGCTCAAGCAGTAGTGCAGCTTCAGGAAGGCGATGATGTTGTCGTAGCGCGCGCTCATCAGCGCGTTGAAGCGCTTCGCCGGCGCGTCGACCGGTCCCGCATGCGGGAACAGCTCCGCGATCATGGCCGCCGCCGCCTCGATCAGGACCACGCCCGTGGATTCGAGCGGCTCCAAGAATCCGCCCGCGAGGCCCACGGCGACACAGTTCTTGACCCACTGCCGCTCGCGATAGCCCGCGTCGAAGCTCAGCTGACGCAGCTCGAGCTCTGAGCTCGAGCCGACGTACCCCCTCAGGATTTCGGCTGCGCGGTCGTCGGATATGTGATCGCTGGAGTAGACGCAGCCGATACCCCGCGTCCCGTTCAGACCGATATCCCAGGTCCAGCCGGCCTCGTGCGCGGCGGCGATGGTGTAGCTCTCGATGGGAGCGTCGGGGCGGGGATAGGCGGCCCGGCAGGTGACCGCGCGATCGACGAAGAGGGTGTCACGGACGGACTTAAGCGGGGAGCCGAGCGCGCGGCCGATCAGCTCGGCGCGGAAGCCGGAGCAGTCGATGTAGAGATCGGCCCTCAACTCTCCGTGCAGGTCGGTGTGCAACGCTTCGATGGCGCCGTCGGCGTCGACGGCCGCGCCGGTCAGGCGCCCTTGGAGGTGGCGCACGCCGAGGGTCTTCGCCCGCTCGGCCAGCACGTCGGCGAGGCGCGCCGCATCGAAGTGGTAGGCGTAGTTCAGCGGACCGGAGAAATCGTCCTCGTGCGGGCGCTTGGGCGCTCGGCGCTCGGCCGCGACCCGCGCCTGGATCGTCACGGCCTCGGCGAAGGGAGCCCGCGTCTCCTCCGGCTGCAGCAGCCAGTAGGGCACGAGGCTCTGTCCCTCGGTGTAGAACGGCGCCTCGAAGGGATGCAGGTAGTGGTGGCGCGCCTCGCCGTCTCGCGGCGGCTGCCAGTCAGTGAAGCGGATGCCCTGCTTGAAGGTGGCGGAGGTCTCGCGGATGAACCGCGCCTCGTCTATCCCTAAGAACTGCAGCGTGGTCCGGATGGTGGGGAAGGTGGCCTCACCGACCCCGACGATGCCGATCTCGGGTGACTCGAGGACGGTGATCTCAAGCCCCGACTGTTCACCGACCTGGAAGTGGCGCGCCAGGTAGCAGGCGGTCAGCCATCCGGCCGTGCCGCCGCCGACGATCAGGACCGAGCGCCTCGCTTGCATTGAAATCCTGGACCCCGCCGGGACTCGCCCGGAAACCGGAGGCACTATAGCGGAACAGGCGCGCGCGTCCCGCGATTGAGGGCAGGCATGGCCGTCTCGAGCATCGACAGCGGACGTTTCACCCAGCCTCCGCAACAGCCCGGCGGTTCGGGAACGCTGGCGCCGTTGCGCCACCCGATCTTTCGCGCGGTCTGGATCAGCAGCCTGATCACCAACTTCGGGAGCCTGATCCAATCGGTCGGCGCCTCCTGGACCATGTCCGCCATGGCGTCGGCGGAGATGGTGGCGCTCGTGCAGGCGTCGGTGACGCTGCCGATCATGCTGCTGTCGCTGACGGCCGGCGCGCTTGCGGACACGGTCGACAGGCGGATCATGATGCTGGCGGCGCAGAGCTTCATGCTGCTCGTCTCCGCCGTGCTCGCCGTCGTGGCCTACTTGGGCCTGATCACGCCCTGGACGCTGCTGATCTTCACCTTTCTGATCGGCTGCGGCGCCGCTTTTAACGGGCCAGCCTGGCAGGCGTCGGTCGGCGACATGGTGCCAAGGCAGGACCTCGCCGGCGCGGTGACGCTGAACTCCATGGCCTTCAACCTGGCGCGCAGCGTGGGACCCGCGGTGGGCGGCGCGATCGTGGCCGCCGCGGGGGCGGCGGCGGCGTTCGCGGTCAATGCGGTGAGCTACCTGGGCCTCATTGTCGTGCTTGCGCGTTGGCGCCCGGAGCGGCCGAAGCCGACGCTGGGACGCGAGACGTTGGGCTACGCCATGGCGGCCGGCGTGCGGTACGCGGCCATGTCGCCGAGGCTCTACGCCGTGCTCGTGCGGGCGGCGCTGTTCGGCGCGGCCGCGTGCGCGATCCAAGCCCTGATGCCCCTGGTTGCGCGCCACTCCGTCGGCGGTGGGCCGCTGACATTCGGACTGCTGCTCGGCGCCTTCGGCGTCGGCGCGGTCGCAGGCGCGCTTGGCAGCGCACGTTTGCGAAGCCGGTTCTCGACCGAGCTCATGGTGCGAGGCTCGTGCCTTTCCTACGCGGCCGCGGCCGCGACGGTGGGGTTCAGTCCGTGGCTGGCGCTGACCATGCCGGCGCTGATGATCGCCGGGGCCGGATGGGTGCTGGCGCTCTCCACGTTCAACGTGACCGTGCAGATGTCGGCCCCGCGGTGGGTCGTGGCCCGAGCCCTGGCCCTTTATCAGGTCGCCGCCTTCGGAGGCATGGCGATCGGCAGCTGGATTTGGGGCATGACCGCCGAGATGCACAGCGTGGCCGTGGCGCTGGGCCTGGCCGCCCTGCTGCAGCTGGTCTGCGCCGCGGTCGGCTTGTGGATGCCGCTTCCGCGCGCGGACGACCTGAACCTCGATCCGCTGGGCCGCTGGACCGAACCGGACACCGCCATACCAGTGGAGGCCCGCACCGGCCCGGTGGTGGTGACCATAGAGTACGTCATCGACGAAGCGGACGTGCCGGCGTTCCTGGGCGTGATGTCGGAGCGACGGCGCATCCGGCGGCGCGATGGCGCTCGCCATTGGACGCTGCTGCGCGACCTCGCTGATCCGAACCTCTGGATCGAGCGCTACCACACCCCGACCTGGGCGGAGTACGTGCGCCACAACCAGCGGCTGACCCATGAGGACGCGGCGGTGTCCGACCGCATCCGCGCGCTGCACCGGGGCGAGGATCGGCCGCGGGTGCACCGCATGATCGAGCGGCCGACGCGGCTGCCCGCCGGCTATCCGGCTGAGCCTGGGGAGCTGCCCGACCCGATGAACAACCCGGGGCGGCCCGGCTGAGGCCTCAGCCCCGGTAGATCCGCTCCACGCGGGGCGAGATGCCCGTCAGAAGCTCGTACGGAATGGCGTCGGCCGCCGCCGCGGCCTCGTCGAGCAGGAGATTGGGGCCAAGGATTTCGGCCCAGGCGCCGGGCTGCGCGTCGGGGCAGCCGGTGACGTCCACCGCCATCAGGTCCATCGAGACCCGCCCCAGGATCGCGCGGGGCGCGCCTTCGAACCAGACGTGGCCGCGGGGGCGTGAGGCGCGGCGCACGCCGTCGGCATAGCCCGCCCCCAGGATGGCGACGCGCATCGGGCGCTCGGCGGTGAAGGCGGCGCCGTATCCGACGCTTTCGCCGGGCGGCACGTTGCGCACCTGCAGGATCTCGGCCTCCAGCGTCGCGACCGCCCTGACGCGCGGGTGCGGGCGCTCCTGCGGGCCGCCGCCGTATAGCGCGATGCCCGGGCGTACGAGGTCATAGCCGGCGCCAGCGACGAAAACGCCGCCTGAGTTGGCGAGGCTGGCGCGTGCGTCAGGAAAGAGCGCGCGGACCTCTTCGAAGCGCGCCTTCTGGCGGGCGTTCAGCGGGTGGGTGGGGTCGCCCGCGCAGGCGAGGTGACTGAGCACCAGATCGACGTTCAGGCCCCGAAGCCGCCCGGGCGCCTCCACCAGCGCCCGAACCTCCTCTGGCCTCAGCCCCAGCCGGTTCATCCCCGTGTCGATGTGGAGCGCGGCCGGGGCGCCGCGTCCGGCGTTCGCCGCATACGCGTCGACCTGCGGCAGGCTGTTCAGCACGGGCACGAGGGCCGCCTTCACGAGACGCGCCGCCGCACCTTCCGGGCAGCCGTCGAAGACGTAGATCGTCGGGCCTGCGCCGACTGATGCGCGAAGCGCTTCGCCCTCAGTCAGACGGGCGACGAAGAAGGTTCGCGCGCCCTCCGCCACCAGGCGGCGAGCGATGGGCGCAAGGCCCAAGCCATACGCGTCGGCCTTCACCACCGGCGCCACCTCGGCCGCCCCCGCGGCTTCGCGCAGGAAGGCGAGGTTGGACGCGAGGGCGCCAAGATCGACGGTGAGCCGGGCGGGGGAGGCCATGGAGGCGCTCCCCTAGCGCACCCGGTGCGCGGGCTGAACCGCTAAAGCGTCACATCACTCGTACGAGTCGTAGCGGCCGCTATGCGCGAGATCGCCGAAGCGCGTGGTGTTCTCGTCGAAGGACAGCTTCACGGTGCCGATCGGGCCGTGACGCTGCTTGCCGATAATGACCTCGGCTTGGTGACGGATCAGGTCCATCTCCTCCTGCCACGCCAGGTGCTCGGGCGTGCCTTCGCGGGGTTCAGCGCGACCCTTGTAGTAGCTCTCGCGGTACACGAACATGACGCAGTCGGCGTCCTGCTCGATGGAGCCGGACTCGCGCAGATCGGACAGCTGAGGGCGCTTGTCCTCGCGGCTCTCGACCTGACGCGACAGCTGCGACAGCGCGATTACAGGCACCGAGAGCTCCTTGGCGAGGGCCTTCAGGCCCATGGTGATCTCGGAGACCTCCTGCACCCGCCCCTGGCCCTGCTTGCTCTCGGACGCAGTGACGAGCTGCAGGTAGTCGACCACGATGAGGTCGAGGCCGACCTGGCGCTTGAGACGGCGCGCTCGGGCGGTCAACTTCGAGATGGAAAGGCCACCGGTGTCATCGATGTAGAGCGGGCTCTCCTGGATCTCCATCGCGGCGTCGCGGACCCGGCCGAACTCGGAGGCGTCGATCTCGCCCTTGCGCAGCCGGTCGGAGGAGACCCCGGAGGCGTCGGCCAGCAGACGCATGGCCAGCTGCTCGGCGCTCATTTCGAGGCTGTAGAAGGCCACCACGCCGCCGCGCTCGGTCTTGCGCGAGCCGTCGGGCTGGGGGCTCCAAGCGTAGTTGCGAGCGATATTGAAGGCGATGTTGGTGGCCAACGCCGTCTTACCCATGGACGGGCGGCCGGCGAGGATCAGCAGGTCGGAGGGGTGGAGGCCGCCGAGCTTCTGGTCCAGGTCGCGCAGGCCGGTGGAGGTGCCCGCCATGCCGCCGTCGCGCTCGAAAGCCTCGGCCGCCATGCGCACGGCGCCGGCGAGCGCATCGCCGAAGGTGACGAAGCCGGTCGAGGAGGTGCCGGTCTCGGCCAGGACGAAGAGCTGCTGCTCGGCCTTTTCGATCTGGTCCCGTGCGGGCAGGGGCTCCGGATCACCGCCTTCGCTGGCGACCTTCGCGATTTCGCCGCCGATGCGGATCAGGTCCCGACGGATGGCCAGGTCGTAGATCACCCGGGCGTAGTCGGACGCGTTGGCGGCCGGCGGGGCGCGGTCCACCAGGTCGGCCAGGTACCGCAGGCCGCCGAGCTCCTCGAACGCGGGATCGCGCTTGAACCGCTCCATCAGGATCGTCGGGTCCGCCAACAGACCCTTACGCACGTGCTCCTCGATCACTTCCCAGAGGCGCGCGTGGAACGGCTCGTAGAAGTGGCGGGACTGAAGGTTGTCGCTGACGCGCTCGTAAGCGGCGTTGTCGAACAGCAGCGCGCCCAGCAGCGCCTGCTCCGCCTCGAGGTTGTGAGGCAGGGAGGGAATGGCGGTGGCGTCTTGCGGAGACTGACCGGGAATGAAGGCGGGAAGCGTCATGGCCGGGAACCTACGCGCCGGCTCCCGGCGCCTGGAGAGGGCTTCCGCCACATGAACGGGGATGTTCTCTGTACATTCCAGCTTTGCTTTAGGAAGTCGTTAACCCTCAAGGCTTTCCCGCTCTGGTGGCAGGACGCCGCAGGCAAGGTGGCCGCTAGCTGCGGCAAAAGCGGACGTGCGTCAGCCGACCGCGCAGAGGCCATTGAGCAAAGCTGGTCTACTGCTATGAGTATGACACCGGTGGCAGACTGTCGGCCCAACGACGGCGAGCCCACCCACGGGAGAGAAACAAATGTCACGACGCTTTGAGGGGACGCGTGCGCGCGCCCGCACCCGGCTGCTGCTGACCGCCTCGGCGGCGGCGCTGTGCCTTGGTGGGCAGGCCTTCGCCCAAGACGCCGCCGGTGAGGCGGCCGAGGTGGAGGAGGTGGTGGTCACCGGCTTCCGCGCCAGTCTCGCCAACGCGCTGAACATCAAGCGCAACGAAGCGGGCGTGGTCGACGCCATCAGCGCCGAGGACATCGCCGACTTCCCCGATACGAACCTGGCCGAATCGATCCAGCGGATCCCCGGCGTCTCCATCGACCGAGACGCGGGCGAGGGCCGCTCGCTCACCGTTCGCGGCCTGAGCTCCGAGTTCACCCGCACGCGCATCAACGGCATCGAGGCCCAGGCGACCACCGGCGCCACCGACAGCTCGGGCGGCACGAACCGGGGCCGCGGCTTCGACTTCAACGTCTTCGCCTCGGAGCTCTTCAACAACATCACGGTCCGCAAGACCGCCTCGGCCGAGGTCGAGGAGGGGTCGCTGGGAGCCACCGTCGACCTGCGGACCAGCCGTCCGTTCGACTACAAGGACTTCACCGCCGCGGCTTCGGCTCAATACGGCTACAACGATCTGTCCGAACAGTGGGACCCGCGCTTCGCGGCGCTGATCAGCGACACCTGGATGGACGGCAAGCTGGGCGCGCTGCTGTCGGTCGCCTACAGCGAGCGCAACCTTCTGGAAGAGGGCTTCTCGTCGGTTCGCTGGGGCCCGGCGAACGGGGACAACGGCTTCGCCAACCCCTCCGCTCTGCCGGGCGGCGCGGCGGCGGCCGGCGGCATCTTCCACCCGCGGATCCCGCGCTACGGGCGCCTGGTGCACGAGCAGGAGCGTTCCGGCCTCACCCTGTCGCTGCAGGCTCGTCCGACCGACCGCACCACCATCACCTTCGACGGCCTCTACTCGAAGCTGAACTCGACCCGCCAGGAGAACTTCCTGGAGGCCTGGTCGCTGAGCCGGAACGCCAGCCAGGGCGGCAAGCCCGAGGTGGTGATCGTCAACACCGAGGTCGATCCGAACACGGGCGAGATGCTCTACGCCCAGCTCAACCGCATGGACATGCGGACCGAGCAGCGCTTCGACGTTCTGAAGACCGACTACAGCCAGTTCACGCTGAACATCGAGCACGAGTTCACGGACCGCCTGCGCCTGCGGGCCCTGGCCGGCCGCTCGCGATCGGAGTTCGAGAACCCGACGCAGACCACGATCATCATCGATCGCCAGAACATCGACGGCTACAGCTGGGACTTCCGCGGCAACCGCGACCTGCCGCTGATCAACTACGGCTTCAACGTCGCCGACCCGAACGCCTGGCGGGTGGTGCCGCCGAGCACGACGGCCGCGCCGACCGTGGCGCCGCGCTCTGAAGTGCGTCTGAACCCGAACGGCCAGACCAACGTCTACGACACGGTCCAGGCCGACCTGACCTTCGACCTGAACGACACCTTCACGCTGAAGGGCGGCCTCAACTACAAGACCTTCAACTCCGAAGGCTGGGGCCTGCGCCGCACCGGCAGTCAGGACATGCCCGCTCTCCCTGCGGGCGTGACGATGGAGCAGATCACCGAACTCCTGACCGGCTTCGGCAAGGGCTTGGACATGCCGGAAGGCAACGCGACCTCTTGGGTCGTGCCCGACCTGAACGCCGTGGCCGAGCTCTACAAGATCTACTGCAACTGCGACACGGGCGTGCCGGGCGGCGACTTCCGCCTGACGGGCATCTCCAACCCCGACGCCCGCGGAAACTTCCGCGAGATCGAGGAGAAGGACACCGGCGCCTACGTGCAGGTGGACTGGGACAGCGAGCTGCTCTCCATGCCGTTCCGCGGCAATGTCGGCGTGCGCTACGTCAAGACCGAGGTCTCGGCGCTGGGCTACTCGTCGGTCAGCACCACGCCGGTGACGGCGGATCACGACTACACCGACACCCTGCCGTCGCTGAACATCTCCCTGGAGCCGCGTGAGGACCTGATCCTGCGCTTCGCCGCGGCCAAGGTCATGTCGCGTCCGCCGCTCGGCAACCTGGTCCCCAGCTACACCCTGAGCGCCCTGAACGCCCCGAACCCGAGCGCGTCACTGGGCAACATCGCGCTGGAGCCGTATCGGGCGAACACCTTCGACGTCAGCGTCGAATGGTACTTCGCGCCGGAGTCCCTGCTGTCCTTCGCTTACTTCTACAAGGACATCGACACCTTCATCCAAACGACGCAGCAGAGCCTGACCTACAACGAGCTGACGGCGCTGAACCCCGGCGCCTTCCCGGCCGGCCTGCGTCCCGGCGACCTGCTGCACGTCTTCAGCACCCCCAGCAACACGCCAGGCGGGCCGCTGTCCGGCTTCGAGGTCAGCTACCAGCAGCCGTTCACCTTCCTGCCCGGGATCTTCGAGAACCTCGGCGCGATCCTGAACTACACCTACGTGAAGTCCGAGATCGACTACTGCACCACCGCCTCGTGCGCAGTGATCGTCACCGAGGATCTGGTGAACCTGTCGCCCAAGGCGTGGAACGGCACGCTGTACTACGACGACGGCCGCCTGAACGCGCGCCTGTCGGCGGCCTACCGCGACGGCTACTTCCAGCAGGTGCCGGCGCCCAACAACGGCACGCGCGGCATCGCCGCCAACGGCAAGGCGGAGAGCCTGACCTGGGACGCGGCCGCCTCGTTCAACCTGACTGACAACGTCACCCTGTCGGTCGAGGCGCTGAACCTGACGGACGAGCCGAACCACCAGTGGCACGGCGAAGTCGACCGGATCCGGCAGAGCACCTACGTGCACCACCACACCGGCCGGCAGTTCTACGTGGGCGCGCGCTACAAGTTCTGAGGCGCCCACCCCGCTGAAGCCAAGAACGGCGGCCGGGATCACCCGGCCGCCGTTTCGCCTATTCCCGCTCGGCGATGATTTCGATGACCAGCGGAGTGACCATCAGGCTTCGAGGATCGGCCTCGGCCTCGGCGAACGCGCGCAGCACCCCGTCCGCCCAGCTCTTCTCGACCTTGCCCGCGCCGACGATGAAGTCGAGGTAGGTCCGCACGAAGGACGAAGGCCATCGCCAGACGTCGTCGCCAGGGCGCGTCACTTCGATCAGCGGGCGGGCCTCACGGATGCGGAAACCAGCTTCCGGCAGGAGGGCGGGGAGGTCGCGCCCGACATCCGGGTCGCCGCCGCTGGCCTTCCAGTCCTGGACCATGAACTCGGCGAAGGCGTCCTGTTCCGGACGAGCGGGCGACAGCTTCCAGGTGCGGTAGTCGAAGTACTCATGGATCACCAGCACGCCGCCGGGGCGAACGGCGCGGGAAAGCTTCTCAAGCACGTCCGCCGGCCGACTCATGAAGGCCAGCACCCAACGAATCCAGGCGGCGTCCGCCCCCTCAGCCGGCAAGGGCTCGAGCGCGAGATCCACTTGATGCGCCTCGACGTTGACGAGGCCTCGCGCCGCCACCGACGCCCGCAGGTGCGCCAGGTAGCGCTCGGACCGCTCCAGCGCGACGACACGGCCGTCGCGGCCGACGATCTCGGCGAGGTCGAGCGTCGCCCAGCCTGGACCCGCGCCGACGTCGATCACCCGAGAGCCCGCGCTCACGCCAGCGCGTCGCCAGGCGTCCAGCACCTTGGGTCGCCAGACCCGGTGCTGGAGCCCGAGCCTCGCGATCTCCTCGTCATGAACGCCAAGCAGGTAGTCGGTCTCGCTCATGGTCGCCTCCTGCTCGAAGGCATAGCCGCAGCGGACGGCCACGCCATCCGCATCTTGCGCCCAAAACCGAACAGATGACGCCGAAATGAAGGCGGCGCGGGATCGCTCCCGCGCCGCCTCGATGGTCCTGCCTGATCGGGCGCTTACCAGCCGTAGCTGATGCGCGCGTAGAGGAAGCGGCCGTTGAAGCCGAAGGGCGAGTAGCCCGGGAAGCCGATCGAACCGGTGGGGGAGTTGATCGTGCCGGGGGTGAAGTTCGGATACTCGTCGGTGATGTTGTTGGCCCCGATGGCGGTGGTGACGCCGATGGGCCAGGTGTAGCGGACCTCGGCGTCGATCAGGGTGGCGTCACCCGTTTCGTAGTCGAAGCTCGCCGTGTTGTTGGGGATCAGGACGCTGTCGTAGTTGGTCGCCTTCAGCGTCACGCCCACATCGCCGTTCGACCAGTCAGCGGTGGCCACCAGCTTCCGCTCCGGCGTGCCCTGCTCATAGGTGAGCACGTTGCCGCGGTCGAAGAGGAAGGGCGGCGAAGGGAGGTTGGTGAGCGCGGGCAGGTCCGGCGTCTTGGTGACATCGGTCTGGTTGAAGTTGGCCGCGCCGGTGAGGTCCAGGCGGCCCCAGTCGGCGAAGTCGAACCGGTAGCGGGCGACGATGTCGACGCCCTCGGTGGTGGTGTCCACGCCGTTGATGAAGAAGCGCGCGCCCGAGACGTTGAAGTTGCGCAGGATCGCGTTGATGGCGTCAGCCGTCGCTGCCGGCGTATTGTTGTTCGGCAGGGTCTCCGACAGGGTGATCCGGTTGTCGATGTCGATGCGGTAGGCGTCCACCGTCAGTTCGAAGCCGCCGGCGCGATAGACGACGCCCAGCGAGTAGTTCACCGACTCCTCCGGCTCGAGCGGGCTGGAGCCCAGCGCGCGGGCGAGCGGGCTGTCGACCGGGAAGGTGCCGACCTCGATCAGCTGGAAGGTCGTGCCCACCAGGGTGTTGTTGGTCGAGGTATAGGTGAAGAACTGCTGCTGCAGCGCCGGAGCGTGGAAGCCGGTGGAGACGGAGCCCCGCAGCGCCAGGGCGTCTGTGAAGTCGTAGCGGCCCGACAGCTTGCCGGTGAAGGTGTCGCCGAAGTCCGAGTAGTCCTCGTAGCGGCCGGCGACGCCGAAGGAGAGCGCCTCCGTCAGGTGGCCTTCAAGGTCGAGGTAGGCGCTCCAGTTGTTGCGGTCCACGTCGGTCGCGTTGCTCGGCTTGAAGCCGGGGAAGCCCTGCGACACGGGCGCGGCGTTGAACGGCCCGCGCGTATAGGAGGTCGGGTCGCCCGCATTGATCTTGAAGCTCTCCTTCCGGTACTCGACGCCGAAGGCGACGTTCAGCGGCTTGGCCAGACCCACTTCGTAGGGGCGGCTGGCGTCCACCCCGATCACCAGCTGATCGTAGAACAGACCCCCGGCGCGAAACTGGGTCGGCGAGCTCGCGCCGTACGAGGCGTTGATCGAGTTCAGGACCGTGTAGTCCAGGTCGTTGTAGCCGTAGCTGACGCTGGCATCGACCTTGAAGCCGCCCAACTCGCCACGGAGCCCGCCCTGGGTCGTCAGGTCCTCGACGTCGGTGGCGATGATCGGCAGGAATCCGCCAGGATAGACGGCGGGCACGTTGCCCGCGTTGTTGTACGCCCGGGCCGTGGCCGCGGCCTCGCCGTCGCGGTTCTGCCAGCCGTAGGTGCCGTAGAGGGTCCAGGTCTCGCTCAGCGGGAGGCCCGCGTTCAACCAGATCGAGCCGCTCTCCACGTCCGGGTCGCCATAGCGGCCCAGCACGATGGGGCGGCCGTAGGCCGGCAAGGCCGTCCCGTTGGCGAAGTCGGACCGATTGGTCGGATGGCGGGTGACGAATTCAGTGGAGACGGTCAGGAAGCCGTCGTTGGGCAGGGGCAGGCCGACCCAGCCCGCGACCGAGGCCGTGAAGCCGTCGTTAGCGCGACGGCGGCCGCGGGAGGTGACGACTTCGGTGTCGTAGTTGCCCCAGTTGACCGTCACGCCGCCGCCCTCGCGCGCCTCGCGCAGGCGCAGGTTGATGACACCGGCGATCGCATCTGAGCCGTATTGAGCGGAGGCGCCCTCGCGCAGCACTTCGACCTGCGAGATGGCGACGGTGGGGATGGTGTTGAGGTCGAAGGCGGTGGAGCCACGACCGATGGAGCCGTTCACGTTCACCAGCGCGCCGACATGCCCGCGGACGCCGTTCACCAGGACAAGGGTCTGGTCGGGCGCCAGCCCGCGCAGGGTGGCCGGGCGGACGTGGTCCGTGCCGTCGGTGATCGCCGGGCGGGGGAAGTCGATGGCGGGCGTCAGGTTCGACAGCGCCTGGGCGAGTTCGGTCGAGGTGCCTTGGCGCGACAGCGCTTCATCACTGATCACGTCCACCGGCGAGATGGTGTCGAGGCGCGTGCGGCCCGGGGCGCGGGTGCCGGTGACCACCAGCTCCTCCACTTCGGTCTCGTCGGCCGAGCGGACCTGAGCGGCGGCTTCGGAGGACCAGGCGGCGGCGGCCAGGGCGGCCGCAGAGGCGGCGGCGAGCAGAAGCTTACGGTGGGAAATCATGATCAGCGTGGCACCCTTGCGCCTGTCGGATCGACAGTTGAGGCAAGGGTGCGCCCGCCGTTTTAACCAGCGCAATGCGGCGTTTGCTGCACTGCACACATTGTGACGCTCGTGTGACTTTCCCGCCGCAGGCGAGATCGCGTCGGTCTAGTGCTTCTTCATCCAGGGCTTAGATTTGGACGCGGAGCGCGCCGCCGCTGCACGTTCCGCGTCGCGCCGGCCGCCGTTGACGCCTCCGGGCGCGGAGCGTCCCGACGCCTGCTTCAACGCGAGAGCGCGCTGCGCCGCAGTGGCGTTCGGGTTCGGCGGAGTCTCTGGGTCATCGCTCATGGTCCCCACTTACCGCGGACAGCGGTTCGTGTCGTGGTCCGGACGCCGCGCGAGGCGGTGGAGACCGCTCACCAGCCACAGCCGCGGCCGAAGGGGGGGGGCGTGGCGGGGCTTCGCCCGCGACCACGTCCACCATTTCCGCCGAAAAGCGCAGTTAGCGGCGGAACATCTGGCTGATGCGGCCGAAGTCGATCCGGTGCGCGTTCGTCGCCAGGACGCCCATAGCCGCGCGCCGGAGCGGGGGAATGGCCACCACCGCAATCGCGGCGCCGGCGAGCAGCAGGGTCGAACCGCTGAGCACCGGGCGCTTCTTGGCGCCTTCGGCCACCGTCACGGCGCCGGAACGCGCCGCGCCGCGCGCGCGGTCCAGCTGATAGCGCGCGACCTGAGCGCCGCGGTTGACCGCGTCCTTCACGCGGGCGCCGCTGTCGCTGAGCGTGAGGGATCCGTTGCCTTGCGCCATGTTCGCCTCCTGCGTTGGGGAGCAACCGTAACGCTGAACCGCCGCAGACGATCCCGCCAACCTTCGCCTTGACGAGCCGGCGCACGCGCGGCCATCGATTGCGGGGCCTGGACCCTCGGAGACTCTCATGCGCATCCGCATCATGGCCGCCCTGATCGCCTGCGGTCTTCTTGGGGCCGCTCCCGCCGCAACGCAGGGGAATGATCTTCGCGGCAGGTGGACTGCGGACACGGGCGGGCGCACCTGCGCCGTCGAGCTCGGCGGCGACCAAATGTTCGGGACCTACCGCGCCTCTTCCTTCGGCTGCCAGGGCGAGCTCCTCAGCGTCAACGGCTACCGCATTCAGGGCCGGGACATCGTGCTGACGGCGATCGGCGGGCGCGAGCTGGCGCGGCTGTCGTCCCGCGGCGGCCAACTCCTCGGCCGCACGAGCGGCGGCGCCGAGCTGACCCTCCGCCGGGAAGGCGCGCCGCCGGTCGTCGCGGATCGTGGGTGGGGACGAGGGCCGCGCGACGGCGGCGGGGTGGCGCCTTGCGTGACCTACGGGCCGGAGAACGACCGTTGCGCGACGGAGGCCGAACTGGCCCTGCCGGCGCCGGGCTCCAGCGTCCGCACCCTCAACATGATCAATCTGCGTGAGGGCCCGGGCATGGACTACCCGCAGATCGGCGCTCTGCCGCGTAACGTCTGCACCCGGGTGGGCGAGTGTCGCACCACCGACGACGGCGCCTGGTGCCGGACCGAGCTGCTTGGCCGGGAGGGCTGGGTCGCGAAGGTCGCCCCCCGCACCAACCCGACCGGCTACGCCATGCTGCTCGCCAACCGCTGCTGAGCGGGAGCGGAGGAGGCCAGGGCGGTCACCTCACCCACCAGGATGACCGTCGGCCCCTGCGGAGCGGCCGTCGTCAGGCGCTCGGACAGCGTCTCGAGCGTTCCGTAGATGGCGCGGGCGCCGGGATAGCCGGCGTTCTCCACCGCCATCGCCGGCGTCGAGGCGGCGCGGCCGGCGGCGACCAGCTGGCGAGCGGCTTCGGCGAAGGAATCGCGGCCCATGTAGAGGGCGAGGGTGCCCGACGTATCAGCCCCGCCGATCTCCCTTGAGACCGCCCCGTCCTGCAGGCGCGCGGTGGCGAGCGTCAGGCGGCGTGACATTCCACGGTGCGTCAGCGGCAGGCGGAACTGGGCGGCGGCGGCGCTCGCCGCGGTGACGCCGGGCACGACGTCCACCGGCACGCCGTGGCCCTCGAGGAACAGGCTCTCCTCGCCGGAGCGGCCGAAGACGGACGGGTCCCCGCCCTTCAACCTGACGACAGTCAGGCCTCGGCGGGCCAAGCGCAGCATGAGCCGGTTGATGGTCGATTGACGCATGCTGGGCCGGCCCGCGCGCTTGCCGGTCTGAATACGGATGCAGCCCCGGGGCGCCAGGGCCACCACCTCGTCGGAGACCAGCGCGTCGTAGAGGAGGGCCTGCGCGCCCTCCACAGCACGGAGGGCGCGAACGGTCATCAGGTCGGCGGGACCCGGGCCCGCGCCGACCAGGAGGACGCGGCCTTGGGCGAGATCATGCGGCATGACGTTCCTCGTTCACGGCAGGGGCGGCGACGGAGATGCGGCGGGCGATCTCCGGGCGGCAGGAGCCGCAGTTGGTCCCGGCGCCAGTCGCCGCGCCCACGGCGTCGACCGTGCAGGCTCCTCCGGCGATAGCGCGGTCTATGACGCGCAGCGGCACCTTGAGGCAGGCGCAGACCAGCGGGCCCTGGTCCGCGACGGTGCCAGGCGCGCGGCCGGCGAGCAGGGCGGCGCGGCTCAGAGCGTCCAACGCGTCCAGCGCGAAGAGTTCGGCGAGCCACCCGCGGGGCGGAAGGCGCCCCGTGGTCGTGATGAACAGCACACGCTCCAGCCTTCCGTTCCGAAGCCAGGCGGTGCGAGTCGCGCCGGAGGCCTTGTCCTCGTAGACGACCGCCTCTGCGGGCGAGCCATCCAAGAGGCGGCCGCGCAGAGCCTCGCGCTCCTCGGCGTCGCCGCGGCCGGCGAACTCATGCAGCTGGCAAGCGTCCTGCGGAATTCGTCGCCACACCAGGTCCAAGCCAGGTGGCGCGTCTTGGGCGTCGCGGCTCAGGAAGAAGCCCTTCCACGTCTCACGGTAGGCACGCACCCGCGCCGGCGTGTGCTTGAACTCGGGCTGGCCTGAGGTCGGGTCCACGGCGGGGTTGACGAGGGGATTGGCGCGACCGGAGGGCGCAAAGGTCTCGGTCCAATGCATGGGCATGAAGACCGAACCCGGCCGCTGCCGATCAGTGACCTGCGCCAGCGCGATGGCTTCGCCGTAAGCGGTCTCGACGCGGGTCAGGGCGCCGTCCGTCAGACCGAAGCGTTCCGCATCGGCCGGGTGCACCTCCACGTACGGCTCGGGCGTGTGACGGCAGAGGTCGGCGGCCAGACCCGTGCGGGTCAGGGTATGCCAATGGTCGCGCACACGCCCGGTGTTCAGCGACAGGGGATAAGCCGTGGAGACGGCGTTTGCGGGCGGGGCGGCGCGCACCGGAACCATGCGGGCCCTGCCGTCTGGCGTCTGGTAGCGTCCGTCCGTGAACAGGCGCGGCGTTCCGCCTGCGGTCGTCACCGGCCACTGCACGGGCTGGAGGCCGTCGTATTCGGCCGGGGTGATGGCCGAAAGCGGGCCCAGGTTCAGGGTGCGGCCGCTGTTCTCATACGCCGTGAGGCGGGCCCACTCCTGGAATACCGCCGCCTGCGTGCGCCAGCCGAAGCCCTCGTAGCCCATGGCCTCCGCCACGTCGGCGATGATGCGCCAGTCGGCTCGAGCCTCCCCGGGCGGAGGGAACAGGGCGCGCTGGCGCGAGATTCGGCGCTCGGAGTTGGTGACGGCGCCGTCCTTCTCGCCCCAGGCCAGGGCGGGCAGCTTCACGTGGGCCAGACGCAGGGTGTCGGTGTCGGCCATGCAGTCCGAGGCGATCACCAGGGGGCACTTCTGCAGGGCTTGGCGCACCCGCGACGCGTCAGGCAGGCTGACCGCGGGATTGGTCGCCATGATCCAGACCGCCTTCACCCGGCCCTGGTGTATGGCCTCGAACAGCTCGACCGCCTTGAGACCAGGCTTGGACGCGACCTGCTCCACGCCCCAGAAGCGGGCGAGACGCGCGCGGTCCTCAGGCGCGAAGTCCATGTGAGCGGCCAGGGTGGTCGCCATGCCGCCCGTCTCCCGCCCCCCCATGGCGTTGGGCTGTCCGGTGATGGAGAAGGGGCAGGCGCCCGGCTTGCCGATCCGGCCTGTGGCCAGATGCACGTTCAGGATCGCCAGCCCCTTGGCCACACCCTGAGCGGACTGGTTGGCTCCCATGGAGAAGAGGCTGACAGTCCGGGGCGTCTCGGCGAACAGGCGGTAGAAGGCTTCCAGATCGGCAAGCGCGACCCCGCAGTCCTGAGCGACCGCGCACGGCGACTGATCGGCTTCCGCGAGCGTCGTCTCCACCGCATCGAAGCCGTTCACGTGGGCTGCCACGTAGCCACGGTCCACCACGCCTCGGCGCATCATCTCGGCGAGCAGTCCATTCCATAGCCGCACGTCCGATTGGGGCGCGATGGCCAGGTGCAGGTCCGCGCCTTCGGCCGTGTCGGTGCGCCGGGGGTCGATCACCACGTGCCGCTGCCCACGGACCCTGGCCGCCTCCATCCGGCGATAAAGAACCGGGTGCGTCCAGGCGGCGTTGTGGCCGCTGAAGACGACGAGGTCCGCCAGCTCGAGGTCCTCGTAGCAGCCGGGCACGAGGTCCGCGCCGAAGGCCTGTTTGTGGGCCGCCACCGCCGAGGCCATGCAGAGCCGGGAATTGGTGTCGATGTTGCCCGACCTGATGAAGCCCTTCATCAGCTTGTTGGCGACGTAGTAGTCCTCAGTCAGCAGCTGACCGGAGACGTAGAACGCGACCGAGTCGGGCCCGTGCCGCTCGATCGTGCGCTTCAGGCGCGAGGCGACATGGCGGATCGCCCGTTTCCAGCCCACTTCCCGCCCGCCGATCATGGGCTTCAGCAGCCGGCCTTCCAGTCCAACGGTGGCGCCCAGCGCCGTGCCTTTCGAGCAGAGCCGGCCCTGATTGGCGGGATGGGCCCGATCGCCGGAGATGGAGAGCGCCCGCTCCGCGCCGACCTGTCCCGAAACACCGCAGCCCACCCCGCAGTAGGGGCAGGTGGTTCGCACCGCCGGCGGGATCGGCGAGCCGTCGGCCATCAGGCAGTCGCCACCGGCAGCGCCAACAGGACCCGGCCGCCGTCCACGCGCACTGGCGCCGTCGGGGTGCAGCCCTTGCCTGCGTCGGCTCCGGTGGGCTCTCCGGTTCGAAGATCGATCACCCAGGCGTGCAGCGGGCAGGTGACGGCGCGACCGTGCACGATGCCCTGGCTGAGCGGTCCGGCCTTGTGCGGGCACCGGTCGAAGAGGGCGTAGACCTCATCGTCTCCGGTGCGGAACAGGGCGATGTCGCCCAGGACGGTGGCCACGCGGCGAGCGCCGCGGAGCGGGATGTCGGCCAGGGCGCCCACGTCGCGCCAGTCGGGATCGAAGGCGGTCGGTTGCACGGTCATTCCGCGGCGAGCTCCATAGGGATGACGGCCATGGGGCGGAAGTCGTCGCCCGGCCGATGGCCGGTGCGCTCCGCCCATGGGTCGGACTGGGAGAAGGACTGGGAGAGGACCAGGCGATCAAACAGGGCGCGGCGCTGGTCCAGGTCGTCGACCACCCGGGCCTTGATGTTGTCCAGCCCAACGCGGGCCATCCATTTGTAGACCCGCTCCAGGTACCAGCCTTCTTCGCGGTAGAGCTGCAGGGCGGCGCCGATCACCTCCATGGCCTCGGCCTCGGTGGGAACCTTGCACAGCACTTCCGTGCCCTGGATGTGGAGCCCCGCAGCGCCTCCGAGGTGGATCTCGTAGCCGCTGTCGACGCAGATCACCCCGTAGTCCTTGCACGTCGCCTCCGCGCAATTGCGAGGGCAACCGCTGACGGCGAGCTTGACCTTGGCGGGCGCCCATGAGCCCCACAGGAACTTCTCGAGCTTGACGCCCAGGCCCGTGGAGTCCTGGGTGCCGAACCGGCACCACTCCGAGCCCACGCACGTCTTCACCGTACGCAGCCCTTTGGCGTAGGCGTGCCCCGAGACCATGCCGGCGGCGTTCAGGTCGGCCCAGACGGCCGTCAGGTCGTCCTTCTTCACCCCCAGCAGGTCGATGCGCTGACCGCCCGTGACCTTCACCGCAGGGATCGCGAACTTGTCAGCCACGTCGGCTATGGCGCGCAGCTCTTCCGGCGTGGTCATGCCGCCCCACATCCGGGGAACGACGGAGTAGGTGCCGTCCTTCTGGATGTTGGCGTGCACCCGCTCGTTGACGAAGCGGGACTGCTCGTCGTCGACGTACTCGCCCGGCCAGGCGCACAGCAGGTAGTAGTTCAGCGCGGGCCGACAGCTGGCGCAGCCGTCTGGGGTGGACCACTCCATCGCCTGCATGACCGCCGGGATCGACTTCAGGCCCCATTCGGCGATGCGCTCCCGCACGACCTGGTGGCCGTGACCGGTGCACTTGCAGACGGGCTTGGGCCCGGTCTGCGCCTTAAAGCTATCGCCGAGCGTCAGCCTAAGCAGCTGCTCCACCAAGGGGGTGCAGGAGCCGCAGGAGGCCGAGGCCTTGGTGACCGCGCGCACGTCGTCGAGACTTGTGAGTCCGTTGGCCGTCACGGCGCCGGTGATCGCGCCCTTGCAAACGCCGTTGCAGCCGCAGATCTCAGCATCCGCCGGCATGGCCGCAACGGCCGCGCTAGGGTCCAGGCCGGACAAGCCCTCCGTGATCGCCTGGCCGAAGATGAGGGTCTCGCGGATCTCGCTGACGTCCGCGCCCGAGCGCATCAGGTCGAAGTACCAGTTCCCGTCCGCCGCATCGCCGAACAGGACCGCGCCGGCGATCCGGCCGCCCTCAAGCACCACGCGCTTGTAGACGCCGCGGCCGGCGTCGCGGAACACGATGTCCTCGCAGCCCTCGCCGCCGGAGAAGCGGCCGGCGGAGAACACGTCCACGCCCGACACCTTGAGCCGGGTCGAAAGAACCGAGCCGGTGTAGGCGCCGTCGCCGTCGGCCAGTGCGTCGGCGGCGGCGCGGCACATCTCCCAGATCGGGGCGACCAGGCCGTAGCACTGGCCGCGGTGCTCCACGCATTCTCCGACAGCGTAGATCGCGGGATCGGAGGTCTGCATGGCGTCGTCGACGAGCACCCCGCGGTTGACGGCCAGACCTGCGGCGCGGGCGAGCGTCGTGTTCGGGCGGATGCCCACCGCCATCACGAGCAGATCGCAGGGCAGTGTGCGGCCGTCTTTCAGCTTGAGGCCGGCGACATGGCCATCCACGCCGACGATCTCCTCGGAGTGGGCGCCCAGCACCGTGTCGACGCCGCGCTCCTTTAGCGCTTCGCGAAGCAGATAGCCGGCGCTCTCGTCCAGCTGGCGCTCCATGAGCACGTCCATCAGGTGCACGACGGTGGCGGCCATGCCCCGGCGCGCAAGGCCGTACGCCGCCTCCAGCCCCAGCAGTCCCCCGCCGATCACCACCGCCCGCACGCCGGGCCGAGCCGAAGCGGCGACCATGGCTTCGACGTCGTCCAGGTCGCGGAAGGTCACCACGCCTTTCAGGTCGGCGCCGGGCAGGGGCAGGCGCACGGGGTCGGACCCGGTGGCCAGGATCAGCCGGTCGTAGCCGACCTCCAGGCCGCCTTCGGCCCTGACCGTGCGGCGCTCGGCGTCGATCGCGGTGACGGCGCGCCCGGCGTGCAGGGTGATCGCGTTGTCGCGGTACCAGGCCTCGTCGTTGATGACGATGTCGGCGAAGGCCTTCTCTCCGGCGAGCACCGGCGAGAGCATGATGCGGTTGTAGTTGACGCGGGGCTCGGCGCCGAAGATCGAGATCTCGTACCGCTGGGGATCCCGCTTCAGCACCTCCTCGACCGCCCGGCAGCCGGCCATGCCGTTGCCGATGACGACGAGGCGCTCTTTTGGCGTGGCGACGCTCATAGTCCTCACCCTCCCGATCAGACGCGGACGGAGGCGGGTTCGGACGCGGACAGCTTGGGCCATGCCGCGCGCCACCGGTTCTTCAGCAGCGTCAGGGCGACCAGGGCGACCAGCGCCAGGACGGCGAAGCCCAGGAAGCCGGCCTGGTAGGTGCCGGTCATCTTCTTGGCGAGGCCCAGGCTCGAGGCCAGGTAGAAGCCGCCGATGCCGCCGGTCATGCCGACAAGGCCGGTGATGACGCCGATCTCCTTGCGGAAGCGCTGCGGCGCGAGCTGGAAGACGGCGCCGTTGCCTGCGCCCAGCGCCAGCATGGCCACGAGCAGGGCGGCCAGGGCCGTCCAAACGGATGGGTGCTGAAAGCTGGCGACCGCAAGCGCTCCGGCGGCGACGATGTAGACGGTGGTCAGCGTACGCGCGCCGCCGATCCGGTCGGCCAGGCCCCCGCCGACGGGCCGCGAGAAGGAGCCCGCGAACACGCAGGCCGCGGTGAAGAAGCCGGCGATCACCGGATCGAGGCCGTACTCGCTGTTAAAGTAGATGGTCAGGGACGAGGACAGGCCCACGAAGCCGCCGAACGTGACCGCGTAGAGCAGCATCAGCCACCAGGCGTCCCCGACCTTGAGCACAGCCATGTACTCGGCCAGGCGCTTGGGCTTGGGTTGTTCGGGCGCGTCCTTGGCCAGTACGATGTAGACGGCCAGCGCGACCAGCAGCGGCAGGCAGGCCAGCCCGATCACGTTGCTCCAGCCGAACATCTTGGCGAGGCCGGGGGCGAAGAGGGCGGCGAGGGCAGTGCCCGAGTTGCCGGCGCCGGCGATCCCCAGGGCCAGACCCTGGTGCTCGGGCGGATACCACCGGCTGGCCAGCGGCAGGGCCACCGCGAAGGAGGCGCCGGCGACGCCGAGGACCACGCCGAGCAGCAGCACCTGACTGTAGTCGTTGACGCCGAGGAACCAGGCGAGCGCGAGGCCTGAGATGACGATCAGCTGACCGATCAGGCCTGTGCGCTTGGGTCCGATGTGGTCGACCAGCACGCCGGCGACCAGCCGCAGCAGCGCGCCCGAAAGGACGGGGATGGCCACCATCAGCCCCTTCTGGGCGGGGTCGAGGCCGAAGTCCTTGGCGATGGCGACGCCAAGCGGCCCGAGCAGGACCCAGACCATGAAGCTGAGGTCGAAGTAGAGGAAGGCGGCGAACAGAGTCGGGGCGTGGCCCGAGCTCAGGAACGAGCGGCTGTGCATGGCGAATAGGCCCTTGGGTGCGATTGCGAAGGCCGGCTTCGTCGCCGAACCAGCCGCATCCGAGCGGCTATCTTCCAAGGCCAGGAACGCCTTTGCTCCGGGACCGGAGAGAAGGAGACGCCCCTTTCGCGAAACTGTCAACGAGGATTTTTGTGCACCTGCGAACAGGTGTGGCCGCCCCGCCACCGCGGGGCCGCGAGGCGGCCTCAAGACTTACAATTTGAACTCAAAGTAGACGAAGATCTTGGTGCGCGAGGCCGGAGGCGTGGCCGTGCCGGCGGGCACCGTCCGCTCGCGTTCGAAGTCCGCGTATTTCAGGAACGCCGTCAGACGCTTGCTGATGGCGGCGCTGGCCAGCAGGTCCCACTCGCTGCCGATGTCCGCGCCCGTGCGCTGCGAGTCGAAGGCGTGGCGGCGCACGAACAGCTCCGGCTTTGACAGGAAGGGGAGGGTGACCTTCGGCTTCAGCGACAGGGATAGGTTCAGGTCTTCGACGCCATCCACGTAGTCGGTCGGAGACGCAGTGTTCACCGCGTCGGCCCAGCCCTGGACGTTGTGCCCCGAACCGAGCGGGGTGAAGAAGTTCCGACGCCCGTCGCCCTCGAGCGACTCGTAGGCGAGCCGCACTGTGACCATCCCGTGCGTCCCGGCCAGGTCGGCGGCCCAATAGTCCAGATCGTACTCCGGCGTGTTGCCGCGATGGTCGGACTGATGGGCGTAGGTTCCGCTTGCCGAGACCTTTACGCCCGCAAGCGTTGGCGTGAAGGTCGCCTTGCCGGCCCAGGTCAGGTTCGAAGTCGCGGGCTGGTCACGCAGATCCAGCGCAAGCACGTAGCCCTGCAGCGCGAGGACGTCCGTAACGGGCAGCGCCGCGTGCAGTATGTGGCTGTCGCTGTCCCAGTCGCGTTCCTCGCCAAGCGTCCGGTTGACCTTGGAGACGTAGGCGTAGCTCGCCTTCAGCTTGCCGACCGCGCCGTCGAGCCGGACAGCGTCGAAGGTCTGCTCGTCCTGTCGCCAGGCCGAGTTGCCGACGAAACGCTGGTCGTCGATGGTGATGCGCTGGCGGCCGACAACCGCGCCGAACCCCTTGCCGGGCGTCCAGGCGATCTGGGCGCGGTTCAGCTCCGTCACTTCCGGATCGCTGACGCCGGGGTAGCGCGCCTTATCAGCGCCGTTCAGCGGCGGCGCCGAACCACCGGCGGGCACGGAATAGCGCTCGACCAGCGCCACCACGTTCTCGACCTCGATCAGCGCCTGCAGGTCGTTCCACTTGGCCGTCTCCCAGCCCAGACGCGTGCGCAGCGTCAGGCTTTGCGCCTCCTCGGCGATGCGCTGCTGATCCACCTGCTCGTAGCGGAGGCGCATGTCGAGCAGGGGCTTGCCCGCCAGAATGGGATTGGAGGAGGCGTCCTGGGCGAGGCCGGGCGCAGCGGCGGAGAGGGCGGCGGCGGCGGTTCCGGCCAGCAGCAGCCCCTTGGCGATGGTCATTCAGTCCCCCGAAACGAAAAAGGCGCCCGTCGAGCTCGAGAGCCCGATCGGACGCCATTGTCCTAACGACCGGCGGTTGTTGGCCGGTAAAGTGGAGCCGCCCGATCGCCATTGACCGGGACGCCAATTGTCGCAGTCAAGCTTGCGCCCCTCGCGCCGAGGGTCAAGACCGATCAGCCGTTCGCTTCCGCCAGCGCTTCCAGTGTGACCTTCATGCGCACGATGTCGAAGCTCGAGAGGTGCTCCAGGGTTCGGGCCGGATCGAAGGCGCCGCCGGCGAAGAAGCGATCGGCCGGCATGGCGATGTCACCCCGCTCGCCCCGGATGGTCCAGGGCGCTGCGTGCACGCCTTCCACCTTGCTGTCGGCCGTCGGGGCGGGCTCGCCGATCGCAGCGGCCGCGGCCCGCCAGAGGTCGGGGCGATAGACCGCCGCAGTCACGGCTGCCAGGTCCACAGCGCTATCGATCTGGCCCCAGCGGAGCATCTGCGCGAGCTGCCAGTGGGCGTGGCTGAGCCAGGGAAAGGTCGCGGCGTAGCGGTGAAAGACCACGAAGTCGGGGCCCGGGCGCCCCGCCACGGCGGGAAAGGGCGGCTCCCCCACCAGCGAACCCCGCACGGTCTCAAGGTCGGCGTCGACATATCCGCCCTCCACGATGAGACGCGCGAGCTCGCTGCGGTTCTCGGCGGCGTCAGCCCAACGCGCCGCCTTGATGAGCGCGCGGATCAGGGCCTGGGTGCGGTCCGGATCGGCCTCAGCGAAGGCGCGGGTCATGCCGAAAACCTTTTCCGGCTTCGCCGGCCACAGTTCGTACGATGCGGCCAGGATCACTCCGAAGCCGCCCCGGGCCGCCAGCGAGTTCCACGGGTCGCCCACGCAATAGCCGTCCACCTCGCCCGCCTTCAACATGGCGGCCATGCGCTGCGGCGGCAGGACCAGCAGCCGCACCTCGCGATCCGGATCGATTCCGCCGGCCGACAGCCACCATCTCAGTTCGTAGTTGTGGCAGGAGAAGGGGAACGGCGCCGCAAAGGTCAGCGGCGGCAGGCCCTCCGCACGCCGGCGCTCGACCACCGCCTTCAATGCGCGTGCGCCCCGCAGGCGCTCCCTGACCGCGCGGGGGTCCAGCGCCAGCATCTGGGCGTGCAGATCGGGTGAGACGGTGATCGCGTTGCCGTTCAGGCTCAGCGTCAGCGGTGTGATCATTTCGGCCGGTTGACCGCCTAATCCGAGCGTGGACGCGAGCGGCATGGGCGCGAGCATGTGCGCGCCGTCCAACAAGCCCGCCGCCACCTTGTCGCGGATGTTGGACCAGGAGACCTCCCGGACCAGCTCGACCTTCAGCCCCTCGGCCTCGAACCATCCGTGGGCTGAGGCGACGACGAGCGTGGCGCAGTCGGTCAGCGGCATGAAGCCGATCTTGAGCGGCTCCGTCACTGGCTGTCTCCGTTCAGGGCCGCGGCGTAGGCGATCAGGTCGGCGGCGACCGACGCAAGCGGTCGGCCGGTGTCCATCGCGAGCTTGCGAAGGGTCTTGTAGGCGGCGTCCTCGTCAAGCCCGCGGGTCTTCATCAGGACGCCCTTGGCGCGGTCGATGGTCTTGCGCGCGGCCAGGTCCGCCTTGGCGCGGGCCAGGTCGGTGCGCAGGCCCTGCATCAGCTGAAAGCGGCTGACCGCGACCTCGATCACCGGCCGCACCCGGCCGGGCGTCAGGCCGTCGACCACGTAGGCCGCCACACCAGAGCGGATGGCTTCCTCGGCAAGACCCGGCGAGGAGCGATCCACGAACATGACCACGGGCTTGGGGTTGGTCTCGGTGGTTTCGCGAAGGCTCTCCAGGGTGTCGCGGTCGGGGCTCTCGCAGGAGACGACGATGACATCGGGCCGGATCGTCTGCAGATCGGCCTCCGCGAGGGTCGCCGCCTGAGCGACCAACGTCGGCTTCAGATCTTCAAGGCCTTCGGCCACTAGAGCCGCGCGAGCGGGGTCGGGATCTATGACCAGGACCCGCACTCAGCCCTCCAGGTCGGCAAGGAGCGCTGCGCGCTCCTCTGGCGTGTTGGCGCCCCGCAGGCGGGCGAAGCGCTCGGGCGGGCAGGGCAAGCGCCCGAGGCCCGCGCGCTCGATCACCCGCGCAAGCGGCCAGTCCGGCGCGATCTCAGGCAGGGCGGCGATCTCGGCGACGAACGGCACGTGGAGACCTTCGTACGCGGCGCCTGGCGAAGGAGCGTCCAACAGCGGGCGCAGGTCCTCCACGCCGAGAGTGGGCGCATCTACCGCAAGCACGAGGGAGCGGCCGACGCCCAGCACCATGAGATGGGCGACGCCTGCAGCGACCCCGGCCGCGGGGCCGTGGTCGCCTTCCGGATCGGGCACGAAGGGATGGCCACGGTCGGCGCCCGCGACGACGTAAGCTTCGGCGCCGCATGCGCGCGCGCAGTCCACGACGCGGTCGATCGCCCGCTGGCCGCCCCAGTCGAGCGCAGCCTTGTCGGCGCCCATCCGTCTGGATGAGCCGCCGGCCAGGATGATGGCTCCCAGCATCCGGTCCTTAGATCCCCTTGGCCCTCGATGTTGGGAGGCGAGGGCGGGCCCAGCTTAGGGCGCGACTTTGCTGCAGCGCAACAGGCGCTTTTTCGAGGTCGATGTCCTGCGAGCTCCGCGTTGCAAGTCACTGGCGAGCGTGAGCAAATCCGCCGGACCCCGGGGCGGGGCGGGACGCGCGACAAGATGCGCTCCCGGAGTGGAGGGGCGGCAATGGCGGTTCTGGGCGTTTGGAACGGCGTGACGGGCAGCGTCACCGTCGTCGGGGACAACTATTTCCCGTTCAACAATCCACCCGGCTACTACGCCCTTGGCGCGTTCAGCGGAACGGCGGGGCTGCCGGCGATCAACTCGCTTGCAGAATGGAACGCGTTCAAGACGGCGCTCGCCGCGAAAGCAGACCAGCCCGGCGGCGCCCTCACCATCGCTCCGTTCGACGTCGGCGTGACCCACTACTTCGTCTGGGGGGGCGCAGGCGGCGACTTCGTGGGTCCGGACGGCGGCAGCGGGACGGTCGTCTTCTACGGCAACGGCGGGAACGACGAGGCGACGATCTTTGACGGCTACGCCGCGACGCTCGACGGGGGCTCCGGTGACGACGATCTCTGGACCGCTAACGGCGCGGACTCGCTGGTGGGCGGCGACGGCAATGACACGATCACGGCTGACGACGGGGCCGACACGCTGCAGGGCGGCGCCGGCAACGATCGGCTCTACAGCCAGAACGGAAACGACTCGATCGACGGCGGCACGGGCGTCGACTCCCTGATCGGACAGTCGGGGGACGATACGCTGAGCGCCATCTCCGGCGACGGCGGGACGGACACGCTGCACGGCGGGGACGGCAATGATCTGCTTCTCGCCCATACAGCCGTTGTGGACGGCGGGATCGGTGACGACACCGTGGTGGTCTATGGCGACCTGATCGGGGCGAGCACGGGAGGTTCTGGCACAGACCTGCTCGACGCCTCGAACGATCCCGGCGGCATGACCATGGTCGGCTTGAGCGGATTCGAGCGCTACCGAGGCGGCGCCGCGAGCGATGTCATCGACTGGTCTGCGGCGGCCGGCGTCGTAACTATGGAAGGCGGAGGCGGTGAAGACTCGCTTCTTGCCGGCGCGTCGGGAGACACCCTGCAGGGCGGGGCGGGCAACGACACGCTTTCGGCGGGAGGCGGAGCCGACTCCATTCTCGGCGGTGACGGCGTCGACACCCTCATCGGCGGAGCGGGCGCCGATACCCTCGCCGGCGGGGCTGGCGCCGATGCGTTCCGGGGTGCGGTGGCGGACCTGAACGGAGATCGGATCACGGACTTCGCGGTTGTCGACTTCCTGCGGCTGGACGCCCCGGTCATCCGGGCGACGACGTCTGTGGTCGGCGCTGACACCTTGCTGGCGCTCGACACCAACGGCGACGGCACCGCCGAGGCTACGGTGACGATCGTTGGCCTCACCAACCTCGTCGCCCGTCTTTCCGAAGGCGGAACGCGCGTCAATCTGGAGATTCCGCCGCCGCCGTCGCCCTCCGGTCCCTTCGGCGGCCCGGAGACGCAACTCGGCACGTCGGGGTCGGACTTCATCGAACTGGGCGCAGGTGACGACGTTTTCCTGTCCAGCCCGGGCCACGACACGATCGACGCCGGCTCTGGCCGTGACTTCGTCCAGGGCGGGGAGGGAAACGACGACCTTCGCGGGATGGCGGACGAGGACGTGCTGCACGGCAACGTCGGGGACGACCAGTTGAACGGCAACGCGGGGGCCGACACCCTCCATGGCGGCCGTGGAAACGATCTGGTGCGCGGCGGCCGCGACGGTGACCGCCTGTTCGGCGATCTCGGCGCTGACACGCTCTTTGGCGATCTTGGATCCGACACCCTGACGGGTGGCGTGGGCGCCGACCGCTTTGTCTTTGGCTCCGGCGGGGGTGCGGACGTGGTCACCGACTTTAGCTTCGCGGAGGGCGATCGGGTGATGCTCGCGCCCGGTGCGACCTACGCTATCGCCGCGTCCGGCTCCAACGTGGTGGTAACGCTCAGCGGAGGCGAGACGCTGACCCTTGCCGGAGTGTCGGGGGCAAGCCTGGACAGTTGGATCGTGTTCGGCTGAGGACCATGAAAAACGGCGCGGACCGTGAGGCCCGCGCCGTTTCCGATCGATCCCGACGGGAAGCGGGGATCAGTACTCTTGGCCGAGGCCGTCCTGTTGGCCGGCGCCGCCCTCGACGAGGTCGGCCTGCTGTTCGGCGGACAGCGCGCGCTCTTCCTCGAACTGCGAGGCGATGACGTTCTCGCCGCGAGCTTGGCGATCGGCTTCGTCTTGTGAGCGGGCGACGTTCACCTTGACGGTGACGGTCACTTCCGCGTGCAGGCGCACCTTCACTTCGTGAACGCCCAGCGTCTTGATGGGCAGGTTCAGCACGACCTGGCTGCGCTCGACCTTGCCGCCTTCGGCCTGGATGGCGTCAGCCACGTCACGAGCCGTGACCGAGCCGTAGAGTTGGCCGGTCTCGCCCGCGGAGCGGATCATGACGAACGTCTCGCCGTCGAGCTTCGCGCCGACCTTTTCGGCCTGGGCGCGGTTCTCGGCGTTGCGGGCCTCAATCTGCGTACGCTGGGCCTCGAAGACCTTCAGGTTGGCCGAGGTGGCGCGCAGCGCCTTGTTGCGCGGCAGGAGGTAGTTGCGCGCGAAGCCGTCCTTGACGGTGACGGTGTCACCGATCGTGCCGGTGCCTTCGACGCGTTCGAGCAGAATGACTTTCATGTGCCTCTAGCCCCTTACTTCACGACGTAGGGGAGCAGGGCCAGGAAGCGGGCGCGCTTAATGGCCTTGGCCAGTTCACGCTGCTTCTTCTGGCTGACCGCGGTGATCCGGGACGGCACGATCTTGCCGCGTTCGGAGATGTAGCGCTGCAGGAGCTTGACGTCCTTGTAGTCGATCTTCGGCGCATTGGCGCCGGAGAACGGGCACACCTTGCGGCGGCGGAAGAAGGGACGGCGGGCCGGGCCGGAGCCGGCGGGCGAGCCGATGGCGGGTTCGTTCGTGGTGTCGGTCATCGGTGATCGCCTTTAGATCAGGTCTTCGTAGCCGCCGCGGGGGCTGGAGCGGTCGCGGCCTTCACGTTCCCGCTCGCGCTCGCGGCGCGCCAGGACGGGGGAAAGCTCCAGGTCGAGCTCTTCGACGCGCACGGTCATGTAGCGCAGCACGTCTTCGTTCAGCGACAGCTGGCGCTCCATCTCCTTCACGGCCGGGGCGGGGGCGTCGATGGCCAGGAGCGAGTAGTGCCCCTTGCGGTTCTTCTTGATGCGATAGGTGAGGTTGCGGAGGCCCCAGTACTCGATCTTCGCGACCTGACCGCCCTGCTCTTCGATGAGCGTCTTCAGTTGGTCGTTGAGGGCTTCGGCTTGTTGCGCGGAGATGTCCTGCCGCGAGATTACGACGTGCTCGTAGAGCGCCATTCTTGTCCTCTTCCAAAGTGGGAAGCGGCGCGACGTCCGGCGGAAGGTCCGATGCGTCACGATGGATCTCTGCGCGGCGTTCGGGGGATGAAGACCCGAACCTTCAGCGCTCCGGCAGAGACCGCTTTCCCGGAAAGGGCGAGCAGATACGCGAAGAGGCGGTCTGAAGCAAGCTGAGCGGGCCTGACGGCGCCGACGCCGCGATTCGCCGCCGCCGAAGCTCGACGCCGGCGTCTTCGCCATCTCCGAACCAGGCGCCGCCACATCTTCCTGTCGAAAACGTGTCGCTAAAATGACGCACCTAGAAACAGGCGGCCAGCCCGAGCTTTGCAGCGCAACGGATACTTGGCCGTAAGCACACAAGTGATGACACCGGTGGCGACAAGAAGGCGACTGTGCGCCGCAACAACCGCTTCCGTATTCGTCAGAAGCATTCTATCGTTGACAGCGCTGTCCATCCCGCTTGACCATAGGTGAGGCGGACTGGTACCGCTAACGTAACAACAACAGGTACGCGATGGGGAAGTAGACGCGCACAGGGCTGCAAAGCCTTGTCGATCCGTCACGCCTTCCCCACGGGCACACTTTCAGTAGCTGCAGGGGAGGGAGTTCCATGAGGAACCACAAGAGGATCAAGGCTTCGGCCTCAATTATCGCCATCACCGCCTGTCTGGCTGCGGCCGGTCAGGTCTCGGCCCAGACGAGCGACGTCCAAGAAGTCGACGAAGTCGTCGTCACCGGCATCCGCGCTTCGCTCGAGCGCGCGATCGAGATCAAGCGCTCCAACAGCGGCGTGGTCGACGCAATCGCGGCCGAAGACATCGGCAAGTTCCCCGACACCAACCTCGCGGAGTCGCTCCAGCGCATCTCGGGCGTGTCGATCGACCGCGCGAACGGCGAAGGCTCGCAGGTCACCGTCCGCGGCTTCGGCGGGGGCTTCAACCTCGTGACCGTGAACGGCCGCACCATGCCGACCGCCAACGTCGTCACCGTGGGCGGCGACCAGGCGGCTGACTTCGCCGGCGGCACCAGCCGTTCGTTCGACTTCTCCAACCTCGCCTCGGAAGGCGTCAGCACGCTGGAGGTCTACAAGACCGGCCGCGCCGCCATTCCGTCGGGCGGCATCGGCGCCACGATCAACGTGCGCACCCGTCGTCCTCTGGAGTCCAATACGGTCGGTCTGTCGGGCTCGGTCGGCGGCAAGATCCTGTACGACACCAGCGTCGACCAGAGCCTCTTCGACGCCGACAAGCTGACGCCGGAAGTCTCCGGCCTGCTGAACTGGGTGGACGACAGCGAGCGCTTCGGCATCGCGCTGTTCGGCTCTTACCAGAAGCGGAACTTCACCAACCGCAGCGCCACCTCCAACGATTGGAACATCCGGCGCTACTCGGACTTCACCAACCCGGCCAACGGCTTTGTGCGCAACAACGGCTCGACGCAGATCACCAACGCGCCGTCGAACCCCAGCACCTTCGTCGCCATCCCTAACGACAGCCGTTATCACTTCGGTGAAGGCGAGCGCGAGCGCGTCAACGCCCAGTTGACCGCGCAATTCCGCCCTGTCGAGAACTTCACCATCACGGCTGACGTCCTCTACGCGCAGAACAAGCAGTTCGAAGAGCGCGCTGACCAGACGAACTGGTTCAACCGTCCGTTCGACCGGGTGATCTTCGACGACAACGCCGTGCCTACCGCCGTCTTCCTCGAGGAGACCCTCAGCGGCGTGAAGGACATGGGCTACGAGCAGCAGTACCGCTCCAACAAGGACGAGCTGCAGTCGTACGCCCTGAACGGCACCTGGGAGATCAACGACCGCATGACGCTGTCGGTCGACGGTCACGTCGCCAAGGCCAAGTCGCTCCCGAACTCGCCGAATGGCACCACGAACACGGCCGTCTCGATCGGCGCGCCGGTGATCCGCACCCACTCGCTCGACTGGCGCGGTGAAGCGCCGATCCAGCGCTACGGCATCAACGACGCCCTGCCGCGCGGCAATGGCAACGGGGTTCTCGACGCCGGCGATCTCGGCAGCCAGGTGGCCCGCACCTCGGCCCAGCGTCAGGAGCAGGAGGTCAAGGAGATCCGGGCCGACTTCGGCTGGGAGCTCGACGACGAAGGCAGCCGCTTCGACGTGGGCGCCAACTTCCGCAGCTCGAAGATGACGCAGGGCGCCACCAACACCCAGCAAGACCTGGGATCGTGGGGCATCTCCAACCCTCGTGACGTCACTGCGCTGGCGCCGGGTCTGGTGCAGACCTATGACCTCGGCTCCAAGTTCCAAACGATCGACGTCGGTCAGGCGAACATCGCTTTCCAAGCGAACGCCATCGATCTCTTCAACGCTCTGTCCCCGGCCTACACGGCTCGCGGCAATGCGGTCGGGGTCACGGCTCAGACCAACAACGTGGTCGAGGAAGACATCGCCGCCGTGTACGGCCAGTTCACCTGGAAGGGTGAGATCGCCGGACGTGCGTCGAGCTTCGTCACCGGCGTCCGCTACGAGCAGACCGAAGTCCAATCGACCTCGGACGTCCGTGCGCCGCGTGCGATCATCTGGACCGCCGACAACGACTTCACCGTCGCCACCGGCACGGCCGTCTCGCCGGTCTCGGGCAAGGGCAAGTACACCAACCTGCTGCCCGCGATGGACTTCCAGATCGAGCTCTACGAGGACCTGATCGGTCGCTTCTCGTTCAGCCGCACGATCGCCCGTCCGGACTTCGGCAACCTGTTCGCGGCCTCCACCGCGGGCGCGCCGAACCGCCCGACCGCCAACGGAGCCATCCCGCTCGGCACCTCCGGCAACCCGGACCTGGAGCCGCTGATCTCGGACAACTTCGACCTGTCGCTGGAGTGGTACTACAAGCGCGACAGCTTCGTGTCGGTCGGCTTCTTCGAGAAGCGGGTGAACAACTTCGTCGGCACCGGCACGGTCAATCGCAACCTGTTCGGCCTGCGCGACCCGTCCTCGGGCGCGGCGGGCACCCGTTCGGGTCAGGCGGCGGCTCTGCTCACCGCGGTGGGCGCGGACCGCACGGACGTGAACCTGTTTACGGCCACCGCTCTGATCATCCAGAACGGCGGCAACGTCGCGGCGGCGCAGACCCAGTTCCAGGCCCAGCGCGCCAACGGCGGCACGGGGGACCTGAACCAGGCCTTCGTCGACCAGATCCTGGCCGGCATCGACATCGAGGCCAACGCCCAGGATCCGCTGTTCAACTTCCAGGTCGCGCAGCCGATCAACAACCGCACCGGCAAGATCTACGGCTTCGAAATCGCCGGCACCCACTTCTTCGGGGACACCGGCTTCGGCGTCGCGGCTCAGTACACGATGGTGAAGGGCGACATCGGCTTCAACATCACCGCCGACCCGTCTCAGGACCAGTTCGCCCTGCTCGGCCTGTCCGACACGGCCAACGCCACCCTGATCTACGACAAGTACGGCGTGTCGGCCCGACTGGCCTACAACTGGCGCGACAAGTACCTGGCGGCCACCAACCGCGGCGGCTCGCGTAACCCGGTGTTCAACGAGCCCTTCGGTCAGCTCGACCTGAACATCAGCTACGACGTCACGCCCAACATCGCGATCTCCTTCGAAGGCATCAACCTGACCAAGGAGACCCTGCGGACCTACGGACGCGACGAGAACCAGCTGTGGTTCATCCAGGAGCTGGACACCCGCTACCTGCTGGGCGCCCGCTACCGGTTCTAAGACTTTAGTCCTCTAAGACCGAGGGAGAGGCCGCTGCCTTTTGGCAGCGGCCTTTTTCTTCTCGACCGGCTTAAGGTGGGGGCCGCAGAGTCGAAGGCCCGGAAGGCGGACATGACCAATCGCGTACTGCTGAACAACGTCGATCACGGCGACCTGCGCGTGATCGCCCGGCATGGGCCTGAGTTCGGCGACAGCATAAACCAGGCGCTGATCCTTCCGACGGAGTTCGAGGAAGCCCAGCGCGAGTACCCGATCTTCCTCCGCAAGGACGCCAACGGCGAGTGGCAGGCGGTCATCCTGCTCGGGCTCGATCGCGACGAGAACCTGTTCCTCGACGAGCATGGCTGGAACGCACGGTTCGTGCCGGCGGTGCAGCAGCGTGGGCCGTTCTCCATCGCGCTTCAGGCGCCGCGGCCAGGTGCGGACGGCGGGCCCGAACCGATGATCCACATCGACCTGGATCATCCTCGCGTCAGCCGAGACGAGGGCGAGCCGCTCTTCCTGCCCGCGGGCGGCAATTCGCCGTACCTGCAGCACGTCGCCCGGGTCCTGGGCACGATCTACGATGGGCTTGAAGTCAGCCGGCCCACCTACGAGGCCCTGGAGACCCTGGGTCTGATCGAGCCTATCGCCCTGGAGATCAAGCTGAGCGACCACGAGCAGTACGACGTGCCGGGGCTGCATACGATAGCGCAGGATCGCCTCGCGGCCCTGCCCGGCGACGAGCTGGAGCGGATGAACCGCTCGGGCCTGCTGCGTGCCGCCTATGCGGTGCAGTCATCCATGGCCAATGTTTCGCGGCTGATCGAACTGAAGAACCGGAAGCGGGCGGCGTAAGGGGCGCAACGATCGTGGTCGACATCACGACCCGTACCCGTGAGGCTCCGGCTGAGGCGCTCTCGCCGGACGCCATCGAGGCCGTGCTCAACGATCAGCAGCCGGTCGTCTTCAAGGGCGCCGCCAGCGACTGGGCGCTGGTTCGCGAAGGGCTGGCCGGCCCTGAGCGGGCGATCACCTACCTTAAGCGCTTCTACGCCGGCCATCCAATCGTCGGCTATGTCGGCGCCCCCGAGATCGGCGGACGGTTCTTCTACGACGACCAGGTGCAGGGGCTGAACTTCCGCAGCGAGCGTGCGCGCCTAGACGAGTTCCTGGATCGCATCGCGGCGCACATTGAAGACGCCGATCCGCCTTCCCTCTACATCGGCTCGACTGACGTTGACGGCTACCTGCCTGGTTTTCGGGCGGAGAACGACTTGCCGCTTCCCCCTGAGATATTTGGCGAGCGGCCGCTCGTCAGCGTGTGGATCGGCAACCGAACCACCGCTTCCGCTCACTACGACATGTCCAACAATATCGCGGTCTGCGTGGCGGGGCGGCGGCGCTTCACTCTGTTTCCGCCGGAGCAGGTCGAGAACCTCTACCCCGGCCCTCTGGAGCCCACGCCCGGCGGACAAGTGGTCAGCATGGTCGATTTCCGCGACCCTGATCGCACGCGGTTTCCCCGTTTCGCAGCGGCTGAGGCCGCCGGCCAGGTAGCCGAGCTCGAGCCCGGCGACGTGCTGGTCTACCCGGCGCTCTGGTGGCACCAGGTGGAGGCGCTGGAGCCGTTCAACGTCCTGGTGAACTACTGGTGGAACGCCACGCCGCGCTACATGGACACCCCCATGAACACGCTGCTGCACGCGCTGATCAGCCTGCGTGACCGGCCCGTATTCGAGAAGCAGGCCTGGAAGGCGCTGTTCGACTACTACGTCTTCGGACCGGCGGACCGCGCCGGCGCGCACCTGCCCGACGCGGCGCGAGGCGCGCTGGGCCCCATGGACGAGCTGACGGCGCGGCGCCTGCGGGCGCAGCTGCTGAACCGTCTCAATCGATAAGAACAGCAGCCGAGGGGGCGACGATGCCGGAACAGCGCGTCAAACGGGTGGTCATCGCCGGCGGGGGCACCGCAGGATGGACGGCGGCGGCGGCGCTCGCCGTGCAACTCGGCGGCCTCCTCGACATCACCCTGGTGGAATCGGAGGACATCGGCACCGTCGGGGTCGGCGAGTCCACCATCCCCACCGCTCGCACGTTCAACGCCCTGCTCGGAATAGACGAGCGGCAGTTCATGCGTGAGACGCAGTCCACGTTCAAGCTGGGCATCTGGTTCGAGAACTGGGGCGAAATTGGCGACCGCTACATTCACTCTTTCGGGCAGGTCGGGCGCTCGACGTGGATGGGCAGCTTCCATCATTGGTGGATGCACGCCAATGAGCGCGGCTTCGGCGGGGATCTCGGCGACTATTGTTTTGAGCTGAAGGCGGCGGAGGCGAACCGCTTCGCCACCGGCGAGAACGCCAACATCAACTACGCCTATCATCTGGACGCGGGCCTCTACGGCCGCTTCCTGCGTCGCCTTGCCGAGGGCAAGGGCGCCAAGCGCGTGGAGGGGAAGATACGCGAGGTCCGCCAGGACCCCGAGAGCGGCTTCGTCACCGCCCTGGCGATGGAGTCCGGCGAGGTGGTGGAGGGCGACCTCTTCATTGACTGCACCGGCTTCCGCGGTCTGCTGATCGAGCAGACGCTGAAGGCCGGCTTCGAGGACTGGGGCCAGTGGCTGAAGACCGACAGCGCCCTGCCCATGCAGACGCGCTCGACCGAGCCCGCCGTGCCCTACACCAGGGCCATAGCGCACCGCGCCGGCTGGCGCTGGCAGATCCCGCTGCAGCACCGGGTCGGTAACGGCCTGGTCTACGCCAGCGACTTTTTGAGCGACGACGAGGCGCGCGAGCTGCTGCATGCAAGCGTCCAGGGCGAGCGCCTGGTCGAGCCGAAGGTGATCCGCTACCGCACAGGCCGCCGTCGCAAAACCTGGGATAAGAACGTGGTGGCGATGGGACTCGCCAGCGGCTTCGTCGAGCCGCTGGAGTCGACCTCGATCCACATGATCATGATCGCGGTCACGCGGCTGATGCAGATCTTCCCGTTCACGGGCGTCAGCGAGGCGGCCCAGGCGCGCTTCAACGGCCAGATGGACGCCGAGCTGGTCGGCATCCGCGACTTCATCATCCTGCACTACAAGCTGACCGAACGGACCGACAGCCCCTTCTGGGACCACTGCCGGACCATGGACGTGCCTGACAGCCTGATGCATCGCATCGCCCTGTTCCGGGACACCGCCCAGGCGTACCAAGCGCCCGGCGAGCTGTTTCAGGTGGACTCCTGGCTTCAGGTGATGCTCGGACAGCGGCTGAAGCCGCTGGGACACCACCTGATGGCTCGCCTCATGCCAGAGGATCGCCTGCGCAGCACGCTGGAGAAGCTGAGGTCGGAGGTGCAACGGGCGGTCGCGCAACTGCCCGAGCATCAGGCCTTCATCGACCGTTACTGCCCGGCGGACGCCTAGGCGCGGCGGCGGACGTCGGCCGTCAGCCGGTCGATCTGACGGCGGATATGCGCAGCCTCGGCGACGGTGTGCGCGAGCGCCACGGCGCGGTCGAAGGCGACGCGCGCCTCCTCGTCGCGGCCGAGCTCGAGCAGCAAGGCGCCCTTCGCGCCGAAGAAGTAGAAGTAGCCGGAAAGCTTGTCGCCAAGCGGCTCGATCAGCGCCAGCGCTTCCTGCGGCCCCTGCGCCTTCGACAGGGCGACCGCGCGGTTCAGGGTGACCACGGGGGAGGGAGCCAGACGCTCCAGCATGGCGTAGAGCCGCTCGATCTGCGCCCAGTCGGTCTCGGCGAAGGTCGGCGCGCGCGCATGCAGGGCGGCGATGGCGGCCTGCACCTGGTAAACGCCCGGCTGGCGGTGGCGCATGGCCTTGTCGATCAGCGCCAGGCCCTCCTTGATCATCCCGCGGTTCCAGAGCGACCGATCCTGGTCCTCGAGGAGGACGATCTCGCCCTCGCCGTCGAGCCGAGCGCGGGATCGCGAGTGCTGCAGCAGCAGCAGGGCGGCCAGGCCCATGATCTCCGGTTCAGCCGGGAAGATTCGTTGCAGCAGGCGCGCCAGTCGGATCGCCTCTTCGCAGAGCGGAGCGCGCAACGGCGCCTCGCCGCCCGTGGCGGAATACCCCTCGTTAAAGAGCAGGTAGATCATGGCCGCCACGGCCCCGACCCGCTCGACGCGGTCCACAGGCCCCGGCGCTTCGAACGGCACGTCCGCTTTCGCGATCTTGGCCTTGGCGCGCGTGATGCGCTGCTCCATCGCAGCCTCCCCGACTAGGAAGGCCCGGGCGATCTCCTTGACGGAAAGGCCGCAGACGATCCGCAGCGCCAGGGCGACCTGTTGAGTCGCGGGCAGATCCGGGTGACAGCAGATGAACAGCAGCCGCAGGATGTCGTCGCGATACTGCGAGCCGTCCAGCCGCTCGGCGATGTCGTGTTCCGCGTCCTCGAGGTCTGAAATGGCCGCCTCTTCGGGGAGGGCGATGTTGCGGCTGTCGCGACGAACGCGGTCGAGGCCCGCGTTGCGTCCGACAAAGATCAGCCAGGCGGCTGGGTCACGTGGCGGGCCGTTCTTGGGCCACGCCTTCAGGGCGCGCAGGCACGCCTCCTGAAACGCCTCCTCCGCCGCATCCAGGTCGCGGAAGTAGCGGAGCAGGGCCGCCACCGCCTGAGGCCGGGCCGACGCCAGCGCCGTGTCGATCCAGGCCAGCTCGTTCATCGTCAGGCGTCGACCAGAGTGCTGTCGGACTTCAGCGCGCCGTGGCTGAAGTAGCCGACCGGGCGGATCTCGTAGCAGCCGCCTGGATTGGCGCGGCCAAGATCCTTCGCGATGTCGAGCGCTTCGTCGAGATCGGCGCATTCGACGACGTAGAAGCCGAGGAGTTGCTCTTTGGTCTCGGCGAAGGGGCCGTCCAGCACGAGCGGCGGGTCCTGGTCCTTGCGCAGCGTCGTGGCCGCCGTGGTGGGCACCAATCGCGCCACGGGGCCAAGCTTTCCCTGCCGCGCCAGGCGCTCGTTGACGACGCTCAGGCTGGCCATCACCGCGTCGTCCTCTTCCTTGGACCACGCGCCGACGGTCGCTTCGTCGTTGTAGCAAAGGATCGCGTAGAGCATCCGGATCTGTCCCATGGTTCCAGGACGGAGGAGCATGCCCGCTACCGACAGGCGGCGCCAAATATTTAGCGCCGATCAGTTCCGTCCGAACGCCGCGTTGGCCCGCCGCGCGTGCTCGGGCGTCACCCCGTGGATGCGCAAGCCGACCGCCTCCGCGACGCTCAGCCCACGATACCCGGCCTTGGCCATCTCCCGGACGAAGTCCGGGGACACGCCGTGGATCTTCATCTGCACGAGCTGTTCGGGCGTGAGCTTGGTGAAGCCTAACTCGGCCATCTCGCGGACGTACTCAGGAGACACGGCGTGAATCTTCATGCTGACCTGCTGGTCGGCGGAGGCGCCGCGAAGGCTTGGGCTGGCGGCCGTCAACGCCCGGATGCGATCGGGGCTGACGCCGTGGACGCGCATGGCCACGAGCTTCTCCAACCGGCCTACCCGGTAGCCGGCGGCGTCCATCGACATCAAATAGGCGAGGTCAACGCCATGGACAGCGGCGGCGACGAAGTCATCCAGGTCAGGCTTCGCGTAGCCTTGGCGGTCCAGCTCGTCGAGGACCTGCAGGTCGGCGCCCTGGAGGGCCAGCACCAGCTGCTGCTGGGCCGTGGGCCGACCCAAGCCGCGGCGGGAGAGCGCTTCGGCGAACCCCTCATCAGGGGTGAAAAGGCATTCGCCGGCCCCTCGTCCGCGGCGGACAACGCCGTCGCAGTCCAGCCGTCCGGCCTCGGCTGCGAGGCGGAAACGCGCCTCCGCGCCCGTTTCCGAAGCAAGGTTTTGTCCGGTCAGGCCTTGCAGCTCGGCCAGGCGGCGCGGCTGAGTGAATTGGCTATGTCCCCCACGGCTTGACGAGAAGCTAAGGCCCAAGCGCACCGTCTCGAACGAGGACGCCTCGGCTCGATCGGGCGCCAAGGTGAAGTCCACGCGGATCGGCTCGGTCGCGCCGGCGGAGAAGGCGACAGCCAGAGCCGCGCTCGCGGCTGAGGCGAGCAGGGCCACGGTCTGGATCAGAGGAATGGACATGGGGGCTCCTTCCCGGCTTGCGGGGCGTGGTTAGGGATTGGCCGCCAAGGACGGCCGGTGGTCTGAAGAAGCGGGCGCTTAGAGCTCGCCGTGGATCTGCATCTGGACGAGCGTCTCTGGCGTGACGCGCCGGCCCGCTTCGCGTCCTCGCCGCACGATCTCCGGCGAGACGCCATGGATGCGCATCTGCACCAGCTGCGAAGGCGTCGCGTCGCCCAGACCGGCCGCCTGCAGCGCACGCACATAGGCCGGCGAGACGCCGTGGATCGCCATCTGGACTAGCTGGCCGGTCGTCAGGGCGCGGTATCCGAGATCCACGAACCCTTTTGCGGAGGCGGGGCTGACGCCGTGGATGCGGGCCTGAACGAGCTGTCCGGCGCTCAGGCGTCCGAAACCCGCCGCACGCATGTCACGAACGTACTCGGGCGTTACGCCATGCACGCTGAACTGCGCCAGATGTTCGGGCGAGACGTCGTCCACCCCAGCGGCGGCCATGCGGCGCGCGGTCTCCGCCGTGACCCCATGGACCTTCAGCAGGACGAGGCGCGAGGGCGCCAGGTTCTGGTACCGCGGCCCGATCGAGGCGATGTCGCGCACGTAGGCCTCGTCCACGCCGTGGACCTTCAGCTGCATCAGCTGCGATGGCGTCAGCCGCTCGTGCCCGCTATCGCGGGCGCGGGCGATCGCCACCGCCTGCGCCACGGCGTGGCTACGGGCAGCGGCGCGGGCCTCCGCCAGGGCCTCAGCGGCGTCGGCCCGTGCTTCGGCTGCGCGTTCGAAGGCTTCGGCCCGGGCCTCGGCGGCCGCTTCGGCTCGTGCCTCGACCTCGGCGTCGCGATCGCTCTCCAGGACCGCGCGATCCTGCTCAGCCGCGACCGCGTCGGCCGCCGCGGCGGCGGCGTCCGCCACGTGCCGGTCCGAAATGACCATGGCCTCCCGGACCTCAAGGTCTTCAGCCGCCAGGATTGGGGTCACCTCTGCATCGGCCTCGGCTTGAGCGTCAGCCGCCGCCACCGGATCGCTCGCGTCCGGCCCCTGGGGGGCGTCCAGCGCAGTGTACGGGGCAGACCGGCTCGTAGGTCGGCCCGGCGCGTCCGAGGCCACCAACTCCAGCGCGGCGACGGGCCCGGACAGGGCGATGCACGCGGCCATCGCCAGGGTAGTGCGCAGCGACCCGGCTGGAGCGCGGCGACGCTTATCGTCGAGGATGGCGGCGACACGGCGGCTCAACCCACTCGTCGCCGCCATGCTGTTGGCCGCCGCCGGCATAGCTGCGGCGCTGCGCACGCAAGCCAGCAGGGTGCGGGCATAGGCGACGGGCTCCACACGGTCGATCGCCTGGTCGTCCGCCGCCTCTTCGACGTCCTGCACCAGGGCGCGCTCCACGAGCCAGACCAGCGGGTTGAGCCAGAACAGGGCGACTGCGAGGCGCGACAGCATCAGCGACAGCCAGTCGCGGCGCGCCACGTGGGCGACCTCGTGCGCCAGGATGGCGTCAGCGTACTGAGGGCGCGCGAGGCTGGCGCGATCGATCAGGATGACTGGACGGAGCACACCCCAGCTCAGGGGCGAGGGCGCATGGTCGGAGGCCAGCAGGCGCACCGGCGCCTCTACACCGGCCGCAGCGCGAGCTCGGTCCAGAGCCGCGGTCCAGCGGGTCTCGGTGACCGCGACGCCCCGCATCGTCCAGCGGCGAAGTGTTAGGAGGCCCGCGGCAAGGCGGCCGAGCAGCAGGACCACACCGAGGCCGTAGCCGAGCTGCAGCATCAACCCAAGGGGCAGCCGTTGGGACGCCGGGGTGACCGGCTCGAAGGCCGCTGCAGCGTTGGCGACGTCCCCGCTCATAGCCACGGGCGTGATGACGGCGGACGGCTCAAGCCGAGCGGCCGCAGCGGGGCTGAACGAGTCGGCGGTCGGCGCCGCGATCATGGGTGTCGCGAGCTGCAGCGAGGGGAGGGCGAAGGACACCAGCGGCAGCAGCAGAAGGCTGACAACCGCCAGCTGCAGCACGCTAGCCCGGTCGGCCGGCGCTCGCGATCTCAGGAGGTTCAGGATCAGCAGGGCCGCGCCGGCGATCACCGCCGACTTCCAGCCCATTTCGGCCAGAAACGCGGGGCTCACGAGCGACGCTCCTTGGCCTCGTCGATGGCGCGTTGCAGCGCCTCGATCTCGTCTTCCTTGAGGCTGCGCGAGAGGCCCAGCAGGGCGGTAGCAGCGCTGGCGGCGGAGCCGTCGAAGAAGGTCTTCACCATCTGGCGCAGCGCTGATTCCCGCACCTGGTCCGCCTGCGGCACGCTGCGATAGACGTAAGCCTGCTCGAGCACGCGGTGCTCGACGAGGCCGCGGGCCTCGAGCCGCGCCAGCAGGGTGCGGACAGCCGAATAGCTGGGCGGGTCGGCCATGCGTTCGCGGATCTCGGCGGCGGTGGCCTCGCCCGAACTGCACAGCAGCTCGAACACCTCTCGCTCGCGCCTTGGAAGGTTGCCGATCATGCGCGCACTCCCTGCTACAAAACTAGCATGCCACAAGTGTAGCAGGCCGCAAGCGCAGGAGGGATTACAAAGCGGACATGAACGTCCGCCTCGGCGGTGGGTCGGCTAGTCGCGTCCGTCCGGAACGCCGCCCGGAAAGTAGGCCCTGAAGGGACGGCCGGCCTCGATGCATCGTGCGAACGAGGGACGCTGGCGCAGCCGCCGAAAGTAGGCCTGAAGCGCCGGGTAGCCGTCGAACGGATGGGTCCAGTCGGCGTAGAAGAGCGACGGCCCCGCGGCGCAGTCGGACAAGCTGAAGCGCTCCCCCGCGGCCCACGTCCGCCCTTGCAGCGTCCGCTCCAGCCAGGGGTACACGCGATCCAGCAGGGCCCGAGCCTCGTCGACGCCGTAGGGATCACGTGCGCCTTCTGGACGGATGCGATCGAAGACAAGCTTCTGCATGGGCGTCATGACGTAGTTGTCGAAGATGCGGTCCAGCATCCGAACCTCGAGCGCCGCATCCGGATCCGTCGGGATGAGCCGGGGACCGGCTCCGTTGAGATCCGCCCATTCGATGATGATCGTCGACTCGACCAAGGTCTTGTCGCCGACGGTCAGGACGGGGAACCGTTCCAGCGGCCACTGCTGCTTCAGCTCTTCGCCTGCCGAGGGATCTTCCGGCGAGACCATCCGGAATGTGAAGTCAATCTCCTTCTCGTACAGGGCGATGAGCGCCTTCTGGCAGTAGGAGGAGAAGGGATGCGCGTAGAGCTCAGGACGGGGTGCGGACATCGGGCGCTCCTTCCGCTTGCGAAATGCAAGCAGTTGTTCCGTACGTTCAGCGCTCTTATTTGGCAAGCGGTTGTGAAGGACGCGCCTCATGGAGGCTTCCCGGTCGGGTTGCCCGATCAATCTGACGCTGGAGGTGCTCGGCGATCGCTGGAGCCTGATCGTGCTCCGCGACATCATCTTCGGGGATCGCCGCCGCTTCAGGGAGCTGCAGGCGAAGTCTGAGGAGCGGATCGCCAGCAACGTGCTGGCCGATCGCCTGAAACGCCTGACCGAAGCCGGCCTCCTCACGCGCATGGGAGACCCGACGCATCGGCAGAAGGCGATCTACAGCCTGACAGAGCCGGCGATACAGCTTCTGCCGCTGCTGGCGCACATGGCCGCTTGGGGGAGACGCCATCGGCCCGCGTCCCACGAGCTTTCCGTGCGGGCTGAACTGCTCGAGCAGGGCGGTCCCGCGCTCTGGAACGAGTTCATGGACGAACTGAGGGAGCGCCATCTCGGCGCTCGGCTGACGCCTCGTCCCGCGGTCAGCGTGCTGGAGCGGATGAACAGCGCCTTCGAGCAGGCTGTGGGGTCAGGGGGCGCTCCAGCGGACCGGAACGCCCCGCGCTCTGACGAAAACTAGATCAGCGCTTCGCGTCGTTGGCGGTGCTGGTGACTGCGTCACCCGCGGCGGCGACGTCGCGACCCAGGCCCGCCACCGTGTTGCAGGCGGCGGTGGCCAGGCTGGCGAGCACGACGCCGACGAGAACCATCTTACGCATGCGGAGGACCTCCTTCACGCTCCTTCGGAGCAGGCTTGACCGTGCGCTTCAAGCCCAACCGGGGGGCGATTGGCAAGTGCCGCTCGGCGGGCGTCGCGGAGGACCGATCAGCCCTTGAGCGAGCAGCCGATGGACCAGGCGAAGCCGAACGGATCCTTTAGTTGTCCGTAGCGGTCGCCCCAGAACTGGTTCTCCAGCGGCATAGTCACGACGCAGCCAGCCCCGACGGCCCGCTCCCACCAAGCGTCGGCGTCGTCCACCTGCAGGTGTAGGGTCACCGCCTCCGGCCTTTGCGCCGTGTAGCCGTGCTCGGGGAAGGCGTCGCAGAACATCAGCTTACCGCCGTTGATCTCGACGCACGCGTGCATAAAGCGCTTCCCGTCCTCTGCAGGCATGCGCATCAGCTCCTTTGCAGCGAACGCTTCCTGCCAGAATGCGGACGCGGCGGCCGCGCCGTCGCCACCTACCATCAAGTACGGGGTAAGGCCGCTGATCTCCACTTCAGGCATGTTCATGGCGCGTCGCTCCTTTCAGGCTGACTGGCCGCTGCGCTCACGCAGCTCCTGTTCCTTCGCGCGAAGTTCGGGTGTGGCCGCCTCGCCGAAGTCCTCCATCTCGAAGATCGGGCGGATCTCCAGTTCCGACTGGTCGCCGGTCGGGTTGGGGCAGCGCTTGGCCCAGTCGATCGCTTCCTGGAGTGAGGCGCACTGCCAAATCCAGTAGCCGGCGATCAGCTCCTTGGTCTCGGGGAAGGGGCCGTCCAGGACGGACCGCTCGTCGCCAGAAAAGCGTACGCGCACAGCCTCGGACGTCGGCTTCAGGCCGTCTCCGCCGACCATGACACCAGCGTTCACCAGCTCTTCGTTGTAAGCCATCATCGCCGTCAGCATCTCTTCGCCGGGCATGACGCCGGCCTCCGTGTCGGCGTTGGCTTTCACGAACACCACGAACTTCGGCATCGTATTTCTCCCTTTCGAACCCGTGCGCCGGACGGTCGCTCAACCGGGCCTTCGAGGCTAGGACGGTCTCGCTTAGTCGGACCCGACATCCTCCCCGCGCATTTTTCGATGAAGAGGAGGAATCCGCATGTGGATGGCGATTGCGGCGCTCGCGGCTTTGACGGCGGGCCAGTCGTTGAGCGGTGACTTCGACCAGGACGGGCGTCCCGACACGGCCGTACTGGTGGAGCAGGCGCCCGGCCGCTTCGCCTTGGTCGTGCGCCGCGGCGCGGGACCGGCCATGCCGATCATCGAGGTCGCCAAGGCCGAAGAGTTCTACATCCGCGCGGCTGAGGAGGGGCTGCGCGCCACCGCGTGCGGTAAGGGATCAGGCCGCGACGGCGCGCCGTGCCCGGAGCGGGAGGTATCGGTTCCGGCTGGGGCGCTGGTGTTCGGCACGCAGGAGACGTCGGAGGCTGTCGCTCTCTGGGACGGGGGGCGTTTCCGAGTCGTGTGGCTGAGCGACTAGAGGCGTCTAGGTGCGGCGCTTGCCTCTCTGCGCCGCCTTCCACTTCTTCACCGCGTCAAGCGAGGAGGTGATGTGGCCATTCGGGTTCATGTCGTGATGAACATTGAGAATTCGGCCATCCGGAGCGATCACGTAGGAGATGCGGTCCGTCAGCTCAGGCTTGCGGGCCAGGACTACGTCGTAACTCTTGATCAGTTCAGGACGGGCCGCCCCCACGGCGAACTTGTTCCGGCACTTGGCGGTCGAGAACTCCTTGATGCGGTCGACATTGCCGGCGGTCATGCCGATCACCGTTGCGCCCGCCGCTTTGAATTCGTCGGCCGCGTCCGCGAAGGCGTTCGCCTCGATGTCGCAGCCTGACGTGAACGCCGCCGGGAAGAAGTAGAGCACCACCGGGCCCTTCTTCAGCGCCTGCGCCAGGGAGAACTGGGCGTCCTTGCCGGCCATGGCCACGGTGGTGGCGAAGACGGGAGCCTTATCCCCAACCTTCAGCGCGGCGGCGGCGGGCGTAGCCGCCAAACCGAGGGCGAAGCCGAAGGCCATGAGCGCGGCGCGAGCGGACGTCTTCATCGGCGTTCCTCAAAGGACAAGACGCACTGTAGCGCGATCACCGCGTTCTTGCAGCAACTGCGGCTGTGAGCCGGCGGACTTGTGGCCGGGGATGGCTTCGCCTAACCCTCCGCGCACACTCGCATAAAGGACGAAACGCAGATGGCGCTCGCCTTCCTCTTTCCCGGACAGGGCAGCCAATCGGTGGGCATGGGGTCAGCGCTGGCCGACGCCTTTCCGGCAGCCCGCGCGGTTTTCGAAGAGGTCGACTCTGCTCTTGGCCAACCGCTCTCGCGCCTGATGCGCGAAGGGCCCGAAGACCAGCTCACTTTGACCGAGAACGCCCAGCCAGCGCTTATGGCCGTCAGCCTCGCTGTCGTGCGCGTGTTGGAGGAGGAGTTCGGCGTAAGCGTCGACAGAGCCGCCTACGTGGCCGGTCATTCGCTCGGCGAGTATTCCGCCTTGGCCGCTGCCGAGGCCCTGAGCGTCACGGAGGCCGCGCGCCTGCTCAAGCTGCGGGGCCAGGCCATGCAAAGAGCCGTGCCGGTCGGCGAGGGCGCAATGGCTTCCCTCATCGGGCCCCGGACCGATGTCGCGCTTGCCGAAGCGGCCGCGGCGGCGGGCGCCGAGGTCGGCGTCTGCGTCGTCGCCAACGACAACAACGCGGGCAACGTCGTGATCTCCGGCTCCAAGGCCGCGGTGGATCGGGCTATCGAAAAGGCCAAGGAGCTGGGCGCCCGCGCGATCCCGCTGAACGTGTCGGCGCCCTTTCATTGCCCGTTGATGCAGCCGGCGGCGGACGAGATGACTGCGGCGCTGGCGACCGCTCATGTCATCGCGCCTCGCGTGCCCGTGGTCGCCAACATCACCGCCAGGCCGGTCGACGACCCCGAAGCGATTCGCCGCCTGTTGGCGGAGCAGGTCACCGGGCGCGTCCGCTGGCGTGAAAGCATGGAGTGGTTGGCGTTCGAGGGCGGCGTCACGCGCTTCGCTGAAGCGGGGGCCGGCAAGGTTCTGTCCGGCATGGCCAAACGCATCGCGCCCGACGCGGAGTCCGCTCCCCTGAACAGCCCGGCGGATCTCGAAGCCTTCGCCCAATCGCTGCAAGCCTAAGGACCCATCGTATGTTCGATCTCTCCGGCAAGACCGCGCTCGTGACAGGCGCCACCGGCGGCCTCGGCGGCGCCATCGCCCGGGCGCTGCATGCCCAGGGCGCGACCGTGGTCCTTTCCGGCACCCGCGAGGCGGTGCTGCAGGAGCTGGCCGACCAGCTTGGGGAGCGCGCCCACGTCGCTGCGGCGAACCTCTCCGATTCGTCCGCCGTCGACGGGCTGATCGGACAGGCGGAGGGCCTCGCGGGCCATGTCGACATTCTGGTCGCCAACGCCGGCATCACCCGTGACGGCCTGCTCCTTCGCATGAAGGACGACGACTGGGAGCAGGTGATCCGGGTCAACCTGGAGAGCTACTTCCGCCTGTCGCGCGCGGCCTTGAAGGGGATGATGAAGCGCCGGCACGGCCGCATCATCGGCATCACCTCCGTCGTTGGCGTCACGGGAAACGCGGGCCAGGCGAACTACGCCGCCTCAAAAGCGGGGATGATCGGCTTCACCAAGGCCATGGCCCAGGAGGTCGCGACCCGCGGCGTCACCGCCAATTGCATCGCGCCAGGGTTCATCGCTTCGCCGATGACGGACGCGCTGAACGAGACCCAACGGGAAGCGATTCTGCGCACCGTTCCCGCCGGCCGCCTGGGCGAGGGCGCGGACATCGCGTCCGCGGCGGTGTTCCTGGCCAGCGACGAGGCGGCCTACGTGACGGGCCAGACGCTGCACGTGAACGGCGGCATGGCGATGATCTGATCGGGTGAGCGGGTCGCTTCCTCGCCCGTTCCGGGTATGGTAGGCCCGCGCCCCGCGCACGAGCCCCCGTCAAAGGGATTGACCCAAGGGACTTGCGAAAGCGGCCCGACCGTGACACCGAGCGGTCGAAGCCGCCCTAACGGCAATATGTAGAAGAGGCGAAACGAATGGCCGACATTCTCGAACGCGTGCGCAAGATCGTGATCGATCACCTGGACGCCGATCCGGACAAGGTCACGGAGAAGGCCAGCTTCATCGACGACCTGGGCGCCGACAGCCTCGACAACGTCGAGCTGGTGATGGCTTTCGAAGAAGAATTCGACATCGAGATTCCCGACGACGCCGCCGAGCACATCCAGACGGTGGGCGACGCGGTGAAGTTCATCGCCGAGAAGACCGCCGGCTGAGGCGGCTTCCGGACACGGTCAGCCGGGCGGCGTAGACCTTAGCCCCCGGCCGATCGGCCTTCGGAGACATCCTGAATGCGTCGCGTCGTCGTCACCGGTCTCGGTCTTGTCACGCCCCTCGGCTGGGGGGTGGAGACGAGCTGGCGCGCTCTGCTCGCGGGCAAGTCCGGCGGCAATCGCATCACCGCCTTCGATCCGAGCGATTACGCCGCTCAGGTCGCCTGTGAGGTGCCTCGGGTCGACGGCCAAGGCGGCGGGGGGCCCGATGTCCCGGGCAGCTTCGACCCCGACCAGGTCATGTCGGCCAAAGACCGCAAGCGGGTCGGCGATTTCATCCTGTACGGCGTCGCCGCCGCCGACGAGGCGCTGAAGGACGCGGGCTGGGCGCCCGAGGACGAAGAAGCCAAGCAACGCACCGGCGTCATCATCGGCTCGGGCATCGGCGGCCTCGGCATCATCGCCGACACGGCCATCGAGTTGCGCGACAAGGGCCCGCGGCGCGTCAGCCCCTTCTTCATTCCGTCATCCCTGATCAACCTGACCAGCGGCCACGTGCAGATCCGCCATGGCTTCAAGGGCCCCAACCACTCGGTGGTGACGGCCTGCGCCACGGGCAGTCATGCGATCGGCGACGCCGTGCGCCTGATCAAGTACGGCGATGCGGACGTCATGGTCGCTGGCGGCTCGGAAGCGGCGGTCGTGCCCATCGGCATCGCCGGCTTCATCGCCTGCCGTGCGCTCTGCACGGCTTTCAATGACCGCCCTGAAGCCGCCAGCCGCCCCTACGACAAGGACCGGGACGGCTTCGTCATGGGCGAGGGCGCCGGGATCGTGGTGCTCGAGGAATACGAGCACGCCAAGGCGCGCGGCGCGAAGATCTACGCCGAGGTGACCGGTTATGGCCTCTCCGGGGACGCCTACCACATCACCGCTCCCTCCGAGGACGGCGACGGCGGCTTCCGCGCCATGAAGGCGGCGCTGAAGGACGCGGGCCTGCAGCCCGACGCCATCGACTACGTCAACGCCCACGGCACCTCCACCATGGCCGACTGGATCGAGGCCGGCGCGGTTGAGCGGTTGCTGGGCAACGCCGCCGCCAAGACCGCTATGTCGTCGACCAAGGGGGCGATCGGCCACCTGCTGGGCGCCGCCGGCTCCGTAGAGGCGATCTTCTCGATCCTGGCGATTCGCGATCAGGTGGCGCCGCCAACGATCAATCTCGACAATCCCGAACGTGAGACGCCGCTCGACCTGGTGCCGCACGAGGCGAAGCCCTGGGCCATCGAGCACGCCCTCTCCAACAGCTTCGGCTTTGGCGGCACGAACGCCAGCCTGGTCTTCTCCAAGGCCCCGTGATCGGACGCCGCCGCGACGACGATGGGCTCTCGGCCCCTCCGCCGGAGCGGCGGCGAATGCGTATCGTCTCCTTCACCAGCGCCATCGCCGTCCTCGCCCTGCTTCTGATCGTGGCGGGCGTCGGCGCCTACCTGACCTGGCTTGGCCCCGGACCCGCGCGACGGGACACAACCGTCATCCTGCAGCCCGGCAGCGGGGTTTCAGCCATCGGCGCTCGGCTTGAGCAGGCGGGAGTCATCGGTTCGGCTGAGGTGTTCCGTATCGCCGTGCAGGTCTCCGGGGCCGACCGGTCGCTTCGTGCGGGCGAATACGCGTTCCCGGCCCGCGCGTCCCTGGCCCAGGTGGTGGAGCAACTCCGGGAAGGTCGGGTCGTTCGCCACTTCGTCACGATCCCGGAGGGCCGCACTTCGCTCCAGGCCATTGACCTGCTGAACGCGGAGTCTGCCCTCACCGGCACGGTCGAGCCGCCGCCAGAAGGCTCCATCCTGCCCGAGACCTATGAGTACACGCGCGGCGAAAGCAGGGCCGCCGTGCTCCAGCGCATGCGAGAGGCGCGTGACAAGGCGCTGGCTGAGCTCTGGCCAAAGCGCGCTCCCGATCTGCCGATCTCCACGCCTGAGGAAGCGGTGATCCTGGCGTCGATCGTAGAGAAGGAGACGGGCGTCGCTTCGGAGCGCCCTCGCGTCGCCTCCGTCTTCATCAACCGCCTGAACCGCGGCATGCGTCTGGAGTCGGATCCGACCGTGGTCTATGGCGTGTCGCCGGGCCGGCCCCTCGGCCGCGGGCTGCGCCTGTCGGAGCTGCAGCGCCCGACGCCTTACAATACTTACCTGATCGCGGGCCTGCCGCCGACGCCGATCGCCAATCCCGGCCGCGCGGCGCTGGCCGCGGTGTTGAACCCGCCCCAGTCGGAGGACCTCTTCTTCGTCGCCGACGGGTCCGGCGGTCACGCGTTCGCACGCACCTTCGAGGAGCACTTGCGCAATGTCGCCCGCTGGCGGGCCCATGAACGCGCCAATCCCCAGGTCTACGCTGATCCTGCAGCTCCCGCGTCGGGAGCTCCGGAGGCGCCGGTCGCCCCGCCCGCAGGCGCGGTGAACCCGCCGCCGGTGAGGCGCTGATGGGCCGCCTGTCAGGCATGACCGGCTTCGCACGGGCGGAGGGCGCGCACGGCGACTGGAGCTGGGCGGTCGAAGCGCGTTCCGTCAACGGGCGTAATCTTGAGACGCGCTTCCGGGGGCCTCCCGGCTTTGACGGTCTTGAGCGAGTCGCGCGCGAGGGCGCGCAGAGCCGGTTCCAGCGCGGACAGCTCACTGTTGGCGTACAGGCCCGACGCTCCGATGCGTCGGCGCCGGTGCGGGTCAACACCGAGGTGCTGGAGCGCTATCTCAGCGTCGCCCGGACCCTGGCCGAGGCAGGTGACGTCACACCGCCTAGCGCGGACGGGCTGCTGAATCTGAAGGGCGTGCTGGAGCAGGTCGAAGAGGACACCGACGCCGAAGCGAAGGCGGCGGTCGAAGCCGCCATGGCGGTCACCCTCGACGGGGCGCTCGAGGGGCTGAAAGCCGCCCGTATGGACGAGGGCGCGGCGCTGACGCCCGTCCTCACCGGCTTCGTCGACGCCATCGAGGCCCTCGTTCGGCAGGCGGCCGACGAGGCGCAGGCGCAGACCGCCGCCATTCGTGAACGCTTCGAGCGCCGCATGGCCGAGCTGGTCGGTGACGTCTCCGACCTGCAGGAGCGGATCGTGCAGGAGTCCGCGGCACTCGCCGTGCGCGCCGACGTGCGCGAGGAGCTTGACCGCCTGACCAGCCACATCGCCGCCGCGCGCAAGCTGATCGCGGACGGCGGGCCCGCGGGGCGCAGGCTGGACTTCCTGATGCAGGAGTTCATGCGCGAGGCGAACACACTCTGCTCGAAGTCGGCCACCACCGCGCTGACTGGCATAGGGCTGGAGCTCAAGGCGGTGATCGAGCAGCTCAGGGAACAGGTCCAGAATGTCGAGTGAACCGGTCGATCGCCGCGGCCTGATGCTGATCGTCTCCAGTCCGTCGGGAGCTGGTAAGACGTCGCTGTGCCGTCGCCTTATGGCCGACCACCCCGACCTGGTGCTGTCCATCTCCGTCACCACCCGTCCGATCCGCCCCGGCGAGATGGACGGCCGCGACTACCACTTCGTCGACGACCGCGAGTTCGACCGGCTGGTGGCGGAGGGCTCGCTGCTCGAGTGGGCGGCGGTGCACGACTACCGCTACGGGTCCCCTCGGGCGCCTGTGGAGCAGGCGATGGCCTCGGGTCAGGACGTCCTGTTCGACATCGACTGGCAGGGCAGCCGCCGGATCGCCGAGCAGGCGCCCGCCGACATCGCCCGGGTCTACATCCTGCCGCCGTCGCTGGCCGAACTGCGCCGGCGCCTGTACGCCCGCGCTCAGGACCTGCCTGAAGTGATCGAGCGCCGCGTCTCGCGAGCTCAGTCCGAAATCGCGCACTGGGGCGAGTACGACTACGTCATCGTCAACGACGATTTCGACCGCTCGTACGCCGACCTCGCGCACATCTACCACGCCGAGCGTCTGCGCCGTGGCCGCAACGGATGGCTGGGGGGCTACGTGTCAGGCCTGCTGGAAGAGCCTGTCTAACGCTGCTGCGGCAGCAGTTGCTCTCTCAGGATCTTTGGGTCTGAGCCCAGGCTGTGCAGGTACTGGCGCCGCTCTGGCGCGCCACGGGGCAGGGTGTTCAGGACCTCCAGCTGCGCGTCGGTAAGGCCGAAACGCCTATAACCGTTCGCCGCTAGGCAGGCGTTGACGATGGCTTGGCGATCGCGCTGGTCCGCACGCTTCTGAGCCTCCTGCAGATCGACGACGTCGCTCAGGCTGTAGACCTCGTTGATCGCGGCATCCGCGGTGGCGGTTGGGGTGAAGTTCTGCACCATCGCACGGGTGGCCGTGTCGCCGGGCTGCAGCATGCCATGGGCGGTGCAGGCGAAGGCGGTTTCGTCATACTGCGCGAAGGTGACGCCGGCCTTGCCCCAACTGAAGCCCCGATAGTCCTTCAGGTCGCCGGCGAAGCCGGTGTTGCGCAGCTCTCCCGGGCGTTTGACGCAGCCGCCCGCGAACAGGCCCGCAGCCAGAAGGATCACCAGGGCGGTCCGCATGCGCTTCATCCTTCTCCTCACCTGAGGTTGAGGTCGCCTTTCGTCCGCGTCAACTCCAGGGTATCGAACCGCATGAAGCACTTCCTGCTGATCTACGACTACGCGCCGGACTATCTGGAGCGTCGCGGCCCTCTGCGCACGGCCCACCTGCAGAAGGCCTGGGCGGCGTCCGAAGGCGGCCAATTGCTGCTCGGCGGCGTGCTGACCGACCCGGTGGATACAGGTCTGCTGCTCTTCCAAGGCGACGGGCCGGAAGCCGCCGAAGCCTTCGCCCGCGCTGATCCCTACGTCACCGAGGGTCTGGTGAGGTCGTGGCGAGTGCGTGAGTGGCTGACAGTGGCGGGCGAGGGCGCGGCCCAGCCAGTGAAGCCCTGACGGCCACCGTCACCCTTCTCCGCGCGCCAGAGCACGCGGGTCCGCCTTCGGCGCTGGCGCCAGTCGCATGACCTCGGCCTGGTAGCGCTCGTCATCGCCAGCCGCGAGGAAGGGAAGGGCGTCCGCGCAGGCGTCGATCAGGGCGTTCAGCCAGTCCTGCTCGGCTTTCGCGAAATCGCCCAGCACATAGGGCATCACCGCGTCTTTGTGGCCCGGGTGGCCGACCCCCATGCGGGCGCGACGGAACTCGGCGCCGACCTGGGCGATCATGGAGCGGATGCCGTTGTGGCCGGCCGCGCCACCGCCGGTCTTCATGCGGAAGCGGCCCGGCGCCATGTCGATCTCGTCGTAGAAGACGACCACGTCCTTAGGCGCCAGCTTGTAGAACTTCATGGCCTCGCCAACGGCGCGGCCGCTCTCGTTCATGTAGGTTTGGGGCTTCAGAAGCAGCGCCTTCACGGGCCCGCTCGGCGTGTCGATCTGGCCTTCCGCGGCCAGGCTCTGAAACTTGACCTTGGGCGCGCCGAAACCCCACCGCCGGGCGATCGCGTCCGCGACCATGAAGCCGATGTTGTGACGGTTCTTCTCGTACTTGGGCCCGGGGTTGCCGAGGCCGGCCAGGATCAGCATCTCACGCCCTCAAACGAAAACGGCCCCATCCGAGGACGGGGCCGCTTCGAAACTCAAAAGACCCTCGGGAGGATCAGGCGCCTTCGCCTTCACCGGCGGCCGCGCCCTCGGCGGCGTCAGACATGCCAGCCGACGAGACCTTCAGGGTCGCGATGACGAAGTCCCGGTCGCTGATGGAGGGCTTCACGCCTTCCGGCAGCTTGATCTCGGACACACGGATCGTGTCGCCGAGGTTGTGGCCCGTCAGGTCGATGACCAGCTCCTCGGGGATCTGGTCCGCCGGGACCAGCAGCTCGACTTCGTGGCGCACCACCTCGAGCGAGCCGCCTTGGCGCAGGCCCGGGCAGTCGTCGTGGTTCTTGAAGTGCACCGGCACCGAAATCTTGATCAGCTGGTGCTCGTCGACCCGGTAGAGGTCGAAGTGCTGCGGCTCGTCCGTCACCGGATGGAAGTCGATAGCCTTGGCGATGACCGGCTGGGTTTCTTCGCCGTACTTGAGGGTCACGAGGTGGCCCAGCAGCTTGCCGGTGTAGAGCGCCTTGCGGAACTCGTTCGAGCGCACGGCGATGGAGACCGGGTCCTTGCCGCCGCCGTAGAGCACGCCCGGCACCTTGCCTTCGCGGCGCACGGCGCGCGCAGCGCCGGTGCCGGCGTTTTCACGGACTTCCACGTTCAGAACGATGTCGGCCATAGTCGCCTCAAAACAGAAGCGCCGCGCAGGTCCCGCGCGGCGTGAAAAGCTCGGAGCGCGGCTAGATACACAAATCGCCCCTGCCGCGCAACAAGGCGATCGGCGGAACGAAGCGGCCGGACCGGCGTGCTTGGCGCACCCCGGTCCGGCACGATCCGATCAGCGGGGACCGGCGTTCGGCGCCGGGCCGGACTGGACCGCCGGCGTGGCCGTGGTCGTCGCGTCCAGGGCCCCAGGCTGGGTCACGAGCAGCGCCGGGGAGGGGGCCGGCTGCGCCGCGCCCGCCACCTTCGACAGGCACTGGCCCGTGTCCATCAGCGCATGCTGCCCCAGGCAGAAGACGTCCTCGTAGTGCGGCTTGGAGACCGCCAGACACTGATAGAGGTTCAGCTTGCCGAGGTTCAGGCAGAATGAACCGATGCTCTCGTTCATCAACTGCTCGACGTTGGCGCTGTTGGCGCCATCCGCAGCGCCCAGCGCCGCCAGGGCGGCGATGGCGAGGCTGCGCACGACGGTCTCGGTATAGGGCGGCTGCGCCGTGATCGCGGTCAGGCCCAGGCCCTGGCCGCTTTGCGTCGCCGAGCTTAGCTGGCTCGTGATGTCGGCCGAGGCGGAGATGGGCGTCGCCGACAGGGTCTTGGCGGAAGCAAGCCGCGCGTCGCGCTCCTTCACGAACTCGCGGGACCATTTCTGGCGCTGCACGTCGTAGGCCGACTGCTTCACCGCCGCGCCGGCCTTATGCACCGCCGCGCCGTCCGCCTGCAGAGAGGCCACGATAAGGCCGGCGGCGGCCGGGGCGCCCGGCAACTGCGCCGCATAGGAAGGATCGGCCATGATCCGGTTGGCGAGGGTGCCGCGCGCGTGTGCGTCCAGGCCGAGGTCCCGCACGCCCTTCACGAACGTCGGCTCCTGCAGCGCCACAACGGCGCCCCAGGCGACGATCCCCTTGGAGAAGGAGCGCGACTCGTAGGCCACGCCCCGACGCAGGGCCGACTGGATGCTTTCGGGATCCGCGAAGGTGGCGCTGATCGTGGAGGCGTCCCGCACATAGGTTTGGTACGCGGCGGCCGCCTGAATCACGCCCGGCGACAGCGCCACCGGCGGCGGGGGAGGCGGCGGCGGGGGCGCCGGGGGCGGAGCGGATTCGCAGGAGGCGAGCGCCACGGCGACGCCCATGGCGGCGATCGCTGTGCGCAGGACGGACATCTTCATTGGAACAGCCTTCATGGAGGAACCCCCCAGAAACGGGACGCCGGCTCGGCCGTGTTCGACGCCTTCCCCGACGCTTCGGTCGGGAACGGGGACGCAGGTTGGCCGCCGCTTTCTGAACGGCGCGTTTGGGCCATGATAGCGGGTTCAAAGAATCCGTTCGACCAGTCAGTCGAACAATTTCGAGACCGACTCCTCGTTCGCGATGCGGCGGATCGCCTCGCCGATCAGCGGGGCCACAGTCACGGTGCGCACCTTGCCGCAGTCGCGCACCTCGTCGGACGGCTCGATGGAGTCGGTGACGACCAGTTCGGCCAGCACGGACTTCTTGACCCGCTCGCTTGCGGGGCCCGACAGCACGCCGTGGCTCACATAGGCAGATACCGACGTCGCGCCGTGCTCGACCAGGGCTGCCGCCGCGCCACAGAGGGTGCCTGCGGAGTCGACGATGTCGTCGAACAGGATGCAGCGGCGGCCTGACACGTCGCCGATGATGTTCATGACCTCGCTCTCGCCGGGCCGCGGGCGGCGCTTGTCGACGATGGCCAGGTCGGCGTTCAGCCGGTCCGCCAGGGCGCGGGCGCGCACCACACCGCCGACGTCAGGCGACACGATCATAAGATCGGCCGTGTCCTCGTAGTGGCTCTTGATGTCCCGCGCCATGACGGGGATGGCCACGAGATTGTCGGTCGGAATATCGAAGAAGCCTTGGATCTGTCCGGCGTGCAGATCCATCGTCAGCACGCGGTCGGCGCCGGCGCGGGTGATCAGATTGGCGACCAGCTTCGCTGAGATGGGCGTACGGCCGCCCGTCTTCCGGTCCTGCCGGGCATAGCCGAAGTAGGGCATCACCGCCGTGATCCGCCGCCCGGACGCGCGCTTCAGCGCGTCGATAGCGATCAACAGCTCCATGAGGTTGTCGTTGGCCGGATAGCTCGTCGACTGGATAACGAAGACGTCCTCGCCCCGGACGTTCTCGTCGATGGTGACGAACACCTCATTGTCGGCGAAGCGGCGGACCTGGGCTTTGGTCAGCGGCACGTCGAGGTAATCCCCGATCGCCTGCGCCAGGGTGGCGTTGGAGTTGCCGGCCAAGAGCTTCATGGTCGTCCCGCGAGTCGCCTTCGTCCCTGGGCGCGGCTTCTAATCGGCCCCGCGTCCGCGCGCCAGTCCGAGGGCGGAGAAGCTTTGTCGCCGCCTAGCCGCCGGGCGCCGTTCTGACCCGCTCGCCCCGCTCCACGGCGAAGTTGTCGAAGAGAGCGTGGACTGTCCCGTAGCCCCCGTCAGCGGTGCGCGGGGCCCATGAGGGATCGTTGCCCCCGTGGAAGGTGCTGAATAGGAGTCGACTGATCAGGCTCTTGTCTGGCTCGCTGGCGCGCAGCCGCACGGGCTCCTCGCGCGAGACCAGCACCCCGTCCAGGTACATCCGCACAAAGCCGTTGCGGCTTGTGACTGGGTCGTTGACCCGCACGTGCAGCGACACAGCATGCCATCGCCCGGGCTGGAAGGTGACCGGCTTCAGGGTCGGCCCGTCCGTCCCGTACTTCTGCCCTTGATCCTGGTGGTAGGTGTAGGTGACCGGGCGACCGTCTTTCCGCCACATGACCCGGGCGCTCCAACCATTCGGTTCGATGACATCGCCGCCGCTGATCATGTGCTCCGGGCCAAGCCCGTGCATCTTGCCGCCCTGCACGAACTGGAAGTCGCTCTCGAACTTCACGTCGTAGTTCAGCGTGTACTCACGCCCGCGCTCCGGCAGCGGGATGGTGCGCACCACCCGCTCGCTGCCCATGGTTCCGCCGATGTAGGCGACGCGCAGCGCCTGACCGCCGCCCACGCCTTGTCCGGGAGCGAGCGTCACGTGCCGGTCGCCCGACAGCGCCGATCCGACCGGACCGCGCACATTCTCCAAATCGTCGAACAGCACGGCCGAGGGCGGCGCGGCGGCTCCGGTCAAGCTCAGGGCGCAGGCTAGGCCCGCGCCGGCACGTGTCCACATCCAACGCTCCTAGCGTTCAGTCCAGCATGATCGCCGACAACAGCCGGCCGTAGTCGCCTTCGCCGCGCTTGAAGGCCCGACGGTTGGAGAAAAAGGTCGCCTCTTCGGCGCAGGTGTCCCGCCCGATCCACTCGGCGTCACGCACTCCCGCGGCGTGCAGTCGCGAAAGCACGAACGCGGGCAAGTCGAACATCAGCCGATCGCCCGCGCCCGGGCGGAAGTGGCGCGCGTGGTCGGGGTTCTTCTCGATGAATGCGGCTTGGTGCTCAGGCCCGACCTCATACGAGTCCGGCCCGATGCAGGGGCCGACGACCGCGACGACGCGGGTGACCTCGGCGCCGAGCTCGGCCATGGCGTCGACCGTCCGTTCGACCACCCCCGCCAGGGCGCCGCGCCAGCCCGCATGTGCGGACGCGACGATCCGGGTGTCGGGGTCGGCCAGCAGGACCGGAGCGCAGTCGGCCGAGAGCGCGCCGCAGATCAGGCCCGGCGTCCGCGTAACGATGGCGTCGCCCTCCGGGCGCTCGTCGCCCCAGGGGCTGTCCACGATGTGCACGATGTCGGAGTGGATCTGATAGGCCGTCAGCAGAGAGACGGCGTCGACCCGGAAGGCCGCGGCGGCGCGTCTTCGGTTCTCCCGCACCGCGCCGGGATCATCGCCCGATCCGAGGCCGACGTTCAGGCTTTCGTACACGCCCGCCGACACGCCGCCCTGGCGGGTGAAGAAGGCGTGGCGCACGCCCGGCAGGTCGAGGCGCGGCGATGTCAGGTAGACGGCGTCGCTCATGAACGCTCCAGTCCAGGCGGCGGCGGTACGCCGGGAGGGGTGATCGCCGCAACCTTGAACAATTGCCCCATCTCTTCGGGCGCGGCCAGCCGAAGCCGTTGTCGCTCGATGACGTCGGCGTGGTCGGGTCGGGAGCGTTTCAGCGCCTCAGCCCGCTGGTCCAGCCCTAGGCGCTGCAGGAATGTACTCTGGGGCACGGGACCGAAGGTCTGGGCTCCGGCGGCCCTGGCGGCGGTCAGGACGGTCGGGAAGTCGGCCCACACCGTCAGGTCCGCCTCGCCGGGCGTGGCCAGCGGATCGACCTTCTCGTGTCCAAGCAAGGCCTGAAGGGTGTCGCCGGCCTCTGGCGCCGCCCGGCCGTAGTCGATCAGGAGCGCTGCGCCGCCACTGGCGCAGATCCGTGCCGCGAGCTCCGCGGCGAACATGGCCTGTGCCGGCGAAACCTCCCAGACGAGGCCGGGCTCCAGATCGTGCGGAGCGTTTTCGGGGAGGTCAGTAGGGGTGAGTCCGAAGACCAGCTCGCCATCGGCGGAAAGTCCGACGCGCCGTTCAGCCCAACCCTGAAGCGTCCGGACAAACTGCAGCGCGGGTAGGCAGTCCAGGAGCTCGTTCGCGACGAAGATTGTGGGGCGATCCGGTGTCAGGGCCGACAGACCATCGGCCCAGCGGACCTGATGGTCCGCCAGCCGTTCCGCCTGTTTTCGCCGCAGGGGGGCGCTCGTCTCGACCAGCACGATGTCGGCGGCTTCGACGAACCCCGGCGCGAGCCTCGCGGCCCGCAGCATATCCGCCATCAAGGTCCCATCGCCCGGCCCGGCTTCCGCGAACCGAAAGCTGGGCGGCGAACCCATGTTGATCCAGACCTGCGCGGCCCATAGTCCGACCAGCTCGCCGAACATCTGGCTGACCATGGGGGCGGTCAGGAAGTCACCCCCTGCGCCGATCGCCGGGCGTGTCGCGTAGTAGCCGTATTCTGGATCGTGCAGGCAGCGGGCCATGTACTCGGCCACGCTGATCGGCCCGGAGGCCGCAATTTCGGCCTGCAGCCGCGCCTTAAGGCTCACTGACTTTGGGTTCAGCCCGCGCCGGTTCTGGGTCCGAACGACGTCCGCGCAGGATCAGGTAAGCGCCAGCCACAATCATCGGGATCGACAGCATCATCCCCATCGTCAATCCAAGGGGGAAGTTCGGCATAAAGGCGTCCGGCTCACGCACGTTCTCAAGCGCCGCGCGGGCGAGCCCATAGCCGAGCAGGAACAGGCCCGTGATGACGCCGGGGCGACGCAGCAGCTTCGCTGCGTGCACGGCCCAGAGCAGCAGCAGGAAGAGGGCGAGCCCCTCCAGCGCCGCTTCGTAGAGCTGGCTGGGATGGCGGGCGAGGGGACCTGCCCCGGGAAAGACGACCCCCCAAGGCGCGTCGGTGGGACGGCCCCAGAGCTCCCCATTCACGAAATTGGCGAGCCGGCCGAAGAAGAGGCCGATGGGCACGACCGGCGCGACGAGGTCCGCCAGGCTGAGCAGCGGAATCTTGTTGCGGCGCGCGAACAGCCAGATGGCCAGCGATACGCCGATGAGACCGCCGTGGAACGACATGCCTCCCTGCCAGATCTGGAACACCTGCAAAGGCTCGGTCCAGATCAGCGAGGGCTGGTAGAACAGAATGTACCCGAGCCGCCCGCCGCCGATGATGCCAATGGTGATCCACAGCACCAGGTCGTCGATTTGAGCCGCCGTCGCCGGGGCGCCCCGCTCGCCCCACAGGTTGACGTTCCTCGCCAGCATGACGGCGTAGCGCCAGCCGAGCAGAATGCCCGCGACGTAGGCGAGAGCGTACCAGCGGATGGGGATCGGCCCGATGTGGAACCAGATCGGGTCGAACTCGGGAAAGGGCACGGGGATCTCCTCCGACCGCCGGTCTTTAGCAAGCCAGCTTGGCGGGCGGTAGCATGTCGCCGATTCCGTTCACCGGAGCCTCGCCATGGCTGTCATCGCGCTGCTGATCGTCTCCAACGTGTTCATGACCATCGCTTGGTACGAGCACCTGCGTCACACGGATAAGGCGCTGCCGCTCGTCATCTTCGCCAGCTGGGGCGTGGCGCTCATCGAATACTGTTTCGCAGTGCCCGCGAACCGGATCGGCTATGCGTCAGGCTGGACCGCCGGACAACTCAAGGTGACGCAGGAGGTGATCACCCTGCTGGTCTTCGCCGTCTTCGCCGTGGTGCGGCTGGGCGAGCCGCTGAAGTGGAATCACGGGGCCGCGTTCCTCTGCCTCGTGGCGGCCGTGTTGTTCATCTTCTCGGACAAGCTGACGCAGTAGTGGCGAACGTCTGCGGAACGGCCCATATTGGGACCATGCAAACCCGCAACCCAATCCTCGACGAGTTCGCCAAGATCACGACCAACGCCATGGGTCTGGCCCAGGCGGCGAGCGAAGAGGCCAAGTCCGCGTTCCGCGCGCAAGCTGATCGGATGGTGGCCGAGTTGGACCTCGTGCGCCGTGACGAGCTCGACGCGCTCAAGGCTGAGGTCCTGGCGCTACGGGCGGAACTCGCGGCGCTGCGGCCCCAAACGGCCGAATCTGGGGAACAAGTTCCCCCTACCGGCGACGCCGGTTGAGCCCTGGCCTGCAACCTGCAACCCTTTGACTTGTGGGGCGTGAGTCGCGTCCCGCGTTTCGGCGCAGTCTTGCGCCGCTTAAGGATTTCCGATGGACGCTCGCGCGCCTTCCGACGCCGACCTGCCCTTTGACCCTCTGGACGTGGTCGAGAACGTGCTCTCGGCCGAGAACCTGCCGTTCGATCGCACCGAAGACGGTGATCTGGCCTTTGCGCTGGCGGGTGACTGGAAGGACTACGAACTGTGGTTCGCCTGGCGCCCTGAGGGCGACTGCCTTCAGCTCTGCTGCTCTTTGGACCTGCGCGTCACCAAGGGCCGCCGCACATCCGCGCACGAGTTGCTGTCGCTGATCAATCAGCGTGTCTGGATGGGACACTTCGAGGTCTGGACCGAAGACGGCGAAATCGTCTTCCGCCACTCCATGGCCTTGCCTCACGGCGAGCGCCCGACGCTGGCCCAGGCGGCCTCGATGATCGATGCGGCCGTGGAGGCTTCCGACCGCTTCTTCCCGGCCTTCGAGTTCCTGGTGAAGGGCGGCAAGAGCCCGCAGGACTGCATCGACGCCTGCATGTTCGAGACCGTCGGCGAGGCCTGACGCCGCCATGTCGGGTTCCGTGCTGCTGGTCGGCGCGGGCCGGCTCGGCTCCTCGATCGTCCGGGGTTGGCGCAAGAGCGGCGCGCTGCCGTTCGCTGACCTCAGAATTTCCGAAACAGCCCTCTCGGCGGAGGCTGAAGCGGCCGCTCGCGAGGGCGCGCGTCTGAACCCGGCCTCGGTCGACGATGTGCGGACCCTGGTCCTGGCGGTGAAGCCGAACGCGTGGCGCTCAGCCGCCGCCGCATGTCAAACCATCGCGCCCGACGCGGTGGTTCTTTCCGTCATGGCCGGAGTCCGCGAAGCGGACCTGAGCGACGCCTTCTCCGGGCGGCCAGTTGTCCGCGTCATGCCGACGACCTCCGTGGCCGCAGCCGCTGGCGTAGCCTCGATCCATTCGGAGCACGAAGGGGCGCGCGCGCGGGCGCACGCCTTGTTCGATCCGATCGCCACCACGGTCGACCTGCCCTCGGAAGCCTTGATGGACGCGGCCACTGCAGTCTCCGGCTCCGGTCCCGCCTACGTCTACGCCTTTGCTGCAGCGCTGGAGGCGGCGGGTCGCGATGTCGGTCTCCCGGCTGAGGCGGCCCGGATCCTCGCCCGCGCCACCGTGGCGAGCGCCGCGAACTGGCTGATGGAAAGCGCGGCGGAGCCGGCCGACCTGATCGCTCAGGTGGCCTCACCCGGCGGCACGACCGAGGCCGCGCTTCGGGTCCTGACGGGCAGCGGCGCCCTCGACGCCCTTTTGCGGGAGGCCGTGGCCGCCGCGGTCAAACGGGCTGAAGAACTGGCCGGCTGACGCTTGCCGCGTCTGCCCCGACGCGCCATCTGCGTCGCATGACCGAAGCCGCTCACGACTTGCTGGACCGCGCCGCCGCCGCGGTGCTCCTTCTCGCTGGCTCAAAGCCCTGGCGCGATGTGGCGCTGAAGGACGTGGCCATTGCGGCTGACGTGCCGTTCGCCGACCTTTACGCCAGCGCGCCATCCAAGCGGGCGGTCATGGACTGGCTCTCGTCACGTTACGACCTTGCGGCGCTGAAGAACGGGCATGACGCCGACGTGCACGACCGCCTGTTCGAGGCCGTCATGGCCAGGATCGAAGCCATGGAGCCGCACCGGGCGGCACTGCTTTCCGTGGCCGCGGATGAGAACGCCCTTGTGCAGGCTCCGCGTCTCGCCTGCACCGCCCGCGCACTGCTCGAAGGAGCCGGCGTCGACACCTCTGGCACGGTCGGCGCCCTGCGGCTGGCGGCGATGACGGCGGTCTGGACGCGAATCCTGCAGGTCTGGCGGGCGGACGAAGGCGCGCTGAACCGAACGATGGCGGAGGCCGACCGGCGGCTAAAGCAGATGCGCGATGGCCTCGGTCGCGTGGGCGCAGGCTTCTGAAGCAAAGAAAAAGCCCCCGCGCGTCGGCAGGGGCTTCCAGGTCGTTGTAGCGGACTGAGGCCTTAGAGGCGGCCTTCGGCCGCACGGCTCGCGAACATGTCGAAGGCCCGGTTGGCGGCGGTCCAGGTGGTGGAGCCGACCGCGTCGCGCAGATTGTAGTCATAGCGGTCGAAATCGACCGGGCGACGGCTGCCGTCCGGCAGGATGACCTCCCCCTCGATGGCGGCGCCGCCGACGAAGAGGCTCTGCATCGAAAGCCCGGGCCGGGCGCCCATCATCTCTTGGGTGGGACGGTTGGGACGTGCGTCGGTCAGCACCAGCTCGAGGCGCGTTCCGGCGGGCAGCCGGCCGCGGCGGGCGAGGGCCCGCTCGACCTTCTGGTCGAGGCGCTCAGTCAGGTAGTTGAGTTCACGCGCGCCATAGTTCTCCTTCTCGGCCTTGCGGACCAGTTCGGGAGAGACGGTGACGTTGACTTCCGGCGACTGCGCGACAGCGGCCGCAGGAACGGCCGCGAGCGCGAGCGCCGCGGCTAAGGGAGCGAATGCTCTCATTTCAGTGTTCCTTCAAAGGGTTGATCTGGATGTAGGAACGCCAGCGACCCCTCGCTCGCCCATCACGCGAACTTGATTATTCAGGCAACCGCACCACCGCGCGCAAGCCCCCGAGATCGCTCTTCTCCAGGGTCACGTCTCCGCCGTGGCCGCGCGCGACGTCCCGCGCGATGGCGAGGCCCAGGCCCACGCCTTTGACGTTCTGGTTCCGGGACGGATCCAACCGGTTGAAGGGCCTGAACGCCTCCTCGTAGAGCGACGGGTCCAGACCCGGCCCGTCGTCATCGACCGCCACCTCGACACCGCCCGACGGGCGGGCCCGGGCGCTCACCCGAACGCGCTCTCCATGGGCCGCGGCGTTCATGATCAGATTGGACAGCGCCCGGCGCAGGGCGTTCGGCCGCACCGAGGCCATCAGTCCCTCGTCGGCCGACACCTCGACCGCGGCTCCGGCGCGCCGGGTGCCGCTGGCCACCGACTCGATCAGCGGCTGCAGGCCTACGCGCTCCACCGCCTCGCCCGCCTGCCCCTGAGCGAAGGCGAGGTATTCGTCGATCATGTGCTCCATCTCGGCGAGATCGCGCTTCATCTCCTCCGTGCGTCGGCCAGGTTCGGCAAGTGCGAGTTCAAGCTTCAGGCGAGTGAGGGGCGTGCGGAGGTCGTGACTGACCGAGGCGAGCAGCGCGGTGCGCTGCTCCAGGTGCCGCTGGATGCGTTCGCGCATGCTGATGAAGGCGTTGGCCGCCGCGCGGACCTCACGGGCGCCATGCGGTTTGAACCACGGAGCGGCCTCGCCCTTGCCGAAAGCCTCGGCCGCGGCGGAGAGCCGTTCGATCGCGCGCACCTGGTTGCGGATGAACAGGATGGCCACGGCCGTCAGCAGGAAAGTGGCCCCCGCCAGCCACAGCACGAAGATATGTCCCCGCGTCGCCACCGCGCGGTCCTTGGGCGCGATGATCCGCAACGTCCCGCCAGGGGCGAGCACCCGCACCTCCACATAGGCGGGGTAGCGGGTCGTGGTGAACCAGAACGGCGCGTCGAGGCGTTCCTCCAGCGCGCGCTGAAGCGTGCGGTCCAGCACTGCGAACAAGGGCTGGCGGCGCTCGCTGGTCGGCAGGGACCGGCCTTCCTGCAAGACGATCGAGAGGCTCATAGAGCGCTCGGCGCGCGCGCTGATGTCCTGCAAGGTTTCTGGGGTCGGGCTGTCGCGGTAGCTTTCGACCGCCCAAGCGATGTCGCCGGCCAAGCCTTCCGACAGGCGGCTCGTCACCGTCTCCCAGTGGGCGTCGAAGAAGGCCCAGGTGACGAACACCTGCATCAGCGCGACGGGGAGCACGATGATCAGCAGCGACCGCCCCCAGAGCGTGGTGGGCAGCCGCCGTTTCAAGAAGCGTGGCCACAGCCGGAGCGGCAGGCGGCGCATGCTCAGAACCTCACGCGAGCGAGGCTCATGAATCCGGCGCGAGCATGTAGCCGACGCCGCGGACGGTCTGCAGGTAGCGTGGATTGCGCGGATCAGCCTCGATCTTGCGGCGCAGGCGCGTCACCTGAACGTCGACCGCGCGACCCGACACGTCCACGCTGTCGCGGGCCAGATCCATCCGGTCCACCGCCGCATGCGCGTTCTGGGCCAGGGTCTTCAGGAGCTGCGCCTCCGCCTCCGTCAGGCGCACGGGCGCGCCGTCCCGGTGCAGCTCCCCGCGTTCGATGTCGAACTCGCAGTCGCCCAGCTTCAGCTTGCGTGGGCCGGCCGATTTCGGGCCGGCGCGGCGCAGGATCGCTTCGACCCGCAGGAGCAGCTCCTGTGGTTCGAACGGCTTGGCGAGGTAGTCGTCGGCGCCGAGGCTCAGACCCTCGATGCGATCGTCGGGCATGCCGCGCGCAGTCAGGATCAGCACGGGCGTCGCGCCGTGCTTCCGGACGTGCCGCGTGAGGGAGAAGCCGTCCTCGCCCGGCATCATCACGTCCAGCACCAGGAGGTCGAAGTCGAGCAGCTCCATCAGCCGCCGCGCGGCCCCCGCGTGGGCGGCGGTCGTGACGCGGAAGCCGGCGCGCGACAAGAACTCCTTGAGGAGTGAGCGGATGCGGTCGTCGTCGTCGACGACGAGGAGGTGGCGGGTGGCGGCCGAGACGCTGTTCACGAGGCCGTCCGTGCGGGTGTGGAGCCGTTGACGCAAGAGCGCAACCCGCGTCTAAAGTTTCCGGCTCTCGAGGGAAGAACGTTCAATGTCGCTGATGCCTTTCGACGATCGTGACGGTTTGATCTGGTTCGACGGCGAATTCGTGCCCTGGCGCGAGGCGCGCACGCACGTTCTGACCCATGCCCTTCACTACGGCTCGTCCGTTTTCGAGGGCGAGCGCATGTACAACGGCGAAATCTTCAAGCTCACGGAGCATACGGAGCGTCTGTTCCGCTCGGCCGAACTGCTGGACTTCCAGATCCCCTACAGCGTGGCTGAGATCGATCAGGCCTGCAAGGACGCCTGCGCCCGCAACGGCCTGACCGACTGCTACGTGCGCCCGGTCGCCTACCGGGGCGCCGAGCAGATGGGCGTTTCGGCTCCCAATACCCGCACCCGCGTCGCCATCGCCGTTTGGGCGTGGCCGAGCTACTTCGACGCCGAAGCCAAGGCTCGCGGCATCCGCCTGGGCTGGGCCAAGTTCAAGCGTCCCTCGCCGGAGACGGCGCCGACCGCGGCCAAGGCGGCGGGCCTCTACATGATCTGCACCCTCTCCAAGATGGCGGCGGAGCGGGAAGGCTACGCCGACGCCATGATGCTGGACTGGCGCGGTTTCGTCGCGGAGGCGACGGGCGCCAACGTGTTCTTCGTCAAGGATGGCGTGATCCACACGCCCAAGGTCGACGCGATCCTGGACGGCATCACCCGCAAGACGGTGATCGCCCTGGCGGAAGGCAAGGGGATCGAGGTCGTTGTGCGGGACATCCGTCCCAAGGAGCTCAGCGACTTCACCGAGTGCTTCGTCACCGGTACGGCCGCGGAGGTCACTCCGGTGTCGGTCATCGGCGACTTCACCTTCAAGCCTGGGGAGCTGTCGCTCGGCCTGATGGACGACTACGCGCGCCTCGTGCGGGGCGAGCTGCGCGCGGCGGCCTGAGCTTAGGCCGCGCCCACACGCCGCGCTTGCGCACGCAGGCGCGGTCGCGCTCTAAAGTGACGCCCACGGAACGGTCGGGCAGGGGATTTCCATGTTCGCGCCCGAGAACGCGCAGAGCCTGCTGGGTCTGGGCGTCGTCATCCTGCTCTGTTGGCTGATGTCCGAGGACCGCAAGCGCTTTCCCTGGAAGCTGACGCTTGGGGCCTTGTTCGTCCAGGCGCTGCTGGTGCTGCTGCTGTTCGGCTTCCCCCAGTCACAGTCGGTGCTAGACGCGATCAACTCAGGCGTGGACGGCTTGGCTGCGGCCACCCAGCGCGGCACACAGTTCGTGTTCGGCTATCTTGGCGGCGGCGACCAGCCGTATCCGGTGTCCAACTCCGGCGCGCTGTTCGTCTTCGGCTTCCAGGTGCTGCCGCTCATCCTCGTGATCTCGGCCCTGTCGGCCCTGCTCTGGCACTGGAAGGTGCTGAAGTGGATCACCCGCGGTTTCGGCCTGCTCTTCCAGAAGACCATGGGCCTGGGCGGCGCGTCGGCCTTGGCCGTCGCGGCCAACATCTTCCTGGGCTCGATCGAGAGCCCGATCGTGGTGAAGGCCTACCTCGATAAGCTGACCCGCTCCGAGATCTTCCTGATGATGACCGTGGGCCTGGCGACGGTCGCCGGCTCCACCATGGTCGCCTACGCCACCATCCTTTCCGCGACCCTGCCCAACGCCGCGGGGCATGTGCTGGTGGCCTCGATCATCTCGGCGCCGGCGGGCGTGCTGCTGGCCCGCATCGTCATGCCGGAGAAGCCGGGCCAGGGCGGAGCCTACGCCGACTACGGCTCGGCCCTGAAGTACGAGAGCTCCATTGACGCGATCACGCGCGGCACCTCCGACGGTTTGATGGTGGTGCTCAACATCTCAGCCGTGCTCATCGTGTTCGTGGCGCTGGTGGCGCTTTGCAACATCATTTTGGGCGGCTTGCCGCCGGTCTGGGGCGAGCCGCTATCGGTGGAGCGGATCCTCGGCTGGATTTTCGCGCCGCTCGCTTGGCTGATCGGGGTCAACTGGGCGGAGTCAGGCCTCGCCGGCCGCTTGCTCGGCGTGAAGCTGACGCTGACTGAGTTCGTCGCCTTCATCCAGCTCGGCGCCATTCCGGCCGGCGAGATGAGCGAGCGCACGCGCATGCTGATGACTTATGCGCTTTGCGGCTTCGCCAATGTGGGCTCTGTCGGCATCGTCATCAGCGGCTTCTCGGTGCTGATGCCCGAGCGACGGCAGGAGGTGGCCTCCATCGTCTGGAAGGCGCTCTTCGCGGGCTTCCTGGCCACCTGCATGACCGCCGCCGTGGTGGGCGCCTTGCCGGCTTCGCTGTTCGCCCGTTAGCTCGAAGGATGAAACTCTACACCTATCCCCGCGCGCCCAATCCGCGCCGCGTCGCGTGGCTGATGGCCGAAAAGGGGATCTCAGACGTCGAGGTCGTGCCCGTCGACATCATGCAGGGCGAGCACCGCACTTCGGAGTACCGGGGCCGCGCCGGCTTCGCCCACGTGCCGGCCCTGGAGATCGACGGGGAAACGACGCTCACCGAATCCATCGCCATCTGCCGCTACCTCGAGGCGCTGTACCCGCAGCCCAACCTCCTCGGCCGCAATCCGCTCGAGACCGCGCAGATCGAGATGTGGACCCGCCGGTGCGAGATGTATCTGGCCAACCCACTGATGATGATGACGCGCCACACACACCCGGTGATGATGGCGCTGGAGCCGCCGAACCCGGCTGTGGCCGAGTACAACCGGTCGCTCGCCGAGCGCTTCATGGGCTCGCTGGACCGGCGCCTGGCCAAGGCCCACTACATCGCAGGCGACCGCTTCACCGTGGCCGACATCGTCGCCGCCATCGGTCTCGATTTTCCGCGACTCGTGAAGTACCGCCCGCCCAAGGACCTGGTTCACCTGGACAGCTGGTTCGAGACGATGCGCCGGAGGCCGGGCTTCAGGGCCGTCTAGGGCTCAGGTTTGCGGACGCGGCTTCAGCTTCCGGATCACGCCGGAGAAGGTGAAGAGCGTGCGTTCGCCCGACGTGATCTGGCCCCGCGCGAAGATCAGGCTGCCGCCCGCGCGAGTCACCTCGCCGGTCGCCTCGACCAGATCGCCGACCCGCGCCGCGTCGAGAAAGGTGGAGTCGAGCTGCACCGTCACGCCGCTGGCGCCCTCCATTTCCTGATAGGCCAGCATGAACAGCGAAATGTCGGCGAAGGTCATCAGGCAGCCGCCGTGCATGCGGCCCCCCGAGTTCATATGCTTCTGCTGAGCGCGGAAGGCGCAGCGGACCTGCCCGTCCTCTTCTCGGCGGAAGTAGAACGGGCCGATCAAGGAATCGAACGTGTCGCCGTTGGCGAAATAGCTCCAGCCTGCGAATTCCCCTTCCGTCTCGGTTGTCACGCGAGAGGGCCTGCGCTCCGCCTCGGTCATTTCGCCGTCTTCCCTGAACAGTGATCAGTCATCAGATAGGTCCCATGAGCCGATCCGTCGAGGACGCCATCCTTTCCCTGCTCGCCGAGCGCGTCTCCGGCAAGAGCATCGATCCCGCGGAGGCCGCCAAGGCGCTGGCGCCTGACGGGGAGACGTGGCAGCGCCTGCTGCCTCAGGTGCGGGCCACTGCGATCGGCCTCGCCCGCCAGGGCAGGCTCGTCATCACCCGCAAGGGAAAGCCGGTGGACCCGGACACCTTCAGGGGCGTTTACCGGCTCAAGCTTCCGGACGAGGGGACGCCCGAGACTTGAGCCTGCAGGCGGTTCTGGACGACATCGCGGCCTGCCGGGCTTGCGCGCCCGACCTGCCGCACGAGCCGCGGCCCGTCGTGCGGGTCTTTCCCGAGACGCGCCTCCTGATCTGCGGCCAGGCGCCGGGGCGACGGGTGCATGAAAGCGGCCTGCCCTTCACCGATCCCTCTGGCGACCGCCTGCGCGAGTGGATGGGCGTGGACAGCCAGACCTTTTACAGCGACCGCCGCATCGGCGTGGCGGCGATGGCGTTCTGTTTTCCAGGCACCGACCCCAAGGGCGGCGATTATCCGCCTCCGCCGCGATGCGCCGACCTTTGGCGTAGGCCGCTGCTGGCGCAGCTGAGGCGGGTCGAGCTTACGTTGCTGGTCGGCGCGCACGCCCAGGCATGGGCGCTCGGCGGCGACATGAAGGCGTCGATGACCGACACGGTGCGCGCATGGCGCTCGTACGCGCCCGATGTCCTACCGCTGCCGCACCCCTCGTGGCGCAACACCGGCTGGCTGAAGCGCAATCCGTGGTTCGAGACTGAGGTGCTGCCGCACCTGCGGGGCCGCGTGGATCGGGTGCTCGGCCGGTGAGGCGGCTTCTCGTGGCCCTTTGTCTGCTGCTGACGGCCGCCGCGTGCGCGCCTACGGTCCAGACCGCCGGCCGGCCAGGTCCGCAGTTTGTCGGGCCGAAGCTCGAGGAGAAGGCGGTCGTCAGCTTCGACGGAGCCCGGCTCGGCCTCTCCAGCTGGAAGCCGAGGGAGCAGGAGCCCTGGGCCGTCATCGTAGGCCTGCACGGCATGAATGATCATTCCGGCGCGTTCTGGATGGCCGGACCCTGGTGGGCGGAGCGGGGGATCGCGACCTATGCGTACGACCAGCGCGGTTTCGGCCGCTCGCCTGGTCGCGGCGTGTGGGGCGGCGAGCGGCTCATGACTGAAGACCTGCGGACGGTGGTGGCCTTGGTCCGGGCTAGACACCCGAACGCAGTGATCGCGGTGGCGGGCGAGAGCATGGGCGGCGCCGTCGCCATCTCCGCGTTCGCTTCCGACCGGCCGCCTGCCGCCGATCGCGTGGTGCTGCTCGCGCCGGCGATCTGGGGGTGGGGCGCCCAGCCCTACTTTAACCGGGTCGCGCTGTGGTTCGCCGCCCACACGTTCGGCGGACGCCGGGTCGATCCGCCCAGGGTGATCACCCGCCGCATCTATGCTTCCGACAACATCCCCGAACTTCGCCGCATGGGGCGCGATCCGCTGATGATCTGGAGCACGCGCCCTGACACGGTCTACGGGCTGGTGTCGCTGATGGAGTCGGCTCGGCGCAGGTTGCCCCGCGTAAGGGTGCCGACCGCCTACTTCTACGGAGCGCGGGATCGGATCATCCCTCAAGCGCCCAGCCTGGCCGCCGCGGCCAGCGCCGGTCCGAACGTCCGCAGCGCCTACTATGCCGAAGGTTGGCACATCCTGCTGCGCGACTACCAGGCGGAGGTCGTCTGGCGCGACGTAGAGGCCTTCCTGCGCGACCCGAGCGCGCCGTTCCCCTCCGGCGCCCCGCCCATCCCGCGGCCGGGGATGGCCGCCGAGCTTGCCTCTGCGGGGCAGTGAGCGTACTTGCGCGCAACAAGTCACCCTCAACTCGAGGAATTCCGGGCATGACGCTGTTCGATTCGCCGGCTTTCGAGGGACACGAAAGCGTCCACGCCTTCACCGACGAAAAGACTGGCCTGAAGGCGATCGTCGCGGTCCACTCGACCGCCCGCGGCCCGGCGGCCGGAGGCACGCGCATGTGGCCGTACGAAAGCGCGGAAGCAGCGCTGGACGACGTCCTGCGCCTGTCGCGCGCCATGTCCTACAAGAACGCCATGGCCGACATCCCGCTGGGCGGCGGCAAGTCTGTGATCATCGGCGATAGCCGGACGCAGAAGACGCCGGCGCTCTTCGAAGCGTTCGGCCGGGCGGTCGACTCCTTGGGAGGGCGCTATTGGGCGGCGGAGGACGTCGGCGTGTCCCCGCAGGACCTCATCGCAGCGCGACGCCACACCAAGTACATCGCCGGTCTGGAGGGCGAAGCCGTGAGCTCGGGCGATCCCAGCCCGGTCACGGCTGAAGGAGTCTTCCGGGGCACGCTTCTGATCGCCAAGCGCCTGTGGGGCGCCAACGACCTTTCTGGTCTGACCGTCGCCGTCCAGGGCGTCGGGCACGTCGGCGGCTATCTCTGCGACAAGCTGCATGCTGCGGGCGCCCGCCTGGTCATCACCGACGTGAACGAACCGGTGTTGCGCGCTGTGGCGGAGCGCACCAGCGCCCAGGTGGTGGAGCCGGACGCCATCTTCGACGTCGCCGCCGACATCTTCGCCCCGTGCGCGTTGGGCGGGGCCGTCAGCTTCTCCACTCTGGACCGGCTGAAGGTTCGCGCCATTGTCGGCGCGGCCAACAATCAGCTGGCCAGCCCCGAAGTGGGCCGCGCCCTGTTCGAGCGGGGACTGGTCTACGCACCGGACTACGTCGTCAATGGCGGCGGAATCATCAATGTGGCGGCCGAGATCCGCGCCCTTGAGCAAGGGGGCGCGTATGACGCCGCCTGGGTCGAGAGCAAGCTCGCGCGCCTGATGGAGACGCTGGGGGAGGTGCTGGACCGCTCCGAGCAGGACCGCGTTCCCACCGATGAGATCGCCGACGCCATGGCCCGCGCCCGCATAAACGCCGCCGCCGAGCTGAAGGCGGCGGCGTAGGCGCCGGCGCGCCAGTCAGGTGGCGTCAAAGACCCGACAGAAGCGCGGGTTCAGCGTCACCTTCACACCCTCGCCCGCGTGTGGCGCTTGTTCGGAGGGCACGCGCGCACGGGCGTGCGTATCCGCCATAGCCAAGGTCACGGCGCTGCTGGCGCCGCCGAACCGCACGTCCGTCACGCTGGCGGGCGCGCCTTCCGGTCCGAGGCTGAACGCTTCGGGCCGCGCCATCACGACGCACGGTCCATCCGCGCGGCTCGGCGCCGGGACCTCGCCGAACGGAGTGGCCGCCAAGCCGCCAGACACGCGAGCAGGCAGCAGGTTGACTTCACCCAGCAACCGGGCGGCCTCCACAGTCACCGGATCGAGGTAGCAATCCTGGGGGGAGCCCGTCTGCAGGATGCGTCCGCTCTGCATCAGCGCCAAATCGTCCGCGGTCAGCATGGCTTCTTCGGCATCGTGGGTCACGATCAGCACGGCGGCGCTCGTGGCGCGCAGGGCGTGCAGGGCGGCGTCCCGGACCTCCGCACGGAGCGTGGCGTCCAGGCCGGAGAAAGGCTCGTCCAACAGGACCGCCGCTGGCTCTCTGGCCAAGGCGCGGGCCAGGGCGACCCTCTGCTGCTCGCCCCCCGAAAGCGTCTGCGGGTAATGGTCGGCGCGATCGGCGAGGCGCACGTGACGAAGCTGCCGCATCGCCCGCTCCCGTCGCTCGAGCTTGGGTCGACCGCTCAGGCCGAAGGCCACGTTGTCCAGGATCGTCAGGTGCGGAAACAGGGCGTAGTCCTGGAACACCAGGCCAATGCCGCGCGCCTCCGGTGGCACGTGCACGCCGGGCTCCGAAAGCACCTCGTGAGGCCCCGAGATGATCCCGCCGTCCACGGGCTCCAGCCCGGCGATCAGGCGCAGGAGGGTGCTCTTGCCACAGCCGGAGGGGCCCAGCAGGCAGGTGATCCGGCCAGGGCGAAGGATCAGGGACGCATCCTCCACCGCCGCCTTTGCGCCGTAGACACGGCGCGCCTTCTCGATAGTGAGGACCGGCTTCATGCTCCGTCCGCCGTCATGGCGCCGGGGCGCGAGCGCGCGATGCGGCGGGTCAGCCATATGACGCACGGCAGGGCAGCGACCACCACCATCAATGCCGGCCAGGAGGCTTGCGCCAGCCGTTCGTCATTGGCGTAGCGGTCGGCGAGCACGCCCAAGGTGTCGAAGTCGAACGGCCGCAGTATCAGGGTCGCCGGCAGCTCTTTCAGCACGTCGACGAACACCAGCAGGGCCGCTGTCAGGATGACGCTGCGGCTCAAGGGGATCTGCACGCGCCGGATCACGCCGGCGGGTGTTTCGCCGAGCATGCGCGCCGCGCGCGTGACCGAGGGCCCGATCCGCTGCAGACCGGAGTCCATGGGCTCCAGCGCCGAAGCCGACAGCCGAGCGGCGTAGGCGTAGAGCAGCAGGGCCACGCCTACGCCGAAGCCGCTGGCGGCTCCTTCGACCCCACGCCACAGGAAGCCGGCCGGGCCGAGCAGGCCCACGGCGATCACCGCGCCGGGGGTCGCGTAGCCGAGGCTCGCCAGACGCCCCATCCAGCCGCTCGCACCCCCAGCGAAGGCGATCACGCCCGCCAGGAGAACCGTCACGATGGCGCCGGCGCCGGCGAGGCCCAGCGAGCGGACGCCGGCCTCGATCAGGCGCGGCCATTCAGGTTGCGCCCCGAGCCCCTTCCAGAGGAGCCAGCCCCCCGGAAGCAGCAGACCCAGGGTGACGAGCAGCAGGCAGAACAGGAGGGCGCCGATGCCATTCGCGCCCGTCAGCTCGACGGTCGGCAGCTCGCGCCAGCGGGCGCTCGAGGCTGCGAAGCCGCGACCGCGCCGACCCCAGCGCTCGATCCACAGCAGGGCGCCCGCCGCGACAAGCAGAACCAGCGCGATCCGGGCCGCCGAAGCCGCGGAGCCGAACACAGACCAGGCGCGCACCACCCCAGTGGTCAGGGTCTGCACGCCCAGGAAGTTGACGGCGCCGTAGTCGGCCAGCGTCTCCATCAACGTCAAAGCCAGCCCGGCGGCGATGGCCGGCCGCGCCAACGGCAAGGCCACTCTTAGGAAGGCCGAGCGATGCGAGCAGCCGAGGGTCCTCGCCGCCTCCAACGCGCAGACAGACTGGTTCACGAAGGCCGCGCGCGCGGTCAGATAGACGTACGGGTAGAAGGCTGCTGACAGGACGAAGGCCGCCCCCCAGAGGGAGCGCATCTCCAGCGGCAGGTCGGCCCCGAAGGCTGTCCGCGCGGCCGTCCGTATCGGACCCGCGACGTCGAACAGGTCAGCGTAGGCGTAGGCGAGCGCGAACGCGGGCGCAGCCAGGGGCAGGGCCAATGCCCAGGCGAAAAGGTCCCTCCCTGGAAACCGGTGCATGGCCACCAGCCATGCGGCGAAGGTTCCCAGAGTCCCAGCGCCAAGGGCGACGAGCCCGGCGAGCGCGGCGGAGGTGGCGGCATATCGCCCGATCGTCCCCGGTGCGATCACCGCAGTGGCCTCACCCGTCGCCGCCAGAATGACGACGGCGATCAAGGGCAGCACCGCCAGGCCCGCCGCCAACGCAGCCCAGAGCTTCAATGGCGAGGCGAGCCGTACGCGCCGGGCCTTGCCGGGACGCGCCGCGGGACCTGCGGGAGCGGCGAAGGGTGTTGCCTGAACCTCGACGCTCACGGCGTCAGCGCCAGCCCGCGCGATCGAGCAACTGCTGGGCTTCGGCCTGGCGGGGGCCATAGGAGGACACCGGCACAGGATCAGCCTTGAAGTTCGAGTAGGACTTCACCAGCGAGGGCGGCTCCACGCCGGTGACGGCGGGGTACTCGTTGTTCGCCCCGGCGAAGATCTGCTGGGCCTCGGGCGTGGTCAGGAACTCCAGGAACTTCATCGCCGCATCCTTGTGCTCGGCGTGTCGGGCCACGCCGCCGCCAGAGACGTTCACGTGCGCGCCGGCGCCGGCCTGGTCAGGAAAGGACAACGCGACCTTCGCCGCGGTCTCCTGGTCCTGCGTCGCGCCAGAGGCGGCCAGGCGCAGATAGTAGTAGGTGTTGGTCAGCGCGACCTCGCAGGCGCCGGCGGCGACCGCGCGGATCTGGTCGATGTCGCCACCCTGGGGCGGGCGGGCCATGTTCGCGACGACGCCCCGCGCCCACTGTTCGGTCCGGGCGGCGCCCCAGCGCTCGATCAAGGAGCCCGTGAGCGACAGATTGTAGACGTTTTCGGCCGAGCGGACGCACAGCTTGCCGCGGAAGCGCGGACTTGCCAGCTGCTCGTAGGTGGCGACCTCCTCGGGGCGCACCCTGGCCTTGTCGTAGGCGATCACTCGTGCGCGGCGCGAAAAGCCCCACCACTCGCCGTCCGGGTCGCGCAGGTTGGCCGGAATACGCGCGTTCAGCACGGCTGACTGGATCGGCTGGAACAGACCGGCTTGTTCAGCGCGCCAAAGGGCGCCCGCGTCAGCCATGAGGATCACGTCCGCCGGACTGGCGGCGCCTTCGGCCCGCATGCGCTCGATCAGCTGATCAGGCCCCATCTCCAAACGGTTGACCTTGATGCCCGTAGCCTTGGTGAAGGCCTCGTACAGCTTCAGATCGGCGTCGTAGTGACGGGCCGTGTACAGGTTCAGGACGCCCGCGGCGGGTGCGGCGTCCTGCTTGTCCGCGGGCCGGCCGCAGGCGGCCAGGACCACGAGCGCGGCGGTCAGCAGCAGGCTTCGAATACGCATAGCGGGCTCAGTCGCACGATTGAGAATTGTTCGCAATCCTGAGCCGGCCAGAGCCACTTCGTCGCAACGGCTTCGCTTGCATGGATCACGGAGACGGCTAGAACATTACGAGAACAGCCATGGCCATCCTCGACATCCGTTCCAAGCTTTCCATCCTCGCGGACGCGGCGAAGTACGACGCGTCGTGCGCCTCGTCCAAGGCGCCCACACGCTCCTCGCTCGAGGGGAAGGGCATCGGCTCCACCGACGGGCGAAGCATTTGCCACGCCTTCACGCCGGACGGCCGGTGCGTGTCGCTGCTGAAGATCCTGCTGACCAACTTCTGCGTCTACGACTGCGCCTATTGCGTGAACCGCGTCTCGTCGAACGTTCCCCGGGCGCGGTTCGCGGTGCAGGAGGTCGTGGACCTGACGTTGGATTTTTACCGCCGCAACTACATCGAGGGCCTGTTCCTCTCGTCGGGGATCATCCGAAACTCCGATTACACGATGGAGCAACTCGTGCTCGTGGCGAAGACGCTGCGGCTGGAGCACGATTTCCGCGGCTACATCCACCTGAAGCTGATCCCCGAAGCGTCCCCCGACCTGGTGAACGAGGCGGGCCTCTACGCAGATCGCTTATCGGTGAACATCGAGCTGCCGAAGGACGAAAGCCTGCAGGCGTTCGCGCCGGAAAAGGACAGCGCCACCATCAAGAAGGCGATGGCGTCGGTCAGGCTGGGCCGAGAGGCTGCGACACCGGAGAAGAAGGATCGAGCCCAGCCCCGCAAGTTCGCGCCAGCGGGACAGTCCACGCAAATGATCGTCGGGGCGGACGGAGCGGACGACGCTGCGATCCTGAGCCGGTCGGAGCAGCTCTATTCAGGCTACAGCCTGGCGCGGGTGTACTATTCGGCTTTTAGCCCGATCCCGGACGCGACCTCCAAGCTGCCGCTGCAGAGGCCGCCCTTGATGCGCGAGCATCGTCTGTATCAGGCGGACTGGCTGATGCGCTTCTACGGTTTCGAGCGGAGCGAAATCACCGCCATTGCACCCTCAGGCATGCTGGATCTGGAGATCGACCCAAAGCTCGCTTGGGCGCTGGCGCGGCGCGAGACCTTCCCCGTCGACCTGAACACCGCCGATCGAGAGACCCTGCTGCGCATCCCCGGCATGGGGGTGAAGAGCGTCGACAGGCTCATCGGCGTGCGCCGCCTCAAAAGCATTCGGCTCGAGGACGTGCGCCGGCTGGTGGTCAGCCTCGACAAGGTCCGACCCTTCATCGTCACGGCGGACTGGCGGCCCACCGGCCTCGTGGACCGCGCCGATCTGCGCTCCTTCCTGGAGCCCTCGCGGGCGAAAGCCGAGCGGCAGCTGGACCTGTTCGGATGAGAGTGGCCCGCATCCGGCACGAGATGGATTTCGAAGGCTGGCGCGACCAGGCGCGGGCGCTGCGCATGGCTCACGTCCATCCTGACGAGGTCGTATGGACGGTCGGAGATTACATCGAGCTGTTCGCCGAGGGGCAGGTCGACCCCGCGGGGAAGGGCGTTTTCACCGTCACCCGCGCCTTTGTGGAGCTGGCGCAGCTCGTAATTTTGCATCGGGAGGCCGAGCGGCTTTCGCTGCTGTACCGGCTGCTTTGGCGACTCCAGGAGACTCCGCGCCTGCTCGAGATCGTCACCGACCCGGAAGTCGCCGAAGCCCTGGCGATGAGGAAGGAGGTCGAGCGGGCCGCTTACCGGATGAAGCAGTACGTCCGCTTCCGAAAGGTCACCGACGAGGTCGGCGACGCCTACATCGCCTGGATCGAGCCGGCGCACCGGGTGGTCAGCGTCCATGCGGGCTGGTTCGTGCACCGCTTCGCCACCATGCGCTGGTCGATCCTGACGCCGGACCAATGCGCCCACTGGGACGGCGAGAATCTGACCTATACCGCGGGCGTGCCACGCGAGGCGGCGCCCAGCGAAGACGCACTGGAGGACGTCTGGCGGACCTACTTCGTCTCCACCTTCAACCCGGCGCGGCTGAAGGTTAAGGCGATGACCGCGCAGATGCCCAAGCACCTGTGGCGGAACCTGCCCGAAGCGCAGGTCATTCCTTCTCTGATCGCCGGAGCGTCGACGAGGACCGAGACGATGGTCGCTGCGCCCCATACGGAACCCGCTCGCGCCAAGGCGAAGGCGATCCAGCGGCGCGTGCGCGACGGCTCCTTCGACGAAGGTTACGTGCCGAGCTCCACGTCCGACGTGTGGCCAGCGGTGCAGGCCTGCCGTCGATGCGACTTGTGGCGCAACGCCACCCAGGGCGTCGCGGGCGAGGGGCCGGCGACGGCTCCGCTCATGTTCGTCGGCGAGCAGCCCGGCGACATGGAGGATCTTGCTGGCAAGCCCTTCATCGGGCCGGCGGGCCAGCTGTTCGATCGGGCGCTGGCGCAGGCCGGCGTGCCCCGGGACAAGACCTACGTCACCAATTCGGTGAAGCACTTCAAGTTCGAGCCCCGCGGCAAGCGCCGCATCCACGCCAAGCCCAATGCTGGCGAAATCACCGCCTGCCGTTGGTGGCTGGACTCCGAGCGGCGGCTGGTGAAGCCGAAGGTGATCGTGGGGCTTGGCGCCACGGCCGGTTACGCGGTGCTGAAGCGCACCGTCTCGGTGATGAAGGAACGTGGCCAGGCCATGCACCTTGAGGACGGCGCGACCTTCCTCCTGACCGTCCACCCTTCCTACATGCTGCGCCTGCAGGACGACGCCCAGAAGGCTCAGGCGTTCGAGCTGTTCGTTCAGGACCTGAAGGCGGCCTACGCACTGGCGGCCTGACCGCGCTCCGCGCTAGCGTGGGCGCATGCTCAAACTGATCGCATCGACGGCTCTCGCCTTCTCCATCGCCGCCGCCGCCTCGGCGCAGACGGGCTCTAGCCCCGCGCCGGCGCCCAACACCGGCCCGACCGCGCCCGCGCCTGCCGCCCCAAACGTCGCCTGGCCCGTGAAGGACGGCGACTTCGTCGTCAGGAACTACCGCTTCAAGACCGGAGAGACCCTGCCGGAGGTGAAGCTGCGTTACGGCGCGCTGGGCCAGCCGCGCCGCGACGCCGCGGGCCGCGTGACCAACGCCGTCATGCTGCTGCACGGCACCGGGGGCACGGGCCGCCAATTCCTTCAGCCCCACTTCGCCAACGAGCTGTTCGGTCCGGGCCAGCCGCTCGACATCACGAAGTGGTACGTCATCATGCCCGACAACGTCGGGCATGGCGCCTCGTCCAAGCCCAGCGACGGCCTGCGCGCGGCCTTCCCCAAGTACGATTACGACGACATGGTCGACCTGCAGCGCCGCCTGCTCGTCGATGGCCTGAAAGTCGATCGTCTGGCGCTGATCCTCGGCACGTCGATGGGCTGCATGCACGCCTTCGTCTGGGGCGAGACGCACCCCGACTTCGCGCAGCGCCTGGCGCCCTTCGCCTGCCAGCCCGTGGAGATCGCCGGCCGCAACCGCATGTGGCGCAAGATGACCATGGACGCGGTTCGCGCCGATCCCGCTTACCAGGAGGGGAACTACACGACGCAGCCCCTGCAGGGCATCCGCACGGCGGTCTACCTGTCGATCCTGGCGGGTTCGGCGCCCCTGCCGATGCAGCTGGCCTATCCGACGCGCGAATCCGCCGAGGCGTATCTCGCCGAGCGCACGCCCCGGGACATGGCCACGCGGGACGCCAATGACATGATCTGGCAGCTGGACGCCTCGCGCACCTATGATCCGTCCAAGGACCTGGAGAAGATCACGGCCAAGGTGCTGTGGATCAACTCAGCCGACGACTTCATCAACCCGCCCGAGCTCGGCATCGCCGAACGCATGGCGCCCCGCCTCCGCAACGGCCGGTTCATCCTGCTGCCGGCCACGGAGCGGACCAAGGGCCACAGCAGCCACACTTGGGCCGTCCTGTGGAAGGACGAGCTGGCGAAGCTGCTCGCGAACTAGGCTGTAAGCGCCAGCGCCTCGCCGTCGGCTGCGTGCTTGATCGGCGCATCGGTCGGGCAGGGGCTGCGCTGACCCGCCGGCAGGGCGGCATAGCCTTCGACGAAACGCTCGATGGCGTTGTCCACCTTCGGCAGCATGCGTCCGCGCTCGGAGTCGAGCGTCACGTCCAGCGGCCGTGGCGCCACGCCTGGTCCGGCGGCGAAAGGAACCGCCTCGATCAGGCTTTCGTCCAGACCGGCCGCGTCCGCGATGGCCCTTGCGAAGCCCGCCCACGACATGCGGCCCTGATTGGCCAGGTGCCAGAGGCCTGTCTCGCGGTCGATCAGCAGGTCGAGCGTCGCGTTCACCAGGTCCGGGACATAGGTGGGCGAGACGAAGAGGTCCGACGCGGCCGTGAACGGCTCGCCGGCTTCCAGCGTCCGCATGACGTGCCAGGCGAAGTTGTGCGGATCGTGCTGCGAGAAGAAGGCGGCGGTCCGCACCACCAGGGCGTCGGCTCCGCTGGCGAGCACGCCGCGCTCGGCTTCGGCCTTGCTGAGGCCGTAGACGTTCAGCGGCGAGACCGCGTCGCTCTCGACATAGGGACGTCCTGCCGCCCCATCGAACACGAGGTCGGAGGAGTAGGTCACCATCGGCACGCCGTGTCTGGCGCAAGCGTCCGCCAACAATTCGGGCCCGGTGGCGTTGGCCAGCATGCAGGCCTCCACCGCCGTTTCGGCTTCATCGACGCGCACCCACCCCGCGGCGTTGATGACGGCGGATGGGCGGTAGCGAAGCATCGCCGCCTCGATCGAAGCCGGATCGTCCAGGCGCAGGGACCGCCGGCTGGTCAGGACATGGTTCAGGCCGCGGACGGTGCAGGCCCGGGCCAGCGCTTGGCCGAGCGTGCCCGTGCGCCCAGTGATCAGGATCGGACCCGTGCGCTTGGGCGTCCAGGACGCCGAACGGCGGATGATCTTGGGACCCACGGTGGGGACCGGAGCCCCGTAGACGAGCCGCGCGTCGCGTCTCCACCAGCCATGGCCGCCGAGGGCGAGCGGATCGGGCTCGCGCCCGTGCGCCAGATCGGTGAGCAGCTTGGCCGCCGCCGTCGGTCGCACCTTGCCGTCCCGCACGTCGAACACGCCGGGCTCGTAGTGGCCGACGTTCAGCTGCAGGAGCGAATTCCAATCGTAGGCGCCGAGCAGGGACCACGCCGTCAGCGCCTCGATGGGCCGGCCTTCTGCGCGCAGCCGCTCGCATCCCTTCCAGGTCTCGTAAAGCCAGCGCACCTGCTCTTCCCGGGTGCAACCGTTATGGCATTCGGTCACAGCGACCTTCGCCTCGGGATAGCGGTCGCAGGCCTGAGCCAGCAGGGTCTCGAATCCCAGCGCTCCGTCCACGGCCGCGCGCGTGGCCTCGACGTCGGCATAGGGGATGACCCCGTTCCCGCCGTGACTGTGCTCGGGGTAGCGGTCAAGGTCCTCGTCCAGGAAGCGCTCGCTGCCCAGATAATGGTTCACGCCGATGACGTCGGCAGGGCAGGGATCGTCGGCGATCAGGCGCAGCCGGTCACCAAAGCCGAGCCGCGCGAGACGGTCCCACAGCGGGTGCTCCGGCGTCACGCGCCCAGCCAGCAGGTCCCAAGTCAGCCACCGGCGCTGGTTCTCGAAGTCGGCCTGAGAAGCGAGCCGACCTTGCGCGGCGTGGGTATAGCCCAGGTCGTCCGTCTGGATCAGACGCGCCTGGGGGTTCACCTGCCGGATCTGGCGCATCGACAGGCGCGTGGCGTCGATCTCGTTGAGCAGCGCATGCCAGCAGGCGCGCTCATTCCGCTGGTGCGGGTACCAGAAGCCATAGAGTGCGCTGAAGCGCGCGGTGGTCAGCGGCTCGTTGACGGGCGTCCAGTCGCGCACCCAGGGATAGCGCTCCGCGACGGCCCGGGCGTGGTCCGCCAAACCGGGGGCGAAGCTCTCCGCCATGATGTCCGTGTAGTGGGGCCCGCTGCCGTGATGGATAAGGCCGACGATCGGCCGGACCTTCAGGTCCTGCAGCCGGTTCAGGCGCTCGTCTGACCAGCGGAAGTCGCGTTCGTCCGGGCGCTGGGGCGCCGTGCGCTCCCACAGTACGGGATAGCGGATCGCCTTGATCCCGAGCGCGGCGAAGCGTTCAAGGTCGTCCAGGCGGTGTTGGTGGCCGGAGCGGACCGTCTGATCGGTCCAGCGATCGCCCACGCGGACGACCGTGCACTCGTGGCCGCCCCAAAGTTCAAGCCCCATGTATCCTCCGTGCCGGGCTTGGGCCTCCGCCCGCTCGCACGAGCGGAGGCCGTCCGGCAGGTTTCCTGAACGCCTCAGATGGCGGCGGCAGCCTTGGCCGCGTCGCCGGAGACCTTTCGGCCTTCCCGCTCGGCCAGGCGGCGGTAGGTCGCCAGAGCCTGACCCACCACCTGGTCCATGTTGTAGTAGCGGTAGGTGGCCAAGCGTCCGACGAACGACACCTCCGGCGTCTGCAGGGCCAGCGCCTCGTACTTCTTGTAGAGGGCCTGAGCCTCTGCGCGGGGGATCGGATAGTAGGGATCGCCTTCGGCGCTGGGGTACTCGTAGGTGATGCTGGTCTTGCTGTGCGTCTGCCCGGTGAGGTGCTTGTACTCGGTGATCCGAGTGTAGGGCACGTCCTCCTGCGGGTAGTTCACCGTCGCGACGTCCTGGAACCACTCCTGGTTCAGGGTCTCGTGACGGAACTTCAGGCTGCGATAGGGCAGTTCGCCGTAGCGGTGGTCGAAGTACTCATCGACCGGGCCCGTGAAGACCAGGCGGTCGTAGACGGCTTCCCGCTTCACGTCCTCGTAGTCCACGCCGACCTCGATATCGATGTTCTCGTGGTCAAGCATGTTCTCGAACATGGCGGTGTAGCCCTTGAGCGGCATCGCCTGGAACGTGTCGGTGAAATAGCGGTCGTCCACGTTGGTGCGTGTGGGCACGCGCGAGGTCACGGACTTGTCGAGCTCGGACGGATCCAGGCCCCACTGCTTGCGCGTGTAGCCTTGGAAGAACAGTTCGTAGAGCTCCTTGCCCACGGCCGAGACCACCACGTCCTTGGACGTTTTGATCACCTCGACCGGCTCGGCGCGCGACTTCAGGAAGGCTTCGGCCTGCTCGTCTGACTGCAGGTCGACGCCGTACAGCAGGTTCAGCGTGGTCCGGTTGATCGGCATCGGCACCAGCTGGCCACGAACCGAGGCGAGCACGCGGTGCTCATACGGGCGCCAATCCGTGAACTGCGACAGGTACTTGAAGATTTCTTCCGAGTTCGTGTGGAAGATGTGCGGGCCGTACTGGTGCATCAGCACGCCAGCCGCGTCGAGCCGGTCATAGGCGTTGCCGCCGATGTGCGGCCGGCGGTCCACCACCAGGACGCGCTTGCCCGACTGAGAGGCCATGCGCTCGGCCAGAACGGAGCCGGCGAAGCCCGCTCCAACGACCAGCGCGTCATAAGGCTTCTTGCGGTTGGAGGGGCGGATGGTCGGCGCCACGACCGCACCGGCTGGAGCCGTCATGGAGCTCGCGCCGAGGCCGAAGGCGCTGCCCTTGCCCGCGACCGCCTTGTCGATCAGCGCGGACATGCGGATCTGCGTCTGGTCCCAGGACAGCTCCGAAAGGGCCTCGTCCACCTCGGTGAGCCAAGCGCCGCCTTTGTCGGCGGCGAGGACCATGGCCTCGTCGCAAGCGGTGATGAACTGGTCAGCGGTGGAGGCCACCTTCACGCCTTCCAGGTCGCCATAGTGGCGCACGACGTCGACGATCGGCGTAGAGACCACCGGGCGGCCGCCGGCCAGGTACTCGGGGGTCTTGGTCGGGCTGATGAAGCGGGTGGATTCGTTGATGGCGAACGGCATCAGCGCCACGTCCCAGCTCCCCAGGTAGTGGGGCAGCTCAGCGTAGGTTTTGCCGCCGACGTAATGGATGTTCGGGCGGCGCGGCAGGTCGGCGTCGCTGATCTTCACCACCGGGCCGACCATGACGATCGACCACTGCGGACGCGCGTCGGCCAGGGCCGCCAGCATGTCCAGGTCCATGCGTTCGTCGATGACGCCGTAGAAGCCCAGCCGCGGATGCGGCAGGTCGGCGACGTCCGCCGGCTCCTGGGTGTCCTTGCGCGCCTGGGCGAAGTGCGCCCGATCCACGCTGGAGGGGAAGGGGTGGATGTTGCGGTGCTGGTCGCGCTTGGCTTCGTAGAGGCTGTAGCCACCGGTGAAGACCACGTCGGCGCGGGCCATCAGCTCGCGCTCAAGGTCCTTCAGATCGGCCGGAGCGAACTTGAAGGCGGACAGCTCGTCCATGCAGTCGTAGACGACCGCGGCGGCGTCCAGGTGCCGCGAGAAGCGCAGCATCATGGGGGTGTAGTACCAGAGCACCGGCTGTGCGAGCTTGCGCTCAGCGACCAGTTCGTCGAGCAGCTGGCGGATAAGAACGTCACGGCCCCAGTCGTCGAGGCCTTCGGGCAGCCGCGGAGTGGCCACGGTGACGCCGGTCTTCTCGTCCGCGCGCACCTGCAGCGACGGACCCTGACCAGCTTCGGCGGGCAGCGGTTCTTCGAAGATGAACACCTGGCGCGTCTTCGCAAAGCGCGTCATCAGGTGCTGTGGGCGCTGGAACACGAAGTCCCAGCGGAGATGGCTGAAGCACAGGATCGGTTCGCTGCGACCGGTGGCGGCGACCAAGTCGATAACGGAGGCTTCGGCTCGGGGATCGCGCGGGGACGTCGGCGGAGTCGTCAAGGCCGTGTTTCCTTACTATGGATTGAGCGTACCGGCACGGGACGCTGACGGATCAACGCCGAATGTTCGGTTCGGTTCCACGGCATTGTGCGTTGCAGCACAAGCGTCGGTGGGTCCGCGTTCCTCTGCGTCATTCGATAAATGAGGTGCGCGGTGGTTACTGATGAGGCGTTGCTTGTTTTGGTCTTCTATGGATGAGCCTTGACCAAGAACTGACACAATCTCTTGTTGCGGGCTCTCATGACCACAGTCCGAATACACGGATCGTGTCGCACAGGCGCCGCCGCCGCAATTCGTTAAGCTAAGCCGCTGTTTCTGCTATGGAGCCTTGATGACACCCGCCGGCTTCCGCCTTCAGACCAGGGACCGGGGCGACGTGCTCCTGCTGAGCGGGGACTGGACAGCGACAGCGCTGGGCCGGGCCGGTTCGCGGCTAGCCAAGTCGCTCAACAACCGACGCGTGGCTGACGTGCAGTTGGACGAGCTCGGCCGTATCGACACCGCCGGCGCGCTCGCGCTTCTCGACGCGGGCCTCAGCCCCGAGCAGTTCCAAGCGCGGCCCGACACGGGTCGCATCATGACCCTGGTGCAGGAGCGTCGGCCAGAACCGGTCCGCGTCGCTGTCCGCAACGACGCCGTCCAGCGGTTCCTGGTGAAGGTGGGCAGTGGCGTCGCCCACTTCGCGCACGAGTTCTACCTCTCGCTCGCCTTCTTCGGCGAGTTGCTGAGCGTGGCGGTGAAGACGCTGCTCAACCCCAGCCGTATCCGCTGGGCCGCTTGGTTCAGCCTCATCGATCGCGCGGGCCTCGATGCAGCGCCCATCATCGCGATCACCAGCTTCTTCATCGGTTCGGTCGTCGCCTTCCTCGGCGCGGATCTGTTGCAGCAGTTCGGCGCTTCAGTGTTCGCCGTGGAGCTGATCGGCATCGCGGTGCTTCGCGAGTTCGCCGTGGTGATCACGGCGGTGCTGCTGGCCGGCCGCTCCGCCTCCGCCTTCGCGGCGGAGATCGGCTCGATGAAGATGAACCAGGAGATCGACGCGATGCGGGTCATGGGCGTCGACCCGTACGAGGCGCTGGTCCTGCCAAGGGTTGCGGCGCTCGTGCTCATGACCCCGCTGCTGACGTTCGTGGCCGTGCTCGCCGGGTTGTTCGGCGGTCTCCTTGTAACCTGGGCCAAGCTCGACCTCGGGCCGGCCTTCTTCTTCCAGCGCATCCAGGAGAACGTCGGCGCGCTGCACTTCTGGGTCGGCCTGTCCAAGGCTCCCGTGTTTGCGGCGGTCGTCGCAGCGATCGGCTGCCGCCAGGGCCTCGCGGTCGAAGGCGACGTGGAGTCGCTCGGCCAGCGCGTCACGGCCGCCGTCGTCCAGGCGATTTTCGCCATCCTGATGATCGATGCGGTATTCGCCCTGCTCTATATCGAGGTGAACCTGTGACGCGCGTACCCACGCCCGTACGGGCGCCGCGCCGGCTGGCGGCGAAAAAGCCGGTTCAACGGAGCGGCGCCGTCGCGCCCAAGGTCCCCTTGGAAACCGACGCGCCCCCGATCGAGGTGGCGGGCCTACGCAGCCAGTTCGGCGACCGGGTGATCCACGACGACCTGGACCTGGTGGTGAACTCCGGAGAGGTGCTCGGCGTCGTCGGCGGGTCCGGGACGGGAAAATCCGTCCTGCTGAACAGCATCCTCGGTCTCAAGGAGCCGGACGGCGGCAGCATCAAGCTGTTCGGCCGCGACCGGAGCGAGATGAACGAGGCGGACCTGGAGGACGTGGAGCGCCGCACCGGGGTCTTGTTTCAGAGCGGCGCGCTATTCTCCGCGCTTACCGTCCGCGACAACGTCTCCGCCCCGCTGCTGGAGCACACCGGACTCAGCCGAGACGAGGCCGACGCGGTCGCCGACCTGAAGATCGCGCTTGTGGGCCTGCCGCCTGTCGCCGGCGACCTGAAGCCTGCTGAGTTGTCGGGAGGCATGAGGAAGCGCGCGGGTCTTGCGCGAGCCCTGGCGCTCGATCCGGATCTGCTGTTTCTGGATGAGCCGACCGCCGGTCTGGACCCCATCGGCGCCGCCGCCTTCGACGAGCTGATCCGCGACCTCACGCGCGATCTGAAGCTGACCGTCTTTATGATCACGCACGATCTCGACAGCCTCTACGCGATCACCGACCGGGTGGCCGTGCTGGCGGACAAGAAGATCGTGGCGGTTCAACCGGTGCGGGAGCTCGAAGAGTCTTCCCATCCATGGATCAAAGAGTATTTCCTGGGCCCCAGGGGCCGCGCGGCGCAGAGCGCCGCGTCGGGGGGAGCGGAGTAAATGGAACGCAATGCCCACTACGCGTCGATCGGATTGACGACGATCGCGCTTCTGATCGCCATGGCTCTGTTCGTGGTCTGGCTGGCCCGCTTCCAGTTCAACAAGGAGTACGATCTCTACGACGTGCTCTTCTACGGCCCCGTGCGTGGTCTCTCCGAGGGCGGCGAGGTCCATTTCAACGGCATCAAGGTGGGTGAGGTGACCGACCTCAACCTCGACACGGCCAACCCGAACCGCGTCGTGGCCCGCGTGCGGGTGAACGCGGACGTGCCTGTCCGCACCGACAGCCGCGCCGCTCTCGAGCCGCAAGGGATCACCGGCGTGAACTATGTCCAGATCACCGCCGGCAACCCGCGGCGGCCGCTGCTGAAGTCGCAATATCCTGACGACGCCGTCCCGGTGATCCAGAGCCAGCCCGGCGTCCTGTCGGAGCTGCTCGAAGGCGGCGGCACGGTGCTGGCGCGCGCCGTCGACACCCTCAACCGCGTGAACCGTGTTCTGTCCGACGAGAATATCCGCTCGTTCGGCTCGACCATGCAGAACGTCGAAGACGTCAGCGCCGAGCTTCGCGCCCGCCGCAGCATCATCGCCAAGGCCGAGACGGCCATCGAGAACGCGAGCGCGGCTGCGGCGGAAATCACTGAGCTCTCCCGTTCCGGCCGGAGCCTCGTGGAAGGCGACGGCAAGGCCGCCATTGCGAACGCAGCGGACGCCGCCGAGGAGATCGAGGCCACCGCGACCGACCTTCGGGCCATGGTGTCGCGCCTGCAGGGGCCGACGAGCGACTTCGCTGCGACCGGCTTGCCGCAGCTCACGGCGGCGGCTGTCTCGCTGCAGGAGGCCGCCGAGGCGTTGACCGTGCTCGTGCGCGAGGCGCAGTCCAGCCCGCAGGGCTTCATCTCGAGGCCCAAGTCCAGAGAAGTCGAGGTTCAGCCGTGAAGCCGACCAAGCTCATCCTGGCGCTCGCCGCCGCGGCCATGCTGGGCGGGTGCGTGTCGCTCTTCCCCAAAGCCGATCCGGTTCAGCTCTACCGCTTCACGGGCAGGGCGGACCAGTCCGCGCCGCCACCGGCGCTCGGTGGGCCGCGCGTCGGTGTTCGGCTGGGTCCGGTGGAGTTCGACCGCGCCGCTGCGGGCGACCGCATCCTGACGGTCACCGGCGCTGAAGCGGCGTACGTGGCCGACGCCCGTTGGGTCGCCCCCGCGCAGGCCCTTTTCGCGCAGGCGCTCGAAGACGCCTTTGAACGTCGCGCGACAGCGACGCGGCTCGTTGGTCGCGGCGAGATCACCGCGGCCAACATTACGATCGACCTGGATGTCAGGGCCTTCGAAGCGCGCTACCTGGCCGGGCCCGAGGCGGCTCCCACCGCAGTGGTCACCTTGCGCGCGCGGCTCATGCGCTTCCCCGACCGCGTGGTCATCGCCGAACGCGTGTTCGAGGCGCAGGCCCGTGCCGGCGACAATCGAGTGAGCGCCATCGTCCAGGCGCTCGACACGGCGGCCGAGCAAAGCCTGGGCGAACTCGTCGCCTGGACGGACCAGTCCGTACGGGGTCAGCCCGCCGCCTGACCCCCGTCCGGCGGGCGGAGACCGAGCCCGCTGGGCTCGGCTCAGAGCCCGCTGGTGACCGTGAAGGCCGCTTCGGTCTTCATCCGCACCTCGTCCAGCGAAACGCCGGGGGCGAGCTCGACCAGCGTCAGACCCGAGCCGTCAGGCTTCACGTCGAATACGCAAAGATCGGTGATGATCCGATCCACCACCCCCGCCCCGGTGAGCGGGAGGGTGCACCGCTTCAGCACCTTGGACTGGCCGTGCTTGTTGGCGTGCTCCATGACCACCACCACGCGCTTCACGCCAGCAACCAGGTCCATGGCGCCGCCCATGCCCTTCACGAGCTTGCCGGGGATCATCCAGTTGGCGATGTCGCCGTTCTCGGCCACTTCCATGGCGCCGAGGATCGACAGGTCGATGTGGCCGCCCCTGATCATGGCGAAGCTATCCGCCGAGCTGAAGTAGGCGGTCTCGGGCAGTTCCGTGATGGTCTGCTTGCCCGCGTTGATCAGATCTGGGTCGACCTCGTCCTCGAACGGGAACGGCCCCATGCCCAGCATTCCGTTCTCGGATTGCAGGGTCACCGTCATGCCGTCGGGAATGTGGTTGGCCACCAGGGTCGGGATGCCGATGCCCAGGTTGACGTAGAAGCCGTTCTGCAGCTCAGCGGCGGCGCGGGCGGCCAGTTGGTCGCGGCTCAGGGGCATCAGGCGGTCTCCGCAGAGCGTTGGCGGACGGTGCGCTGTTCGATGCGCTTTTCGAAGGTCGACTGCACGATTCGGTCGACATAGATCCCCGGCGTGTGGATGTGGTCAGGGTCGAGCGCGCCCACGGGCACGATCTCCTCAACCTCCGCCACGCAAACCTTTCCCGCCGTGGCCATCATCGGGTTGAAATTGCGGGCGGTCTTGCGGAACAGCAGGTTGCCGCGCGCGTCGCCTTTCCAGGCCTTCACGATGGCGAGGTCGGCCTTGAGCGCCGTCTCCATCACGTAGCGGCGACCCTCGAACTCTCGCACCTCCTTGCCCTCGGCGACCAGCGTGCCGACGCCGGTGGCGGTGAAGAAGGCGGGGATGCCCGCGCCGCCGGCCCGGATCCGCTCAGCCAGGGTGCCCTGCGGGTTGAACTCCAGCTCCAACTCACCGGCCAGGTACTGACGCTCGAATTCCTTGTTCTCGCCGACGTAGGACGAGACCATCTTGCGGATTTGGCGGCTCCAGAGCAGCAGCCCCAACCCGAAGTCGTCGACGCCTGCGTTGTTGGAGATGACCGTCAGGCCTTTCACGCCCGAATCCCGCAACGCCAGGATGAGATTCTCCGGGATGCCGCAAAGGCCGAAGCCGCCGCTCATCACCGTCATGCCGTCGAAGACCAGCCCCTCCAGCGCCGCGCGCGGATCGGGATAGACCTTGTCCATGGGTGTCCCTCGTGTGCTGAAGCTCCCGTAGGCCATGCCGGGCGTCGTCCACAAGGGAATGAATTTCCCACTGGCCGAACTTGCTTGATGAAACCGCAGATTCGCTTATTCGCTATGGCAGTGACCGGCCGAGGGGCGTGTCGGATGGAGGTTGGGTGTGGCCAAGACGATCTGCGTCATCGAGGACGACGAATTGGTCCGCGCGCATCTCGCCCAGGTCATGGAGGCCGCTGGGCACACCGTGTTCGAAGCAGGTTCGGCCGAGGCCGGCATTGAGCTGATCCGCACACACAAAGCCGACGTGGCGGTCGTCGACATCTTGATGCCCGACCGCGACGGGCTGGAGGCCATCGGGCAACTGCGCCGAACCCGCCCGGATCTCCGCATCATTGCAATCTCCGGTGGTGGGCGCGTAGGTCCCCAGGTCTATCTTGGCCTTGCGCAGCAGATCGGCGCAGACGCCAGTCTGGTGAAGCCGATCGAAGACCAGGCTCTGCTCAGCGCGGTGGAGCCCGGCTGACGTGCCGCGGGGCGGGCAGCGGTCCAAAGCGTCCCGTCAGTTCGGGAGCGGCCGCGCCGCCTTGTTCTTCGTCACGCTCTTCGGCGTGGTGCTGACCGTCGCTGGGTTCTGGAGCTACCGCGAGCTTGATCGAGCCACCCGCCTGCGGGGCGAGCTGAACGAGAGCTTCGTCACGCGCAACCAGATCGAGCACGTCTTCTCCCTTCTGCAGGACGTCGAGACCGGCCAGCGGGGCTTCCTGCTCACCGGTGATCCGATCTTCCTCAAGCCATACGAGAACGCGCGCGCCGAGCTGCCCAGCGAAATGGCGCTCCTGCAGCGCCATCTCTCCGATCCGCACGAGCGGCCCGACATGGCGGAGTTCGCGGCGCTGGCGGACCAAAAGCAGCGCCAGGCTGAGCGCCTGGTGGAGATGCGCTCGCGTAATGCGCCGATCGACGAGGCGCTCACCCGCGAGAGCAAGGCCACACTTGACGCGCTTCGGCGCGCCGCCCGGCGCATGGGGCGCGCCGAGGACCAGCGGATCGACGCCATGTTGGCGGAGGACCGCCTTCGGAGTCAGACAACCAGCGGTCTTGTCGCCTTCTTGTTCGGCGCGCTGGCCATGTCAGCGGTCGCCGCAGGCATATTCGGACGGCGTTACCTGAAAGCACGCAACGAGCTCCTGGCCGTGCTCCGACAGGAAGCCGATCGCCAGCGCGGCGGCTTCGAATCCGCCCTCGACGGGATCCTCACCATCGACCGATCGGGTGTGATCGAGAGCGCCAACCCGGCGGCCGCCCGCATCTTCGCCCGGGACGTAACCAGCCTCGTGGGCCGCAAGGCGGAAGAGCTAAGCGAGTCCTTCCACGATCTTCTCGCCGAGCTCTGGGCCGATCCGGCTCTTGGCGCCACTGGATTGCGCCGGCGGGTGGAGGGCCTGCGGAACGGATCCGAATTCCCGATGGAGGCGTCGCTCGCGATCGTGCGGCTGGACGAGGGGCAACGGGTGATCGCGTTCGTGCGCGACCTGTCGGGGCTTCAGGAAGCCACCCGCGCCAAGGACGAGTTCGTCTCCACCGTGAGCCACGAGCTGCGCACGCCGTTGACCTCGATCGCAGGATCGCTTGGTCTCGTCGCCTCCGGCGCCGCCGGCCCGCTCCCTGAAAAAGCCGCGCGCCTGGTCGGCATCGCCCAGTCCAACAGCCAGCGGCTGGTGCGCCTGATCAACGACATCCTCGACCTCGAGAAGCTGGAGTCGGGCAAGCTCAGCTTCATCTTCGCGCCCATCGACCTGACGGACGTCGCCCGCCGCGCGATTGACGGGGTCAGCGGCTACGCGGACCAGCTCGGCGTTGAACTGGTGCTCGACGAGACCGAGCCCGTGCCGGTCAATGGCGACACCGATCGCCTGGTGCAGGTCGTCACCAACCTGCTCTCCAACGCGGTGAAGTTCTCCAGCCGCGGCGGGGCGGTCACCGTCCACGTGGTCTCCGACGGAACCCAGGCGCGCCTGTCGGTGATCGACCGTGGACCGGGCGTGCCCGAGAACTTTCGCGATCGCATCTTCTCCCGCTTCGCACAGGCGGACGGCTCTGACGCGCGAGGCAAGAGCGGCACCGGCCTTGGACTCTACATCGCCAAGGAGATCGCCGAGCGGCACGGCGGGCGGCTGTGGTTCCAGTCGCCGGCGGAAGGGGGCGCCACCTTCCACCTTGACCTGCCCTTGCTGACGGAGGCCGCCCAGCCGGAGCCAGTTCAGCGCGACCGCGTTCTGCTCGTCGAGGACGAGGCGATCGCGGCCACCGTCCTGACCGACATCCTCATGGAGAACGGATTGAAGGTCGACGCGGTCGAAACCCTGGCCGAGGCGCGGGAGCGGTTGTCGCGGGCGGAGCGCTATGGAGCGCTGATCCTGGATCTTCGGCTGCCGGACGGCGATGGCATGGAGTTGGTGCGCGAGCTCCGCGCCCGCCCCGACACGCGCGGCATGCCCGTCGTGATCGTATCGGGCGACGTCGCGCGGCGGCGCGATCCGGACGTGCGGCCCCTGGAGGTCACCTCCTGGATGGAGAAGCCGGTCGATCCGGACCGGCTGACGGGGCTGGTCCGCTCCGCCGTACTGAAGGCGGCGAGCCGCCGCAGCGTGATCCTGCACATCGACGACGACCGCGACATTCGCGAGGTCGTAGCCGCGGCCCTCAGCGGCAGCGGCGAAGTGCTTTCCGCTGACGGCTTGGCCGAAGCGCGCCGCATCCTAGGCGAGCGCCGGCCGGACGTGGTGATCGTCGATCCGGACCTGAACGGCGAGAGCGGCCTCGACATCCTGAAGGATCTGCAGCAGGCGGGCCGTGTGCGTCCCCTGACGGTGCTCTTCACGGCCGCCGACATGGGCGCCGCTCCGCCCGGGGTGGACGCTGTTCTGGTGAAGTCCCGTACGCCGCTGGACAAGCTTGCCGAGGCCGTGGGCGCCATGGTTCGCACACGGCGACCCGACGCTGCATGACGGTGACCACGGTCCTTTACGTGGACGATGAGCCGGACCTGCGTGAGGTCGCGGTTATGTCGCTGGAGATCGACCCCGAGCTCTCGGTCCGCGCCGCGGGCTCTGGACGCGAGGCGTTGCAGATCCTGGACGAGGGCTATCGGCCGGACGTCATGCTTTTCGATGTCATGATGCCCCACATGGACGGGCCGGCCCTGCTCGCCGCCTGCCGTGCGCGTCCGGAGACCGCGAACACCCCGGTGATCTTCATCACTGCACGAGCGCAGAGCCGCGAACTGGAGGCGTTCCTGGCGCTCGGCGCTTGCGGCGTCATCGTAAAGCCGTTCGACCCGATGACCCTTGCGCTTGAGCTGAGGGCGATCCTGGCCCGGAGCTGCACGTGAGCACCGTCCAGGAGAACCTGCAGCGCTTGCGGCAGCGCTTCCTGGACCGGTCCTCGGGCGAGCTCTACGCGCTGAAGACCGAGCGGGATCCGGAGGCGTTGCGCCCCATCGTGCACCGCATGGCGGGGGCGGCCGGCACCTTCGGCTTCCCCGAACTCAGCCGGATGGCCGGCGAGCTGGACGACGCCCTCATCGAGGGCAAGCGGGTCGGTGACGCAGAGCTGGGACCGCTGATCGCCGAGCTGGAGCGGCTCCTGAAAGATCGGGCCCCGTCCTAGGCCGTCACGGACTTCATCGAGACCGCCGGGTCGGCAAGCTTGGTGGCGTCAACCGCCGCCGCCTTGCCGATCAGCTGCCGACCCATCATGAACTCGGGCGGGGCGTTCACCGCCTCGACCGCCACGATGCGGTCTCCCGCCAGGTGGAAGACGGCGAACTTCGCCGCGTCCACGTCGCCCCGCACCACCAGCCGGTCAGCCCCGAACGGGATGCCGGCGATTTGCAGTTTCAATTCGTATTGGTCGGACCAGAACCACGGCACTTCCGGTGTCGGCTGGGCGTGGCCAGCGATCGCGGCCGCCGCCTGCTTGGCTTGCTCCAAGGCGTTCGGCACGCTCTCCACCCGCGCCTTGACGCCATAGTGGGGCAGGGGGCGATGGGTGCAGTCGCCGATCGCGAAGACCGCGGGGTCTGCGGTGCGGGCCTCCGCGTCAACGACGATCCCATCTCCACAGGCGAGCCCCGCGCCGACGGCGAGGTCATCGCAGGCGCTCGCGCCCACGCCCACAAGGACGGCGTCGCCCTTGATCGTCGTTCCGTCGCCGAGGGTGACCGAGCACGCGGCAGCGTCAACGGCGGCGACCGCGGCGCTGGTCAGGATCTCCACGCCGCGTGCGCGATGGTACGCCTCGAAGAAGCGCGACAGCGGCTCGGACGCGACCCGCGCCAGCACCCGAGCCTCACGCTCGATCACCACCGCCTCGCAGCCGAGCGCCCTTGCCGACGCGGCGACCTCAAGCCCCACGTAACCGGCCCCGACGATGATCAGCCGTCGCCCCGGCTGCAGCACGGCCTTCAGCCGGTCCGCATCGGCCGCAGTGCGTAGCTCCAGCACGCGCGGGTCGTCCGCACCCGGGATCGGCAGTTTGCGCGCGCGCGAGCCCGTGGCCAGCACCAGCACGTCATAGGCCAGCGTGTTTCCGCTGGAGAGCGTGAGGGTCCTGGGGGCGCGCTCGATCGCCTCAACTCGCGTCGACAGGCGGACGGTCGTTCCGGCCTCGTCGTAGAAATCCTGCGGTCGCAGCATTAGGGACTCGCCGTCCGCCTCGCCCTTGAGCCACGCCTTCGACAGTGGCGGGCGCTGGTAGGGCAGCAACGGCTCCTCGCCGATGAGGGTGATCGGCCCTTCGAATCCGTACTGGCGCAGGAAGGCGACACAGGAGCCGCCCGCGTGGCCGGCGCCCACGATCACCACATGGGCTCCGCTCATGCCGGCAGAGTCGGGTCGAGGCCGGCCGACAGGCACGCGGCGGTGTATGTGTTGGCCAGCAGGCAAGCGATGGTCATGGGGCCCACGCCGCCGGGCACCGGGGTGATGCGCCGGGCGACCTGCAGCGCTTCTTCGAAGGCGACGTCACCGACCACGCGGGTCTTGCCCTCGGCCGCCTTCTCCGGGTCACGCGACGGTACGCGATTGATGCCCACGTCGATCACTGTCGCGCCCGGCTTGATCCAGTCGCCGCGGATCATCTCGGGTCGGCCGACCGCCGCCACGAGGATATCCGCCCCTCGGCAGACCTGCGGCAGATCGTTTGTCCGTGAATGCGCCACCGTCACCGTGCAGTTCTCGGCCAGCAGCAGCTGCGCCATGGGTTTGCCGACGATGTTTGACCGGCCGACGACCACCGCGTTCATGCCTGACAGGTCGCCGAGCGCGTCCTTGAGCAGGATGATGCAGCCGAGAGGGGTGCACGGCACGAGTCCCGGAAGACCCGTCGACAGTCGGCCGACGTTGACCACGTGGAAGCCGTCCACGTCCTTGTCTGGGCTGATGGCCGCCAGGACCGCGGCGGAGTCGATGTGGGCCGGCAGCGGCAGCTGAACCAGGATCCCGTGGATGCCGGGGTCCGCGTTGAGGTCGTGCACCAGGGCCAGCAGTTGGTCCTGGGTGGCCGTGTCGGGCAGCCGGTAGGTGTCGGACCGCATGCCCGCGTCGCGGGTCTGCTCCCCTTTGTTGCGGACGTAGATCTGGCTGGCTGGGTCCTCCCCAACGATCACGACCGCCAGACCGGGCGTCAGCGCCTGCTCGGCCTTCAGCCGCTCCACCCCGCGCGCAACGCGCCCCCGCAAGGAGGCTGCGGCCGCCTTGCCGTCGATGATCCTGTCGTCCATGGCCGGGCTCTATAGCCCCGCAGGGCGACTCGGAAAACGACAAGGTGCATGCGGTCTTCCCGTCACGTGCTATCGGTGTGCGCCATGGCCGAACGGTTCGACCTTGTGCTGGCGGGCGGCGGACTGGCGGCGGGCCTCATCGCCTGGCGCATGGCGGTTGCGCATCCCGATGTCAGGGTCGCGGTCGTCGAGCGGGAAGGGCGGCTTGGCGGGCGCCACACCTGGTCCTTCTTCGATACCGATCTGACGCCGAAGCAGCGCGCCTGGATCGCACCGGCCGTCGTGCGCCACTGGGATTGCTACGACGTGGCCTTTCCGGAGCGGCGACGCACGCTTGGCGTCGGCTACAACAGCATCAGCTCTGATCGTTTCCACCAGGTCGTGAGCGATTTCCTCGGCGATCGCCTCATCCAGGGGGAGATCGCGTCCGTATCTTGCGACGCCGTCGCACTTTCCGACGGCCGCAGATTGGAGGGCGGCGTGATAGACGCGCGGGGGCCGGAGCCGACGGAGCAGCTGTCGCTCGGCTGGCAGAAGTTCGTGGGTCGGGAGCTGCGCCTGGCGGAGCCGCACGGCCTGGAGCGGCCAATCATCATGGACGCGACGGTGGACCAGCTCGACGGCTACCGCTTCCTCTATGTTCTGCCGTTCTCGGCCGACGTCGTTCTGGTCGAGGACACCCGCTACAGTGACGGCGCCGACCTTGACCGCGAGGCGTTGCGCGCCGGCGTCGAGGCCTATTGCGCCGATCAGGGCTGGACCATCGCGGAGGTGTTGCGGGAGGAGGAGGGCGTGCTGCCCATCGCGCTCGATGGGGACATTGAGGGCTTCCTTGATGACGGCGCCCCTGGTGTCGCCCGCGCCGGGCTCCGCGCCGCCTTGTTCCATCCCACCACTGGCTACTCGCTGCCCGACGCGGTGCGCGTGGCGGATCGGGTGGCTGACCTTTCCGATTTTTCGGGCCCCGCGCTGCACACCGCGCTGCGGCGCCACGCGGTCGAGACCTGGCGCTCGCGGGGCTTTTACCGCCTGCTCGACCGGATGCTCTTCCGGGCCTGCGCGCCGGATCAGCGCTACCGGGTGCTGGAGCGCTTCTACGGTCTCTCGGAGGGTCTGATCGGCCGCTTCTATGCAGATCGGCTCACTTTCACCGACAAGGCCCGGATCCTGGCCGGCAAGCCGCCGGTTCCAGTCAGCGCCGCCCTGAAACAGCTTACGGAAAGACGCGCCGCATGAGCCGGGCCGTCGTCATAGGCGCGGGCTTTGGCGGGCTGGCCTTGGCCATCCGCCTGCAGTCCGCCGGTATCGCCACCACGCTGCTGGAGAAGCGCGACAAGCCGGGCGGTCGCGCCTACGTCTACGAGGACCAGGGGTTCACCTTCGACGGTGGGCCGACCGTCATCACCGACCCTGCTTCATTGGAGGAGCTGTTCGCGTTGTCCGGCCGTCGGATGGCCGACTACGTCGACCTGCTTCCGGTCGATCCGTTCTATCGGCTCTGCTGGGAGGACGGGACGACCTTCGACTACGTCAACGACCAGGAGCAGCTCGACGCCCAGATCGCGGCCCGCAGCCCTGCAGACGTGGCCGGCTATCGGCGCTTCCTGGCCTATTCGGAGGAGCTATACCGCGAAGGCTACCTGAAGCTTGGCGCCGTTCCGTTCCAGAGCTTCTGGAGCATGGTCCGCGCGGGCCCGGAGCTGATGAAGCTCCAGAGCTGGCGCAGCGTCTACTCCATGGTCTCGCACTTCATCCGGGACGAGCGGCTGCGGGAGGCTTTCAGCTTTCACACCCTGCTTGTCGGCGGCGACCCCTTCAAGACCTCGTCGATCTACGCGCTGATCCACGCTCTCGAGCGGCGAGGCGGAGTGTGGTTCCCTCGCGGCGGGACGGGCGCGCTGGTCCGCGGGCTCGCGATGCTCTTCACGGACCTGGGCGGCGAGCTGAGGGTGAACGCCTCCGTGGCCGAGATCCAGACCGCGAACGGTCGCGCGACCGGCGTCTTCCTGGAGGATGGAGAGCGCCTGCCGGCCGACATCGTCGCCTCCAACGCCGACGTCATGCACACGTACAAGCGGCTCCTGGGTCACGACCCGCGCGGCAAGAGCCGGGCGGCGGCGCTCGACCGCAAACGGTGGTCCATGTCGCTGTTCGTGGTCTACTTCGGGCTGAACTCGCCCCGGCCCGACCTTCGCCACCACACCATCTGCTTCGGCCCGCGCTACCGCGAACTGATCGGGGACATCTTCTCCGGTCCCGACCTGCCCGACGACTTCTCGCTGTACCTGCACGCGCCCTGCGCCACCGATCCCACCCTCGCGCCGCCGGGCTGCTCGACCTACTACGCGCTCTCGCCGGTGCCGCACCTGGGCGCCGCCGACATCGATTGGGAGGTGGAGGGGCCGCGCCACCGCGACCGCATCCTGAACTACCTGGAAGCACGCTACATCCCGAACCTGTGGCGAGATCTCGTCACTAGCCGGATCCTGACGCCGTTCGATTTCCGCGACACGCTCAACAGCCACCTGGGCTCGGCGTTCTCGCTCGAGCCGATCCTTACCCAGAGCGCGTGGTTCCGGACCCACAACCGGGACGATGAGATCCCGAACCTCTACTTCGTCGGCGCTGGCAGCCATCCAGGCGCCGGCGTGCCGGGTGTCGTCGGCTCGGCCAAGGCGACGGCCGGTCTCGTCCTGCAGGATCTTGGGCGCGTCGGAGCGTTGGAGGCCGCCGAATGAGCGACGCAGTCCTCGCGCACAGCCGGGACTCGATCACGAAGGGCTCCAAGAGCTTTCGCGCCGCCTCGCGCCTCTTCGACAGCCGCACGCGTGAGGACGCTTGGCTCCTGTACGCATGGTGCCGCGCCTGCGACGACGCGGTGGACGGGCAGGACCACGGTCATGGCCACGTCGAGCTTTCCCGGGAGGAGCGCCGAGCCCGGCTGGACCGCCTCTACGACGTCACCCGCGCCGCCCTGCGTGGCGAGCCGATGGACGACCCTACCTTCGCTGCCTTCCAGCGCGTGGCCATGCATGCGCGCCTCCCCGAGGCCTGGCCGATCGAGCACCTCGACGGCTTCGCCATGGATGTGGACGGCCGCCGCTACGACTCGCTCGAGCAGGTCCTCAGCTATTGCTGGCACGTCGCCGGCGTCGTCGGCGTGATGATGACGCTGGTGATGGGGCGTCGGGACGAGGCCACCCTGCGCCGCGCGCAGGACCTTGGCATCGCCTTCCAGTTGACCAACATCGCCCGCGACGCCGTGGACGACGCCCGCGCGGGACGTGTCTACCTGCCGGGGGACTGGCTGCGCGAGGCGGGGGTCGAGCCCACGCCCCAGGCCGTCGCCGATCCGGCCAGCCGCGCCGCGGTTCACGCTGTGGCGCGGCGCCTGCTGGACGTGGCGGAGCCCTATTATGACTCCGCTCGCGAAGGGCTGCGCTGGCTGCCTTTCCGCTCGGCCATGGCGGTGGCTGCGGCGCGTGGCGTGTATCGCGAGATCGGCCGCAAGCTGGTGCGCAACGGCCCGACCGCCTGGGAGGGGCGTGTCAGCGTCGGCAAGCCCATGAAGCTCTGGCTCTTTGGGCGCAGCCTGCTGATCGCGCTCTGGATCATGACGCTCCACCGCGGCCGCGCGGCGCCCAAGCGCCCGGATCTCTGGTCGCGGATCTAGGCGGGCCGGCCCACGCGCGGCAGCCGCCACCACGGGGCGCTCGGCTCCAGGTGATGCTCCCGGTGGAAGCCGCCGAAATGGAAGCAGCTGAAGAGAGATCCCCACCAGCCGTAACCCAGGCTACGCGCGTTGTGATGGTCCTCGAACCCACGGTCTTCGTGCCGGTGCGGCAGCCACGTGCCGAAGCCGAACAGCATCAGAGAGGACAGGATCGCCGGCGTCCCCCAGAACAGGGCCAGGTTCAGCGGCCGCGCGCCGAGCGCCAGGTAGGCGAGCAGGACGAATGTCACCAGGCCGAACTCGCGCCAGCCGAAGTAGGTCCTGAAGAACCGGAGGTACCAGGCCAGGAACGCCCGCGGCGCCTCGGGGTGGAAGTCGGGGTCCTCGGCGGTGCCGGGCGCGCGGTGGTGTCGGTGGTGCTGCCGGTTCAGCTTGTCGAACGAGAAGGCGGCGTAGAGGCCGACGCACAGCTGGCCCACGCCCCGGTTCAGCCCCGGTCGTCCTGGCGCGAGGGAGCCGTGCATGGCGTCGTGCGCAACGATGAAGAGACCGGCTCCGAGCCAGCTCTGCACGAGGATCATCAAGGGTGCGGCCGCCAGGCCTAGAGGCGTCCACGGGTGCAGGAAGACGCCCCAAAGGTGCAGCGCCGACCATAGGGCGACGATCAGGAAGGCCAGCCCAAGACCTATGGCGGTCTGGCGCGCTGTGCTCATCGGGGCGGCCGCTTGCGGGCGTTCAACATCGCCTTGAGCCGGTGCGGGTCCGGCGCGAACAGGAAGCCGAAGGAGACCGCGCCCTCCTTGCTCTGCACCGCGTGGTGCAGCCGATGCGCCAGCACCAGGCGGCGGAGGTAGCCGCGCTGCGGCACCCACCTGAAGCCCCAGCGCTGGTGGACCAGTGCGTCGTGCACGAAGGCGTACACCAGGCCGTACAGGGTCACGCCCAGCGCCGCGAACCACACCCAACGCAGACCGGGCAAGGCGCCGGCCCAGAACAAGAGCACCGCCGGCGCGGCGAAGACGATGGCGAACAGGTCGTTTCGCTCGAAGGGCCCATCCCGCGGCTCATGGTGAGAGCGGTGCCAGCTCCAGCCCCAGCCGTGCATCACGTGACGGTGCATGACCCAGGCGAACCCCTCCATGGCGACGAAGGCGACGAGCGTCACGAGGGCATAGAACGCGAACTGGGCCATGGGATCAGTCTACGCCCCGCCGCCTCATGCCGCCACGGCGCGAGTCTCGAACATCATGGCTGCGACCGCGGTGAGCGGACCGGAGCCGCCGACCTCCGCAAGCGCCGCGAGGCCCGCTTCAAGTTCGGCGTCGAGCGCGGCGCGCGCGCGCTCCGCGCCGACCAGCGACACGAGCGTGGTCTTGTCGGCGTCCTTTCCCGCGTCCTTGCTGGCGTCGCTCAAGCCGGCGCCCACATCGATCAGGTCGTCCCGGATCTGGAAAGCCTGTCCGATGCGGCGGCCGAACTCCCGCGCGGCGGCGCAGGCCTTCGCGTCCGCGCCGGCGACCACGGCGCCTGTCTCGCAGGCGGCGACGAACAGTACGCCGGTCTTCTGGTGGTTCAGCGAGGCGAGCGCTTGGGCGCTGCGGCTCTGCTCAGGCTCCTCGAGATCGCGCAGTTGGCCGGTCACCAGACCATCGAAACCGACGGCGGCCGACAGCCGCGCCACCAGCGCCAGCCGCGCGTCGTCGGGCAGGGAAGGGGAGCGGGCGAGCACGCCGAACGCCTCGTTGAGCAGGGCCACTCCTGCCAACAGGGCGGCGGGCTCCCCGAAGGCGGTATGCACCGTCGGCCGGCCGCGGCGCAGCGCGGCGTCATCCATGCAGGGGAGGTCGTCGAACACGAGCGAGGCGGTGTGAACCATCTCGATGGCGCAGCCCGGGTCGATGGCCAGGCGGCTGTCGCCCCCGAAGTGCTCGGCCGAGAGCGCCGTCAGGATCGGGCGCAGCCGCTTGCCGGGCGCGAGCAGACTGTGGCGCACCGCCGCCGCCAAAGGGTCGCTCCCCGTGGGGGTCAGGCTCTGCAGCCGAGCCTCGATCTGTCCGCGCAGCGCGTCGGCCCGCCGGCGCACCGCGTCGGTCGTCGCCTCTCCCCCCTGCCAGGCAGGTTCGTGCATGCGGGCTCCCCATCTTCGCGTAGCGCCGCTACGTTGGGCAGCCTAGCTGCGTCCAGACTCCAGCGCACGCCGTAATACGCTGCGGACGGCTTCAAGGATGCGTTTGATGAGGAATCCGTTGAGCGGAGAGCAGGGCGTCGCTGGGCGCAAGGACCAGCACCTAGACCTGGTGCTGGCCGGCCGCGGCGTCGGCGCGCTGAACGCCGGCTTCGACGCCGTGCGGTTCGAGCACTGCGCGCTGCCGGACCTCTCGCTCGACCAGATCGACCTCTCGGCCGCTCTGCTTGGGCGCCGGCTGAATGCCCCCCTGTTGATCAGCGCAATGACGGGCGGGCCGGCGCGTGCAGAGGGCATCAACGCCCGCCTGGCCGAAGCGGCTCAGGCGCTGGGCCTGGCGCTGGCGGTGGGCTCACAACGCGTGGCGATGGAGGGCGGGCCCGCTGGCGGTCTCGATCGCTCGCTGCGTCGGCTAGCCCCGGACACGCCGATCCTGGCTAACTTCGGCGCAGCCCAGCTGGCGCAGGGCTGGGGCGCCGACGAGGCCCGACGGGCGGCCGAGATGATCGGCGCCGATGCGGTGGTGATCCACCTGAACCCGCTGCAGGAGGCGGTGCAGCCGGAAGGGGACCGCGACTGGCGAGGCGTCGGCGCCGCCCTGGAGCGGCTGGTGGCCGCCCTGGATCTGCCGGTGATCGTCAAGGAGACCGGCTGCGGGATCTCCGCCGCGGTCGCGCGGCGGCTGGTCGATATGGGCGTGCGCGGCGTCGACGTGGCCGGCGCCGGCGGCACCAACTGGGCCCTGATCGAGGCTGGCCGGTCGCAGTCGCCCTCAGCAGCCGCCGTCGGTGGCGCCTTCGCCGCGTGGGGGGTGCCGACCGCCCGGGCGATCGTCGAGGTGCGGGCCGCCTGTCCGGACGTGCTGCTGATCGGCTCGGGCGGCGTGCGCGACGGGCTGGACGCCGCAAAGGCGATCCGCTTGGGAGCGGATCTTGTCGGTCAGGCCGCGGGCGTCCTGCAGGCCGCCACTCGATCGACCGAAGCGGTGGTGGATCACTTCGAGACGGTGATCCGGCAGCTTCGCGTCGTCTGTTTCTGCACCAACTCGGCGGACCTGGCGGCGCTGCGCCGTGCGCCCCTGCTCTAGGGCCGGAACGTCCGGATCGCGCCGACCAGCGCCTTCAGCAGATCCTGCAGCGGTGCGGCGCGCTCGGACAGATATTCAAACGTGCGCTCGTCCATGTAGTCGGCTTGAGTGAGTTCGAACTGGACGGCGTGCACGCGCTCGGCCGGGCGGCCGTACCAGCGCGTCGTCCAACCGCCTTTGAAGCGGCCGTCCACCACCCAGGTGTAGCGATCCTGGGCGTCCAGCACGTCCTCTAGCCGCTGGCGCAGGGCCGGGGCGCAGGAAGCGCCGTCGGCGCACCCCACGTTGATCGTCGGCAGCCGCCCTTCGAACAGGTTCGGGACCTCGGCGCGGATCGAGTGGGCGTCCAGTAGGAGGGCGAAGCCGTGCCGACTGCGGGCGTCGTCCAGAGCCTTTTTGAGCTGCGCGTGATAGGGCCGCCACCACTTGTCCAGCCGCCGCTTGACCTCGTCTGCGTCCGGCTCGCGCCCCGGCAAGTACAGGGGCTCGCCATCGAAGGTGGTGCGCGGGCAAAGCCCCGTCTCGAACCGGCCGGGATAGAGCGGCGTGTCCTCGGGCGCGCGGTTAAGGTCGATGGCCGTGCGCGAGTTCACCGCCATCAACACCGAAGCGTCGGTGTGCTCCAGGAAGTCGTAGAGCCGATCCAGATGCCAGTCGGCGTCGACCGCCTTCAAGGCGGGATCAGTCAGGCGGGTGGCGATCTCGGGCGGGATGCGCGTGCCCACGTGCGGAATGGCGACGACCAGCGGCCCGTCGCCGCCCTTGAAGCGGAAGGTCTCGCTCACGACAGACGCACTGTCGGGGAGGGAAGGGCGCTGAAGGCCCGCGCGTCTATCAATCCCGCAACGCCGGTGATGTCGGGCGCAAAGTAGCGGTCCTGATCGTAGCGGGCGGCGACCCCGCGCACGGCCTCCATGGCCGTCTCCAGCGCCAGTGAGCTGCGCATCGGTCGGTGGAAATCCACCCCCTGTGCGCCCGCCAGCAGCTCTACGGCCAGGACGCTGCGCAGATTGGCGGTCATCTCCAGGAGGCGGCGCGCGCCGTGCGTGGCCATGGAGACGTGATCCTCCTGATTGGCGGAGGTCGGAACCGTGTCGACCGATGCGGGGTGCGCCAGCATTCGATTTTCGGCCACCAAGGCGGCGGCGGTCACCTGCGCGATCATGAAGCCCGAGTTCAGGCCGGATTCGGCGACCAGGAAAGCCGGCAGTCCGCTCATCTTTGGATCCACCAGGATGGCGACGCGACGCTCGCTGATGTTGCCGATCTCGCAGAGCGCCAGCGCGATCTGGTCGGCGGCGAAGGCGACTGGCTCGGCGTGGAAATTGCCGCCGGACAGCGCGGTGTCGTCCTCGGCGAAGATCAGCGGATTGTCCGTTACGGCGTTGGCCTCGATCTCCAGCGTACGGGCGGCGTTCCGAAGCACATCAAGCACCGCGCCCATCACCTGCGGCTGGCAGCGCAGCGAATAGGGGTCCTGCACCCGCGGACACTCCACGTGGCTGGCGCGGATCTCGCTGCCGGCCGTCAGCTGGCGCAACGCGCTCGCCACGTCGATCTGGCCGGGCTGCCCACGCAAGGCGTGGATGCGCGGGTCGAACGGTGTGTCGGATCCTTTCAGCGCATCCGTCGACAGGGCGCCGGCGACGAGGCCGGACAGGAACGCGTCCTCCGCCTCAAACAGCCCGACCAGCGCCAGCGCGGTGGAGCACTGGGTGCCATTGAGCAGCGCCAACCCTTCCTTCGGTCCGAGCGCAATCGGCTGCAGGCCGGCGCGGGACAGCGCCGCGGCCGCTGGCATGCGTTCGCCGCCGACCTGAGCCTCGCCTTCCCCGATCAGGACCGCCGCCAGGTGCGCGAGGGGCGCCAGGTCGCCTGAAGCGCCGACCGAGCCCTTGCCCGGGATGCAGGGAAGAACGCCAGCTTCTAGGAGCCGTGCGAGCGCCTCCACGGTGGTGAGCCGCACGCCTGATGCGCCCGCCGCCAGGCTCGCGACCTTCAGCACGATCATCAGGCGCACGACGGCATCGGGCAGCAGGGGGCCGACCCCGCAGGCGTGTGACAGCACCAGGTTCCGCTGCAGCTGGCTCAACTGGTCGTGCGGAATGCGCGTGTTGGCCAGCAGGCCGAAACCCGTGTTCACGCCGTAGACGGTGTCGCCGTGCTCCACGATCCGGGCGATGGCCGCGGCGCCGGCCTCGATCCGGTCGACGGACCCCGGCGCCAGAACGATCCGCTCCGCCCGAGTTGCATCCCGGAGGTCGGTCAGGCTCAGCGCCCGCTCGCCGATGGTGATCGAGCTCATCACAGGCTCTCCACGGACGGCAGGTCCATCCCCTGTTCACGGGCGCAATCGACCGCGATGTCGTAGCCCGCGTCTGCGTGGCGCATCACGCCTGTGCCGGGGTCGTTCCATAGCACCCGCTCGAGGCGTGCCGCGGCTTCGGGCGTGCCGTCGGCGACGATCACGACGCCTGCGTGCTGACTGTATCCCATGCCCACGCCGCCGCCGTGGTGGAGGCTGACCCAGGTGGCGCCCGACGCGGTGTTGAGCAGGGCGTTGAGGAGCGGCCAGTCGCTGACTGCGTCTGATCCGTCGGCCATCGCTTCCGTCTCGCGGTTCGGGCTGGCGACCGAGCCTGAATCCAGATGGTCCCGCCCGATGACGATCGGCGCCTTCAGCTCGCCGCGCGCGACCATGTCGTTGAACATCAGCCCTGCGCGATGGCGGTCACCGAGCCCGATCCAGCAGATCCGGGCCGGCAGGCCTTGGAAGGCGATCTTCTCACGCGCCATATCAAGCCAACGGTGCAAGCCGCTGTTTTCAGGAAACAGCCGCTTCATCGCCTCATCCGTGCGGTGGACATCTTCGACATCTCCCGACAGGGCGGCCCACCGGAACGGCCCGATGCCGCGGCAGAACAGCGGGCGGATGTAGGCGGGCACGAAACCAGGGAAGTCGAAGGCGTTCGCCAAGCCCTCGTCCTTCGCCACCTGCCGAATGTTGTTGCCGTAGTCGAAGGTCGGGACCCCATCCGCCTGCCAGTCCAGCATCGCTTGCACGTGGGTGACGATCGACGCGCGGGCCGCCGCCGCGACCGTGACCGGCTCTTGGAACCGGAGGCGGTCCCATTGGTCGACGGTCCAGCCGGCGGGCAGATAGCCGTTGACCAGGTCATGGGCGCTGGTCTGGTCCGTCAGCAGATCCGGCCGAACGCCCCGGCGACGTAGCTCCGGGAGCACTTCGGCGGCGTTGCCGAGCAGCCCGACGGAGAGCGGTTGGCGCGCCTTCACCGACTCGTCGATCAGGCGGAGAGCCTCGTCGAGGTCCTCCACAGCACGATCCAAGTAGCGGGTCTCCAGGCGCTTCTCGAGGCTCGATCGGCGGCACTCGATGGCCAGGCACGAGGCCCCCGCCATGGTCGCGGCCAACGGCTGCGCGCCCCCCATGCCGCCCAAGCCGGCCGTCAGCAGCCAGCGGCCCGAAAGGTCGCCTCCGTAGTGGCGCCGGCCGGCCTCCGCGAAGGTCTCGTAGGTGCCCTGAACGATGCCCTGGGTGCCGATGTAGATCCACGAGCCGGCCGTCATCTGGCCGTACATGGCGAGCCCCTTGCGATCGAGTTCGGAGAAGTGCTCCCACGTCGCCCAGCGCGGCACGAGGTTTGAGTTGGCGATCAGCACGCGCGGAGCGTCCGCATGCGTGCGGAACACGCCGACCGGCTTGCCGGACTGCACCAACAGGGTCTCGTCCGGCGCCAGGCGCCGCAGCGTCTCCACGATCCGGTCGAAGGCCGGCCAGTCGCGCGCCGCCTTACCGATCCCGCCATAAACGACGAGGTCTTCGGGCCGTTCGGCCACCTCGGGGTCGAGGTTGTTCATCAGCATCCGCAGCGCCGCCTCCGCTCCCCATGTGCGGCAGCTCAGCTCCGAACCGCGTGGCGCGCGGATGGTGCGGGCATTGGCAAGAGGCGCGTTCATGCGTTCACCAGTCGCTTCAGAGTTTCTGTGTAAGCTGTTACTGAATTGAGGCTTTCGGCGTGTCGGCCGGATTCCGTCCGGCGCCGGCCGGATAGCCAGCTCTCCAGGATCGGAGACGAGCCGGGGCCGGCGACGAAGACCAGGCCGTCGAACAGGCCGTCGTCTGAAAGGCCTGCGAGGTTCGGGTGGTCGGAGTTCAGCACGAGCAGGTCGGCGACATATCCGGGCGCGATGGCCCCGGTCATCGCCCCGCCGCCACGCGCATCTGCGCGGGCGGCTTCCAGCCACAGTCGCGCGCCGGGGTGCGGCTGTTCGGCCGTCGCGGCCAGGCCCCGCGCGCGGCGGGTGAGGCGGCGGCCATACTCGAAGAGGCGCAACTCCTCGCGTGGATCGACCACCACGTGGCTGTCGGTCCCCAGCCCGAACGCGCCCCCGTCCTCCAGCCAGACGTCGGCGTTGAAGAAGCCGTCGCCCAGATCGCCCTCCGTGGTGGGGCAGAGCACGGCGACCGCTCCCGCCTTCGCCGCCGCCTTGGCCTCGGAGTCATCCGTGTGGGTGGCGTGCACGAGCCGCCACCGATCATCGATGTCGACGGAGTCAATCAACCATTGAATCGGCCGCTTACCTGACCAGACCAGACAGTCCTCCACCTCCTTGGTCTGCTCCGAGACGTGGATGTGAACGGGCAGGCGAGCGGGCGCTGCGGCGAGCACCTCGGAGATCTGTTCGGGGGTGACGGCCCGCAGGGAGTGCAGGCCGACGGCGACCTTGAAGCCGCCGTCATGGCTCTCGCCAACGAGCGACTCCAACTGACGAAGGTACGCGTCGGTCGTCTGCAGGAACCGGCGTTGACCAGGGGTCGCGGGCGCGCCGCCAAAGCCGCCGTGGCTATAGAGCACTGGAGTGAGGGTGAGCCCGATCCCTGCGGTTCTGGCCGCTCGAACATGAGCCCAGGCGGTCTCCAGCGGGTCGGCGTAGGGCTGTCCGTCCGGCGCGTTGTGCAAGTAGTGGAACTCGCAGACGCGGCTGTAGCCGGCCTCCGCCATCTCGACGTACAGGCGTGTGGCGATGACCTCGAGGTCGTCCGGCGTCAGCCGGTCGAGGAAGCGGTACATCACTTCCCGCCATGACCAGAAGTCGTCGGCGCCGGCGGTTCGTTTCTCGCCGAGGCCGGCCATCGCGCGCTGGAAGGCGTGGCTGTGCAGATTGGGGATGGCGGGGACGACGGGGCCGGGGAGCCGTTCTGCGGAGCCGGGAGCGGCCCCGGGCGTGACCGCGAGGATGCGGCCGTGCGGATCGGTTTCGATCACCACGTCGGACGCCCAGCCGTCTGGCAGACGGGCCGTGGGGGCGAACAGGAGCATAAGCTGTCTTGCCGCAGCCCGGGCGGGAGGTCTAGGCGTCGAGCGTGAGCCATAGCCCCATCTACGACCGACTGCTGATCGACTGCCGGGCCGCGACCATGCAGGCCTGGGGGGAGCCCTACGGCGCCATCGAGGACGCGGCGGTGCTGATCAAGGGCGGCCGCATAGCCTGGGTTGGCCCGCGGCGCGAGCTGTCGATCCACGCCGCCTCCCAGGCTGAGATCGTGGAGCACCTGGACGGCCGCTGGATCACGCCGGGCCTGATCGACTGCCACACGCACCTGGTGTTCGGCGGCGATCGGTCCGACGAGTTCGAACGTCGGCTCGCAGGGGCCAGCTACCAGGAGATCGCCGCAGCCGGCGGCGGCATCGTCTCAACCGTGCGAGCCACGCGCGCCGCGTCGGAGGCGGCCCTGCTGGCCTCGGCTCTGAAGCGGCTGGAGGCGCTGAAGCGCGAGGGCGTCACCACGGTCGAGATCAAAAGCGGTTATGGGCTCGACCGGCAGACGGAGCTGAAGATGCTGCGGGTCGCGCGGCAGGTGGGATTCGGCGGCGGCGTGCGCGTCGCCACGAGCTACCTCGGCCTGCACGCGGTTCCGCCGGAACATCGCGCCGACCGGGCCGCGTACGTGGACCTAGCGATAGACGAAATCCTTCCTGCGGCGGTCGCCGAGGGGCTGGTCGACGCCGTGGACGCCTACTGCGAGCCGATCGCCTTTTCGGGCGAGGAGGTGCGGCGCCTCTTCGAGAAGGCCCGCAGCCTGGGTCTGCCCGTGAAGCTGCACGCGGATCAGCTATCGGACGGCGGCGGCGCGGCTCTGGCGGCGGCGCACCACGCGCTTTCCGCGGACCATGTGGAGCATGCGAGCGAGGACGGCATCGCCGCCATGGCGGCGGCGGATGTGGTGGCTGTGCTCCTGCCGGGCGCCTTCCTGATGCTGCGGGAGACTGTCCTGCCGCCGATCGACATGATGCGCCGTTACGGTGTGGCCATGGCGGTTGCGAGCGACTGCAACCCCGGCACCTCTCCGATGACTTCCCTGCTGACCGCGGTCACCCTCGCCTGCGTTCAGTTTCGGCTGACGCCGGAGGAAGCGCTGGCCGGAGTCACACGGCACGCGGCTCAGGCGCTGGGTCTGCAAGACGAGATCGGCGTTCTGGCCGAGGGGAAGGTCGCCGACCTGGCCGTGTGGAACATCGAGCGGCCGGCGGAGCTGGCCTACTGGCTCGGTCTTCCGCGGCTGGAGCGCACCTACGTCGACGGGGAGCCCACGGCTTAAGCGATCAGGCCGATGCGCGCGTGCCGGGCGTCCGGGTGGCGGACCTTCAGACGGGCGAACATCTTCCACGAACGTGGAGTCGCGAGCTCGCCCGGACGACACGCGGCGCGGAAGGTCGTGAAGGACCTCAGGCGAGACTTCCGGCGTCCGCCAGGCCGAACTTCTGCAGCAGGCCTCTGAGTTCTGGCTCGCCGAACGGCTTCTGCAGCACGGGGCGGTCCCGCCACATCTCAGGCACGCCGCCTTCGCCATAGCCGCTGGCGAACGCGAAGGGCACGCCGCGTGCGGCCAACGCCTCGGCCACTGGGAAGACCTGCTCGCCCGCCACGTTGACGTCCAGGATGGCCGCGTCCATGGCCTCGCCGCTCGTCACCAGGGCGACACCCGCCGATACGCGGGGGGCGGGACCGACGACGTCGCAGCCGGCGTCCTCGAGCATCGCCTCAAGCAGCATCGACACGAGGGCTTCGTCTTCGACGATCAGGACCTTGGGGGCGGGCATCAAACAGTCTCCTCAAGGAGCGGGATAGCAAAGCGAGCACGTAGTCCGGAAGGGTGGAAATCGACCTCAGCCTCGCCATTGAGCTCGTAGCTGATGCTGCGGCTGATGAGTCGAGAGCCGAAGCCGCGCCTTGAAGGCGCCTTCACCTCCGGCCCGCCGGCCTCGGTCCAGGCCAGGCGCAGGTGCTTGGACTCGTCCACGGTCCAGTCGATAGCGACCCGGCCGGAGGCGGAAAGGGCGCCGTACTTGGCCGCGTTGGTGCTGAGTTCGTGGACGACCATCCCAAGTGATAGCGCGGCGCGCGGCGGCAGGCGCACCGGCGGTCCGGCCATCTGGACACGGCCCTCGCCGAATGGCGTCACTTCGTGGGCCAGCACCTCTTTGAGGTCCGCGCCTTCCCAGTGTTCACGGGTCAGCAGGTCGTGAGTGTGGGACAGGGCCTTCAACCTGGCGTCGAACGCGACGCGGAACGCCGCGGGGTCAGGCGCCGTGCGGGCCGTTTGGGCGGCGATGGACTGAACGGTGGCCAGCGTGTTCTTCACCCGGTGGTTCAGCTCATCGACCAGCAGGCGTCGGCGCTGCTCGGTCCGGACGGCCTCGGTGACGTCGTGGCCTTGGACGAACACGCCGATCGCTTTCCCGTGGTGATCGCGGATCGGCTGATACAGGAAATCAAGGAAGACCTCCTCCGGCTCCGCGCCTGGCCGCCGCTGCAGCCGAACCGGCGCCCGGCGCCCGTGGAAGGGCTCTCCGGTCTTGACCACGCGGTTCAACAACTCGACGAAGCCCTGGGCGACCACCTCGGGCAAGGCCTCGGCCACGGGACGGCCCACCACCTGCCGTCCGCCGACAAGCTGCCCGTAGGCGGCGTTCGCCAGTTCGAAGACATGATCGGGGCCGCTAAGGACCGCGATGAAGCCGGGCGCCTGTTGGAAAAGCTCCTCCAGCCGGCGCCGCTCGGCCTCCAGACGTCCCTTCTCCTTCTCGGCCGCCTGGGCGCGGCGCAACACGTCGCCTTCGGCGCCTACGCTTCCCGGGGTGCGCCCGTCGCGTTCCCGGAGGCGATGGAGTTCGGTCACGTCGACGGTGTGCTGCAGAATCGCCCGCAGGCTTCCGTCGGCGCTGAGCAGCGGGGTGTGGGTCGCGCTCCAGAAGCGCTCCTCGAAGACCGGACCGTCCGGCCCGGGCATGGCGATGTCGTACTTGATGAGGGGGAGGGTGTCCCGCTGGCCGGTTCGGATCGCCCTCTCCAGCGACTCCCGCAGCTGTCGCTCGCTGTCTTCGCTCGGCGCCGGAAACGCGTCGAACATGGTCCTTCCCAGGATGTCCTCGCGCCGTCGGCCGGTCACCTCCAGGTAGGCGCTGTTCATCTCCAGGATGGTGAAGTCCGGCCCAAGCAGCAGGTACGGATTGGGCGAGGCGTCGAACACGTCGGTCGACGAGACGTTCGTGTGCGCGCCCTCCCGCACCGCGATGTCGTTGGTGACCATGCAGTCCTGTATCACGCTACGCCAAGGCGACCAGCGCCGGCGCACAGTTCGCGCCCCTCTCCGGGCGGACTTCGCGCCTTCGCGGGGGCTTGTGACAGCGGTTTCGCGTGGCAGGCGTAGGGAGCGGTCTCACGTCAAGTCACCGCCGGGGTTCATTCTTGGCGCACCTCGGGCGCCTGAACACGGTGGGCCCAAGGGGCAAATCGGAGGCTTGCGGGCGGAAGGCGCGCGAGCTATGACCCCCGCCTTCCTGAGAGAGCGGATGCGTAGCTCAGCGGGAGAGCACCTCGTTCACACCGAGGGGGTCACAGGTTCAATCCCTGTCGCATCCACCATCTCCGCCTTCCGGCGGCGACATCGGAACTTCCGTCTTGCTTACAGCCTTACCCGCTGACCATCAGCGGAGGATGAGCCATGGCCGAGCAGGGCGCCCCGAACGACACGAACAAGCAGGGCCACGACGAGACCAACAAGATCGCCAGCGAAGGCGAGGTGAACACCAGCTCGGGCCCGACCACCTCCGGCGGCGCCGCGGAGTTGTCTGGCCTTGACCGAGATCCCGACGTCCAGCCGGAGCTGAACCTGGGGGCCGACCCCCAAGGAGCCCAAGGCGGCCCTTCCATGACCACGCGCGTCTCGGATCCCGGCGAACACCCTGTAGAGGAGTCCAGCTTCGCTCCCGGCGGGGACAAGGTCTCCGAGCCTCGGGTCAAGGCGGAGGACCTGCTGGACGTCACCGGGGGGCGCGAAGAGAAGCCCAGCGATTTCCACGGAGCGCCGCCGCAGCGCTGACGCGAGCGGTGACCAGACGCGGACTGCTGACGGGGGTCGCCGGGTCGCTCGCCCTTGGCGGCTGCTCGTCGCTGGCGGTTTTCGACCGACTGACCCCAAAGGACACCGGCGCCCGCCGCGTGTTGCGCGATGTCGGGTTCGGGTCGGGGGCCGATCAGACCTTAGACCTGTATGCGCCGCGTGAGGGCTCGGCCGGCTCCCGGCCGGTGCTGGTGTTCTTCTATGGCGGCAACTGGGCGTCTGGAGACAAGGACCTCTATCGATGGGTCGGCCGGGCGCTTGCGGCGCAGGGGTTCGTCACCGCCGTGCCGGACTACCGCAAGGCGCCGGCGCACCCCTATCCCGCGTTCGTCGAGGACGCCGCTGCGGCGGTGGCGAAGGCGCGGGAGATCGCACCGGCGTACGGCGGGGATCCCAATCGGGTGCTGCTGATGGGCCATTCGGCCGGCGCCTACCTCGCTATCCTGCTGGCGCTGGATGTAAGCCGGCTGAAGTCCGTGGGCGTGGAGCCCGCGGCGCTGCGCGGGGCGGCGGGCTTGGCGGGACCTTACGACTTCTACCCCTTCGACGTGGAAGCGAGCCGGGTGGCGTTCGGCGCGTGGCCGAGGCCGACCGAGACGCAACCGATCACCTATGCTCGCGCGGACGCCCCACCCCTGTGGCTGGCGCACGGGAGCGACGACCGCACGGTGGCCGTGCGCCACTCGCGAGACCTGGCGGCGCGGCAGCAGTCGTTGGGCGCTGAAGCGACATTCCGACTCTATGAGGGGCTGAACCACGTGGACATGGTGCTCGCGCTGTCCCGGCCGTTCCGCAGCAAGGCCCCCGTGCTGGCGGAGGCGACGGCCTTCCTGCGGCGCGTGAGCGCGTGATGGGAGCGGTAACAGTTTCGCCTTGATCCTGCCTCTTCGGCTCGTCAGGAATGGCGGAAAGCCCTCCGCGGAGAGGGTGTGAGGGAGGACGAGCGATGCGGATCTCACGACGGGATTGCCTGGTGCTGGGCGGTGGGGCCGCGTTGGCGGCGGCCTCGGGAGCGGCCGCGCAGACGCCTTCCCTAGATGCGCTGGCCCAGGCCAAGGGCGTGCGATTCGGCACGGCGGTCGGCGTCGGCCGGCCGGGGGCGGGCGCCTTTCACGATGCGGACTACCGAGAGCTGGTCGCCCAGCAATCGGGCATCATCGTCGCCGAAAACGAGATGAAGCTCTACGCGCTCAAAGGCGCCACCGCCGAGCAGTGGAACTGGGAGCCAGCGGATACGCTCGCGCGCTTCGCCAAGGAGCGGGGCCTGCTTTTCCGCGGGCACACCCTGCTGTGGAACCGCGACGAGTTCGCGCCCAATTGGATCAAGGCGCACGACTTCGGCGGCCGGGCCAACGCCGAGAAATGGCTGACCAGCTACATCTCCACCCTCGCGGGACGGTACCGCGGCCAGATCGAGTCCTGGGACGTCGTCAACGAGACGATCGACCCGAAGACCGGGGCGATGCGTGACACGGTCTTCACTCGCGCGATGGGACCGGAGGTGGTGGAGCTGGCCTTTCACGTGGCCAAGCAGGCCGCGCCCGAGGCCAAGCTGCTCTACAACGACTACATGGGCCATGCGGCGGTCGACGCGAAGCACCGCGCGGGCGTGCTGAAGCTGCTGGAGCGGCTCAAGAGCCGCAATGCGCCCATCGACGCGCTGGGCGTGCAGGGCCACATCGCCAACGGCGACTCCGATCCGGCGATACGGTTCGACGGCCAGGAGGCGCGCGACTGGCGCGCCTTCATGGACGAGGTGAAGGGCATGGGCCTGGACGTTCTGATCACAGAGTTCGACGTCAACGACACCGCAGGTCCCGCCGATCCGGCCCAGCGCGACAAGCTAATCGCGGGCGTCACCCGCGATTACCTGGACATGATGCTGAGCTATCCGGAGCTGAAGCAGGTCCTGGCCTGGGGGCTGGCCGATCGTCACTCCTGGCTGCAGACATGGTGGCCGCGGCCCGACAAGCTGCCCAAGCGTCCGACGCCCTACGACGCCGACCTGAAGCCCAAGGCGATGCGCGAAGCGGTGGCGGCGGCGTTCCGTGCTGCGCCGCCGCGGCAGGGCTGGAGCTAAGCGGCGTCCAGCCTCAGTGGGTGTGTGATCCGGCGGCCACCGAGCTAGGGCTCATCTCCGCGCCGCGGGCGTAGCGATCGTACTCTTCGCTGAAGCGGCGGGTCAGGAAGCCCTGGTCTTCGTACCTGTCCTTCAGCTCCAGGAACCAGGTGCTCTCCTCCTCGAAGATGTGGTGGAGGACGGCGCCGCGAATGTGCTCCAGCTTATCGAGCCATTCGTCGGTGGAGGGATCGATCCGCTCCAGCTCCGCCATCTGCATCTTGGCGGTTGTCTGCTCGGTGTACGCCATGCCCACGTGCCCCTTCTTCCCGGCTTTGGCGAGCGCGGGATAGAGCACGACCTCCTCGGCCAGCGAGTGCCCGTTCAGCACCAGCGCGAGGCGCTTGCGCGCGGTCTCCCGGGCGGCTCCGCCCTCGGCCGTCCGACACTGCTCGAAGGCGGTGCGAATCTGGTCGTGGTGGTCGAGGGCCAGCGACAGCCAGTCGCCGGGTTGAGCGGCCGCGCGAGCCTTTTCAGTGGCGTTGGCGCGGGCCTGGTCGCTCTCGGGCGGGGTGATGGCGCCAAGCGCCTTGTCGACGATGGACATGAGATAAGCCTCTCGAAACGTTCACTGGAACAAGCCGGCCGGGCAGCCGAAAGTTCCTGAGGTCACGCCGGGCGACGGGGCTCTTCGTCCAGGCGGGTGTCGGCGACGTCCATCTTGCGGCGGAAGCCGAATTCGGTCCTGACCGGCCGCCCGCCGTCACGAGCCGACTGGTAGATCGCTGTGATCAGGCGGATGTCCTGCAGGCCCTCGTCACCGCCAGACTTCACGTCGGTGTTGTTGAGGATGGCCCGGGACAGGTGGTCGATCTGGCGCGCCTGCTGGTTGACCTCCTGGATGCGCAGGCGCCGGTCGCCGGCGCTGGTGCGAAGCATCACCTGGTGACCATCGTAGTTGGCCGCCGGATCCATGGTGATCCGGCCCTTGGTCCCGATCACCTCGAAGTGGCTGGTTCCGGCGTAGGAATACGAGGTGGTGCCATTGGCGATGACGCCGCTGGGGAAGCGCATCTGCCAGGTGATCACGTCCTCCACCTCGCGGAAGCGCGGGTCGTTCTTGGGCGTGAAGCTCCAGGCCTGGACCTCGACGGGCTCTTCGTTGGCGAAGTAGCGCTGAGCGTTCAGGCCGTAGATGCCGATGTCCGGCAGGGCGCCGCCGCCCGAGAGGGACCTGTCCAGACGCCATTGGTCGGACGGGTCGTTCAGATTGGTGGGCCGGCCGTTGTTGGTCGATATCACCCGCAGGTCGCCGATCTCGCCGTCCCGCACCAGTTTCATGGCCGCCAGATTGTGCGGCTCGTAGTGCTCGCGATAACCGATCATCAGTTTGCGCCCGGCCTGCTCGCCAGCACGGATCATGGCCTCGCACTCCTGGGGCGTGGAGGCCATCGGCTTCTCGCACATCACGTGCTTGCCGGCGCGGAAGGCGCGGATGGTCCACTCCGCGTGCAGGCCCGTGGGCAGGATGATGTAGACGGCTTGGACGGCCGGGTTTTGCGCTATCCGGTCGAAGGTCTCGTACGAGTAGACGCCTTCTTCTCCGATGCCGTACTGGCGGGCGACGCGGGCGGCCTTTTCGGGGTTGCCGCTGACTACGGCGACGGGCTTTGACGCCTTGCTCTCGGCGAACGCCGGCAGGATCTGGCTGATCGCGTACTTGCCGAGCCCCACGATGGCGTAGCCGACGCGGCGGTCCTCGGGCAGCGGCTGCGGGCCGGAGACCTGAGGCTCAGGGCGGCCGACCGCCCGATCGGGGACGGCGCCGGAGGAGGCGCCGCGCGCCTGCGACTGGGCCTGCGCGCTCGCCGCGAGCGCAGACGCGCCCAGCGTGGTGACGCTGAGCAGCGCGCGTCGGGACACGGAGGTCGGCTTCTCGTCGGCCATGGTCGGTCTCGCTCTGTCGGGTGATCGAGGCGCCAACCGTTCAGCTGGTGCGACGGTTCCGGCATGAAGAGCCGCAAGGACGGGAGCCGCCCCCTTTAGCGTCACCATTGGCCAGCATTTCGCCAGAGAAGGGCCGTAGCGTCACGCGCACCTTTTAGGGAGCCGCGAATGCGAGCGATGCTTGCCGCCCTGCCGGTGATATTCACGGTCGGCGCCGCTTCAGCACAGAGCGTAGAGCCCAGCCTCGAAGACTGGAGGCGCGCGGTCTCGTGCGCGGCTCACCTGGAGAAGATGGCGGACGAGAACCAGAGAGGACTGGACAGCTTCATCTCGGCCCACCGGGGGCGCGCCGAGATGAAGGCTCAGCTCGAGCAGCTACGGCGAGAGCAGGACCAGGGCATCGCCGTGAAGCGCGGCTTGCAGAGCACGGTGGAGCGAAACGCCGACGCCATGCTGGCGAAGCACCACGGCCGCTGGTCGGTGCAGGCGGCGCTGCCATCGCCCGCCGAACTCCGCGAGCGCGAGTACAAACAAGCGCGAGCTCGCATGGCGAAGGTCCGGAACATCGGTGAGCTGACCGCGTCGCTCAACGCGCTGAAGTGCGAAACCTTCCTTCTGGCGCCGCCCAGCGGCTTCTAGCGCGCCTACAGCGCCCCGCCCTCCCGCAGGTTGACGCCGTATTCGATCCAGGCCTTCAGGCCCATCATCATGTGCATCCAGCCGCCGGCGTTGTCGTAGGAGGCCTTGAGGCCCTCCGGCGTTTCGCGCCAGCCGGACTCGGAGATGCGGACCATGGTGTTCGCCTCGTCCAGCGCATCGAAGTTCATCTCGATGCGCGTCTTGTAAGGCCCGTCGGCGGCGTCCCAGCGCAGCACAATCCGCGAGGAGGGGGCCACCTCGTCCACCTCCACGGGAAACCATTCGTCGAATTCGGGAAAGCGCCACTGCACCGTCTGCCCCGCGACGAGCGGCCCTGACGCTTCGCGGACGAAGTAGCCGCCGAGCTTCTTCGGATCGACGACGGCGTCGAACACCTCCGCCTGCGGGCGGCGGATCTTCAGCTGCACCTGGAACTTCAGCTCCATCACGATCTCCCTTCCTGGGTTCGCCCTCATCATGTTATGTATTTATAACATGTCAACGGACGATCAGGACGACCTCGTGTTCAAGGCGCTCGGCGACCCGCGCCGGCGCAGGATTTTGGACATGCTGAAGGAGCGGCCGCGCACGACCGGAGAGCTCTGCGCCGCCTTCGAAGACGGGCTGGACCGCTGCACGGTGATGCAGCACATCCGCGTGCTGGAGCGCGCGGAGCTGATCATCGCCCGCCGGGAGGGCCGGGTCCGCTGGAACTACTTCAACGTCGCGCCGGTGCGGGCGATCTACGACCGCTGGATCTCCAGCTACGCCGAGGGCGCGGTGGAGTTGATGAGCCGATTGAAAGCCGATCTCGAGAGCGGGTGACTCCGCGGCGCGAGGCTAGACCGAGAACAAGTCCTTATGCGTGCTCGGCTGGCTGCGCAGATACTGCGGTGGGGCCTTCACGCGCCCCCCCAGGGCCGCCGCCGCGTGCCAGGGCCAACGCGGGTCGTAGAGGACGCCGCGCGCGAGGGCGACGAGGTCCGCATCGCCGGCCTGGAGAAGGCCCTCGGCCTGGACAGGCTCGGTGATCAGGCCGACGGCGACCACCGGCATCGAGACCGCCTGCTTCACCACACGCGCGAGCGGCGCCTGGTAGCCGGGGCCGACGGGAATCTTCTGGTGGGCGACCAGCCCGCCGCTGGATACGTGGATGGCGGCGCAGCCGCGAGCCTCTAACGCCTTGGCGAACTCCGCCGTCTGCTCGACGTCCCAGCCGCCCTCGGCCCAGTCCGTCCCCGAGACCCGCATGGTCACCGGGCGGTCAGCTGGGAAGGCTTCGCGGATCGTGTCGAACACCTCCAGCGGGAAGCGCATGCGGTTCTCGAGGCTGCCGCCGTACTCGTCCGTGCGCTGGTTGGACAGCGGCGAGAGGAACTCGTGCAGCAGGTAGCCGTGGGCTCCATGCACCTGCACCAGGTCCAGACCCAGGCGCGCCGCGCGGCGGGCGGCGTCGGCGAAGGCGCGGCGGAGCCGCTGCAGGTCTTCACGATCAAGCGCGTGGGGCGGGTTGTCGCTCTGGGCGAACGGGACAGCGGAGGGCGCCTCGGTCTGCCAGCCATTATCGGCGTCGGGCGGGATCTGCGCGCCGCCTTTCCAAGGCAGGTCGGTGGACGCCTTGCGGCCAGCGTGCGCCAGCTGGATCCCCACTGGGATATCCGACCAGCGGCGGACCTGCTCCAGGACATGGGCCATCGCCGCTTCCGTCTCGTCCGACCAGAGGCCAGTGTCGCCGTAGGTGATGCGGCTTTCAGGCGTGACAGCGGTCGCCTCGATGGTCAGGAGGCCGGCGCCCGAAAGCGCCAGATGGCCGAGGTGAATCGTATGCCAGGAGGTCATGCGCCCATCTTCGGCCGAGTACTGGCACATAGGCGCGATGACGATGCGGTTGGGCAGGGTGAGCCCGCCAATGGCGATGGGCTCAAACAGCTTAGGCTGGCTCATGAAGACTCCGGCGCCGGGGGAGCGGCGGAGCGACAGATAGGCGCCGCGGCCCTAAGGCACCAGCATGGGCCGAAGATCGGGCGCGACGCGGGCCAGCTCGCGCGTCACCATGGCGGCGAAGTAGTCCGCGCCTTCATCGCCGAGGTGTGTGTAGTCGAAGGAGCGCTTGGCCTGGCCTTGAGGCTCGACCGCGGCGTTGTCCTGCACCGCCGGGGCCGGCGCGGCCGCGGGAGCGTTGCAGGTCGCGCCCGGAACGGTCGTACCGGAGGCAGCCGCGACGCGCACGGCCTCGCAAGGCGGGGTCTGGGCGAACCGGGTCGCCGCGAGCGCGCCCATGTGGTCGACCGCGTCTGCGCTGAGCTGATGGAGGTCCAGGAGCGGCGCGCCCGTATCGGCGGCCACCTTCCGGGTGGTTTCGGCCCAGGGCTCCAGGTCCCGGATCAGCTTTCCGTCCTTGAACTGCCGCCGGGTGAGGGGCGTCACGAGTATCGGCACGGCGCCCTTGGCCCTGGCCTCCGCGACGTAAGACTTCAGGTTGGCCGGAAATTCGGTGGCGAGATCGGTGGAACGACCAGGCTTTCCCGGCTGATCGTTATGGCCGAACTGAATGAGCACGTAGGTGCGCTCGAACGCCGGGTTGGCGAGCTCGCCCAACGCGACGGTCCAAGAGCCCTCCGCCCGGTAGCTGGCCGAACTGCGGCCGCCGCGGGCCAGGTTCAGGCAAGCCAGGGACGAGGTGACGTGCTTGGCGCAGAAGCTCGGCCCCCAGCCGCCGATCACCGCGGTGGTGGAGTCTCCCACCAGCACGATCTTGCTGACACGGATCGGGCGGGCGATCTCGGCGGCGGGCTCCGCCGATGCCGGCTGGACCAAGACCGCGAGCGCCACGGCTAGGAAGGCGCTCGAAAATCGCCGGAGCATGCGCACAGTGAAAACCTCGCCCGCTGGGGAACGGGCGAGGCTTAGCAAGGGAACCGGTGGCAGGAGAAGCGGGGAGGGCCCGCAGCCTCAGCGCTGGGCGACCTGGATCACGCTGTCAGTGGAGGCCGCGGCGACGACCTGGCGGCGTTGCTCGGTCGGCAGGCTCATGCGGACTTCAAGCTTGGCGGCGCGCTCGCAGGCCCGGGCCTCCCGGTTCGGCCCGCTGACGGCGCCATCCCGCCCACGGCAGAAGGCGGAGGCGGCCTGGTCGACACGGGCGTTGAAGGCGGCGGCGCCGGAGGGCTGGCTCAGATCGAGGTCCTGGTAGTTGACCCGGAGGTCCTGGGCGAAGGCGGTGGTGGAGACGGCGGCGGCGAAGGCGGCGACAGCCAGGGTCTTCAGAGTATTACGCATCTTTAATTCTCCCTCAGTCGTGTGTGTGAAGAGCAACTGAGGTTGTTTATTCAGGATCGGTGTTCCGAAGTCAGCTTAAACTCCTGTCATGACAAAGGTTTAAGATGGATGGAATGTAATTAACTGACCCATCTCTCGTGGCGCGGCGCGTCGGCCAACCGTTGCAGGAAAACGGGGTGGGCAGATAAGGGGCCGGGCGCCGGCGCAAAACGCCGACGCCCGGTCGCGGCAGGGGCGATGTCCGCCGCTACTGGACGGTCGTGCCACCGTCCAGATTCGAATGAGGACTATTGGGGACGGGCGACCGACGCTTCGGCCCGGCCGTTGGCCGACCCCGAGGCGCTCAGGCGACGCGCTTGTTCCTGTCGCGGCGCCTGACCTTGCGCCTGGCCGGCGCCGGAGCCGCTGGCCTGCGCAGAGGCGCCATCACGATCGGCCCGCACGTCCCCGTCGGCCGAGCCCTCGGCCAGGAGCGAACCCAGCGGGTCCTGCGATCCGGCGGGCGCGCCCGAAGCCGATCCGGAGCCAGAGCCGGAGAGCAGGCCCGAACCGCTCGCCGACGAGCCGTCAACGGCGCCACCGAGCGCGCCTTGCAGCGTGCCGGAAGCGCTCCCAGCCGAATTGGCCGCCGCGCCAGCGCGGTCCTGAGCCGTGCCTGCCGCTTGCGTGCCGCGGTCGCGCACACGCCCGCCGGCGTCGGTGAGGCGGGCTCCGGCCGCTCGGCCAGTGGCCCCCGCACGATCGCGCAGCCGGCTCGCCGTTCCGGTTAGGCGGTCGGCGCCGCCGCGACCCACGCCCGTCAGAGAACCCGCGGCGGATCCGGCGCCGCCCAGCGTTCCGCTGACGCCGCCGAGGCTCCCGCCCAGACCGCCAGTGAGGCCGCCGCCGCCGGAAAGGCCGCCGCCGAGAAGTTGCGCTTGGGCGCCTGTCGAGGCCGCCATGCTGACGGTGGCGATGGCGAGTAAGGTGGTGAAGCGCATGGTCGAGATCTCCTGCGAAGCGGGCGCCGCAGCGCCCTCATCTCCGCCAACGACATGGGTCTCGCGCTTCATCCATCGCTGACGAAAATTATCGCGCAGCGAGCGCTCCGACGGAGGCGGGAGGCGTACGAAACCCCTCCGCCACTAGGCCTCGCCCATAAACAGGGTCTCGGCCACGGGAGCCAAGATCACGAGCGCTGGTCTCAAGCTCACGCAAAGCCCGCTGGCCGGCGGCCGCATCAGGCGCGGACAGGCGTCTGGCCAGCAGCCCTGCGACAAGAGGGGCCGCGAAGGAGGTGCCCCGCACCGCCACGTATCCGCCGGACACGCCGGCGGCAGCCATGTCGGCGCCTGGCGCGGCGAATGAGACGTGAGGGCCTCTGCCGGCCTCCAGGAGCACGCGGCCACGTCCGTCCACCCCGGTGACCGCGATGACGCCCGGATAGGCCGCCGGATAGGCAGGCGGCGCGGCGGGCCCGCCGTTGCCGGCCGCGGCCACCACGAGCGACCCCTTGGCCGTCAGCCCCCTGACTGCGGCCGCGACCACCGCATTGCGCGGCCCGACCAGACTGACGTTCACGACGGCAACGCGACGCTGAGCCATCCAGGCCAGGGCCCGCGCCACGGAGTCTGCCGCCCCCCCGAAGCCCCGGCCGCCGTACACGTCCGCCGCCAGCAGCTCACTTCCCGCCGCCGGTCCGCGCACGCCCGCTCCGCCGACCAGCAGCGATGCGACGGCGGTGCCGTGACCGCCGGGCGAAACCGGACCTGCGAACCCCCGCTGTTCGACCCGGGCGCCCGTCAGAGCCGGATGACCGGCGTTCACGCCTGTGTCTATGAGGCCGACCCGACCGCTCTCGGCGGAGGCGGAGCCCCCGCCCGAGCTGCGCGTGGACTGGATCATGCCGGAAGCCAAGTGCAGGTGGTTGAGGTCGTACTCGCCTTCAGGATCGAGCCGCCGCAGCCGTCTCAGGGCCTCCGTTGCGGACGCACCGGCCGGGGGCGAGAGCGTGACCACGCGCAGGTCCAGGCCTTCCAGCCGCTCGTCGCGGAGGATCCGGAACCCCGCCGAGGCCGCTTTCGCGAGCGCTGCTTCCGATGGGGCTGTCGCCAGCACTTCCCCTCGGATCACTGGCCAGCCGCTCGGATCCGTCTCAAGACTCTCTGGATAGGCGCGCAGGAGACCTGACACCGCTTCAGTCTGGCTCTCGACGAGCCCCCGAGTGGCCCGCAGCTCTCGTCGCGCCGTGCGCGAGACGTCGTCCAAGGGCGCCCGAAGGTCGCGGCCTAAGTCGCCGGAGCGTGGGATATTCGGCAGATTGGGCAGGGCGGGAAGGCCCCCCAGCTGCGCGGCCGCGGGCGAGGCTCCGAGCATCGCTCCGCACGCCATCCCCACCGCTGCTATCATAAGCGATCGGCCGCTCATGATCGGTCTCCATGCTGACTATTGGCCGTGTTCTGAAGCAAGAACGCAGATTGCGGCGTTTCGGGGATGAAACGCGCAGGTGGCCTCGTTCCATCCCTATGCACGAGGAGACGATTTGGAGCCGTTCGAACGTGAGCTGGTCGCCCTACTGCCGCGGCTGCGGCGGTTCGCGCGCGCCCTCGCGCGGGACACGGCGGACGCGGACGACCTGGTTCAGGTGGCCGTCGAACGCGCGCTCGCCCGGCGTGAGCAGTGGCGGCCGGGCACACGGCTGGACAGCTGGGTCTTCACCATCATGAAGCGCGCTTTCATTGACGAGGGCCGCGCGCGCACCCGTCGCGCAAGGGTGCTCGCGCCCCCGGAAGCGGGAGAGCAGACGGCCGACCCCGCCGCCCCTGCGCTCGAGGCGAGGCTTCGCGCGCAGGCGATCGAAGCGGCTATGGCCCAGCTTCCGGAGGACCAGCGCATGGCGGTCGCCCTCGTGCTCGTCGAGGGGCTTTCCTACCGGGAGGCGGCGGAGGTGATGGAGACGCCGGAGGGCACATTGACGAGCCGGCTCGTACGTGGCCGGCAGGCCTTGGCGGAAACGCTCGAGCGCCAGGGGGTGCAACAATGACCGTTTCAGCGGAACGGCTGATGGCGTTCGCCGATGGAATGCTCGACCCCGAGAGCGCGCAGGAGGTGGAGCGGGCGATCGCGGCCAATCCTGCCCTTGCCGCAGAGGTTGAGCGGCATCGGGCGCTGAAGCGGTCGCTCGTGGCGGCGTACGATCCGGTCCTGGAGGAGCCAGCGCCGGCGGCGCTGACCGCGCTGTTCGGAAAGGCCGCTCCCGTCGCCGAACTCGAGGAGGCGCGGCTGCGCCGGGCGCGGACTCCCGGAGTTCCCACCCGGTTCGTCGCGCCAGCCGCCATGGCTGCGGGCCTGGCGATGGGCATTGTCTTCGGTGGCGCGCTCTCCGGCCGGTCGGCCCTCCTCGGCGAGGGGCCCGACGGCCTGGTCGCACGGCATGAGCTGAGCCGTGCGCTGGATCAACGGCTCGCCTCCGAGCCCGATCCGCGCGCCCTGGTGCAGGTGGGGCTCAGCTTTCGGGACAGGCAGGGGCGTTGGTGCAGGACCTTCACGGTGCGGCGGGAGGACGGCTTCGCGGGCCTGGCCTGTCGCACGGGAGACGCGTGGGCCTTGAAGGCCACCGCCACCGTGGCTTCGCGGCCGGAGGGTCAGTTCGAAACCGCGGCTGCAGGGCTGCCGCCTGAGATCCTCGCCGCGGTCGACCGCACCATTGGGGGTGAGCCTGCCGACGCCGCGGCAGAGCGCGCCGCACGCCAGTCCGGCTGGAAGGGAGCCGCGGCGAATGACCCCACGGCGCCAGGCTAGACGCTTGCGTCAGCGTTCGTGACGGCTGGCGCCGCTAGGTTGGCGACAGCTCCGCGCACACGCTCCGGCACAGGCGTGGGGCGTCGTGTTTGTCTGTCCACGTAGACGTGGGTGAAGGCGCCTTGGGCGGCGGCGTCCGCCTCGTCCTCCCGGAACAAGGCGATCTCATAGGTGATGCTCGTGGTTCCTAGACGCGCCACACGCACGCCGGCCGTCACTCGGTCCGGGAAGGCGAGGGGCGCGAGGTACCGGCAGCGGGTCTCGACCACGAGGCCGATCTCGGGGCTGGCGCCGATGTCGAGCGCGCCCTGCTCGATCAGGTGCTGGTTCACCGCCGTATCGAAGAAGCTGTAATAGACCACGTTATTGACGTGGCCGTAGACGTCGTTGTCCATCCAGCGCGTTCCGATCTCACGGAAGTGGAGGAAGTCGGCGCGGGTGAGGCGGGGCTCGCGGTCAATCATGCGTGTGTTGTAGCGCGACCACGGCCGCCGCCAGCAAGCGGAAGGTCATCCGGCGAAGATCGCGAGTGCGACCGTGACACCGGTGACAATCCGTAGCCGACCCTGCTACCGCTGAGGGGAAGAGCCGCAGATAGCGGCCTCGATTGCGGGAGAGTCCGGGTTGAAGCGTCTTGTCATGTCCGCGCTGGTCAGCGTCCTGCTCGCGTCCACCGCCCAGGCGGCAGTGATCGGAAAGATGACGCCCGCGCAACCCGTGACTGAGGCCAGTGTCGCCGCGCTACCGGCGGCTGAGCGGAAGGTGTGGCTCGACTACCTCGCTCGTTCCAGGGCCGCCGCGGCGAAAAATCAGGCGCTGCTCAAAGCTGAACGCGGCGCCGCGCCGGCGCCGGAAGGTCGCAAGGAGAACGGCCGCTCGGATCAGACCATGCCGTTGGACCGCCCGGCTGACTGGTATCGGAGCGCCGAGGCGCGTCACGTGGCCGACGTGATCGTCAGCTTCCAGACGCCTGCCGGCGGCTGGAGCAAGAACGTCGACCGGAACGGCCCTGTACGCCAGCGCGGCGAACCCTTCGGTCACGACGACGGCTATATGGGAACGCTCGACAACGACGCGACCATCACCGAGCTGCGCTTCCTGGCGCGGGTGATCTCTGCGGCCCCCGCGTCCGAGACGAAGGCCTATCGGGCGAGCTTCGAGCGCGGCGTGCGGTGGCTTCTGGCGGCGCAGTACCCCAACGGCGGGTGGCCCCAGATCTGGCCGCTCGAAGGCGAGTACCACGATGCGGTGACCTTCAACGACAACGCCTTCGTGTTTGCGATGAGCTTGCTGGAGGATGTCGCCGCGGGCCGAGGCGACTACGCCTTCGTCGCGCCGAAGCTGCGCAGGGAGGCCGCCGCCGCTTGGCGCAAGGGCCTGGACTGTCTGCTGAGGAGCCAGGTGCGGGTGAACGGACGCCTGCTCGGCTGGCCGCAGCAGGTCGAAGCGCTGACCCTCCAGCCGACGGGCGGCCGCCGCTTTGAGCCTCGGTCGCTTGCTTCGGCGGAAAGCGCGGGCATCCTGAACTATCTGATGAGCTTGAAATCGCCGTCCGCCGAGGTCGTGCGCTCTGTCCACGGCGGAGCTCAGTGGCTGGCGAGCGTCGCTATTCAGGACAAGCGCTGGACAGAAAGACACCCGACGGTCGGTCGGCGACTGGTGGACGCCCCGGGCGCAGGCCCGCTGTGGTCTCGCTACTACGACATCGAGACGGGCCGTCCCATCTTCGGTGACCGGGACGCGCAGGTGTACGACGACGTCAACGAGATCAGCCTTGAGCGCCGGAATGGCTATACATGGTTCAGCGCCGATCCGGGCAAGGTCGCGGCGCGCTACGCGGAATGGGCCAAAGCGCACCCCGCGTCCTAGAGCTGGAGCGTAGGCCGCGGCCGGGCGTTAGCGCCGCATGAGCCTGATCGCGACGGGGGTGGGGGCGAGCTTCCTCGCGGGGGCCGCGACGGGCGTCGGCGCCTTGCCGCTGCTGCTGATCCGCCGCCCGAGCGCGCGCACCCAAGATCTGTTTCTGGCCTTCGCGGCAGGCGTGATGCTGGCCGCCGCCTTTTTCTCGCTCATCGTGCCTGCGCTGGAGATCACCCAGGTGGCAGGGGCGGGGAAGGTGCGGAGCGCGCTCCAGGTCGCGGCGGCGGTCCTGCTCGGCGCGTTCGCGCTGCATCTGATCAACGCCTATGCTCCGCATGAGCACTTCGTCGCCGGTCGCCACGGGGCCGAGGGACCCGCGCTGCGGCGCATCTGGCTGTTCGTCGTGGCGATCACCCTTCACAATGTGCCGGAAGGCTTGGCGGTGGGTGTGAGCTTTGGGGGCCACGACCTCGGCAACGGCGTCTCCACCGCCATCGGCATCGGCTTGCAGAACATGCCGGAGGGGCTGGCCGTTGCGGCCTCGCTCGCCGCCTTCTATTCGCGATGGAAGGCGGTGACGGTGGCGCTGCTCACGGGGCTGGTCGAACCGCTTGGCGCCGCGGCGGGGCTGGCGGCGGTGACGGTGGCGGAGGGACTGCTGCCCTGGGGCCTGGGCTTCGCCGGCGGGGCGATGATCTGGGTGGTCAGCTCCGAGATCATTCCCGAGACCCACCGCGAAGGGCACGAGGGGCGGAGCACCGCCGCACTTATGGTGGGGTTGGCGGCGATGATGGTTCTGGACGTCGCCCTGGCTTAGGGGGCCGCTAGAGCACCGCCGCGTAGATCCCCAGCGCGTCTTCGTAGGTGATCTCGCGCGGGTTGTTCACCAGCAGGCGTTCGACCTTGATGGCGTCCCGCGCCAGCCGCTCCAGATCCTGGCGCCGGACCCCGATGTCGCCGAGACGCCGCTCCATGGGCATGACGGAGACGAGGCGGCCGATCTCGTCGATGAAGGCGGCCTCGGACGCGGGGAGGCCTACGGCCTGAGCGAGCTCGGCATAGAGCGGGCCGGCGGCCGGCGCGTTGAAGCGCAGCACCGGCTCCAACACGAGGGCGTTCGACAGTCCGTGCGGCGCGTGGAAGAGGCCGCCCAGCGGATAGGCGAGGGCATGCACGGCGGCGACAGGAGCGTTTGCGAAGGCCATGCCGGCCAGGAGCGCGCCCTGCAGCATGGCCCGGCGGGCATCCAGGTCACGGCCATCCGTCACCGCACGCTCTATGGCGCCGTGCAGCAGCTTCAGCGCCGCGACCGCAAGGCTGTCGGACACGGGATTCTTCCTGTGACGGCTGGTGTAGGCTTCGATCGCATGGACCATGGCGTCGACGCCGGTCATGGCCGTCACGCGGGGCGGCAGGCCGACAGTCAACGTAGCGTCCAGCACCGCCACGTCCGCCAGCAGGAGGGGTGAGACCACGCCCTTCTTCTGATCGTCCGGCGTGGTGACGATGGCGATGGGCGTCACCTCGCTTCCCGTGCCCGCGGTGGTGGGGACCTGCACAAGCGGTAGGCGCGGGCCCTTGGCCAGACCCATGCCATAGATCTCAGTAAGGCTCTGCGGCGTGCCCGCCAGCAAGGCGACGAGCTTGGCGGTGTCCATCGAGCTGCCGCCGCCAAATCCAAGGACGGCGTTGGCGCCGGCGCGGCGCGCGGCCTCCGCCGCGGCGAGGACCGAGGGCTCAGGCGGGTCCTCGCGCACATCGGCGAACACCGTGACCGCGAAGCCTTCGGCCTGGAGCGCGGCCTCCACAGGGCGAACCAGCCCCGCGGTGATGAGGCCCGGGTCGGTGACGAGGAAGACGTGCCGGGCCTGAAGGCTCCGGAACACCTGGCCGAGGTCTTCGGCGGCGCCGTCGCGGCAGACGATCCGGGGCGTGGTCTCGAAGACGAAGCCTGTCATGAGGTGAGAGGTTAGGCCCAGCCTTCGTGGACGAAAATACCTTGCGAAGCTTACCTAACGGCACGCTTGCGCACGCCTGCGGCCGCGTCAAAGTGACTGCTGATCATAAGAACCAATGGGGAGTGAAGCTTGGCGCTTCAGAAGCTCGCGCCCTTCCATGTGCGCCCGCCCATCAGCGACGCCGCCTCTGTGCGGGCCGCGGAGGCTGAGGGGTGGCCCCTCGACCTGCCGGATTCGACCTATGAGCTGATCCGCCGTTCGGCCGAGCGATACGGATCGGCGCCGGCGTTGTCGTTCTTCCTACAGGTCGAAGGCCACCAGCGGCCGCAGACGGTCAGCTACGCTGAGCTGTTCGCCAATGTCACACGCACCGCCAACCTGCTCCACCGACTGGGCGTTCGGGCGGAGACGCCCGTGGCCCTGGTGCTGCCGAACCTTCTGGAGACCCACTATGCGCTCTGGGGCGGTGAGGCGGCGGGCGTCGCCTTGCCGATCAACCCTCTGCTGGAGCCGCCCGCTATCGCGGACATCCTGAAGGCCTCTGGCGCCAGAGTCGTGGTGACGGTGGCGCCGTTCCCGGGCGTGGACCTGTTCGACAAGGTGGCCGACGCCGTGTCGATGGCGTCGGCGGTCACCGAGGTCGTGCTGGTGGAGCTCGGGCGACACGTCGCCGGGTGGCGCAGGCCGCTCGCCCGGTTCGCGGAGCGGCGCCTCCGCAACCGACTCAACGTCCTTCGCAGTGGCGTGCGAGTGACGCCCTTTCATCAGTCGATGATCCGGGAACGCGGCGACGCCCTGGAGAGCGGAAGGCGAATTCGGCCCGAGGAGACCGCCTCCTGGTTCTGCACAGGCGGCACCACCGGCGCGCCCAAGCTGGCCCGCCACACTCACGCCAACGAGGTGGCCGACGCCTGGATGTCCACCCGGATGCTCGGCGACGCCTATCCGCCTGGCCACGTGGCGTTCAGCGGCTTGCCGCTGTTTCACGTCAACGGCGCGATCGTGACCGGTGTGGGAGCGTTCCTGGGAGGTGCGCACGTCCTGATGGGCACGCCCCAGGGCTTCCGCGGGCCTGGCTTGGTGAAGCGGTTCTGGGAGATCGCCGCGCACCATCGCGTGGAGTCGTTCAGCGGAGTCCCCACGCTGTTCGCGGCCCTGCTGCAACAGCCAACTGAAGGCCACGATCTGTCGGCGCTCAAGTTCGCGATCTGCGGCGCGGCCCCGATGTCGGCGGAACTCATCCATCAGTTCGAGCAGACGACCGGGATCACGATCCTGGAGGGCTACGGCATGACTGAGGCGACCTGCGTCGTCTCCGTCAATCCGCTGGCGGGAGAGCGGCGTGTCGGCTCCGTGGGGCTGACGCTACCGTTCCAGCAGGCGAAGATCGTCGTCCGAGGGCCAGATGGTGCCTGCGAGGCGGCGCCCGGCGAGGTCGGTCATGTAGTGCTGCGCGGTCCTAACGTGTTCCCGGGATATGTCTCGGCTGCTCAGAACGCTGACGTCTGGGCGACGCTGAATGGGGAGCGGTGGCTCGACACCGGTGACCTCGGGCGCTTCGACGTGGAGGGGTACCTGTGGCTGAGCGGGCGGGCGAAGGACCTGATCATCCGCGGCGGGCACAACCTTGATCCCGCCATGATCGAGGAGGCCTTCTTCGCTCATCCGGCCGTGGCCTTGGCCGCCGCTATCGGGCGGCCCGACCCGCACGCCGGCGAGGTGCCGGTGGTCTATATTCAGCTGAAGGACGGCGAGAGCGCGTCCGAGGCCGAACTGCTTGAGTTTGCTGAGAGCCGCATCCACGAGCGCGCCGCTCGCCCAAAGGCTGTGCACATCATCGAGGCCTTGCCGCTCACCGCTGTCGGAAAGGTGTTCAAGCCGGCGTTGCGGGAGATGGAGGCGGCCCGCGACGGCTAGGCCTGACGCCTAAGGGCCCGCCGGCGCGCCACGGTAAGAGCCAGGAATGCGACGCCCGCGAACGCACACACGAGAGGCAGGAGTGTCATCGGCGCCGCAACCGCCGCCACCGTGAGGGCGACGCCTAGGAGGACCATCGCCCAGCCGGTTTGAAGGCCGGAGCGCGTCCAGGCGCCTTGATCCTGCGATTCATTGGATCGGGGCGGATCCAGCTTGGCGAAACCATTGCCTCGCACCGCGACCAGAACCCCGAAGAAGATCAGCGCGAACCGGACGAACGGCACGCTATCGGGCTGCGCCTCGACATACATGAGCGCGTTCCAGCCCTGGCAGATCGCGACGAGGGAGAACAGGAGCAGGAGCGTCAGGTGGAGATGCCGCTGATGGTCGCCGAATGGCTGCGGCTCCCGGCGATGTAGCGCCGGCCATGCCGCGCGCAGTATGCCGACCAGCATCAATCCGACGACGATGAGGATGGGGCCGCCGAGTGGCCGGGGACGCAACGTAAGGTCCTGCACCTCGACCAGATTGTGCCGCCAGGCGATCGCGGCGAAGGCGATCAAGAACGTCGCGGTGGTGATCGCGATAAGGATCGAGACAATAGGGCGGTTCATGATGCGGTCTCCTCCTTGTCGCGTTGCCTAGGCTCGATCCCGATGCGGAGAGCCTGGCTGAAACCCAGAAGCGCATCCTCAAGCACCGATAGCCTCAGTCGATAGGTGATGGTCGTGCCCTGCTTGTCGGCGGCGACGAGGTCCGCCTCGCGCAGCACCGCGAAGTGCGCCGACATCGTCGCCTTCGAGACTGGAAAGTGGCGGGCGAGCTCGCCCGCCGTCATTGGGCGCTCGCGGAGCAACTGAAGGACGTGACGCCGCGTCGGGTCGGAAAGGGCTTTGAAGACGCTGTTCATATTCGAAAGTTAGCCAAATATCGAAATTGATGTCAAGACGCGAAGAACATCGTTCATCGTAGCGTCAGCAAGCTTGGGCGAGGTTGCGCTCCTTAAGCTCCACGGGAGGACTGCCGATGCGACCTTTGACGTTCCTACTGGCCCTTGTGACGTCGACGCTTGCGGCCGGGGCGGCGCTCGCCTGCAGCTGCATGCGGGCGGAGAGCCCGGCGCAGCATCTGAGCGATGTGGACCTTGCCTTCGTTGGTGCGCCGATCGGAGCCCAGCCGATCGGCCGCGGGGAGATGGAGACCCGCTTCCGGGTCGACGAGTCGATCAAGGGGCGCGCCCCCCGCACAGTCGCCGTACGACACCGGTTGGACAGCGCCGCCTGCGGCTTGCGGTTCCGGCCTGGAGAGCGGCAGTTGGTGCTCGCCAGCCGCAGCGAGCGCGGCGGCTGGACGACCTCCCTTTGCTCGCAGCCGCAGTTCTCCACCGCCGAGTACCGGCGCGCGGCCGACGGACGTCCCGGGCGGCCGGGTATCGGGCGCTGCGACGCGCGGGCGGCGCGGTTCGCCATGGGTGAACGGTATTCGCCGCGCCTGGGCGAGCGGGCGCGGGAGGCTTCGGGAGCGGCGACGCTGCGGGTTCGTCGCCCGGGCGAGGCGCACACCCGGGACCTGCGGCCTGACCGGCTGAACCTCGACCTGAACCGCAACCAACGCGTGGTCGGGATCGCCTGCGAGTAGGGTCAACCGGCGAGGAGCAGCCGCCGGGCGATCGGCGGCAGCTCCTCGAACCGGTCGATCAGCGCATCGGCGCCGAGCCGGTCCGGCGGCGTCTCGGTGTAGCCGAAGCTGACGGCGACGACCGGCGCGCCGGCCGCCTTGGCGGAGAGCACGTCATTGTCGCTGTCGCCGACCATCAGCGCCCGGGCGGGATCGCCGCCGGCGATGGTCACCGCTTCGATGAAGTGGGCGGCGTGCGGCTTCTTCTGGCTGACCCGGTCGGCGCCGACCACGGCCGAGAATCGGCCGGAGAGACCCACCGCATCGAGCAAGGCCTCTGACAGGCCGGTGAACTTGTTGGTGCAGACGATCAGCCTCGCTCCGTCGGCCGCAAGCTGGTCGAGCGTGGCCTCCACGCCCGAGAAGGGTCGGCTCTCGTCGGCGATATGGGCCAGGTATTCGTCCAGGAAGCGCTGCACGAGCTGAGGCGCGATGTCCTCGTCCAGGGCGGCGCCGGCCTCGGCGAACCCGTGTTGGAGCAGGTAGCGCGCGCCTCGGCCGACCAGATGCCGGGCGGAGGCGATGGGCAGGGCGGGAAGGCCTTGCTCGGCCAGCAGGCGGTTCAGCGTGCCGATCAGGTCGGGCGCGGTGTCGACCAGGGTGCCGTCCAGGTCGAAGGCGATGGTGCAGCCGGCCAGACTCACGCTTGAGACTCCCTTGTCGAAAGGCGTCGCCGTTTCGGCTAAATCGGGCCGCCTCGCAATCGGAGAGTACATCCATGATCCAGCGCGCCGCCGTGATCCTGGCGGCAGGCCAGGGCACGCGCATGAGGTCGCCCCTGCCCAAGGTGCTGCACAAGGTGGGTGGCCGGACCATGCTGGACCGCGCCATCGACACGGCTGAACAGCTGGGCTGCGCGAGGATCGTCGTGGTCGCCGGGGCGCACTCGCCGGAGGTGGCGGCCCACGCGGCCAAGCGCCTGGGCGAAGGCTCCGTCGCGATCCAGGACCCGCCGCTTGGCACCGGCCACGCGGTTCGCGCGGCTGAGCGCGCCCTGGAGGGCTTCGTCGGCGACGTGCTGATCACCTACGCCGATTGTCCGCTGCTTGACGCTCAGGCGGTGGAGCCGCTGTTCACGCTGCGCGAACAGGGCGCCGCTGTCGCGGTGCTTGGCTTCGAAGCGGCGGATCCGAGCGCCTATGGCCGGCTGATCCTCGGCTATTCGGGCAGCCTCTCCCGGATCGTCGAGGCCAAGGACGCGACGCCGGAGGAACTGAAGGTCCGGGCCTGCAATTCGGGCGTGATGGTCGCGCCGGTGAACCTGCTGTTCGGCCTGCTCTCCGAAGTGAAGAACGAGAACGCCAAGGGCGAGTACTACCTGACCGACGTGGTGGGGCTGGCGCGGGACCGCGGCTTTCCCTCGCGCGTCGCGTTCGCGCCGGAAGAGGCGGTGATGGGCGTGAACTCCCAGCTGGAGCTGGCGGACGCAGAGGCCGCCTTCCAGCGCCGGCGGCGCCGGCAGCTGATGGTCGACGGCGTGACCATGCCGGCCCCTGAGACCGTCTGGTTCGCCTACGACACCCAAGTTGGGCCTGGGGTGCGCATCGAACCGAACGTGGTGTTCGGTCCTGGGGTGACGGTGGAGGGCGGGGCCGAAATCCTGTCCTTCAGCCACCTGGAGGGCGCGCACGTGAAGGCTGGCGCCAGGGTCGGTCCATATGCACGGCTACGGCCTGGCGCCGTCGTCGGGGAGGACGCCCATGTCGGCAACTTCGTCGAGGTGAAGAACGTAGTGCTTGGGCGCGGCGCCAAGGCGAACCATCTCGCATACCTGGGAGACGGAGTGGTCGGGGCGGGCGCGAACCTGGGCGCAGGCACGATCTTCTGCAATTACGACGGGTTCGGGAAATACCGCACGGTGGTGGGCGAGGGCGCCTTCATCGGCTCGAACTCGGCGCTGGTGGCGCCGGTCACGGTGGGAAATGGCGCGTTCGTCGGCTCCGGCTCGGTGATCACCCGGGACGTGGCGGCGGACTCCCTGGCTTTGGGCCGCGGCCTGCAGGTTGAGAAGCCCGGCTGGGCCGAGCGCTTCCGCGAGCAGAAGCGAGCTGAAAAGGCGGCGAAAGCGAAATGAGCGAGGCGGATGCTCAAAAGCGCGCGGCGGGAGAAGCGGCCGCCGCACTGGTCGAGGACGGCATGACGGTGGGGCTGGGCACCGGCTCGACGGCGGCCTGGTTCGTGCGGGCCCTGGGTGAGCGCGTGGCCGCAGGCTTGAAGGTGCGCGGCGTGCCGACATCGCAGGCGACCGCAGCGCTGGCGGCCGAGCTGAACATCCCCCTGCTCGAGCTGGACGAGGCGCGACGGATCGACCTGACGGTGGACGGGGCCGACGAGGTCGGGCCGGGCCTGAGCCTGATCAAGGGCGGCGGCGCGGCCCTGCTCCGCGAGAAGCTGGTCTGGGAGGCGTCGGGCCGCTGCGTCGTCATCGCCGACGCGGCCAAGCGCGTCCCCGTGCTGGGCAAGTTCCCCCTGCCGATCGAGGTCACACCGTTCGGGGCCAAGACCACCGCCAACCGCATCGCCGACGTGCTGGCAGAGCATGAGATCGGCATGCCTCCGCGCCTGCGGGTGAAGGACGGCGCACCCGTGCGCACCGACGGCGGCAACCTGATCTACGACGCCGCCTGCGGGGCCATCGAGAACGCCGCGTCCCTGGCCCATGATCTGAAGGGACTCACCGGCGTGGTCGAACACGGGCTATTCCTCGACCTGGCCGACGAAGCCCTGATCGGTACCCAAACGGGCGTCGAGCGCCTAAGTCCGTAAGCTCTGTCCGTCCTCCCCCGGCGGATCAAGCCAACATCTGGACCCTCCATGCCCCAGTACGACTACGACCTCTTCGTCATCGGCGCCGGTTCGGGCGGCGTGCGGGCCGCGCGGCTCGCCTCCATGCTGGGCAAGCGCGTGGGGGTCGCCGAGGAGCACCGAGTCGGCGGCACCTGCGTGGTCCGCGGCTGCGTGCCCAAGAAGTTCATGGTCTACGCGTCGGAGTTCGCGCACGACTTCGAAGTCGCCCAAGGCTACGGCTGGAGCTTCCCCGAAGCGCCGACCTTCGACTGGAAGAAGTTCATCACCCACAAGGACGTGGAGATCGGCCGGCTTTCGGGGATCTATGCCTCGAACCTGATGAAGGCGGGCGCAGAGCTGGTGCACTCCAAGGCCCGGCTGAAGGACCCGCACACGATCGAGATCGTGGACAAGGGGCTGACCGTCACGGCCGAGCAGGTGCTGATCGCGACGGGCGGTCGGCCGGTGCGGCCCAACGTGCCGGGCGCGGAGCTTGGCATCACGTCGGAGGAAGCCTTCCAGCTGCCGGAACTGCCCAAACGCATCCTGATCGTGGGCGGCGGCTACATCGCTGTGGAGTTCGCGGGCATCTTCAACGGCCTCGGCGTCGAGACGCACCTGGTCTACCGCGGGACCAACATCCTCAAAGGTTTCGACGAAGACGTGCGCGCCCACCTGGCTGCGCAGCTGGAGCGGCGCGGCATCACCGTGATCCTGGGCGCCGAGCACAAGGAGATCCGAAAGACCGATGGGGGCCTCGTCAGCGTGCTGACCAACGGCATCGAGTGCGAGACGGATCACGTGATGTTCGCCACTGGCCGTCGCCCGTACGTCGGTGGGCTGGGCCTCGAGGCGGCCGGGGTGGAGCTGTCGCCCGACGGAGCCATCAAGGTGGACGATTACTCGCGCACGACGCAGCCGGGGATCTGGGCCATCGGCGACGTGACCGACCGGCTGAACCTGACGCCGGTGGCGATTCGGGAGGCGGTGGCCTTCGTAGAGACGGCCTACAAGGACAACCCCCAGCACTTCGACTACGACCACGTGCCCACCGCGGTGTTCTCGCAGCCGGAGGTCGGCACGGTCGGCCTCACGGAGTTCGAGGCTCGACGGAAGTTCGGCCAGGTGGACGTTTACCGCGCCGTGTTCCGCCCGATGAAGTACGCCTTCATGGGGCTCGAGGAGCGGGTCCTGATGAAGATGCTGGTGGATCCGAAATCCGAGCGTGTCGTGGGCGTCCACATCGTCGGGCCGGAAGCCGGCGAAATGATCCAGATGGCGGCCATCGCGGTGAAGGCCGGCGTCACCAAGAAGCAGTGGGACTCCACTTGCGCCCTGCATCCGACGATCGCGGAAGAGATCGTCACCATGCGCGAGAAATATATCCCGCCCGAGCTGCAGGCGGCGGAATAGTGACGGCTGCATGAGCCCTCGATTCCTGCCACTCGGGCGCGGAACCCTGCCCGGACGCGAGTCCCCATTGGCTGGACGGCTGACGCTGGGCGTCACGGCCGCGACGCCCTTGCTCGCCTACCTGTGGCACTTGGGTTTTCCGGGGATCGTAGGCCTAGCGGGTCTCCTGGCCTTGGGTTTCTGGCTGCGCCAGCCGCGCCCGCCCGTAGCAGTCGCGGCGCTTGCGGCGCTGGTCGCGTGGGCCGTCGCGTCCGCGCTTTGGACGCCCTTCGCCGAGGGGCGGATGATCGGCGGCCGGTACGACGATCTCGAAGGAATGACCTGGCTGAAGCTGGTGCTCCAGCTCCTGCTGTATACGCCGCTGGTGCTGGCGGCGCGGGCGCTGAGCCGCCGCCAGGCGAGCACCGTCACGTCGGCGCTGGTGGTCGGCGCCTTCGCCTTGGCCAGCGTGCTGATCATCGACGGTGCGGCTGGCACCGCGGCCTATAAGGCCTTTCGAACCCTGATCGGCGATCCCGTGGAGCCGGCGCTGGCGCCGGTGAATGTGGGGCAGGGGGTCTTCGCGCTGAGCCTGATGCTCTGGCCAGCCTTGGCTACGCTGAAGCGGCCGCTGCTCGGGGCGGTTCTGATCGCCAGCGTAGCGGGCGCGGCGCTGATGCTGGGCGTCGGCGCCCCGCTGGCGGCGCTCGCCGCGTCGGGCTTGGTCTACCTTGCGGTGTTCTATGGCGGGGCCCGCGTGGCCGTCGGACTTGGCTGGGCCGCGGCGGTTTTCGTGGTGACCGCGCCGCTGCTGTTCTTGGCGGCCCAGTCGTCTGGCTTGTTCGCTTGGCTGCACCCGCGGCTGGAGACCTCCTGGGCCGCCCGCCTCGACATCTGGTCCTTCGCGGCCCGACACGTCTTCGAGAAGCCGCTGCTGGGGTGGGGCCTCGACGCCAGCCGCACGTTCGGCCACTCCATCCTGCTCCACCCCCACGACATGGCGCTGCAGGTCTGGTTGGAGCTCGGCGCGATCGGCGCGGTGCTGGCGGCCGGGCTCTGGTGGCTGCTGTTCCGCGCCGCGGCTTCGGTGGAGAACCGGACCGCCCGCGCCGGTGCGACCGCGGCGGCGGCGGCGTACTTCGTGATCGGCGCCCTAAGCTTCGGCGTGTGGCAGGAGTGGTGGCTGGCGCTGGGAGCGCTGACCGCCATGTGGGCCATCGCCACGGACCGGGCCGCGCGCTGACCCTCAAGCTGTTGCCGCAAAGCCGACTTCAGGCTGCTGACAGCATTTCTGCGGCATCGTCACGGTCAAAGCGGGGTGGAAAGTGCTATATGCTGCCCCGCCTTCAAGCCTGAAGATCGTTGTTCGAAGCCTGTTATTCCTATGACCCAGCGTTGGACCCCCCGCTCGTGGCGCAACCACACGGCCCAGCAGATGCCGGACTATCCGGACGCGGGCGCGGTGGAGCGTGTCGAAGACCAGCTGCGCGCGCTGCCCCCGCTCGTCTTCGCCGGTGAGGCGCGCCGCCTGAAGAGCCAACTGGCGCAGGTCGCCGCGGGCGAAGCCTTCCTGCTGCAGGGCGGAGACTGCGCCGAAAGCTTCCGGGAGTTCAGCGCCGACAACATCCGCGACACCTTCCGCTTGCTTCTGCAGATGGCCGTGGTGCTGACCTTCGCTGGCGGGCGCCCGGTGGTGAAGGTGGGCCGCATGGCGGGCCAGTTCGCAAAGCCTCGCTCGAGCCCCGTGGAGACCGTGGGCGAGGTGACCCTGCCCGTCTATAGGGGCGACATCGTCAACGGCATGGAGTTCGAGGCCGGCGTTCGCCAGCCGGACCCCGAGCGACTGCTGAAGGGCTACCACCAGTCGGCCTCGACCCTGAACCTGCTGCGGGCGTTCGCCGGCGGCGGCTACGCCGACCTCTACAACATCCACAAGTGGACGCTGGGGTTTGTGGCCGACAGCCCGCAGGGCGCGCGATATCGCGAGCTGTCACAGAAGATCAGCGAGGCGCTCACCTTCATGGCGGCGGTCGGCGTTACGCCGGACAGCCATCCGGACCTGCGGCGCGTGGAGGTGTTCACCAGCCACGAGGCTCTGCTGCTCGGCTACGAAGAGGCGCTGACCCGCGTCGATAGCACCACCGGCGACTGGTACGACACCTCCGCCCATATGGTGTGGATCGGCGAGCGCACGCGCCAACTCGACGGCGCGCACATCGAGTTCGTGCGCGGCATCAAGAATCCGATCGGGCTGAAGTGCGGCCCGACCATGGAGCCTGACGACCTGATCCGCCTGATCGACGCGCTGAACCCGGCGAACGAACCGGGCCGGCTGACGCTGATCGGCCGCTTCGGGGCCGACAAGGTGGCCGAGCGCTTCCCGCGCCTGGCCGCTGCAACCCATCGCGAAGGGCGGCACGTGGTGTGGTCCATCGACCCGATGCACGGCAACACCCTAAAGGCCGCCAACGGCTACAAGACGCGCCCGTTCGATCGGATCCTGGCCGAGGTGAGGGGCTTCGTCGACATCGCTACGGCTGAGGGTGTGCATCCTGGCGGCGTGCACCTGGAGATGACCGGGCAGGACGTGACCGAGTGCGTCGGCGGCGCGCGGGCGCTTTCGGAGGGCGACCTGGCTGACCGCTATCACACCCACTGCGATCCGCGCCTGAACGCGGACCAGGCGCTGGAGCTGGCGTTCCTCGTCTCGGAGAAGCTGCAGGGCCTGCGCGAACGCACGCCGCTGGCCGCGAACGGGTAGGGCTCAAGCTCAGGGGCTAAGCGCATGGGGCAGGGCGGGGCGACGATCGCGGGCGTCTGCGCGCTGGCGGTCAGCTGCGCCCTTCCCGCGGCCGCCCAGCCGCAGCAGGCGGACCTGCTGCGGCTCTCCACTCAGCATGGCGACATCGCCGTGGTCGGTCGCACCGAGACGGGCGGCGGGCGAACGACCGTGCAAACGCGCACGACCCTGGAGACGCGGCGGGAGGCCTTCACCGGAAGGATCGACTTCACCATGGACGCCGGCCGCTCGTCGGTGGACGCGGTGGCCCTGTCGCTCGACCAGCGTAGCTGGCGCGCCGAGCGGCTGGACGTCCGCACCAGCTTCGAACCGCTGTCGGCGTTGAAGCTAGACCTCACAGCCGCGCACCAGCAGCGCCAAGACCTGCGAGTCGATCCTTTGGCGCCGCCGGACACCCGCGCCGCCGACGTGCAGGCCAGCGAAACGGCGGCGGGCCTCAGCGCCCGCTTCACTGTCACGCCGAGGCTGCACCTCGACCTCGCGGGGCAGGCCCGCTCGACCGTGTCCGAGGAGGCGACCGGCCGCACTCTGGCGGTGCTCGACTCCGAGCAGTCGACGCTGACCGCGTCGCTGAATTGGGTGCTGCACCCCAAGCTGACGCTGCGCGCGCGCTCGGCCGTCCGCGAGCTCGACGTCGCCTGGCGATCGGAGGGCTCGGGTCCTCTGCGGCGGGAGGACAGCTTCCAGTACGCCGAGCCGCAGTTGGCGGCGGTGGTCTCGGTCTGGGACGGGGCGCGACTGGAGGTCGAGACCGGAAGGGCCGTGGAGGCGCTGAACAATGGCGACTTCATCGCGCTTGCGCGCGTCGCCGGCGACACCTCCGACGTGCGGGTGGAGCCGACGCGCGAATGGCGCACACGGGCGGGCCTGAGCAAGACGCTGTTCGACCGCCTGCAGCTGGACGCAGCTTACGCGGTGGCGGCGCTCGAGGGGGTGACGGAGTTCTCAGCTCTGGGCGTCGCCGCCAGCGTCGACGAGGGGCGGCGCGATCAGGCGGAGCTGCGTCTGTCCCTGCCGCTGCGGGGGCCCGACCTTTCCACCGTCTCCCTGACTTCGAGCGGGGTGTGGCGGGGATCGGAGGTTCGTGACCCGCTGACCGGTGACTTCCGGCGGCGCTCCGGCGAAGCCCCTTTCGAAGCGCGCCTGGGGGTGGTGCAGGAAATGCGGGGCGGGCGGTTCCGTTGGGGCGTGGACGGCGGCTGGACCGGTGAGCAGTCCTACTACGGCCTGGACGTCGCCAAGACGGCGGAAGGCTACAGCCGCTGGGGCGCCTTCGTGGAGCGCCGACACCATGAGCTGGTCCTGCGCCTGCAGCTCGACAACGCCGGCACGAGCCGCGGCTTCGAGGAGGTGCGCTACGGCGGCCCCAGAGGCGCGGCGGAAGCGGTTTCGGTCGGCCGCGGCGAAACTGCGCCGGCCCAGGCGATCCGCCTGTCGCTAAAGCGAGCGTTGTAGCCGCGCGAGTTGAGGGTTGCGTCTGGCAACCTCCGCCGCCACACAGCCTCTCCCATGTCAGCAGAGACCCAGTCTGTTCCCTCCGGACGCGCGGCGCTGCTGCGCGAACTGCTTGGCCTCTCGTGGCCGGTGGTGCTGGCGCGCGTCGGCATCCAGACGATGGGCCTCACCGACGCCGTCGTGGTCGGTCGCTGGTCGGCGCAGGAGCTGGGCTACCACGCGCTGGGGTGGGCCCCGACCTCCATCATGATCACGAGCGGCGTGGGCCTGCTGATCGGGGTGCAGGTCATGGCTGCGCGGCACGTCGGCGCGGGAGACCGCGCCTTGGCGGGTGGGGTCCTGCGCCGTGGGCTGGTGTACGCGTTCTGGCTCGGCGTCGCGTCGACCCTCGCCCTGATGCTGCTGGGGCCAGCCTTCCTCCGGCTGACGGGGATAGAGCCAGATCTGGCGGCGGGCGCCTCGGCCGCCCTCCGCGTGTTCGCCCTTTCATTGACGCTCTACCTGGTTTCGGTGGCCGCGACCTTCTTCCTGGAGGCGCTGTCCAAGCCCAAGCCCGGCATGTGGGCGATCTGGATCGCGAACGCCATAAACCTGGCGCTGAACCTGTGGCTGGTCCCCGGGAGCTCTCCGTTTCCTGTGGAGGGCGCAGTCGCTTCCGCGTGGGCGACATTCTTCGCACGGGCTTCGCTGGCGATCTTCCTGCTGATCTACATCGCCCGCATGGCTGAAGCGCGGGATCTCGGCGTGTTCCGGAAGCCCGCTGACGGACGGGAGGCTGCGAAGGAGCAGCGCAAGGTCGGCTATGCGGCCGGGGCTTCCTACTTCATCGAAGTCGGCGCCTTCGCGGGGCTGACCCTGATCGCGGGACAACTCGGGGGCCTGGAGGCGGCGGCCTGGGCGGTTGTGCTGAACATCGCCGCCATCGTCTTCATGGGGCCGCTGGGGCTGTCCTCGGCCACCGGGGTGCTGGTCGGGCGGGCTTACGGCGCGCGTGATCCTCAGGGGGCGCGGCGGGCCGCTGTCACAGGCCTTGCGGTCACCGGCGCGCTGACCCTGGTGATCTCGGCCGTGGTCTGGCCGCTGGCGGGGCCGATCACCGCCGCCTACGCAACGGACCCGAGACTTTTCGCGCTCGCAATGCCGGCGCTCGTGCTCGCGTGCCTTTTCTTCATCGTCGACGGGCTGCAGGTCGTGGCCGCGCAAGCGCTGCGCGCGGCGGCGGACATCTGGTGGCCTACGGCCATGCACTTGATCAGCTACACGGTCGTCATGCTGCCGCTTGGGTGGGCGCTGGCGCACCTGACGCCCCTGCGCGTCGACGGGCTGGTGTGGGCGGTGATCGCCGCGAGCGTGATTTCCGCGGCGCTACTCTGCGGGCGGTTGGTCATGGTGACGAGGCGCGCGCTGTAGATCACCAATTCTCGCCTTGAAAGCTGGAGACGAGATTCCCATGAAGGCGGGCGCCAGGATTACAGATTTCACCGTGAAGCTTTGATCCAGTCCATATTCTTACTGGACTTTATCCTGAAGCAGCTCATTATCACTTCGTTCGACTTCTGCTGTGCGCCTGTCGACCCGCCTGCGGGTCATCCATGCCGAAAAATCAGACTCGAAAGGCCGTCGGGGCGTTCCGGGCGGCCCAACGCCAATGGAGGCTGAAAATGGCTACCGGCACAGTGAAATGGTTCAACACCACCAAGGGCTACGGCTTCATCGCCCCGCAGGACGGCTCCCGCGATGTGTTCGTGCACGCGACCGCAGTTGAGCGCTCCGAACTGAACGCGCTCGTCGAGGGGCAGGAGATCTCTTACGAGGTCGAGCGCGACCGGCGCACCGGCAAGGACAGCGCCGTCAACCTGAGGGCGGCCTAAGGCCGATCAAATCCAGACGAACGAACCGTACGCGGCGGCCCTAATCGCCTTCTTCGGCGAGGTGGTGGATTTCGCCGACGACGGCCGCTTCGAGGTCCGCCTCGAGCAGAACGACCACCTTGTCCTCGCCTATGGCTGCGCGACCGAGACGTCCAAGTTTCCCCCGCTCCCAGGCGAGCGGGTGAAGATTGAGCTGCTCGACGACGATCTCAGAGGCTGGCGCATCGCGCGCCGGCCCTAACCCCCTTTTCCACGACAGGAGCCTAGCTTTGAGCCTCACCGACATGATCCCTGAAATGGACGACGCCGCCCTGTCCAATCTGCGGGACAACGCGCGCCGCCTGGAAGCCAGCGGTCAGGGCAAGCGTCAGCAGCAAGCGGCCGAGATTCTGCCGCTGATCGACGCCGAACTGGCCACCCGCAAGGCGGCCAAACCCGCCCCTGCGCCTCGCGCCAAGAGAGTCACCAAGGCGAAGGCCGCGGCCTAGGTCACGCCGAGGATCCAGCCCTCTTCGCGCTCAACGACCGCGCGATCATCGTCCGACATGCCTTTCGGACCAGCGAAGAGGTCCCCGAGCTTGCCTTGCTCATCCAGCTTGGCCAGCGCTTCGGCCACCCCGCGGACTTGGGTGGCGTCCTTCACTTCGCCCGGTTCCGGCTTGGTGAGGAAGAGGGGCGGGTAGATCTCGGCGACCACCGCCGACAGGGGTTCGACATCGACGGGGCTAAGCGTCTTCAGCCCGGTTCCGAACGGCCAGACCGCCGCGGCGGGCGAGAGCTCGTCGACAAGCCGGCGCATAGCCGCGATGCCGATCAAGGCCTGCCCCCCCACCACGCCCGCGCCATGGGCCTGCCAGATGCTCTTTGGCTGGATCTTGCCGTTTCGAGCGGCCTCTTCGGTCAGCCGGAATTCGGGGATGTCGCCAGGCGCCACCTTGGTCGTGGACAGCCAGCGCTGCGCCTGCTTGGGCGGGCAGCCCCAGAACGGCCGCGCCTCGTCCGTCATCAAGCGGTTGATCTTTGCGGCGACGGCGAAGCGGTTATTGGTGTTGTCGGCCTTGTCGACGACGTTGGCGCCGACGAACGACCACATCGCCGACCAAGGCTCACCTGAGAGCTTCAGGCGTTCTGCGGTCGTGCGGGGGAAGCCCAGGGGAAAATCGACCCCGACCAGCGCCCGCTCGCCACGCCGGCGCAGGTCGGCCAAAATGGCGCGCAGCAGCTTCTCGCCCTCAGCCCGCGTTGCGGGATTGTGCGCCTCGTAAGACAGCCGGAAGCGCACGTCGCGCTTCATCACGCCGATCCATAGCGAGTCCGCGCCGGTCTTCTTCGCCTCGGCGGCGGTCCAGTCCACGATCACGTAGGCGCCGAAAAGCCTGGCCACAGGTGCTGCTCCGGTTGAGAGGGCGGCGTCTTATCGCGACCAACGCGGATGCGACAGAGCGGGCAACAAACCGCGATGCAATGTGATCGGATGCATCTTGCTTCAAAATCGCAGGGGCGACAGGTTCCGCCGGCCAGCCTGGGGCGGGACCCGCGGGCGAATCACGCGCGAAATCAGAGGATCATGACCCAAGTTCTGCGAGCGGGCGTCGCTGGCGCCGGCGTCTTCGGCGGCCATCACGCGCGCAAGTACGCGGGTTCGCCTGGTGTGGAGCTGGTGGGCATCTACGACCGCGGGACCGGCCGTGCGCTCGGACTGGCGCAGCAGCTGGAGGTCAAAGGCTTCGACGCCGGCCAATGGGACGAATTCGTCTCTCAGATCGACGTGCTGACGATCGCCGCGCCCGCCTTCGCTCACGCCGAGCTTGCGGTGAAGGCGCTGGAGCGTGGTGTCCACGTTTACGTGGAGAAGCCGCTGGCGGACTCGCTGCAGGCGGCCACCGCCATCCTGGCCGCCGCCCAGGAGGCGGGCCGCGTGGTCGCGTGCGGTCACCAGGAGCGGATCGTGTTCCGTGAGATGGGCTTGTTCGACGCTCCCGAGCGGCCGGTCAGACTGGAGGCGGTGCGCAAGGGGCCTTGGAGCGGCCGAAACGAAGACGTCTCTGTCGTGCTGGACCTGATGATTCACGACCTCGACCTGGCCCTGACGCTCTCGGGCGCCGAGCCGGAGCGCGTGCAGGCCACCGGCCGCATCGAGAAGGGCGGCCGTGCAGACGACGTGACGGCCGAGATCGGCTTCGCGGGCGGGCTGACCGCCATGTTCCAGGCCAGCCGCGTGGCCGAAGCGCGCGAGCGGTCGATGCGCATCATCTATCCCAGCGGCGAGCTGGAGATCGATTTCCTGACGCGGACCTTCCGCAACACCACCCCTTTCCCGCTCAACGAGAACTTCACCGACACGCCTGACGGGAAGGACCCGCTGGGCGCCAGCGTCGCCGCGTTCCTGCAGGCGGTGCGCACGGGCGGACGGCCGTTGGCCACAGGTGATGAGGCGGAGAAGGCCCTGTCCCTGGCGCTCGCGGTCGACGCGGCCGCCCACCGCTAACCGAAAGAGCTTCAACATGCCCACGCCGCCAACCCCGATCGCGTTCGTCGACCTGATGGCGCAGCAAAAGCTGATCCGCAGCCAGGTGGAGCGGCGCTTCTCGGCCATCCTGGACCATGGCGCCTACATCAACGGTCCCGAGGTCGGGGAACTGGAGCGGGCGCTCTGCGAGTACACGGGCGCCGCCAAGGCGCTGGCGGTAGGCAACGGCACAGACGCCTTGATCATCCCGATGCTGGCTATGGACCTGCAGGCGAACGACGCCGTCTTCCTGCCGGCCTTCACCTACAACGCCACCTGCAGCGCTGTTGTGCTGTCTGGCGCGACCCCGGTCTTCGTCGATGTGCGAGTGGACGATTTCTGCATGGACCCGGCGGACCTGGCGCGGCGCATCGGAGAGGCCCGCGCACGGGGGCTCAACCCGCGCCTGATCGTGGCGGTCGACCTGTTCGGCATTCCAGCGGATTACGAGGCCCTGCTGCAGTTGGCCCAGGACGAGGGGCTGCTCGTGATGGCCGACGCAGCCCAGTCGTTCGGTTGCCGCTTCGACGGCCGCTATGCGGGCGCCATCGCGCCTGTCACCGCGACCAGCTTCTTCCCCGCCAAGGCGCTGGGCTGCTACGGCGACGGCGGAGCGGTGATGTTCCGGGACGATTCGCTGTATGAAGCGTGCGAGCAGATCCGCTGGCACGGCACAGACTCCGGCCGGAAGGAAAGCGTTCGAGTCGGCTTCAACGGCCGGCTGGACTCGATCCAGTGCGCCATCGTCACTGAGAAGCTGAAGCTGTTTCCGGCTGAGCTGGAGCGGCGCAATCAGATCGCAGCCATCTACAACGAACGCATCCTGCCGGCGGTGGACGCCCAAGGCTGGGACGCCAAGCGCGAGAGCGGCTGGGGCTACTACACCGTGGCGCTGGATGACCGTGACGGGGTGCAGGCGAGACTGAAGGCGGATGGGGTGCCCACCGCCGTCTACTATCCGCAGGCGTTGCACCAGATGCAGGCGTTCCGCCGCTGGGCGCCGGAGGGCGGACTGCCGGGAGCGGAGCGGCTGGTCACGCGAGTCCTCTCTCTGCCGCTGCATCCGTATATGAGCGACGAACAGGTGGACTACGTGTGCGAACGCTTCCTGGCTGCCGTCAGCTAGAGGCGGCTGACAGCGGCGCGATCGCCGAGGCCCCACCAGACCGGGCGCCTTGAAGCTTGTCTACAAGTCGAGTTCGACTGAGACCGGGACGTGGTCGGAGGGTTTCTCGCGGGCCCGCGTGTCCCGCCAGATGTCGACGCCTCGGAGGCGGTCGGCCGCCTGAGGCGAAAGCAGCACGTGGTCGATGCGGATGCCGTGGTTCCGCTGCCAGGCTCCGGCCTGGTAGTCCCAGAAGGTGTAGACGTTGGGGCGGCCGTCGTACTGCAGGTAGGCGTCGGTGAGGCCCAGGTGCCTCAACGCTCGCCACGCGGCCCGGCTCTCGGGCTGAAACAAGGCGTCGCCGGTCCACGAGGCCGGGTTGTCGCAATCTTCGGGCTCGGGAATGACGTTGTAGTCGCCGCAGAGGGCCAGCGGCTCCTCGTAGCGCAGCAGTTCGGCGGCGTGGGCGCGCAGGCGCTCGAACCAGTTCAGCTTGTAAGTGAACTTCTCGGTGCCGATGGGATTGCCGTTGGGCAGGTAGATCGAGGCCACGCGCACGGGTCTGGGCCCCTCGACCACGGCCTCGAGATAACGCGACTGCTCGTCCGAGTCGTCCCCGGGGAGGCCGCGCCGCACGTCGGACAGGGGCGTCTTCGAGAGCAGCGCCACGCCGTTGTAGCTCTTCTGGCCGTGGGTCTCGACGTTGTAGCCGAGCTGCTCGAAGGCCTCGCGCGGGAACTTCTCGTCCACGCACTTGATCTCCTGCAGGCAGGCGACGTCCGGCTTGGCCTCCTCGAACCAGTCGAGGACCGTCTGCAGCCGCGCGTTGACGGAGTTCACGTTCCAGGTGGCGATGCGCATGGCCGAGGCTTGAAGGGGCCGTGCGCGCGGGTCAAGAGCGCCCGCTTCCGACCCTCAGGCGGCGCCCAGGTAATCCCGCTTGCCGACGGGCACGCCGTGGTGGCGGAGCAGGCTGTAGGCCACCGTCACATGGAAGTAGAAGTTCGGCAGGACGAAGTTCTGGACGTAGTCGCGCCCTTTGAAGGGGATCGTGGTCGTTCCAGCCTGGAGGACCACGTCGGCGTCCTCCTTTCCGTCGATGGCTTCGCGGGGAACCGACTCCAGGAAGGCGATCGTGCGGGCGACGCGATCCTGCAGCTCCTCGAAGGTGGTCTCCGTGTCGGGGAAGGACACGTTCTCCAACTGACCGAGCCGCACCGCGCAGCCCTTGGCGGTGTCGCTGACCCGCTGCACCTGCGCCGTCAGCGGCGCCATGTCCTCGTACAGTCGCGCTTCGATGAGAGTCTTCGGATCCAAACCATTCGCGGCCGCATGGGCGCGGCCCTTCTCCAACACGCCCGAAAGCGCCTTCAGGCCGCGGATCAGGGCAGGGACGGTGAGATCGTAGAGAGAGGTCGCCATGGCGCGCATGTAGGTGCGGCCAAGCTAGGGAGGCAAGGGTCAGCCGGCGCGTTCCTCGGCGAGCCTGCGCACTTCGCGCCAGAGCCTCATCTCCCGCTCGGCGTCTTCGAGCGCGCGGTGGGCCACCGGCCAGCCCGTGGCGTTGCGCCGGGCCTGCTCGATCACCGCCACGATCGTGGCGTCCAGTGCGCCGGCCGCGACCCGGCCGCGCAGCGCGCCGGCGGCCGCATCGGCGAGGGCGACCTCCGAGTTCTTGAAGCGCATGGCGTGGCGCGGGAGACCGGCGCTCCTGAGCAAGACGCTCAGCCATTTCCCGTCCCACGACGGTGCAGAGACGAAGACCTCGTGTTCGCCCAGCGCCTCAAGCACCCGACGGGCCACGGTGTCGTGCGGCTCGCCTTCCGCAGCGAGCCGTTCACGGGAGAGGCCATGGATCTCTTCCGCCTCATCGTCCCAGTCGATCCAACCCTCCGCCGGCCGGATCAGGTGGGTTTCGGAGCAGCCGTCCTCGAACACCCACCCCACTTCGATGGGGTAGCTGTCGTCGGCCAGAGAGGAGGCCTCGAAGTCGAGGAAGGCGATCATGACGAGCGGAACGCGTCGCCCAGCGCTTCGGATCAGATCGAGAAGCTGACGCCGCAGCCGCAGCTGGACTTGGCGTTTGGGTTCAGAACCTTGAACTGCGCGCCCACCAGTTCATCGACGAAATCGATCATGCTGCCCGCGAGGAAGGGAAGGGATACCTGGTCGATGACGGCGCGGGCGCCGTCCCGCTCGACCACCACATCGTCTTCCTCAGGCCCGTCGACGAGGTCGAAGCGATACTGGAAGCCCGAGCAGCCGCCGCCGTCGACGGCGACGCGCAGCGTCACCGGCCGTCCCTCCGCCTGCGAAAGGGCGGCGATACGGCGGGCGGCCGGTACGGTGAGGATGACGTCGTTCGTGTTCATGCTGCCAGACATTGGTTCAGGCGTTATATGAGGCGCGCCGCGCCCCTGGAAAAGAGCACCGGAGTTAAGCCCTGAACGCCCCCTTCGCCGCCGTCCCGCGAGTTTCGTACGCGGAGGACCCGGCCCGGTCCCGGGGCCGGTTGCATCCCGAAGGGGAAAGCCGCACCCGGAACCCGTTCGCTCGCGACCGCGACCGCATCATCCACTCCACCGCGTTCCGCCGGCTGAAGGAGAAGACGCAGGTCTTCGTGGCGCACGAAGGCGACCACTACCGGACCCGCCTGACCCATAGCCTGGAGGTGGCGCAGATCGCCCGCTCGGTGGCCGGCGCCCTGGGGCTGGACGCGGACCTCGCCGAGACGATCGCCCTGGCCCACGACCTCGGCCATCCGCCGTTCGGACACGCCGGGGAGGACGAACTGCAGCGCTGCATGCAGGGCTTCGGCGGCTTCGACCACAACGTGCAGACCTTCCGCGTCGTAACCAAGCTGGAGGTTCGCTATCCCCAGTTCGAGGGTCTGAACCTCACCTGGGAGACGCTGGAAGGCGTGGTCAAACACAATGGCCCCGTAGACGAGAAGCTGGGCGAGCCGGCCTGGAAGGCCATCGCGGACTACACCCGTGGCCACGACCTTGGCCTGCACACCTTCGCGTCAGCGGAGGCGCAGGTCGCCGCCCTCGCCGACGACATCGCCTACAACAACCATGATGTGGACGACGGGCTGCAGGCGGGCCTCTTCACGATCTCCGACCTGCTGGACGTGCCGCTCATCGGCCCGCTGCTGGCGGAAGTGCGACAGGAGTGGCCAAACCTGGACGATCGGCTGCTGCGGCTCGAAGCGGTGCGACGGCTCATCGGGGTTATGGTCGAGGACGTCATGAGCGAGACCCGTCGCCGCGCGCGGGAGGCGAAGGTCGAGAGCTCGGAGGACGTTCGCGCGCTGCGCCAGCCCATCGTGCAGTTCTCGCGACCCATGCTCGAGGACCTGGGGCGGCTGCGCGCGTTCCTGCACGAGCGGATGTATCGGCATTACCGCGTGAACCGCACCCGAAGCCAGGCGCGCCGGATGCTCGCTGAGATGTTCGCGCTCTTCATGGAGCAGCCGGACGTGCTGCCGCCCGATTGGCGTGAGCGCAGCCGGGGCCGGGACGAGGCCGGACGGGCGCGGGTGGTGTGCGACTACATCGCTGGCATGACCGACCGGTACGCGATCGAAGAGCACCGCAAGCTGTTCAGTCTCGATTTCGCCTGAGGCGGCCGGACTGCGACAAGGTTAACCACGCGTTAACGTTCCTGGCGACTTCCAGCCGCGCTAGACTCCTTGCCGAGCGTGCGCGATTCGGGAGGCTTCCTCCCTTCGCGCCCAGACAGGTCCGCTAGCCCCATGTCCGACCACGACCGCGGCGCCTACACGCCGCCGACCGACGAACCGCTCTCGTTCGACCCGCGCTTCGACGCACGCGCGCCCACGGGCCGCGATCGCCCGCTGCCGCTGACGCTGATCGCCAGCGGCGTGGTGCTGGGCGTGCTTATCCTTGCCGTGTTCCTGTTCTATCGCTCGGGCGTGCGCGGCTCGGAGGATGCGCCGCAGCCGGTCGGCGAGTCGATCGAGGTGCTGAAGAGCGCGCCCGCGGACGACGCCCAGCCCGTGCAGGATGAAGCCGCTCAGCTGGAAGTCTATGCCGAGGACTCGACCCCGGTGGAGACGGCGCCGGCCTTCGCGCCTCCGCCCGAACAGCCGATAGAGCGGCCCCAGCCCCGGACCCCCACGCCCACAATCGACAGCGTGCTGGCTGGCGCCTCGGCGCCGACGGCTGCTCCCGCACCGGCGACGGCGGCGCCTGCACCTGCCCCCAAGGCTCCCGCGGTCAAGGCTCCCGCGGCCGCGGCTCCGACCACCGCAGCGGTCGGCTCCGCCTCGGTCCAGATCGGCGCCTTCTCGAACGTGGCGCAGGCCGACTCCGGCTATGCGGACGCCATCGCGGCGACCGGCGCTTCGGGCAAGTCGAAGTCGATCGAGGCGGTCGAGCGTGACGGCCGCACGCTGTATCGCACCACCGTCAACGGCTTCGCTTCGCGCGCGGAGGCCCAGGCCTTCTGCGCCACGCTGAAGGCCCGCGGCGGCAACTGCTTCGTCCGCTAAGCCGCCTGTGACCGCCGCCGCCATCTTCGGCTGCTCGGGCCTGCGACTGACGCGGGAGGAGCGCGCCTTCTTCGAGGACGTGAAGCCCTGGGGGTTCATCCTCTTCCGGCGCAACGTCGAGAGCCCCGACCAGGTGCGGGCGCTGGTGGATGAGCTGCTGGGGACCGTCGGGCGGCCGGACGCGCCGATCCTGATCGACCAGGAGGGCGGGCGCGTGCAGCGCATGGGCCCGCCGCACTGGCCGAAGTATCCGCCGGGAGCGGCCTACCTGCAGGCGGCCAACGACCCTTACGCCGCGCGCGAGCTGGTGCGGCTCGGCGCGCGCCTCATCGCCCATGACCTGCGCTCGGTCGGCGTGACCGTCGACTGCGTTCCGGTGCTGGACGTGCCGGTGCCGGGGGCCCACGACATCATCGGGGATCGCGCTTACGCCCGAGATCCGCTCACGGTCGCGACCATGGGCCGGGCGGCGGCGGAGGGACTGATCGCCGGCGGCGTGCTGCCGATCATCAAGCACATCCCGGGGCATGGGCGGGCCTTCGCGGACAGTCACCACGACCTGCCGGTGGTGGACACCCCGATCGACGAGCTGGACGCCTGGGATTTCGCCCCGTTCCGGACCCTGTCGGACATGCCCATGGCGATGACGGCGCACGTGGTCTACTCGGCCGTGGACAGGAAGCGGCCCGCCACCACCTCCAAGAAGGCGATGCGCCTCATCCGCGAGCGCCTGGGGTTCGGCGGCCTGATCATGTCCGACGACCTCTCCATGCAGGCGCTGTCGGGGACGCTGCAGGAGCGCGCAGAGCGGTCGCTGGCGGCCGGCTGCGACGTGGTCCTGCACTGCAACGGCCAGATGGACGAGATGGTCCAGGTGGGGCAGGGCGTAGGCAAGCTGAAGGGCCGCGCGGCGCGGCGGGCGGAGGCGGCGCTGGCGCGGGTGGCGATGACTCCTGAGCCGCTGGACATCGAGGACGCCCGCGCCCGGTTTGAGGCGGCGATGTCGGACCGGCTTGAGGCGAAAGCCGGACCGGCGGTGGGCGAGGCATGACCGAGGCGTTCCAGCCGCAGCTCGACTTCTCCGCAGCCGACGAAGCGGCGGAGTACGGCGAGGCGCTGGTCGTCGACCTCGAGGGCTTCGAAGGGCCTCTGCACGTGCTGCTGGCCCTGGCCCGGACCCAGAAGGTCGACCTGCTGAAGCTGTCGATCACCAAGCTCGCCGAGCAGTATCTGGCGTTCGTGCAGGAGGCGCGCCGCCGAAGGTTCTCGCTGGCGGCCGATTATCTCGTCATGGCGGCCTGGCTCGCCTACCTGAAGTCGCGCCTGCTCCTGCCGCGCCCTGAGCGCAAGCAGGGCGACGAGCCGCCGGCCGAAGAGGTGGCGGCCAATCTGGCGTTCCGGCTCGCCAAGCTGGACGCTATGCGTCGGTCGATCGAAGCGCTGAGGAGCCGGCCGAGGCTCGGCGTCGACGTCTTCGTGCGGGGCGACCCGGAGGCGACGGTCATCATCCCGTCCGACCGCATCGACGTCAGCCTGTACGACCTGATGCGCGCATACGTCACCCAGCGGAAGCGCGAGATCGACCGCACCTACAACCCGACTCAGCGGGTGGAGGCCTTTTCGCTGGAGGACGCTCGCGAGCGCCTGCGCACCCTTCTGCCGCGCATGGCCAGCTGGACGACACTCTCCAGCATCGCGCCCGAAGCGCATGACGACGACGAGGACGGTCCCACGCGGGCCTCCTATGTCGCGTCCACGCTCTCTGCGAGCCTGGAGCTCGTGAAGGAAGGGGTGCTCGACGCGAGGCAGCTCGAGGCTTTTGCGGACGTCTACCTTCGCCGCCGCAAGCCCGACCCGCTGGAGCTGACGCCGTGAGCGCGTCCTACGACATCGAGCGGGCGGTGGAGGCGCTGCTGTTCGCGGCGGCGGCTCCCCTGTCCGCCGCGGAGTTGGCGCGGCGTCTGCCAGAAGGCGCCGACGTGGGCCTGGCGCTGTCGGCGCTGTCGGCCCGGTACGCTGGCCGTGGCGTCGAGCTGGAGTGCGTCGCCGACCGCTGGCGCTTCCGCACCGCGCCGGACCTCGCCTTCCTCATGACCGAGGAGCGGGAGGAGCCGCGGCGTCTGTCGAAGGCGGCGATGGAGACGCTGGCCATCATCGCCTACCACCAGCCGGTGACGCGCGCCGAAATCGAATCGGTTCGCGGCGTGCAGCTCTCCAAGGGCACGCTCGACGTCCTACTGGAGATGGGGTTCGTACGCCTGCGGGGGCGCCGCCGCTCGCCGGGCCGGCCAGTGACCTATGGCACGACGGACCTGTTCCTGGAGCACTTCGGCCTGCCGACGCTGGCGGACCTGCCGGGCGCGCAGGAGATGAAGGCGGCGGGCTTGCTGGACCTCTCCCTGCCGGCGGGCTTCGAGATTCCGGATCCATCAGGCATGCGCGACGAGGAGGATCCGCTCGAGCCGGGCGACGATCAGCTCCCGGAGTTCGCGCAAGACTTCCACGAGGAAAGGTGACGTGCGCGTGGTGAGGCTGAGCTTTCTTGGCCTGAAGCCGCCGTTTCGCCTATATGACGACGCAAGCGTTACGTGGCCGCCGGACGCGCGGCCGATGAGGAGACTACCATGGGCTCGATGAGCATCTGGCACTGGGTCATCGTGGCCGTAATTGTGCTCCTGCTCTTCGGCGGCCGGGGCAAGCTGTCCGGCCTGATGGGCGACGCGGCCAAGGGCATTCGCGCCTTCCGCGACGGCCTCAAGAACGAAGACGACTCGAAGGACGCCACGGGCGGGCACGACGTGCTGCCCCGGACCGAGGCCGAGAAGGAAGACCTGAAGCGCTAATCCGCAGAAGGGTCGGTGGGCACGCCCCATGCTTGATCTCGGTATCGGTGGGGGCGAGCTTGTCGTCATCGCCGTCATCGCCCTCATCGTCGTAGGGCCCAAGGACCTGCCGCTATTGCTGCGGCGGGTGGGGCAGTTCACGGCCAAGCTTCGGGGCATGGCCTCGGAGTTCCGCGCCAGCTTCGACGAGATGGCCAGGCAGTCGGAGCTCGACGAACTCCGCAAGGAGGTCGAGGCGCTGCGCCGCGGCGATCCGCTCAAGACGGTGCGCGACGAGATCGAGCCCGCCATGCGCGAAATCGAGAATGACGTACGTGCGGAGACGACCGACTACGGGGCGAACTACCAGGAGTGGGCGCCGAGCACCGACGCGTATGGCGACGTGCCGCCGGGCGAGCCGCGGGATGAGGAGCCTCACGACGCGACCGCCGACGCTCCGCCGCCGGAGGTCTCGGGGGCCATGGGCGTGGTGGCTCCGGCCAGCGAGGTGGCGCCGGACCCGGTGACGGCGGATGGCGAGCCGGTGAAGAAGCGCCGCACCCGGGCGCGCAAGTCCGACGCCGGGAGCGCCGCGTGAGCACCTCCTACGATGAAGACTCCGAGATCGAGGCCTCCCGCGCGCCCCTGCTGGAGCACCTGGTCGAGCTGCGCTCGCGACTGATCATCTGTACCGTCGCCCTGATCGCCGCCTTCATCTTGTGCTTCACCTTCTCGGCGCAGATTTACCTGTACCTGCTGCATCCGTTCGAAGTGGCCGGCCAGCTGCTCGCGTCGCAGAAGGCCTCGGGCGGCAAGCACGGCCCATTCGACCTGTTGCTGGCGCTCATGAACCTCAAGGAGGTGCCGGTCACCGAGGGCGGGCAGAACCTCCGCCTGATCTTCACGGCTCCGCTGGAGTTCTTCTTCACCAAGCTGAAGCTCGCGGGATTCGGCGCCGTGATGCTGACCTTCCCGATCCTGGCATGGCAGCTCTATCGCTTCGTGGCACCAGGCCTGTATCGGCGCGAGCGCAAGGCCTTCCTGCCGTTCCTGCTGGCCTCTCCGCTGCTGTTCCTGCTTGGCGCGGCGCTCGTCTACTACGTGATGCTGCCGTTCGTGCTGTGGTTCTCACTGAGCCAGCAGATCACCGGCGTCGGCGCGGTCTCCGTTGAGCTGCTGCCGAAGGTGGCGGACTATCTCAGCCTTGTGACGACGCTGCTGCTGGCCTTCGGCCTTTGCTTCCAATTGCCGGTGGTGCTGACGCTGCTTGGGCTGTCCGGGATCGTCAATTCGCAGATGCTGTCCAGCGGCCGGCGCTACGCCATCGTAGCGGTCTTCGTGGTGGCGGCGATCGTCACGCCGCCCGACCCAATCAGTCAGCTGATGCTCGCGATACCCATCGTGCTGCTCTACGAGGTCTCCATCTGGTGCGTGCGCCTCATCGAGCTGCGCCGCAGGGACGAAGAGATCGCCGACCTGTGAGCGTGGCGCCGCCCATTCCGACCTTGGCCGAGTGGGCTGGCGGGGAGGCGGCGTTCCGACGTCTGACCGCGCTCTTCTACGCCAAAGTCCCGAGCGACCCCGTCCTAGCGCCCGTGTTCGCCGGCATGGACCCGCACCACGCTGAGCACGTGGCCGGCTTCATCGCTGAGGTGTTCGGCGGCCCTCGCAGCTACAGCGAGCGCGGCGGCGGCCACGCCTCCATGATCCTGCGGCATACGGGCCGCGCCCTGACGGAGATCCAGCGCCGGGCGTGGATCGGCCTGATGCTGGACACCCTGGACGAGGCGGGCCTGCCTGACGATCCTGAGTTCCGCGCCGCCCTTGTCGGGTACCTAGAGTGGGGCACGCGCCTCGCGGTCATCAACAGCCAGCCCGGGGCGGCCGAGCCTTCGCCGGACATGCCGATGCCGGCGTGGGGCTGGGGACCGCCTGGCGGACCCTGGATGGGCTGAGGCGCGTTTGACCTCCGCGCTTGGCCGGCGCCGAGTCGCGCCGTAAACAGCCCCTTCCTCCCACCAGTCCAAGTCGCCCGACCCATGCACGACATCCGAGCCATCCGCGAGAACCCGGACGCCTACGTGGCCGGGTGGACGTCCCGCGGGGTGGCGGAGGCGGCTGAGATCGTGGCCGAGGTGCTGCGCCTGGACCAGGCGTTGCGTGAAAGCCAGACCACGCTCCAGCACGCGCAGTCGCGTCGGAACGAGGCGTCCAAGTTGATCGGCCAGGCCAAGGCCCGCAAGGACGAGGCTCAGGCGCAGGCGCTGATGGCGGAGGTCGAGGCGCTGAAGGGCGTGCTGGCTGAGCAGGCGGACCGCGAGCGCGCGTTCGGCGAAGCGCTGCGGGAGCGGCTGGGCGCCCTGCCCAACCTCGCCGCCGCCGACGTGCCGGACGGCGAGGATGAACGCGGCAACGTCGAACAGCGTCGCTGGGGGGAGCCGAACCGCTCAAACGCCGCCAAGGACCATGCGGACCTTGGCGAGGCGCTCGGGCTGATGGACTTCGAGGCGGCGGCCAAGATGTCCGGCTCTCGCTTTGTCGTGCTGAAGGGGCAGCTGGCGCGCCTGGAACGCGCGCTCGGCCAATTCATGCTGGACCTGCAGACGGACGAGCACGGCTACACGGAGGTGATCCCGCCAGTGTTTGTGCGGCAGCACGCCATGTACGGGACCGGTCAACTGCCTAAGTTCTACGATGACCTGTTCCTGGTGATGGACCCGGTCACGCGCACGGAGCTGCTTGCGGCCGCGCTCGACGAGGCGGCGGTGCCGGCCTACCTGACCGGCGGCTTGGCGGCCCAGGTGACGGCCGCCCTGGATCACGCGCCCCTGAAGGAGCAATTCTTCGCCATTCCGACGGCGGAGGTCTCGCTGACCAATCTCGTGCGGGAGGCGATCACCGCGGAGGAGGAGTTGCCGCTGCGGATGACGGCCCTGACGCCTTGCTTCCGGGCGGAGGCCGGCGCTTCGGGGCGCGACACGCGCGGCATGATCCGGCAGCACCAGTTCTCCAAGGTCGAGCTGGTGTCGATCACCACGCCCGAGCAGTCGGACGAGGAGCACGAGCGCATGACCAACTGCGCCGAAGAGGTGCTGAAGCGGCTTGGCCTGCCTTTCCGCACCATGCTGCTCTGCAAGGGCGACATGGGCTTCTCGGCACGGAAGACTTACGACCTTGAGGTTTGGCTGCCGTCCCAGGGCGGCTTCCGCGAGATCAGCTCGTGCTCGAACTGCGGCGACTTCCAGGCCCGGCGCATGGACGCCCGGGGCCGCAAGTCCGGCGAGAAGGGCACGCGCTTTCTGCACACCCTGAACGGCTCCGGCCTGGCGGTGGGCCGCACGTTGGTGGCCGTCATGGAGAACTATCAGGACGAGGGCGGGCGCATCGCCGTCCCCGACGTGCTGAAGCCTTACATGGGCGGGATCGAGCACATCGAGGCTCGCGCGTGAGGATCCTTCTCACCAACGACGACGGAATTCACGCCGAAGGCTTCGAGGCGCTGCAGCGGATCGCCGCGGCGCTGTCGGACGATGTCTGGATGTGCGCTCCGGAGGTCGAGCAGTCGGGCGCCGGTCGGGGCATCACCCTGGCCGATCCGCTGCGGGTGCGGCGTGCGGGTGAGCGCGCGTGGGGGGTGTCGGGCACGCCGACGGACTGTGTGCTGCTGGCGGTCAACGACCTCATGGACGCTCCGCCGGACCTGATCCTCTCCGGCGTGAACCGCGGCCATAACCTGGGTGAGGACGTCACCTTCTCCGGGACAGTGGCTGGCGCCCTCCAGGGGATGGCGCTCGGCATCCCTTCCATCGCGCTCAGCCAGTCGCTCGAGCGGTTCCACGACGGGGTGCGGGCGAGGTTCGAGACGTCGGAAGCGTTCGCGCCCGGCATAATTGAACGCCTGCTTGAGACCGGCTGGCCACAGGGCGTGGTGATCAACGTCAACTTTCCCAATCGCCCGCCCGAGTCGGTAGAGGGCGTGGAGGTGACCGTGCAGGGCTTTCGAGACGTGCATGAAATGCACGCGGAGCGTCGCACGGACCTGAGAGGACGCGACTACTACTGGATGGGCTTCTCAGGCGCGCAGCAGTCGCCGCCGGCGGGCACAGACCTCCATGCGATCGCGGCGGGCCGGATCTCCGTCACGCCGCTGCACATCGATCTCACGCACATGCAGACGGTGCATGCGCTGAAGGGCCAGCTGGGCGGCGCCCCGCCTAGGCTCAGCACACGCGGCACAGGGACGGACGGATGAGCCAGCCTGACGCGAGAGTGTCGACCCTGCTCGAGGCGCTGCGCCGCCAGGGCGTCACCGACACCAAGACCTTGGCCGCCATCGAGGGAGTCCCGCGCGCGCTGTTCGTCCCCGAATTATTCGAGGAACGGGCGTGGGAGGACTCCGCGATTCCGATCGCCTGCGGGCAGACGATCAGCCAGCCGTTCATCGTCGGGCTGATGACCCAGGCGTTGAAGCTCGAAGGCCGCCACCGGGTGCTCGAGATCGGCACCGGATCCGGATACCAGACTGCGGTGCTGAGCCGGCTGGTGCGCTACGTCTACACGGTGGAGCGCTACCGCACTCTGATGGCGGAGGCCGAGGCGCGGCTCAAGCAGCTGGACGTCGGCAACGTCATCTACCGGTTCGGCGACGGCGGGGAGGGCTGGCCCGAACAGGCTCCGTTCGATCGGATCATCGTCACGGCCGCAGCGCCAGGCGAACCGAACGCCTTGCTGGCGCAGCTTAAGCCCAAAGGCGTGCTGGTGGCCCCGGTGGGACGCGGCCCAGTGCAGGCGCTGGTGCGCTACGTCGGCGACGGCCACGGAGGCTTCTCACGCGAGACGCTTTGTGACGTGCGCTTCGTTCCGCTGCTGGAAGGCGTGGCCAAGGAGACGTGAGCCTCGCCTCGGTTTGGCCGAGATCGGCCGCATAAGCTCAGGTTCAAAGATGGGCGCGCATGGGGGATCATGGCGCGTCCGAAGCGATTCCCCGATCCACGCGGCCCGCTAGAGGCGGGTCCCGACGCCAGGAGTGCGGATGACGACCACCCGACTTTCGCTGAAATCCGCCATGCTGCTGACGGGCGTCTCCGCCGCCCTGGCCTCGTGCGGCACGACGCTGCAGATTCCTGAAGCGCCGCGCGCGAACTTCCCGACTCGGCTTGAGGACGTGCTGCCTGGGACGGAGTCGCCGGAGCCGACGTACGCGCCCTCCGCGCCCCAGCCGGCCGCTCAGAACCAGCCGACCGCGCAACCCTCGGCTCCGGTCACCAGCTCGCGCCTGCCGCCCGCCGGCGCCGCCCAGACCCCGTCGCCCTCGAGGCCGCCCGCCTACACGTCTCCCGCGCCCACCCCCGCCGCGCCGGTCGGCAGGCCCGGCGAAGCGACCAGCTACCAGATCCAGCAGGGGGACACCCTGTCAGGCGTCTCCCGCCGTTTCCGCGTGCCCGTGCAAGCCTTGATCGACCTGAACGGCCTGACGCCCGGCGGCGGCGTGCGCGCCGGGCAGGTGCTGCGCCTGCCTCCGTCTGCCGTGGACACTGGCCCGGACACCCGGGCGTCGGGCCCCGCCATGCGAGCGCCGCAGACCGCCTACCCACCCGCTTCAACCTCGCCGGCCCCGACGCCGACGCGTCCGTCTCCTGGAGCGCCGCCGCTCGCTTCCGATCCAGTGCCGCCGCGTCTGCCGCCCCAACAGGCGACACAAACTGCGCAGCCGCCCCGATCTCAGCAGCCGCTGACCCGGCCGGCGCCCCCTCCGACGGCCGGGCAGATGATCCGCACCCCGGCGCCCCCGGCCGAAAGCGAGATCGCGCGCCTGGGGCGCGGCCGTCTGCAGTGGCCGCTGCGCGGCGAAATCCTGACCCGTTTTGGCCAGACTGGGACCGCGCAACGCAGCGACGGCATCAACATCGGCGCGCCCAGCGGCACGCCGGTTCTGGCCGCTGCGGCGGGCGAGGTGGCCTACGCTGGAGACTCCGTACCTGGGTACGGCAACTTGGTCCTCATCAAGCACACGGACGGCTGGGTCACGGCCTATGCGCTGCTCGGTTCGTACAACGTGCGCATCAAGGACCGCGTCGCCCAAGGCCAGCAGATCGGCGTGGTGGGGCAGGGGCCTGGGGTCACGCGCCCGCAACTGCACTTCGAGGTGCGGTACGCCGCGAGCGCTGCCGAGAAGGCGCGCCCGTACGATCCCCTCCTGGTGCTGCCGTAAGGTCGCGTTGCAAAGCCTAGGCTTACGCCCTAGTTTCCGCGCCTGATTTTTCGACGGCGGCGCGAGTCCGCCTGTCCGCTACGGAGATCCCATGTTCTTCGCGACCCCGGCCTACGCGCAAGCCGCGTCCGCCGCGCCTGCCGAAGGCCCGCTTGGCTTTGTCGGCACGCTGCTCCCGTTCCTCCTGATCTTCGTGCTAATGTATTTCCTGATGATCCGGCCGCAGCAGAAGCGCGCCAAGGAGCACCAGGCGATGATCGGCGCGATCAAGCGCAACGACACCGTCGTCCTCTCCAACGGCATGATCGGCAAGGTCACGCGCGTCGAAGACAAGGAGGCGATGGTGGAGATCGCCACCGGCGTGAACGTGCGGGTGCTCAAGGGCATGATCGCCGAGGTCCGCGCCAAGGGCGATCCGGCGCCCGCGAACGACTCCAAGTCCTGACCCGCCCATCTAAGCCGGGCGTCAGAGCATGATCCGTCTGTCCCGCTGGAAGGTGCTCCTGGTCGTCGCCGCGACGGTCATCGGCATCCTGCTCAGCCTTCCGAACCTCCTGTCGCCCAGCGTGCGCAACAGTCTGCCAGGCTGGCTGCCGAAGCAGACCCTGAACCTGGGCCTCGACCTTCAGGGCGGGTCCTACCTGCTGCTCGAAGTGGACGTGGCGGCGCTGCGCCGCGAGCGGCTGACCAACCTGCTGGAGGACGTGCGGCGCGAGCTGCGCGAGGCGCGTATCGCCTCGTCCAACCTCGCCGTGACGGGTGAGCAGATCGGCGTCCGGATCAACGACCCGGCGCAGTTGGACGCGGCCTTCCGCACGCTCGATCAGTTGGGCGCGCCCATGCCCTCCAACCCCAGCGTACGCGACATCACAGTCAGCCGCGCGCCGGACAACCGGCTGCTCGTGTCGATCAGCCCCGAAGCCTTCGCGCTCGAGGAGAGCCGCGCGGTCGAACAATCGATTGAAATCGTGAGGCGCCGGATCGATGAGCTCGGCACGCGGGAGCCCAGCATCCTGCGCCAGGGCGCGAACCGCATCGTGGTGCAGGCGCCGGGCGAGAGCGATCCGGAGCGCCTGAAGCGCGTGATTGGTCAGACCGCCAAGCTGACCTTCCAGATGGTGGACGAGTCGGTGCCCGCCGCGGAGGCGATCGCCGGCCGCGTTCCTCCGGGATCGGTCCTGGTCGAACAGGACAACCCCGCCGAACCGCAGATCCTGCTCAAGCGCCGCGTGCTCGTTTCCGGCGAGTCGCTCACCGATGCGCAGGCCTCGTTCGACGAGCGCAACCAGCCGGTGGTGACCTTCCGCTTCGATAGCCAGGGCGCCCGCCGGTTCGCCCGTGCGACCACCGAGAACGTGAACCGTCGCTTCGCCATCGTGCTCGACGACCGGGTGATCACCGCCCCGACCATCAATGAGCCGATCACGGGCGGCAGCGGCCAGATCAGCGGCAACTTCACGGTCGAGACCGCCAACGACCTGGCGGTGCTGCTACGCGCCGGGGCGCTGCCCGCGCCGCTGAACGTGGAGGAGCAGCGGACCGTGGGCGCCGAGCTCGGCGCCGACGCGGTCAAGGCCGGCCAGATCTCGACCATGCTGGCGCTCCTGGCCGTGCTGATCTTCATGGTGCTCGCCTACGGCTGGCTCTTCGGCGGCATCGCCGTGATCGCGCTGATCGTGAACGGTATTCTGATCATCGCCGCCATGTCGGTGATCCAGGCCAGCCTCACGCTTCCTGGCATCGCCGGGTTGATCCTGACGCTGGCCGTGGCCGTGGACGCCAACGTGCTCATCTACGAGCGGATGCGCGACGAGCTTCGGGCCGGGCGCCCGCCGATCGTGGCCATGGACGCGGGTTTCTCGCGCGCCATGGAGACGATCCTGGACGCCAACCTGACGACATTGGCGGCCGCGCTCATCATGTTCTTCTTCGGGGCCGGCCCGGTCCGCGGCTTCGCCTGGACCCTGTCCATCGGCGTTCTGACCTCGGTCTTCACGGCGGTGATGATCACCCAGGTGCTGCTAGCCTGGTGGTACCGCACCTACCGTCCCAAGACCCTTCCGATTGCGTGAGCCGGCGATGAAGTGGCCCCTGATCAAGTATCTGCCTGAGAAGACAAACTTCCGCTTCGTCGGGGTCGCGCGCGTGGCGGCGGTCGTGTCGGTGCTGGCGGTCATCGCGTCGATGTTCTTCTCCATCTGGCCCGGCAAGCCGCCCTGCGGCGGCCTGAACTGCGGCGTGGACTTCCGCGGCGGCTCAGTCCTGGAGCTGTCGACCAGCGGGCGTCCGGTCGATCTGGGCGCGATCCGGTCCACTCTGAATGGACTGGGCTTCGGCGACGTGCAGGTGCAGGCGTTCGGTTCGCCGAACGATGCCCTGGTCCGCTTCGAGAGCCCGCCGAACCAGAATGGGGCGGTGGCCGTGGAGCGCGCGAAGGCGGAGCTGACCCGCGCGCTGGGCGGGGACGTCACCTACTCGCGAACCGAGGTGGTGGGCCCCAAGGTGTCGGGCGAACTGTTCGTGAACGGGGTGATGGCGCTCCTGGTCGCCATCGCCCTCATGCTTCTGTACATCTGGTTCCGGTTCGGCCTGACCTTCGGCATCGGAGCGGTCGTGGCGCTGTTCCACGACGTGATCCTGACCTTCGGCCTCTTCGCCTTCACCCGCCTAGAGTTCGGTCTGACGGAAGTGGCGGCCATTCTGACCATCATCGGCTACTCGATGAACGACACCGTGGTGGTGCTGGACCGCGTTCGGGAGAACCTGCGCAAGTACAAGCGCATGCCGCTGAGCGAGCTGATCGATCTGTCGATCAACGAAACCCTTTCCCGGACGATCATCACCGGCGTGACAGGTCTCCTGGCCCTGGGGATCCTCGCGGTCCTCGGCGGGGCGGGGCTGTTCTCGTTCTCCGTGGCCATGATCTTCGGCATCATCGTCGGCACCTACTCTTCGATCTTCGTCGCCGCGCAGGTGCTGCTGCTGCTAGGCGTGAAGCGAAACGATGAAGAGGCCACGGCGCTCGCGCAGCCCCAAAGGCCCTAAACTCCTTCCGGTCGAAAGATCCGCCAAAAAGGCCTATACGAATCCCCGGGGATAGCTTTCGGGATTTGTGGGGTGAACATGGCTGGACTGCTTCAGAACTTCAGGAACACGCTGATCGTCAGCGTTCTCCTGGCCATCGTGATGATTGGCGGCTACGCGGCCCATTCGCCGGGCGGCGCCGACGCGGTGTTCTGGCAGGCGGTGTTCCGCTGGCTGCACACCTTCTTCGGCATCCTATGGATCGGGCTTCTGTACTACTTCAACTTCGTCCAGATCCGGAAAATGCCGGACATCCCGGCGGAGCTTAAGCCGGCGGTGTCGAAGTACATCGCACCGGAAGCCCTGTTCTGGTTCCGCTGGTCGGCGCTGCTGACCGTCGTGATGGGCGTCATCCTCGCCCTGACCCGGGGCGTCGACTACCTGCTTGAGACCCTGTCGCTGGGCCTCTACGGCGGTTACGACGGCGGCGCGCAGTTCACGCTGCTGGGCGTCGCCGTGTGGCTGGCGCTGATCATGGCCTTCAACGTCTGGTTCCTGATCTGGCCGAACCAGAAGAAGGCGCTGGGCCTAGTGGAGGCGGACGCCGACACCAAGGCGAAGGCGGCGAAGACCGCCATGCTGTTCTCGCGAACCAACCTTCTGCTTTCGCTGCCGATGCTTGTCGGCATGACGATGACGCAGACGCTCTTCGGCTGAGGCTGCCGACAGGGTAGTGGGAAGGCCCGCCGCTCCGGCGGGCCTTTTCATTTGCGCCATGACCGAGCCCACCGAAGACCTCGACGCCGAAATCCGTCGCCTCGACCCCGACCGTTGGGCCGCCAGCCGTTTCGTGGGCGATGCGGAGGCCCAGGCGGATCTGGTGGCGATCTACGCCTTCAACAGCGAACTGGCGCGGGCGGCGGAGGCTTCCAACGCGTTGCTGGGTGAGATCCGGCTGACCTGGTGGCGTGAGGCGCTCGACGAGATCTACGGCGGCGGGCGCGTCCGCACCCATCCGGTCGCCGCCGCGCTGGCCCGAGCGGTCCGTGCGCGCACACTGCCGCGCCACCGGCTGGAAGCGATGGTGGACGGCCGGCTCGCGACCCTTGAAGGGCCGCCCGTCGACGAGGCCGACCTGCTGAAGACCGCCGATGGAACGGCCGGCGCCGTCATGCTCGCCGCCGCTTCAGTGCTGGCGTCAGTTCCTGAGGACCGGCCCATACTGCAGGCGGGAAGGGCGTGGGGCGTGGCCGGTCTGGCGCGGAATGCGGCCGCGGGGCTGCGGCCCTTTCCGGCTGGCGTCGACGGTGTGGAGATCGTGACGCGGGCGCGCGATCGCTTCAATGCGGAGGCGCGCCGGGTTCCCGCCGCCGCCTTTCCGGCGGTCGCCTACGCGTCTCTCGCCGCAGATTACGTGGCCCTGCGCCCGGTCTCGGATGCGGCGCGGCGGCTGAAGCTGGTCTGGGCGACCCTCCGCGGCCGGATCTGACCTATTCCGCCGCCAGCCGCGAGCCGCCCAGCCAGTCGTCCAATGTGGCCAGCGCCCGTTCGCTCATGAGCCGCTTCTTGGCCCGTCCGCGCTCCTGAGGCGGCAGCTTCTTGCCTTCGCCGTCCCGGCGCGGAGCCTCCATCGGCGGCAGCAGCCCGTAATTGATGTTCATCGGCTGGAAGCTTCCCCCGCCCTCCAGCCAGCCGCCGGTAACGTGAGCGATGAGGGCGCCCAAGGCCGTGGTGGGCGGCGGGGCCTCCAGCGGCGCGCCGAGGCGCTCGGCGGCGGCGAACCGACCCGCCATCAGGCCCATGGCCGCGGACTCGACGTACCCCTCCACACCCGTGACCTGGCCCGCAAAGCGCAGGCGCGGCTCGACCTTCAGCCGAAGCGAACGGTCCAGCAGGCGCGGGCTGTTGATGAAGGTGTTGCGGTGCAGACCGCCGAGCCGGGCGAACTGGGCGTTCTCCAGCCCTGGGATGGTGCGAAACACCTCCACCTGAGCGCCATGCTTCAGCTTGGTCTGAAAGCCGACCATGTTGAACAGCGTGCCGAGCGCATTGTCCTGGCGCAATTGCACCACGGCCCAGGGCTTCCGGTCCGGCTGATGCGGGTTGGTCAGGCCGACCGGCTTCATCGGCCCGTGCCGGAGGGTCTCGCGCCCGCGTTCCGCCATCACCTCGATGGGCAGGCAGCCGTCGAAGTAGGGCACATGCTCCCACTCCTTGAACGCCGCCTTGGGTCCGTCCAGCAGGGCCTGGACGAAGGTGTCGTACTGCTCCTTGTCCATGGGGCAGTTGATGTAGGCGGCCTTATCGCCTGCCGGTCCTTCCTTGTCATAGCGCGACTGGCGCCAGGCCACCGTCATGTCGATCGAGTCGAAGTGGACGATGGGGGCTATGGCGTCGAAGAAGGAGAGCTGGTCCTCGCCGGTCAGTTGCAGGATCGCGTCCGTCAGGGCCGGGGAGGTGAGGGGCCCCGTGGCCACGATCACGCTATCCCACTCCTGGGGCGGCAGACCCGCCACCTCCTCACGCACGATGGTGATGTTGGGATGGGCCTCCAGACGCGCCGTCACCGCGGCCGAGAAGCCCTCGCGATCCACGGCCAGGGCGCCGCCGGCGGGCACTTGGTTGGCGTCGCCGCAGGCCATGATGACCGAGTTGCAGCGCCGCATCTCGGCGTGGAGCAGGCCCACGGCGTTGTAAGCCCAGTCGTCGGAACGGAAGGAGTTCGAGCAGACGAGTTCGGCCAGCCCGTCGGTCTGGTGCGCGTCGGTCTTCCGCACAGGGCGCATTTCGTGGAGCACGACGGGGGCGCCGGCCTCCGCCGCCTGCCATGCGGCTTCCGAGCCGGCGAGGCCGCCGCCGATCACGTGAATTGGGTTCAGGGTCATGACGCATGCCCTTACCCGCCGCACGCGTAGGGGGAAAGCGCGGCAGGGCGTCTAGCCTCCCGACCCGACCGCGCGTAACCTCGACCGATCCGGAGCGGGGGCGCTGGGATGACCGAGACTGGCGCTGAAGCGGACGAGCAGGACTGGAGTCCGGCGACGCCGGACCGGCGGCTTCGTTTCGCGCCAGGGGCGGACGCCTTCATCGCTTTGACGTTCACAGCTGCGGCCGCCGGATAGGCGCAGATCCGCTGGCCCATGGAGTCGCGATGACCCGTTTGTCCATCACCGACGCGGCGCTGGAGGGGCTGCATTTCATGCGCCGCCAGCCAAGAGCGATCGCGCAGTGGACGCTGTTGTTCTTTCTCGCCCAGCTGCTTGGCGTGATCGTGGCCGTCGCCGCCGCTTGGCCGGAGCTGGCCGATTTTTTGGCGCTGCCGAGGGCCGCGGATGCGGGCGCCGGCGCGTTCGACGCTCTGGAGCGAAAGTCGGACCTCGCAAGTCTTGTTTCGATCCTACCGATGTGGGCGGCGTATATCGTCGTCTACGTGGCGCTGTTGCGGGCGATCCTCGCGCCGGAGCCACTCGGTGGCCGGTACGTCCGCTGGGGCAAGGCGGAAACGAACCAGCTTCTTCTAAGTCTCCTAGGGTTCTTCACCATCGGTGTGCCGGCGATCGGCGCAATGGCTATCGGCGCCGCGATGGTCGCCGCGCTGTGGGTGCGAGGAACTGAGGGCCTTGCCGTGGCGGTCGCAATAGCCCTCGCGCTGGGCTTCTTCGGCGTTCTGCTGTGGATCGCGGTTCGTCTCTGTCTCGCCGGTCCGCTGTCGTTCGATAAGGGAAAGGTGCTGCTGTTCGAGGCGTGGCCGCTGACGCGTCACCGCTTCTGGCCCCTTGTCGGAACCTACGCTTTGGCCTTGCTGATCGGCATGGCGGTGGCGGCCGTCCTGATGATCGCTCTAATCATCTTCGCCCTTATCCTGGCCGCCGTCGGCTTCGGAGTCGCCGCTGCGATCGGTGAGGAAGCGCTGCGCGGCATGCGCCCTGGAACCGCATTCGCGATCGTCGCTTTGATGCTCACGGCCTATCTTGTCGTGAACGCCTTCATGACCGCTGTCTCAGCTGCGATTTTGATGGCGCCGTTGGCGCACGTGTATAAACAGCTGGCCCGGACCGGATCGACCGAGCGCCGATGACGGAGACTTCAACGATGCGCTTTTCCTCGACCGACGCTGCGTTCGAGGGATTTCGGATCGCCCGCGAGCGGCCACTGGCGATTGTCGCCTGGTCCGGCGCTTTCCTCATCTTCAACGCGCTCAGCATGGTGGTGCTACTCGGCCTCGGCGGCGAGAGCATGAGCCAGCTGATGACCAGTGGCCCGCCGACCGATGAGACCGAGGCGGTGACTTTGGCGTCTCGCTTGGTTCTGCCGGCGCTGATCTGGCTAGCGATGTCGATCGTCTTCTTCGGGATCGTCTACGCGGCGGTCACGCGGACGGTCCTGCGGCCGCAGACCCTAAACCCGTTGCATCTGGCGCTCGGCCGCGCGGAGGTGAACCAGATGCTGGTCCTGGCGGCGCTTGGCGCGCTGATCTTCGCCGCCAATATCGGAATCGGCTTGGCCGTGGCGGGCGTCGCCGCGCTGCTTGCGCTGGTGGGCCTGGCGCCCCTGGCCGCCGTGCTCGCCCTGACAGCGCCGCCCATCATCTTTCTGTGGCTTCTGACGCGCTTCTCGCTCGCCGGACCCATGACGTTCGACAGCGGCCGACTGCAAATCTTCGCCTCGTGGGCGGAATCGAAGGGGCGGTTCTGGCCCATGCTGGGCGCCTACCTTCTGGCGTTCGTACTCGCCCTGATCGTCACGATCATGATCATGGCGCTCAGCGTATGCGCCGCCATGCTGCTGAGCCTCGCCAGCGGACAGGGCTTGCGCGGTCTTGAGCCCGAGGTCTCCCTGGCGAGCTACTTCAGGCCCGCCGGCCTCGTGACGCTGCTGATCGGCTCGATCGGCAACGCGCTTACGACCGCCATCACGATCGCGGTGGGGGCCAGCATTCACCAGCAGATCACGCGCGGCCAGGCGCAGCCGCAGGCCTGATCGTCAGGCGCGCTTGCGCCCGACGAGTTCGGCCTTGCGGGCCTGGCGGCGCGCCTCGTGCCGGTCGAGCACCTCCTTGAGGTAACGACCCGTCCAGCTTTCCGGATCGGCGGCCACCGCCTCGGGCGTGCCCTTGGCCACGATCCGGCCGCCGCCGTCGCCGCCCTCGGGGCCGAAGTCCAGCAGCCAGTCGGCGGTCTTGATGACGTCGAGATTGTGCTCGATCACGATGACCGTGTTCCCCTGCTCGACCAGCTCATGCAGCACTTCGAGCAGCTTGCGCGTGTCCTCGAAGTGCAGGCCCGTGGTCGGTTCGTCCAGGATGTAGAGGGTGCGGCCGGTCGCGCGTCGCGACAGCTCCTTGGAGAGCTTCACCCGCTGCGCTTCGCCGCCTGAAAGCGTGGTGGCCTGTTGACCCACCTTCACGTAGCTCAGGCCAACGCGCTTCAGCGTCTCCATCTTGTCCCGGATCGTGGGCACCGCTTTGAAGAAGTCGGCGGCTTCCTCGACCGTCATGTCCAGCACGTCGGCGATCGACTTGCCCTTGAACACGATCTCGAGCGTCTCGCGGTTGTAGCGCTTGCCCTTGCAGATATCGCAGGTGACGTAGACGTCCGGCAGGAAGTGCATCTCGATCTTGATGACGCCGTCGCCCTGGCACGCCTCGCAGCGGCCGCCCTTCACGTTGAAGCTGAAGCGTCCCGGGCCATAGCCGCGGGCCTTGGACTCCGGCAGGCCCGCGTACCAGTCGCGGATCGGCCCGAACGCGCCGGTGTAGGTCGCCGGATTGGAGCGCGGCGTGCGCCCGATCGGCGACTGGTCGATGTCGACGACCTTGTCGAAGTTCTCCAGCCCCTCGATGCGGTCGAAGGGGGCGGGCGCGTCGCTCGCGTTGTTCAAGCGGCGCGCGGCGGCCTTGTAGAGCGTCTCGATGGTGAAGGTGGATTTGCCGCCGCCCGACACCCCGGTGATGCAGGTGAACAGGCCGACGGGGATCTCGCCGGTCACGTCCTTCAGGTTGTTGCCCTTGGCCCCCGTGACCTTGATCATCTTCTTGGGGTTCTTCGGCCGGCGATCAGGCACCTCGATTTCGCGGGCGCCGGTCAGGTACTGGCCGGTGACCGAACGCGGGTTGTCCATGATCTCCTGGGGTGAGCCGTGCGCGACGATCTCGCCGCCGTGCACGCCGGCCGCGGGGCCCATGTCGATGACGAAGTCGGCGGAGGTGATGGCCTCCTCGTCGTGCTCGACCACGAGCACCGAGTTGCCGAGGTCGCGCAGGCCTTTGAGGCTCTCCAGCAGGCGGGTGTTGTCGCGCTGGTGCAGGCCGATGGACGGTTCGTCCAGCACGTAGAGCACGCCGGTCAGGCCCGAGCCGATCTGGCTGGCCAGCCGGATGCGCTGGCTCTCGCCGCCGGACAGGGTGCCGGAGCTGCGCGAAAGGTTCAGGTAGTCGAGCCCCACGTTGTTGAGGAATCGGAGTCGGTCGCTGATCTCCTTCAGGATGCGCCGCGCGATCTCCAGGTCCTTGGGCGAGAGGGTCGGCTCCAGGCCCGTGAACCAATCCAGCGCCTTGCGAATGGAGAGGTTGGAGATCTCACCGATGCTCTTTCCGCCGACGCGGACCGCGAGCGCTTCCGGCTTCAGACGCAGGCCGCCGCACGTCTCGCACGGGGTCTCCGACTGATAGCGGCCGAGCTCCTCGCGCACCCACGCGCTGTCGGTCTCGCGCCAGCGGCGCTCGAGGTTCGGCAGCACGCCCTCGAACGTCTTCGTCGTTTCGTACTTCCGCGCCTGGTCGTCGTAGACGAACTTGATCTTCTCCGAGCCGGTGCCGTGCAGGATGACCTGCTGCGCCTGCTCCGGCAGATCGCGCCACGGCTTGTCCATCGAGAAGCCGTAGTGGCGAGCGAGCGCCTGCAGGGTCTGGGTGTAGAGGGGAGACGGCCCGCGGGACCATGGGGCCACGGCACCCTTGTGCAGGGTCTTGTCCCGGTCGGGCACCACGAGGTCGGCGTCGAAGGCGAGCTTCACGCCCAGGCCGTCGCAGGCTGGGCAGGCGCCCTGCGGGCTGTTGAACGAGAAGAGTCGCGGCTCGATCTCGCTGATGCTGAAGCCGGAGACGGGGCAGGCGAACCGCTCGGAGAAGAGGATCCGCTTCGGCTCCTTCTCGCCCTCCTCAAGGCTGGCGTACTCGGCCGTGGCCAGGCCGTCGGCAAGGCGCAGCGCCTGCTCGAAGCTGTCGGCGAGGCGTCCCTCCAGCCCCGGCTTCACGACGATGCGGTCTACCACCACGTCGATGTCGTGCTTGAACTTCTTGTCCAACGCGGGCGCGTCCTCGACAGCGTAGAACTCGCCGTCGATCTTGAGGCGCTGATAGCCCTGGCGCTGCCAGTCGGCGATCTCCTTCTTGTACTCGCCCTTGCGGTCCCGCACGACGGGAGCCAGCAGGTAGAGGCGCGTGCCTTCCGGCAGGGCCATGATCCGGTCGACCATGGTCGAGACAGTCTGGCTCTCGATCGGCAGGCCGGTGGCGGGGGAGTAGGGCACGCCCACGCGCGCCCACAGCAGGCGCATATAGTCGTGGATCTCCGTCACCGTGCCGACGGTCGAGCGTGGGTTCTTCGAGGTCGTCTTCTGCTCGATGGAGATGGCTGGCGACAGGCCCTCGATCAGATCGACGTCGGGCTTACCCATCAGCTCCAGGAACTGGCGAGCGTAGGCCGACAGGCTTTCGACGTAGCGGCGCTGGCCTTCGGCATAGATGGTGTCGAAGGCAAGGCTCGACTTGCCGGACCCTGAAAGGCCGGTGAGCACGACCAGTTGGCCGCGCGGAATGTCGACGTCGACACCCTTGAGATTGTGCTCGCGCGCGCCACGCACGCGGATGACGTTCAGCTGGTCGACCATGAAGATGCCTGAGAGCCGCCGAACGGCGTTCGGCGCGACCATTACATGTAGGTCTCAGACTCGCGCAAACAGCAAGAACAAATTGGAAACATGTGCGGCGGGTCGCCCCAGGCCTGGCGTTAGCCCCAGGTCTCCACCACACCCTTGCGTCGGGCGGCCGCTGGCGCGGGCGCACGCTGGAGCGCCGGATTAGGGCGGCCGAACAGCCATCCTTGGCCGAACTGGACGCCCAGCGCCTTGAGCCGGCTGCACTGGGCCTCGCTCTCGATCATCTCGGCGACCGTCCCCACGCCGAGAGCGGAGCAAAGGTCCACGAGGCCCTTGATCATGGTCTGGGTGCGCTCGTCGGTTTCGATCGACTTCACGAACTTCCCATCGATCTTGACCATGTCGACCGGCAGCTCGCGCAGATAATCGAACGATGCGGACCCGGCGCCGAAGTCGTCGATGCATATCGTGCAGCCGGCGTCGCGCAGCGCGCCCAGGCGGCGAGCCGCACCCTCGAGATCGTCCAACGCCGCGCTCTCAGTGACTTCGAACAGCAGGCGCTGGCGCAGCTCCGGCCGCTTGTCGGTCATCCGCAACACCTCGGCGGCGAACCGCTCCTCGGCGATGGAGCGCGCGGACATGTTGAGGGCCAGGCGAACGCCGGCTTCAGCGCTGCGGAGGCGATTGAGCGCCTTGTCGACCACGGCCAGATCGAAGTCCGTGACGATGTCGAGCTCTTCGGCCATTCGGATCGCCGCCGCCGGGCTCACCTGGCCCTTGAACCGGGCCAGCGCCTCGTAGTGCTGGACGCTGCGGTCCTCCAGCGACACGATCGGCTGATAGTGCAGCTCGAACTTGCGCTCGCGCACGGAGCGGGTGAATACGGCCGCGCTGGTCAGGGTCTCGTGGAGGGCCTGGCCGAACTCCTTCGACAACGCCCTTTCATCTCCGCCAGCGCCGCTGCGGATGAAGCTGTCCAATGTGAAGCGGAGCGCGCGCAGGTTGGCGAGCGGCTCCACATCCTTTCGCAGAAGGGTCACACCGGCGGCCGGCGCGACCTCGATACCCCGTGCGCGCGCCTCGGCTGCGATGCAGTCGCGCAGCACGCGGGCGGTCAGAGTATCGGGGCCGAGCACCGCGTAGCGGTCCCCTTCCAGATGGGTGGCCGCGTCTCCGCCAAGTGACTTCGACTTCAGCAAGGCTTCGATCGCCTGCACGGCGTCCATGCCTGCGGCGCCCATGCCTGCGGCGGCGTTGGTGAGGCCGCGCACCTCGACGAAGGCGCACGTGAGATCCTCGTTGGCCGAGCGCGTCCTGTTCAGCGTGTCGAGCACGCGGGTTTCGAAGTCCTCACGCGAGAGGGTCTGCTCTCCGCAGCCCGCTTCCGCGTGGCGCGAGAAGCTGATGGCGCAGCTGATGTTGGGCGCCAGGAACGGCAGGCAAAGCGCCCTCAGGGTTACGGCGCGGACGCCGCCGGTGGGCGCCTTCATGACCGCTTCAAGAGGAGCGCTGCGTTGTCCAGCCCTCAGCGCCTTGAGCTGATTGTGGACGATGGTTTGGAACTCGGGGTCCATCCAAGCGGACAGGTGCGCGCCGACCATCTCCTCGGCCGACTCGCGGGCCGGGTCGGGATGCGAGCCGGCGGCGAAGACCACGCGTCCGTCACCGTCGACCTCGATCAGGAGGTCGGCGGCTGCGAAAGCCAGGCCCAGCAGTCTGGCGAGTTCGCCGCCCATCTAGCCTCGTCTCGACACGGAACGTCCAACCTTAGGCGTTCCGGGTTAAGGACGTCTGAGTGAGCGGCGCTCGGTGAACGTGGTCAGGCGCGGCGGTTCAGCGTGACCGCGGTGGCGTCCCCGGCGTACGCGCGGGCTTTGGGGCCATAGCCTGGACCGGGCGCGCGGGCGGCGGTGACCTCTTCCGCGATCGCGCGGACGATTCCCTCAGTGATGGTCTTGGCGGCCTCAAGAGCGCGCGCGTGACGGGCCATCACCGCGTGAAAGGACTCGGTCGCCTTCACCAGGGCGGCCCGCCGGTCGGCGGGAGCCCCGGCGACCAGCGTGGGGTCGCTCTTCACGCGCGCGGCTTCGTGCCGGTAGAGGTTGGCCAGCCGCGCGGTCTCCTCGACGGTCGCGGCGACCTCGTGACCCCGGCGCGCCTCGAACGCGTTCGCTTCAGCGGTCAGCCGCTCGGTCAGCCGCTCGGTCAGCACCAGCAGTTGCTCGACGCGATCGGCGGCGTCGGTGACGGAGAGGGCCATCAGGCGGCTTCCTGGAGCTTGAGGAGTTCACGGGTCACGGCGTCCGCCAGGCCCAGTCCGCCGCCGGCCGCGATTTTCTTGGCCATTTCGTCGACCAGGAACGACTTGAAGGACGCCTCGCCTTGTCCGCCGCCGAACGGCGCCTCCGTGGAGAGACTGGCGAACATGGGCTGCAGCATCGCGGAGAGCATGGAGGCTTCGAAAGCCTCCGCGGTCTCCCGGGCCTTGGCGGGCGATCCGGCCTGGGCGGCGCCGGGGGCGCCAGCCATGGGCTTCAGCAGATCGGTGGGAACGGTCGGTGCTCCGGTCATCGTCATCGCTCCGATCACATCACTTCAATGTCGGCCTGCAGTGCGCCGGCTGCTTTGATCGTCTGCAGGATCGAGATCATGTCGCGCGGGGTGACGCCGAGCGCGTTCAGCCCCTGCACCAGGCTGTTCAGGGAGACGCCGTCGCGGATCACATGCAGCTGCTTGCCCGTCTCCTCGGTCACCGAGACATCCGACTGCGGCACCACCGCCGTCCGTCCCTGCGAGAAGGGAGCCGGCTGGCTGACCGCCGGCGTCTCCTGCACGGAGATCGTCAAGTTGCCTTGGGCTACGGCCACGGTGGAGACCCGCACGTTCTCGCCCATGACGATCACGCCGGCGACCTCGTCGATCACCACCTTGGCCGGGGAGTCCGGCTCCACCGCTAGCTGCTCGACCGCGGTGAGGAAGGCGATGGGGTCTCGACCGGCGGGCGGGCGCAGGGCCACGATCGTCGGGTTCTGGGCGTAGGCAGTGCCCGGGTGAGCGCTGTTCACCGCGTCCGCGATGCGGCGAGCGGTGGTGAAGTCCGGATTGCGGAGGGTCAGCCGGATCTCCGGCAGGGCCGCGAGAGCGAATCCGACTTCACGCTCAACCGAACCGCCTGCCGCGATGCGGCCAGCTGTCGGAACGCCCTTGGTCACCGACGAGCCGGAAGCGCCCGAAGCCGCGACCGAACCCGTCTGCACCGTGCCTTGCGCGACCGCATAGGCCTGGCCGTCAGCGCCCAGGAGCGGGGTCACCAGCAGGGTGCCGCCCAGCAGGCTCTTGGCGTCGCCCAGCGCGGAGACGCTGACATCGATGCGGGAGCCGGCGGCGGCGAAGGCCGGGAGTTCGGCCGTCACCATGACCGCGGCGGCGTTCTTCGTGTTCAGCACCGCGTCGCGGGTGTTGACCCCCAGACGCTCCAGCATGGCCTCCAGGCTCTGCTTAGTGAACGGAGAGTTGCGCAGCGAATCGCCTGTGCCGTTCAGGCCCACGACGATGCCGTAGCCGACCAGCTGGTTTTTGCGGACGCCCTCGACCTCGACAATGTCCTTGATGCGGGACGCCGCCTCGGCCGCCGGCGCTGCGGCGAAGAGGGCGAGGGCGACGAGGCCGAGTCGGGCGAAGGTGCGAAGCATCGGGGCGGGCTCGTTAAGCATGCCAGCCAGCCGATGCGATGTTCGTGCCAAAGGCGGGGCGCAAAAACGCCTTGTGAATCAATAGCGATAATCCAGTCGGACCCCGGAGAGGGAGCGCGCGGCAAAAACTGCCCGGTCGTTAAGACTTGAGTCATCGGCGCCCGGCGAAACTCGCCTGGTCCCGTGGAACGAGGTCATGAAGGTCAACGGCTCCGGCGGCATCGCTTCTCAGACTCCCAGCCGAGGCGCCCGTGCGCCGGCGGCTCCGGGCTTCAGCACGAGCGTGCAAAGCGCGCGCCCCGGCGTCTCGGCCGGTCCCACCGCTGGCGTGGCTGGGCTTTCGTCCGTCGACGCCTTGCTAGCGCTGCAGACCGTGGACGATCCGCTGGAGCGTCGACGCCGCGCCATGGGCCGTGCGGGTCGCATCTTGGACACGCTGGACGAGGTGAAACTCGCCATGCTGGAAGGCGGGAATGGCTCCGCCGCCGCCTTGATGCGCTTGCGGCAGGCCGTGCGCGAGCAGCGGGAGGGGACGAACGAGACCGCGCTTGAGGGCGTGCTCGACGAGATCGAAACCCGCGCCGCCGTTGAGCTGGCGAAGGCTGAAAACCGCGCGCTTGCGGCGTAAGGAAGCGCTGCTGTAAGCGGCGTTGAACAGACTCGAAGACGTAGCTATAAGCCAAGTGCTCTATGGGGGCGCTTAACTAGCGTGAGGGCGTCGGGAATGGCTTCGGTTTCAGTTCTGCTAAAAGAGTACCGGCCTTCTGAAGACGAGCCGTTCATGAACGAGCGGCAGCAGGAGTATTTCCGGAAGAAGCTCCTTCAGTGGAAGGAGGATATCCTTCGCGAGTCTCGCGAGACCCTGGCGGTCCTGCAGACGGAGACTGAGAATCATCCTGATCTCGTCGACCGCGCGTCTTCCGAGGCCGATCGAGCGCTGGAGCTGCGCACCCGTGATCGTCAGCGGAAGCTGATCTCCAAGATCGACGAAGCGCTCCGCCGTATCGAAGACGGCAGCTACGGCTACTGCGAAGAGACGGGCGAGCCGATCGGTCTGGCCCGGCTGGAGGCGCGGCCCACAGCGACGTTGAGCCTGGAGGCCCAGGAGCGGCACGAGCGACGCGAGCGCGTCCACCGCGACGACTGAGGCCAGGGCCGATCCGGGCGACTGCCGGACGGATCGCTTGACAGCCTAGGCTCACTGCCCGACCTACGCGGCCTCGATAAAGGTCGCCTCCATGTCCGTTAAGGTCCGTTTCGCTCCGTCGCCCACAGGGCGGCTGCATGTCGGCAACGTCCGTACCGCGCTGGTCAACTGGCTGTTCGCCAAAGGCAAGGGCGGGCAGTTTGTGCTGCGGATCGATGACACCGACCTGGAGCGCTCGACGAAGGAATTCGAGCAGGGGATCGAGACCGACCTGACGTGGCTGGGGATGGCGTGGGACGAGCGCCACAACCAGTCCGCCCGCTTCCCGGTCTACCAAGAGGCGGTGGAGCGGCTGAAGGCCCAGGGGCGCCTGTACCCCGCCTATGAGACGCAGGAGGAGCTCGACCGTCGCCGCAAGGTGCAGCTGTCGCGCGGCCAGCCGCCGATCTACGACCGTGCCGCGTTGAAGCTTTCACAGTCGGAGCGGGAAGCGCTCGAGGCGGAGGGCCGCCGTCCGCACTGGCGTTTCCGCCTGGACGGCAAGCGGGTCAAATGGACCGACCTCGTGCGGGGCGAAGTGGAGGTCGACACCGCGTCCATGTCCGATCCGGTGCTGATCCGCGAAGACGGCGCCTTCCTGTACACTCTGCCGTCGGTCGTCGACGACGTGGACATGGGCATCACCCACGTGATCCGCGGCGAGGACCACGTGACCAACACTGGGGCCCAGATCGAGGTTTTCCAGGCGCTGGGGGCCCGCCCGCCCGAGTTCGCCCACCTGTCGCTGCTTGTCGACGCCGAAGGCGACGCCCTGTCCAAGCGTCTCGGCTCACTGTCGATTTCGGAACTGCGCGAGCAGGGTATGGAGCCGCTGGCGGTCGTCAGCCACCTGGCGAAGATCGGCACCAGCGACCCGGTGGCGGCGGCGCCTTCGCTGCAGGCGCTGGCCGAGAGCTTCGACTTCGCAAAGTTCGGGCGCGCGCCGGCCCGCTATGACCCGGCGGACCTGGAGCGGCTGAATGCCGGCGTGCTGCACGCCATGCCCTATCCGCAAGCGCAGTTGCGGCTGCAGACGCTGGGCTGCGACCTCGGCGAGGCGTTCTGGACCGTGGTCCGCGCGAACATCGGGCGCTTCGAAGAGGCGAGGGACTGGGCGGCGGTCGTCACCGGCCCGATCGCGCCGGTGGTGGAGGACGCGGACTTCCTCGCCAAGGCCGCCGAGAGGCTTCCCGATGAGATCGACGAGGGCGCCTGGGCGCGTTGGACCAAGGCCGTAGAGACGGACCTCGGGGTCAAGGGCAAGGCCCTGTTCATGCCGCTCCGCAAGGCGCTGACCGGTCGGGAGCGCGGGCCAGACATGGCCGCGCTGACGCCGCTGATCGGCCGTGACCGGATCCAGCGGCGTCTTCGGGGCGAGACCGCCTAATAGGCGGACGGCTAGCCCGCCATGCGGGCGGCGCCGTTGCAAGCGGCGAGTTCGTCGGCGGTGAACACCTGGCCGCGCCAGGTGAAGGCCTCGACCGGCCCGAGCTTGGCCACAACGCGGCGGCAGGCCCGAGAGGCGGCCTGGCCGTTGGTCCCGCCGCTGGCCATGCAGACGCCCTGGGCGCACTTCCAGGTGGCGCCGTCGATGATGACCTTGGCCGGCGCGTTGTCCGCCGTCTTCAGCTTAAGGCTGGTGCCCGAGCCCTGGGCGAAGGCGGCCCCGCCGGCCGCGAGCGTGAGCGCAAGGGAAAGCGCGAACAGACGCATGACAGTTTCTCCTGAACGTCGCCGGGGAGGCGCAGCGGCATAGTGCGTCTCCTTTGAAAACTGTCAAGGCGCGTTTTCAAAAAGGACGCTGTGCTCCGGCGCGGAGACTCTTAGATGAACGACGATAACTTGTGAAGGAGCTTGGCTTTGAGAGGAGGCTCAGGCCGCCTCAGCGAGGGAGTCGATCGCCGGCAGCACGTCTTCTACGCGGTCGACCGACAGCCAGCCGGAGCGCATCGAGGCGGGCGTCAGCTTAGCGTCGATGGTGTGGTCCATCAGGGCGAAGAAGGGATCCCAGAAGCCCCCGAGGTTCAGGAACACGACTGGCTTGTGGTGCAGGTCCATGCGCTTCCACGACAAGAGCTCGACGACTTCCTCCAGTGTCCCAATTCCGCCTGGAGCCACGACGAAGGCGTCGGACTGTTCGAACATCAACATCTTACGTTCGTGCATGGAGCGCACGACGACGGTCTCAACATCGTCGAAGAGTCGCTCCCGGGACCGAAGGAAGTCCGGCATGATGCCGAGCACCCGGCCGCCAGCCTCGTGCGCTGCGCGCGCTGCGGAACCCATCAGACCCACGCCGCCACCGCCATAGACCAGCCGCACGCCGTTCTCCGCAAGCGTGCGTCCAAAGTCGCGGGCGGCTTGCAGATAGGCGGGGTCGGCGGCGTCGGACGAACCGCAGTAGAGGCAGACGGAATCAAAGGTGCGTGTAGGTTGGGTCATGACTGGACTGGCTGCGGCGCCCGCCGCGACTTGCGTAGGCCCTGGTGTCGAACGATGTAGCCCAGGTCGGGTTTCCCGTCGATCAAGGCAAGCCATCGCATGACCATTCCACGCCTTCGCCTAGCCGCCGCCGTGGCGCTGGCCGCAGTCAGTGGGGCCTGCAGCGATGCGCCCGCGCCCGCCGACACGATCCCCGCTGTCGGCCCGGCTCGTGGGTGGGCGACGCCGCCCGCGGTGCTGGGCGTCACGGCGGACGCGGGTGCGCTGACGGTGCACGGTCAGGCGACGGCTGAGGCGCGGGTCCGGCTTCGCGACCTGGGCGGCGCCGCATTCGGCGGCACGGCTGACCGGGAAGGTCGCTATGCGGTGCAGGTGCCCGGCGCTGCCCCGCGGCTATTGGCGGTGTCAGCCGAGGAGGGCGGCCGGGCGGTCATGGCCGACGGCCTCGTCTTCGCGACGCCCGCCGCGCCAGGCATGGCCGCCCTTCTGCGCCCAGGCGATGCGGCGCTGCCTTTGGCTTCAGGCGAGGGGATGGCGATCACAGCCATCGACTACGACCAGAGCGGCGGAGTGGCCGTCTCCGGCCGAGCGCCGGCCGGCCAGTCCGTGCAGGTCCTGCTGGACGGGGTTCTCGCTGCGCAAACGATCGCGCAGCCCGACGGCCGCTTCGCCGTGCGTTTGGCGGGGCAGGTGGAGCCCGGCGCCCATACCGTTCGAGTGGCGGTCGGCGACATCCGGCGGGATCGTTCCGTAACGCTTATCCCGCCCGACCCAGGCCAGGGCTTCACAGCGACTCCTGAAGGTGGGAGCTGGCGTGTGCGGTGGCCGTTGCCCGGCGGAGGAGCTCAATCGACGCTCCTCCTCGGAGCGGGCGATTGAACGTCCGCATCGCCGCGCGGCGCACCCGGGACGAGCCTGCGCCGGAGGCGCCGACGCCCGGCTTCTTCGTGGTCATGTCCGACCTGTTCAGTCTGGTCATGCGCTCGCGCGCACCGCAGCTGCGCCTGCGGCTGAGCGCGGCGCTGGTGCTGACGGGTGTCGGGAAGGGCCTGAGCGTGGTGGCGCCTCTGCTCCTGGGCGCGGCGGTCAATCGCCTGGCGGAGGGCCAGTCCGCTGCAGTGGGAGTTTCCTACGCCTTCGCCGGCCTGGCGATCGGTTGGGCGCTCGTCCGCTTTCTCAGCGCCGCCCTGCCTCAAGCGCGGGACGCGATCTTCCAGCCGGTGACCCTGGCGGCGCAGCGTCGCGCGGCCGCGGAGACCTTCGGCCACGCTCTATCCCTGTCGCTGGACTACCATCAGACCAAGCGCACAGGCGCGCTTTCCCGGACGCTCGACCGCGGCTCACGCGCTGTGGACTTCCTGCTGCGTGTGCTTGTCTTCAACCTCGCGCCGACCGCGTTGGAGCTGGTGTTGGCCGCCGGGGTGCTGGCGGGCGCCTACGACTGGCGCTTTGCGGCGGCGGCGGTCGGAACGGTGGCGGTGTATGGCGTACTGACCTTTGCAATCTCCGACTGGCGCATCCGCCACCGACGTGAGTTGAACGAGGCGGACTCGCTCGCCGCCGGCCGCGCGGTCGACGCCCTGCTGAACTATGAGACGGTGAAGACCTTCGGCGCGGAGGCGCGCGCTGTCGACGACTATGACGCGGCGCTGCACACCTACGCTCAGGCCTCCGCCAAGGCGACCACATCGCTCGCGCTGCTGAACGCGGTGCAGGCGGCGGTGATGAGCGTCGGTCTGGCCGCCATGGCGCTGCTGGCGGGGTTCGAGGCCGCAGCAGGACGGCTCGGACCCGGCGACGTGACCGCCGCCGTGCTGATCATGATCTCCGTGTACCAGCCGCTGAACATCCTGGGGTTCGCCTACCGTGAGATCCGCCAGTCGATGATCGACATGGAGGCGATGCAGTCCCTCACGCGAGAGAGGCCGGACGTCGCCGACAGTCCTGAGGCCCAGGATCTGCCGCCGGCGACGGGCGCCGGCGCCGAGCTGGTCTTCCATGAGGTAGGTTTCCGCCACTCGGCGCGGAGCGCTGGGCTGGAGGGTGTCACCTTCCACGCCGCGCCGGGCTCGACAGTGGCGGTGGTCGGGCCCTCCGGCGCCGGCAAGACCACCCTGGTTCGGCTGGCGCTTCGGTTGATCGATCCCCAGTCCGGCGCTGTGCGGCTGGACGGAGTCGACCTGCGCCAGGTGCGGCAGGCCTCGCTGCGACGCGCGGTGGCGCTGGTCCCTCAGGACGTGGCCCTGTTCAACGACACCTTGCGGGCCAACATCGCCTTCGCGCGTCCCGAGGCTTCGGAGGAGGCGATCTGGGCGGCGACTGAAGCGGCGGAGCTTGCCGATTTCGCCCGCGGCCTCCCCGAAGGGCTGGAGACGCGCGTCGGTGAGCGCGGCCTGAAGCTGTCGGGCGGAGAGCGTCAGCGGGTCGGCATCGCCAGGGCCTTGCTGGCCGACCCGCGCCTGCTGATCCTGGATGAGGCGACCAGCGCGCTCGACAGCCGCACCGAGGCGGCGATTCAGGAGACGCTGCGCAAGGCGAGAGCAGGGCGGACCACGCTCGTGGTGGCCCACCGCCTGTCCACCGTCGCGGACGCCGATCAGATCCTGGTGCTGAAGGCCGGCCGCATCGTCGAGCGGGGGACCCACGGCGAGCTGATCGCCGAGGGGGGTGAATACGCTAGCCTCTGGCGTCGCCAGACCCGAGGCAGGTGAAGGCCGCTCGTGCGTGCTGGCGTCGTTCGCCGGCTAGGCGACGGAAAAGGCCGAGGGTCGCCCCCTCGGCCCTTCAGGAAGGAGAAGGGGCCGAGGTGTCCACCCCTCGGCCCCTCAGGGGAAACCGCTATTCGGCTGGCGTCCGGGCGGCTTCCGGAAGACTGGTCGGCGGGCGCTTGCCGGGCAGGGTGATCACCTTCCCGAGCTTGCCGCGGCCGCGCTTCACCCATCCGAACCGACCCTTCGCCACCGACGGCAGGGCCAGCATGGCTGGGGTGACGAGCAGGGTGAGGAAGGTCGAGAACGACAGGCCCCACACGATGGCGCCCGCCATCTGCACCCACCACTCCGACCCGGGAGGCTTGTACTCGATGGCGCCGGTGCGGAAGTTCGGCTCCAGCTGGAACATCAGCGGCAGCAGACCCACCACGGCGGTCAGGGTGGTCAGCAGCACGGGGCGGAAGCGCATGGCGGCGGAGCGAAGGGCGGCGAAGTCGCTCGGCACGCCTGCCCGCACCAGCTGGTAGTAGGTGTCCACCAGCACGATGTTGTGGCCCACAATGACGCCGGCCAGCGCCACGACGCCCGTCCCGGTCATGATGATCGAGATGTAGTCGAAGGTGCCGAGCAAGTTGATCTGAATTCCCAGCAGCACGCCGACGGTGGACAGCACCACCGCGAAGAGGGTGCAGAACACGCCCCAGAAGCTGTTGAACTGCCAGAGCAGGATCACCGACATCAGGAACAGCGAGACGGCCAGGGCGGTGAGGAAGAACATGCCCGCCTCCTTGGTCTCCTCATCCGCGCCTTGGAACTTCCAGTTCACCGAGCTGGCGATGCCCGCCTTCTCCAGCGTCGGCCGCAGCTTGGCGATGATCTGGTTGGCGGCGACCTTCTCGCGATCCTTGGCGTTGGCCTGGACCACGACCACCCGCTGTCCGTCCCGACGGTTGATGGTCGTGACTTGCTGCGCGGCTTCGCGTTTGACGAAGTAGGACGCCGGCACGGCGCCGTTGGGCGTCGTGATCTTGAGCTGGTCGAACGTGGACAAGTTGCGGGCGTCGGCCGGGAAGCGGACGCGGATGTCGAGCTCCTGCTCGCTGTCGTCGGGACGGAAGCGACCAGCCAGAACACCGTTGGTGGCGAACTGGATCGCCTGACCCACGGAGGCGACGCTGACCCCGTAACGCCCGGCCGCTTCACGGTCGATGGTCAGGTTCCACTCCAGGCCCGGTGAGGTGCGGCTGTCCTCCAACTCGTGCAGGTCGCCCGTCTTGATCATCTCACGTTGGATGATGTCGGCGGCCTGGTTCAGGGCGACGTTGTCGGAGCTGCGGAGCTCGACCTGCACATCCTTGCCGCTCTGGGGACCGCCTTGCGGGGTGCGGACCTCGAGATTGAGCCCGGCCATCTCGCCCACCCGCTCGCGGATGGTTTTCTCCAGATCCCGGCCACGGACCCCCAGTTCCTGCCGCTCCTCGAAGTCCACGAAGTCCATGCGGACAGAGCCGATGGTGTCGGCCGGGGCGCCTCCGAACAGGCCGCCGCCCTGGCGCCCCACGCGGACGAACATGTTCTCCACCCCGTTCACGCCCTGCAGCTTCTGTTCAACCTGGGTGACAAGCGCGTTCATCGCCGGCGTCGACAAGTTGCCGCGCGCCTTGACGTAGACGGTCGCCCACTCCGGGTCCTGGTCCAGGAAGAACTCGGTGCGGTGCTGCTTGGAGGCGAAGCCGAAGATGATGACGCCGATGGTCGCGAAGAGCGCAACCATGACCACAACCGGACGATGGATCGCCTGCCACAGGAAGTTGGCGTAGCGGCCCATGAAACCCGTCATGTGGCGGGGGTCGCCCTCCTCAGAGAGACGGATGTTCTCGGACTGGTGGTCGTGATCGTCTGAGCGCTTGCCAAAAACGGAGCCGAGCGCCGGCGTGAAGATGAGCGCGATCAGGATCGACGAGCCGAGCACGAAGAAGAGCGTGATCGGCAGGTAGCTCATGAACTTGCCGGGGATCGAGTTCCAGAAAAGGAACGGCACGAAGGCGCAGAGCGTGGTGGCGATGCCGTTGAACACCGGCCAGAACATGCGCTCGCCGGCGAGCTTGTACGCTTCCTTCTTGTCGAACCCTTCCGCGAGCTTTCGGTCAGCGTACTCCACAACGACGATGGAGCCGTCCACGAGCATGCCCACGGCCAGCACCAGGCCGAACATCACCATCATGTTGAGCGTGATGCCGACGGTCTGCAGCAGCAGGAACGCGACCATGAAGCAGGCAGGAATGGCGGCGCCGACCAGCATGCCGGCGCGCACGCCCAGCGACGCCACGATGATGATCATCACAAGGATGACGGCGATGATCAGCCCCGACTCCAGCAGGGTCAGAGTGCGATTGATGTCCTCGCTGGAATCGAAGGTGTAGGTGACGCGCGTGCCTTCGGGCCAAGCCTTGCTTTCGGTGTCGACGAGCTTGCGCACGTCCGCCACCGTCTCGAGGATGTTGGCGCCCTGCCGCTTGATGACGTCGACGCTCATGGAGCGCTCGCCGTTCACCCGAGACAGCGAGCCAGCCTCCTTGAAGGTCCGGCGCACGTCGGCGACATCGCCCAGCGTGACCACGCGGTCGCCGGCGGTTTTGATCGGCAGGGTGAGGATGTCGACCGGCTCCTCGACGACGCCGGGGATTTTGACGGCGAACCGACCCTGGTCGTTCTCCATGTTGCCGGCGGGAACGAGCTGGTTGTTGGCCCGGATCACGTTAGCGATCTCGCCAGCGGTGATGTTGTAGGCCTCCATCCGCAGGGGATCGATCGTGACCTCCAGCACCTCCTCGCGGGCGCCATACAGCTCCGCGCGCAGCACGCCCGGCAGGGTTTCAATCCGGTCCTTCAGGTCCTGCGCCGTGCGGAACAACTGCCGCTCAGGCACCGAGCCGCTGAGGACCACGTTCAGCACCGGGTCCTGGTTGGCGTTGTACTCCTCGATGATGGGCTCTTCGGCGTCGGGCGGGAACCGGCCTTTGGCCATGTCCACCTTGGCGCGAATGTCGTTGAGCGCCTTTTCCTTGTTGAAGTTGACCGGGAACTCGAGGGTGACGTTGGCGTAGTTCTGCCCCGCCACCCCGTTCATCTCCTCGATGCCCTCGATGGACTGGAGCTCGACCTCCAGCGGGCGCACGAGCAGCCGCTCGGAGTCCTCCGGGCTCACGCCAGGGTAGGGCACCGTCACCGAGATGAAGGGGAAAGTGATGTCCGGGTTCGCTTCACGGGGCAGCGTCAGGTAGGCCGAAAGGCCGAACAGCGACGCCACGAGCGTGATGGCCAAGACGACCTTGCGGCGCTGAATGGCGCCTTTGATGAGGGGCCCGATCATGATTGGCTCCTAGGTGCGACGGCGGCGCGCGATCAGCGCGCCGCGACCCGCACGACTTGACCTTCGGACACGTAGGACTGGCCCACGGTGATGAGACGGACCTGGCCGGTAAGTCCCTGCACCCACACGCCTTCCGGAGTCTCCTCCAGCACGCGGACGGGGGCGAAGCCCACGCGGTTCTGACCTTGCACGTAGCGAACGCCTTGGCGTCCTTCGGCGTCGAGAACCAAGGCCGAGACGGGCGCCAGGTGCGCAGGGCCTGAGCCGGCCTGGACCGACAACTCGGCCGACAGGCCCGAACGGATCTGCGAGCCGGGGTTGGGGGCCACGACTTCGACGCGGTAGGTGCGGGTCGTGGGCGAGGCGTCACGGGACACGTAGCGGACGCGCCCGTTGATCAGCCCGCCGGTGGCGAGGCGGGCGCGAGCCGGAGCCCCGACCTGCAAGCGCGCGGCTTCTTGTTCGCTCACGTCGCCGACGAGCAGCAGGGGCGACAGCTCCACCACGGTTCCGCAAGGCTCGCCCGGCGAAAGGTAGCCTCCGACCTCGACGTCGCGATTGTCGAACACCCCGGCGAAAGGCGCACGCACGTTCACTTGGTCGAGCAGAACCTCGTTCTGACGCACCGACGCGGCCGCCTGGTCCATTTCGGCCTTGGCGCTCAGCACCTGGGTTTCGGAGCGGAAGCCGCGTTCCTTCAGCCGCTCGGCAGCCTGGTACTCAAGCTGTTCGGCGCGGAACTTGGCGCGAGCCTGGTCGAGCGCCGCCTGACGGGCGTCGACGTCGATGCGGCACAGCACCTGGCCGGCGCGCACGAAAGAGCCTTCCGGCACCGGCGTCGCTGCCACGACCCCGGCCGTCTCGGCTTTGACCTGAACGGTGCGGGTCGCCTCCGTGCGGCCGCGGAGCACGACGTCGTAGGGGCGCACGGTCTCGCTGACCATTGCAACCCGGACGAGTGGCGCCTGGTCGGCCTTCTTCGGTGCGGCTTCAGCCTTCTTGTGCCCGCCGCCCATGATGGAGCCGACGACGAAATAGCCGATGACGACCACGCCGATGCCGCCGGCGAAAAGATAGGAACGTTTGACGCGCATTGGGCCGGGCCGTTTATCGATTGAGGGTCGGCGAGAAACGCCGTTCTTTGGTCTTGATGAAGCGGCGCCGCATTTTGGACAAATGAATTCGCCGTAAGCCCGCGCGGCCTGGCGTCGCGTCCAGAACGCCCGGCTCGAGCCTCCTCCGATTGACACCGGTGGCCACTCGCCGTCCGATGCCATGACGGCGCCCCGCTCGGAGAAGCGCCGACGGGAGGGACGGGATGATCAAGGGGCTGAAGGTTCTAGCCGCATTGGTTGTAGCGGCGGCGGCATCGAGCGCGACGGCGCAGCCGGCCGCCCCCGTGAGTGGGCGTCAGCAGTTGACCGCCTATCTCGACGCGATCGCGACGCGACAGTTGGAGGCCCGCCGGAGGACCGTCGCCGCCCTGTCGAGCCCCGCTCAGGTGGAGCGGCGAAACGCCGAAGTACGGGCCACGATCCTGTCGCTCATCGGCGGCGTGCCGGAGGCGGGACCGCTGAATGCGACCATCCATGGCGTCACGTCCGCCGAAGGATTCCGCCTCGAGAAGCTGACGTATGAGAGCGTGCCCGGTTACCGGGTGACGGCCAACGTCTTCGTGCCGGAGGGGCGAGGGCCGTTCCCGGCGGTGATCATCGCGCCTGGCCACGGGCCGGACGGGAAGGCGGGAAACTATGCGTGGGGCGCCAATCTGGCGCGCGCCGGGATGCTCGTGCTCTCCTACGATGTGGTGGGGGAGGGGGAGCGCTGGCAGCACTACGATCCTGAGACCGGCGAGTCCAAGGCGCAGCGGCCGACGGGCGAACACAGCGTGGACTATTGGGCCGTGCTGCCCACCGGCGATCATGTGGCGCGGTACTTCATCGCCGATGCGCTCCGGGGCGTTGATTACCTTGTCAGCCGTCCCGATGTGGCCGCCGACCGGATCGGCGCCTTCGGGTGCTCGGGCGGCGGCACCGTCACGAGCTATCTCGCGGCGCTCGACCCGCGAGTGAAGGCCACCGCCTCGGCCTGCTACATCAACGACTACGCTCATCTGCTCTCAGGGCCCGGCAACCAGGACGCCGAGCAGACCCTGCCATGGTTCATCGAGCGCGGGCTGGACGTGGCCGACTGGATCCACCTGGCTGCGCCGCGCCCATACGCGATCGTCTCCACCACGGAGGACATGTTCCCCTTCGCCGGGGCGAAGGCCGCCTATGAAGAGGTCCGACGCGTCTACGCCCTCTACGGCGCGGAGGATCGGCTGCAGTGGATCACAGGTCCGGGGGGTCACGGCGCGCTGCAGCCGATCGCGCCCGAGGTCGTCGCCTTCTTCACCCGGTGGCTGAGGGACGATCCGACGCCGCGAGCGTTCACGGCGCTGCGCCCGCCGCGGCCTGAAGACGTGTTGGTGACCCCGACCGGCCAACTGTCCACCTCTCTTGGCGGGGAGACCATACGCTCGCTCAACGCCAAGCGCGCGCGCGGCCTGTTGGCGGCGCCGGCGCAGCCGAAGACGCCATATGAGACCTCGGCCCTTCGCACGCGTCTGCGCAGAGACATCGGGGTCGTCACCCGCACGACCGCGCGGCCAGGCTCTGCGCCAATGGCGGCTGCCACCTCTCCGCCCGACACCCGCGACGGCCGCGTTATCGAGACCTTCCGGCTGACGAGCGAGCCGGGGATCACGATCGATCTTCGCCTGTCGTCGCCACAAAACGCGCAGCGGACCCTGGTCCTGCTGACCGGACAGACACCGCCATCGCTGGAAGCCCAGGTGGCGCGGCTCAACGGCGAAGGCTGGCGCGTGCTGATGGTGACGCTGCGCGGCGTGGGCGGGACCGAGGAGATCAAGGCCTCGATGCTCGGCGACTGGAATCTGCTCGCCGCGCGCGCCTTCCTGGTGGGCAAGACGCCCATCGGCATGCGCATCGACGACACCATCCGGGCGCTCGACTGGCTGGCCGCCCGCGACGGCCAGACGGCGAGGCCCATCTCGCTCTACGGCGTGGGTGGAATGGGCGCGGTGGCGCTGCACGTCGCCGTCCTCGACGAGCGCGTCGGGGAGGTCTACGCCGACGCGACGGTCACGTCGTATCGGGAGGCGGTGGACCGTCCGCTGACGCGCAACATGCCGGAGATCACGCCGCCGGGCGTGCTGGCTCGGTACGATCTTCCGGATCTGGTGCATGCGATCGCCCCGCGACCGGTCACGCTGGTGGCGCCGGTGAATGGCGTCGGGGAGCCGCTGCGGGAAGCCGAGTTCGAGCGCGTCTATGCGGCGGTGCTGCAAAGCGACGAAGCAATGAGTACGCCGGGTCGCGTCCGCTGGCTGCCACGTGGCGGCCGGGATCCGTGGCCGGTGCTGCGCGCCCGTTGAAGGCGCCCTCTGAGGCCCCAGACCTGGCTGCAAGACGAGCGCGCCCTTTTGGTGCGTCCGCCATCAACGAGGATCGACCGTGACCGACCGTCAACTGAGCCGCCGCGATCTCGTGGCCGTAGGTTTGGGCGCGGGCCTGGCGAGTGCGGGAGGCCGCGCTCTCGCGCAAGGTCCGGCGCCGCGTGTGGCCGACTCCGCTCTGACCGGGACGCCCCAGGCACCGGTGATCATCCCTAGCCCGCCGGAGCCTGAGGGCCTGCTGTCCGACGAGGTCGTGGAGCTGTGGCCTGCCAGGCGTGTGCCTGGCGGAGCGCGCGTGACGGTCACGCGCCAGGTGCTCGAGCGGGGATCTCCCGCCGCGCACGATCGTGCGGTGACCCGCGTCACGCGACCCATTCTCGAGGTCTTCCGCCCGGAGACGCCGAACGGGGCGGCGATGGTGATCCTGCCGGGCGGGGGCTACGTGCGCCTTGCCGTGGACAAGGAAGGCGCTGGCGGCGCCCGTCGATTGAAGCGCGCGGGGATCACCTGCTTCGTCCTGAACTACCGCCTTCCCGTTGACGGTTGGGAAGCGGGGTACGACGCGGCCCTGCAGGACGTGCAGCGTGCGGTGCGCCTGGTGCGGGCCAACGCCGCGACCTGGGGTGTTGATCCCTCGCGCGTCGGGGTCATGGGCTTCTCCGCCGGCGGCCACCTTGCGGCCGCATCACTGACCCGCTTCGACGCGGAGGTGTACGCCGCGGTCGACGCCGCCGACCAGCAGTCGGCCAGGCCCGACGTGGCGATGCTGGGCTATGCGGTCATGGCGGTCGGCGCCCGGCCCGGCGCGGCGATCGCGTTCAACGCGGAGGCGGCCCGACCGCTGAACGAGCGTGTGCGCACGGGCCTAGCGCCTACCTTCATCCTTCATGCGGCCGACGATCGGACCGTTCCGGTGTCGAACAGCCTGGTCATGTACCAGGCGCTGCAGGCCGCAGCCGTGCCTTGCGAGATGCATCTCTACCAGGAGGGCGGCCACGGCTTCGGATTCAGCCTTCCCACCGAACAGCCCGCGTCCCGCTGGCCTGACGCTTTCGAAGCGTGGCTTCGTCGGTCCCGCTTCATCTAGCGCTCTCGTGACGCGGTTTGACACGATCTGATCGCCGGGCGAGTGTTTGAGCGACACCGGTGTCAATAAACGACAGAAGCGAGCGGGATCGGGCGCCATAGCGTCAAATCCCAGCCTCGCTCGTTTCCTGGGAGGCGAACATGAAGCGACTGGCGAGCCGTCGAGGCGTGCTGTTGGGCGGGGCAGGGCTGAGCGGAGCCGCGTTGTTCGCGTCCTCGGCCGCTGCTCAGGCTCCAGGAGCCGCTCCCGCTCTGCCCAGGAAACGTCCTGGAACCGCCACGGGGGTCGTGATCAATCCGCGTGATCTCGGCGCCAAGGGCGACGGGACGAGCAAGGATACGGCCGCCGTCCAGATGGCGCTCGATCGATGCGCGGTGCTTGGCGGTGGCGAGGTGGTGCTCTCACCAGGCGTCTATCTCGTGGGCGCTGTCCGGATCAGTTCGAACACGACGCTGCGCATCGAGGAAGGCGCCACCCTGCAGGGCTCGCCGGACCTAAAGGACTATCCGGTCGTGCAGGTGCGCTGGGAGGGCCGCTGGGTGCCCGGCTACATCGGTCTGGTGTGGGCGCAGGACGCCCGAAACGTCTCCATTGCAGGCAAGGGGAAGATCGTCGCCAGCCACGACATCAAGCGGCGCATCCAGGCGGAGACCGGATTGCGTCACCCGGCCCTGCTGGAGTTCGTCAGCGTTGAGAATCTAAGTGTGACGGACGTCTACACCGAGCAGAACGACATGTGGTCGATCCACCCCGTCTACTGCGAGGACGTCGTCTTCAAAGGTCTCACAGTTAAGGGGAACGCGGACGGGATCGACGTGGACTCCTGCCGCCGCGTGCTGATCGACCGCTGCGACTTCGACACCGTTGACGACTGCATCTCCCTGAAGTCCGGACGCGGCATGGAGGGCGCCACCATCGGGCTCCCGACCGAGGACGTGACGATCACTAACTGCGTGTTCCGGGACCGCCGCTGGGCCTGCATCGGCATCGGCAGCGAAACGTCCGGCGGCATCCGTCGGGTGCTGGTGGAGCGCTGCCAGTGCCTGGCCGCCCACACCTTCGCGATCTACATCAAAAGCCGGCCCGGCCGTGGGGCCTTCATCGAAGACATCGTCATGCGCGACCTCGAGGTCTCGGGCGCAGGGTACGGTTTCCTGCGACTCAACTTCCTGGACAGCGGCAAGCAGGACCAGTTCCCCGTGCCGGGCATGGAAGGCGTGCCACGGGTGCGCAACCTCGTGTTCGAGCGCATCCAGGTGAAGGACGTGCCGATCCTTGTGGAGGCGGTGCTCATCCATCCCGACAAGCCTCTTGAGGGTTTTGTCCTGAAGGACGTGAAAGGCACCGCGGGTCGGGGCGTCACCATGGCCAACATTCGAGGCGCGGTGATCGAGAATGTGGACGTGAACGTCTTCAGCGGGCCGAAGCTGGCTGCGGACAACGTCACAGGCCGGGGTCTTGAGGGCGCCGCGCGCCTGATCCCCACCGACCGGCCGCCGGCCGTCGCTGCGGCAAGCCCCGCCTACCGGCTCGGAATGACCACGGGCCGCCCGAACTAACAGCTGAGCCGTTCCAAGCGTCCGACAGCGTTGTCAGACAAATCGGTGTTGACACCGGTGGCAAGCCAGTTCCCGATCCGTGATCAGATGCGCTCAGTTTCGAACAAGCGCGTCAAAAAAAGACCGGAAACACGGTCGCGGGAGGATGGCGTGGTGGGTTCGTGGCGTCGCTTGGCGTGCGTGCTGTCCGTGACTCTGGCTGGGTTCGCTGGATCGGCGTCCGCTGATCCAGCCAGTCTTCTCTTCCACGCTCCCGGCGACGGAACGTTCGACGCCGCCACCTCCCACGGCTCAGCCGCGCCGCTGTTCCGCGACAAGGTGCAGATCGTGCCGACGGGCGCGATCGGCGGCGCGATCCAGGCCGATCATGATCAGATTCTGGCGTGGCCGGCGGCGGGCAACCTCTACGCCCAGCGCGGCACGCTGGCCTTCTTCTGGCGCTCGCGTGAGCCGGTCGGCCGCCAGGCCTTCCCGATCTTCCGCGTCGGCTATCCCGAGCACACCAGCTGGGACATGGTTTTCCTGCGCATCGACTGGAACGGCCACGGTTACGACGCCTTCGTCACCGACACCAACCTCGCTCGCACACGCGTTTCATTCCGCCTGCCCAAACCTCCCGCAGCTGACGCGTGGACGCACCTCGCCTTCGCCTGGGACGAAACGGACGGCGTGCGCCTCTACGTGGACGGCCAGCCGGTGGCCCGGCGGCAGCGTCCCGACGCGGTTTACGACGCGTCGCTGTTCGCCTTCGGTCCGCACAGCCGCGTCATCGCCGGCTACCAGGTGCAGAGCGCGTACAATTTCCAGCGCGGCGGCGATATCGACGAGATTCGCATCTACGACCGCATGCTCGCTGCCGGGGATGTCGCACGCCTCGCTCAGCGCCAAGCCGTTGATCTGGCCGGCGCTCCGCCCCGCACGCTGGCGGACCCGACGGCGCGAGCGGCTTGGTGGCGCCGTTACGGCTTTGACCGTCCGAGCGAGCCGCCGCCGTACCTGGAGAACCCGGTCACGCACATCCGCAAGGTCGAGTTCACCGACGCGCGCGATCTGAAGGCGCGTGACTGGAAGGGCAGCGACGGCATCCGCGAGACCACCTGGCCGGGAGTCTACAACCGATCGCGCCTGCCCGGCCGACACGACTATTTCGAGTTGCCGGACTGGAACGTCTACTCGGTCGGCGGCAAGCGTCTCGAAGCGATGCTGCCGGCAGAGGCCTGGAACCGGGTGGAGGTCACCGGCGCGGCTCACGGCGCCCTGTCGCTGGTCGGTGCGGAAGGCGAGGCGCGAACACTGGGCCGGCGCGCAAAGGGCGTGGTCCGCAGCACCTTGCAGCTGCCTTCGCCGGCGCAGGGCGGAACGTTGCGTTTCGACAACGTCGTGCAGGAGACGCCGATCCAGGAGATCGCCGTCTACAACGTCGCCGCAGGGGTGGAGCCCTCCGGCGTCCCAACGCTCAGCTACACGGTCGATGCTTCTGCGGAGCCCGGCTACCGCACGCTGGACGAGCTGAACGCCTGGATCCGCGGGCGGCATCCGGCGGACGAGCGCGACACGGTCGTCGCCCTGCCGGCAGGCGCGCCAAGGCACGATCGCGCGACGCCGGGCAGGGGACTGCCTCTGGCGCACGTGTTGATCCCCGCGGACTTCCGCGATGTGCGGCCGGACGAGGGCCCGTCGGCCCGCTTCTCGTACGGCTGGGCCAACCTGAACGGCGGGCTGGACGGTATCGCGCTGGATATCCCGGCGCTGAAGGTTCGGCCGACCCACGGCGGGCTCGTGCCGCTGAACATCCGGGTGAAGGACCCGATCTGGCCTGATCGGGACCTGCTAGACGTAAACGTCTCCGTGAAGCCCGGCGAGGCGCGCACCGTGTGGCTGGACACCCGGGACCGCATCCTCCCCAACGACCGCAGCCTCTATCTCGCGGTCGCCGGAGCGGCCGAGGACTTCGACGCCTCCAGCCTCAACGGGATGCGCGTGCGACTGGTCTTCAAAGATCGAAAGGCCGCGGTCGTCGAGCACGTCGCCGATCGGTTCGAGCAGGTGCGCGGCAACCTCGCCTTCTTCGTGGAGGAGCAGCCGAACAACCGCCTGCTACCGGTCTATGAGCGGTTTGACCGGGACGTCACCGACCTGCTGCGAGTCGACCCGGACCATAAGCTCGGCCGCATCTATTGGAACGAGCAGAACAACGAGCAGCCGTATCCCACCTTCACGCAGGCGTCGCCGCCGGCCGGCGTGCCGCTGTGGGCCTTCCGCCAAGCGGAGGACCTGAAGCTGGTGGAGCGGTTCGTCCACTGGTGGATCGACCAGCGGCAGATCGAGAACGGCGAGTTCGGCGGCGGCCTTTCGGACGACACCGATCTGGTGAACCAGTGGCCGCCGCTCGCGCTGATGGGCGCCGAGCCGGAGAAGATCACCGACTCGCACGACCGCATGGTCGAGGCCGTCTACGCCAACGGCATGATCACCGACGGGCTGAACACCATCCCGGCCGATGAGCTGCACAGCTATGAGGAAGGCGTCAACGCAATCGCCCAGGGCTTCACCCTTCACTGGGGCGACCCGCTGGCGATCGAACGCGCCATGGCGACAGCGCGGCACTACCAGAAGCTTACGGAGGTCAATCCGGCCGGGCATCGCCACTTTGTCAGTAATCTCTTCAGCGCGACCGACCGCGTGCGCGAAGGCGTGTGGCAGTGGCAGAAAACGCCCAATTTCCTGATCCTGCATCCGGGGCTTCTGCTCGCCCAGTACAACGGCGACCCGACAATCAAGCGGCTGTTCATCGAAATGGCGGACGGCTACCTGGCGCACGGCGTGCCTGCGCCTGGAGGCGGCGTGATCCTGCCTGCGCAGGTTTATTGGCCGACCGACGAAGCCAAGTCCGGGCCGGGGGTCGGAAATGGCGCCGGCGCCGTGGCGGGGCTGTTTTGGGCGGCCTATCGGTGGACGGGGGACGAGAAATACCTCGGCCCGCTGAAAGCGTCCGGAATTGCCGGACTCACCACCCTGGGCCCCGACGCCCTAAGCGTGCTGGGCCAGGTCGAAGCGCGATCGCCGGAGATGATCCGGCTGGCCAACCAGGCGGACACCTATCAGCTCTCCAACACCGGCGGCGGCGGCAGCTCCACAGCCTTCGCCCGCCATGCCGCGTGGCAGGCGACGGGAGACAAGCGCTACCTCGAGGCCGTGTACGCGCGCGAGATTCAGTCGGCGTCCCAGCGCATGTTCATGATGACAGAGGGACACCTCTGGTCGGACCGGGTGCAGATCCCCAGCGAGATGCTGCAGCGGGCCCGGCTGGGGGGTGTCGCTTTCCGGCGCGGCCAGATCTTTCCGGGCAACGTGATCTCCTGGCGGTTCGCCGCCCCCGCGAAGGCGACCGACATCGCGATCCTGACGCCGGTGGCGACGCAGGCGCGCTTCAAGGTGATCGCCTTCAACCTGTCGGATCGTCCGGTCGAGGCGACCCTGACCGGCTGGGACGTCACCGCGGGACGTTGGCGTGTGACGGAGGGGCTGGACTCTGACGGAGACGACCTCGCCGAAGCGCCCCAGTCGCGCACCATCAGCTTCGAGAGGACCACGCCCGTCCCGGTGCGCCTGGAGCCCAAGCGTACGACGGTTCTGGAGTTCGCGTTGGAGGAGGCGGACTCGAACGCCGGCCGTCGTCCAGATGTCGGTATCGGACGCGGTGACGTGCGCAGGGAACGGGGCGGCTACGCGGTCACCGTGCACAGTCTGGGCGCGATCGACGCGCCCGCAGGGACGATCACGCTGGAGGACTCGGCAGGCAAGGTCTTGGCGACGGCGCGCGCTCCGGCGCTGCGGGCGCCCGCCGACCTGCTGCCCAAGACCGCGACCGTACGCCTGAGCCCGGCCCGCGAGGCCTTGCTGGAAGGCGCCCGCATTCGCGTGCGCCTCGACGGCGATCCAGCGGAGATCACCACCATCAACAACGTGGCGGACCTCCCTTGAGCCGCTTCGAACCATCACAGCCACGGCCGATACGACGGCGGCCCTGGTGTCGAACGATATCCGTCGAACCGGGAGGACCCACCTTGTCTAAGACGATGAAAGCCCAGCGGCTGCGAGCCGGCGTGTCCCGCGAGGCCCTGCTGATCGGCCTTGTGTCAGCCGGCTTGTTCGCGGCCGGCTCAGCCGCCGCTCAGAACGCTGCGCCTCTGCCGGGCGGCACGCCCGAAGACGAAGCCACCGTCGAGGAGGTGGTCGTCACCGGCTTCCGCGGCAGCTTGGCGCGGGCGCTCGAGCTCAAGCGCGACCAGACGGCAGTCGTGGACTCCATCATCGCCGAGGACATCGCCAAGTTCCCGGACAACAACCTCGCCGAGTCCATCCAGCGGGTGCCGGGCGTGGCCATCACGCGCGACGGCGGCGAAGGCCGGAACATCTCGGTCCGGGGCCTTGGTCCCGACTTCACGCGCGTGCGCATCAACGGCATCGAGGCGCAGGCGACCACGGGCTCCAACCGCGGGCGCGGCTTCGACTTCAACGTCTTCGCGTCCGAGCTCTTCAATCGCATCGACGTGCGTAAGACCGCGTCGGCGGACGTGGAGGAGGGATCGCTCGGCGCCACAGTGGACCTGCACACGGGTCGGCCCTTCGACTATCGCGAATTCACGATGGCTGCGTCGGCGCAGCTCGGCTGGAACGACCTGTCGGAGTCGACCGACCCGCGCGGCGCCTTCCTGATCACCAACCGGTGGGACACGGGCTTCGGCGAGGTGGGCGTCCTCTTCTCGGCCGCCTATTCCCAGAAGACGACGCGCCAGAACGGCGCGTCGACCGGCCAGTTCAACCAGGGAAGCGCCGACGGCGGCTTCTGCAATCCGGCGCAACGGCCGGCGCTCTGCGCAGGCACGGATGCGGCGGACCTGGCGCTGGCGAATCAATCCACGAGCCGCTACCCGCGATTCCTGCGCTATCAGGAATACCTGATCGACACGGAGCGCCTGGGGATCACGGCCTCCTTCCAGTGGCGTTCGCCCAGCGAAGCCACCAGCCTGAACCTCGACGTCCTGTTCTCCGACTTCCAGGGCGAGCGGAACGAGCGCCAGCTGGAGTCGATCGGCTTCTCCCGCGCCGCTTCGCAAGGGGGCAAGCCCGAGATCGTGGTGCGGGACATCGTCCTCGATAGCAACGGCACCATCGTCTACGGACTTTTCGACAACGTGGACATCCGGTCTGAGAACTATATCGACCGCTACGACACGGAGTTCATCCAGACCAGCGCCGAGCTGACACACAAGTTCACTGAGAAGTTCTCCGTCACCCTGCTGGGTGGGTACGTGAAGAACGACTTCGACAACTTCTACGATTTCATCGTCCAGATGGACCGGCCGAACACGGACAACTACTCGTTCGACTTCCGGCCCAATGGGTTCAACTTCCCGCAGATCAACTACGGCTTCGACGTTCTCGATCCGAACCAGTACTACATCGGCCCGACCATCACCCAGCCGGGCGGCACGGGTCCATCGGGCCCCGACATCCGTCTGCGCCCGAATTGGAACGAGAACACCTACAAGGTGGCCCAGCTCGACGGCCGTTACGAGCTGAACGACAACCTCACCTTCAAGGCCGGGATTCAGTGGAAGGAGTATGAGTTCGTCGGCACCGGTCAACGCTACGCGGCCGGCGAAGGCAATATCCCGGCGCTGCCGGCGGGCGCGAACATGGCCGCTCTCACCGAGACCTGGTGCGGCCTCAAGGGGCTGGATCTGCCAGCCGGCACGCCGAGCTGCTGGGCGAGCCCCAGCATTCAGGCGATCGCCGACGCTTACGGCGCTTTCAGCAACAGCGGCCGTTTTGCGCTCTCCAGCACCACCTCGAGCGCGCGCGGCGACAACCGCTCCGTGGCCGAGAAGGACGTGGGCGGCTACGTGCAGGTGGAGTTCAACACCGACCGTTTCTGGTGGCCGGTGCGCGGCGACCTCGGCGTCCGCTACGTTCAGACCGACCAGTCTTCGACCTTCTTCGCCACCGTGCCGACGGCGGTGAACCCGTCCGGGTTCCAGCTCACCACCGTCGGCCGCAAGTACGAGGATTGGCTGCCCTCGCTGAACCTGGTGATCGAACCGCACGAGGACGTCCTGGTCCGCATCGGCGCGGCGCAGGTGATGGCGCGGCCGGGGCTGGGCAGCATCTCCGCGGCGACCAACGTCTCGGTGGCCGGGGGCTCGCGCTCGGTCTCCACCGGCAACCCCTTCCTGGAGCCTTACCGCGCCAAGACCTTCGACTTGGCGGTCGAATGGTACCCGTCCAGCGGAAGCATCCTGTCGGCCGGCTTCTTCTACAAGGACATCAACACCTACGTTCAGAACATCACCATCGTGGCGCCGTTCTCCACGACCGGGCTGCCCGCCAGCCTCCTTCAGGGAACGGGCGTGAACGCCAGCGACGAGTTCTCGATCTCCAACGTCGTGAACACGCCGGGCGGGCCGCTGACGGGCATCGAGCTGAACTACCAGCAGGCGCTGGACTTCCTGCCGTGGAAGTTCTCGAATCTTGGCGTCCTGACGAACTACACCTACGTCGATTCCGACATCGACTATCTGGTGAGCACCGCCGCTGGGGCGGGCACGGTCAGCCAGACGCTGCTGAACCTGTCCAAGAACGCGTGGAACGGCACCCTCTACTATGAGGAAGGGCCCTTCCAAGCGCGCGTGTCGGTCAATTATCGCGACGCGTACCTGACAGCGGTTCCGGCCAGCTACAACACGGACGTGGGCGGGCAGCGCTCGACCACGTTCGTGGACTTCTCCACGTCCTACAAGATCAACGACAACCTGTCGGTGAGCCTGGAAGGCATCAACCTCACCAACGAGCCGACGATCTCCTACACGGACTCCCAGGCTGAACGGCTGAGCGACTACTTCCAGAGCGGTCGGCAGTTTTACGCGGGTATCCGCTACACCTTCTAAGGCGAAGGGGAGGGCCGCTGTCTCGCCGCGGCCTTCCATCTCCGTGCTTCAGGCGGCGTCTGGGTAGGACATGCCCGCGCGGGATTGCTCCGTCTCCTCCCACCAGTCGCCCAGGGCGTCGATCAGCGGCACGAGCTTGAGGCCGGCATCCGTGAGATCGTAGTCGACCCGGCGGGGGTAGCCTGGGTAGTCGGTGCGGCGGACGACGCCCGCCGCCTCCAGCTTTCTGAGCTCAAGCGACAGCATCCGGTGGGACACCATTGGATTGTCTCCCCGAAGGTCGCTGAACCGCTTGGTTCCGTCCTTGAGGTAGTAGAGCAGCAGCGTGGGCCAGCGGCCGCTCAGCACCCGCATCGCCGCCTCGATGGGGCAGGCGGAGACCACATCCTTCATCGCGCTCAGCTCCGGCTCAGTTACAGAAAAGTGCCTGATTTACTTAGGGTCGGTGGTCATTAGGCTCCACTCCGCTGCGCAGCGTGATCCTCACTCAATGGAGACACGCAATGGAACCGATCCTCATCTATGGCTTCCCTCTCGGGACCTCCATGGGCCTCATCGCCGTGTTGGAGTGGCTTGGCCAGCCTTACCGGCTATGCCGCGTCGACATGCTGGGCGAGATGCGGGATCCCGCCTATGCCCGCGTCAATGCGCGCCACGAGACGCCGGTGCTGATCACCGACGACGGCCGGCCGCTAAGCGAGACCATGGCGATCGCGGCATGGGTGGAGGCGCGCGACACAGAGCGTCGCGTCAGCTTCGACCCACTCAGCCCACAAGCCGACCGCATGCGCCAGCTGATGGGTTTCCTGAACAGCGGCTTCACCGGCGCCTTCAGCCCGCTATGGACCGCCCTTGAGATGTCGCAGCCCGAACCCGACTACCAGGCTGCGCTGCGCCGGTATGGCCGAGAGGCGGTCATCGAGCGGCATGACAAGCTGGAGGCGATGGTTGGAGATGGACCCTATCTGGTGGGCGAACGTCCGACTCTCGCCGATGGCCTGCTGGCGGGTGTCGGTCGCTGGCTGGAGTTCCACGAGATCGCGGATGTCTCGCGCTGGCCAAGGCTGGCCGCGATCCGGCGGCGCCTGGAAGAGGATCCAGCCGTGCTCTTCGCGTCAGCGCTAGAGGAGGGAAGGGACGCCACAGGGTCAGGCGCACTCAAGGGCCACGTTCCCCTGGCGGAGGTGATCGAACGTTTTGGTCAGCCGAGTTCGCCTGAGGTCCCGGCAAGGCGACCCGGTTAGGACTCTTCCGTGCAAGTGGGGGGCTTCGGCTGGCGTTCCCTTCCGCACATGCGCCGGAAAGGGAGTGGCTCCGCGGGTAGGATTCGAACCTACGACCAGCCGGTTAACAGCCGGCTGCTCTACCACTGAGCTACCGCGGAACAGGTCGCTCGAAGGAGGCGCGCTATAGCAGTCTCGCGACGGCGGGTGCAAGCCCGGCCGGCGCTCCTATGACGATGAAAAAAAGGCCCGGCGCGAGCCGGGCCTTTGATAGTCGATGATGATGGGTGTCCCCCAACGAAAAGCAGGGACGCTCCTCATTGCTGTGAACGTGGTTAATCGAGCCTTAAGGACGATCCTTCCCACCCGTGCACCTCCCCTTAAGCGCTTCGGGCGCACCCTCGCCCGCGTACGAGGAGGGCGGATGCAAGCGGTGTCCGAATATGCGGCCGTCGCCGGCGTCCGAGCGAAGGAGCTGCGCACGCGTTTGGCGCTCGCCGTCATCGTGGCCGGCGTCAACCTGACATTCGCGCCCTCGATCTGGCCCCTCGTCTGGGTCGCCGCGGTCGCGGTCACCCAAGGCGTCGACTTGCTCGTTTTCCGCGGCGCTCGCCGCGGCGCGCCGCTGACGCGGGGCTACCGCGCTTTGTGCCTTGCCTCGACCGTGGTGAGCACGGCCGTCTACTCCTCGATCGCCGCCTACGCCTGGTTCGCAGGCGGGGACGTGGGCCGGGTCTTCGCCTCGGTGCAGATCGCGGGCGCGCTGCTGCACGTGACCCTGCACATGCACCGCTCGCGCGACCTACTGCTGGCCGCGGCCCTTCCGCATGCTGCGTACTTCTTGGCCCTGCCGCTGGCGGACGCGTTCTTCGACGGCAAACCGGACCCCGCGATGGCGGTCATTATCGTTGGGGACCTGCTGTTCATGGCCCATCTGGTCGTCGCGGCGAAGCGCTCCAACGCCGTCACCCAGGCCCTCACCGACGCCAACGAAGAGGCTGAGCGCGAGCGGCGCCGCGCCGAAGCCGCCAGCGACGCCAAGTCCGGCTTCCTGGCCACCATGACGCACGAGATCCGCACCCCGATGAACGCGGTGATCTCGGCCGCCAACCTCCTCAAGCGCACCGACCTGACGGAGCAGCAGGCGGAGCATGTCGCCATGCTGGTGGACGCCGGCGACGTGCTGATGGGGCTGCTGAACGACGTGCTCGACCTCTCCAAAATCGAGGCCGGTAAGATGACGCTCGAAGAGGCGGACGTGGACCTGCCGAGGCGGCTCGACATGCTGGTGCGCCTGTGGGGGCCGCGGGCCGCCGACAAGGGCCTGACGCTCGCTTTGGACACGGGCGCCGATCTGCCGACCTATGTGCGAAGCGATGCGCTCCGCCTGCAGCAGATTCTTTCGAACCTGCTCTCGAATGCGGTGAAATTCACGGGTGAGGGCGGTCGGGTGACCCTTCGCGCGAGCGTGACGCGTTGTGAGGCCGGTGATCGCTTGCGCTTCGACGTGATCGACACCGGCTGCGGGCTGAGCCCTGACGCCATGGACCGCATCTTCTCCGAGTTCGAGCAGGCTGAGGCCGGCACGAGCCGACGCCATGGCGGCACGGGACTGGGCCTCAGCATTAGCCGCCGCCTGGCGAGACTGCTGGGTGGCGATCTCACCGTGTCGAGCAAGATCGGCGAAGGCTCAACCTTCACACTGCAGACGCCGCTGGTGCTGGCCTCCGATAACGCCAAGACGTCGCCGGCCGCGGACGATGGCGAGTCGATGGCGGTTGAGATCGATGCGCGTCCGCTCTCGATCTTGTTGGCGGAGGACCACGAAGTTAATCGGCGCATCGTCGCCCTGTTCCTTGAGCCGCTGGGCTGGCGGCTGACCATCGCCGAAGACGGGGGTCAGGCCGTCCAGGCCGCAGCGACTGAACCCTTCGACGCGATCCTGATGGACATGCAGATGCCGGTCCTGAATGGCCTCGAGGCCGCGATGGCGATCCGCGAAGGCGGGGGACCGAACGCGTCCACGCCGATCGTCGCGTTGACGGCCAATGCGCTAGACCATCATCGGGCGGCTTGGGACGCCGCCGCGGTCGCGGGGTTCCTGACAAAGCCGATAGATCCCAAGACCTTGACCGAGACCCTCGTCCGTGTGGCGACGCAGAAGGCGGTCAGCCGGCGCACGGCGGCGTGATTCAACGAACCTGCTCAATAAGGGATGACAGGCTCATCCTGCCCGAGGCATAACGCCGATACGCCGTGTCTGGGGCATGTCGGCGGGAGTGGCATGTCGGACTTGCTGGCCAGGCTAAGGGCGGCGACATGGGAAGCGCACGAGCGGCTGGAGAGCCGTCTCGATCTTTTGCGTGAACCGCTGTCGCGTGAACGCTTCCTCGAACTTCTTCGACGCTTTTACGGCTTTCACGTCGCGTGGGATCCTGTGGTTTCACCGTGGATGGTCCATCCATACCAGCCGGGGCTCGCCACGGAGGCGCTGACGAGAGATCTGAATCACCTCGGCGAGAACGCGCCCGAACGCCTTCCCGTCTGCGCTCCGGCTGCAGGTCTGGTGACGACGTGTGAGGCGGCGCTCGGGTCCAGCTACGTGCTGGTCGGCTCTGCGCTGGGCGGCAAAGTCATCAACCGGACGGTCATGCTCGAGCCCTGGTCGCCGCCCGGCGGCCTGAACTACTTCGAGCGCTATGGCGCCTCCACGGGCGAGGTCTGGAGGGCGTTCGGGGAACGGCTTCGCACGTCTTCCTCCCCCGGGCGGGACCCGCTGATCATCGCCAGCGCGCTGGCTACCTTCTCGATGCTGGAAGTATGGCTGGCGGGCGCTTGACGATGGATGCCGCCGAACCGCTACGCACCCGCCCGGGGCTCGATCTGGACGCTTGCGCTCAGGAGCCGATCCGCTCTCCGGGCGCCATCCAACCCCACGGCGCCCTGCTTTTGGTGGATCCCTCCAGTCTGACGATCATGAACGCCAGTGCGAACGCAGAGGCGTTCATCGGTGATCGCGGCGTAGGCCGGCGTCTTGACGAAGTCCTGGGTGCGCTAGGCGATCTGGTGCCCAGCCTCCAGGAGTGGCAGGCCGGCTCCGACACAATCTACCTGCGCACCGTGACGTTGGGCTCCCGCTCCGTCCAGGTGATCGGCCACCTGACACGGCAGGGGCTTATCCTCGAGCTGGAGGAGCCGCCTCAGACAGAAGCCGAAACCCTGGAGGGTCTCTATCCGCAGATCCGCGCCTTCTTCCAGCGCATCGAACAGGGCGCGGACGTGGACGCGCTCTGCCGCGCCGCAGTGCGCCAGGTGCGTGCGATCACCGGATTCAACAGGGTGCTGGCCTACCGCTTCGACGCGGATTGGAACGGCCAGGTTATCGCCGAGGACCGGGACGAGGTCCTGCCGTCCTATCTGGACCTGCGCTTTCCCGCAGCGGACATCCCGGCTCAGGCGAGGGAGCTTTATCGCCTGAACCGCCTGCGCCTGATCCCTGACGCCAGCTACACGCCCGTTCCCGTGTGGCCGCCCCACGCCGCTGACGGCGAGCCGCTGGACCTCAGCCTTGCGGGGCTGCGCAGCGTCTCGCCGGTTCATCTCGAATACATGCGCAACATGGGGACCGGGTCCTCCATGTCCGTCTCCATCCTTGTGGACGGGTCGTTGTGGGGCTTGATCTCGTGCCACTCCGCGGCGCCGCGCCGGGTTAACGCCCAGGCCCGCACGGCTTGCGACTTCCTCGGGCAGGTGCTCGCGTTGCAGATCGGCGCGCGCGAACGGGTGGATCAAGCCGGTGAGCGCGTGCGGCTCAAGAGGATCGAGACGGAGCTGGTCGCAGGGCTGTCCAGCGCCGACGATTTCCGAAATGGTCTCGCCGACAATCCGGAAGCCTGGATGAACCTCGTCGAGGCGCGGGGCGCGGCCGTGCTGTCCGAGGGCGAGGTCCGGGTGGTGGGATATGCGCCTTCCACCCTTCACCTGCGCGGTCTCGCGGACTGGCTGCAGCGTGAGGGCGTGACGGACACGTTCGTCACCGACTGCCTTTCGGCGCATTGGTCTGAGGCGGAGTCGTTCGCAGACGTCGCCAGCGGTCTGATCGCCGTCTCGATCTCCACCCGGCAACCCAGCTATCTTCTCTGGTTCCGGCCTGAGGTGGTGCGGACGGTCGCCTGGGGCGGAGACCCGACCAAGCCGGTGGCCATGGACGAGCGGCTCTCGCCGCGCAAGTCGTTCGAGACTTGGAAGGAGCAGGTTCGCGGCCGCAGCCTCCCCTGGACCGAGGCACAAGTTGAGAGCGCCCGCGACTTCGGCCGGGCGGTGGTCAACTTCGTGCTCCAGCGCGCCGAGGAACGGGCGGAGCTGACCGAGGAGCTGCAGCGAGCCAACCGGGAACTAGAGTCCTTCTCCTATTCCATTTCGCACGACCTGCGCGCGCCCTTCCGGCACATCGTCGGCTACGCCGAACTGCTCGGCGACCGGACCAAGAACCTCGACGACAAGTCTCGGCACTATCTGACCAGCATCGTCGAGGCGGCGCTCTCGGCCGGGCGCCTCGTGGACGATCTGCTCGCCTTCTCCCAGCTTGGCCGTTCCAGCTTGCAGATGTCTCGGGTGGACATGAGGAAGCTCTCCGAGGAGGTGCGGCGCACGCTGGAGCCGGACATACGGGGCCGTCTCGTGGAATGGCGGATCGGCGCCCTGCCGTCCGCCGTCGGCGATGGCGCTCTGCTGCGCCAGGCCTTCGCGAACCTGATGGGCAACGCGGTCAAGTACACCCGCGGCCGTGAGCCGGCGGTGATCACGGTTGAAGGGCGTGAGGACGGCGACCAGCTGACCTACAGCGTCTCCGACAACGGGGTGGGCTTTGACATGGCATATGTCGGGAAGCTGTTTGGCGTGTTTCAGCGGCTGCATCGCGCCGAGGATTTCGAAGGCACCGGCATAGGCTTGGCCTTGACCAAGCGCATCGTCGAGCGGCACGGAGGACGGGTCCAGGCTCAGGGCGTCTTGGGCGAGGGCGCAACCTTCACATTCACCTTGCCCAATCGGAGTTCCGGATCGCGTCATGGCTGACCTTCGACCCATTCTCCTCGTCGAGGACAGTCCGAAAGACCTCGAACTGACCCTGGCGGCGCTGGAGAAGTGCCAGCTCGCGAACCAGATCGTGGTGACGCGTGACGGCGCCGAGGCGCTGGATTACCTCAATCGGCGTGGCGAGTTTGCGGATCGAGAGCCTGGAGATCCGGCGGTGGTCCTGTTGGACCTCAAGTTGCCCAAGATCGACGGCCTGGAAGTGCTGGAGCAGGTGAAGCGGCACGGCGAGCTGCGCCAGATTCCGGTCGTGATGCTGACGTCGTCACGAGAAGAACGCGATCTGGTCCGAAGCTACGAGCTGGGGGTCAACGCATTCGTGGTGAAGCCCGTGGACTTCAACCGCTTCTTCGAAGCCATTCAGGATCTTGGCATGTTCTGGGCCATCCTGAACGAGCCGCCGCCGAGGGGCTTCCGTGGTGAGTGAGCCGTCGGCCCCGATCCGCATCCTTCTTCTTGAGGACAGCGACATCGACGCTGAGCTGGTGGCGAGCCACCTGACGAAGGCGGACATTCCCTTCGAGATCGTCCGGGTGCTGAACCGACGCGAGTTCCTGACCGGTCTCGCCAACGAAAACGCCGACATCATCCTGGCGGACTATTCGCTGCCGGACTTCGACGGCCTTTCGGCCCTGACGATCGCGCGCGAGGCGACGCCCGACATCCCGTTCGTGTTCGTATCGGGAGTCGTCGGCGAGGAGTTCGCGACCAACGCGCTGAAGCGCGGCGCCACCGACTACGTGATGAAGCGCAACCTCGGCCGACTGCCGGTCGCGGTTGATCGCGCGCTCACCGAAGCGCGTGAGCGGGCGGAACGGCGGCGCGCCGAGCAGGCGCTGCGCGCGTCAGAAATCAGCGCCAAGCTGGCTTTCGAGGCGGCCGAGCTCGGGCTGTGGGACATGAACGTCGCGACGGGGGAGACCTACTGGGACCCGCGCACGCGCGCTCTGTTCGGACTGCCTGCTGAGGAGCAGCCTCAGGCGGAGCGACTCTACGCGGCGACTCATCCGGAGGACGTGGACCGCGTGCGGGAGGCGATCGGGCGCGCCATTTCGCTGGAGGACGACGGGCGCTACTACGAGGAGTTCCGCGTCGTCCACCCCGGCGGAGAAGTGCGCTGGCTCGCGGCTCGCGGCCAGGCCTTCGGCGAGGATGGCGTCCCCCAGCGGTTCCTGGGCGTCGTGCGCGACATCACCGAAGAAAAGCGCAACGAGGCGGGACTGCGCAGCATGAACGAGGCGCTGGAAGCGCTCGTCCAGGAGCGCACCCGAGCCGTCCAGGCGCGGTCCGAAGAACTCGCCGCATCAAACAGCCGGCTTCTAGAGCAGATCGCCGAGCGCGAGCGGGTCGAAGATACGTTACGCCAGATGCAGCGGCTGGAAGCTGTCGGCCAGCTCACCGCCGGGGTCGCACACGACTTCAACAATCTGCTGACGGTCATCCTGGGTAACGTCGGGTTCGTCGAGCGTGCGCTCGACTCCGCCGGGCTGGACGGCAAGCTTAAGCAGCGGATCGGCAACATGCGATCGGCCGCCGAGCGGGGGGCCAAGCTGACCGCGCAGCTGCTGGCCTTCTCCCGTCGCCAACGCCTCGAGCCCAAGGCGCTGGACCTCAACGACACCGTCGCCAGCATGCGCGACCTCCTTCAGAGCACCATGGGCGGGAGCGTGCGGCTTGAGACGGTGCTGAAGCCTGACCTTTGGCCCGCCTTGGTGGACCCGACGCAGATCGAACTGATCATCCTGAACCTGGCCATCAATGCGCGCGACGCGATGGAGGTCGGCGGGGGGCTGACGGTCGAAACGGCCAACGTCACCCTCAAAGCGGGCCCTCGTCGCGCGGAGGAGCCCGGCCCGGGCGACTACGTCATGCTGTCGGTGTCCGACACAGGCTCGGGCATGAGTGAAGAGGTGCTGGCCAAGGCCTTCGAGCCCTTCTTCACCACCAAGGAGATCGGCAAGGGATCGGGCCTGGGCCTGGCCCAGGTGTACGGCTTCGCCAAGCAGTCCGGCGGCGGCGTGCGCATTGACACGCGGCTCGGCGAGGGGACGGCGGTCAAGGTGTTCCTGCCCCGCGCGGCCAGCGAAGCGGGCGCGGAGGCGGAGATCAAAGATCCCACCCCGACCGGCGGCGACGGTCTCAAGCGGAATGTGCTGGTGCTCGACGACGACAGCGCGGTGCGCGAAGTGACCGCCGCGATGCTGCAGGAACTGGGCTACGGCGTCTACGAGGCGGGCAGCGCTGGGCAGGCGCTGGACCTGCTTGATCGGGGCGTCGCGGTCGATCTGCTCCTGGCCGATTACGCGATGCCGGGCATGAATGGCGTGGAGACTGCGACGGAGGCTAAGCGCCGTCGCCCCGACCTGCCCGTGCTCTTCATCACCGGCTATGCCGACCTGGCGGCGCTCAAGGATGTCGGTGAGGAGCGGATCGTCCAGAAGCCGTTCCGCGATTCCGAGCTGGCCCAGAAGGTCGCGTGGGCGATCGAGCGGTCTGGAACAGGCGGAAACGTGGTTCCGCTCACGCGAAAGGGCTGAAGCTTAGCCGGCGGCCGCAGCGCGTCCAGCTCACAGCGCGAGGCGTGGGCGGCGACGTACGAGCGTCAAAGCGGTCAGGCCGACGAAGAGGGTCTCGCCGATCAGGACCTGCGGGCCCCGCAGAAGCGGCCAGGCGGCGGCGAAGTAGGCGCACATGAGCAGATTGACGGCCAGGAGAGTCGCTCCAGCGACGCTAAACAGGGGCGTTCGCGCTCCCGTGAGATTCTGCAGCGCTGCGAAGACGATGGCCAGGCCAGCGCCCGCGAACCAGAGACCGCCGACGGTCGCGTCGGCGCCCGTGATCGCCAACATCGAAAGGTGACCAGCACCGAGCATCAGGGCGAGCATGGCGAGCGCGACCGTGATCCGACAGGCGATCACAGGCGGACGCCTCCGGCCTCGGTGTACTGCCGCGCAGCCACCGCCACTAAGAGCGCTAGCAGCAACGCAGCCACGTTCTCGATGGCGAGCGCTCTAAGGAACTCCGAGTAAGGGGCTCCCTGGGCGATCGTGCCGGCGGCCAAAGCGTATGCAATGGCCAGGAACAGAGCAGGCGTTCCTAGGCGGGCGGTCAGCCGGAGGCCTCCAATCGCGGTGAGAACGCCCCCAAGTCCAAAGACGGCGGCCGTGGTGAAGATCACGCCGGAGACCATCGGGGTGTCTGCATCGCGCAATTCGAACCCGAGACGGAGACCCATCAGCCCCCACCCCACACCGCAGATCGCCAGCCCGTAGCGGGCTGCCCCAGCCACAAATTGGGCGTCGAACAGTCGAAAGCGCACCGCCGCGACCAGAGCCCCCAGAGCGAAGGCGGTCGCTTCGCGGGCGGGCACATACGGCAGCTCTGCGCGGATGCCTTCGGCCCAAGAGCGGCGCGCCGCGGGGGCAACGCCAACGGCGGCGGCCATCAGGAGGCGTGCGAAGTTCATTGCAACGCTCCCGCGAGGCCCGGCGCCAAGGTGAAGGCGTCGCCAGGGCTCGTTTCACGCGCCGCGGCAAGACCGGCTGCCGCAAGGCGATAGGCGTGCCTCGGTGGTCGACCCGGAATGTCGGAAGGCCTCCACTCCGCGTCCAGGAAGCCGCTGTCGTGCAGCCGCACCAACAGGGGATAAAGCGTCCCCGATGCGATCCCTGTCTCGCGCGACAGGTCATAGCCATAGCGCCAGCAAGAGGGCTGTGCCGCCAGAGTGGTGAGAACGGCGATCGTCTGCGGGGAGGGGCGTCGGGAGCGGCTCATCCCATAACTCTACATATGTAGAGTTATGGTGCAAGGGTCTAAGTGAAGGCCGTAGTCGCCGGAGGGATCGACGTCGCGCCGAGGAGCCTGGATCGGCTCACCAGTTCCAGAGGGTGCCGTCCTCGAGCCGCGCCACCGGCAGTTGTTTGGGGCTGTACGGGTACTTCGCGGCCAGCGCCTCGTCGATGTCGACGCCATGGCCCGGTGTCTCCCCCGGCTGCATGAAGCCGCGATCGAAGCTGTAGGCGTGCGGGAACACGGCGTCGGTCTCCGGCGTGTGGCGCATGTACTCCTGCACCCCGAAGTTCGGCACCCAGGTGTCGAAGTGCAGGGCCGTCCCGAGCGTGATCGGCGAAAGGTCGGTCGCCCCGTGGCAACCGGTCCGCACCTGCCAAACCGAGGCGAAGTCAGCGATCCGGCGCAGGTGCGTCAGGCCGCCGGCGCCCACGATCGTGGCCCGGATGTAGTCGATCAGCTGGTTCTGGATCAGGTCCTTGCAGTCCCAGATCGTGTTGAAGATCTCGCCTACCGCCAACGGCGTGGTGGTGTGGCTCCGCACCAGCCGGAACGCCTCCTGGTTCTCGGCGGGCGTGACGTCCTCAAGCCAGAAAAGCCGGTAGGGCTCCAGGCTTTTGCCGAGCTGCGCGGCCTCCATGGGCGTGCAGCGATGGTGAGCATCGTGCAGCAGATGGTGATCAAAACCGAATTCTTCGCGAAGCCGCTCGAACAGCTTCGGCGTGTGGGTCAGGTACTTGTCTGTCGCCCATACGGTCTCGAGCGGAAGCTCGCTTTCGGCGGGCTCGTAGAAGCCCTTGTCCTTGGAGACGCCGTACGGCTTGTCCAGCCCCGGCACCCCCGACTGGGCGCGGATCGCCTTGTAGCCCTGGTCGATATAGCGAGCGACTTCCTCGACCGTGTGGTCGATGTCCTTGCCGTTCGCATGGCCGTAGACCATCACCCGTTCACGTGAGCGGCCGCCCAAAAGCTCGTACAGCGGCATTCCCGCCATCTTGGCCTTGATGTCCCAGAGGGCCACGTCGACCGCCGCGATGGCCCGCATGGTGACGGGCCCGCGGCGCCAGTAGGCGCCCCGGTACAGGAACTGCCAGGTGTCCTCGATCCGGCGCGGATCGCGCCCGATCAGGTTGGGGATGACGTGGTCCTCCAGGTAGGAGACGACCGCCAGCTCGCGTCCGTTCAGGGTGCCGTCGCCGATGCCATAGACGCCCTGGTCGGTCTCGATCTTCAGGGTGACGAAGTTGCGGCCGGGGCAGGTGACGATGACGCGGGCGCCGGTGATGCGCATGGGAGAGTCGGCTCCGGGGAGGGAGAGGGAGGAAAAAGGGGCGGCGCGGGGCCGCCCCCGTTGCGGTTCTTAGCGGATGTTGACTTTGGCCGGCTCATACCGCGGCGACAGCAGGTGGATCACGAGCAGCGCCAGAAGGTAGGCCGAGGAGGCGACGACGAAGATCGGCGTGTAGGTGCCGATCCGCTCCAGCACCTCGCCGGCGTACTTGGACATGGCCATGCCGCCGATCGCGCCCAGCGTGCCGCCGATGCCCACCACCGATCCCACCGCAGCGCGGGGGAACACGTCGGACGGCAGGGAGAACAGGTTGGCCGAGAAGGCTTGGTGCGCGGCGGTGGCGATGCCGATGATCAGCACGGCGAGCCAGACGTTGTCGACCCACGCCGCGAAGGCGACGGGCACGACGGCCAGGGCGCAGATCAGGAAGGTGGTCTTGCGGGCCCTGTTCACGCTCCAGCCCCGCTTGATGAGGTTGGACGACAGCCAGCCGCCGGCCACGCTGCCGATGTCGGACAGCAGATAGATGACCACCAGCGGCGGCCCGAAGGTCTTCAGGTCCATGCCGTGGCGCTTGGCCAGGAAGTCCGGCAGCCAGAACAGGAACATCCACCAGATCGGATCGGTCAGGAACTTGCCTAGCGCGAACGCCCAAGTTTCCTTGGTCTTGAGCAGCGGCAGCCACGGCACGCTCGCGCCCGCCTGCTCGACGCCGTCGCTCTGGATGTGGGCCAGTTCGGCCGCGCCCACGCGCTTGTGGGTCTGCGGGGGCCGGTAGACGATCAGCCAGGCCGCCAGCCACACGAAGCTGGCGACGCCGGTGATGATGAAGGCTTCGCGCCAGCCGTACGTCAGTGCGATCCACGGCACGATGAGCGGGGTGACGATGGCGCCGATGTTGGTGCCGGCGTTGAAGATGCCGACGGCCAGCGCCCGCTCCTTGCGGGGGAACCACTCGGCCACGGACTTGATCCCCGCCGGGAAGGCCCCCGCTTCACCCACGCCCAGAACGACCCGCGCGGCGATGAAGCTCGTCACGCCTGAAGCGAACCCGTGCATCAGGTGGCCGATGTTCCAGATGGTGAAGGCGGCGGCGTAGCCCATGCGTGCACCGATCCGGTCCACGATGCGCCCGAACAGCACGTAGCTGACGGCGTAGGCGAACTGGAACCAGATGACGATGTCGGCGTAGGTCGTCTCGCGCCAGCCGAACTCCTTCTCGAGGGTCGGCTTCAGGACCGCGATCATCTGACGGTCCACGTAGTTGAAGACCATGGCCGTGAAGAGCAGGGCCACGATCACCCAGCGGTACTTGCCTATGCGGCCAAGGTCAGGCGCTGAGGTGGGAGGAGCAACGTTGTCGGTCATTGGCGTTCCTGGTCGTTCCCCCTTTTGATCGGAGACGGCGCCGAGCCCCAGAGGGAGCCCGGCGCCGCTTGTCGTTCGCTCCAGCCTCTGACGGGCCGGTTCGATGAAGCGGACGGCCTTAGTGGCTCGTCATGTCCTCCAGCTCGCGCCCCTTGGTCTCGCGGACCCAGGCCTGCACCAGGAAGAAGGAGATCAGCGCGCTCACGGCGTAGAAGCCATAGGTGATCACGAGCCCCAGGGACGAGGCCATGACCGGGAAGCTGACGGAGATGCCGAAGTTGGCGATCCACTGTGCGAAGCCGGCGATGGCGAGGGCCGAGCCGCGCATCTGGTTGGGGAACATTTCGCCCAGCATGACCCACATCACGGGGCCCCAGCTGAGGTTGAAGAACACGACGTAGGCGTTGGCCGCGACCAGCGCAATCAGGCCCACCTGGTCAGGCATGCTGAGGCTGCCGTTCACCATCGTCGCCTGCGAGAAGCACCAGGCCATCACGGCGAGGGTCACGGCCATACCGGCCGAGCCGATCAGAAGCAGCGGCTTGCGGCCGATCTTGTCGATCACGGCGATGGCCGCGAGGCAGGCGAGGATCGAAAGAGCGCCCGACAGGATGTTGATCTGCAAGGCGTCGTTTTCGGAGAAGCCGACCGACTGCCAGAGCACCGCGCCGTAGTAGAAGACGATGTTGATCCCGACCAGCTGCTGGAAGACGGCCAGAACGAGGCCGGCCCACATGATCGGGCGAACCTTGCGGGTGACCGGGTCCAGCACGTCCGAGAATTTCGGCTTGTGGTCGGCGGCGAGAGAGGCGCGGATCTCGTCGACCTTGCGATCGGCCGCCCCGGCGCCGAACAGCTTGGTCAGCACCGCGCGGGCTTGGGCGTCACGGCCCTTCACAACGAGGAAGCGGGGGCTTTCCGGGATGGTCAGCAGGGCCAGCAGGTAGATGGCGGCGGGGATGACCTGCAGCCAGAACATCCAGCGCCATGCCGGGTAGCCCATCCAGAACTCCGCGGTCGAGCCGCCGGCCGTGGCGGCCAGGGCGTAGTTGGCCACGAAGGCGCCGGTCAGGCCGATGATGATCATGACCTGCTGCACGCTCGACAGGCGTCCGCGGATGCTGGCCGGCGTGACCTCCGAAATGTAGGCCGGAGCGAGCACCGAAGCGGCGCCGACGCCCAATCCGCCGATGAAGCGGGCGATGATGAAATGGGCTGAGCTGTCCGCCGCGCCAGCCCAGATGGCGCTGATGATGAAGGCGACGGCCGCCAGCAGCATCACCGTACGACGGCCGATCACGTCAGCCAGGCGACCGGCGACAAAGGCGCCGACGGCGCAGCCCAGAAGGATCGCGCCCACGTTGAAGCCGGTGCCGAGCGCCGACAGGTTGAACGCGGACTCAAGGCCGTCCTGCGTGCCGTTGATGACGCCGGAGTCGTAGCCGAACATGAAGCCGCCGATCGTGGCGACGGCCACGATCATGGCGATGAAACCCATGTTCACCCGGTCGCCGCCGGCGATGTCCGGGCCGGAGACCGTTGTCGGTCCTGCCATCTGCAAACCTCCCTAGAGGGGCTCTTGCGGCCCCTGTTTCCCCACACTCGAGCCGGCCCGGCGTTCTGCGTCTCCGGAGCCGATAACGGCGACGCTACGTGATACCGCTACCAGTCACAAGCGCGCGTTTACCGACGCTAGCTCTCTGACCGCCTGAGCGAAACCGTTTTCGGCAAAGCTTCCAACGCAAAACGCCGGCGGTCTCCCGCCGGCGTGCGTTAATCCTTGCGGTGGGCAGCTGAGTCACCGCCAGCCGGCGTCGATCCAGTACTCGTGGCCGGTGCACAGCGCCGCGTCGTCAGAGGCCAGGAACAGGACCAGCGAGGCGACGTGGCGAGGTTCGATCCGGCCCTTCACCGCCTGGGCGTTGACGATCTCGGCCTCGCCCTCTGGCGTGTACCACTTCATCTGACGCGGCGTCTTGACGTTGCCGGGCACCACGCAGGTCACGCGGATGCCGTCGGGGCCGAGCTCGCGCGCCAGGGCGCGGGTCATGCCTTCGATGCCGGCCTTGGCCGTCTCGTAGAGCGCCAGGTCGGGCAGGCCGAGGTGCCAGGAGATCGAGCCGAAGTTGATAATGGCGCCTCCGCCCTGGGCCTTCATGCCCGGCGTCACGGCCTGAGCGCAGAAGAACAGGTGGCGCAGGTTCACCGCCATCCGGTTATCCCAGTACTCCGGCGTGACGTCGTCGATGGAGTGGCGGTCGTCGTTGGCGGCGTTGTTGACCAGGATGTCGACTGGGCCGTCTTCCAGAATTCGGGAGAAGGTCGCCTGGACCTCGGCGATGTTCGTGAGGTCGCAGCGGTGGAACACAGGCGCGTGCTCGGCGCCGGAAAGAGTCTCCGCCAGCTGACGAGCGTCGGTCTCGGCGACATCCAGGAACACCACGCGGGAGCCTTGGGCGGCGAACGCCTCAACCAGGCCGGCGCCGATGCCGGAGCCGCCGCCGGTGATCACCACACGCTTGTCGCGCAGCGACGGATAAATCGCGCCGGCCGGCGTCGGAGCCGTCCGGGTCGCGCCCGCCGGCTTCTCGAGCTGCTGGGTTTCGGCCATCTCACTCAATCCTTCAACAGGCCACGGCGGGCCAGATTTCGCATCAGGTCGGACACGCCGAAGGTCCAGGGTGGAGCCTCCTCCGACGTGGTCACCTTGTTCTCCAGAACGCCCAAGCGGGGGGTGAAGACCCGCACGACGTCACCCTTCTTGTGCGTGAACCCGCGGCCAGGCGTGTCCCGGTCGTCGGTCGGCGCGAAGAGGGTGCCCAGGAACAGCACGAAGCCGTCCGGGTACTGGTGATGGCTCAGCGCCTGCTCGACCAGCTCCGCGGGGTCGCGGCTGATCTGGTCCATGGTGCTGCGGCCCTCGAGGCGGAAGTTGTCCTCGCCCACGATCTCCAACTCGACGACCGCCGTCCGGACGTCGTCCAGCGTAAAGCTGTCGTCGAAGAGACGGATGAACGGGCCGATCGCGCAGGACGCGTTGTTGTCCTTAGCCTCGCCGAGAAGCAGCGCGCTACGGCCTTCGAAGTCTCGCAGGTTCACGTCGTTGCCGAGCGCGGCGCCAAGGATCCGGCCCTTGCCGTCCACGGCGAGCAGCACTTCGGGCTCGGGGTTGTTCCAGTGGCTGTCGCCGCGCACGCCCACGTAGTCGCCCCAGCCCACGGCTGAGAGGATCTGTGACTTCGTGAAGATCTCGGCGTGCGGACCGATCGCAACCTCAAGGTACTGCGACCACAGGCCGTCGGCGATCAGCGCCTCTTTGAGGCGGGCCGCGTCGTCCGAGCCCGGCTTCACCGAGCGGATGTCGGCGCCCACGCGCTCCCGCAGGGCGTCGCGGATGGCCTGAGCCTTGTCGGCGTCCCCGCGAGCGCGCTCCTCAATCACCCGCTCGACGGCCGAAACGGCGAAGGTCACGCCCGCCGCCTTGATCGCCTGCAGGTCGATGGGCGCCAGCAGGCGGGGCAGGACTCCGTCGCCACGCTCCCATGCGCGGGCCCACGGCAGATCCTCCAGTGCGCCGAGATCGCTGCCTTCCGGCGGCGTCTGGCCCGGAGTCCAGCGCGCCAGGAAATCGGCGGTTGTGGGCGCGAAGGCGGAGACGTCGCGGACACGTCCCTCGTGGACGAGGATCGGCGTCGGGCCTTCGGCGGTCAGCAGTCGGCCGAGAAGCAGCGCGTCGCGCCAGTCCTGCGGCGCAGCGGCGATTCCGCCACGACCGCTGCGGTCGTGCTCACTCAAACGACGCCTCCCCGGGATCTTGTTTGTTGATAGCGCTACCACTTGGATGATCGCGCCGACCTGTCAAGCCTTTCGGACGGCGAGGGGCCGCAGCGGCCAGCGCAGCGTCGTCCAGTAATGCGGATTGACCGCGCTCGCGAGCCCCTTCTATCGTCCCTGGTAACGCTATCAGGTCGGACGCACGTCAAACCGACCGGTGGGAGGATTTCATGACTAAAGGTTCGGACGCGCCTGCGGGCCTGTCGCGGCGCTCCATGGCCGGCGCCCTGGGCGCGCTCATGGCAGGGACCGCGCTCTCTTCTCCCGCGTTCGCGCAAGGCCGCGGCGAGCGTCCGCTCTACAAGGATCCGCGACAGCCCGTGGAGCGGCGCGTTGAGGACCTGCTCTCGCGCATGACGCTGGAGGAGAAGGTGGCCCAGATGGTCGGCATCTGGGAGCACAAGGCGAAGATCCAGACCGCAGACGGGACGTTCTCGCCCGAGAAGGCGTCGCAGGCCTTCCCGCATGGTCTGGGTCAGATTTCTCGGCCGTCCGACTTCCGCGGGGTTCAGGCGCAGACCAGCAACGCAGGGGCGGCCGGCGCATCGGATGCGGCCGTCAATCGCGACCCGCGCCAGACCGCCGAATACGTCAACGCCGCGCAACGCTGGGCGGTGGAGAAGACCCGCCTCGGGATCCCGATGTTTATGCACGAGGAGGCGCTGCACGGTTACGTAGCGCGCGAGTCGACCTCGTTCCCGCAGTCCATCGCCCTGGCTTCGACTTGGGAGCCAAAGCTCCTGGAGCGTGTGTTCAGCGTCGCCGCGCGGGAGATGCGGGCGCGGGGGGCGCAGTTGGCGCTGGCTCCGGTCGTGGACGTGGCGCGGGATCCGCGCTGGGGCCGGATCGAGGAGACCTACGGCGAGGACCCCTACCTGGTGGGTGAGATGGGCCTGGCCGCGATCCGCGGCTTCCAGGGCACGAGCTTGCCGCTGGCGAAGGACAAGGTGTTCGTCACCCTCAAGCACATGACGGGTCACGGCCAGCCAGAGAACGGCATCAACGTGGGCCCCGCCCAGATCGCCGAGCGGACCTTGCGGGAGAACTTCTTCCCGCCGTTCTATCGCGCGGTCACCGAACTGCCGGTCCGGTCCATCATGCCGTCGTACAACGAGATCGACGGCGTGCCTTCGCACGTGAACAAGTGGCTCTTGGGCGACGTCTTGCGCGAGGAGTGGGGCTTCAAAGGCGCGCTGATGAGCGACTACTTCGCCATCCGCGAGACGATCACGCGCCACAAGATGTACGCCGACATCAAGGACGCCGCCGTCGCGGCCCTGAACGCGGGCGTCGACGTCGAGCTGCCGGACGGGGAGGCTTACAACCACCTGCCCGACCTCGTGCGGGCGGGCCGCGTGTCCGAGGCGCAGATCGACACGGCCGTGCGCCGCGTCCTGACCATGAAGTTCGAGGCGGGTCTGTTTGAGAACCCGTACGTCGACGCCCGGGCGGCAGGTCGCCTGACCGCCACGCCCGACGCTATCGCCCTCGCGCGCGAGGCCGCGTGCAAGTCGATGGTCCTGCTCAAGAACGACAAGGGCCTGCTGCCGCTGCAGGGCGGCAAGGTGGGCAAGATGCTCGTGCTGGGCCATCACGCGGTGGACACGCCAATCGGGGGCTACAGTGAGGTTCCCCGCCACGTCGTCAGTGTGCTCGAAGGCATGCAGGCGGAGGCCAAGCGGGCCGGCTTCAACGTCGAGTACGCTACAGGCGTGCGGCTGACGGAAAGCCGCTCGTGGTCCGCCGACAAGGTTTCGCTGATCGCGCCTGAGGAGAACGCCCGCCACATCCGCGAAGCGGTGGCCAAGGCGCGGGACGCGGACGTCGTATTCATGGTTCTGGGCGACAACGAGCAGCTGTCGCGCGAGGCCTGGGCCGACGCACACCTGGGCGACCGCTCTTCACTGGACCTGGTGGGTCAGCAGGAGGACCTGGCGCGCGCCATTTTCGATCTCGGCAAGCCCACGGTCGTGCTGCTGCTGAACGGCCGGCCGCTGTCCGTGAACCTGCTGGCGGAGCGCGCCGACGCCCTGATCGAGGGCTGGTACCTCGGCCAGGAGACGGGAAATGCGGTCGCCGACGTGGTGTTCGGCCGCTTCAACCCGGGTGGGAAGCTGCCTGTCTCCATTGCGCGGGATGTCGGTCAGCTGCCGATCTACTACAATCGCAAGCCCACGGCGCGGCGCGGCTACCTGCTGGGCGACACCAGCCCGCTTTATCCGTTCGGGTTCGGGCTCAGCTATACGACCTTCGACATCTCCACGCCGCGCGTGGCGAAGACCACCGTGGCTATGGGCGAGGCCGTTCAGGTCGAGGTCGATGTCGCCAATACGGGCCAACGCGCCGGCGACGAGGTGGTGCAGCTCTATCTTCGCGATGAACAGGCGTCGGTCACCCGTCCGGTGCTGGAGCTGAAGAGGTTCGAGCGCGTCACGTTGAGGCCGGGCGAGCGCCGGACTGTCCGGTTCGAACTGAAGCCTGCCGACCTGGCCCTGTGGAACTTGGACATGAAGCACGTGGTCGAGCCTGGACTCTTCACCGTCCACGTCGGTCCCAACTCGGCCCAGTTGAAGAGCGCCCAGTTCACCGTGGCCGCCTGAGCCAGGCGAAAGGGCAGGAGAAGCGCCCGTGTTGGTGTTCCGGGGGCTCCAGCTCCTCATCGCGCCGCTGTTCGCCGTCTGGGCGATCGCGGCCGCTCACGCTCAGCCAAGCCCTGAAGCGCAGGCCGCCAACGAGCGGGAGCACCGGCGTATGTTGCAGGTGCTGGGCATCGGCGAGTTACGGCCCGGCGCGAACGGAAGCGACCTGACCGCTCCGAACGCGGTCAATTACGACGAGGCGAAGGTCGGGACCTACAGCCTGCCGGACCCGCTGCGGCTGGAAAGCGGCGAGCCGGTGCGCACCGCTGAGATGTGGCGGCGCGAACGACGTGCCGAACTGTTCGAGCTGTTCGACCGCGAGGTTTACGGACGCGTTCCCTCTGAGCTGCCGCCGGTCCGCTGGACGGTGGTGAAGACGAGCCGCGAAGAGCGCGGCGGGGTGGGCATGATGACGAGGCGGCTGGCCGGGCGCGTGGAGCATCCGACCCAGCCGGCGCTCTCGGTCACCCTTGACCTGCTGGTGGCCACTCCTGCCGGAGCGGATGGCCCCGTGCCCATGGTGCTGGAGCTGGGCTTCATCGAAGCTCCGGCATGGCTGCAGAGCCGCATTCCCGCGGGGCCAGACTGGCGCGACCTCGTCGCGGCGAAGGGCTGGGGCTACGCCATCATCGTCCCGTCCAGCATCCAGGCGGATAACGGCGGGGAGCTGCAGCGGGGAATCATCGGACTCTCCAACGACGGCCGTCCACGCGGCGCGGAAGACTGGGGCGTGTTGCGCGCCTGGGCGTGGGGGGCGAGCCGCGCGCTCGACCACCTGGAGTCCGATCCGACCGTCGACGGCCGGCGCGTCGCGGTGGAGGGCCTCTCCCGCTACGGAAAGGCGGCGCTGGTCGCCATGGCTTACGATCCGCGCTTCGCCGTCGCTTTCGTTGGTTCATCCGGAGCCGGTGGCGCGAAGCTCCTGCGCCGCGATTTTGGCGAGCGCGTGGAGAACCTTGCCGGCTCCGGCGAACACCACTGGTTCGCCGGCAACTTCCTGAAATACGCTGGACCGCTGTCAGCGCATGACCTGCCGGTGGACGCCCACAGCCTGGTGGCGCTTTGTGCTCCACGTCCGGTTTTCATCAGCGCCGGCGACTTCCAGGGGGACTCCTGGGTGGACCCCAAAGGCATGTACGAGGCGGCCGTCGCCGCGGGGCCCGTCTACCGTCTGCTCGGTCGCCGCGCGCCGCCGCCCGCGTCCTTTCCGCCTCTTGGCGTGCTTGTCGACGGCGATCTCGCCTACCGGCAGCACGAGGGCGGCCACACCAACGGCCCAAACTGGCCCACCTTCCTGACATTCGCTCAGCGCTACCTGGAGCCCGCAAACCAATGAGCCGTGCTCTCCTGACCCTGGCCCTCATGCTGGCGAGCGCACCGGCCGCCGCCGCGCCGAGCCTGCACCCGATGTTTCAGGATCACGCCGTCTTGCAGCGGGATCAGCCCATCCCCGTCTATGGCTCAGCCGAGCCAGGCGAGGCGTTGCAGATCTCCCTGAACGGCGCGACCGCGCGCGGCAGGGCCGACGGGCGGGGGCGCTGGCGCGTGGACCTGCCGGCGCAGAAGGCGGGCGGTCCCTATGTCCTGAGCGTCCTCGGCGACGGCGGGGCGAAGATCGAAGCGTCCGACGTGCTCGTGGGGGACGTCTATCTCTGCTCGGGCCAATCCAACATGGAGTGGCCGGTTCGGGCGGCGAACAACGGCGGAGCGGAGGCGGCGAACTCGGCGAACCCGAGGATCCGCCACATGCGTATCCCGCAGGTCTATGCCTCAATACCCGCGGACGCTTTCGGGGAGAGGGTGAGCTGGGCGATCGCCGGCCCCGAGACCACAGGCGCCTTCTCGGCAGCGTGCTACTTCATGGTCCGCGAGCTGCAGAAGACGGTCGATACGCCCTTCGGGCTGGTCCACGCCTCATGGGGCGGCTCGGCGATCCAGGCGTGGATGAGCGCTGAAGGCCTCGCGAAGGTCGGCAGCGACCGTGAGCGGCACGACATCCTGCGCCGCTACGTGGCCGACCCGGCCGACGGCGCCGCCGCGTTCGGCCGGCAATGGGAGGCCTGGTGGTCGCAACGCGAGCAGAGCCGGCCCTGGGCGGCCGACTATCGCGCCGACGCCAGCTGGGGGCCCGTGCCCGTCATGGACGCGTGGGAGCGGTGGGGCGTGCCGGAGATGGCGGTCTTCAACGGCGTCGTTCTGTTCCGCACCACCGTCACCCTCACGCCTGAGCAGGCGGGCAAGGGGGCGACCCTTTCCCTCGGTCAGGCGGACGAATCCGACCTCACCTGGGTCAACGGCCGAGCTGTCGGCGCGTCCGGTTCCGGCGACCGACTGTACAGGCTTCCAGCGGGTCTGCTGAAGGCAGGCGAGAACACGGTTGCTGTCGCCGTGCTCGACACCTGGGGGGTCGGCGGCATCTACGGTCCGGCTGAGAAGCGCGCCCTCGTGTTCGACGACGGCTCGCGCGCCGCGCTCGACCAGCAGTGGCTCTGGCGCGCCGTTCCCGCGACCTACAATCGCCCGCCCCGTGCGCCGTGGGAGGCGACGCAGGGCGTCACCACCCTCTACAACGGCATGATCGCGCCCATTGGCCCGTACGGTTTCAAGGGTGTCGCCTGGTATCAGGGGGAGTCGAACACCGAGGACGGCGTGGCCGGTTACCTCGGCCGCATGCAGGCCCTGATGGCGGATTGGCGCCGCCGCTTCGAACGCGACGATCTCGCCTGGCTCGTCGTCCAGCTCGCCAACTTCAACCCGCCAGAGAGCAAGCCGGTGGAGAGCGGCTGGGCCGAGGTGCGCGAGGCGCAGCGGCTTGCGGTGCTGCAGGACAGGCGCGCCGGTCTGGCGGTCGCCGTCGACATCGGCGACCGCTACGACATCCATCCGACCAACAAGCAGGAGGTCGGCCGCCGCTTGGCGCGCGCCGCACGTAGCGCCGTCTATGGCGAGGCGATCGCGCCGTCCGGACCTATGGCGACCAGCGCCGCGCGGAGCGGAGAGCATGTCGTCGTGACCTTCGACGATGTCGAAGGCGGGCTGGTCACCTACAGCGGGCAGGCGCTAGGCTTCGAGCTTTGCGGGGCAGGGAGGGGCGACTGCCGCTTCGTGCCAGGCGTCGCCTCCGGATCGCAGGTGACGTTGTCGGCGCCGGCGGGACTCGCTCCCACTCGGGTGCGCTTCTGCTGGGCGGATAATCCGGTGTGCAACCTGTCCGATGGCTCCAAGCTTCCGGCGTCGCCGTTCGAGCTTCCGATCCGCTAAGGTTGCGGCATGACCCCGATCGCCCGCAGCGCCCCGGCGCTTTTCGCCAGTCTCCTGCTCCTGGCGAGCCCGGCAGTCGCGCAGACCCCCTTGGCTCGGTTCGTAAAGCATGGGGACACCCAGCAACTGATCGTCGACGGGAAGCCGTTCCTGATCCTTGGGGGCGAACTCGGCAACTCCAGCGCCTCGAGCCGCGCCTACATGGCTCCTGTCTGGCCCAAGCTGCAGCAACTGGGCCTGAACACAGTGCTGGCCCCGGTCTCATGGGAGCTGATCGAGCCGCAGGAGGGGCGTTTCGACTTCTCGTCGGTGGACGCACTGATCCAGGACGCGCGCGCGCACGACCAGAAGCTGGTGCTGCTGTGGTTCGGCGCCTGGAAGAACAGCATGTCCTCCTATGCGCCGGGCTGGGTGAAGCGCGACCAGGGCCGCTTCCCGCGCATCGAGACCAGCGACGGCAAGGGCCAGGAGATCCTCACGCCCTTCAGCCCCGCCAACCTTGAGGCGGACCTGAGGGCGTTCCGCGGCCTGATGGCCCACCTGAAGACCGCCGACCCAGATCGCACGGTCATCATGATCCAGGTCGAGAATGAGATCGGCATGATCCCTGAGGCGCGGGATCAGTCCGACCTCGCCGACCGCGCCTGGGCCGGGCCGGTTCCAACCCCTCTTATCCAGCACCTGGCGCTCAACCGCTCCACCCTAGAGCCTGAGTTGCGCAGGCGCTGGGAGGCGAACGGCGCGCGCTCTCGCGGGACCTGGGGCGAGGTCTTCGGCTCCGACGCCTGGGGCCAGGAAGTGTTCCAGGCCTGGAGCTTCGCGAGCTACGTCGAGCGGTTGGTCTCCGAGGGCAAGGCGATCCATCGCCTGCCGATGTTCGTCAACGCCGCCCTGATGCGGCCGGGCAAGCTGCCGGGCGAGTACCCGAGCGCGGGGCCGCTGCCCCAGGTCTATGACGTCTGGAGAGCGGGCGCGCCGTCCGTCGATATGCTCTCGCCTGACATCTACTTCCCCAACTTTGTGGAGTGGGTCGGCCGGTACGATCGGCCCGGCAATCCGCTGTTCATTCCTGAGGCCGGGCAGTCGGGCGCCCCGGAGGCACCGGCGAACGCCTTCTTCGCCATAGGCCGCCACGACTCCATCGGCTTCAGCCCCTTCTCCATCGAGAACATCTCCGAGCCGGAGGCGGCGCGGCTCAAGTCGGCCTACGCGGTGCTGGAAAGCCTGTCGCCGCTGATCCTGCAGCATCGTGGACAGGGAACAATGACGGCGGTGCGCGCGCCCGTGACCTTCGACGGGGCGGTCGACGAGTCGCCTCAGACGCTCAGCCTGGGCGAGTGGCGGATGACGGCCACGGTCGTCGATCCCTGGACACCCAAAGACAAGCAGAAGACCGCTGCGCACGGCGCGCTGGTGATACAGCTCGGGCGGGACGAATTCCTTATGGCGGGCTCTGGCGTCACCTTCACCTTCGCCACCGACGGCGCGATCGCAGGGCTCGAAAGCGTGTGGGAAGGCCGGTACGACGATGGGCGCTGGACCCCAGGCCGCCTGCTGAACGGCGACGAGACCCATCAGGGCCGTCACCTGCGCCTTCCGCCCGACCGCTTCGGCGTGCAGCGGGTGAAGCTGTACCGTTACCGTTGATCAGCGGCTGGCGGGCACGGCCTGCATCAGCAGCGCCAGGGCGCGGTCCAGGCTGGAGCGGCCCGGCCGGGCGCCGGCGTAGCGCCCCATGCGCACCACCACCAGGTCGTGGCTAGGGATGATGAGCACGAACTGCCCACCCGCGCCGAGCATCGCGTAGGCGTCCTCCGGCACGGGGAAGCCTTTGTCCCCGTTCAGCCAGAAGAAGCCGCCGTAGATCGGCCGTCCGTCCGCCTTCCAGGCAGGCGCGAGGCTGCTGACGAACTTGGCGTAGCCCTCGGGCAGAATCCGCTGCCCGTTCCAGACGCCGTCCTGCAGGTACAGATTGCCAAGCCGCGCCCAGTCGCGAGCGGCCACCAGGTCGTAGCCCTGGGTCAGGAAGTTGCCGTAGGCGTCGGTCTCCAGCACGGCCGAGCGCACGCCGATCCGGTCGAACAGGGCGCGTTGGGGGAAGGTCAGGTAATCTTCGCCTCGCTTCTCCACCGCCAGGCGCACCAGATAGCTGCCGAGCACCGGATCGGTGTTGCGGTAGCGACCAATGACGCCGGGCGCCCACTCCTGCGGCCGGCTCGCTGCGTACGCGAAGGCGTTTGGGCCCGTGTAGTAGTACCAGTGATCGGGATAGCGGCCGTCGTAGACGTATTCCGGATCCTGTTCGGCGCGGATGCGCAGGCCGCTCGACATCTGCAGGATGTCCCGGATGCGGATGGCCTGTCGCGGATCGCCGGCCCTCTGCCACTCCGGGATCGGTGCGGGCTGATCCAGCGTATAGGCGCCCTGTTGCATCAGGACGCCCAGCAGGGTGGCCACGATGCTCTTGCCCATCGACCAGCCCTCGAGCGGCGTGTCCGGTCCGGCCTGCGGCCCGTACCGCTCGGCCACGATCCGGCCTCTCCAGGTGACGACGAAGGCTTGGGTCAGCGCGTCTTCCGGAGCGAAGGCCGCCGCCACCGCAGAGGCCAGCTTGCCCTCATCAAGGTCCGCGGGCGGCGCTTCCGTTGGCAGGCGGTCGCCCATAGGCCAGGCGGTGGTCGCCGCCGGCGGCAGGCTCCGCGGCACGGCCTTCGGCGTGAAGTGCAGCCGTCCGTCTTCGGGCAGGGTGACGCAGCCTTGGTCGCCGACATGACGGGCAACGCGCGTCAGCCCGGCCTTCGTGGTGACCCGCACCTCCATTTTCGCTCTGTCGACGACTGGCGGGTTCGACTTAACCCGATGTGCCACCGCCGCGAGCGCGTTGGCGTCGCCCAGGGTCTCGCGTGCGAAGTCGGGATCCATGCCGCTGACGAACACCGCCGAGCACATGAGCTTGGCGTAGGCCGCGGTGAAGTGGGTGAGGGGCTCGCCGGGGGGCGGCGTCCATGTTCCCGGCAGCTCGGCCGCCTTTGCGCGGGCGAGCAGCGCCTGCCGGTCCGGCGCCTGGGCCAGCGCGGCGCTCGCCAGCATCGACAGAAGAGCGCCGGTGACAGCTTGAGCGATGCGTCCGGTCATCTTGTCCCTCAGGATCTGCTCCGCGACTTGAGCGCGATTCGCGAGGCCCTGCTGTGAGCGCGATCTTCTACCTGCTGGCCGCGGCGGCCGAGATCGCCGGCTGCTTCGCCTTCTGGGCTTGGCTTCGGCTCGGGCGCTCAGTGCTGTGGGTCGGCCCCGGCGTTCTGGCTCTGGTGATCTTCGCGCTTGCGCTCACGCGCATTGAGACGGACGCGGCGGGGCGCGCCTACGCCGCCTACGGCGGGCCTATATCGCCGCGTCCATCGCCTGGCTCTGGCTGGTCGAGCAGCGGGCGCCCGACCGCTGGGACCTGACGGGCGCCGTCGTCTGCCTTCTGGGCGCGGCCATCATCCTGTTCGGGCCCAGAGCTGGCTGATCAGCGCGGCGCGTAGGCGTACAAGCCGAAGGTCACGCCGACGAACCCACCTGCCTTCTTGGTCGACAGGATCGAGCCGTCCTGGTCGGCCGCCAGGGTCGTCCACGGGCCGGCCCCTTCAGCGAACGCGAAGTCGTAGTCGCCGCCGTCGGCATCGATCTTCAGCCGCACCGGGCCGTCGCCGCTTAGCGGCCTGGAGGCGACGAGCACGCCGTCGCGCGGGTCCTTGGGCCCGTTGCGTCGCTCAAGGCGAACGACCTTGCGGCCGTCCTCCAGGCCCACGTTCAGGGCGTAGTAGAAGTCGTCGTTGGCGAAGGCCGCCAGACCCGCTCGATCGCCTGGGCCCGTGGGGGTGAACCGCACCTCGGTGGAGGCCGTCGCCGTCATGTGCTGCTGTCGCCGCCCCAGGTATGCGGGCCGACCATTGTCGCCGAGCCCGACCGGCAGAGGGAGGATGCGCAAGGCGCCCCCGCCCACGCTGCGCCAGTCGCCTGGTTGATTGCGCACCATCAGCCATTCCATGCCCGGCGCGCGGTCGAACTCTTCGCGGACGGTGAAGTTTCCGGTGGTGGGCAGGGTAGGGGCGGGACCCTGCGGCAGGTCCGGCTTCGTGTGCGTGTAGGGGATTGTCTTGCCGTTCTCCAGGATCACCGGCCACCCGTCCTTCCACGTCACCGGCAGCAGGAAGGTCTCCCGGCCGGTGTTGTAGAGGTCGTCTCCATAGGGCCGCACGGCGAGGAAGGTCGCCCACCACTGGCCGCTTGGAGTCTGCACCATGTCGGCATGGCCGGCGGATGTGATCGGGTCGACGCGGTCCTTAGGCAGGCCGCGCTGGGTCAGGATCGGGTTCCCCGACCAGGGCGTGTAGGGGCCCTCCGCCCGGTCCGCGCGTAGCACCACCTGACTGTGGCCCTCGGCTGTGCCGCCTTCCGCTGCGGTCAAGTAGTAGCGTCCGTCCACGCGAGTGATGTGCGGCCCTTCGATCCAGATCGGCTTGGTTGAGCGATCGACTCCGCCGTTCACCAGCACCGTGCGCGGACCAAAAGTCTTGTTGGTCTTCAGATCGAACTTCTGGATCCAGATGGCGCGATGACCGTCGTAGAGCGGCTCCTCTGGCGGCGGGCCGTTGTTGAGAATGTACGCCTGGCCGTCGGCGTCAACGAACAGCGAGGGGTCGATCCCGCCTTCGAGGTCCGGCAGCCAGATGGGGTCGGACCAGGGCCCCTTCGGGTCCTTGGCGGTCACTAGGAAGTTGCCACCGCAGTCGACGCAGGTGTTCAGAATGTAGAATGTCCCGGCGTGGTGCTCGATGGTGGGTGCGAACACGCCGCGCGATAGGCCAAGGTTCGCGAAGTCAAGCTGGTCGGGCCGGTCGATCGCGTTACCGATCTGCGTCCAGTTCACCAGGTCCTTGCTGTGGAGGATCGGGATGCCCGGGAAGTACGCGAAGGTGGAGTGCACCAGATAATAGTCGTCGCCCACCCGCGTGAGGCTCGGGTCGGGATAGAAGCCAATCAAAATCGGGTTCAGGTACTCGCCAGCTTTGGGCGTATTGCGGGCGAAGGCTGCGTCTCTGCCGCTGTACTCGAACCAGGAGAACTCCGCCGCGCCGCGCGCCGGGAGCCCCGTGTTCCCTGGTACGCTCGCACAGCCGCCCGCCAGCAGCACCGCAGCCGAAGCGCAGAGCCAGAGTCGACGCAGGTTCATCGTTGTCCTCCCAAACCGCCTCTACGGGCGTCTTTGGTCCGACAATAACTACGCCGGCGCGCGAGCGGTAGCGCTAACATGGGTCGAATGCGCGGCCGAGCAGTTGTCCCGGATGAACACCTCGTGGCACGGCATGTAGTCCACCGAGTTGGCGATCGCCTGGCGGATCTCCGCGAGCCGGCTGCGGGTGGTGGGCAGGTCGAGCACCTCGGCTACGGGATCGTAGGTCCGCCACCGCATGCCCTGGCCCACCATGACGGCGAACCAGCTCGTGTCGTTGAACAACTCCTCGTTCTCGCGGAAGACTCGACCGTAGCTCTCGAAGACGCGGTACTTCTCCTTCAGCGTCTCGGGAATCTCCATCGTCCGGCAGTAGTCCCAGAACGGCGTGTCGGATCGCTCGGTCGCGTTGTAGTGCAGCACGATGAAGTCGCGGATCTGTTCCCACTCAACCTGAACCAGGCGGTTGTAGCGATCGATGTCCGCCTGTTGGAAAGTCTTGTCGGGGAAGTTCTGCAGGATCTTGGCGACGGCGCTTTGGATGAGGTGGATTGAGGTCGACTCGAGCGGCTCCATGAATCCCGCCGACAGCCCCACCGCCACGCAGTTCTTGATCCAGGAGGCCTTGCGGCGACCAGAGGTGAAGCGAAGCGGGCGGGGGTCTGCGAGAGCCTTCCCGTCCAGGCGCGACAGCAGCTTCGAGGCGGCCTCGTCGTCGCTGATGAACTCGCTGCAGTAGACGTAGCCGTTTCCGATCCGATGCTGCAGCGGAATCCGCCACTGCCACCCGGCTTCGCGCGCGGTGGAGCGGGTGTAGGGCGTCAGTGGGGCGACCGACTCGCAGGGCACGGCCATCGCCCGGTTGCAGGGGAGCCATTTGGACCAGTCCTCGTAGCCCGCCTGCAGCGTCTGCTCGATGAGAAGACCCCGGAAGCCGGAGCAGTCCACGAAGAAGTCCCCGGCGACGAGCGAGCCGTCCTCCATCGTCACCGACTCGATGAAGCCGTCGGCGCCGCGCCGGTTCACAGCGACGACCTTGCCTTCCCGACGCACGCAGCCATGCGTTTCGGCGAAGCTTCTAAGGTAGCGGGCGTACAATCCGGCGTCGAAGTGGAAGGCGTGGGCGATCTTGGAGAGCATGGAGCGCTCCATGTTCACCGCGCGCATGAACTTGTTGGAGGCGGCCGCCATGGCCTGGATCGAGTAGGCCTCGATGCGGTGGGGCTCGCCCTCGGCTCTGAGGCGCTGCCAGAAGGCGTGGAAGGACACGCCGGCCATGTCCAGGCCGAACGGTCCAAAGGGGTGGAAGTAGGCGTGGCCGAGCTTGCGCCAGTCGACGAATTCGATGCCCAGCTTGAAGGTGCCTTGGGTGCGGCGGACGAAATCGTCCTCGTCCAGCCCCAGCATGCGGTTGAAGATGTTGATCTGGGGGATGGTGGCTTCGCCGACGCCCACGATACCGATTTCATCGGACTCGATCAGGGTGACCGAGGTGAACTGCGGCCCGAGGATCTTGGAGAAGGCGGCCGCCGTCATCCAGCCGGCGGTTCCGCCCCCGACGATGACGATATTTCGGATGCGGTTGTCGGTCATCCGGCGGGCTCCTGGGGGTGTGGCGGTGGGGCGGGAGGCGTCGCCCGACAGTGGGCGGCGATGAACTCAGCGTGGGTGGGCATGGCGTCGGCCGCGCGCTGCATGAAGGTGCGTATGCGCTCCAGCGTCTGGGCGATCGCCGTTTCGTCCAAGGTGTCCGCGAGCGGGTCGTAGGCGTAGGGAGTCACCCCCTGTCCCATCAACACGGCCAGCCAGCTGTTGTCGGAGAACAGGTCGTCCTCGTAGCGGAACAGCCTGCCACGTGCGCGGAACAGGGCCATCTTCCGCTCGAGGGTCTCTGGGATCTCCATGTCACGACAGCGCCGCCAGAACGGCGAGTCGTCCCGCTCGGTCGCCTTGTAGTGCAGGATCAGGAAGTCTCGGATCTGCTCCACCTGCATCGCAGTCAGCCGGTTGTACTCGGCGATCGAGATCGGATCGAAGCTCCTGTCCGGGAACAGGGCCAGCAGTTTCGAAATGCCGGCCTGCACCAGGTGGATCGAGGTCGACTCCAGCGGCTCCATAAAACCGCTTGCGAGGCCGAGGCTCACGCAGTTCTTCACCCAGAAGGCTTTTCGCCGCCCCGTTGTGAACCGCAGCACGCGCGGCTCGGCCAGCGGCGCCCCGTCCAGGTTCGTCATGAGCGTCGCTTCGGCGTCCTCGTCTGAAATGAACTGGCTGCAGTAGACGTAGCCGTTGCCGGTCCGGTGCTGCAGGGGGATGCGCCACTGCCAGCCCGCCTCCCGGGCGGTCGAGCGTGTGAACGGCGTCGGATCGCCCGCGCCCTCGCAGGGGACCGCCACCGCCCGGTCGCACGGCAGCCAGTGCGTCCAGTCCTCGTAGCCGGCCTTCAGCGCCTGCTCGATCAGAAGGCCGCGGAAGCCGGAGCAGTCGATGAAGAGCTCACCCTCGACCCTGGTCCCATCCGCCAGCACGACGGACTCGATGAAGCCGTCCTCGCCACGCTGCGCCACCTCGACGATGCGGCCTTCCCGGCGCGCCACGCCCTGCTTCTCCGAAAGTTCGCGCAGGTAACGGGCGTAGAGACCCGCGTCGAAGTGGAAGGCGTGCGCCATCGTCGACAGGACCGAACCGCGATCCTGGCCAGACCGGGTGAACCGCCCCATCCGCGAGGCGACCGCGCAGAGGTTGTAGTCCTCTAGGTCCGTTCTCAGGCCCCTGGCCTTCAATCGGAGCCAATGCTGGTGGAATTTGATGGCCTCGATGTCGGCGCCGAACTCGCCGAACGGGTGCATGTAGCGATGGCCCTTGCGGGTCCAGTCGACGAACTCGATGCCCAGCTTGAACGTGCCCTGGGTTTTCTTCAGGAAGTCGTCCTCGTCCACGCCAATGAGGGCGTTGAACATGCGGATGGGCGGGATGGTGGCCTCGCCCACGCCCACCGTTCCGATCTCGTCAGACTCCACGACGGTGATTCGGGTGACGCCGTTCCTGATAAGCCGAGCCAGGGCGGCGGCGGCCATCCATCCGGCGGTGCCGCCGCCCACGATCACCACGTCGCGGATCGCGTCCGCCTGGGCGCGCGGGGGGATCATGCGGCGCTGACGCACTGGGCGACGAAGTCGCCATGGCTTGGCATCGCTTCGGCCGCCTCGCGGATCGTGCGGCGCATTCGCTCCAGCAGCGCCTGGGTGTCCGCCAGCGGCAGGGTGTCGGCCAGGGCGTCGTAGCGGAGCGGCGCGACCCCCAGACCAAGTAGCGCCTGGACCCAGTCCCGCTCCTCGAACACCTCGCCGTCGTACAACGCCACGCGGCCGCGGCTCTCGAACAGCCGCAACTTGTAAGCCAGGGACTCGGGCAGAGGCCTCGTGCGCAGGTCGTCCCACAGGGGCTCACCTGTACGCCTGTTCAGCACGTAGTGGGCGAGGGTGAAGTCACGCAGGCGCTCCAGCGCCTGTGCGTTGAGCCGATCGTACTCCCGTGCCTCGATCCGGCAGTCCCGATCGACGGGGAAGAGCGACAGCAGCCGCGCCACGTCGTCCTGGGCCAGTCGCATTCGGGCGGAGGCGAGCGGCTCGACGAACCCCGCGCTCGCGCCGACCGCCACGCAGTTATGGACCCAGGCGCGGCGGCGGCCCGGACGCATGCGCGATATCGCTGCGCCCGCTCCCACGATCTGGAGGGCGGCTTCTTCTGTCGCGTGCGCGCTGCTCCAGACCAGCGACATTGATCGCCTGCCCTGGGCCGGAATCTGACGGAGCCAACCTACCGGGGTCGCTTCGATGCGGGTGAAGGGTTCGAAGGCGACAGCCGGCGCTTCGATCGCCGCGGCCCGGTCGAACGGAGTGAAGGCGCTCCAATCCTCGAAGCCGTCATCAAGCGCGCCGATCAGCTTCGCGGCGGGGCCGGTGCAATCCAGCCAAAGCTCCGCCTCCAGGCGAGCGCCGTCCGTCAGCGTGATGGCCTGTACGGCGCCATCCTCGGCGCGCTCGATGTGGCCGAACCCGCCGCCGACCTGACGCACGCCGGCCTTCAGCGCCACCTCCTTCAGCACGGCCGTATAGCCGCGAAGGTCAAGGTGCATAGCGTAGTCGAGGGTGGAAAGGACGGAGCGCCGGTCCGCAGCCGGGCGGGCGAAGCGGCCTAGCGCCGCCGCCGCCGCCGCGAGCGCGAAGTCCTCTAACGAGCGGGTGAAACCGGCACGGTTGAGCCGCGCGAGCACCTGGTGGAAGGCGACCGCGCCAAGCGGCGCGCCGGTTTCGCCGAAAGAGGCGAAATGCGACGTCTCCGCGCCGGCGAACCCGTCGAACCGCACGCCCAGTTTGAAGCCCACGCCGGCGCGGCGGACCAGGATCTCGTCAGACAGGCCTAGGGCGCCATGCAGCTCATGGATCGAAGGCAGCGAGGACTCGACGGCCCCTAGGCCGGGGAGGTCCTCGTCGACCTCCGGCCCTTCCACCAGGTGGATCTCTGCTCCGTCCCCGCCGAGCCCGCGGGCCAGCCTCGCGGCCGCCGTCCAACCGGTGAACCCGCCGCCGACGACGACGACGCGGCGAATGGGGGAGGGGCGAGGCTCCGACATCGGCTCAGGCCGCGGCCGGACGATAACGCCGGATGAAGTCGGCGTGATGCGGCATCGACTCGGCCGCACGCCGGACCTGCGATCTCAGGTTTTCGAGACGGGCTGCGATCTCCGCCTGGGGCGGGGCGTCCGCACGCGGGTCATGGGCTTCCGGCGCCACGCCCTGACCGAGATAGACGGACAGCCAACTCGCTGGTTGGAAGAGGCCGTCGCGGTATGTCGACACCCAGCCTCGTCGCTGGAACAGCTCCATTTTGAGGGTCAGCGAGTCGGGCCTTGGCATCGTTCGCAGGTGATCCCAGAAGGGCGCGCCGACCCGGCCGTTGGCCACGTAGTGCAGCACCAGGAAGTCGCGCACCCGCTCGTACTCGATGTCCATGATGCGGTTGAACTCGTCCGCGTCCGCGGGATCGAAGCTGCCGTCTGGCCAGAGGCTCAGGAGGTAGCCGATCGCCTGCTGGATAAGGTGGATGGAGGTAGACTCCAGCGGTTCGAGGAAGCCGCTTGAGAGCCCGATAGCCACGCAGTTGCGGCTCCACTGCTTGCGACGCTTGCCCGTGAGGAAGCGAAGCCGTCGCGGTTCGGCCTGGGCCGCGCCGTCAAGACGCTGCAGCAGCAGCCGCTCGGCCTCCTCATCGTCGATGAAGCGGCTGCAGTAGACATAACCGTTGCCGACGCGGTGCTGCAGAGGGATGCGCCACTGCCAGCCGGCCTCGCGGGCGGTGGCGCGGGTATAAGGCGCCAGGGCGCCTGTGGAGGCGCAGGGAACCGCGACTGCGCGGTCGCAGGGCAGCCAGTGCGACCAGTCCTCGTAGCCGGCCTTCAACGCTCCTTCGATGACGAGGCCGCGGAAGCCGGAGCAATCGACGAACAAATCCGCCTCGATCCGCTCTCCGCCCTTCAGCGTCACAGACTCGACGAAGCCGTCTTCGCCCCGCAGCGACACGTCTTGGATCACGCCTTCCGTCCGCGTGACGCCCTTCGCTTCGGCGTAGATGCGCAAGTACCGGGCGTAGAGCCCGGCGTCGAACTGGTAGGCGTAGGAGAAGGTCGAGAGGATTGAGTTCGGATCTTGGGACGGCAGGCAGAAGCGATCCATCTGCGCCGCCACGATGGGCAGAGAATAGTCATGGATCGGAAAGGGCAGGCCAGCGCCCCTGAGGCGCAGCCAGTGCTGGTGGAAATCGACGCCGGCGATGTTGTGGCCGAAGGCGCCGAAGGGGTGGATGTAGCGCTCGCCCACGCGACCCCAGTCGACAAACTCGATGCCGAGTTTGAAGGTGGCCTGGGTCTTGCCCATGAAGTCCGCTTCGTCGATGCCGAGCTTGGCGTTGAAGTGGCGGATGTGGGGAACGGTGGCCTCGCCCACGCCAACGGTGCCGATCTCCTCCGACTCAACCAGACGGATCGAGATACCGTTATCGGCCAAGTGTCGAGACAGCGCTGCCGCAGCCATCCAGCCTGCGGTGCCGCCGCCCACGATCAGCACGCGCCTGATCGGTCCCTGATGATTAGCCTCACAATCCGGGCGCGCCATGCCGCAGACCCTTCCTCCCCTGAGCACGGCGGGCGCTTGTCTCGTGAGAGGCGCGTCCGCTCCTTTGTCTGCAAAGGCCTAACGCACCTCGCCCGACACCCGCAACCGCCGTTCTGAACTGTGACTGGATTGCGACAAAAAGTTGGAGACAGCGTTGTCATTCGACGTTAGTCTGGGTTGACTCCGGTCTAATGATAACGCTACCACTTTACACAACTACAAAACTCTAAGGGGAGAACGCTATGCTCAGGGGGAATCCACAGTCGAATTGCGACTCGCGGGCGGTGAAGCTCGCCACGGCGCTCCGTTCGGGAGCGTCTTTCGTCGCGTTCGGCGCCATGATGGTCGCTACGCCGGCCTTCGCTCAAGGCGCGACAGCGCAGAGCACGCCTACCCAGGCCGCCGCCACCGATCCCGACTCCACCGTCGAAGAGGTCGTCGTCACCGGAATCCGCGCCTCGCTGGCTAGCGCCCAGGAGATCAAGCGCAACGCTGAGACCTTCGTCGACTCGATCACGGCGGAGGACATCGGCGCTCTCCCTGACCGGTCGGTCACCGAGGCGCTGCAGCGGATCCCCGGCATCGCCATCGACCGCTTCGCCGCCGGCGTCGACCCCGACCACTTCTCGGTCGAGGGTTCGGGCGTGATCATCCGCGGCTTGACCTTCATCCGCTCCGAGCTGAACGGCCGCGACACCTTCACGGCCAACAACGGCCGGGCGCTCAGCTTCCAGGACGTGCCTGCCGAGCTGATGGGCGGCGTCGACGTCTACAAGAACCAGACCGCCGACATCATCGAAGGCGGCATCTCCGGCACCGTGAACCTCAAGACCCGCGTGCCGTTCGACAGCGCGGGCCGGACGATCGCGGCCTCAGTCGAAGCCAACTACGGCGACTTCGCCGAGCGGGTGACGCCGACCGGTTCGTTCCTGGTCAGCGACCGCTGGGACACCGGGATGGGCGAGTTCGGCCTCCTGGCCAACGTGTCCTACTCGCAGCTGAAGTCGCGCGGCGACGGCCAGCAGATCTCGAACTTCGGTCTGCGCGGCCAAACCGCCGCCGGCAACTTCGTGCTGCCGAACGACCCTTCGGCGGTGCGCCAGGTCTACCTGCCGCGCGGCGCCGCCTTCCGCTCGCAGTTCTTCGATCGCGAGCGGCTGGGCATCGGCGGTGCGGCCCAATGGCGGTCCAACGACCGCAGCATGGTCGCCACCCTGCAGTACCTTCGGTCGGAGGCGACGCAGGCCTGGACCGAGCACGCGGTCGAGATCGCCACGGATAACGTCGCCAACAACGGCGACTCGCGCGCTCGCGCCGGCACGACTGTCAGCTTCGACGAGAGCGGCATCTTCACCCGCGGCATCATCACCGGCACGCCGGGCTGGCGGGACGACCAGAACAGCGCCGATCCTCGCACCCCGCCGTTCGCCTTGCAGTCGAACAACCAGCGCCGCGACGTCGACCAGTCGTCCATGACGGAGGACCTCGGCTTCAACTTCAAATGGACGCCGACCGACCGCCTGTCCCTGAACTTCGACCTGCAGCGCGTGAAGTCGACCGTCGAGGTCGACGACCACGGTCTGTGGCTGTCGTCCTGGCAGGACGCCGAGATCATCACCAACGGTGACGAGATCCCGACCGTCAACTTCCTGCGTCCTTCGGAATCGATCTGCGCCGGCACGCCGTCGTCGACCTGCTCGACCTATCTCCGCGCGCCCGGCGGGCTCTCAAGCCCGGCCGCGAACTTCTACCGCGCGGCCATGGACCACATGGAGGACAGCGAAGGCACGCTGCACGCCGCCCGGGTCGATCTGGACTACAAATTCGACGAGGCGAGCTGGATCGAGTCGGTCCGCTTCGGAGCCCGCTACGCCGAGCGTGACCAAACGACCCGCTTCTCGACCTACAACTGGGGCGCCTTGTCCGAGATCTGGGGCGGCGGCGGTCCGGTCTGGGTGAGCGACAACGTCGACGACGTCCGGGGCGGCACGGGCGGTTCGCCGGCCGGAAACGTCGAAGGCTACGCCTTCAACAACTTCATGCGGGGCGAAGTCCCGGTGCCGACCGGCGCCGAGCCGCGCCTGTTCTATAATCAGAGCACGGTGGAGAACTACGCCGCTTACTCCGCCTTCGCCTTGCGGATCGGCGATGAGTGGCGCGCTCGGATCAGCCCGGACACCGGCTGCCCGCAAAACTGGGTGCCGCTCGCCCTGCGCTGCGACGTGCTCGCCGGCACGCCGTACCTGCCGAGCGAAGTGAATCCCATGACGGAGAAGACCAAGTCCTTCTACGGCATGCTGCGGTTCGGCCACGAGTTCGAGAACGGCGTGAACCTCTCCGGTAACGTGGGCCTGCGCTGGTTCGAGACGGAGCGCGTCGCTTCCGGCTTCCGCCGCTTCGGCCGCGTCAACCTGACGAGCGATGCGGAATGCGCCCGCATCATCGCCGAAGCCGCCGCCCAGGTCCCTCCGCGCGTGATCACCGGCTACTGCGCCCTGGGAGCGGACGTACGCGCCCAGACGCGTCAGTTCGCCAACGGCGCCCTGGTCGCGAACGATGCGGAGCTGACCTACGACTACTGGCTGCCGAGCTTCAACCTGAAGCTCGACCTCACCGAGGGTAAGATCCTTCGCTTCGCCTACTCGAAGGGGATCACGCCGCCGGACGTCGGTCTGACGCGCAACTACTACAACGTGAACCTTGGCTTGAACGCCGAGGACATCGTCAATGGTCGCCCCACCGCCCGTACGGTCGTGGGCAACCCGTACCTGCGTCCGATCTCTGCCGAGAACTTCGATCTGTCGGCGGAATGGTACTTCGCCGACGTTGGTCAGCTCAGCTTCTCGCTCTTCTACAAGAAGATCTATGATGCGATGACCAACACCACCGAGCGTCTCGCCTTCACCAACAATGGGGCGACGTTCGATGCGGTGATCACCACCCCAGGCAACTCCGACCAGGTCGGCCGGATCAAGGGCTTCGAGGTCGCCTACCAGCAGACCTACGACTTCCTGCCGGCGCCGTTCGACGGCTTGGGTTTGAACGCCAACTACACCTACATCGACAGTGAGGGCATTCCGCAGAGCACCCTCTCGTCGACGGACCCGGACGTGGGCGCCGGCCGAGTGGCGAACATCGACACGACCCTGCTGCCGCAGGTGAACCTGTCGAAGCACACGGTCAACCTCCAGGCCTTCTACGACAAGGGGCCGTTCTCGGCGCGCCTGGCCTACTCCTGGCGGTCTGAGTTCCTGATCACGGTCCGGGACGTGATCGTGCCGTATGCGCCGATCATGAACGCGGATACGGGCCAGCTGGACGGCTCGGTCTTCTACACGATCAACGACAACTGGAAGGTCGGCCTGCAGGCGGTGAACCTCACCAACGAGATCACCAAGACCCGTCAGGTCGTGGGCAACACCCCCGACGGCGAGCTGATCGAGGCTGGCCGGTCGTGGTTCATGAACGACCGTCGCTTCACCCTGATCCTGCGAGCGACGTTCTAAGAGGAGGATCTTCCTCCCGATGAGACTGCGCGCCGCTTTCCCGAGCGGCGCGCATTTTTTTTGTCCGCAGCCCCGAGGTCCGCATGAGCCGCTTCTCCCGACGCCAGGCCCTGACATTGGCCGCAGCAGGCTTCACCGCTTGGCCCGCAGCTCAGGCGCACGCGGCGCGGCCGGACTCGCTCCACGCGTTAGCCAAGGCGAAGGGCTTGAGCTTCGGGAGCGCGGTTGGGGCAGGGCCTGCGGGCTCGCTGACCGGCGCCTTCGAGGACCCGCGGTATCGGCGTATCCTGGTCGAGGAGTGCGGCCTACTCGTGCCGGAGAACGAGCTGAAGTGGTACGCGCTGCGACCCGATGCGAAGACCTACGCCTTCGAGCGGGCCGATCGCATCGCCGCCTTCGCGCGCGAGAGCGGCTTGGGCCTGCGTGGCCACACCCTGCTGTGGCACCACCCGCGCTGGATGCCCCGCTGGGCCGACACCTACGACTACGGGGCTGATCCCAGAGCCGAGGTCCGCCGGCTGGTGGTGGAGCATATCCAGGCCGTGTGCGCCCGCTACCCGCAGATCGGGTCGTGGGACGTGGTGAACGAAACAGTGGACGAGAAGACCGGAGAGCTCCGGGAGACGGCGTTCTCTCGCCACTACGGTCGCCAGGAGATCGTGGACCTCGCGTTCCATGTCGCGCGGGAGGCGGGACCCACGACCGAGCTCGTCTACAACGACTACATGAGCTGGGAGGACACGCCCGAGAAGGCGAACCACCGCACCGGCGTGCTCCGGCTGCTGGAAGGCTTCCGCAAGCGGGGCGTGCCTGTCGACGCGCTTGGCGTTCAGGCGCACATCGGCTCGGGCGGGACAGGCGAATCGACTGGCTTCGCCAAGCCGGACCTCGTTGCGTGGCGGCGCTTCCTCGATGAGGTGACCGGCATGGGCTACCGGCTGCTGATCACCGAGTTCGACGTAAACGATCGGCCGCTGGCGGCTGACATCCCATCACGGGACGCGGAGGTCGCTCGGCTTGCCCGCGAATACCTCGATGTGATGCTGAGCTACCGGCAGCTAAACGCCATCCTCGTTTGGGGCATGGCGGATCGTTACTCATGGCTGCAGAACACGACCGCCCGCACCGACGGCTTGCCAAAGCGACCTACGCCCTACGACGACGCGTTCCGCCCCAAGCCGCTGCGCGACGCCATCGCCGCGGCGATCAAGGCCGCTCCTGCGCGCTGATTCCGGGTTGGTCCTTCGGCGACCTCGGTTTCGGGGAATCGCGGTTCTCGAATAACATCGGTGTTACGTCGGGTATCCGACTGACGATGGCGGAGCGCTGCGGTAGCGAGCCGCGGCCCGGGGGGCAGCCAAGTAACTTGCGAGTGTGCGTCACCCGTGTCCCGCCTCAGACGCGTGCATGTTCAGCCGGACGAGCCTCGAAACGGCGAGCCGCTATTTCCCGTGGTCTTGAACCCCGAGGCGTATCGAGCGCCGGCCGGCTGCGCTTGCGGGCAGGGCGTTCCGGCGGAGCACGCGGCCGCGGTGCGCCGGTACAGGATCGATCCTGAAAACGCCTGAGCGTTCAACTCGGAGAGTTTGGAGGCCTGGGCCGGAATCGAACCGGCGTACACGGATTTGCAGTCCGCTGCGTAACCACTCCGCCACCAGGCCGCCGCGACGCAACGTAGAGCCGTGTGCGCCGGGAGGCGGACGGCTAACAGATCGCGCAGCGCGCCGCAACGCGCGTTGCACGATGCGAGCGACGCGACCTATAAGCGCCCGAACTTAAGCAAGTCTCTCGAACCGGAGCGGTCCATGGATTTCGTGTCGGCGCGCCAGAACATGGTCGACTCGCAGGTCCGCACGAACGATGTGACCGACCTCGCCATCCAACAGGCGATGCTCAGTGTTCATCGCGAGCGGTTCTGCGCCCCAGCCCGCGCGTTCGCCGCTTACGCAGAGGTCGAGCCCGAGATCGCGCCCGGGCGGGTGCTGATGATGCCCCGTGATGTGGCCAAGCTGCTGCAGGCCCTCAAGCCCAGAAGCGGAGAGAAGGCTCTGGCCATCGCCGCGCCTTATGCAGCCGCGCTGCTGAAGCACATGGGGCTGAACGTGACCGCCCAGGAAGCCGACGGGCGCGCGGCGGCCGTCCTCCAGCCGGCGCTGGCTGCTCAGGGCGTCAGCCTCGAGATCGCCGACCTGACGCAGCCGGTGGGCGGCGGCTATGACGTGATCATCTGCGAAGGCGCGGCCGAGCAGGTTCCGCAGGCCTGGCTCGACGCCTTGGCTCCCGGGGGGCGCATGGGGCTGGTTGAGCGCGACGGACCCTTGGGCCGCGCGAAGGTGTGGGTCAAGACGGAGTCCGGGATCTCCTCCCGCGCCGTCTTCGACGCCAACCCGCCGGTCCTGCCGGGCCTGGAGCGGGCCCAAAGCTTCGTCTTTTAAGAGCGCAGCGACGGGCGTTCGCGCGCGCAACGTGAAAAAAGCTTAACTGGGCGCCTGCTAGCGAGGCGGACGGCGGACGCTTATACAACGCCAAAACGCCGTTCTGCTCGGCGTATCGGGGATAGTCTTTCATGTTGCACCGTCGTGCGCGCCTCACCGCCGCGGCTTCGCTCGCGGCCCTTCTCGCCGCGACGTCCTCCGGGGCGAACGCGGAGACGCTGGCTGAGGCAATCTCGCTGGCCTACCAGACCAATCCGACCCTGCAGCAGCAGCGGGCCCAGCAGCGCGCGCTCGACGAGACGGTGGTCCAGGCCCGCTCGAGCCTGCGCCCCACGCTGAGCGCGGGAGTGGCGGGCACGTACCAGGATCCCGCCGCCCCGGGGCAGGACAGCTTCAACCCCACGGCCGACATCTCGGTAAGCCAGTCGCTCTATACGGGCGGCCGGATCTCCGCCGGTGTCGACGCCGCCACCGCCGACGTGCTGCGCGGCCGCGAGAACCTGCGCGCCGTCGAGGCCCAGGTGCTCACCAACGTGATCCAGGCCTATGTCGACGTCCGCCGCGACGTCGAGGCGCTGCGGATCAATCAGGAGAACGTGGCTGTCCTGCAGCGGCAGCTGGAGGAATCGACCGCCCGCTTCGAAGTGGGCGAGATCACCCGCACAGACGTGGCCCAGTCCGAAGCGCGCCTCGCTGCCGCCCGCGCGAGCCTCTCGTCGGCCGAAGCTCAGCTCTCGGTCAGCCGCGCCGCCTACGCGGCTGTGGTGGGCCAGGCCCCCACCAGCCTCGACCCCGAGCCGGCATTGCCGGGCCTGCCGGCGAGCTTCGACGCCGCCATGGAGACGGCCGAGCGCGAGAACGCCCAGCTGCGCGCCGCGCAGTTCTCCGAGCAGGCCGCCAGCGAGCGCGTCGCCCAGGCGCGCTCCGCCTACCTGCCGACCGTGGGACTGAGCGCCGGCTACGGCGGCGCCCTGCGCGGGAACTTCGGGGAGCAGGACGCCTTTACCGCCACCGCCAACGTCAGCATCCCGCTGTTCACCGGGGGCCTGAACGGCTCCCGGGTCCGGCAGGCGCTGGAGAACGCCAACGCCGCCCAGATCGCCGTGGAGGGCGCCCGCCGTAACGTACTGCAGACGGTGTCTCAAACCTGGGCGCAGGTTCTGTCCTCACGCGCGTCGCTGACCGCCAACGAGGAGCAGGTGCGGGCAGCCCGCATCGCCGCGGAGGGCGTGCGCCAGGAGGCGCAGGTCGGCTTGCGCACAACGCTGGACGTGCTGAACGCCGAGCTCGAGCTGCGCAACGCAGAGTTGTCGCTGGTTCAGGCCCGCCGTAACGAATATCTGGCGGCCGCCCAGCTCCTCGCCGCGATGGGCCGGCTGGAGGCGCAGGACCTGGTCGCGGGTGTGACGGTCTACGATCCCAAAGCGAACTTCAACCGCGTGCGGAACAAGGGTTTCGTACCGTGGGAGCCGATCGTGGAGACGATCGATTCGATCGCCGCGCCGCCGCCGGGCGAGCCGGTCGACGAACCGGACGCCCCCATTGACCGCCAGCTCAAGGAGGCCGAAGCCGCCGCGCGCGCTAGGGGGCCGGTGAACACCGATCCCACCGCTCCGGTTGCAACGGCTCCGCAATAGAATACGACTTATCGCTCCGCTGAAGGGAATGGGTCGCAGTAAGGACCCGTTGATCGTTCCCGCTTTAGGTGCAAGGTCGATTGCGGGACCGCAGCGTCGCCACTAGGCTCTGCGTGCCTGAACGGTTTTCGCTCACTCAGAGACGGCCCGCCCATGACCGACCAGTCCGCGCAAGAACCGACAATGGAGGAGATCCTCGCCTCCATCCGGCGGATCATCTCCGAAGACGACGCGCCAGCGGCGCAGCCGGCGGCGGAGTCCGCGGCCGAGCCGGAACCCGTGGCCGAACCGGCCGCTGCGGCTCCGATGGCTCAGGCGCAGGCCGACGAGCCCGACGAGGTGCTCGAGCTCACCCAGCGCTATGAAGATTCTACGCCCGAGCCTGTGCACTCGGTGGGGGACATTGACGCTTTGGCCGCCGATCCCGCGCCGGCTGCCGCCAGCGAATCGCCGGCGTACCAGCCGCCGGCTTACGAGCCCCCCGCCTATGAAGCGCCTCGCGTGCATTCCGAACCGGAGGGCCTGCTGTCGGCCCGGGCGGAGGACTCGGCCGCTTCGGCTTTCGGCCAGCTGGCCGGCGCTCTGCTGATGCCGAGGGACGGTCGGACGCTCGAGGACGTGGTCCGCGAGCTGCTGCGCCCGATGCTCAAGGAATGGCTTGACGCCAATCTCCCGAGCATCGTCGAGGCTCAGGTACGAGCGGAAGTCGAACGCGTCGCTCGCCGCGGCGCCCGCTAGCGCTTCGCCTCATCCTATTCGACTGCTAGGAGGGCGGCGCCGGTGAGGCGCCGCCCTTCTTCGTTCCAGCCTACTCCCGACAAGGCATGCTCCAGAAAACCTTCGACCCCCGCTCCGTTGAGCCCCGCCTCTACGCGCAGTGGGAGGCCTCCGGCGCCTTCCAGCCGAACACCGATGCGTCGGCTCAGGCCTACTCCATGGTCATTCCGCCGCCCAACGTGACGGGTTCGCTGCACATCGGGCACGCGTTGAACAACACGCTTCAGGACGTTCTGGCGCGCTATCACCGCATGAAGGGCGAAGCGGTGCTGTGGCTGCCCGGCACCGACCACGCCGGCATCGCCACTCAAATGGTCGTGGAGCGCCAGCTCGCGGCCGAGGGCAACGCCGATCGGCGCAGCATGGGCCGCGAGGCGTTCGTCGAGCGTGTGTGGAGCTGGAAGGCCGAGTCCGGCGGCGCCATCATCCGGCAGCTGCGACGTCTCGGCGCCACCTGTGACTGGTCGCGCGAGCGCTTCACGCTCGACGAGGGCCTCTCGGCGGCCGTCCGCAAGGTGTTCGTCACGCTCCACAAGCAGGGTTTGATCTACCGCGACAAACGGCTGGTGAACTGGGATCCGCAATTCCAGACCGCCATCTCCGACCTTGAGGTCGAGCAGAAGGAGGTGGAGGGCGCCTACTACCACTTCGCCTATCCGTTCGAAGACGGCTCGGGCGAGATCGTCGTGGCGACGACGCGGCCCGAAACGATGCTCGGCGACACGGCGGTGGCGGTCCACCCGGACGACGACCGCTACGCTGGTGTTATCGGCAAGCTGCTGGCGCACCCGATCACTGGGCGGAAGATTCCCGTCGTGGCCGACGAGTACGCCGACCCCGAGAAGGGCTCTGGCGCGGTGAAGATCACACCGGCGCACGACTTCAACGATTTCGAGGTCGGACGTCGGCACGACCTCCCGCTGATCAACGTGATGGACGCGCATGCGCGGATCACGGCCGACCAGCCACAGCCGTACGCCGGCATGGACCGCTTCGCCGCGCGCAAGGCGATCGTCGAGGCGATGGAGCAGCTAGGTTTGCTCCGCGAGATCGAGAAGACGCGTCACGTCGTGCCGCATGGCGACCGCTCGGGCGTCGTCATCGAACCGTGGCTGACCGACCAGTGGTACGTCGACGCCAAGACCTTGGCCCAGCCAGCCTTGAAGGCTGTCGAGGACGGCGCGACCGTTTTCGAACCTAAGAACTGGGAGAAGACCTACTTCGAGTGGCTCCGGAACATCCAGCCTTGGTGCGTCTCGCGCCAGCTGTGGTGGGGCCATCGCATTCCGGCCTGGTACGGCCCGGACGGCCATGTCTTCGTGGAGGAGCAGGAAGCGGACGCACTCGCCGCCGCTCGCGCCCACTACGGCCGTGATGTCGACCTGCGTCAGGACGAGGACGTGCTCGACACCTGGTTCTCTTCCGCGCTGTGGCCCTTCTCGACCATGGGATGGCCCGAGCAGACCGAGGACCTGAAGCGCTTCTATCCGACCCACACCCTCGTCACGGGCTTCGACATCATCTTCTTCTGGGTCGCTCGCATGATGATGATGGGCATCCATTTCATGGACGAGGTCCCGTTCCGCCGGGTCTTCATCAACGCCCTGGTGCGCGACGCTTCAGGCGCGAAGATGTCGAAGTCCAAAGGCAACGTGATGGATCCGCTGGAGCTCGTGGACGAGTTCGGGGCGGACGCCCTGCGCTTCACCCTGACCGCCATGTCCGGCCAGGCGCGCGACATCAAGCTGTCGAAGCAGCGGATCGAGGGCTACCGAAACTTCGGCACCAAGCTGTGGAACGCCGCACGCTTCTGCCAGATGAACGAGTGCGTTCGGGTCGAAGGCTTCGACCCCGCAGGCTTGAAGTCGACGCTGAACCGCTGGATTCGGGGCGAGGCGGCCAAGACCTCCGCCGCTGTCACCCGGGCGCTGGACGACTGCGCCTTCGACGACGCGGCCTCGACCCTGTATCGCTTCATCTGGAACGTGTTCTGCGATTGGTATCTCGAGCTCGCCAAGCCGGTGCTGAACGGCGACGACGAGGGCGCGAAGGCCGAAACGCGGGCGACCGCCGCCTGGGTGCTGGATCAGTGCGTTAAGCTGCTGCACCCGATCATGCCGTTCCTCACAGAAGAGCTCTGGCAGGAGCTCGCCGCCTTCGGCGGGCCCAAGCGCGACAGCCTGCTGATCACCGCCGACTGGCCCGTGCTGCCGCAGGGGTGGGTGGATCCGGCGGCTGAGGCGGAGATTGGGCTGATCATCTCGACCGTCACCGAGGGGCGCTCTGTCCGCGCCGAGCTGAACATCCCCCCCTCGGCTCGTCCCACCCTGATCGTGGTCGAGGCGAGTGAGCAGCAGCGGGCTGTGTTCCAGGCCAACGCCGCCGTCATCGCCTCCACCCTGCGCGCCAGCGGTCTTCAGTTCGAAACGACGGCGCCGGAGGGCTCGATCCCTTACGTCGCGGAAGGCGCGACCCTGGCGCTGCCAGTGGCCGAGTTCATCGACCTGGCCGCGGAGCGCGCGCGGCTGACCAAGGAGATTGCGACGCTGAGCGCCGATGCGGAGCGGACGGCCAAGAAGTTGTCCAATCCGGATTTCGTCGCCCGAGCGCCCGAAGCGGTGGTCGAGGAAAACCGCGAACGTCTGGCCGAGGCCGAGGCGGCCAAGGCCAAGCTGCAGGGCGCCCTGCAACGTCTGGAGGCGGTCGCCTGACGCCCAAGCGAATCGACCAGCTGCTGGTCGAGCGCGGGCTCTTCGAGAGCCGCGCCAAGGCGCGCGCCGCTATCGAGGCCGGACGGGTGAGGGCGGACGGCAGGATCTTGGCCAAGCCTTCCGAGCTCGTCGCCGACAGCGCTGAGCTAGCGGCGGAGGCGGCCCACCCTTGGGTCGGTCGCGGAGCGCTGAAGCTGGCCCATGCGCTGGAAATCTGGCCCATCGCGGTCGAGGGCTGCGTCGTGCTGGACGTGGGCGCGTCGACCGGCGGCTTCACGGAAGTGTGCCTCTCCCGCGGAGCGGCCCGCGTCTACGCGGTCGACGTCGGTCGCGGCCAGTTGCATGAGCGGCTGGCGAACGATCCTCGAGTGGTGTCGCTGGAATCGGTGGACGCCCGCAGTCTCGACGCAGAACTGGTCCCGGAGGCGCCGAGCCTTGTGGTCTGCGACGTCAGCTTCATCAGCTTGACCAAGGCGCTGGTCGCCGCGCTCGATCTTGCCGCTCCTGGCGCCGATCTCGTGACCCTGGTGAAGCCGCAATTCGAGGCAGGGCCGCGCGGCGTGGGCAAGGGTGGAATGGTCAAAGACCCCGCCGTGCGCCAGCGTGTGCTGGAAGAAGCGTCAGCCTGGATCGGCGGTCGGGGCTGGCTGGTGCGGGACGCCGCCGCCAGCCCGATCACGGGCGGCGACGGCAATCTCGAATGGCTGCTCTGGGCGACTAGGCCTTAACGGCCGCTAGGCCGCCAGGCGCCGTCACGTCCGCGGCACAGCTCGAAGCTGCGGCCGCCTTCGTGCACCCACTGGCAACCGCGGCGGGCCCGAATGTTGCGAGGATAGTCGCCGCAGCGGACGCGGCTCTTGGCGATCTGGTGTCCGGCGACGGCGCCGACGGCGCCTCCCAGAACCGCCCCTTCCGTCTTCGCGCCCCGTCCAGCGACCTGACTGCCTATGACGGCGCCCAGAACGCCGCCCGCGACCGTTCCGGTGTTCGCCTGGCGCCGCTGCTCCTGGCGGCAGATGTCGCCAGAACCATAGCTCTGGGCGGCGGCGGGAACGCTGACCGCCAGGGCCGAGCCGAGCACGGCGATGGAGGCGGTGAGGGCGGTGAGGGTCTTCATGGATGTTCTCCAGTAAGCGCAGCCGGTACGGCGAAGGGGAAGACGCCGGCCCCGAACGGACCGGCGTCTCTTGGCTTAGTCAGCGATGCGGTAGCGGCCGTACCGGTCGGGGCAGACACGCACGTAGCGGTACTCCTCCCGGCCGCCGTAGTAGACGGGCGCAGGGGCCAGGCGGCAGCGCTGACGGCTGTAGTAGGCGTAGTCGTAGCGACCGCTGCGCCGGCCGCGGAACTCCGCCGGCTCGCGGTATTCGCGGGTCTGGTCGTAGCTGTAGTAGTAGCCCTGCTCGTCGCACCGCGCGGCGTTGCGGCCCACGTTGGCGCCCACGGCGGCGCCAAGGACGCCGCCAAGCACGCTGCCTTCGGTCTTGGCGCCGCGGCCGGCTACGGCCGAGCCCAGGGCCGCGCCGGCGAGGGCGCCAAGCACGCCGCCCGCCACCGCGTTGCCGGAGCGATCGCAGTTGGTGCGTTGATCGTAGCGGCCGTCGTTGTAGGCGCGGTCACGCTCATAGGTGTCGTGCCGGTTGTCGTAGCGACGGTCTTCGTTGCGATAGCCGTTGTACTGCTGGTCGTAGCGTTGACGCTCCTCCTCGTACTCACGCTGGCGGCGCTCGTAGTCACGGCGCTGCTCCTCATAGGAGCGGCGATCGTACGAGGAGCCGTACTGCTGAGCGGAGGCCGCGACCGGTCCCAGCGCAGTCGCGGCGCAGGCGACGGTCAAAGCGAGCTTGGCGGCGGACTTCATGGATGTCTCCTTCGGCGTGCGGTCGCTGGCGTGTGGGCCGGCGGCTGGCGGCTCATTTCGGTTTGGCGCAGCACGCGCGCCGGTGCGTGGCGTAAACGCAGGTGTTCAGCGCAGGTTTCCGCGCATTCCTCGATATCGCCAAGGAGACGAGGTCAGCGTTCGCGAGATGAATGGCGGCTGACCGGACTGTTCATCTGAGCGTCGTCCTGATCGCAAGCATGGCCCAAACACAAAGCCGCCCGCACATTGCTGTGCGGGCGGCTCACGCCGTCGACCAAGCGGGGGCCGAATTGATCAGTCGACGACGCGGTAGCGGCCGGATTCGTCGGGGCACACGCGCACGTAGCGCTTATCGGTGCGTCCATCCGGAAGGTAGATCGGACTTTCGGCCAGTTGGCAGCCGTCAGAGTCACGGCGACCTTCGCTGATCCGGTCGTAACGATCATCCTCGTAGCGGTCGTAATAGCCGTAGCCATAAGCAGGGGCCGCCGAGACCGGCGGGGGAGGCGGCGGCGGCGCATAGCTGCTGTGGTAGGGCGCGGTGCCGCAGGCCGCCGAGCCACGGCCTGCGCTGGAGCCGATCGCGGCGCCGAGCACGCCGCCCAACACGCCGCCTTCGTTCTTCGCGCCGCGTCCCGCGACGCTGGAGCCGATGGCTGCGCCGGCGATAGCGCCCAGCACCCCGCCGGTCACGCCGCGCTGGCGCGCGTCACGGACGCAGGGATCGTAGGGGCCGCGGGGCTCGGAGCGGTATCCGCCGCCGTATCCCCCGTAGTACGAGGAGCCGTATCCATAGCCCGAATAGCCGTAGCCATAGGGCTGAGCGGAGGCGAAGCCAGGAGCGGCCAGGGCGCCGGCGGCGACAGCGGCCGCCGCGACGATGGTGACGGGTGCGAACTTCATGACGGGGCTCCCCTCGAAACGACGACAGCACCTTGCGCTGGGCAACATGAACGGTCGTTGAGGGGATCGTTCATCTTCGTTCATGCCGCCTGCAGGCTGCGGCTTTCACATGAGCCCCCGCTCGGGCAGAAGGCGGCATGGCCGCACCGTCCCGCATCTCAGACCTCCGCATCAAAGCCGTCGGGGGGCAGGGTGACGGCGTAGCGGAGGGCCCGGCCTTCGTGCCTCTTACCCTTCCTGGCGAGCTTGTCCGGGCCCGCCTGGAGGCCGATCGGGGCGAGTTGCTCCAGGTGCTGGAGCCGAGCCCTGATCGGGTGCCGCCGGTTTCTCCCCACTATGGGGAATGCGGCGGCTGTTCGTTGCAGCATTGGGCCCAGGAGCCTTACCTCGCCTGGAAACGTGAGCAGGTGCGCCTGGCGCTCGGTCGCGAGCGGTTGGAGACCGAGGTCGCGCCTGCCATCGCCTCACCGCCCGGCGCGCGGCGCCGCCTTGCGTTGCACGCCAGGAAGGCCAAGGGCGGCGCGGTCATCGGCTTCAAGGCCCGGCGCTCCTGGCGCCTGGTGGAGGTCGATGTCTGTCCCATCGCCGATCCGCGCCTTGTCGCCGCCTTCCCAGCGCTGCGGCGGCTGGCCGAACCCTTCCTAGAGCATCCCAAGTCGGCGCCGACGCTGCACGTGACGGTGACCCTGTCGGGCCTAGACATCGACATCACTGGAGTGGAGCGCCGCAGCGGCGGCCTGTCCGCTGACGCTCGCATGAGAGCTGCGGAGGCGGCGGCGGCCGGCGATTTCGCCCGCGTCACCCTAGGCGGCGAGATCGTCTACCAGGCCCGCCAACCAGTGGTGTCGTTCGGGCGTGCCACCGTCGGCCTGCCAGCAGGCTCCTTCCTGCAGGCGACGCCCCAGGCCGAAACCGCCATGGCGGAGTTGGCTCTGCACGCGATCGCCGGCTCGCGGGGCGTGGCGGACCTCTTCTGCGGCGCGGGAACGTTCACCTTCCGCTTGGCCGAGGTCGCGCCCGTGCTGGCGGTTGATTCGTCAGAGCCTGCGATCCGAGCTCTGAAAGGGGCGCTCGGCGCCGCGCCGGGTCTGAAGCCCATCACGGCGGAGGCGCGAGATCTGTTCCGGCGCCCGATCACCGCGGAGGAGATGAAGCGGCTGGACGCGGTGGTCTTCGATCCTCCGCGCGCCGGGGCGGCGGAGCAAACGCCGGAGATCGCCCGCTCGAGCGTCTCCACCGTGGTGGGCGTCTCCTGCAACCCCACCACCTTCGCACGAGACGCGCGCATACTCGTGGACGCGGGATTCTCACTCGAGCGCGTCACGCCGGTGGATCAGTTCCTGTGGTCATCCCATATCGAACTCGTGGGGGTGTTCAGGCGCTAGAGGTCCGCATGAGCCAGACGACCTTCTTACCCGAAGCCACTCTTCAGGGCGCCCGCGCCGCCTTCAAGGCTGCGTTCTGGACGGCCGGCGGCGCCGCCGCACGCCTGGCTGTGCGGCGCGAGCGGGCGGAGGCGGAGGCCGCATTTCAACCGGCGACGGCGCCGCCCTCCCGCTTTCGGCTTCGCCGCGCTTGGCTCGAGGCTTTCGCCAAGGACGTCGCAGACGTGCGGTCCGGCTTGTATCCGGCGGCCGAGCCGATGTTCAGCGATCCGCGCCAGGCGCTCGCCGCGGCGGCGGATCTCCTGAAAGACGCGCAAGAGGTCGCCGCGCGGCGCAGGCGGGGCGGTGGGACGGAAGCGCGGGAGGAGCCCGGCTCCGACGCCTATCCGACCTACTATCGACAGAACTTCCACTTCCAGAGCGGCGGCTGGTTCACGCCGGAGAGTGCGCGGCGATATGAGCCGCAGGTGGAGGCCCTGTTCGCCGGCGCCGCCGGAGCCATGCGGCGGCGCGCGCTTTCCTTGCTCGCGCGCGCATGGCGCGACGTCGACCAGCGCGGGCTTTCGGTGGTCGACGTCGCCTGCGGGGCGGGCGGCTTTCTGCGCGACCTGAAGGCCGCTTTCCCGCGGGCCAGGGTCGTAGGACTCGACCTTTCGCCGGCTTATGTCGTGGAGGCGGCCGAAACCGCCGACGCCCCCGTGATCCAGGCGAAAGCCGAGGCGCTGCCGTTCGCCGACGCTTCGCTTGACGCGCTTACGTCGGTCTACCTGCTGCACGAGCTGCCGCCGCGGATACGCACCGAGGTCGCCGCCGAGATGGCGCGGGTGCTCAAACCTGGCGGCTTGCTGGCCATCGCGGACTCCATCCAAGGCCAGGATGAGCCGGAGCTGGAGCGCCTGCTGGAGGGCTTTCCCGCCTTCTTCCACGAGCCCTTCTACGGCAGCTACCAGACCACGGACGTTCCGGGGCTCTTCGCCGAGGCCGGGCTGAGGCTCGAGGGGACCGACCAGGCGTTCCTGACGAAGGCCTGGCTCTTCCGCAAAAGCTAGAACAGGGCCAGCTGGTCGCCTGCCTTTGGCGGCGGGCGAAACTGCGTTTCGTCCAGCGCGTAGCGTTCCGTGTTCAGGCCATAGCGCTTGCAGGCCGCCGTGAACCGCTTCGCGATCAGGTCGGCGACGGGGCCAGAACCCTTCATCCGTTGGCCCCATTGCGGGTCGTAGTCCTTTCCGCCGCGCGTCTGCCGCACCAGTGACATCACCCTGGCCGCGCGGTCCGGCCGCGCGTCCTCAAGCCATTCCCGGAACAGGTCCTTGATCTCCAGCGGCAGCCGCAGGGTCACGAACATGGCCTCCGACGCGCCGGACTTGGCGCCGGCTTCCAGCACCGCCTCCATCTCATGATCGTTCAGCCCAGGGATCACCGGAGCGAAGCCCACGCCTGTCGGCACACCGGCCTGGCTCAGGGCCTTGATCGCATCGAGCCGGCGCTGCGGCGTGGCTGCGCGAGGCTCCATCGTTCGCGCCAGCGAGCGGTCCAGCGTCGTGATCGATACGTAAGCCTTCGCCAGGTTGCGCTGAGCCATGCGCGCGAGGATGTCCACATCACGCACGATCAGGTGCGACTTGGTGATGACCGAGACCGGGTGGTTGAAGCGATCCAGCACCTCCAGACAGGCGCGGGTGATGCCAAGCTTCCGCTCCACCGGCTGGTATGGATCGGTGTTGCCGCCGATGTGCACGCGCTTGCACGCGTAGCCCTTCTTCGACAGCTCCTTCTCCAGAAGCTTCGCCGCCTCAGGCTTGAAGAAGAGCTTGCTTTCGAAGTCGACGCCGGGCGACAGGCCCATGTAGGCGTGAGCCGGCCGGGCGTAGCAGTAGATGCAGCCGTGCTCGCAACCTCGGTACGGATTGATCGAGCGGTCAAACCCGATGTCTGGGCTGTCGTTACGGGTCAGGATCACCCGGGCGTTCTCAGGGCTGAGGCTCGTGCGGAGCGGTGCAGGCGAATCGTCGTCCGCCGTCCAGCCGTCGTCGAACTCCAGGCGGACATCAGACTCGTAGCGGCCGGTCGCGTTCGAACGCGCGCCGCGGCCGGGCAGGGGCGGAGAGGCGGCCATGCGTGATCTTAACTCGGCCCGAGAACAAAACAAGAACGAAACGGACGTCGCGCCGTCGGTTCTGAATTGTTGAGTCGCTAGACCTATTCGGTCGGGACGGTGGAGCCCGCGTCGGCCATCTTCGTCACCTTCAGCTTCGCCAGCGGATCGCGGGCCGCGATGCGCTCGAAGGTGACGTCTTCCTGCCCAAGGAGCCGGGCGTAGACCGAGTAGGCCGCCGCGACTTCTTCGACGTACTGCCGCGTCTGGCCCGACGGGATGCTCTCCATCACCAGCAGGGGATCGGCGTCCGCGGGCAGCTGGTCCAGCGCTCGGGCGACCAGGCCCGGGCCGCCGTTATAGGCGGCGATCGCGCGCAGGATGTCGCCGCCGATGGCGCGGTGGCCCATGACGGAGGCGATGTAGTCCTGGCCCAGGCGCAGGTTCACGGCGGGATCGAGCAGACGGGTGGGCTCGCTCTTGAACTTGTCGTCGCCGGCGACGAGTGCGGCGGTGGCGGGCATCACCTGCAACAGGCCGTAGGCGCCCGCATAGCTGGTCACCGTCGGATCGAAGCCGCTTTCTTTGCGGGCCAGCGCATAGACCAGCGCCTTGTCGACGGTGAAGCCGCCCTGGGGCTCCAGAGCAGGGACTGGGTAGTCGTCCGCATCCGGCGCCTTGCGGGCGCGCGAGTCGGACAGGGTGGAGTTCAGAGCGCGGGCGAGTTCAGCCCACAGGCGCGTGTCATCACCCTTCGCCTGGCGCAGGCCCGTACGAAGCTCTAGCCCAGCGTCGGCCGCCTGGCCGAGCTGCGACAGCGCGACGGCGCGGCGGGCCCGAGCGTCCCGCTTGATGAAGGCCCGCAGCTCGGGCGTGTCCATCGACGCGACCGCGCCGGTCGCCGAGATCTTGGTGGGCTGCAGTTCGGTGTAGGCGCGCGGGCCCTGGCGGAGCTTCGGCTCCAGGCCCAACTGCCGCTCGGCCACCATGCCGTAGAAGGTGGCCGGGAACTGCGCTGCGACATGCAGGAATTCGGGCGCACGGTGCGCTTCGCCCTTGGCCATGGCTGCGCGGGCCGCCCAGTAGGCGCCGCCGGAGCGGACCCAGGGGTCCTCAGTCACGTCCAGCGCCACGAGTTCGAAGCGCTTGAAAGCCTCGGTGTAGTTCTTCAGGCGATAAGCCGCGAGGCCCGCCACCCAGGGCTCGCCGTTGGCGATGGCCAGGGAATAGGCGGTCTTCAGGTCGCCGCGGTTCAGCGCCTCGCGGGCGGCCTTCGGCTCAGCCGCCGCCAGCGCCTCGTCGATGCTGCTCCAGGTGCGCTGCTCCGCGGCGGGCGGCGGCGGCGCTACTTCGCCTTCCGGTTTGCGCTTCAGCGCTAACGCGTACACGCGCTTTGCGGCAGGCAGGTCGCCGTACTTGGACAGCCAGTCCGTCAGTTCCTGGTAGGTCGCCTTGTAGGCGCTCGGATGGAACAACTTCTGGAATTCGACCATTCCTACCAGGCAGTTGTCCTTCGCCTGGGACGAGAGGTCGGCCGCGGTTTTGAAGTCGCCTTTGCGGACGGCGTCGAAGGCGGCGGCGTACAGTTGCGCGTCCCAAGGCGTGAGAGCCTGAGCGGGCGCTGCGTTCGCTTGAGTCGCGCAGAGCGCGCTTCCGGCGACGAGCATGGCGGCGAGGGCGCGAACAGCGCCGCGGGCATTCGTCATGCTTACTAGTCCTCGGGCTTGGGACGCTGACGATCCTGAAGTTCGAGGATCACGCCGCGCCGGCTCGGGTTACTGACTGTTACAGCCTAGCGTGGCCTATCAGACCTTATCAACCCGTTGCGTCAGCGACAGAAGATCGCTCCACGCCTTCTTCTTCGCTCCCGGCTGGCGCAGCAGGAAGGCCGGATGCAGCGACGGCATGGCCGGGACAGCCAGCCCGCCTTCGGCGGCGTGCCAGTCCGCCCACTGGCCCCGCAGGGACAGAATCCCCTCGTCACGCTTGAGCATGAACTTGGCTGAGGTGGCGCCGAGCAGCAGCAGAGCCTTGGGACGGGCCAGGATGATCGCGCGCTCCACGAACGGGGCGCAGACCGCCTGCTCGGTATGCGCCGGGCTGCGGTTTCCGGGCGGGCGCCAGAACACCGTGTTGGTGATCAAAACCCGGTCTTGAAGGCCGGCTGCCAAAAGCATCCGGTCCAGCAGCTTGCCGGCCCGACCCACGAAGGGCTCGCCCGATGCGTCCTCGTCTGCTCCGGGCGCTTCGCCCACGATCAAGACGTCGGGGTCGGGGCGGCCGCGGGCGAACACCGCGCGCTTGGCGCCTTCGTTGCGCAGGGGGCAGCCCCTGAAGGCGGCGATGGCCGCCTCCAGCGCCTTGAGGTCCTGGGCGGCGGCCGCGGCCTCGCGCGCTTCGGCGATGGCCTCGGCCAAGTCTGGAGGCGCCGTCTGGCCGATGCCGATGCCCACACCGACGGCGGTCGGCACGGGCGTCAGCGTGGCGACCTGACGCGGTTCGGGACGGGCGACCGGGATCGTGCGGTCGACAGGGGCGTCCTCCAGGCACACGTCCAGCCCCGCGTCTCGCCAGAAGGCGAGCAGGCTCTCGATCGCGCGAAGGTCGTGGTCTGGAGGAATTGTCTGCACGGTTGGCTTTACGGCTTTGTCCTTGACCGCCGTCGCGTCACCTTCGGATAACCGGACGAAGCAATCAACCGGCGCATAGGCCGCAACAGGAAGACTTCCCAGGATGACCGACGTCGCGCAGGGCAGCCCCGCCTTCGGGGAGATGGAGCCCGAGCCTCGCGAGGCCATGGAGTACGACGTCGTCATCGTCGGCGCCGGGCCGGCGGGGCTGGCGGCGGCCATCCGCTTGAAGCAGCTGGAGCAGGAGGCCGGCCGCGAGGTCAGCGTCGCCGTTATCGAGAAGGGATCGGAGGTCGGCGCTCACATCCTCTCGGGCGCGGTGTTCGATCCGGTGGGGCTCGGCGAGTTGCTTCCCGACTGGAAGGCGAGGGGCGCCCCGCTCGAGACCCCGGTCACCAAGGACAAGTTCCTGGTGCTCGGTCCGGCTGGCGAGCTGGACATCTCCTGGCTGCCGACGCCGTCTTACATGTCGAACCACGGCTGCTACATCGGGTCGCTCGGGAACCTTTGCCGCTGGCTGGCTCAACAGGCCGAAGGGCTTGGGGTCGAGATCTATCCCGGCATGTCCGCGTCCCACGTCGTCTACGGCGACGACGGTCAGGTGAAGGGCGTGGTGGCCGGGGTCTTCGGGGTGGCCAAGAACGGCGAGAAGAAGCCGGAGTACCAGCCTGGCATCGAGTTACACGGCAAGTACGTCCTGCTGGCCGAAGGAACGCGGGGGTCGCTCACCAAGACGGTCTCGGCCAAGTACGGGCTCTACGAGGGCCGCGAACCGCAGAAGTACGGCATCGGGATCAAGGAGCTATGGCAGGTCCCGGCCGAGGTGCACCAACCGGGGCTGGTGCAGCACACGCTTGGCTGGCCGTTGGACGACAAGACCGGCGGCGGATCGTGGCTCTATCACTTCGGCGACGGTTACGTGTCCGTCGGGTTGGTGATCCACCTCAACTACGCCAATCCGTATCTCTCTCCGTTCGATGAGTTCCAGCGGTTCAAGCACCACCCCGCGATCTCGAGCCATCTGGAGGGCGGTCGGCGCATCTCCTACGGCGCTCGGGCGATCACCGAGGGCGGCTGGCAGTCCATTCCCAAGTTGGTCTTCCCCGGCGGCGCCCTGATCGGCGACTCCGCCGGCTTTGTGAACGTCCCGCGGATCAAGGGCAGTCACAACGCCCTGACCTCCGGGCGGCTCGCCGCCGAAGCCGCATTCGGCGCGCTCAGCTCGGGACGCTCCGGCGACGCCTTGGATGAGTATGAGGCCGCCGTGCTGACCGGGCGGATCGGCCGCGAGCTGAAACAGGTCCGTAACGTCAAGCCGCTGCTCTCGAAGTTCGGCAATACGGCCGGGACATTGCTGGGCGGGATCGACATGCAGATCGGCGCGCTGCTCGGCGGTTTCTCGCTATTCGGCACGCTCAAGCACGGCAAGACGGACGCCGAGGCCACCGGGCTCGCGAAGGATCACAAGCCGATCGCCTATCCGAAGCCCGACGGGAGACTGTCCTTCGACAAGCTGTCTTCGGTCTTTCTGTCGAACACCAATCACGAGGAGGACCAGCCCAGCCATCTGAAGCTGATCGATCCTTCGATTCCGATCGCCGTGAACCTGCCGAAGTACGCGGAGCCGGCGCAGCGCTATTGTCCGGCCGCGGTCTACGAGGTCGTCACGCCAGACGGCGGGGGCGATCCCCGTTTCGTGATCAACGCCCAGAACTGCGTCCACTGTAAGACTTGCGATATCAAAGACCCGTCGCAGAACATCGTTTGGACCACGCCCGAAGGGGGCGGCGGTCCGAACTATCCCAACATGTGAGACCGCCGCGTTGCGCCTTCGTCTTTTCCTGACCACAGCCGCCCTGGCTCTCCAGGCCACCGCCGCTCAGGCCGCGCCCGAAGGGGAGCGGTCAGCCCTGGAACGCCGTCTCGCGCTGGCGGCGCGGGCCGATCAGGCGTCGCTCTACGGCCTGTACCTGGCCGGACGAGGCGCCCTGCACGCCGGCGACGGCCGCTCGGCGGCGACCTACTTCGATCTGGCCGCCGCCGCCGACCCGCAGTCGGCGGTGCTCAAGGAGAGGGCGTTCACGGCCGCGCTCCTGGCCGGCGAGGTCTCGCGCGCTTCAGCCATCGCCGGGCAACTCGGGGCGGAGTCCAACGTCCTCAGCCTGGCGCGCCTGACCCAGGCGGCCGAGGCGCTCGCGGAAGGCAAGGGCAAGGCCGCGGACAAGATCCTGAATGCGCAGGAGTTCTCGTTCCCGCACGATCTGCCGGTCGCGCTCCTGAAGCCATGGGCGGCGGCGGCGGCCGGTGACTGGGACCGCGCATTGGCCTCGCCGCCTCAGAGCGCCGACCGTGCCCAGACCCTGTTCTTGTCGCTTTCCCAGGCTCAGCTTCTCGAGATGCGTCGCAAGTACGACGACGCGGAGACCATCTATAAGGCTCAGTTGCAGGACCCCCTGGCCGCGCCGGTGTTCCGCGCCGAGTACGGCGCATTCCTGGAGCGTCGGGGGCGCCGCGAAGACGCCGCCGAAGTCTACCGCGCGGGCGCAAAAGCTTCGCCGGCCGAGGCCGACAGCGTGCGGGGCCTTCAACGGGTTGAAACGAACCAGAAGGCGCCGCCCCGGATCGACATCGCCACCGGTGCGGCTCGGGCGCTCGGCTCTCCGGCGGCCGCAATGATCGCCGCGCGCCAGGCCGAGTTCGGCATGGCCTATCTGCGGCTTGCGCTACGGCTGGACCCGGAGCTGCACCAGGGCTGGCTGCTGCTGGGCGAGGGGCTGGAGGCGGCGGGTGATGCGCCGGCCGCGCGTGAAGCGTGGGCCAAGGTGCCGACCAGCTCCCCGCTTTTTACCGACGCGCGCGCCCGCACCGCTTGGAGCTTGTACCGCAACGACGACAAGGCCGGCGCGATCCGCATCATGCAAGAAGCCGCGGCGGTGAAGCCCGATCTCGCCACCGAGCTGACACTGGCGGACCTGTACCGAGCGGACGAACGGTACGAGGAGGCTTTGAAGGCGCTGGACGCGGCGCGGGCGATCGATGCTGACGACTGGCGCGTCTTCTACATGCGTGGCGCCGTCCTGGAGCGGCTGGGCCGCTGGCCGGAAGCGGAGGCCGAACTGACCCGAGCGCTCGAGCTTCGGCCGGGAGATCCCGAAATCCAGAATTATCTCGGCTACGCCTGGATCGATCGCGGCGTGAAGGTGAAGGAGGGGCTGGCGCTTGTCGAAAAGGCGGTCGCCGCTCAGCCGGACTCCGGCGCGATGATCGATTCGCTCGGTTGGGCCCACTTCCGCCTCGGCGACTACGCGAAGGCGCTCGAGCACATCGAGAAGGCGGTAGAGCTGCAGCCCGGGGATCCCGAGATCAACGATCACCTTGGTGACGTGTACTGGCGGCTAGGCCGTCAGCTGGAGGCACGGTTCCAGTGGACCCGCGTCCTGAGCCTGGAGCCTAGCGAGTCTCAGAAGCAAGCGGTGGAGGCCAAGCTGAAGGCCGGCTTGCCCGCCCAGCCGCGGACGTGAGCCTGGTCGCCTTCGCGCCCGCGAAGGTGAACCTGTGGCTCCACGTGGGGCCGCCGGACCCGGAAGGCTATCATCCGCTTTCGAGCCTCGTGGTGTTCGCGGACGTCGGCGACAGTCTCAAGCTTGAGACGGCGCGGCATTTCGAACTCGTCGTGGAGGGGCCCTTCGCAGCCGCGATCGATCCAGGCGAGAACCTGATCGAGAAGGCCGCACGAGCCTTGGCGGCTCGCCTTGGTCTGGAGGCCCTCCCGGCGCGCCTTACCCTGACCAAACGCCTCCCGGTCGCCGCAGGTCTTGGCGGCGGCTCGGCCGACGCGGGCGCGGCGCTGAGACTGCTGCGCCGGGGCTTCAATCTCCAGGTCGACGATGCCGGATTGAGCGAGATCGCGGCCGTCATCGGAGCAGACGGGCCTATGTGCCTGTGGAGCCGCCCGGCGCTCGCGGAGGGCAGGGGCGAGCGACTCCTCGATCCACCAGAGCTGCCGCCGCTGCATACGGTGCTTGTGAACCCAGGCGCGCCGTCGCCGACTGGCGCCGTCTATCGCGCGTACGACGCTTCAGGCGCGCCGGGAGCGGTCGACCGCCCGAACCTGTTTCCCCAGCCGCGGGACGCCTCGTCTCTTGCGGTGGCGCTCACCTCCACCCGAAACGACCTGGAGCCGCCCGCTGTGCGCCTGGAGCCACGGATCGGACTGGTCCTGGAGCGGCTGCGAGCCGCGCCCGAGGCGCTGTTCACCCGGATGTCGGGCTCGGGCGCGACGGTTTTCGGCCTCTGCCGCGACGCCCCCTCCGCCGGCGCCTTGGCCGAGCGCCTACGCCAGGAGGAGCCGGGGTGGTGGGTGGCGCCCTGCCGGCTCGGGGGGCCTTGGCCTGAGGACACGCCCGGCGTCTGAACCTTGGCGGAGGTGCGGGCGTTTCCCCAAGTAGAGGAGAAGCCCATGATCCGCTTCACGTCCGCCGCTTTCGCCGCCCTCGCATGCGCCTCGGCCGCTGTAGCCCAGGACAGCACGCCCCCCGGGGACACCACCACAGAGGTCGAAAGCCGGCAGCCCGGCCAGGCTGCGCCCGCTCCGTCCGCTTCTGCGGCGCCGCCGACGGCCGATGACGCTCCGCCCGCTCCGGCGGGCGCTCCGGCTCCCGCCCCTGTGCAGCCCTCTGCTTCCGCCACGACGACGGCCCCGGCGCCCGCGGCTCCTGCCGCATCGCCCGCGCCTCCAGCGCCGCCTCCGCCGGCGGCGGCGCCCCAGCCGGGCGCCCGCACGACCGCGAACGCGCCCGTCGTCGACACACCCGAGAACCGCGCCCGCTACGGCCAGCCGCAAAGCCGTGCGGGTAAGCGCAGCAACCCTCAGGGAAATTAGGAGCCTTTCGGGACCCTCCCGGGCCAAGCTTCGCAACCCTGCGTCGCGCGGGGCGTTGAAGCGGCAAGGTCGGGGTTCTGTTTTGCGCGTCAGCGCCGCCCTTCAGACGGAGAGAACCACCCATGACGAAACTCAAGCTTTTGATGGCCGCTGCGGCCTGCACCATGGCCGCCGGCACGGTCTCGGCCCAGGATCACCCGGTCGACTCCGACAAGAACATCGCCGCGGAATCGAACCGTGCACGCACGGTCCGCGACAATCAGGAAGCCAAGCTCGAGCAGCAGCGCGACGCGACGGGCGCTGTGACTTCAGGCTCGATGGGTTCGTCAGCCTCGATGGGCGCGTCGAGCTCGATGGGCTCGAGCGCCATGGGCTCGACCTCGATGGCGACCGGCTCCGCGTCGACCGACATGTCCGCGACGGGCTCGGCCTCGACCTCTATGTCGGCCGGCAACATGTACAGCTCGTCCAGCCCGGCGGCGACCACACGGACCGTGAGCAACGGCCCGGTCGCCGACACGCCTGAGAACCGCGCGCGTTACGGCCAGCCGATGAGCCGCGCCGGCAAGCGCACCGCCGCTCGCGGGAACTAAGCCTCGTCCGGAGGGCGGCGGGCGCTGAAGTCGCCCCGCCGCCTGTCCCGGATCATCACGGGACCAAGGCTTAAGCACGCCTTGAAGCGCCGGACGGCGGGCCCTATGGTCCGCCGTCTTTTTTGCGCCGCCACAAAGCGTTTCCCGTGCCAGCTGAAGCTCTCTCGTTCCAGGACCTGATCCTGACGCTGCATCGCTATTGGAGCGACCGCGGCTGTCTGATCCTGCAGCCCTATGACGTCGAGGTGGGCGCGGGAACCCTGCATCCCGCCACCGTGCTGCGGGCCCTAGGCCCGGGGACCTGGAACGCCGCCTATGTGCAGCCGTCCCGGCGCCCTGCCGACGGGCGCTACGGCGAGAACCCCAACCGGCTGCAGCACTACTACCAGTACCAGGTCATCCTGAAGCCCAACCCGCCGGACCTCCAAGAGCTCTACCTCGGTTCGCTGGAAGCGATCGGCATCGATCCCCTGCTGCACGACGTCCGCTTTGTGGAGGACGACTGGGAGAACCCCACCGTCGGCGCCTGGGGCCTGGGCTGGGAGGTGTGGTGCGACGGGATGGAGGTGACGCAGTACACCTATTTCCAACAGGTCGGCGGCCTCGACGTCTTCCCCGTGGCCGGCGAACTGACCTACGGCCTTGAGCGCCTGGCCATGTACGTCCAAGGCGTGGACAACGTCTACGACCTTAAGTTCAACAATGCTGGCGTGACGTATCGTGAGGTGTTCCTCGAGAACGAGCGCCAGAACTCGGCCTTCAACTTCGAGGCGTCGGACGTCGAGACCCTGAAGCGGCAGTTCGAGGACATGGAGCGGGACGTGCCGCGCATCCTCGAGAAGCGCGGGCCGCAGGGGCAGCAACTGGTGCTGCCGGCCTATGACCGCGTGCTGAAGGCCAGCCATCTTTTCAACCTGATGGACGCCCGCGGCGCGATCGCCGTCGCCGAGCGCCAGAGCTACATCGGCCGGATCCGCGACCTTTGTAAGATGTGCGCCGAGGCCTGGGTCGCCCAGCAGTCCTCCGAAGCGGCCGCCTGAGACCATGCCCCAGCTTCTCCTTGAGCTTTTCTCGGAAGAGATCCCCGCCCGCATGCAGGCGCAGGCGGCGAAGGATCTCGCGCGCCTGATCGGTGACCGGTTGGCGGCGGCCGGCCTGAAGCCCGAGCGCTTGAACGCATATGCAGGGCCCCGACGTCTGGCTCTCGTCGCCGAAGGCCTCCCGACCGCCACCGCCGATGTTTCGGAGGAGATCAAAGGCCCGAAAGCGTCAGCGCCGGAACAGGCTTTGGAGGGATTCCTGCGCAAGACGGGGCTGACGCGCGACCAGTTGGTGGAGCGCGACGGCGTCTTTTTCGCGGTGGTGAACCGACCCGGTCGGCCCACGCCGGAGATCGTGGCCGAAGCCGTGGAGGCGGCGGTGCGCGGCTTCCCGTGGCCGAAGTCGATGACGTGGGGTTCTGGCGCCTTGCGCTGGGTCCGGCCCTTGCGCCGGATCCTATGCCTGTTCGACGGCAAGGTTGCGCACATCGAGATCGACGGGATCGTGAGTGGTGACCTGACGGAGGGGCACCGCTTCCACGGCTCGGGCGAGCCGTTCGCCGTGAAGGACTTCGCTGATTACCAGGAACGCCTGCTGCAGCAGGCGGTGGTGCTCGACGCTGAGGATCGCAAGCGCCTGATCGTCGACGAGGCGCGCAGGCTCTGCGCCGAGCGTGGCTTCGAACTCGTCGAGGACATCGGCCTCCTGGAGGAGGTGTCTGGCCTGGCGGAATTCCCCCATCCGATTTTGGGCGACATGGATCCGGCCTTCCTCGACCTGCCGGGTGAGGTGATCCGCACCTCCATGCGGACGCACCAGAAGTACTTCGCCGTGCGCGATCCGAAGTCTGGCGGCCTCGCGCCGCACTTCATCGCCGTCGCCAACATCAAGGCGAAGGACGGCGGCGTAGCCATGGCTCAGGGCTACGCGCGAGTGCTGTCCGCGCGCTTGAACGACGCGCGCTTCTTCTGGGACGAGGACCGCAAGGTCGGCTTTGAGCCCTGGCTGAAGAAGCTCCATGGCGCGACCTTCCACGCGCGCTTGGGCACGATGGCGCAACGCGTCGAGCGCCTCGTCGCGATCGCGCGCGAGATCGCGCCGCTCGTCGGCGCCGATCCTGACCGTGCCGCGGAAGCCGCGCGCCTGGCCAAGGCGGACCTCGCCAGCGGCATGGTGGGCGAGTTCCCGGAGCTGCAAGGAATCATGGGGGGCTATTACGCCCGAGCCTTCGGCCTGGATCCTGAGATCGCCGACGCGGTGCGCGACCACTACCGCCCGCAAGGGCCGAGCGACTCGGTCCCTACCGCACCGCTCACGGTCGCCGTCGCGCTGGCCGACAAGCTGGACACTCTGGTCGGCTTCTTCGCCATCGACGAGAAGCCCACGGGCTCGAAGGATCCGTTCGCGCTTCGCCGCGCCGCCCTGGGCATCGTGCGCATCCTGCTGACCTCCGGCGTGCGGGCGCCCCTGAAACAGCTGGTCGCCGCCTGGTATCAGGCGCTCCTGACCTACGCCGGCCAGGGCAGGGCGGTCTATGTCGACACCGAGCACTTCCGCGGCTCGGCTGGTCCCCGCTGGTCCGAGGCGCACAGCGACTCTTACCGGAATTACCTGCGCCAGTTCCGGGAGGGCTTGTTGCAGAGCCCCGTCTATGTCGTGCACGACGATCGCGACTTCGATCTCGATATCCTGTGGGAGAGCGCTCCCGGCGGACCGGAGGTGCGCGAGCATCACCTGAAGTTCGCCGCATACGAGACCGTGCTGGCTGACATCGAGGCCTTCTTCGCGGATCGCCTGAAGGTGCAGCTGCGAGAGGACGGGAAGCGCCACGACCTGGTGGACGCGGTGCTCGCGGTGGGGGACGACGACCTGGTCCGCGTGGTCGCGCGCGCGGAGGCGCTCTCCGCCTTCCTCTCCACGGAGGATGGCGCGAACCTGCTGGCTGGTTATCGGCGCGCGGTGAACATCCTCAAGGCGGAGGCCAAGAAGCGTCCGGATGAACGCTACGACGGCTCCGTTGACGTCAGCCTTCTGACCGAACCTGCGGAAATTGCTCTGGAAACCGGTATCAGGACAACGTTGTCAGCCTTGGAACCGCAGCTTGAGCGTGAGAATTACGCAGGAGCGATGGGCGCGCTGGCGACGCTTCGGCAGCCGGTGGACGCCTTCTTCGATCAGGTGCTGGTGAACGCCGACGATGCTGCAGTGCGGCAAAATCGGCTATGCTTGCTGTCACAGGTGAGGGCCGCCGCAAACCAGGTGGCGGACCTCTCGCTTATTACCGGGTAGAGGACTTCCCACATGGCCGACGGTTCGCCGCTGAACGCAACGACCACCCGCTGGGTCTACTCGTTCGGAGGCGGAAGCGCCGACGGCGATGCGTCGATGAAGAACCTGCTCGGCGGCAAGGGCGCCAACCTGGCCGAGATGAGCGCGCTGGGATTGCCTGTGCCCCCGGGCTTCACCATCACCACCGAGGCTTGCGTCCACTACTATTCGAATGGCCGCAGCTACCCGGCGGAGCTGGACGCGCAGGTGCGCGACGGCCTGTCCAAGGTCGAGGGGCTGACCGGCAAGCGCTTCGGCGACGCTTCGAACCCGCTCCTGGTCTCGGTACGCTCCGGCGCCCGCGCCTCCATGCCCGGGATGATGGACACGGTCCTGAACCTGGGGCTGAACGATCAGACGGTGGAGGGGCTGGCGCAACTGTCGGGGGACCGGCGCTTCGCCTTCGACAGCTACCGCCGCTTCATCCAGATGTATTCCAACGTGGTGCTGGGCTTGGAGCACCATGCCTTCGAGGAGATCCTGGACGAGCACAAGGAGCGCCTCGGCGTCTCCATCGACACGGACCTGACCGCGTCGGATTGGGAGAAGGTCGTCACTGACTACAAGGCGGCCGTGGCGCGCGACCTCGGAGCCGAATTCCCGCAGGATCCGGAGGACCAGCTCTGGGGCGCGGTCGGCGCCGTGTTCGCCAGTTGGATGAACGACCGGGCCAAGTTCTACCGCCGAATGCACGACATCCCGGAGAGCTGGGGCACGGCGGTGAACGTCCAGTCGATGGTTTTCGGCAACATGGGCCAGACCTCGGCCACCGGCGTCGCCTTCACCCGAAATCCATCCACGGGCGAAAACCGCCTCTACGGCGAGTTCCTGATCAACGCCCAGGGCGAGGACGTCGTCGCCGGCATCCGTACGCCCCAGTCGCTGACCAGGATCGCTCGCGAGGAGATGGGCGACACCGCTCCCTCGATGGAGGAGGCGATGCCCGAGGTGTTCGCCCAGTTCAAAGCGGTCGTGGAGAAGCTGGAGCGCCACTACCGCGACATGCAGGACATCGAGTTCACGGTGGAGCAGGGCCGTCTGTACATGCTGCAGACGCGCAACGGTAAGCGTACCGCCAAGGCTTCTCTGAAGATCGCCGTCGACCAGGCGGCGGAGGGCCTCATCACGCGGGAGGAGGCGGTCGCCCGCGTCGAGCCTGCGTCTCTGGACCAGCTCCTGCACCCCACCATCGACCCGGGCGCCGTACGCGACGTCATCGCCCAAGGGCTGCCCGCCTCGCCCGGCGCGGCGACCGGAAAGGTGGTGTTTGACGCCGACGAGGCCGAACGCCTGGGCGCCCTTGGCGACGCCGTCATCCTGGTGCGCGAAGAGACATCGCCGGAAGACATCCACGGGATGCACGCGGCGCGGGGCATCATCACCGCGCGTGGCGGCATGACCAGCCACGCCGCTGTCGTCGCCCGCGGCATGGGACGCCCCTGCGTCTCCGGTGCGGGCGAGATCCAGATCTATGAAGCCAAGGGCGAGTTCCGCTGCCGCGGGCGCGTCATCAAGGCCGGCGAGGTCGTCACCATCGACGGCTCCAAGGGCGAGGTGCTGTTCGGCCAGGTGAAGATGATCGAGCCGGAGCTGACCGGGGACTTCGCCACCCTGATGGAATGGGCCGACGGCGTTCGCCGACTGAAGGTCCGGGCCAACGCCGAAACGCCGCTCGACGCTCGCACCGCTCGCCAGTTCGGCGCGGAAGGCATCGGCCTGTGCCGTACTGAGCACATGTTCTTCGACGAGGACCGGATCGCCGCCGTGCGCGAGATGATCCTTGCCGACGACGAAGCAGGCCGCCGCGCCGCGTTGGCCAAGATTCTGCCGATGCAGCGCCAGGACTTCGTCGAGCTGTTCGAGATCATGGACGGCCTGCCGGTCACCGTACGGCTGCTCGACCCGCCGCTCCACGAGTTCCTGCCGCACGCGGAAGAAGACGTGGCCGCCGTCGCAGAGGCCACCGGCCTTTCAGCCGAGAAGCTGATGCGTCGCGCCAAGGAGCTGTCGGAGACCAACCCCATGCTGGGCTGGCGCGGCTGCCGACTTGGGGTCTCTTTCCCGGAGATCTACGAGATGCAGGTCCGGGCGATCATCGAAGCCGCCTGCGAGGCGAAGGCCAACGGGCGCACGGTCGAGCCCGAGATCATGCACCCGCTCGTGGCCAAGAAGGAGGAGATGGCGTTCCTGCGCCAGCTCACCGATCGGACGGCCAAGGCCGTCCTGGAGGAAAAGGGTGTGGAGATCGCCTATCGCGTGGGCACCATGATCGAGCTGCCGCGCGCGGCCTTGCGCGCGGACGACCTGGCCGAGAACGCGGAGTTCTTCTCCTTCGGCACGAACGACCTGACCCAGACCACCTTCGGAATCAGCCGCGACGACTCGGGCAAGTTCCTGAACGCCTATATCGAGCGTGGCATTCTGGAGAAGGACCCATTCGTGAGCCTCGACCAGGAGGGCGTCGGCGACCTGATCCGCATCGCCACGGAGCGGGGGCGCAAGACCCGGCCCGACGTGAAGCTCGGAATCTGCGGTGAACACGGCGGTGACCCCGCCTCGATCGCGTTCTGGGAGAAGGTCGGGCTCGATTACGTCAGTTGCTCGCCCTATCGCGTGCCGATCGCCCGCTTAGCCGCGGCTCAGGCTGCATTGTCGACCAGGGGTTGAGCACGGAACCGCAGCCCATAGGCCGCGTTGATTTGACGCCCCCGGCAAAGGCCGCACGATCGTTCCCGCACTATTGTGCAGCCCGTCAAATCAGGGTCCAGTGCCTTGGCGGGAGCGGTCACGTTCGCCTTTCTGGAGAAATCCGTCATGAAAGTGCAGCCCTGGGAGTCGACGAGACGCGGTGGTTCGCGCGCTGCGGTCGCTCGTCGGCCCCTGATGGGCCTGCAGTGGTTGAACCTCACGGTCATCACGATCGACCTGCTGCTATGGGCCGGCATCCTTTTGACGGCCACGTCGATTTTCAAGATCGTCCGGTCGCTTTGACGTGAGCCGCAGCCTCTGGCGGCGCGGGGGCCGCCGAGGCTAGATGGTCGCGCATGCCCGTCGACCCGACTCGCGAACCCGCCGACCTGACCGAGGCCGAAGCCGCCGACGAGCTGGAGCGGCTGGCGCTCGAAATTTCCGAGCATGACCGGCTTTACTACGCCGACGAGGCGCCGACCGTCTCGGACGCCGAATACGACGCGCTGAAGCGGCGCAATACAGCCCTCGAGACCCGCTTTCCCCAACTGGTCCGGCCCGACAGCCCATCGCTCCGCGTGGGTTCGGCGCCGTCGGCCAAGTTCGCCCCAGTCCTGCACGGCGTGCCGATGCTCTCCATCGACAACGCCTTCTCAGACGAGGACGTGCAGGAGTTCGAGGCGCGTGTCCGCCGTTTCCTGCGCCTTGACCCTGCCGAGCCCATAGCCTTCACGGCCGAGCCCAAGATCGACGGCTTATCGGCGAACCTGCGCTACGAGCATGGCCGTCTGGTGCAAGGCGCCACTCGGGGTGACGGGCGCACCGGAGAAGACGTCACGGAGAATTTCCGCACCCTTGCCGACATCCCGCGCAAGCTGTCCGGCTCCGGTTGGCCCGATGTGATTGAGGTGCGCGGAGAGGTCTTCGTGCGCAACGACGACTTCGCCGCCTTCAACGCCGCCGCCGAGGCGGCCGGCGGGCGCACCTACGCCAACCCGCGCAACTTCGCGTCCGGCTCGCTTCGCCAGATCGACGCCGCCGTCACCGCCCAGAGACCTTTGCGATTTTTCGCATACGCCTGGGGCTTCGTAAGCGCGCCTTTCGCCGAGACCCAGTGGGAGGCCCTCCAGGCGCTCAAAGCCTGGGGGTTCCCAATCAGCGCGGAGGCCAGGCGCGTCCACGGCGCCGCCGGGTTGCTCGCCGCCTACCGTGACCTGCAAGCCGCCCGACCGAACCTCGGCTATGACATCGACGGCGTCGTCTACAAGGTGGATCGGCTGGACTGGCAACAGCGCCTGGGCTTCGTCTCCCGTGCGCCGCGCTGGGCGACCGCGCATAAGTTCCCCGCCGAACAGGCCCGCACGATCCTTGAGGGCATAGACATTCAGGTCGGGCGGACGGGGTCCCTTACGCCGGTCGCGCGGTTGAAGCCCGTGACGGTCGGCGGTGTGGTCGTGAAGAACGCCACCTTGCACAACGCTGACGAGATCGAACGCAAGGACGTCCGTATCGGCGACACGGTCCTGATCCAGCGGGCCGGAGACGTCATACCCCAGGTGCTGGGCGCAATCCCGGAGGCCAGGCCCGAGGGGGCGGAGCCGTTCGAATTCCCCCACGTCTGCCCCTGTCCCCTGAAGACGTCCGTGGTGCGCGAGACGACCCACTCGGGCGCGGAGACCGTGGTGCGGCGCTGTACAGGCGAGTTCGCCTGCCCGTTCCAGAAGCACGAGCACCTGAAGCACTTCGTGTCCCGTCGCGCCTTCGACATAGAGGGCCTGGGAGAAAAGCAGCTGCAGGCGTTCTCCGATCTCGGCTGGTTGACCGAGCCGGCTGACATCTTCCGCTTGGCGCGCGATGAAGCGAAGCTCGACGAATTGCGCGCTCGCGAGGGTTACGGAGAGACCAGCGTCCGCAACCTCGTCGCCGGGATCGACGCGCGCCGCACCATCCCGCTCGACCGCTTCATCTATGCGCTAGGCCTGCGCCACGTCGGGGAGGCGACGGCGCTGACGCTGGCGCGGGGTTACGGCACGGTCGAGCACTTCCTGGCCGCCGCCGACGCAGTTGCGGCGGGCGACGAGGCCGCGATCGCCGAGATGGACGCTCTGGACCAGATCGGGGACGCTGTGATCCAGGCGATCGCCGCCTACTTCGCCGAGGACCACAATCGACGTCTCGTGGCGAACCTGGTCGAGCAACTGACCATTCAGGAGGTCGAGCGCCCACGCACGGACACGCCCGTCGCGGGCAAGACGGTCGTCTTCACCGGCGCGCTGGAGCGCATGACCCGGGACGAAGCGAAGGCCCAGGCGGAGGGGCTCGGCGCCAAGGTCGCCTCGTCTGTCTCCAAGAAGACCGACCTAGTGGTCGCGGGTCCAGGCGCCGGCTCCAAGCTGAAGACAGCGGCGGAGCTCGGCATCCAGGTCCTTACCGAGGACGAGTGGCTGGCGCTGGTGCGCCCTACCGGCTGAGGGCGAGGACCGCCGGGCTGCGGTCCAGCGCGTCAGGCGGGACCGGGTCAGCTTGCAGCTTCAGGTGGGCGAAAGTGGTGCGCGCGCCGGCGATATCCGCCTCCGTAAGAGGGCGTAGCGTTCCGTCGGTCGAGGTTGCCGGCAGGATGGTGAGGCTTACCGACTGCAGCACGTTGCCGCCGATCACCAGGATGCGCTTGGCGGCCACGTCCACCTTGACCACCACGTCGCAGTGGCTGGGCGCTTGCCGGCCGATCTCGGGTCGCCGATCGGCCAGGGTGCGATAGTCGGACGATGCGCGGGCGTTGCACAGCAGGTCGCCCGGCCCCACTGGTTGCTCGCCCACGTCGTAGGCGACGTAGGCTGTGTCCTTCACGTCCCCGTCTCGGGCGAGGATGGCCTGGTCGATGTAGCGCCAGTGGCCGATCGAACGCTGAAAATGCCGCGTCTCGCCGAGCCCCGCTTCGCACATCAACCAGGAGACGAAGGCCGCCGACCAGGGCTCGACCCAATTCACTTGGTCGCCGCCAGGCCCGCCCCAGGCCCGGTTTTGCTTCTCGATGATCTCGGAGCCGCCATCGGGCGTGGCCGTCCAGTAGCCGGCTATGGTGGCGGCTACCTCCCGGCTGTCCTCGAAGGTGCCAATCCGTTCGGCGCTGCGCACGATGCGGGGCGTCGGCAGCACCGGATTCAGCTCGGGCGCGACCAGCCCCTCGGGCAACCGACGGTCAGAGGCGGTCGTGGCGTCGATAGTCTGGAAGCCGAATACGGCCCATTCCTGCACCGCAACGTCGACGATGCGGTGGCGCGATTGTCGGATGGGCCCGACCCGACAGGCCTTCTGCCAGACGCTGAATCCGCCGCGTTCACCCTTCACCCGGTCGGCCGGTGGGATGACATCGAACACGTCGCGGGGCAGGCGCTGTACCTGCGCCTGGACGGCGCCGGCCCACAGGCCAAGCAGGAGTGCGCTGAGCGTCAGATGGGCGCGCACGCCTGCTCCAGCCATGCGCGGACCTCTGGCTCCACACGGGGGGCCACGTTCGACAGCACACGCGCGTGGTAGGCGTTCAGCCAGTCGCGCTCCACCGGATCCAGCAGGTCCGGCTCTACCAGCGCGCGATCGATGGGGGCGAGGGTCAGGGTCTCGAAGCCGAGCATCGGCCGCTCGCCGCCGGCGATCTCGGAGGCCTCCGTCACCACCTGCAAGTTCTCGATCCGGATCCCGTATTCGCCGGCCTTGTAGTAGCCGGGCTCGTTGGACACGATCATCCCCGGCTTCAACGCCACGTTGTTCGGCGCCTTCGAGATCCGGTGCGGGCCCTCGTGCACCGACAGGTACGAGCCCACCCCGTGCCCAGTGCCGTGATCGTAGTCGAGACCGGCCATCCACAGCGGCGCGCGCGCCAAAGCGTCCAACGCGTGCCCAGTGGTTCCAGCAGGGAAACGTATCCGCGACAGGGCGATGTGCCCCTTGAGCACCAGCGTGAAGTTGCGGCGGTGCTCGGCCGTCGGCTCCCCCACGGCCATGGTGCGGGTGATGTCGGTGGTGCCGCCCAGGTACTGGCCGCCGGAGTCCACCAGCAGCAGCGAGCCGCGCTCCGTCGGGCGGGTGGACTTCACCGTCGGGTGGTAGTGGCAGTGCGCGCCGTTGGGACCGGCGGCGGCGATGGTGTCGAAGCTGATGTCCTTCAGCTTGGACGAGCGGTCCCGGATGCTCTCCAGCTTGGTGGCGATTTCGATTTCGTCCGGCAGCCGCTCCTGGGCTTCAGTCGCGACCCAGTGGAGGAACCGAGCCATGGCGACCGCGTCCTCGAGGTGGGCGTCGCGAGCGCCTTGCACCTCCACCGGGTTCTTGGCCGCGCGGGGAAGGGCGCAAGGATCCATGCCGCGCACGACCTTCGCGCCCGCCGCTGACAGCCGGTCGAAGTACCAGGCCGAGGATTGCGCCGGATCCACCAGAACCGCCTTGCCCGCCAAGGCGTCCAGCGCCTCTGGCAGGGCGTCCGGCGTCTCCAGCGTCACGGAGTTGCCGAGCCACGCCGGCAGATCCTCCGTCACCTTGGCCGGATCCAGGAACAGGCGCGCCGAGCCGTCCTTGTTGAGGATGGCCTGGCCCAGGGGCATCGGCGCTCGTTTGACGTCCCCGCCCCGGACGTTGAAGAGCCAGGCGATGGACGGAGCCGCGGTCACCACGGCCGCGTCGGCGCCCATGCTCTCGCCGATCCGGGCGCGCTTGGAGGCGCTGTCCTCGCCCGCGTACTCGACGGGGTAGGGGACTACGCCGGCCTGGGGCTGCGGGGGGCGCTCGGCGCCCCACGCGCGATCCAGGGGGTTTTCGTCGACCGGCTTCAGCGCGGCGCCTGCGCGCTCGGCCGCGGTCTTGAGCCGGGCGAGATCGTCGGGACTGTGCAGGCGCGGATCGTAACCCAGCACCGCGCCCTTGGCGGGCGCGCTTTCGAGGTAGGCGGGCACGCCGCCTTCCACGAGGTCGCGGATCTCGAACAGTGTCTCGTCGACCTGGTCGCGAACCTGCAGCACGTATCGGCCGTCCACGAAAACGGCCGCGCGGTCCTTCAGCACGACCGCCGCCCCGGCGGAGCCGGTGAATCCGGTCAGCCAGGCCAGTCGGTCGTTCGCGGCGGGAAGGTACTCGTTCTGGTGCTCGTCCTCGTGCGGGACGAGGAAGCCGTCGAGCCCCTGCCTGGCCATTTCTTCGCGCAGGCGCGGCAGGTGGCGGGAGCCGAATGAGGGGTCGGTGGCGACGTCGAAGGTCTGGCGCATGGCTCAGCATGTAAGCCAGCCGCCCGAGCGGCGCCAACAGGACTCGGGCGGCTGGTGGTCGTTACTGGGCCGCGGCGGTGCTTGATCCCCCTTGGGCGAAGCGGCGGAAGAAGCTGGTCTCCAGCCACTTCGGGCGTTCCGGAGCGTCGGCGACCCGGAGCAGCAGCGCCTCCAGGTACTGGTTCAGCTTCGTGGCCGCGACCTTGTCCACGGGCTGGCTGAGGTCGTCGGCCGGGGCGTGATACCGCTCGCGCAGCCAAGCCTGCTGCAGACGCTCCTCCGGCGTGCCGAGTTCGAAGCCCAGCTTCAGCGCCAGCGCCGGCACGCCGGTGCGGATGAAGTTGTACTGGTCGCTGCGGATGAACAGGTTCCGGTCCGGCTGTGGATCGGGCAGCACGCGCACGCCCTGCGCCTGCGCCACGGCGCGCACGTCGGCGCCCAGTGTGCTTTCCGGTTCGCCCAGCGCGGTGATGGCGGTGAACGGCCAGAGCGGCAGGGCCATGTCGATGTTGATGTTGGCCACGATCTGCGACCTCGGCACGGTCGGGTCGAAGGCGAAGGCTTGCGAGCCCAGCAGGCCGCGCTCTTCGGCGGTGACCGCCACGAACAGGATTGAGCGTTTGGGCTTCAGGCCCTGAGCCTGGATACGGCGCGCCGCCTCCAGCATCGAGGCGATGCCCGCGGCGTTGTCGAGCGCGCCGTTGTTGATGCGGTCGCCGGACCCTGTGGCGTTCACGCCCAGCCCGTCCAGGTGCCCGGTGAGCACCACGTACTCGCTCTTCAGCTTGGGGTCGGAGCCTTCCAGCAGCGCCACCACGTTGGGGGAGGTGGTGTCGGTGGTCTCAGCCGTCACCGTCGCCTTCAGAACCAGATTCAGCGGGAAGCGAGGCATCGAACCTTGCGCGTCCGCCAGCGCCAGCACCTGAGCGTAGGTGTGACCCGATTTGGCGAACAGCTTCTCGGCCTGAGCCGGATTGATGGTCGCGGTGAACTGCGGCCCCTTCGTCTCCTGAAGCTTGGGGTCCGCGAGATACATGCCCGGCGATACGGCGTTGCCGACCTGACGCTCCCACGGAATGTCCATGGATTTAGGGTTCAGCAGGCTGACCATGCCGACAGCGCCGGCCTTCTCCAGCGCCTTCCAGGTCTCGGCTCGGCGGGCGTGCGACTTCAGGGCCGCAGAGACCTCCCTCGGCCCGCCGTTCATGACGACGACGATCTTGCCCTTCAAATCCATGCCGGCGAAGTCGTCATGGCCGACCTCGGGCATGTGCAAGCCGTAGCCGATGAAGACCAACGGGGCCTCGATCGCCTGGGGTTGCGGGACGCGGTTGGTCAGGTAGGCGTCCTGGCCCAGCGTCAGCGGTATGGTGTCGGATCCGTCCACCAGCGCCAAGCTCGACCGCTCCGCGACGACCCGCTGGACCTTGAAGTTCACCGGCTGGAACCAGGTCCCGTTCGCTCCGGCGGGTTTGAGGCCGTAGCTTTCGAAGGTGCTCGCCACCAGCTGCGCCGCCTTCAAGTAACCGGCGGACCCGGTGAAGCGACCCTCCATCTCGTCGGTGGCTAGCTTCTCGACGTGGGCCCACCATTTGGAGCCGTCGGGATCGTCATTGACGGGCTGCGCCCATGCCGGAGCGAGCGGAGCGGAAGCGGCGATGCAGGCGAGCGTCAGGCCCGCGAACAGGGATCTCATCGATGTCCTCATTGAGGTGATGGTCGATCATTCACAGCCTGCCGGGGGCCTGTCCATCGCCGGAGCGACAACCAGCTTCACAGTTGCGGCGAGCCGCCGCACCTCGGGGTTAAGTCGTTCGCAGCAGCCACTGTCGATGGTGCGGGCGGGTAGCTAGGGGGCGACCATGTCCTGCTGTGAATTTCACGCGCCGTCGCGTCGGCGCTTCCTGAACACCATCGCGCTCGGCGCCGGGGTCGGCCTCATGTCCGGCCTCGCGCCCCGCGCGGCCCAGGCGCGCGGCCACACGGAGATGCTGCTGCTCTCGTGCATGGACTACCGTCTGATGCACAAGGTGGACGAATACATGGGGGCCAGGGGCCTGCGCGAAAAGTTCGACCATGTGGTTTTGGCCGGCGCTTCGCTCGGCGCCCTTACCGACAAGTATCCGGCCTGGGGAGAGACCTTCTGGGGGCACCTGGATGTCGCGATCAAGCTGCACGACATTCACCGGGTGCTCATCCTCGATCACCGCGACTGCGGCGCGTACAGGGTGCTGCTCGGCGAGCACACCGTGAAGGACACGGCGATTGAGCTGAAGACTCACGTTAGCCAGCTCTACGCCCTGCGGACGCAGATCGTGGGCCGTCATCCGCGCATGGAGGTCGAGCTCGGGCTGATGGACCTGCAGGGTGTGGTCACCCAGATCGTCTAACGCCGCTCCAACACCAGCGTCGACCAGGCGTCGCGGTGAATCCGCTCCTGCACCGTGAATCCGCGGGCAAGGTAGGCGGCCCGTACGTAGCGCTCCTGCGTACGCAGCAGCCCCGAAAGGATCGCTATCCCGCCGGGCTTCAGCGCGCCGCGGATGTCCTGCGCGAGCGTCACCAGGGGCCGAGCCAGGATGTTGGCGAATACGAGGTCGTACGGCGCCTCCGCCCGCACGGCCGTATGGTCAAGGCCCGAGGCGTGCACGAAGCGCACCGGCGCGGCGTTCACCCGCGCGTTCTCCCGAGCGATACGCACGGACACCGCATCGATGTCGGTGCCGACGGCGATCCGGGAGCCGGTCTTCGCCGCAGCGATCGCCAGCACGCCCGTGCCGGCGCCAACGTCAAGCACCCGCTCGAAGCGGCGCTTCTTCAGCAACCGGTCGTAGGCGAGCAGACATCCCACAGTGGTGCCGTGGTGACCGGTGCCGAAGGCGGCGCCCGCCTCGATCCTGAGCTTCACCGCCGACAGCGGAGCGCGGCCGCGGTCGTGCATGCCGAAGACGAAGAAGCGGCCGGCCTTCACCGGCGGCAGGCCCGAAAGGGCCATCGCCAGCCAGTCGGCGTCCGCAAGAGCCTCCACGCTGACCGTCAGGTCGCGGAAGCGTCTCAGCACCCGCTCTAGCCCTTCGGCCTCGTCAACGTCGACCGGGAAGGCGTCGATGCGCCAAACGCCGCGGTCCTCGTCCTCCTCCAGGATGGAGTAGGTGGCGCCCTCCAGGCTGACGTCCTCGTCGATGGCGACGGCGGCCGCCTCGGCCTCGGAACGGGGCCCTCGGGCTATGATCTGGACTGCGGTATCGCTCATCTGAGACTTCGCGTTAAACTCCGAGTCGGGATAGCGCGGCTTTGCGATGGACGCGACGCCCATGCGGGTCATTCAGGTGGGGAAAAATGGCTAAGGCTCCGACGAAGGCGGTTACGGGCGAGGGTTCCGCGGTGAAGCCGAAGACGGCGGCCGCTAAGCCGACCGCGGCCAAGTCTGGCGCGGCGCCCAAGGCGGCGAAGCCCGTCGCGGCCAAGCCGGCCGCCAAAGCGGCCGTGATCAGCGACGCCCCGAAGCCGGCGGCGAAGTCGTCCTCCGCCAAGAAGCCCGTGGCGAAGGCGGCCAGCGCCGTGGCCGCGGCGCCCAAGAAGGCCGCTTCCGCCGCCAAGTCCGCGACCAAGAAGGTGGTCGAGGCCGTCACCCATCACGAGGACACCGCCGAGCCGACGGCCAAGAAGGCCGCTGCGACCAAGGCCGCTGCGCCGAAGAAGGCCGCCGCTCCGGCGACGGCTGCGGCCAAGCCGGCCGCCCCGAAGGCGTCCGCGCCGAAAAAGGCTGCCACGGCGAAGGTCGGCGCTGCGCCGATCGCCGTTGAGGCGCCGGTCTCCGAAACGACGAAGGCCGAGCCGATCGCCAAGGCGCCGGAGCCGGCGCCTTCCCCGACCATCACGGCGCGTTCCCCGGCTACGGCCGCTCCGACGGCTGCCGAAGCGCCCAAGCCGGCCGCCGCCGCGCCGTCGCCGGCGCCCAGCGCTCCGGCGACCGCCGCCTCGCCGTCTAACACCACGGCTCCGGCGAAGGCCCCGCCCAAGAAGAAGGGTTTCCTCAGCTGGCTGTTCGGCCGCTGAAGGCAGCGCCTCAGCGTCGCTCCATCTGATCGGCCAGCGCCGCGTCCCTGGCGTCGCCCGTAGACCGCAGGCCGGCCACGACACCCGCGCGGTCGGCCTCGTCCTTGTTCTGCGACAGCTTGCGAGAAATCTCGACCCGCTCGATCGCGAGTTCGACGCCAACGATCCCGTTGATCAACCGCGCCGTATAGTCAGATGGTGCGTCAGAGACGCGCCACGGCTCCGTTCGGCCTTGCTCGTGTCGATCCGTCAACCGCTCAAGGATCTCTCGCAGCCGCTCGGGCTCCCGGAACCAGCTCAGCCGTCCGTAGACGTGAGCGGCCTCGTAGTTCCACGTCGGAACCGCGCGCCCGTGCTGGGCCTTCGACGGGTACCAGGACGGCGAGACGTAAGCTTCCGTCGCCTGGAAAATCGCGAGCGCCTCGCCCGAGTCCTGCGCCTGCAGGTTCGCCCGAGAGACGTGGCCGAGCAGCACGCCGCGCTCAGCCTCGTAAAGGAGCGGCAGATGGGTGGCCTGAAGCCCCCGAGCTCCTGAGCTCACAAGCACGCCTATACGCGCCCGGGCGATGACGTCGGTCAGCGCTTGCGAGGTGTCTTCTGCAAAGGGGGGAGGCGTAAACATCCGCTGCATATAGACCTGCGCCCGCTCGGGCGGGGCTCACACTAAGCTTCAGCGTATTGCGGGACCTCTGGGGCGCGCGCCGGAGACCTTCTATGCGCGCCGGGTTGAGATCGCCGGCGGCTGAGCTCCGGACTGAGCCATGACCCCTTAGCGCCGCTCGGCCCAGGCCGCCTCCATCGCCCGCCACGGGGGCGGGGCGAGGGACTGCATTGAGGGGCCCGTCAAACGGGCGAGGGCGGTGATGAAGAGCAGCCAGGGCAGGCTGTGGTGGGTCAGGACCATGCTCTCCGACAGGCTGACCATGGTGAAGACAGCGGCGTACATGGTGGACCAACCGCCGTCGCCCACCTTGAAGGCGCGGAAGACGGCGCAGAGCAGTGCGATCGCGAACACCAGCCCGCATAGGGCCACCCCGATCCAGCCGAGCTGAACGAGGATGTCGAGCCAGCTGTTGTGGGCGGTCGGCACCAGCCATTCGGTCTCCGCGCGGATGCGCTGCGCCGGCACGGAGTCGAGGCCCCAGAACGCCTGGTAGCCGTAGCCCAGCCATGGAGACTCGGCGGACTGCCGCAGCAGCGAGTCCCAGATGAGGGTGCGGCCCGTCAGCGTCGGGTCCTTGCCGACGGCGCGGTAGAAGGCCTCCGGCGTCTGCGTGAAGGCGAAGACGAGCGCCGACATCAAAGTCGTGCCCGCCCATACGCAGGCCACGGCGAACCACCCGCCTCGCTCCAGCACCTTCAGGGCGATCATCACGCCCACGGCCAGAGCCACGGAGAGCACCGAGGTGGTGGAGCGGGTCATGACGATGAGCCCGCAGCACAGGAGGAACGTCCCGATCGCCGCCCACTTCAGTCGAGGCGAGGTGGTGATGGTCGCCAGGGCGAACAGGGCTCCCATCACCATGACGTTGCCCATCTGGTTCTTCTCGTACCAGATGCCGCGCCACATGCCGGCGTTGACGTCGTGGTGCTTGCCGATTGACGGCACGGCGAACACGAACAGGACGCCCAGCACCGCCATGCCCAGGAAGGTCCAGGTCATCAGCTCGTTGAGCCGTCGGCCGTCATAGGCCGCGGCCAGGTACAGGCCGAAGATCGTGGTCACGATCAGGGCGAGGATCCGGCGATCCGTCACCCAGGGGGCGATCGACCATTGGCGGGAGGCCGCCGCCCACATCAGCAGAAGCAAGGTCAGAGCGCCCGCCACCCAGAAGCGGGGAAAGCGGTCGGCCCGCAGAACGACCAATCCGGCGATCATCGCGTACACAGGCAGCCAGATCAGGCGAAGGATCGGCGTCTCTTCCTGAGTCGGCGCGAAGATCGGTCCGATCAGGGCCCCGGTCATGAGCACGGTGATCAGCACCACCGCCGCGTCTTCGAGCAGATCCACGAAGCTGCGCGTGACCGGCGGCGTCCAAGGCTGGACGGCCGGCCGAGCGTAGCGAGACTGGGTCGGGGCGTAGGTCACGCCCCGACCATCAGGCGCGTCGCGTTAAGGTTCGCCTAACCATGTCGGAGGTGCGTCAGGCACGCTCGACGAAGCTGTCGATCACCTTCTTCTCGCCCGCCTTGTCGAAGGCGACGGTCAGCTTGTTGCCCTCGATCGTCCTCACGGCGCCGTAGCCGAACTTGGTGTGGAACACTCGATCGCCGCGCTTGTAGCTTCCCTCGGCCTTGACGTCTGAGGTGGCCACAAGGCGGCCCTCTCCCTCGATCGGCGTGCTGCGGGCGCGCACGTCCGCCCGCGCGCCGCCGCTGTTCAGCGTGAAGCTGGCGGAACGTTCCTGGGCGCGCTTCCACCCGGGGCTCGTGTAGCCGCTGCCGAAGCTGGGCGCGTCGTCCCAGCGGCTCCTCGCCTCGTTCATGCCGGGTCCGCCGCCGTAGTAGCCGGTGTCGGAGGCCGCCTCGACGTTCTCCAGCGGCAGCTCGTCAACGAAGCGGCTGGGCAGCTGGCTGGTCCAGCGGCCATAGACCTGTCGGTTCGCGGCGAAGCTCACCAGCGCCTGCTCACGCGCCCGAGTGATGCCGACGTAGGCCAGACGGCGCTCCTCCTCCAGCCCTTTGTCCCCCTTCTCGTCTATGGAGCGCTGCGAGGGGAACACGCCTTCTTCCCACCCCGGGAGGAAGACCAGCGGAAACTCCAGCCCCTTGGCCGAGTGCAGCGTCATGATCTGCACGCTGTCGGACTCCGCGCCGCGGTCGAGGTCCATCACCAGCGACACGTGCTCGAGGTAGGCGCCAAGGCTCTCGAACTGCTGCATCGATTGGACCAGCTCCTTCAAGTTGTCGAGCCGGGCGGCGCCAGACACCCGGTCGGCGCGCTGCATGTCCGTGTAGCCGCTCTCCTCCAGCACCGTTTCCATCAGCTCCCAGTGCCGCACGTGCGCGGCCTGCGCGCGCCACCGGTCGAGGTCGCGCACGAACAGCGACAGCTGCGTCCGTGTGCGCGCCGGCAGCTCGTCCGTGAGAATCAGCTCGCGGCTCGCCCGCATCGCCGAGACGCCGTTATGCCGCGCGATGGAGATGATCTTCGATACGCTCGTGTCGCCGATCCCGCGCTTGGGCGTGTTCACGATGCGCTCGAACGCCAGGTCGTCGTCCTCGGACTGGATCAGACGCAGGTAGGCGTGCGCGTCGCGGATCTCGGCCCGTTCGAAGAAGCGCGGTCCGCCGACGACCGTGTAGGGGATCTGCAGCAGCACGAACCGTTCTTCGAACGCCCGCATCTGGAACGAGGCGCGCACCAGGATGGCGACGTCGCGGTAGCGGCGCCCTTGCCGGTGCTGGGTTTCTATTTCGTCGGCGATCAGCCGGCTCTCTGCCTCGCCGTCCCAGACGCCCCGGACGCGGACCTTCTCGCCCCCGTCCGCCTCGGTCCACAGGGTCTTGCCCAGACGGTCGCGATTGGAGCGGATCAGGCCCGAAGCGGCGGCCAGGATGTGCTTGGTCGAGCGGTAGTTCCGCTCCAGCCGCACCACCTTCGCGCCCGGGAAGTCGCGCTCGAAACGCAGGATGTTGTCCACCTCCGCGCCGCGCCAGCCGTAGATCGACTGGTCGTCGTCGCCGACGCAGCAGACGTTCTTGGCCGCGGACGCGAGCAGCCGCAGCCACAGGTACTGGGCGACGTTCGTGTCCTGATACTCGTCGACCAGGATGTACCGGAACCGGCGATGGTATTCCTGAAGCACGTCAGGATGTTGGGTGAAGATCGTCAGGTTGTGCAGCAGCAGGTCGCCGAAGTCGCAGGCGTTCAGGATCCGAAGCCGTTCTTGGTAGAGCGCGTACAGCCGCTGGCCCTTTCCGTTCGCGAAGTCGCCCTCCGTCGCGGGGAGCTTCTCCGGGATCCAGCCACGGTTCTTCCAGTGATCGACCAGGCTGGCGAAGGATCGCGGCGTCCACCGCTTCGCGTCGATGTTCTCGGCCTCCAGGATCTGCTTGATCAACCGTTCCTGGTCGTCGGTGTCGAGAATTGTGAAGCTCGACTTCAGGCCCACCAGCTCCGCGTGCCGGCGCAGGATCTGAGCGGCGATCGAGTGGAAGGTGCCCAGCCAGCGCAGGCCCTCGGCCGACGGGCCGATCAGGTGGGTGATCCGCTCGCGCATCTCACGCGCGGCCTTGTTGGTGAAGGTCACCGCCAGCAGCTCCCAGGGCTTGGCGTGACCAGTCGCCAGGATATGGGCCAGGCGCGTCGTCAGCACACGCGTCTTGCCCGTGCCGGCGCCGGCCAGCACCAGCACCGGTCCGTCGATCGCGAGGACCGCCTCGCGCTGCTCGGGATTAAGACCCTGCAGGTAGTCGCCGCCGCCGTACGCAGGCGGGCTCACGCGGGCGAGGTCAGAAACGCGGGGCTGCAAGTCGGACACGGGAAGCCTCTGAATCGGAGAACATATGTAGCACGCGGCGCGCGGATTGCTCGCGGCCGGGAGGACGCAGGTCGTCGAGCTTGGCGGAACCGGGGGCGCAGACCGCCGTTCTGTGGCGGTCGGGAGCCCGACAGAGGAGTCTACCCCATGGCAGATAGGATCGTCGAACGCCCGGTCGAACGCGAGGTCGTCACTCGCGAGCGCGACTCTGGCTCCAGCGCCACCCCGTGGCTCGCCTTCCTGATCGGCGGCCTGTTGATCGCAGTCATCATCGGCTTTTTCGTTTTCGGCCGCGGGGCCGACCAGACGCCGGACCTGGCCATTCCGGACAAGGTGGACGTGAACATCAACACGCCGGACCTGCCGGCGGCCCCGAGCGGAAACTAGCGAGCAGTTCTAGATCATGACCGACAGCCCCAGCCCGAACCCCGGTTCCGCCCCTCGGCCAAGCCGGCGCATTCCGCCCCTGGTCTGGATCATCCTGGCGATCCTGGTGGGCTGGGGCGTCGTACTGCTCGTGCAGAACAACGGCACGACGCGCACGCCCAATCAGTCCTATCCGGCTGCGGAAGGGGACACGAACGACGCCGTCGTGCAGCCGTCGGTCGTTCCCCCGCCGCCCGCGGAGAACCCGAACGCGGTGACCAATCCCGACGCGAACGCAGCGGAGGTGGATGGTCTTTCGCCCAACGAGCAGGCGCCCGAGCCACGGTCCACCACGCCGGGCGGCGGCGACCAAGGCGATTCGCCGATCAACGCCGGCCAGAAGAAGTAGACTTCAGGTCAGAGGCCGCCCTGCGTAGGCGAGGGCGGCCACCCTGCAGGCCGACGCCAGGGGACGGCGGCCACGTTCTGCGTCGAGCTGCGCCAGCAATCCGGCCATGCTCACGCCCCGCTCCGCCGCCATTGTTTCGAGCACCGCCCAGAACTCCGGCTCGAGCGCGACCGAGGTCGCGTGGCCGGCGAGGCTGATCGATCGCTTCTGCAAGCTGAGCACACGCAATTCATAGAGACGGCCTAGTCGCCGGCCAAGCCTCCGCCGGGCGGAGTGACGCGCTTGCGCCTTGAGTGATCAGGGATCACCTTTGGGCGGAACAGCCTGCTTCCGATTGAACCCATGACTGACGCGACCTACTCCGCCGCTCCCGAAGCCGAGTACAGCCGCCGCCTGCGCCCGCTGCGGGCTGCGCGGGCGTTCGGGCGCTTGGTCAGAAACAAGGAGGACACGGCGCAGGTCTTCGAGATCATGCGCGCGCTCGTCGGCCGCTCCATGGAGCGCGGCTACAAGCGTCTGGCCAAGACGCCCGCCGGGGCGGCCGCGATCGCTCAGCGCCAGGAGCTGGCCCAACTGTTCTCTGACCGTACCTGGCTCAGCCAGTTCGAACCGGACACCGTGGGCGCCGCCTACCTCGCCTTCCTCGAGACCGAGAACCTGTCCGCTGAGGGGCTTGTGGCCGAAAGCATCCGGGGCGAGTCGGTCATTCAGGCCGATCACCCGTACGCCTGGTACGCGCGGCGCCTGCGCGACGTGCACGACCTCTGGCACGTGCTGACGGGCTATGGCCGCGACGCTCTTGGTGAGGCCTGCGTGGTCTCCTTCTCCTACGCGCAGACCGGAAGCCTCGGCTTTGGGTTCATCGGTCTCGCCGCCGCCCACGAGGTTCGGCGGGAAGATCCGGTGATCCCCGCGCGCAAGGCGGTGATGGAGGCGTGGCGCTGGGGTCGGCGAGCGGCCTGGCTGCCGGCGTTGGATTACCCAGCCTTGCTCGCTGAGCCGCTGGAGGGCGCCCGTAGCCGCCTCGGCGTGAGCGGCCCCACGCTCTACGCCGCCATTCCTCGATCGCGGCTGGAGGCCCTGAGCCTGCGCGCAGGAAACGGGATGTAATCTGCGCCTGAAGGCGCCTATTTAGGGCCGTGGCGGCCAGCTTGGCCGCACCAGGAGCCGCCGCCGTGTCCGAGCCCGCGCCGCCTGCGCGCCGCGCGGGCCTCGATATCGCCTCCGTGGCGATTTGCAGCCTCATCTGGGGCACGACCTGGTTCGCCATCACCCTGCAGTTCGGCGAGGTCCCCGCGCAGGCGTCGGTGACCTACCGCTTCGCGATCGCCTCGGTGTTGCTGTTCGGCCTGTGCGCGGCGATGCGCCAGCGCCTGAAGCTGTCCCTCGACCAGCACCTGTCCGTCCTGGGGCAGGGGGTCTTCACCTTCTCCATCCAGTACAGCCTGGTGTACGCGGCCGAGCAACAGATCGCCTCGGCGGTGGTGGCGGTGCTGTTCGCTGGCCTCGCCTTCCTGAACATCATCCTGTTCCGCTTCACGCTGAACCAGAAATCCTCCCGCTCGGCCTGGATCGGCGCGGGTCTGGGGGTGGCGGGTGTGGCGGTCCTGTCTTTCTCTGAGCTCGCGCGCGCCCGGATGGATGACGCGGCCGTGGCTGGCCTGCTGATGGCGATCGCGGCCGTCGGCTTCACGGCCATCGGGAACCTCTTCGCGCACCGCACGCAGAAGCTCGGGGCCGACGTCCTGCCGGCCACGGCTTGGTCCATGTTCTACGGCACGGCCCTGCTGGTGCTGTATGGGCTCGTCACAGGCGTGGAGTGGCGGTTCGAGCCGAGCCTGCGCTATGTCGGCTCGCTGCTCTACCTGGCCGTCTTCGGCTCTGTGGTGGCCTTCGGCCTCTACTTCGCTCTGGCGCGGCGACGCGGCTACACCCTCGCGTCCTACATCTCGGCCCTGACGCCGCCGATCGCGATGGCGGTGTCGACCTTGTTCGAGGGCGCGCACTTCGGACCGGCAGCCTTCGCTGGTCTGGCGCTTGTGCTGGCGGGGCAGGGACTGATCATCCGCTCCCCAAGGGGCTAGTCTTCGCGCTCCTCGCGACGGTGCGCCTCCAGCCGCTCCGCCTCCTGCGCGCGGCGGGCCTCCTCGAGCGCCTTCTCAGCCTTGGTGCGGCCGTGCAGGGCGCGGTTCTCCGCGGCCCGGGTCTTGTCGACCGACCGCGCCTTCTGCTTGCGCGCCCGGTTCAGGTTGACGATCTCGGCCATGGGACGCGTCCCTCCGCCTCCATTGATCCTCAGCCCGGGGAGATCATCTTCTCCGGGCGCACCACCTCGTCGAACTCGGCCTCGGTGACGTAGCCGCCGCCCACTGCTTCCTCGCGAAGCGTGGTGCCGTTCTTGTGAGCGGTCTTCGCGATCTTGGCCGCGTTGTCGTAGCCGATCTTGGGCGCAAGAGCGGTGACCAGCATCAAGGAACGCTCGAGCGCCGCCTTGATGTTGTCTTCCCGCGGCTCAAGGCCCAGGACAAGATTTTCGGTGAAGCTCACTGCGGCGTCAGCCATCAGTCGCACCGACTGAAGGAAGTTATAGGCCATCACCGGGTTGTAGACGTTCAGCTCGAAGTGACCCTGGCTGCCGGCGAAGGTGAGCGCGGCGTGATTGCCGAAGATCTGCACGCAGACCTGGGTCATTGCTTCCGCCTGGGTCGGGTTGACCTTGCCCGGCATGATCGACGAGCCGGGCTCGTTCTCCGGCAGCGCCAGTTCGCCGAGGCCCGACCGGGGGCCCGATCCCAGGAAGCGGATGTCGTTGGCGATCTTGAACAGGCTGGCCGCCACCGTATTGATCGCGCCGTGGCTGAAGACCATGGCGTCGTGCGCGGCAAGAGCCTCGAACTTGTTGGGCGCCGTGGTGAAGGGCAGGCCCGTGATCTGGGCGATCTTGTCAGCCACGGCCTCTGCGAACCCGACCGGCGCGTTGAGACCGGTGCCGACGGCCGTGCCGCCTTGGGCCAGCTCCATCAGCTGAGGCAAGGTGCTCTCGATGCGACGGATGCCGTTCTCGACCTGGGTGACATAGCCCGAGAACTCCTGCCCGAGCGTCAGCGGCGTGGCGTCCTGGGTGTGCGTCCGGCCGATCTTGATGATGTGGGACCAGGCCTGCGCCTTGTCGTTGAGCGCGTTTCGTAGCGTCTGTAGGGCCGGCAGCAGCCGGTGAACGATCTCCTCCGCGCAGGCCACGTGCATGGCCGTCGGGTAGGTGTCGTTCGACGACTGACTCATGTTGACATGGTCGTTCGGGTGGACGGGCTTCTTGGAGCCCATCTCACCGCCCAGGATCTCGATCGCTCGGTTCGAGATCACCTCGTTCGCATTCATGTTCGACTGGGTGCCCGAGCCGGTCTGCCAGACCACCAGCGGGAAATGCTCGTTCAGCTTGCCTTCAATCACCTCGTCGGCCGCCTGAACGATGGCTTGGCCGATACCCGCGTCGAGGCGGCCCAGCGCCATGTTGGCCTCGGCGGCGGCGCGCTTCACGATGCCAAGCGCCCGCACGATCGGCAGAGGCTGCCTCTCCCAGCCGATCTTGAAGTTGCCGAGCGAGCGCTGCGCCTGCGCGCCCCAATAGCGATCCGCGGCCACCTCGATCGGTCCGAAGGTGTCGGTCTCGATGCGGGTATTGGCCATGGGCGCGCTCTCTTGCGTTAGAGGTGTGGAGTTAGGCGGCGCGGGTTTAGCACGGGCGGCCGGCAGGACAAGGTTGAGCCCCGCAGTGACCGCAGGTTGGATCGGCAATGGCAAGGTGCGGGCGCGTGAGCAGGGCGGCGCGCTCGATATCGTCGTCGACGGGCTGACGACCCAGGCCAAATACTACAAGCCGCTTATCTACGAGTTCTTCCGCAAGGAATGGCGCGGCGCCCGGCCGGCCTGGGGCGAGTTCGCCGTCGAGATCCAGATGGAGTACGTGGGCGACCCGCCCTGGTTAGATCTCGACAACCTGGCCAAGGCGCTGCTCGACGCGATCAAGGGCTACGCCTTCCACGACGATGCTCAGGTCGCCCGACTGCTGGTCGAGCGGCGAGCCGGCGAGCGCGAGCGGATCACAATCCGAGTGACGGAGCGACGGCTCTAGCGCTTCCGCCCTTTAGGTTTTGGCAGCGCGTGGCGCCAGGCCATCTCCAGGGCGGCCGCCAACCCTGCCTCGTCGATCTCGGCTAGTGTCACGGTGGTCCAGCCTTGGGCTCCCCAGGCGTTCGGCACGGCCGCGAAGGCTTCGGGCGCCATCATTTGCTTGAAGGCCTGCTCATCGGGCGTGAGCTTCAGATTTGCCGTGCCGCCATCCGGCGGCGCGGTGGCGTAGATGCGGGCGACCTTGAACGCTGTCCGGTCGAAGTGCGGCGCCTCTGTCGTTCCCTCCAGCGCCAGGGCCAGCCTGCGCAGGTCGTTGGCTGTCGCCATTTCGTGCTCCTGAAGGGCAGGATCCTTACGGCGCGCCCATGCCCTCGACCAATTGTTCCTTGGGCGCTGGAGCGCGGCGCGAGCCCGGCAGACGTTCGCGCATCGCCATGATCGGCCGTTCGAACGCGAAATGCACGATGGTGGCCACGACGCAGCAGGCGGCGATCCAGATCAACATGCCGCCAAGACCCTTGGGCAGCCCGGCCCATTCCAGCACCCGCGTGGTGGGAAGGTGGCACAGATAGAGCGCGTAGGAGACGCGGCTGGTCCATTCGAACAGCGCCCGGGCCTGGCCGGGGGCGGCCTGCCACGTCGAGAGGAACGGCAGCATCAGGGCGACGCCCAGCGACACGCCCGACACCGCCGCTGAAGCCGCAAGCGAGCTTTGCGGCGCCAGCACCACGACGGCGCGCACCGACGCGATCACGACCAGCAGACCCAGCGCGAGCTTGAGAGCCCGGCCTTTGAGGAAAGTCTCGCGCGCATGGCGGAACAGCCACGCGGCGACGACCCCGTACATCAGGCTGTCGAGCCTCAGCGCCGACGTCTTGCGGACGAACTCGTGGAAGCCTGGGTCGTACGCTGCGACATAGGCCAGGCGCGCCAGCGTGAAGAGACCGAGCGCCACGCACAGGCCCACGAGCAGCGCCTTTGTCGAGCGGGTGAACGCGGCGAGCGCCAAAAGCAGGAGCGGCAGGACAAGGTAGAACAGCTCCTCCACAGCAAGGCTCCAGGATTCGCCGAAGAAGGGCGGCATCGGCCAGAGGAGGTTCTGCAGGAACAGGAGATATCGCCAGTCGGCCGGAGGCCCGCCGATCCAGGCGTTCAGCGCCACGTTCACCCCTAGGAACAGGTAGTAGTTCGGAAGGGTCCGCAGCCAGCGCCGCAGCACGAAGTCGCCCGCGCCTGCGGGCGTCGGCCGCTCGTCGAACATGGCCAGGGCGATCGAGCCCACAAGAAAGCCCGACAGAACGAAGAACAGCTCCACACCGAGAAAGCCGTAGAACCCCTCAAGAAGCTTCTTGGACTGCTGGCCGACGTAGATCGTCAGGCCGTGACCCAGCAGCACCTGGGTGATGGCGACGGTGCGCAGCACGTCCAGGCCGAAGACCCGTTTCATCCTGTCTCCACGGCGCTCCGGCCACTGATTCAAGCGTGGCACCCTAAGGGCTTGGGCGGGGGCGGAGAATGGCCAATCGCGTCACAGACCGCGCCGTAACGCTCCGGAAACGCTGTTCGTCTAATGGTTGCGACGGGTGGTTGGGGGCGATCCTTGAGCAGGGACTTCTCGGTCGACGTTATCCGTCCGGACGAGCTGGGAACGGCGGAGCGTGAGCTATGGCGCGGCTTCCGCGCGTCCGCCCCCGCCTTGGACAGCCCGTACTTCGACGTCCGCTACACCCTGGCCGCCGGTTCAGTCGCGCCGCACGGCCATGTCGCGGTGCTTCACCGACGCGGGACGGTGGTCGGCTTTTTCCCGTTTCAGCGCCGGGGCGGAATGATCCAGCCGCTCGGCGCGCCGATGACAGACTACCACGGCGTGATCGCCCGGCCGGACGTGGTCGTGGACATGAAGGCGCTGGTGGAGGCGCTGCGGGGGCGACGCTTCCGCTTCAACGGCCTGCGCGGCTCGGCGCTCGCCAGCGACACCTGGGTTCAGCCGCGCCAGACCATGGCGACCGACCTCAGCGGCGGCTTCGAGGCGTGGCTCCAGGAGCGGCAAGCGCGCTACCACAAGTTCTTCAAAGGCAAGCGGCGCTGCGCGCGCGGCCTGGAGCGGGACGTCGGTCCCATCAGCTTCAGCTGGCGCCGCCAGCGGGACGCCGACTTCATCGACTATGTGATCGGCCTCAAGCGCGCGCAGTACCGCCGCACCGGCAGGCACGACATCTTCGCCTGCGGCTGGACCCAGCGCCTGTTGCATCGCCTCCGCGAGGTCAGTGAGCCGGACTTCGGCCTGGGCTTCGCGGAGCTGCGCGCCGGGGATACGCGCGTCAGCGCGGAGGTCGGTCTTCGCGGCGGCGCGACCTACCACCTGTGGATGCCCGTCTACGAGACGGCTTACGCCCGTTACGGCCCGGGCATGCTGATGACGATCGAGTCGATGCGCGCGGTCAGCGCCGAGGGCGTCGTGCACGTGGATTTCGGCCAGGGCGACGCGGCCGACTACAAGGCCTACTTCGCGGACGCCGGCTCGCCCGTCCTGGAAGGCGAGGTCCGGGCCGACGGTCTCTCCGCTCATCTCTCCCGCCTTGCGGACCAGATGCTCGGAGCCGCACCGCGCCCGCTGGACCGTCTGGCCACGCTGCGTGACCGCGTCCGCCGGCGACTAGACGTGATCGGCGCCTGCGAGACGGACGTGCTGGCCTGGTGCGGAGGCGCCGCCCTTGCGTTCGGCGTCATGGCGCAAGGCGCCGCGCCTACCATCAGAACTCACCTGCCGAGCCCTCGGAGAAGCGATGAACAGCCAGATCATTCCGGCCTGGTCCGACCAGCTGAAGACGGACTTCGGGCGGCGGCCCGTCACCTTCGCCCACCGGCTGCTTGAGACGGGACTCTTCACCGACGAGGCGCTGGCCTCGGCGCTGGACTCCTATCCGGCTGACCTCTTCGACATCAACCTGTTCGAATTCGACGCGGACGGGCAGCACGCCATGCGCACGGGCACTCGTGGCAAGCTGTCCGGCGCGGAAGTCCTGGAAGGGCTGAAGCAGGGCCGGATCTGGATCCAGATGCGAGGCGCCACGGAGCAGGTCGAGCCCTGGGGTGAGGCCATCGCCCAGGCATACGCTGAGATCGCCGAGCGCATTCCAGGCTTCAAGCCGCGCAATGTCTACGGCCAGATGCTGCTCTCCGCGCCCGGGGCGGCCGTGCCGATGCACGCGGACTCGCCCTACGTCATCCTATTCCACCTGCGCGGCCGCAAGCGGATCTGGATCTATCCCAACGACCCGGAGCACATGCCACGGCAGGGCATGGAAGACATTGTCCTGCGTGTGAAGACCGAGGACCTGCCGTACCGTCGGGAGATGGACGAGCGGGCGGTGGTGTTCGACCTGGAGCCCGGCATGGCCGTCAGTTGGCCGCTGCACGCTCCGCACCGCGTGGAGAACATCGGCGGCGCGAACCTGTCGCTGACGACCGAGTTCCAGACCTGGGGCTCCCGCTTCCTGAACGGGACCTACTACACCAACGGCGTCCTGCGCCGGCTGAAGCTGCCTGTACCCGACATCGACCGTATGCCCCAAGCGGCCCGCGTAGCGTCGTGGGCGGCGCACCTGGCGCTGCGCCGCATGGGTGTGGTGAAGAGCCGGATTCACGCGTTCGAACGCGAGTTCGACCTCGACGGCGCGATGGCGCCCGCACGCTAGGCCTCAGCCGCCGCGAAACCGAAGGTCCGTCAGCAACGGGCGCAACTCCGCGCCGACGGCCGTCTGGGGTTCGGCCGGCGGCGCGTAGCGTCCAGCCTTCTCCTTGCGAGCCACGCACGCGGCGACGGCGGTGGAGAGCGCGACGAAGTCGGGGCTTTCGGGAAGCGACTCGATCACGCATGCGTCGAAGTAGGGGTACTTGTCCTCCTCGCCGCAGCCAAAGGACGTTCGGTCCGCACGCGCGGCGGTCATGACCATGCGGTTAGGCCCTGACAGCGCCGGCACGAAGACGCCGGAGAAGCAGGCCGAGACGACCACGACCGTCGGTCGCCTCCCGCAGGCGTCGTCGAGCAGGCGCGCCAGGCCGCGAGGCCGCATCTTGAAGTTGTCGGCGCCGAAGACGACGCCGTCAGGCGCCCCGTGCGAGGTGAGATAGACCAGGCAGCCGCCCGTCGCTTTCGCAGCAGTCGCCTTGAAGCGCTCGATGAGTTCCCGCGGCGACGGGTTGATGGCCGGATCATCGCCCGCGCGGGCCGGACGCAAGGACGCCTGGACGAGGTTTTCGGCCGCGAAGCCGGCGTCGACGAAGCTCGAAGCAAGATCCCGCCGGGCGTTGTCGAAGGCTTGGGTGTTCGCGCCGCTGGCGGCGCGCCAGTCGCCCGCGACCACGAGCGCCGCCCAATCGGAGAAGCCGTTCGTCTGAGCGCGTGCGGGTAAGGCGAGCAGCAGGAGGGCGAGGAGGCCCTGGGCCAGTCGCCGGACGCTCACCGCCGACTACTTCTTGCGGAAGGTGTCGAGCGAGATGATCTTGGGCGCGTCCGGCTCGCCTGGCGCGGCTTGGCCTGCCTCGGGCTCAGGATCCGCGGCTTCGGCCGGATCAAGGATCTCCGGCGCCTCGAACTGCAGCAGGTACTGCACGCTGGGGTCGTAGAAGCGGGTCACGGCCGAGTAGGGGATCGACAGCCGGCGCGGCTGCCCGCCGAACTTCAGAGTGACGGAGAAGAAGGTCTCGCCAGGCGCCAGGTCCCAATACTGGTGCTGCAGCACCACCGTCATTTCGTCGGGGTACTTCGACAGCAGCTCCGGAGGCGCCGACACGCCCGGCGCCCGCGTTTTGAACGTGATGTACAGGTGGTGGGCGCCCGGCAGCCCGCCCGGAGCGGCGGCGCGTTTCAGCGCTGCGCGGACGACGCCTCGCAGCGCCTCCTGCGCCAGCGCGTCGTAGTGCATCTCGTCTTTCGGAAATGCGTCCTGCGCCATCGTCGTTCTCGTACCCCGTACCGCGGCGAAAATAGCGCCAACGTGACGCTGCGCAAAGCGCTCACCGACGCCTTCAGGCGCGGCGGATCGCCTGTCGCCGCTCAACCGGTGAAAAGGGAAGTGGGGGCTTCTGTTGCCAGGCGCCCCCGAGCCCCGCCCAAGGATCTGAACCCCTAGGACTTAAGACGCGAATTCACCGGAACCGCATTACGCGGCGACGGCGAACTCTTCAGCGAAGTTATCGTTCGCATTTAGTCAATGGCCCGATACGGTGGTGCCATGCCGAGAGAAAGCAAAGGCCTTTAGACGTCTGTCGATGCTGATCGGCCCCTCAGAAACACCCAAGCTTTCCCGCCGATGACGTCGAGAAGGGTGTTGGTGGAGCCGCCGGGAATCGCACCCGGGTCCAGTCCGCTTATTACGCCCGCGTTTATCTCCATAGTCGCCGCCGAAGCGCCGACAGGGTGAATATAGGCGTTCGGGGATCAGAACGGAAGAGTTCGGCCGTCCGATCTGGGCCAGTCGGGCGTCTGGTTGCGGAACCAGGTGAGCTGCCGTTTGGCGAACCGGCGGGTCTCCTGGCGGGCCAGCGCAGCCGCGTCCTCAAGGCTGAGTTCGCCCGTCAGATGCTGTCCCAGCTCGCGCAGGCCCACCGCCTTCATCGCCGGCAACGCCGGGTCGAGGCCGCGCGCCAGCAGGCGCCGCGCCTCCTCCAGCGCGCCCTGATCCACCATGGCGTCCAAACGGGCGTCGCAGCGGGCGTAGAGGGTTGCGCGGTCAGGCTCCACCACCACGGCGCGATAGGTCCCCGTGGTCAGCACCGGCGCCTGATCGGACTGCCACGCGCTTAGCGCTCGGCCGGTCGCCTCCGCCACCTCCCAAGCGCGCACGAGCCGCTGGCGGTCGCCGGGCGCGATGCGGGCCTCGGCTGCCGGATCGACCACTCGCAGCGCCGTTCGGAACGCCGCTTCTCCCTCGGTCTCGAGCCGCGCCTCGGCGGCGCGGCGAACCGCGGCTGGAACGGCAGGAACGTCGGCCAGCCCCCGGGTGAGCGCCAGGAAGTAGAGTCCCGTCCCCCCGACGATCACGGCGGGGCGTCCTTCCTTCCGCAGGGCCGCGAGTTCGGCTTCCGCGACGCGAAGCCAGCGCCCGACCGACCACCCGTCCCCTGCGTCGGCGACCCCGTACAGGCGATGGTCCGCAACGGCCTCCTCCTGCGGGGAGGGGCGCGCGCTCAGCACCCGCAGGTCAGCATAGAGCTGAATGGCGTCGGCGTTGATCACGGCCGCGCCCGTGCGCTGCGCCAGCTGCAACGCCAGCGCGGACTTTCCGCCAGCCGTCGGCCCGCCGATGAGGGTGATCTCCGCCACCGTCTCGGTGAGCCGTGCGTCCGCCTCCTTGTCAATCGGCCTTGTCTTTAGCCCTGCGGCTCCGGATATGAACCGCCATGACCGACGCCCCCGACCGCTCCGCCGTCCTTTCCGCCCTGGACCGGATCGTCGATCCCAAATCGGGCAAGGGGCTGGTTCAGGCAGGCCTGGTCCAGGGCCTCGCCGTCGGCCCGGGGCGGGCCGGCTTCATGCTGGAGGTGGAGCGCAGCGACGCCGCTCTCTACGCGCCGGTGCGCGAGGCGGCGGAAGCCGCGCTGAAAGCCGTGCCGGGCGTCACCTCGGCGCAAGTGGTGCTTACGACCGCGGCCACGGGCCCCAGCGGCCCGTCCCCCGCACGGGGCGCGCGTCTGTCCGACGCTGCTGTGCGCGACACTCGCCCGCCCGCGCCGGTTCCGGTCGGACGCCCGCCCCATGTGAAGGCGGTGATCGCCGTCGCCAGCGGCAAGGGCGGAGTCGGCAAGTCCACCGTCTCGGTGAACCTGGCTTGCGCACTGGCGAGACTGGGACTCAACGTGGGTCTGCTCGACGCGGACGTTTACGGTCCCTCCGCCCCCATCATGCTGGGCGTTGGCGGAGCGCCCGACTATGGGCCCGAGAAGAAGATGACGCCCAAGCGGGCCCATGGCATCCGCGCCATGTCGATCGGGCTGTTGGTCGACGCCGAGCAGGCCATGGTCTGGCGCGGGCCAATGGCTAGCCAGGCCATCACTCAGATGTTGAACGAGACGCTCTGGGGCACGGCCGAAGAGCCTCTGGACGTGCTGGTGGTCGACCTGCCGCCCGGCACCGGCGACGTGCAGCTGACCCTGGTGCAGAAGACCAAGCTGGACGGGGCTGTCGTGGTCTCCACGCCGCAGGAGGTGGCGCTGGCCGACGCACGCCGCGCGGTCGCCATGTTCGGGAAGACGGGCACGCCGGTCCTGGGGCTCGTGGAGAATATGGCCTACCTCGTCAGTCCCGACGGCGGCCTCATCGACATCTTCGGACGGGGCGGCGCGGCGGCGGAGGCGGCGCGCCTGGGCCTGCCGCTACTGGGCGAACTGCCGCTCGATCCCGCGCTTCGGATCGGCGGCGACACCGGGCGACCGCTGGTCGCGGACGCGCCTGAAAGTCCTACCGCGCTGATGTTTCTGGAGCTGGCGAAAGCGGTCCGCGATCGTCTTCCGGCCGAATAGGGAGCCCCCGGAACGGTCGTCGCGGCTCCCTCGCCGACGTTCCGGAGGCCCCGATCATAGTCGGCGTTCGCGCGCCGTCAGGCGCGCTCCAGGACCCGGAAGACGAACGCGTGCTCGTCGCCTTCACCGGCCGCGTGGGCTTCGCGCCTGACCTCCTTCCACTCGGATTCGGGGAAGGAAGGGAAGTAGGCGTCGCCCTCGACGTCAGCCTGAACCTCGGTCAGGTACAGCGTGCGGGCCCGAGGCAACGTCAGCTCGAACAGAGCCGTGCCGCCGATCACGCAGACCTCATCGACGCCGTCCTCCGCCGCATGCTCGCGGGCGATCTCCAGCGCTTCGGACAGGGTCTCGCAGACGACGGCGCCCTGCGGCTCGAACGATCCGTCGCGCGACAGCACCAGGTTGAGGCGGCCGGGCAGGGGCTTCTTGGGCAGGCTGTCCCACGTCTTGCGGCCCATGATGACCGGCTTGGACATGGTCACCTGCTTGAACAGCGCCATGTCCGACTTGAGCCGCCAGGGGAGGGCGCCGTCACGGCCGATCACGCCATTCAGGGAGCGGGCCGCAACGAGGGCGATCTTCGCGCTCATGGCTTTAGCCAGCTCAGCCATTTGCGCTCCACCGCCTGCTCAAGGTCGATCTCGAAGCGCCGGCAGTAAAGCAGCAGCTGGCACAACAGGTCGGCGGCTTCGTCGGCTCGCGCCTGGTTCCAATCGGTCTCGCCGGACGTGCGACCGCGTCCGGTGACCTTTAAGTGGGCCTGAGTCAGCTCCCCGAGCTCCTCCTGGAGCTTCAGCAGCCACCAGTCGTCATCCCGCCGGATCGCGCAGTTGGCCGCGTAGATGTCGGAGATCTGCGCCGCCTGCTCGCTGAGGACCGCGAGCCTCATACCGCCACCGGCGCCCGGATGGCGGGATGCGGATCGTAGCCGACCAGTGAGAAGTCTTCGTACTCATAGGCGAACAGGTCGCGCTTGCTTGGAAGCTCCAGCGTCGGGAAGGCTTTGGGCTCGCGTGACAGCTGCAGCTTCGCCTGCTCCAGGTGGTTGGAGTACAGGTGCGCATCGCCGAACGTGTGGACGAAGTCCCCCGGCTCGAGCCCCGTGACCTTCGCCACCATCAGGGTCAGCAGGGCGTAGCTGGCGATGTTGAACGGCACGCCCAGGAACACGTCGGCGGAGCGCTGGTACAGCTGGCAGCTCAGCTTTCCCTGGGCCACGAAGAACTGGAAAAGGCAGTGGCAGGGCGGCAGGGCCATGTCGTCCACGTCGGCCGGGTTCCAGGCGCTCACGACGTGGCGGCGGCTGTTCGGGTTGGTCTTCAGGTTCTCGACCAGCTTGGAGATCTGGTCGATCGAGCGTCCGTCCGGCGCCGCCCAGGACCGCCACTGCTTACCGTAGACGGGCCCGAGTTCGCCGTGCTCGTCGGCCCACTCGTCCCAGATGCTGACGCCGCGCTCCTGCAGCCAACGCACGTTGGTGTCGCCGCGCAGAAACCACAGGAGCTCCAGGGCCACCGACTTGAAGTGCACCTTCTTGGTGGTGAGCAGGGGAAAGCCTTGGGAGAGATCAAACCGGATCTGTCGGCCGAACACGCCCAGCGTACCGGTGCCCGTCCGGTCGTCGCGGCGCGCCCCGTTCTCCAGGATGTCGGCAAGCAGGTTCAGATACTGCCGCTCGGGGTGAGCGGAGGCTTGGGCGGGCGTTTCGGCGACGGCGAGTGCGACCATGCGGTGACCTCTTCTCGACCGGTGAGGCTGTCTGATTCTGGGGATGTGCGGGTGAACCGGGCTGTGGACGGTTAGCCTCTAAATCCGTCCGCCTCCAGGAACGCCGCTTCTTCGGACGTCGTGTCGCGGCCAAGCGCGGCGTTCCGGTGCGGAAAGCGGCCGAAACGCTCGACGATGCGATGGTGGTGCAAGGCCCATTTCATCGACGTCGGGTCCCCGAGCCCCTCGAACAGCCGCACGGCCCTGGCCTGGTCGGCGAGCCGCTCGGAGTGCTGGAAGGGCAGGTAGAAGAAGCGGCGCAACTCGAACTCCACTGCCCGGTCGAACCCGCGATCCACGGCATAGGCGGCGAAGCGGCGCGCCAGCGGGTCGGTCGCGTAGGCATGCCCCGTCCCCCGCCAGATGTTGCGCGGGATCTGGTCGGTCAGGAGGATCAGGGCCAGCGCTCCTTGCGCGTCGGCGAGCCAGCCGTCGAGCTCGCGCCGCGCGGCGGCGAAGTGCAGGCTCTCGAGCCTGGTCTGGCACAGGGCGTCGAATTCCGGCCCGCCGTCGAACCATTTGTCGGGTCCGGCCTCTGTCCAGAGGCCGATGACGTCGGCGGGCGTGCGGCAGGGGGCGATATCGGTCATGTGGCTTAGCTAGGCGCCGGGACCGGCGCGCGCCAGCTTGACCCGCGGCCTGGCCGATGGACACCTCTCTTCATGCGCCGCATCGCCTCCCTTTTCCTCTCCGGGCCCGACATCTTCTTCCCGGACGCGCGTGCGCACGCCGAGCGCAGGCGTGCTCTCTGCGTCGACGCAGGCTTCATCGGCCTTTCGGCCGCGGACGGCGTGACGGTCGAGACCGAGCCCTCCGAGGCCATGGCGCGGGAGCTGTATGCGGACAACATCTCGCGCCTTCGCCAGGCCGATGCGGTGGTGGCGAACCTCACCCCATGGCGAGGCGTGGGGTGTGATCCGGGCACGGCTTTCGAGGTCGGCTTCGCCGCCGCGCTCGGCAAGCCGGTCTTCGCCTACATGAACGTCACGGACGAAGATGACGCTGAGCTCCGCACGCGTGTGGAGGCCATCATGGGCGCCGAGCAGGACGCTCATGGTCGCTGGCGCGACTCCTTCGGCGCCGGGATCGAAGACTTCGCCCTGCCCGAAAGCTTGATGCTCTGGGCCGAGGCCCGGCGGTTCTTCGTCGTGGTGACGCAGGATCCGTTCCACGACCTGACGGGATTGGAGCTGACGCTCGACGCCGTGCGCGCCTACGCCGCCGACTAGCGCAGCCACTCCAAGGCGGCTTCGCCTTTCAGCACGGCCTCGGCCTCGGACGTGTGCGGCCGTCCCGAACGGTCGTGCAGCACAAAGGCCGGCAGCAGCCTCAAGGGGCCGCGCCCGTTGCGAACGGCGCGCACCAGCACGCGCTTGGCCGGGGCGTCGGCGAAAGGCTGGATCGGGCGCACCTGGAACGATCCGGCGCGGAGAGCCAGCAGCGCCAGAAGGTCCGCAAGCCGATCGGCGCGGTGGATCACCGTCACTCGCCCGCCATCCCTCGCGTTGCGGAGCAGGAATGAGACCCAGGCCTTGAGCCCGTCGTCGGCCATCCAGGCGGCGCGCCGGCTGGGATGGGGCGCCCGCAGTGCGCCCGGATCGTCGAAGAACGGCGGGTTCGAGAAGGCGGCGTCGAAGAGCGGTTCGGCCGGCGCAGTCTTGGCGGCGATGTCGCCCTCGCTCACCTCGACCTGGCCCTGCAATCCGTTCAGCAGGATGTTCTGATGGGCGAGGGCTACGGCCGCTGGATCGCGCTCGACCCCCCGCAGTGCGGCATGAGGACATCGGATGGCGGCCTGCAGCAAAGCGCCCCCCGCGCCGCACCCGGCCTCCAGCCCCCGCTCGCCAGGCCGCAGGTCCAGAGCCGCGGCCAACAGCGCCGCATCCATGCCCGCGCGGTAGCCCTTCGCCGGCTGAAGAAGCCGCACGCGGCCACCCAGCAGGCGGTCCTCGGTTGTGTTCTGCGGCCCTTCGGGCGTCTCGGACTCGCTTGTTGGGGCAGGCGTCATTAGGTGGGACATCGGCTTGACCCTGCGGGGTCGGCTAACCATTGTGCGCCGCAATTGCGGGGACGCGCCAGCCGCGATCCCGCTCCATGGAGTATCCGACTTGAACGTTGCCGACCCGGCCGTCACGCGCGCCCCGGGGGACGTCGAGCCCCTGATCCGCCTGGCGTCGGCCGACATGGCCAAGGTGGATGCGCTGATCGTCGAGCGCATGCAAAGCCCGGTGTCGGTCATTCCGGCGCTCGCGGAACACCTGATCGCCGCGGGCGGCAAGCGCCTGCGCCCGCTGCTGACGGTGGCGGCCGCTCGCCTGGCCGGCGCGAAGGACGATGCGGCGTGCAAACTGGCGGCCGCCGTAGAGTTCATCCATACGGCGACCCTGCTGCACGACGACGTGGTCGATGGATCATCGATGCGCCGCGGCAAGGTGGCGGCTCACCTGATCTGGGGCGCGCCGTCCAGCGTGCTCGTCGGCGACTTCCTGTTCTCGCGCGCCTTCGAACTGATGGTCGAGACGGAATCCCTGCGGGCGCTGGCGATCCTCTCCCGTGCGTCGAGCGTCATCTCCGAGGGCGAGGTGCTGCAACTGATGCGCGCCCACGACCTGCATCTGAGCCAGGACGTCTACCTTGAGATCATCCGGGGCAAGACGGCCGAGCTGTTCGCCGCGGCCGCCGAGTCCGGCGCCGTGGTCGCCGGCGGGTCGAAGGAGGACGTGGAGGCGCTGCGCACCTACGGTCTCAGCCTTGGCTTGGCCTTCCAGCTCGTCGATGACGCCCTGGACTACAGCGGCTCGTCGGACGTGCTGGGCAAGAACACCGGCGACGACTTCCGCGAAGGCAAGGCGACCCTTCCCCTGCTGCTGGCGGTGGCCCGAACCCGCGGCAAGGAGGACGGCTTCTGGGAGCGGGTCATGACCCGTCCAGGCGAGCAGTCCGAATCGGACTTCCGCCGCGCTCGCGAGATCGTGGTGGGCTCCGGCGCGCTTAAGGCGACGCTGGACCTCGCCGGCGACTACGCCGACGCCGCAAAGGCGGCGCTGGACCGCTTTCCGGGCGGGGACTGGCGCGACGCATTGGAGCAGCTGGCCGACTTCGCCGTGAGCCGTCCGGCTTAGAACCGTCCGGGGTTCCTGGCGCTAAGCGCGCGCCAGCCGCCCGCGAGAAGACCCGTCAGCCCCACAAGCCCGGCGAACGCCCAGACCGGCGCGCTGCGCTCGATCCACAGTCCTGTGATTGCGCAGACCGCGGTCAGTAGCCAGACCCGCCACGCGAGGGCGCCGTGTGAGCGGCCCGTCGTCTGCAGCCACCGCTGGTAGAGGTGCTCGCGGTGAGCCTCGAAAAGGCGTCTGCGGTCCCGGCCGCGCCGCAGGAGCGTCAGCAGGACGTCCGTCAGCAGCGGGAGCAGGATGAAGCCGCCAAGCCAGGGCGTGGCGTGACCGTTCTCGGTCAGAAGCACCGAGAGGCCGGCGATCAGGAAGCCCGAGAACAGCGCCCCCGCGTCACCCTGGAAAAGGCGGCCGAAGGGGTGATTCCAGGGCAGAAATCCAAGGCTCGCCGCCGCGCCCAGGGCCGCCGCGCCCAACAGCAGTACGGAGGGCAGGGGCGTCGCCACGGCCAGCGCTGCGAGCGCCAGCGCCTGGACTCCGGGCGCCAGGCCGTTCGAGCCATCCATGAAGTTGATGGCGTTGACCACCAGGACCAGCCAGGCGGCGGTGCCCAGCACGCCCAGCAAGGGGCCGACGTTGAGCGTCAGCCCCGGTACGAGCGGCAGGAATTGCACCCGCGCCACGAAGACAGCGAACAGGAGAGCGACCGCGCCCTGGGCCAGCAGCTTGGTCGAGGCGCCGAGGTCCAGCACGTCGTCCGCGGCGCCGAGCAGGCCCAGGCTTCCGGCGAGCAGCAGAAGCAACGCGACGTCACGCGCTTGGCCCGCCGGAAAGCTCGTCGTCAGGGTGGCGACAGTCAGCACGATCCCCAGAGCGGCCATGACGGCGAGGCCGCCGCTGGTCGGCGTGGGCTGGGAGTGAGACCCGCGGTCGCGCGGCCGGTCAACAGGCCCCGAGCGCGCCAGCAGCGCGCCCCCGGCGAAACCGAGGACCGCCGCCGCCAGTGCGAACAGCGCGAAGGCCGTGGTCCAGCTCACCTCAGGTGAGGCTCGCGCAGAACCGTTGAATGCGGGTGCAGGCCTTCTCCAGCACCTCGGTCGAGGTGGCGTAGGAGATCCGGAAGAACGGCGACAGGCCGAACGCGGCGCCGTGCACGACCGCGACGTTCTCCAGCTCCAGCAGCTCGCTGGCGAAGGTCTCGTCGCCGTCGATGACCGTTCCCGTCGGCGTCGATTTGCCGATCAGTCCCTCAATTGAAGGGTAGACGTAGAAGGCGCCTTCGGGCCGCGGGCAGTCGATGCCGCTGGCCTGGTTCAGCATCGAGACCACCAGGTCCCGCCGCATCTGGAAGTGGCGCGCGCGCTCCTTGATGAAGTCCTGCGGACCGTTCAGCGCCTCGACCGCCGCCCATTGAGCGATGGAGCTGGGGTTCGAGGTGGACTGGCTGATCAGCTTCGACATCGCCTTGATCAGCGGCTGTGGGCCGCCGGCGTAGCCGATGCGCCAGCCGGTCATGGCGTAGGCCTTGGACACCCCGTTCATGGTGAGGGTGCGCTCGTACAGTTCCGGAACGACCTGGGCGATCGTGACGAACTCGAAGTCGTCGTAGATCAGGTGCTCGTACATGTCGTCCGTCAGCACCCACACGTGCGGGTGGCGCAGCAGCACCTCGCCCAGCGCCTTCAGGTCGTCGCGGGTGTAGGCGGCGCCCGTCGGGTTCGACGGCGAGTTCAGGATCAGCCACTTGGTCTTGGGCGTGATCGCCTGCTCTAGAGCCTCCGGCTGCAGCTTGAATCCGGTCTCAGGACCCGCGGTGGCGATCACCGGCACGCCGCCGGCGAGCAACACCATGTCGGGGTACGAAACCCAGTAGGGCGCCGGCACGATCACCTCGTCGCCGGGGTTCAGGGTGGCGACCAGCGCGTTGTAGATCACCGCCTTTCCGCCAGGCGCGACGCTGATCTGACCCACGCCGTAGTCGAGGCCGTTCTCGCGCTTGAACTTGCCGACGATCGCCTGCTTCAGCTCGGGGATGCCGTCGACGTCGGTGTACTTGGTCTCGCCGCGGCGGATGGCGGCGATCGCCGCCTCCTTGATGTTCTCTGGCGTGTCGAAGTCGGGCTCGCCGGCTCCCAGCGAAATGACGTCCTTGCCCTGACGCTTCAGCTCCCGCGCCTTCTGGGTGACGGCGATGGTCGGGGAGGGCTTCACGCGGCGCAGCGCTTCGGATTCGAGCATCCGGGCGGCTCCTTCGGGCTGAGGGCTGGACAAAACGGCGCGGAACCTATGGGCGCCCGCGCCGCAAGTCTACCGCCGCGTCAACCTTTGAGCCGGGAAAGCGCCAGGCGCCGCCGTCCGGCCACAGATGAAAGCTCAGCCGCCGACTTTCGCGTAAGCCGCCAACGCCGCCGCGATTTCGGGGCGGGGAGACACGTCGCCGATCTGACCGGACGCCTGAACGGGCGTCGGCGCCTCACGGGCGGCGAGACGCGCCCGCGCCTCTTCCGACAAGGTGATGGTGTCTGGCAGGCGCGTGGCGACCTTCGCCGCCGCGTCATCGAAGGCGGCCTTCAACCTGCCTCGATAGTCGGCGGGCGAAGCCGTCCGGCCCGTCCCCTCCGTGAGAAGCGCCGAGACAATGCGCTGGTCATCTTCGCTGAGCGCATCGAACGCTTTCAGCATCTGTTCTTCGGGCGCAGGAGGCTGCGCATCGGCCCCGGCCCAGGCCGCGCGCGTGAAGGCGTTGACCGTGGCTTGGGCCCGCTGCGCGAACGGCGACTCCGTAAGCGCGCCTGCCAGCGCCATGCGCTCGGCTGGACCCGCGGAGCGCCAGCGGGCGGAGAGGTGGCGGTACGCGTCGAGCTGGTCGCTGAGCGGCGTGGCGCCGGTGCGGTCGCTCAGCGCCGCCACGGCGGCGGTGGCCCCGACGGTCGGCAGGGTGGGGCTCGCGCCGGTTAGGCCGGCCGAAAGGCTCGAGATCGACATGTCCGGTCACCGGGGAGGAAGGCGGCATGGTCGACAGCTGGCGCTGAACGGCGCGTGAAAGGACATGGCTAACGGGCTCAGAGCCGCGCCTTCCAGCAGCCGCCCGCCTTGACCGCAGGGACTGGATCGGCGAGGGCCTTGCGCTCATGGAGGCCCTGCGCCGCTTTCTCGTGAACATGGACGCGAAGCGCTGGCGCACCGCCGCTTTCGCGCTTGGCATGTTTGCGGCCATCGGCCTGCTGTTCCTCTTCGGGAAGACCACCCTTGGTCTCGACACCGAGCGTGAGGTCACCGAGGGCCTGCGCCATTACGCCGGCGGGCCGTGGGGGCTGATCGCCGCCATCGTGGTCTTCACCGCCGCCGCCTTCATCGGAGCTCCGCAGTTTCTGCTGATCGCCGCCTGCGTGGTCGCGTTCGGTCCGTGGCTTGGGTTCCTCTACAGCTGGATCGCCACCATCGTATCCGCCGCCGCCACCTTCTGGCTTGGGCGCATCGCGGGCGGTCGGGCGCTGGATCGCTTCGGGGGCACGATCGCGCGCCTGACCCGCTACGTGGGGCGGAACGCCTTCTATGGCTCCTTCATCATCCGCAACGTTCCGTCCGCTCCGTTCATCGTCGTGAACATGGCCTTCGGGGTGGCGCGGGCGCCGCTGCTGCCGTTCCTGGCCGGTTGCGCGCTGGGGGTCCTGCCTAAGACGGCGTTGGTGGCCGCCTTCGGTGGTTCGTTCATGACCGCGGTCAAAGGCGACGGGGTGCACTCGACGCTGATCATCGCGGCCATCGGCCTCTTCTGGCTCGCCATCATGCTGCTGGCGCGGGAGTTCGTGCGCCGCCGGACCGCGAACGAGGCCGATCCGCGGTGATCGCTCCGAATCGGTCTCGGTCTGCGCGCGATTTCGGCCGCGGACATCGCCCTGGGCGACCGGGTGAGGGGAGGGGAGCCGGTCAGCCGCGACACCGTCCCTGCTTAGGTTTGCCTTGACCGTGCCGAGGCGGGTGCGAAGGTCGCACCCATCGCCGAACGCCGGCTCTTGAAATCCCTTCCGGCGCAGTGCACACGAACCCAACCGACGACGAAATAACACCGGATACGTCGCGCTTTGGGGAAGGCGGGGCGGCGTGGTCGGCGCTAACGACGTTCACCCTTTCCGCCCTTGGCCAAAGCGAATTCCATGCTCCAACCTCTGTTCGGCATGATCTCGAATGACATCGCGATCGACCTCGGCACCGCCAACACCCTGATCTACATGAAAGGGCGCGGCATCGTGCTGAACGAGCCGTCTGTGGTGGCGCTCAGGAACGTCGGCGGGCGCAAGGTCGTCCACGCCGTCGGCATAGAGGCCAAGCAGATGCTGGGCCGCACGCCCGGCCACATGGAGGCCATCCGCCCCATGCGGGACGGGGTCATCGCCGACTTCGAAGTCGCCGAAGAGATGATCAAGCACTTCATCCGCAAGGTTCACAACCGCAAGGGTTTTGTGAACCCCAAGGTGATCGTGTGCGTGCCATCGGGCGCGACCGCGGTTGAGCGCCGGGCCATCAACGACAGCTGTCTGAACGCCTCCGCCCGCCGTGTGGGCCTGATCGACGAGCCCATGGCCGCCGCGATCGGCGCCGGTCTGCCGATTCACGAGCCGACGGGATCGATGGTCGTCGACATCGGCGGCGGCACCACTGAGGTGGCCGTGCTGTCGCTGTCGGGCATCGTCTACTCGCGTTCGGTGCGCGTCGGCGGCGACAAGATGGACGAGGCGATCATCTCGTACATGCGCCGCAACCATAACCTGCTGATCGGCGAGACCACCGCCGAGCGCATCAAGAAGGACATCGGCACCGCCCGTGTGCCGCACGACGGCGAGGGCCTGTCCATCGAGGTGAAGGGCCGTGACCTGATGCAGGGCGTGCCTCGCGAGGTGCGCATCAGCGAGCGCCAGGCCGCCGAGGCGCTGGCCGAGCCCGTGTCTCAGATTATAGAGGCTGTGAAGGTGGCGCTGGAGGCGACCCCGCCGGAGCTGGCCGCCGACATCGCCGACAAGGGCATCATGCTGACCGGCGGCGGCGCGCTGCTGCGCGGCCTCGATGCAGAGATCCGCGACCAGACCGGCCTGCCGGTCTCCGTCGCCGACGACCCCCTGAGCTGCGTGGCCATCGGCTGCGGCAAAGTGCTCGAACATCCCCGGTGGATGAAGGGAGTCTTGGACGCGACTCTGCCCTAGAATGGCGTCCGCCCGACCATCGCCGTCGGGACCAGCTGACAAGACGAGAGGCGCGCCGTGGCGTTCCGTGACGGGCCGTTCGAAGACCTGAAGGTGCCGCTCACCTGGACGGCCGCCCTGGCGGTCATCGTCGCAGGCGTCGCCGGCGTGCTGCTGCTGCTCGGCGATCGTCGGGAGACCCTCAAGGAAGAAGGCTACGGCGCCGTCCGCGGTGCGGTGGACCGCGTCGCCGCGCCCGCCAACGGCGTCTTCGCCGCGCCGGTCCGCTGGACCGGCCAGGCGGGTGATTGGATCGACGACTACTTCTTCGCGATCAGCGAGAACCGCCGCTTGAAGCAGCGAGTCGCGGAGCTGGAGCGTGTCCGCGAGCACGCTTTGGCGCTGCAGAACACCAACGCCCGCTATGCGGCCCTGCTGAAGATCCGCACCGATCCGCCCGTTCCGATGGTCGCGGCGCGGACCGTATCGGAGTCGCGTGGTCCCTTCGCCAACGCGCGCCTGATCGACACCGGCTCGAAGATGGGCGTGAAGGTCGGCAATCCGGTGATGAACGAAACCGGCCTCGTGGGGCGGGTCGTCGGCGTCACCGGCGGTGTGAGCCGCGTGCTGCTGCTGACCGACGTCGCCAGCCGCACGCCGGTGCTCGTCAACCGCTCCGACGCCCGCGCGATCCTGGTCGGCGACGGCGGCGCTCACCCGAGGCTCGAGTTCGTCCGCGGTGAGGACTCCATCAAGGTCGGCGACCAGATTCTGAGCTCGGGCGACGGCGGCGTGTTCCCCCGCGGCCTGCCGGTCGGGGTGGCGGTCAAGGGGCTGGACGGCTCCTGGCGCGTCCGTCTCTACGCGGATCGCGGCGCCATCGACTTCGTGCGCGTGCTGCTCTTCCAGGACTTCTCTCAGCTCGCCGACACCGCTCGGCTCACCCCGCCGCCTTTGACCGCGCTCGGCTCGGCCGCCCCGCCGCCTGCCACCGGGTCGGGAGCCGCCACGCCGCCTGCCACCGCCGCACCTCCGGCGCAGCGTCCTGTCGCCGGATCGACGGCGCCGCGCCCAGCTAGCGCTGTTCCTGCGACCGCATCGGCCGCGCAGCCGCCAACGGCCGCGACGACGTCGCTCCGCCCGCAAACGGCGGTTGCGCGCCCACCGGTGAGCACGGCCACGCCGGCGCCGCGTCCGGCCGCCGCTGCCCCTACGACGGCCAGACCTGCGGAGGCGCGACCGCAATGAAGCGCGCCTACGCCGTTCGGGTGGTCGGTCCGCACCACTGGATCGGCTGGCCCGCTCTCGCCGCCCTTATGGCGACGCTAGTGTTCGCGACGCCAGTGCGGCTGTTCGGCCTCCCGCTGCCCGAGCCCGTCTTCGCAATGGTGCTCGCCTTCGCCTGGCCCCTGATCCGCCCGTCGATCCTGGCGCCCTTCGCGCTATTCACCGTGGGCCTGTTCATGGACCTCTTCTGGGGCGGGCCGATGGGGCTGTGGGGCCTGTCGCTGCTCATCCCGTACTCAATCGTGCTTATCTCGCGCAGCCTCATCCTGGGGCAGACGCTGCGGATCATCTTCGGCTGGTACGTCGCCTGCACGGCGTCGGCCTTCGCCTTCGCCTTCGTGTTCACCGCGCTGGACGCGAAGAACAACCCGAGCGTCGTGGCCGTGCTCCTGCAGCTATCGGTCACAATCCTGCTGTTCCCGTTCACGGACTATCTGGTTCGCCGCTTCGATGAAGGGGACGTGCGCTTCCGATGAACGAGCCGACGATCTTCTTCGAGGACGTGAACGAGCGGCAGGGGATCTTCCACCGCCGCAGTTTCCTGCTGGGCGGCTTCGCGGCCGCGGGGCTGGTCGCCCTGTCCGGCCGCTTGATGCACCTGCAGCTGGTCCAGACGGGCCGCTACGCGACGCTGGCGCAGGAGAACCAGTTCAACTTCCGCCTCGTGCCGCCGCCGCGCGGACGGATCTTTGACCGCAACGGGGTCGAGATCGCGGGCAATCGCCCGAGCTTCCGCGTGCTGGTCATCCGCGACGAGACCAAAGACCTGGACGGAACGCTCAACGCCGTCGAGCGCCTGCTGCCCGAGACCGCCGATCGACGTCGCCGCCTGCTGCAGGAGATCAACCAGAGCCCGCGGTTCGTGCCGGTGCCGGTGGCGACCGACCTGACCTGGGAGCAGTTCGCCCAGGTGAACCTGCACGTCTCGGAGATTCCGGGCGTCATGGCCGACATGAACGAGGCCCGCTTCTATCCCTACGGCGGCGCCTTCGCGCACGTGATCGGCTATGTCGGCAAGATCAACGACCGCGAGGTCACCAAGATCCGGGAGTCCGGCAAGGAGATCGAGCCGATCCTCCTCCACCCCGGCTTCCGCATCGGTAAACAGGGCATCGAAAAGGCCCTCGACGAGGACCTCCGCGGCGAACCCGGCGGTCAGAAGGTCGAGGTGGACGCCCGCGGTCGCGTCGTCGGGGAGGACCCGGAAGGCTCGCGCCCCTCCGTTCCCGGCAAGGACGTCGTGCTGACGCTGGACGTGGACGTGCAGACCCGTGCGCTGGAGGTGTTTGGGGACGAGTCCGGCGCCGCCGTCTGCATGGACGTCCGCACGGGCGACATCCTCTGCATGGTCTCGGCGCCGTCCTTCGACGCCAATCTGTTCGTGGGCGGGGTTCCGACCAAGATCTACCGCGCCTACGCCGACTACGAGCGGCGTCCGCTCCTGGACAAGGTGCTGACCGGCACCTTCGCGCCGGGCTCGACCTTCAAGCCGGTGACCGGCATGGCGGCCCTCCTGCGCGGCGCCAACCCGGATCGGGTCATCAACTGCTCGGGCGGCTACTACCTGGGGCGTCGCTTCGCCTGCCACGCCCGCCACGGGCCGCAGACGATGCGGGACGCGATCAAGAACTCCTGCAACGTCTACTTCATGACCATCGCGGTCGAGATGGGCGGGCCCGATCCCATCGCGGCTGTGGCGCGCGAGTTCGGCTTTGGCCAGACCTTCGACATCGGGATCTCCGGACAGAAGCCCGGTCTGGTTCCGGACCGCGAGTGGCGGCGCAGGAACCCGGTTCGTGGGGACGCCAAGTGGTACCCCGGCGAAACGCCCTCCTACGCCATCGGCCAGGGCGCGCTGAACGTGAACTGTCTGCAGCTGGCGACCTACACCGCGCGGCTGGCGAACGGACGCAAGAAGATCATGCCGCGGCTGATCAAGTCGGTCGGGGGCAAGGAGCGCCCGTCAGGCGCGGACTTCGGCGACCTGCCGTTCTCCATGGAGCACATCAAGGTGCTGCAGGAGGGCATGAACGCCGTGACCGACGTCGGCGGCACCGGCTTCCGCAACTCACAACTCGGCCTCGGCCCGATCCGCATGGCCGGTAAAACCGGTACGGCCCAGGCCCGCAACTATGGCGCAGGCTCGCGCAAGGGCGCGGGCAAGCCTTGGGCGCAGAAAGACCACAACCTCTTCATCGCCTACGCTCCCATCGACGCGCCGCGCTACGCCGTGGCGGTGATCGTCCAGCACGGCGGCATGGGCGGCGGCACGGCGGGCGCGCCCAGGGCGCGTGAGATCATGAAGGTCGCGCTGCTGAAGGATCCGGAGATGCGCGCTCGCATCGAGCAGCCTTTCCCGCAGGGCGCGCAGCCGTTGGAGCCAGGCGTGGCCGATCAGCAGCCCGGCGTCTTCACGCCCGAGGACGCAATCACCCCGCCGCTGCCGCCGTCAGGAACCCCCACATGACCGCCTCGGCCCTGACCCGTCCTGGACAGCGCGAGCGGCTGGGCTCCAAGCTCGGCGAGCTGGACTGGCGCTTCGCCGGCCTGCTGACGGCTGTCGCCGGCATCGGCGCCCTCATGCTCTATTCCGTGGCAGGCCAGTCTTGGGAGCCCTGGGCGGCCAAGCACCTGATCCGCTTCGGCCTGTGTCTGGTTCTGATGCTGGGCCTGGCTCTGATCGACATGCGGGTGTGGTTCGCCGCCGCTTATCCCGTCTATGGGGTCAGCCTCGTGCTGCTGATCTGCGTGGAGCTGTTCGGCTACACGGCGATGGGCGCCACTCGCTGGCTGGACATCGGCTTCACCCGAATCCAGCCCTCCGAGATCATGAAGGTCGGGATCGTTATGGGTTTGGCGCGCTGGTACCACGGCGCTTCGGCCCAGGAAGCCAAGTTCCACTGGAAGCTGATCGTCCCGGTGCTGATGCTGGCCGTGCCGGTGCTGCTGGTGGCGCACCAGCCGGATCTAGGCACCGCAATGCTGATCGCGCTGACCGGCGCGACGGTGATGTTCATCGCCGGCCTCAGCTGGAAGATCATAGCCGCCTGCGCCGCCGCCGTGGCGGCCGCCGTGCCGCCGTTCGTGCTCTTCGTGATGCACGACTATCAGCGGAAACGCGTGCTCACCTTCCTGAACCCTGAGAGTGATCCTTCTGGCTCGGGCTACCACATCACTCAGGCCAAGATCGCGATCGGCGCCGGTGGCCTGCTGGGCAAGGGCTACGGACTTGGCTCCCAGAGCCAGCTGAACTTCCTGCCCGAGAAGCACACGGACTTCATCTTCCCGACCGTGGCGGAGGAGTTCGGTTTCCTTGGGGCCTTCGTGGTGCTGGCGCTGTACGCGGCCATCATCGCCACTTCGCTGCGCATCGGGGCGCTGGCGCACAGCCACTTCGGGCGGCTTAGCGTCGCCGGCCTCACCGCCACTTTCGCGCTCTACGTGCTGATCAACGGCGCGATGGTCATGGGCCTGGCGCCGGTCGTGGGGGTGCCAATGCCTCTGCTGTCGTACGGCGGCTCGGTGATGATGACGGTGATGATCGGCTTCGGCTTGGTGATGTGCGTGCGCGTGAACCGCTACCTCGAGCTTCCGAGCGGCCGCGGCCAGTTGATCTGATCCACGGGTTCACCTGACGAGTTGTCCCCTCTAGGAGAGGGGCATGCACAGCCCTCGCGACGACATCGACGCCGGTCATGTTGTGATGCCTGAGCCGCAGGAGACCGGCCCTGCTCCTGACCCGGACACGCCCGTCCCCGTGACGGCCTGGATCGGGGGCGAACCCTACGAGGCGAAGCCCAGCGACGTGGCCGTGGCGGCGGCCAATCCGGCCGAGTGGGCCTATCGCCGCCTGTCCAAGCTGATCGAGGACTACGAATAGCGGCTCACGCCAGAGCAGGAGGTCGGCGCCACGATCGTCAACGCGCCGGGCGAGGGGGCTTTCCACATCGACGATCTGGGCTACTGGGGCCCGGACATGATCTTGTTCTACGGCAAGAACCGGCATGGCCTGCCGATCAAGTTGGCTCAGCACTATACGCAGCTGAACGTGCTCCTCACCGCCCTGCCGCGCCTGACAGACGAGCCCCGGCGGATTGGATTTGAGCTGCGGCAGCGGCTGGAGAAGGCCGCTCGGGCCACAGTCAAACCGTCGGCGCCGGATTAGCCGATCCGCAGCGCCTGATCGGTCGCTCGCACCAAGGCGTCGATGATGCCAGGCTCCGTGGAGGCGTGACCCGCGTCCGCGATCACGTCGAACCGCGCCTCGGGCCATCGGCGGTGCAGCGCCCAGGCCCCGCTCATCGGCGTCACCACGTCGAACCGGCCTTGAACGATCCAGGCCGGGATGCGCCGGATCCGGTCGATGTTGTTCAGGATCCAGCCGTCCTCGGGCAGGAAGCCGCCGTTGACGAAGTAGTGGCACTCGATCCGGGCGAAGGCGTCGGCGAACTCGGCCTCGGCGAACTTGTCGGGGCGGGCCTCCGGTCCCTTCACCGAGATGGTGTCGCCCTCCCACGAGCTCCACGCGACGGCGGCCTCGCGGCGCACGGCCTTGTCCGGGTGCGTCAGGCGGCGGTGGTACGCCGCCATGAGGTCATGCCGTTCCTCCGCCGGGATGGGCGCGAGGAAGCGTTCCCAGGCGTCGGGGAACAGCATGGAGGCGCCGTCCTGGTAAAACCAGTGCAGTTCCTTCTTCGTCAGGGTGAAGATGCCCCGCAGCACGAGCCCGGCCACCCGTTCGGGGTGGGTGATCGCGTAGACCAGCGCCAGGGTGGAGCCCCAGGAGCCGCCAAAGACGGTCCATTTCTCGACGCCGCAGCGTTCGCGCAGCCGCTCGATATCCTCGATCAGCTTCCAGGTGTCGTTGTCTTCGAGCACCGCGTTGGGCCGGCTCTTGCCGCAGCCGCGCTGGTCGAACAGCACCGTGCGCCACCCCTTGGGATCGAAGAAGCGGCGCATCGAAGGGTTGATCGCGCCGCCCGGGCCGCCATGCAGCACCACCATCGGCCGGCCGCCCGGCGCGCCGCACTCCTCGTAATAAACCTCGTGGACAGAGTCCGTCTCCATCCACCCGTAGGCGAACGGTTCGATCTCGGGATATAGGCCGCGCCGGCCCGTCTCAGTCACAAACGCCATGGCGGTTCAGTGCCCGCCCGCGGCGCTCTGGGTCAAGGCTTCGATCGGAAAGACGCGACCATGACCGTCACCCAGCCGCTCAGCAGCAGCAGCCCACCCACCGGCGCAACCGCGCCCATGGTCGGCGGTCCCCCCAGCGCCAGGCTGTAGAGCGCGCTGGCGAAGATCAGCCCGCCCGCCGCGAAGAGCCATGCCGCCAGTCGGGACCGCCGCTCCACCGCAACGCCCGCCACCGCGTGGGCCAGCTGATAGGCGGCTCCCGTCGCCAGCCACGCCTTGGCCTGAGGGTTCCACATCACGTGCGCGCCGAACGCGCCGAAGGCCACGGCGAGAAAGCCGTTCAAGCCGGCGAGGAAGAGGGGCAGGCGGGAAAGCATCGGGGCAGCATTAGAGCGCTCCCGGTCTCATGCCTACGGCGGTGACCGGCGCAGCTGGTTGACAGCGCTGTCGTTCGTGCTCTCCTGCCCCGAAGGACAATGGGAGGAAAGACTTTGATCAGACATGTGCTGCCGGCGGTGACCGCATTGGCCCTGCTCGCATCCGCCGGGGGCGCCTTATCCCAGACGCCCGACCACCGCGCCGGCCACAACTTCATGCCGACGCGCGTGTTCTCGCCAGAGGACGACGCTCGCATCCTGAAGGCTTTCGAAGGCCTGAGGGTGGCCGACGTCACTGACGGCATGGACTTCGTGGGCCTGCACAACGTCGGCCTGATGGATCCCGAGATCCATTCTCTTTGGAAGGATCCCAAGGACTACAAGCACCGCTTCATCGGCATCGCGGTGACGGTGCGCTACGTGCCGACCCAGCGGCCCGTCGCCGGCGGCGGGCGCACCTATGAGGATTTCCGCGCCTGGGAGGGCCGCTGGTACAACGAGCTCTCGCCGGAGCCCTTCGTGCCGCTGATCCGCAAGGGTACGGCCATCATCATCGATGAGGCGCCTGACGCTGACGTGGGCTCCATCGGCTCGAACAACATCATGGCCTGGAAGGTCGCCGGCGCCGTCGGCGTGGTGACCGACGCCACCGCGCGTGACACCGACGAGGTGATCACCCAGAGCGTGCCGCTGTACCTGCGCAAGGTTGGGCGCGGCATCCGACCCGGGCGCAACGAGGTGGAATCCGTGAACCGTCCCGTTGTGGTTGGCGGGGTGCTGGTCAACCCGGGCGACGTCATCGTGGCTGACGGCGACGGCGTCGTCGTCGTGCCCCGCGACGTGGCATTAAGGGTCGCCGAGTTCGCCCATCGCATCATCGAGGCAGACAAGGCCGGTCGGCGCGAGCTCTACAAAAAGCTGGGCCTGCCGGAGGACTCTTCCGTCCGGTAAGTTCCGCGACCATCGAGGCGCAGACGGGCAGGGGAGATTCTGTTACCGGCTGCGCCCATGGGCGGCGCGACCCGCACGGGCGTCTTCTATTCCATCATGTTCGCGGGGACCGGCGTCAGCCTGCCCTACATCTCACTGTGGCTGCGCTCCAAGGGCTTGAGCGGCGCCGAAATCGGGGTGGTGCTGGCCGCGCCGATGCTGGCCCGGGTGTTCACCGGCGCGAGCCTCGCCGTCTGGGCGGACAGTTTCGTGCTGCGCCGCACGGCGCTGACGTTCCTGGGGTTGACGGCCTCGGCCTCCTACCTCGCCCTGTACCTCTTTCCCGGCTTTGGACCGGCGCTCGCGGCCTGGTTCGTCGCCGCCACCTGCGCGGGAGTGATGATCCCGCTGACGGATGTGCTGACGATGCGCCGCTCAAGGGTGGAGGGATTCTCCTTCGCCCGGCCGCGCGCCGCCGGCTCGTTCGCCTTCATCATCGCCAACATCGCCATGGGCTGGATCCTGACGCGCGCCCCAGTGGACGCGATCGTCGGCTGGATCATCATCAGCTTCGCCTGCGCCGCCCTGGCCGCACGCATGATCCTTCCGCCCGAGCCGGTGCATGACTCGCCTGACCGGCCTACGGCCGCCCGCTTCAAGGGCCTGGGCGCGCTGCTGTCGGACCGCGTCTTCGTAGTCGCCATCGTTTCGGTCGGACTCATCCAGGCGACCCACGCCTTTCAGTACGGCTTCTCGTCCCTTGTCTGGAAGCGGCAGGGGCTGTCGGAGGGGATCGTCGGCCTGCTCTGGGGGACAGGGGTCGCCGCCGAGATCGCCTTTCTCTGGTTCCTTGAGCCCTGGCGACGTCAGGTCGGACCATGGCGGCTGCTGGTGCTTGGAGGATTGGCCGCGGTCGTCCGCTGGGGGGGCCTGGCTCTGGCGCCCCCGCTTTGGCTGCTGTGGCCGTTGCAGGCGCTGCACGCGCTGTCGTTCGCCGCCACCTTCATGGCCGGCCTGCAGATCGTCGAGCGTTTGACCCCGCGCGAGAGCGCAACCGCCGCCCAGACGCTGAACTCGTCCTTGTCCTCGGGGCTGCTCATCGGCCTTGCGACGGTCGCCTCCGGGCCGCTCTACGATCGCTATGGCGCTGGCGGATACGTCGCCATGGCCGCTATCGCCATGCTGGGCCTGGCGGGGGCTTGGCAGGTCCGCCGCCCGCTCTCGGCGGCCTAGCCCCAGAGCTCAGCCGGCGGCGGCTCGATCATCGAGCCAAGATAGGTGAGGCCCGGCTCGCGATCCTTCGCCAGCAGCAGAGGCCCGTCGAGATCTACGAAGGCCGCACCCTGGGCGACCAGCATCGCGGGCGCCATAGAAAGCGAGGTGGCCACCATGCAGCCCGCCATCACCTCCAAGCCTAAGCCCGTCGCCTCACGCTTCAGGGCCAGCGCCTCCGTCAGCCCGCCGGCCTTGTCCAGCTTGATATTGATGCAGCCGTAACGCCGCGCGCAGGTCGCGAGCTCCGCGCGGGTGTGCAGGCTCTCGTCCGCGCAGAGCGGCGTCGGCGAGCGCCAGCCTTCCAGCGCCTCGTCCTCGCCCGCCTTCAGGGGCTGCTCGACCAGCTTCACGTCCAGTCGCGCCAGATCCGGGGCGAGGCGCGCAAGTTCGTCGAAGGTCAGCGCCTCGTTCGCGTCCACGATCAGACGGGTGCGTGGCGCCGCCGCCCGAACCGCTTCGATCCGGTCCAGGTCGTCGGGACCTCCGATCTTCAGCTTCAGCATGGGACGGCGCGCCGCCGCCGAAGCGGCCCGGGCCATCACCTCGGGCGTATCGAGGCTCAACGTGAAGGCGGTCTTCACCGGGTCGAGCCGTTCCCGTCCGGCCAGCCGCCATGCCCGCGCGCCGGCGCGCTTCGCCTCAAGGTCCCACAAGGCGCAGTCCACCGCATTGCGGGCGGCGCCCGCCGGCATGAGCGCCTGCAGCCGGGCAGGGTCGCAACCGGCCTCGATCCAGGGGCGCACCGTCTCGATGGCCGCCGTGACGCTTTCGGGCGTCTCGCCGTAGCGCGGGTAAGGGACCGCCTCGCCCCGGCCGCGGACCCCGTCCTGCTCCAGCTCCGCCACCACCACGACCGCTTCGGTCTTGGAGCCCCGCGCAATGGTGAAGGCGCCCGCGATGGGCCAGCGCTCCACCCGGACCGTCAGACGCACGCGCGGGTCAGACGAGGTCGCCGACCGCGGCGTCGATCAGCAGGAAGGTGCGACCCTCGTGCGAAGAGAGGGCCGACAGGAGGCGTCGCCCGTCATCCTTGCCGGCCGCGTCGCGCAGCCGCTCGGAGAAGGCGCGCACGTAGCGCTCAGCCTGAGCCCTCAAGGCCTTGTCGGTCAGGATCCGGCGGGACAGGCGCCGGACGGCGGCCGGCGCGACGCGCCGGACGACCTGTCGGGCGCCGTCGCCGTCGTTGTCCATGAGCGCTTGCGCGGCCTCCTCCACGCGGACCCGCGGCAGCAGGGCGTTCGGATCCACGCCGAGCGCCTCGACTTCGCGGATCAGGCGTTCGCCCAAGTCGCTGTCGTCCTCGGCCTCAGGAGGCTCGGACTCCGCGTTGCCGGCGCCATGACTCCCGCCGCCGCCCAGCAGGTCCTTCCAGGTCCAGCCGTCCTGGTCTCGCTTGGGCGCCGCACCGCCGCCACGTGCTTCGTCGAACACGCGTTGAAACTCGTCGTCGCTCGCCTGGGTCAGCTTCAGGCGCGGGCGCAGGCCTCCCGAGGTCGAATCCGGCGCCGGCTTAGCCGGTTCCGGCGCAGGCGGCGGCGCTGGGGCCGGCTGGGCAGCCGCGGGGGGCTCCTCGCGCGCGGTGCGACGCGGGGCCGGGCTCTGGCCGCCGGAGACCACGCCCATCAAACGCACCGCTTCGGTCAGCATGTCGTAGTTGCGCTTTACCCGTTCCTGGAACGCGTCGTCGACCGCCTGGGTCTCTTCGGCCGCGCGGCGGGCTGCGGTGGCCAGCGTCTCCAGGCCGGCCTCAACGGCGGCGCGGATCTCGTCCACGCGCGCCTTGGCTTCGGCGGGCAGGCGGGCGGCGCGGCCATCGATCTCAGCCAGCCCCTCGTCGACAGCCGCGAGCGCCTGGCGGACCGCCGCCAAGCCGGCGTTCAGCCGCTCGGCCACCCGATCGCCGGAGTCCTCCACCATGGCGGTCGATTCCTCGATGGCGCGGCGCGCCTGCGCCAGGCGAGTGTCGAACGCCTCGTCCGCGCGACGGCCGGCCTGGTAGGCGGCCTCACTCAGACGGTCGACGCGGATGGCTGCGGCCTCGGCCGCCACGTCCGCCATCCTCCGCGCATCCTCGGCGGAGGCGGCGAGGGCGGAGAGGGCCTGATTGGTCTCCTCCATCAGTTCGTCGCGCGACTGCTGGGCGAGGAGGGTGAACTGCTGCAGCGCCCGGAGCGTGCGCTCCTCCAGGTCGGTCCGCTCCTGCTCGCCAGCCTGGGTCAAGGTCCTGAACTGCTCGACGGCGCCTTGCACGAGATCCCTCAGGGTCTCGACGCCGCGCGCGGAGACTTCGCCAAGGTCAGCGGCGGCGACGCGGGTCTGCCCCAGCGCCTCGCTCAGCTGGGCGCGCTGGCTCTCCACCTGCGCGGAGAAGTCCTCCTGGTCCGCGCGCAGCGCGTAGGCGGCGGCGACCAGGGCGGCGCGCTGTTGCGACAACCCTTCCTCCACCGAGCGGATCTGTTCGGACACGCCGGCGCCGGCTGTCTCCAGCCGGATCGTCTGGCGAGCCAGGTCGTCGGAGGCAAGACGCGCAGCGTCCTGAGCCTCGCCGGCGGCGGCGGCCAGGTCGGCGGCCCGCGCCGCGAGCGAGCCCTCGGCTTCACGAAGCTGCGTCTGCGCAAGGTCCGATGCCTCAGCGACCATGCGCGCCTGCCGCTCCACGGCGTCCACAACCGCGGCGGCCTGGCCGTCCAGCTGAGTGCCCAGCTGCGTCAGATCGAGTCGTTCGCGGCGCAGGGCGTCTGCCATCGACTTGGCCGTACGGTTCGCGTCCCGGGCAGCCTCGTTCAGCGCCTTGGTCTCGAGCACCAGGGCCTCGCGCAGCGACGTCAGTTCAGCGCGGGCGCGGGTGACGGCGCGCGTCGCTTCGTCCACTTCGGTGCGAATGTCCTTGACGATGGCGGCTGTGCGGTTGGACGCAAGGGCCGCCGGCGCGACCAGCGACTCCGACAGGGCGTGTGCGCGGCGTGTCTCCGCCGCCAGGCGCGCCGATTGTCGTAGCAGTTGAGCGGCCGTGACCAGCAAGCCGGCGGGGGCCAGGGCCAGCAGCACGAAGGCGGCGATCGTCAGGGGATCCAGCGTCAGTTGTCCCAGGCCGGCTTCGTAGGCAGCGAAAGAAGCGACCCCGACGGCCCAGATCGCGGCGGCGCCTGCCGCGATCCAATAGGGCGCGGGGCTGCCCTTCTCCGCGACCACGCGCGCCATCGGCGGGAGCGACAGCTCCGGCTCGGCTGCCGCTGGAATGGGGGCGAGTTCGCGCTCCGCGACCTTGGGCGTCGACTCGGCCATCGTTTCCGCCAAGGTGGTGTCGTTGGACGGAGCCACCGGCTGCTCAAGCCCCGGCGTCTCGGAGTGCGTCTCTGAGGTCGAGAACTTCAGCGGCGGCTTGGATCGGGCTTTCATGCGCGGCTCACGGAAAGGCGACCGCGGAAAACGTGCGGCCCCAAGGCTTTCGCCTGAAGGTGAAGCCTATCCGCGGCGCGGTCCGACGGGAAGCGGATTGAGACCGGAATACGGCGGCGCCTCGTCGCTGGCGCAGCGGCCGCGGTCAGCAGATCCGGGTGGCGCCCGGCGCGCGCGACTGTCCCGCGGCCACATGCGAGGACTGGCGCAGCGACTGCTCTCCCTCGGGATCGGCACGGTCGAAGGTGCGCTCGACCACCGGCTCCTGCTGAGGCTTGCGGGGTTCCGTCTGCAGGGTGATGCCAAGGTGAGCGAAGGCCGTCGCGGCCAGCGCGACCACGAACGCGGCGATGATGTCTATGACGGCGTGCATGGCCGCGTCCCCAGCAGATGACGCCGTTATCCGTGAGTTCGCGCAAAACGGCAACGCCGGCGCACATGAATTTGCGTTCATGTTGCGGCCGCGCCTCAAGCGCCACGCCGGCTGAACTCGCCCGCATCACGCACGTTTGCTAAGGCTCAGGTGGCCCGTCGAGGGGCAGGGGAGGAACAGGGCCTTGCTGCTGCAGCCGGGAAGCACGTGCTGGCGGGTCGAACGCGCCCCCCGCTTCTCGCTGTTGGTGGACAACGCGGCCTATTTTCAGGCGCTGCACGAGGCGCTGGTTCAGGCCCGTGAATCCATCCTTCTGCTGGGCTGGACGCTCGATCCGCGAACCAACCTCGGTGAGGACCTCAGGGACCACTCCATGGAGGTCGGCCACCTGCTGCGCCGGCTGGTGCGCGAGCGGCCGGAGCTCGACGTGCGACTGCTGATCTGGCGATCGCCCCTGCCGATCGCTTGGTCGCAGGAGTTCTTCCCCTGGAAGGCCGGCGCATGGTTCGAGAAGAGCCCGATCAAGTTCGTCATGGACCGGGCGCGGCCCCTGGGTGCGTGCCACCACCAGAAGGTCGTGGTGATCGACAACCAGGTGGCGTTCTGCGGCGGCGGCGACGTCTCCGTCGACCGGTGGGACACGCCCGACCACTGGGACAACGACGAACGACGCCGGCGGCCCTCCGGCATCCCCGTGCCGCCGCGGCACGAGGTGATGACGGTGATGGACGGCGCCGCGGCCCAGGCGCTTGGCGACCTCGCCCGGCAGCGCTGGCTTGACGCCACGGGCGAGGTTCTGGAGCCCTGCAAGATCGCGCACGACCCTTGGCCCAAGGCGGTGCGGCCTGACATGACGGACGTGACTGTCGGTATCGCGCGAACCGAACCGGCCTGGCGCGACGCGCCGGCTATTCGCGAGAACGAGACCTTGCATCTTGAGGCGATCGCCCGCGCCAAGTCGCTGATCTACCTTGAGAACCAGTACGTCACCTCACCCTTGTTCGCGTCGGCGCTGGCCGATCGGCTGCAGGAGCCGGACGGGCCCGAGGTCGTGATCGTCTCCACGGGCCAGGCGCCCTCCTGGTTCGACCGTGCCACTATGGACCAGGCCCGCCGCGCCCTCATCGAACGGCTCGAGGCGGCCGACTGCTACGGTCGCCTTAGCACGTGGGCGCCCCGCACCGGGCGCGGCGGCAACATCATCGTCCACTCCAAGGTGACCATCATCGACGACTGCATGCTGCGCGTCGGCTCGACCAACCTGAACAACCGCTCCGGGGGTTTCGACACCGAGTGCGACGTCGCCGTCGAGGCCGCTGAGGGCGACGCAGGGGAGGCGACGCGCGCCTTCATCCGCCGCTTCCGGAGCCATCTGATCGCCCATTACTACGGCCGGCCAGGCGCCGATCTTGACGAGGCGCAGGCGCAGCTCGGCAAGCTCGGCTACGCCATCGCGGCGCTGGAGCCCGCGCCGGGACGCGGCGGGTTGAGGCCGCTGATCGGCAAGCTGTCGCTGAAGTCCAAGACCATCGCGAACTGGCAGATCGGCGACCCGCTCTCGCCAGCCGACGCTTGGAGGCCCTGGAAGCGGCGAAAGCTCACCCAGGCGCTGATCCGGGCGGTCGCGACGCCCGAGCCGGGCGACGGGGTCGATCAGGCCGCCGCCGCGGCGGCCGCGATCTCGAAGTCCACGATCAGCGGCAGGTGATCGGACGCGACCCGCGCCAGCGGAAAGAGCGGCGCCTGCACCTTCGCGATGCGGATGCTTTCGCTGACGAACACGTGGTCGATACGCAGCATCGGGAAGGATGACGGATAGGTCGGCACCGTTCGAGGCGTGACCTCCGTCTTCTGGCAATCGGACAGCTTCCGCACGATGGAGGCGTAGGGGCGTGTCCGCGGCGCCGCGTTGAAGTCGCCGACCAGCAGCACCGGGTCCAAACAGTCGGGATGGCCCAGCCACTCCCGCCCAATCAGGGCCGCGGCCTGCAGCCGCTGTTCGCGCGGCACCAGGCCCAGATGCGTATTGATGACGTTCAGTCGCTGCCCGCCGATCTCGATCTCGACCCAGAGGGCGCCGCGCGGCTCCAGCCCGGGCACGCCCCGTATCGTGGGCAGCGGGCCGGCGCGGACCAGCCGTTCAGGCAGGCTGGTCAGGATCGCGTCGCCGTACTGCTCCTCTTCGACGCGCATCGCGGCGTTGAAGTGGAACGACATCTCCAGGCGCTGCGCGATCTCATGCGCCTGGTCCAGGCCCCCGGTACGTGGGCGGCCGACGTCCAGCTCCTGCAGGCAGACAATGTCCGGCTCGAACTCGGCGATCACCGCGGCGACGCGATCGATGTCGAGACGGCGGTCGACGCCGACGCACCGGTGCACGTTGTAGGTCATCAGGCGGGGCATGGAGGGCGCGACCCTAGAGTCGGGCGTCCGACAGGACAACCTTGGCCATTCAGATCTGGACCAGGGTGTCTGGCAGTTCGTTGGGATTGTCGACCCGGGGCGGGAAGTGCTCGGCCAGCACGCCGCCGCACAGTTCGACCGCCTTCACGAGGCCGTCCGCCGGACGGCCCTGGCGCATCTCCCGCACCAGAGCTTCGACCGCATCGGCCCAGGCGTTCTCAGGCGCCTTGGCGTGAATCCCCTCGTCGGCGATGACCTCCACTACGTGGTCCTCCAGTGAGGCGAAGATCAGCACGCCCGTGCGTTCGGCCGTCAGGTGCAGGCCGTGGGTCAGGAACTGCTGCATCGCCGCCAGGCGGACATACTCCTGCTTGAGCCGTCGCGGCGTGAGCCGACGCCGTACCGATGGAATGGACGCCAGCAGCACAATCGCGACGAACAGCACCGCCTGCAGCCCCGCATAGGCCGCCGCCGCGCTGACTGCGACGGCGGCGGTCGAGACCGCATGCGCTGCGCTCCAGCCCCCGTCCAGGACCGAGACCCAATCGAAGGGCAGCAGGCCCACCGGAAGCAGCAGGAGCGGCGCGAGCAACGCCACGCCTGCAGCCCAGGCGAGCGGCACCTCGCGGTAGTCCGAGACCTCCTCGGCCACGACGCAGAAGATCTCGCCAGAGGTGCGGCGTTCAGCGTCGGCGATGGCGGCGTTCACCCGCGCGGCGTCTTCCTTGGCGATCCGCATCACCAGCCTCCCGATGCCCCGCCGCCGCCGAAGGAGCCGCCGCCTCCGCCGAACCCGCCCCCAAAGCCGCCTCCGCCGCCGAACCCTCCGCCGCCCCAGCCGCCGCGTCCGCGGCTCGCGCTGTCGAGGGCGCTCCAGATCAGGATAGGCAGCAGGCCGTCCCCGCCGCGCCGCCGTCGACCGCGGCGTCCGCCGCCGATGGCTCGCAGCATGCTGGTCAGGACGAAAAAGACGATCAGCACGATCACGAAGATCGCGCCGGGGTCGACGCCTCGCGCCGGAGCTTGGCGCGTCTGGGCGGCGGCGGCCCGCTGGACCGCCTCGCCGCGGTCTATCGTCAGTTGCTGGATGATGGCGTCGGCGCCCGCCACCACGCCCCCGGCCATGTCGCCGCTCTTGAAGCGCGGCAGGACCTGCTCCTCCAGGATGACTCGGGAGAGGGCGTCAGTCAGCACCGGCTCCAGCCCGTAGCCCACTTCGACCCGCACCTTGCGCTCGGTGGGCGCGACCAACAGCACCACGCCGTTGTTCTTGTCCGCTTGGCCAAGCTTCCAGGCGCGGCCCAGCTGGTAGCCGTACTCCTCGATCTCATAGCCCTGAAGGCTCGGCACTGTGGCCACCACGACCTGGTCGGTCGTTCGAGCCTCCAGCGCCTCCAGCTTCTGCGTGAGCGACTGCTCGACCGCGGGCGGCAGGATGTTCGCCTGATCGACCACGCGGCCGCTCAGGGGTGGGAACTTCGGTTGTGCCGAGGCTGGAAGGGCGAGCAGCAGGCCCGCGGTCAGGCCCATGCCTAGCGCGAGCGTCGCCTGTCGGACGACGCTCGCCAGAAGGCGCTTCATTATTGGGCCGGAGCCGGCGCTTGGGCGGGAGCCGCCCCGGCATTCGCCGGCGGAGCGGATCCAGGCGCCGCGCCCTGCGGCAGGGCCCCGCCGGTGTCGAAGCTGACGGTCGGCGCCGTCTGAGCCGCGGCCGTCGCCTGGAACAGCTGCATCGGCTGCGTTCCGCCGTAGATGGTCTTGGCCCAAAGGATGGTCGGGAAGGTGCGCAGGCTGGTGTTGAAGTCGCGCACGCTCTCATTGTAGTCGCGCCGGGCGATGGCGATGCGGTTCTCGGTGCCTTCCAGCTGCGACTGCAGGGCCAGGAAGTTCGAGTTCGACTTCAAGTCGGGATAGCGTTCGACGACCAGCATCAGCCGTCCAAGCGCGCCGGAGAGTTGGTTCTGCGCCGCCTGGAAGGCCTGGAACTGAGCCGGATTGGTGATGGTGCTGGCGTCCACGTTGACCGCCGTGGCGCGGGCGCGGGCCGAGATCACCTCGTTCAGCACGGTGCGCTCCTGGTTGGCGTACCCCTGCACAGTCGCCACGAGGTTTGGGATCAGGTCGGCGCGGCGCTGATACTGGTTCTGCACCTCGGCCCATTGGGCGCGGGCCCGCTCTTCCTTGGTCGGAATGGTGTTGAAGCCGCAGCCGGCCAGCGCCATCGCCGCCATTGCGATGACCGAAAGGATCCCGAGACGCCTGAACCCAGCACCCATCTGGACAGCTTGCATGCGACGCTTCTCCCCACAGGCCGCCTGACGCAGCCCATCTCGAACATGAACCGCGGAAGCGCGGCTGTTCGTATGAACAGATGTCGCCCTGCCAAGGTTTCGTCGCAAGGCCGCGCGGGTTAATTCTCGGTCAGGATCGCCGCCGCCCAGGGCTGCAGCCGCCGCAGCCACGCGGCCACGGCCCAGGCGTGATAGTCGTGCCGGAGCACCCGCACGGCCTCGTCCGCCGCAAGCCACACCAGGGTGTGATCGTCCTCGATCTTCAGGCTTGGATCCTCGCTCTCGATCTCGGCGGTGAAGAAGCTGGCGAGGTTGTTCACCGCTTCGCCGTCGGGCTTGATCCAGAACTGGGCCGCGCACGCGTAGAGCTGGCCGGGAGAGACTTTCAGGCCCGTCTCCTCGCCGAACTCACGCACCATCGCCTGTGACGGCGTTTCGCCAGCGTCCAGGGCGCCGCCCGGCAGGTCGAAATCGCGCCGGCCGTCCTTCTCGATCCGGACGCAGGCGAGCTTGCCGTCCTTCATTGCGATGCCGAACGCGGTCGGGCGGTCGCGGTGCTCGCGCTCGGGATCGGGCGAGCCGAACTGCAGGCGACGGAACTCTTCCATCAGTCGATCCCGTAGAGCGCGGCGTACGGATCGACCTTGCCCGCTTCGACGTCCGCGACCGCCACCGGCCGCCAGCCCACCTTGATGGTGGCACTGGTCGACCAGGAGTCGATCACAGTGTCGCGCAGGTGCGAGGCCGCGAGACCCAGGCGCTCCGCGATGAAAACGCGTCCACGCGCATCCCCGTTCTGGAAACCGCCGGCCTTCTCCAGTGCGTAGAGCGCCTCGACCTTGCCGTTGGACTCAAGGATCCGCTCCAGGGCGCAGCGGGTCGGACCGGCAGCGCAGGGCGCGTTAGGCGTGAGCTTGGCGCGCACCGCCGCCTCCGTAACGTGGTCCCGCACGAAGTCGCCTTCGATGGCGCCGTGGATGCGGCCGGTCGTGTAGCCCTTTGGGTTCGGATGGTCGCCCCAGCCGTTGTAGTGGATGGTGGTGTGCAGCGGGTTGGTGGCGTCGCCCACGTAGTGGCCGAGCACGCCGAGGTCGCGCAGGATCAGCTCTTCGCGACGGCGGCGGTCGGCGGCGTACCAGGCCTTCTTCTGCGCGTCGGTCTCCCGTGCCTCGGCGGCCACAATCACGCGCCAGTAGCCGAAGTCGATCGTCAGTTGCTGCCAGGCGTCGATGTAGGCGTAGAGCAGGTATCCGCCGTCCAACGGGTCGACCCCGGCCTTGGTCAGCAGCGATTCGTACTGGGAGCGAAGCTCCGGCGAGGCGGTGAAGGCGGTCGCATGGTCGAGCAGCCGCTGCTCGTCGTCCAGATCGACGAAGTGGGCGGCGTCACGGTCCTTGTCATGGACGCGACCTGCGCCCTTCCAGCGATCCGGCTCGCGGGAGTATTCGCCGATGTCCTGGATGGCGCTGGCGGTCCGCAGGAAGGCTGGAACCTGCTCCGGCAGGGCCTCGGCCGCCACGCGTCCGATGATCCGGTGGCCGGCCGCCCCCCAGGCGAGCGCCTGGTGCGGCGTCGCCGCGGCAAAGAGGGCGAGGGCGACGGCGAGGCGTTTCATTCAGGACTCCGAGCGGCGCGTTGGCAGGGCGCGAACTTACGAGGGGAGGAGCACGCGACCGCGACAATCTCTTGACGCTCGCTAGACCAGCCCACCTCGCGCCGCAATCCACGCTCTGCGCCCGGAGGAGGAGCCGCCCAGCCGCCTGGAAGTGCGGCGGCTGGTCACGCGTCAACCTCGACAAGCAAGGCATTGATCTGTGACGGAATAATCTTCGCTATACAGCGCTCGGCGCTACGGCGACCGGCGGTCGCCGAATGGCGGCGCCACATTCTCGCCCCAATTGGCCACGACCTTTGCCTCGCTCACCGCCCTGGATGGCAGGTGCGCACGACCCCGCAACGACGCCAAGGAGCGATGCCTTGACCGCCGCCATCGGAGCCGTTTTGGCGCTGGCCAGCCTTTCGGCCGCTGAATCCCAGAACGTTCCCACACCCGCCGCCGTTCCCGCCCCCGTGGCGCAAACGGCGATTGATTCCAAAGCCGCCGCGGCGTCCTCGGACAAGCCGCTGCCATACGCCGTGCTGCGTCCGTCCTCCCTTGAGACGGCGAAGGCTGAAGCGAAAGCCGAGGCCAAGGCGAAGGCGAAGGCGAAGGCGGAGGCGAAGGACGCCCCGGTTGTGCGCGCCTCGATCGTGCCTGACTGGATGGTGAAGGCGACCCTCTATCACTTCGGCGCAAAGGGTGTGGGCAACCGCGACTCGCTGGGCTGCACGCCCGTCGCCATGCGCACCGTCGCCGTCGATCCGATGACGATCCCGCGGCGCACTGTGCTGTTCATCGCCGAGACGGTCGGCCTGCCGCTGCCCGGCGGCGGCGTCCATGACGGCCTTTGGTACGCCTCGGACACCGGCGGCAAGATCAAGGGCGGCCGCGTCGATCTCTTCACCGGTCATGGTCGCGAGTCGATGAAGCCGATCTTCAAGCTGAACCTGAAGCAGCTTTCGGCCAAGCGGGTCGGCACCTTCAAGGGCTGCCCCAAGCGCTGATCGGCGCCGACTGGTCGCGGCGGGCGAAAGGCTTTAGAGCCGTCGCCCCATGACCTCTTCCATCCCCGGCGACGTCGCGTCGCCGACCTCCGTCTCCGTCGATCTGCGGCCGGCTCCCGAAGCCTGCCGCACCATGGCCGAGGTGCGCCAGGGCGTGGACGCGCTCGACCGCGCCCTGGTCGTCCTGCTGGCGGAACGCCAGCGCTACATGGACGCCGCCGCTCGCATCAAGGCCGACCGAGACGCCGTCCACGACGCCGCGCGTATCGAGGACGTGGTCGCCAAGGTGAAGGCCAGCGCGGAAGCGCGCGGTCTGTCGGTCGATATCGCCGAGCCCGTCTGGCGGACGCTGATCGCCCGCTGCATCGCCTACGAGTTCGAGCAGTGGGACCGCCTGCGCCAGGTCCGGCCGGAAGCGGGCGCCGCCTAGCCCTTCAGCGACCGCAACGCCAGTTCGTGGGCGTAGGCGGCCACGTCGCTGAGCGCGATCGCGAGCTCGTCCTTCACCCGCTCCAGCGCAGGCGGGGCCCCGCCGTCGTCGGCGGTCTCAGCGGCCGCGCAGGCGTGCGCCAGCCGGTCGGCCCCGATCCCGCCTGCTGCGCCCTTCACCGTGTGCGCCGCGTCGCGCCAGCCGGGGGACGACGCCTCCAGCATGGGCCCCCACACCTCGGCCTGGTGCCGGAAGATGGCGAGCACCTCCTCGATCACGGCCGGATCGTCGCCGGTCATCGCCTCGATCCGGCTGAAGTCGACCGCCCCGGAAAGATCGCGCCTGGCCATCGGGTGCTCCATTTTGGGGGCTTTGCGGGTTCGCGAGGCCGCCTGACCAATTCGCTTGCGTCGAGCCGCGAAATCCCTATGTTCGCGCGCTCGCGCCAGCCGCGACGGGTGTATAGCTCAGTTGGTAGAGCAGCTGACTCTTAATCAGCGGGTCCAAGGTTCGAATCCTTGTACACCCACCATTCCTTCGATGATCTCGAGCGGCGCGACGGCCGCCCCGGCTCGGTCCTAATGTTGGACTAGAAGGAGCCTCGCCAATGATGAAGGCTGCGGCCTTGTTCGCCGTTGGGGCGTTGGCGCTCACGTCCGGTCCGACGTCTGCAGCGGAAGGGGAGTTCGCCGCTCACCGGTTCGATGAGATGAAGCGGTTGGTTGGAACGTGGCGGAGAGCTGACAATCCAAGCTCGCCACTTCGCATTCGCTTTTTTCTGACGGCCGGAGGGACCGTGCTGGTGGAACAGTGGCAGCGCGGCGACCAGGCTCACTCGCTGACTGTGTACCATCGCGACGCGGACACGATCATCGCCACTCACTATTGCCCTCAGGGCAATCAGCCCCGCCTCGCCCTGCTTCCGCCATCCACGGAGAAGGTCGTTCGGTTCAGCTTCCGAGACGCGACCGATCTGGAGTCAGTGCGGGAATCGCATCTCACCAGCCTGACGTTCGATCTTTCTGATGAAGCCGTGCTCGTCCGTCGAGAGCGCTACCGGCAGGCTGGACTGGATGAAGACTCTGAACTGAGGCTTGTTCGGGAGCCATGACGCGCAGGCTCAGTCGGGGTCCTGATCGAGCACCCGGCGGACGGTCTGCGCCAGTTCGGCGTAGGTGAAGGGTTTGCTGATCAGCTGCACGCCTGGATCTAGCCGACCGTTGTGGACGATGGCGTTGCGCGTATAGCCGGTGGTGTAGAGCACCTTCAGGCCCGGCCGGCGGCGGCACGCCTCGTCGGCGAGGCGCCGGCCATCCATGCCGTCCGGCAGGACCACATCGGTGAACAGGAGGGCCACGTCATGCTCCTCCTGGATGATCTCGAGCGCGCGCCGGCCGTTCGGCGCCTCCAGCACACGGTAGCCGAGCTCTCGCAGCACGCCAGTGCTGTACGACCGCAGATCGTCGTGATCCTCGACAACCAGCACGACTTCGTCGCCGCCGCCGAGCGCGTTGGGCGCCGTCACCTCGGCCGAGTCCGCGACCTGCTCGACGCCGACCGCCCGGGGAAGGTAGATCTTCACGGTCGTGCCTTCACCGAGCTCGCTGTAGATGCGGATGTGGCCGCCGCTCTGACGGACGAAGCCGTAGACTTGGCTCAGCCCAAGCCCGGTGCCTTTGCCCACCTCCTTGGTCGTGAAGAACGGCTCAAACACGCGGTTGAGCGTATCGGGATCCATCCCCGTGCCGGAGTCGCTGACCGCGATCAGCACGTACTGACCCGCCGCCACCGGCTCCGTGATCCCCGCCACGTAGGCCTCGTCGAGCGACGCGTTGGTCGTCTCGATCGTCAGCTTGCCGCCCTTCGGCATGGCGTCGCGTGCGTTCACCGCCATGTTGACGAGCGCGTTCTCCAGCTCGGCAGGGTCGGCCAGCGTCTGCCAAAGTCCGGCGCCCGAGATGGTCTCCAGCGAGATCGTCTCACCGAGCGTGCGCTGCAGAAGGTCCGCGAGGCCTGACACGAGACGCCCCGGATCGATCCGCTTGGGCGCGAGGGGCTGCCGCCGCGAGAAGGCCAGCAACCGCTGAGTCAGCGTCGCCGCACGGCGTGCGCCTCGCAGCGCCATGTCCGCGGAGCGATTGATCTTGGAGACGGCGGCTTCCGACGGAAGCTTCTCCATCTGCCGTACGATCGTATCCAGCCCGCCCATGATGACCGTGAGCAGGTTGTTGAAGTCGTGCGCCACCCCTCCGGTCAGCTGGCCGATGGCCTCCATCTTCTGCGACTGGCGCAGCGCCTCTTCGGCGGCCATCCGCTCTCGCACGGCTTCTTCGACCCGCGAGGCCAGGGTCGCGTTCAGCGCCTGCAACTCGGCTGAGGCCTGCTCCGCCGCCCGCCTCGCCTCCAGCAACTGACGCTCGTAGCGCCGGCGGTCGGACGCGTTGAACAGGGTGATGCGGATGAACTCGAGCGCTCCGTCCGGAGAGCGGCGCTCTACCGCATTCACCAGGACGGGCAGTGTCGTTCCGTCTGGGCGGGCGAGGTCCAGCGCCACTTCGTTGAAGTAGCCCTGCATGCGCAGCAGCGGCGCAAAATGGGTCTCGTAGTAGATCTTGCCGGCGATGTTCAGCAGGTCTTGGAAACGCCTGCCCACCATCGCGTCGCAGGACGCGCCCATCCAGGCGCAGAAGGTCAGGTTGGCTCGGATAATCCGGCCGTTCGGTTCGGCCGAGATGTAGCCGCACGGCGCGTGCTGAAAGAGATCCTCAAGGTCGTCGGCCGGGATCGGTCTCGTTCGTCCTGACGGCGAGGCCACCTCAGCCGCGTCCGTCACAGGAAGGCTTCGATCGCGGCGATGGTCTCGTCCGGCGCGCTCAGGTTGGGGCAGTGACCCGTCGCCTGCATGAGCACCAGTTTGCTGCGCGGCAGTCTTCGATGCACGTACTCGCCGACCGATGGCGGGGCGATGACGTCCTCCGAGCACTGCAGGATCAGGGCCCTGCCTGGTACGTCCTCCAAATCGCTCCGGTTGTCCGAAAGGAAGGTCGTGCGCGCAAATCGCCGCGCGATCTCCGGGTCGGTCATGCAGAAGCTGTTCGTCAGCTCGTCAGCGAGCTCGGGGCGGTCCGCATTGCCCATGATGACCGGCGCCATCGCCTGCGACCAGCCCATGTGATTGCTGTCGAGGAAGTCGAGCAGTTCGTGGACCTGCTGTTCGCTGAACCCGCCGACATATTCGTCATCATCGATATAGCGGGGGGAGGGGCCGACCAGGACCAGCTCGCCGAAGAGCTCCGGCGCCTGTTTGGCCGCTAGGACGCCGATCATGGCGCTGACCGAGTGGCCGACGAAGACGCCGTTCTCGACCTGAAGGGCTCGGCACAGCTCCACCACGTCCTGCGCGTACCCCTCAAGACGGCTATGACGATCCGCGTCGTAGCTAGCGACGTCGGCGCGGCCGCAGCCCACGTGGTCGAAAAGGATCGTGCGATAGCGATCGCGAAACGCCGGCTCTACGAAGCGCCACATGTTCTGGTCACAGCCGAAGCCGTGGGCGAACACCATGGCGCGCGAGCCTTCGCCGTGCGTGTGGACGTTGTGGCGTTGAAGGATCGACAAGGTCTGAGGTCTCTTCCTGCGGCGGGCCTTGGATGAAGAGCCGGGAGTGCTTCGGTGAAGCTACCGCGCCCGGCGAACGCGTTCAACGATAAGCGGTCCGGTCCGTGTCCCAAGTCATCTCGATCATGGTCGGCCGGAAGCCGGCGCTCGCGAACAGCCGCTGGGCGGCCTCGTTCCGTGTGGCGGTCGACAGAACCACCTGGCGCGCGCCCAGCTCGTGCAGTTGGTCCAGCGTACCCTGCAGCAGTGTGCGCCCGACGTTCTCCCCCCTTCGTTCGGGATCCACCAGAAGGTCGTAGATGACGCCGGCCGGCCCCCGCAGCGCCAACCAGTCTCGCCCCTCCAGGCCCGAATAGGTGTAGCCGGCCACCACGCCCGCCACCTCCGCGACGAGCACGAGCGCGCGCTTGCGACCGATCTCGGAAACCAGGAAGCGCCCGTACTCCGCCTCGGTCTGCGGGCCCGGCTCGATGAAGCGCTTGGAATCGAAGTCGTAGTGCTGGCGCACCAGCATCGCCCCTAGCCGCCCTAGCGCCGCCGCATCTTCGGGACGCGCCCGGCGGACCGTGATCGTCGAATCTTCGCCCATGGTGTCGCGCCAGCCGCTGCTCGGTCGTCCTATGGCACGAACTGCCCGGAGACAGAGCCCATGAACCCAATCATCACGTCCTTTGCGGCGTCGCCGGATCGGGGCAGGGGGCTCGCACGCGACATGCGCGTCCGCTGGGCCCTGGAGGAGGTGGGTCAGCCTACGACGTTCGCCTCGTGACTTTCGCCGAGTTGAAGGAGCCGCCGCACCGGACGCTCCACCCCTTCGGTCAGATCCCCACCTACGAAGAAGGTGATCTTGGCCTCTTCGAGAGCGGAGCGATCCTGATCCGGATCGCGGAGCGACATCCAGGCCTGCTGCCGGCTGACCGCGACGCCCGCGCCCGCGCGATCTCCTGGATGTTCGCCGCGCTCACCACGGTGGAGCCGCCGATGGTGGAGCGCGAGGTGGCGATCTATCTGGAGGGCGACAAGCCCTGGACGCAGCAGCGCTTGCCGCTCATCGAGAGCCGCATCCGCGCCCGCCTGACCGACCTGTCCCGACGCCTCGGCGACTCCGACTGGCTGGACGGGGCGTTCAGCGCCGCCGACATCCTGATGGTTACTGCGCTGCGCCGGGTGGAGAGCGCGGGCCTCCTCGAGGACCACCCGAACCTTTGCGCCTACGTCACCCGGGCCGAGGCCCGCCCCGCCTACCAGCGTGCGTTCGCGGACCAGCTGGCGGTGTTCACGATGGCGTCGACCGGCTGATGCGGGGCTGGACCGGCAGCGCTCTGGGCGCCCAGCTCAGGTGGACTGTGGCGCTTCGGAGCATTGTCGGCGCTTCTTAATAGAGATAGCCTTCACCGCATCTTCGTCCCGTGGCCCAAGCTTCGCTGAACGCGTTCGATTGGGGTTGGCGCCGGGACAGGAGTTTATCACAAGGGGGCGGCGAGACTTTGCGCCCGCCTTCCCGCCCGCGCCACGCAAGGACCTGATGAAGACCGACGAGCGCTTCGATGCAGCCTCTACGGCCGATGGCCGGTATCGCATGCTCGTGGATGCGATCACCGACTACGCCATCTACATGCTTGATCAGGACGGCAATGTCTCGAGCTGGAACCCGGGAGCTGCGCGCTTCAAGGGTTATGACGCGGACGAGATCATCGGTCAGCACTTCTCACGGTTCTACACCGAGGAAGAGAAGGCCGCCGGCGTTCCCGCCCTGGCTCTCAAGACCGCGGCGACGGAGGGGCGGTTCGAGCGCGAGGGCTGGCGGCTGCGCAAGGACGGCAGCCGCTTCTGGGCTCACGTCATCATCGACCCGATCCGGTCCCCGTCAGGGGAGTTGGTCGGATACGCCAAGGTCACGCGCGATCTGACGGAGCGGCGCGAGGCCGAAATGGCCCTGCAGCGGAGCCAGGAGCAGTTCCGCCTGCTGGTGCAGGGCGTCACCGACTACGCGATCTACATGCTGGATCCGAAGGGCCACGTCGCCAGCTGGAACGCAGGCGCGGAGCGGATCAAGGGATACGCGCCCGAAGAGATCATCGGCCGTCACTTCAGCGGGTTCTACACGCCGGAGGAGCGCGACCGAGGAACACCAGGGTACGGCCTCGCCACGGCGGAGCGCGAGGGCCGGTGGGAAGCCGAAGGGCTGCGCGTCCGCAAGGACGGAAGCCGCTTCTGGGCGCACGTCGTCATCGACGCGATCCGAAACGATGCGGGCGAACTGATCGGCTTCGCCAAGGTCACGCGCGACATCACCGAGCGAAAGGAAAGGGAGGAGCAGCTTCAGCTCGCCCAGGCGGCGCTCATCCAGGCGCAGAAGATGGACTCGCTGGGTCAGCTGACAGGCGGCGTCGCCCACGACTTCAACAACCTCCTGCAGGTCATCTCCGGCAATCTGCAACTGCTCGCGCGCGACATCGCCGGCAATGCGCGCGCCGAGACCCGCGTTCAGAACGCCCTTGCCGGCGTCGCCCGTGGCGCCAGGCTGGCTCAGCAGCTCTTGGCCTTCGGACGCCGGCAGGCGCTGGAGCCGAAGGTCGTCAACATCGGCCGCTTCGTGCGCGGCATGGACGACATGCTTCGACGCACGCTCGGCTCGGAGGTCGAGGTGGAGACGGTGATCTCCGGCGGCCTCTGGAACACGCTTGTCGATCCGGGGCAAATCGAGAACGCGCTCCTGAACCTCGCGATCAACGCCCGCGACGCCATGCATGGCTACGGGAAGCTGACCATCGAGGCGGGCAACGCCTTGTTGGACGAGGCCTATGCTCGCAAGCACCAGGAAGTGAAGCCCGGCCAGTATGTGATGCTCGCCGTCACGGACACGGGTGACGGCATTTCACCCGACATCCTGGAGCGGGTGTTCGAACCCTTCTTCAGCACCAAGCCGGAGGGCAAGGGCACCGGCCTGGGCCTTTCCATGGTCTACGGCCTGGTGAAACAGTCCGGCGGCCACATCGCCATCTACAGCGAGGTCGGCCAGGGCACGACCGTGAAGATCTATCTTCCGCGGGCGGTCGACCAGGAAGATGTTCTGAGCGCCGACGCCGACGTTCCTGTGCGTGGGGGCGACGAGACCATCCTGGTGGTCGAAGACGACGATGACGTGCGGGAGGCGGCCGTCGCCATGCTCACGGAGCTCGGCTACCGCGTCTTCAAGGCGCGGGACGCGAGCAGCGCCCTTGGCGTGATCGAGAGCGGCCTTCCCATCGACCTGCTGTTCACCGACGTGGTGATGCCGGGATCCGTCCGCAGCCCCGACCTTGCGCGCAAGGCGAAGGAGCGGCTGCCCAACATCGCGGTCCTGTTCACCTCGGGATACACCGAGAACGCCATCGTTCACGGCGGACGCCTTGATCCGGGAGTCGAACTGCTGGGCAAGCCGTACAGCCGCGAGCAACTCGCCAGGAAGGTTCGGCAACTGCTCGGCAACGCCGCGCAGCACGGCGTCGCCGCCCAGCAGAGGCAGGCGACGGGCTCGCCGCGCTGGCCCCATCCGCCATCCGTCCAGGGCCGAACGATCGTTGTCGTGGATGACGATGACCTGATCCGCTCCAGCACGGCGGAGATGCTGACGCGCGAGGGCCATGTGGTCGTGGAGGCGAGCGACGCCCCATCAGCGCTGAAGGCCTTAGGCGCCTGCCAGGCGGACATCCTGCTGACCGACGTCGGCCTGCCTAACGTCTCCGGGATTTACTTGGCTCGCGAGGCGCGCGCGCGCCAACCGGAGCTGCGGATCATCCTTGCGACGGGCGATGAGACCGCTAGGGGCGACGCGAAGGCGCTCGGCGGCGTGCTCCTCCTCAAGCCCTACCAGCCGGAGGACCTGGCCAGGGCCGTCGCGGCGGTCAGCGTCTCGGTTCCCAGCGGGAACGACTGACGAAGTCAGCCGGACGCGCCGCTCGGCCGAGCCCAACGAAGGACGCTCAGTCCGATAAGGGCGGAGAGCAGCGAGCCCGTCAGCACGCCGATCTTCACCTCGTCCATCAGCAACGGGTCCGTGAAGGACAGGCCGCCGATGAACAGGCTCATGGTGAAGCCGATGCCGCAAAGCACGGACACGCCGTAGAGTTGCCCGATGGAGGCGAACTTCGGCATGTCGGCCCAGCCGAGCCGTACGATCGCCATCGCCGTCAGGAAGACTCCGACCTGCTTGCCGATGAACAGGCCAAGCCCCACGCCGATTGGGACCGGGTCGAGGGCCGCCGATGGCGTCATGCCGGCGAACGACAGGCCAGCGTTGGCGAAGCCGAAGATGGGCACCACCAGAAAGGCCACCGGGACATGCAGATCCCGCTCGAGCCGGTGCAGCGGAGAGCGGTCGCAGTCGTCGGGGCGAGCCGGCGTCGTCCGCAGGGGTATCGTCATCGCGAGCAGGACGCCCGCCAGGGTGGCGTGCACGCCGGACTCCAGCACGAACCACCAGAGAACGAGGCCCACAAGAAGGTATGGCGATAGAGCGCGCACGCGGAGCCGGTTCATGACCACGAGGACGACCAGCGCGGCGCCAGCGCCCCCCAGCGCCTCCAGATGCAGCTCCGCCGTGTAGAAGAGCGCGATGATCAGGACGGCGATGAGATCGTCCAGCACGGCGATGGCGGTCAGGAAGATCTTGAGGGAGGTCGGCACCCGGTCTCCGGCCAACGCCAGAACCCCCAGTGCGAAGGCGATGTCCGTCGCCGCGGGAATGGCCCACCCGGCGCGGGTCGTCGGCGAGTCTCCGTTGAATGCGAGGTAGATGAGAGCGGGGACCGCCACGCCGCCGAGCGCGGAGAGGCCGGGCAGGATCACGCGTGAGGGCCGCGATAGCTGCCCGTCGAGAACCTCTCTTTTGATCTCCAGTCCGACGAGCAGGAAGAACAGGGCCATCAGGCCGTCGTTGATCCAATGCAGCACCGTCTCCTGGAGCACGACCGGACCGGCGGAGAAGCCGATCTTTGTCTCCAGCAGGCCGAAGTAGGCGGGGCCGAGGGGCGAGTTGGCCACAATCAGGGCCAAGGCCGCCGCGCCCATCAGGACATAGCCGCCGGAAGCCTCCTGATGGAGAAAGTCGCGGAGCGCGGAGAAGGGACGCCGACCTTCAGTCATTCAACCCTCATCTTCAGCGGGCAGACGGTAACCCACGCCCGGCTCCGTTAGTATGGCGCGCGGAGCAGAGGCGTCTTCCTCGAGCTTCTGGCGCTTTCAGACGATAAGCACCCGCACGAATTGCGCTTCGCTCGCGGCCGGGTGATCTCCGCCTTCCGGGCGCACTTTTCGGCCGCCGAAGGACGGGGCCACGATCTCCTCCTGGTGGCTGCTTTATGAGGTTGCAAGTGAGGCAGGGGCGGCGATACGCGCTTCCGCCCTTCTTCTACGAGGAGTTGGGCGCACCCATCCTCGGCTGGACGGTTCTGCTTGCTTCAACGGGCCGACGCCGCTGCGCCGCCATGAACATTGTCGGCGGGCTAGGGGAGGGGTGGGTGCTTGTACTCCTCGTACTTGGCCCAGAACGCGTTGCCGTGCGCGACTTGAACTTCGCCTTGGATGCGATGGCGTGCGCGGTAATCCTCCACCGCCTTGCGGCATCCGCCGAGATGCCAGTCGTCCACGACCACGAAGCCGCTCTTCGAAAGCAGAGGGTAGAGGCGCTCAAGCGAGGTCATCACCGAGTCGTAGGAGTCGGAATCCAACCGGATGAGGGCGAAGCGTTCGTTCTTCAGGGACGCCAAGGTGTCTTCGAAGTAGCCGGGAACGAAGACGATGCGCTCGTCCAGAAGGCCCAGCCGGTTCAGGTTTCCCCGCACTTCGTCCAGGGAGGCGGCCCATCGGTCGGTCCATTGGTCCACAGGGTCGCCGAGGGCGCGGGTGTTCTGAGGTATGCCGGCGAACGAATCGGCGGCGAAGACCCGTCGGCCCGACACCTGATAGGCGTGGAGGACGGCCCGCATGAAGGCGACGGCGCCGCCGCGCCAGACGCCCGCTTCGAGCAGGTCACCCGGGACCTTCAGGTCATGCACCGTGTCGACGATCTCCTCGATCAGGTCCAACTGCGCCCTGGTGAGAAGCGTCATCGGCCGAGAGAGCGGATCGATCCTCCATCTGGCGTTCTCAAGATCGTAGTGTTTGACGACCGCGAAGTCGGCAGGTGAGGAGGAGCCGCCCAGGTAGGGGTAGTTCGTGATCGTTCGTTTCACGACGTCTAGGTAGGCGTCGCGAAGCGACGACTGCAGCAGCTTGGTCATTCACGCCCGGCGCTTGCGCCCCTCGCCTCAGCCGCTTGCTAGTGCGGCCGCGCCGAAGGGGGCTCCTTCTGCGACGAGCGGGGCGCCTTGCGCGACGAACGGCATCGATGCGTTTTCGTCGACGCTGCGGAGCGGCAGGTGGGATGTGTTTGGGCTCGACGCTGTGTCCCGCGCCGACCGGCTGCGGGTGGTCAGCCTCGACTAACGAGAGAGTGCATCTCTAAACGTTGTCACTGAGCTGTTCTGTCCCAAACGGCTTCGACTCACCGCTGTTTCAAACGTCCCGGACCCACGCGATACGCAACGCGCGCCCTCTATCAGGAAACCCGTGGAGGTCTCCTCCTTATACGCGCTGCGCACGTCCAGGAGAGCACTTTGGTCTCTCGAGTCTATAAGAAGAAACCCAAACTCATGTTCACCGATGACGGACGACTTGTGCGTTAGCTGAAGGAGTCCGGTCTCTTTTCGGAAGTATCCCTCCGACATCTCCTTTGCATTTTCATAGGGCGCCACATAGCAGACGATGTCCCAGTCGCCGGAAAAGAGCTCGCGAACAGCGCCCGAGCCTGAGACCTGAAGAGCCGTCGGCATGTCCGGGGATCGCGAGCGTGATGTGGCGGCAATGAATACCAAGAGGCAGAGGAGGAGCTGAGGCGCGCTTGCAGCTCCCATCAGCCTCAGGGCCAACGTCGGCTTGCCATGCGAGCGAGCGGTCCAACTGGCGATGACCAGCAGCGGCATGGCGAGTGGCCAAGCGACGAAAGGCGTCGCCGCTGCTCGACCCAGTGGAGACATTTGGGAAGCGGTTTGAAACGCGAACAACCCCAAGATGGCCAGCATCGGCCACGCAAGCGCGTTGAGCGCGGAGGACACCGCCATTAGGCCAAAGGCCGGGCGGCGCTCAATGGAAATGACCGAAGTTCCGGGGATCCCCGCCACCTGAGCCTCCTGCTCCGCGAGCACAGGGTACGTCCGTCATATTGCGCTTCCACTAAGGCCGGCTGCCGGCTCTGCAAGCCAGGCGTGAAGTGACAGCTCAGGGTCCCTCCAGTTCCGACTGACCGCTGACGCCCGGAAGCAACCCAAGCAGTGAACCGCGACCAGACTTCAGCATGCCGAAATCGAAGCGCTTGAGGCGGGATCACTGAAGAAGGCTTGTGCCGCCGCGCGTCCGCAGGGCGTTGAGCGCACCGTTCCGTGGCCAGCGCCGTTCACGACCAGTACGCGAGCGTTGGGGCCAAGGCGGCGAGCCGTGTCCTGAGCGAACCTGACAGGGGTGATCGGATCGGTCGAGCCCGTGATGATCAGGGCCGGTGGACTGCGGCCCTCGGGAATGCGCGCCGGCGTCCGCGGCCGCTCAGCCCACGACGGGCATACGGTGCTCAGATCGATCAGTTCGACCCCCGTGAAGGGTTCGGGCCGGCGATCGAAGTAGCGTGTCCGGTCGGCGCACTCGCCCGAAACGAAGACGGCGCTGTGCGGCCCCGCGACAAGCCTGCTCAACGGACCGTCGGCGAGGCGTCCCGCCAGGGCCGCGTCGCGCGCCTCCACCGCCATGATCAGCGCGGGCGCGAGGGCTTGCGGCGTCACCTCGGGCATCACTGGTTGGTTCACGCCCGGATAGAGCGCGTTCTGGACCATCAGCGTGAAGTCGTCCGCGTTGAGGACCATGCGGCCGAGCGACTGGGTGTCCAGGAGCAGGGGAGCGCGGCGCAGTGATGCGACCGCCCGTTCGAAGGCCGCCTCGAGATCCGCGCCCGCGGACCCGCACAGGGTGCTCTGGCGGCATGCCGCCGCCGCACCCTTCAGCCCCTCCCGGAAAGTCGCGGTCAAAGTGGCGGGCGTTGGATCCGGCGGGTACGCGCCGTCGAGCAGCAACGCCTCGACCCTGTCGGGGTAGGCGGCTGCGTAGCTGTTGGCGATCACCGTTCCGTGCGAGGCGCCGAAGAGCAGAAGCCGTGGGTGACCGAGGGCCATGCGCAGCTGCTCCAGGTCCTGCACGATCCTCGCGGTCCCATACACGTCCGGCGGAGCATTCGCCGCTTCCAGTTCTTGGCGGCACGCGCGCAGGGGCGCGAAGAAGGCGGTCCTGAGCGCCTCACCCTCCAGATCCCGCGCGAGGGCTGAAGCCTGCGCGCGACGTGTCGAGTCGCACAGGGCAAGACCGCTGCCGTCCTTGCCGCGCGTGTCCACGAAGATCACGTCGCGCTCGACAGGATACGGCGGGCCAAAGGCGCTCGTCGCCCAGCGCACGGAGCCGGAGCCTGCACCCGCGAGCGCGAGCACGGGCGGTCGGTCGCCCGGGCGCTCTGCGGCGCGGACCACGAACACCATGTCCAGGCCGCGTCCAGATGGGTTTTCAGAGGCGAGCGGAACCGTCAGCTTTCCGCACTGTAGGCGTGCCTGCTCGGCCGCCGACAGCTGAGCGAAGCCGGTGAGCCCGGCGCAACTCGTTCCGACGAGAGGGGCGCGACCCGGTTCGGTCAGTGACTGAGCCGACGGTGAGGTTGAGCCGGAGAAAAAAAGGAAACCAGTGAGAAGCGCGCCCAGGTGGTGTTTCACGCAGATGCCTCCAACCACATTGCCGATCGCCAGTGAGGATCGTCTCACGGCCCACTCAACAACCGTAGGTTCGCACAAGCGTCGCCATTTGGACACGTTACAGCCGCGCTGCGGTTGAGCGGAGTCTCTGCCATCATGGCGGGGCTCAAAACATCCCACCCGCGGAGGCCCATCCATCTCGCTTCAGGCGAAGAGACCGACCGTCCGCTTGCGAGCGCCCGCCGCCATCGATGCGACGACGGCTCAGAATATGACCTGCTGCGCCCTTGCCGCGCCGCCAGCTTCGTCGTTTGCTGGGCTCCGGGGGAGACGACGATGATCAGGCGGTTTGTTCGCTCGACGGGTTTTACGTTCGGAATTCTGATGGGCATCGCCAGTGCGGCGGCGGCGCAGGACCCGCCGGCGGAATGCCGCTACGACGCGCAAGGGCGAGTAGACTATGCCGCGTGCGCGAAGGCGGCGCCCGAAGGATCGCTGGTCTGGCGGCTTTCCGTTATCAACCTTGGAACGGTCGCGTTCGGCAGACGCGACTTCCAGGAAGCCGTTCGCCTGTACGATCTGGCCGCCCCTAAGGGCTTTGGCTTGCAATCGGATGCTCGCTTTCATGCCTTCCGCGCGGCGGCTTACCGGCATGTCGGCCGCGATGACGAGGCGCTCGAGCAAGGTAGGCTCGCAGTCGAAGTGCTGGACCAGCAGATCTCCGGCCAGAGCCCTTATCCGCTGCAGCCGAATGACGAGGAGATGGTCTACGCCTTTGTGCTGCCCATCCTCCACAAGGCGGGCGCCAAGGAGTTCCAGGCGACTCTCTCGGCGTACATGGCGCTGCCCCGAACCGAGTGGATGAGTGTCGCCAACGAGGCGGCGGTGCTGTTTGAGCTGAAGCAGTGGCCCGCCGCGCTTAGGGCCAGCGACAGAGCCATAGCGATGGCGCCAGAAGACGCCGCTCTGCTCAACAACCACTGCGATATCCTGCGAGAGAATGGTCGCCCGGGAGAGGCGCTGCCCTTCTGCGAAAGGGCGATCGCCAAGGAGCCCGGGGCCGCGGTTGTTCACCTAACGCATGCGCAGACGCTCGCGAGCCTTGGAAGGTGCGCCGAGTCCCAGGCCGCCCAAGCCCGCGCACGTGCTCTCGACCCCGTGTCGGCGGACGCCGCCAAGCCGCTAGTATGCCGCCCGGCCTAAGCTTCAAGCTCCAGGCGTTCGCAAGTTAAGGCTTCCGTTCCACCCACAGAGAACGCACAGCAGGCTCAGATCGAGCGCCGGAGGGCGAACATCGACTAAGCACCTCGAGTTCAGGTCCGCTTCCGACCCCTTGTGGATGTTCGCAGCCAAGACGACGCTGGGTCGAGAGCGGCCTTGAACCCGGCCGGCGCGGGCGAAATGAACGCCGTTGTCCCGCCACATAGGATGCATAGGCTTGCATCCATGGCGAGCAACTTTCTTGTCTGCATCCTGGCGGCTGTGGCCCTGCTGACAGCCGCTCCCGCCGCGGCGGCCAAGTGTCAGCTGAGCCGGATCCTGGAGCTGCCCGTCCGCATGGAAGGGCTGCGGCCGATGATCGACGTGACGATCAACGGCAAGGCGGCGCGCTTCCTCGTCGACAGCGGCGCCTTCTACAGCCTGATGACGCCGGCCGCGGCGGAGCGTCTGGACCTGAAGGTCAGCCCCCTAACGGGGGTGCGGCTGCAGGGTGTCGGGGGAACCGAGCGCATCGGCGTCACCAAGGTGAAGGCGATGATGCTGGGCAAGGCGCCCATAGCCAACATCGAGTTCGCCGTCGGCGGTCGCAACCTGGGCGGCGACGGCAGCGACGGGGTGATCGGCCAGAACATCCTGGGCGCCACCGACGTCGAGTACGACCTGGCCAACGGCGCGCTTCGCCTGTTCACGGCCAAGGACTGCAAGGACATGGGGCTGGCCTACTGGTCGAAGCCCGGCGAGGCCTCGGTGATGAAGATCGAGTTCGCCACCGCCCAGCAGCCCCACATCGTGGGTAAGGCCCAGGTGAACGGAAAGCCGATCAGCGTGATGTTCGACACCGGCGCCTCCACCTCGGTGCTGACGCTGGACGCGGCGGAGAGGGTCGGGGCCGGGATCGGAACGCCAGGCGTGACGGCTGGCGGCGTCGTGCAGGGGTTCGGACGCGGCTACGTGGAGAGCTGGATCGTGCCCGTCTCCAGCTTCGCCATCGCTCAGGAGGAGATCCGCAACACCCGGCTGCGGGTCAGCCGGATGGAGTTGTCCGAAGATATGCTGCTGGGGGCCGACTTCTTCCTGTCGCATCGCGTCTACATCGCCCGCAGCCAGAACCTGGTCTACTTCACCTACAACGGCGGGCCGGTGTTCCGCCTGGACCGCAATCCCTCGCGCGTGGCCGACGCCGAAGACGCGGAGGCTGCGCCCGAGCTGAAGGACGCCTCCGCGCTCAGCCGCCGAGCGGCCGCATCCATGACGCGACGTGACTACCGGTCGGCCGTGGCGGACCTCACCGCCGCCATCGCCCTGGAGCCGCAGGCGGCCGGCCACTATCGCGATCGGGGCAGCGCCCACATCGGGGCCGGCGATCCGGCCAAGGCGCTGGCCGACTTTGACAAGGCCATCGCGCTGGACCCCGCCGACAGTCGCGCCCTGACGCTGCGTGGACAGGGCTACCTGGCGAGCAAAGACATGGCCCGGGCGCGGGCCGACTTTACGGCGGCGGCCAAGGCCGCGTCCAATGACGCTCGCGTCCGACTGACCATCGCCACCCTGTATTCCCAGGCGGGCTATCCGTCGGAGGCCGTCGCCGAACTGGACGACTGGATCGGGAAGAACCCGAAGCACCCCTCCATGCCGCAGGCGCTGAACGCACGCTGCTGGACGCGGGCTGTGGCCGGGCGGGAGCTCGATCTGGCGCTGGCCGATTGCGAGGCGGCGCTGCGCTACGGCCGGAACTCCAATGTGCTGGACAGTCGTGGGCTGGTGCGGCTGCGCCGGGGCGAGCTGAAGGCCGCCATCGCGGATTACGACGCCGTTCTGAAACTGCAGCCGAAGGCGCCGTGGTCGCTGTACGGGCGCGGACTCGCCAAGGTGCTGAGCGGCGATCGGGCAGGGGGCGAAGCGGACATGAAGGCGGGCTTGGCCCTGGACTCCACCCTGGCCGAGCAGGTCGAGCGCTACGGGCTGACTGAGAAGAAGGTCAGGTCCTGAGGCGTGCTCAAGGGCGTGGCGGACCGGCAGGCGTCCGGGCGCCCGCAAGCCAACCCACCGGGTCCGTCACCCCCGCAGGATCTTCTCCATTGGACGCCCCTTGGCCAGCTCGTCGATGAGCTTGTCCAGGTAGCGGATCTCGCGCATCAGCGGCTCCTCGATCTCCTCAATGCGCACGCCGCAGATCACGCCCTTGATGTCCGCGCGCGCCGGATTGAGCCTGGGCGCCTCAGCGAAGAAGGTTTCGAAATCCGTCTTCTTCTCGAGCTGGGCGGCGAACGCCTCTTCGCTGAAGCCTGTGAGCCAAAGGATGATCTCGTCGACTTCGGCCTTGGTGCGCCCCTTCTTCTCCGCCTTGGCGACGTAGAGCGGGTACACGCTGGCGAAGCTCGTCTTGTAGATCCTGTGGCTGGACAAGGAGCCTCCTTCAGGCGGCGGGCGGCGCTTCGCGTGGGCGCAGCGTCAGCACACGAACCCCCTCACGCGCGACCGCGACCGTGTGCTCGAACTGAGCGGACAGCTTCCCGTCTTCGGTCACCACAGTCCAGCCGTCGTCCTCCGTCCGCACGCTTCTTCGCCCCTGGTTCAGCATCGGCTCGATCGTGGACGAAGGGCGCGCGCCTGAACCGCCGACATCACGGCGCCGCTTGAAGCGGAGCCAATCGCACGCAAATGAATTGGTACGTCATTCCTGTTCCGGAGACCTCTATGCGCCGCGCCCTGCTTCTCGCCATGTCCGCTCTCGTGTTCGCCGGAGGGGCGGGAGGCGCGGCGGCTCAGGCGCCGGCGGCGCAAAACGCACCGGCCGCCGATCTCCCGTTCACGGTCGAGACGGTGGCGGACCTCGAGCAGCCCTGGGCCATGACCTTCCTGCCCGACCGCCGGATGTTGATCACCGAAAAGGCCGGCACGCTGCTGCTGGTCTCGGCTGACGGCAAGCAGCGCAAGCCGGTCACCGGCACGCCCAAGGTGATGAGCGAGGGGCAGGGCGGCCTCATGGACGTCGTGCTCCATCCCAAGTTCGCCCAGAACCGGCTCGTCTACTTCAGCTATTCGGAAGCGGGCGACGGTGGCAAAGGCGTGGTCCTGGCGCGGGGAACCCTCACGGACGGTGACGCGCCGGCGCTCACGAACGTACAGACGCTATTCCGCGCGAACCCGTACGTGGACGGCAACGGCCACTTCTCGGGCCGCATCGCCTTCGCCCCGGACGGCAAGCTGTTCTTCACGAGCGGCGACCGTCAGAAGTTCGATCCGGCTCAGGACCCGAAGGCCACGCTCGGCAAGGTGCTGCGCCTTAACGAGGACGGTACGCCTGCGGCCGGTAATCCGCTCGCGGCTCAGGGCTTCCACCCAGCGGTCTGGTCCTACGGCCACCGCAACCTGCTCGGCGTCGCCTTCGACGAGAAAGGCAACCTTTGGGAGCAGGAGATGGGCCCCAAAGGCGGCGACGAGGTGAACCTGATCCTGCCCGGCCGCAACTACGGCTATCCGAAGGTCTCGAACGGCAGCCACTATGATGGCCGCGACATCCCCGACCACAAGCCCGGCGACGGCTTTGAGGCGCCCAAGGTGTGGTGGGACCCGGCCATCTCGCCGGCTGGCCTGATGATCTACTCGGGCAAGCGCTGGCCGCAGTGGAAGGGCGACATCTTCATCGGGGGTCTGTCAGGCCACGCTCTGATCCGGGTCGACGTGGACGGAACGAACGCCAGGAAGGGTGACCAGTGGCCTATGGGCACGCGCATCCGCGAGGTGGAGGAAGGCCCCGACGGCTCGATCTGGCTCCTTGAGGACGGCCTCCGCGGCTCCAACGGCAAGCTCCTGAAGCTGACGCCGAAGGGCTGAGCAGCCCCGGCGGCGCTCACTCTAGCGCGACGGGCGAGCCCTTCCACGCCAAACCCGGCGGCAGCGCCAGCTGCGGCCGCACCTGAGCGCGGCGGTGGGCTTATCGACAGTCGCGACCATCGCGCCGATGAAGTGCTCGTCGAAGATGTTGTCCGTTGGGCCGGAGCTATCCAGGTCCAAAGTCGATCATGCTAGTAGACATTGCCGAACAGGATTACCCATTGGGTGGTCCTACTGCGCTGCGAAAGCGGGCGCAGTCGCCGCCCGGGTGGTCCGCACGCCTTGCGCCCGACTCGGGGAGGAAGCGGCGGGACTTGGCGTCGCCCCTTCGCGAGATGGAAAAGAGATAGAAAAGCTACTTTATCCGACGTTCTGACCCTGCGGAAAAGCTGGCGAAAAAGGCGGAGATTCGCCGCTCAGCTAGTGCATCGTTTAGGAAATCTGCGTGCCATTTTAGGCGTTCTGGTTTGTGCGCAAAGGCTACGCTCGCCTACAGCCGCGGGGAAACTCGGGGCTGACCAAATGATCAAGATGGATGCTGCGGGTGCGAAACGCACCGCCGGACTGTTTGCGGGCGTGTCCTTCGCCGCCCTAGCTCAAAGCGCCCTCGCGCAGGCTCCAGCCGATCTGGCGGCCGTCGATGAGTTGGTTGTCACGGGTACGCGGCTACCCAATCGCACCGTCACCAACTCACCGGTTCCCATTGATGTCCTCACCAGTGAGGAGCTGACGCGCAGCGGCCATTCCGGCACCGCGCGGGTTTTGCAGACGCTGGTGCCCTCGTTCAACTATCCGACACCCACCACGCCTGACGGAAACACCCACATCCGCTCGGCCAGTCTGCGCGGGCTCTCGCCTGATCAGACCCTCGTGCTGGTGAACGGTCGTCGTCGGCACACGGCCGCCTGGGTCAACGTCGGCGGCACGATCGGCAAGGGCGCAGTCCCCACTGACCTGAACGCCATTCCCCCCAGTGGCATTGGGCGGATCGAGGTGCTGCGCGATGGCGCCTCGGCCCAGTACGGTTCCGACGCCATCGCCGGGGTCATCAACCTGATCCTGCGGGATGATGTGGGCACTGACGCGTCCGTCCTCGCCGGCGCCACGCAGGACGGAGGCGGCGAAACCTACGAAGCCACCCTAGACCATGGTTTCCGCCTTGGCGCAGACGGCGTGCTGCACGCGACCCTTTTTCACCGCGACGTCACCGCGGCCAACCGTGCCCGCCCCGACACCCGTCAGTTCTACTTCGGCGTCTCACCCACAGGCGCGCTTATCGCCCCCTCGGCGGCCGTGGGCGCCGGCGTCGGCCTGACGTCTCCCGGCGGCCCTGCCGGCACGCGGCTGGACCCGCGTGAAGCCAGCGTGGACCGTGATGTGTGGCGCTTCGCGGACTCGGCCGACATCAGTCAGACGGTGCTGTTCCTCAATGCGAAGAAGCCGGTGGGCAGCCTCGAACTCTATGCGTTCGGCGGCTACGACCACAGCGACGCAACCTCCAACGCATCCTTCCGGCGGCCGGCCCAACCCGAGAACGTGCGCGCCATCTATCCTGATGGGTTCTTGCCTTACGTCGACACCCTAAGCGTCAACGTCTCCGGCAGCGTCGGCCTGCGGGGCGATGCGGACGGGTGGAGCTTCGATCTCTCGACGACCTACGGGCGCAATGAACTTGAGTATCGTACCCGCAACACGCTGAACGCGACTCTCGGCGCGGCGAGCCCGACGGGCTTCTACAATGGCCGCATCGAGGCTGCGCAATGGACGACCAATCTCGACGTCACGCGCGAGTTCGACCTCGGCTTGTACGAGCCCATAGCTTTGGCGACCGGGGCGGAGCTTCGCTACGACTACTACGAGATCGGCGCCGGAGAGCCAGACTCCTACCGGAACGGCGGCGCTCTTGTGCTCGATGGCCCCCAGGCAGGCAGCGTCCCCACGATCGGCTCCCAAGGCTTCGCCGGCATCCAGCCCCGCGACGCGGCTGACGTCCATCGTCGCAGCGTCTCGGCCTATGCCGAACTTGGCGTGCGCCCCATTGAACGCCTGCGGCTGACGGGGGCCGTCCGCTACGAAGACTTTTCCGACTTCGGCTCGACGGCCAACGTTCAGGGTGCGGCACGCTTCGACGCTGGGGGGGGGCTGGCCGTGCGGGCCTCCGCTGGGACCGGCTTTCATGCGCCGGCTCTCGCCCAGCAGTACTACTCCTCCACCTCCAGCCGGACGCTGGTGGTCGGCGGCATTCCTGAATACGTGCTGGTGCGAACTGCGCCCGTCACCTCCCGCGAAGCTCGCCTCCTCGGCGCCCGCGATCTGGAGCCCGAAGAGGCGGTGAACGTCTCTGCCGGCCTCACCTGGCAAGGCGCGCTGCTCGGCGGCGCGGTCGCGGCGTCCTTCGACGCCTATCGCATCGACATCGATGACCGGATCGCCCTGTCATCCAATTTCGTGGACACGGGCGCTTCTTCCGCTATCCGCAACTTCCTGGCGGCCAACGGCCTGCCCGGCGTCACCAGCGTGCGCTACTTCGCCAACGTCGGTGACACGCGCACGGAGGGCTTCGACGTCAACGCCCGCTGGCGCCGCGAAACCGGCCTTGGCGCTGTCACCCTGACGGCTGGCTATAACCGCAACCAGACTGAAGTGCGGCGGCTCGCCCCGACGCCGACGGAGCTCACGGCGCTAGGGGTGTCGACTCCGCTGTTCGACGTCACCGAGGTCACCCGCACCGAGAAGGGCCAGCCGCGAGACAACTTGCAGCTTGGCGGTACGTGGGACGTCGGTCGCCTGTCGATCACCTTGCGCGCGCAACGCTACGGGCGGGTCGAGCAGCTCATTCTCACGAATCAGGCGCCCGCAGCCGTGGTCGCCTTCCGAGCTGGCTCGACGCCGATCCGCACGCTGCCAACGCAAGCTGGGGGCGCGGGAAACCTGGACGTGGTGCAGATCCTCGAGCCGACGGTCCTAACCGATCTCAGCGTGTCGTACCGGTTCACTGACCGGGTGACTGGCGAGCTCGGCGTCAACAACCTGTTCAACGAGTACGGGACCGAGAACATCGCCAGCACGCCGGCATTCCAGGGCGGAGACACCTTCGGCGCCTTCTCGTACAGTGAGTACTCGCCGTTCGGCTGGAGCGGTGCGTTCGGCTACGCCAGACTGCGGGTGAGCCTCTGATGGACATGTCCCGCCGCAGCGCACTGCTCGCGGCGGCTGCGGCGGCGGGTCTTTCGTCCAATGCTTCTGCCGCCACTCAGCCGTTAGCGCGTCTTGACCTCAACGAGAACGCCTACGGTCCGTCCCCGTCGATCGAACCCGCAGTGCGCGCGGCGCTGCGTGACGTGCATCGTTACATTGGCGAGGAAGCGAAAGCCTTCGAGGCTCTTGTGGCCGCCATTGAGGGGGTACAGCCCGATCAGGTGGTTGTGGGCGAAGTGCTGGCGCCATTGGGCCTGCAGATCGCACTGTCAGCAGGGCGGGGCAGCCGTTTCGTCCATTCCAGTCCGGGCTATCCTGGCTTCACGGATGCGGCGGCGGCCGTCGGCGGCCTCACCGTCCCTGTCCCGCTGAACAGCCGGCTTGAGAACGACCTACCGGCTCTGCTCGAGGAGACGCGCGGGGCGACAGCCCTTTTTGTCGTGAACCCGCACAACCCGTCCGGCACGGTCAGCGAACGCGTCGCATTTCACGCCTTCCTGCGCGAGGCGCAGGCTAGGACCCTCGTCGTCGTCGACGAGGCGTACCTCGAATACACGGATGACTTCGCAGGCCGAACGGCAGCGCCGCTCGTGGGGGAGGGGCTCAACATCGTGGTCTTCCGAACTCTGGCTAAAGTGTACGGTCTCGCCGGTATGCAAATCGGCTATGCGCTCGCGCCGCCGTCGCTCGCCAGGTCTCTGAAGGCGCGCGGCGTGGGCGCGCCGCGCTCCCTTGACCGCCTGGCGCTCGCCGCCGGCTCCGCGGCCTTAGCCGACCAGGCGCATGTGGCGCGGGTCCGAGAGGCGGTCGCGAGTGAGCGGACGATGTGGCATGCCGCGCTTGACGCCAAGGGCTGGGCGCATTCGCGCTCCAGCGCCAACTTTGTCTTCTTCGACGCAGGCCGCCCTCAAACCGAAGTCGCCGCGCTCCTTCGAGCTCACCGCATCGAGGTCGGTCGGCCACACCCGCCGCTCGTCGGCTGGACCCGCGTCACGGTAGGCTCTCCCGCGGAGAACGCCCGCGTGCGGGGGCTGCTAGGGTTGTAGGAACGACGGACTGCGGCCTGACCGGCGCCCGTACGATCAGTACGGAGGCGTGTCGTCCTGGGGCTGCTCGGCCTTCTCTGCGCCGGGCAGCACATCCTCGATGGACGTTGGCGCCGTCGACTTGGCGGCCGGCGTCGGCGGCGGGGTGACGACGACGGGCGCGGGCTCTTCCTTCTTGGCGGGCGGCGTCTCAGCCTTCGCGGCGGGCGTCTCCTCCGCCTTCTTCTCTGGCGGCGGGGGCGGCGGAGCCGGCTCGGGCGGACGGAACTCCTCAGCCACCTGCACAGGGCCGGTGCGTTCCGCCGCCGTGGGGTCCGGCAGCTCCTCTTGGGTCGCCAGAGTGCGGCCGCTGAACAGGCCAATCCCCTGGGCGAAGCCGTAGAGCGCACAAAGGCCGAGCACGATGACGACGCCCCGCCGCATACGGCGCGAGGGGCGGAAATCTTGAATCACCACGTCGTCGTTGAGCATCACCACCCCTGCGGCCGGGCCGTCCGCTTGCCGTTTGATAATCGCCGGCGCGGTCCCGCGTTCCCGCCGTAAGGGGAACACCCGCGCCGCCCAATTGTTAAGCCCCGTGAGCGTCACAATTTCACGAAGGAGCTAAGCCATGGTCGATCGCGATCGCGTCGAAGGTTCGGGCCGCAAGCTCGGCGGGGACATCAAGGAAGCGGCCGGCAAGGCGCTCGGGGACGAGAAGCTGAAGCGGGAAGGCCAGGCGGACAAGGCCGGCGGCAAGGTCCAAAATGCGGTGGGCGGCATCAAAGACGCACTGCGCGGCAAGGACGACCCGCGCCACTAGTACGCGGCTGCACTCGAATTCAGCGGCGGCGGGGTCTGCGCTCCGTCGCCGTTTTCGCGCGCTCAGCGCAGATCGCGAATCGCGCGGTCCAGCCCTTCGAGCGTGAGCGGGTGCATCCGGTCTCCGACCAACTGCCGCACCATCGCGATCGAGGCGGTGTGGCCCCACCACCGCTCTTCCACCGGGTTCAGCCAGACCACCTTGTCGTAAACGTCCACGAACCGGGAGAGCCACGTCTGCCCGGGCTCCTCGTTCCAATGCTCCACCGAACCGCCAGGCAGCGCCAGTTCGTACGGGCTCATGCTGGCGTCGCCGACGAACACCACGCGCCAGTCGTGCGGGAAGCGATGCAGCACGTCCCACGTCGGCGTCTTCTCGGTCCTACGCCGCGCGTTGTCCTTCCACAGGCCCTCGTAAGGGCAGTTGTGAAAATAGAAGAACTCCAGGTTCTTGAACTCTGATCGGGCGGCGGAAAACAGCTCCTCGCACAGCCTGATGTAGGGATCCATCGAGCCGCCTACGTCGAGCAGCAGCATCAGCTTCACCGCGTTGCGGCGCTCGGGCCGCATGCGGACGTCGAGCCAGCCCTGACGGGCGGTGGCGTCGATGGTGCCGTCCAGGTCCAGCTCTTCGGCCGCGCCGTCACGGGCGAAGCGGCGGAGCTTGCGAAGGGCGACCTTGATGTTGCGCGTGCCGAGCTCGACGGAGTCGTCCAGGTTTCTGAACTCGCGGCGGTCCCAGACCTTGACGGCGCGGTTGTTGCGGTTGGCGTCCTGCCCGATGCGCACGCCCTCGGGGTTGTAGCCATAGGCGCCGAACGGCGAGGTTCCGCCTGTGCCGATCCACTTCGAGCCGCCCTGGTGGCGCTCCTTCTGCTCCTCCAGCCGCTGGCGCAGGGTCTCCATCAGCTTGTCCAGGCCGCCCAGCGCCTCGATCTCCGCCTTCTCCTCCTCGGTGAGGAAGCGCTCGGTAAGCTTGCGCAACCACTCCTCCGGAATCTCGGCCGTCAGGTCTTCCGGCAGGAATTCCAGACCCTTAAACACGTGACCGAAGACGCGGTCGTAACGGTCGTAGTGCGTCTCGTCCTTGATCAGAACGGCGCGCGCCAGGTGGTAGAAGTCATCGACGGAGCGCTCGATCACCTGCCGGTCCATGGCCTCCATGAGGGCCAGGTACTCCTTCAGCGAGACGGGGGCGCCCGCCTGGCGCAATTCGGTGAAGAGCCGAAGGAGCATGAATATCAGGCGCGACGCAGGATGAACTCGTGGTCGCGCACGCGGCCCACCGGGTACTCGTACTCGCCGACCTTGGAGAAGCCGCGCCGGGCGTAGACGGCTTGGGCTCGCAGGTTCCCCGACCACACGCCGATCCAGATGCGCGAGCGGCCCTGCGCCTCCAGCCAGGCGAGCGACTGGTCCAGCAGCTGGCCGCCAAGCCCGGTCCCCTGCATCGACTCGTCCACATACAGCCGCTTCAGCTCCCCACAGCCGGGGGTGACTTCGGGGTGGGGCAGGGCGCAAGGGCCGCTGTAGGCGTAGCCGACCGCCTGGTTGTCGCGCTCGGCCACCAGCCAGTGGTTGGCCGGATCAAGGATCTGGCTTCGCACCTTGCCGACGCTGAAGGCGTCTTCGAGGTAGTGGGCGAGATCCTCTTCCGGATAGCCCATCTGGAAGCCCTCGACGAAGGTGCGGATGAAGAGACGCGTCGAGAGCGCCGACAGGCTCTCTGCGTCGTCAGGAGTGGCGTCGCGGATAGTCGCCGTGGCCGGTCGCAGGGTGTCGGACATCCCGCTTATCTAGCGATCGGGGACGCAAGGGACCATAAGGTGAGCCGCATGAGCGTCCTGTTCGTCACCCACCCCGACATGCTGGATCACAGGCCGGGGCACGGCCATCCGGAGCGCCCGGAGCGGCTGCAGGCGGTGCTGGACGCCATCGACGATGCGGCGTTGGACCTTGAGCGGCGCGCCGCGAGCGAGGCCGAGCTGTCCGACCTGATGCGCATCCACCCCGAAGCCTACGTGCAGCGGATCGTTCGGGCGGCGCCGAACACGGGCGTGGCCATGCTGGACGCAGACACCGTGCTCTCACCTGGCAGCGTGCGCGCCGCGCGTCTGGCCGCCGGAGCCGCGATCGATGCGGTGAAGGCTGTTGCGGCCGGAGCGGCGGATCGGGCCTTTTGCGCGGTGCGCCCGCCGGGTCACCACGCGGAGCCCGACACGGCCATGGGCTTTTGTCTGTTCTCGAGCGTCGCCATCGCGGCCCGTGTGGCGCAGGACCTGGGCTTCAGGCGCGTGGCGGTTGTTGACTTCGACGTGCACCACGGCAACGGCACGCAGGCCGCTTTCGAGGCTGACGGCGACCTGTTCCTGGCCTCCATCCATCAGTCGCCCTTGTATCCAGGCACCGGAGACGCCGACGAGGTGGGGGTGGGCAACATCGTCAATGCGCCTGCGCCGCCGCATGCCTCCTCGGCTGTTTGGCGCGGACTGTACGAGCAGCGGCTGATGCCGGCCCTGGACGCGTTCGCGCCAGACCTCATCCTGATCTCGGCCGGCTTCGACGCGCACCGGCGCGACCCCCTGGCGCATCAATCGCTCGAGGCTGAGGACTTCGCCTGGGCGACGCGGTGCGTGCTCGATGTGGCGAGGAGCCGCTGTGGGGGTCGGGTTGTCTCCGCGCTCGAGGGAGGTTACGACCTCATCGGGCTGGGCAGTTCTTCTGTGGCGCATGTGCAGGCGCTCGGCGTCGCGTGAATTCGTCCGCAAAGCCGGCGGGGAAGATGGTCAGCCAGACGCTCGTTCCCGAACGGACAGCCTCCGAAACCGCAACCGATCAGGACGCCGCCGCGCCCGCCAGGGCCGTCGCGGAGCCTGTCGCCCGCTCGCTGGGCGCTATCGTCCTGGCCCGCCATGGAGAGCCGGCGCTCTCGCGGCGCATCAAGCTGGACTCGGCCGGCTACCGACGCTGGTGGGCGACCTATGAAGAGGGGGGGCTCCTGGAGGGCCAGACCCCACCCGCGCGTCTGGTCGAGACCGCGCAGAATGCAGGATCTGTCCTTGCCTCAACGCGCCGCCGTTCGCTCGAAACGGCCAAGGCGGTCTGCGGCGAGCGCCCGTTCGACGCCGACCAGGTCTTTATCGAGGCGCCCTTGCCGCCGCCGGCGCTTCCGTCGTTCCTGAAGTTCTCGCCACGCACTTGGGGCGTCATCGCGCGGTTCTGGTGGTGGGCCTTCAATCACCATCAGGGCGAGGAGAGCCGCGACCAAGCGAAGACCCGCGCTCGGGAAGCGGCCGACCGGCTGGTGGCCCACGCGACGACCGGGGGCGACGTGCTGCTGCTGGCCCACGGCTTCTTCAACACCATGGTTGGCGTCGAGCTGCAGAAGATGGGCTGGCGCCTCGTCCAGGACGAAGGCTGGCGCTACTGGTCGGCGCGCCGATTCGAAAAGAAGTCCGCCGCCCGCTGATCCGCGTTGCTCCGCTTGGGCGGGCTCTCTAGGTTGGCCGCGAATCCCGCCGCCTCCCACGAGCGCTGACCCGTTCCATGGCCGACCACGACGACATCGCCGCCCTGTCCTTCGAAGAGGCTCTGCGCCAGCTCGAGCAGATCGTGGCCGAACTGGAGTCCGGACAGGCGCCGCTCGAAGCCTCGATCGAGAAGTATGAGCGCGGCGCCGCGCTGAAGGCGCACTGCGAGCGCCGGCTGGAGGCCGCCCGACTCCGGGTGGAGAAGATCGTGGTTGGGTCCGGTGGCGAGGCCAAAGGGACCGAACCTGCGGAGTTCACATGAGCGCCGCGGGATCCGACATCGCCCCCACGATCGCCTTCGACGACTTCCTCAAGGTGGACGTGCGTATCGGCACCATCGTGAAGGCCGAGGCCTTCCCCGAAGCGCGCAAGCCCGCCTTCAAGCTGACCATCGACTTCGGCCCGGAGGTCGGGGTGAAGCGCTCCTCGGCCCAGATCACGGAGCACTACACGCTGGGTGAGCTGATCGGCCGGCGCGTCGCCGCCGTTGTGAACTTCGCGCCGCGCCAGATCGGCCCTTTCATGTCCGAGGTGCTCTGCCTGGGCTTCCCGGACCGCCACGGGAAGGTGGTGCTGGCCACCGTTGACCGCGCCATTCCAAACGGGGGGAGGCTGTTTTGACCTCGACCCTTCTGGACGTGAACGACAACGCCGTCGGCGACCGAGTCATCCAGGCCGCGGATCTGGTCACCGTAGCGCTGGACGAACTGCTGCCTCGCGCGGATGGGCCGGAGTCCCGTCTGACGGAGGCGATGCGTTACGCCGCCCTCGGTCCGGGAAAGCGGCTGCGGCCCTACTTCGCGCTGGAGACGGCCCGAATGCTGGACGTCGAAGAGCGCTCGGTGCTGCGCGCGGCTTGTGCGCTGGAGTGCGTGCACGCCTACAGCCTGGTGCACGACGACCTTCCGTGCATGGACGACGACGATCTGCGTCGCGGCAGGCCGACCGTGCACAAGGCCTATGATGAAGCGACGGCTGTGCTTGTCGGCGACGCCCTGCAGACCGCCGCGTTCGAGATCATGGCCCACCCCGACACCCACGAGGACGCGGAGGTGCGTTCAGAGCTGGTGCGTCGGCTGGCGGTGGCGTCCGGCGCGCGCGGCATGGCCGGTGGCCAGATGCTGGACCTGCTGGGCGTGCGCGACGACATGGGCGGGGTCGCCCGCATGCAGCGGCTGAAGACTGGAGCGCTGATCGCATTCTCGTTCGAGATCCCGCTCATCATCGCCGATTCGCCGGAGCACGAGCGCCAGGCGCTGATGGGCTTCGCCCAGGACCTGGGCCTGGCCTACCAGATCGTCGATGACGTGCTCGACGCCGAGGGCGACGAGGACCTGCTCGGCAAGGCCGCGGGGGGTAAGGACGCCGCCAAGGGCAAGGCCAATTTCGTCACCCTGCTTGGGCTGGACGCGGCGCGAGAGCGCGTGGACATGCTCGCCGACCAGGCCCGTTCGCACCTCGACCCCTTCGGGGAGGAGGCCAAATACCTGCGGGCGAGCATCGATTTCGTGCTAAGGCGTCGGTCCTAACGCACGGCCGCCGAACGCTAACTGCATCTTCGCGCTGGCTCGATACGTAGAACGAGAGCCGCGAGTTCAAGACGGACGCATGCCCCCGCACACACCCTTGCTGGACACGATCTCCTCGCCTGCCGACACGCGGGGGCTCTCCGTTGACGAGCTGAAGCAGCTCTCCAGCGAGCTGCGCGCCGAGACCATCGACGCCGTCTCCCAGACCGGTGGGCACCTCGGAGCGGGGCTCGGGGTCGTCGAGCTGACCGTGGCTCTGCACCACGTATTCGAGACGCCCCGCGACATCGTGATCTGGGACGTGGGCCACCAGGCCTATCCGCACAAGATCCTCACGGGTCGGCGCGACCGCATCCGCACCCTGCGCCAGGGTGGCGGGCTGTCGGGCTTCACCAAGCGCGCGGAGAGCGAATACGACCCGTTCGGCGCAGCGCACGCGGCGACGTCCATCTCGGCCGCCCTCGGCTTCTGCGCGGCGCGCGACCAGCGTGGCGAGAACAACAAGGTGATCGCGGTCATCGGCGACGGTTCGATGAGTGCGGGCATGGCGTACGAGGCCATGAACAACGCTGCGGAGACCACCAAGCAGCTGATCGTGGTGCTGAACGACAACGACATGTCGATCGCGCCACCCGTCGGGGGCATGAGCGCCTACCTGGCGGGTCTGGTGTCGGGCGGCGCCTACCAGAACGTCCGCCGCTTCGGGAAGTCGGTGACCAAGCACCTCCCGCGACCGTTCCGCGACGCGGCCCGTAAGGCGGAAGAGTACGCCCGTGGCATGGCCACCGGCGGCACGTTCTTCGAGGAGCTCGGCTTCTACTATGTGGGCCCGATCGACGGGCACAACCTGGACCACCTGATCCCGGTGCTGAAGAACGTCGCCGAGATGGACGACAAGCCGGTGCTGGTCCACGTCGTGACCCAGAAGGGCAAGGGGTACGCTCCGGCCGAGGGCGCGGAGGACAAGTACCACGGCGTCGTCAAGTTCGACGTGGTCACCGGCGCCCAGGCGAAGGCGCCCTCCAACGCGCCGAGCTACACCAAGGTGTTCGGCCAGGAGCTGATCAAGCGGGCCAAGCTCGACGACCGCATCGTGGCCATCACCGCCGCCATGCCCTCGGGCACCGGGCTTGACCTGTTCGGCCAGGCCTTCCCCACCCGGACCTTCGACGTCGGCATCGCCGAGCAGCACGCCGTCACTTTCGCGGCGGGCCTCGCCGCGGATGGCATGAAGCCCTTCTGCGCCATCTACTCGACATTCCTGCAGCGCGGGTACGACCAGGTGGTGCACGACGTGGCGCTGCAGAAGCTGCCCGTCCGCTTCGCCATGGATCGGGCCGGGCTCGTCGGGGCCGACGGTCCGACGCACGCCGGCAGCTTCGATATCGGCTTCATGGGCGCCCTGCCGCACATGGTGCTGATGGCGCCGTCCGACGAGGCGGAGCTGGCCGCCGCCATCGCCACCGCCTGCGAGATCGACGACGCTCCATCCGCCTTCCGCTATCCGCGTGGGGACGGCGTCGGTGTCGACATGCCGGAGCTCGCCCAGCCGCTGGAGATCGGCAAGGGCCGGATCGTGCGGGAGGGCACGACCGTGGCTATCCTTTCGCTCGGCACCCGCCTTCAACCGTCGCTGCGCGCGGCCGAGCTGCTGGCGGCCCGCGGCGTCTCCGCGACCGTGGCCGACGCTCGCTTCGCCAAGCCGCTCGACGAGGACCTGATCCTGCGCCTGGCCCGCGAGCATGAGGCGCTGATCACGGTCGAGGAGGGGGCCATCGGCGGCTTCGGGGCTTTCGTGCTGCACCTGCTGGCCCAGAAGGGCGCGTTGGACCGCGGTCTGAAGGTGCGCACTCTGACCCTGCCCGACATCTTCCAGGACCACGATAAGCCGGACGCCATGTACGTCGAGGCGGGCCTGGACGCCGAGGGGATCGCCCGCGGAGCTCTGGCGGCGCTCGGGGTGGATGCTGCGCGCGCAGTGCGGGCCTGATCAGCCAGAGCGGCCGCCGCTCGCCGCGGTCGCCAGTGTGAGTGTGAGTGGGATCAGCGGCCGCCTCCAAGGCGGCGGAGGTCGCGGGTTTCGGCGATGCGGCTCTGCGGGATCTTGAGCCGTGCTGAAGGGGCGAGGCGCACAGCGTCCCGGAACCCTGAATCAGCCGCAGCCCTTCACGAACTTGGCGAAGTCGGCTCGACGCTCAGCGTCGATGCTGACGGTCTTGACCTTGCCGCCCGCCTCAACGCTCAGCGCTCCGGAGCCCGCGAAGGCCTGAAACACCGGGTGGTCGGTCCGAAGCATGAGGCGCGTGTGCGGACTCAAGCCGGAGCCGCCCTCCAGCGTCACGACCGCCGACGCCGCCCCCGCGCTCACCTTGGCGGATCCTGCCCCGGCTGTTGGTCGATCCGCGCCGTAGAAGGACACGCTGACCCCGCCGGAGGCCGTCTTGCATTCCAGAACCGCGTCCAGCACGTCGCTGTCGGGAGTCTCGTGCGCGAAGCTGAGACTGCCGGCCCGCTCGTAGAGCGTCCAGGTGACTGGAGCGGCCGCCAATGCGGCCATCAACGTCAAGACGATCAAGCCGCCCCCCATGGCGTGCGCCCGTGAAGGGCCTCAGGCCTGGCAGAAATCGAAGAACTTGCGGACGTCCGCCCGGTCATCGCCCCGCGCCGGCATCACCTTGGCGCTTTTTTGGCCGATGATCGAGAGCTTACCGGTGCGGGCGAAGCCCCGTAGGGCGTCGATGGTGACGGGCGCCTCGCCTTCGAAGGCCACGCCGGGGCTGAGCTGATCGCTGTAGGTGCGGCCGCGCAGATCGCTGACCGAACGGCCGGAGGCCAGGGTGAGAGCGGCCTGACCGGGCTCGACGTCGCCATAGACGGTGACCAGGCCTTGGGCCTTGCCGCACTCCATCATCAGGCCCACCGCGTCAGTATTGGGCGGGCCGTAGGCAAGCTTGGCGGTCGCGCCATCATTGAAGAGGTGCCAGGAAGCCGCATCAGCCTGCTCGACCTTGTGGGCGCAAGCGTTCAGAAGACCGAGGCCGACAACAGTCGTCCAGATGGCGAAGATCTTGAGCATGGCGGCTTGAACTCGCGTACATCGGTCCAACGCGGCGAGCGGCGCACGGTTCAGCGCGCCACCCCAACAAATGTGAACCGTGTTATCGGAGCCGCTGACGACTCAGAACGGGCTGAAGCGCTCCACCAGTCCCTGCGCCGGGGGCGCGCCCTGGATGCGGCTCACGTCGCCGCGTCCCCCGTACGATATGCGCGCTTCCGCGATCTGCGTATGGCGGATGGTGTTGCCGGAGGTGATGTCCTCGGGCCGCACGATGCCGGCGACGGTCAGCTCGCGCAGCTCGCGGTTGGTGCGGACCTCCTGGCGACCCTGGATGACCATGTTGCCGTTAGGGAGGATCGCGGTGACCACCGCCGCGATGGTCAGCGACACCTTCTCCGACCGGCTGATCACGCCCGACCCATTGGAGCTCGACTCGCCGCCGAGGTTGACCATGTTGGACGGGTCGAAGCCGCCCGGCAGCACCTTCCCAAGGCTCGATTCGAGACCGAGGAAGTTGTTCACGCCGGCCTGCAGTTCGTTGGAGCGGTTCCGCGACGTGGAGTTCTGCACCTGCGCCCGGTCGTCGATGTCGATCTGCACGGTCAGGATGTCGCCGATATGACGCGCCCGCTGGTCGCCGAAGAAGGTCCGCGCGCCCGCGCGCCACAAGGAGTTGGCTGAGCCCGGCTGGGACACCGGCGCAGGCATGATCGGCTGACTCACCGGCACAAGCGCCGCCGGGTAGCCGATGGGGGCGAGCTCGGGTCCCTTCACCGTCTCCACCACCGTGGAGCAGGCCCCCTGCGACAGGGCGGCCAGGACGAGGGCGACGGCGGAAGCGGTACGCATGACGATCAGGCGCCTCTAGCGAAGGGCTGCGAAACGTTGGGCTCTCAGGCCTTCGGCCTCGGGGCCGGCGATGGCCCGTCCGGGGCCAGCGGCGACCGCTTCGATCGTCTTCTTCGACTGCGGGTTCAGGACCGAGAAGGCCTCCCCCACCGCCGCGTTCTGTAGGGCCTTGCCCTGTAAGACAAGGTTAACGCCGCCCATCCGCCAGCTGACGGAGACGATCTGGTCCTTCTTGATCACCTGAGCGGCCGCGAGGTCGCGCAGGGCGACGGCGGCGCCCGAGCGCAGCGGCCGCTTGGCGGCCTGGCCAATGACGATCTCGGCGTCCTGCGGCGCGTCGGCCGGCGCCAGGTGGGCCTGCACCTTCGCCCAGACCACGTCCGATGGCTGCACCACCTCGCCGGCGGCCAGGCTACGGGCGTAGGTCAGGACTTCCGCTTGAGCGCCCCGTGCGCCCGCGGCGGATGAACCGGCGGCCATGTCCGTGATGCCGGCTTTGACGACGAGGCGCCGCAGGCCCGTTTCGTTGGACCAGTCGAGTCCGTTGGCGCGGGCCAGCGCCTGCACGCGCCCGGCGTCCAGCACCACCGTAGGGCTCGGACGCGTCGCGACGACAACGCCCGAGGCCCGGCCGGCGCCGTCGAAGATCTCGCCCAGCGTCACCTGACCGTTGTCGTCGAGCAGTTCGGCCTTGAGCGCCACCGGAGCGGCGAGCGCCGGGGAGGCGGCCACGATGAGCGCCGCTGCTAGGATCAGCCGCCGCATTACGACTTCACCTGCGCGGCGGCCGCCAGCATCTGGTCAGCGGTCGTGATGACCTTGGAGTTCATTTCGTAAGCCCGCTGGGCCACGATGAGCGCCGTAATCTCCGACACCGCGTCCACGTTGGACGCTTCGGTGTAGCCCTGCAGCAGGTTTCCATAACCGACGCCGCCCGGCTGCCCGATGGTGGCCGCGCCGGAAGCCGCCGTCTCCAGGAAGAGGTTGTCTCCGATGGCTTCGAGACCGCCCTCGTTGAAGAAGGTGGCCAGCTCGAGCTGGCCCACGATCTGGGGCTCCACCTGGCCGTCCGTTTTCACCTGGACCTGACCGGTCTTGGAGATCGAGATGTCCTTGGCGTCCTGCGGAATCGCGATCTGCGGCTCGACCAGGTAGCCATCGTCCGTGACCAGCTGGCCCTGGTCGTTGACCGAGAAGTTGCCGGCGCGGGTGTAGGCGGTCTCTCCGGACGGCATGGTGATCTGGAAGAAGCCCTTGCCCTGGATGGCGAGGTCCAGGGGATTGTCGGTGCGGGTGGGCGAGCCCTGCTCGGTGATGCGGTAGACGCTGCCGGCCTTCACGCCGGCGCCGATCTGGATGCCCGTCGGCACCACCGTACCGGCTTCCGACGACTGCGCGCCCATCCGTTCGACGTTCTGGTACAGCAGGTCCTGGAACTCGGCCCGTTGGCGCTTGAAGCCGACGGTGTTCATGTTGGCGATGTTGTTGGAGATCACCTCCACGTTCAGCTGCTGGGCCGACATGCCGGTGGCGGCGGTGCGAAGGGCGTGCATGGGTCGGGCTCCTTAAGGCTTAGGCGCGGCCGAGGCGCTCGACGGCGCGGCGCGACAGTTCGTTGGCGTTCTCGACCACCCGGGCGACGGACTCGTATGCGCGGGAGATCTCGACCAGCTTGGTGATTTCGACGATGGGCTTGACGTTGGACTGCTCCAGCATGCCCTGGCGGATGCGCACGTCCGGCGCAGCTTGGGGCTGGGCGTTCGAAGTGTTGGAGTAGAGGCCGTCGCCGGTCTTCTCGAGCACCGAGAGGGCGTCGAAACGCACCACTGCGATCTTGCCGACGCGCTGCCCTTCCTGGCTGACGATCCCGTCCGCGGAGATGGAGGGCTGCCCGCGCAGGGGGTCGAGGGTGATCTCCGCGCCGCCTTCGCCCAGCAGCGGATGGCCGCCCGCCGTAACGATGCGGTTCTGGGCGTCGAGGGCGAAAGCGCCGTCGCGGGTGTAGCGCTCGCCCTGAGGCGCCGCGATGCTGAAGAAGGCCTCGCCTTCGATGGCCATGTCCAAGGGCGCGCCCGTCTGGCGCAGGCCGCCTTGCGAGAAGTCGCGGCCGACCTGACCGTCCAGCACGAAGTTCGCTGGGCCGCGCACACCGTCGTTCTTGGCTGGGCGCGCCGGCTCGGTCCCGAGCAGGAGCTGTTCGACCTTGAAGCCAGTGGTGTCGGCGTTGGCGATGTTGTTCGCGACGATGTCCAGCTCACGCCGGAGCGTGGTCTGGCGGGAGAGGGCGATGTAGGCGGCGTTTTCCAAGCGAAAGACTCCGGGTCCGTCGGAGGACTCGCAAGCCCCGTGCCACGCCGTTAACCAAGCAAGCTTTTGGCTTGGGGGCGAAATTTCCGGTAGGCCGATAGGCGCCCACGCCGGCTGCGACCAAATCGACCCGGCAAGATCTGCCGCGTGAACGCGCCCTTAACCAAACCGACTCGATCTAACTCTTGAAAAGGGTCGAGGCGGGTCATGGCGAAGGACAAGGCCAAGAAGAAAGAGGCCGAGGCCGAAGCGTCGTCGGAAGGCGGCGAAGGCGGTGACGGCGAGGGCGCGCCCGCCAAGAAGAAGCCGCCGATGATCCTCTTGATCGGCGCGGCCGCCGCCGTGCTGGTGCTGGGCGGCGGCGGGGCCGGGGCCTTCTTCCTGCTCAAGCCGAAGCCGGACGCCGCGGCCGAGCACGGCGAGAAGAAAGAGAAGAAGAAGGAAAAGAAGAAGGAGGAGAAGGGCGGCAAAGGCGGCAAGGAGGGCGAGGCCCAGGCCGGCGTGGTGCGCGAAGGTCCCGACGGCGTGACCTTTTATACGCTCCCCGATCTGGTGGTGAACATCCAGTCCACCGACGGCAAGCCCACCTTCCTGAAGCTGAAGCTGACCCTGGAGCTGCCGAGCGCGGAGTTGGCCGAGCAGCTCGACGCCGACGCGCCGCGCGTGGCCGACATGTTCCAGACCTTCCTGCGCGAGCTGCGCCCCGAGGACCTGTCGGGCAGCGCCGGCAGCTACCAGCTGCGCCAGGAGATCCTGCGCCGGCTGAACCTGATCGTCGCGCCCGAGAAGGTGAACGCGGTGCTCATCGAAGAAATGTTGATCCAGTAAGGCTCACCCAATGTCCGACGCAGCCGAGATGAGCGCTGAGGAGCTCGCCCAGTGGGGCGACATGGCCGACGGCGTGGGCGGAGACGCCGCGCCGGCCGAACGGGTGCTGAACCAGGACGAGATCGACAGCCTCCTGGGCTTTGACCTCTCAGAGGAGGACGGCCAGCGCACCGGGATCCGCGCCATCATCAACTCGGCGCTCGTGTCCTACGAGCGACTGCCGATGCTGGAGATCGTCTTCGACCGGCTGGTCCGGCTGATGACGACATCGCTGCGAAACTTCACTTCGGACAACGTCGAGGTCAGCCTCGACAACATCTCGTCGATTCGCTTCGGCGACTATCTGAACTCGATCCCGCTGCCGGCGATCCTGGCCGTGTTCCGGGCGGAAGAGCTCGACAACTACGGGCTGCTGACGGTCGATTCCAACCTCATCTACTCGATTGTCGACGTCCTCCTGGGCGGTCGCCGCGGCACGGCGGCGCTGCGCATCGAGGGCCGACCGTACACGACCATCGAGCGGGTGCTGGTGCAGCGGATGGTGGAAGTCGTGCTGGCGGATGCGAAGCAGGCCTTCGAGCCGCTGACGCCGGTGAGCTTCAACCTTGACCGGCTGGAGACGAACCCACGTTTCGCCGCCATCGCCCGACCCGCGAACGCGGCCATCCTGGTGAAGCTGCGCATCGACATGGAGGACCGCGGGGGGCGCATCGAGCTTCTGCTGCCCTACGCGACGCTGGAGCCAGTCCGCAAGCTGTTGCTGCAGCAGTTCATGGGCGAGAAGTTCGGTCGGGACAACATCTGGGAGAGCCACCTCGCCACCGAGCTCTGGACCACGCAGATGGAGGTCCGCGCCGTTCTGGACGAACAGCAGGTTCCACTGTCGCGCGTGCTGGACCTGAAGGTCGGCGAGACGCTGATGCTGAACGCCACGGCAGACAGCCCGATCGAGCTGCGCTGCGGGGCCGTGCCCCTGACTAAGGGCCGGATGGGGCGCCGCGGCGCGAACGTCGCGGTTCGGGTGGACGCCCCGCTCACTCCGACGGCCCGCCGTGCGGTGACCCGGTCGTGAGCCTCGTCGGGCTGATCCTCGACGGGCTGCTGATCGCGCTGCTTCTGGCCGCCCTCGCATACGGCATGCGCCTGGACCGCCGACTGCGCGCGATCCGGGACGGGCAGTCGGCCTTCGCCGGGACCGTGAAGGCCCTGGACGAGGCCACCCGCCGTGCCGAAATCGCCCTGGCGGAGCTGAAGGGCACGGCGGCGGAAGCGCACGACGAACTGCATGATCGCATCCTCAAGGCGCGCGAGCTGAGGACCGAACTGGAGGCGTTGACCGCCCGGGGCGAGCGCGCGGCCCACGCCCTCTCGGGCGTTGCGCCATCGCGCCGCGAGGCTGCGCCTGCGCCCAAGTCCGAGGCGGCCGTGATAGAGGACGCAGCGCCGCTGCAGCGGCTCGAGCGCAGGCTCGCGGAGCTGGTGCGCCCGCCGGCCCGCGACATGGAGCGCTCCGTTGAGCGGACGCCCGAGCGTCGGCCCGCCGCCCGCCTGACCGACGACGACCTGTTCGAGGCGCCGCCCCCGCGCCGCGCCCCCGGAGACCGCTGATGAGCCGAATTCCCCGCATCCTGCCGCTGGTGGCCGTCGCCGTCAGCGGCGTGTTGGCCGTCAAGGCCCTGGACACCTTCGGCGCCGCACCTGAATTCCTGAAGACGGCCTCCGCCTGGGCCGAAGACGCGCCCAAGCCGGCCGGCAAGGCCGCTGCTCCCGCGGCAAAGGCGGCGGCCCTGCCGCAGGCCAAGCCAAACGCCGTCTGCGCCCCGACCGCTGCGGAGCTGGCGAAGGAGGCGGGGCTTTCGCCCGCCGAGCTGCGCCTGCTGCAGAGCCTTGGCACCCGCCGCGGCGAGCTGGACCAGCGCGAGAAGTCGATGGAGACCCAGATCGCGCTGCTCGCCGCCGCCGAATCCAAGCTCGACAAGAAGCTGAAGGCGCTGGAGGCGCTCAAGGCCGAGATGAAGGGCATGGTTGGCCAAGCCGCGGAAAAGGAGAAGGCCGAGATCGGCCGCCTCGTCCGTGTCTATGAGAACATGAAGCCCAAGGACGCCGCCGCGGTGATGGCCCAGCTCGACGACCGTGTCCGCCTTCCGGTGGCCGGCGCGATGAAGGAACGTTCGTTGGCCGCCATCCTGGCGCAGATGCCGCCCGTGGAGGCCAAGCGCCTGACGGAGAAACTGGCGGCGCGCTTCACCGCCGACGCCATGCAGACCAAGCTCGCAGAGGCGACCGCCAACCCGCCTGCGGCCGAGCCTGTGGCCGCTCAGGCGGCTGCTTCGCCGCCAGCCAAGGCCGCCGCCCCGCAGCGCCGAGCCGAGAACCGCCCGCCCGCCCGCCGTCCGGCTCCGGCCCGCCCGCGGACACCCGCCGCGAAGTCGCCGACGAACGCCCCACCCGCCAAGGCGGCGCCTGCTCCGGTGGAGACGGCGGCGGTGTCGACGGCCGCCGCGCCTCAGGCCGCTTCGGCGCCTGCGGCGCAGACGCCGGCGGCGACGAAGTGAGGCTTCGTTAACCCTGGTCTAACCGAGGGTGGAACACGGTCCCTGCATGCCCGAGCGGCGCACCAAAGCTGAGTCGCCCACGCGTGCGGTCCTGCGGACCGGCGTCGCGGCCGTGTGCGCCACGAGTCTGGCGGCCAGCCCCGTCATCGCAGAGGATCCTGCGGTCCGCGTCCCCGTGGCCCGTGCCGCCGCCAAGGCCGCTTCGCCTCAGCCGGCCGGTAAGGCGTCCGAGCGGCCAAAGCCGGTGGCGAAGGCAGCGCCCAAGCGCGTCCAGCCGGCGGAGCCGCGATTTGCGACGGAGATCGCCCCACCGGTCGGCGAGCCTCTGGTTGTGCGGGTCGGCGAGAACGCGGAGTTCTCCCGCGTCGAGTTCGCCGGGCCGGCCGCAGGCAGGGCGACCGCCCGCCGCGAGGGAGCGGAGGTCGTCGTCCGCGTACCCGGCGCTCGGCAGCCGGACATCAGCCGTTTGCGGGTCGGCCCGCCACGCTGGCTGAACACTGCCGATCTTCGTCCCTTCGGGGGCGGGATCGATGTCGTCCTCAAGATCGATGCCGGGGCGGACGTGCGGATCGGCCGCGACGGCGGCGCCCTGTACGTGAACCTGTTCCAGGCGGCCGCGCCCGCCGAGCCGGAGCCCGGCGCGGAGACTGACGCGCGCCCGAACCCGGTGCCCAAGGGCGGAGTCGTGAAGGTCGAAGCGGAAGCGGCCGAGGACCGCCTGACGCTGCGATTTCCGTTCGCCGCGCCGCTGGGAGCCGCCGCCTTCCGGCGAGGCGATTCCATCTGGATCGTGTTCGACGCCAAGGCGCAGCTCGACATCGCCGGCGCGCCGAAGGCTCTGGGCCCAGTCAAGCGCATGCGATGGGCCTCGGGCCCGGATTTCACCGCGCTGCGGGTCGTCGCTCCGGAAGACACCACCGCTGCGCTGACGAACGTCGGCGGCGTCTGGAGCGTCGCCTTCGGTCGTGCGCTGGCGTCTGGCGCAGCTCCCATCGCAATCGCCCGGGACGACGAAACAGGCCCGCCCGCGCTCACTGCAGCCATGGCGGGATCGACCAAGGTGGTATGGCTGACCGATCCCGCTGTGGGCGACCGCATCGGCATCGTCACCGCGCTTGGCCCGGCCAAGGCGCTGCAGCGCGGCCGCGAGCTGGTGGACGCCTCTCTGCTGCCCACGTTCCAAGGCCTTGCCGTCAAAGCCGTCGCCTCGGACCTTCGGGTGACAGCGGACGGCGATCTTGTTCGAATCCATCGGCCACGGGGCATGACCTTGTCGTCACCGGCCGCTGGCGCGCGTCGGGTGAACGCGCCTGTCGCCCTGCCGCAGCCGGCGGCCTTGCCGGCGGTTGTGGATTTCGACAGCTGGCCCAAGACGGGCGAGGGGGGCTTCCGCGCCCGCTACGCCGAATTGATGGCGCTGGCCGCGGAAGAGGCGGGCAAGGGCAAGGACGCGCCCGTCTCGGCGCGCATGGGTCTGGCGCGCTTCCTCGTGGGCAGCGAGCTGGCCTACGAAGCGATCGGAGTCCTGAACCAGCTCGTGAAGGATAAGCCGGCGATGGCCGGTGACGCCGAGTTCCGCGGCCTGCGCGGCGCGGCGCGGGCGATGGTCGGCCGCTGGGCGGAAGCGCAGGCCGACTTCTCCGCGTCCGCGGTGGCCGCTGACCCGTCGTCAGCGCTCTGGCGGGGCTACATCGACGCGCGCCAGGGCGCCTGGACGGAGGCGCGTCAGGCCTTCGCGCAGGGCGCCTCGGCGCTGAATCTGTTCCCCCCGCGCTGGAAAGCGCGATTCGGCGCGGCCAACGCCCGCGCTGCGCTGGAGCTCGGCGACATGAAGGCGGCGGAGACCCTGCTGACGGCCTCGCTGAACGAAAAGGTCCCGCCGCTCGATCAGCTGGCGCTGCGCCTGATTCAGGCGGAGATGTTCGAGAAGTCGGGCGACAAGGCCCGTGCGTTGAAGATCTACGACGCGGTTTCGCGCGCCAGTCTGGGGTCCCTCGCCACGCCTGCTGAGCTGAAGGCGATCAAGCTTCGGCTCGAGAACGGGTCGATCAACCCCGTCGAGGCCGTTCGACGCCTGGACAGCCTGAAATTCCGCTGGCGCGGCGACGCGACCGAGCTGGAGATCATCCGCACCGCGGGCCAGATCTATCTGGAGCAGGGGCGTTACCGGGAGGGACTGGAGGCGTTGCGCTCGGCCGGCCAGCGGCTGCCGAACCTGCCTCAGGCCGCGCAGCTGCAGGCGGATCTCGCCGCCGCGTTCCGCTCGCTCTTCCTTGAGGGCCTGGCTGACGGCCTGCAGCCGATCCAGGCGCTTGGCCTCTTCTACGACTTCCGTGAACTGACCCCGGTGGGCGCGGACGGCGACGAGATGGTTCGCCGGCTGGCGCGCCGCCTGGTCGACGTCGACCTGCTGGGGCAGGCCTCCGAGCTGCTGAAGTACCAGGTGGACAACCGTCTGGACGGGGTGGCCAAGGCGCAGGTCGCGACCGACCTGGCGCTGATCTATCTCATGGACCGCAAGCCGGAGGATGCGCTGCAGGCCATATGGTCATCGCGCACCACGTTGCTGCCGACCGTCTTGAATAGCGAGCGCAGGGTCATCGAGGCTCGGGCCCTGTCCGACCTGGGACGGCAGGACCACGCCCTGGAGGTGCTGGCGCGCGATCCCTCGGGCGAAGCGAACGACGTGCGCGCCGAGATCTATTGGCGCCAGAAGGACTGGGCGAACGCGGGGCAGGCGCTGGAGCGTCGCTTGGAGGGCCGCTGGAGCTCGCCGCTGCCCCTGTCAGGTGAGGAGGAGACGCGCCTGCTTCGCGCCGCGATCGCCTATTCCCTGGCCGGTGACGACGCCTCGCTGATGCGCCTCAACAGCCGCTTCTCACCGTACGTTGACGAGGCGCGCGCGCCGGACGCGCTCCGCGTGGCGCTGTCAGGGCTCGACTCAGGCGTCGCCTCCCCGGCGGACTTCGCGCGCCTCGCGTCCCAGGCCGACGCCTTCAGCGGCTGGGTGGCGCGCATGAAGCAGAAGCTGCGCGACAGGCCCAAGCTCGCCAGCGCGCCCGCGGCGAGCAAGGCCGCCTAAGCGACTCAGCCGCCGCCGGCGCCCCGCTGGAAACTCTCCACAAGAGAGCCGCAGACCAGCCGCCACCCGTCCACCAGGACGAAGAAGATCAGCTTGAACGGCAGCGAGACCACGACGGGGGGCAGCATCATCATGCCCATGCTCATCAGCACGCTGGCCACGACGAGGTCGATGACCAGGAACGGCACGAACAGGAGAAATCCGATCTCGAACGCGCGCTTCAGCTCCGAGATCATGAAGGCCGGCGTGACCACCCGCACGGGCAGGTCCTGCAGGTTCTGGGGCCGCTCCACCCGCGACAGGCGCACGAAGAGGTTCAGATCGTCCCGGTCGACCTGGGACAGCATGAACGCCTTCACCGGCTGGGACGCAGCGTCGAACGCCTGAGGCAACTCGATCTGCTGGTCCAGCAGGGGACGAACGCCATCCTCGTAGGCGCGGGTGAACGTCGGCGCCATGACCACGGACGTCAGGAACAGCGCCAGGCTGACCAGCACGGCGTTGGGTGGGCTCTGCTGCAGGCCAAGCGCGGTGCGCAGCAGCGACAGCACCACGACGATGCGCACGAACGACGTGGTCATGATGACGATGGAGGGCGCCAGCGACAGGACGGTGAGCAGTCCGACCAACTGGACGACGCGCTCAGTTAGACCCGCGCCGGTTCCAAGGTCGACATTCAACGCCTGCGCGAGGGAAGCCGCCGGCCAAGCCATAGCGGCCAGAGTGACGGCGGCCGAAAGCACGAGGGCGCGGCGCAATTGCAGGTGAGAGGGCCGGCGAAGAAGGGCGGGGCGCCTCGTCAGGGATCGCATCGGGCGACTCATGGCGCGGGAGGTTGGGCCGGGGCCTTCGCCTTGGGACGCGGGCGGGGCTCGATAAGCTCACGGCCTTCCCCGAGGAGAAGTATTCGTTCCTCGTCATCAACCCTGACGAGAAGAAGTCGGCGGGTGGGGTCGAGAACCAGCGTCTCCAGCACCTGCAACCGACGTTCTCGCCCAGGTCGCGTCTGAAGTTTGGCGAGCAACTGAGGCGCGTATCGACGGACCGCGAAGGCGGCTAGGCCGATCAGGCCCAGCGTCACCGCGAGGGCCAGGATCGCGCGGAGGATGTCGAAGGCGCCCATGCGCGCTGGACTAAGCCGAGTCGGTGTTTCCGCGCAGGGCGACGACGCCGCAGGCGAGGGCGGCCACTTCGTTCACAAGACGCGGCCGATTGGCGCCGCTGCGACCGGTCGCATTGACCGAATTTACCGGTTCGGCCGGCCCTCTTAGAATCTCCTTTCGGCTGCTGCTGGCGACGCCGGCATGAACCAACCGATGCGCCGGCCCCAAAGGGGTGGAATCTATCCCCGTGTAAGGGCATGTCGCGCCAAGATTTGCTGCGTGTGCGCAAAAATCTGTCGCATTGCCGACGATAACCCGCCGAAACGCGGAACGCTTTCCCCTCATCCCCGAAAACCAGAACAATCAGCTTGACGCTCTGGTACGGTGTTGCCAAAGGAACCGGTGACCGCTTTTGCAAGAGCGGCGCGTCATTTTCCGGTGAACCCGGGAAGGGCGCCTCGCGCCTTCGAGACGCAGGCAGGCGAACTCCGCCTGACCGGCTATCTCGGGCGGGCGGAGCGACAACGATCGGCGGGTCCGTTCTAGGACGGCGCGGCGGTCGGGCTGAATGGGGGGCGGCGACGCTCCCGCGCGACGACCCTTGGTCCTAACTGGATGTCCACACCAGGAACTGGCGAACGATGCTCGAATTGAAGAAGAACCATCTCATGATCGCTCTGCTCGGCGCCGCGGCGCTGACCATGAGCGCGCCGGCGTTCGCTCAGGACGCTGCGGCTCCGGCTGGCGGAGACGCCGCTGCCGCCGCGGCCCCCGCTGGTGACGCCGCTGCGGCTCCGGCCGCCGCCGCCCCGGCTGCCGCCGAACCGGCCGCCGCCGAAGAAGCCCCCGAGCAAGTCGGCGGCGATAACCACGGCAAGCTCACCGTGGCCGGCATGTTCATGGACGCCGACCCGGTCGTTAAGATCGTGATGATCGGCCTCCTCCTCGCGTCCGTGTTCTCCTGGACGCTGCTCATCATCAAGCTGTTCGAGTTCAGCTCGCTGAACCGTCAGTCCAACAAGTTCGTGGAAGCGTTCCGCGGCGCCCGTTCGGTCGCCGACATGCGCCGCGTGGCCACGTCCGAAGAATTCGAGGGCAACCCGCTCGCCGACATGACGGCGGCCGCCACCGAAGAAATCGAACTGTCCCGCCAAGCCGGCCTCTCGGTCTCCGGCGAGCACCGCGACACCACCCTGATGCGCGCCCAATCGGCCGTGTCGGCGGTTCAGGCCAACCTGGCCAAGCGCCTTTCGGGCGGTCAGACCTTCCTCGCTTCGGTGGGTTCGTCCGGTCCGTTCATCGGTCTGTTCGGCACCGTGTACGGGATCATGAACTCGTTCATCGGCATCGCGAACACGAACACGACCAACCTGGCCGTCGTCGCCCCCGGTATCGCCGAGGCGCTGCTGGCCACGGGTATCGGCCTCTTCGCCGCCATCCCGGCGGTTATCTTCTACAACTACTTCCAGACGCAGATTTCGTCCTACGGCACGCGGTCGGAAGGGTTCGTCGCTGAACTGATGAACTCGCTGTCCCGCCAGCTGGACAAGGGAGCGTAATGTAGATGGCCGCCAAGCTCTCAGGGTCTGGCGGCGGCTCGAAGATCACCATCGAGCAGAACAGCGAGATCAACGTCACGCCCTTCGTGGATGTGATGCTCGTCCTTCTGATCATCTTCATGGTGGCGGCTCCGCTCGCCAGCGTGTCGGTGAAGGTGGAACTTCCAACCGCCATCGCGCCACCCGCGCCCAACCCGCCGAAGCCGGTCTACATCTCGATCAAGCCCGACGGGCGCGTCTACGTGGGTGACAACGAAACCTTCGTCGACTCCCTCGGAGCGGACCTCGAGACGCTGATCGGCAACCGTAACCCGGCGGACGAGCGCATCTTCATCCGCGGCGACAAGGGTGTCCGGTACGGCGACTTCATGGAAGTCATGAACGCCTTGCAGGACAGCGGCTTCTACAGCGTCGCCCTTGTCGGCGAAGACAACGCAGGCTGAGGCCAGGGCAAACCGAAATGTCTGAAGAACATCACGGCGCCCCGATGATCCTTGGTCAGCCGCGGGGTAAGAAAAAGAAGCTCTCGGGGCCTACGCTCATCGGCATCGGCGTCGCGGCGGCGCTTCACCTTGTAGCGGGTATCTACCTCTACAATACGAAGTTTAAGCTGCGGGAGTTCACCTACGAGGACGAGAAGGTCAACGTAGAGATCATCAACCCGCTGCCGCCGCCTCCGCCGCCGCCGCCGCCGCCTCCGCCGCCGCCGGACACGCCCCCGCCGCCTAAGCTGCAGGTGCGTGAGGCTCCGCCGCCTCCGATCAACGTGCCGGCTCCTCCGCCGCTCGTGATCGAGACGACGAAGAAGGAAGACCGGCAGGAGTACACCGGCCCGCCGGTCGTGGTCCCCGGACCGCCGCCGCCGCCGCCGCCGCCGCCGGCTCCCCCGGTCATCACCCGACCGGACTGGCTGCGTCGGCCCGACGGCCGCGACCTGGAGCGGTTCTACCCGGACCGCGCCCGGGAGCAGGAGATCGAAGGCCGCGCCACGATCGAATGCACCGTGACCGCGCAAGGCACTCTCACGAGCTGCCGCGTGATCTCGGAAGACCCGGCTGGCTCCGGCTTCGGCCAAGCCACCATCCAGGCTTCGTCGCGCTTCAGAATGCGTCCGAAGCAGGAGGACGGGCGTCCGGTCGAAGGGGGTACGGTCCGTATCCCGCTCCGCTGGACCCTCGGCGGCTAAGGCCGACGAGTGATCTAAAACGACTAAGCGCCGCCCCGGAGGATCTCCTTCGGGGCGGTTCGCTTTTGGGGCGGGCCAGTCGTCACCGTTCCCTTGACGCGGCCGGGCTTCCGGCTAGAAAGAGCCCCCTCGCACGACGGGGCCGCCTTAGCGCAGTTGGTTAGAGCGCCAGATTGTGGATCTGGAGGTCGTTGGTTCGAATCCAACAGGCGGTACCATCGTCCGGCGATCAGATCCCCGGTCGCCCTGCAGTCCCCACAATCATTAGCTGACGTCATCGTCATGCGGAGCGCGTGCTCGACGCGAGGCGGGACGGCGACCGCGGCCCAAGCCGCGCCCGCGGCGCTGCTCAGGGCCCGGCCGACTCTCGAACGGCCCCCTGTCCATCGTAAGCTTAGGCTTGGTGGGGCGACGCCCGGCAGCCGGAAGTCCGTAGCCGCCTACGGCTACTCGGTGGTCGCCCAGGTCTCGCCGGTCTTCCGGTTGTAGCTGATCTCCACGTCAGAGATGGTGCAGAGGTCCAGTCCAGCCCAGACGGCCTCTTCCTGGTCGTCGTAGACGACCTTGAGGTCGTACTTGCAGGCGGTCTCGGTGCGGTCGAAGCTGATCTCGACGGCATCGCCGTCGCTAAGCACGTCGGCCCCCAGGACGTCCTCCTCCCAGTCGTCAGTGCTGGCGGCGGAAACGTAGACCTTCTCGATGGTGTAGCCGGTCTTGTTCTTCAGGCTGAAGTCTTGCTGCCCTGCAGCCGCAGGAACAGCCGCCAGTGACAACAGCGCGGCCGCCAGTACGGTCTTGATCATCATGTCGGATTCTCCCCCCTCGACCATTCAGCGGTAACACCCGCCCTTGGACCGCTCAAGCGGAGGTCAGTTGGTGGCTAGGGCGTAGCGGTTGCGAACGGGGCCACGGTTCGAAACCTCGATTGTGAACTCGCCTGGGCCGCGTGGCGTCCACGAACAGAGCTTCACGTCGCCGGGCCCGTCGCTGATGCAGGCGCTGGCTCCGTCCGCGCTCCGCACCCGAAGCGACAAGTCGGTGTCTCCGTCCCCTTCCACATAGACGGCGGCCGCGCGTCCGGGCTGGAAACGCTCGCGGTAGGCGTGGGTGGCCTGGGGCTGCACCAGCGCGGTGGAGACCTTGGGCCCACCGGTGCGACCGCGGAACAGCTGGCGCTGTACGATGTCCACAAAGCCGCGCAGTTCAGGATCGTAGCGCCCCAGTCGCCGCGCCTCGGCGAGCCAAGCGTCGGACGGATCCGGGGCGGCCTCGGCCTCTCCACCCTCCGGGGCCCGGCGGATCGTGGTCACCGGAGTGGCGCGGCGAATACGCGCCGCCATGGCCAGCGCCCATCCGTCACCCCGCGCCTTGCCCAGACGGGCGAGTTCAGCAGACGTCCTGAGAGCGCTGATCGCCGCGACCACGGGATCCTCGTTCGCCGATGGGGCGGAGACAGCCGCGGGCGCCGCCGACAGCGACACCAAGCAGGCGCTCACGGCCAAGATGCAGACGAGGCGCTTCATCGGCGCGAGTGTGACCCAGAACGCGCCCGTGCGCACCTTACGGCTACGGTCAGGTGACCGTTCAGCGGCCGTAGATGCGATCCAAGGCCGTCGACACGTCCACCAGGCGTTCACACGCGGGGTCGAAGCCGCCGGCGGCGCGCAGACGCTCGGCGAAGTCCGCCGCCGCCCGGCCGCCCCAGGCGTCGGGCGGGGAGGCGAGCGTCTCTCGCCAGGTGCCTTTGCGGCGTTCGGCGGCGAAGTCGTAGAAGGAGCCGTCCACGTTTGCGAAGGCGGCCCCACCGTCGGAGCCGTAGAACTCAGCCGAGATCACGGCGTCCCGCCCGGCATGCAGCCGCCAAGAGCAGGCAAGCCGCACGACGGGGCCGCCCTTGAGCCGCAGCGTCGCCACCGCGTAGTCCTCGACTCGGTCGGTCCGGCCCGCCAACGGCTCGCCCCCCGAGAACAAGTCGCTATGGACCGCCTCAAGATCGGGGAAGTCGAGAGCCCAGAGGGCGAGGTCGACCAGGTGGACGCCCAGATCCATCACACAGCCGCCGCCTGAGAGGGCGGGGTCGTAGAACCACGGCTTGTCCGGGCCATAAGCGTTGTGGAACACCAGATCGACCGCGTGCACACGGCCGAGCTCCCCCTGCCGCACCAGCTCGCGAATGCGCCGCATGCCTTCCGTGAACCGGTAGGAAAGGTCCACGCCCAAGAGCCGGTCGGCCGCCCTTGCGGCGTCCACCACAGCACGAGCTTCGGCGGCGGTGCGTCCCAACGGCTTCTGGCAAAACACGGCCACGCCGCGCCGCAGCGCTTGAATCGACTGCTCCGCGTGCAGAGCGCTGGGGGTGGCGATCACCACCGCCTCCACGCCGGCGTCCAGCAGCTCGTCCAGGCTGCCGACCTGACGGGCCTCCGGCGCGAGCCGCAGCGCCTCCGCCACCATTTCGGGGGAAGGATCGGCCACGGCGGCCGCCTCGATCGCGCCGGTCGCGAGCATGGCCTCCATGCGGTGGCGTCCGATCCAGCCCACCCCAAGGAAGCCGACCTTTGGACGGACTCCGGCGGAGGTCGTCGCCGGCTTCTCGATCAGCACGTCGGTCATCGCGGGGTCACCAAGGCCTTCAGGAAGCCGTCAGGGCGGTCTCGGGTGGCGTCGAGCGCCTCGCCCAGCCGGTCTAGCGGGTAGCTGTGGGTGTAGAGGGATGAAGGGTCGAGCCGGCCAGAGGCTACGGCGTCGACTGCTTCGCGAATGCCGTCGGCGTAGGCCTTTGGATCCCGCTCGTGGGCGTTGATCACGTCGATGCCGCGCCAGTTCCAGAGCCACATGTTCACTTGGCGTGGGCCGTCCTGGTGATAGCCGGCGACGATCAGCTTGCCGCGCTCGCCCGTGATCTCCGCGGCCAGGTCCAACGGCCACTGCTTGCCCACCGCTTCGATGACCCGCTCACAGAACTTGCCGTCCGTCAGCGCCTTCACCTGCTCGATGATCGCATGATGGTCCTCCATCGGTATGACCTCGGCCGCCCCAAAGCGGCGCGCGACGTCTAGCGAGAAGGGACGGCGCGAGATGGCGATGACGCGGGCGCCGGCGTCCGTCGCCAGGCGCGTCAGGATCGCGCCGAGGAAGCCGATGCCGACGATCGCCACGGTCTGGCCGGCTTGGATGTCGGCGCGGCGAAAGATGTTCATCGCGCAGCCCAGCGGCTCGCCCGGGAAAGGCTGATCCTTCAGCGCGTCCGGCAGGCGAACCACAGCGTCCGCTTCGGCGATGTCGTACTCCGCGTAGGACTTGTAGGAGAGGGCGGCCACCCGATCGCCGACGGCGAGGCCTTCGACGCCGTCGCCCACCGCGTCGATCACGCCCCACCCCTCGTGCCCCAACGCGCCCGGCTCAGTGGGGAACTGCATCCACTCGGGTCCCGCCCAGGGCGTGAGGTTGGAGGCGCAGACGCCGCAACCCTCCAGTCGGACGCGGACCTGACCGGCGCCAGGCTCGGGGCGCGCCACCTCCTCGACCTTGATCTCGCCCGGACCTGCCAGCACGGCGGCCTTCATCGTCGTCGCGGCCGTAAGCGTCGCGCCCATCGCCCCCATGTCACTCTCGTCTCTGCTGATGATGTTCTTTGGTCACGCGCCGTCGGGCGACGCGATCCAAGTAGAAGAACCTTTTCGGTGAAGCTTGGTTCCGTGCGCGGGAAGCGTGTGCCAGGCCGGCGCGGCTACCGCTGTAGTTGTTGACTGCGTTCATTGAACGATGGTTTGCAAATTCTTTTCTTTTTGACGCGATTGTCACATCTGGCTGAGAAAGGGAGGGGCTCCGATGTCGGCGTTCGCGTCCAAAGGGAGGAAGGCGTTCGCGCAGCAGGCTACAGGCCTGATGGACGCCTTCCGAGATGACGTGCGCCGCAGCGTGGGTCGCATAATCGAGGACGACGTGGTGCTGCTCTTCATGGGCTACACCCACTTCGCTCTTGCGGTCTGGGGACAGCGCGGCGAGATCGCTGAAAGCGACACCCAGCCGATCCTGACCACGGCCGCTCTGGTGATCGAGCAGCAGGCCAAGGGTCACAACCTGAGCTCCGCGTACCTGTATCGGACCACGCAGTTCTTCCGCACTGCGATCGTGGCTGCGCGCGGCGACCCCGCCATCTACGCGCTCGAGTACCAGAAGCTGGTGGCCGACCACGCGAACATGCGACCGGAGCTATTCGCGGGCGCCCTGGCGCGGGAGTGCACTCGGCTTTTCATCAGCCGCGCTGCCGCCTGATCGCTCAGGCGAAGCGTCAGCCAGGCGGGCGCAGCCCGATTCTACCGCAGTGCAGCAAAAGGGGCTGGACAGGCGCGCGCCTCCGGGCGCATCGTCGCACCTCCTTTGGAGAGGTGGCTTCCGTGGCCGACGTCGTCGTCAAGCTGGCTGTGAAGGCGGGGGAGGAGGCGCGATTGTTCGGCCTCTACCTATCGCGCTTCATGCGTAGCTGGAGCGGCGTGGCCGAAGAGGCGGACGCGGCCGAGGCTCCTTGGTTCATCATGCGCTCGGAGCCTGGGGCCGGAGTCGAGTTGAAGACCCTGGTGTTCCAGGAGGTCGAGCCAGCTCAGGCCTTCTCCCACGGCTGGGACGAGACGCGCGCCGCCCTCGGCTGAACGCGCGGCGGCTGGACGGCAGGTCCGCGCCCGTCCATCTGCACGGCGATGATCTTGCGCACGAATAACTCTCTTTCCGGCGCACGGGTGCTCGTAGCCGGCGCCGGCGTGTTCGGCGCCGCCACAGCGGCGGAGCTCGCGCGACGGGGAGCGGCCATCACCCTGGTCGATCGGCAGGCGACGCTCGACGGCCCGTCGGCGGTGGCGGCAGGCATGATCGCTCCGGCGCTGGAGGCGGCGCTTGACGCGAGCGCAGCGCCCCACGCCGCCTGGCTGAAACGCGCGGCGTCGCGGTGGACGGATTTTGCGGAAGCCCACCGCGTAGAGATCCGCTTCGCGCCGACGCGGTGGGCGGGCCCGCGCGAACCGATGAAGGAACGGCTCGAGGCGCTCGGCTTCACAATCAACGCTGACGGCGAGCGTCTCTGGGTCGAAGGCGAGGCCCTGGTCGATGCGCGCGAGACGTTGGGCCGACTTCGCTCCGCGCGTGGGGTGACCCTCATGCAGGACGAGGTCCTGGCCGTGGATGCGAACGGACGGGTTCGGCTCGCCCATGGCGGTGCGTGGGACGGTGATGCGGTGGTGGTGGCGCTCGGTCACAGGAGCAGGGCGCTGACGACGCAGGCGCCGGCGCTCCGGCGTGCACTCGACCGTGTGAGCCCAATCAAGGGCCAGATCCTGACCCTGACGGGCGAGGGGGTGACCGCGGTGACAAGCGTGGTGCGGGCGCCCGACGTTTACCTTGCCCCCCAGCCTGGCCGCGTGCTGGTCGGCGCGACCATGGAGCCGGGTCGGGACGACGCGGAGATCGATCCAGCGGCCGTCGCGCGCCTGCGCGCCGCGGCCGTCAGGGTCGAACCGGCGCTCGAGGCGGCGGTGATCGCAGGCGTCGCGGCCGGCGTGCGTGGCGCCTCGCCCGACGGGCTGCCGATGGTCGGCGAGGTCGCGCCCGGTCTGGTCGTCGCCCTCGCGCCGCGCCGCAACGGCTGGCTGCTCGGTCCTTTGGTTGCGGAAACCGTGGCTGCGGCGATTGCGCGCTCTTCCCCGGGCTCGGACGTTTTTCCCATGCGCCCTGACCGGTTCGATGCAGGCGCCGCTTAGGCTTGCGTTAACCATACCCGGAGAGCCTGCGCCCATGAGTCTAGGCGCGGTCCAGTCGAGGAGCGGAGTCGAAGGGGCGATCCGTCAGGCCGCCGCGGCGACAGGGATCGACTTCGACTTTCTGATGAAGACGGCGCGGCGGGAAAGCTCCCTCAATCCGTCCGCCAAGGCGCGCACGTCGTCGGCCGCTGGCCTGTTCCAATTCGTGGAGCAGACATGGCTTTCGACGCTCAAGCGCCACGGCCTCAAGCATGGATACGAGCGGCTGGCGTCGCTGGTCGAGCGAGGCTCGGACGGCCGCTACCGAGTCGACGGAGCCGACGCGCGCCGTGCGGTCCTGAACCTTCGCTTCGACCCCCAGGCGGCCTCACTGATGGCGGGCGAACTCGCGTCAGACCACGCCGCCTATCTGCGGGGACGCACCGGGCGCGAGCCCACCGCCGGGGAGCTCTACGCCGCCCACTTTCTCGGGCCCCATGGGTCGGCCAAGCTGATCGAGGCGGTGGAGCGCCGCCCGGGCGCTGCGGCCTCGAGTCTCTTTCCCGAGGCGGCCTCCGCGAACAGATCGATCTTCTACCGCAGCGGTCGCGCTGCGACCGTCGCCGAGGTCTACGCCTCACTGACCAAGACCGGCGGCGGAGCGCCGGCCAGCCAGCCGAGGGCGGAGCCAGCGCCCGAACCTACGGCCGAGCCGCTGCCGGCCGACGGTTTCGCCCTAGCGCGGCGCATGGAGCGGCTCCAACGCGAGAGAGCGCTGCTCGACATGGTGCTCGGGAACGGCGGCGGCGCCGGCGCCGGAGCGCTGTTCAGCGCGCAGCTGCTCGGCGCATTCGGCGTCGGCGAGACGGCCGAGTAGGCGTCAGGCGACCGCGCGGACGGGGGGCGCCGGGTCGGCCTCGCCGGCTGCGGCGACAGCACGGGCCACGGCGGACACCGTCACAGGCTTGCGGAGCACCGCGCCGGCGCCCGCCGCGGTGAGCGCTTGCGCCTCCTCGGGATCGCCGCCGATGACGGCGATGATCGGGAGGTGGGCCTGCTCGCCCGGAAGCGAGCGGATCGCCCGCGCGGTGGTCGGTCCGTCCATCACTGGCATGCGGCCGTCCAGGATCACCAGGTCCACATCGGTCTTGCGCAGGATCTCCAGCGCGCGCTGGCCGTCCTGGGCATGGATGACGCGGTGCCCGAGTTGCTCCAGGACAGCCCGCAGCATCGCGGCGTTCAATGCGTCGTCCTCGGCCAGGAGCACGCGCATGGGCCGGCAGGAGAGATCGGTGACGGCGGGGGCCGTCTCGATCGCCTCGGCGGCATGGTCGAAGGGGAGCTCCAGCGTGAAGCGGCTGCCTACGCCCGGCGTGCTGTCCGCCAGCAGATCGCCCTTCATCAGGCGCGCCAGGCGCACCGATAAGGAGAGGCCAAGACCGGCGCCGGGCACCCCAGCGCCCGTCCGCGCCACGCGACGGAAAGGCTCGAAAGCGGTGGTCAGCTCCTCAGCCGTCAGGCCCGGACCCGTGTCCACGACGTCGAACGCCACCCGCCCCGGACCAGCGGGGCGGAGGCGGATCTCGACGCGCCCTCGCACGGTGTACTTCACCGCATTGCCGACCAGGTTGTTTAGGATCTGGCGGACGCGCGCGCCGTCACCCAGGGCTGCTCCGCCCTGCTGCAGGGCCGGGTCGATCTCACAGGCTATGTCGATGCCCTTCATCGACGCGGTGGGACGGTGCAGCAGCAGCATGTCCTGCGCCAAGCGGACGACGTTGAGCGGACGGGCGGCGACGGAAAGGCGTCCGGCTTCGGCGGTTTCCGAGTCGAGGGTCGCGTCCAGCACCTCGACCAGGTCCCGGGCCGCAGCCAGGGCCGCCGCCAGCTGCTCGCGGGAGGGCGCGCCACGAGACCCGGCGCCGAGGGCTCCCGCCAAGACGTGCGCCACGCCGGACAGGCCGTTGCGGATCTCGTGGGACAAGGTGGCGACGATATCGGACTTGGAGCGTGTGAGGCGGCGTGCGTCGTCGAGCGCGGCCTCGCGGTCCTCGATCAGGTTCTCGCGCTCTACGGCGAGGGCGAAGTGGCCGCGAAGGTGACGGTTCAGCATCAGCGCCAGGGCGAGTCCCAGGGCGCAGCCGCCAAGCGCCAGCATGCCGGAGTCCCGCGTCTCGCTGCGTGAAAGCAGCGCGCTGATCGGCGTCACGGCCGCTGCGGGAGCCACGATCAGCAGCGAGAAGAGGTGCGGCGATGCGAAGAACATCACGGCCACCGCAGCGCCGGCGCAGAGCACGAGCAGGATCTCCGATACGGGGCCGGAGTGCACGGCGAAAGCCGAGGTCTGCGTTATGGCCAGCGACCAGAGCATGCCCCCGCCCGTCTGCATGGGCAGCCGCAGCTCGACTCGCTCCTGGATGTCCGGCTTGGTCTTCAGCCAGTCGTGCACGACGTAGAAGGCCGCCCAGTTGAACGCGAAGAGGATCAGGCTCACCACGAGCCAGCCGCGGTTCTCGGCGAACGCCGCCGTCGTCAGGAACACCGGCAGCGAGACGCCAAAGAAGCCGAGGGCGTAGGGGAGCAGGCGCAGCTGCGCGTCCAGGGCGTGCCGCAGCATCTGCCGCTCGAACGGCGCCGCCAGGCGGGGCGAGGGCGGAGCGATCGAGGGGGCGGCCTGCATGACTTCATCATGCGTGCGCACGGTTGCTGTCCCGTTACGCGAACTGCGCTCTCGAACTTCGGGAAGGGTAAAGATTCGTTAGCCCTAACGGAGCATTGTCGAGACTTCCGTCAGAGTATGAGGGCCAGGATGTCCCGCCGCGCCGCGCTCACCCACGCCGACCTGCAGCGCCTCGTGAATGGGACCAGCGACGACGAGCGCGCCGCCGCGACCCACAAGCTGTGCCGCACCTTGGACGCCCAGCCTTTGAGCCCGGCCGACCGCGCTGCGGCCGAGGAGGTGCTCCGTGTTCTTGCCGCCGACGCCGTGGAGTTGGTGCGGCGCGCCTTGGCCGTGACGCTTCGTGCTTCGACGCTGTTGCCGCGGGATGTGGCGTTGCGGCTGGCGGCGGACGTCGAGAGCGTGGCGACGCCGCTCCTGAGTTTCTCGCCCGTCTTCACCGACGAGGATCTGATGGAGGTCGTGCGCGCCGGCGGCGCCGTGCGCCAGATCGCGGTCGCCCGCCGCGCCGCGCTGAGCCAGCCCGTGACTGCCGCCATGGCCGCGTACGGAACGGAGGAGGCGCTGGCCATCGCGTGCGCCAATGATGACGCCGACTTCTCGGAGCGCGCGCTGCAGCGGACGCTGGAGCGGTATCCCAGCTCAGGCGTGGTGACCCAGGCGATGGCGTACCGCGCCGTGCTGCCGCTTTCGGTGGCCGAACGGCTTGTCGGCCTGGTGGGCGACGCCGCGCGCGACCATCTGGTCGAGACGCATCGGCTCAGCCCGGAGATCGCGATCCAGGTGGCGCTTGGCGCGCGTGAGCGCGCCACCGTCGATCTTCTGGAGCACGCGGAACGCGTGGAGGATCACAAGGCCTTCGCCGCCCACCTGAACCGTCGCGGGCGGTTGAGCGCCTCACTGCTGCTGCGAGCGGCGGCGCGCGGACAGCTCTCGTTCTTCGAGCACGGTGTGGCCGAGCTTGCAGGGGTCCCGCACAGCCGCACCTGGTTGATGATCCATGACGGTGGACCGCTGGGGCTGAAGGCCATCTGCGAGCGCGCGGGTCTGCCCGCTCGGCTGCTTCCGGCGTTCAGGGCGGCGGTCGAAACGTGCAAGTCGGTGGAGCTGGACGGGGGACCGGGCGATCGTGAGCGGTTCCAGCAGCGCGTGCTGCAGCGCTTCCTGACCCAGCAGCGGACGGGGTCCCGCGAGGATATGGACTATCTGCTGGAGCGGCTCGATCGCGCCGCGGCTCCGATGCTCGGCGACTGCGCCAACGCCGCCTAAAGAAAACGCCGCCCGAAGGCGGCGCTTAACGGTCAAGTTTGAGGGATGGGCGGCCTCAGATCGTGTCCAGGTGCGCCTTGACCCGGTTCTCCAGCTCCACCGCCAGGATCCGGCCGACGGGATGCTCATCGTCGCGGATCTCGTCGCGGACCGCCGCCTTGATGGCGTCGATGTGGGCGTCGATCAGCACCTGAGGCGCCTTCATCCGGGCCTCTGGGGTGTCCATCAGCTTGCAAAGCGAGCCGGCGATGCGGGTGATCAGCGGGTATTCGTACGTGGTGCCCAGGCCCTTCAGGTCGTGGGCGCGGGTGTAAAGGCCGTCCGCCGTCTCAGGCGTGTAGCCCTTGGTGCGGATCTCCGCCCGGGCGGCGTCGAGCTTCACCAGCTCGTCGTCCAACCACTGCTTGAACTGGCCCGACAGGCTCTTCAGAGCCGCTTCCGCCTTGGCGATCGCGCTGGCGTCGATCCCGCCGAACCGTCCGCCGACCTTCAGGCGCAGCGTGTTCGGGACCTGGATCACTTGAGCTTGCGAGGGCTTGTTCACGACGTTCCTCCGGCCGTTCGGCCACGCCGTCACTATGCCAAAAGCGGTTTAAGAAGTTCTGACCGGCGGTCAGGCCGAAAATTGTTCGGCCAGCACCCGCTCCTCGTAGGTGCGCACCGCGTCGAACAGCATGACGATGTTGACGCCCCGGTCCTCCACGATCTCAACACGGGCCACGTCGCGCACCTCGTAATTGTCGGCCACCGCGCTGACCGGGCGCTTGTCCGCCTCCAGCACTTCGAAAGTGACGGTGGCGGTGTGCGGGAGCAGCGCCCCGCGCCAACGCCGCGGCCGGAAGGCGCTGATCGGAGTGAGCGCCAGCACCTGCGCGCCCAGCGGAATGATCGGGCCGTGCGCGGAGAGGTTGTAGGCGGTTGAGCCCGCCGGCGTGGCGACCAGCGCCCCGTCACAGGAGAGTTCCTCAAGTCGGACCTGACGGTCGACGGATATGCGTAGCTTGGCCGTCTGACGGGTTTGGCGCAGCAGCGAGACTTCGTTGATGGCGAGGCCGAAACGTTCCTCACCATCCACCGTCACCGCCGTCATCGCGAGTGGGTGGATCACTGCGTGCTTGGCCGTCGCCACGCGTAGGGGCAGGTCGTCTTCGACATAGTCGTTCATCAGGAAGCCGACGGAGCCGCGGTTCATGCCGTAAATGGGCTTCTTGGCTCCCAGGAAGCGGTGGAAGGTCTCCAGCATGAAGCCGTCACCGCCCAAGGCGACGATGGCGTCTGCGTCGTGCTCCGACCATTCGCCATAGCGCTCGACCAGCCGCTCGCGGGCTTCCTGCGCCTCGGGCCGGTCACTGGCGGTGAACGCCAGACGCATCTCGGTGAGCAGGGACATGATCCGCGTAAGGAGGCGCGCGCCTGGGCGCTTGTCAAACGAAACGCGGCTCTTCAGCCTTGCGCTGCATCCGCGGCCTGCGGCTCGGCCAGGAGCGCGCGGAACGCCTGGGCGGCGATGCGCCGGTCCTGTGAGAATGCCGCCGCCAGGCGCATGGCCTTGGCGGGGGGCAGGGCGCCGGGTAGGCCCGTCAGCTCGCTCACCATCTCAAGAACCGTCGGCACCACCGCGCGATCGAGCCCCGCGGCCACACAGGCCAGGGCGAGCGCATCGTGGCGGCCGGCGGTGGCCATCCGAACGTCGTCGATGTCAAACTCACCAAGCGTCGCGAGCGCCGCCTCGAACAGGCCGAGTTTTCGCTCCTTGAGCACCCGAACCAGGTACCCAGGCCGGAGCTGGCCGGCCATCTGGAGCTTGGCGACGAGGCGGGCCTCGGCCTCCCGGCGCTCATCTCCCGCGGGTTGGAAAGCAGCGTCGCCGGGACTCCGCGGCGCCTCGCGCACCGCTTGGGCGAGTGCGAGATCAAACGCCGACGCATCGACGCGGAAGCGGGCGGCGATCGCGGTGCGTAGCGCCTCGCCCACCCAAGCATAGAGTTGCTCGGCGAGCAGGCGGGTCAGCTGCGGGTGGCGCACCAAGGGCGGGCGCAGAGCGGCGATGCGGCGCGACTCGTCGACCAGGCGCTGCAGGTCCCGTTCGGCGAGGTGCGCGGCGCCATTGCCGGCCAACGCAGTCAGGACCGCGGGTTCAGCCGTGTCCAGCAGGGCCTCGATGACGGAAGAGCCTATCTCCGGGCGGCGGGCGACCTCGATCTGGTGCTCCACGGTCGCCTGCACGACGATGCGGAGCAGGTCCGTGTCCTCAAGGAGCGGGCTGGCGGCGATGATGGGCCGTGCGATCTCGATCTCGTCGAGCGCCAGCACGTCGATGAGCGCCTTGGGCGCCCAGTCTGCGTCGGCGAGCTTCTCGGCCAGAATCCGCCGGATCTCGCGTTCCGCCTGGCTGGCCAGCGCCTGGAACAGCTCGCCAAGAACGGCACGGAGCTCCGGACGCGTGTCGACGTCGCCGGCGGCGCAGAGGTCGACGATGGCGAGCAGCAGCCGTTCCCTGTCCGACAGCGCGCGACTGTTGACCAGATCGACCAGCTCATGGACGCGTTCAACGGGGGCCGACACGAATCACCTTGTTCACAAGGAGCCTGGACTGTCGCTTCCCTGCATGAAAACCGGCTTAACAGGACAGTGACCAAAAAATACGTCTCGGGCGTTCCGTAGTCGCGCCGGAAGACGGCGCTTCATTCGTTGAACGCCAGGCGCCGCGTGCCGATTCCCGATTGGCTCACGGGACCGAGCCGCTTATCTGCAACAGCCTACGCCCCCATTCGGAGCGCATCTTGTTCAAGCGTCACTTCTTTCTGATCAGCGCGCTCGCGCTCATCCTCATCATGGGGGTCGCGGGCGGGCTGAAGCTCGCCTTCGGCGGCGACGAGAAGGCCGGCGGCGGGGGGCCGGGCGGCGCTCCCGGCGCCCAGGCGGGGAAGGGCGGTGGCCGGGGCGGCCCCGGCGGAGGCCGAGCGTCACAGGTGGAGCCGGCCACGGTCGCGGTGCGCACCTTCTCCGACACCATCGAGGCGCTGGGTGAGGCGAAGGCTCGGCAGTCCGTGACGATCACCTCCTCGACGACCGAGATGATCACGCGCGTGCTGTTCTCCAGCGGCCAGTTCGTCAGGCAAGGCCAGGTGCTGGTGGAGCTGAAGGCGGACGAACAGAACGCAGAGGTGCTGCGCGCGCAGGCGACGGTGAACCAGGCCAAGCGCGAGAACGACCGCTGGCAGGAATTGGCGCGGCGCGGCATCGCGCCGCGCGCCACCGCCGAGCAATACCAGGCCGCCTATGAGCAGGCGGTCGCTGGTCTGCGAGCCGAGCAGGCGCGCCGCGGCGACCGCGTGATCCGCGCGCCCTTCAGCGGCCAGATCGGCCTCAGCGACGCGGCTCCGGGCCTGCTGGTCAATCCAGGCACGCCGATCGCGACCCTCGACGATCTCTCCGTGATCCACGTCGACTTCGACGTTCCTGAGCGTTACCTGCCGGTGGTTCGCCAGGGCGCCGCGATCGAGGCCCGCGCCGACGCTATCCCCGGCTCATCCTTCATCGGACGTATTTCGCGGCTCGACACGAGGGTGGATCCAGCCACGCGAGCCATCACCGCTCGCGCCGAGATCCCGAATCCATCAGGGACGCTCAAGCCGGGCATGCTGCTGCGGGTCTCCATCGCCCAGGGGCAGCGGCAGTCGGCCGCCGCGCCCGAGGCCGCGGTGCAGTTCGAAGGCGACACCGCCTACGTGTACAAGATCGCGGAAGGACCGCGCGGAACGGTCGCCCAGCGCCAGACGGTGCGCGCGGGATCGACGCAGGGCGGGTTTGTCGAAATCCTGGAAGGGCTCACGGCGGGCGAACGCATCGTCGCCAACGGGACCAATCGCGTTCAGCCGAACGCACCGATCCAAATCGCTGGAGCCGGCGGGCCGGGCGCGCGGCGGGACGGGGGTGCGGCGGGCCAGGGCGCCCGCGGCGCCCGTGAAGGGGCTGGCGCGCCATGATGATCTCCGACATCGCCGTCCGCAGGCCGGTATTCGCCGCCGTCGGCGCGATCATCCTGTGCGTCATCGGGCTCGCGGCCGCGCTGACGATTCCGGTGCGCGAACTGCCCAACGTCGACCCGCCGGTGGTCTCCATCTCGACCGACTACCGCGGCGCCTCCGCCGAGGTGGTGGAGACGCGGATCACCGAAGTGATCGAACGCCAGATCGCCGGCATCCAGGGCGTAGACCGCATCACCTCCACCAGCCGGGACGGCCAGTCCCGGGTGACGATCGAGTTCCTGCTGGATCGCGATATCGACGACGCAGCCAACGATGTCCGCGATGCGGTGTCGCGAACGCTCGACGCCCTTCCGGATGAAGCCGATCCGCCGGAAGTGGCCAAGGCCGACGCCGACGCCTCGCCGGTGATCGTACTGAACCTCAGCTCCAACAACATGAGCCGGCTGGAGCTGTCGGACTACGCCGACCGCTATCTGGTCGAGCGCTTCTCCACGGTCCCGGGCGTGGCCCAGGCGCGGCTGTTCGGCGAGCAGCTCTACGCCATGCGCATCTGGCTGGACGCCGACGCGCTGGCGGCGCGCGGACTCACGGTGGCCGACGTGCAGACGGCGCTGCAGCGCCAGAACGCGGAGCTTCCCGCCGGATTCCTGGAGTCCGGCGCCAAGGACATCACCATTCGGGTCGATCGCGCTTACGCCACGGCCGAGCAGTTCGCCCTGCTGCCGATCTCACCCCCGGCGAACCTGGGCGTCGCGTTGACTGGCGCGGTGCCCCAGGGGGGCTACGCCACCCGACTGGGCGACGTCGCTCGCATCGAAGAGGCCGCGGCCGAACGTCGGCGCGTGTCCCGCACCAACGGCCGGGAGCAGGTGTCCATCGCCATCACGCGCCAATCGCAGGCCAACGACCTGGAGATCTCCAGCGGCGTGCGGGAGACGATGGAGCAGGTGCAGGGCAACCTGCCTGCCGGCGCGACCCTGACCGTCGGCTTCGACAACTCCGTCTTCACGTCCCACGCCATCGAAGAGGTGTGGATCACCATCGGCATCTCGATTTTCCTCGTGTCCTTGGTGAACTTCGTCTTCCTGGGCTCTCTTCGGGCGGCGTTCATCCCGTCCATCGTGGCCCCGATCTGCCTGCTGGCGACCTTCATCGTGCTGGCGCCCCTTGGCTTCTCCATCAACCTGCTGACCCTGCTGGCGCTGGTGCTCGCTATTGGTCTCGTCGTCGACGACGCGATCGTGGTGGTCGAGAACATCCAGCGGCGGATCGACGAGAAGGAGCCGCCCATCGTCGCCGCACAGCGTGGCGCGCGGCAGGTGTTCTTCGCCGTCGTGGCGACCACCGCCGTCCTGATCTCAGTCTTCGCGCCGCTCATGTTCCTGCCGGGGCAGATCGGACGCCTGTTCGTGGAGCTGGCGGTGGCCATCGCCGCGGCCGTGGCCTTCTCCGCGGTGCTGGCCCTCACGCTCTCGCCGATGCTGGCGTCCAAGATCCTCAGACCCGCGCACAGCTCCGGCTGGCTCGCCCGCCGGGTCGACACGGCGATGGAGAAGCTGTCCAACAGCTATCGCAACTCGCTGGATGCGCTGCTCGGCCGCCGCGTGGCCATCGGGGCCGTCGCTGGGCTGCTGGTGGTGGTGGCGGGCTCCGCCTGGTTCATGTTCTCCAAGCTGCCCAACGAACTGGTGCCGCCTGAAGATCGTGGACGTGTGGACGTCAACGTTCAGGGGCCGGTTGGCGCAGGCTATGACTACACGCTCCAGCAAGTGCTGAAGCTCGAGCCCATCTTCGAGCGATACCGCAAGGAAGGCGTCGCAGAACGCTACTTCATCAACGTGCCGGGCTTTGGCGGCGGTCAGTTCAATTCCGGGACGGGCACGCTGGTGCTGAAGGACTGGGGTGAGCGAGACATCACCGCCGACGAAGTCGCCGCGCAGCTGAACCGCGAGGTGGGCGCCCTCACCGGAGCTCGCTTCATCGCCAGCGTGCGCGGTCCATTCCAACGCGGCGGTGGCGGTGGCGGCGGCGGATCCAACGTCGATTTCATCGTATCGGGGCCGGAGTACGACCAGCTACTGCGTTGGATCCAGCCGATCTACGAGGCCGCCCTGGACAACCCCGGGATGACCCGTCCTCGCCTGGACTACGAGCCGACCTCGCCGCGCCTGCTGGTGAACGTGGATCGGGAGAAGGCCGCCGCGCTCGGCGTCTCCTCCGCCGACATCGGGGCGGTGCTGGAGACCATGTTCGGTTCACGCCGCACTACGACCTACATCAAGGGCGGCCAGGAGTATGACGTCATCCTGCAGACGGGGCTCGACCAGCGCCGCAGCGAGGAGGATCTGCGCAGCCTCTACGTTCGCTCGGCGTCCGGCGCGCTGGTGCCGCTGGAGTCGGTGGTCACGACCGAGCTGCGCGGCGACACGCCCGACCGCCGTCGGCTCGACCGGCTCAGGTCGATCACCCTCACCACCCAGCTGAACCCCGGTTACACGGTGGCCGACGCCATCGCCTTCTTCGAGGAGCAGGCGGAGCGGCGGGGCGATCCGCCGATCATGCAGTGGGGCGGCCAAGCCCGCGACCTGCTGGAGTCGAGCGGAGCGGTCGGCGTGGCCTTCGGACTTGCGCTGCTGCTGGTGTTCCTCGTGCTCGCGGCTCAGTTCGAGAGCTGGATCATTCCCGCGGTGATCATGCTGACCGTTCCGCTGGCGGCGGCTGGCGGGCTGTTCGGCCTGGTGATGGCGGGGTCCTCGCTGAACATCTACAGCCAGATCGGTCTGATCATCCTGATCGGCATCGCCGCCAAGAACGGCATCCTGATCGTGGAGTTCGCCAACCAACTCCGCGACGAGGGAAAGCCGATCCGGGAGGCCATCGTGGAGGCGAGCGCGCTGCGCCTGCGTCCCATCATCATGACCTCCATCGCCGCTGCCTTCGGCGCCCTGCCGCTGGCGCTATGGCAAGGCGCGGGAGCTGGCAGCCGCCAGACGATCGGCGTCGTGATCTTCACCGGAGCCATCTTCGCCACCCTGCTGACCCTCTTCGTGGTGCCGGTGATCTATGGCGCGCTGGCGCGGTTCACCCGTTCGCCGGAGGCGACGGCACGCAAAATCCGGGAGTTCGAGGAGCAGGAGCGGGTGGCCAACGAAGGTCGACCGCCCGACTTCCATCATGCAGCCGAGTGACGGCTACTGAAAAGGGCCGCTCCCCTCGGAGCGGCCCTTCTTCTATTCGGCCGCCTGGTAGCCGGTCTGCGTTTTCAGATAGGCGATCAGGTCGACCCGGTCCTTCTCGTTCTTGATGCCGAGGAACATCATCTTGGTGCCGGGGAGGTAGCCCCGAGGATCGGCCAGCCAGTCGTTCAGGCGCTGTGCGTCCCATTCGAACCCTGCCTTCGTCAGCGCCTCGGAGTAGCGGTAGTCGGTGCGCGACGCGGCCTTGCGGCCGAACACCCCGTAGAGGTTCGGCCCCGTCAAGTTGGGCGCGCCCTCAGGCAGGGTGTGGCACGAGCGGCACTTGGCGAACTGCTTCTTGCCGTTGTCCAGATCGGCTGCGTTGTACGGAGCGGGGAGGGAGGCCAGCATGGCCTTGGCCTGCTCGTCGGTGACCGCGGGAGCGGGCGCCGATGCGGCCCCTACGGTCGCGCCGGATTGGCCCTGCTTCACCTCGCCTTGGCCGCAGGCGGCGAGCGCTCCGGCGCTCAGGACGGCGAGGGCGGTGGCGCGGCGCGACATGGCAGGCTCCCGAGGATGATGTGAATGGTGCCGGTTGCAGGAATCGAACCCGCGACCTTCTGATTACAAATCAGCTGCTCTACCAACTGAGCTAAACCGGCGCCGGACGCTGGGTTAGCCGAGCGCCGGCATCAGGGCAATGCGGCGCTGGGCTGACGAACGCGCTCGACTCCCGCCACGATCACGTAGGCCGCCAGCGAGGCCAGCAACGACAGCAGGAAGGCGCCCTCCATCTCCTCGCCGCCTGTCAGCGAGGGCAGGATCACGGCGAAGAAGTTGCAGCCGAAGCCGGCCACGATCGCCGCCACCGCAGCCCTTCCGCCGCCGAACATGGCGTAGGCGCCGAACAGGAAGGCCACCAGCACGCCCGACGTGCCGAAGGCGGATGTCCACTCCACGAGATCGTAGATGCTCTCTCCCGCCGCGGCGATGGCCCAGGCGGCCAGGCCTGTCAGCACGGTGACCACACGCGCGATCGAGAGCCGGCTGGCGTCGCTTTCGGAGGGCCGCACGCGCTCGATCACATTGTGGGTCAGGAGCGCTGAGACCGACAGGATGTTGGAGTCGACTGTCGAGAGGATGGCTGACAGCAAGGCGCCGACGAACACGACCAGCACCGCCGACGGCAGCACGGTCTTGGCGAGCTCGGGCAGGAACTGGTCTCCCGCGCCGAGCGGCAGCCCCAGGTGCGGGCCCATCAGCCCGATCAGCAGGGGGGCGGCTCCGGCCACGAGGTACAAGCCCGCGGCCACGAAGGACGCGCGCCGGGCGACAGCGGCGTCTCGGGATCCCAGGAACCGCGCCACGGCTTCGCTGGTGACGAGCGATCCCAGGATGGGGATGCTCCAGGCGTCGATCCGGGCCAGCCAGCTCTCGCCCTCTCCAATAAGGCTGAGCTGCTCGGGGCGGATGGCGGAGATCGCGTCCAGGCCGCCGGGCCGCATCAGCAGGAACACGAGCACGAGGGCTAGGCCGCCGAGCAGGATCACGCCCTGAACCATGTCGGTGATGACGTCGCCCCGCAGCCCGCCGAGCGCGGTGTAGAGGATCACGGCGCCCGCAGAGATACCGAGAGTCACCTGCACAGGCAGGTCCGTCAGAGCGGCCACGATGACGGCGAGCGCCGTCAGCTGGGCCGCCGCCCAAACGATGGAGGCCGGGACGTTGGCGATCACGCACCACGTCTCCGACTGCGGCCCGAAGCGCTTGCGGAAGAAGTCGGCCAGGGTCAGGTGGCCGCCGGCACGCAGCTTGCCGGCGACGAAGAGGCCCATGAGCAGCAGGCAGAGAAAATAGCCGAACGGCTCGGCGCGCGCCTCCGAGAGGCCGCCCTCCGCCACTGCGGCGCTGGAGCCCATGACCGTCTCGGCGCCGAACCAGGTGGCGAAGAGCGAGAGGCTGACCGCCAGCACGCCGAACGAGCGGCCGGCCACATAGTAGTCGGTGGTGTTGCTGGTGCGGCGCGAGGCCCACCAGCCGATGCCGATCTGCGCCAGCACATAGGCCGCAATCGCCGCAATGAGCATGAGGCCCCCCTCATTGTTCCCCCGCCTGTTTTAGCGGCGGTCGCAGAATTGCAAAGAACGCAGGCTGCGCTTCCGCCGGATCGCGGTCGCTTCTATATCGGCGCCTCATTCACGCACCCGAAGGCGTCCATGGCCCGCGTCCTGATCACCTCCGCCCTGCCGTACATCAACGGCGTCAAGCACCTCGGCAACCTGGCCGGGTCGATGCTGCCGGCGGACGTCTATGCGCGCTTCCAGCGGGCGCGCGGCCACGAGGTGCTGTGCCTGTGCGCCACCGACGAGCACGGCACGCCGGCGGAGCTTGCGGCCGCGGCCGCCGGCCAGGACGTCCGCGCCTACTGCGACGAGCAGCACGTCATCCAGAAACAGACGGGTGAGGCCTTCGGTCTGTCCTTCGACTGGTTCGGTCGCAGCTCCAACCCGCCCAACCATCGACTGACCCAGCACTTCTGCGAGGTGCTGGAGAAGAACGGCTACATCGAGGAGCGGGTGGATCGGATGATCTACTCGCTGGAGGACAAGCGCTTCCTGCCCGACCGGTACGTGGAGGGGACCTGCCCCCACTGCCGTTACGAGAAGGCGCGGGGGGATCAGTGCGACAACTGCGGGCGGCTCCTGGACCCGACCGATCTCGTCGACCCGTACTCAGCCATCTCCGGCTCTCGGGACCTGGAGGTGCGCGACACGCGCCACCTGTACCTGCAGCAGACGAAGCTGGCCGAACCGATCCGCGACTGGCTCGAGGCTCGCAAGGACTTCCCGCACCTGGCCCGCTCGATTGCGCTGAAGCACCTGGACGAGGGGCTGATCGACCGCGGCATCACGCGCGACCTGGCCTGGGGCATCCCGGTGACCAAGGACGGCTTCCCGCGCCCAGGCTTCGAGGACAAGGTCTTCTACGTCTGGTTCGACGCCCCCATCGAATACATCGGCGCGGCCGTGGAATGGGCCGAGGCGACGGGCGGCGACTGGGAGCGCTGGTGGCGAACCGACAAGGGCGCCGACGACGTGCGCTATGTCCAGTTCATGGGCAAGGACAACGTCGCCTTCCACACCGTCAGCTTCCCCGCAACCCTGATCGGCTCGGGGGAGCCGTGGAAGTCGGCCGACCTGATCAAGGCCTTCAACTGGCTTAACTGGTACGGAGGCAAGTTCTCGACCTCGATGAACCGGGGGGTCTTCATGGACCAGGCCCTCTCGCTGCTGCCGCCGGACTACTGGCGCTGGCATCTCATCGCCAACTCGCCCGAGGGGTCGGACAGCGCCTTCACCTGGGAGCAGTTCCAGGCGACGGTGAACAAGGACCTGGCCGACGTGCTGGGCAATTTCGTCAACCGCATCCTGAAGTTCACCGAGAGCCGATTCGGCGGGGTGGTCCCCGAGGGCGGCGAGGACGGCGAGCTGGAGACGCGGCTCAAGGCCGACCTCCAGGCAGGCCTCAACGAGGCGGCCGAACAGTTCGAGGCGATGGAGTTCCGGAAGGCGGCCCAAGCCGTGCGTCGGCTGTGGGTGATCGGCAACGAGTACCTGACCGAGGCCGCCCCGTGGACGGCGATCAAGAGCGATCCGGAGCGCGCGGCGGTGATCGTGCGCACGGGCCTGAACCTGGTGTCGCTGTTCGCGCGCGTTTCGGCGCCCATCGTACCCTTCGCCGCCACGACTATCGCAGCGGCCATCGGCGAGGACGGACGCCTGGATTGGCCGGCAGACGCCGGCGAGGCCCTGTCGCGGCTGGAGCCCGGCCGGGCCGTGCGCGCGCCCGAGGTGCTGTTCCGCAAGGTCGAAGACACTCAGGTCGCCGAGTGGACTGAACGGTTCGGCGGCGCAGAGGCCTGACGGCTGAGGGCTAGTGCTCCGCCCCTGGAGGATCTTCGCCCCGGAAATGGGCGGCTTCCTCGGGCGTGATGTCCATGAAGTCGGGGACGGCGGCGTTGTACTGCTCGACGCGGCCCAGATCGACGGCGATGTCGCGATGCCCTTCCCACATCATGTGCAGGGCCACGTAGAGGACGATCACCAGGCCGACGTAGCCGATCCACCGGTGCTTGTGCAGCAGCTTGGCGATCCAGGTCGCCGCGATCCCCATCAGGGCGATGGAAAGCAGCAGCCCGAACACGAGGATGACGGGGTGCTCGCGCGCGGCCCCGGCCACGGCCAGCACGTTGTCGAGCGACATCGACACGTCGGCGATGAAGATCTGCAGAAACGCCTGCTTGAAGGTCTTGCGCGGTGCGGCCACCGCCACGTCGGGCGAGCCGTCGCCCACCGCCTGGTCGAGCGCGGCCTCGCCCTGCGCCTCGTCCGAGTGGCCGTGGTCACGCATGTCGCGCCACATCTTCCAGCACACCCACAGCAGCAGCACGCCGCCGGCGAGCAGCAGGCCGACCAAGGCCAGCAGCTGTACGGTGATCAGGGCGAAGATGACGCGCAGGCCCACCGCGGCGGCGAGGCCCCACAGGATCACCTTCTTGCGCTGCTCCTGCGGAAGGCCCGCGGCGGCCAATCCCACGGCCACGGCGTTGTCGCCGGCCAGCACGAGGTCGATCATGAGGACCTGCAGGAATGCGGACAGCATTCCGCTGAGGTCGCCGGAAGTCAGGCTTTCGAACATGCGTGCTCTCTGGGCGAGGAGGCTCGGCTAGGCAAGCGGTGAACACCGCCTTCCGTTCCTAAAAGTCGCGCGATCAGGCGTGGTTGTTCGCCGGTCCGTCCGCGGCCGCAGCGCGACGGCGGCGACGCGGCCGCCCCCCGCCCGCGAGGAGGGCGACCAAGCCCAGCAGCATCAGGCCGGCCAGCGCCCACCACATGGCGTTGCTTGGATCGCTCGACCGCGCCGCTCGCGTCGCCGGACTGACTGGAACGGTGGGCTCTGCTGCCGCCACGGTGCGGGTGTCGCCCGTCGCGGCGGTGTCTTCGGCGACCGTGGCCGGACGCGACGCCGCGATCGGAGCGGGCGAGGGGGTTGGAGCCGGGACCGGGCGCGGATCCGGCGCGGCCTGCGCGCGGGTGGACGCGTTCGGAGACACACGAGCCCGCGGGGTCTCCAGCCGCGGCGTCGGAGCCGGAGAGACACGGGGTGTGGAGCGCTCCGTCCGGACGCGGGGCGCCGGGGTCACCCGGGCCGGCGACGACGGCTCGGACGCAGGGACGTAGGAGCGAGCCGGACGCGGCGGCGCTTCCGAGCGGTTCGCGAATTCCTGCGGCTCGGGCGGATTGGGAATGGGGCGCATGGAGACCACCAGGCGGCCGTCTTCATAGCTCTGCTCCAGCCCCAGCGACTCGTAGCGCGGGTCGTAGAGCTCGGGCGAGACGGGTTCAGGCGCGTCCTGCTCGACGCGCAGGCCGTTGCCGTACGTCTCCTCGTCCATCACGTCGGGGGCGTACTCGGCCGGGGTGGTTTCAGCCTCGACTGGCGCCTCGCGGACGCAACCGGCGAGCAGACCTGCAGCCAAGGTGAGGCCTGCAGCGAACTGCATCAGCGTCGACGTCTTGAGCCGCCCCGGGATGATCAATGGTTCACGCACTTGGTTAGCCACGCCTTCATCCTACGCGGGCGTCGACAAGGCTGTCCACGCGACTAGCCTTTGGGGCGAGTAGCCTCGTAGAGCGCGACGGCGGCGGCGTTGGACACGTTCAGGCTCTCGAACCCTCCCGGCATCGCGATCTTGGCCAGCACGTCGCAGTGTTCGGCCACGAGCCGACGGAGGCCCTCGCCCTCCGAGCCGAGGACGAGAACCGTCGGGCGGGCGTCGAGCACCGTGTCCAAGGTCTCGGCCGCGTCACCGTCCAGCCCCACGGCGCGCCAGCCGAGATCGGCCAGCTTCTCCAGCGCGCGAGAGAGGTTGACGACCCGGGCGTGCGGGATGCGGTCCACGGCCCCGACGGCCGCCTTAGCGAGGGCGCCGGCGAGCGCGGGCGCGTGCCGGTCCTGCAGGATCACGCCGCCCGCTCCGAACGCCGCCGCCGAGCGGAAGATGGCGCCGACATTCTGCGGGTCGGTGATCTGGTCCAGCACCACCAGCAGCTTGGATCGGCCTTCCGCGAGGTCCTCGACTCCAACACCTTCCAGCGGCGGTGTGCGCAGGGCCACGCCCTGGTGCACCGCGCCCTGCGGCAGCGCGCGGGCGATCTCCTGGGCGTCCGCGATCTCGGGGCGCAGGTCGCGCCGCGCCTTGGCCAGGATCGGCTCGAGCGAGCGAGCCCGGTCGGCGGTCGCGATCAGGCGCATGGGGCCAGTGCGGTCCGGGTTCAGCAGCGCCGACTCGACGGCGTGCCAACCCCACAGCCAAGCGTCGGGGTCGACGGTGCGAGGACGCTGCCGTTGCGGCTGCGCCTGTACGTTGGGGCGCTCAGAACCCTTGCTGTATTGGGGATTTGCGCCACCGCTGCGAGTTGCTTTGCGGTCGTTGCGTTCGCGGAAGGAGGCCACTATAAGACGCGCTCCGATTTGGGGCCCCACCGGCCTCCGGTCCAGGGCTGCCCTCCTACAGCGATGTCGGGCGGGCGGACCAGGGGTCGGAGGCTTTATTGTTCGATGCAGGTTTCACGATCTGCGCCGGGCAGGGGCTTCGAAGCTTCCGGACGCGCGCGGGGGAATGTCCCGAGCGGCAAAGGGGGCGGACTGTAAATCCGCTGGCATAGCCTTCGCAGGTTCGAGTCCTGCTTCCCCCACCACGCGTTGTCCGAGAGCGGCGAAGACGACCCCAGAGCCGAGGAGATAAAGCGTCCACCGCGATGCGATCGCGGGTATAGCACAATGGTAGTGCAGCAGCCTTCCAAGCTGAGGATGCCGGTTCGATCCCGGCTACCCGCTCCAACCTCAAGTTCCGTCCCAACTCCCGCCCGCAGGTGACACGATGGCCAAGGAAAAGTTCGAACGTAACAAGCCGCACTGCAACATCGGCACGATCGGCCACGTGGACCACGGCAAGACGACGCTGACGGCGGCGATCACGATGACGCTGGCGAAGTCTGGTGGTGCGACGGCGAAGAAGTACGACGAGATCGACGCTGCGCCGGAAGAGAAGGCGCGTGGCATCACGATCAACACGGCGCACGTGGAGTATGAGACGGCCAACCGTCACTATGCGCACGTGGATTGCCCGGGTCACGCCGACTACGTGAAGAACATGATCACGGGTGCGGCGCAGATGGACGGCGCGATCCTGGTGGTTTCGGCCGCTGACGGTCCGATGCCGCAGACGCGCGAGCACATCCTGCTGGCGCGCCAGGTCGGCGTTCCGGCGCTGGTGGTGTTCATGAACAAGGTGGACATGGTCGACGACGAGGAGCTGCTGGACCTCGTTGAGATGGAAGTGCGCGAGCTGCTTTCGTCCTACCAGTTCCCGGGCGACGACATCCCCATCGTCAAGGGTTCGGCCCTGGCGGCGGTGGAGAACCGTGACGCGAACATCGGCGAGGAGAAGATCCTGGAGCTGATGGCGGCGGTGGACAGCTACATCCCGCAGCCGGAGCGTCCGATCGATCAGCCGTTCCTGATGCCGGTGGAAGACGTGTTCTCGATCTCGGGTCGCGGCACCGTGGTGACGGGCCGGGTTGAGCGCGGCATCGTGAAGGTGGGTGAGGAAGTCGAGATCGTGGGCATCCGCCCGGTTCAGAAGACGACCTGCACCGGCGTCGAGATGTTCCGCAAGCTGCTGGACCAGGGCCAGGCGGGCGACAACGTGGGCGTGCTGCTGCGCGGCACCAAGCGTGAGGACGTCGAGCGCGGCCAAGTGCTGTGCAAGCCGGGCTCGATCACGCCGCACACCAAGTTCGTGGCCGAGGCGTACATCCTGACCAAGGAAGAAGGCGGCCGTCACACGCCGTTCTTCACCAACTACCGTCCGCAGTTCTACTTCCGCACCACCGACGTGACGGGGATCATCCGTCTGAAGGAAGGCGTGGAGATGATCATGCCGGGCGACAACGCCGAGCTGGAAGTGGAGCTGATCACCCCGATCGCGATGGAAGAGAAGCTGCGCTTCGCCATCCGTGAAGGCGGCCGCACCGTCGGCGCCGGCGTGGTGGCCAAGATCCTCGCCTAAGCCACACGGCGACAGGACCAAGACAGAGCGGCCGCCGGAGCGATCCGGCGGCCGTTTCTGCTTTTGGCGGCGGGAATGACGCCTCGGCCAAGCGCTCCAGGACGTTGGCGGACCTTAGCCAGCACGATGCAGTGGAGGACACGCCCAGGCGGCCTTCAGACGCGGCTCCGCCGCTTGCGCCCCGCAATCCACGCTGATACACGACGCGGCTCCGGCGAAAAGCCGCGCGCGCCGGCGGGCACAGCTCCCCGGCGCGCTGTCTTTTGTCCGGAGGGCCAGGCCTGAAAAGGCCAGGGCTTCGCGTAGGAGTGTAGCTCAGCTGGTAGAGCATCGGTCTCCAAAACCGAGGGTCGTGGGTTCGAGTCCCTCCACTCCTGCCACTATCTAGACGATGGCCCCTCCCGGGCTTTCAAGAGACGAAGAGTTAGGACCACCGTCCATGGCCAGACCGCAGGCCCCGAGCGCGTCCCGCAACGCGTCGCTGGGCAAAGGGGGATCGACCCCGCCGCCCGCCGGCGACGCCGCGCCTAAGAAGCGCACCAACCCTGTGCAGTTCGCGCGCGAAGTCCGCGCGGAGGCCCGCAAGATCACCTGGACCAGCCGCCGCGAGACGTGGATCACGTCGGTGATGGTCTTCATCATGGTTCTGATCACCACCATCTTCTTCTGGATCGTCGACAGCTTTCTGGGCGTCGGCGTCAGCTGGCTGAGCCGACTGGGACAAGGCGCATGACCGACACCGCCGCCGCCGCAGAGGCCAAGCCGGCCTCCAATCCCCGCCACAAGTGGTACATCGTCCACGCCTACTCGAACTTCGAGAAGAAGGTCGCCGAGTCGATCCGTGAACAGGCCCGCCAGCATGGCATCGAGGACCTGTTCAGCGAGATCCTGGTTCCGACCGAGGACGTGGTCGAGATCCGTCGCGGCCGGAAGGTGAACTCGGAGCGCAAGTTTTTCCCCGGCTACGTGCTGGTGAAGATGGACCTGACGGACGAGGCCTATCACCTCGTCAAGAACACCCCGAAGGTCACGGGCTTCCTGGGATCGGGCGCGAAGCCGATCCCGGTCTCCGAGAAGGAGGTCCAGCGTATCGTGGGGGCCATCGAGGAGGGCGTGGAGCGTCCCAAGCCCACGATCCGCTTCGACATCGGCGAGAAGGTGAAGGTCACCGACGGGCCGTTCGCGAGCTTCGACGGCGTCGTCGAGAGCGTGGACGAAGACCGCGCCCGCCTTCGCGTTTCGGTCTCGATCTTCGGCCGGGCCACCCCGGTCGATCTGGAATACGGCCAGGTCGAAAAGACGGCCTGATCGTACGGCTCCGGGGCTCCGGCTCCGGGCTAAATCCGTGGGAGGGGCGCCACCCCGCACCACGGCTCACAGCCCCGGCGACGGGGCCATCTGGAGAGTGAAATGGCGAAGAAGATTCTAGGTTACGTGAAGTTGCAGGTGCCCGCGGGCGCCGCGACTCCGTCGCCGCCCATCGGGCCGGCGCTGGGTCAGCGGGGCGTGAACATCATGGGCTTCTGCAAGGAGTTCAACGCGCGCACCGGCGAGATGGAGAAGGGCACGCCCCTGCCGACGGTCATCACCGTCTACCAGGACAAGTCGTTCACCTTCGTCACCAAGACGCCGCCCGCGACGTACTTCCTGAAGCAGGCCACCGGCCTGAAGTCGGGCGCGAAGACGACCGGTCGCGAGACCGTCGGTCAGGTCACCCGCGCCCAGCTGCGCGAGATCGCCGAAAAGAAGATGAAGGATCTGAACGCGAACGACTTGGACGCCGCGGAAAAGATCATCGAAGGCTCGGCGAAGGCCATGGGCCTGCGCGTGGTGGAGGGCTGATCACAATGGCTAAGCAACCCAAGCGCATCCAGGCCTGGAACGCCGACCGCGAGAAGCTTTACGCCGTCGCCGACGCGATCAGCACCGTGAAGTCGAACGCTAAGGCCAAGTTCGACGAGACCGTCGAGATCGCCGTGAACCTGGGCGTCGATCCCCGCCACGCGGACCAGCAGGTCCGCGGCGTGGTGAACCTGCCGTCGGGCACCGGCCGGGACGTTCGCGTCGCCGTCTTCGCCCGCGGTCCGAAGGCCGATGAAGCCACCGCCGCCGGCGCGGAAGTGGTCGGCGCCGAGGATCTGGTCGAGCGCGTCCAGGGCGGCTTCATGGACTTCGACCGCGTGATCGCCACGCCCGACATGATGGCCCTCGTCGGCCGTCTGGGTAAGGTGCTGGGCCCGCGCGGCCTGATGCCCAACCCCAAGGTCGGGACCGTGACCATGAACGTGGGCCAGGCCGTGAAGGACGCCAAGGGCGGCGCCGTCGAGTTCCGCGTCGAGAAGGCGGGCATCGTCCACGCCGGCGTGGGCAAGGCGTCGTTCGACCAAGCGGCCCTGGAAGCCAACGTCCGCGCGTTCGTCGACGCGCTGAACAAGGCCAAGCCGTCGGGCGCCAAGGGCACCTACGTGAAGAAGATCTCGCTCAGCTCCACCATGGGCCCGGGCGTGAAGATCGATCCGGCCTCGCTGACGGCCTAATCGCCGCCGGACGACCGGTAGGATCAGGGCGTCTCCTTCGGGAGACGCCCTTTTTCGTGCCGGTGGCGCTTTTGCTGAGCCGTTGGCAACGGGCCGCGTTCCGTCTACGGAGCGCGCAGGGACGCGAGGAAGGGGTTCGCCCATGATGCAGTGGTTCCAGGCGGTGATGCCGCGTGAGGATCGCTTCTTCGATCTCTTCAACGCACACGCCAAGACGATGGTGGACGGGGCGGAGGCGCTTCGGAATCTGCTCGAGGGCGGCCAGAACACCGCCCACTGGTGCGCGAAGATCATGGAGCACGAGCACGCAGCGGACGAGGTCGCGCGCGACGTGCTGCTGGCGGTCCGCCGCAGCTTCATCACGCCCTTCGACCGCAGCGACATCCGCGGGCTGACCAACAACGTCGACGACGCGGTCGACCAGATGCAGAAGACGGCGAAAGCCATCACCCTGTTCGAGGTGACGGAGTTCGAGGCGCCGATGGTCGAGCTCGGCGACCTGATCGTGCAGACGGCCGGCAAGGTGGCCGAGACCATCGCCCTGCTGCCCGGCATGCGGAAGAACGTGCAGCGGCTCAACGGCCTGACCGAGGAGATCACCCGCCTGGAGTCTCGCTCCGACGACATCTACGACGCGGGCCTGAAGGCGCTCTACACCGGGCCCGCGCGGCAGGACGCCATGGCCTACATCGTCGGCGCCGAGATCTACGACCACCTGGAGAAGGTGGTCGACCGGATGGAGGATGTGGCCAACCGCATCAACGGCATCCTCGTCGAGCACCTCTGACCCGTCATGGACGCGGGGCTCCTCATTCTAGTCGCCCTCATCGGGGTGGCGCTGCTGTTCGACTTTCTGAACGGCCTGCACGACGCGGCGAACTCCATCGCCACCATCGTCGCCACCCGCGTGCTGCCGCCCTTCTACGCGGTGTTCTGGGCGGCGTTCTTCAACTTCATCGCCTTCCTCTTCTTCGGCCTGCACGTGGCGGAGACGATCGGGCGAGGGATCATCTCGCCTGACATCGTCGACAATCAGGTGATCTTCGGCGCGCTGAGCGGGGCGATCGCCTGGAACGTGATCACCTGGCTGGCGGGCATTCCGTCGTCGAGCTCGCACGCCCTGGTGGGCGGGCTGCTTGGCGCGGGCCTGGCCAAGGTCGGCTTGGACGCGGTGGTGATCGGCGGCGTGCTGAAGACCTTCTTCGCCATCTTCCTGTCGCCGGCGGTGGGCTTCTCGCTGGCCCTGCTGCTCGTGCTGATCGTCTCCTGGCTCTTTGTCAGAGCCACTCCGTCCTTGGGGGAGAAGGTCTTCCGCAAGCTGCAGTTCGTCTCGGCCAGCGCCTATTCGCTGGGTCACGGAGGCAACGACGCGCAGAAGACGATGGGGATCATCGCCGTGCTGCTCTACTCGAACGGCATGATGGAGGGCGGCTTCCACGTGCCGTTCTGGGTGGTGATCACCTGCCAGGCGGCGATTGCGCTCGGCACCCTGTTCGGCGGCTGGCGCATCGTCCATACCATGGGCTCGAAGATCACGCGGCTGTCCCCGATGCAGGGCTTCTGCGCCGAGACCGGCGGCGCCATCACCCTGTTCATGGCCACGGGCCTGGGCATTCCGGTCTCGACCACCCACACGATCACCGGAGCGATCGTGGGGGTAGGGGCGGCGCGCCGCGTGTCGGCGGTGCGTTGGAACGTGGCGGGGCGCATCGTCTGGGCCTGGATCGTGACGATTCCGGCGTCGGGCGCCATCGCCGCGGTGACGTTCTGGGCGGTGGGGCTGTTCACCTAGGCGATCACCCGTCGCGCAGAGCGGAAGCAGGCTTGAGTTCTGGGCTCTTCGCCTGTAAGGACGCGCACCTTGCCGGCCGATCCTCGGATCTGCTGGCATACCTGTCCGAGAACGACGGGGCGTCAGGGCCACTGATGCCGTAAGCGGGGGAGAGCCCTCCCACGCCGCCGGGAGACGGGGAAGAGAGGTCCGTACCGCCCGCCGCGCCCTGCGCTGCGAGCGCTCGCGCCGATCATCCTTCGGACAGTCTGATACGGCTCAGCGCCTCGGGTTCGCCCGGGACGAGGAGCCTAAGCGGGCGTCCGGATGGTCCGGTCGCTTGAGCATAGTAACGGAGACCGCAATGGACCGCGCACAGAAGCAGGAGTCGATCGAGACGCTCAAGGGCGTCTTCGCCGACGCCGGCGCCGTGGTCGTGACCCACTACATGGGTCTGACCGTTGCGGAAATGACCGACCTTCGTGGCCGCCTCCGCAAGGAAGGCGCGAAGCTCCAGGTCGTGAAGAACACCCTGGCGCAAAAGGCCCTCGACGGGTCCCTGGGCGAGCGCGGCGACGCGCTCTTCAAGGGTCCGGTCGCGATCGCCTATGCGCCCGATCCCGTGTCCGCCGCCAAGGTGGTGACCGACTACGCCAAGGGGAACGACAAGTTCACCGTGGTCGGCGCCTTCATGGACAAGACCGTTCTGGACGCGAGCGGCGTGGGGGCTCTGGCCACCCTGCCGTCGCTGGACCAGATCCGCGGCACGCTGATCGGCCTGATCCAGGCTCCGGCGACCAAGGTCGCGGGCGTCGTCCAGGCGCCGGCGAGCCAGCTCGCCCGGGTGCTCAACGCCTACGCCACCAAGGACGCGGCCTAAGGCCCGTCTTCGGTCATCTCTGCAGACCCTCTCTCATCTCAAAGGAATTATCCCATGGCTGATCTGTCCAAGATCGTTGACGACCTGTCCTCGCTGACCGTCCTCGAAGCCGCCGAACTGGCGAAGCTGCTCGAAGACAAGTGGGGCGTCTCGGCCGCCGCGCCGGTCGCGTTCGCAGCTCCGGCCGCCGGTGGCGGTGGCGCTCCGGCCGAAGCCGCCGAAGAGCAAACCGAGTTCACCGTCGTCCTGACCGGCGGCGGCGACAAGAAGATCAACGTCATCAAGGAAATCCGCAGCATCCGTTCGGACCTGGGTCTGAAGGAAGCCAAGGATCTCGTCGAAGGCGCTCCGCAGAACGTGAAGGAGAACGTCTCCAAGCAGGAAGCGGAAGAGATCAAGAAGAAGCTCGAAGAAGCCGGCGCCTCCGTCCAGATCAAGTAATCTGGTCGGCGTCAGCTCTGACGCTTTTGCGAGCGGGCCCGGGGGGAGACCTCCGGGCCCGTTTTCGTTTCCGCTCAGGCCAGCGGCGCGATCAAGAAGCTTCAAGGCGAAGGGGGAATGTTGAGGGATTCCAGCCGCTAATCTCGCTCCGTTTCTATTTTGTCGCCACTTAGAAGGGCGCCGTGCTTGGGGCGATCAGGGCCCGCAGGATGCGCGACGATTGCGGAGCTTTGATGGCGTCATCTAGCCAAGTAGTACGATTCGTACTACGCTTTAGGCATGACGCTGACACCGCTGAACTACATCCTGATCGGACTCGCTGCGGCCGAGCCGCGATCGGGCTATGCGCTGCGCCGTGTGTTCGAAGACACGCCGATGGCCCGCTACTCCAGCAGCCCTGGCAGCATCTATCCGGCGCTGAAGAAGCTGGAGAAGGAAGGCCTCGTCGCCCACCCGGCGGAAGGCCGCGGCGCCTATCACGCGACCGAGGCAGGTAGGGCGGCGCTGGCGGACTGGCTGGCGGAGCCGGTGACGCTCCGCCAGGTCGCCGATCTTCCAGAGATCGTCATGCTGCGCTTCGCCTTTCTGGAGCATGCGCCGCGAGCGCGGACCGGCGACTTCCTCACCGAATACGCGGCGGCGCTGGAGGCGCACCTCGCCGCACTGACGGCCTTTCTCGAGAGCGCCGAGGGCCGGGCGCTCAGCCGGCACGGTTCGCTGGCGGTGCGGAGCGGGGTGGAGGGCTACCGGGCGCAACTCGCATGGGTGAGGCGCGCGCAAGCCGAGCTCGGCTTGGCCGAGGCGGCGGCGTGATGGGTGCGCTGCTTCGGCTGAGCGCGATCTGGTTTTCGCTTTCCGTGCCGGCGATCGTGGTCGGCGCCGTGCTGGGGCTCGAGAGCCGACCAGCGCCTGACGACCCGTTGGGGCCATCGGGCGCCTTGCTGATCGTGAATGCGCTGACGGCGGGAATCGTCTTCGCCGTCGCGCGGACCGCCACCGCGCGCGGCTGGCGCCTGGCCGTGCTGGTGGGCGGCTTGGTCCTGAGCGGCCAGACCCTGCTGATGCAGATGGAGGCGCTGTACTTCATTCAGCAGATGAAGATGCCCTTCCGGACCCTGGCGGCGGTGGCCGCCACCAACACTGCGTCCGCCGCAGGCGCAGGACTCGCGGCGTTGCTGCTGTTCAGGGATGCGCCTTCGGCCGGTGACCCGGGGCGACTCTCCAAGGCGGGTTGGGTCGGCGCGGTCGTTCTGTACGTGCTGGTCTACTTCGTGGCGGGGTTTTTGGTCGCATGGTCCTTTCCGGCGGTCCGGGCCTACTACGGCGACGCCGCGAACCTGGATCTCGGACCCCTTGCGGCGTTCCAGGTGCTGCGCGGCGCGCTGTGGGCCGCGCTCGTCGCCTGGGCGGCGTCGCAGTTGCGCGGCGGGCGGATCCCCCGTGCGCTCCTGGTGGGGACGGCCCTGGCCGTGCTGACGGGGGCGCAACTGCTCGGACCCAACGAGGCGATGCCGTGGGCGGTGCGTGGCGCGCACCTGCTGGAGCTCGCGAGCTCGATGTTCGTCTACGGAGCCCTGGCCACGCTGATGATGGTGAGGCGACCGCGGGAAACGCTTGCGGCGCAGGCGGTGCAACCGCCACACTGATCGCCGCTCAGGTGGAGACGGCGATGCGTAAGGGTCTGGCGCTGGCGACGGCGGCGATGGTGTTGGGTCTGGCGGGCGCGGCCCAGGCGCAAGGCGCAGGAGCCATCCGCCCCGAGGAGGTCGACGCCGCGGCCAAGGCGGTGGAGGCGAAGACCGTCGCCTGGCGACGGGACCTGCACGCTCATCCGGAACTGGGCAACACCGAGAAGCGCACCGCCGCGCTGGTCGCCGACCACCTGCGGAAGCTTGGCTATGAGGTGAAGACGGGCGTCGCCGGCACGGGCGTCGTCGCGACGCTCAAGGGCGGCCGCCCAGGCAAGACGGTGGCCCTGCGCGCCGACATGGACGCGCTGCCGGTGAAAGAGGAGACGGGCCTTCCGTTCGCCTCCAAGGCCAAGGGAACCTACCAGGGGCGCGAAGTCGACGTGATGCACGCCTGCGGCCACGACGCCCACGTGGCGATGCTGATGGCGACGGCCGAGGTGCTGGCCGGCATGCGCGAGCGGCTCCCCGGGACCGTGCGGCTGATCTTCCAGCCGGCGGAGGAGGGGCCCTCGGACTTCGAGCCGGACGGCAAGCGCATCTGGGGCGCGGCGCTGATGGTGAAGGAGGGCGCCATGGCCGCGCCCAAGGTGGACGCCGTGTTCGGCCTGCACGTCTTCGCCAAGATTCCGACTGGCAAGCTCATGTGGCGACCGGGCCCGGAGATGGCCTCGACCGACCTGCTGAAGATCCGCGTGGAGGGTAAGCAGACCCACGGGGCCCAGCCCTGGCAAGGGATCGACCCGATCGTGGCCGCCTCGCAGGTCGTGCTGGGCCTGCAGACCATCATCAGCCGGCAGTCGCCCATCGTGAAGGAGCCGGCGCTGGTGACGGTCGGCAAGTTCAACGCGGGCACGCGCTACAACATCATCCCGCAGGCGGTGGAGATGGAGGGCACGATCCGCACCTTCGACGACGCGATGCAGGACGACATCCACCAGCGGATCAAGCGGACGGCCGAGAACATCGCCGAGGCGTCCGGCGCGAAAGCTACCGTGGAGATCGTTCGCCAGTATCCGGTGACGTCGAACGACCTGGCCCTGACCGAGCGCATGGCGCCGACCCTGCAGCGCGTGGGCGGCCAAGGCGCCGGAGGCATGGGCGGCTGGGGCGTGGCCGACAAGACCACCACGGCCGAGGACTTCAGCTTCCTGGCCCGACAGGCGCCCGGGCTGTTCCTGTTCCTGGGCGTGACGCCGCCGGACAAGCTGGAGACGGCGGCGGGCAACCACGCGCCGGGCTTCGACGTCGACGAGCGGGCCCTGCCCGTGGGCGTGCGGGCGCTGTCGCACCTGGCGGTGGACTACTTGCAGGGGACCTGAGGGGCGCCCTCAGGCGCGGAGCCAGCCCCCGTATTCCACGACGGGCCCCAGCAGCGGCAGCCGGATAGAGACGCGGAAACGGAAGAAGCCAGCCTCCTGCCATTCAGCCGCTTCGATGCGCGGTGCGAGCGCGAGGGGCAGCGGCAGCGGACCCATGCGCCAGGCGCGCAGGCGCATGGCCAAGCCCTCGCCACGGCTCTGAAGGTCGAAGAAGAACCGGATCGGGCCGAAGCGCTCGGACAGCATGCCGTTCCGCCGGCGGATCCGGCTGGCGAAGCGTTCGCCTCCGAAGTCCCGCGCCCAGACGAGGCCGCGTGCGGTCGGCTCGAAACGCACCTGGAGGGGCATGCGGCCACGCGTTCTTGGCAGGCCGAAGAGCCTCGCCACCAACCGGCCAAGCCCCGGGCCCGGCGCGACCTCGGCCTCGCCGGCGAACGAGACGCCAACAGCGGCGTGGAGCCGCTGCAAGGCAGGGGCGAGCGCCGCGTAGCGGTCGCCCATCACTTCTGCGTAGGGCGACGGGGTCATAGCACCCGCTCCGCCAGCTTCGCGCTCGGAAGCCAGCAGGCATCGCGCCGACCGAACCACCGATAGCGGTTGCGCGCCAGGACGCGATAGGCGTCGTCGCGCAAGGTGGCGGGCAGCAACCGCAGGAGCGCCGCAAGCCGCCAAGGGCCGCCAAGCGTCTCGGCTAGAGCGATGACGGCGTCGCTGTCCGTGCGGACGCGGCCGTCCTTCAGGAACAGCACTGTATCCCAGTGGGTCGTGGGCAGGCCGAGGTGTCGGTACAGCGCCGCGCCGAGGTCCGATTGCGCGGGGGAGATGCGCACTCTGCCGCTACGATCGTGGCGCAGGATGAACTGCGCCGCGCCGGAGCAGAGCATGCAGGCGGCGTCGAACACCATCAACGGCGCGTCGTCTGGAAAGACCGGGACGTCCGGGTCGTTCCGCCAAGTGTAGAGCTCGTCCATCGCCGCCTCCATCCAGCGGCTTGACGTTAGTACGTTCAGATGTTTCTGTCGATACAGAAATTGGAGATACGAATGACGCCGGTCGTCGAGAAGTTCGTGCTGCACTGGGGCGAGATGGGAACGCGCTGGGGTGTGAACCGGTCAGTCGCCCAGATTCACGCGCTCCTCTACCTGTCGCCCAAGCCGCTGACCGCGGAGCAGATCGCCGAGTCGCTGAACATCGCCCGATCGAACGTCTCCAACAGCATCCGCGAACTGCAGAGCTACGATCTGGTCTCCGTCAGCCATGTGATCGGAGACCGCCGCGACTACTTCGCCGCCGAAGCCGACCCGTGGGAGATCCTGTTGCGGGTCGCCGAAGGCCGGAAGAAGCGCGAGATCGACCCGCTGCTGACGATGCTGCGCGATTGCGCGGACCAGGCGGACGCCGATACCGCCACCGACGAGGCGGTGAAGACCCGCATCACCACCATGCTCGCCTTCATCGAGGACCTGGGCTCCTGGTACGACCAGATGCGTCGCCTCCCCAAGTCCACCCTGCATACGATCGTGCGCCTGGGCGCTCGAGTCGCGCAGCTGATCGGTCGCTGACCCTACAGAATCCAGGAGGGCGCCATGCCCGAACACCTTTGGCTGCTGCTGCTGATCCAGATCACGATGGGCGCCCTTGACACCCTCTACCACCACGAACTGACCGAGCGCCTGGCCTGGCGCCCAAGGCAGGCGGTCGAGCTGAGGCTGCATTCGGTACGCAATCTGGCCTATGCCGTCGCGTTCGTGGCGATCGGCTGGAGCGAGCCGCGAGGGTTGTTCGCCGTGGCCCTGCTTGCGCTCATGGCAGGCGAGCTGGCCATCACCTTGTGGGACTTCGTCGAGGAGGACCGCACCCGGCGGCTTCCGGAGACGGAACGCCTGCTGCACACCCTGCTGACGTTGAACTATGGGGCGCTGCTCGCCGTGCTGGTCCCGGCGCTGGTGAGGTGGGCCGGCGAGCCGACGAGCCTGGCCTGGACGAACTATGGCGTGTGGAGCTGGGTCTGCGCCTTGGCGGCGGCAGGCGTCCTCGTCTGCGGTCTTCGCGACATGGCGGTGGCGCGGCGGGCCCCGCGGCTCGCGCCCGATGACGCCCGGCCCCTGGCGGCGGCGCTCACAGGCCGCAAGTCGGTGCTCGTCACAGGCGCCACGGGGCTCATCGGTCGCCGGCTCGTGGCCGCCTTGGCCGCGTCAGGGCACGACGTGACCGCGCTGGTCCGCTCTCCTGCGACGGCCGCCCTGCCGGCCCCCGTTCGCATCGTCACGTCACTGGACCAGGTGGCTGACGGCGCACGCCTGGACGCGGTCGTGAACCTGGCGGGCGAGCCGATCTCCAATGGCTTCTGGACCGCAAAGAAGCGCCGCAGCATCCTTCGGTCTCGCCTGAAGACCACCCGCGCGGTCGTCCGGATGATCGCTCGCCAAGCGGAACCCCCGCCGGTTCTCGTCAGCGCCTCCGCCATCGGCTGGTACGGCCTTCGCGGCGACGAGGCGTTGACTGAAACCGCTGATGCGAGGCCGTGCTTCTCCCACACCCTGTGTGATCGCTGGGAGAAGGAGGCGCTGAAGGCCGCCGCCCTGGGCGCCAGGGTCGTCACCTTGCGCATCGGGCTGGTGCTGGCGCTGGACGGCGGAATGCTGTCACGGATGCTCACCCCGTTCGAGTTCGGGCTCGGCGGCCGGTTCGGGACGGGCAAGCAGTGGATGAGCTGGATCGACCTGGACGACGTAGTCCGGATGATCGTCCACGCCATCGCAACGCCTCACGTCGAAGGGCCGCTGAACGCCACGGCGCCGAGGCCTGTGCGCAACAGCGAGATGACCTCGACGCTCGCGCGTGCCCTCGGGCGGTGGGCAATCCTTCCCGCGCCTGCGGCGCCCCTTCGTCTGGCGCTTGGCGACTTCGCCGACGAACTGCTGCTGAGCGGCCAACGGGTGCTGCCGGAGGCGGCCCTCAGGTCGGGATTCGTCTTCGATAAACCAGAGTTGCAGCCGGCGCTCGAGCGCATCGTCGGGCTTCGCCCGGCCCCGCAGGCGCTAAAGTCCCCAGCGAGGCGCGCGTCCGGCCGTGCAGCCGGACGCTGGCTTAGGAAGGCGCCGGCCCTTTAAGCCTCGCGCATCGCCAGACTGCGCAGGGCGTCGATGTCGTTGATGGTGGCGCGGCGTCCGCCGTACTCGAGCAGGCGGTCGCGGCGGAGCTGCTGCAGGGTGCGGTTCACATGCACGGCGCTGAGGCCCAGCAGGTCGGCCAGGATGTCCTGGGTGAACGGAAACTCGATCGTGGCGCCGGAGATCAGGCCGGCGGCGACCTGCCGTTCGTGGAGCTCCACGAAGAGATCGGCGGCGCGCTCGATCGCCGTCAGCCGACCCAGCCTCAGGACGTGGCGCAGGGTCCGCACGCGAGCGGCGCGCTCGTAGGCGGTCCACGCGGCGGACGGTCCCTCCTGCTCGCCGGGGGGGCAGCGCAGCGCCTCGACGGCGCTGGATGCGTCCACGACCTGCAGGGAGGTGATCGGCAGGAGGGTGTGCTCCGGCGTCTCCTCCGGCCAAAGGCCGACGATGTCACCAGGCCCCAAGAGTTCGAAGATCTGGCGTCGGCCGTCCGCCAGCAGGGCCGCCGAGGCCGCCCATCCGCTGGAGATCAGCAAGGGCGCCGCGTCGTCGCGCGGCGCCTCCTGGGCCCATGACCGCGCCGGGCCAAGAAGGTCGGTCACGGCGTCAAAGACGCGACCGTCGACATCGCCGTAACCGCTCAAGAGAGAACGGAAGGACGCTGCGGGATTGATATCCCGGTGGAGTTTAAGGGCGCGCACGTTTGACATGGGCCAAGTAAACACGGGGTTTTCTGACGGCCGTTATCATAGATCAGTTTTCAGCGAATTTCTGTTGAGGCCTGTAAGGTAAAGCTTAGCGACCATCGGAACCGCGCCCGCGCCAAGCTGTTGACCGGTAGCTATTCTGGAAGGCGTCAGCGATGGCCAAGAAAGATATTGTGACCATCGGCGGCTCGGCCGGTAGCGGGAGCGTGCTGCGCGACGTGCTGAATGGTCTTCCTGGGGACTTCCCCGCCAGCGTCTTCATCACCACCCATGTCCCCACCCAGTCGCCCGGATACCTCGCCGAGTCGCTAGACCGCGCCTCGCCCTTGCCGGTGGCCGCGGCGGTCGACGGGCAGCCGGTAGAGGCTGGGCGGGTGTACATTGCGCCCGCCGACCGGCACCTGCTGCTGGTGGATGGCACGATCCTGCTGGGCGACGGCCCCCGCGAGAACATGGTCAGGCCTTCCATCGATCCCATGATGCGGTCGGCTGCGTTCTCCTACGGTCCGCGGGCGGTAGGCGTGATCCTGACCGGAATGCTGAACGACGGGGCCTCGGGCCTGGCGGCCATCAAGCAGATGGGCGGGACCGCAGTGGTGCAACACCCGCTGGATGCGCGCGAGGACTCGATGCCCCTGGCCGCGCTGGAGGCGGTGGAGCCGGACCATGTCGTGCTGGCCGAGCAGTTGCCGTCACTCCTTCAGCTGCTTGTGCAGGAAGAGGCGGGGGTCGCCCCGCCGCCTCCGGACAGTCTGGCCTTCGAGGTGGAGATCGCCTCTGGGCGGCGGGTCGGCGCGGACGCGCTCGCCCGGCACGCGGACGCATCGGTGCTGACCTGCCCAGACTGCGGCGGAGTGCTGTCGGAGGTTCGCGGCGAGCAACCCCTGCGCTTTCGCTGCCAGATCGGACATGCGGTCAGCGCCGAAGTGTTGGCCGCGGCTACTGGGGGTGTCGACGAGGCGATCCGGGTCGCCATGAGGGTGATGGAGGAGCGGGTGAGCCTGGTCGAGCGGATGGCGCAGGACGCCCGTCAGGCCGGACGCAAGGCCGTGGCCGAGCTCTATGAGGCGCGGACGCAGGAGTACCGGCGCTATGCTGAAACGCTTCGCGACGCTGCGATGCTGACCAGTCGCATGCGCACGCGCGGAGGCCTGCAGGATGCTTAAGAAGCTCCTGTCGGCGTGGGCGCGAGAAGGGGTACAAACTCCCGACGGAGATCGGAACGGGTGTGAAGAACTCAGACAACCAGCTCGGTAGGCGGCGACGGAGCCCTGCGGCGGGGGCCGAAGCGGCGGATCTAAGCGTCGTTGTCGGCGTGGGGGTGAGCGCCTCGGCGTTCGCTTCGCTCGAGCACCTGTTCCAAAATATTCCCGCTGAGCTCGACGCCGCCTACCTCGTCGCCGTGCGACAGCAGGGCGGTCTGCGCGTGGAGCAGGTCGTGGAGAGCCTGCAACGCATCGGTCGCCTGCCCGTGACCGTCGTCGCGGACGAGGCGCCGCTAGAGGCGGGCCGCATCTACGTGGGCGAGGCGGACACCGTCGTCACGGTCGACAAGGGCGCGGTCTGCGCCAGGCCCGCGGACCAGCCGGTGGGACGCCGCGCCTCCATCGACACCCTGCTGCTGTCGCTCTCCGAGACGTATCAGGAGCGGGCCGTCGCGGTGGTGCTTGAAGGCCTGGGCAGCGACGGCACGGCGGGCGTCGCTTCCACCAAGAGCTGCGGCGGCCTCGCCATCGCGGAGGTGCGGCTAGGCGAGGAGGCGGCCGAAGAGGCGGTGACCGCAACCGGCATCTCGGACCTGAAGATCCCTGTCGAGCAGATACCGGCCCAGATCGTCGCCTACGTGAGCAACCTGCGGCGCGCTCGTGAGGCAGGGCTGCTGGACACCTTAAGCGACGAGCAGGCGGCCGCCGATCAGCTCGCGCGCGTGGCCAACATCCTGAAGAACGTCACGGGCAACGACTTCCACGGCTACAAGCACAACACCTTCATGCGCCGCGTGGCGCGGCGGATGCAGGTGGCCGGGACCGAGCGGATCGAGACCTACATCGAACTGCTGCGTTCCGACTCGGTCGAGGTGCAGCACCTCTTCCAGGACCTGCTGATCGGGGTGACGCAGTTCTTTCGCGACCCAAGCGAGTATGAGGTGCTGGAGCGCGAGGCGGTGCCGGCGATCTTCGCGGGCCGGGGGCGGGACCAGAAGGTCCGCGTCTGGGTCGTGGGCTGCGCCACGGGCGAGGAGGCCTATTCGCTCGCTATCCTGCTGCGAGAGCACATGGCGACGCTGGACGTCGCCCCGCAGGTGCAGATCTTCGCCACGGACCTGGACGCGCGGGCGCTCGCGGTCGCGCGGTCCGGCCGCTACGCCGAAAGCATCGTCAGCCACGTGTCGCCCGAGCGCCTGGAGCGCTGGTTCGTGCGGGAGGGGGACACCTACCGCGTGGCCAAGGAACTGCGCGAGATGTGCATCTTCTCGCCCCACAATGTGCTGAAGGACGCGCCCTTCTCACGCGTCGATCTGCTGTCGTGCCGCAACCTGCTGATCTACCTGAACCAGGATCTGCAGACGCGGGTCATCCCGATCTTCCACTTCGCCCTGAACCCCGGCGGGTACCTGTTCTTGGGCAACGCCGAGAACGTGACACGGCACGCCAAGCTGTTCACAGCGGTGGACAAGAAGAACCGGGTGTATCGCCGCGTCGAGAGCCCGACGCGCATGCTTCCGCAGTTCCCCATCACGCCGCGGGCGATGACGGAGCGGGAGGAGGGCGCCGCGCCCCGCCGCCGCTCCATGGCGAGCATGATCGGACGACGCGCCGAGCAGGTCGCCGAGCGGTACGCGCCGGCCTATGTGGTCGTCGACGAGCATGGCGAGGTGCTGCACTTCTCCGGGCGCACGGGGCGTTTCCTGGAGCCGGCGCCGGGCGTCGCCAGCCTGAACGTGCTGTCCCTGGTGCACCGGGACTTGAGGCTGGACCTGAGGTCGGCGTTGCAACGGGCGGCCGCCAAGGGCGAGCGGGTCGAGACCCCGCCGGTCGGCCTGTCGCTCGAGGGGGTGCTGATCGGCGTGAACATGGCGGTTGAGCCGCTGAACCGTCCTGACGAGCCGGTGTCCCTGGTGGTGGTCTTTCAGGAGATCGGGCCCATGCCCGAGTACCTGGCGGCCAGCGAGCTTTCCAGCGAGCACGTGCAGCGTCTGGAGTCCGAACTCGGCGTCACCAAGGACCGGCTGCAGGCCACGATCGAGGAGCTGGAGAGCACCAACGAAGAGCTGAAGTCCTCCAACGAGGAATACCAGTCGATCAATGAGGAGCTTCAGTCGGCCAACGAGGAGCTGGAGACCTCAAAGGAGGAGCTGCAGTCGGTCAACGAGGAGCTGCAGACGGTCAACCACGAGCTGGCCACGCGTGTGTCCGAGCTCGGGCGAGCGAACAGCGACCTCAAGAACCTGCTCGAGTCGACCCAGATCGCCACCATCTTCCTGGACAACGACCTGCGGGTGCGCAGCTTCACGCCCGCGGCGGTTGAGGTGTTCCACTTGCTGGACACGGACGTCGGGCGCCCCATCGGTCATATCGCTCCGCGGCTGGACTACCCCGACCTGCAGCAGGACGCGCGCGGCGTCATCCGCACGCTGCGACCCGTCGAGCGGGAGGTGACCGGGGAGGGGGACCGCCGCTTCCTGACGCGCGTCTTGCCCTACCGCAGCATCGAGAACGTGATCGCCGGGGCGGTGGTGACCTTCCTGGACGTCACCGCAACCACCCGCGCGGAGGCGGCCCTGCGCGAAAGCGAGGCGCGCTTCCGCAGCTTGTTCGACCTGTCCGCGCTCGGACAGGCGCAGATGGATCCGTTCAGCCTGGAGCTGCGGGCGGTGAACAGCAAGCTGGCGGAGATGCTTGGCTATGCGCCCGATGGGTTGATCGGCAAGTCGATCCTGTCGATCACTCACCCCGACGACCGAGAAATGAACCGGGTGGAGTGGGAGAAGGTCGTGGCCGGCGAGCGGCCTGGTCTGTCGCTGGAGAAGCGTCTCCTGCGAAGAGACGGCGAGCCGCTGTGGGTGCAGGTGTCCGTCGCTCTCCTGCGGGACGCGAATGGGCAGCCGGTCTCGACCGCGGCGATGATCCAGGACATCACCGCGCGGCGCGCAGCCGAGGAGCGCCAGCGCGTGCTGGTCGCCGAGCTGCAGCACCGGGTGCGCAACACCCTGGCGGTGATCCGCCAGATCGCCCGGCGAACGGCCGAGACGAGCGACAACGTCGATGATTACGCCGCCCACCTGGACGGCCGGATCAACGCCTTCGCCCGTACGCAGTCGGTGCTGACGCGCGCTCCTGGCTCTGGCGTGCCGATGCACGAGATCTTCGAGGACGAGCTCCTGGCGCACGCCGCCAAGGAAGATCAGGCGACGGTCGACGGCCCGCGGATCAGCCTTCAGGCCAAGGCGGCGGAGACCATCGGGCTTGCGGCGCACGAGCTGGCGACGAATGCGCTCAAATACGGAGCGCTGTCGACGCCGGACGGCCGCGTCCAGGTACGTTGGACCATAGTGCCGGGTGAGGAAGAGGAGCGACTCCACTTTGAGTGGCGGGAGACCGGCGCTAAGGTGCTGTCGAACGGGCCCCGTCGCCAAGGTTTCGGGCTGACGTTGCTCGAGCGTACCGTTCCCTATCAACTGGACGCCGAAGCGCGCGTCGAGTTCGTGCCTGGCGGTCTGATCTGCACCATAGACATGCCGCTGAACGACAAGACGGTGATCAAGGAGATCTCGCCTTTGCGCGAGGAAGACGCCCATGCGGACTGATCCTGACCTGAGCGAGCACCGCGTCCTGGTGGTGGAAGACGAGTTCTTCATCGCCGAGGAGATCAACTCGGCCCTGGAACGCTGCCATGCCACTGTCGTCGGGCCGGTCCCGACCATCGCGGAGGCGCGGAAGCTGGCGCATCGGGAGCGGCCGGATTGCGCGATCCTGGACATCAACGTGCGCGGCGAGATGATTTTCGACTTCGCCGACGAACTGCGCGCGCTGACGGTCCCCTTCGTCTTCGCGAGCGGCTACGACGCGCCGGTGGTGCCGCCCCGGTTCTCCGACGTGCCGCGTGTGGAGAAGCCCTTGAACGTCGATCGGCTGATCAGGACCCTGGCCCGCCGGGCGGAGCGCGGGACCGGCTGACGCCGAGGCGAAGCGGCGCAATTCGGGCGTCGCGATTTTGTTCCGCCGACCCCTTTTCAACGCGTGCAAAGCGCGTATATGTCGCCCCCCGCACGAATCCTAAATTCGCGCGCTTCAAGCGCCGAGGCTCGATCCGCCGCCCTCCGATCGAGCGAAGGCGCTCTTCGCGTTTGTCGCGAAGAACTCCGCGTCCGTCAGGCCCACATGGCCTGAGTTGAGGGTGGACGCAGGGATAGAACGGCGCGCCTCCCCATCGCGCGCGCCTAGAAGATTTCGCCGCGCAGGGCCATGCCCGCGCGGCCCGAGGAGCACAGATGGCCCAATCCGTCGTCGCCAACGGTCAGTCCTTCACGGGCAAGAAGCGCATCCGCAAGTCCTTCGGCCGCATTCCCGAAGCGGTGCAGATGCCGAACCTGATCGAGGTTCAGCGCAGCTCCTACGAGCAGTTCCTGCAGCGGGAGGTCCGCCCGGGCCAGCGCAACGACGAGGGCATCGAGGCGGTCTTCAAGTCCGTCTTCCCGATCAAGGACTTCAACGAGCGCGCGGTGCTCGAGTACGTCTCCTACGAGTTCGAGGAGCCGAAGTACGACGTCGAGGAATGCATTCAGCGCGACATGACCTATGCCGCGCCGCTGAAGGTGAAGCTGCGCCTCATCGTCTTCGAGAACGACGAAGAGACCGGCGCGCGCTCGGTGAAGGACATCAAGGAGCAGGACGTCTACATGGGCGACATCCCGCTCATGACGGACAAGGGCACCTTTGTCGTCAACGGCACCGAGCGGGTCATCGTCTCGCAGATGCACCGTTCGCCGGGCGTCTTCTTCGACCACGACAAGGGCAAGACGCACGCCTCGGGCAAGCTGCTGTTCGCCGCCCGCGTGATCCCGTATCGCGGCTCGTGGCTGGACTTCGAGTTCGACGCCAAGGACATCGTCTACGTCCGTATCGACCGCCGCCGTAAGCTGCCGGCGACGACCTTCCTCTATGCCCTGGGCATGGACGGCGAGGAGATCCTGCGGACCTTCTACGACATCGTGCCGTTCGAGAAGCGCGGCGAAGGCTGGGTCACCCCCTACAAGCCCGAGCGCTGGCGCGGCGTGAAGCCCGACTTCGACCTGATCGACGCCGACACCGGCGAAGTGGTCGCCCAAGCCGGCCACAAGATCAGCGCCCGCGCCGCCAAGAAGCTGCAGGACGGCGGCGTGAAGTCGCTGTCGCTGGCGGCTGACGCCCTGATCGGCAAGTACCTGGCCGCCGACGCGGTCAACATGCAGACGGGTGAGATCTACGCCGAAGCCGGCGACGAGCTGGACGCGACGACGATCGCGACCCTGGAAGGCCAGGGCTTCACCACCATCGACGTGCTGGACATCGACCACGTCACGGTCGGCGCCTACATGCGCAACACCCTGCGCGTGGACAAGAACAGCGGCCGCGAGGACGCGCTGTTCGACATCTACCGGGTCATGCGCCCGGGCGAGCCGCCCACGGTCGAGGCCGCCGAGGCCATGTTCCAGGGCCTGTTCTTCGACAGCGAGCGCTACGACCTCTCGGCCGTCGGCCGGGTGAAGATGAACATGCGCCTGGAGATCCAGGTGTCGGACGAGGTGCGCGTGCTCCGCAAGGAAGACGTGCTCGAGGTCCTGAAGGTGCTGGTGGGCCTGCGCGACGGCCGCGGCGAGATCGACGACATCGACAACCTGGGCAACCGCCGGGTGCGTTCGGTCGGCGAACTGCTGGAGAACCAATACCGCGTCGGCCTGCTGCGCATGGAGCGGGCGATCAAGGAGCGCATGAGCTCGGTCGATATCGACACGGTCATGCCGCACGACCTGATCAACGCCAAGCCGGCGGCGGCGGCGGTGCGCGAGTTCTTCGGCTCCTCGCAGCTTTCGCAGTTCATGGACCAGACGAACCCGCTGTCGGAGATCACCCACAAGCGCCGTCTCTCGGCGCTTGGCCCGGGCGGTCTGACGCGGGAGCGCGCGGGCTTCGAAGTGCGCGACGTGCACCCGACCCACTACGGCCGGATCTGCCCGATCGAAACGCCGGAAGGCCCGAACATCGGCCTGATCAACAGCCTGGCCACGCATGCGCGGGTGAACAAGTACGGCTTCATCGAGAGCCCATACCGCCGCATCCGCGACGGCCGCGCCACGGACGAGGTGGTCTACATCTCGGCCATGGAGGAGGCGAAGCACGTCATCGCCCAGGCCAACATCCAGCTTGAGAACGGCGAGATCGTCGAGGATTTGGTCCCCGGCCGCGTCAATGGCGAGCCCACCCTGCTGGCCAAGGACACGGTCGACATGATGGACGTGTCGCCCAAGCAGGTCGTCTCCGTCGCCGCGGCGCTGATCCCGTTCCTCGAGAACGACGACGCCAACCGCGCGCTAATGGGCGCCAACATGCAGCGTCAGGCCGTGCCGCTGATCCAGTCTGACGCGCCGCTGGTCGGCACCGGCATGGAGGCCGTGGTCGCCCGCGACTCCGGCGCCGTGGTCGTGGCCCGCCGCACCGGCGTGGTCGAGCAGATCGACGGCACCCGCATCGTGGTGCGGGCGACCGAAGAGACCGACGCCACCCAGCCCGGCGTCGACATCTACCGCCTGTCGAAGTTCCAGCGCTCCAACCAGAACACCTGCATCAACCAGCGTCCGCTGGTGCGGGTGGGCGACCGGGTCCGCGCCGGCGACGTGATCGCCGACGGCCCGTCGACCGAGCTCGGCGAACTGGCCCTGGGCCGCAACGCCCTCGTCGCGTTCATGCCCTGGAACGGCTACAACTTCGAAGACTCCATCCTGATCTCCGAGCGCATCGTGCGCGATGACGTCTTCACCTCGATCCACATCGAGGAGTTCGAAGTCATGGCCCGCGACACCAAGCTCGGGCCGGAAGAGATCACCCGCGACATCCCCAACGTCGGTGAAGAGGCTCTGCGGAACCTCGACGAGGCGGGCATCGTCTCGATCGGCGCCGAGGTGCTGCCGGGCGACATCCTGGTCGGCAAGGTCACGCCCAAGGGCGAAAGCCCGATGACCCCGGAAGAGAAGCTGCTGCGCGCCATCTTCGGCGAGAAGGCTTCGGACGTCCGCGACACCTCGCTGCGTCTGCCGCCTGGCGTCGCCGGCACCATCGTCGAGGTGCGGGTGTTCAACCGGCACGGCGTCGACAAGGACGAGCGCGCCCTGGCGATCGAACGGGAAGAAGTCGAGCGTCTGGGCAAGGACCGCGACGACGAGCTGAAGATCCTGGAGCGCAACGTCTACGCGCGCCTGCAGCAGCTGCTGGTCGGCAAGACCGCGACCTCGGGCCCCAAGGGTCTGGGCCGTGGCGAAGTCACCACGGAGAAGCTGGCGGACATCAGCCGTGGCCTGTGGTGGCAGATCGCCCTCGACGACGAGAAGGCGATGGGCGAGCTGGAGGCCATGAAGCGCCAGTTCGAAGAGGCGCGTAAGCGTCTGGACCGTCGGTTCGAGGACAAGGTCGAGAAGCTGCAGCGCGGCGACGAGCTGCCCCCCGGCGTGATGAAGATGGTCAAGGTGTTCGTGGCGGTGAAGCGTAAGCTTCAGCCGGGCGACAAGATGGCCGGCCGTCACGGCAACAAGGGCGTCATCTCCAAGATCCTGCCGATCGAGGACATGCCCCACCTGGAGGACGGCACTGCGGTCGACGTCGTGCTGAACCCGCTGGGCGTGCCTTCGCGCATGAACGTCGGTCAGATCTTCGAGACCCACCTGGGATGGGCGGCTGCGGGCCTCGGCCGGCAGATCTCGACCCTGCTCGAAGACTGGCGTCACGGCGGCGGCCAGCGCCAGGCGCTGATCGACCATTTGCGCGACATCTACGGCCCTGATCAGGAGTTGCCTGACACGGACGAGGAGCTGATCGAGCTGGCCCGCAACCTGTCGAAGGGGGTGCCGTTCGCGACGCCCGTGTTCGACGGCGCGCACATCAACGACATCGAGAACCTGCTTGAGAAGGCGGGCCTCGACCGCTCCGGCCAGTCGATCCTGTACGATGGCCAGACCGGCGACCGCTTCAAGCGTCCCGTCACGGTCGGCTACATCTACATGCTGAAGCTGCACCACCTGGTGGACGACAAGATCCACGCCCGTTCGATCGGGCCGTACTCGCTCGTCACCCAGCAGCCTCTGGGCGGTAAGGCGCAGTTCGGCGGCCAGCGCTTCGGGGAGATGGAGGTGTGGGCGCTCGAAGCCTACGGCGCCGCCTACACCCTGCAAGAGATGCTGACGGTGAAGTCGGACGACGTGGCGGGCCGCACCAAGGTCTACGAGTCGATCGTGCGCGGCGACGACACCTTCGAAGCCGGCATCCCCGAGAGCTTCAACGTGCTCGTCAAGGAGATGCGTTCGCTGGGCCTGAACGTCGAGCTCGAGAACTCCTAAGCCGGGCCCTGGTCCGCACTCATACAGCGGGGAGGGGGGCCGTCAGCCCCCCTCCCATCCGCTCTCTGAATACTGACGACTTGGAAATCCGATGAACCAGGAAGTCCTGAACATCTTCAACCAGGCGCCGGTGGCGCCGACCTTCGATCAGATCCGCATCTCGCTGGCGAGCCCCGAGAAGATCCGGTCGTGGTCCTTCGGCGAGATCAAGAAGCCGGAGACGATCAACTACCGCACGTTCAAGCCTGAGCGCGACGGCCTGTTCTGCGCCCGCATCTTCGGTCCGACGAAGGACTACGAGTGCCTGTGCGGCAAGTACAAGCGCATGAAGTACAAGGGCATCATCTGCGAGAAGTGCGGCGTCGAGGTCACCCTCGCGCGCGTGCGCCGTGAGCGGATGGGCCACATCGAGCTGGCTTCGCCGGTCGCGCACATCTGGTTCCTGAAGTCGCTGCCGTCGCGGATCGCGACCATGCTCGACATGGCGCTGAAGGATGTGGAGCGCGTTCTCTACTTCGAAAACTACATCGTCACCGAGCCGGGCCTGACCTCGCTGAAGCAGAACCAGCTGCTGACCGAGGACGAGTACTACCGCTACCAGGACGAGTTCGGCGACGACAGCTTCACCGCCGAGATCGGCGCGGAAGCGGTCCGCAACATGCTGATGGCGCTGGACCTCAACAAGGAGGCCGACAAGCACCGCGAGGAGCTGGCCGGCAACCCGTCCGAGATGAAGGCCAAGAAGGCCTCCAAGCGGCTGAAGCTGATCGAGGCCTTCCTCGAGAGCGGCAACAAGCCCGAGTGGATGATCTTGACCGTCGTGCCGGTGATCCCGCCCGAGCTGCGCCCGCTGGTGCCGCTGGACGGCGGCCGCTTCGCCACGTCCGACCTGAACGACCTGTACCGCCGCGTCATCAACCGGAACAACCGCCTGAAGCGGCTGATCGAGCTGCGCGCGCCGGACATCATCATCCGCAACGAGAAGCGGATGCTGCAGGAAGCCGTCGACGCCCTCTTCGACAACGGCCGCCGCGGTCGCGTGATCACGGGCGCCAACAAGCGTCCGCTGAAGTCGCTGGCCGACATGCTGAAGGGCAAGCAGGGCCGGTTCCGCCAGAACCTGCTCGGCAAGCGCGTCGACTACTCGGGCCGCTCGGTCATCGTGGTCGGCCCCGAGCTGAAGCTGCACGAGTGCGGCCTGCCCAAGAAGATGGCGCTCGAGCTGTTCAAGCCGTTCATCTACGCGCGGCTGGACGCCAAAGGCCTGTCGGGCACCGTCAAGCAGTCCAAGCGCATGGTCGAGCGTGAGCAGGGCGCGGTGTGGGATGTCCTCGAGGAGGTCATCCGCGAGCACCCCGTGCTGCTGAACCGCGCGCCGACGCTCCACCGCCTGGGCATCCAGGCGTTCGAGCCGAAGCTGATCGAAGGCAAGGCCATCCAGCTGCACCCGCTGGTCTGCGCCGCGTTCAACGCCGACTTCGACGGCGACCAGATGGCCGTGCACGTCCCCCTGAGCCTCGAGGCTCAGCTGGAGGCGCGCGTGCTGATGATGTCGACGAACAACATCCTGTCGCCCGCCAACGGCCGGCCGATCATCGTGCCGTCGCAGGACATCGTTCTGGGCCTCTATTACCTCTCGCTGGCCAAGGACAAGGAGCCGGGCGAAGGCAAGCTGTTCGCGAACCTCGGCGAGATCGACGCGGCGCTCGACGCCGGCGTGGTGACGCTGCATTCCAAGATCAAGGCGCGGTACACCGAGATGAACGAGGCGGGCGAGGTCGTCACGCGTGTGCTCGACACCACGCCTGGGCGGATGAAGATCGCCGCCCTGCTGCCGCGGCATCCCGCGATCAACCACAAGCTGCTCGAGAAGAACCTCACCAAGAAGGAGATCGGCAACCTGATCGACGTGGTCTATCGCCACTGCGGTCAGAAGGCGACGGTCATCTTCGCCGACCAGGTTATGGGCCTGGGCTTCCGTGAGGCCGCCAAGGCCGGCATCTCCTTCGGCAAGGACGACATCGTCATCCCCGAGCGGAAGGCGGTCCTGGTCGAGGAGACCCGCAAGCTGGTCGAGGAATACGAGCAGCAGTACGCGGACGGTCTGATCACCCGCGGCGAGAAGTACAACAAGGTCGTCGACGCCTGGGCGAAGGCGACCGATCGCGTCGCCGACGAGATGATGGGCGAGATCTCCACCAAGAAGATGCTGGAGAACGGCCGCGAGGCCGAGATCAACTCCATATTCATGATGGCGAACTCCGGCGCCCGGGGCTCGCAGGCTCAGATGAAGCAGCTCGGCGGTATGCGCGGCCTGATGGCCAAGCCGTCCGGCGAGATCATCGAGACGCCGATCGTCTCGAACTTCAAGGAAGGCCTGACCGTGCTGGAGTACTTCAACTCCACCCACGGCGCCCGTAAGGGCCTGGCCGACACGGCGCTGAAGACGGCGAACTCGGGCTACCTGACCCGCCGTCTCGTCGACGTGGCGCAGGACTGCATCATCACCGAAGAGGACTGCGGCTCCACGCGCGGCATCACCATCCGCGCCGTGGTCGAGGGCGGCGACGTCCTCGTGTCGCTGGGCCAGCGTATCCTGGGCCGGGCGACAGCCGAGGACGTGAAGGACAGCGGCACGGGCGAAGTGATCGTGCCGGCCGACACCTACCTGGACGAGGCCAAGGTCGAGATCATCGAAAAGGCCGGCGTGCAGTCGGTGAAGGTGCGCTCGGTCCTGGTCTGCGAAGCCGAAGTCGGCGTCTGTGGCCTCTGCTACGGCCGTGACCTGGCGCGCGGCACCCGCGTGAACATCGGCGAGGCGGTCGGCGTCATCGCCGCCCAGTCCATCGGGGAGCCTGGCACCCAGCTGACGATGCGGACCTTCCACATCGGCGGCACCGCGCAGGTGGCCGAGCAGTCCTTCTTCGAGGCCACCAACGAAGGCACCGTCAAGCTCACCGGCGGCGCAACCGTCCGCGGCGCGGCCGGCGACCTGATCTCGATGAGCCGCAACCTGATCATCACCGTCCAGGTCGATGGCAAGGACCGCGAATCGTACAAGACGCCCTACGGCGCCCGCCTGCGGGTCGAGGACGGCGGCAAGGTCAAGAAGGGCCAGCGTCTGGCCGATTGGGATCCGTACACCACGCCGATCCTAACGGAAGTGGCCGGCAAGGTGCGCTTCGAAGACCTGGTGGAGGGCCTGTCCGTCCGCGAGGAGACCGACGAGGCGACCGGCATCGCCAACCGCGTCGTGGCGGACTGGCGCGCCAGCCCGCGCGGCTCGGACCTGCGTCCGGCCATGGGCGTGCTCGACGCGGACGGCAGCTATAAGCGGCTGGCGAACGGCGGTGAGGCCCGTTACCTCCTCCCGGTCGGCGCCATTCTCTCGGTTTCGGACGGTGACGAGATGCGGCCCGGCGACGTGCTCGCGCGTCTGCCGACCGAAGGCGCCAAGACCCGCGACATCACCGGCGGTCTGCCGCGGGTGGCGGAGCTCTTCGAAGCCCGCCGTCCCAAGGACTGCGCGGTCATCGCGGAGATGGACGGCCGGGTAGAGTTCGGTCGGGACTACAAGAACAAGCGCCGCATCAAGATCACCCCGGAAGACGGCGGTGAGGCGGTCGAGTTCCTGATCCCGAAGGGCAAGCACATCGCGGTGCACGACGGCGATCTGATCACCAAGGGCGACTACATCATCGACGGCAACCCGGATCCGCACGACATCCTGCGCATCCAGGGCGTCGAGGCGCTGGCCGAGTACCTGGTGAACGAGATCCAGGAGGTCTACCGACTCCAGGGCGTGCCGATCAACGACAAGCACATCGAGACGATCGTCCGTCAGATGCTGCAGAAGGTCGAGATCCTGGACGCTGGCGACACGGGCCTGATCAAGGGCGACCACCTCGACAAGGTCGAGGTCGACGCCGAGAACGCCAAGACGGAAGCCCGTGGCGGCCGTCCGGCGCAGACCCAGCCCGTCCTCCTCGGGATCACCAAGGCGTCGCTGCAGACCCGCAGCTTCATCTCGGCGGCCTCGTTCCAGGAGACGACCCGCGTGCTCACCGACGCTTCGGTGAACGGCAAGGTCGACACCCTGGAAGGCCTGAAGGAGAACGTGATCGTGGGCCGGCTCATCCCGGCCGGCACGGGCTCGTACCTCCGTGGCCTGCAGCGCATCGCAGCCGAACGCGACCAGCAGCTCACGCAGCAGCGTGAAGAGGCGATGGAGCCGCTTCCGGCCGAGATCGCCGCGATGGAAGGCGAGACGATCGACGGCTGAGGCCATCGATCGAACCGATAGAACGGCACGGCCCCGGAGCGACGCTCCGGGGCCGTTTCGTTTTCGCCTACTTGGGCTTGGTGAGGCTGATGATGGCGCCGTCCATACACCCGGCGCCGAAGTTGGAGCCGTGGCAGTCGCCCGGGCGGGCGTTCGAATTCAAGGTCATCGCGCGATCCATGGCGTCGCGCCGGCGCAGAAGGCGCTCACCCTCCACCCGCAGTTCGTCGGAGAACGCGTCGTCGCGGGCTGAGCCGGTTGGGGCGGAAGCCTTGAGGCGTCCCGCCACCCGCGCCTCGCAGTCCGCGCGCAGGTCCCGCGACAGGGTCTCGCATCCGCCGGCTAACCGTCTCAGCGCATTGCGCACGGCCGCATCGACGCTGGGCGTCGCAGGCGTCGGCGCGGGCGGCAGGGCCAGCACAGGGACGCCGGGCGGGGGAGGCGTGGGCGACGCCCTGGGCAGCGGAAGCGAAGTCGGCCGAGTCAGCTGCGGCAGGCTCGGCTGAGCGTCCGGCGCCGCGGGCGCCAGCGCTGGGCGCGGCCGCTCGGGTCGGACAAGGATCACGCGGACCGAGGCTTGCTCCCGCACCACGGGCAGTCGCTCGTCGGGCCGGGCCGCCCAGATCAGCAGGACGTGGCCAAGGGCGATGACGCCGAAGGCGGCGGCGCGAGCGCGCATGCGAGGTGAGGGGAGGCAGGCGCGCAGGGTCGACCGCATGCGAACTCCGTTCGCGCGCCTCCCCGCGACATCTTGAGCAAGAACACCGGTCTGTGGCAACGCTTCCGAGCCGGTCGCGTTCTTGCGCCGGGTGTCTCCCGGTGCGGCGGGGCGGGCGAATGCTTAAATCGCGGTAAGACGGCAACTTCAGCAGATTGCGGCCCGTTGACGATCACGGGCGAGCGCACACGGGCGAATGGATCAAAAGACCAGATCGGAGCAAGTCGGCGAGCGCCTGGTCGCCGAGCACGGCATCGACGACCCGTTCGCGGCGGCGATCAAGGCTACGCGCATGCCGATCGTCGTCTGCGACGCGACCCAGGACGACCTGCCTATCGTTTTCGCAAACGACTCTTTCCTGAGGCAGACCGGCTACGAGCGGCACGAGGTGATCGGCCACAACTGCCGTTTCCTCCAGGGGCCAGATACAGATCCTGAAACGGTGGCGAGGCTGCGGGACGCGATCTCAGCGGGCGAGGACCTTACGGTCGACCTGCTGAACTATCGCAAAGACGGGTCCAGGTTCTGGAACGCGCTCTACATCAGCCCTGTGCGCAACGCCGCGGGGGAGGTGGTCTACTACTTCGGCTCCCAGATCGACATCACCGAGCGCAAGGAGGTCGAAGAGCGGGTGCGCGAGGGGCGCGCCGATCTGGAGAAGGCCGTCGAGGCCCGCACCGCTGACCTGCAGGCCGCACTGGACGCCAAGACGGTGCTGCTCCACGAGGTGGATCACCGGGTCAAGAACAACCTGCAGCTCATCTCCTCGCTCGTGCTGCTTCAGCTCCGCCGGAGCCCGGACCCGACGGTGCAGACCGCGCTCCGCGACGTGCTGACCCGGATCACCGCCATCTCGACCGTGCACCGGCGCCTGTTCCGCAGCGACGACGTGCAGCGTTTCGACGTCTCTGAGTTCGTGCGGGACCTTGTGGACGATATGGGGGCCTCCACGCCGGAGGGCGTCACCATCGAATGCGACCTGGAGCCGGTCGCGGTTCCCTCGGGCCAGGCGGCGCCCCTCGCGCTGATCGTCAACGAGTTGCTGTCCAACGCCCTGCGCCACGCCTTCCCTGGCGGGCGCGTGGGCCGCATTCACGTGAGCGTCCGGCGGGACGGCGGCGACTACCACGTGGAGGTCAGCGACGACGGCGTGGGCGCCGACTGGTCGCGCGCAGGACCGCAGAGTTCAGGCCGTTACATCATAGAGCTCTTGGCCAAGCAGTTGCGCGCCCGCCTGGTCTTCGAGGACGCGGAGCCGGGAACCCGCGCGACCGTCTGCCTGCCCGTCCATATCGGAACGGCCCGATGAGACGACCGCTCAATGTGCTCATCGTCGAGGACGAGGTGCTGGTCGCCGCTGAGCTTGCCTGGATCGTGGAGCAGGCTGGCCACCGGGTGGTCGGCGAGGCCATCAGCTCCGACGAAGCCTGGGACGTCGCCGCCCAAACCCGCCCTGACCTGGCCCTCGTGGACGTGCACCTGCATGACGGACCCACGGGTGTGGAGCTGGCCCGCCGCATCTCGCAGGAATGCGGCGCCATGGTGCTCTTCATGACGGCCAACCAGAAGCGGATCCCCGACGACTACGCGGGCGCGGCGGGGCTCATCTCCAAGCCCTACTCGACGCATGGCATCGAGGACGCCATCGCCTACGTGGCGCACTGCATGGAGCATGGCTGCGAGGCGAACCCGCCGCCGCACAGCCTGACTGTGGCGCCCCAGTTCGCCACCCGCTGGCGGGGCTCTGAGCCAGAGGGGGCGGGGGCTTAGTACCGCTCCGCTTGACCTGCAAGGGCCTGGCGCGTATGAGGCGCGCTCGTTTTCGAGGCGGTCCGCCGTCTTGGTTGCGTACAGCTTGAGCTTAGGGGCTGAGCCCGCCGGAACGTCCAAAGCGCGCGTTCCGGCGCGTTGCGTTGGTCTACGACCGTTCGGGCGATCCACCCGGCCTCGAGCAGGCCTCGAGGCTAAAAGAAGGAACGGGGCGCTCCGGCGGAAACGCACACGCCTCCCAGAGACAGAGAACCGATGCCCACGATCAACCAGCTGATCCGGAAGCCGCGCGCTCCGAAGCCCAGCCGCAACAAGGTGCCCGCGCTGAAGGGCTCGCCCCAGCGCCGCGGCGTCTGCACCCGCGTCTACACCACGACCCCGAAGAAGCCGAACTCGGCTCTGCGTAAGGTGGCCAAGGTCCGCCTGACCTCGGGTATCGAGGCTGTGTGCTACATCCCCGGTGAGG